>Ga0209930_1000036_pt1 | contig 830712 bp, 766 predicted proteins | sample ThiBiot_500_biof_2_FD_183948 | JGI IMG/M metagenome (GOLD analysis project Ga0209930, IMG submission 183948) | Wastewater bioreactor microbial communities from Cape Town, South Africa - Thiocy_cont_500_biof (SPAdes) | ecosystem: Engineered > Bioreactor > Thiocyanate-remediating >... | reverse complement strand
TTACCGTTTATGGTTACGCCAAAAGTGTTTGCACCGGTTTGTGTTTCGGGTGGCAATACTGCGTGAAATCCGTCATCTGCTTTGTTACTGTCTCTGCATCCTAATAACAGCAATGCGGTGAGAATAAGAATAAGGTGTTTCATAATTCTTTGGTTTATAATGATATAAAAGTAGAAAAAATAAATCCACAATGATGTTTATGTGATAAACTGATTTTTACCATAATTTCAGATAGTATCACTTTTTATGACAGGTGAGGCACGAAAGTATTGGCATCGTCGAATCTTAGATTTCGTAAGACAGCGCGTTTTGTGTTATAAGAGTTGAGGAGAAACCCATTTTGTAATCTCTACGATTGCAGATTGGATGGGTATTGCTTAAAACCGGGAGACTTTGCCAGCGGGGCTATAAGGCGTAATATTGATCATAAGAATCCGGAGGATTCACATTTTTACAGCACAAAACTTTCGTTGAATGGGGCGACTCCGAAGGAGTCGAACAATAATCAAAAGATCAATTTGAAAATAAGTGGCTACCCCACCGCTATTTGGCCCTTCTATATGGAAATTTAAAACAAATGAGGGCTAAATTTTTAGTAACTGTCTGAAAATTTTATTTTTTTTGATTTTGGAGGGACTTAGAACCTGTTTCAAATTTTACCGATTTTTTTATATAGCTTCAGCAAATCATCTTTGCTCAATTTTAATGCTCTTTTGAGCGTATTTTCTACTTCCTATTTTTGATTTAGCCCGCCAAATCTGCAAACATGAAGCAAAAAATCCATCTCAAAATACCTATAAAAATTTTTAGCAATAAAATTTATCACAGGATCTTAATATTGAAAGACCCTCTCATCTGCCAACCGATCTATTTTTTACTGCTCATGTAAAACACAATTTCGCCGCCGTTTGCGATGTCGGCATGCTTCAAGATATGATTTTTAATTTCTTTGCCATTCACCACAACTTTTTCTACATATACATTTTTTTCGGATTGATTCCGGGTTGTAATCGCTAACGTTTTTCCGTTTTCCAAATTTATTTTTGCAGATTTAATTAAAGGAGAACCCAACTGGTACTCGTCGGAACCCGGCAAAACAGGATAGAAGCCCAACGCCGAGAAGATATACCAAGCGGACATTTGCCCGGCATCGTCATTACCGCAAAGTCCGTCTTCACCCTCATGGTACATTTTGCGCATAATCATGCGAACTCTTTCCTGGGTTTTCCATGGATCGTTGGTAAAATTGTACAGGTACGGAATATGATGGCCGGGTTCGTTGCCGTGCACATAGTTTCCGATGATACCATCGCGGGTGATGTCTTCGTTTTTCTCGATGTATTTCTCTGCAATTTCCGTGGTGAAGATGGCATCGAGGTGCTTGGAGAATTTATTTTTGCCGCCCATCATTTTAATCATATCGGGAACATTTTGCGGTACATAAAGTCCATAATTAAAGGCGTTTCCTTCAATAAATCCCTGCCCGTGCGTATCCATAGGATCAAATTCTTTTTTAAAACTGCCGTCGGAAAGCCGGGGCTGCATAAATCCGGAAGCGGCGTTATAGACGTTGCGGTAATTCTCGCTTCGCTTCAGGTAATTGGTTTTGGCTTTTTCGTTGCCGGCTTTTGAGGCGATCTGCGCAATACACCAATCGTCATAGGCATACTCCAACGTTTTGGAAACAGAAGAACTGTTTTTGTCTTCCGGCACGTAGTTGTATTTCAGGTAATCACCGATTCCATCATAATAGGTAAGGTTCGAACTGGTGATGGCAGCGTTGAGCATGGTAGCTAAATCTGCATTGGTTGTATTTTTGGCAAGTGCATCTGCAAGCACAGAAACTGCGTGATAACCAATCATACACCAGTTTTCGTTGGCATAATGGGACCAAATGGGTAGTGCCTTATGTACACTGTATTTGGCATGCGACAACATGGAATGAATGAAATCATTGTTTCTTTTGGGCTGAATAATGTTGTAGAGCGGATGAAGCGCACGGTAAGTATCCCAGAGGGAAAAAATGGTATAATTGGTGAAGCCGTCCGCCTGATGAATATTCTGGTCGATATCGAGGTATTTCCCATCCACATCCTGATAGAGAACCGGCGACATCATCGTGTGATACATGGCGGTGTAAAAAGTGGTTTTATCATTTTGTGTCAAGGTTTCTACCTCGATTTTTGAGAGTTCTTTTTCCCATTTGGCTTCGGTTTCCTGACGGGTTTTGCTAAAATCCCAATGAGGAATTTCCTGCTCCAGATTTTTGATTGCTCCTGCTGTGGAAGTGGGAGAAAGCGCAAACTTCACCAAAATTTCTTCATTGTCCCGGGTGTCGAAATCGAAATAGGCACGGATCTGCCGTCCTGCAGATTCGGGGAAGTTTTCTTTTTCGTTGAATTTACGATAGAAACCGTTGTAGTCGGTTTTTTCGTATCGCTTCATGCCGTATTTCCTGAATGGTTTAGAAAACTTCATGGCAAAAAACACTTTTCGGGTTCTTGCCCAGCCGGTTGTTTCGCGATAGCCGGTAACGGTTTGATCGTCTTCTACGCGAACAAAAGTCCAAACATTTTTCGTGTCGTAATTGTAAATATTCGACATTAAATCTAAAATAATATGTGACTCAGCAGATTTTGGAAAAGTATACCGATGGAAGCCCACTCTTTCGGAAGCTGTAAGTTCGGCTTTAATGCCATAATCATCAAGCATTACCTGATAAAATCCCGGACTGGCCTTTTCTGTATTTTTGGCAAATTGTGAATGGTACCCACTTTTCGGCTGACTGGCAAGCCCCGGCTCAAGATTGAGTTTACCATTGGTAGGCATGATGAGGAAATCGCCCAAATCGGAGTGGCCAACGCCACTGAAATGAGTATGCGAAAAACCAAAAATGGTGCGATCATCAAACTGATAGCCGGAACAATAACGATAGGTTTCGGGATTGTATTTACCGTTCAGCGCATACGGAACCTGGTTGGTTTCGGGTGAAAGCTGCACCATTCCGAAAGGTGCAGTGGCCCCAGGAAAAGTGTGCCCCATGTTTTTGGTGCCTACAAAAGGATTGACGTATGTGGTGAGGTTTTGAGCATTTGCCATTAGAAAAAAGGATAAAGAAAATAGTGAAAAAATGGTTTTCATCGACGAGTTTTAAATGGTAATAAATGTAAGAAAATTTTTCTTTTTTGATGATGATTATTGATGTGAAAACGCCTTTCAAAAAACAATAAGTTTCGTTTTATCAGAAAGATAAAAATGAGCGATTGCACCTACTGCACTTTCATGGCTTTATGCATCTCTGACGTCGCATTTTCAATAGCATCAGCTAATTCTTTCACTGCCTTGTGTGGCGAAAAAATAGTATTCTTACCTTTGGATTCGTCGGCAATATTGGATAAAATAACCACCGAAGTTTGTGATTGTGGATAGTAAATATTCAGTGAAGGGGAACCTTTCACGTACCCGGTATGAAAATAAGAAACCGGTTTTCCTGCGTTCATCATGATGCCCAGTCCATAATCCACTTTTCCTAAAATAGCGTGCTGGGTTTGGGATGAAGGGATCAGCATTTTCTTCAGGGAACCTTTGCCCAAAATCTGACCATTATACAATGCGAAATTCCAGCGGTGAAGATCTGACAGTGAGGACAGAACCCCGCCTGCAGCCACAGAAATATCCTGTGAAGCAAGACGCTTCGGCATATTTTGAACCTGCTGAAAAACTGTTGGCGTCCCAAGATAAGCACTTGCAAAATGACCGTTTGAAAACAAATTAGCGGTAGAAGAATGGATCATTTTTACTTTCTTAAAAAGTGTCTGGAGATTTTGGTCAAATGACTGTCCGGAGACTTTGGCAACGATTTCACCCAAAAAACGATACCCTTTGTTGGAATAATTGAATTTTGTGCCGGGTAATGATAGCAGACCGTTTCCTGCATCGCTGATACCGGAAGTGTGATTCAGCAGTTGGGCAATGGTTATTTCCTGGAAAGGTTTAGATTGGAAATCTGATAGATATTTCGAAACCTTGTCATCTATCGAGAGTTTACCGGCTTCTTCTTGCAACAAAACTAAAACCGCAGTAAATTGTTTACTGATCGAGCCAATCGCAAAAACTGAATTACTGTCTATTTTTGATTTTGTCTTAAAATCCTCAAAGCCGTTGAACTTTTCCTTAATTATCCTGCCTTGTTTTGCAACTGATATACCGCCGTTCAATCGGGATTTGCTGAAGATCGTGTCTAATTGCTGCTGAAATAATAATTGCTGAAAAGCCATCACCGTGCTATCGACAATTTCCATTCTTCTCGCAGCTTCATTAACATTTTCTTGTTTTTCCGATTGGCAAGAAAACGCCACGAATGCAATAAAAACTGAAAATAGTATTTTTAAGAAATGCTTCACCCTGCAAATTTGTATAAAAATAGGCAATTCAGTGCTAATAAAAAACCGCATCCCATTTTAGAATGAAAGTGCGGTTGTTTCAAATTGAGTTTTTACCTGACTGCTACATGTTTCGTCTGTACCTTCCACCGACTTCAAAAAGGGCGGTGGTAATTTGGCCCAGTGAGCAATACTTCCCTGCTTCCATCATCACTTCGAAGAGATTTTGCTGATTAATGGCAGCATTCTGAAGCGTTGCAAGCATTTCTCCCGATCGATCGGCGTGCGCCTTCTGGAAATTTTCCAAATTTGAGATCTGCAGTTGCTTTTCTTCTTCAGTAGAGCGGATGACTTCTCGTGGCAAAATCGTGGGCGAGCCATCTTTACCTAAGAAAGTATTGACCCCGATGATGGGATATTCGCCGGTATGTTTTAACCATTCATAATGCATGGATTCTTCCTGAATTTTTGAACGTTGGTACATAGTTTCCATTGCGCCCAAAACACCACCCCGTTCGGTGATTCTGTCGAATTCGGCGTAAACCGCCTCTTCTACCAAATCGGTCAGCTCTTCAATAATAAAAGAACCTTGCAGCGGGTTTTCATTTTTCGCCAATCCTAATTCTTTATTGATGATGAGCTGAATTGCCATTGCCCTTCTCACCGATTCCTCAGTTGGTGTGGTAATCGCTTCGTCATACGCGTTGGTGTGCAGCGAATTGCAGTTATCATAAATCGCATACAATGCCTGCAAGGTGGTTCGAATATCATTAAAATCAATTTCCTGTGCGTGGAGTGACCGCCCCGATGTTTGGATATGGTATTTTAGCATCTGGCTTCTTTCGTCGGCGCCATACTTCAGTTTCATGGCTTTTGCCCAAATTCTCCTGGCAACACGCCCAATGACAGCGTATTCAGGATCGATACCATTCGAAAAGAAGAACGAGAGATTGGGTGCAAATGCATTAATATCCATCCCTCTCGACAGGTAATACTCCACATAGGTAAATCCGTTGGCCAAAGTAAATGCCAACTGTGAGATAGGATTTGCTCCCGCTTCAGCAATATGATATCCGGATATAGAAACCGAATAGAAATTGCGCACTTTCTGCTGAATGAAATATTCCTGCACATCGCCCATCAGCCGCAAAGCAAATTCTGTAGAGAAAATGCAGGTATTTTGCGCCTGATCTTCTTTCAGTATATCTGCCTGCACGGTTCCGCGCACGGTTGCAATGGTTTCAGCTTTAATCTTTTGATACACCTCTGCATCCAAAATTTCATCGCCTGATATCCCCAACAATTTTAGTCCCAAACCATTGTTAGACGGAGGAAGTTCACCATGGTAAGTTGGTCGTTGCAAACCTTTATCATCGTACTTTTCTTTGAGTTTGATATCTACCCGATCCCAAAGTTGATGCTCTTCAATGTATTTCTCGCAGTTTTGGTCTATAGCGGCATTCATAAAGAAGGCGAGCAACATTGGCGCAGGACCATTTATCGTCATTGAGACGGAGGTTAAAGCATTCACCAAATCAAATCCGGAATACAGCTTTTTGGCATCGTCTAACGTTGCAATTGAAACACCTGCATTACCAATTTTTCCGTAAATATCAGGTGGCAATGCCGGATCTTGCCCATAAAGTGTTACCGAATCAAAAGCAGTAGATAATCTTTTGGCGGGCATTTCTGCGGAAACGTAGTGAAATCTTCGGTTGGTTCTTTCCGGTCCGCCTTCACCGGCAAACATTCTGGTGGGATCTTCTCCGGTTCTTTTAAAAGGATAGATCCCCGCCGTGTAAGGAAACTGTCCTGGCACGTTTTCTTGGGCTTTCCACCGAATCAGGTCACCCCAATCCTGAAATTTTGGTAAAGCAATTTTCGGAATCTTCAAATGGGAAAGCGATTCAGATTTAGTTTCTACCTTAATTTCTTTACCTCGAACAAAGTAAGAGTAAGAGTCGCCGCTCATCTCTTCTTTAAACTGATGCCACCCTTTAAGAAATGAAGTATTTTCCTCAGAAAGATCTTTTTTGGTTTTCAGAAATACTTTTTCCAGCTTTTCCTGTGTATGCAAATCATCAGTGATCAGCGCTTTTGCGCCGTCAACAAGGTACATTTTTTTGGCAATGAGCGCCTGATTCTCAACCTCGTTATCATACTGATGGTTATTCTCTACAATCTCGGAAAGGTAGCGGACTCTTTTGGGTGGAATGATGGTGGAGTCCTGTGTTACGTTATGTTCTTCGTACTCGTGCAATTTAAGATCCGGAAACTGAGCATTCACTTTCCTGATCAGCTCATTGTAAACTTCGGTGGTTCCCCAATCGTTGAACTGGCTAGCTTTTGTGGAATACACCGGCATTTTGTCAAGCGACTGATCAAACAGGGTGTGATTTCTTTGGTACTGTTTTCTCACAGCTTGCAGGGCATCCAAAGCACCGCGCTTATCAGATTTATTGAGCGCAATAAGATCGGCATAATCGAGCATATCAATTTTTTCTAACTGGGTAGATGCGCCGTATTCCGGCGTCATTACATACATTGAAACATCAGCAATTTCAGTGATTTCTGAACCACTCTGTCCGATGCCTGAAGTTTCAAGAATGATAATATCTGGTCCAGCGATTTTCAGGATATCCAAAGCGGTATGAATGTAGGGGGAAACCGACACATTATTTTCACGGGTCGCCATAGAGCGCATATAAACCCTAGGATCATTGATGGAATTCATCCTGATTCTATCGCCCAACAATGCCCCACCTGTTTTCTTCTTGGAAGGATCCACAGAGATGATGGCAATTCTTTTATCAGGATTGGATCGCAAGAATCTCCGAACCAGCTCGTCGGTTAAGGATGATTTACCTGCACCACCAGTACCTGTAATGCCGATGATAGGAATCTTTGCCGCAACGTGCTCAGCCAGCGAAGAATCCTCCTGGATTTCGGAAGCAGCACGATGTATATCAGCATCTCCGATAGATACCAACTGTTTCTTCCCATGTAAAACTGATGGAGATGACGCTCTCTTTTTTAGCTCAGCAACAAGTTCCGGTTTCTCCTCCGAAAAATTCTCGACCGCCGAAATGACTTTAGCAATCGACTTAGGGTCTTCAAAAGAGATTTGGTCTACATCAGCAACAGTCACTTCCGCACCTGTAGGAAAATCGGATTTCTGAACCAGGTCATCAATCATCCCCTGCAAGCCAAGCTCGCGACCATCATCAGGAGAGTAAATACGCGTAACACCGTAATTCATTAAGTCTTTTATTTCTTCGGGTAGGATAACGCCACCACCACCGCCAAAAATCTTGATTTGCGGAGCGCCTTTTTCCTTTAAAAGATCATAGATATACTTGAAGTATTCGTTGTGACCGCCTTGATAGGAAGTGAGCGCAATTGCATTGGCATCTTCCTGAATCGCAGTGTTGACCACCTCTTCTGCAGACTTGTCATGTCCCAAGTGAATCACTTCGCAACCCGTACTTTGAATTACACGTCGCATGATATTAATCGAAGCATCATGACCATCAAAAAGGGATGCTGCGGTCACGATTCTGATTTTGTTTTTTGGGGAATATTTTTCGGTTTTCATAAAAGCAAATTCGTTCTCCTCCAAATATAAGTTATTTTTAAAAATTTGAGAAACGAACGAGATAACAATGATAAAAAACTAATAATCAATATATTACTTTCGAAAAGATCCTCATTAAGCTCGAAATGTTCATTTCGATGAGGTATGAAAACTAACCAAAACTGATCGAGACGTCCATGTTTAAAATAAGCGCCTATAAAATCCTAAAACAGTACTTTTGCAAAAAATTATTGATGAAAAGAGCCGCAACTTATTTTGTAATGGGAACTGGAATTAGTTTTTTTCTCAACTATTATCTGCTGGGCAGCCAAGGTTGGGAGCTTGATCTTTACTACGGAGTTTCTTTTGGTTTAGCATGGTCGGTTGCATACTTTCTTGATGATGAGAGATTTAAGCTAGCTCATAAGTTTCTGTTATCTTTTACGGCGATGATTCTCCTCATGGTCTCAGGTAGCATTATTTTCAATCTTGAAAAAGCGATACCTTCTGTCATTAAGTTTTCAACTGTTTTCGTTGCTTACTATTTAATTGCAAGTTTTCGAACTTCGAAATCGCTAAGAAAATAGTTTCAAGATCAAAAAAAAATCCGCCTCTTTACCGAGGCGGATTCATTTTATTTCCTGTGGAGTGAATTATTTTGCTTCAAAATAAACTCTACGGTTGGCTCTGTTTTTCCATTCAGGGCATTTTGTAGCAGGTTCACATTCTGGATACTTAAGGTCTTTTTTACCTCTTCCAATAGCGTCCAATTTGCCAGAAGTAACTCCGTTTTTAATCAAATAGTCTTTTACGTTGTTAGCTCTTCTTTCGGAAAGTTTCTGGTTGTAAGCATCGGAAGCTCTTGTATCTGTACCACCGATCACATTGTATGAACCACTTGTACCGTTGATGTAGCTAACGGCGTTATTCAAAATAGGTGTGTTTGATGGTAGGATCTTGTCTGAATTCAAATCGAACTCTATTCCTTCCAATACTCTGGTATTATCCGAAACAACACTTGAACTTGTTGTAGGGCAACCATTGTTTTCTACTGGTCCAGGAACGGTTACACACTTGTCATAAAGGTCAATTACTCCATCAAGGTCAGTATCTAATGCTACCCCTGCACCATCCACTCTTGCACCTGCAGGCGTATCAAGTTGTCGATCCCAATCGTCGCAAACACCGTCATTATCGGCATCACCTTTTTTACATACTTCAACATCTTGGTTTTTATCAGCCAACACATCAAGTTTGTAATAAATCTCCTGTAAAGGATCGTGCCAGAACAAGTGAGATTCGTGCTTACCTAAGTTTAGGGTTGCTCCAAGTGTTACGTTGATCAAGTTATCGGATGGGTTATCATTAACTTTACCGTTGTAAGATGTTCCGCCAGCACCATCAAAGGTATCATCTCCGGAAACAACGTACATCATTCTACCTTCTAAATCCAAAGATTTGGTTGCACGGTATTTCAACCCGGCACCAGCTTGTGCAAATAAACTACCTAACTTAAAAGGTTTAACCTCGGTAATTAATGATTGGTTATAAACAGGACCCGCGTCTTGTCTGTACGCACGGTAAGCCAAAGAACCTACCCCTGCATAACCATGCAAAGCCCATCTGAAAGGAGAGTGATTATCAACTCTTCTCAAAAGATTAGAGAAATTGATGTCTCCTAAAATTGAGATCGCATCGTATTGTGTTCTTGCACCCGCTCCCTCTGTCGTCGCTACATGATCTTTGGTATTTACAAAACCTTGTCTTGTTTCACCTTTATCGTATTGCAGTTTTAAACCGAATGCGTGGGTAATTGCTTTATCAACACTTAAATATGCTGACCAACCATACAGGTTTTTACCTGCTCCAAATCCTTTTATTGAAGTAAGATCTGAGGATTGCATAAGCGGAACACCTGCTCCGGCAGAAATCGCCCAGTCGTTGAATCTTTTTGATGCTTGTGTAAATGGGGAAACATTTGCAGACCCCGAACTATATGCGTTAGGGTACTTTCCTGATGTCTCTTGCACAGAATCCTGCGCAAAAACAGCAGTGGGTAATATCATTGCAAGTGCAATAGAGGTTAAATTAAGTTTCATAATTTGTCTTCTTATTTAGTTAATAATGATGTTTTTTTATTTTTGTTGAAAGTAAACTCTACGGTTTGCTTCGTTTTTCCATTCCGGACATTTGGTTGCCGGATCACATTCCGGATATTTCAAATCTGTTTTACCACGACCTTCAGCAGAAAGCGTACCTGCATTTACTCCTTTTGAAACCAAATAACGAACCACAGCATCTGCTCTTCGCTGGCTCAATTTTTTATTAAGCTCTGCAGAACCTCTCGCATCAGTAGCTCCTACAACTATAAATTGACTCTTGGCATCTAAAGTTTTAATAATATCTGCTGCTTGGTTAAGTTTATCGTTGGAAGTAGCACGGATTTTATCACTATTAAGTTCAAATTCGATTCCTTCAAAAAACTTATTCACTTCTGACACACCTGGTGTAGCTACGGGCGCAACTGCAGTTACAGGGCAACCGTTATTCTCTACTGGTCCTGGTACGGTTACACATTTATCATAAAGATCAATTACGCCGTCCAAATCCATATCTAAGGCAACACCTGCGCCATCAACTCTTGCTCCTGCAGGCGTATCAAGCTGGCGATCCCAATCATCACAAACACCGTCATTATCCTGGTCTCCTTTTTCGCAGACAACAAAATCCGGTTCCTTCGTTTCTAAAACATTTGTTCTGTAATACGCAGCTTGCAATGGATCGTACCATGTAAGGTGGGTCAGCTTATTACCCAGTTTGAAAGATACGCCTAAGTTAGCGGTAAACATGTTATCGGAATGGCCAGAGGTAATTGCGTTGTATTCAGGTCTTGCATAAGAACCCCATCCACCGCCGTCAAAAGAATCATCACCTGTAATAATATACATTACACGAGCTTCAATATCGATCAACTTGGATGCATTATACTTTAAACCAGTACCCACCTGATAGAAGAAACTATCAAGTGCTAATTTTTGCTCAATTTCAATAGGAATTCTTTTTGGCGTTGTACTCCATCGTGACATATCATTGTCTAAGAGCAAGGTGTTGTACCCCTGAAAACCAATCCCTGCATAGCCATGAAGTGCCCATCGGTATGGAGAATGATTATCGACACGTCGCATCAGGTTCGAAAAATTAATATCACCGAGCAATGAAATCTGGTGATATTTTGTCCATGCGGTAGCAACGCCTGCTGCCACTCCTGCAGCGCCTGGTAGAAGGGCCTTCTGATTGGTTTTACCCATTTGGTACTGCACACTCATTCCGAAGGTATGGGAAATTTGTTTGTCTAAACTTACATACCCATTCCATCCGAAATCAACCTTTCCGTCGTAAAACGAATTTACATCTGCTGCCTGAAGAAATGCACCACCGCCTCCGAAGGAAACCGACCAGTCGCGAAATAAACGCGACGAATTGTCGAAAGAATGCACATTGGCAGAACCTGAAGAATACGCATTAGGGTAATCTCCAGTATTAGCATTAGAGGAAGCACTTTGAGCGTAAAAGGCCATCGGCAATGCTAATGCTAACAATAAATTTAATTTCATATTATAGTTTTTAATATTGTGTCATCAACAACAATTTCCTTGAAAACTCACGATGATTTAAATGTTTATCATGCGGAATTTGCAAAAAATTACAATAAAAAACAATATCATCAAACAGAACAATATCAATATCAATTATCCTGTCTGTATATCGTTTCGAACTCACTGTATCTTCTATTCTTCCCATTTCCTGCTCTATCCTTTTTATCGATTTTAACAGTGTAACAGGAGAAAATTGTGTTTTTATTATAAGTGCAATATTACAAAAAATATTATTACTGACAAATTCTACCGGTTTTGTTTTAATGATTTCTGTTTTTTGCACCAATTCGCCAATACCCGCTTCAATGCGTTCTACGGCGATCTCCAAATTCTTTTCAGAATTTCCTAAATTGCTACCCAGTAACAATGTGACCAAATGTTGCGACATATTCTAAAATTTATAAAAATATGAAAAAATTTTTCAGTAACGTATTGGCAAATATAGTGGCAATCATGATTATTGCAGCCATTTTCTTTGCATTTATACTGATGATGATCGTCACGAGTGCATTGGGTGACAATAAACCTTATATCAAGAAAAACTCAGTTCTAACTTTAGATTTCAAGACGAATATTATCGACAGTCCCTCCGAGGACAATCAGCAGTTTTCTTTTCCATCGGGAGAGAGTGAGAAGAATGTTCTCCTATACGATATGCTTGAGGCCATTAAAAAAGCAAAAACAGACGATAAAATTAAAGGAATAAGCATAGAGACCGACGGGTTGAAGGGCGGAATTTCCCATTTGGATGACGTGCGCGCAGCGTTGGAAGATTTCCGAAAAAGCGGAAAATTTGTTTATGCCTATGGAAATTCGGTTTCTCAAGGGGCATATTATCTGGGCTCTGTTGCCGATCAGTATTACCTTAATCCTGCGGGTGGGATCGATTTAAAAGGACTTTCTGCTGAAGTGGCTTTCTTTAAAAACTTTACCGAGAAATATGGAATTGGCACCGAAATCATTCGTCACGGAAAGTTTAAAGCTGCTGTGGAACCTTATATGAGAAACGAAATTTCCCCCGAAAACAAAGAACAGCTTTCAACACTGCTCAATGATATTTGGAAAAACACTTCATCACGTATTGCCACGTCCAGAAAAATAGATTCAGCACAGTTTCGAACCGTGGTTGACAGCTTATATGGCATTATCCCTGAGCTGAGTTTGCAACATAAGCTGGTGGATAAACTGATGCAGAAGTCAGAATACGACGACCTTTTGAAAGCTAAGTTGCACCTTGCAGATGATGATAAACTGAACAAAGTTTCATTTAGCAAATACATCAGCTCTTTCAAGGAAGACCAAACAGGAAAAAACAACCAGATCGCCGTGCTTTACGCTTCAGGAACGATTTATAACGGTGAAGGTTATGATGCAATATATGCTCAAAACTTCATTAAAAACATTAAGGAGCTTACCGAAAACGATGATATAAAGGCAGTCGTTTTCCGTATCAATTCACCTGGTGGCAGCGCCAATGCCTCTGACGAAATTCTTTTCGAACTGCAACAACTTAAAAAGAAGAAGCCGCTAATAATTTCATTTGGCGACTACGCGGCTTCCGGCGGGTATTACATTGCGATGGGGGCTGATAAAATTTACTCAGAACCTAACACGATTACCGGATCAATCGGCGTGTTCGGCGTTTTTCCTTATTTGAAAGAACTGGCTGCGAAAAATGGTATCCGCGCTGATGCTGTTACCACCAACGCCAACTCCAATATGTTCTCCATGATTAATGGAGTAACCCCAGGCGGCGTTTCTATGATGACTAAAAGTGTGGAGCAGACCTATAAAAGATTTGTCCATTTTGTAACTGTCAACAGAAAAAAATCTTTCGATCAGATAGATGAAGTGGGCGGCGGAAGAGTATGGAGCGGAACGAGAGCTAAACAGATTGGTCTCGTTGATGAATTGGGAACGTTAAACGATGCTATTACCTATGCAGCACAAAAAGCCAATATGAGCACTTATAATGTATCTTCCTTTCCTAAAAAGATGTCGGCTTTCGAACAATTTTTCAAAGGAATGGATGAAGATCAAATCAGTACAAGAATCATTAAACATAAGATTGGAAGCGAGAATTACAAAATTTTTGAACAACTCAAAAACCCAGATCTTAAGGGAGGAGTAATGATGGAAATGCCCTACGAAGTAAAATTCTAAAACCTTCTTCCCCGAATTAAATCAAGGTTAAAAAAATCCCGAATCAGTAATTCTGATTCGGGATTTTGTTTTGTGATAGATTCAAAATAATTTATCCTCGTTTTGTTGCCATGCCAACCAGCCACAAGACAATAAGGGCACCGATTACGGCAAGAAACATTCCTTTCAGGTTGAAATCTTCCACTGTTCCCCAACCAATCATACTACCGACCCATCCACCAACGAATGCGCCTACAATTCCTAAGATTATCGTCATCAGCCAACCCATTCCTTGGTTGCCGGGCATAATCATTTTAGCGATTGCACCTGCGATAAGACCAAAAATGATCCAAGTTAAAATACCCATAGTTTTAAAATTTAAAGTTAATATTAAGTAAATATGTTTCTATTCCTTTAACAAACTTAAGACCAAAAGAGAAATATTTTCACTAAAGGTAATTAAATTTTAACAAATCAACTATTGGTGAATTTAAATAAAAGTATTCAGAAAACCTCAAATTCTGCCAATTCAGCTGCGTCTTTTGAAAAAAGAATTCACAAATTCCGAACCGTTGAATAATTGCAAATCAGTCATTTTTTCGCCTACTCCAATATATTTTACCGGAATCTGAAACTGATCAGAAATACCAATGACCACACCGCCTTTCGCCGTACCATCCAGTTTTGTTACTGCCAAAGCGTTCACTTCGGTAGCTGCTGTAAATTGTTTGGCCTGTTCAAAAGCATTTTGACCTGTGCTCCCATCCAGTACCAAAAGAACTTCGTGAGGCGCATCAGGAATCACTTTTTGCATCACTCTCTTAATTTTCGAGAGTTCGTTCATTAAATTGACTTTGTTATGCAAACGACCCGCAGTATCAATTATCACAACATCTGCATTATTAGCTACCGCACTTTGCACCGTATCAAAAGCAACGGAAGCAGGATCGCTGCCCATATTCTGCTTTACAATTGGCACCCCTACTCTTTGACTCCAGATAACGAGCTGATCTACCGCTGCAGCGCGAAAAGTATCTGCAGCACCCAAAACAACCGATTTACCTTCTGATTTAAATTGATGGGCCAACTTACCAATGGTTGTGGTTTTGCCCACACCATTAACACCAACCACCATTATAACGTAGGGTTTTTTAGTGTCGTCAATGTTTCCTGTAGTGGCATGTGGATTTTCAAGCAAGAGCCCACTGATTTCTTCACGTAGAATCTTGTCGAGCTCTTCAGTATTAACGAATTTGTCTCGCGCTACGCGGTCTTCGATTCTTTCGATGATTTTAATGGTGGTTGATGCGCCCACGTCGGAAGCGATAAGTACTTCTTCCAAATCATCCAGCACCTCATCATCCACTTTAGATTTGCCGGCTACTGCCTTGGAAATTTTTTCGAAAAAACCTTGGCTCGATTTCTGCAAGCCCTGATCCAGCGATTCTTTCTCTTCTTTACTGAATATTTTTTTGAACCAACTCATTTTTAATGCTAATTATTATATGGTGTACCTCACTATGGTTTTGTCAATGCTTTTAGGTGAAGTGCCCCGCAATTTTTTACAAATTACGGTTATTTAATTGAAGTTAGCAAAATGCCCAACAAACAAAAAAACTACCCGAAATTCGGATAGTTTTATATACTCGCACGATTTGAAATTACTTTTTCAAGAAATTATCAACATCGTCTGCGTTCATTACTTTTTCTTCAAAAACGTAAGCACCAGATTTAGGCGACTTCACCATTTTGATTACTTTGGTCATTTTTTTAGAAGACCCGTCTTTTAGGGACGCTACTACTTTCTTTGCCATTTTTTATTGCTTTAAAAAATTACTTGATTTCTTTGTGAACGGTGTACTTCTTAAGAACCGGATTGTACTTTTTAAGCTCCAGTCTTTCTGTAGTGTTCTTCTTATTTTTGGTAGTGATGTATCTTGACATTCCTGCTACACCGGTTTCTTTGTGCTCTGTGCACTCCAAGATAACCTGAACTCTATTACCTTTTTTTGCCATGACTTCTTATTTAATAAATCCGTTTCTTGTTGCTCTTTCCAACGCTTCTTCAATCCCAATTCTATTGATGATTCTCAATCCGTGCGCAGAAACTTTCAAAGTAACAGACTTCTCCTGCTCCGGAAGGTAAAATTTCTTTTCCAATAGGTTAATTTCAAAACGACGCTTCGTTTTGTTATTTGCGTGAGAAACATTGTTTCCAACCATTGCACGCTTTCCTGTTATTTGGCAAATTCTTGACATATCCCGATGTTCTATATTACTACTAAATATTTGAGAGTGCAAAAGTAGATAGAAATTTTCAGATAGACAAATATTTATGAAAATTTATTTCTGAAATTTACTGAAACTTTACCTACTTAATTCCTTTGAACGGCTTTCTGCATTCAGTATTCCCTTTTGTAAAATCTCTTTCAGATGTTCATCATCAAAAGTGCGCAATGCCGCCTCTGTGGTTCCGCCTTTGGATGCTACATCTTTAATAAGAGCTTCCAGACTCTTATCCGAATTATTGATCAGATGGTACGCTCCCAACATCGTCTGCTTTACAAAAAGCTTCGACAAATTTTCGTCAATACCCATCTTTATGCCTGCTTTTATCATGGCATCTACAATATAATAAAAATAAGCAGGTCCGCTTCCGGAAAGTGCCGTAACGCCATCCAGCAGATTCTCATCTTCCAGATAAACGGATCTGCCCGTGGAATTGAGTAATCTTTCGATACTCATCAATTCATTAAAAGAGATGCCTTCTGCTGCAGTGTAGCCGGTAATACCCATCCCCAATAATGTAGGAGAATTTGGCATGGCACGAACTACTTTTTGGTGGTGAAGCAGTTGCTGAATTTGTTCTATTTTAATGCCTGCCATAATAGACAACAGCATTTGATTTTCCTGAAAACGTAGCGTTGTATCCGACGCTAAATTCGCAAAATCCTGTGGCTTAACCGCTATAATAACCAAATCGGCCTGCTCAATTTCTGATTCGTCGAATGCAGAAACCAAAGCACCTGGAAACATCGCTGATACCTCCTCCACTTTACTCCTGTTTCTGGTGATGAGCTGGAGATTTCCCGGCTTCACCAATTCGTACTTCAAAAAAGATTGAGAAAAAGACATCCCCATCTTTCCTGCTCCCAAAACGGCTACTTTCATCAATTAATTTTTGTGTGTTTCAAATTAAATAATATTCACTTCCCGCTCCAGCTCGATCCCAAATTGATCTTTTACCGACTCAATAATCTTGGTTGAGAATTCGAATATTTCTTTCCCCGTTGCCTGCCCCGTTTTATTAATAATCACCAACGCCTGCATTTCGTGGGTGGCCACATTACCGATTTGTTTCCCCTTCCAGCCGCACTGTTCAATGAGCCATCCGGCAGGAATTTTAACCAAATCTCCGCTTGGGTAATGAGGAATTTCGGGATGAAGTGCTTGCACGCTTGCAAATTGCTCAGTGCTTATGGTTGGATTCTTGAAAAAACTCCCGGCGTTTCCAATAAGTTTAGGATCAGGCAGTTTACTTTCTCTAATGTGAACAACAGCTGCAGAAATATCTTGAATAGAAGCGTTTGTTACGCCCATCTTTTGCAGTTCGTGCTGGATCGCTCCATATTCTGTTTTGACGATATGATTCCTCGTACTCAATTTAAACGTCACTTCTAAGATCACCGCTTTACCTTTCAGTTCTTGTTTAAAAATAGAATCGCGATAACCAAACCGACATTGTGCATTGTTGTATTCATCCACCGTCAGCGTCTGTAAATTAAGGACTTTACAGCTCACAAAGTGATCTTTTATTTCGACACCATAAGCCCCGATATTCTGCATTGGTGACGTGCCCACATTGCCGGGAATAAGTGATAGGTTCTCTAAGCCCCCATAATTCTTACGTAAGGTGTACTGAACAAATTCATGCCAGTTTTCGCCTGCTTTTGCAGTAACTAAAACTTCATCATCATTCAATTTCTCTTCGGAAATTCCTTTTAAACTAAGTTGTATCACCAAACCTTCAAAATCTTGAGTCAGCAACAAATTGCTGCCACCTCCTAAAAATAGTAAGGGTAAATGCGACGGCAAATGTTCTTTAGCATAGGTCAACAATTCTTTCAATTCTTCAATGGAAGTTACTTCTGCAAAATAAGCAGCGAGGGCATCAACACCGAAAGTATTGTGCTTTTTTAATGAGTATTGTTGATGGATATTCATTATTTGAGAATAAAGCGCAAATGTATTAATTTTAAAATGATAGCATGGATTTACATGGTGATTTCATTCAAAAAAAAGTGGACAAATGCCCACTTTTATTCTTACTAAATGTCTAATTTTTTACCGACAAGAGTTAAAAATCTTGGACAGTTACCTATAAATCGAATTCTATTTTGTACTTCTGTAGTGCATCATTAAGAAGTTCCACACTTCGTCTTAAATCTTCTTCTTTCAAAACATAGGCAATTCTCACCTGTTTTTTACCGAGTTCCGGATTGCTGTAGAAACCGCTCATTGGCGCCACCATAATGGTTTCGTTGTTGTAAGAATACTTTTCGAGCAGCCATTGTGCAAATTTATCGGAGTCGTCAATCGGCAATTCTACACCGCAATAAAAAGCCCCTTTTGGTTTAGGGCAAACAACCCCGGGAATTCCATTGAGTAAATCCACCAGTAGATTTCGCCGTTTGGTATATTCCTCCCGTACTTTCATGATATAAGCCGAATCATTGTGGTGTGCTGCAGCTGCTGCAATTTGCCCCAATAAAACAGGACTCAATCTCGCTTGTGCAAACAGCATGGCCGCATCATGAATTTTCTTGGAGCGCGTTATTAAACAACCTATTCTTGCGCCACACATCGAGTATCTTTTCGATTCGGAATCGATCACAATGCAATGGTCTTTCAAATCTTTAAACTCAAACATAGAGATCTGCTGCTTTCCATCATAAACATATTCTCGGTAAACTTCATCAGAAATAATAACGATATCGTGTTTTAATGCAATCTGTGCTAACTGCTCTAGCTCTTCTCTTGTGTACAAGTAACCAGTAGGATTTCCGGGATTACAAATAATAATCGCGCGGGTGCGGCTGGTTATTTTCTTTTCGAATTCATCCATCGATGGCAATGCAAAACCCGTATCAATGGAAGATGGAACTGCCACTACGTTCACGTTGAAAGTACTGGCAAAACCGTTGTAATTTGCGTAATAAGGTTCTGGAATAATCACCTCGTCCCCGTCATCGCACAATGTGGAAATTGCAAAATTGAGTGCTTCGGAACCGCCATTGGTCACAATGAAATCATTGGTCGTAAGATCTGTAAATCCTAAACGATGATAATAATCCTGCAGGGCTTGGCGATACTCTAAATTACCTTCAGAAAGAGCGTATTCGTATATCTTGAGATGATTCTCTTTTACAGCATCCAGTGCAGTTTGAGGTGTTTCAATATCGGGCTGGCCAATATTTAGATGATACACTTTGATCCCTCTTTGTTTGGCCTGAAGCGCGTATGGAACAAGTTTTCGCACCGGCGAAGCTGGCATATTCTGAGCACGTTGAGATATTTTTGGCATTGATGATTAAATTTTCACAAATTTAGGAAAATTTTTAGTGCTGTTTTTTAGTGCCCCGGAAATTTATGAACTTTACTTTTTAATGAATTTATGCGCTTTTTCATCTAAAATTAAATAATAAGTTCCCGGTTGCAATTTTCGCACATCAACTTTATTGTCTTTAAAACTCCCCGACAAAACCTTGTTTCCGATGACGTCAATAACTAAATAATTTTTGCTTTTTGCACCAGATATGGTAACAAAGTCCGAAGTTGGATTTGGATAGGCCAGCACGATCGGGTCTTTATCTGATTCTGATGTTGAAAGAAAAACTTCCTCACTCAACTGCACAAAAATTTTATCTCCAAGTGCATTACAGCATGATGGATCTGTAATCAAACTTTTGTAGGTAGGGTCTGCTGAATAACCAAAATTTTGGTTGTAACTTGTACCAACAGGATACATGGATGCATAACTCCCTGTTGATTCCGCAATTGTTCCCTGACCGGCAGTGTCGTAGCTGATTTTATAGTGACCATCAACAGGGTAACTATAGGGTTGTCCGTCATTAAATCCGGGACCAAATAAACAGCAGTCCCAATCGTAAACGGTCGCGTAATGGAAATAACGGGATGAACCATCCAGCGCTTGAATTCCTTGTCCGAAAATTGCACCGGAAGCAATACAAGCGAACAGGGAAATGGCAATTTTTTTCATGGCAAATTTTTTATCAAAACTAAAAAATTTGTTCCGTCACATCTACCGTGAAAACACCCTAATTTATTCATCATGACCAGAAATTTATGCCTGATTTCAACTGGAAAGATGCGATTATATACTGTTTTTTCAGCGGGATTCAAAACCAGACATCAGGATAGAAATGATCATTCCCAATCAAAAAAATGGAATAAAAAAAACAAGCCAGCAAAATATATTTATTTAATAAACCCTTTATCTCGCAACAATGGTTTTAAATCCGGTGCGCTTCCTGTAAAATCTTTAAAGGCCTGATTCAAATCCACTGAATTGCCAACGGATAAAATGTATTTTCTAAAGCGATCTCCATTCTCACGAGTCATTCCCCCATGTTTGGTAATGTAATCCCAAGCCGAAGAATTCAGCATATCACTCCACATATAAGCATAATAACCTGCAGAATAACCGCCGCCCCAAATATGTGCAAAATAGGGTGTATGGTATCTTGGTGGCACCGCACTTAACGTGAATCCATACTTGTTAAGTACGTCTTTTTCAAAATCTAAAGCTGGCCTGAACTGAGACGCATCCGTCACCGAATGCCAGTTCATATCCAATGTTGCAGCAGAAACCAACTCTGTGGTAGAATACCCTTGATTAAAAGTTCCTGCTTTTTTGATCTTATCGACCAATGATTGTGGCATTGGCTCCTTGGTTTGATAATGCAGCGCATAGTTCTTCAAGACTGCAGGTTCTAATGCAAAAAATTCATTAATCTGAGAGGGAAACTCCACAAAATCACGAGGCGTATTGGTACCCGAAATCGATACGTATTTTTGATCTGCAAAAAGCCCGTGCAACGTATGCCCAAATTCGTGGAACATGGTAGTTACATCATCATAAGAAATAAGGGACGGTTTTCCTTCTGCCGGTTTCTGATAGTTAAAAACATTCACAATCACAGGTTTTTGGTTGAGTAAGTGTGACTGATCCACCAAGTTGTTCATCCACGCACCACCACTCTTATTATTTCGGGTATAAAAATCCAGGTAATAAATTGCCAGTGATTTGCCGTCTCTGTCAAACACTTCGTAAGTCACTACATCCGGGTGATACACCGGCAAGTCTTTTCTTTCTTTAAAGGTGATACCATAAAATTTTTCGGCAGCAAAGAAAACCCCTCTCTCCAAAACAGTTTTCACTTCAAAGTAAGGTTTGATCTGATTTTCATCCAAATCGTATTTCGCTTTTCTCACCTGTTCAGCATAGAAATTCCAATCCCACGGTTCCACCGTAAACCCTCCTTTTTGCTGATCGATAAGTTGCTGAATCTCATCGCGTTCTTTGGTTGCCGCTTCTACCCCTGGTTTAGCAAGCTGAGCCAAAAGATTCATTGCATTTTCAGGTGTTTTTGCCATCTGATCTTGAAGCTTCCATTCGGCAAAAGACTTTTTACCCAGCAAATGCCCTTTTTCCATGCGTAACTTCGCTTGCCTTTCTAAGATAGTTCGGGTGTCATCTGCATTTCCTTTTTCGGCTCTGTACCAAGAAGCTTTAAACAATTTCTCGCGGGTAGCACGGTTTTTCAGGTTTTGCAAAAGTGGTTGCTGCGTAGTATTTTGCAATGCCAAGAGAAATTTTCCCGGGTGACCTGCTTTTACGGCATCGGCTGATGCTGCTGCAATTTCGTCAGCAGAAAGCCCTTCCAACTCCTTCACATCATCGAGGATGAGTGCTCCATTCTTTCTGGCTTCCAGTAATTTATTAGAAAACTGAGTAGCCAATGTTGCCAATTCTTCATTCACTTTCTTCACCTTTACTTTATCGGCTTCCGGAAGATTGGCGCCCGCAATTTCGAATTTTTGAAGATAATATTCAGTTAAACGGCGATCTTCACCTTTCAAGCTATTCAAATTAATGGCTTTGAAACGTTGATACAGCCGGTCATTAAGAAAAATTTTATCTTCCTGCGCCGCAAAAATTGGCGCATATTCTTCTTCCAGTTTTTGTAATGTTGGGTTGGTATTTGAACTGGTTAAATTAAAGAAAACGGTTTGCGCTCTTTTCAGAACCTCGCCACTTTTTTCCAAGGCAAGTACAGTATTTTCAAAAATGGGTACCGAACGTACATTGACAATATGATTAATTTCTGCCAATTGCTGCTTTAAGCCATAATCGAATGCAGGTTTAAAGTGTTCATCTTTGATTTTATCGAACTCAGGAACTTGATATTGCAGTGAACTTTTCTGCATAAAAGGATTTCCTGCCAATGCCGGATCATTGCCCGAAACCTTTGCGTTGGAATTTTGCGCTTTTGTCATAATGGTGCAGCCGGAACTTATCGCCAGCGAAGAAATTAATAATAGAGAGGTAATATTTTTCATTATTGAATTGTTATTGATGTAAAGGTATTAAATTTAACCAAAATAAAAATCGACTCTTATGAAAACATTAGCCATTCTCGCCCTGTCGAGCATCACTCTATTTTCCTGCAACATTAAAACAGACGGCGGTTTCCCGATCAACATCGGAACAAAAGAAGGCAAAGGCCCAATTACCCAAAAAGAATACAAAATGAATTTTGACGGCATTAAAGTGGTGCAATCCATCGATGCAGAGGTGATAAAAGCTAACGAGGAAAAAGTAGTTATTTCTGCACCTTCCGATCTTATGGATGATATTTTGGTTGAAACCTCGGGTGGTACGCTTTATATCCATTTTAAGCCGAACAGAAATATATCAACGCGCCACATTTCCGCAAAGATTTATGCAAAAGATTTCAATTTCTTAAAGGCCAGTTCTTCGGCAAGCATTACATTAAAAGATAAATTCACGCAAGATAAAACCGATATTGAGGTATCAAGTTCGGGCACCATCAAAGGTGAGCTGGAAGCCAATGATATTTCCATTGATATATCGAGTTCCGGAACTTTCTCCGGCAAAATATGGGCGGTGAATCTCAATTCGGGTGTGAGCTCTTCCGGTGACGTTATTGTTTCGGGAAAAGCGAAAAATGCAACATTGCGTGCTTCTTCTTCCGGCACATTTAAAGCACAAAACTTGGTTGTTGAAAATGCAAATATCCAGGCATCAAGCAGTGGGGATGTTAGCGTATCAGTCTCCAACAGTTTAAATGCTTCGGCAAGCTCATCGGGTGACATTGTTATCACGCGAAAAGGTGCCGTGAATGTATTAAACAAAAGCGAAAGTAGTGGTGGATCAGTAAGCATTCAGTAAAAAAAGGAAAGGCAGGGATTGTAGAATTCCTGCCTTTTTTATTCTTGGATCAACGAATTACCATCCGCCAGATGCGCCACCGCCGCCAAAACTGCCGCCGCCGCCAAATCCACCGAAACCTCCACCGCCGCCTCCAAAGCTGCCTCCACCGCTGCCAAATCCGCCACCACCGAAACTTCCGGGGAATGGAAAAAATCCACCAGGATAGGTTCTTCGCCCTCTTCTGGAAAGCATTTCATCGTCATCATCATTATTATTGCCGCCGCCACCTCTGTTTCGAAAGATGAAACTCAAGATAATAAAGACAATAAAGCAGATCACCAGAATTTCTAGTGGACTTAAACCATCATCACGCGAGGTGTTTTTAGCAATGGGTTTAAATTTTCCTTGCACAGCTTCCATCAGTGCAGTTGTTCCACGATTAATGCCTTCGTACCATAAACCTTGTTTAAAATTGGGCGTCACAATGTAATCCATAATTTGTCCTGCTACAGAAGCGGTAAGATACTGCTCAACAGCTCTACCCTGTTGAATCGACATTGTGTGATCTTCAGTTGCGATTAAGAAAACAATTCCGTTATCGACTCCTTTTTGCCCAATTCCCCATTTTTCACCATACAATGTGGCGAGGTAGTTTACATCTTCACCACCGGTGGTGGGAATAATGATGACTTCAATTTCCGTGGAAGTTGAGTCGGAGAATTTGATTAATTTCTGATTGAGTTCATCTTTTTCTGCTGACGTTAGCAGGCCCACTTGGTCGTAAACCGGATAAAGAATCGCCGGTTTTTCCGGAATCTTCTGTGCAAAAATTAAAACACTCAGCCCCAGAAATAAAACAGCAAGGAAGGATTTAAGAGAAGGTAATCTCATTGGGCAATTCGTTTGGATTTTCTCCCGTTACAGGAAAATATTTTTTGAGTTCGATACCGGTTTGCAACACGGCATTCCTAAGGCCTAAAAAGTAATTTTTCCTGACAAACTCGGCTGTAATCTGATCATGCATCCGATCCCAGAAATCTTGATTCACTTTTTCATGAATGCCTTCGTCACCAATAATGGTGAGGTAATGTCTCTCGAAATTGACATGAAAAAGCACAGCATTCTTTTCAGCAGTTTGATCTTTGCAGAGTGTTTTGAAAATATCAAACGCCATCTCTGCGTTGTTCCCTTCGGTATTGGAGTCGATGTGAATTCGAATCTCGCCAGTGGAGCTTTCTTCTGCTGTTTTAATGGCTTCCACAAGGGAAGCCATTTCAGTATCTGTAAGGAAAGTATTCATTAATTAGTAAAAACATCGGGTGCTTTTTGTGCCCCTGCATCAGCTTTAAAATACGGTTTTTCTTTAAAGTTGGTAAAATTCGCCAAAATATTATTCGGGAAAGTTTTAATGGAGGTGTTGTAATCCTGTGCTGCCTCGTTATAATACACCGTTTCGCTCCTTATACTGTTCTCAATCGCAGTATATTCTCTCTGGAAATTGGTGTACTGTTGATCTGCTTTCAAATTAGGATATTGCTCTACCACCGCCATCAACCGGCTAAGTGCTCCACTTAGTTCCCCTTGTGCTGCCTGGAATTTAGCCATATCCGCTTCCGTCATATTGGTAGGATCAATGGTAATTGAAGTAGCTTTTGACCGGGCTTCTATTACTTTGGTTAATGTTTCCTGCTCGAACTGCGCATAAGATTTTACAGTTCTCTCGAGGTTAGGAATAAGGTTTGCACGCTTCTGATAAACAGTCTCCACATTGGACCATTTGGTGTTTACCGTCTGCTCTTTGGTTACAAAACTGTTATACCCGTTCTTACCCCAGAAAAATAAAATAGCGGCAATAACAAGGAGAGCAATACCAATTGTTCCGGCGCTCATGCATCCTTTGTTTCTCATAGTTTGTATTTTTTAATGTTTATAAAATCAATATCCAAATATACAAATTAAGTTCTAAATTTGTAAAAATTTAATAAAAATGATCACATTAGTAGTGGCAATGGGGGTGAATAGGGAAATCGGTGTCAACAATCAGTTACCGTGGCATCTACCAAAGGATCTTAAACATTTTAAAGAATTAACCACAGGTCATCCGGTGGTGATGGGAAGAAAAACCTACGAAAGCATAGGAAAACCTTTACCGAACCGCACCAACATAGTGATCTCCCGAAAAACCGATTGGTTTGAGGAAGGCATCCTGATTGTAAGCAGCATTAAGGAGGCGCTTAAATTTGCCCAAAAGATTGACCAAGACCTCTTCGTCATTGGCGGCGGCAACATCTTTGAACAAACCCTTTCAATGGCTGACCGTTTGGAAGTAACCGAAATTAAAACCACGCTAGAAGCGGATACTTTTTTCCCTGCAATCAACCCTCAAGTTTGGAAGAAAACCAACGAAGTATGCCACGAAAGAGACGAAAAAAACAATTTCGATTTTTGTTTTCAAACCTTTGAAAAAATAGTTTAAAAGCAGTAATTCATCATTTTTTGCTGCATCAACCGCCCATTGATTTAGTTTCCATTTTCGTCACAAATCGTTACCTTTGCCCCACTAATTTTTAAGCATGAACAAATACATAAAATTCGTCATCGCGGCAATCCTGATTGTTGCAGGAATATACCTGATGTTTAACCGTAATGTCGGATACGGCATATTGCTTGTGGTTTTATCGGCTGTTCCTATTTTTCTATTTTTCAAGAACGAGTATATCCTGATGGCTTTTTGGTTTTTAAGAAAGCAAAATATGCCAAAAGCAGCTTTATGGCTGAGTAAAATTACCAATTTCCAATCTCAACTTCACAAGTCTCAATATGGCTATTTTCACTATCTGCAGGGACTGACCTTGGCACAGGAACACCCGCAAAAAGTAGAACCATTGATGAGAAAAGCGCTGGAATACGGGCTCAACATGAAACATGACCAAGCTATGGCTACCTTGAATATTGCCGCTGGTGCAATGCAAAAAGGAAGAAAACAAGAAGCTCAAAAACTTTTGGAAGAAGCAAAACGACTCGATACAGCCGGCATGATGACCGACCAAATAAAGATGATGAAGGATCAGCTGAAAATGCCTTCCATGCAGAAGCATATGCATAATCCTAACATGCGGCAACGCGGGAAGTTTCACTAAAAAAAACTGATGATTCTACGATTGAATTTTTACAAACTCGGTCGTTGAATCATCAGTTAAAGTTTTCACTTCTGTTGTGGCATAAAGTACCGACTTTTAATTACATTCAAAAACCTTTACCTTTCGGTTGGGGAATTTTTTGCAAATCAGTAAACACTTTTAGCTTCAACGCGATTTTTTGTTTCATGTTTGTCCTCAGCTTTTGGATTAACCATTGGTTACTTCTTGTGCCGAATCTCCAAACGTTTTGTTTCCAATCTCTGTTCCAACTTTTAAATCTTCACTTTCTTCATTTTTTGCTGATTTCACCTTTCGGATTACCTCTTCAAACAATGCTGAAAGTTTTGATGTTAGTCTGTGCATTTTTAAGCCGATCTGTTTTTCTTCTCTTATTTTTCTCCACTTCAATCTTCTCCTTTCGAATAGGACTGTCATTTTGAAATCCTTCAGGTCAGAATCAGGGTCTGCTTTTATTTGAGTTGAAACCTTTCACCTTTCGATTGCCGGTTCTTTCCTCTGCAACTTTGACTTGATTGTTTGGTAAAGATAGCAGCCGGAAACCGAAAAAAGCAAATAAAAAACCCTTTAGTTATCCACTATGTTTCAGCACGTTATCCACTAGTATTTGTGAATAAAAGTATATTGATTATTAAAGCGCCAACAACTCTATCAACAATTTAAGACAAAAGTGGATAAAATATTATGCACTTTTTGCCTACTCAGCGTTCGCATTTAACGATGCTAAAAAAGAATCAAATAGACGAGTTCTTAAGTTCAGCAAGAAAAACGACCTGTGTTTTGAGTTGAATTTTACGCTTCCGAATAATTCTTAATCACACCTTTTACGATTTTAATCACGTTAGGCATGGCTTTATTGGCAGCTTGCAAAACCTCATCGTGAGAAACGGTAAATGCAATTTCTGGCCCACCAAGGTCAGTTATAATAGAGATTCCGAAACAATTCATTCCCTGATGTCGGGCCACAATCACTTCGGGCACCGTGCTCATTCCCACAGCGTCACCGCCTATTGCTCGAATCATTCCATATTCAGCCGGTGTTTCAAAAGTGGGCCCCTGCAATGCCACATACACCCCTTTATGTACTGGGATATTATTTTCGTAGGCGACATTTTCTGCCACTTCGATCATTTTCTTGCTGTACGCTTCACTCATATCTACAAATCGAGGCCCCAACTCATCAAGGTTTCTTCCACGAAGCGGATGCTCCGGCATCATATTGATATGATCCGAAATCAGCATTACATCGGCCACCCTGAAATTAGGGTTTACTCCTCCGCAAGCATTAGAAACGATAAGATTCTTAATTCCTAGTAAATGAAAAACACGAAACGGGAAAACCACCGTTTCTATGTCGTGCCCTTCGTAGTAATGAAACCGCCCACTCATCATGAGCACTTTTTTCCCTTCCAAGATACCATAAATGAGCTTTCCGCCATGTCCTACAACCGTTGTTTGAGGGAAGTTCGGAATCTCAGCATAATCCAAAACATGAATGGGCTCCACTTCATCTTTCAGCTGCCCAAGCCCGGAACCTAAAACCACCGCAAAATCTGGAGCTTCCAGAATAATATTGTTGATGAAAGCTGCTGTTTCTTTAATTTTTTCTAACATAATCAAGAATGATTTGGTTAAACTCTTCTTTTTTATCAATGATAACATTAATAGGCCAGTAATACACGAGATCCCGAAGATAATCAAAAGTTTTGAGCCGCACATAATCTTTCTCGGTAGTCAATATCATTTTGTACTCGCCCATTTTCCGGTATTCGGCCTGAATATTTTTAATGTCCTGATCGGTGAAATTATGATGGTCCTTAAACTTTAAATGCTTTACGCGTTGTGAAAAGCGAGCAAGATGCTGAAGCAGCGGTTGCGGATTTGCTATTCCTGTGATAAGCAGAATATCATAGTAAGCCAGATTGTTATCTGGAATCGACTTGTCGTGAGAATAAACATGCTCATCATACGAAATGCTTGAGAAAAAAACACGCTGACCATGCTGCGGTTTTATTCGGGAAATATAGTATTGCTTTTTTTCATCGGTGAGCTGATCGGGGCACTTGGAAACCATAATAACCTGCGCCCTGTTTTTACCGGAACGGCTTTCCCGCAAATCGCCTGCAGGAAGCAAAAAATCCTTAAAATAAGGATCATTATAATCCGTCATCATGATAGTAAAGCCCGCTTTAATCGCCCGGTGCTGGTAAGCATCATCCAGAATAAGAACACCTAAATCCATGTCTTTAATAATCTTTTTGGCACCGGCCACTCGGTCTTCGGAAACACCAATAACGAAGCGATTTTTGAAACGCTCGAAAAGCTGCATTGCCTCATCGCCCACTGTCTTGTAATTGCTTTCGTAATTGGTAATACCATACCCTTTTGTCATTCTTCCATACCCTCGGGAAAGGACGCCGGTTCTGTAATTTTTCGACAGCAAATCTGCCAAATACATCACCATTGGCGATTTTCCGCTTCCGCCCACAGAAAGATTACCGACATTGATGACGGGCGTTTTAAAGGCAGTCGATTTAAAAATTCCCCAGTCATAAAAAGTGTTTCTGATAGCTGTTACCAAATGATAACCAAGGGAAAAAGGATAGAGATACCATCTTTTCATACGCTTGCAAAAATACGGCTTTTTGTTTTGATAAGAAAACACGGAAATCCCTACTTTTCCACAATGCTATTTTTGATGAAATATTGCAAGTTTCCCATTATTTTGCAGCCCGAAAACCTTAGTTCTAAACAATTTGTTTAAATTTGCCCGATTAGTTTAAACAACATGGACAAGAAAAATGTAGCCGTTGTGATGGGTGGTTATTCTGATGAATACAAAGTTTCCCTCAAAAGTGGTCAGCTGATTTATGATTCACTGGATCGTGATTTGTACAATGTTTATAAAGTGGTGATCCTGAAAGACGAATGGTATTTTATTGATGACCGCGGAAACAAAGCACCGGTAAACAAAGCAGATTTTTCAGTAAACCTCAACAGCGGATTCAATGTGCAGTTTGATGTATGTTTTAACATTATCCACGGTAAACCGGGCGAAAACGGCGAGTTGCAGGCTTATTGGGATACCATTGGACAGAAATACACCGGTTGCGGTTTTTATCAGAGCGCGCTTACTTTTAACAAGAAAGACACTTTGGCGGTCTTGTCCAAATATGGTATTCCCTCCGCCAAAAGCATTTACCTTAGAAATGGTGAAGCTATTGATGAAGACAAAGTAATCGAAGAATTGGGATTACCTTTATTCGTAAAGCCCAACCAAAGCGGTTCTTCATTAGGCATAACCAAAGTGAAAGAAAAAACCGAACTCCCGAAGGCACTTGATTTTGCATTTGCAGAAGATGACGAGGTACTGATCGAAAGTTTCCTCAACGGAATGGAGGTATCCGTAGGTGTACTCGATTATCAGGGAGAAACCATTGTTTTAGGCATTACCGAAATTGTGCCACATAAAGAGTTTTTTGATTATGAAGCGAAGTATGAAGGCGCCTCAGAAGAAATTACTCCCGCCAGGATAGATGACGAAACCAGAAAAAAGGTGGAAGACATTGCCAAAAGAGCTTACGACTCATTAGGGATGAGCGGATTTTCTAGAAGCGAGTTCATCATTATGAACGGTACACCCTACATGCTCGAGATGAATACCAACCCCGGATTTTCGCCAGCGTCCATTTTGCCACAGCAGGCAAAACATTACGGTATCTCCATCAAAGATCTGTGCGGAAATGAAGTAGAAAAAGCACTGAAAAAATAATAGAAATTTTTCATGATTCCTAACACGTTGACGGAACCCTGAAAGTCAAAATACACATTGCATGAGAGTTGCCGTTTTTCCGGGTTCATTTGATCCCATTACGCTTGGCCACTATGATATTGTAGAAAGAGCATACCCTCTTTTCGATAAAATCATTATCGCCATTGGTCAGAATTCGCAAAAAAAATATATGTTCTCACTGGAAGAACGGATGGATTTTATTAAAAAAACCTTTGCCCAATTTCCAAATATTGAAGTGGATCATTTTGAAGGATTAACAGTGGATTACTGCCGCAGCAAAGAGGTCAACTTTATTTTAAGAGGGCTAAGAAATCCCGCCGACTTCGAGTTCGAAAAAGCGATTGCGCAAACCAACCGTATATTGACCAAAAACAACAAAATAGAAACCATATTTCTACTTACCTCTTCCGGTAAATCATTTATCAGCAGCAGTATTGTGCGCGAAATCATCTCATTTAAAGGGCATTACGAACTGATGGTTCCCGACGCTGTGCGGGTTCGGTGATTGTTCTTTAGTTAAAGTATACCCATCACCGAAATCAGCATTTCGGAAGATTTTTCATGAACATCTCCCATTACTTTTAAATCATTTATTGTGCAGCTACACGAAAATTTCAACTTCATTATCGAGATATTGGGAACAATATCGTTCTCAATGTCGGGCAGTTTTGCGGCAATGCAAAAGCGGTTTGATCCTTTTGGTGTGCTCATCATCGCATTTGTAACTTCAGTGGGTGGCGGTACTGTGCGCGATTTACTGTTGGACGTTCCTGTTTTTTGGATGCACGATTTGGTGATGTGCAACCTAATTTTTGGAACCTGTGTGTTGGCCATGATCTTTAAATCGGTAGAGAAAAAGTTTAAAGTAACGCTTTTTCTTTTCGATAGTTTTGGCTTGGGACTCTTCACCATAGTGGGTATCCAGAAAGGATTGAACGCCGATCTTCATCCGCTGATATGTGTAACATTGGGCACCATTACCGGCTGCTTCGGAGGTATCCTCCGTGATATTTTGCTGAACCGAATTCCGCTTATTTTCCGCAAAGAAATTTATGCTACCGCTTGTATTGTGGGCGGAAGTGTTTTTCTCCTTTTGGTGAAATATACCCCATTATCGTACACGTTTGTCCAAGTCTCCACTATTTTACTCATCGTGGCCATCCGAACTTTAGCAGTGAAATTCCATTGGCAGATGCCGAAGTTTTATGGGAACGACAATGCTTCGGAGATGTAAGCCGCAGTGCATTTTGTTTGTTTTATCTCACCAACCCAATCATCGCTACAGCAAGCAGCGTCCTCTCTCGATTTCTCGTTGAAACTCACGATATAATGTTAGGCGCCAATTGTGTAATTTTACAAGGTGCAAAATCCTCATCATGAACGAAAAATAATTCACATCGATATGGATGCGTTTTACGCTTCCGTGGAGCAGCACGACCGTCCGGAGCTTCGAGGGAAACCCGTATGTGTAGGCGGAGGAAAGTACGGCGTTGTGGCCGCAGCAAGTTACGAAGCCCGAAAATTCGGAATCCGATCTGCAATGCCCGGAAAAATAGCACTGGAAAAGTGCCCACAATTATTGGTGGTAAAACCCCGATTTCAGCGATACAAAGAAATATCCCTCCAAATCCGAAATATTTTCTATCAATATACGGATTTGGTAGAGCCCCTCTCGCTGGATGAGGCGTACCTGGATGTTACTGAAAACAAAATGAAAATCGAATCTGCCAATCAAATTGCGCGGGACATACGCAGGAAAATTTTTGAACAAACCGGACTTACCGCTTCCGCAGGCATTTCGGTGAACAAATTTCTCGCAAAAGTGGCCTCAGATTACAACAAACCGAACGGACAAAAAACCATTCACCCCACACAAATCATCCAATTTATGGAGGAACTGCCAATTGAAAAATTCTACGGCATTGGAAAAGTGACGGCCAACAGAATGCACGAACTGCACATTTTTAACGGAGCGGATCTGAAGAAAAAATCAATCGAGGAGCTGACACATCATTTCGGAAAATCAGGTGGTTACTATTATCAAGTGGTTCGCGGCATCCACCACAGTGAAGTAAAACCCCACCGCATTCAAAAAAGTGTAGCCGTAGAAGAAACCTATTTCGAAAACTTGGTAGATGATGAAGCGGTGGCCCAACAACTTCTCTCCATCAGTGAAGATCTGGAAAACCGACTGCGCCAAAAAGACATTAAAGGAAAATCTTTAACACTGAAAATAAAATACCAGGATTTCTCCATGTTTACCAGAAGCCGAACCCAGGAAATATACTACGAAAATGCACAGGAATTTTACAAGACCGCACAACAACTCTGGGAACTTCGCCCTTACAATAAACCAGTACGGCTGCTGGGATTATCGCTTTCAAACCTCAACACGGCAGAAACAAAACAGGTTTCGGTGCAATTGAAAATTCCGTTTGAGGAGTATGAATGACCTATTATTTCTTTGATAAGTCGCCCCTTCGGGGCTCACTCCCACCTTAGCTACTGAATTCGTTTCGCCTTTGTCCCTGATCCATTTATTTCTTGATGTACATCAATCCCATCATTAAAAATAAACATCTATTTTTGCCCCAAGTTATTAACAATAAGTTTTAAAAAAAATGAAAAAATTATCAGTCCTTGCGCTTTCAGCAGCATTGTTCGCGGTATCTTGTAAAGAATCCAAAACCGACACCGCTTCCACTGGAGCAGAGCAAACTGCAGCGCCCCAAACCGATACCAACTTCCAGGTAAATACCGACAGCAGCACTGTAAAATGGACAGCTTACCATAAAGGCGGACTTAACCCACGATTTGGAACCACCAAAACCACCGGTACATTGTCCGTTGATAAAGGAAATTTGGTTTCAGGAAGCTTGGTTTCTGACCTCAATACATTAACCACTGATCCATCTGCTGTTGATCCTAAAATGAGCGATGGCAAAACATCCGTGGATTTAGATGCCCACCTGAAAAATGCTGACTTCTTCGATGTAGCAAAGTATCCTAACGTAAAATTTGACATCACCAAAGTGGAAGAACTGCCTGCAGGTACAGAAAGTAAAGTAGAGGGCGCTAACAAATTAGTGAGCGGAAACCTTACCATTAAAGGAAAAACCGTTAATGTGAGCTTCCCTGCCAAAGTAGAAGTTGCCGAAAATGGAGTAAATCTGGTTTCAAAATTCACCATCAACCGACAAGATTGGGGCCTTACCTACGGTGCAGAGGGCGATCCTAAAGATTGGATGATCTCTCAGGAAGTTGATCTTGATCTCAACATTCACGCAACAAAATAACGCAGCCAGCGTTATTTAACACAGCATAATGGGCCATGCCGGAAAAAATCCGAGCATGGCCTTTTGCTTTTTTTCCGTCACCGCGTTTTCCATTGCAATATTTTTGTTTTCGCCCGGCTTGCTCCTAAGCAAAAAACAAAAATGATTTTCATTACACCCGCTTGTCCGAACTGATTGCTTTTTCCTTACATTTGGATATGGAAAACTCACCAGCAATTCTTTTCCGAGCAGCCATCATTACTGATTGCGATGCCATTTGGAAAATCCTTCAGCATGCCATTCTGCGCCGCAAAAACGACGGATCCATGCAATGGCAAGACGGCTATCCCAATCTGGAAACCGTACAAAACGACATCGAAAAAAAAATCGGCTACGTCCTTACCGAGGACGAAAAAGTAGTGGCATATTGCGCCATCCTGCTGAATGATGAGCCGGCTTACCAGCACATAGAAGGACAATGGCTCACCAGCGGAGATTTCTATGTGGTGCACCGCATTGCCGTTTCCGATGAAGTGGCGGGAAAAGGATATGCGATGAAAATTTTTGCAGCCATCGAAAACTTTGCCCTTCAACATCATATTTTCAGCATTAAGATGGATACCAATTTCGACAACGCTGCCATGCTGCACATCCTTAAAAAATACGGTTACACCTATTGTGGAAAAGTGCACCTTCGAAAATCGGAAAGACTGGGTTACGAAAAACTTTTAAAGTAACTGATTTTCATCACACTTAGCACCGCAGAGCGCCATCAACTTTTTTTTCGCAGAACAAAGGATCTGCGGGGTAGAAACGCGATTTGCCAGCTCGCCATTCATAAAGTATCAACCGAATGTTAATATTTTTTAAGATTTATCTATAAAATATTACATTTGCAAATAATTCTATTCTATATCGTGAAAAAACTTCTACTTTTATTATTTTCGTTATTCTCCCTTATCTCCTTCGCCCAGCTCGACCGTGAACACTGGTTTGCACCGATGTATGATGGACAAAGTAACGGAGGACCGGAACAATTCCTTCATCTTTCGACCAACGAAACAACACCTTTTCAGGTGTATGTTTACAGTAATAATGTATTAATTTATCAGCGGCTCATTAGCAAAGGGAATCCTGGTGTTATTGATTTGAATAGAGATTTTATCATCACTGATACCACCGGTGATTTACACAAAGTGATCAACAAGGGACTTTATGTAAAAGCAGATAAACCCTGTTTTGCCAACCTGCGTTTTGGGGTAACCAATCACACGGAAATTATCACTTCCAAAGGCACAGCGGGTATTGGTACAGATTTCTACGCCGTAGTGGCACCCAACCTGCCCAGTAGTTCAAACTTAGGTTTTAGTGCAAGTTTTCTGGCGACAGAAGACGGAACCACAGTAACGGTCGATAACTTTAAGAAAACTTTATATTTTAATGGTATTGGCACAAGAAGCAGTTTTACGTTTACTTTAAACAAAGGACAATCCTATATTATTGATGGTCGAGCGACTTATACCAATAACAGCGATGGTTTTATCGGTGCAAAAGTAACCGCCAGCAAGCCCATCTCCATGTCCAATGGTAACTTTAATGGTCAACATGCAACATTTGACTCAGGTTCTGGTTCCGATATTTTGATGGATCAAACGGTTCCGGTTGATAAACTTGGCGATGAATTCGTCATCGTAAAAGGGTATGGACAGATAGGAAACAATATGGAGGGCGCAGTAATTGTCGCCACAGAAGCCAATACGCCAATTTATTTGAATGACTCGCCTACCGCTGTCACTACACTCGCTAACCCGGGTGACTACTACCGCGTGCCAGAAAGTAGTTTTGTACTCCGAGGCAATAATCATTACAATTTGCATATCCGCACGGCAAGCGGAAAAAAAGTATATGTATTTCAGCTTTTGGGAGGGGTGGAATTCGGATCAGCACCTCTTGCAACAGGAGGTATGAATTATATACCGCCGCTGAACTGCTACCTACCGAGGAAGATTGACGAGATAAGCTATATTAACTATCTATCAAATGTACCTCACAGTCCGACATTTACAACCAAGCTCAACATTATTACCGAAAAAGGAGCAGCCGTAACTGTTAATGGTAATACACCTGCTTTAACTTATGGTCCTTATGATATTTCGACCATTCCGGCAGAACAAAAATGGGTAACATATTCCATTCCTAATGTAACCGGAAATATTACCGTACAATCCACAAAAGCTGTAACAGCCGGTATTGCAAGTGGCAATGCGGCATTCGGTTACGGCGGCTACTTCGCTGGTTTTTCAGCTATTCCGTTAATCCTAAAAGTGAGCGGCGATTGTTTACCGGGTGTTAAATTGGCGGTAACTGAAGGATTCGACAGCTATCAATGGCTTATAAAAAATCCAGACGGCACTTATAGTACTGCTCCAGGCGCAACAGGAACTAATACCTACGAACCACCACAAGCAGGAATTTATGCTGTTAGAATTCAGCAGGGCTCTTGTTCGCAGATTCAAACACAGGATTATAAATTCTATAACTGTACCACCTATACCAATAACAATATTAACAGTTGTGGAATTAACGAAATTATTACGCCTGCATTTGCACTTAGTTCACAGGCCGTCAATCCTGCCACAGTAACCATTGTAACTGCTCCTTCAAAAGGTACTGTGGTGGTGAATCCAAACGGAACCATTACCTACAATGCTAATCCTGGTGCGTCGGGTACCGATCAATTCAAATTTTCTTTCTGTGGAATGGGTGCTATTCCGGATTGCGAAACAGTACAAACTACCGTTCACATGATTGAAAAGCGTGACGATGCTGTATTGCAGCAATGTTCTACCAATGGAGTTGCCACCTACGACCTTTCCACTGCGAATGTATCACCCGATGGAACACTCACCAAAACTTACTTCACCACTCAAAACGGTGCACAAAATAACATTGCTGCCAATCAGATTCTTAATTTCACCAATTATACTTCGGCGGATGGTTTCATCTATGTACGATTAGTCAATTCAATGAATTGTGTTTCCGTTGCAAAAGTGGAACTCAAATCGAAATTAGCACCGGAAGTGAAGGAAACCCTTTACACCAAGCTTCATTGCGATGAGGATATCGACGGAAAAATTGACGGCGTTTACAAAGTAGATCTCAGTACCATAACGCCTATTGTTTTGGTGCAGCCCTCCAATTTTGTGGTGAAATATTATGCCACTTCGGCTTTTGCAACAGCGAACGGAACCAATAATTTAACTGGAATTTTCAGCTTTACAGCCGACACTTCGGTATGGATTCGTGTGGATGCACCCAATGGCTGCCCCACCACCATCAAAGAAATTCAGCTAAAAACAGGAACCAAATTCACTGTCGCAACTCCACAATCCAAAATAGTGTGCGACAATGACCACAATAATACTGAAAATGTTGACCTGTCCACCATGACCTCTTTGTTTACAACAGATGCTGCCGCAACGGTTAAATATTTCGCGACGTTGCAGGCCGCGCAGAATAATACACCCAGCATTGCACCAACCCAAACCATTACCGGAGATAAAACCTTCTATTACCGTTTCACCAAAGCCGGTTTCTGCGACGAGATTGGGGTATTGAATCTTCAGTTCAAGCAAGGAACACCAACGGCTCTACATGACTCATACACCGTTTGTCAGGGAAGCACGATTACACTCAATGCGGAGACGACCTATACTTCATGGTTATGGCAAAGTGGAAGTACTACTGTTTCTACAAGCAATACTGCGACCTTAGGGTTAGGTGTTTACAAGGTTTCGTTTACAGATGGAGACGGATGTATTTTCACCAAGAATATCACCATTGTGGAATCGCCGAAACCGATCTGGAATTTGGCAGCATTCAATGGCGCACTGTGTGATAGTAATTTTGATGGCATTATTAATGTAAACCTGAATCAGGTGACACCGGTGATTCTCGGCAATCCAACGCTGTTTACCGTTCGTTATTACCTCAATCCTGGAGATGCAGCAGTAGGAAACAACAACTATATTCAAAATCCGGCAACATGGTCTTATACTGCCAATACCAAGGTTTATGTGTATGCAGTTTCGCAGTATTGCCCTGCAGAAGTGAAACAGATCGAGTTTAAGTTCGGAACCGACCTGCCTTTGATCGACCACACCGTAAATCCGACCGTTTGTGACAATAATATTGACGGCACCGAAAATATCAACCTCGGTAATTACCGATCATTGTTTACCGCCGATACTTCGGTAACAGTTCGCTATTTCGCAACGCTCCAAAATGCACAAAACAACACCGGAGCGATTACCGCAGCACAAACCATTACAGCAGACAAGACCTTCTACTATCGCTTTACCAAAGCCGGTTTCTGCGACGTGATTGGCACACTGAACCTTGTATTTAAAGCTGCTACACCCACAGCATTACGCGATTCCTATACCGTTTGTGCAGGAAGCACCACTACACTGAATGCGGAAACGACCTATACCGCATGGTTATGGAAAAAAGGAAGTACGGTGGTTTCCACGACCAATACCGCAACCTTAAGTGCCGGAGTTTATACCGTTTCCTTCACCAATTCATCGGGATGTATATTTACCAAAACGATTACCATCGTTGATTCTCCAAAACCAATCTGGAATCTCACCGCGTACAACTCTACGCTTTGTGATGAGAATTTCGACGGTATCATTCCCGTGAATCTCAATAACGTTACACCGATTATCATTACCAATCACACGCTGTTTACGGTTCACTATTATCTGAATCCAACTGATGCGAATTTAGGTAACGGAAACTTTATTCAAAATCCTGCAGGTTGGTCATATTCTGGCAATATTAAGATTTGGGTAAGAGCAGAATCGCAGTATTGCCCGGGTGAAGTCTTCCCGATTGAGTTTAAATTCGGAACCGATTTATCTTTAATCTCAAACTCCGAAACTACTACCGTTTGTGATAATGATTTGAACGGAACGGAAAACATTAACCTTGCCAATTATAGAAATCTGTTTAGTACAGATCCTGCTGTAATTGCTTCAGCAAAATATTATACTACTTTGGCAAATGCACAAAACGGTACTCCTACAATTGGTGCTAATCAACCGATTACTGCAAATACAACGTTCTACTACCGTTTCAAAAAAGCAGGTTTCTGTGATGCCATTGGTGAGTTGAAAGTATTGTTCAAACAATCTACTCCTACTGCACTGCTCGATACTTACACGATTTGTCAAGGAAGTACTATCACGCTAAACGCGGAAACGACCTATACCGCGTGGCTATGGAAAAAAGGAAGCACGGTGGTTTCCACGACCAATACCGCAACATTAGGGGTTGGTGTTTATACGGTTTCCTTCACCAACGCTTCAACATGTGTTTTCACCAAAACGATTACCATTGTAGAATCTCCAAAACCGATATGGAAACTCACCAATTATGCAGGAACCCTTTGTGATGATGATTTTGATGGTTCCATTCCGGTGAATCTGGATAACATTACCAATTCCATCATCGGTAATGCATCGCTGTTCACGGTTCGTTATTACCTCAATCCTGGAGATGCAGCAGTAGGAAACAACAACTATATTCAAAATCCGGCAACATGGTCTTATACTGCCAATACCAAGGTTTATGTGTATGCAGTTTCGCAGTATTGTCCGGCGGATGTGAAACAAATCGAGTTTAAGTTCGGTAATAATATTCCGCTGCTTTCAAACAATGAAACCGTAACGGTATGTGACAATGACCGCAACGGAACCGAAAACATCACGCTTAACACTTACAAATCACGATTTACCAATGATAACGCGGTGTCCTTAAAATATTACATGAGCCAACATGATGCAGAAAACAATATTGGCCCGGTATCTTCGGCACAAACGGTCACGGGTGATCAGGTCTTTTACATCAGGTTCTCTAAAACAGGATTCTGCGATGTTATCGGCAAGCTGAATGTTTCTTTCCAGGTACCGAGAAAATCTGACCTTTTGATAGATAAACCAATATGCCCCGGAACTACGACAACCTTGGATGCAGGTGGAGGATTCGACGGATACCTATGGAGTACGGGCGCAACCTCACAAACAGTGACTGTTCCGGTGGGTGATTATTGGGTAGAGCTGAAAACAGGAACCTGTGTGTACAAGCAGCATGTATCGGTAACCGCTTTTGATTTACCTGTAATTACTTCTGTAGAAATACAGGGAACAACCGTTACGGTGCAGGTAAGCGGTGGAAACCCACCATACCAATACGCGATGGACAACAATAATTATCAATCATCGAATGTGTTCACCAACGTTCGTGGTGGCGATCATACGATCTATGTAATTTCGGCCGACAATTGCGCACCGGTTTCTACCAACATTAACGTCATTGAACTTTACAATGTGATTACCCCGAATGGTGACGGCGTAAACGATATACTGGATTATTCAGGATTACTGAAGAAAGAGGATTCATTCATGCAGATTTTCGATCGCTATGGCAAGCTCCTCTTTACTGGTAACAAGAGCAATAATTACATCTGGGACGGAAGAGCTTTTGGAAAAGAACTTTCAACAGGAAGTTACTGGTATGTTATGAAATGGCGAGAGCCGGGTACACCAACTGTCAATCAATACAGTGGCTGGATCCTGGTGAAAAACCGAGAATAAAATGAAATCATAAAGAAAACCTGAACTCGTCTGAAGTTCAGGTTTTTTATTAATCGCTAAATATGGTTTATTCTATTTCGGAAAGCAGCTTTTGGATAATGGTTTCTGTTTGCAGCATCAGTTCTTGCATGCCGTCATTATTAAAAATAACAAAGTCGGCCTTCCTCACTTTCTCCTTTTCGGGCATTTGCTTGTCCATGATCTTTTCTACTTCACGGTACGTTTTGCCATCGCGTTGCATCACCCTTTTCAGCCGCAAATTATCATCTGCGGTGATGAGAATGGATTTGTAGCAGTGCTGATTCAGCCGAAGCTCAAACAACAATGCAGTTTCTTTGAAAAGCAATTTACCTTGTTGGTGCTGAATCCACTTTTCGAAATCATATTTCACCGCCGGATGAATCATCCCGTTCAGCTCTTGCAACAAATCATTGTTATTAAATACCAGTTCGGCAACATACTTCCGGTTGTAAATACCGTTTTCATCATATGCATTTTCACCAAGCAACTGGATAATTCTTTCCTTGAGAAGATCATCATCATTCACAATATCTTTGGCACGCTCATCAGAATAATACACGGGAAAACCCAGTTCCTCAATAAACTTTGCCACGGTAGTTTTACCCGAACCAATACCGCCGGTTAATCCTATAATTTTTTTACCAAAATACTCCTGTTCTATTTCCATCCTGCTTTTCGGGTATTAATATCCAAAAACATCATTCATTGAAAATGTTTCATCGAGCCGTACGCCGCGCTCGGTCATTTTCAAGCTCGCCAGTTCATGGTGTGCATCATGCTCGAAGAAAAGCAGGTATTCATTATCCACGCACTGTTTTAGGAATTTTCCTTTTTCTTCCATTGTCAGCAGCGGTCGCGTGTCGTATCCCATCACATAAACCTGAGGAATATGGCCTACCGTAGGAATAAGATCAGCAGCAAAAACGATTGTTTTTTCCTGATACTGAATCACGGGAAGCATTTGCTTCTCGGTATGTCCATCCACAAAAATTACGTCCATTTTCAAATCGGGTGCAAAACCATAGTTTCCATTCTGTGGTATCGGGAGAAAATTAAGCTGGCCACTTTCCTGCAAGGGCAAAATATTTTCTTTTAGGAAACTGGCTTTCTCTCGCGGATTGGGCTCTGTAGCCCATTTCCAATGATTTTCATTGCTCCAGAAATGTGCGTTTTTGAACGCCGGTCGGTAACCCGTTTTATCATCGTTCCACTCTATCGCTCCACCACAATGGTCGAAATGCAAATGGGTAAGAAATACATCCGTAATATCATCCCTTACAAATCCATATTTTTTCAGGTTATTGTCCAACGAATCATCACCCCACAGCGAGTAGTGACCAAAGAATTTTTCGTCTTGTTTATGGCCAAGTCCGCAATCGATCAGGATTAATTTTTTACCATCCTCTACCAATAGAGAACGGGTTCCGAGTTCGATGAGGTTATTTTCATCTGCAGGATTGGTCTTCTGCCATAATGTTTTGGGCACCACGCCAAACATGGCACCACCGTCCAATTTAAATTTTCCGCATTGAATTGGGTATAGCTTCATAGTATTTATTTCTTTATTTTTTGAGGATCTTGTAAGGTGTCGAAGATTTTAAGAATATGAATAATATTTTCATTATCCTGTTTATAAACGATTTTATAATGGCTCACAAACATTCTGCGATAAGGAGTTCCTAAAGTCTCATCTGTTTGATATTGTTCGGGGAAGATAATCCGTTTCGATTTTTTTATAATCTTTGTTCTGATTCTTTCGGATGTTTCTTCTGAGTCGGACATTTCCAATATCCAGTCGCAAATTATTTTTAAGTCCGAAATCGCACTTTCAGACCAGATTATCTGAAGCGGTTTAAGGATCATTTTACCAGTTTTTTACTTCTTTTTCCAAATCGGAAACTGTTTTGAAACGTCCCTCTTCAATATCTTTCTCCGCTTCTTTTATTTGCTGAATGTACTGCGCTTTGGTCACCGGTTCGCCGGAAACACTGAAAGCCACAATATCATTTTCTTCGGATTGAGTTGCCAAAAGCGATTCGAACAACTCAATACGATCATCATTAATGCTGTTGATGAATTTTTCGATGAACCTGTATTTTCTGGTTGCTATATCCATAATTGATGATTTTATGTAAAAATACAAATTTTAAAATTTATTAATCCTCTTCATTTTTTTCGCAATCTCCCTTTCGTTTTCATCACCGTTTTCGAGTTGGGAAATGATGTTTTTAAAATCTTCTTCTTTTCTGTTTTGCGAAAGTTTTTGGACAATGAACATCTCAGTCGGAATAATCATTAAACCAAAAGCACCTTTCATTTCCTCTCTCACAAACTCATCGCCCATATTCTCCATAAACACCGGGCATTTCTGAATTTTTTCATATTTGAAAGTCAGTTTCCGAAGATGCTCGTAAAGTTCTTCATCAGTCATCAATTCTACCGTTCCGCGAATCTGAACGGCTTCATAATTCCATGTAGATACATTTTCATGATCATACCATGACGAAGAAATATAGGCATGTGCACCCAGAAAATCGCACAAAACTTCATCGCCATTCTGTAATACTTTGGCTTGAAAATTCCCTTTCGAAATATGGGTTTCCAGATAAAAACCGTTTTCATTTTCGTTCAGCAAAAACATCGAATGGGTTGCAGATAGCTTCTCTTTTCCAGTAATTAAAAGAGCAAAACCATTCTCGCTGATGATTTTCTTCATCAGTTCACTATCTTCACTTTTATAGATTTTAGGGATGTACATTTTTAAAACAATTCACCCAGATTTTTTGGTTTCGAAATTTTCAGATGCTGGTATGCTTTCTCCGTCACTTCTCTTCCACGTGGTGTTCGGATGATGAATCCTTCCTGAATCAGAAACGGCTCATACACCTCTTCCAGTGTTTCCGGATTTTCCCCAATGGAGGTTGCCAATGCCGAAATACCTACCGGTTTTCCACGAAAGTTTTCAATCATGACCCGCATAATTTTATTGTCCATGTCATCCAGCCCGAATTCGTCAACATTTAGCGAATTGAGTGCAAATTGGGTAATACCGATTTCGACGTCACCATTGCCTTTAATCTCTGCAAAATCGCGCACTCGCCTCAGCAACGCGTTGGCAATTCTGGGAGTTCCACGGCTTCTTCTGGCAATTTCTAATGCTGCATCTTCATGAATCTTAACCCCTAAAACCCTTGCACTCCGTTCGATAATCATCCCTAAAAGCTCGACGGTATAATATTCCAGCCGCGCCTGAATGCCAAATCTGGCAAGCATCGGTTTGGTCAGCATTCCGCTTCGCGTGGTGGCACCTACTAAAGTGAAGGGATTCAAACCAATCTGAACGCTCCTTGCATTCGGGCCAGTTTCCAGCATAATATCAATTTTGTAATCTTCCATCGCTGAATAGAGATATTCCTCTACCACTGGTGAAAGCCGATGAATTTCATCGATGAAAAGCACATCGTTTTCTTCAAGATTGGTCAAGAGTCCTGCTAAACTTCCTGGTTTATCAAGCACCGGTCCCGAGGTAATTTTGCAATTCACCCCCAATTCGTTTGCAATAATATGAGACAATGTTGTTTTACCCAATCCTGGTGGACCATGTAAAAGGACATGATCTAAAGCCCCGCCACGCTTTTTGGCAGCGGCAACAAAAACTTCCAAGTTGTCCAGCGTCTTTCGCTGGCCGGCAAAATCCTGAAAACTCTGCGGCCGAATTTTCTCTTCCTGCACCAGCTCATCATCGGAAAAATTCTCCTTATCGGGATGTAAAAAATCGGGCATTTTATGTATCAATTTCGTTCAAAGATAATGATTTTCGCACGAAATTCTGGCTGAAGAAAAGTGGTAAACAGATTTAAAATACCCAGATAGAAAGCCGCCATCATTATTATACAGTCTTATGAAAACAAATTTCACCACTTGCAATAAATCGCTATTTTTACAAGTATGAAATTAACCGGTCCTTTTAAACAAATCGTTACCTTAGCCCATCTTCCATTGCGTGGTAAAATTTCCGACGATCAACTCGAAATTGTAGAAAACGGAGGAATTATCACCGACAATGGAAAAATCGTCGATATTGGCACTTTCGAAACATTACTTTCAGCAATTGAAAAAAACGCTACACCATGTGCCATTGAATTTATCGAGGATGAACAAATCTGTCTTCCTGCATTTACCGATTCGCACACGCATATTTGTTTCGGCGGAAATCGGGCGAAAGATTTTGCAATGCGTAATGCCGGAAAAACCTACCTCGAAATTGCAGAAAGCGGCGGCGGCATCTGGAGTTCGGTGCAACATACGAGAAACGCCTCCGAAGATGAACTCTTAGCAACACTTTTAGAACGTATTCAATTTTTGCTCAATTTGGGCATTACAACCATTGAAATAAAATCCGGCTACGGCTTGGATGTAGAGAATGAACTTAAAATGCTTCGTGCCATTAAAAAAGCGCAAACAAAAACCCCGGCTACACTGGTACCCACTTGTCTTTCTGCGCATTTGAAACCGAAAGATTTCTACGGAACGAATAGAGAATATTTAGATTTTATCGTCAATGAAATTCTTCCGAAAGTAAAAGAAGAAAACCTCGCCAATCGTGTTGATATCTTTATCGAAAAGTCTGCATTTCAGCCAGAAGAAAGCAAAGAATTTCTGCTAAAAGCGAAAGATTTAGGGTTTGAAATCACGGTTCATGCCGATCAGTTTACACCGGGAAGTTCCAGAATTGCCGTTGAAGTTGGAGCGAAATCTGCAGACCACCTCGAAGCAACAATTGATGAAGATATTGCCTTTATAGCGCATTCAGATACTGTGGCCACTGCACTTCCCGGCGCCAGTTTGGGCTTAGGCGAGAAGTTTACACCAGCACGAAAAATATTGGATGCAGGAGGAATTCTTGCCATTGCTAGCGACTGGAATCCAGGTTCTGCACCCATGGGAAATCTCATTACCCAATGTGCGGTTTTGGCGACTTACCAAAAATTATCTACTGCAGAAGTGCTTGCAGGGATTACTTTTCGGGCGGCTTTCGCTTTAGGATTAGAAGACAGGGGAAAGCTGGAGAAAGGAATGAAGGCGGACTTTGTGACCTTTGCCACCGATGATTTCCAAAATATCTTGTATCATCAGGGAAGTCTTAAAGCGTCACACACCTTCATTAACGGCCAAAAAATATAAAAATATTCTTATATTTAAACGATAAATTTTGTACGAATGAGCAACTTAGAAATGTGGGAAGTTTTCATACAAACCAAACCCGGATTATCTCATAAACACGCCGGAACAGTGCAGGCGGCGACTGCTGAAATGGCATTGCAAAACGCAAGAGATGTGTACACCAGAAGAAAGGAAGGCACCTCAATTTGGGTGGTTCCCAGTCGCTATTTGGTAAGTTCGGAAGGAGTAGATCAGGCGGCTTTTTTTGATCCTGCCGATGACAAACTTTACCGTCATCCCACTTTTTATGAAATTCCGAACGACGTGAAAAACATGTAACGGACTGAATAACTGTTTAATTATGATCTTTTATTAAAACAAGCAATGAATCCACTATTCAACTACCTCCTGAAACTTGCCGACGATGCCCTGATTTTTGGGCAACGTCTTGGAGAGCTTTGCGGCAAAGGTCCGTACCTGGAAGAAGATATTGCGCTTACCAATATTGCGCTGGATTATCTGGGGCAGTCCAGTTATTTATTCAAATATGCAGCGCAGGTGCAGCAGCTGGGAAAAACTGAAGATGACCTGGCTTTTCTAAGGGTGGAAAAAGATTATCTAAACTGCCATTTGTCCGAATTGCCCAACGGAGATTATGCGCAAACCATCCTAAAAGTTTACTTTTTTTCAGTGTATTTACAACTGCTTTATCAAGGATTAATGAGCAGCACCGACACGCATCTTGCAGCGATTGCAGAAAAATCACTAAAAGAGGTCAGATATCATTATACCCATGCTTCGACGTGGATTAAAATGTTTGCAACAGGAACTGAGGAAAGCAACCAACGGCTGAAAAATGCGGTAGAAAATCTTTGGGAATATACCGCCGGAATTTTTGCAGAAACCGAAGGAGAACAGGATTTGGTAAGGTTTGACATCGTTCCCGATGCCAAAGTATTGTATGAGAAGTGGAAAACTTTAGTGACCAACGATTTCCTCGAGTTCGGAATTGAAATCCCCGAGAACAGTTTTATGCAGAAACGTTCCAGAACAGGATATCATACCGAATATTTTGGGTTTATACTTTGTGAACTTCAATATATGCAACGCACCTACCCCGACTGTGTTTGGTGATAAAAATACCATGAATTCATCATCAATGCTCTTTGAATGACCGAAATTTTAAAACAATCGCAGCCCATCTAAACCAATGCTAAATGCCATCGACTTACTTAAAACAATTCCCGATCCTGAAATTCCGGTGATCAATATCGTGGAACTCGGCATGGTAAGAGACGTCAAAATGATTGCCGACAGCGAGGTAGAAATTGTCATTACGCCTACCTATTCAGCTTGCCCAGCAATGTTTACCATTGAACAAGACATCATCAACATCTTTCATAAACATGGCATTATTGCAAAAGTTACCACACAAATAGCACCAGTTTGGACCACCGACTGGATCACTGATGAAGCGCGCGAAAAATTGCATGCATATGGAATTGCTCCACCTGAAAAAGGTGCCAATAAAACGCATCTGGAAGTTCCAAAAAAATGCCCGAGATGCGGGTCAGAAAACACCAAGCAGATCAGTCGCTTTGGATCAACGCTTTGCAAGGCAAGTTATCAGTGCAACGATTGCCTTGAACCGTTTGATTATTTTAAATGCCACTGAATCAACAATATAAAACCAAAAAAAATAATACTAAATTACTGAATCGAAAAATCCTTAAAAAATGAATTATACCCAACTCGAAATAGAAACACATCTGGATGGTAAATTGGTCATTGCATTCCTGAACCAACCGGACAGTTTCAACAGTCTCAACAAAACAATGCTTTCGGAACTGAAGAATTTCGTGCACGAATGCAACGCAATGGCAGAAGTTCGGTGCATCGGTATTTCTGGCCGAGGTAAAGCGTTTTGTTCGGGCCAAAATTTGAAAGATGCCTTATCGATGGGTAACCCGAAGGAAGATCTTGTTATTCAGCGCATGGTGATCGAGTATTACAATCCTTTGGTAAATGAAATTTACCGAAGCAAAAAACCTGTGATTTCATTGGTAAATGGTCCTGCAGTAGGAGCCGGATCAATGCTGGCATTGATCTGCGATATTGCGCTGGCCACCGAATCTTCCTACTTTTCCCAAGCGTTTGTCAACATCGGTTTGATTCCTGATACCGGCGGAACGTTCTGGTTGCCAAAACTTTTAGGCCGTCAACTAGCAAACTACCTTGCTTTTACGGGCAAAAAAATATCGGCTGCCGAAGCCAAAGAATTAGGACTCATTGCTGATGTTTTCGAAGATGAGAATTTCGCCGTAAACACGATGGCAATTCTGGAACAAATCGCCAACCAACCCACGAAAGCCATTGCATTAACCAAACGCGCCTTCAACGAATCTTACGATAACAACCTTTCTCAACAGCTGGATCTGGAAGGGATTTTGCAACAGCAAGCCGCCGAAACCGAAGATTTCATGGAGGGAATTTCTGCATTTATTGAGAAAAGAAAACCTACGTATAAAGGAAGATAACATTCCCCAAGATCATCATCTACAGCAGTAGAACTATCATTACATTCAATGAAAAATATAGGAATTATTGGCGCTGGAACCATGGGAATTGGAATTGCGCAAGTTGCAGCTTCCGCAGGATGCAAGGTTTATTTGTATGACACGAAACCTGAACAGATCCAAAAATCACTTGTTGATTTGAAACAAACCTTGGATCGTCTCGTTGAAAAACTAAAGCTTTCGGTGGAAGAATGCAATGCTATTATTTCCAGTATTCATCCCTGTACAACGCTTTCTGAGTTTACACCTTGCGACCTCGTTATTGAAGCCATTGTGGAAAACAAAGAGGTTAAAACGAAGGTTTACGTTGAAATCGAAAGTGTAGTGTCGGACAGGTGCATTATTTCCAGCAACACATCTTCTATATCCATCACTTCGCTTTCGGCCGAACTGAAAAATCCGGAGCGTTTTATTGGTATTCATTTTTTTAATCCCGCGCCAGTGATGGCTTTGGTAGAAATTATCCCTGGGCTTTTAACCGGCCAAAAGCTGGCTACAGAAATTGAAATGATCATGAAAAGTTGGGGTAAAATCCCGGTGATCGCAAAAGATGTTCCTGGATTTATTGTGAACCGAATCGCGCGTCCTTTCTATGGTGAAGCATTGCGAATTGTTGAAGAAAATCTGGCTACACACGAACAAGTTGATGATGCCATGCGCACATTGGGAAACTTCCGAATGGGCCCCTTTGAACTGATGGACCTCATCGGAATTGATGTGAATTTTGCCGTTACCAAAACCGTTTATACCGATTACTTCTTTGACGCAAAATACAAACCATCGCTTTTGCAGCAGCGCATGAGCGAAGCAAGGTTGTGGGGAAGAAAAACCGGAAAAGGATTTTACAACTACTCTGAAAATGCCGCAAAACCTCAACCACAACAGAACGATGAGCTGTACACAATGATTTTTAATCGTATTATTTCGATGCTGATCAATGAAGCAGTAGAAGCCAAGCGCTTGGGTATCGCCGATGACAATGCCATAGAATTGGCTGTTCAAAAAGCGTTAAATTACCCCAAAGGTTTATTGGCATGGGGACAGGAAATCGGCTACCAGCAAATTAGTGAAACATTGCAACTGCTTTACAACGATTACCAAGAAGAACGTTACCGACAAAGCCCCCTACTCCGAAAACTTTAAAATACTTAAATTTTCCAAATGACGCCACACGAACTTGCACAATACATGCTTAATCAGGATGAGTTTTCAAAATGGATGAATATTCAACTCATCGAAGTCCGCGAAAAATATTGTCTTATTAAAATGCCCATTAAAAAAGAAATGATCAATGGGCTGAAAACCGTGCACGGCGGCGTTACCTTTTCTCTTGCCGACTCGGCGCTTGCTTTTTCGAGCAACAACACAAACGACGCTTCAGTCGCACTTCATTGCATTATTAATTTCACTAAGGCCGTGAAATTAGGTGATACACTGACCGCCGAAAGCAAATTGATTGCCGACACGCGCAAAACCGGCATCTACGATATTACCATCACCAACCAGAACAAGGATTTGGTAGCCACCTTTCGAGGAACTGTTTATAAAATAGACAGAAAAGTGACCGATCTGTAGATATTTCTAGTCGATCACGATTTCGGACTGCTCTTCATTGGGTTTAAAAAATGAAAAACTTACGTTACCATATTTGCGGGTATCCATCAGGTTAGAATGTGTCAACTTATTGCGGCTCTGATGCTCCAAAATAAAAATACCGTTGGGTTTCAGAAATTTATTATTCAAAACCAGAGCAATCAGTTCGTTATATTTTTTTTCTTCTGTATCGAACGGAGGATCTGCCATTACCAGATCATATTGCTGATGGTTGCGGTTTTTCTTCAGATACTCATAGACGTCGGCACGCTGCACATTCACCTGCAATGCCATTTCCAATTGGGCGGCGGTAGCGCTAATGAATGCGGCATGTTTGGCATTCATCTCCACCGAAGTCACATGTTGACAACCTCGAGAGGCAAACTCCAGCGTTACAGAACCGATGCCCGCAAAAAGGTCGAGTACGGAAATAAATTCTGCGTCCATGTGAAAACGGTTTTCTATAATGCTGAAGAGCGCCTCTTTTGCAAAATCGGTTGTGGGGCGCACATCAAAATTTTTGGGTGCGGAAATCCGTTTAGATTTCCAGCGGCCACTGATGATTCTGTACATAATTGCGGTTTGCTGCTTTAATTAAGGATAAAATTTTTATTCGGAATATTGTCGAACACTATTTTCAGGTTCTTCACAAATTTCCTTAGCTCAGAGATAAATGTCTCGTTTCGGGTGGTTTCACCATACACGAAAAACTGAGTTTCGGCGGTTCCAAAACCAATCTTACTCAATGTAAACATGATGAAATAAAGGAAATCTACTTCCGAATTAACATCGAGATTATTGTAGAGCACCACTTTTTTCTGATCAAAACAAAAAAACTCACATTGGTGATGGTACAAATTAATATGGATTTCTTTCTGATTTTTCACATTAATACTGCTCAGGAATTTTTCCCCAGAAAAATTAAACCGCGTAGTTTTGCTGGCTTCCTTAATCTTTAGGTATAAATGATTGGGCATTGTATAATAAAACTGCACAGCAAATTTTTTGTTCACCGCCAACATCAACTCTTCATTATTCCGGTCGGCATCGGCATTAAAGCCAATCAAATCGAAACCGGCATCATGCTGTGAAAAACCTTCCGGCATCATCGTAAAATGATTAAGCGCAGAAATGACATTAATCTCTGAAAACTGCTTCTGCAAAAGTATTTCCGTGAGTTTCGAAAAAATAAAATCTTGGGGAGTTTCATCGCTCACGAAAAAATCCTGTTCCTCCAAAACTGTTTTGTTTTTCGTGAGGAGGTACTGAAGCCCATCGTGGGTAAAAAGTAGAAAGAGTTTCTGCATGATGATCTGTGCGCACAAATTTAACTAAAAAAATAAGAAACTGCCGATTGGCGGTCAACTGAAAATCGGAACGAAAAAAAATGATAAAAAAAACACTGAACAAAGCTCATCAGAGAAGTTTCATCTCCACTTCAACAGCTTTACCAAAAAATTTCTTCGAAATTTTCTCAAAATTCTTGGTCTTATCCGAAAGATAAAAACGATAAGTGGGTTTTGAATTATTTTCGCGAAGCAAATGGTGTTTATCTAAAATCATTTGCAGCTGGTTTACCACAATATTGGGCGAATCGATGACGCGAACACGGTTCCCATAGTATTGCTTAATCTCGTCGATAAGCAAGGGATAATGTGTGCACCCAAGAATAAGCGTTTCTATATTTTTTAATTTGCTATTGCTAAGGTAGTTATAAACAATTGCATGCGTAATGGGATGATTTTTAAAGCCCTCTTCAATAGCCGGAACCAACAGAGGTGTAGCCAATTCATCCACCTTAATGAACTTATTGTGCTTTCGTATAGATTTTTTATAAAGCCCAGAATTTACCGTTGCTTTGGTGGCAATAACACCCACATTGTTGTGAATCTCATACGCAACTTTTTCAGCAACCGGGTTGATAACATCAATCACCGGAACATGACCTGCAACCCAATCCTGCACTTCTTTAAGTGCATTAGCCGTTGCCGAATTGCAAGCGATGACGATGGCTTTACAATTCTTAGACAGTAAAAAATCGGCAATTTGGGTAGAATAACCCACAATAGCTTCCTTCGATTTTTCGCCATACGGAAGATGTTTGGTGTCACCAAAATAAATAAAATCTTCATTGGGCAACAGCCGCTTTATCTCCTTTGCTACGGTAAGCCCGCCTGCTCCCGAATCGAAAATTCCAATGGGCTGATTGGGTGAAAGGTGGCTGAAATCGGGTTTTTTATTTTTCAACTGAAAATATATTTATACAAAAATAGCTATTTTGCAAAGAATAGTCATCAGTAAGGAAAGCTGTAGTAACAATAACTATTCGAAGAAGAAAAAGAACCTATACCATAAACAGATCCGAGGCAATTCCATCGGCCAAAAACCAATGTTTTTCAGGAATTTTCAAATGTCCATCTTCAATTACTAGAATACCTTCTTGTAATTTGGGCTGAATTTCGTCGTTCAAAAAACCAAAAAATTCGGGGCTAAATTTTCTTTTTAGCGCATCCAGATCCACTCCCCATGAGGTCCTTAAACCAATCATTAGCATTTCATTGAATTGATCTTTTTCTAACAGGATTTCTGTTTCATTGGCCAGCTTGTTTTGTTGAAGAAGATCGATGTATTTTTTATTATTGGCGAGATTCCAGCTGCGTTGGTTTTTACCATTATAGGAATGAGCGGAAGGGCCAACTCCCAAATATTCCTGATACTTCCAATAGCCGGAATTGTGCTGAGAATAAAACCCCGGTTTCCCAAAGTTAGAGATTTCATAATGATCAAAACCATGCTCTTTCAAAAATCCGGATAGGTAATAAAACTCTCTATTTTGCTCGGATTCTTCGGGTGCTGCAATTTTCTTTTGCGCAATCCATTGGTTGAGAGCGGTTTTAGGTTCCACCGTCAACGCATAGGACGAAACATGAGGCACCTGCAGCTCGATAGTTTTGCGCAGGTTACTTTTCCAACCCTCAAAGTTGGAAGTAGGGGAACCATAAATGAGATCGATGCTGATGTTTTCGAAACCAAAATCCTGCGCTCTCTTGATGGAACTTTCCGCTTCTGAAGCATTATGGGCACGGTTCATCATCTTCAGATCTTCATCAAAAAAACTTTGTGTCCCAATCGACAACCGATTAATATTCGTTCCTGAAAGTGCTTTAAGAAAATTTTCATTCAAATCGTCCGGGTTGGCTTCAAGGGTAATTTCAATATTGGAATTAAAGGAAAAATACTTCAAAACCTCATCCGTCAATGATTGTAGCTCGTCCACTGTAAGGAGAGAAGGTGTGCCGCCGCCAAAATAAAGGGAAGACAGGGCATTGACCGAGAGTTCGTCTTTCCGCAGGAAAATTTCTCTTTTGATGGACGCAATCATTTCTTCTTTAAAGTTGAAAGAAGTAGAAAAATGAAAGTTGCAATAGCTGCATTTTTGCTTACAAAAGGGAATATGAACGTAGATCATAAGGTTTTAAATACAGCCCAAAAAAATGAAACAAATTTTACGCACATGTGCTATCACAGCCAATTGCAATGAGAGAAAGCAAGAATTTTGAGGCGAACACCCTATTTTGATTCACAACTCCGGACTTGAATTTTGAATACTTCTCAGCGGGCTCAATTAATAGCGGAAACCTCTCGTGTTAATAAAGTTTTCTACGTTGTAGCCCACACTCAGCATAAAACTGCTTCCGGCATACTGCTGAATATCGGATAGCCCAAAATTATAACTTGCTCCAAAAAAGAAACGGTTAACGGTTGCTTTGATGATTGGCGTAATACCTAAATTCTGGTTGCCAAACTGGTTGCTCGATGTTCGTAAACTTGCACCTGCTGAAAAGGAGTTTTCATCGCCCAAGATGGTAGCCATGAGGTTGAGATCCATCATTTTGGAAGAATTGGTATTGAAATTCACCAAAACGGAAGGCGTCACAAAAAACTGTTCACCAATGTAATAGTTGTAACCCGCATTCACCAAAAACTTGGTAGGTTCGGGCTCAATGCCGTTTACAATAGGAATGTCATTGGTAATCGCAATATCATTAATGGAAAAACCCGTAAAAAAATTACGGTAGGTTACCGCTAAACCCAAATTGGCATACACCAGAAAAAGGGAGTTGACATCCGAAGCAAGAGTTGTATCACCAGGATCTTTGGGATTTAGCATACCCATATCGATGTGCATGTTGTAAAAATTAACATTGGTACCGAAGGAAAACTGGCTCTTTCTTTCGCCATCATCATCAATAGGAATAAAATAGGAAGCACCTGCTGAAATTCCGTTAGAAGAGACAGCTCCGTTTTGATCTCTAAAAAAAGACAAGCCCGCTCCCACTCTGTCGAAAACATTGGCGTGGATGCCAATGGACTGCACATTGGGCGACTGATCAAAGTTTGAAAACTGTTTCTGATAATTTAAATTCACCACAACATCATCCGTTTTACCATAAAGTGCAGGATTAAAAAGAAAGTCGCCTTCCAAAAGGTACTGTTGATAATAAGGCAACGTTTCCTGGCTTTTTGCAAATCCTAATAAAACTAAGGTAAAAAACAATGCATATACTTTTTTCATAATCAATTTAAAGTGAATTTCCGACAAATATAAAAACTTTTAAAACAATCTATTCCAAATATTTTCTCCACCTTATAATGGCTTCTTCCATATCGGCAGGCATCGGGCTTTCGAAATACATTTCCTCCCGGGTTGTAGGGTGAATAAAGCCCAGCGTGTGTGCATGAAGTGCATGCCGTGGCAACACCTCAAAAACATTGTTCACAAACTGCCTGTACTTTGGCAAATTGACGCCTTTCAGGATTTGATGCCCTTCATATCTTTCATCATTAAAAAGTGTATGGCCGATATGTTTAAAATGTGCACGAATCTGATGTGTTCTGCCGGTTTCCAGTTTACATTCCACCCAGGTAATGTATTTGAAACGTTCGATGACCTTGTAATGTGTTACGGCGTGTTTTCCCATGCTTCCATCTTCAAAAACAGCCATCTGCATTCGGTTTTTCAAATTCCTTCCAATGTTTCCACGGATGGTACCTTCATCATCTTCCATATTTCCCCAGACAAATGCCCAATACAATCGTTTAGTTTTCCGCTCAAAAAATTGCTTGGCAAGGAAGCTGAGCGCAAATTCATTTTTGGCCACCACCAAAAGTCCGGAGGTGTCTTTATCGATGCGGTGCACCAAACCTACACGATCCAAATCTGATTTCTGACCATTTTTTTCGAAATGAAAAGCAAGGGCATTTACCAGTGTTCCGTCCCAATTCCCGTGTCCCGGATGCACCACCATCCCGGCAGCTTTGTCCACTACCACCACGTCATCATCTTCATACACGATATGAATAGGAATATCTTGCGGAATGATCACATTTTCTCGTGGCGGCCTTGTAAGAAGTACGGAAATCTCGTCGCCTGGTTTTACGCGGTAATTTTGTTTTACGGGCTGACCGTTCACCACCACATTTCCAGCGCGACACGTCTGTGAGATTTTGTTTCGGGATGAGTTCTGACGAAAGTTTTGCAGAAATTTGTCTATCCTAAGTGGCTCCTGGCCGCGATCCACCTTAATGCTAAAATGTTCGTACAGCCCTTCAGATTCCGCATCTGCAGTTCCTTGATTCTGTAATTCATCGTCTAAAATCTCGTCGTGGTCGCTGGTCATGGTATCCTGAAAAATAAAGCTCCAACTTTCGTTGAAGCTTCAGTTATATTTTAAAGAATGTTATTCTACAATAACTTTCTTGGCTTTTGGCTTTTCTTCTTTCTTCACCGTTGTTTTCGTTTGCAGATCTACTTTCTTGGTAGCTTCTGCAGCAGGTTTCGGTGTTTCTGCTTTAGGTTTTTCCACTTTGGTTTTCTCCACTTTTGGCACCTCATCATAGGTCTCTACCTTAGGCATTGGTTTGGGCACGGGCTCGCGGTAAACCGGTGGCTCTACATAGGTACTGGTAGTATCTATTTTAATTCTGTAAATGGAATTCAGTTGCGCTATTTTTCCGCTGAGTTCAGCTGGTGTTTTCTTGCTTACCCAAATGTCAATCTGCATTCCCTGATCTCGTACATCAAATGCAGCAGGATCCTGATAATAGACGATATCAGATTCGTCCGAGCTGCCATCATCATGCTCCACCAAGCCCACTTCAAAAAGATTTTGGCTAATAATTGCTTTGGCTTGCTGCACCGTTAATCCTACCAAATTGGGCACTGTTATATTTCTCTTTGGTCCTGCACCGATGACCAAGTCGATGGTAGAAAATCTTGGCAACAGTGCGCCAGGTTTCAGTACATTTCCATTATAAATCATACGCAGTACCGCATCTCGCTGAATGCTGGGTTCGTAAATGGTATCGCCCACTTTTAAACCTACTTGTTCCAGCTGTCGGAAGGCCAATCCTTTGTAACGATCTAAAACATCAGGCACAGAAACCTGCGCATAGGTTCTTGGATTCACTTTTAAAATAATCGTTCTGCCGTCTTTTACCCTTGAACCCGGCGATGGATACACCTGCAATACCTGAAAAGGTTTGTAGCGAGGGTCATATTTAAAGCTATCCACTTCATACTCCAACCCAGAATCGTCAAGAATCTTGATGGCTTCATGAACTGATTTGTTCATCACATTAGGAACAGGAATTTCTTTGCCATGATTGGTATGCAGCTCCAGCCAACGGAAAGTAAGCCAAACCAATCCCGTGAAAACTACGGCGGCCAAAAGTAAATTCACCAGGACTTTCCAGTGGAAAAGTGATTTAAGCATAGAACTTTTCGTTTTAAAAATATCTTTGCAAATATATAAAATAATCTTTTCGCCCATCAGCATCAAACCATCCGATTTTCATCCTTACAACCATGAAATCCTTATCTTTGTGCCCTAAATTTACCCTATGGTTTTATCGATGACTGGCTTCGGCAGAAGTGAAGGCGTGTTTGAAGGAAAAAAAATTACCGTTGAAGTGAAATCGCTCAACAGCAAATCTTTTGATCTGAACATTAAAATTCCGTTGCGTTATAAAGAAAAAGAATTTGAAATTCGAAAAATGCTGAACGACAAGATTCTGCGTGGAAAAGTAGATTGCTTCATTAATCTGGAAACTTTGACCGACAGCAATGATGTAAGCATTAATCATGACTTAGTAAAATCTTACATCTCCGAATTAAAAAAGATAACAAGCGACGGTCCCGATTTCGAGTACCTGAAAATGGCCATCCGTTTTCCGGAAGCGGTTTCCACAAAACGTGATGAACTGCACGAAAGTGAGTGGCTTTTGCTCACCGGTTTACTGAACGATGCGCTTGAGAAATTCGACAATTTCCGAAAAACAGAAGGTGAGATTTTGAAGGATGATCTTGCAAAAAGTATCGGAAATATTCAAAATTATCTGTCGCAAGTTGATCCTTTTGAACACGAAAGAATGGTGGGCGTGAAAGAGCGTTACCGCAAAACACTCAGTGAGTTCGACCATATTGATGAAACACGATTCTATCAGGAAATGGCGTATTTTACTGAGAAACTGGATGTTTCCGAAGAAAAGGTACGGCTTTCCCAGCACTTAAAATATTATGACGAGGTGATGAAAACCGAAGATTTCAACGGAAAAAAACTCGGATTCATTGCGCAGGAAATTGGTCGCGAAATCAACACCCTTGGCTCCAAGGCCAACCACGCACAAATTCAGAAATTAGTGGTGATGATGAAAGATGATCTGGAAAAAATAAAAGAACAAACCTTAAACGTACTTTAAATGAATAAAGTCATTATATTTTCAGCACCCAGCGGAAGCGGAAAGACCACATTGGTAAAGCACTGCCTTGAGAATTTCCCAGCACTTGAATTTTCAATTTCATGCACCACCCGACAACCGCGCGGAAACGAAAAAGACGGCGTTGATTACTACTTTCTGACCCCAGAAGTTTTTCGCCAAAGAATCTGGGAAAATGCATTTGTTGAATTTGAAGAAGTGTACGAAGATAAGTATTATGGTACCCTGAAATCCGAAGTTGAGAGAATCTGGAATAAAGGCAAAACCGTTATTTTTGACGTTGATGTAAAAGGTGGAATTGCCCTCAAAAACTATTTTGCTGATCAGGCACTTTCGGTTTTCATCATGCCGCCCTCTATTGAAGAATTAGAGAGACGATTGATCTCCAGGGCTACTGATGATGCAGAAACCATCCAAACCAGAGTGGAAAAAGCCGAGCATGAAATGACTTTTCAGAACCAGTTTGATCAGGTAGTGGTGAACACCGATTTGGAAGATGCCAAAACCGAAATAGAAAAAACGGTGCATCAATTTCTAAATGCTTAATTTTAACTTTGAATTTAATTTTCTTCCTCAATGAGCACAACAACATTAGATAAAGCCATCAACAACCTTCCGGTAAAAGGATTTCTGAAAATTGACGACCTCATTATTCCGCAAGGTGAAGCACTGGTGAAAGCAATCCTCAAGCTGAAAAAAGAAAAGAACGCCGTGATTTTGGCGCATTACTATCAACCTGGTGACATCCAGGACATTGCCGACTACTTGGGAGATTCCCTGCAATTAGCAAGAGCCGCTCGCGACACCGACGCCGATATGATTGCATTCTGTGGCGTGCATTTTATGGCAGAAGCGGCAAAAATACTGAACCCGACCAAGAAAGTGGTTCTTCCCGACACACAAGCAGGATGCTCTTTGGCAGACGGCTGCAGCGGCGAAGGGCTGAAGAAAATGCGCGAACAGTATCCGAATGCTTTAGTGGCCACCTATATCAACTGCAATGCAGAAACCAAGGCAGAATCCGACATCATCGTTACCAGCTCCAACGCGGAAACCATCATTAAAGCATTGCCCGATGACCGACCCATTATTTTTGCACCAGATAAAAATTTAGGCCGTTATTTGATGAAAAAAACCGGACGCGAGATGATTCTTTGGGACGGCAGCTGCATTGTACACGAAGCATTCTCGATGGAGCGAATCGCCCAGCAATTGGCAAATCATCCTCATGCTCAACTCATTGCTCACCCTGAAAGTGAGTCGGCCGTTTTGGATTTGGCTCATTTTGTTGGCAGCACATCTGCTTTGCTTAATTATGTGGAGAAAGACGACTGCCAGGAATTTATTGTGGCAACAGAAGAAGGAATCCTGCACGAAATGAAAAAACGTGCGCCACAAAAATCGCTGATTCCGGCATTGGTTTTTGATGAAAGCTGCAACTGTTCGGAATGTTTTTACATGAAACGAAATACATTGGAAAAACTTTACCTGTGCATGAAATACGAATTACCGGAAATACTGATGGATGAAGAACTTCGGCTGAAAGCACTGCAACCCATTGAAGCAATGCTGGAACTTTCTAAAACCATTAAGTAAATCAAAGAAATATTGCCCTCAGCATATATTTCATTCTTTTTTAATAAAGTTTTTTCTAAAAAGAATGGATGGAAGATATTTTAAGTTTACCAAACCTTTTCATATTTTATGGAAAGGTTTTTTTGTTATTGATTTTACTGTTTTTTCAACAAAACCTCATATTTGACTTGTGAATTACAAATAGATTTCTATATTTGTTCAAGTTTTTATGGAAAACAAAAGCAACATATCTTTTTTCACCAAGCAGGACTTCAATTCTGCTGATTTTTCCGTAACCACAACAACAACTACCACAACCCCTTTTCTGGGGTAAAATTTCACATATCATCACTGCGCTGCATTCTTTTCGCTGAAAAGAAATCAAAAACTTTTTTTTAAAAATTTAAACTCAAAATATATGAAAGTGTTGAAATTTGGGGGAACTTCGGTGGCAGATTCCAATCCTATCCTTCTCGTTAAAAACATCATTGAAAAACAGGCCAAAAAAGATAAAGTAATAGTGGTTGTCTCCGCAATGTCAGGGGTTACCGACTCGCTGATTAACGCCTCCACCTTCGCTGCCCAGAAGAATGAAAACTATACCCAAATCGTCAAAAAACTTGAAGAAAAGCACCTGACACTGGTTCAAAATTTAATCCCTATTTCTGGGCAAAGTGCATGGTTAAGTTTTGTGAAAAAACACTTTAACGATATTGAAGACCTTTGCAACAGCATTTTTGTGTTGGGAGAATTTACCGACAAGATAAAAGACAGAATTACCTCTTACGGTGAATTTCTATCGTCTAATATTATCGTTGCCCAACTACAATCGGATGGTTTGGATGCCGTGTGGATGAATGCGCCTGATCTGATTAAAACAGATGCCCACTTTACCCACGCAAAAATAAATTTCGATACTACCAACCAAAATCTGCGATCCTATTTCAAAGATAATCATCATCAAATCACTATTGTTCCGGGTTTTGTAGCAAGTGACGAAAACGGCAATGCCACAACACTTGGCCGAGGCGGTTCCGATTACACGGCATCTGTTATAGCGGCTGCACTACAAGCAGACGAATTACAGATCTGGACCGATGTGAACGGCATGATGACTGCCGACCCACGCATCGTTTCCAACGCCAAAAGCATCCCCAATATTTCCTATCAGGAAGCGATGGAATTATCCCATTTTGGAGCAAAAGTATTGTATCCACCGACGCTTCATCCGGTGATGAACAAAAACATTGATCTCTGGATTAAAAATACCTTTCACCCAGAAAATCACGGAACACTTGTTTCTTCCCGGAATAATGTGAAGAAAAATGAAAACCAAGTGGCGGTCGGCATTTCCAATATGAGCAAAATTGCACTGCTTACATTAGAAGGAAGCGGAATGGTGGGAATTCCCGGCATTTCTGCACAACTTTTTCAGTGCCTCAGCAACGAAAAAATAAACGTCATCCTGATTACCCAAAGCTCGTCAGAACATTCCATCACAATCGCCATAAGTGAAAACGAGGTCTCCAAGGCCGAAACCGCCATCAATACAACTTTTGAAGACGATGTAAAACTAAGCCGAATTCATCCGGTGAAAATTGAAAATCAACTTTCCATCGTGGCTTTGGTGGGCGAAAACATGAAAAGCAAAAGCGGTGTTTGTGCAAAAATGTTTGGTGCATTAGGCAATAACGGCATCAACATCCGCGCTATTGCACAAGGTTCTTCCGAAAAGAACATCAGCGTCGTAATTGCTGAAAATGATGTAAAAAAGGCCATCAACGTTCTTCACGAAAATTTCTTCGAGAATGAAACCAAACAGGTACACGTCTACATTTGCGGCGTTGGAAACGTGGGCTCAAAGCTGATTGATCAAATCTTCAGACAAAATGAATATTTAAAACACCACTTGCGGACTAACCTGAAAATTGCAGGTATTGCTAACAGTAAAAAAATGATGCTCTCAGAAGACGGATTATCTGAAAACGAGATGTTTAGTTTAAAGGAAAACGGTTTAGATTATTCGCCCGAAAAGTTTGCAGAACAAATCATTGATCGCAACCTTCGCAATTCGGTTTTTGTGGATGTTACCGCCAATGCCGAAGTAATCAACATTTACGAACGTCTGCTGAAAAGAAGCATCAACATCGTCGCGTGCAATAAAATTGCTGCAGCATCAGACTACGATTTTTATCTTCAACTCAAAAATTCCGCAAAGAACCATCAATGTAATTTTTACTTTGAAACCAATGTGGGCGCAGGTTTACCCATCATCGGAACCATTAATGATCTCATGAGAAGCGGCGACCAGATTGTGTCGGTTCAGGCAGTATTAAGCGGAACGCTCAATTTTGTTTTTAATCATTATGATGGAAACCGAAGTTTCTCCGAAGTGGTGAAACAGGCACAGAAAGAAGGATACACCGAACCCGACCCTCGGCTGGATTTGGCAGGAACTGATGTTGCGAGAAAAATTTTAATTCTTGCACGAGAAGCTGGCTTCCCATTGGAATTTAGCGAAATAGAAAATGACAGCTTCCTGCCAGATGAATGCATGCACGGAAGCGTGGTCGATTTTTATGATAGTTTACTGAAATATGAAACACATTTCAAATCGATTTTGGATGAGGCAAAAAAACAGGGGAAAATACTAAAGTATGTCGCCGAGTTTAATAACGGAAAAGCGAAAGTCGGCCTCCAGCAAATCTCACCCGAAAGCGACCTGTTTCATCTCTACGGAAAAGACAATATTGTGATCTTCAAAACGCTTCGCTACTCCGAGCAGCCATTGGTGGTGAAAGGTGCGGGCGCTGGTGCTGAAGTGACTGCCAGTGGCGTTTTTGCAGACATAGTAAGATCAGTTTAAAAATTAAAAATGGAAAAAATACAATTAAAAGTTCCTGCTACCATTGCCAATTTGGTGTGCGGATTCGATATTCTTGGGATGGCAATGAATGAACCATTTGATGAAATGGAATTTCGCCTTTTAGAAGAACCAAAAATCATCATCAATCATACCGATTCTTTTGGTTTGCCCACCGAACCAGAAAAAAATGTAGCCGGTGTAGTGATTCTCAAAATTTTAGAATACCTCAACCTGAACTTGGGTGTTGAAGTCAGCATTCATAAAAACATAAAACCCGGGAGCGGCTTGGGTTCCAGTGCAGCCAGTGCAGCAGGTGCCGCTTTTGGTCTGAACAAATTATTGGGCAACCCGCTTTCCGAAAAAGAACTGGTCCATTTTGCCATGTATGGCGAAGAATTGGCTTCCGGCGTTCGCCATGCCGACAACATTGCCCCTTGCATTTATGGTGGCATTACATTGGTGAAATCATCGGATCCTATTGATATTATTCCTTTAAGTTCGCCCAATTTATACGTTGCTGCCGTGCATCCCCAGGTGGAAGTAAAAACATCGGATGCCCGACAAATTCTCAAAAAACATATTCAACTGAAAGATGCGGTAACCCAATGGGGAAATGTTGCAGGATTGGTGGCTGGTATTTTGAAAAACGACCACGCGCTTATCGGCAGAAGCATGAACGACGTTATTGTAGAACCTGTTCGCAGTATTCTTATTCCCAAATTTGATATGATTAAAACAAGAAGCTTAGAGCTTGGGGCTTTGGGTGGAGGAATTTCGGGTTCAGGACCCTCCATTTTTATGCTGAGCGAAAACGAAACCGTTGCACAAAACATTGTTGAAATGATGAAAGCTGAATTTACCTCCATCGGCATTGAGAGTTTGGTGTACGTTTCCAAAATCAACAATGAAGGAATAAAACTCATCTAAAACCCAATTTTAAACGCTTACTTCGTCCCAATGAAATACTATAATTTAAAAGATAAGAACGAAAAAGTTTCCTTTAAAGAAGCCACCATTAAAGGGCAGGGCAATGACAAAGGTCTTTTTTTCCCTGAGTTTATTCCTCTATTTGACAAAGACTTTATCGCCAATCTCGGGCAGTTTTCTGATGATGAAATCGCCTTTCGCTGCATGAAGGACTTTGTAGGTGATGAAATCCCAGAATATAACCTCAGAACCATTGTCTCCGAAACCATCAATTTTGAAATTCCGTTAAAGAAAATCAATGAAAACATTGATGTTTTAGAACTTTTCCATGGACCCACGTTGGCATTTAAAGATATTGGCGCCCGATTCATGAGCCGTTGTTTATCTTATTTTTTGAAAAATGAGAAGAGAAAAGTAACCGTTTTGGTGGCTACTTCTGGGGACACCGGAGGTGCCGTGGCGAATGGATTTTACAAAATTCCTAACGTTGAAGTGGTGATTCTGTATCCCAAAAACCGAGTGAGCAAGGTGCAGGAGCAACAACTCACCGCGCTTGGCGAAAACATTACATCACTGGAAGTAAGTGGAAGTTTTGACGACTGTCAGGATTTGGTTAAAATGGCATTTGCAGATGAAAATATCAATACTGAGCGATTGCTTACCTCTGCGAATTCCATCAACGTAGCGCGTTGGCTTCCTCAGCAAATTTACTATCTGCTTGCTTTGAAACAATGGCAGCAGAACCATTCAGAAAAACCGGTCATCAGTGTTCCGAGTGGAAATTTCGGTAATATTTGCGCCGGAATTTTATCCTATTTCCGAGGTCTTCCCGTGGAACATTTTGTTGCGGGCTGCAATGAAAATGATGTGGTTCCCCATTATTTAAAAACACAAAAATTTGAAATCAAAAAAACCGTGGCAACACTTTCCAATGCAATGGATGTCGGAAACCCGAGTAATTTCGTCAGGATTCTAGAGCTGTTTCAGCATCAGTTTAAGGACATGCAGGATGCCATTTCTGGCTACGCTATTGATGACGAGAAAACATTGAGAACGATCTCGGACGTTCATCAAAAATTTAATTATATATTGGAACCACACGGTGCAGTTGCCTACGCTGCCTTGAAAAAATTCATGCATGAAAATCCCGGTAACAAAGGGCTGATTCTGGAAACTGCACATCCAGTGAAATTCCCTGAAGCAGTAGAAAAGGCAACAAAATGTAAGGTTCACCTCCCAGCAACTCTAAATGATTTAATGAAAAAAGATAAAAAATCGGTGGAAATTCAGCCGGATTTTGAAGAATTAAAACGATTTTTGTTAACGCATTAATGATTGACAACAATGACTTCAAAAATTATCTTAGAAGAGATTAAGATTTACGCCCACCACGGGGTTCTTCCGGAAGAAAACCTTATTGGCACCTACTATTGGATTACGCTCGAACTCCATGCCGATTTGTGGAAAGCCACCGATACTGATGCTTTGGAAGACACCATCAGTTATGCAGAAATCAATGATATAATCCATGAAGAAATGTCGATTCCGTCGAAACTTTTGGAGCATGTAGCTGGACGAATTCTGAACGCGGTGCACGAAGCGTTCCCTAAGATTTCATTCATTAAAATAAAAATCACCAAGACCGCACCTCCTATGAAAGGCGAATTGAAAGGCGCAAGCGTGGAATTTGAGCGCTCCTTTTAAAGGATAGCAGATTAAATGGCGCTTGATATTTTTGATTAAATTTGTGCGGCATAAAATGATGGCAACAGCCGATCAGTTGCCTTTGTAAAGCTCATTCGTTATGAAATATATCTTTCTCTCGCTTTTATCGGCGGTACTTCTCAGCATTTCGTGGCCTACATACGGCGTGCCGTTTTTCATCTTTGTGGCGCTGGTTCCGTTGCTGATGATGGAACACGACATCTCCAAATTTTCAAATTTCAAACATAAAGGTTGGGTTGTTTTTGGCCTCAGTTACCTCTGTTTTGTGATCTGGAATATTGTAACAACCGGATGGCTTTATGGCTCCAAAAATCCGGACGGCACCCATTCCCTTATGGCGGTTTTGTTTCCTGTGATTGTAAATTCGTTGTTGTATTCATTGGTTTTTCAACTGTATCATTGGTACAAAAATGCGCAAGGCACCTATTGGGGACTTGTTTTTTTTGTTGCCATATGGATGAGTTTCGAGAAATTTCATCTGAGCTGGGAGTTAACCTGGCCATGGCTCAACTTGGGAAATGTTTTTTCGGATTACCCAAAACTCATTCAGTGGTACGATAGTTTGGGCGCCACAGGAGGCAGCTTCTGGATTTTACTTATAAATGTTTATGCATTTTATACTTTAAGAATTTGGGAAGCCGGCAGAAAACGCAAATCACTCATCGTCAACACTTCGGTTTTGGTATTGGCCGTTGTTCTGCCCATGCTGGTTTCCGTTATTAAATACAATCAGTTTAATGAAAAACCCATAGGTTCGGTGAATGTATTAATGCTGCAGCCGGAACTTGATCCTTACGCCGAAAAATATTCCAAAGACAGCATTACCATCCTCAATGATCTGCTCACTTTGGCAGCGCAAAATTCAAAAGGAAAAATTGATTATTACATTGGCCCGGAAACCTCACTTCCCGGCTATGGTTCCATTTCAGAACGTGGCTTCGAAAACAGCCAACTGCTGAACAGCATCAAAAATTTCCTCAGCCAACATCCCAAATCTGCTTTTGTGACCGGCATTTCTTCGCACAAATTTTACCATAATCCGGCAGAAAAAACGGCAACTTCTTACGAGGTATCGGACGGTTCTTTTGTGGACAGTTATAACAGTGCTGTACAAATAATTCCAAATCAAAAAGTGGAGGTTTATCACAAAGGAAAGCTCGTTCCTGGTGTGGAGATTTTTCCCTATATCAACGTATTGAAGCCAATTTTAGGCGATGCGATGCTCAACTTGGGAGGCACCGTTTCATCACTTGCCACGGATCCTGAACGAAAAGTTTTCACTAATCCATTTAATGCTGGTCAACTCGCACCCATTATTTGCTATGAAAGTATTTATGGCGAATTCACTACCGATTACGTGAAAAAAGGAGCAAATTTCCTGGCCATTATGACCAACGATTCTTGGTGGGGCGTTACGCAGGGACATGAGCAACTGATGTCTTATGCGCGGCTTCGCGCGATAGAAACTCGTCGCGAAATTGCGCGGTCTGCCAACAGCGGTATTTCTGCCCACATCAACGCAAGGGGCGATGTGTTGGCCGACACACTGTATGGCGATCAAACGGCACTTTTTGCAAAAATCAATCTCTACGACACAAAGACTTTTTACAGCAGAACCGGTGATTTGCTTTCACGAATTTCGATCTTTGTTCTTGGCTTTTTGGTTTTTTACACCATCATTAAGAAGTACCAGGCGCGGAAGAAAAAAAGTTGATTTTAATCGGTCTCTTCGTTGGATTCTCTCATGTAATGATTGAGCAACAAACGGATTTCATTAAATTCAAACTCTTTAGGCAGCGCGCTTTTCCAGTCGTTTAGGGACGAATGCAAATCTGCATTTTGGAATTCTTTTTCAAAAATTTTAATTTTCTCTTTCGGAAGAATCCTGCTAAGATCCAGCAAACCCAGAGATGCGAATTTAGCCAAATGGCCGAAAATGGTTTCTGTTACTAAACCGCGTTCACGGGCTATTTCAGGTATGCTTTTACCTTCCTCAAACAATTGAAAACTGAGAATATGCGAAGGAACTTTGGCTACTTTTGTTGAGATTTTCACTTCGTTTTCGGCATCGAAGAGCTTCACATCCAAAAGATAAATGCCTTTTAAATCGTTCAGGTAATCTTCCAGATCATCCAGAAACACACGAAAATCCTCATTGTATTGTTTGAGTCCTTTTACTGCTTTAGACTGTGCATAAAATTCGAACAATGGCCTGAAGAACTTTTCATTAACTTGCGTAAAAAAGAAATTGACTGCACCGCGGCATTTGTTCTCAATCTCATCCCACTGCTCATCTCCCAGTATAAATCTACGGGTTTTCTGACGGATGATGCTCTCGAATTTTTTAAAAATAGAACTAAAATTATCCGCCTCCGCTTTCATCGCTTGGTACAGCATTTTTGCTGCGTCATTATCGATTGATTTACTTTTTGACGCGGCATGATTCCAACCCAAAAGCGAAGCAGTAAACCAAGTGCAATCCAGTTTATTCAATATTTTCCTGATGCTGTAATCAAACTTTTCGGCATTCAGGATTTCCTCCACACGATCGTTAGCATGGGTTTCATCTTGAAACTTTGCGACTCTTCGGTCGGCAAAAATCACGTCGGCGGTAATTCTGGACTTTAACACAATTCCTTCCAGGGTACGGCAACGAGAAAGCGCGACATAGACTTGTCCTGAAGCAAAGGATTTTCCGGCATCGATAATGAGCCGGTCAAAAGTAAGTCCCTGACTTTTATGAATGGTAACCGCCCACGCCAAACGAATGGGATATTGTTTGAAACTCCCCAAAACCTTCTCAGTAATGTTTTTTTGATCATCCATTGCATAGCGCTTTTGCTCCCATACTTCCTTCTTCAGGGTATAAACTTCATCTTCTCCATCAATAAGCACGGTGATTCCCTGATCATCCAGCTCCATTATTTCGGCAAGTTTCCCGTTAAAATACCGTTTTTCACCACTGGCATCGTTTCGGATGAACATAATTTGCGCACCCACTTTCAATTCCAGCGTTTCATCGTTTGGATATTGGTTCTCATTAAAATCGCCGACAATATCAGCTTTAAAAAAGCTGGACTTTCCAGGCAGCTCTACTAATTTTTTTCTGTTAATTTCATCCGCCATTCGGTTGTGAGAAGTGAGATAAACATACGGTTCATCAGTGGGCTCAAAATCGGGGATGTATCTTTCATTGAGTGTATCGAAGTCGATGTCACGAATTTCGCCATCCCGAATTTCGTTGAGAATATCCAAAAACTTCTCGTCCTTTTGGCGGTAAACAGTGGTAAGTTCTATGGTAATTAGCGGCACTTCCTTCAGCGCCCAACTATCGAAAAAGAAGGGTGAATCATAGTATTGACTCAGTAAATTTTCGTCGCGCACCACGGGCGGAAGCTGGTACAAATCGCCTATCAACAACATCTGTACTCCTCCAAACTTTTGCTGATTCCGACGTACAAAACGAAGCGCAAAATCCATCATGTCCAGAACATCGGCGCGCAGCATGGAAACCTCATCAATGATGACCATGTCGATTTCGCGAAGGAGTTTTTGTTTATCTTTCCGGTATTTGAAATGATGCATCAAATCGGCAATGTTCATTGCAAGATTGCCATCAATTCTGTCTGTTGTGGGCACAAAGGTGCGTGGCGGCAAACCAAACATGGAGTGAATCGTAACGCCACCTGCATTGATGGCTGCAATTCCGGTAGGCGCCACCACAATATGCTTTTTGTGTGTTTTCCGGACGAAGTCGTTCAGAAAAGTCGTTTTCCCTGTCCCTGCTTTCCCGGTGAGGAAGATACTTCTGTTGGTATGTTCGGCAAGATTGAAGAGCGATTCATTCATCCCTCAAAATTACTGAAAATGTTTGAGTATTGCCTGTTGGCTGTTGGTTAAAGAAAAGTACTTCACCCTCACATTTCGCTGAAAAAAATAAAGGGTAGATCAGGGGATATCAGCTGGTTTTACTTTCGTTGGCATGGGCTTCCCCTTCTCGCTGTTCTAAGATGTTCTGCTGTAACTTTTCGGCGTTCCATTTGGCAAATTTGGAAGGACGAATGGAATATCCTTTCTTAATTGCATACACTTTGGTGAACTCTGCACCAAAGAAAACCAACTGACAGGAATAATTGATCCACATCATCAGCAAAATAATGGTTCCCGCCGCACCAAAAACGGATGTAGGCTTGGCAATTTCGAAGTAAATACCGATTAAGAATTTACCAATGGTAAATAAGAATGCAGTAACAATTGCCCCAATCCAAACGGAATTCCATCGTATTTCCACATCGGGTAAAATTTTAAACATTAAACCAAAAAGAAGGGTAACCACCACAAAACTGACAGAAAAGTTAACCACCTGAATCAGTATAAATGTCTCTAAACCAAACTCGGTAGTAATCCAGTTGCTTGCAATGCCCAGCACAGAAGTAAGCATCATGCTGATGAGAAGCAAAAAGGAAATGATGAGAATCATCCCCAGTGAATTGGCCCGATCGAGCACATATTTCTGGAGCGCCCTTTTGGGCGCGGCCTCCACGCCCCACAACTCATTTAAACTTTTTTGCATTTGAAAAAACAAAGTCGTTGCCCCGAAAACCAGTGAAAAAACACCAATGATCTTCATCCATACATTTTCCCGATCCCAAACGGCGCTGCGAACCATGTCCTGAATACTGTTGCCAATTTCTTCTCCTGCCACTTCGCTTACTTGGCGATTAATCTCACCACGAATCGCTTCATCAGCGAAGAAAAATCCGGCAATCCATATCACGATAATCAAAAGACCTGGCAAGGAAAAAATAGCGTTGTAGGCAATACCGGCAGAGTCTGCCGCAGCAGAAGATTTATTCCATTGCGTAAAGGTTTCCCTCAACAGCCCAACGATTTCCTTTATTTTTTTCATTTCTAAAAATTACAAAACAACCAAGATCGACTCTTTTTTAAAGTTCATTGCTGTAGGTTATGCTTCATTATTCGTACCAAGACGAATATTTCACATAATTATTAGCGATGCGGTTCACCTCGCCTTCCAGTAATTCAGCGGAAATATCTTTAATTTTTCTTGCAGGCACACCGCCCCAAACTTCACCGGACTTTATATGTGTTCCCTGCGTCACCACCGATCCTGCACCCACAATAGAGTTGCTCTCTACCAAGCAATCGTCCATCACAATGGCGCCCATGCCGATTAACACATTGTCCTGAATCGTGCATCCGTGAACGATGGCATTATGTCCAATCGATACATTATTGCCGATGTTGAGTGGGAATTTTTCGTAAGTGCAGTGCAACATCGCGTTGTCCTGAACATTCACCTTATCGCCCATCCTAATGGAATGCACATCGCCACGAATGACCGCATTGTACCAAACACTACATTGTTTACCCATCACTACATCACCGATCACAGTAGCGGTTTCTGCCAGAAATGTTCCTTCACCAATTTGAGGTGTTTTGCCTAAGAGCTCGCGTATAATTGCCATACTAACTATATTGATATTAATTGATAATTGATTTTTAAGGGATTGATGATATCTACTAAAGAGATTTTACATCCGTAATTTTATCCGTATTTTTGCATCTCAAATTTAAAAATAAAATGACAAACATCATCATAGAACCTACGGAGAATCCGAAAGTCATGAAATTTGTAGCCAACTACAACCTTATTCCGGGCTCTTTAGAACTGGACCGTGACAGCGACCTTTCCGAAGTTCCTATGGCACAGGAGCTTTTGAAGTATCCGTTTGTGGAAAGAATTTTCATCACTGCTAATTTTGTGGCTATAGCAAAGCAAGACGCAGTGCAATGGGAAGATGTTGCCGAAAGTTTAAAGGGAGTAATTGAGGACGAATTGCTGGCAAATCCCAGAATTTATCTGCAGAAGAAAAAAGAGCTTTACCAGGTTTACTCGGAAATGACACCAAATCCGAACGTGATGAAGTTTGTTTCGAATAAATTTTTGCTTGAAGGTTTCATTGAAGTAAAATCAAGAGATGAAGCTGATGATGTGCCTTTGGCAAAGGCGATCTTTAATGAATTTGAATTTGCCGTGCAGGTTTTTATTTCGGATAATTTCGTGGCCATTACCAAAGACGATACCTATCAGTGGCATGAAGTGATGGTTCCCGTTCGTGCTTTCGTTGCCGATTATTTGCAGAAAGGCGGCAAGATCTCAAACATCGAAGCATCAAAACACGAAAATCCCGTTGAGAAAATCATTAATCGTGATTATAACGAAAACGAACAGAAGATATCGGATATTCTGAATGAGTACGTTGCGCCGGCAGTAGAAGGCGATGGCGGAAAAATATCACTCATTGAATATGATGAAGAAAACAAAACCGCAAAAATGCTGCTTCAAGGGGCGTGTTCCGGATGCCCAAGCTCTACCGCTACATTGAAGGGAGGCATTGAAAATATCCTGAAACAGTTTGTTCCCGACTTAGTCGAGAAAGTTGAAGCTGTTAATGGGTAAATTCATCATATCATTTAAGATTGACAGTTATTTTTACAATAAGACCGTTGGGGTTTAAAAAATAATATTTTGGCTAAAAAAGGAATTTTGTTGGTGAATCTGGGATCGCCAAAATCAACTGAGGTTGAAGACGTAAAAACATATCTTGATGAATTTTTGATGGACGAAAAAGTCATTGATTATCGTTGGTTTTTTCGTACTTTACTGGTTCGAGGAATTATTTTAAAAACCCGCCCTCAGAAATCGGCGGAGGCCTACAAAACGGTTTGGACGGAGGATGGATCGCCCCTGATCGTCATTACTCAACAAATCCAAAAAAAACTCCAAAAGCTGGTTGATGTACCCGTGGAAATAGGTATGCGATATGCCGAGCCCAGCATCCAAGCAGGAATCCAGAAACTCGTGGATCAGGGAGTTACTGACATTGTGCTGTTTCCGCTTTATCCGCAATACGCCATGAGTACTACAGAAACGGTGATTGATAAAGCTGAGGAAGTTCGAAAGGCGTTTTTTCCGCAAACCAGAATAAGCTATGTGCAGCCGTTTTATAACAGGGAAATCTACATCAATTGCTTAGCAGAAAGCATTCGGGAAAAGTTGCCTGAAAACTTCGATGCATTGCAGTTCTCGTATCATGGTGTTCCGGAGAGGCATCTATACAAAACGGACCCCACCCATACCTGCAACCTGAATGACTGCTGTAGCAGGGAAAGCAATCCGAGCCATCAGTTTTGCTATCGCCACCAATGTTTTAAGACCACCGAGTTGGTTTTGGCTAAACTCGGTTTGCCTAGAGATAAAGCAATCATCTCCTTCCAATCTCGTTTAGGCAAAGACAAATGGATAGAACCCTATACTGATGCAACCTTGGCGAATCTCCCCAAGAATGGAGTAAAAAACCTGGCAATCGTTTGCCCGGCATTTGTATCGGATTGTCTTGAAACGCTGGAAGAAATTTCTGTGGAAGGCAAAGAACATTTTCTTCATGCGGGTGGCGAGAATTTCCACTACATTCCTTGTCTTAATGATGAAGACCATTGGATTGAAGTGGTAAAAACACTTTGCGAAGAAAAGATGAATGATTTCTATCTCGTATAAAGAAAATTACTACTGATTTGGTGTTCTGAATTCACCATAACCAAGGAGTCCATCATAATTTCTGCCAAATGGCTGGTAATAGAGAAATCCCTGATAGAGGTTTTCTGTTTGCCAAAAATTTCCGTTTACTTCACCATAGTTTAACGTTCCATCCGCATCTTTTGTGGCAAGCATATAGTTGTAGAAACCCTGCTTTAGGTATATTTTTGCAATGTATTTCTTTTTGGCCTCATCATATAACATTTGGTTTTCTTTGGAGGGCGTAAAGTCGTTGAATGCACCCAAAACATAGAGATCTTTATCCGTTTTTTCGGAATCTAAAGCGAAATAAACCCACGAATAGTCGGCTTCACGATTTGCATCACGTTCTATTCCCAAATCATTGCGCCTAAAATAAAAAGCGCCGTTTACATCAGGCATATACTGATAATTGAGTGGGTAAGCCAACACGGGGAAAAGATAGGTATAATTCACGTTATCAATAGTTTCACCTCCAGCAATCATATCGAAACTGCCATTCATATTCTTATTATCAAAATAATAAAATTCGTTATTGCCCGGAAAAACCAAGTTCATTTGCTGAAAAAGCAATTTATTACCTAAGGTAGAACTCGGCTTTTGGTCGTTCACTGTGATATTCCAGTTATTGTTCTGGATGACGTTGAGCGAAACGGTATTTACATTAGAAGTCAAAGATTCGGAACTGCCTATTACTTGTACCTGTACGCGCTGGTTCATTTGTGGTTTTCTTGCGTCCAAAGTTCTGCTTACATTTAAACCAACAGTAGCGCCATCTTCCACGATGCAAAATCGCTTGGTAAAAAGGGGATTAGAGGCAGAATCCAGATACACCAACAATTCGAAATTTCCTGAGATTTTTGGTCTGATTTTATCATTCGGGAAACTCAGCGTATAATGGGTGTATTGCTGTATGGTATTAAAGGAATACTGGAACTGATCGATTAAACCGTTTAAACTTCCAGTAGCAAATTCCGTAAAAAACAATCCGTCATCATTCCAGTTTCGGTCGAAATGTCGCAATGTGTAACGATATACATTACTCCCATTTGAAAGATCGTCAAAGCGCAAAATCAACTGTTCATTAAAACCAATCACCGGCGTTTCATCGTTGGTTTGGGGATTGAACAACTGAACGCTCCTGATTTGCTGAGCAAAATTTAAAATGGAGCAAAGTAGTAAAAGACAAGATAATTTTTTCATTGATACGAAGATAACGAAAAAACACCCAACTTATTGAAGGATCCTTCTTTCGAACCATGAAGAGACCAAGAAAAAATTTAAATTTGCACTAAAATTTACAGAAAATGCTTCATCTAAAATCATTTACCTTCAATCCTTTTTCAGAAAACACCTATATTATTTTTAATGACGATAGGGAGGCGTTCTTAATCGATCCGGGAAATTTCGGTGAAGAGGAAACAAAAAAACTCCATGAGTTTATCGAAGATAATAAATTGATAATCAAGAATATATTACTAACACACGCACACATCGACCATGTTTTAGGACTGCAATCGGCATACGACCAATTCCGGGTTCCAGTTCTGCTCCACGCTACCGAAAAAGAAATTCTTGACCGAAACCCAATGGATGCAAATCGGTTCGGCTTTTTCTTTAAACCTTTTGAAGGTGAAATTCAGTTTATTGCTGAAAATGACACTCTTCATTTAGGCAACGATATTTTCAAAATCCTTTTTGTTCCGGGACATTCGCCGGGTCATATCGCTTTCCATAATGAAGCCCAGAAACTGTTGATTTCCGGTGATGTTCTTTTTGAAGGCAGCATCGGCAGAACCGATCTTTACAAAGGAAATCACGAACAGCTTATCGACAGTATTCAAACTAAGCTTTTCGTGTTAGATGACAACACGCGAGTGTACAGCGGACACGGAAACTCCACAACCATTGGTTTTGAGAAAAGCCATAATCCTTTTCTTAAGCGCTAATTTTTTTTGAGTGTCTCGAGGGAACTTACCCTTTCCATTTAATTCCGCAACCCATACTTGGCCGTTGCGTTTCTTCCTGAGGTTCGCCTGCCAGAAGGTTTTCAAAGGCAATAATGAGATCTTCGCCAGTAATTTCTTTGTTGTTGCCCGGTCTTGAATCATCCATTTGCCCGCGGTAAACAAGGTCTAGTTTATCATCAAAAAAATAAAAATCCGGTGTGCAGGCAGCATCATACGCTTTTGCCACGGCCTGACTTTCATCATAAAGATATGGAAAATCGAATTTACGTTCCACCTGAAACTCCACCATTTTTTCTGGAGAATCTGCCGGATATTTCTCTACATCGTTGGCATTGATCCCGATGAATTCGATGCCCAATGGCTGATAATCTTCATGCAGCTCGGTGAGTTTATCGATAACATGCAACACAAACGGACAGTGGTTGCACATAAAAATCACCAAGGTTCCTTTCTCGCCTTTCAAATCGGCAAGCGACTGAAGTTCGTTAGCATGCGAAGGATTCGGCAATTCAAAAAACGGAGCTTTAGTGCCCAGTTCAAGCATATTAGAAGGAGTATTGGCCATGATGATTTTGGTTTATTATTTTATAAAAATCGGTTATTGTATATTTAAACCTTGAAGCAAAGATAAGGATTCTTCAAGTGAATTTTGAAAATTTACCCAATGGATATCCTCTTCTTTCCGATACCAGGTAAGTTGCCGTTTTGCGAAACGTCGGGAATTCTTCTTGATTTCTTCAATGGCAAAATCCAGCGTCCATTCGCCATCAAAGTATCTAAAAAGTTCGGTATAGCCAACGGTTTGCAGGGCAACAAGATTTCGAAAATTCATCAGTTGCTGGGCTTCCTGCAGCAGTCCGTCATCCATCATCACATCCACACGGTGATTGATTTTTCCGTATATAATTTCGCGCGGTGCTTCGATACCAATGCGTACCACTTGAAATTTTTTTTGCTTTACTTGTGCTGCAATATTCTCGGTGTAGGTTTTTCCGGTTTGCCAAATAATGTCGATAGCACGTAGCAAACGGCGCGAATTGTTGCGGTCTACCATTGCGTAATACTGAGGATCTAATGCCTCCAATAGATTCCGAAGCGCCTCGATGCCGTGGTTTTCCCAAATTCCTGTAAGCTTCTTCTGATGGTCGTCATTGGCTTGCGGCAAATCGTTTAATCCCCTGATGACCGCTTTTTCGTACATCATACTTCCGCCGACCAAGATAACGACATCATTCATCTGAAAAAGCTCAGCAATTTTTTGATCTGCTTCTTTCTCAAACTGCCCAATGGAATAGTAATCCTGAACGGAAAGCTGCCCGATAAAATGATGAGGAACCTCAGCAAGTTCCTCAAGCGAAGGCGTGGCCGTACCAATTTTCATTTCCCTAAAAAACTGCCGCGAATCGCAGGAGATAATTTCGGTTCGAAAATGCTTAGCCAATTGGATGGCAAGTTTTGTTTTACCGATTCCTGTGGTGCCAATGATTGAAATAAGGGTTTTCACGGCATAAATTTCCTGAAATATTTCTGAAAGAGCAATTATTTTGATAGGTCTTTGTGATGCGTTGAGCATTTTGCCGCCAAAAGAAAAACCACCTCTCTATTCCTAGCCCCGATTGCAGCGGTTACCCCGCAGTGAGCCGCGGAGCGAAGCGGAGCGGCGAAACGAGGAGTAGAAGCGGAAAGCGGGACATGTCGTGGAAAGGTAAACCTGTAGTGTTGCTCCATAAAAAAACCGCTCAAATTCTTGAACGGCTGGTTGTTTAACTGATAATTTCGGCTTCGGAAATATTGGAATCTGTTTGGTGTGAAGTTTCCCAGGCGATGAATCTTTCGGCTTCCGAGGTGAGCATTGGAATGGCGAGTGCCAGCAGCGCAAGATCGTCGAAAACACCGATAACAGGGATCCAGTCGGGGATAAAATCGAGTGGAGAAATGAGGTAGAGCAGCACCAAACCTGGTAAAATAATATTTTTTAACTCGGGTTTGTAACCGCCTTTGCTCATAACAGACTTGATCATTCTAGCGATGACAGGGATTTTTTGAATGAATCCTTTGTGCTTGAACGCCTCTTTTGCCAATTGAATTTTTGATACTTTCATTTCTTTATTTGTGATTTTTTAATGCTACTTCCTTTTTCACAAATTCTGTACCAATATTGGGAAACTGGGTCAGTTTTTATGGTGCAACGGCATCGATCATTTCGTGCACCGATTTATCGTTCCAGTCCTTGGAGGCGTCTTCTTTCAGGATAATTCTGCCGTTTTTATCGAGCAGAAAAGTGGTAGGGAATGCCTTGGGCAAAACGTTGGCAGTAACCGGACTTTCCGCGATGTACACCGGCACTGTATAATGATTATCTTCCAGGAATTTTTTCACTGTTTCTTCTTTATCCTGCATCGCGATAAGCACAAAATCGACTTTGTCTTTTTTGCTATCGTAAAGTTTCTGGATCGTGGGCCACTCTAATCTACAAGGTGGACACCAAGTTCCCCAAAAGTTGAGCAGCACCATTTTTTTCCCTTTAAAATTTTTGAGATTGGTATTAGGAACATTGATCCCTTTGAGCTGAATATCGTAATCGGCATCGGTAAGGGTAATGGCCTGTTCCACTGCAGCAATGGGAAACAACTGCGCACTAATTTTTTCACGAACGGACGGAACCAGTACTATCACTGTTAAAATACCGATAGCCACAATGTATAAAATATTTTTTCGCAGGAAATTCATAGGATATGTTAATTAAATAAGCTTAATGATTTCGCTAATGGCATCATTGCCCCGGTTTTTTGCATAATACACCTGTAAGTCGTTGTAAAAATCTTCGCGAGGATAGCTCTCAGGATCTTGTTTGAATTTAAGGAGCAATTCGTTTCCATATTGCGGCCGTGGCCCCCAATGTGCCAATACCTGAAAATCAGCATCAAGCACAATGACAATGGGAATTGATTGGGTTCCATTCACTAAAAACTGATTAATGAGCGAAGGGTCAGAATCTCTAAGAAAAATCTTTACTTCGTTACCCGCTGCTTCAAAAAATTGGGTAACGGCAGGAACAGTGGCGCTTGCATCACCACACCATGGCTCAGAAATAATGAGCAACTTGCCCTCAAAATTTTTTGCTTTTAGAGATTTCAGCAGTTCGTCATCCACTTTGAAAGTTTTCAGGGCACGCTCCATTCGCTGCACACCCAGTTCGTAATACCCATGAAATTCCTTTTGTTCATCATCAAGAGGGTGATGAAGTCTTTGTTCAGCAACTTGCAAATATTGCTGAAAAGTAATTGCCTGATTCCAATAATTTTTCATGTTATGATGTCAATGTGTTGCTATTTTCAGCAACGTATTTATAGTTTTCTGATTTGGTTGATAAGGAAAAGATCTGCCAGAACAAATGCTACCAAGCTTTCCACGACAGGAATCACTCTTGGCAAAACACAAGGATCGTGTCTACCTTTGCCTTCCAGCGTGACGCGATTTCCATTTTTATCGACGCTTTCCTGTGGCCTTAAAATAGTAGCAATCGGTTTAAATGCAACCCGAAAATAAACATCCATACCGTTGGAAATACCTCCCTGAATTCCGCCTGAAAGATTTGTTTTGGTGGTGAAATCATCATTGAACAGATCGTTATGCTCCTGCCCTGTCATTTTTGCGCCACAAAATCCGCTGCCATATTCGAAACCTTTTGCAGCGTTGATATTCATCATTGCTTTGGCAAGTTCTGCCTGCAACTTTCCGAAAACCGGTTCGCCAATTCCTGTGGGCAAATTCTTGATGGCACAGGTAACAGTGCCTCCAATGGTATTGCCTTGCTTTTTAATGGCTTTGATCTTCGAAATCATCTTCGCTGCTGCTTCCTCATCGGGACACCTAATTTCATTGGAATCTGTCTTCGAAAAATCTAAATCCTGATAGGGTTTTTCGCAGAAAATTTCACCAACAGACGAAACATAGGCATTAATGGCAATGTCGGCAGGTAAAATCTGTTTGGCCAATGCACCTGCAACCACCCAATTCACCGTTTCACGCGCTGATGATTTTCCACCCCCTCGATGGTCGCGTATTCCAAACTTCTGATCGTAAGTAAAATCTGCATGAGAAGGCCGGTACGCATGCTCGAGATGACCGTAATCTTTGGATTTCTGATTTTCGTTCTCGATGATGAAACCAATAGGCGTCCCAGTTGTTTTTCCTTCAAAAATACCGGAAAGAAACTTTACCGTGTCACTTTCCTTTCGTTGGGTGACGATTGCGCTTTGCCCTGGCTTCCTGCGATCGAGCTGATGCTGAATACCTTCAAAATCGACGGATAAACCGGCTGGAAAATTAGTGACAATGCCGCCATAAGCAGCGCCGTGGCTTTCTCCGAAGGTGGAAAGCGAAATAAAATTTCCTAAAGTGAACATTTGACAAAGTTAGTGAAAAGGTTTCAAGGATTTTGTGGAAAAGATTGACGGTATTCTTCAAGTAACTGTTGCAGCTGAGTTTTTTCGGATTCATCCATTTTTTTCCATATAAAACCATCTTTTAGCGACTGAGTTTTTAATTGTGGAAAAATACCGGCATCTAAGTCTTCCTTTAAAAAACCAGGCGAGATGGATGGAAGTGGCGTATCGAAACTGTACTGATATCCATTTACAACATTAAATTTAAGGTTGCCTATCTGATACTTCTGGTACTTATTCCACTGATAAGTAGATGGATACACCAACTGCTCCGCATAAAAACCAGCCATAAAACCACCTGCCCTAAAATCGGGAATAACTGTTTTAAAAACCACCGGAAATGAGAAAGCAATCGCTAAAAGAACCGATGTACCGATAAAAACCAACCGAGAATAATTGGCCGAAATCTTATCAAAACAAATAATAAAAAAGATAACAAAAAACACATCCGTAAAAAACCGGTACTGCGCCGAAAAAATGAGTACCAAAACGCTTTTGATCATAAGCGTGATAAAAACGAGGGTTACCCATCTTGATCTTTTTTGCACGGTATAACCAAAAAATACCATTAAACTTAAAACAAAAAATGAATTGATCCATCCTTTTATTCCAGGCAAAAGCAACCAATTTTTCACCCTTTCCATAATGGAAAAACTCCTGATTTGTTCGATGTTGTATTGCAAATCATAACTTTTCAGCAACGCCATATCAGCTGAATTTTGTAGCAATTGAGCATTGGGCTTCCACGAAACTCCAAAGTCGGCAAACTGCACCGGAAAAATTGGAAATCCAAATGTCCATATATTTTTAAAAAAGAAGAGCATCAGGATAAGAATTCCTGGTATGATGAATTTTAAGTGTGCTTTGAGGATAAAAACAGCATAAAAAAAACTTAGCAAAGGCAACCACATCATCGTGGGTTTGATAAGGAAAACAAAGACCGAAAACGCAAAAATGAAGCCGACATTTCGGTTACGTTCCACCATTTCCTGAAGCAGAATTAATGAGAAAACCATCACGGGCAAATCTGTGTTGGGCGACTGCGAAAACAGAAATAAAAACGGCAGGAAAGCGAGATGAATCCATGATTTTTTTTCATAAATCCAAATGAGGTAAACCAGCAGCAAAACGCTATTGATTCGTAGAAACGGATCCGCGAAATGAGAAAAACCGGCCTGAAAAACATGCCATCCCGACATTTGTCCCAATAGAAGATCGAGATTGGCAATTCCTTTCACCAAGCCATATTCAGAAATCCATTTGATGGTCGGGACATAATAGCCAAAATGATCGAGGATGAACGGATAAAACGAGCCAAAAAACAAAACAAATACGCAGCAAAAATAGAAAGACAAATTCTGCCTCGAGAAAAACGTCCAAAAGCGAAGAAATCCTTTGTACCAAAAAAAACTGCCTAAACCAATGCTAACGGTAAGCGCCTCGACTACCCCATTCAATGGCATAAAGAAAGCAACCATAGTGAAGAGCAGCGTTATGCCAAAAATTGACAGAATTATTTTCATGGCAATTCCTTGAGTTTTCAGGTTGAAAATTCCAGAAAAAACAGTGCCCAATCCCCATAAAGAAGGCAAAAGCAGAATTGATGAAAGTAAAATATAAAACACGTACTACAGTAGCAACAAAAAAGATTGCCTAAAAATAAGCAATCTTTTAATATATATGTTGATTTGGTTCTTTTACTTGGCTTGCACTCTTCCGTCTTTCCGATCCTGAGAACGGCCAATGGCGTAACCAGTTGCACCACCCACAATACCTCCTATCACTGCCCCTGCGCCACGATTATTCTTGCTTATTATTGCTCCGGCTGCTGCACCACCCACGGTGCCAATAATTGTTCCCTTGGCTGCCTTACTCATTCCTTTATGCTGGGTGGTTCCTTGTGAAGCACCCTGAGAACCGGAAGAACTGGCATAGCTTTCCGCACCTGAACGTTTTCCCCTATTGACATAAACCGTTTTGGTTTTGGTTATTACCTTTGGTTTTGAAGCCGCTGCTGTTGCTTTTGCTTTATTGACCTCAGCAATACTATCGTTTTTTTTCTGGCTTTCATAAGCAATTCTTTCCTTCTCGATGGCAAGTTTTTGCTGTTCAATCTCCAGTTGTCTTTGTTGGAATTCTAATTTTTGCTGTTCGAGGGTTTTTTCCGCAACTGTATTGTCTTTTTTGCAGGCCGCCAGCATCATTACCGACAACAAACCTGCTGCTACTATCTTTTTCATAATTTTGAAATTTAATGAGTCGTTAGGGTTTTTATCGTTTTATGTGCTAAGCCAAAAACGAAACCAATTACGCCTTAAAGAAAAGTTAAAATTACTAAAATATGTTAAAATAATAGCGTATATCAATTGAGTGAGTCAAAGAATAGTGCATCAGTTCTAGCTAGTATTGTGTACGCAATAAGAACCCATTTTAAAAATTCAATCTTTTTTCCTTGAGGGTTTAACTCAAATCCAACCACACTTATTCCTAGTGTCGAAATGGTTTTAAGCTGACTGCAATAATAAAAAAGAAATCCCCCAATTATTTGAAAATCAAATAAATTGAGGGATTAATGAGGTACCTAGCGGATTCGAACCGCTGTAGATGGTGTTGCAGACCACTGCCTAACCACTCGGCCAAAGTACCATTTGGGTTTGCAAATATAGTAATTTTTCCAGATTTCGACGCCTCATCTGAAAAATTAAAACTGCAGACCCTGTACCAGAAGCTTCAGCTGCGCTTCTGTATCGATTACTGCAGTAATACCACCGGAACCGAGCAGGATGTTCGAGGGTTTTAAATCAAACACTTTTCCTTGCATCTTGAGCCCCTTATAGTAGGTTTTGCTCAGATTCTGCTCAATACTTACTCGCGAAGAATCTTCAAGCGCCGCCATCGGAATTCCATACTCCTCTTCTATCATCCTCACAATTTTTCCCTGAAAAAGAAGAGTTGCCGTCTTGTGTAGAATATTTTTAGTCTTGAGGCGGAATTTTGTATCCGTCAGCACAATACTTCTTTTTGAACTATCATAAACAGGAATACCCGAAATGAACGCCGTTCCCTGTACAGCATCTTCGCACTTCACCTCAATCGTTAACCGTTCTTTCTCTTCATATACCTTGATACCGCTGACTTTAATCTTGGAGCCGCCCCTGAAATCAAAGCTTTTGTTCAAAAACATATTCTCAGCAATTTTTGTTGCTTCAGCGTACGGAACATTGGCAGTGGTTTGCAACAGAAACCGTTGTGGCAGCACAGCCACTGAACTAAAATCGGGAACGGTTTTAACGATAGGCGACGAAGCAGGTTTCGCTCCTGTAAATGTTTCTGAATAGGTATCAACTCCAATATTGACTTCAATTTGGTTCCCATAAAAAACCAAAGGAGAAATATTAATTTTCTGGGGCGAAATCTTCAGCCAAGTAGAGAATTGATCAGAAATACTGAAGGGCTCCGAAAACTGATTCCACGCCATCAGCGCATACGGCTGAAAATTAAGCTGCTTCAGCATCATGGCATCAATGGTATTACAAAAATCCGATTGCTGTTTAGCCAAACTCGACTCAATCAACCCACTGATAGGCACCTGAATCTTTCCAAAATCCAAAACTGGTTTGGTCACCCATTTAAAACCCATAGGTGAGGTTTTGGTGGTAACTGTCCAATTGTTATTGAGCGTGAGTTGCGAATTAAAATACAAAACAGCTTCGAATGTAGTATCCTGATAAGTGTACATACCCAAGGTTCCGATTCCCTTTTCTGCCCAAATTTTAAGGGGAACTTCGATAAGTAAATTCTGTTTCGTACCGCCCACTAAGCGTACGGGCCTGGTTTTCCATACTTTTACTTTAAACTGGTCATTATTGTTATCGGTATAAGAATCATCACTGAAAATTAACTGCGGAACATTGGCATTAATGACATTAGCAATCTCTGCCAGCGGAATTTTCACAGGCATCGTCACGGAAGATTTAATCTTTGGAAAGTCATAATTCCCAACAACAGTGGCAGACTGCTGCGAACTCACTTTAGCCATTAGTGTAAAAAATGCCAACAGTAAAAAATTTCTCATTTTTCTTTTTTGTTTGAAACGCAAATTTCAGCAAAATGATATACAACAGAAAAAAAGATGACTTTTCGACCATATTTTTTATCAGCGGAATCATGGAACAGCTTTTGAGCAAATTACCAAGCAATTGACTATAAAAATCACGTCATGAAAACATTTGAAATATCAGTACTCGATCTTGCTCCTGTAAAACAAGATAAAACCATCCACGAAACCTTTAATGACAGTCTTGATTTGGCCAGAGCCGTAGAAAAGTTGAATTACAAAAGGTTTTGGCTTGCCGAACATCATAACATGGCCTCCATTGCCAGTTCTGCCACTTCAGTACTGATTGGCTTTATTGCCAATGGCACCGAAAAAATAAGGGTAGGTTCCGGTGGTGTGATGTTGCCGAACCATAGCTCACTGGTTATCGCTGAACAATTTGGAACGCTGGAAAGTTTATTCCCCGGCCGAATCGATTTAGGGGTGGGAAGAGCACCCGGAACCGACGGTTTAACGGCCAAAGCATTGGGTAGAAATCCAATGATCATTAATGAACAGTTTCCCCAGCAAATTCGGGAACTTCAACAGTATTTCTCGGCAGATAATGCAGAAAGTGCTGTGCGGGCAATTCCTGGGGAAGGATGCGATGTACCTATTTACGTGTTGGGATCCAGCACCGATAGTGCCTGGCTTGCTGCAAAAATGGGTTTACCTTATGCTTTTGCAGGACATTTTGCACCAGAAATGATGAGCTTCGCCTTCGAAATTTATCGCGAAAATTATAAGCCCAGTGAAAGATTTCCGGAGCCGTACGTCATCGCATGCGTTAACGGAATTGCCGCAAAAAACGATGAGGAAGCACAAAAGCTAGCCACCACACTTTATCAGGCATTTCTGAACATCATCCGTAATGACCGAAAACCATACGCGCCGCCAGCAGATGATATGGATGATTTATGGAACCCGATGGAGAAAGCGGGCATCCTGCAAAAACTTCGCTACAGTTTTATTGGAAGCCAGGAAACGATTTCCCGGCAAATTGAAAACTTCCAACAACACTTCAATGTTGATGAAATAATGATCACCTCTCATATTTACGATCATCAAGAAAGAAAAAAATCGTACGAAATCATTAGAAACGCAGTGGATTCAATATTGAAATAAGGAAGGAATAACAGCGACCCGCATTCCAAATAAAAATTGCAGTTGGGTCGATTTGTGAGTATCTTTGCAAAAATTTAAGAAAGTAAAATGTCTGATATAAAACTGAATACGATTCCCGAAGCCATTGAAGACTTGAAAAATGGCAAAATCATCATCGTGGTGGATGATGAAGACCGCGAAAATGAAGGCGATTTCCTTTCGGCAGCTGAACTGACGACACCAGAAATCATCAACTTCATGACGATTCATGGGAGAGGATTAATCTGCACACCACTTCCAGAAAAACGTTGCGACGAATTGGGCCTCGACATCATGGTGACCCGCAGCAGCGATCCTAAAGAAACGGCTTTTACAGTTTCGGTGGATTTATTGGGCAAAGGCGTTTCCACCGGAATTTCGGCAAGCGACCGAAGCAGAACAATTCTGGCATTGATGGACGAAAAAACCAAACCCACTGATTTTATGCGGCCCGGCCATATTTTTCCGCTCCGTGCCAAAAAAGGTGGCGTACTGAAAAGAGCCGGCCACACTGAAGCTGCAATCGATCTTACCAAACTTGCCGGCCTTAAAGAAGGGGGTGTAATTTGCGAAATCATGAATGAAGATGGCACGATGGCGCGCTTACCTCAATTGGTTGAATTGGCAAAGAAACATGACCTCAAAATCGTGTCGATTGAGGATCTAATCGAGTATCAACTTAGAAAAGGAAATTTAATTGAGCGCATTGAAGAACGACCCGTGAAAACCTACTATGGCGATTTCGATTTTTTCGCCTTTAAAGAGACCAGTACCGAGCAAATGCATTTTGCACTGACGAAAGGCAGCTGGAAAGAAAATGAACCCGTGCTGGTTCGCGTACAATCTTCAAATTCCTATTTTGATGCATTAAGCCGATTGATTTCTGGAGAAAAACCGTTGCTTGAAAAAGTGACAAAAATGATTAACGATGAAGGAAAAGGTGCATTAATATTCATCAATAACGTGTCGAACTCCGAGAATACGATGCGCAAATTGCAACAGTTTTTGGATTATCAAGACGGACAACAGAAACGCCCTACCTTGGCCTCGAACTTCCGTGATTATGGTATCGGAACGCAGATTCTTAAAAACTTAGGCATTAATAATTTCCGTGTCATTACCCAAAACATTAATCAAAAACCGTTGGTTGGCGGCTACGACGTGGAAGTAACGGAAATGGTAGCATTGTAAAGCATTTCCCATCACAAAATACTCCCGGTTCACTAAATGAATCGGGTTTTTTATTAAGTGTCAAAATTTATCTTCTGAAACTCCAAGGTGATACGGCATTGCTATCACTCCACAAACCCAGACGGCGAGTTTTTGCGAATTCCTCCAATCTTTCATACTCGTTGCTCGACGAATATTTTTTGTAATGCCACGCCAAGCCCGACTTTACCATTTCCTTATTCACATTGGTGCCATCTTCCAAGAAAACCTCAGCAATTAGACGACCTCGAGAATCATACGAACCATTTTTTCCGCTGCTGATGATGGTTACATTTTTTCCAAAACAAAGCTCAGATAATTTTTCTTTGGATTTGGTGCCAAAGGCCTGCTTTTTTTCCGGGGCATCAATATGCTGAAGTCGAATGTTGATCGGGAATTGGTAGTATAATCCTTCCACCGTATCGCCATCTTTCACCCCGATGATTTTCATTTTTAAAGTCAGCGCGTTGAGGTTGGCCTGAAATGTTCCGGGTAGTACGGCATTACTTATCAACATCAGAAGCAATAATAATCCTTTATTCATGGGGAATTTTAAGTTTTCAAGTTACGAATTTTCATTGGCTTATGCTAAGCAACATTTACATTATATCCTCCTTCAAACCTTTTATCCATCCTTCAAAAATCATGATCAAAAAATCCCGACTCTTGCGAATCGGGATTGTGATATAAAAGCACCAAAGATGATGACTTTGATGATTTGAATATTACGCCTGAACGTTGTTTTGTCCTAACACGAATGGTTCAACTTCTTTAATTTCACCAAATTGTTGCTCGTAGTTGTTGATGTTTTGTTGCAAAGCAGCAAGTACTCTTTTTGCATGAAGCGGAGCCAAGATTACTCTTGATCTTACTTTTGCTTGCTGAACTCCTGGCATCATTTGGATGAAATCTACCACAAATTCTGTAGGAGAATGGTTTACCAATGCAAGGTTAGCATAAACGCCTGCAGCTACCATTTCGTTAAGTTCAATGTTGATGTTGTTTGGATCTTGATTTTGGTTGTTGTCCATTTTAAAATAATTTTTTGATGTTAGAAATTTGAAGTTAGAAATTAGATAACTTTCATCGCAAATATACAAATCTAATATCTAAAATCTAACTTCTAACTCCTTTTGTTAGTTAATGTCTTCGAATTCTTTTTTAGAACCGACGATGATGCTTTGGTAATCTTTAAGACCGGTACCTGCAGGAATTCTGTGTCCTACGATAACGTTTTCTTTAAGACCACCAAGGTAATCGATTTTACCGGAAACCGCAGCTTCGTTCAGTACTTTTGTAGTTTCCTGGAATGATGCAGCCGACATGAACGATTTGGTTTGCAATGCCGCTCTGGTAATACCTTGAAGCACCGGAGTTGCCGTTGCAGGAAGTGCCTCACGAACTTCAACCAATTGCAGATCTTCGCGTTTCAGTTTAGAGTTCTCGTCTCTTAACTCTCTTGCGGTGATCATTTGTCCTGGTTTAAATTCTTTAGAATCTCCAGCTTCTACAACTACTTTTAGACCGAAAACTCTGTTGTTTTCTTCTAAGAAGTCGTATTTGTGCTCCAATGCACCTTCCAAGAACTGGGTATCTCCACCATCAACAATTTCTACTTTAGTCATCATCTGACGAACGATGATTTCGAAATGTTTGTCATCAATTTTCACCCCTTGCAAACGGTAAACCTCTTGGATTTCGTTCACAAGATATTCCTGTACTGCAGTTGGCCCTTTAATTTTAAGGATATCGTCTGGCGTAATGGAACCATCAGAAAGTGGCGAACCTGCTCTCACGAAGTCGTTCTCCTGCACCAAAATTTGGTTGGATAGTTTCACCAAATACTTAGAAATTTCCCCGGTTTTAGCTTCCACGATCAATTCGCGGTTACCTCTTTTAATTTTACCGTAAGAAACTACCCCGTCGATTTCTGTAACAACCGCTGGATTTGATGGGTTTCTTGCTTCGAACAATTCGGTTACCCTTGGTAAACCACCGGTAATATCCCCTGCTTTCGCAGATTTTCTAGGGATCTTGATCAAAACTTTACCTGCCTTAATTTTCTCACCATCGTTTACCATTAAGTGGGCACCAACCGGTAAATTGTATGCTTTCTGCTCAACGCCTTTGGCATCAACCACTTTCAGCGTTGGTACTGCTTTTTTATTTCTGGATTCGGAGATTACTTTTTCTTCGAAACCGGTTTGCTCGTCAATTTCTAACTGGAATGAAATACCCTGAATAATATCTTCGTATTCTACTTTACCAGAAGTTTCTGCAATAATTACCGCGTTATAAGGATCCCATTTGGCGATCATATCACCTTTTTTCACCTTTTCGCCCGGCTTCACGAAGATTTCGGAACCATAAGGAACGTTGGCTACCATCAATGGTGTTCTTGTCGAATTATCTGCTACCAAACGGAATTCTGTAGAACGTGACACAAGGATTTCTGCTTTCTTACCTTCTTCGTTTTCAGAAGTTACGGTACGCACTTCGTCCATTTCTACGATACCATCTCTTCTTGCTTCAATAAACGGATTCACCGAAACGTTACCTGCAGTTCCCCCTTGGTGGAAGGTTCTAAGCGTCAACTGTGTTCCTGGTTCACCGATGGACTGAGCGGCAATTACCCCTACAGCTTCACCCATGTGAATTGTTTTACCCGTCGCTAAGTTTCTACCATAACATGCTGCACAAATTCCTTTTTTGGCTTCGCAGGTTAATGGAGAACGAACTTCTACCACTTCAATACCTGCTTCCTCGATTTGTTTTGCATAAACTTCATCAATCAGTGTATCTGCTTCCATGATGATTTCGTCGGTTTCTGGATGATAAATGTTGTGCAGAGAAACTCTACCCAAGATTCTTTCAGAAATTTTCTCAACGATTTCGTCGTTTTTCTTCAATGGCGTAATTTCGGTACCTCTTAAAGTGCCACAATCGTCTTCTGTAATGATAACATCTTGTGCAACGTCTACCAATCTTCTGGTTAAGTAACCAGCATCGGCGGTTTTAAGTGCGGTATCCGCAAGACCTTTACGAGCACCGTGGGTGGAGATGAAGTATTCCAAAATGGAAAGTCCCTCTTTAAAGTTCGCCACAATCGGGTTTTCGATGATCTCTGCTCCTGTAGAACCGGCTTTTTGTGGTTTGGCCATCAAACCTCTCATTCCGGATAACTGACGAATCTGTTCTTTAGAACCCCTCGCCCCGGAATCAAGCATCATATAAACAGAGTTGAACCCACCTTGGTCGGTTTTCATTCTGCTCATAATCATCTCGGTTAGTCCTGCGTTGGTATTGGTCCAAACGTCGATTACCTGGTTGTATCTTTCGGTATCGGTGATAAGACCCATGTTATAGTTCGCTTTAATTTCATCCACATTTTCTACTGCGGTAGCGATCATTTTTTTCTTCTCGGCTGGAATTACAATATCGCCCAATGAGAACGAAAGTCCTCCTTTGAATGCGTTAGAGTATCCTAGATTTTTCATATCATCCAAGAACTTCACTGTTGTTGGGAAGTCCGTGTCTGCAAGAATTCTACCGATTACATTTCTCAAAGATTTTTTGGTAAGCAATTCGTTAACGAAACCAACTTCTTTTGGCACGATTTGGTTGAATAAAATTCGGCCAACAGTAGTTTCGATAAGGCGAATCACCAATTCTCCTTCTTCTTTTACAGGAAGTTTACATCTTACTTTTGCGTTAAGAGAAACTTGTCCTTCTGCATAAGCGATTTCTACCTCTTCCGGAGAGTAGAAAGCAAGTCCTTCTCCTTTCACTTTAACCTCATCAGTAGAATCCAACTGTTTCGTCATGAAGTATAGCCCCAATACCATGTCCTGAGAAGGTACGGTAATTGGAGAACCATTCGCTGGGTTAAGGATATTTTGAGAACCTAACATCAATAACTGAGCTTCCAAAATAGCTTCTGGGCCCAAAGGTAAGTGCACCGCCATCTGGTCACCATCGAAATCGGCGTTGAATGCCGTTGTTACCAATGGGTGAAGTTGGATGGCTTTGCCTTCAATCATCTTCGGCTGGAATGCCTGGATACCCAAACGGTGAAGCGTAGGCGCACGGTTCAGAAGAACTGGGTGACCTTTCATCACGTTTTCAAGGATATCATAAACGACAGGTTCTTTTCTATCGATGATTCTTTTTGCTGATTTTACCGTTTTTACAATTCCTCTCTCAATCAATTTTCTGATGATGAATGGTTTGTACAATTCGGCTGCCATATCTTTAGGAATACCACATTCGTGAAGTTGTAGGTTTGGACCAACAACAATTACCGAACGAGCTGAATAGTCAACACGCTTACCTAATAAGTTCTGACGGAAACGACCTTGTTTACCTTTCAAAGAATCAGAAAGTGATTTCAATGGTCTGTTGGATTCCGATTTTACAGCAGAAGATTTTCTGGTGTTATCGAACAACGAATCTACAGATTCTTGAAGCATACGTTTTTCGTTTCTCAAGATCACTTCTGGAGCTTTAATTTCCAGTAATCTTTTCAAACGGTTATTTCTGATGATCACACGACGGTAAAGATCATTCAAGTCTGAGGTTGCAAAACGTCCTCCATCCAACGGAACCAATGGTCTTAATTCTGGTGGAATAACTGGAAGTACACGCATGATCATCCATTCTGGTTTATTGATCATTCTGGTGTTGGCACCACGAAGTGCTTCTACCACGTTCAGTCTTTTCAGCGCTTCTGTTCTTCTTTGCTTTGATGATTCGTTGTGTGCTTTGTGACGAAGGTCGAAAGACAATGCATCCAGATCGATTCTTTTCAGCAATCCTTCAACGGCCTCTGCACCCATTTTTGCCACAAATTTATTGGGATCCGAATCGTCAAGATATTGGTTTTCTACAGGAAGCGTATCCAAAATATCAAGATACTCTTCTTCTGTTAAAAATTCCATATCATCGAAATCGGAACCATCTGCCTTTTTAGCGATACCTGGCTGAATAACTACATATCTTTCATAGTAGATAATCATATCCAATTTCTTGGAAGGCAATCCTAACAAGTAACCAATTTTATTCGGCAACGAACGGAAATACCAGATGTGAGCAATAGGAACCACAAGATTAATGTGACCAATACGCTCACGACGTACTTTTTTCTCGGTAACTTCTACACCACAACGGTCGCAAACGATACCTTTATAACGGATACGTTTGTATTTTCCGCAGGCACATTCGTAATCCTTTACAGGACCGAATATTTTTTCACAGAACAAACCGTCTCTTTCGGGTTTGTGCGTTCTGTAGTTGATGGTTTCGGGCTTCAGCACCTCTCCTCTTGACTCCTGAAGGATGGATTCTGGTGAAGCCAGACCGATCGCGATCTTACTAAATTTGCTTGATTTATTTTTATTTGACATAAAAAATATTTTATCTATTATTTTTTTATAAATTTCTTTGTTATGATGCCTTGATCCGTCTTAACCTCCAAAATATAAACTCCGCTTGGGACATTCTTCACATCAATTTTGTTTGCTTCGTCTCTAATACTGATTATTTTTTGCCCCATTCTATCATAAACAGATAAAACTCTTATTTTTTCACTGGATTTAATATAAATAAATTCTCCTGTTGGATTAGGGTAAATACTGAATAAGTTTTGAGAATGTAGCCCTTCTAATGTTTCGGCACTCATTTTAATATTGCTGAAATTATCATCTGTAGATTTGCCATTTGGTAAAATTGTATTATCAGTATAAGCATAAAAATAGCCATTATCAATCGCCGTATCCGGTAATATCAAGCAATATCCATTCCCTTCGACTTTAATACCATTCCATGATGTATTATTTGCAGAACTAACATCTGCGCCCTCAATAATGAAATTACTTCCATTTCTTACAATAACTTTACTTTCAGGAGCCATTATAATTCTACATGTTGTTCTTAAACTTGAGTTGTTATCAACTCTAACATTAGAATAATTTCTAAAATTAATATCCCAAAGCTCGTCCATATTCACATAGATACTGTTGCTTTTAAAAGAATTTTCTGTAAAATATTGTCTCACACTCGAAACTGATGCACTTTGGTACATTCTTGAAATATCTTCAATACTCAAATAGTTATGATTACCAGCAGAATAACTCATAATATTAGCTCCACAATCGTGATGATATAAATCCAAACTATGCCCTAATTCGTGTACCATTCCTCTATATCCCATATCTCCGTAATACCACGCTTTAACTGTTTCCCAACTAGGATTTCCGTAATTTGGATTATTTACAATAAAATGCTTTCTCCGTAAAAAACCATTATATACATCAGGCCAAAATTGTCTTGATTTATTACTTAACTCATTAAAAAACGGAAACTCCGAAACAGCCCAATCTAATGGCGTTTTAGAAAAATCCCCAGTCTGGTACTGCGAATAAATGGTTCCATTATTAGCAAAAGTGATATTTAACCCTTTCGGAATGGAAGCATCATAATCCAAATAAGAATAGTAATAAGTTGAACCAGGGATTAAAACGCTATTATTATCATATGGATTATTTGCCGAGGGATTAAATCCTGTTACTAGATAATCCCAAGCAGGATCCACTTTCCATATCTTATTAACAATTACCCTTATTCTAGTATCAATAACTGATTGCGGAAAAACTTCACAACCACTCACAGATGGATCAATATGTGCTAATCTTCCATTAAAAGCTGCAATTAAATTATTAATAAATTCCTGATGTTCGAGATTATTTTCCTCGAAATTACCCGTTCCATCAGGTTTTGTTAAAAAAATAAAGTTAATCTTTATATATATAATATCATCACTAATTTGAGGAATATATAAAGGATTTGCATGTTGATTAGGATTATAATACGCTGAAGTATTCCCGCAGTTACGACCTGATAGCAAAAAATCCTCAACTTCAGCAGGTGCATTAAGGGCACAAGTTCTGTGGAAAGGATCTTTCTCTTGTGCGGAGAAAAAATAAAATCCACTAAAAAAAAATAAAAAGCAAAGAACAGTTCTCATCATTTATTTTTTTGTTCCAATTTTTCCAATTTGTCCATTTTGTCATTTTGTTCTTCCAACTTTTCATGTAGGTATATAATATGTAAAGTCAGTTCTTCGATCTTTTTTAATAACAAAGTATTAAACTCTTTCAATTCCAAACCATTTTTCATAACATCTTCAGCGGTAGGAACTTCGGGTAAGTGCTTATTTTTTTCTATAAAATTCTTAACTTCTTTTATAGACATTAGTGGGTAATCTTTCTCAAAAACATAATCTGCCCAACCATTCATATCAGCAAACTCAACTTTTATCTTTTCGGTTTTTATCCCTTCTTTTACAAACAACTTGTAACCCGTACAATTACTACAATTTACATTTGAAGTTCCAATACCAATTGTTCCTCCTTTCCCATATATCCAATTGCCAATATTTAATTCATTATTAGAATTACTTGAAGAGGTTGACGTATTATTTCCTATTAGAATATTTCCATTTCCTGTAATGAGATTAAGTCCAGTATTTGCACCAATAGATACATTATTATCTCCTGAAACAATAGGTTTAATAGAGCTATAACCAATTGCAATATTATTTTGACCAGTTCTTAAATACGCAAGAGCCCTACTACCAATAACAGTATTATACGAAACACTCTCTGATGATTGTCCAAACTCTCTTCTAAAGGACATAAAACCAATTGCTACATTCTCATTGTACCCCCCCAAGCCCTCCATGCTATTGTTCCCAAAACTCACATTTCCTCCTGCATTATTAGCTTTACCCATACTATTTACTCCTATTGAAGTATTCTCATTTCCACTTATAAGTTGTGACATAGAATTAGTTCCAAATGCTGTGTTCCCTTCACCATTAATATTAAGTGCTAAAGCACCGAAACCGAAAACTGTGTTATTGCCTCGAGTGGGATAATCTACCCCCCCCGCCAAAAAATAAATTTTTGTTCCATACATTTTCCCCTCCTATAACACCTTGAAAAATAAATCTGCCGGTATTAGAGATTCGAAGTCTTTCGATATTATTGGTTTTAAGCAATAAATCTTGATTATCAGTAGTACCAATAAAATTTTGTTGAGGCGTAGTGTTTGCATTACCAAACAAAGCCCAATCTTGTGCGTGGAGTATAACACTTACCATCATACTCATAAAACATAATTTAAATTTCATATAATAATATTTAAGTTTTAATTAATCTCCATTCTTTTGCGTATAAATACATTCTTTTATAGTTTTCTTGTTCCAAGACAGGTAATTTCTTAAACTGTCCCTTTTCATAAGCTGAAATAAACTCTTCAATACTTGGGTTTCCTTTAAGCGGTGGGAAAAAGAAATATTTTGTACCGCCTTTAAAGCCAGTTTCACGATCTATTCTCTTTCCTACATCAGTACATTCTACTATTTTATAATTTATAAAATAAACAAGCGGAAACGAAAACACAGCAATATACATCCACTTGAAATCATTCAATTTTGATAATCCACTTGCTATCATGATTAATAAAAAAAGATAAGGAACCAACTGAAATACATAAGAGTCGGAAACATCATGTTTCAATATAAAAAAAATATAGGGTATAATTCCAATAAAAAAATATTCCTTGTTTTCTAAATCTTTGAAACCTTTGAATGCAAAAGCGATAAAGAACATAAAATTATAAAGCAAAAACCCCGTATTACGTACTGCGCTTCTCAATATTGATTCTAATTCAAGACTAAAAAAAGAACTTCCCCAAGCATTATCCGTAAATATTGCAATAAAGTTATTCCTCCCCAAAACTACAGGGATTAACAGTACTGAAAAAAAAACAATAGGTATCAAAACAGCAATCGCTGTTTTTGATTTTTCATGTAAATTTTTGTACAAAAAATACAAATAAAAAGGTATTAATAATATTGTCTGAATATGAATTAAAAACATGATCCCAAAAAATATTGCCGCCCCATATAAATTATCTATTCTTTGCTCTTTAATATAAGAAAAAACATTATACAAAAATATGGTCACAAACAAGATGTAAAAACTATACACTTCTGTAAAAATGGAAATCCGCCAAAAGGTAAACGAAAACCCAAACAAAACAGTTACTACATTACAAACGATGTTACTGAAGTTGAAGAGCAATAAGATATTTCGAAGTATTAGCAAAGACAAAACAGAACAAATCACACTGATTCCCGAAAAAAGATAATGTGGGTTTATAAATGGAATAATCTTGTGGACTAATGCCAAAAAATTTATATACAGAAAGTGATTAGTTGCGTTCGACTCTAACTCATAACCTTTGGAGGCACCTACTGTAAATGGCAAGCTATCACCCAATATAGGATCAGAACCCACCGAAAAAATGTAGATTGCTAAAAAAAATAGTAAGATAAAATTTTCCTTTCTAAAAATTAGTTCTTTCATTACTAATATTAAAAATAATTTTCGAGAATTGAGAGTCAGAAAATAATTTCATATGATCTCACTTTCTGATTTCTCAATTCATTAATTACTAAAAAATTATTCCTCAAGTCTTACATCAAGTCCAAGACCTTGTAACTCATGCAGCAATACGTTGAAGGATTCCGGAATACCTGGTTCTGGCATTGCTTCTCCTTTCGCAATTGCTTCGTACGTTTTCGCCCTACCAATTACATCATCCGATTTTACGGTAAGAATTTCTCTAAGGATATTGGATGCACCGAATGCTTCCAGTGCCCAAACCTCCATCTCACCAAATCTTTGTCCACCAAATTGTGCTTTACCACCAAGAGGTTGCTGCGTGATCAATGAGTATGGTCCAATAGAACGTGCGTGCATTTTATCATCAACCATGTGTCCTAACTTCAACATGTAGATGACCCCAACGGTTGCTGGTTGCGCAAAACGCTCACCAGTACCACCATCATAAAGGTAAGTGCTACCAAATTGAGGTACGCCTGCTTGCTCGGTGTATTCGGTAATCTGCTCCAAAGAAGCTCCATCAAAGATTGGCGTTGCGAACTTAAGACCTAAGTTTTTACCAGCCCATCCAAGAACAGTTTCGTAGATCTGCCCGATGTTCATACGAGAAGGTACGCCAAGTGGGTTCAATACGATATCTACTGGTGTTCCGTCTTCTAAGAAAGGCATATCTTCCTGACGAACGATACGTGATACAATCCCCTTGTTACCGTGACGACCTGCCATTTTATCTCCAACGTTTAGTTTACGTTTCTTAGCGATGTAAACTTTTGCTAGCTTAATGATACCTGCAGGTAGCTCGTCTCCAATGGAAATCGCAAATTTCTCACGGTTTTTAACCCCTTGAATGTCGTTGTATTTTATTTTGTAATTATGGATCAATTGCTTGATGAGCTCATTTTTATCAGCATCAACAGTCCAATCCGAACCACTTACATTTACATAATCTTCAACACTTTGTAGTAATTTAGTGGTAAATTTCACTCCTTTACCGATAATTTCTTCGTCTAAATCGTTATTAACGCCTTGAGAAGTTTTACCGTTGACCAGTGTTCCTAATTTTTCCAGAAGCATGTCTCTTAACTCATCGAATTTTGCCTTGTAGGTATTTTCGATTTCTTCAAGTTTCAGTTTTTCTTCTGTTCTTTTCTTTTTGTCCTTAATGTTTCTTGAGAACAATTTTTTGTTGATCACCACCCCTCTTAACGATGAATCCGCTTTCAAAGAAGCATCTTTCACATCGCCAGCTTTATCACCGAAGATCGCTCTAAGAAGTTTTTCTTCCGGTGTAGGATCAGATTCTCCTTTTGGTGTAATTTTACCAATCATGATGTCACCAGGTTTCACCTCTGCACCGATACGGATCATACCGTTTTCGTCTAAGTCTTTGGTGGCTTCTTCGGAAACGTTTGGAATATCGGCGGTCAGTTCTTCCATACCCAGTTTGGTGTCCCGAACTTCCAAAGAATATTCATCAACATGGATGGAGGTAAACCAGTCTTCGCGAACTGCTTTTTCGTTGATTACGATGGCATCCTCAAAGTTGTATCCTTTCCATGGCATGAAGGCCACGGTAAGGTTTCTACCCAAAGCGAGCTCACCATTTTCTGTTGCATATCCATCGCAAAGCACTTGTCCTTTGGTTACTTTGTCGCCCACCCTTACGTTTGGTCTTAAAGTAATGGTTGTACTTTGGTTGGTTTTTCTGAATTTGGTTAATTTATAACTTTTGGTCGCAGATTCGAATGATACTAAATCATCGTCTTCGCTTCTTTCGTATTTAATGGTGATTTTGTCAGCATCTACATACTCTACAACTCCATTTCCTTCAGCGTTAATCAATACTCTGGAGTCGGTTGCAACCTGTTTCTCTAAACCTGTACCCACAATTGGAGCTTGTGGCTTCAATAACGGCACCGCTTGACGCATCATGTTGGATCCCATCAAGGCACGGTTCGCATCATCATGCTCCAAGAACGGAATTAATGACGCCGAAATACCAGAAATCTGGTTAGGTGCTACGTCAATCAAATTAACTTCATTAGGTTCCACTACTGGGTAATCACCATCTAGTCGGGCAATAACTCTTTCAGTAGAGATGGTTCCGTCATCAGTCATTTCAACGTTTGCCTGTGCAATAACCTTATCTTCTTCATCTTCAGCATTAAGGAAGATTGCAGGATTTTTAAGGTCAACTTTACCGTTGGCTACTTTTCTATAAGGAGTCTCGATGAATCCTAAATTATTGATTTTAGCATAAATTCCCAGTGAGGAGATCAAACCAATGTTTGGTCCTTCAGGCGTTTCAATCGGACAGATTCTTCCGTAGTGGGTATGGTGAACGTCACGCACCTCGAAACCTGCTCTTTCTCTGGATAAACCACCAGGTCCTAGTGCAGAAAGTCTACGCTTGTGCGTGATTTCTGACAGCGGATTGGTTTGGTCCATGAACTGAGAAAGCTGGTTGGTTCCGAAGAATGAATTGATCACTGAGGTTAATGTTTTGGCATTCACCAAATCAATCGGCGTGAAGATTTCATTATCACGAACGTTCATCCTCTCACGGATTGTTCTTGCAATTCTGGAAAGACCTACACCAAACTGACCCGCCAATTGCTCGCCAACTGTTTTAATTCTTCTGTTGGACAAGTGGTCAATATCATCAACCTCTGCTTTAGAGTTCACCAATTCGATTAAGTGACGAACGATAGAGATGATATCTTCTTTGGTTAACACTTCGGTTTTTTCCGGAATGTTTAATCCCAATTTTTTGTTCAAACGGTAACGACCTACTTCTCCCAGAGAGTAACGTTGCTCCGAGAAGAATAGTTTTTCGATAATTCCTCTTGCTGTTTCCTCATCTGGTGGATCTGCGTTACGCAACTGACGATAAATATATTCTACCGCTTCTTTTTCTGAATTGGTAGGGTCTTTCTGAAGTGTATTCTGAATGATCGAGAATTCGTTGGAGTTTTCTTTGTGAATCAAAATTGATTTCACCCCTGAATCAAGAATAAGATCCAAGTGCTCTTTTTCCAAAACGGTTTCACGATCCAGGATGATTTCGTTTCTTTCAATAGAAACCACTTCACCAGTATCTTCATCTACGAAATCTTCGAACCAAGTGTTCAAAACTCTCGCTGCCAAAGTTCTACCTTCCACTTTTTTAAGTGCTGCTTTAGAAACTTTCACTTCTTCAGCAAGGTCGAAAATTTGCAAAATATCTTTATCGGATTCGTATCCGATGGCTCTTAAAAGTGTTGTTAACGGTAATTTTTTCTTACGGTCGATGTAAGCATACATTACGTTGTTGATGTCGGTTGTAAATTCCATCCAAGATCCTTTGAAAGGGATAATTCTGGAATAATACAATTTGGTACCGTTGGCGTGATAAGTTTGACCAAAGAAAACCCCTGGTGAACGGTGAAGCTGGGTAACGATTACACGCTCTGCACCATTAATGATAAACGATCCCGAAGGTGTCATATAAGGAACCGGCCCCAAATATACATCTTGCACCACTGTTTGGAAATCCTCATGTTCAGGATCGGTACAGTATAATTTAAGACGCGCTTTTAAAGGAACCGAATAGGTTAATCCTCTCTCCACACACTCGTCGATCGAGTAACGCGGGGAATCTACCAAATAGTCCAGAAACTCAAGCACAAACTGATTTCTGGAGTCTGTAATGGGAAAGTTTTCTTCAAAGGTTTTGTAGAGGGTCTCGTGAACTCTCTGCTCCGGAAGGGTATCCAACTGGAAAAACTCTTTGAATGACTGGATCTGAATGTCCAAAAAATCAGGTGTTTCAATTTTCCCCTTGGCTGCGGAGAAATTGATTCTTTCGTTCCCCTGAGTTTTTGCGACTGCTTTAGATTTACTCATAAAAAAGTTGAAGAATAATGGGTTAAAAAATATTTTGTTTAAAAAATATCAGAAAAGAGAGAAAAAGAAAGAAAAAAAAGAGAAAAGACTTTGATGTTTGGCGCTATCAGAATTAGTCTTTGTACTTTATTCTTCTACTTAAAATCTAATTTCTAAGCAACGCCGGTATATCTTTTCACGGAGTAGTGCAAAATATTTTTTTAAATTCTTTGGCGAAAAAAATTACTTTACCAGCTATAAACACAAAATCCCTTTCGAAATCGAAAGAGTTGATTTTCAATATTTTACTGGTTTAAAAACAATTATTAGCGCCAAAAGAAGTGCAAAGGTACAAATAAACACCCGGAATAACAAATAGTGCAAATGCTAAATTTTTCTTAAAGCTTTGCAACGCAGGTTGTATCAACAGCAAATGCCGATTGCAAAAAAAACAAAACCCCACCATTCGGTGAGGTTTCGCATTATTTCTGAGTAAAGAATTATTTCAATTCAACTTCAGCACCAGCTTCTTCTAATTGTTTTTTCAAAGCTTCAGCTTCGTCTTTAGAAATTCCTTGTTTGATTGGAGCAGGAGCACCATCAACCATATCTTTTGCTTCTTTAAGACCTGCACCTGTTAAATCTTTTACCAATTTAACTACAGCCAATTTAGAAGCACCAGCTGATTTAAGAATCACGTCGAATTCTGTTTTTTCTTCAGCAGCTTCACCTGCACCACCTGCAGCAACTACTACTGCAGCAGCAGCTGGCTCAATTCCGTACTCATCCTTAAGGATAGCAGCTAATTCGTTTACGTCTTTTACTGTTAAGTTTACTAGCGTTTCAGCTAAATTTTTTAAATCTGACATTTTGTAATGTTTTTGTTGTTGAACGATTTATGTTATTTTTTTGAGTTAATCTCAGTCCGCTTTCGGCATATAGCCAAAGGCATTATTTATTCTGCAGGCGTTTCTGCCGCGTCTGCGCTTGCTTCCGGAGTTTCCGGTGCAGCTTCAGCAGCTGGTGTTTCTTCTGCTTTTGCTTCTTCTACTGCAGGAGCTTCTTCTGCTTTGGCCTCCACCGTTTCTGGTTTGTTTTGAAGTGCAGAAAGAACGTTTCTGATTGGCGACTGAAGCAATCCGATGATTTCTCCGATCATTTCTTCTCTAGACTTGATGTTAGCCAAGGTTTCGAGGTTGTTATCACCAATGTAGAATGTTTCTTGTAAGTAAGCTGATTTAAGCGCAGGTTTTTCTTCTTTCTTTCTGAAATCCTTGATCAGCTTTGCTGGTGCATTGGCTGTTTCGGAGATCATAAGGGCAGAGTTACCTTTGAAACTGCTGAACATTTCAGAAAAGTCAACCTCTTCAATTTGCTCCATTGCTTTTTGAAGCAACGTATTTTTTACAACTTTTACTTTGATGTTTTGTTTGAAGGCCGCTCTACGGAAATCTGAAGACTTCTGTGCATTTAAACCTTCTAGATCTGCTACATAAACTACTTTGGCATCCTGAAGCAAATCTTTAATTTCTTGTATTGCTACAACTTTATTTTCTTTAGTCATTGTCTTGAGGATTTAAATTAGTTTACAGATTTGGTATCGATTGCGATTCCAGGGCTCATGGTAGAAGACAAATAAATTGACTTCACATAAACTCCTTTTGCAGCAGTTGGTTTCAACTTAACCAAAGTCTGGATCAATTCCTGAGCGTTTTCTTTGATTTTAGCTGGTTCGAAAGAAACTTTCCCGATTCCTGCATGAATAATACCGTATTTATCTACTTTAAAATCAATTTTACCTGATTTTACTTCAGAAACTGCTTTCCCGATTTCCATCGTTACGGTTCCTGATTTTGGATTCGGCATCAAACCTCTTGGTCCTAATACTCTACCCAATGGTCCTAATTTACCCATAACAGCTGGCATGGTAACGATAACGTCCACATCTGTCCAACCGCCTTTTATTTTATCAAGATATTCATCTAGACCTACGTAATCTGCTCCCGCTTCTTTGGCTTCCGCTTCTTTCTCAGGCGTAACCAATGCAAGAACTTTCACATCTTTACCGGTACCATGCGGAAGAGATACAACACCTCTTACCATTTGGTTGGCCTTTCTAGGATCTACCCCCAATCTAACTGCTAAATCTACAGAAGCATCAAACTTCGCGTAGTTCAGTTCCTTTACTAGTGCAGAAGCTTCGTCTAAGCTATAGACTTTGTTCTTCTCTAGTTTGCTTGCCACTTCTTTTTGCTTTTTCGTTAATTTTGCCATTTCAATAAGTATTAAGCGTTAGCTGGTTTAGTTCCTGTCACTCTCAATCCCATAGATCTTGCCGTACCTGCTACCATTGTCATTGCTGAATCTAGGGTAAAGCAGTTAAGGTCGGTCATTTTATCTTCTGCGATTTTTTTAACTTGTTCCCAAGTTACAGCGCCTACTTTGGCTCTGTTCGGTTCTCCAGATCCTTTTTTCTGCTTAGAAGCATCTAAAAGTTGGATTGCAGCTGGTGGGGTCTTGATAACAAATTCGAATGATTTGTCTTCGTATACCGTAATTACTACTGGTAAAACCTGTCCCGGCTTGTCTTGGGTTCTCCCGTTAAATTGTTTGCAAAACTCCATGATGTTTACCCCTGCAGAACCTAATGCCGGTCCTACTGGTGGAGAAGGGTTTGCTGCCCCTCCCTTTACCTGGAGTTTAACCATTTTAAAGACTTTTTTAGCCATTTTTTTTGTTTTAAAATTTGAATAATCAATGAATTTGGAAGCATTTCTTATTCTACCGTACTGTTTATCTCACTTTACATTACGATATTTGAGGATGCAAAAGTAGGAATAATTTTTTAATCTGCAATGGCTCAAACATTTAAAAATCAGAAACTTTTTTTGATGTAAAACAGTCACCATCCAGCATCAACTGATATTCTCTGGGTTTTTTAGGGTTCTAAATCACCATAAGATAATCAAAGAACTAGTAAGTTAACGATCAATATTTTTCAAATTACGTCACCATCAACACAAAAAAAGACTGCTCTTTCAAACAGTCTTTATTATTATTATTCTGGATAAAGTTACTAATCCTTCATCAACTTCTTGGTTATTTTTCCACCCTCGTAAGAGATGGTGAGTAAGTAACTTCCTTTTGCTAAAACAGCCGAAAATTCAAAATCACTATTGATTTGTTTTTGCTGAGTGATATATATCTTTCTTCCTGAAACATCAGTAATGGTAAATTCGACATTCCTCAACGGTTTACTGGTTTTAATTCTGACTGAGTTCTTCACAGGATTTTCCACCATGATGTCTGCTGACAAAACATGCTCACCGGTAGCCATGGTTGGCGGAAGCAAAATTTCGTTGAGAGCAAACAATACATTTTGCTGATCGAGCGTTACGTGATTCTGATTGGTATTTGGAACATGATAAGCTGCAAAAGGCGTTACCGATGATGCATTAATGTTCGAGTAATAATTCCCAGCATTATTGCTCACCGCCAACGAACTGACCGCTGGAATGAAATTGAAGTACATGATGTTAAGATTACTCATAAATTCAGAAAGCAAAGGATTTCCTGTGGTGACATCGGCAAACTTAGAAACGTCGAACCTACCACCGGGTGCAGCATCCAATCCATCCGATGTGGAGGGAGATTTGGCTTTTGCCGCAGCATTATAGACACTGATCCAAAAGAGAATCCACTGTTGACCTTTAAAATTGCTTACTTCTGCTGTGGTATTTTTGGTGGGTGTAAAATTAAGTTTAATAATCGCTCGCTGGGTGGAAGAGGTATTAAACGTATGATCAATCACCGTCATTCCTGGAGTTCCAGTGGTAGCTCCGTTTCCGGCTCCATTGCTAATAGCAACGTTTCTGGTACTCGTAGGGAATCCCATGGCATTAAGCTCGCTCTGAAACGCATCTCTGTAATTAGGTGCTCCTGCAGGCAATAAAAGTGCAGGATCAAATTCGGTAGCATTCGCCGGTTTCAGGTGACCTTCAAAATGATCAAGCAACATTTCTCTTGCAGCCGGGCTTTTCAACATACCATTCACTACTTGCTGCATGGTTACATCGCCCAATGGACCATAACCCATATAATTGAAAAGATGCTGAAAACCCAACGGAACATTTGCGCCCAAATGGGGTGAATCGAAGGAGAGATAAACCCTGGTATCCGGATTCATAGCGTTTTGCTCCATGTATCGCAGTGCGTATCGAGAAATCAGGCCGCCCATGCTTGGCCCAATCACAACATTTTTTACATTTCCTGATTTTTGTGCATTCACCTGCTTCAACAACTCCACAAGAATCATTGCATTTCTTTGGATATAATCTACACCACCGTCAATAATCGTTGTTCCATCCGGGCGGGTATAGATAGGGAAATTCAGTACAATAATATCGTAACCCTGCTGGCGAATCTGATCACCAAGGTTCTGGCCCGAACCATAACTTAGCATCTGATAAATTCCCGCTGTATTTCTGGTATCACCAGGATCAAACCCATCGACCAAAATAATCGGCTTATCTAAAACTCCATCATTGCCCATAAAAATCTCGTACTCACCTTTCCCAGTAAATGCGGTAGATTCGCCGTAACCTTTATAGGGTATAACGGAAGAGATGCTAGTGACCACATTGGGCTGAAATGCTTTAGAGCCAGTGGCCTCCTCTGCTCTTTTCTGGTATTGTACGTTGATGACAAAAGACTGAGATAACACATCACCATTGGTAAACTGAATTTTGTATCGAACAGTATGCGAACCATTTTCCAGAAAATTTAAGGTGAAAAATTCGTCGTTATCAATGTCTTTCCATGTAGAACCCTGCTCTACTTTGATGGAAGAAACAACCCGATTTGTCGTATTAAACACCAAATCTCTACTCAGCAGAAAACGTACATTTCTATCTTTGGTCCTCGCGACAATTGGCGCAAGAAGAGAAAGCTGATGCTTCTCATACACATTCGATTCACTGCCATTGACCTGATAAAGATCTTTAGCATTCCTTGTGATTTGTCCGTTTTCCAAAGATTCGGGTTTGATGTTTTCGAAGTCTGTGATCAGCAAGGACAATGGAACAAAGTTATGGATAAAACCTTCATCTGCTTTTTTCTGAACAACACTCAATTCTGGTAATCTACGAAGAAAATCTGCCCGTTGTATTTCGTGGTACACTTGCAGAAAATTGGCGGAGGAAAGATGATCGGTTTTTAGCTGTGTTGCTTTAGATACTGCAAAAACGCGATCGTAAAGAATTTTTGTACTGGTGCTGTTCTTCAGCAAATCAAAAGAACTGTCCTGTGCAAAAATTTGCAGGCAAAATATCCATAAGGACAAGAAAGTTAGTTTTGTTTTCATAATTAGGAATTTTAGCCAAATATAATAAATTTAACAAAAAAAGACCGCTCTTTCGAACAGTCTTTCCAATAATATGTAAAATTTATTATACTTTCTCTACTTGCATATAGCTTAATTCCATTGGTGTTTTTCTACCAAAAATCATTACGGAAACTTCAATTTTCTTTTTGTCTTCGAACAATTTCTCTACTGTACCATTAAACCCATTGAAAGGTCCATCGATAACTTTGATATTTTCTCCAACGATAAAAGGAATTGCAGTTTCTACGGCAAATTCGGACAACTCATCCATTCTTCCGAGCATTCTGTTCACTTCCGCCTTACGCATAGGAACAGGATCACCTCCTTTGGTTAAGCTTAAGAAAGAAATAACGCCGGGAATATTTTTGATGATATGAGGAATTTCGCCCACCAAATTGGCTTCCACCATAAGATAACCTGGATAATAAGGTTTTTCTTTAGGCACCTTTTTTCCGTTTCTTAACTGGATTACTTTCTCCATAGGAATCACCACCTGTGTTACGAAACTTTCGAAACCAAGCCGCTTCATTTCATTTTCAATATAGGTTTTCACCTTATTTTCCTGCCCGCTGATGGATTTCAGAACATACCACTTTAAGTCACTCATTTCGGAAAAAAAATTTTAATTAAAGAGGTTGATAAAGAGTGAAAGGAAATTTGAAATTGCCTTACTGAATGCGCTATCGACACCAAAAGTAAAGATGGCTAAAATTACGGTAGCCACACTCACCACGATGGTTGAAGATTGCAGATCTGGCCATTTTGGCCACTCTACCTTATTTTTGAATTCGTTATAAGAACCTTTAATAAAATCAACTAAGCTCATTATTTTATTTTTGCACGGGCACAAGGATTCGAACCCTGATCAACGGTTTTGGAGACCGGTATCCTACCATTGGACGATGCCCGTAGATTAAAAAGTTCCGCAAGTTTCCTTACGGAACTTTTTTATTTAATTATAGAATTAGTCTATGATTTCAGTTACCTGACCAGCACCAACTGTTCTACCACCTTCTCTGATCGCAAATCTAAGACCTACGTTAAGAGCGATTGGCTGAAGCAATTCTACAGTAATAGTTAAGTTATCACCTGGCATTACCATTTCTACACCTTCTGGCAAGAAGATTTCACCAGTAACGTCAGTAGTTCTTACATAGAACTGAGGACGGTATTTATTGTGGAATGGAGTGTGACGTCCACCTTCTTCTTTAGAAAGGATATAAACCTCTGCTTTGAATTTTTTGTGTGGCTTAACAGAACCTTGTTTTGCGATAACCATACCTCTTTTGATGTCGGTTTTTTCGATACCTCTCAACAATAGACCTACGTTATCACCAGCTTCACCTCTGTCAAGGATTTTACGGAACATTTCTACCCCAGTTACAGTTGATGTTAATTTTTCATCACCCATACCTACGATATCCACTGGATCACCAGAGTTGATTACCCCTGCCTCGATTCTACCAGTTGCTACAGTACCTCTACCTGTAATAGAGAATACGTCTTCAATTGGCATCAAGAATGGTTTATCCTGATCTCTTACTGGAAGTTCGATCCATGTATCAACAGCATCCATCAATTCGTCGATTTTTTCAACCCATTTTGGTTCACCGTTCAAAGCTCCTAATGCAGAACCTTGGATTACTGGAGAGTTATCTCCGTCATATTCGTAAGAAGAAAGAAGATCTCTCACTTCAAGTTCTACTAATTCTAATAATTCAGCATCATCTACCATGTCCACTTTGTTCATGAATACCAATACTCTAGGTACGTTTACCTGACGACAAAGAAGGATGTGCTCTCTTGTTTGAGGCATAGGTCCGTCAGTAGCAGCTACCACAAGAATAGCTCCGTCCATTTGCGCAGCACCTGTTACCATGTTTTTTACATAGTCGGCGTGACCTGGACAATCCACGTGTGCGTAGTGTCTGTTTACAGTTTCATATTCAATGTGAGCAGTATTAATAGTGATACCTCTCTCTTTTTCTTCTGGTGCAGAGTCAATTGCAGAGAAGTCTTTTTTCTCAGCAAGACCTTTGTCAGCCAATACTTTACTGATCGCAGCAGTTAAAGTAGTTTTACCATGGTCAACGTGACCAATAGTACCAATGTTCAAGTGTGGTTTGTTACGATTAAACGTTTCCTTTGCCATGATTTAAAAAATTATTTGTTTATTATTTATTTTAAATTTTCAGTTTGCAAATATAGTGATTTTTTGAATATTAAAACCTTTTTATTAAAAAAACTTTCAATATTCAAACCCAAACATTTACAAACGTAAATCACAATATTCTAGACCGCAAAATTACATATAAATTTCAAAAAGTACACGATGCTTATTTCTTAAAATTGTGCCAAAATTTTTTACACAATCTCCTCTTTCTTGGTACGGTTAAAAATCCAGAAGATGATCGGAAAAATAAGAAGCGTGAGAATGGTTGCCGTAATCAGCCCGCCAATAATAACAATTGCGAGTGGTTTTTGCGATTCCGAACCAATGCCGGTAGATAATGCGGCGGGAACAAGACCAATCGACGCCATCAACGCCGTCATCACGACCGGACGCGTTCTTACCTGAATGCCTTTCAGAATGGATTCATCAACACCGAAACCTGATCTTATATTATGATGAAATTCCGAAAGCAATAAAACACCATTCTGAATGCAAATCCCAAACAGCGCGATAAAGCCCACGCCGGCCGAAATCCCAAAATTCATCCCTGTGACGTGTAAAGCGATAATTCCTCCAATGAGTGCAAATGGTACATTCGCAAGCACCAAGAGCGAATCTTTCATGTTTCCAAACAAAACAAACAGCAGAAAGAAAATCATCACCAAACTGATCGGTACCACCTGACCCAAACGTTTCGTCGCTCTTTGTTGATTTTCAAATTGCCCTGTCCATCCCAACGAATATCCGTCCGGGAGCTGAATCTTACTTACGGCTTTTTGCGCATCCGCAATAGTACTTCCCAAATCGCGGTCCCTGATGGAAAATTTAATCCCGATGTACCGCTTAATTTCGTCACGATAAATAAATGCGGCACCATTATCCTGATGAATTTCACTGATCTCTTTTATCGGAATCTGGGTTCCGTCCTGTGTAGGAACCATGAGTAATGCCAAATCATTTTCATCTTTTCGATATTCTTGCTCGTAGCGAATCCGGATATCGAACTTTCTTTCCCCGTCGTACAAAGTAGAAGCCGTAACACCACCAAATGCCGTTTCCAAAACTGCCTGTGCATCGGTAAGCGTTACGCCGAACATCGCCATTTTGTCGCGATCGAGTTCCACACTAATTTCGGGCTGACCAATATTTTTAATGATTCCGGGATCTTTTACACCGTCCACATTTTTGATGGCTTCCAGCGTTTCTTCTGCATACCGATCGAGGGTTTCTAAATTATCCCCAAAGATTTTGATTCCGTTTTCCGCCTTAAATCCGGCCACCGCTTCTGCTACATTATCCGAAATCGGCTGCGAATAATTAAACGTTATTCCTTGGTATTGCTTCAGCTTCGCATCGATCTCCTCAATGAGTTTTTCCATGGATATTTTTCGTTTCCACTGGTCTTTGGGTTTTAAATTGACTGCATATTGCACAAATCCAAAACCATTTGGATCGGTTCCATCATTGCTACGGCCGGTTTGCGAAATCACATCGGTCACTTCAGGAAAAGAGCGAATAACTTTCTGGAGTTGATCCGCGGTCTTCAGAGATTCTTTTAAGCTGGAACTCATGGGCATTTCTGCAGTAATCCATAAAGAACCTTCATTGAGCTGCGGGAGAAATTCCGTCCCTAAAAATCGGGTCGAAAACAAAGTCACCGCCAAAAAGGCGATTGCCGCCACTAAGCTAATGCGTTTGTTACGATACGTAAAAAGAAAACCTTTCTCCACAATCCTGTCCCAAAACCGGACAAAAAAGGTGTGTTTTTCCTTCACATTTTTATTCAGCAGGATATGACTGAGAACCGGCACCAGCGTTAACGTAAAAATTAGAGCCCCCAAAAGTGCAAACCCGAGCGTAAATGCCAAGGGCGAAAACATTTTCCCTTCCACTTTCTGAAAAGAAAATATCGGAATGAGTGAGGTAATGATAATGACTTTAGAAAAGAAAATCGCTTTTCCCAAACCGGTTCCTGTATTTTTGATCCAGCCGGCTTTTGCCATTTTGTTGAATTTCTCCATGCCGTATTTTCGGGCTTTACTGTCCAGCATTACAAAAACGCCTTCCACCATCACCACCGCGCCATCGATGATGATCCCAAAATCAATCGCACCCAACGAGAGCAAGTTGGCGCTCATGCCTGCCATTTTTAGACAAAAGAATGCGAAAAGAAGTGACAGCGGAATAATCAGAGAAACAATGAGGGTGGTTCGCCAATCTGCCATAAAAAGAAAAACCACCACTGTTACCAGGATAATCCCTTCAATCAGATTGTGCATCACCGTTTTTGTCGTAAAATCCATGAGTGTTTCCCGGTTGTAGAACGTCTCAATATGCACATCCTTCGGCAATATCTTGGTGTTGAGTTCTTCAATTTTGGCTTTCACCAATTCCAATACATCAACAGGGTTTTCGCCTTTTCGCATCACGATAATCCCCTCCACTACATCATTTTGATCATTAAATCCGGCTTGCCCTACTCTTGGCATCGAACTCTCCCGTACGTTGGCCACATTTTTCACCAAAATGGGATTTCCCTTATCGCTGTGAATGATCACGCGCTCGATATCCTGAATAGATTTAAGCAAACCAATTCCACGAATGACGTACGACTGCCCATTCTTCTCAATCACATCGCCACCGACGTTCAGGTTACTTTTGGCGACTGCATCGTACACCTGACTCGTGGTAAGTCCGTAAATTTCCAGTTTGCGCGGATCAATATTCAATGAGAAAATTTTATCCTGACCTCCGAAAACATTGACATCGGCCACACCCGGAATCCCGCGAAGTGCACGGTCTATCACCCAATTCTGGATGGTGAGCAACTCCCGCGAATCTTTGGTTTTACTCTGAAGCACATAGCGATAAATTTCTCCAGTTGGTCCGTAAGGCGGCTGCACATCGGGCTCTGCGCCGTCCGGAAGCGAAACTGTTCTGAGTTGGTTGTTCACCTGGATTCTGGCAAAAGTATCGTCTACACCATCATCAAAAATTATTTTAATGATGGATAATCCGAACATGGTGGTACTGCGCACACTGGTTTTTTTCTGCACAGGACTCATGGCGAGTTCGATTGGCGTGGTCACAAATCGCTCCACTTCTTCAGCGCTTCGCCCATTCCATTGGGTGATGATGATGATTTGTGTATTGGTGACGTCCGGATAGGCCTCAATCGGCTTACTTTTGAAACTGAAAAATCCCAATACCGCCAAAATTCCGACCCAGATAAAGGTAAATGCTTTGTTCTTCAGCGAAAAAGCAATGATATTTTTAATGAACTTATTCATGAATAATCGATAATTTTATTGATGCAAAGCGCGAAAAATGAGAAGCTGCCCGGAAGTGATCACCTGATCGCCGGCTTCCAAACCTTCTGAAACATAGGCAAGTTTTCCTGTTTGCGCGATGGGCTTTACTTCTTTCACTGCTACCTCTTTTTGAGAACGGTACACCACCACGAAATATCGGTTATCTTCAAAAATTACCGCTTCTTTCGGAATGGCAACCGCCTGCTGATCCATGTTTCTGTACACGTTAATCGTGGCTTTACTTTCAGGAATCAAAGCTCCTGTAGGATTATCCAGAACAATCCTCGCCTGCATAGAGTTGGTTTCGGGATTAATGACTTTAAATATTTTATCAATTTGCCCACTAAAAACCTGATCGGGATTCGCCAGCGTGGAAATTTCTGCTTTCATTCCTAGAGAAATTTTGCTAATGTCGGATTCGGCGATGTTGACGATCACCCAAACCTGATTGGTATTGGCGATATCAAAAATATTATCGGAACGGTCGCTGCGCAATTCCATCCCTTTGTTAATATCCTTCTGAACGACATAACCCGAAATTGGTGAGGTTACATAATAAATATTTCCTTTTTTAATATTGTACACCTCATTCACCGATTTGGTGCGGTTCAACTCATCTTGTGCTTTTTTCAGTTGGCTATTGGCTTCCTGTACATCCTTTTCAGTATTAAGTTTTCCGGCGTAAAGTTCCTGAGCAACTCTTAAATTATTTTCCGCAATTGCGACATCGGTTTTTGCTGTACTCAGGTCTTTCTGAAAACCCGCAATCTCGGTAGATCGAATAGTGGCCAAAACTTGCCCTTTCTTTACAAAATCGCCTAATTCGGCACTTACCGAAAGTACGTTTCCTCCCACCAAAGGATAAATATCGATGTACTGATTTTTATCGGCGGAGATTTTTCCGAAAAATTTTAGTTCTTCTTTCACATATTCGTTGGTCGCTTCTGCCACTCTAATGGTTTTCATCATGGTATCGGAGATCACAAAACTTTTCGTGGAAACCGATTGGGGTTCTGTGTTGTTTTGAGAACAGGAAAACAGCAGCAGTGCACCTGCGATCAGTATGGTTTTTTGGATTTGCATTCGGTTATTTTTGGGTTTGCATTAAACGGTATAGTTCTTCCTGAGCCATCAGGAGTTGTTTTTTTATTTCGTTGATTCGAATTACGTTTTCTTTGTAGCTATCGGTAAAATCGGTGAATTCTAACAACGAAACATTTCCTTTGCGGAAATTGGTCAGCATTCCCTGATAAACGGTTTCCAGATCATCAATATCTTGTGTGGATATGCTTTGAAACTGTTCACTGAGGTTATTCCAGGTTTGAAATGCCGCACTGGCTTTTGACAATAGTTCAAGCTTTTTGTAAGCGGAATTTTTTTCTGTTTGAGCCGTGAGAATCTTCGCCTTTTGCACATTGCCTTTGTTTTGTTTCCAGAGCGGAATAGGAATTCCAACCGAAACATTGACTTCATTCTTGAAAGCTCCACCATCCTGATTCCATTGCACTCCACCGCGCAAATCAGGAATATTGAGCGACTTTTGAAAGCTTTCCCATTTTTTGCTGCTTTCAATTTGCTGCATGGATTTTAGATATTCGGCGTTGTTTTCCAAAACCGCTTTCTGGATGGTTTCTTCTGAGAAAAGCATTCGGGCTCGAAAAGCAGCGTCCAAACTTTCATCGGTAAGTACGGGTTGAATGTTTTCGGCAAGTCCGGTCAACAACTTAAACTTCTGTTGCATTTCGACTAAAGCATTGTTGAGGAGCATTTTATCATTATTCAATGCAAAAACAATAGATTGAATCCTGACCTCATCTTTTAGTGAAATAATGCCTTTATTGGTGAGGTTTTTATACGACTTCAAAAGTTCATTGAAATAACCAAGCTGTCGGCTGATATTCTCCAGTGTTTTTTCATCAAAATAAACCGAAAAGAAAGTGCTTCTCAGTTCCGCCCGAAGATCTGCCACCAGTTGTGTATAATCAAGCAACGCCAGTTCTTTGTTGCTCCGCAAGAAATCAACTTCCTTTTGGCGTTTTCCGCCCAATTGAAAGAGTTGCTGCAAGGAAGCACTTTTGTAGCTCCCCACATCAAATGCCTTAGACTGCTCGGGATTGTAGGCATTTGTCTCGAAGGTGAACTCCGGCAGATCCCAGATTTTTGCCTGCACTATTTCGGCATCCTGTGCAGAAATAGTATACTGTTCGGCCAAAAGAAGGAGGTTATTTTTTAGGAAAAGTGCCTCACATTGCTCCAAACTTAATTTTTGTTGTGAAAAAAATGCGGCAGGAAAGAGTAATAGAAGAAAATACGGCTTAAAACGCATAGAAAGATTTTTGCCACAAAAGTCTGATGACCAGCTTAAATCTTCCTTTAATTCACCTTAAAATAACCTTAAAATCAGGTGGTCGGGAAGGTTATGGTAAAAATATTGAGATCAGGAAACTGGCTTTCATAGCGTATTTCGGCATGATGAAAGTCGAGAATTCTTTTGGCAATGCGAAGTCCCAAACCAGAACCCGATGTATTTCTTGAATTGGAACCACGGTTAAACGCATTGAAAATTTTATCAATTTCATCGTCCGAAATCAACTCGCCTTTGTTGAGAATTCGAACGGCAATATGATCCTTTTCTTCTTCCACCTCTATTTTCACTTTTGGTTTTTCGGAATAAGCGACCGCATTCTTCAACATATTTACAAAAACAATCTTCAACAGCGATTTTACGCCTCGAACGCTCAGATTTCCTTCTTCGGGAGATTTCAGAATTTCAAAATCCATTTCGAAATCCGGTTCATTTCTACGAACTTGTTCGAAACCTTCAAAAATGACTTCATCCATTCGCACTTCTTCCAGCATTTCACTGGCGTTTTCCTCAATTTTCGACAGCAGCAAAAGCGATTCTACAGTGTCGCTTAGATGATAAACTTCTTTTTGAACCAAACTTATCTTTTCACGGTTCTCTTCGCCAACACTTTCTTTTTTGAGGTTTTCGAGCTGAAATGCCATTCGGGTAAGTGGTGTTTTAATTTCGTGCGAAGCGCTAGAGGTAAATTCTTTCTGCCGCTGAAATGAATGATCCAGTTTTGCAATCATGCTGTTGAAGGCACGAATAAGGACATTAATTTCATCATTGGTTTTTCTTTCTTCCATTTTCACGTTGAGTTCCTGCGCCGAAAGTTTTACAATTCGATCCTTGAACTCATCGAGCGGTTTAAGCTGCTTCCTCATGAAGAAATAAGAAAAAATCCACAGAAAACCAACACCGATCAGATATACAGACAGCAGCATGATCTTGAGAAAATCCAGTTTTGCATTGCCGTTCACATCTTCTGCTTCGGTAAAAATATAAAATGCTTCTCCGTTGATCACGGTTTTTAAACCGATATTTTCGTGCTTTTTCTCCAGCCAATAAATTTTACTTTTTTCATCCAGCTGTTTCAGTTTACCGGGATTCCATTCTACTTTACCGTTCGATATATTCGAAAAGATGAGTTTTTTATGTCCGTCAAAAACCAACACTTTTTCTTTGAAGAGATTATCTTCCACGCTGTTTCGTACATTGGTAATGGAATCTGAGTCAGCATTCAACTGATCTTCCGGAAATCTTGAAATATAGTTAGCCGTAATCAGTGCGCTGTTTTCAAGGTTTTCTTTAAACTCATCTTTCCGGAATTTGTAAAAAGAAAAATAAACAACGGCCAAAACCACGCCCAAAATAATAGTGAAAGTGACACTGAGATTAAGTGAAATTTGGGATTTCAGATTCATTCTTCAACTTTAAGGTAATAGCCAAAACCGGTTCTGGTGTGGATAAGTTTGGTATCAAAATCCCTATCAATCTTCTTTCTTAAAAAATTAATGTACACCTCAATCGTATTGGTGTTGGTGGAGAAATGAATATCCCACACTTTTTCGCTGATCTGTTGTTTAGAAAAAATTCTACCCGGTGATTCCGCCAACAGGAGGAGCAAAAAATATTCTTTCACGGTAAGGTTGATTTCTTTGCCTGCCCGAAACACTTTCTGTTCGTTTTTGAGGATTTCAAGATCATGGATGGTGATTCTACTACTTTCACCAAGTTCTGCTCCCAATTTCCTACGTTGCAGGGCAGAAAGTCTCATTTGCAACTCCTCAAACTGAAAAGGTTTCACCAAATAATCATCTGCCAAATTCTCAAATGCCTTTCGCTTATCGGAAAGTTCTCCGTATGCTGAAATAATGATAATGGGCGTTTCCGTGTCTTTTTCACGGATTATTTTGCACACATCCAGCCCGTTTATTTTGGGTACATTGATGTCGAGAAGATAAAAATCGAAATTACTTTGTTGAATCTCTTCCAAGAAAGACACGCCGTCGTGCACCGCAGAAACTCGATAATCCTCCAGTTCCAAAAACTTTTTAAGTTCAGCAGCCAGAACGAGATCGTCTTCAAGAATAAGAATATGCATGCAGGGAAGAATTTATGCTAAATTAGGTAAAATAAAAAATCTCTCAAAAACTTGAGAGATTAAATAAAGAGCCAACTATGAGATTTGAACTCACGACCTCTTCCTTACCAAGGAAACGCTCTACCCCTGAGCTAAGTCGGCGAAATTTTAAAAAAAAATCACAAGCCGTTTTCTTGGTTGTGATTTCTTTGAGCGGAAGACGAGGGTCGAACTCGCGACATTCAGCTTGGAAGGCTGACGCTCTACCAACTGAGCTACTTCCGCATTTTTGTTTCCAAAATCGGTTGGTAAACGGTTTGCAAATTTAAAAATATTTTTTTCCACTTGCAAATACTTTTATAAAAAATGTGGGGAGAGCAGGATTCGAACCTGCGAAGTCGTAAGACAGCAGAGTTACAGTCTGATCCATTTGGCCACTCTGGAATCTCCCCAATTTTACAAAAAAAACGAGCCTCCTGAGGGATTCGAACCCACGACCCCGAGATTACAAATCACGTGCTCTGGCCAACTGAGCTAAGGAGGCAAATAGATTTCAAAAGAACTTCTTATCTCTTTTTGCGAGTGCAAATATAAGGGAGTTTTTTTGAAATCCACAAATTATTTTGAATTATTTTTAGCAATTTACCTTATGCCATTTCTTTTTTCTTGATTAGCAGCTTTTTAGCAGTTTCCACACATAGGTCAACACTTTCTTCAAAAGAAGCCGTCGTCTTTTTCACAACAATATCATCGCCTGGAACTTCCAACTTGATCTCTGCAGTTTTATTTTCTTTATCTGCGGTATTTTCCACCTTCAGATAAACTTGGCAACCATGGATCTTATCATAAAATGTTTCGAGCTTGCTTAATTTTTTTTCTAAATATTCTTCAAGCGGTGCATGAGGCGTCAATCCCATTGACTGTACTTTAATTTTCATAGACTACATTTTTTTTGCTCTCGGATGAGCATTGTTAAACACTTTTTTCAATTGCTCGATGTTGGCATCCGTGTAAACCTGCGTTGATGCAAGCGACTGATGCCCCATCAACTTCTTCACTTTAGAAATTTCAGCCCCATTTCCCAAGACATGCGTCGCAAAACTATGTCTTAAAATATGAGGGCTTTTTTTCTGTTTTGAAGTAACAAGACCAAGGTAGGAATTAACAACAGAATACACAAATTTATCATACAATTTTTTACCATTTTCATTGACAAAAAAGAAGACATTGCTTTCTGGCAGCGGTTTTCGCTCTTTGAGGTATTCGCGAAAACGATCAAGCAAGGATGCTGCAACAGGAATAATTCGCTGCTTATTTCCCTTTCCAATCACTTTAATCTCTGCCCGGTCAAAATCAACATTCTCTAACAAAAGATGGATAAGTTCCGTTCTACGCATACCGGTTTGGTATAGCGTTTCGATAATAAGTTCTTTCAAAAGAGAGCCGTTGTAAACCTCCGATTCACCAGACAAAACCACTGACATTTCATCTTCTGAAAACGGGATTTGCTTCTCAGGATAAAATTTCAGCGACTGCACGCTCTCAACCGGCGAAACCTTCACCTCACCTACCTTCAACAAAAAACGGTAAAAACTTCTCAGCGACGAAAGCTTTCGATTGATGGATCTTCGCGAAACTCCCTTCTCGGAAAGTGCTGCCATAAAATTGCGAATCACCTTCTTCTCAATTTGGGTAAAATCCTGATGCGCTTCCGTTTTTAAAAGGAATTCAGAAAAATCGCTCAAATCCTTCTCATAGCTGATCAGTGTATTGGGCGAGTACCGCCTTTCCACCTCAATATATTCTAAAAAACGTTGTACCATTACTAAATAAAAAATCACTCTTCAAATATAACTATTCGAAAAGTGATTTTAATATTTCTTGAAGAAAATTTCGGCTTATGCCTGCTCCTCTTTGCTCAGATTTCTCTGTTTGTGAGCTGCTTTCAAGTTCGCCTGTCTTTTAGTAACCGACGGTTTGATGAACTGCTGTCTGCTTCTTAAAGCTCTTACAACTCCTGTTTTGTCGAATTTTCTTTTGTATTTTTTTAATGCTCTGTCGATAGCTTCGCCATCTTTTACTGGAATAATTAACATATTTTACATCTCATTTTGGACTGCAAAAGTAATATTTTTTTTCAGATTGACAAATTTTTTTTATTTTTAAAAGTTAATTATCTTCATTCGATGCAAAACAATTACACCGTTATCAATGCTTCTGCAGGATCCGGAAAAACTTATTCGCTGGTACAAAAGCTTCTGGCGATTTGCCTCAAATATCCTGATCAGCACGAGAAAATCAGGCAAGTTCTTGCGTTAACCTTTACCAACAAGGCGGCCAATGAAATGAAGCATCGAATCATCGAATGGTTGAAAAATTTCATTAAGGATGATTACGCAACCAACAAGGATTTGCAGGGAATTCAGGAAAAACTAAAACAGGAGGGCATTGTGGTCACGATTGATGACCTGCATCTTCGATCCAAGAAAACGCTCGATTACATCCTGCACCACTACTCTACCCTCAACATTGGTACGATAGACAAGTTCAATTCTCGGTTGGTGCGCAGCTTTTCTCATGAGCTAGGGCTATCACAAAATTTTAATCTGGAGATAAAACCCGAACCTTTCCTCATTGAAGCCGTAGATAAGATGCTGGACGAAATTGGTACAGAAAGCAGTATCTCTGATGCTTTTATGGATTACGTGAACTACAGTTTGGAGAACGAAGAACGCATCAATCTTAGCAAAACGCTGTACACTTCTGCAAAGGAATATGTGCAGGATAAACATTACTTTCAGCTTGATGAAAACCGAGATTTCGATTGGGCATCGTACGAAAGTGCACGTCAAAATTTACGCAGCAGCATAGAGAATTTAAAAGATGATTCCAAAAAAATAGCTGAACAAACCCTTATTTTACTAAACGAAAAAGACTTGAGAGCCGATGATTTTGCAACTGCAAGCGGCGGCACTATAGCAAAGTTTTTCGAAAATGTGCTCGCACATTATCACCAGAAGGGAAAATTTCCTTTTCCCACAGATGAAGATGCGGTTCAAGAAAAATACCGAAAAGGCGCCTCTTCAAAATCAAAAAAAAGGCAGCCAGAAATTTTGGACATTATCGAGCAACTCATTGCTAGCCGTCAAAAAATTATTGACAATTACATTCTTCAGAAAAAAAACGAGAAGGTTTTGAGAGCCATTCTCCCCTTGAAAGTCAACAAAGAGATTCAGGATAAACTTGCCACCATTGAAGATGAAAATGATGTGGTGCTGTTGTCCAAATTTAATGTTTTGATCCATGAAAATCTACGCGAAGAGCCGTCTGCATTCATTTACGAAAAAATAGGAACTAAATTTTCACATTACTTTTTTGATGAATTTCAGGATACTTCATTCATCCAATGGCAAAATTTTTCTCCTCTAAAAGACCATGCTTTATCGCAAGAAAACATGACTTTCACCTTGGTGGGTGATCCCAAGCAGAGCATTTACCGTTTTCGTGGCGGAGATGCACAACTTATGCTCGACGTGATCAATAAAAAAGAAAAAACACCACCGTTTGCGCAAGTAGAAAACTTGGAAAACAACTGGCGAAGTGCGGTTAACATTGTTAATTTCAACAATGATCTTTACGCATTTATGGCTCAAAAAACCAATGATGAGCACCGTGAGATTTTCGGAAACTCGCATCAGATTCCACGTTCACATTTTGCCGGAAGAGTGCGCATCAATCTCGTTGAAAACGGTAAAAAACAGGTATTTTACGCAGAAGTTGCCGAGAAAATGAAGGAAGACCTTCAATCGTTGCTCAATCAAGGTTTTCAATTTTCAGATGTTACTATTCTTTGCCGAGGAAATGTTGATATTTTCAATTATTCGCAACTTCTTGGTAACCTGAAAGTACAATACAAGGGGGAATTCGTTTTCATCAAAACCATTTCTGAGGCGGGACTTACCTTAAATCTATCATCAACACTTTTGGCGCTCACCGAATTTTTAAGATGGCAGCAAAACCCAGATAACCTGCAGTTTGCCGTCCGCATGATGTATTACCTAAACACTCTAGAGAAGATTAAAATTGAAGATTTTAGTGCCGAGATGATGCAAATGCTGGCAGCAGGAAGTAAAGAAGATATGGAAAATCTCATCTTTCAGAGATACCATATTAATTTGAAAACAAATGATTTAACATTGTTAAATCTGTACAATTACATCGAGCATTTTCTGCATGAGTTTTCGGTGCCTAAAAAGGAAACCGACTTTATTTTTAACTATTTGGAAATGGTTTACGGCTACACCCAAAATCCGGGTTCTACATTGAAGGATTTTTTGAAATATTGGAACGAAGAAGCCCAATCTATGACGATTAAACAGTCCGAAAACATTGATGCCGTGCAGATGATGACGATCCACAAAGCGAAAGGGCTGGAGTTTCCGGTGGTATTTTTACCGATGACAAATGAAAACAAAGACAGTAAATTTTCGAGTTGGATGCCGGTGGAAGATGAATCAGGTTTGTCTTCAGTTAACATTGATCCCTTTGCAAAAGAGCTTGAAAAATACAGTCCTGAAATGGAAAAATTTAATCAAGACCACATCTACGAGAACAAAATCGACCGCTTTTGCCTGCAGTATGTGGCGACCACAAGACCCGTAGAACAGCTTTTTTTCTACATTGAAAAACCCAACAAAACCAGCAACCACCTGGAGATTTATGAATTCCTCCAACCAAGGATTCCCCTGAACGAATCGGGAGAAGAGATCTCGTCATTTGACTTATACGAAGTAACAGAAGATATTCTAAAGAAACAGAAACATAAGAAAGCATCAGAATTAGCCACATTAGCAGTAGTATTTCGCGATACAAAAGGGAAAAATCCGGATGCAATAAAAATTGCAACACCATCGCGACAGTACCAAAACAGAATAGAAAAAGTGCGTATAGGTATTTTTGCTCATGAAATTTTAGCACAAATAAACACAACCAGTGAAGTGGAAAAAGTGCTGGCATCTTATCTTTTGGAGGGCATCATTACCACCGAAGAAAAAAATGAGATCGCAGAACGAATCTACCTGATCCTGAACAATAAAGATTACTCAAAATATTTCGTTGATCATCAAAAGGTGATTAATGAAAAAGATATTATGATTTCGGAGAACGGTGCAACACGTATTTATAGACCCGACCGCCTAATTGATACCGGCAATGGCTATATTATTGTTGATTTTAAAACGGGTGAAAGACAAGAAAAACATCAGCAGCAAATTGATGAATACAAATCTGTACTGGAAAAGCTCGGAAAAAAAGTGTTGGAAACCGCCATCATTTATGGATAAAAAAAAGAGAGCAGAAAAAACTTCTGCCCTCATCTCTAAAAATAAAATATGAAATTGCTTAATGAACTTGCGTTTTATTGAGCTGCATGTCACCCATTTTAGGGCCTCGTTTGAGCATCATCTCTTTTCTTTGCGACTGCCATTTCTGGAATTGCTCAGGGGTAAGAATTTGTTTCATCTCCGCCTCGTGTTGCTCTCTTTTGGCTTTCATTTGTTCCATTTTCTCTTTTCTTTCTGCCTGCATTTTGGGTTCCATCGCTTTTCTCTCTTGCATTCTTTTTTCCTGCAGTTCTTTAATCTTTGCCACTTGCGCATCCGAAAGTCCTAAATCTGACTGCATGGTTTTCAACCTTTCGGCTCTTTTTTGTTCAAACTGAGCTGCATCATTTTGGGTATGTCCTAATTGTTGAGCCATTGCAAAAGATGTAGCGAATAAGGCCAGAGCAGCACTAAAAACTAATTTTTTCATTTTCTTAACTATTTTGTGGGTTTGTTATTTGGCTTTTTGATACCATACTAAACCATTAGTTAAAAAACGTTCTTCATAATTTTTTGTTAAATAGATCTTTATCGATAATTCTCAATCGTTTTGCGTACGATTTCTTCGGTTTCATCGGGGAAGTGAACAGGGATGACTTTATCTTCAGCCACCCAGGATTTCAGTTGGGTCTCGAACTCGCTTTCTTTCCAGATTATGGGTACGCCAAGTTGCTCCAGAGCCAGCGCATTGCACTGTTGCTCGTACTGGTTGTGCATGGGCACTGCCAGCACTTTCTTACCTAAGAATAATGCTTCTGCGGGTCCTTCGAAACCGCCGCCGGTAAGCAGCCCGGCACAACCCGATAACGATTCTTGAAAGGCCTTGTTATCAACAGTAAACACCTCTGCATTATCTTGCTGATAACTTCGGGACGAGTGCTTAGAAAAAATATGCCACTTTGAATGAGGTATCTTTCTCACTTTTTCCAAGATATATTCATCGGAGTAGGCGGGTAAGTAAACAGTATAATGGCCTAAATTCTGTGGATTAAGATCTCGTATTTCTCTTCTTATGACGGGGGTATGGATGTACTCATCATACTTTTCAAAATGAAATGCAACGTGCTGGGTGGCGGGTGCGTAATGATTCATAATGGTTTTGCCCCAATGAAAGCCATTTAGCTGCGGCGTTTTCTTGGAAAGGTAAGCAGACTGGTGACTCATGCCAACCGATTTTTTTCTTTTTAATTTACAGGACCAAGCGGTAACCGGTTCGAAGTCGTTGATGACCAAATCGTAGCTGTGGACAGGTAAATGGCTGATGTCTTTCGCAAACTGTACAGAATCGAATCTGCGCCAGGTTTCTGCAAAATCGACTCCTCCATTCAAGCCAAATACAAAGCCAAAGCCGTTGAATCGGTACTTCACAGGATCATCTAAACCCACCTCTGCCTGCGTACCACTGATGAGCAGATCTACTTCTCCATGCTTTTTTAAATGGGGAATAATCTCGCGGGCTCTGCTTACATGACCGTTTCCTGTACCCTGTATGGCATAAAGAATCTTCATTACACAAAACTATTATTAAATATTTGCCGGAGAATGTGCATTGTTAAGATTTAATGATTATTTAAAATTAAAAAGAGTGGTCTGCATACCTGCGACCACTCTCTCTCATTTACTAACATTAAAAACTAAAATTAATGCGAAGAAAACCGTCTCCCGGAACTCTGCGCTGCTGGCTCGGATGGCTTAAAGCCACTGCTATTGCTTTGTATATTTTGTTCTGAAGGTGTATTTCTCAAGTTTGCCTCGCTTGCAGAAAACTGACTTCTGAAGCCGGTACTGCTTTGGTTGTTTCGGAAACCACCAGAACCGGAACCCGCATCGGATGATGGAGACTGCACTTTTGGGGTGCTGCGAAAGCCACCGCTGTTGCTGTTGCTATCATTCCGCAAGGTACCATTGTTATTGGGTGTGCTATTGTTTCGGAACCCACCGCTGTTGGTATTGCTATCGTTTCTGAAGCCATCTGCATTGGTGGATTTATCGTTTTTAAAACCACTTTTGTTACTGTTGGTATCATTTCGGAAACCTCCACCTGTGTTGGTATTTTTATCGTTTCTAAAACCACCCTGATTGGTATTGGCATCGTTTCTGAAACCGCCATTATTACTATTGATGATGCCGTTGTTACTGTTTCGCCCGCCATTACCAAATCCGAAATACGGGTGGGGGTTTGCTTGGTTGTATTGCACGCGATCTACCCTGTAGCGATCAATATTGATATTACGGTATTGGGGAATGATATAAACTGTGGATGCGTAATGCTGCCTTCTGTATTGCTGATAATACTGCACCGGACTGTAACCACCATAATACCTATTCTGGAATACGACAAAAACCCTTGGCCCCAATATTCTTTCTAATGCGTAGAAACGATCGTAATACCACCTATCGGGGTTATAGCGATAGTAATTGTTCCATGCAGAAAAGCTGGGGTACATTTCGTTGAGCATGATGATTTGCTGTACTTGCCAAGGTGCAAGTTGATATCTTCTAAAGAAGCGATTCCAGTTGATATCGGCGATGCTATTTCGATAATCGTTATAATAACTTTGGTAATAATCGCTGGTATAGTAATTATCGGGGTATTGGTAATAATAATCATCAGGGAACCAATACTCATCATCATAATCGCCATAGTAACCATTGTTGCTACCATTATTGGGATAATAATCGGGGTAATTCTGGGCGGAAGTGAGCGTGATGGCTAACACTGCAAATCCAAAAAGTATTTTTTTCATGTCTTTATACCGTTGTTTTAAGGGTGCACTATACTCTATTAGAAAAGCGTGCCAAAATGTTGTTCAAAAATTAAAGCAAACGCCTACCTACAAGAAGTTTAGGGATTATTTATCTTGTTGGATTCAAATATAAAAAGGAAGTTAAAAGCGATGTTTTAACTTCCTTTTGAATTGGGTGGAATACACAACCATTTTATGTTGCAAATAGTGCGTGCATCCTGTATTTTCTGCTAATCAGCAAGGATGTTTATTCACTGCGTTTTATGCTCTGTTGGCATCTGCTATCCACGAAGCAATTTTAGCATTGAAGTGTTCTTGCTCGACTAAATCTTCCAACGTTAGATGCATGCGATACCTCCAATAATGTGGGAAAACTGCGGGGTTATTGATGCGCTCGTTATCCATTTGTGGATTTACCAATTGATCATCTGTTGCTAAAAACTCCTGAATGGGGAATATGGCGAGCATGGCTTCGTTGTAAAGGTGTTGCTTCATAATGATGGTTGCAAGATCAGACTCGAGATTCCAAGGCGCGGTGCCGAATTGCCCTAATTGCTGGTTGAAGTATCTTTGCGAATAGTTGCGATCTTCATGCCACCATTGCCGCAGCGTGGAGCTGTCGTGTGAACTCGCCGTAACCACATTCATATATCCTGCATTTTTTGGATTGTACCAAGGGATGTTTTCTGATGGCATGCGCTGCACCTTGAGTGCAGTGATTGCTAACCGATCCAATACTTGTGGAACGCAATCGGGAACGAGGCCTAAGTCTTCACCACAGATCAACATATCTGTAGCATTGAGGATCATTGGCAGCTTCTCCATAGCATTTTTGTACCATAACCCATCTTGTCTTTTGAAGAAATAATCGATGTATAAATCGTAAATGCTTTGTTTTTCCCAATCTGACAGGAGTCTGTAAGAATCTGTTTTATCAACATTGAATCTTGGGTGATAAACCATTTCTCCCCCTGCCAATTCTTCCTGAAGGAAAAGTACATTGGCGCAAAGAGAAATCAACTGATCTGCTGCCCATGGATGCGGATATTGCTCGAAGTGTTCTTTGAGTTTTCTCTGGGTATTGAATTCATCCTTTAAACGGTAGGTTCCGTTATGCTGATCTTCCATGAACTCATGGCGGATGGCCTCTTTTTCGTCTCCAAAATAATTCCACAGCACCTGATCATTGATGAAAGGCAAGCAATATCTTTCGTAATTGAAAGGGATATTACGTTGCTGAAACTCTTCTACCCTTACCGGAACGGCGGGGTAAAAGTAGCCAAGAATACCTTGTGTGGCACTCATTGGCATGCGCCAAATTCTAAAAAAGCCAAGAATGTGATCGATTCGCATGGCATCGAAATATTGTTCGAGTGCTTTGAAGCGGTTTTTCCACCAACGGTAGCCGTCTGCTTTCATGGCTTCCCAATTGTAAGTAGGGAACTCCCAATTTTGGCCTAAGTCGGTAAACTGATCTGGTGGTGCACCGGCCTGAAAATCCATGCCGAAAAGGTCTGGTTCTGCCCATGCCTCCACAGAGTATCTGTAAATACCAATGGGCAAATCACCCTTCACTGAAACTCCTAACTGGTGGGTATAGTCGATGGCTTCCTTAAGTTGAAGATGAAGCTGATACTGCACCCACGCATGTAGTATTACTGCTAGATAATCTTTGCTTTTCGCTGTAAAGAAGGGGGCAATTTTGCCGGCAATATATTTCTTATGGGTTTTCCAAAGGTTGAAGTTGGGTGTTTTGTATTTATCTCTCTGCACACAAAATGCGGTGTAGGGAATTAGCCATTCTTCGTTGTCTTTGATGAACTTTTTGAAATTTCTATCTTTTACGATGTCCTGATTATTGGCATCGAAGATGGCTTTTATGTACTTCCATTTACCGGCTATTACCTGCTCATAATCGATTAAATCGAGTGTGTTGAGTTCTGTTTTTTTTGCTTTAAACTCCTCTTGAAGTTCGGTGGGTAATGGGTAAGGCAATTGCTCTATCGACAGGTATTGCGGATGGAGTGCATATACCGATATCGCAGCATAGGGATAAGAATCTGTCCATGTATAATTGGCTGTGGTATCGTTAATAGGCAGAATCTGCAGGACTGAAAGATTGGTTTTTTTCGCCCAATCTGCCAGTGGTTTTAAGTCGGCAAATTCGCCTACTCCGAAGCCGTTTTGGGTACGGAGTGAGAAAACAGGCACTGCTACGCCTGCTGCATGATAGAGCTCGAAAGATTTGAATCTGAAGAAATGATCTGCTTTAACGAGCAGCACGTTCTTTTCGGCATTGGGCAACACCCAACGATTGCTTCCGTACTCGATGTCGAAAACTTCGCCGGAAGCGTTATTCATTAAACCATATTTATACTGCACCATCTGGTTGATTGGCAACTCGACTGCTGCCTCCCAAATACCAAAATCGGTTTGTGCCATAGGAAGTGTGCTGAGCCACTGCCATTGGCCAAGCGCATCACAATTGCCCAGTATCACCACTCGCCAATCGGGATGGTAAACCGGTGCTTCTAATCGAAAAAGATGGGTATGTTTTTTTAATACCGTCATTTTTTCGGGTCTGAAGCCGCTTAATTTATTTTTAAGGATTTTATTGTTGAGGTAATTCTCGGGAAAGTTTTTCAAATTCCAACTGTCATCAATAACAAACTCGTCGTAGTTGTGCGGGAAATTAAGGTGGTGCAGTGAAAACTCTTCGTCAACTACCTCATCTACCTCGTTTAGCAATTGATATTTGTAGGTAATGGACTTGGAGAAGTAATCGATCTCGACCCTCCAGTTTCCGTTATCTGTATAAGTGAGGAAATGGGTTTTGTTTTCATTTCCATCTTCCACGACCAGTACCTGGAGCTTTTCACCCATCTTGGTCTGGAAGTTAATGTTAAGATACAGTTTCATTTAAATAAATTTTAGGGAAATTTTATAGCTCGCAAGTTACGAAAAATCTCCACACACTAAGAAAATTTAACCAATAAAAAACATAGTTTATATACTGATTATCAATTTATTATGAAAGCAATTCCAAAGTATGCTAAAAATCATATTCCATAAAAATACCTTTCTACAAAAAAGCCAAGAAATTGGAGTGCTGACTGATTACCATTACGCCCCTGTAATCGTTGTGTTTCAGTGGAATTAAAGAGGGCTTTTAGTTATACAAACACATGCCAGTTTAATATCTTCCTTTTGTGTAAGCACAAAAAACCGACAAAGCGGCCGTTGCTGCTTTGCCGGTTGCACTGCCATTGGCAGCCCTTTCATCTTTAGCTGATGACCACGCTACCCGCATACACCGAGTTGGAAACCCCCTCCAAATCGGCAGCTAGAAACCCCATCCATACATGCACTGGCTGACCTGCCCATGACGGAGGTAATGCTGCTGTATAGGCGCCATCGGCTCTTGTTGCCACATTCTCGATAAATACGGAAGATGTTTCGCCCTCTAAGGCATAAAGAATCTGAACAAGATCCGTCTGTCGCACTGCATTGCCTGCTGAATTATCGAGCCACTCTATGATAAAAGAGTTGGCTGCAGCAGATACCAGACCGGTGATGACCGGCTGAAGCAATGAGCCCTTTGCAAAAGCAATTCCCGGGTATAGGATCGAGATCTGCATTAATGTAAAATCGAGCTGAAAATGGCTCATGATGTTTGACATCGCCATATTGTAGGCGGATCTCATGCCATTCTTTCTTCCGAAAAACTTTGTAGCAAAATGCTTGTACGCACTCAGGAAGTTGTACGATTCTACCATGCGCTGCTGGATGAGCAGTTGCTTTTGGTTGCGGTTACCGGTTGGTTTACGTGGACGGTGTTTGAGGATTTCTGTTCCGTTCACATTGGCTACTACTAAACGGCCAGTGCGACCGAATGAGCCAGACAATAAGGAATTACTTAATTTGCCCATGATTTCATGTTTTTATGGTTATTATTGAGCCAAAGGTAGATCGTTCTGCAGCTGGGTCCAGATTCTTTGCCGTGATTTCTCGTTATTTCTCGTTATTTTTCATCTCGTTTTCATAAAACACTGATATACAAGGTTATTAAGTTTTATACCTGTACTTTTTTAGTCCCCTTCTAGTCCTTTTCTTGTCCTTTTCTTGTCCTTTTATAGTGCCACGCAGGTACTACCAGGGTACCACACAGGTGCTTGGGTAGGCGACGAATGATTTGAAAAGGGGTGATGAGCAGTGTTACTTTGATGCAGAGCTGTATTCCAGATGAACAAGCAAGTCATTTTTGGGTGTATTCACCCCCGGATTTACCGTTAAAACACAGGTTATCCTTTCGGATGGGTGTAGTAATTTTGAATCTCCATTAACAAACACAAATACCATGAATAAGAAACTTAATCTTAGCATGAACGCACTGGAACAATGGCGTCATGAACAACGGGAACTTCATCGCCAGTTGCTAAAAGGAAACTTTGTACTGGATGAAACAATGATTGTACACGAATCTACACTGGCAAAACTTCTTGGCGTAGGCGAGCACACCATGCGCAATTATCGCGCACAGCATTTGCTTCACTACATCAAACTTAGAAGTCAGGTGTTTTACATTAAACCTTTGGTTTTTCTGGATTTGCTGGATCTGTGTCAGAAATAAGTAAGCCCAATGTTGCAACAGAAGAATTAGAATCAGTGAATACTGCGATTCTATTCGCTTGCCTCTGCCTAACAAAATGACATACCATACGGGTTGACTTTCTTTTCAGAAGCATCGATATCAACCTTGGCCAACCTTGGCATGGCGTTATGATGTAGAATAATGCGTGACTGTGCACCGTCGAGGTGGATGAATTATCAGCTTCAACCAAAGATCTCTATATTAAAACAGGTCATCTGACTTCTGCTACCTGAGCGGGAAAATCGGCATCAGCGTTCATTTCCTCCACTACTTTCTGGTCAATATTATACACCACAGGAACGCCAGTGGCTAATTCTTTGCTCAGAATTTGCTCGGGTGTGAGCTTTTCAAGATACATCATCAAAGACCGCAAGCTGTTGCCGTGTGCAACGACCAGCACATTCTTGCCAGCAAGCAACTGGGGCAGAATTTCGTTTTTGAAGTAGGGCATTACCCTGTTGTAGGTGTCTTTCAAACTTTCGCCATTGGGCGGCTGAACGTCATAGGATCTTCTCCATATATGCACTTGCTCGGCACCATACTTTTCAGCAGTTTCAGCTTTGTTGAGCCCTTCGAGACTTCCGTAACTTCTTTCGTTTAATGCCAAATTTTTGTGTACAGGAATGCTTTCCAGCTGATCGTCTTGCAAGACAATAGCCAGGGTATGTTGTGCTCTTTTAAGTTCGGAAGTGAAAGCGACATCAATGTGGTCTTTTTCAATTTTTGCCGCCGCACCATGAGCTTCCTGAATACCGAGATCTGTTAAATCGACATCTTTCCACCCTGTAAAGCGGTTTTGTAAATTCCATTCGGATTGACCGTGACGAATTAATATAAGTTCTGCCATTTTTATGATATTTTATTAATGAGAGATGCATCAAAAATCGTTCTTAACCGTACTAAAAAGAACTTAATTTTACATTAAAAATAAAAGAAATCCCATAAGGGGCTACTCTTTCTTTTGAGCATTAGAGGATTGCCATAATAACTGAGCTGACCTCTATAGTTTACTCGTAAAACCACTTTGCAACCTACCCCCTCGGCGTTAAGGTTTACTTTAAAATTCCTCTTATTTTATTGGCGTTACGAATAAGCTCTTCCAAATAATCGTAGTTCTCTTTTTCTAATGCAGATTTGAATTTACGAAGCTGGGTAATATGCTCATTAAGAACATCTAACACATTTTCCTTGTTCTGCCTAAAGATGGGCACCCACATTTCCGGATGCGACTTGGCCAAACGAACGGTGCTGGAAAATCCGGTGCTTGCGAGTTGAAAAATAGTATCTTCTTCCCTTTCTTTTTCTAAAACGGTATTTGCCAACGCGTAGGAAGTGATATGGGATATGTGGGAAATGTATGCCGTATGCAGATCGTGATCTTCGGCACTCATATAGATGAGGTGCATGCCTAAATTTTCAGCAATATGCGAGGCGGTTTCCAAGGCATCTTTTGCAGACTCTTCTGCGTTGCAAATAACAGCGGCTCTGCCCGAGAAGCTCTCTGCTGTGGCTGCGCCGGGTCCCGAATTCTCGGTACCCCACATGGGATGAAAAGCGACATACCGTTGCCGGTTTGGATGATTCTTTACGGCTGCAGTAATACCGCATTTGGTAGAGCCGACATCCATTACAGTCTGTTGCTTTGTAGCATGATCCAAAACCTGCGGCAACAGCTTACGCGCAGCATCTACCGGAATGGCAAGAAAAATAAGCTCTGCCTGGGCAAGGGCATTGTCGAGCGTGGTGGCTTCATCTATAATACCTCTATCAATTGCCGTTTGAAGGTGATTTTGGTTTTGGTCGACACCAAATACGTGGTGAACAATGTTTTCTTGGCGAAGTTTTAATGCGATTGATCCTCCTATTAACCCCACTCCTATGATCGCAATTTTCATACTGGCTGTGAATTTTTTGTTTTATATTGCTGTGGGTTCGTTTTGTGGTTACCCACTAAAGATGTGTGCGAGAATGGATGATGAAAAGAATTTGGCAAGCAAATGCACAAACTGCACGCGTACTAATCACCAAACAAACCCATTGTGAATTAAAGGTTTTTTTGGAAACAGATGCTATCTTCCATCCCTTCATACTGTGCATAGTTGGGGATTACTTCATACGTTTTACTGTAGAGTCTTACCGCTTCTGTCTGCCGTTTTCCTGTTTCGAGAATGGTATGCGTATATCCCAGTTCTTTGGCCCACTGTTCTAAGTGTTGCAAAATCTCGGTGCCACTACCTTTCCCCCGGTAATCGGGCTTTACGAACATACGTTTTACTTCAGCGGTCTCACGATCGTACTGTTTTATTGCTCCGGAACCTACGGGAACATCATCTTCGTACATCACGATGCAATGCGGAAGTTCCGAAATCTTGTTGAACTGTGCATAGTAAGAATGCTCTTCGCCATCTTTAAGAGCGAGATAAAAATCAAGTTCTTTGATCAGTTCAATAAAATCCAGATCTGAAGAATTTGTTCTTTTGAATATTTTTGTCATAATGATCTTCCTTTAAATAGTTTTATTCGTTGCCTTTTCTTTATATCGTACGAAATCAGCATGTGCAGTTGCTACAAAACAAATACTGCTGCCTTCGATTTCTTTGCTGAGAAACGACGGGTAAAAATAGTAAAAGATTTTAATTCTGGTGTGTTATTTCTAATGATTATAAATTGGCCATTGCACAAAAAAAATCGTGCAAAAGAACATCATCTTTTTTCAATTCGTTGTATTATTGAAATTAAATAGAACCGACAAAAATGAAAGTTGCATTATTTATCCCGTGTTATATTGATTTAATTTATCCAAAAGCGGGCATAGCGTCTCTAGAATTGCTGGAGAAACTGGGCGTTGAGGTGGTTTTCCCACTGCATCAAACCTGTTGCGGACAACCGATGGCGAATGAGGGGGATGAGCAGCACTCTATAAAAACCGAAACTCAGTTCTGTGAGAACTTTAAAGATTTGGATGTTGATTACATTGTGGGACCTGCGGGGAGTTGTGTGAAACACGTGAAGCTGCACATGACTGCTATTGACCAAACCGAGGAGGTAAAGCAGATCCGGGCGAAAACGATAGAACTGGTGGAGTTTATTCACGATGTTCTTCAGATTCAGGATTTTTCTCAGGTTGAGTTTCCGCACCGGATTGCCATTCATAACTCCTGCAGTGCAGTACGTGGTTTGCATCTTGCCTCACGATTCGAATGGCGAGAACCCTATTTTAACAAGCCCGAGAACCTCTTAAAAAATGTAAGAGGAATTGATATTGAAGTGATAGACCGCCCACAGGAATGTTGCGGATTTGGCGGTACATTTTGTGTAACCGATGAAGCGGTAAGTGCAAAAATGGGTCAGGATAAAGTAGCCGACTACACCAAGCACAGTATAGAATACGTGGTATCGCCTGATATGTCTTGCCTGATGCACCAGCAAGGAATTGCAGCAAGAGAAAAATCTGATCTTAAGTTCTTGCATATCGCACAAGTTCTAAATAACGGACCTTTTTAAAAAAGCTAGATTATGGGAAAAGTTCAAGTAGAAGATAACGCTAGAAAATTCATTAAGCAAGACAATGTTCATGAGAAAGAGCATGATGAGCATCTGTATGCCGCGCTGATGAAACGCAGTAAAGTTGCCAACGAGATCCCAGAATGGGAAACGCTGAGAAACCTGGCTTCACAAATAAAAGAGCACACACTAACGCATCTCGATCAATACATTGAAATGTTTGTAGAGAATGCCACTAAGAACGGAATACAGGTTCACTTTGCTAAAGATGCCGATGAGCACAATGCGATTGTATATGATATCCTGAGCCATCACAACGTTAAGAGAATCATCAAATCGAAATCGATGTTGCAGGAGGAGTGCGGCATGACTCCCTTCCTAGAAAAAAAAGGTATTGATGTGCTGGAAACCGATTTAGGAGAACGGATACAACAGCTTTCTGATGAAAGACCAAGCCATATTGTAATGCCGGCAATTCATAAAACCACAGAAGATGTTGCGAAACTTTTTGCTGAAAAAATTGGTACAAATCCCAATGATGACGACCCTCACTCGCTATGCGAATCGATGAGGAACAACGCGAGACCTAAGTTTCTTGTCGCAGATGCCGGAATGACCGGTGGCAACTTTGCTATTGCCGAAACCGGCAGTTTTGTGGTATGCACCAATGAAGGGAACGCAGATTTGACGGCGAGTTTACCGCCCCTCCATATAGCAAGTATAGGGATAGAAAAGCTGTTGCCCAAGCTCGAAGATTTAGGGGTTTTTATCCGATTGCTCTCCAGAAGTGCATTGGGAACGCCTGCTACACAATATACCTCTCATTTCTCCGGCCCGCGCGAAGGCAGTGAGATGCATGTTGTTTTAACTGATAACGGAAGAAGTAAACGTCTCGGTATGGACCAGTTCTGGCATTCGCTGAAGTGTATTCGCTGTGGCGCCTGCATGAACACCTGCCCTGTATACCGCAGAAGTGGCGGTTTATCGTACGGCGCAACTTACTCCGGACCTATTGGAATTATTTTGGATCCTACCTTTGATATGGATATGTATTCTGAATTACCTTATCATTCTTCCCTGTGCGGATCATGCACCGAGGTTTGCCCAGTGCACATCAACATTGCCGACCAGATTTTAGAATGGCGAAAAGTGATGATGGAAAACAAGAAAACTCCTTTCGGCAGAAGACTTGGTTTCGCTGCCGCTGATGAGTTATTAGGCAGTTCCGAAAGGTTTGAGAAAATGGAGAAAATGACCTATAACATGCTGCATGTACTGCCCAAGTTCCTGCTTAAAAACAGCACCATTGACCCATGGGTAGAAGATCGTGAACTGCCCGAAGTGCAAAAAGAAACCTTTCGAGACTGGTATAAGAAAAACCGACCCAACAATGACTAAAGAAGAATTATTAACCTCTGTGCGACACTTTCTTTCGAAACGCGAAAAAGTGACTTACCCCGAAATTCCAACTTTCGAAAAACCAGGTATTGACCTAAAAGCCGTTTTTGAAACCAATGCCAAGCTGGCGGCTGTTGATATATACGACGTTTCTACCATTGAGGAAGCTCAGGATATTATGCGTAAAAAACTACCCGACGCGAAGGTTATTTGTTCGGCCACCCAAGAGTGGGTTGGAAACAAAGACATTCATGTTGCACATCCATCAGATTTACAAGATGTTGACTTAGGCGTTTTTCGGGCAGAGTTTGGTGTTGCCGAAATGGGAATGGTATGGTGCACCGAAAAATCTTTAGTGACCAATTCCATCGGATATTTATCTCAACATTTAGCGGTACTTCTTGACCCGGCTGACATTTCGGAGAACATGCATACTGCTTACCAAAGAGTCGATATTCCACAAGCACACTATGGCTGTTTTGTGATGGGACCTTCGGCAACGGCAGACATTAATGCTGTGTTGATTCACGGGGCGCAAGGGGCCAGAACTCTAACTTTGTTTTTCCTTAAAAAACCTCTTTAAGAACTTGTAAGATCCTGAAAAAAGATCAGTAAATAACAGGTACCCTTTAAATCTATTGAGAGGATTTACACAATTACTCTCCATAAGCACAAGACAAAGAAAAACAAACAACTAACTCATAAACAACAACTTAAAGCGGCTTCCAACTCTATTTATTGGAAGCCCATTTATTTTTGAAGGTATCTAATATGATTGAATACCTGTTAGTTTTATTACATTTGTAAGAAGTGCGTTATGATTTTTTTTGTGATGGATCATTGGTAAAGGACAGTTCATACCATCAACAAAATCAGGGATTTCGAGTGTAACCAATCGCTAGTTGAAAATTTTTTTTCCTTCATACGATGAAAGGTCATTTTATCATTATTCTTCTGTTGTCAACTATTCTTTCCTGTAAAAAGGAAATGAAAGAGGATTCGCGCATGGAGAATACGCCAGTGATCACGAAAGAAGAAAACCCTGTTATGGTTAAAAATGAAGATGACTTGCTGGTTCCGGACTTTTCGGTGAAGCTACAGCTGGATCCTGCATTATATAAAAAACTGAAGTCATCCAAAGAATCGGTTGTTGCCGCATACTATTTCTATAAGATAATCGATGATGACCAAAAGGTGAACGCAGATCTACAACAGCATCTTGACGGCAATCAGCTAGAAATATTAACTGGAAAAACTGAGGAATCCCAACTTTCTCAGCCAGAAATCACCTTCCACTTCAAGGGATTGGCATTACCAAAAAAACTTGAAAATGCAGCGCCCAATACAACTCTTCATCTGAACATCAATTTCTTTAGTGGCCGAAAAGCATTTGAAGACAACATTATGGATGCAGAACTGCTAGACGTTCCCTTTGAAAAAGTATTGCACTCTACAGGACCACTCATCCTAAAAGCAAAACTGCTCCCTTCGCAACACTAATCTTAAAAATAAAATCATGAAACATTATTCCTACCCCTTCATTAAAAAAGCGGCTTCTGTGTTTGGAATCGCTGCACTTACCGCTTCCGGAAGTTTGCTACAAGCACAAACCAATTTTTCAGGACGTTACTCCAGTGAAGGTGATATCACTGCCAAAGGTATCATGACCATGGACATTAGCCAGACAAAAGCAAAGATTGAAGGTACTGCTACGTACCAAGATTACAATATGCAGGTAAGTTCGGGGTTGCTTTCTGTTAACGGTTATGCTAAAGGAAATACTGGATTTATACGGCTTCGGGATCAGCGTGGCGCCACAGTTGCAGACGGAACCGTTCAACTCCAGGATCGCTCTACGCTTAACTTTAAACAAACCGGGAACAGCTCGATAGTCCCCAAAGAATCATTTATGTTCGTTTCTAACAATGGTGAAAACAGCCCTGCCGTGAAGCCCGCTCCTGTACAAAACAACTCCAAATCTTATGGCGGAAATTACTCGAACGAAGGCGACACCACGGCAAAAGGAATTCTCTCTTTCTCGCTGACCCAAACAGGTGCTAAACTTGAGGGAACTGCCAATTACAAAGATTTTAGCGGACAACTGGATAGCGGAATGCTTTCTGTAAACGGTTACGTGAAAGACGGAATTGGTTACCTTCGCTTCCGTGATCAAAAGGGAGCAACCGTTGCAGATGGAGCAGTACATTACGAAGGGAACAATGTTGTTTTCCGACAAACCACCTTATCTGATATGGTTCCTCACTACGCAGTGTTGTACCGTTAAATCATTAACTAAAAATTAAATAAGATGCAAAAGATATTAATCACTATTGTAGCTTGTACGATGACATTCATGGTGCAATCTTGCGATGCAGTACAGATGCCGACCAATGCCTCGTACCAGAATGCAGGTACAGTGCAAAGAGGTTTTGGTGGCAATTACTCGAACCAGGGAGATGAAAACAGGTCGGGCGTGTTTACGCTTCAGTTATCACAAACAAACGGACAGCTGAGTGGAACCGCAACCTATGAAAAAGGCGACGGAGAATCCAGCGGCGTGCTTTCGGTGGAAGGGAATGTGGACGGAGATGTCGCTAACTTAGCTTTTTATGACCAAAAAGGAAACGAAGTTGCGAGAGGCGTGTTATCGCTTAATGAAAGTCGATATTCTTTCATTCAGAATTCAGCATCAAGCTTAATTCCAGGTGAAACGATTATGAACCGCTATTAAATTTCATAACGAGCATAAAAAATCCACACTGCCTTAACGATCAATGTGGATTTTTTTTACCCAGAATACACCAGTTTATAAATAAAAAAAATGATTGATTAATCTCTGCTACCATCGGAGTTTTTTCTACATTTGCTGAAATTTAAATACAATGAAACTGCATATTGTTGCCCTTTTCCGGGTAAAAGAAAATTACATTATGGACGCCATTGAGCTGTTCCGTAAACTAGTGAAGGAAACCAAACAAGAAGAAGGTTGCCTGCAATACGAATTAATAGAAGATAAAAACAATAAAGGAGTCTTCTTCATCGCTGAGTTATGGGAGAGCGAGGAGCATCTTTTTAATCATGATAAAAGCGCGCATCTTGCCGATTTCAGAATTAATTCGGCGTCTTTGATGGAATCTCAACCGCAGGTTTACAAAGGGTTTAAAGTATTTTAAACAGGGACAAAAACTATACATAAATAGGAGAAATGACTTCGACAATAAAATTCGGGTGGTTGCTGTTCATGTTGTTTTCTTCTGTGCTACCGGCGCAGCAAAAGTATACTCCATCGGAATTAGTACTGATTAGAAATGGCGACATGGATACAGCGCTTGAGATTCCACAAACGACAGATTCACTTCAGCACGCTGTTTTGCTTCAAACGTCTCAAGACGCTATTCCTGAAAACGCAGATACCAAGCGATTGGTAATGAGAATGAAAGCTGCGCTTCTTGCTACAAAATCGGGTGTTGGAATTGCCGCTCCACAAGTAGGCATCAACAGAAATATTATTTGGGTAAAACGTTTTGACCAGCCCAACACACCTTTTGGTTATTACATCAATCCTGTTATTCTGTGGAGATCAAAACTGCAAAACCTCGGTCCTGAAGGTGATTTATCTATTCCAGATTTTCGGGATCAGTTTTACAGGAGTAAAGTGATTCAGGTGGCGTACTATGATTTGGAACGTAAAAAACACACAGAAATTGTAGAAGGTTTTACAGCGGTGATTTTTCAGCATGAAATCGACCATCTGTTCGGAATTTTAATCTCGAACAAAATAAAGGAACAACAAAACCAGCTTTTCGAAAAAGTAGATGCTTACCACCTTTTGCCGTAGTTTTATGGGGTAAAGAAAGTTATAAAGAGATTATTTTTGAAAGGGGTTCAATGCATCACCCGAAAGCTAAGATCAATAAAAAAAACCTGCTCTGCATATTAGACTTGGAAGTCCAATTCTGCGGAGCAGCTTTTCATCTTTACAAGATCATGTAAGTGGTTCCTTCTCTACCGTCTTTCAGTTCAATCCCTTCTGCAAGCAGCCGATCGCGAATCTGATCGGACAGTTCAAAGTTTTTCGCCTTTCTCGCCTGATTTCTCAATTCAATTAAAACCTGCAGCGTTTGGTCGAGTTTCTCGTTGTTATTTTCTTCAATATTCTGAAGTCCCAAAACATCGTATACAAAATCGTGCATCAGTTGCTTCAGTTCCTCCAGATCTCCTCTAGAAACTGTTTCTTTGCCGTCTTTCAGTTTAAAAATAAAATTCACCGCCTCGAATAAGTGCGAAATTAAAATAGGTGAATTAAAATCGTCTGTAAGTGCTTCCAGACATTTTTGTTTCCATTGGCGAACGTCAAAAGATGCCGACTGGTGGGTGGCGTTTTCTTCCTTCAAAATGGGTAGATCGGCAGCAACTTTTATGGCCTCCATCAAACGTTGGTATCCTTTTTCACTTGCCACCATGGCTTCATTGGAAATATCGAGAACACTTCGGTAATGCGCCTGCATAAAATTGAACCTCACAACGGATGGATGGAAAGGTTTCTCGAAGAAATTGTTGTTACCAGAGACCAACTCCATAGGCAGGATATAATTCCCGGTAGATTTGCTCATCCGCTGCCCATTCATGGTAAGCATGTTGGCGTGCATCCAATAATTGACAGGTTCTGTATTGTTGCATGCTTTTCCCTGTGCCACTTCACATTCGTGGTGTGGAAACTTGAGATCCATGCCACCTCCGTGAATATCGAATTTCTCACCTAAATATTTCGTTGACATGGCTGTACATTCCAAATGCCAACCAGGAAAACCTTCTCCCCAAGGTGAGTTCCAACGCATAATATGGGCAGGAGAAGCCGCTTTCCATAAAGCAAAATCCTGGGGATTTCTTTTTTCGTTTTGTCCATCAAGATCGCGGGTATTAGCAAAAAGCTCTTCTATATTTCTGCGCGAAAGCTCCCCATAATTGAGCCCGCGGCGGTTATATTCCATCACATCGAAATAAACGGAACCATTGCTTTCGTAGGCATATCCTTTCTCAATCAGTTTCTGAGCAAGCTCGATCTGCTCCATGATGTGACCTGTTGCTGTGGGCTCAATGGTGGGCGGAAGCAGGTTGAAAGTATCGAGCACCTGATGAAAATCTACAGTGTACTTCTGTACAATCTCCATCGGTTCTAGTTTTTCGAGTCGGGATTGCTTCACAAACCGGTCGTTATCCACATCACCATCGTCTGTTAGGTGACCAGCATCGGTAATATTGCGCACATAACGAACTTTGTAACCAAGAAAAGTGAGGGTTCGATAAATGAAATCAAAAGACATAAATGTACGCACGTTGCCTAAGTGTACATTGCTGTAAACGGTAGGTCCGCAAACGTACATGCCAACATTGTTGTCGTGAAGTGGTTTGAAAATTTCCTTTTCGCCGTAAAGTGAATTATATATTTTAAGATTCATTGTTTTCTTTATTTTTTTTGCATCGCCTATAAGCTCTTCATGATATGTTGTTTAAAGGTTACCGTGAAAATTCAAGGTTTACTTCCTTGCCTATTTTCAAAATCCAACTAAAGGAGTGGCGTGAATTCTTCAACCTAATCAAACTGTTTTTCGGTCTTATGCAATGGTGATCAACTATAATAGATTTAATCAAATTTAGCATGGCTCCCTACATAATGCAGAAACTCCTGCCGGGTAATTGGGTTGGTTCGGAAGATCCCGCTCAGCTCTGCGGTAATGGTTGAACTTCCTGTATCCTTGATGCCACGACAATTAACACAAAGATGCTTTGCATCGATAATGCAAGCCACATGGGTGGTTCCTAATGCTTCTTTAAGTGCATCGACAATCTGCATTGTCAGCCGCTCCTGAACCTGAGGACGTTTTGCATAATAATCGACAATTCTATTGATTTTGGAGAGACCAATCACTTCACCATCAGAGATATAGGCCACATGTGCTTTCCCAATGATGGGCAGAAAGTGATGTTCACAAAAGGAATACACGGTGATGTCCTTCTCCACCAGCATTTGGCGGTATTTGTATTTATTGGAAAAGGTAGAAATTCCTGGTTTATTTTCGGGCAGCAAACCACCAAAGATTTCCTTTACATACATTTTGGCGACACGTTTTGGGGAATCCTTCAGGGAATCGTCCGTCATATCCAAACCTAATGTTTCCATGATGGCATGAAAATGTTGCTGGACGATCTGAATTTTCTCTTCCGGTGACTTCTCGAAAGCATCTTTCCGTAGGGGTGTATGATCCTTTCCTGTAAAGAGATCGTCGTCGTTATCGTATTGTTGATTCATATCGAGTAAAATGAAATCACAAAATTAGCGATTTAAATCTGCACCTTAAAAAAGTGGCTGCAATTTTTAAAAATACAGCAAGCGCATCTTACAAAACAATCCCACCTTTTCGGGATGGGATTGTTTTCTATTCTTTCGCTGATAAAGTTTTTTTACTGCCCGCCTGCGTTCTGGAAAGTAAAGGTGGCAGTTATTCCTGCCCTAATGGTGGAAAGCGGAAATGCTGTTGATATTTTATATTTGGTGAGCAACTGATCATAAAACAAGCGCACATTGAAGTTTTGCGACATGTTATAATCTGCGGAGAACTTAATGCTCATTAACCTTTGTCCACCTGTAATCTGCGAATCGTTTTGCAGAATATTGGTGATTCTGGTTTGGCTGTCTCTCAACGAGAAATCTCCCCGAATATTCAAATCACTTTTGATGGTTCTTTGTTTTCCTTTAAAACTCATCTTCATCTTCAAATCTTTGATGAGGTAACCAAAGCCGAAAACATATTCCTTCCCAACATCTTCGGTCAGCGTGTGATTCACCAGACCCAGCATATACATCCTGTCTCTATTGTAAGATGCACGGAACTGCATATTGTTCCTCAAGGTAACATCTGCACCGATGAGAGGCGAGAAGGTTTCCACGTAGCCCACTTGCGAGAAGGTGTAAGGATTATAGATATCGTTAAACGCATCACGCGGAGTTGCTCCATTATTTTGCCAGTTGTAGTAATCAACACTTCCCTGAATGCCAGATGCGGTGTAAGTAGATGTATAACCGTGCAACACGTCGAATTTGGTAAACTGGCTATTGATGAGTGGCACGTTCTTTAAACCGGAATAGGTAATACGCCAGTTCGGAAGTGGGAATCCTGATTTCTTAGGATCGCCCATTGGGTCAACCGTTCTTCCTTCTACGGCCGCCTGGAATGCGGGAACCAGCACGTATGCATTGGCCAGCGAATGTCCGTCGGTGAATCCGTTAGCATCAAGTGTACCCCCCATTTGTTGAGAAATCTGCCGTGCATTGGCTATCATATTCTGATAGATGGTTGCACCATCGGTAAAGGCAGTACCAATCGTCCAAACTGATTTGGAATGGGTAATCATTTCAGTGCCAAATGAGAACTGGAATCCGTTTGCCGGATTAGAATCTGCATCTACATTATAGCCGCCCTGAGAAAAATTGCTTGTGAAATTCTTCATGAAATTTACATCAATTCGGAAATCATTAACCGGCATAATTTGCACATTGGCCAAGAAGTTTTGGTTCTTCATTTGGGTGTAGAAATCAGTCATGTACGTCGAGTTAGAAATCCATCCTCTTTCGATGAGTGTTCGACGAATATCGGCTTGAGAGCCAAGTAGGAAGCCAAAAGTTGGGCCGCCCAAAGTTTGTCCGTATCCATACCAATTAGGCGCAGAAAGCAGCCCTGGAAGCACGGTTCCGTTATTTTCATTATAAGAAATATCGGCCTGCTTAATGGAGGTCAGCGCATAAGCAATACTTTGGAATGGCGTCAGTTTATTTTTGAATTTATAATTTCGGAATCCTTTCTTACCGTTCTTCTTTTGCCACTCCAAGTTGAATGCGTTGTTCAGGGAATCTATCTCCTGCTTTCTTTTTTGCATTTTGGTGTTGATCTTCTGGAAATACTTAAACTTCCCGAAAAACTTGGGTACATCTAACGCGGCAGTTCCAATAATGTTATTGGTATTCTGCCCAATGCTGCCTAAACTTTCGGGCAAATTGGTGTCTGGATTAATGAACTTGGTCATCACGGTACTACGAGCATTCCAGTTATAGGTGAATCCATAACCCAGTTCGGCAGTAACGAAATCCATATAAGGCAAATATTCGAAAGGAAATTTATAATTTAACTGAACACGGTGATTGTAAAGTACAGGCCGCCCTGCCCGGAAGACATCACCAAAAATTGAATTATTGCTCATATCCGCCACATTCAAATTATCGTTTAGCGTCCTCATGGCCGAATTGACGGTCATTTTCAGAGATTTGGTGAATTTGAATTCAAGTCCATACTGCCAACCAAAGAAGAAGTTCCGGTTGCGGATAACGTCGAACTCGGTTCCTGTATTTCCGTTCAGGATGGCCTCAATGTTGCGGAACTGTAATTCATTATAATTACGATCTACTTCTGTTCGGAAAGACAGTCGCGTCGGTATCAGGTTAAAATTAACTTCTTTCAACCAGCGTAAATACTTATAAGATTTTGCCGTATCGCTCACCATTTTGTTGAAAGGTCTCAACACCCATGGTTTAAAGGAATAATTGTAATCGATATAGCCCTTTAAATACTGACGGTAATTCTTCTTGGTGTACACATCCCTGTAATAATCGTCATTATAAACTGCGGTTACCGAGACATTTTCAACATCGTAGAACTTCGGTTTCTTATTGGTATTTACTCTCTCCTTCCTCATATTAACGACCCCAATACTTCTTTGCTGGGTATAGGTTCGTGCTACTTTTTTAAGTTGATCCCTGTTGGGTGCATCCTCAAATTTCACGTCATTATCAATCGGATTGTATTTCGGATCTTCAATGGTTTGGCTGTAAGAATAGTTCACCGGTATTTTCATTCCTATTTTCTCCGGCAAGAATTTATCTACATTCACCGTCGTGTTGATGCTGAACGCTGAATGGGCCGATTGTGACCTTTCGGACGGTTTTTGTGTAATTCCTCCGAAACTAACGGTGGACATTGACGCATTGGCATTCACCAAAGCAAAATCACCCAGATTGAAATTTAAGCTTGCATTGGCGGCATACCCACCTTTGTTTTCGATTCCCGAAAGCCGAATCTCGTTCACCCACAAAACCACTTCTTTTGTAGCCACTGCATTTTTGTTGCGCACACCCAGCATAATAGTCGATACATTTCCTAAGCTTGGGCGTCCTTTTATAAAGATTTTTTTATTGGGATCTATGGAGCCGTACTCTAAATCTTCTGTTCTAAGGTCAATTCCTGTCGGGTTGCTCTGATCGCGTCTCAGTTTTGCATCCACAAAATTTTGGATGGCGAGGCGCATGGTGTTTTCGATTGGCCAGATTTCCAGCGGTGTCCTTGCTGTTTTTGACGTATATTTTAATGACGCTTCATATTCATAATAATTGTCGGTGGCGTCGCTACCAAAACGAATGAAGAATTTCGCATCAGGATCATACATGGCCGAACTGGCATCTTTCAGGTTTTCGGCGTGCACAAACAACTCCAAATTCTCATAACGTCTCATATCGAGCGAAACATTCTTGAAAACACCTCTTGAAGTTGCCCCGAAAAGCGGTGCGGCTTTCATGTAAAGCGATGCTTCGTTCTGTCTTTGTGCCCCAGCATTTCCACTGAGCACCTGGCGGTCGATTCCAGGAGGAAGTACGTAAGGTGGCTCGTTGAGTCCGTTTTCTTCCAAGTTTACACTTCCCACATCCATGTATTGATCGGTAATGATACTGGTTCCTTCCGGATCGGTACCGTTGGTAGCAATATTCTTGGTGTATTTTCGCCAGTCGCTTCGCACTAAATCCAAGGTTCCGAACCTAAGCGTTGCATTTTGTTCAAAACCAGTTAAGAGCATTCTTGCAAACCGAACATTATTCAAGATTGATGGATCTTGCAATCCACCCGCACCAGATCCTGTATCAAATTGATTGACAGGAACTCTAAAAAGATACCACTTGTTGCTACCGGTTTGTCCGTTCTGGAATTTTGCTTCCACCGTTTTCACATCTACAATGAAATTCTGACCTAAAACCATATTGGAGGGGTCAAGGTTGACGGTATATTGGTTATAATTTTCGCTTTGGTCAAGGTTATAATCACGGTTTACATCCTCAGCATCAGGAGTTTGCGTTGCTACTTCCAGCGTGTTACTTTGCGAGTTTCCTTCGGGTCCACGGAAATATTTGTACCGTTCGGTAACCGAAGATGCTTGCGGCCCTTGGAACCTGTCCGACAATGGGAATACAAAATCATCAGAAGCTGGATCTTGTTGGTTCGTCACCGGGTTGACAAAATTGGTTCCGAATTTAGCGGCTTCACCGGCCGCATCCAGACCATCGTATCCCAAATCCTGTGCAGTTCGGTTATCACCATCGGTTGAAAATGCATACAAAATTGGGAATTGGTTCGGCTGTACACCCCAATTGGTGGTAGTGGTATTGGCTGCCTGAGACGGCGTCGGTAAACCGTTTTCATACTGTAATTTTCCGTCTTTCAAAATATCTTCGGAAACATTTCCCAACTGCAATAGTAACTTGGGAGACGATCCGAAAGTGCTGCCATCAGCATAAGGGTCCATCATCCAAAATTCGACGTATTCAATATTGGAATTAACAAAATTGGATACAGAAATAGGACGCATCAAACCAGCCCACCTCTGTGAAGGTGCTTCATTTTGCGGATTCACATTATAAGGTCCTCTTTCATTAGGGAAATATGTGATGTCGAACGTATTGGTGTACAGCTGCTCGCCGGCCACAAAATCACGGCTGTTATATAATTCCTGTGTCTGCACTCTTCTGGAAGCATGATTAGAAACCGCTTGTGCATTAATGCCATTAGGAGCTTTACCTCCAATACCGTAGAAGCGAGGATCGATATTGTACCAAGTTAATAAACCCCGCCCGTTTCCATGTTCAATGTTGTCGTTTAATGTTGCATTGGCAAAGATTGGTTCTGGATTTTTTTCCGGTTTTGATGAAATACTCCACATTCCCGGCTCCTTCAAAGAGATTTTAGAAGTGGTTTGTTCAAAATCATCAATATAAGACTGATCATTGGTTCCCGCATTGGTTCCCGGAATGAGGTAGGCACCTTCTGCCATAAAATTCACGTTGGAAGGCGCTTCTGTATTGATGAGTGGGATCTTATCAGTCAACCGCGTAAGGAATGGCAACTCGTTGTTATACAACATATTGAATCCAACCATCGTATTATTCACGGCTTCTTGTCCAAAGTTTACTTTCTGGGTTAATGGTGTTTCGGAATAGTTAACCACTGTACCGCCAAGGGTGAAGTGTTCATTGAATTTTCTTTCAAGGTTTAAACCTAAAAACCGTTTACGTTGGGTATTGAAGGTCAACTGATTTTCCATCGCAATATTGATGGCTTGCCCCGACTGCTTCACCGCTTCGTTGATGATGTTCACCGTGCCCAACATATAATCTACCGTATAGTCGATACCTTCCTGCAACTGCACGCCATTGGCCGTTACTTTTACAGAGCCTTGCGGAACGTTGATAGCACCCAAAGAAATACCACTTCCCTGCGAACCTTTGTAGCGCCCCTCCATGGTATAGCGAAGCGCAAGATTACTTTGCGATGCCACTTGTTTCTGTTGGTCGTATAAATCATTGAACACAAACTTAGGATCGTTGCTGCCCAAACGGCTCTGAAGATATGCGCCGAAAGGTTTTGCTTTGGTAAAGATTACTTTCCCGTTCTCAGGATCGACGGTAATTTTAGGAACAAAATCGAAAATCCCGTCACCGGTTATACCCCCATTTTCCTGCAAGTCATTATTCATATTGAGGCGATCCCAATTGAAAAGTTTCAGTAAGTTAAGATCCTGCAATGGTGTATTGGGTAAGTAATTGACTTTACCACTTTGAGAATCTCGGTAATACACATTGAGAAGAAATCCATCGGAATTGATCTGATTGGTGTTGAGCGAATAGATATTTTTCATCATTAGATCCCACATCGGTGAAGTGGTTCTAACGGTGGTGTTGGGTTTAAGTACTTTGGTAATAAGCACCGGGCTTTCTTCAGAAAATTCCCCTACTTTATAAACTTTACTGTCTCCGTTCAGGGTATAAGAATAAGATACCGCTAAAAGCTGATTATCATTAAGCCGCTGATTCAATGAGATATAACCTAATTGGGGCTGATAGGTGAATTCGTTCGAGGTGAGTTTTCTTGCTTTTCTGTTGAAGATAAATTGTTCACCATCAGTATAGGTTTCCAGCACCCCGTTGGCATTGGGGAACGACTTTCCGTTGATGGCGTTATACGCAGTATTAACATCACGAATCGCTCCACCTAAACCAGTAATTCCCTGATAAAGATTGTTTTGCGAATTATCCGGATAGCCGGCAATTCCTTCACCCATATCTCTAATCCCCAAAATACCTTTCTGATCCGAGAGACTTCCAGAACCCTGATCCAGCACCCAAACTTCAATTCTGTTGATGGTAATTCTTGATTTGATCTGAGGGTAAGAATCCAGCGCATCGTCATATTTGCCCAAGAAATAATGCCCCAAAAAGTAGTGCTGGTTATCCTCGTAGTCGATCGCGTTTAGTTTAAAAGTATTCATCACACCGCCTCCTTGCGCAACAATATTTCTGGATTCCCCTTGTTGCTGCGAAAACACAACTGTTCCATAGGTTTTTCCCAATTGGAACTCGGTCTTTAATCCAAAAAGCGATTCGGATCCTCTTATTAAACTGGTCGATAATGGCATGTTGACATTACCAAATTCTACCCGTTTGATGATTTTATCTTCGCCACCCGTGGTCTTATCATTAAGCCCTTTAGATTGCAAATCTTTCCACGTTCCTTTTGCCTGCCAAACCAAATTGAGGCGGTTTTCGAATGCGAAACCACTTTGAGTATCATAGTTGGCTTTCAACTGGAGATTTTCACCCACCTTACCAAGCAACCCCAGCTGAATACGTTGTTTAATGTCGATAGCGAAGCTGGTTCTGTTTTGAGGCAGAATCATTGGATTATCGATGCTCTGATAGAGAATACCGAGATCAAAAGAGGCAAATCCCTGCGGAATGATTTCAATCTTACTACCTCCAAAAATGGTTTCAAAAAGTTTGTTGCGAATGTTTAGACTTGGGAGCAGCCCTTTTTTAAGTGCGCCTTCCTGATCTTTCCTGTAAGTAAGCGCATTGGTTGCTGATTTCTCACGATAATAAGAAGCCAGCTGATTATTAAGCATATACCGATGATACTCGTCGGCTGTCATAGAAACAGGATTGCCCACCACCATGTTGCCCACTTTGGGATACAGTACATACATCCCACTCTGCACATCATAAAATGCTTCGTAGCGAATAGGATTGGGCAATGAAAAATCTTGCCGAACTGAAGAACTGTCTGTGGGTTTCACCTGCGCAAAAGCAGCCGCAAAAGAGAAACACAGGAAAAACAGCGTTAAAAATTTATGCTGAAGTCTATAATTATTATCCAAACGTTAAATGTTTTTTAAAATTTGTTTCACCAAATCTTCTACTGAAAATTCCGGATTTTGCTTCAGAATACGGTCTGCCAATTTCTCACTCGTCTTCCTCGGAATTCCCAAAACCTCTAATGCAGATAACGATTCTTCTTTCACTTTATTATCTGCAAATGTAGAAATATTTTCCTCAGAACCTGTGAATTTTTGGACTTTATCACGAAGATCAACAATGATTCTTTCTGCGGTTTTAGTGCCTATTCCTTTCACTTTCTGCAGCAGCATACTGTTGTTGGAAAGGATGGCCGAAGCGATTTCATCCATCGACAAAGAGGACAGCATAATGATGGCAGAAACCGGCCCAACTCCGTTAACACTTATTAAGAGTGTAAACATTTCTTTTTCTAAAATTGTGTTAAAGCCAAACAGCAACTGAGCATCTTCACGAATAATCTGCTGAATGTAAAGAAAAACGTTGCGCCCAACAGCCAACGTCTCGGAAGTCTGCAAACTAACACCCACTCCGTAGCCAACGCCATTAACCTCAACAATGACAAAAGTGGGATGAAGCTGCTGAACAATTCCTTTGAGTGAATATATCATAGCTATTCTAAAATCCTCAAATATAGGGATTTCAAATTTGATATAAAAAACAGATTTGAAGGGATACCAAGCAAATAAATTACGGTATAATTCGAAAATAAGAAGATTCTGAAATTCTGCAATCAAGTCAAATATCATACGAATTTGTTTTCACTCCAAACAATGATTCGATAACTTTGCAGCATGAAAGTTACATTTTTTTCTACCAAACCCTATGATAAGGAACACTTTGACAGAATCAACAAAGATTTCCATTTCAAATTTGATTATTATGAGACCCATCTTGGTCCTCATATTGTGAATGTTATCGAAAAATCCGACGCTATTTGCGCTTTCGTGAACGACAAACTGAATGCGGATGTACTGGAAGTATTGGCTTCTAAAGGTGTAAAATATATTGCGATGCGTTGCGCAGGATTCAACAATGTTGATCTGGATGCCGCTAAGCGACTTGGCCTACGCATCTGCAGAGTGCCTGCTTATTCTCCACAAGCCGTTGCCGAACATGCTATGGCACTGATTCTTACCTTAAACCGCAAAACCAACAAGGCCTACAACCGGGTTCGCGAGCAAAATTTTTCACTGAACGGACTTACCGGTTTCAACATCCACGGAAAAACAATCGGAATTGTGGGAACCGGAAATATTGGACAAGCATTTTACGATGTGATAAGCGGCTTTGGATGTAAAATCATTGCATACGATGTGTACCAAAATCCCAGGTTAGTGGAGGCAGGTGTAGAATATCTTCCGCTGGAGGAGGTTTTTGCCCAGTCTGATATTATCTCATTGCATTGCCCACTTATGGAATCGACGCACCACATGATTAATAAAGAATCTATTAAGCACATGAAAAAAGGAGTGATGATCATCAACACCAGCCGTGGCGGACTGATTGATACCAAAGCCGTTATCCATGGGTTGAAACATAAGCAAATTGGTCATTTGGGAATTGATGTATACGAGCAGGAAGAAAAACTGTTCTTCCGTGATTTGTCGCATGCCATTATTGAAGATGATACCATCCAGTTGCTGATGAGTTTCCCTAATGTTTTGGTTACGGCGCACCAGGCATTCCTAACGAGAGAGGCACTGGAAGAAATTGCCATTACTACATTGACCAATCTGCGGCATTTCCAGAAAAAAGAAGATTTTGAAAATAAAGCCGCATTGCTGGTTTAAATCTGTGTCTTATTAATGATACATTTAAAAATAAATGCGGGGCTAATTATTCATAGCTCCGCATTTACTTTTAATGACGATTATTTTTTTTAAGTCAGATTTTTTTTCTAACGGATCACTATTTTAAACTTCCCTTGTGCACTGAAACTCCGGCAAGCAACCTTTATTAATTTATTCAGTTTGATTTTCCTGCCTCCCGTCGTTGCGCATCCAGAACGGCGATGGTGGCAAGATTCACGATTTCGTCAACACTTGCACGCATCTGCAGAACATGGACTGGTTTTTTTAGTCCCATTAAAATAGGTCCTACAATTTGCGCTACCTTCATTCCGCGAATAATTTTATAGGATAAATTAGCACTTTCAAGATTTGGGAAAACGAAAACATTGGCCGGTGTATTTCCTAATTTCGAAAAAGGATAATCGGAAAGATGATCGCCGTTCATGGCAAAATCGGGTTGTATTTCGCCATCCACAATCATTTTCGGATATTTCTCATGCAGAATTGCTACCGCATTCGCTACCTTTTTGGAGGTATCGGAAATGGCTGCAAAATTCTCAAAAGACAGCATCGCAATTCTGGGCTCTATAGCAAAGGTTTTCACAGAGATTTCGCACATTCGGGCAATATTTACCAAATCATCCGTTGTTGGATTTTGAATGATGGAAGCATCAGCAAAAAACATGGGCTTCTTATCAGTCATAATCATCATCATCGATGAGACTTTGTCGACACCCTTCTCGCGCTCGATAATTTCCAGCACCGGTTTTAGTACAGAAGAATAGTTTTTGGAGAAACCGACGATTAAGCCATCGGTATCACCATGGTGCAGCATCAATGGTCCAAAATAATCTCTTTGACGCACGAATCTTTTGGCTTTATATTCGTTCACCCCTTTGCGTTGCCTCATTTTCCACAAAGTTTCGCGGTACTTAATGCGGTTTTGTTCTTGGTCATCATCCATGGGATCAACAATAGGGACGTTCAGCTCTATGCCGAATTTCTTCATTTGTTCTTTAATAAATTTCTTCTCTCCTAAAAGAATAGGAAAAGCAATGCCCTCTTCGTAAAGAATTTGTGCGGCTTTTAAAACATTATATTCTTCAGCGTTACCGAGTGTAATTCGTTTGGGATTAGAACGTGCACGGTTCTGCATCATCCTGATCAGTTTTTCATCTCGCCCCATCCTGTCGAGCAAAACATTCTCATATTCATCAAAATCTGTGATGGGCTTGCCGGCAATTCCACTTTGCATCGCAGCTTTGGCAACAGCAATAGAAACCCTTGTTAACAAACGGTTATCGAATGGCTTAGGAATAAAATACGCCCGCCCAAACGTTAAACTCGTAAGATTGTAGGCCAAAATAACGGCTTCGGGAACCGGTTCTTTCGCCAAATCGGCAATTGCGTGTACTGCAGCTAGCTTCATGGCTTCATTGATGGCTGATGCCTGCACATCCAGCGCGCCACGAAATATATAGGGAAATCCCAATACATTGTTCACCTGATTGGGATAATCGCTTCTTCCCGTTGCCATAATAGTGTCTTTACGGGTTTCCATGGCCAGATTATACTCAATTTCCGGATCCGGATTGGCCAAACCAAACACAATAGGATTTTCTGCCATGGACAAAAGCATTGCAGGCGTCATCACATTTCCCTTCGAAAGCCCCACAAAAACATCAGCATCCTTCAGTGCCTCTTCTAGCGTAACAAAATCGGTGTGCGCCACAAAATCGATTTTCTCTGGGGTAAGGTTTTCTCTTTTATGATTGATAACACCTTTGGAATCGCACATCAGAATATTTTTCCTGTTGAGCCCGAGCTCAATATAAAGTTTTGTACATGCAATGGCTGCTGCACCAGCTCCATTCACCACCACTTTCACTTCGTCAATTTTCTTCCCTGCCAATTCAAGCGCATTAATCAAAGCTGCGGCAGAAATAATAGCAGTACCGTGCTGGTCGTCGTGCATTAGCGGAATATCCAGTTCATCTTTCAAACGTTGCTCGATGTAGAATGCTTCCGGTGCTTTTATATCTTCCAAATTAATTCCGCCAAAAGTAGGTGCAATTCCTTTTACAATATCGATGAATTTTTCCGGATCCTTTTCATTTATTTCAATATCAAAAACATTGATGTCGGCAAAAATTTTAAAGAGCAACCCTTTTCCTTCCATCACAGGTTTGGATGCTTCCGCACCAATGTCGCCCAATCCAAGTACTGCTGTTCCGTTCGAAATAACCGCTACCAGATTTCCTTTGCCGGTATAGTCGTATGCTTTTTTCGGCTCTTTCTCAATTTCTAAGCAGGGAATGGCAACGCCGGGTGAATAGGCCAATGAAAGATCGCGTGCTGTGGAGTGTGGCTTGGACGGAATAACTTCTATTTTCCCTTTGGGTTCCGACATGTGATATTCTAGTGCTGCACGGTTGAAGTTTTTCTGATCTCTATTGTTTTTAATGGCCATTTTTATTGAAAATTTGAAAGGTTAAAGGTAGGGAATCTCATTCATTGATTCGCCATTTCCTTTGCGCTAAATTTCTAAAATTTTAAGCTTTTTCTCCAATCACCCACTTATTCAGCAAGATTAAGAATGTACATTTTGTGATAGGCGACTAAGCTTTCGATTGGTTTCTGTACGATGACGCCAACGTTGAGGTTAAACTCTGCCGCAGCGGCGCGCAGCACGTCTTCATAATAAAATGCGATGGATCCAATAAAATTGATTTCTGCCTCTTTTGCTTCTTCGTAAGGCAACACCTGATAATCAAGGAAATTCTTCATTTCATCAAACACCATGTTCTGAAAATAGGGATGGCTCTTATGCTCGACCACAAATTTATTGAAGTCTGCCAAATAAGCATTTGCCCGGGGATTATGGTACATGTTTTTGATGGCATCTTCGATGGTAAGGTTGTACTTTTCAACGAAATCATGGTGAAGATCCGCCGGGAGTTTCTTCATAAAAAACCGTCGCAACAAATGTTTTCCGATGGCACTTCCGCTGCCCTCATCACCGATTAGAAATCCTAGCGATGGCAGTTCAAGCTTCACCGTTTTACCATCGAAATAGCAGGAATTGGAACCTGTACCCAAAATACATACAATAGCCGGCTTGCCATTGTATGCTGCATAGGCAGCCGCGGTAAGATCTTCCTTAATCGTTACGTCGGCATTTTTGAAAACGCTCTGAAACTGTTTCTCGACCACGGCCACATTTTCCGGAACTCCGCAACCAGAACCATAGAAGAAAACCTTTTGCAGTTTATCTTTTATGTTATTCAAATTAATGTTCTTTTCAATCTCGGGAACAATCATCTCGGGTTGGATGATATTGGGATTAAAACCTATCGTTTCCGTCTTTAGATGAATTCTGCCTGCTGCATCCAGAATGACCCAGTCGCACTTTGTGGATCCTCCGTCGACAATTGCAATCATAGCGTTAAAGTTTATTCAGCTAAAATATTAATTTAATTTTGAAAACAGACGTAGTGTGTGAAAATATTAAAACGGGAAAATGGAAAACGGGAAAATGGAACTGACAACAACTCGTTGATTTCAGTATTTTTAGACGTTTGAAATCATGCGCTCAAAAGGCATAAAAAAACAGACTCAAAAGCGAGCCTGTCTTGATTTATTGTTGCTTCCAATTTTATTGCACACTCACGATCTCTACAATCTCCGGAGCGTGTTGCTTAATCGTATTTTCTACCCCTAGTTTCATTGTTGAAAAACTCATTGGGCAACCGTGACAGTTCCCAATTAATTTTACAAAAACGGTATCTTCCTTCACATCCACCAATTCAATATCGCCACCATCCCGGTTGAGGAATGGACGAATGGAATCTAAAGCTTCAAGAACCTTGGTAACGGTTTCTTCGTGATTTATTTCTTTCATAAATTTTAATTCAATGTTTGTCGCTGTGTTGTCTATTTTTTAGTTGAGCAACCCGCCATCGTCGTAATTTTAACGGCTTCGGTGGGAGGTATATTTTTGTTTCTTTCCACTAAACTCTCCAGCATATTTTGGGTCACTTTCGTGTAAATCTCTGCAATTTTCGAGTTCTGCTGCAGGGCGGCTGGTCGTCCGATGTCTCCTGCTTCACGAATACTTTGTATTAAAGGAATTTCGCCAAGCACAGGAATTCCCAAATCTTCTGCCAAATACTGTGCCCCCTGATTTCCGAAAATATAATACTTATTATCAGGCAATTCTTCAGGGGTAAAATAAGCCATGTTCTCAATAAGTCCTAATACCGGAATATTGATGCTTTCCATGGTAAACATTGCTATTCCTTTGCGAACATCAGCCAAAGCAATATGCTGCGGCGTTGATACAATGACAGCCCCTGTCACCGGCACTTCCTGCACAATGGATAAATGAATATCTCCTGTTCCTGGCGGCAAATCTATTAAAAGGAAATCGAGCTCACCCCAGTGGGCATCACGAATCATTTGATTAAGTGCTTTTGAAGCCATTGGCCCTCGCCAAACTACTGCCTGATTGGCACCCGAAAAATAACCGATAGAAAGCATTTTAACACCATAATTCTGAATGGGTTCCATCAGGTTTTTTCCATCCACTTCCACGGAAAGTGGCTTAGCGCCGGAGGTGTCCAGCATTGTAGGGATAGAAGGTCCATAAATATCAGCATCCAGCACGCCAACTTTAAAGCCCATTTTTTCTAGCGTGACGGCAATATTGGTGGTAACGGTAGATTTCCCTACCCCTCCTTTTCCTGAGGCAACGGCAATAATATTTTTAATTCCCGGAATCTGCTTACCCTTAATTTGGCTTTGCTGAACCTCCGACGGTTCGGGTGAAGCGATTTTAAGTTTAAGCACAATATCGTCACCAAATTCGGTGGCAAATGCCTGCTTCAAAGCTACCTCTAATTTTTTCTTTTCGTGCATCGCCGGGGAATGCGCCGTCATATCAATGTACACGTCATTTCCCATCACTTGGAAGTTGTGCACCAAATCATCTACTTCTATTTCTTTCAGGAACTCCTGAACTCTTGCTTTCGTCAACATAAATTGCAACTGTATTTGATCTACAAATTTACGGAAAATTTTATTATTTAGAATCAATAAAAACGATGATGCGCATCGTTAAAATACATGATCTTAACGATGAACAGCACGGGTTGAATATTCTCATTTTTACAAATCGCCGCCGTGATCACTTAATTGACCTTCCCATTTCGACACCGCGGAAGTGGCCAACGCATTGCCCAACACATTGGTCATACTTCTTCCCATATCGCAAAAGTGATCGATTGGAAGGATGAGCGCAATACCTTCGGGCGGAATACCAAACATGGTACACGTGGCTACAATAATGACCAAGCTGGCCCTGGGAACACCTGCTATTCCTTTCGAGGTAAGCATAAGCACCAATAGCATGGTGATTTGTTGCCCCAAAGACATTTCGATACCATAAATTTGGGCGATAAAGATGGAGGCAAACGTCATGTACATCATACTTCCGTCCAGGTTAAATGAATATCCTAACGGTAAAATGAAAGACACAACGCGGTTGTTGCAACCAAATCGTTCTAATTCCTCAACCAATTTTGGAAAAACGGCTTCAGAACTGGTGGTCGAGAAAGCAATCAGCAGAGGTTCTTTTATTCTTCGAAAAAGTTCAAACAAACGTTTCCCAATAATCAAATAGCCAACAATGCATAAAACCAACCATAAAACCGCCAACGCTAAAAAGAAATCACGCAGATAAATGGCATAGACGATGAAAATGTCGAATCCGTTTGTGGCTACTACAGCAGCAATTGCCCCTAAAACACCAAATGGTGCTACCCACATAATGTATCCTACCATTTTCAGGATTGCATGCGCACAAATATCGAACGCTTTGATGATCGGTTTTGTATATTCTTCTCCCATATTCGCCAATGCGACCCCAAACATAATAGAGAAAACCACAATTTGCAGCACTTCGTTGGTGGCAAACGCCTCGAAAATACTCTTTGGAACAATATGTTTTACAAAATCTTCCATTGAAAAACCTTTGCTCGAATTTATAAGATCGGCGGCGGACGACGCATCCTGAATGGGGAGCTTCGTTACATGACCAGGCGCTAACCAGTTCACAAAAATTAATCCAATAAAAAGTGAAACCAACGATGCCGAAATAAACCACAACATGGCTTTTGTGCCCACACGACCAATCATTTTAATGTCGCTCATCTTGGCAATGCCCACCACAAGGGTTGTAAATACAAGTGGCGCAATGATCATCTGTACCAAACGGATAAAAACGGTACCCAGGAGTTTGATATTTTGGCTAAATGTTGCCGAGCTTTCGGGATATTGCGTATGGACTATCCCACCAATGATGACTCCCAAAATCAATCCGATGATGATGGCGATAAAGAGTTTGTTTTGACCTTTCATAGCGTTCTTGGCGCCGATTTTTTTCAGCAGTTTACAAATATAGATTTTTTTTGGATTTCGCAAAATCAGGATTTTCACGTTTTTTACACGAGTGATCTGGCTTGCGTTATCCTTAGTACACCTTCAATATCTGCTGGATCGGCACAAAAAAAACCCCTGAAAGTTCAGAGGTTTTGAATAACTATTTCATTGAAATTTATGCCTGCAAATATCTTGCATACGCATATCCTTCAACTCCCGCGGCGGTTTTTACTTTCCACCAATCATCAGAAGTTTGTTCTACCAATGTTACAGTTTCTCCTTTTGCTGCTTTACCAACAACGGCTGCTTCTGTAGATGGCTCTTGTCTAATGTTTAAGTTGGTATCTTCTGTTGCAACAGTTAAGCTTGCTCCTGCAGCCAATCCTGCCACTTGAACATCCACATTAATGTCGGATGCAGAGTAGGTAGAATCGATGGCGCCCAAGGCATTCCAAACTGCGTCTTTTGCTGCCGTGTTGGCTGCGCTTCCGGACACATAAAGAATCCCGTCTTGTTCTGTAACTTGCAAGTTAGAAACCCCAGCAGATTGGGCAGCTGCAATTACACCTGCATATTTATCTTGTAATGTACTCATATTATCTTATTTTACAGTGTAGTTATAATTCACTTTTCCAGCTTTCAAAGCGTCTACAGACATTTTGATTTTTCTGGCCTGCTCTGGAGAAACATTTCCTGTAAGAGTAAGTTCACCATTGATGACTTCTACTTTAACGGAAGGGAAGTCTTTCACCGCATCCGTCACTTTTTGCTGAACGGCAGGATCTACTGCTGAAACCGTTTCCACAGGCGCTGCAACGGTTGCCATATCCATTACATCTTTTACACCTGGAATTGCTTTCAGGGAAGCAATCATTGCATCTTTGGATGCCTGATCTGCAAAAGTACCGCTTAAGTGAGCCGTCCCGTCTTTTACTTCCACAGAAGCATTAGGATTAGCTGTAACTACGGTTGTTGCCTGAGTTTGTAACTCAGCATCAGAAACTTTTTTCTTGCAGCTGATAGAACCAAATGACACAGCAAGTGCCAAAGCCGCCATAGCGAGTGTTTTTTTCATAGTTGAATTGATTAATTGTGTTAAAATTATATGCTCAAATTTACTAATAAAATGTGTGCCGAATTCTTAAAGAATGATAAATTTTTCATAAAATACAGTGCACTGGTTTTCATACCAACACATTATCAATGACTTAAGCATATTATTGGAGTTAACACTTCGCCGTAATCAACAATAATAATGACAAACAGCACCACTCTCTATTTTTTTGAACGCCGTTCAGGAATATTCCATTTTACAATTTTGAGGATATTATGACTTACATTGACAGAGACCTCTTTCCTAAAATCAACCTCTTCCCTAGCCCGGATTGCAACGGCATCCTTTTTTGTTTTGGCAATGGAAAGAGCCAGGCGGAAACAAAAAAGATACAGTGGAAAGCCGGAAAAAGCTCCTAAATGGTGTAGCCCAACAGTTTCAGAACATCTTCTGGCTGCTGTGCATCGCGAAAAAGGGTGTAAGTAAAGTTGCCTTCGTCATCTTTGTCGATGAGGATGTGCTTGGGTTGCGGCATCAGACAGTGGTGTACGCCGCCATAGCCGCTAATGGTTTCCTGATAAGCACCCGTGTGGAAAAAGCCGATGTAGAGCGGTTTCGTATCACTGAAAACCGGTAGATAAATGGCATTGGTATGCTGTTCGGAGTTGTAATAATCGTCCGAATCGCAGGTTAAGCCACCCAGGAAAACGCGTTCATAAGTATCCTCCCACCGGTTAAGCGGCAGCATGATGAAATGTCGGGAAATCGCCCATGTATCAGGCAAAGTCGTCATGAAGGAAGAGTCGATCATGTTCCATTTTTCACGATCGTTCTGGCGTTTCTGAGAAATGATTTTGTAGAGATGCCCTCCACTTTCGCCCACGGTGAAGCTTCCAAATTCGGTATAAATATTGGGCTCTTCAACGCCTTCTTCTTCACAGAATTTTTTAATTTGAGATACGATTTCGTTGACCATATACTGATAATCGTAATCGAAATTGAGCGAGGTTTTGATGGGGAAACCACCGCCGATATTGAGCGAATCTACTTCGGGAGCAATCTTCTTCAACCGTGCGTAAACGCGCAGACATTTGTAAAGTTCGTTCCAGTAATACGCCGTATCCTTAATGCCTGTGTTGATGAAAAAATGCAGCATTTTCAGCCGTGCATTGGGATTCTCTGCAATTTTTTGGGAGTAGTATGGAATGATATCCTTGTACCCAATGCCCAGCCGCGAGGTGTAAAATTCGAACTTGGGCTCTTCTTCTGAGGCGATGCGAATTCCGATGTTGAAATTTACATCGATGGACTCGGTCAGTTTGTCTAGTTCTCTGTAATTATCAAGAATGGGCGTGATGTTTTCGAATCCACTGTTGATCATATCAGAGATTTTCATCAGATAGTCGTCAGTTTTGAAACCATTGCAGATGACCTCGATATTTTTGTCAACTTTTCCTTTGTTGTAGAGGGATTTTACAATGTCCATATCATAGGCAGAAGAAGTCTCAATGGAAATGTCATTTTTGAGGGCTTCTTCCAGAACAAACGCAAAATGGCTCGATTTTGTGCAGTAGCAATAACGGTAATTCTTGGTGTATTGGTTCAGTTCGAACGCCTCCTTGAACCAAGCTTTTGCCCGCTGAATGTTCATGGATATTTTGGGTAAATAATTAAATTTCAGAGGCGTACCAAATTTTTCAACAACCTCCATGAGCGGAATATCATGGAAAAGCAATTGATTTTCCAATACGTTGAATTCTTCGGTAGGAAAATACAGGGTTTGGTCGATTAATTCTGAATATTTAATTTTCATTCTTACAAATTTAACGTTATAACGTGAAGTTCATCTCTTAAAACCGACTGCAAATTTGGTGAAAAAAGTTGGTTTTAATGTTACATCAAATTCAATTATTGTGAAGATTGACCTCCCTCCCCACCAGCTGCATTTTCATTGGCTACAAAAACAATAAGATCGCCTTTGGTGAAATGTAAAATTACAGAATCAGCCACTGCAAAATTGCGCGTCCCGATGCGACCGGTTTGCGATAGACTTTCGTCTTTCAATTCCCAATTGAGACCGTTTGTACTGATATGATGCGCTTCGGGAAAGGGATATAATGAAATAATTTCACCTTTCATATTATTCAAAACTAAATTTTTAGGTGAAAAAAAATAACGTGAAAATTCGTCATAAAAGGTGATACTTAATCTTTCTTTATATCGAAATGCTGCCGTGAGGTTCCCCAAAAAATGATCCATCTCTGCACCACTTCCACCGTAAACATCAACGTGGGTACCCCCCTCATCTACGATAATTTCCAAAGCTTTTTCAAAATCCGTTCTGTTTTGATCGGGTGTATGAATAAATTTTTCCTGATCTACATCTTCATCGTAGCCATCATGAGAATCGTAATCGCCTGAAATAAAATCGAGATGGAGAAGTGGGAATTTTTTCTCCTTTAAATAATGAAAAGCACCATCTGTACACGCAATCAATGCATAACCTTCTGGGGAAGGAAGCTTCTCTGGCGGAACTCCGTTAATGAAAAGAAGAGCTGAACGTTGATTCATTGAAACTTGTTTTTTATTATTGTTTTATAACCTTTCACTGGGAATCCAGAATTCTTCGACATCTCCGTTGCATTTCGAAATATAACGCGCCAAAACAAAAAGATAGTCAGATAGGCGGTTGAGGTACTTAATGATGAGTGGACGAACCTCTTCAGACTCACTGAGGAACACCAAACCGCGCTCTGCCCTTCGGCAAACCGTTCTGCAGATATGAAGCGACGTGGCCGATTTACCTCCACCCGGAAGAATAAAATTCTGGAGCGGTTCCAAATGCTGTTCCCATTCATCGATCCACCTTTCGAGTTCTTCCACTTCATTTTCCGCAATCATGAGTGCTAACCGAGGTTTTCCGTTGGCCAACATTAATTTATCTGCTGGCGTAGCCGATTCGGAACCTACCGTAAAAAGGTCAAACTGTATCTTTCGAAGTTGTTCCAATACTTTTGGATCACCAATTTCACTTTTAGCGAATCCGATAAATGAATTGAGTTCATCAATATTTCCGTACGAATCTACTCGTGCCGACGATTTTGGAACTCTTGTGCCTCCGTACAAAGCGGTTTGACCTTTATCGCCGGTTTTAGTATAAATTTTCATTGCTAGATGGATTTTTTAAAGAGTAAATGTAACAATTTATAAACGGAGTTGATCTGATTTTTTAATACTGATTATCAGTATGTTGTCAAAAATCATGTGTTTTTTTGTAATAAATCCTTTAATACCTCCTCCAACCTTTAAGAAAAGTGAATGTTGAGCCCCGACATTCCTGTAAAAAAACCAGTATCTTTCAATACCGCTTTTGCGTCCACATTCAAATGAAACAGACACATAATGAAAACCGAGTTTAAAGAAATATACAAGGATCTTTCACCAAAGATTTACAAACTGTGTTTAAGTTACTGTGCAGATCGGGCTTTGGCAGACGATCTTCATCAGGAAACGTGGATTGCAGTTTGGGAAAGTTTACCCAAGTTTCGCCACGAAAGCCAATTAAGTACCTGGATCTACCGAATTGCGATTAACACTTGCCTTACCGGCATGAAAAAACACAAAGACAAAAACCTGAACTCCGAAAAAATACTATCGAAAATTGTGGCGGACGAGAGCTTTGACGAGCATCAAATGACGATTCTTCAGCAGAGCATTGCCCAACTAAGAGAAGCCGACCGCATCATCATTACACTGGTTCTGGAGGAAAAGCCCTACACAGAAATTGCAGAAATTACCGGTATTACCGAAAATAATTTGCGCGTGAAAATTCACCGAATAAAAAGAGAACTCTCAGAAATATATAAAAAATATGAAAACCTTTGAAGATTTACAAACCGTTTGGAAACAGAACGACGGCGCAAAATCGGTGCCCCAGTCAAATTTCAGCACATTGCGAAGCCAAAAGCAGAAAATGCGCAACAAATCACTGTTTACCGCCTTTGCTTTGTTACTCACCGGCATTTTTGTCCTGACTATAATGAACAGTTTAGATAAAAATATCCAATCGATTACCGTAATGGCTGCGATGATTTTTATTGCGATTACCTGTTGGCTACAGGCACTGCTGCAATTTATAAACGCCAGAAAACTGGACGATATTGATGAAACTCTGCCCCCAAAACAACTACTTCAGCAATGGCAGAATTACCGTACTTTTCAAAAAAAACAATCGGTATGGAATATGCCACTCTATTACATTTTGCTGGGAACGGCGCTTGGTTTTTACCTCTTTGAAATCATTAAAAATGCAAGTGTACTCTTAAAAATAATAGTATTTACCGTTACTTACGGTTGGATGTTGTTTGCATATTTCTATCTTGGTAAAAGACAGATAAAGAAACATAATTCGAAAATTGATGCGATGATAAAGGACCTCAAAGAGCTAGAAAACCAATTTGAATAGTTGGCAGGTAACAACATTCCTTATAAAGAACATGGAAAGGTTAAAGTTCGTCTAAAACGATATGCCACATTTTTCTGTTGAACGACCTGAAAAAATTAACATGCCCTATTTCTCCCTTTTCAGATTCGATGGTTTTTAGTTCACGGTACGTCTTCTGCAAATGAGGATAAACGGATGACAGCAAGCTTTCCATGCCTTTTTCAGTAACCCACGGATCATCTTGGGCATACATCACCACAGTAGGTTGAGAAAGCGCACGGGCATAATTATACTTGATTTTTTCATAGAGACGGCTGGTGGATTTTGGATGAAGAATTAGCGTTCTCCAGTCGTTGGCCACTCCTTTTGGCAGCGACTCACCCAAACCAAACCACTGCGCGGGGAAAAAACCTAAAAGACAATTGGTTAGCGGAACTGCAACCCCGAAACCCAAGAGTGCAGTGATGGCTACACGCGTTTTGAGATTCCCAACATATGCATCCTGAGTGGCAATGAAAATAAACTTACCAAAAATGGCGGTACTTACTGTCATTCCTAAAATTAATGCACCAACCGAATGACCCAGACAAAACTTCTGATAAGAACGAAAATTTTCATCGATAAATGTGGTGATTGTTTTTAAATCTTCAGTTCCCCAAATCCTCATGGATGCTTTAAAGCCCTTCATTTCTTCCGGTTTCGAAAGCCCTATTCCTCTATAATCGTAGGTGATGACCGTAACTCCTTCTTCTGCCATAAATTTCGCAAACGAAAAATAAACCTGCTGTTTGACGCCGGTGGCCGAATTGATGAGCAAGAGTTTGCCATTCGGTTGGTGCGCTTCGAAAACCGTCACCGAAAGCCGAACACCGTCGGAAGCATGGAGCCATAATGATTTCATTTCCAACAAAAATCCACCGTTTAGCAGTGGAAATTAAGTTTTCAAAAATAAGAATTTAAGGAGTAAATCCTGAAAAAATCGGTATGTTGATAATAGCGAATTACTTCGACCATACGTCTTTGAGATGAGGCAAACTGCTTTGCGAGCCACTGTTGCGGGTCACTTTCAAGGATACATCGTTGCCAAACTTCACGCACTCGTCAATAGAATTGCCGTGGCACATGGCCACTGCGAAACCCGAGGTAAAGGCATCACCCATACCCATTTTATGCAACATCGAATCGTGCTGATTGCGGTAATATTTCATTTCGGAACCATTAAAATAGGTCGTGGAATTAGAATCGTCGCGCACAAATAGCTTATTGGGATATTTTCGTAAAATTTCCTCTCGCAGTTCGTGGCCGAAAATTATAGAAAGTTCGCTGCTTTTGGCTACAATAAAACTGGCATCCTCAATAACATCCTGTGAAAGTTTCTTAGCAGGCGCTGCGTAAATACCCACTTTTTTACCATATTTTTTTGCCAATTCTACAGTAAACTCCACGGTTTCCATTGGAATTTCCAGCTGAATTAAAATAACATCAGCGGTATCAAAGAATTTTTCAGCAGCAGCGATGTGCGAGATGTTCAGCAAAAAATTGGAAGCCGGCACCACAACAATGGAATTAATACCTTCGGAAGTGGTCACAAAAGCCGTCCCGGTGGGCGCATCTTCTGCCTCAAAAACATATCCCACATTAACGCCTTCATCAACGAGGTTTCTCATGATTTGCTGACCTAATGGATCCATGCCCACACAACTGATGAAGTAAACGCTGGCACCCAACCGTGCGGCTGCTACTGCCTGATTGGCGCCTTTACCACCAAAAAAATTTTCAGATTTTTGTGCCAATACAGTTTCGTTGGGTTTTGGCAACCGATCCGTAGTGAGAACCAGATCAATGGAGGAACTTCCTACGACGATAATTTTCGGTTGTTCGGGCGTAATGTTCATAAGGATAGAAATTAACAATAGTGTTTGAACAAAAATATTCTATTAAAGTGATTCCAAGAAATGCGTTAACATTAATTAACAGCGCTAATCTCAATAAACTCAGTGACCAACTTTACCGGCAGATTCTCTTGGCTGAAACCGATGTAGCTTCCATAAAAACCTTCTCCATAGCCCGTTTCGAAACTGAAGATATTCCCGGGCTTCTCGCTGTTGGGTTGCAGAAAGCAAAACTGGTCTGCCGCACCACTTTCGTCATAAAAATGAGGGTGAAAAAACTCTTCATAAATCCCCAAAAAATCGGCTCCTTTACGATGGAAAAGTCTTTTCTCCAAAAGGTTAAGTTCATCCTGGGTATCTGCATCCATAAAGCTTCCCATGCCACTTTCTACAGGATAGCCATAGATTTCACCGGTTTGCAAATCGTTCACATTCTGACCCTCTGTTGTTGCCATTTTCCATTCTTTAACCGCCTCATTTCGAAAAACAATTTCTACATACGCAATGCAATCGGAGGAAGTTTCTTTATGCACCAAAACATTAAAATCACCGGTTGGGAAAAGAATTTCAAATTCCTTCATATCGCTGGTAATTAATGGGTCGCATGCCACCAGTTTTCCTGTAGGAAGGTTAATTTTCCCGGCTTCATATGTCTCCAGCAGAGGACTTTCAACAAAACTTTTACTAAAAAGTGTTGCAATATTTTCGAGGTGTTTCATCGTTTTCGGTGTTTCATGCAACAATTATTGCTAGTTTCAGAATATGCTGTACTTACAGGGTTTTCAATTTCTCTTCCAATAACGCAATTTTATCCTGCGCATCTTTTTGCTTATTTAATTCATTGTCAACCACTTGTTGTGGCGCACCTGCCATGAATTTTTCATTTGACAGTTTCTTTTCCACTGAGATAAGAAATCCTTTTAGGTACTTTATTTCTTCTTCGGTTTTTATTTTTTCCTCTGCCAAATCTAAGTTATCACTCAAAGGAATGGAAACTTCTGTGGCACCTACAAGAAAGGAAAAACTCGGCTTGTCAGTTTTGGAACCAAAATGAATAGCGCTGATATTCGCCAATTTCATGATCAGATTTTCGTTGGCAAAAGCATCGGCATTGGTGAAAACCTCCACTTCTTCTCGAGGTGAAATACCTTTCGACTGCCTGTAATTTCTAACCCCTGAAATAAGTTCTTTTGAATAGTCAAAATCTTTAATAAGCTGATCATCATAAGATTCTGCCTGCTTCTGCTGCGAAATAACCAATGCGTTTTCCTTGCTACGCTTCGCCATATTTTGCCATAACTCTTCCGACAGAAAAGGCATAAATGGATGCAGCAACTTCATTAGTTCCTCGAAATAAACGATGGTTTTTTGGTACACTTCTGTAGAAACTGGTTCGCCAAATTGGGGTTTAATGGCTTCCAGATACCAGGAACAGAAATCGTCCCAAATCAGTTTATAGACCAAATGCAGAGCATCCGAAATTCTGAATTTTTCGAATTGCTCTTCAATCTCCAGAATGGTTTTATCCATTTGGTTACCGAACCAGTCAATGGCTTGCTGATCTGCCGCAGTGGGTTTCACGGTTTCATCTTTCTTCCATCCCTGAATCAATTTGTACGCATTCCATATTTTAGTGGCAAAATTTCGTCCCTGCAGCATTAAATCTTCATCAAATAGCAAATCGTTTCCGGCGGCTGAACTCAATAAAATTCCAACACGAACACCGTCTGCTCCATACTTATTCATGAGTTCAATTGGATCTGGTGAGTTACCCAAAGACTTGCTCATTTTTCTTCTCTGCTTGTCCCGAACAATGCCTGTAAAGTAAACATTCTTGAAAGGGATTTCTTTTCTGTACTCCAAGCCGGCCATGATCATTCTTGCGACCCAGAAGAAAATAATATCGGGTCCGGTCACTAAATCTGAAGTCGGGTAATAATAATTAATGTCTTTATTGTCGGGATCAATTAATCCATCAAACACCGAAATGGGCCATAACCAAGATGAAAACCAAGTGTCGAGTGCATCTTCATCCTGCGTTAAATCCTTTAAAGAAAGTGCTTCGTTGCCGGATTTTTCTTTAGCTAAAATTAAAGCTGCCTCGGCATTGACGGCCACTACGAAATCATTCTCTCCTTCACCGTAATAATAAGCAGGGATTTGCTGACCCCACCACAACTGCCTGGAAATATTCCAGTCACGGATGTTTTCCATCCAGTGTTTATAAGTATTTTTAAATTTTTCCGGATGAAATTTTACCTGATCGCACATCACCACATCGAGTGCTGGTTTTGCAATATCAGACATTTTCAGAAACCATTGCTGCGAAATTTTGGGTTCGATGATGGCACCTGTTCTTTCCGAAGTTCCTACTTTATTGACATAATCTTCCTGCTTCAGCAAAAGGCCGAGTTCTTGTAATTCTTTGGCAATTCGCTTTCGGACTTCGAAACGGTTTATACCTGCATAATGCAATGCATGTTGATTAAGATTGGCATCATCATCCAAGGTATCAATCATAGGTAACTGATGGCGTTGCCCTATTTCATAATCGTTGGTGTCGTGTGCAGGCGTAATTTTCAGTGCACCGGTTCCGAAATCTATATCCACGTAATCGTCCTCAATAATCGGGATTAACCTATTAGCAATGGGGACAATAACATTTTTCCCTTTCAAGTGGGCGTATCTTTCATCATTTGGATTGATGCAAACAGCGGTATCGCCGAAAATGGTTTCAGGACGGGTTGTTGCCACCGAAAGAAATTCTTCAGAACCCTCTATTTTATATTTAAGGAAATAGAGTTGACCATTTTGCTCGATGAAATTTACTTCTTCATCGGATATGTTGGTTTTGGCTTCGGGATCCCAGTTCACCATTCGATATCCTCGATAGATAAGTCCTTTATTATACAAATCCACAAAGGAAATAATAACTTGTTCGGACAACTTTGGCTCCATGGTAAAGCGGGTTCTCTCCCAATCGCAGGATGCACCGAGTTTTTTGAGTTGCTCCAGGATAGTTCCACCGTAATTATTGGTCCATTCCCAAGCATGTTTAAGAAACTCTTCCCGGGTAATATCAGATTTATTGATTCCCTGTTCTTTCAGTTTTGCCACCACTTTTGCTTCGGTTGCAATGGATGCGTGGTCTGTACCCGGAACCCAGCAGGCATTGTAACCCTGCATCCTTGCACGACGCACCAACACGTCCTGAATGGTATTATTCAGCATGTGGCCCATGTGGAGAATTCCTGTTACATTGGGAGGCGGAATAACCACGGTGTAGGGAGGTTTTTCGTTGGGTTCAGAGTGAAAGTAGTGATGATCCAGCCAGTATTGATACCATTTCTTCTCGGTTTCCTGAGGATTATATTTGTCTGAAATCTGCATAAAATGTTAAGTAAATATTAAAATCTTTATGCAAAAATAGGGTAAATAAAAATTTTTATAATGCTTATTAAAATAATTTTTAACTTTGTTTGCTGAAATTCAATCTAAAAATTGTTCATAACAAAATTAAACCAAACAAGATATGAAAAAAATCTTCGCAGCAATGTTTATCACTGCATCATTTGCGTTCGCTAGCGCGCAAACAATTTCATTCGACAAAACAACAGTAGATTATGGTACCGTGAAAAACGGCGCAGATGGTAACCGTGTTTTCGTTGTAAAAAACACAGGCGACAAACCCCTTATTATTTCAAGAGTACAAGCATCTTGCGGATGCACCATTCCTGAATGGAGCCAAGAACCTATTATGCCTGGAAAAACAGGACAGATCAAGGTTCATTACGACACTAAAATTGGAGGGCCTTTCCAGAAGTTGATCCAAGTGTACTCAAATGACCCTGCTAATGTGACTGCTACCATCAACATTAAAGGTACTGTAGAACAAGCAAATGCTCAACCTGCTGCCTCAAAAGGAGAAGTAATGCTTTCTAACACTGCAACTTTACAAGCAGCCCCTGCAAAAGCGGAAGTTTTGAAAACCGAAGCTGCTGCTAAAAAACAAGCCAAAAAACTAGGCAAAAAAGCAGATCTTTAATACGGCACTGTTCAAAATTAAAAATTGAAAATCACTTCATAATTGGAGTGATTTTTTTACTTTAGATAAAAAATTACACTATGGATTTAGACTTCACCGATAATTTCCTAATAAAAGGAAAATTTTCCATTAAAGACGCCTCCACAGAATACAAAGGCGGCCTTACCAAAGACAAGGGCATACAAATGCTGCAGGATGAAAAGGAAAAACTGCGGGACTTGCAGGAAAAACTGTATGCTGACGGAAGCAAATCATTACTTATTGTTATTCAGGCCATGGACGCTGCCGGCAAAGACTCGCTTATTGAGCATGTTTTCGGAGGGGTAAACCCACAAGGTTGCGAAGTAACCAGCTTCAAAACACCCAGTACAAAAGAGTATAGCCATGATTTTCTTTGGCGGCACTATATTGCACTTCCACAAAAGGGACAAATCGGGATTTTCAACCGAAGCCATTACGAAAGCGTTTTAGTTTGTAAAGTGCACCCAGACTATAACATGAACGAAAAAGTTTGGAAATCCACCACCGATTTCGATGATAAGTTCTGGGAAAACCGTTACGAAAGCATCCGAAATTTCGAGAAACATCTGGCACAAAACGGAACCACCATTGTTAAGCTCTTCCTGCACGTTTCAAAAAAAGAGCAGAAAAAAAGATTTTTGGACCGTATCAACGAGCAAGAAAAAAACTGGAAATTTTCACTTTCTGACCTTTCGGAGCGTGAATTGTGGAGCAAGTACATGGATGCCTATGAAGAGGCCATTAATGAAACCTCAAAAGAATATGCACCATGGCATGTATTGCCAGCGGATGATAAATGGTTTACGCGCACTGCAGCGATACAGATCATTATTGATGCGCTGGATAAAATGGATTTAAAATATCCGGAACTTAATGATAAAGATCGTGATGCTTTAGAAGCAGCCAAGAAACAGCTGGAAGACGAAAAGTAAGCAGAAACAAGAAAACCACAAGAAAAACTATAAGCCGGATTCTGTACTCCACAAAAGCGGAGCGCCTGTTATTTATCTACGTTCAGCATTGCTGCAGAACTTGAGCTGTTTACCCCTCGGCATTGAACGAGCCGCTCTTAGTTGCCGATATACTTAACATTGCACCGCAAAGAGTTTACCTGATTTCACTATAAATTAATATACATCCTTTCTGTTGCACTGGTCCTGATCTTGCGACCGACGGAAGTTATCCGCTTTGCTGCCCTATGGTGTCCGGACTTTCCTACCCCCAAAAAGGGAATCAACAAGCCGTTTTTCTTGTGGGCAACAAAGGTACTGAAATTTAGTAACTGTCTAAATTTTTACCAACAACAGTTAAAAGTTTAAAACCATAGTCTTTTCTATGCTTTTGGGTTCTTTGGAGCGTATTTTCTACTTCCTATTTTTGATATGACACGCTAAATCTGCAAACATGAAGCAAAAAATCAATCTCTAAGTCTCTCCAAAATCAAAAGAAATAAAATTCTAGACCGTTACTTAAAATAAGAAACAGCTAACGGCAGATCCAGCCAGATCAAAGGCATTAAAATTATCGTAGAGTTTTAAACAAAGGCGATATCTTATTAAAGTCATACCAACTCATTTTCCTGATATTACATTCGCTTAAAAAAGCACCACAGATACACAGATGATGAAACATCAAAAAAATTGTAATCTGCGTATCTCTGGTAATGTTATTTCAATAAATGAATGTAATTTAAAAGTTATTTGCCAATATTTTAATGCGTTTGACCTGTTGCTGATCTTCGGAATCTGGACATTGGCTTCGGCACAAAAATTTATCAAAGACATTGAAATTTCAGAGAAAACACTAAACTTTTCTTAACTGAATTTAAAGAAAAATTCTACACTATATTTTACAATAAAATCCACGAACTTCTATGCCGAAAATTTTTACAATAAAAAATTTTCTTTACTTTTGAAAGAATGATTTGCCATTATGGGTATGGATAAAAAAGACATATTAATTCTTCAGCTCCTGCAGGAAGATTCCACATTATCAGTAAAAGAAATCTCCGAAAAAATCGGATTGACTTTTACACCTACCTACGAACGTATTAAAAATCTTGAAAAACAAGGTGTCGTTGAAAAATATGTGGCAATCCTGAACCGGGAAAAACTCGGAATCAACATCGTCGTCTATTGCAATGTACGCCTCAAGGAGCAATCTCATAAAACCTTGCAGGAGTTTGAAGATTATATTTCTAAATATGATGAGATTCAGGAAATTACAAGTCTTTCCGGTGAGTACGACTATATGCTGAAAATCCTTGCCAATGACATCAATTCTTATAATGAATTTACGGTAAATATAATTTCCAACAGTCCTCATATAGGGCAGTATCACAGTTCTATCGTCCTACACGAAACCAAAAAAACAACTAAGTTTAAACTGGATTAATCGAAATTTTTACCTGGAGAAATTTCGTTGTTTTATCCCAGTAATTTATTTCTCAATTTATTGAAGTGATATTCGATTTCATCGAGGCACAAGTTACCCAAACTGCCTTGGTGAGAATGGTTCAGCTCTTTGTAATCGTATTCAAATGCGTTGTTCTCTATCTCCTGCCCGATTTGGATGTAGGCATCCCGGAATGATTTCCCGTTTTTCACTTCCTCGTTGATTTTCTCTACGCTGAAGATATATTTGTACTTATCCTCATCCAGAATATGGTCTCTCACCTCGATATTCGGAAGTGTGTAAGCCAAGATTTCCAAACATTCCTTTAGAGAATCGATGGCCGGGAAAAGGATTTCTTTAGTCATCTGCAAATCCCTGTGATAGCCGGATGGCAGATTATTGGTCACCAAAATCAATTCATTGGGCAAAGCCTGGATCCGGTTGCATCTTGCCCTTACCAGCTCAAAAATATCCGGATTTTTTTTGTGTGGCATAATGCTGCTTCCGGTTGTAAATTCTTTCGGAAAGCTGATAAAATCAAAATTCTGGCTCAGGTAAAGGCACACATCATAAGAAAACTTAGACAAAGTCCCTGCTAAAACGGATAATGCATTGGCCAGTAATTTTTCCGATTTTCCTCGCGTCATCTGCGCATAAACCACATTATAATTCAAAGTTGTGAAACCTAATTTATAAGTGGTGCTTTCCCTGTCCACAGGAAATGATGAACCATAGCCGGCTGCCGAACCCAAGGGGTTTTTGTTAATGATATTCTTGGTTGCAAACAGCAGTTCCAAATCATCGACCAGAGCTTCTGCATAAGCGCCAAACCATAAGCCGAAAGATGATGGCATTGCGACCTGAAAATGCGTATAACCTGGCAACAACACATTTTTATGTTGATTGGCTTTGTCTTTCAGTATTTGAAAGAATGAATCTGTAAGCTCGGTAATTGCACGGATTTCATCAAGCAAATAAAGTTTGACGTCCGTCAAAACCTGATCATTCCTTGATCTTGCGGTATGAATTTTTTTTCCTGTTTCGCCGAGTTTTTCAATCAGGATGGATTCAATCTGAGAGTGGATATCTTCTGCAGTTTTATCGATCTCGAAACTGCCTTTTTCGATTTCGGAAAGAACTTCTTCCAAAACAAAAACGATTGCCTGCTCCTCATCCAGTCGTATCAGTCCAACTTCTGCCAACATCTTGGCGTGGGCAATGGAGCCTACAACATCGTATTTTGCCAGCCTGTCGTCAAAATCAATATCTTTACCAACTGTAAATTTGGTCACCAAATCATTGGTTTTGATATTGTCTTTTTGCCAGATTTTTTTCATTTTAATCTATTTTAAGACATTAGATTTTAGAGATTAGAAGCTAGATTCAATTTGGTTTTCTAATTTCTAAAAGCTCAATTCTAAAGTCTGTTAAAGAACTTTTTCTAAAATTTTGATATAAATATCAATCCCTTCCCGGATCTCGTCTATGTAAACAAACTCATCTGCCGTGTGAGACCTCAGGCTATCGCCTACGCCTAATTTTACCGATGTACACGGAATAATGGCCTGATCCGAGGATGTTGGCGAACCGTAAGTAGTCCTGCCCAACGCAATCCCAGCCTGAACAAACGGATGACTGATATCAATCCTGGACGAGTTGAGGCGGAAAGATCTTGGCGTCAGTTTGGATTTCATCTGCGACTGGATAATTTCGAAAACTTCCCTGTTATTATACTCATCCGTCACACGCACGTCCAGCGTGAAGTTGCATTTCTCGGGAACCACATTATGCTGCGTCCCGGCATTGATAACCGATAAAGTCACTTTCACTTCGCCCAAATAATCTGAAACTTTAGGGAATTTGAAGTCCAGGATGGTCTGCAAATCCTTCATACACTTCACAATAGCGTTATCATCGTTCGGATGCGCCGCGTGGGAAGGCGTTCCCGTCATTTCTCCATCAATGACCAAAAGACCTTTCTCTGCAATCGCAAGGTTCATTTTGGTAGGCTCTCCAACAATCGCCAATTCTACATTAGGAAGTTGTGGGAACAAAGCTTCGATGCCGTCTAAACCTGAAATCTCCTCCTCTGCCGTCAACGCAATAATGAGGTTGTGAGCTAAATCTTCGGCTTCATAAAAATAAAGGAATGTCTGCGCCATTGCCACCAGAGATGCACCGGCGTCATTGCTTCCCAAACCAAATAACTTTCCATCTTTCTCCACCGGAATAAAAGGATCCAGCGTATAAGCTTTGTTGGGTTTTACCGTGTCGTGGTGCGTATTGAGCAGGATGGACGGCTTGGCCGGATCAAAATGTTTGTTGGTAGCCCAAATGTTATTTTTGAATCGGTTGACAACAATATGATGTTCGTTAAAAAAACCTTCTATAATAAGTGACACGTTATATTCGTCACGGCTCATAGAGGGTGTTGCAATCAATTTTTTAAGTAGCTTGACGGCATTTTCCGTTAATTCTTCCCGGCTAAAGACAGATTTCAGTTCCTTCATTTCCTTGTAATATTTGAGCTGACAGTTTATTTTCGTTAATCAAAAATACTTTCTTTACGCCATTTTCTTTGGCCAGAAAAGCATTGTGTAATTTGGGTAAAATCCCCTTGTGAAGTTTTCCCTCGGATTTAAGCTGAAGGAATTCTTCTTTATTAATGGTCTGCAATGTGGAATGGTCGTCCTCCACATTTTCCAAAACGCCGTTTTTATCAAAACAAAACAGCAGTTCTGTATCCCATTTTTCTGATAAAGACTGAGCGATAGTTCCGGCAATTGTATCTGCATTGGTGTTGAACAGATTTCCCATTTTATCGTGAGTGATCGCAGAAAACACCGGAACCAAACCCAGATTTATCATATTAACAATCAATTCCTGATTGATACTATTTTTATCGATATCGCCAACAAAACCAAAATCAATGCTTGGATGCTGGCGTTTGCTTGCCTGGATAACATTGCCATCCGCACCGGAAAACCCAATGGCATTACAACCGAGATGCTGCAGTCTGGCCACGATATTTTTATTGATATTCCCGGCATAGACCATTGTCACAATATCCAGCGTCGCTTTATCTGTAATCCTGCGGCCATCAATCATCTGCTGAGGTACATCCAGTTTTTCGGCAAGCGTATTGGCTAATTTCCCACCACCATGCACGAGTATTTTTGGTGCATCGATCCCGGCAAACTGAATAAGAAAATCGTTCAATGACTTTTCGTCATCAATTAGATTCCCACCAATTTTTATGATATATAATTTTTGCATTTTAGTTTCCAATTCTTAAATAATTTACACAATGGCACAAGCATTCCTTATCGTACAATATCTTGTGTTAAGGCACTAAGTTTTAAAATCTTTGATTTTTTGTGACTTTGTGTTTAATCTTTATTCAAATTATCTAATATGTCAGAGAAAACTGTTTGGGCAGAAAAAATCCTGTTTTTGGCCTGCTGATAAATTATGGAATGATCGCCATCCATCACCTCGTCACTCAATTCCAGATTTCTACGAACGGGCAAACAGTGCATCACCTTGGCCTGATGGGTATTTTCCAACTTTTCATTGGTCAGCATCCACTCACCCTCCACTTTTGGCATTGCCGCATAATCATCGAAAGACGACCAGTTTTTGACATAGACAAAATCTGCATCTTTCAAAGCTTCGTCCTGATTATGGATGACAGGCGTATCTTTTGTAAATTTTTTGTCCAGGTCATAGCCTTCCGGATTGGTAATCACAAAATCAACATCCATCTGCTGCATCCACTCGGTAAAAGAATTGGCTACGGCGTGGGCAATCGGTTTGATATGCGGCGCCCAGGTCAAAACAACTTTTGGTTTACGTTTTTCTTTCCAGTTTTCTGTAATCGTAATGCAGTCCGCCAAACTTTGCAAAGGATGTCTTGTCGCTGATTCTAACGAAACAACCGGAACCTTTGCATATTTAAGGAACTGGCTGAGGATACTTTCTTTCACATCATCTTCCTTACTTTTCATCCCTGCAAAACATCGCACGGCAATGATGTCACAGTATTGATTCAATACTTCTATCGCATCTTTGACATGTTCCACCGTATTGCCATCCATCACAGTTCCATCAGCAAATTCCAGATTCCATGCTTCTTGCGCCGCATTGAGAATCAAGACATTCAGTCCGAGATTCTGAGCTGCAATTTGGGAACTTAACCTTGTCCTAAGACTGGAATTCAGGAAAACCAGACCAATCGTTTTTCCTTTGCCTTTGGTTGGATTTTCCAGTGGTTTTTCTTTTATTTCTAAAGCTTTTGCAATGGTGTCCTGCAAATTATCTATATCGTAAACCGAAGTGAAATTTTTCATTATTATTTAATTTTATTGCAAAGGCGCTAATTATTTTGTGTAATTCAACTTTTATAAGTCGTCAATTTTTAACATACCGTTTTTGCGACTTTACAACATTATAATTATTGACTTTTTGTGCCTTTGCGCTATTTTAATTCTATTATTTCTGCATCAATCGCTTTCAAAGTTTTTTCCAACGCGTTGATGAACAAATCGGATTCTTTTTCGGTGATGTTGAGCGCAGGTAAAATCCTCAGAACACTTTTGTCATTGGCATTTCCGGTAAAAATAAAATGCTCAAACAGCAATTCTTTCCGGACATCCGCACAAGGCTGATCCAGCTCAATCCCCATCATCAGGCCGCGCCTTTTGATGTTTTTGATATGAGGGAAATTTTTAATTTTTTCTTCGATGTATTTGCCGATTTTTTCAGCATTTTCGATTAATTTTTCGTTCTCAATCACCTCCAAAACTGCCAATCCGGCAACGCAGGCCAAATGATTACCGCCAAATGTGGTTCCCAGCAATCCGTAATTGGCCTTGAATTTTGGACTGATCAAAACACCGCCCATCGGGAAACCATTTCCCATTCCTTTTGCCACCGTAATCAAGTCCGGTTTGATGCCGAATTCCTGATGCGCAAAGAACTTCCCGGAACGCCCGTAACCCGACTGAACTTCGTCCAGAATCAGAACCGAATCATTTTCCTGACATAACTTTTCAACCGTCAAAATGAAATCTTCAGTCAACAAATTGATGCCACCAACGCCCTGGATTCCTTCTACAATCACTGCAGAAATTTCGTTCTGGTTTTCTGCAAAAATCTTTTTCAGTTCTTCTGAATTATTGAATTCACACTTGATGAAATTATCGGATTTATTGACCGGCGCTACGATTTTTGGATTATCAGTTACCGCAACTGCCGCAGAAGTCCTGCCGTGAAAAGACTCGGAGAAATACACCACTTTCTTTTTCCCGTTATGAAACGATGCCAGTTTCAAAGCATTTTCATTGGCTTCCGCCCCAGAATTGCACAGGAACAAAGAGTAATCTTCATAACCTGCTAATTTCCCTAGTTTATCCGCCAGTTCTTCCTGAATTTTGTTCTCTACAGAATTGGAATAAAAACTAATTTTCTCCAATTGATTTTTCAATTTTTCTACATAAAGCGGATGATTGTGACCAATGGAAATCACAGCGTGACCGCCATAAAAATCAAGATATTGCTGTCCTTTTTCGTCCCAAAGAAAAGAACCCTGGGCTTTTACCGGATTGATATTGAAGAGTGGATATACGTTGAATAAATTCACTTTACATTTTTATTTTTAACGCAAAGAGCGCAAAGATTTTTTTAATTTTCAAACTGCTTTTAAGTCGCAAAGGTTAGAATGCTAAAGGTTTTAAATTCAAACCTAAATTTTGTTCCCAGCCGTTGGCGATGTTCATATTCTGAACCGCTTGGCCCGATGCACCTTTCAGCAGGTTGTCAATCGTGGAATGAATGGCAATTTTATTAGCTTTTTTTTCGATTTGGATCGCACAGAAATTGGTATTGACCACCTGCTTCATATCAATCGGTTTTTCTGAAATTTTTACAAAAGGGGACTCTTTATAAAAATCTTGATACAATGTGTAAATTTTTTCTAATTCCCAGTCACAATTTATAATAGAACTTGTGAAAATCCCACGGGCAAAATCGCCGCGCCAAGGCACAAAATTGAGTTCTACTTCATCTTGATTTAAAGAATTAACCTGCTGTAAAATCTCATCTACGTGCTGGTGATTCAGCGTTTTGTAAGCCGAAATATTATCGTTACGCCACGTAAAATGTGTGGTTTTTTGCAAAGATTGCCCAGCTCCTGTAGAACCTGTAATCCCCGTAGTATAAACATCCTTCAGCAAATTAGCTTTTGCCAAAGGCAACAGCGCCAGCTGGATGGATGTTGCGAAACATCCCGGATTGGCAATGCTTTTAGCGCCCACAATTTCATTAAAATAAATCTCTGGTAAACCGTAAATGAAATTTCTGTTTTTGAAGTTTCCTTCCAATCGGAAATCATTTCCTAAATCGATGATTAAAGTGTCGTCGGAAATTGAATTTTCATTCAGCCAGTTTTGACTTTCTTTATGAGGAAGGCAAAGGAACAGAATGTCCACCTGCTGAACAGCATCGGTTAGAGTCAGCTCGCAAACCGCTTCCAAGTCTGGATACAAATCCGAAATTTTAATTCCGCCATTGGAACGGCTGAACAAAAACTTTAATTCTGTATTCGGATGAAAAGCCAGCAACCGAATAAGTTCGCTTCCTGTGTAACCATTGGCTCCGATGATTCCAACTGATTTTTTCATTTTAATTTTTGATATTTTGAACGCAAAGAGCGCAAAGATTTTTTTATTTTCAAACTGCTTTTAAGTCGAAGATTTTTCTGATTTAACAGGTTTATCATTGAATTGCATGCAGCCCGGCTTGAGCGGAGCTCTTTTTCTTTTTTTTGAAAAAAAAGAAAAAAGCGGGAGCGGAAGACGGATTAAGCTGCCCAAATGATTCTAATCCTGTCTATTAACCTGATGGTATATATTGAGCGAGTTGCTAAGGATTTTGGTAAAACCTTTGACATCATCGCCACTCCAAGCCAAGTTTTCTTCGCCATAGCTACCAAAATTTGAAGCCATTAAGTCATTTTTGGATTCAATTCCGTTTAAAACAAAACGGTAAGGATGGAGCGTGATGAAGACTTTGCCATTGACGGTTTTTTGGGAATCCTGCAAAAAAGATTCGATATTACGCATCACCGGATCTAGGAAAAGGGCTTCGTGAAGCCAGTTTCCGTACCAATCTGCCAGTTGTGACTTGATGGTTTGCTGGTATTTTGACAAGGTATGTTTCTCCAGCAAATGATGCGCCTTGATGATAATGGACGCAGCAGCAGCCTCGAAACCAACACGGCCTTTGATGCCTACAATGGTGTCTCCAACGTGGATGTCGCGCCCGATCCCATAAGGCGAAGCCAAGGCTTCGATTTTCTGGATTGCCAAAACAGGATGCGAAAACATTTCACCATTGACGGAGAATAATTCACCTTTTTTGAACCCGATTTCCAGTTGTGACGGCTCTGTTTTTTCTACCTGAGACGGAAAAGCCTCTTCGGGAAGATTATTCGCTGATGTCAAAGTTTCTTTTCCACCAACGGAAGTTCCCCAAAGCCCTTTGTTAATGGAATATTTGGCTTTTTCAAAATCCATATCGTAGTTATGATCTTTCAGAAAATCGATTTCCTGCTGCCTGGATAGACTAAGGTCACGAATAGGTGTTATAATTTCGATTTTCGGACACATTACCTGGAAAATCAAATCAAAACGAACCTGATCATTGCCTGCGCCGGTACTTCCGTGCGCAATGGCATCAGCTCCAATTTCCAAAGCCACCTCAGCAATCGTCTGCGCCTGAATGGTTCTCTCCGCACTTACAGACAATGGATAAGTATTATTTTTCAGCACATTGCCAAAAATCAAATACTTAACACAGTCATTATAATATTTCTCTGATGCATCTACAAAACGATAAGAAGCAACGCCTAATTTTTGTGCTTTTTCCTGAAGAGAAACCTCATCAGATTGGTCAAAACCACCAGTGTTCACCGTAACGGCGTGAACTTCGTAGCCCAAAGTTTCACTCAGGTATTTAGCACAATAAGACGTATCCAAACCACCACTAAAGGCCAAAACAACTTTTTTATGCATTGTTATTTTTGATTGATTCAAAATTGTTATTATTTGATTCTTTAAGATTTTCTGGGATAAAAAGCATCGCCGTACAAAGACAGTTTTTGCGTTCTTTCAGCATCAGAATATCATAGTTGATGCAGTTTTTGCAGCCATTCCAGAATTGTTCGTCCTGGGTCAGCTCCGAATAAATTACTGGTTTGTACCCAAGATTGCTGTTGATTTTCATCACAGCCATCCCGGTTGTTAATCCGAATATTTTGGCATTGGGATATTTATCCCTGGATAGTTGAAAAATTCTTTCTTTAATATGAGTCGCCAAACCAGCATTCCTAAATTGTGGTGAAACAATTAAGCCCGAATTGGCCACATATTCGCCATTGGTCCAGGTTTCTATATAACAAAAGCCCGCCCAGGTGCCGTTTTCGTCAATTGCTATAATTGAATTGCCTTCTGAGATTTTTTTACTCAAATAAGCGGAAGAACGCTTTGCAATACCCGTTCCGCGTTTTTTCGCGGAATCTTCCATTTCGTTTCTAATTTCTTCTACATATATCAAATGATTCTCTGTAGAAACTTCTAATTTCATTGATATTATCTAAATTAAGGTGCAAAAGTATAATTATTTTACTTTATAAACCAAATGTTTTAGATAATTTTATCTGTTATACTAAATTTAACAAGTAATAATATCTTTTTTCTTAAAACAAATATCCTGTGATTAAGGTTTTTTGCATAATCTTAATAATAAAGATATGATGTCATCTAATTAAATACTCTTAATTATGAACCGGAGGAGTTTGTACAGAAATTTTACACATTACTAAAAAAAACTCAATATCAACTAGTTACATATAGTTACGTCAATTAAAAATTCCGCTTAATGCTCGTTGGGTTAGTACTATTAACACAGAATGTTGTGCATTTGAAATAAAAGCATAATCCACTAAAATCAAATACTTTATTTCTTAATTACCAAAATCGAAGATAATCTCCTTTGAGTCGATGAAACCTTTAGGTTCGGCGTAGTCTATATTATTTCGATGAATTCACATAGTTATTTGACCCTATTTTAATGCGATTGGCCTGAGATCCAGCGATCTATATTGGCACAGAATTTTCTAAATTTGTGCCATGGATTATATTAGCGTTGTAACAGCAGTTTTGCAGAGATGGTACCTGAAATTTGCTCAGTTTACCCCCAAACTAATTATAGGGATTCTTATTTTTAGTTTCTTTTTGATGGCCAGCACTTTTTTGAGCAAAGTGTCGGTTAAAATTTTTAATCGGCTTTTCCCAAAAAGCAGAAAACTGGATACCGTAGCTTCTTTGGTGGGTGTTTTCAAATTTCTGATTCTTCTCTTTGGAACCTTTGTCACCCTGGAAGTAATGGGACTGAGCAGCTTTTTCCTCAAATTGCTCGGAAGTTTGGGTGTAGCAGGTATTATCGCCGGTGTGGCATTGAAGGATTTGGTATCTTCCATGTTTTCGGGGATACTGGTAGGTATCGACAAGTCTTTTAAAGTGGGCGATGTGGTGCAGATCAGTAACGTCTCTGGAACGGTGGATGAAATTGGTTTTTTGACGACTAAAATCATTGCTGACGACGGAAAGAAAGTATACCTTCCCAATCAGCTTATTTTTAATTCACCTTTCATCAACTTCTCGGCTTCGGGTGACCGTAAACTATTCATCGACATCGAAATTCCTAACACGCAGGATCTGGAAAAAGCAAAGACCGTGATGCTGGACGAATTGAAAAATTTTGAGCTTGCTGATCAATCCAAAACACCACAAGTTATTCTGCTGAAGCAGAACCTGGGGATATTCACCATAGAGGGTCAGTTTTGGATGCATTCGGGGCTCAACATTCAGGTTACACGTAGCGAGGCATTGCTACGCATCAAACAGCGACTGGACAAGGAAAATATTTCGATGGTCAATCCACTGGATACTCGGACTTCTTAACCAAAAAAAGGATGCCTTGTAAAAAGCATCCTTTATAAATAATAGTGTAAAAATTTATTTGCTGATCATCAGTTTATCTGTTACTTTCGATCCGTCTTTCAGTTGAAGAGTGATGATGTAGTTTCCGTTGGTCAGTTTTGAAACATTGATTTTTTCATTGATTACTGCTCCTTTCAGCACTACTCTTCCCGTTGTATCAACGATGCTGTAACCTGTCGCCTCACCATTGTTTTTTACTTGAACATTCAGTTCATGGGTGGCTGGATTCGGGTAAATTACCAATGCTTTCGCTTTGGCATCTACAGTTGCCATCAATGCTTTCTTCACTGAGAAATAAGATGAGTTTACCGCAAAGAAGATATTATCCACGGCTTTCACCATCAGTCGTGCAGCAGGAATATTTTCATTAGGTAAATTAACCAATGCTGTACCATTGTTTGGTACACTTGCTGCCAAAACGCTCCATGACACTCCGGCATCTTTAGAGATAAGGATAGAAACGTTAGCTGCGTTTACTGGCGTTGAATCGGTTCCGGCTACATTCCATGTCACAGTGGTTGGTACCGCTGCATCATACTGGATATTAGTAGCATGAGAGGTTAAAACAAATGGACCGGTATTAGCGACCGTAACAGCCATTAAACCTCGTGCTGCCTGATTACCCGTTGCTTTATTATCGTTAACAAGCAAAGAAAAATTCAACGGTCGGCCTACGCTTGGCGTCACTTCCCAGGTGGTGACAAGATTGTTAGCAATAATATTACTCATCGCAGGGAAATATCTTGACGGTGAAGTCGTCGGCATCACAGAACGGTAAATAGGCCCAACTTTGGAAGTTGAAACTGGTGGTTGTGTACTGCTTTCGTTGTTCATTTGCTCCCAAAGGTAAGTGATGGGGTCGTTATCAGGATCCGAGCCTACGCCAGTTAAAACAAATGCAGTTCCTTTCGGGATGGTATAGTTGGGTCCGGCATCCGCAAGAGGAACTTGGTTCCCGTTGGATGTTTTTACAGAGCAGTCTGTTGAGCGCGTTATTACGGCGTACATTTCGTTAACACTTGCAGAATGGAAATAAGGGTCGCTATGACTTTGAACATTATTCTCCTCGCATATACCGGCATACCCCATAATCGTGGTTCCACTTCCGGGCTCGTATGCTGTGTCAATATTTCTGTTTACTCCACCACAGGAACCAGTGGTTGCATTAAAGGTATGGTTACCTCCAAACTGATGACCCATTTCGTGAGCCACATAGTCGATGTCGAACGGATCATTCTTTGGTGCTGAAGAGCCGGTTACACCTCCCGCTTTAATGCTTGTACATATTGAACCAAGGTAGGCAACACCACCGCCACCCGTTGAAAACACGTGACCTATATCATAATTGGCAGCACCAATTACACTGTTGATGTTGGAAATATTTTCACTCAACATGGTTCTACCATTATTATTGGTGTAGGGATCTGTAGAACCATTCAAATAAATAAGTAAATTGTTGTTCTTAATCATCACCATCGTTACGGAAATTGTTTTTTCGTAAACCCCGTTCACTCTCGTCATGGTGGTGGCCATTGCTGACATGGCGCTCGCTACAGTACCGCCATGGTAAGCCGTGTATTCACCAGTGGCCGCCAACGCAAGCCGATATTTTCTGAATTTACCATCTGATACAAGTGGCGCTGCCAATGCAGAGGTTTCGACCTTTGGCCCCTCAACGAGGCAATCAAATGCGCGGTGCTGTAACGGGAGATCACTCCTTTTGTAGAGTATAAATGACTGGTGATCGTCGGTGTACTGATCCAGGTAACTCACGTCCCAACCATCAAAATACATCACACTAATTCCTGTTTGAGGTGTCACACTGAAACGGATGGTATGCTCAGGATTTCCTTTTTGCCAACCCACATATGAGCGAATCTCCGGGAATTTTGCCTGCAGTTCATCTTCCATTACCGATGCCTCTTGCACTACATAATCGCGAAATTTACCATCGGTTGCCGGAAATTTCATCACATGACTTTGGTCTGGAGAAAATCTTTGCGGTACCTTCAGCAGATCATTTTTAAGCTGTTCCAAATTCACTTGGTACAGTGAGGAATTTGTGGGAATAGCTTCGCGCGCACTCAGATTTTGTGTTGGCTTGGAGGTCATCTTGGTCCAATAGTTTTGGCCATAACCCATAAAACCCAGCAACAAAACTGACAAGGAGATCATTTTTGTTTTCATAAATTAATTATGTTTAATTAATATCAATTGTTTTTACACTGGTAAAATTTACTTTGCTCAGTAGTTTTACGAAAATATTGGGAGCAGTTCTGCTGCTCATTTCAAATTCAGGATTATCTTTGGGTTTCACTTCAATATAAAGTGTTTTACCTTTAAGATACATGCTTTCTATACTTACATCATTAGAATTTTTCACCTTGGGCTTTACCACCAAATAAAGGTCGCCTTCCATCAATGTGGGAATAGGTGGCAACCTATTGCCTGTACTTTTCCCATGAATTATTTCGAAAACCTTATCCATTTTTTCCTGATTATCAATCAACAAAAAATCCATGGAAGTAAGCGCATACGAAACATGGCTAAGTTCTTTAAAGTCAACTTTTACAGGATTGGACTTAACATCAGCAGCTGTGTTTGCTGCAATACCACAGCACATCAACAAAAGGGCAGAAAGAAGATAAATAAATTTCACAGCAAGCTAATTCGAACGGTAAATATAAACTTTTTACATAATACCCGCAACAGACACGAATAAATTGTCAATAGTGTATAAAACCTTATGTAATTTACAAATAATTTGAAAAATCAATAAAAAATCGCTCAGCGAAGTTTGCTGAGCGATTCTTGTATTTGAGTTCGTTTTAGATTAATGACCTAAAACTTCCTTTACCTTATTCGCAGCTTCCTGCAAAGTAATGGCAGAATGTACCGGCAAGCCAGAATTATCGATCAACTGTTTTGCTTCCACTGCATTGGTTCCCTGTAAACGCACGATAAGTGGCACAGGCAATGATCCCATTGCTTTGTATGCATCTACTACACCTTGTGCAACTCTATCGCAACGTACAATTCCACCGAAAATATTAATCAGGATGGCTTTTACGTTAGGATCTTTTAGAATAATTCCAAAAGCTTTTTGCACTCTTTCGGCATCAGCAGTTCCACCTACATCAAGGAAGTTTGCAGGATTACCACCTGAAAGCTTAATAATATCCATCGTGGCCATTGCTAAACCGGCGCCATTAACCATACAGGCAACATCACCATCTAGTTTCACGAAATTAAGACCAGCTTCGCCTGCTTCCACATCAGTTGGGTCTTCTTCCCTTGTATCTCTTAACGCGGCAAGATCTTTATGACGGAAAAGAGCATTATCGTCCAATGTTACTTTAGCATCTACAGCAACAATCTTGTTATCAGATGTTTTCAGTACCGGATTGATTTCGAAAAGCGATGCGTCAATACCTACATAAGCATTATAAAGATTGGTAATAAACTTGGTGAAATCTTTGAAAGCATCTCCGCTCAATCCTAGATTAAAGGCAATTTTTCTTGCCTGAAAACCTTGCAAACCTACCGCAGGATCAATCACTTCATTATGAATTAAATGAGGTGTTACCTCCGCAACATGCTCAATATCCATACCTCCTTCGGTGGAATAAACGATCATATTTTTACCTTTCGCTCTGTCCAAAAGAATGGAAACATAGAATTCTTTGGTATCGGTTTCCCCCGGATAATAAACATCTTCAGCCACCAGTACCGAATTCACTTTTTTCCCTTCTGCCGATGTTTGCGGCGTCACCAGTTGCATCCCGATAATGTTTTGGGCATTCTCTTTCAGCTTATCCAAATTGGGCGAAAACTTAACACCACCACCTTTACCGCGACCACCTGCATGAACCTGGGCTTTTACCACCCAACCTTCATTTCCGGTCAATTCCTTTAGTTGATTAGCGGCACTCACCGCTTCGTCCACATTGTTGGCAACGAAACCGCGCTGAATGTTAACACCGTACTTGGCTAAGATCTCTTTGGACTGATACTCGTGAAGATTCATAATATTTTTGTTAGATTTTTTTTTAAAGATTGACAAATTTACGAAAAAAGCACAACTAAATTTATAATTACCTAAGTTTTTTGGGGGTGCCCCTCGCCAACACAATGGCCGCCACGTCGGGTCGCTACGTCCGCTACAAGCCCTCACTGCAGCACCTGCAACCCAATGGCTCGGGGCTTTCCGCTATCATCGCTCACCCGTAAAGTAAGGGTGATTATGGAAGTTCACTTCAACCGAGGGATTGAATGAGGAGCAAAACAAATCATCAAAAAACGCGACCCACCTCCTTGCACATCTCCAGCAAATCTGCTGGCATTGTACTGAAACTTCCCTGCTCAAAAAACTCATCAGAGTGCGGGATGTACACCGAATACGATTTCCCAAGCGGAATCAATGGAATAAAAAACAGCTCGAAATATCGCTTATAAACAGTAACAATAGCATTTACCTCAATTCCATTCCTTTTGATTTTGCGGGTTACCTTCCCAACCGGCTTTTTATTAAGTCCGAAAATGAAGAAAAACATTTACATTTTGGTTTTCAGGAAGTAAAAAATCAGCATTGCCCAGCTCAAGATCATCAGCAAACCACCAAGTGGCGTAATGGGGCCCAAGAATTTAAGGTTTACACCCCAAACATCCTGAAAACTCAAGAAATAAATACTGAATGAGAAAAATACCGTCCCAACAATCATAAGCCAAGAAATCCAATTTTCGGATTTGGTTTCAAACTTTAAAATGTAGCCGACAATCAAGAGAAAAAACGCAGCATACATTTGGTAGCGTACGCCGGTTTCAAAACTTGTTAAGCGTTCAACTGATAAAATCTTCTTGAAAGCATGTGCGCCAAATGCCCCCAATACAACGGATAGCAATCCGTAAAAAGCACCAACAACTAAGGTGAATGTTTTCATAATTTACTTATTATAATCAATAAAAATTCTACCGATAAGGGTTAGAATGCCCAAAATGATCAGCAGATTTGCCATTTTTCTGGAAGAATTCCAACGCGGGTCTTTGCTCCATTTTATTACAAATCCTAGTGCAATAAAAACGACTGGCAATATATAAAGAAGAGAATGTAACATCATCAGTTTCTTAATCGGTTCAACTCTGCAATCACCTCATGGTGAGTTACTGTTTTATCTTTAAAATAGGTTACGAAATGCTGTTTTTCCTCTTCCGTTGCACCCATTTGATTCAGGATGTTGAAAAGGTGCATTTTCATGTGCCCTTTTTGGATCCCCGTGGTAACCAACGAACGCAATGCAGCAAAATTTTGCGCCAAACCAGAAACTGCCAGAATACTCATCAGCTCTTTAGCGGAAGGTTTTCCCAACAATGCCAACGAAAACTTCACCAGCGGATGAAGATTGGTCAATCCCCCAACAACACCTACCGAGATAGGCAAGTCGATCCAGAATCTGAACAAGCCATTATCGATGGTGCAATGCGTTAAACTTTTGTACTGTCCATCTTTCGCCGCGTAAGCATGTGCGCACGCTTCAGTGGCCCGAAAATCATTTCCAGTAGCAATCACTACTGCGTCCACACCATTCATGATTCCTTTATTATGGGTGGTTGCGCGAAATGGCTCAATCTCCGCAATCGATACTGCACGTTTAAATTTGGTGGCAAACTCTTCGTTAGAAATTCCGCTATCGTCATTCAACTCTTCAATTTTACACGAAACTTCTGCACGCACGATACAATCCGGCGTATAATTGGAAAGGATATTCATCACAATCTGTAGCGAATCTTTCTCCTGCGTCGTAAAATCTTCATCATTGTTCACCTCCTCCTTCAGCGTTTTGCCAAATTGTTCCAAAACAGAGTTGATGAAGTTGGCGCCCATCGAATCCACGGTATCAAAACTGGCTTTCAACTGAAAATAATGGGGCATTTCGGCGGTTTTATCAATGAGCCGAATGTTCAGGATTCCACCACCACGTTTGCGCATATTGGCTGTAATTTCCTGTGTGGCATCAAAAAGCTTCTGTTTCAGTTTGAAATTAAAAAAGTGTTGCAATTTATGCGGCTCCACTTCCATGATGAAATGGGTGTGCCCCAGTTTTTTGGTATTGATAATTGTGGTCTTAAAACCGCCTTTATGCAACCAAAATTTTGCAGATTTGGAGGCAGCTGCCACCACAGAACTTTCTTCCACGGCCATGGGCAATGCAAGTAACCTACCGTCAATCAGGAAATTGGGAGCAATTCCGTACGGCATATAAAAATTAGAAATAGTGTTCTCGGAAAACTCTTCATGCAGCTTTTGCAAATCAGGATCATTGTTCCAATATTGCTGCAGAATCTGTTCATAGCTGCGGTCCTCGTACAGGTATTCGCTAATGAGCCAATCAATTTTTCGCTGTTTCGACAGTTTCGAAAAACCATCGACAGGACGGTGATTCATCTTAAAAATTTTAGAAAGTAAAGGTAAGGAATTTAGGATGAAGATGGAAGCAGCCACAAAAAAAACCGAAATCTTTTGGTTAAGATTTCGGCTTTATCTTTTTCACTTAGAAAGTTTAGCTATCCAGCAATGTTCCTAAATATTCCCATTCCTCCAACGCCAATTCTAATGTTTCCTTCTTAGCATTGTATTTCTCCAACGTTTCAGCGGAAGGATTTTCGTTGGCAAAACTCTTTTCAAACGTTTCGATCTCGGTTTCTAAAACAGAAATCTTTTCCTCCACCTTTTTAATTTTGTTTTGAACATTTTTCTGGTCTTTGGAGACAAAAGAAGGTTTTACTTCGGCAATGGGTTCTGTCGTTTTTTCTGGCAACGGCTCATTACGCATTTCCGCCAATTTTGATTTTTCGGCCGATACTTCGCGGATGCTTTCTTTTTGCCTAAACTCCAGATACTCATCAATATTACCAAGGAATTCCTTCATTCTTCCGTCCCGGAATTCAAATATTTTATCGCATAATCCTTGTAAAAATTCACGGTCGTGAGAAATAACAATCAGCGTTCCTTCAAACTTTTGTAAAGCGAGTTTAATGATTTCTTTGGACTGGATGTCGAGGTGGTTCGTCGGTTCGTCCATGATAAGCGTATTGAACGGGCGAAGAAGCAACTTACACAATGCCAAACGGTTACGCTCCCCTCCAGATAGCACTTTGGTTTTTTTCTGCACATCATCGCCCTGAAAAAGGAAACTTCCCAAAAGGTCGCGCACTCTGGGTCGCGTTTCTTCCGTTGCGGCATCTTCAGCTTCCTCCAAAACAGTTTTATTAGGAGAAAGAACTTCCTCCTGATTCTGCGCAAAATAACCAATATTTACATTATGACCTAAATTCCATTCACCGGTATAATCTTTAATTTCGCCGGCCAAAATTTTTGCTAATGTGGTTTTGCCTTGTCCGTTTTGACCCAATAAAGCGATTCTGGCGCCCCGCTCGATAAAGAAATCTACATTGTCGAAAACCTGCTTTTTACCATACGCCTTTCCCAAATGTTTTGCTTCGAATATGACTTTACCGGGAACAATCGATTGTACAAAACGGATGTTGAATTTGGAAACATCGTCATTATCAATTTCGATTCGCTCGATTTTGTCGAGTTTTTTAATCAGCGACTGGGCAAATGAAGCTTTGGTGGCAGAAGCGCGAAAACGATTGATATTATCTTCCATCTGTTTAATCTCCGCATCTTGATTTTTCTTGGCCTGCGCAAGTTTCTCTTTCCTTTCCTTGCTCATTTCCAAATATTTGGAGTAGTTGGCTTTATAATCGTCCACCTTTTTATTGCTAATATCGAAAGTGCGGTTACAAACCGACGTCATGAATTGCTTGTCGTGGCTCACCAGCACAATAGATCCCGGATAATCTTTCAAAAAACTTTCAAGCCAGATGATGGATTCCATGTCGAGGTGATTGGTGGGCTCATCCAGCAACATCAAATCATTTTTCTGAAGCAGCAGTTTGGCCAATTCGATCCTCATTCGCCAACCACCGGAAAACTCGTCGGTAATTTTATGAAAATCATCGGCTTTAAACCCTAAACCTAGAAGCACTTTCTCCACATCGCCTTCCAAATTATAAGCATCATGATGCATCAAAAGATCATTGAGTTCTGTCATACGATGGATCAGATTTTCGTAGGCATCGCTTTCGTAATCTGTTCTTGTGGCCAACTGATGATTAACATCTTCCAGTTCGGTTTTCATGGCATTGATTTGTTCAAAGGCCTGCATGGTTTCGTCCCAAACCGTTCGCCCTTTCACAAAATCAAGATCTTGCTTCAGGAAACCTATAGTGATATTTCCTTCCGGAACTATATTACCTTCGAAAAAACCGATTTCACCAGAAAGCAACTTGAGCAAAGTAGATTTTCCTGCTCCATTTTTTCCGACTAGCCCCACTTTATCGGCTTTTTTTATAGTGAAATTTACATTCTGAAAAAGGTAGTTACCAGAATGGTGAAGGCCTAAGCCCTGAACTGAAATCATAAAAAGTTACGTTGAATGTTGATTTTTTTTGCGCTGCAAAAATAGCAAAACAAAACCGAAAACTGCCTTTAAAAAAAATCTACCGAATGACTTCGGTAGATTCTAAAAACACAAATGATGAAAAAAAATTTATTCTTGGCTATCGAAAGCCATTGAACATGACAAAGATTCACTTTATTTTTGAATTTTCAAAATTATTTGATAGAATTTTTCATTTTTTTTTAATCTCCTCAATCATCCATCTGAAAACCAACAAAAAAGGAGAAACATAGCGCTAAAAAAAACTAAAGAAAATGGGCGTTTTAGGATATTGGAAATTCAAGTTCAAAACCAATACCGCGAATGGATGATATTGAAACCCTCTCGTCATGAATAAAATATTTCCGCAGCCGACTGATGAAAACATCCAGACTTCTTCCTGAAAAATAATCGGTATCCTTCCACAGCGCATTCAGGATATCATCGCGTTTTACGGTTTGGTGATTGTGCTTTAAAAAGTAGATAATAAGGTCCAATTCCTTTGCCGTTAAGCGAATTTTTTCTTTAGGATGTTGAAGCGTAAGGTTTTCACAATTCAAAACATAATCACCGATTTTCACTACACTTTCAACAGGGTCTTTCGGATGCACTCGGCGGAGGATGTTTTGGATGCGAAGCACCAACTCTTCGGGATCACAGGGTTTTGTAAGGTAATCGTCGGCACCAATTTTCAGGCCGGTAAGTTTATCGATTTTCTGATTTTTTGCCGTCAGAAAAAGCAAAGGAAAATCAGGGTGTTTTTTCATTATTAATTTAGACAAACTGAAACCGTCAAGATGAGGCATCATCACATCCAAAATCCCAAGGTGAAAGTGGAATTCCCCTTCAATGAGCGGAATAATTTCTGCCGGATTCTGAAACCAAAACACTTCAAAATCGCTGAGTTCCAAGTACTGTTTAAGAATCGTCCCAAAATCGGAATCGTCTTCTGCCAAAAGAATTTTAGGTTTCATACGGAAGTTCAATTTTAAAGACAGTTCCTTTGTTCAACTCACTTTCCAACAGGATTTCTCCATTGTATTTTTGCACCAAATTTTTCACCAAAAACAAGCCCAACCCTAATCCTTTCGTGTTGTGGATATTATTGGACTGAACGCGGTAAAATTTCTCAAAAACCGCCTTGTGCTCTTTTTTATCAATACCCAATCCATTGTCGCAAACCCTGATGAAAAGGCGATTACCAGCATTTTTGACTTCTACAATAATCTTTGTTGCTCCGTATTTTACGCTGTTTTCACAAAGGTTTTTCAGGATGGTTTCCATATCGGTTTTGTGAAGAAAGAGCGGCCCTGATATTTCATTTTCAATAATAATTTCAACGTTTGGATGCAAAAACTGCAAATCTTGAATACAGTCATCCCATTCTTCTTTTTCGATAGGAATCAACTCTTTATCCGAAGGGTTTTCCAACCGCAGCATCAAATGCTCCAACCTCGATATTTGCCGATCAATCAACGGTAAGTTTTCTTTGTTCCAGTTCTTTTTTAAAGATTTTGACGCCACCTTTAAAGTAGCGATCGGGGTACGAAATTCGTGCGAAATATTATCAACCGCGGTATGCAAAATTTCCACCTGTTTTTGTTGCTTAATGAGATTTTTAACCGTTAAAACGAACAGCCAAACCACCGCACCAAGAATCAGAATGCATAATATTATGAGCGAAGCAAGCTCTCTGAAAACAATCTTTTTTATGTTCAAAACCTGATAATTGGTCTCAGAAAATATTTTGAAATGATCGTTCCTCTTCAATTTCTTGGTTTCATCGTCCACGGATGTTGATGAAGAATTCCAGCTTCCGGTCGTTTGCGTGCCGGGCTTCTTTACTTTATCGAGAGTTTCGTAGAGAACGATAGGTTTTTTTAAAAGCTGGGTACTGTCGGGAAGCTGAATGATCGAATTATATTTCAGCTCAACTGCTACCCGATAGCCCTCGTCTTTAAATTGTTGGTCAATATAATTGCTCAGTTCCTTTTGATAGTTCCGTTTTTTAAATTCAAAATAGTTAAGAAACTGTTTTTCACGTATGTCCTTGTGAGCATAGTCGACCACTTCCTTCATCATTTGATCGTCCTGATGCCGATCCCTTTCTTCCAGATGATCAATAAAACCAGTGCTTCTATCGAGAACATATCGATAAATTTCTTTCTCTTTCACCAGATAGGTTTTATACATGAAAAAACCCTGTATCCCAATTAAAATCAGGAACAGTACGGTAAAAACAACAATGATGATTCTGTTCTGTGAAACCATGAAACAAAGATAAAATTTTGACACAAATGCCCATGGCATTAACCCTTCATTAACCTTTCATTAACCGATTTTGTTCGGAATTAGGCAGATTTTTGTGCTTTAAATAATACGTTATGAAATATCTGTTTTTAATCCTTGTAATTTTTCCAATTCTGTTTTTTGGGCAGAAAAAAGTGGAAATCCACCTTACCGATGATCAAAATAAATCCGTAGGCAATGCAAACATTGAGGTTTTTTCGGAAAACCAAAAGCTCATCAAATCTCAATCCACCGACGAAAATGGAAAATCCGTTTTTGAATTCAACTCAGAAAACTATATTGAATTTAAAATTAAGGATCTGGAATATGACGAATTTTCTAAAAAGATCAAGCTCAGCGAAATTTCGGACACCCTTCATTTTACCTTAAAAAAACAGGCGAAAGAAATCCAAGAAGTGTTTCTCACCAAACCTAAACCTATCGTCAAAAGAAAAATTGACCGCCTTGAATTTAATGTAGAAAACTCGAATATCTCCTCCCTCAACGCTTGGGAAATCTTGAAAAAAACACCTGGCATTACCGTCACCAACAATACGATTAAGATTAAAGGCGCTTCAGGAATACTTGTTACCATCAATGATAAAAAGGTACTTCTTTCTTCGGATGAATTACAAAATCTTCTGGAAAATACGCAGGGCGACGACATCCAGTTGGTGGAAGTAATCACCAATCCCCCAGCAAAATACGAAGCGTCGGGGAGTGCGGTTTTAAACATTGTGATGAAGAAAAATAAACTCGAAGGATACAAAGGAATGGCGAGTACGAAATACGTTCAATCCAAGTATGCAAAGGGAAACGTATCGACTTCGCATCAGTTTAAAAAGAATCAATTTTCTGCATTATTGAGTTACACGCGCGGTGGCGGCAATTATCTGCGCGAAGGAACCGATGTGGTGCATTATCCGGAGAGCGGAACGACTTGGACGAGCGTGATGACCAGAAAAGACCGCAACATGAACCAAAACTCGATCAACCTCAACATCGATTATGATCTCGATTCGCTCACCACGCTGAGCTTGAATTACCGTGGCTATTTTAGTCCGAAAACATCGGGTGTTTATGATGTCCCAACCGAGATCACCAATTCCAGCAACGTGGTAGAATCGACGTACCGAACTGTGAACGACCACAATTGGCGCACCATTAACAATGCACTAAGCTTTCAGGCAGATCGTAAATTCAATGCAAACACGACCTTAACGTGGATTAATTATTATGCCACTAACAATTTTAGGAAATCACAAGACATCCAGACCCACCTCAACTTCATCCATCAAAATCCGTCGTTGCGCCATTTTGCGATTCAGGATGCGCAAGATATTCGGTTGGTCTCATCACAACTGGACCTGGAATGGAAAAAAGATGCTTGGCAATGGGAATCTGGTGTAAAGTACAGCTTGGTAAACACAACGAGCACGTTGGACTTTTCGGATAATGAATCAGGAAATTTAGAATACAGACCCGACAAAAGTAACATCTTCGACTATAAGGAACAGAATTTTGCGGCTTATTCGTCGGTAGCGCTCGACCTGAAAAAATGGAGTTTTAAAGCAGGATTGCGGGCAGAGAACACCACAATGGAAGGCATTGTTTCCGAACCTCACGAAGTGAATAAAAATGATTACTGGAAGCTCTTCCCCACCGTTTATGTACAATACACTACCGAGAACAAGCAACAGTTCGGTTTCTCTTACGGCAAGCGCATCAGCCGACCGGATTATTCTTGGCTGAACCCTGCAAAGTCTTACTACAACTTATTTTCATACTTCCAAGGAGACCCAAAACTGAAACCTACAATTGTGCACAACCTGAACCTCACTTATACTTATAAGGAATGGAATTTGGATTTCTACTATCGGAAAGAAGTGGATCCTTCCATGGAAATTTCGTTTCAAGATGCCGCCACCAATCAGTTGATTTACCATTTCACCAATATTCAAAAAGGGGAAGCGTTCGGTTTGGATCTCTACAAAAATTTTACCCTAAAACCTTGGTGGACTTTAAGCGTTTCTGAACAATTAGAACGCAACGAAAATTATTTCTTTGGAATGGATGGCCAATTGTATCAAAATAAAGTTGTGCAGCTGAATTCTAACATCTCCACTACTTTCACCCTCGATAAAAAATCGGACTGGAATATACAGATAGGACATTTTTTTCACACCGGTGCGGTACAGGGCAATTTGAAAATTGGTGGCTCTTCCAACACTTTCCTGATCATGAATAAAAAATTCAGCGATAAAAAATGGGAAGCATCGCTTTACTTTAACGATATTTTCCGTACTTCTGGTGAAAAGATAAGTACCCGGTATGCGAATCAGGACAATTACTTTCTGGATTATCGCGATACACAAAGTTTTACAATCACCCTTAAATACAACTTCGGAAACCAGAAACTAAAAAGTACGAAGAATATCAAGAAGACAGACGAGCAGGATCGGATGTAGTTTAATTTTCAAATTACCTCCATAAAAAAACCGTGACCTTGTTACTTACAAAGTCACGGCTAAAAACACAAATGATGAAAAAAATTTATTATTTCAAATTTAACGCAATAAAATTAATTAAATTACAACCCAAAACGTTAAATTTTGTTAAGATTCAACAGGTCTGAAAACCAACCCTGTTTCCTCAAAATAATCCATCGTAATTCTGTCGCCTTCGTTGATATTTCCGGCAAGTATTTCTTTAGATAGTTTATTTAAAACATCCTGCTGAATCACCCTTTTCAACGGTCTTGCTCCGAAAACTGGATCGTAACCTTTGTTCATCAAGTAATCCAACGCATCTTGGGTAGCCGTCATAATGATATTTCTCTGAGCCAATAGTTGGTTCAAGCCACGCAATTGATATTGTACGATTTTGCCAATATTTTTTTTGGTTAACGGTTGGAACAAAACGATTTCATCAATTCTGTTCAAGAATTCTGGTCGAAGGCTTTGTTTTAACAAATCAAAAACTTCTTCTCTGGTTTTTTCAACAATTTCAGCTTGGTTATCATCATTCAGTTTTTCAAAATTCTCCTGAATCAAATGAGATCCCAAATTGGAAGTCATAATGATGATCGAATTTTTGAAATTCACCACTCTACCTTTATTGTCGGTCAATCGGCCATCATCCAAAACCTGCAACAACGTGTTGAAAACATCCGGATGCGCTTTTTCAATTTCGTCTAAAAGCACCACAGAATACGGTCTTCTTCGTACCGCTTCGGTCAATTGTCCGCCTTCATCATAACCAACGTATCCTGGAGGCGCTCCAACCAATCGAGAAACGCTGTGACGCTCCTGATATTCGCTCATATCAATTCTCGTCATGTTGTTTTCGTCATCAAAAAGCAGTTCCGCCAAAGCTTTTGCCAATTCGGTTTTACCAACACCTGTTGTTCCTAAAAACAAGAATGATCCAATTGGTTTTTTATCATCGCTCAAACCGGCTCTGTTTCTTCGGATAGCGTCTGCAACGGCTTCTATCGCTTCTTCCTGACCTACGACACGTTTGTGCAATTCGTCTTCCAAATGCAACAATTTTTCTCTTTCGGATTGAATCAATTTGGTTACCGGAATTCCTGTCCATTTTCCAATCACTTCTGCGATGTTTTCAGAAGTTACTTCTTCTTTAATCAGTTCATTTTGATGGTTTTGCATTTCTAATTCCACCTTTTGAAGTTGATCTTCTTTTTCACGAAGTTTTCCGTATTGTATTTCAGCCACTTTAGCATAATCGCCAGCTCTGGAAGCACGTTCTGCTTCTAATTTTAGGGCTTCAATTTCTTTTTTAATGTTGGTTAAATCTTCGGATTTTTGTTTTTCCTTCAACCATTTTGCATTAATCTCGTTGCGCTGCTCGGTAATTTTGGAAAGATCTTCTTTTACGTGATCGATTTTGGTTTGGTTGCCTTCTCTGGAAATGGCAGCCAATTCGATTTCCATCTGCATGATTTTTCTATCCAAAACATCCAGTTCTTCCGGTTTAGAATTGATTTCCATTCTCAATTTAGCAGAAGCTTCATCAATCAAATCAATCGCTTTATCCGGTAAAAATCGATCCGAAATATAACGCTGAGACATTTCTACCGCCGCAATAATTGCTTCATCTTTGATTCGAACTTTGTGGTGGGCTTCGTATTTGTCTTTAATTCCACGAAGAATGGAGATTGCCGATTCGGTATCCGGTTCTTCCACCATCACCTTTTGGAAACGTCTTTCCAGCGCTTTATCTTTTTCAAAATATTTTTGATATTCATTCAAAGTGGTTGCACCAACCGCACGAAGTTCACCTCTTGCCAAAGCAGGTTTCAAGATATTTGCAGCATCCATTGCACCTTCTCCACCGCCGGCTCCCACCAAAGTGTGGATTTCGTCGATGAAAAGGATAATTTGTCCGTCAGATTTGGTGACTTCATTCACCACCGATTTCAAACGTTCTTCGAATTCACCTTTATATTTTGCACCAGCAATCAAAGCGCCCATATCCAAAGAATAAAGCGTTTTGTCCATCAAGTTTTCAGGAACGTCGCCAGAAATAATTCGATGAGCGATACCTTCCGCAATTGCTGTTTTACCAACGCCAGGTTCACCAATCAAGATTGGGTTGTTTTTGGTTCTTCTGGAAAGAATTTGCAACACTCTACGGATTTCTTCATCACGACCAATTACTGGGTCGAGTTTTCCTTCAGCAGCCAGTTCGTTGAAGTTTTTGGCGTATTTATTTAAACTTTGATACGTTTCTTCAGAGCTTGCAGAAGTCGCTTTCGAACCTTTACGAAGTTCTTTAATGCCGCCTTCCAAAAGCGATTTCGTAACACCCATGTCTTTCAGCATTTGCGAAACCGGTGAAGAAACTTCTATTAATGCTAACCAAAGATGCTCGATAGTGACGAACTCATCACCCATTTTCTTAGCAATATTGGGAGCGTCCAGCAAAACCTTATTTGCGGATTGCGATAAATAAATATTTCCGCCTTCCACTTTCGGAAGTTTTTCGATATTTTCTCGGTTTCTTTCGCGCACTAAATCCGCATCTGCTTCGGATTTTTTCAATAAAAAAGGCGATATGTTTTCATCCACCTGAAAGAGACCTTCCAGTAAATGTTGAGGTTCAATCTGCTGATTGCCAAATTCCATTGCCACTTGTTGTGCAGCTTGGATGGCTTCCTGTGATTTTACGGTAAATTGATTTAAGTTCATATAACAATGTGTGATTTATTGTTTTAAAATTACGAATTATTACCTACAATTTGTGTTCAATTATTGATTTAATTAATTTTAAAGACAAATTTTCCGAATTTTCGAATACCGTTTGTTTTTAAACATGTCATTTTTTCCGAAACCCAAATATCCTCCATGTCTAAAAAAGGGTGATTTTCACGTACGTCGTTTATCTGGACGTTACTACCTTTGAGCAATAGCCAACAAACTTAAAAACATAACATCATGACCATCAAAACAACATGCACAACACTTTTGCTGCTACTGCTAAGCAGCAATCTTTCAGCACAATTTCTTGAGCGTTTAAAAAATGCAGCAGAAAGAGGTGTTAAAAATACCGTAGAAAGAAAGATCGAGCAAAAATCTACTAAAACCACCGAAGACGCGATGGACGGAGTATTAGGAAATAAAAAATCCGCGAACTCATCAGAGGAGGGTTCCTCCACTTCAAAAAAGAAAAAAAACAAGGGTAATTCTTTAGAAGAAGATTCCGGATTAAATGAAGAAGGCAGCAATCAGGTGGGATTTAAAAGAGGAAATCGCATAATCTTTCAAGACACCTTTGAAAAAGATGCCATCGGTGATTTTCCTGCCCGCTGGAATACAACCAAAGGAGGTGAAATAAAAACGCTAAAGGGAATGGGCAAATTCTTAAAAGTTCCTTCCGGAGGCGTAGTTTATCCTGAACTCACCAAAAATCTTCCTGATAATTTTACGGTGGAATTTGATCTCGTATATCCTTCTGCCCATCCCTATCGAAATGCCGGCTTTGGCTTTGGTGCTAAACCACAGAAAATTGATTATATGCTGAGTACTAACGATGCAGCCACCTTTGATATTCTGTCAGCAGACATCAGCACCATTAAGTACAGGAATATATTTTATGGTGAAAAATCTTTGGGTTACCAAAAAGAAAAAATTGAATACAGTGCTCCATTGGATAAGGTAATAAAAATCGCCTTTGAAGTGAATGGAAAAAGAATCCGCATGTTTGTCAATGGTGATAAAAAGGTAGATCTGCCTACTCAATTTAAACCCGAATATAGAAAGTCCTTCTTCATTTCAGGCATTACCAACGGTTGGCAAGAAACCAAAGATGCCTACTTCTACATCGGGAATTTAGTGATTGCCGAAACAGGAAAAGACGAAAGAAGCAGTGTCCTGAAGGATTTGATGGAAAAAGGAAGTTTCTCCACCAATGCTATTCTTTTTGCATCGGGAAGCGATAAAATTCTCCCGCAAAGTAATGAGGTGATGACCCAGATTGCGGACGCATTGAAGCAGTCAACCGACATGAAAATCACCATCATAGGGCATACCGATTCCGATGGAGATGATGCTTCCAACCTGGCATTAAGTAAGAAGAGAGCCAATGCAGTAAAAATGAAACTTGCTTCAATGGGTATCAACGCTTCTCGCTTAACAGCAGACGGAAAAGGTGAAAGCGAACCCGTAGCAGACAACTCGACAACCACCGGAAAAGCACAAAACAGAAGAGTAGAATTCATTAAACAATAAGCCCAGAATAATGATGAAACTACTTTGGATTGCGCTGATTCTTTCGGGGACGACACAATGCATCACTGCACAGTCACAACAAAGCATTCAGCAAAAAAAAGACAGTTTGCGGCTTGACTCTTTATGCCGCAAAAATCCGTCGAAATGTTTGGATTATGGAGAAATGATTGGGAGAAACTCTGTTTTCAAAACGCTGGATAAAGAAACCATACAACCCAAATCAACACTATGTTTCAACAAAAAATTTTACTACAAAGCAACCATTAACCGTAAAAATGTGCAAGGTTGCTACTATGTAAATACCAAGAACGGTTGGGTTGCAAAATTCGATAATCCGCAAAGAAGTTGCGAAAACTTGATGGAAATAAAGGTGGGTGACCATCTGGAATTTTATGCAATGACGGGAGAATCCTTCTCCTACTACATTAACGACAAAGGATATAAATACTTTTATACTATTTCAGCTCCAGAAAACACAGTAAGAATGTCCACCACATTTGCAGTAAAAAGCAAACCGGATTTGGAAAGTGGAAATCACACCAAACTTACCGACCAAAACTACCCCACGCTGGAGTATACTATAGAACAATCCAGTGCCGGCGCAGTATACTCTCTGTTTGCACCAGTCTTCGAATCGCAGTTTTTCGTGCGTGATTACCTGGGATCCTTCGGAACAGGTTATTATGAAAACCAACACGGTCACACGATGCTGAGTCTCGCTTTACATTCGGACCCGCAAAATGTTATTAAAATTCAGAAAATTACTGATGTCGCCGAATGCTTCAACGGAAGTAGTTTTGAATCACAACATGAACGCAGCAACGTGATTGAAAATCAAATACACGAGGAAAGAAATCGCGAACTATTAGCACAAGAGTCGGCGGTTTCCGGTGATTGCGCGGCGAAAAGAAAACTCGTCGAATTGAAACGCGATATGCTGGAAAAAGAGAAGCAGGCAACAGAACTGGCCAATCGTGCTGGAGGTCGGCTTTCAGTTCGTGATTTAGAAACGCTGGCAAAAGGAAATGATGTGTTGAACGAGGCAAAAAAACACAAACTTGAACTTGAAGCAAAAGCATGTGAATTGAGGTACAGCAATTCCACCACCACGTCGGAAGAGGTAAAGGCAAGAAACAACACCCAGCTTACCTGCATCAGCAACTCCGTCACCAGGATTAATGATTTGATTACCAGCTTACAATCCATCGACAGAAGTAGATTATCCAGCGCAAGTAAGCTGGTCAGCAAAAACCAAGAATACATGCAAAAAATAAAAACCATCAACTTGAGCTGCAGAAGATAAAAACTTCTTTTTTGTGCGGATGCAGGTGCGTAAAATTCTCGGCTTTTTTTCTTCGACGAAATGTTTATATTTGTTGAAAACCCCTTTCGATAAAATCTATGCAGCACTTTCATCTGTTGAAAATATCAGAATACAGAAAAGAAGCCAATGATTCGGCTCATATTTCATTTGAAATTCCAGAGGAACTTCAACATGAATTTTTGTTCAGACAAGGACAATATCTTACCCTTCGATTTGTTTTTGGGGAGGAAGATTACCGTCGTTCCTATTCAATTGTGAATGCCCCCTCCGATAAAAATCCGATGCCCGAAATATTGGTGAAGCATCTTGAGGATGGTATTGTTTCCACGCATATTAATAGAAAGTTGAACTTGGGAGATTGGGTTGAAGTGGGGCCACCACAAGGACATTTTTACACCAACTATCATCCTACCAATGAAAAAATTTATGTGGGTTTGGCAGCAGGAAGTGGAATTTCCCCAGTTTTATCAAACATCATTGAGGCACTTTATCAGGAACCCAAAAGCACTTGCTATCTGTTTTACAGCAGCAGAAGTTTTCAAGACATTATTTTTAGAGAAAAAATTGACCTTCTTGCTGAAAAATTTAATGGGAGATTAAAAGTAGTTTATCTGATTTCCCGCGAAAAACATTTTGAAGACGAACTTTTCGAAGGACGTATTTCCCCCGAAAAACTTCAGCAGCTATTCGACCGGTTTCCGGAAGTACCGGTTCAGGAGGCCACTTATTTTATTTGCGGCCCATCGGAAATGATCAAAAAGGTTTCAGATTTTCTTAAAAAAGAAAAGAAAGTACCTTCATTACAAGTAATGTACGAGTATTACAGCCCGCCCGATGATGAAGAAAATGCAGAACGTAGCGAAGAATTTAAGAAAATTCCTAATCTGGAAAGTTTTGTAACTTTAATTATTGATGATGACGAGTACAATATTCACCTCAACTCCAAAAAAGAAAGTATTTTGGACAAGGCCCTGAAAGAGCACCTTCCCGTTCCTTTCGCATGCAAAGGTGGCGTTTGCTGCACATGCAAAGCACAAGTTATGGAAGGAGAAGTTTTTATGGAAAAGAATTTCGCACTTACAGACGCAGAAGTGGAGCGAGGTTTGGTTTTAACTTGCCAATGCCACCCCACCACCAATATCGTGATGCTCAACTATGATGTTTAATCTCTAAAGATGACTACAATGGAAAACAGTAAATTAGCCAAAACCAAGCAGCCCGCTTACCATTTCGCTTCCTTAGTTGAAGTTGACAAAGAATACCTGATTGATGGTTGTAATATCTGGAACTTCTACTGGCAATGCACCGATAGGAACATTGAGGTTGTAGGCCCTTTTGAAGGGCAGCGTTATCATTTTAAAGAGTATGAGATAAGAACTGCAGCAAAATCAATTCTTTTTGTTGCAGGCGAATTCTCTAATGGAAAAATTGGCATCTATTTAAAAGATGATTTAAGCGACGGTAAATTGTAATGCAATGAACAACGACACATTTTTAACATATGTACAACAGGAAAACAAGGTAGAACCCAAGGATTTAATGCCCGATGACTACCGCAAACTTCTTGTTCGGCAGATTTCTCAGCACGCCCATTCAGAAATCGTAGGCATGCTTCCGGAAGCCAACTGGATTACCAGGGCACCTTCTTTGCGAAGAAAAATGGCCTTGTTAGCTAAAATTCAGGACGAAGCGGGACATGGCCTCTACCTATACGCGGCCACAGAGACGTTAGGAAACGGAGAAGTTATTGCAGATCGCGACTCCACCTATAATGATATGTTAGCCGGAAAAGCCAAATACTCTAGTATTTTCAATTACCCAGCCCTGAGTTGGGCCGATATTGGTGCCATTGGCTGGCTAGTTGATGGTGCGGCCATTATGAACCAAGTGATGCTGATGGGAAATTCTTATGGACCCTACTCCAGAGCAATGGTTCGGATTTGTAAGGAAGAATCTTTTCACCAAAGACAGGGATACGAAATCCTGATGACCCTTTGCCGCGGAACCAAAGAACAAAAACAGCTCGCCCAAGATGCACTGAACCGTTTTTGGTGGCCTGCTTTGATGATGTTTGGCCCTAATGATGATGCATCTCCCAATTCGCAAAAATCCATGAGCTACCGTATTAAGCGTGAAAGCAACGATAGTTTACGACAGCGCTTTGTGGATGTAACAGTTCCTCAGGCAGAATTTTTAGGATTGAAAATCCCTGATGAAAATTTAACATGGAACGAAGAAACCCAACATTACGATTTCGGAGAACTGCCCTGGGAAGAATTTATGGAAGTTCTGAAAGGGAATGGACCCTGTAATAAAAAGCGCCTCGAGACGAAACGTAAGGCACAACAAGAAAACGCGTGGGTGAAAGAAGCAGCTATTGCATACGCAGAAAAAATTCGTAAATAAAAAACAATCAAATAAAGCAATTACCTTTTTTAGTCAATAAAACTTCAGAAGAATTAGCAATTATAATTTACCATAGATATTTCACAATAGCATGATTTGGCAAGGTCGGGATGATGGCGACGATTTTCTGTCGCAAAGAATTTTTCAGAAGGTTGTTTTAGAAAGTAATTTAGCGAATATCGCGGAAAACGATTTTGTTCTGCAAGGGTTCGCGGTGGATGAAGGTGTACGCAGAAATAAGGGCAGAGTTGGTGCCAAAGCAGCGCCAGACATTATCCGCAAAAACATGTCTAACTTTCCTGTAATTCGTCCCGACTTTGTTTTAAAAGATTATGGAAACATCTATTGTGAAGATGCGAACCTTGAGAAATCTCAAAATCAACTGGCAAAAAAAGTAGCAAGTGCACTGTTGAAAAAAGCCAAATCTTTAGTGTTGGGAGGTGGCCACGAGGTGACGTTTGCCCACTATTCCGGCATTCGAAAAGCATTTCCAGACAAGAAAATTGGCATCATCAATATCGACGCACATTTTGATAACCGTGAGCCGGCTGGTGCACTAGCTACATCGGGCACGGGTTTTTGGCAGATTGCCCGGCAAGGACAAATTTTTTCACTGCATATTGGCATTCAAAAAAACTCTAATACCCTGAAGCTGTTTGATACCGCACATCAATCGGGAATGAAATACATCCTAGCTGATGAAATTTTTTTTGAGAACCTTCCTCATATTTATCATACAATAGACCAACTGGTAGAGCAAACCGATATGTTGTACCTAACCATCTGCATGGATGTTTTTAATGCCGCCATTGCACCCGGCGTTTCGGCAACGGCCTACAACGGCATATTTGCAGACCCCACATTCATGCATTTTTTCAGACATATATTAAAATGTGATGAACTGGTGGCGATGGACATTGCCGAAGTGAACCCTGAATATGATGAAGGTGAAAAAACCGCTCGTTTAGCCGCAAGTCTGCTGAATGAATGGTTAATGATGTAGAAGAAAAAAATAATCCATTCTCCCTGATGGACTTGACTTCAGCTTTCGATCACTTAACACATTCTACAAAAGCGACCTCATTTAATATCCTCCTATTCTGCAACATGCTGTTGCTATACATTCCTTTGCATTGGCGAATATCATGCCTCTCCACCATAATAAAATAAGGTAAAAACCTTGTCAACCCATATCCATAAAGGGATTACGGATTCTTTGGACGCCAGTTGTTTTCAAAAATGAAGTTGCGGAATCCCCATGAATTCCATCAATTACAGCTTAACCAAATATTTTTTTTAAGAAATATTTATATTTTTTTGGCTATTATTAACAAAACTTTGCTAACTTGCTAACGTTTAAAAACCATTTATTAATCTAAAACTTTATCTATGAAAAGAAATCTATCATTGCTTGTGGCTGCAATGCTGCCTTTAGCTATTTTCGGCCAATCGGTTTCAAAGGAGACCGCTCATCCTTTTGCAAAAAAAAGTCCTGCTGAGGTCAGTTCACTTGCACCGGTTAAAAAAGCACCGGCAGCTTACTGTGTTCAAACCAATTTTAAATGCGACGATGGGGATGTCATCACCAAAGTTGTTGCTGGAACCATCAACAATCCTAGCACATGCGGGGCAAACGGGTACAACGACTTCACCTCTATGTCAACCACCGTAACACCTTCGCAGGTTCTTCCTGTAACCGTAACAGTAGGAAACGGTTGGTTTGAGAAAGTTTCCATCTGGGTCGACTGGAATAATAATCAAACTTTTGAAGCAGGTGAGTTAATGACTGATACCGTAAATGGTTTAGGTGGAGGAACATCGACAGGGGGTGACCTCAGTGGCACAATAACCGTACCGGCTACAGCTACATCAGGGACTTTCAGAATGAGAGTAATGGTAGTTGCTACGGGATCAGATAATCCTGCTCCAGCAGATCCTTGCGCGGATTCACTCTATGGTGAGACAGAGGATTATTCCTTAGTCATTGCAGCTACAGGATGTCTCACCGCAACCGAAGGCCAGTACCCTTCTACTACTTTTACACCAACATGTAATGGCGCATATGGCAACGTTACAGCCGCTGGCTACTTAAATGAATATTCCAAAGTTAAAGTAACAGCCGGAGTTACTTACACTTTCGCCACATCCGACGCTACTTATTTCATTACAATTGGTAATGAAGACGGAACAACAGTATTGGCCTCCGGAACAGGAACAGCTACCTACACACCAACCGCAGATGGAATAGTTCGTTTCTATTCCCACCTTACCAGTAACTGTGATGGCGGAAAAGTTTTTCACACAAGAAAAGTTAAATGTGGTACGCCTCCAACGGCATGTTCAGATTTCAAAACACCAAGCAACAACCGCGAAAACGGAGGATTCTTTGGAGGAGCTTCTTCGCAGAGATTAGCTGTTGACTTATCACTAGGAAACTCAGCATTTACAGTTTATGGAATGGAGCCGATCGTTGCTGGCACCGCCACTTCATTCTCTTTCAAATTCTACAGCAATAATGCTGGTAAACCAGGAACCCAGATTGCTACTCGTACAGGAACTATTGTGGGTAGTGTTGCCACCGGCACAGCTTTCAATTATGAATTTAGAAAATACACTGTTACATTCGATTCACCTATTAACCTTGATGCAAACACTGTGTATTGGGTAGAAGTAGTTTCTGATGCCGTAGCGTGGGAATCTACTACCGTAAACAGATTAGGGTTACCAGATGTATTCTTCAACGATAACACAAGCGGAGCTTGGACGGCAGGAACAACAGATTATGTATTCAACCTGATTTGTGCGCCATTGGCAGTGAATGATTCAGCAAACGCTAAGTTCAGCTTATACCCTAACCCAGTAAAAGACTTCCTGAATGTAAGCACAAACTCTAAACTGGATGCTGTATCAATCCACAATATCAGTGGACAAAAAGTTGCTTCCAAGATCGTAGATAACAGAATCGACATGAGTAAACTTGCAGCAGGCGTTTACGTTGTAAACATTACTCTTGCTAATGGAACTCAGCAGTCATTCAAAGTAGTGAAGCAATAAGCTTTTGTACTTAAATTGATCAGAACCCGGTGTAAAAGCCGGGTTTTTTGTTGCAGTAAACGGAAAATATACCAACAACAATCACTGAACAGAAGGCATGCTCTTTTAAGAATCTTATGCCCCAACATTAGAAAAGAGCTGAGAACAACTTACATCGATTATCAATAAAAACCTAGAAGAAATGCAGAAGCATTTCAAAAACAAATAAAAAAATGATAAAAATAACCATCGTAAAAAAAGGTTGACTGATGCCAAAAAACAGAGCAGGTTTTTGTCCTTCTTAGATACGTCAAAAAAGTGACAGGGAAGCTGCTGCAAGAAATCTTATTTATGATTAAAAAAACTTCAAATCATAAAGAATTTTATATATTTGCACCAATTAACAATTAACTAAAATAATTTACTATGTCAGACATTGCATCAAGAGTAAAAGCAATCATTGCTGATAAACTCGACGTTGAAGAAACAGAAGTAACACCAGAAGCAAGCTTCACCAACGATTTAGGAGCAGATTCATTGGATACCGTGGAATTAATCATGGAATTCGAAAAAGAATTCAACATTCAGATTCCAGACGACCAAGCAGAAAAAATCACAACAGTAGGGCATGCTATTGCTTACATTGAAGAAGTAGTGAACAAATAATATTCTCTCAACAGAAACAAAATTTATGGAATTAAAAAGAGTAGTTGTTACCGGTTTCGGCGCCATTACACCCATTGGAAATAATGCCAAAGAATACTGGGAAAGTCTTGTCAAAGGCGAGAGCGGTGCTGCTCCGATTACTCTTTTTGATGCCTCAAATTTCAAAACAAAATTTGCCTGCGAAGTAAAAAGTTTTGATCCGCTCAATCACTTCGACAAGAAGGAAGCCAAGAAAATGGATCGAAACACGCAGTTCGGCCTTGTGGCTGCAAGAGAAGCGGTAGAGCATTCGCGTATTTTGCAAGATGAAGTTGACAAAAACAGAGTTGGAGTGATATGGGGCTCCGGAATTGGTGGCTTGGAGACGTTTGAAACAGAAGTTTTGGCATGGTCCAACACAGATATTCCACGTTTCAATCCTTTTTTCATTCCCAAAATGATTGCCGACATTACACCTGGACATATCTCCATCGAGTACGGTTTTCATGGACCAAACTACACCACGGTTTCTGCCTGTGCATCTTCTGCCAACGCAATAATTGATTCCAAAATGCTGATCCAATTAGGAAAAGCAGATGTCATCGTTTGTGGCGGTTCGGAAGCAGCAATTACGGCGAGTGGCGTGGGCGGTTTCAATGCGATGATGGCCCTTTCTACCAGAAATGACGATCCCAAAACGGCCTCAAGACCGTTTGATAGAGATCGTGATGGCTTTGTATTGGGCGAAGGTGCCGGATGTATTATTTTGGAGGAATATGAACACGCTGTAAAACGTGGCGCAACCATCTATGCAGAGTTGCAGGGTGGCGGAATGAGTGCGGATGCGCATCACATGACAGCACCGCATCCTGAAGGTTTAGGCGCATACTTGGTGATGAAAAACTGTCTCGAAGACGCAGCGGTAACAGCCGACGAAGTAGATCATATCAACATGCATGGTACTTCTACTCCGCTGGGTGACATTGCAGAATCCAACGCTATTTCTAAGTTGTTGGGTGAACATGCGTTCGACATTCAGATCAATTCCACCAAATCAATGACTGGTCACTTGCTGGGAGCAGCGGGAGTCATTGAAGCTATTGCTGCACTAAAAACCATTGTTCACAACATCGTACCACCAACCATCAATCATTTTCATGATGATGAAAGAATTGATAGCCGACTCAATTTTACCTTTAACCACGCAGTGGAGAAAGAAGTAAATATTGCCATGAGCAATACCTTTGGCTTTGGTGGGCACAATGCCTGCGTACTCTTCAAGAAAATTTAACACCCAACGTGTATGGAGTTAAAGAAATACCTTTCTAAATTCCTCACTCAACGAAAAAAAAACCTCTCGGATAAAGATTACTACCTGAGTACAGAAATCAGTAAAATTACTGGTTTTAGCATACAGAATATTAACCTTTACCGCGAAGCATTTTCCCTTAAGACTTCTTCCAAAAAAAAAGGCCTTCAAAACTACGAGCGGCTTGAGTTTTTGGGCGATTCGGTATTGGGAGCAATCATCTCCTGTCACCTTTACACTGTGTATCCCGAGGCGAATGAAGGATTTCTTACCCAAATGAAATCCAAAATTGTCAACCGGAAAAACCTGAATAAACTAGGAAAAGAACTCTCGCTCACCAAATTTTTACAGAGTGATGCATCAGCGGCACTTGGCGAAAATATTGAAGGTAATCTTTTCGAAGCACTTATAGGCGCCATCTACCTTGATCTGGACTACAGCATTTGCAGAACTATCGTTCTTGAACGTCTTTTAACGCCATCCGCCATCAACGATCTTGAAAATAAAATTGTGAGCTATAAAGGTCTGCTTTTGGAGTGGAGCCAAAAAAAGAAAGTCTGCATTCGCTACGAAACATGCGAAGAAATACAACCTAACAAAAGCCAGGTTTTTCGCAGCTATGTGTGGCTTGACGATAAAAAAATAGCGAATGCAACCGAAACTTCCAAGAAGAAAGCGGAAGAAAAGGCAGCACAGCGCGCCTTCTACATCCTGAACAAAAAACAGAATATCATTGAAAACCAAAAAACTTTTACTTGATATTGACGACGACGAGGAGGAAATTCATGTAGGTTTGCTGCGTCTGGCAAAAGAATTGCCCGACTATGAGTTTTTTTACCATCTCAATCATTGTAACTCGTTCAAGTTTGCACGCATTCAGGATTTTGTGTATCACGGCATGTACTACGACTATTACTTCCCAAGGTTTGAAGCGTATTACAGCGACTCCAGAGTTTGCATCCACTTCATCGCCAACCGATCGATAGAAAGTATTCAGAAGAAAGTTTCATCAGAACTATTCTTCACGGAAGAAGAAACACACTTCTTACTTAATCATTTTCAAGAAGTTAATTATCTTATTAAAACTTCCGAGCCATTTGATGATTTTTCATTAATTTTGCTCCCTGAAAATTTAACCTTCCCGGTACAAAATTTTCAGCTAAGTCCTGAAGAGGACCTTTACCAACTATTTCAGTATTATGAATAAATATTTAAAGAAAACAAAAATTATCGCAACCCTGGGTCCAGCTTCTTCTGACAGAGAAACCATGATCGAACTGATCAAAGCAGGTGTTGACGTTTTTAGAATAAATTTCTCACATGCCGATTACGATTTAGTTCGTAAAAATGTGGAAACAATTCGCAACATCAACGAAGAATTCGGATATTCCGTAAGTATCCTTGGAGATTTACAGGGCCCCAAACTCCGAGTAGGTGTCGTAAAAGAAGGATCCTACCTTAACCCCGGCGATGTACTTACCTTTACCAATGAAAAAATAGAAGGAGACTCCGAAAAAGTGTACATGACGTACCAGAAGTTTCCACAAGATGTAAAAGTAGGTGAAAGAATCCTGATCGATGATGGTAAACTCGTTTTACAGGTGATCGAAACCAACGAAACTGATACCGTAAAAGCCATTACCATTCAGGGTGGGCCTCTAAGTTCTAAAAAAGGAGTAAACCTTCCCAACACGAATGTTTCACTGCCTGCATTAACAGAAAAAGATATAGAAGATGCCAATTTTGCGTTGGATCTTCAACTTGATTGGATCGCGCTTTCCTTCGTTCGCCATGCACAAGACATTATCGATCTCAAAAAACTCATTACGAATCACCCTACCAATAATTTCAAAACACCGATTATTGCGAAAATTGAAAAGCCGGAAGGTGTACGCAACATCGAGGAAATTCTGCAGGAATGTGATGGTTTGATGGTTGCCCGTGGTGATTTGGGTGTGGAGGTGCCGATGGAAGAAGTCCCTGCCATCCAAAAAAATCTCGTGGAAAAAGCGAGAAAATTCTCAAAACCCGTAATCATCGCTACACAGATGATGGAAACCATGATCACCAGTTTGACACCGACAAGAGCCGAGGTCAATGACGTTGCCAATTCTGTTTTGGACGGCGCCGATGCAGTGATGCTTTCTGGAGAAACTTCAGTGGGGAGATATCCGGTAGATGTGGTTAAAAACATGTCTAAAATCGTAAAAAAAATCGAAAGAACCCATTTTTATCAAAGTAAAAATGCACCAATCGAACACGAATTCAATTGTATAGATGACCGTTTCATCACCAACAGAATTTGTTTAGCAGCCGTAAGAATAGCAAAAACTACCAATGTAGAAGCCATTGTGACACTCACCTATTCTGGATATACTGCATTTCAGATTTCTGCACACCGTCCCAATTCGCACATTATTATTTACAGTTCTAACCAACGTGTAATTACCATGCTTAATCTCTTGTGGGGAGTGCGTGCATTTTACTACAACACCAAAAAATCTACCGACGAAACGATTGTTGAAGTAAACCAGCTCACCTATGAAAATGGCTTTGTGGAAGATGGCGATTTCATCATCAACCTGAATGCAATGCCTGCTAACGAGAGTGGCAAAACCAATACGCTGCGACTTACCACAGTATAAAAAATCTGCAACAGAAAAAAAACAGAATTACCAAGGTTCATCACTTTGGTAATTTTTTTTGACGTAAGAGTGGCTCGTCTTCAACCAATCCACTGCAAAAACAATAAAAAGAACGTAAAACAGTGGTTTGAACACGTAAAAGATTCCCACTTAAAAAAAAACTTCTACTTTTGCAAAAATTTCAGAATGTCAAAAAATTTAGTAATAGTAGAGTCACCCGCAAAAGCAAAAACCATTCAAAAGTATTTAGGAAAGGATTTTGAAGTAAAATCGAGTTTCGGCCACATTCGTGATTTGCCGAAAAAAGATATGGGTATCGACCTCGCTACTTTTACACCTGATTACGAAGTTTCCCCTGATAAAAAGAAAATTGTCGCCGAGCTGAAATCGGCCGTTAAAAATGCAGAAACAGTATGGCTGGCTTCCGATGAAGACCGTGAAGGAGAAGCCATTGCATGGCATTTAGCACAGGAACTAAAATTGAAAGACGACCATACCAAGCGAATTGTTTTTCATGAAATCACCAAAAATGCCATTCTGAAAGCCATCGAAAACCCGAGAAAAATTGACCAAAATCTCGTCAACGCACAACAAGCAAGACGAATTCTGGATCGTATCGTTGGTTTCGAAATGTCACCAGTGCTTTGGCGAAAAGTAAAAACCGGACTTTCTGCTGGCAGAGTTCAGTCTGTTGCTGTTCGTTTAATTGTAGATCGAGAAAAGGAAATCCGGGATTTCATTCCAAAGTCTACGTTCAAAGTGGATGGTACTTTTGTGAATGATGCTCAACAAGACATCCTTGCCAAACTAAAAAAAGACTTCGCACAGGAAGCCGATGCCGAACATTTTCTGAGTTTAGCAAAAAACACCACCTTCAAAGTGTTGAATGTCGAAAAAAAACCTGGAACACGATCCGCATCTGCTCCCTTCACCACCTCGACGTTGCAGCAGGAAGCGAGCAACCGGCTCGGTTATGGCGTTACAACTACGATGCGTGTTGCACAACGTCTCTATGAAGAAGGTTACATTACCTATATGAGAACCGACTCTGTCAATCTTTCTCAGGAAGCCATTAATGGAGCCAAAGCACAAATCCTTTCTGAATTTGGCGAAAGCTATTCTAATCCTCGAAATTATACCACGAAATCGGCATCGGCACAGGAAGCGCACGAGGCCATTCGCCCCACTGACTTTGCCGTGAAGACCGTAGGCGACGTGCAGCTTAACAAATTGTATCAACTCATTTACAAACGGGCATTAGCGTCCCAAATGACCAATGCGAAGATTGAGAAAACAACCATCGAAATTGGCGATTCTTCACTTCCCACTCATTTCGAGGCCACTGGTGAGGTAATAATTTTTGACGGTTTCCTTAAGGTTTACGGCATTACCCAACCCGATGAAGACGATGACGATAAAGCGGAGAAACTTCTTCCGAAAGTTTCGGTAGGCGAAGTTTTACAATTCAAAAAAATAGTGGCAACCGAAAAATTCACTAAACCCGCAGCAAGATTTACAGAAGCAGGATTGGTAAAAAAATTGGAAGAACTGGGAATCGGCCGGCCTTCCACGTATGCGCCCACTATACAAACCATTCAGAACCGAGAATACGTTGACAAAAGGGAAATTCTTCCGCACGAACGCGAAATTTTGAAAATGACTTTAACCAAAGACATTAAAAAAGAAATACTTACCGAGAAATTTGGCGGCGATAAAAACAAATTTGTACCAACCGACATTGGCGAAGTGGTGAATGAATTCCTAACCGATAATTTTGCAGAAATCCTGGACTATGGCTTTACTGCAAAAGTGGAACAGGATTTCGATGATATTGCCAACGGCGCCGAAAAGTGGAAAGAAATGCTGGCCGACTTCTACAAAGATTTTCATCCTAAGTTAGAAACCGTTCAAGAAAACGCAGAACGGGCAACAGGAGAAAGACATCTTGGCAAAGACCCTAAAACAGGGAAAAATGTTATCGCAAGAATAGGAAGATTCGGACCCATGGTGCAGATTGGCGAAAGTGATGACGAGGAAAAACCCGTATTTGCGAGTTTACTCAGCACGCAGAATATCGCCACTATAACGCTAGAAGAAGCGCTTGAGCTTTTCAAAATTCCGTTTGACTTAAAAGATTTCGAAGACAAAACCGTCACCATCGGTATTGGCAGGTTTGGACCTTACGTAAAATGGGGCGAAACCTTTATCTCCATTCCGAAAGGTGAAGATCCTTTTTCGGTGAATCAGGAAAGAGCGGAAGAAATTATTAATGAAAAGAAAATTGCTGATGCGCCCATCGCAACTTTTAAAGGTGAACCCGTTACCAAAGGAACCGGAAGATTCGGACCGTTCATTAAATACCAGTCGATTTATGTAAACGTGCCCAAGAAATACGATTTTGAAAACCTATCGCAAAGCGACATCAATGAACTGATTGAAGCCAAACTTGAGAAAGAGGCCAATCGCTATATTCAGCAATGGGAAAAGGAAAAGATCTCATTAGAAAATGGGAGATGGGGACCGTTTATTAAATTTGGAAAAACCATGTTGAAAATTCCAAAAAACAAAGACGGCGAAAAATTCACGGCTGAAGAGCTGAAAGATGTTTCGCTAGAAGAAGTGAAAAAATGGATTACGGCACAGGATAAAAATGCATTTGCCGAAAAGAAAAAACCTGCTGCCAAAAAAGCCACCGCAAAAAAGCCGGTCGCTAAAAAAGCAGCCCCAAAAAAGAAATAATTCATCAAGATGATAAAACTATGCTTTCGAGATTTCGGTTTCGAAAGCATTTTTCGTTTTTGGAGGTAGAAGTTTTTCTTTAAATTTGTCCAAAACAATGATTGCTATCCGCAACAGCTAATATGTGCAGATGCATCTAAACTATAACGCCAACCATGAACCTTGAAGATATCTTTGTGCCGCCTCGGGAAATTGCACACAAAAAATGGCAACTCGGTCAGCTTATCAATAACGAAATAAATGAAGGAGGCATTGTTTTGATTTTCTGTTCCGATTATCGTGGAATTGAAGGTGGACAAGCAGAAATTGTCGATTTCATCCATGTGAGGCGTGAATTGTACCGGCTGTCGAAACTCGATTTTGAAGTTCCGATTTGTGACTTGGGCGATCTTGTTTCCGGAAAATCGCATCAGGATACGCATTACATTCTGCAGGAAGTAATTTCGATGTGCCTGTACAACAATGCAATACCCATCGTTATTGGCGGGAGCAACGATCTTTCCTATTCTCTTTTTTCAGCGCTTTATTTTCATCAGAAAAAAATTAATTACACCCAGATTTCGAATGTTGTTTCGTTGGATAATGATGGTGATGAGATTACTGAAGACAACTTCCTGTCGAAAATTTTATCATCCAACACTTTTTCCATTAAAAACTATCATCATCTGGGCTATCAGAAACACCTTAACGAAAGTGATGCCGTAAAACTGATGAAAGAAGTTGAATTTGAAATCATCCGTTTAGCCGAAATGATGGGCAGCACTGAAAAAACAGAGCCCTTTTTTCGACGGGCAGATTTGGTAACATTGAATTGCGATGCAGTGGAAAGCATGGGTGATGGCTTCTCCGTAAATCCACAAGTGAACGGATTGAACAGACGCGAAATTTGTGCTTACACCAAAGAAATCGGACTGAGCGAAAATTTGAAAGCTGCAGGGATTTTTAACTTTAATGTCGCATCGCATGATGCTTTGAACCACCAACTTTTGGCACAAATGATTTGGCATTGTATTGAGGGCATCAATATTCAGCATTCTCACCCGAAAGAACGCGAATACGAGACCTTCTGGGTACTGATCGATGATGGACAGTATTGCTTTAAGCGTGATACCTTCAGCGGATTGTGGTACTTTGGTGAAGATGAGAAAACAGAGAACCTGATTCCCTGTTCTCGGTTCGAGTATGAAGCAGCCAAACAAGGACACATGGATCGGCGGTTTACAAAAATACAACCATGAGCCCATTACCGCACTAAACGAAAGAAATACAAATTATACGTCACACAATGAGAAAAAAAATAAATTTCGTGAACGAATTATCGCCAACCTTTAAACAGCGGATATGAGTAAATGGCTGGCAAAAATATTTTCGAGTAATCTGCTATTGATTGCCATTACGCTGGTGCCGAAAATCCCGGTTTTCCTCACCAAACATCTTCAGGAAGATTCATTCATCACCTGGCGCGTTGCCCGAAATCTCCTTCATTACGATGTAATTGGCTTCAATGGAACAGAGCGAATTTCGGCGTCTACCACGCACTTATACATGTTGATTTCAGCTCTTTTTCAACTGATCTTTGGCGAAAATTTTATTGCGCCTCTCCTCATTTTCAGTTCTGTTTTGTTTGCTATGGGTTCCATTTGGCTGAGCAAAACTTTATTCCCTCATGACATTTTGAGACGCGGTTTCTTTGTGATTTTACTTAATATAGTTCCGCCATCACTTACCGCTTCCTGTTTAGGAATGGAATATGGAATTCTGTTCTTCCTGTATGGTGGTTTCCTCTATTACGCACTCTTCAAAGTCAAAAATTGGGCATTTTTCATCTTCCCCATCCTTATGCTATGGACCAGAGTTGACACGGTCATTTTTCTGGGCGTTATGTTTTTGGCAGATTTCGTCGTGCGGAAAAAAATCAATTGGGTTTATGTTGTAAGCGGCTTCATCGGTGTTGTGAGCGTTGTTGGCTTCAACACACTGTATTTTGGTGAACTGGTGAATCATACCATTGAAGCAAAAAAAATCGCCTATAAAGGCCTTACGCCCAATCGTGTAGATTACATGTTTATTCAGTGGGCTTATTATGGTGGACTGATCAAAAAGTACAGTTACTTTACATTGATTCTTTTTGTGGCATTCCTCATTTTTCTGGGATGGATATTGGCAAAAATCCTGCGAAATAAAGACCGTATCGGTTACAAAACAAAGGTCATTCTTGTTGCAACTACCATTTTTGCAATGGCAAAAATCACGCTATTTGCCGTAATGCACGCCTATTTTGATTGGTATTACTGGCTTCCTCGGGTTTTCCTCTTCTCAGTGGTTATTTACTTTTTTCTCAATTTCGTGAGGGTCAGAAAACGGGTAATCATTCCGCTCCTTTTTATTTATTTCATGGGGCTTTATCTGTTTCAGTTGCTGCAATCGGAAGCGATTGGCTATATGGAAAACAAACAGCGCGTGCAGATTGCTAATGATATTAAGGCGCGCGGAACCGACATGCATCAATCGATTTTTCTTGAGCCCGCCGGTAAAATCCCGTTCTATACCAATCTCTATACCTATGATGAAGTAGGTTTGGTAAACCGTAAAGTGCTTGATGAAATGTTGAAAGATGGTGAATATTGGTGGATCAATACCGTACGAGATCTTCAGCCAGACTATATCCTGAGCATCGGCGCAAAACCCAACAGCGGCAAAGGATATTATCGCATGAAAGAAGTTGATAAAGCTTACTTTGATGAGCATTATGAGTTTTTAAAAGCGTATCCAATTTCGGATATCCATCGAAGCGCGCCTACCACGGTGAAATGGGTGTATGGCGTACGCCCCATTGGTCAGGATTATTATCTGTATGTGAAAAAGAACCTGAAACCATGAGCACGCTAACGAAAGTTTCTATTATTGTGCCGGTGTACAATACCGAAAAATATCTGCGAAAATGTTTGGATTCTCTCCTGAATCAAAGTTTGAAAGAAATTGAAATTTTGGTGATTAATGATGGAAGTTCGGACGGTTCGCAAGAAATTATCGACCAATATGTGGCAAAGTTTCCAACAAAGATTAAAGGGTACACTAAACCCAATGGAGGGTTAAGTGACGCACGAAATTTCGGAATTGACCGATCCATGGGAGAATTTATCGGATTTGTTGATAGTGACGATTATGTATCGGAAACCATGTTCAGTGAGATGTATGATTTGGCTCAAATGAACCGTGCCCAGATGGTGATCTGCAATCTCAGAAAAGTAGACGAGCATGGGAAAACCATAAGGTTACTACCTCAAATTCCCAATATGCCTCAGAGCATTGTGCTGAAAGACCACTTTTCTATTTTTGCCGACATGAGTTACTTTGCGTGCAACAAGATTTTCAGCCGGCAACTTTTTCAGGATAAAAGATTCAAAATCGGTGTCCATTTTGAAGACATCCAGTTGATTCCCCAGCTTTTACTGAAATGCACGATTGTTGCCCAAACTCAGAAACACCATTACTCCTATTTGGAAAGAACGGATTCCATCACCAAAACGCATACCGAAAACGGCTTAGACATCCTGCATGCAGTTGAAGATGTGACAGTTGCACTGAACACATCTCCATACAAAAATCAGCAAAAGGAGTTGAAAGATTTTAAAATTCTAGAAGGCGTATATACATTTCTGGCGTATTTGGCTTTTGTAAAGGATGAAGCCATGCACCAAAAAATGTCGGATAGGCTAAAGGAATTCATAGTAAAAAATGAGATAAAACTTACAGAAATATTGGCGTATAAGCGGTTTGGAAAAAATTATCTGTTATCTTTGCCCTTAAGAAAAAAAATTTATTACGTATTGCACTTTTTCGGAATGGGTAAGCTGCTCCGAAAACTGCTGTAAAAACACACCCCTTTTTTGATGCCAATTCTACACCCGATTTTCATCATCATATTTCTGTTTCTTGCATTCGCAAGTTATTATGAGATATTTCGGCTGCAGAAGAAACAAAGCATCTTTATGTGGATTGCCGGAATTCTGATTGTTATTGCAGTAGGCCTCCGGATCAATGTGGGTGCAGATTACCCTGTGTACAAAATGCTTTTTACAGGCTTTTCTCTTTACACCACTTATGGAGATGTTTGGGATAAAGCACTCTTTCGTCCCAATACTGAAGAAATAGAATGGATTTTTGTCCTGCTGAACAAATTGGTATTCGATTTCGGCATGCCTTTCTATATGGTCACTCTGGTGATGGCCACAATCGCGGTGAGTTTAAAGTTTACAGCGATTTACAACAATGTCGCTTTTCCCGCACTTGCAGCATTTTTTTATTTTATGCCTATTATGTTTTTTGAAGATTCGGGGCAAATGCGGCAAGGATTAGGCATTGCGGTTTGTGTTGCTTCATTTAAATTCATCAAGGAACGAAATCTGTTCATGTTCTTGCTGTGCATTTATCTTGCGTTAGGATTTCATAAAACGTCGGTTGCTTTCCTTCCTGCCTATTGGTTGGTAAAAATACCGATGAATCAGCGGCGCATCTTCTGGGTATTGGTGGTTTCGCTACTGGTTTCTCCACTGGAGCTTTATCGTTTTGCGGGCGGACTGTTCGGTTCCTTGACACCTCAGGATATCTCGGGTGCTTATACCGGCTACCTTGATGACCGTTATTATGGTACAGAGGTAGAAACCGGGTTAAATGATATTGTGAAAATTATCTTTATCATCATTCTTATCCGCTACGATAAGGAAGGGTGTGATGAGGTTTGGTGGTATGAATATATGAGGAATCTTGCGGTTTTCGGGATGGCTCTTTTCTACTTTTTCCGTTCCAACGAGATTTTTGCAGTGCGGCTTCCTGGCGCATACATGTTTTTTGTTACCATGTTCTGCATGCCAAATTTGGTGTATGCGGTACGCGACAGGACCCGGCAAATTTTATACATGGGCTTTATAAGTTATTTTGTAGCCATGTTTTTTTATTTTGGAAAAGGTAACGGCAATAGAGGCGGATTTACATCAGATCGGTACCAAAACGCACTTTGGTAAAATAAAATGGTAGAGTTTAAAAATCTGTTTGATGAATTGGGAATTTCACTTTTTTGGGTGAAACTGGGATTGGGCACCCTGATTTCTTTCTTACTGACCTTCTTTTCGATACCGACCATTGTTAAAATATCGCGACGAAAAAACCTGATGGATGAACCCGGAATCCGAAGTTCACATCTGCGAAAAATCCCGAATCTTGGCGGCATTGCCATTTTCTATTCGCTGGCTGTTTGCGCATCCATTTTCGCTTTCGAACTTTTCGAAATTTACAAATTTCTTTTCGCATCGCTCGTTATTTTGCTTTATATTGGGGTAATGGACGACATTGTGGTGATGCGCGCCTACAAAAAACTCTTCGCCCAAATCGCTGTTACCGCATTAATGGTAATAGGATCTGACGTAAGGATCCGAAACTTCTTCGGCCTGTTTGGCATTTATGAACTGAATTATTTCTTCAGCGTTCTTTTTAGCATTTTTACGTTTATTATTCTGATCAATGCCTTCAACCTTATTGATGGAATTGACGGCTTAGCAGGTGGCTACTCCATCATCTGCAGTGCGCTGTTTGGCATCAGTTACTTCCGCCTTGGTGAATACAATTATCCGTTAGTGGTACTTTCTGGCGTCATTATTGGGTCGGTAGTGGGTTTTCTTTACTATAATTTGTCACATTATCGTACCAATAAGGTTTTCATGGGCGATACTGGTTCGATGATTTTGGGCTTTCTGCTGGCTTTTACTGCAATTTGCTTCATCGATATTTTTATAGACAAGAAGTTACCCACTGTTCCGCGATATTATTTACAAACGGCGCCGGCAATTGCAATGGCTATTTTAATTTTGCCATTGATCGACACGCTGAATGTAATTATCATCCGGCTTGTAAAAAAACAATCACCAATGGTAGCCGACAAAAACCATATTCACCACTCGCTGCTTGCTTTGGGACTTACCCACCGCCGGTCAACGGTCTATATTATCCTGTATTACTTATTTATTGTGGCGGTAGCTTACTACTTTCGTCATATTAACGTTAACATTCTTCTTCTGATTATTACGGTCATTGGATTTATGGGTGCTTATATTCCAAAGGCAATTTTGGCCTGGCGAAAGCGTAATTAATTATTTAGTATTTTTGCATATCTACATTTGAAATGATGAAATTTTTGAAGCCCGTTCTACTCTTGCTTATTCCTTTGTTTATCGCCACTTCGTGCATTACCACCAAAGATGTACGGTACATGCAACCTAATGAAAATCTTGTCATTAACGAAGAAGGATTAGTACCTTACAATATTCCCGTCTATCGTGTCACCAAAAACGACATACTTACCTTAAATATCGTAACCACACCCAAAGGCGACGCAGCACAGTTTTATTCTGCGCTCAATACATCAACGAATAGTAGTATCAGCACAACCGCTGGCACTGGCGCTGCCGGTACTGGAGGCAACATGACCATTTATTTTAATGGATTAAAGGTGGATTCGAAAGGAGACGTCAATATTTTTGGTATTGGCTACGTAAAAGCTGAGGGCAGAACCATTGAAGACATGACCCAGGAAATCCAAAACCGGGTGAATGAAAATTTTGTGCAGGGAAAGTCGGAAGTGCGACTGAATACGGACGGAATTACTTATTACATCTTAGGTGATGTGGAAACAGTGACCATTACCGGAGAAAAAGTAGCCCATAAAAACACCCTCACCCTCACCGAAGCGCTTGCCATCAACGGTGGATTGAACCGTACCATCGACCGGCGAAACATCGTGATTCACCGCAAGCTGCCAGAAGGTATTAAAATTGCAAAAATTGACCTCACAAGGGAAGATGTAATGAACTCCCCTTATTATTGGGTGCAAAACGGAGACGAGATTTTTCTGAATACCCATGGTAAAAACCTCAATGGTTTTGGCAAAGATCCTATACAAACCCTTACCACGGCTGTTTCTGTACTTACAACCGCCATGTCGATTTACTTAATTTTAACCAGACTTTAAGAGATGATTCCTGGAAAAGAAACAACCAAAAACACACCTCAGCAAACCGACAAAATTGGGTCGTTTGCATTCTTTGATGTTGAACACTTCTTAAGGAGAATCGTGAAAAACTGGTATTGGTTCCTGATAATGGCGGCGTTGGGTTACGGAATCTCATATATATACAGTAAATACTATGCACAGCGTATTTATGCGTCAACCCTTTCACTAAGCATTTCCAATAATACCGCGAGTTACTTCACCCCCAACCAATCGATCAATTTCATTTGGGGCCAAAGTGGAAATCAGGATGGAGTTTATCTCAAAAAAATGCTGCTTTCAAGGTCCCATAATGAGTATCTGGTAAAGACGTTGGATCTGTATGTCAATTACTCCACAAAAGGGCTCATCAAGGAAACCTACCTCGACAAGTATGACGCACCGGTATTTATTGAAATCGACAAAACATATCCTCAACAAGTTAATTATCCCATTACCCTTGTTCCCAAAGGAAGCGATCGTTATGAAATTGTTTTACCCAAAGAAGGCGAATCTACCTCCCTCTACTCTTACGAATCTGAAGGTTTTACTACCATTCCGCGATATGGCAGGCCTGTGGATAAAACAATTGCACTAAACCAGTGGTACACCGCTCCTAATCTGAGGTTTAAACTCGTCAAAAATCCTCAACCCAGCAATATTATTTTTGACAATATCATCGTGAAACTCTCCACGGTGAACGATATGGTAAATTCCTTGGTGAACTCCATCAATGTAGATTTCGATAAGGAAATCAGTTCCATTATGATCATCACTAAGCGAGGATACAACCTGAATGGCACCGTCAATTTCCTGAATACATCGGTTGATGAGCTGCAGAAAAAAAGACTGGTAGATAAAAATACCGTCGACAAAAACACTGAAAAATACCTGCTTGATAATCTGGAAAAAATTCGAAAAAAATTAGATTCCAGCGCCTCTATCCTGAACCAGATGAAGATTACTGAAGGTTTATACGACATCAAGGATCGAGACGAAAAATCAATTGCACGCATTAAAGAACTGGACACTAAAAAAGCAGAACTTATCACCCGTATCAATTCCATTAATGCGATAAAAAACGCGTTGGCCTCTCAAAATTTAGATCGAATGATCAGTACCAATGCCGCAGGGTTTGAAGATGGCATGTTCTCCGCCACAGTTTCCGAACTGAAAGCGCTTTACGCAAAAAAAAGAGAAATGGCGCTAATTTATACGCCCAACTCTGAGCCCATGCGCGAAATCAACCGACTTATCAACGAAGCAAGAAACAATTCCTCTGGAACGGTGAGTGGCTACTACAATAATTATCTAAATGAGATTGCAAAAATAGATGGCGAAATTACACGAGCCAACAGTGATCTGATGACTTATCCGCAAAAAGAAAGGAAATACCTGGATGTAGAAAGAGGTTACAACATGATTGAAGCCACATACAACAGCTTGCTTTCCAAACAGAATGAAACCCAAATCAGGGTGGCCACCAATAAATCGGACATTACCGTTATTGACCCTGCCAAAAACTTAGGGCAAGGCCCTATTGCTCCCAACGTAGAACAAACAAAATATACCATTATAGGCGGGCTACTGTTACTACCATTAATTTTCTTGGGAATTACTGAGGCGCTGGATAACCGCATCAGAAACATCAAAGAGTTGTTGCAAGCCACCAAAATTCCGCTATTAGGGGTTATTGGCAGAAACACCCACGACAACAATCTTACCGTTTTGGAACAACCCAAGTCATCCATTTCTGAAGCATTTAGGGGCATCAGGGCCAATCTGCGATTTCTTCATAAAGAAGATAAAAAGTCAAAAGTCATCCTCCTTACCTCGTCTGTGGGTGGCGAAGGAAAAACTTATATTTCTATTAACATTGCATCTGTACTGGGTTTAAGCGGAAAAAAAACTATTCTATTGGGAATGGATTTACGTAAACCTAAAATTTTTGGTGACTTCAAGATTGACAACAAATATGGAATCTCGAATTACCTGACCGGCGAGGTAGACATGGAAAAAATCGTCAACAAAACGAAAATCGAAAACCTGGATGTCGCAACATCGGGACCTATACCTCCGAATCCGTCGGAACTTTTGATGAGCGAACGCAATATTAAGTTCATCGAGGAATTGAAGAATCACTACGATTATATTGTGATCGATTCTCCGCCGGTAGGTCTTGTTGCAGATCCATTTGAACTCATGAAATACGCAGATGCTAGCATCTATGTTGTTCGTCACGAGTACACGGAAAAATACATGCTGAAAATGATTACCGAAAAATACCACAACCACGAAGTGCAAAATCTAGGTTTGGTTTACAACGATTATCAGCATAATCAAGGATACGGTTATGGCTACGGATATGGCTACGGTTACGGATATGGCTATTTTGACGAAGATAAAAATTATCAAGAACCTGCCTTGATCCGGTTCCGCAATAAAATCCGAAAAATTTTAGGAAAAGACTAGTGGCAGTACTTTTATTCACCGGGGTCTTTATCAATATTAAATCATAAACACCAAAAATTGCCGTTTTAAATCAAAAACTTTAAGGGAATTTGAATTTATTTAACTAAAAATTAAGAATTTCCTTACGCTAAAAATGTTTTATATTTGCAAAATTATTTATGAAAATTGATGCGCTCCCGTTAATGATAAAAAAGCTTGCTTTTGCTATTATCACCTTGTTTTTAATGTCGGCTCAGTATAAAGGTCAACGACACGAAATTGGCGTGCAGCTAGGCATGAGTACTTTGGTGGGCGATATTGGCCGTACCGAGTATATCCAGAAGCCAGTTTTAAGCAATATTAAAGATTATGGCATCCCTATTTACGCGGCTTTGCTTTACCGGATGAATTTTAATCCTTATCAAACCGTGCGCCTCAGCTTAGGATACAGCAATGTGCAGTTTATCGATGCACTGGCGAAAGAATACTACCGCCGGAACAGAAACCTGTGGGGCACCAACTCGGTGTATGAAGCCAATGTACTCTTTGAATATAATTTCTTCCCCGTTAACGATGAGCAGAAAAGCTTGCTTAGTCCTTATATTTTTGGCGGACTTGGCGGGATGATGGTGAATACTCCACAAATGGTCATCGAAAATGATTTTAAAAGAGATGCCGGTGGAAATGCAATTGCACCAGTGAACTCGACAGATTTTACCACAACGCCATCTTACAACTCCAGTGGGAAAGCATTTACCTTATCGATTCCTTTCGGGATTGGTTTGAAGTATAAATTCAATTACAACTGGGCATTCTTTGGCGAGCTCATGTTTCGACCCACGTTTTCGGACTCGCTTGATTACAGCATGATCGATTCTAAAAACATCAAAGAAACTTACAATAAAGATATTGTTTCCCCAGGAAGCACCAAATCATTACTGCTGGAAAGTCCCTATAAAGAAATTGCAGAGGCAAGGGCTGCAGAAATCGTTAAAGCCCGGCAAATTGGCAACATCAACTCTAAGGATTGGGTGAACACTGTTTCAGTGGGGCTAAGTTATTCGTTCGGAAGACCACCGTGTTATTGTGATTAGAAAAATGCAGTCGATAAAAGATAAAATAGATACGGAAAATTTGCCGAAACATGTCGCCATTATTATGGATGGCAATGGACGGTGGGCAAAATCAAGAGGAAAAGAGCGAACTTTTGGTCACCGACATGCGATTGCTGCCGTGCGAAATGCCGTGAATGCCTGTAACGAAATTCACATTCCTTATCTAACGCTCTACACCTTCTCATCAGAAAACTGGAAAAGGCCGGATGATGAAGTGAGTACCCTCATGACTTTGATTTCGGAAACCCTTTTGCTGGAAGCCGAGGAAATTTTCACCAAAGGACTCAGGATGCACGTTATTGGCGATCTGCAAAAACTGCCTACATTGGTGCGTGAGCAAATGCAAAACCTCATTGAGGTCACCAAAAACAATAAAAGAGGAAACCTGATTTTAGCACTGAGTTATGGCTCACAAAATGAAATCCTAAACGCAGTGAAACAAATTAGCACCGAAGTGAAAAACGGCGACCTGCAAGTGGAAGATATTGATGAAAAAGTAATCGAAGATCATCTGTACACCAAAGATATTCCACCGGTTGATTTGCTTATTAGGACCAGTGGTGAAGTGAGAATCAGTAATTTTTTGTTGTGGCAAATTGCTTATGCAGAACTACAGTTTCTGGATATTTTGTGGCCAGATTTTGGAAAAGAAGATTTTTTTCAGTGCATTTACAATTATCAGAATAAAGAAAGAAGATTCGGAAAAACCAGTGAACAGCTGGACAATAAATTATAAAAGATAGTAAGATATATAATGAAGTTTAAGTTCATCCCCATCATCATTTTTGTGGCTTCGGCGCACTTTTATGGTCAAATTACGCCCGAGCAACACAGCCAGGACAACAATCCTGTGCACAGCGAAACCCAAACAGGAACGTACTTCCTGAAAGATATCGTGGTGGATGGCGTGAAAAAGTATACCCCTGCGCAAATCCTTCGATTTACCGGGCTTAACAAAAATGAAAGTGTAGAAATACCCGGTCAAAAGATCAGCAATGCCATCAAAAAACTATGGGAAACACAATCGTTCTCCGAGGTTGAGGTTTATGTGCAAAGCGTTGAAGGCGACCAGATTATTCTTCGTTTCAACTTGCAAGATCTGAAAGAACTGGGCGAAATAAAGTTCACCGGAAAAGGCATAGGAAAATCTAAAAGCGAAAAACTTGTCAAAGACAATAAGCTGAAACCTGGCACCAAAATCACCCAAAACCTCATCTCTACCCTTAAAACAAATATTCCGCAAGAGTATGTTAAAAAGGGATTTGCTGATGCTAAGATCACCATTCAGGACAAAGTAAACGCACAAGATCCCAATTTGGTTGACTGGACCATCAATGTTGATAAGGGCAAAAGAGTTAAAATTAGCCATATCGAATTTGAGGGAAATGATCATATTTCGGACCGACAGTTGCGTAAAAATGGGTTCAAAGACACTAAACAACGACGCTTTTTCGGCATTGGTGCCATCATGAAGCCGTCGAAATTTATCCGTGAGAAATATGATGCCGATAAGGCCAATCTCATCAGCTACTACCGCTCCCTAGGTTTCCGGGATGCGAGAATTGTTTCGGATTCTGTTTGGAGAAATGCTAAAAATGATTACGAAATAAATGTAAAACTTTCCGAGGGTAAAAAATATTACATTGGTAACATCAATTTCTTAGGAAATACAGCATTTTCAACTGATTATCTTCAGAAAGTCCTGGGTTATAAAACCGGCGATATTTATGATGCCGTGGGGTTCAATAAAAAAGTAGGAGAAGATGGCGGAAAAGAAGACGATTCCGACATCAAGTCGAATTATATGAATAGTGGCTACCTTTTCTCGACAGTAACCCCGATTGAAAAATCTGTGGAAGGAGATTCCATCAATTTAGAAATTAGAATTAATGAGGGCGAAAAAGCAACTTGGAACCGGGTAACCTGGAGTGGTAACGTTACCACCCATGACCATGTTATCCTTCGATCTTTGCGTACAAAGCCCGGAAGTCTTTTTGCAAAAAGCGACATCAAGAGAACTTATTTTGATTTGGCAGGCATGCAGTTTTTCGATCCTCAGCAAGTAGGTCAGCAAATTACACCTAACCAACAAGATAATACCGTAGATATACATTGGACGCTGGTGGAGAAAGGATCTTCTCAGGTGCAGCTACAGGCAGGTTACGGTGGCGGATCTTTTATTGGAACACTGGGACTTACATTCAACAATTTCTCGCTGAGAAATTTCCTTAAACTTAAAGACTTTAAGCCAGTTCCACAGGGAGACGGACAAACGCTTTCGATTCAGGCACAGGCAGGGCAATATTTCCAAAACTACGGGATCTCGTTCACCGAGCCATGGTTGTTCGGAACGCGTCCCACTGCACTTTCGGTAGGGCTCAATCAATCATTGATTCGGTACACCGATATGTACGGTGCTACGCAAAAACTGAACATTTTCTCGGCAAGTGTGGGCCTCAACCGATTACTGAGATGGCCGGATGATTATTTCTCACTTTATACCGGAATTCAGTATCAAAGCTACGATTTCTCAAACTACCCATTCCAATTTGGTAATACAACCGAATACAATGGTTCTGCGAAAAATTTCAGTTTTAACGTGGGATTATCCAGAAACTCAGCCGGTTTAGATCCTATTTTCCCAACACAGGGCTCCAACATTGAGGCCTCCATTAAATTTACACCGCCTTATTCCCTGTTTAGCAACAAGGATTACAGCACCATGTCGGCAGTCGACAAGTATAAGTGGTTGGAATTTTATAAAGTCAAATTAAAAGCCGATATTTACAACACGGTAGTGGGCAAATTGGTATTGAGAAGTTCTGCCGAAATGGGATTCCTCAACGGATACAACAAAGAACTTGGTGCTCCGCCGTTTGAAAGGTTTTATCTTGGAGGAACAGGTCTGTTTGGTGGAAGATATGATGGTCGTGAACTTATTCCGTTACGAGGCTACGAAAACGCTTCGTCCACGGGTGGAGCTGCAGACGATGTTACCCCTTATGGTGGCGCAACGATTTACAACCGACTTGCATTGGAACTAAGATATCCTATATCGATGAACCAGACAGCGAAAATTTATGCCCTCACCTTCCTGGAAGGCGGTAATGCATGGAACTCGTACGGCACTTACAACCCATTCCAGTTGAAGCGCTCTGCAGGGGTTGGTATTCGGGTTTACATGGGCGCTTTCGGATTAATTGGATTTGACTTTGCCTACGGATTCGACAAAACGATAATGTCCACACAACCTTCCGGATGGAAAACACACTTCCTGATGAATCAATCACTCTAATTAAGATCAATTATGAAATCATTCAAATTGCTTTCCATTTTACTCATCGTATTTGCAAGTTCGTTGCAGGCGCAGAAAATAGGCGTTGTGGATACTGATTATATCCTCAGCAAACTTCCCCAATACAAAGAGGCAGAATCGCGACTCAACACTCAGATTTCGGCTTGGCAGAATGAGATTCAGGTAGCGCAAAGCGAATACGACAAAAAGAAACTTTCACTGGAGAATGAAAAAGTACTTTTGGTAGGCGACCAGCTGAAACAGCGCCAGAAAGAAGTGGATGATCTGGAAAAGAAAGTAAAAAACATGATCAATAACCGGTTCGGAATGATGGGTGAACTCAACAACGCACGCTCCACTTTGACTAAACCTTTCCAGGATCAGATATGGGGCGCCATCAAGACTGTGTCCGAAAAGAACTCTTTAGGCATAGTTCTTGATAAAAGCAACAACATCAGTGTAATATTTCTTGAGAAAAGATATGATTATACAGATAAAGTGTTAGATTTGCTGTTGAAGAATACTGGTGCAAAAACCGAAAAAACAACACCCGCTAAAGGTGCACCGGTTCGCTCGGGAAGTCCTGTAAAATCATCAGATGCATCTCAAAATGATACTAGGCGAAAACCAACAAGAGACGACGGTATTCAGCAGGTACAAACAATAAAACAATAACAAAACAATCAAGTAAATTTATTTAACCTCAATTATGAAAAAATTAAGTGTATTATTTGCAGCAGTAATGATGTTTTTGGCTGTAGGAATGACGAAAGCGCAAAAGTTCGCATCAATGGATTATGAAGCTGTATTAGCCGCAATGCCGGAAACGAAGAAAATGACTTCAGATTTAGATACTTTCAGTAAAACCAAAGGCGACGAACTGAACAAACAAGCAGAAGCTTTCCAAAAAGAAGTTCAACAGTACCAAGCTGAAGGAGCCAAACTTACTGAAGCCCAAAGATCTGCAAAAGAATCTGAACTTCAGAAAAAACAACAAAATTTGCAGCAATTGCAACAAACTGCGCAAAGTGATTTGGCACAAAAAAGAGATACTGCGGTAAAACCAATTATCGAGAAACTGAACAATGCAGTAACTAAAGTAGCAAAAGCCAACGGGTACGACTTTATCATCGACTCTACTGCGTTAATCTATAAAGGAGGCGCTGATGCCACTCCTTTGGTAAAAAAAGAATTAGGACTATAAGAATTTATTCTTAGTCCTGAAACCATCCTGAATCCGGGATGGTTTTTTTAATTTTGCACCATGGAAAAAGAAATCTCATCGTTGGTGAAAATACGCTTTAGCGATTGCGACCCAATAGGCCACCTGAATAATGTTCGCTATTTAGAATATATGCTGAATGCCAGGGAAGACCACGTAGAAAGTGCTTACGGTTTCACGTATGAAGAATATACGCGCAAAACCGCCTGCACCTGGATTACCGTACAAAACGAAATTGCATACCTTCGTGAAGTGCGCTATAACGCAAAAGTGTGGATCACCAGCAAGACCATTGAAATTGGAGACCGCATCTCGAAAGTAGAAATCATTATGAAAAGCGAAGATGGAAAAACCATCCATAGCGTTTTATGGTTAACGGTCATCTATTTCGACATGAAGACCAGAAAATCAATTACCCAGCCCGAAGACATGAAAATGCTCTTTGGAAAGTTTTTGGTTCATTTAAATGAGAAAGATTTTGCAAGCCGAGTGGCTGCTTTAAGAAAACTGAATATTGCTTCCAGATTATGAAAAAAATACTCGTTACCGGCGGAAACGGACAATTAGGAAACTGCTTCCTCAAACTTTCAGGTGATTATAAAGACCGCTATCAATTCACCTTCACCGATTCTGCAACACTGGATATTACAGATCCAGACCAGATTTCAGATTTTTTCACAGAACTTAAACCTGATTTCTGTATCAATGCTTCTGCCTACACCGCCGTAGATTTGGCAGAAACCGAAAAAGAAAAAGCTTTTGCCGTGAACGCTGCAGGCGTAGCCCACCTTGCAGAAGCATGCCGCGACAACAACTGTACGCTGATTCATATCTCGACCGATTATGTGTTCGACGGTGACACCAATATTTCGTATACGGAAGACAATTTCACCAATCCACAAGGAGTATATGGTGCATCAAAACGAGAAGGTGAAGAGCTGGCCTTGGCTATCAATCCAAAAACCATTGTCATCCGCACCTCATGGTTGTATTCAGAATTCAATAAAAATTTTGTTAAAACCATGCTGAACCTGTTTACCATTAAAGATGAATTGGGCATCGTTGCCGACCAGTTTGGCCAACCTACCAACGCGAATGATCTGGCAGATGCGGTGATGACCATTATTGAAAAAGAACCTAAAACGTATGGTATTTTTCATTTCTCCAATCAGCCGGAAACCAATTGGTTTGATTTTGCATCTAAAATTGCTGAGTTGTCCGGATCAGACATTAAGCTAAACGCCATTACTACAGAACAGTTCCCCACACCCGCCAAACGACCAAAAAGAAGCACGATGGCGCTAGACAAGATTGAAGAAAAATATGGTATACAGCCAAAACATTGGGAAAATTCACTAGAAGAATGCATCATCATTCTGCAAAAAGATCAACAATGAAAAAAATAGTCTTCTTATTGCTGGTCACCATCGCTCAGTCTATTTTTGCGCAGGATGTCATCCTGAACAAAGTGGAAAAAATAAGCGAAAACAGTGATAAAATATTTTATAAAATCAACCCTCAAAAAGTGACTGCCGAATACCTCGGTGAACTCGAAGTGCAGGGTTTTACGGATGATGATCCCAAAATGTTCGGCATGGTTTACCGTAAAGCGAAAGAAATAGGCGCAAATGCGTTTTCGTTTAAACCTTTTGAGACCATTGCGGGCGAAGGTGCCAAATTGGATCCATACCATTACTTGCTGAATCTCTACTATGTAGCCCCTCACAACTTCCCCACCGAAGATAATGTGGTGTACCTGATTTCTTCAGCTGCAAAAAAACAGACCATCGCCATTGACAATAAAAACATTGTTTTTGAACCTCGAACCTATAAAAAATTAACACTGCAAAAGGGAATCGTAACCAGCATTTCTACCCGAAAGCTCTTGGGTGCGTCCATCAAAGTTACCGCCCAGGACAATCAGCCGGTTCAGTTTTTTCAGCTCTCGGCTTTTTCAGTGAACGAGAATCCTTATGGAACTGCAGGAATCAATATTAAATCGGGTGATATAATTCGGCTTGAGCAGTCTTACGGACAGTTTTTAAGCACCATTTATCAACCCATGGATTAACCTTTCAAAATACATAATTTTCTCATGATGAAAGTAGACATTTTAGCATTTGGCGCACATCCGGACGACATCGAACTCGGTTGCGGCGGCACGCTTGCCAAGCTCATTTCAGAAGGTAAAACCGTGGCCATCGTCGATCTTACACAGGGCGAACTGGGCACACGCGGCACGAATTTCACCCGCGCAGAAGAAGCGGCTAATGCTTCACAAATATTGGGCATTTCTGCAAGAGAAAACCTGAAGATGAAAGATGGTTTCTTGCTTAACGATGAAGAACACCAAATGCATATTGTAAAAATGATTCGAAAATATCAACCAACCATTGTATTAGCCAATGCAATTGATGATCGGCATCCTGATCATGGAAAAGCTTCAAAGCTGGTTTCTGATAGTTGTTTCTTATCTGGGCTCATCAAAATTGAAACGTTTTGTGATGGTGAAAATCAGAGACCTTGGCGCCCGAAACAGGTTTTCCATTACATACAGTGGAAAAATTTGGCCCCTGATTTTGTAGTGGATATTTCAGCGTTCATGGACAAGAAAATCGAAGCGTGCCTTGCATACAAAACCCAGTTTTATGATCCTCAGTCGCAAGAACCTACAACCCCCATTTCCACAAAAGACTTCTTAGAAAGTTTAACTTACAGAGCCCAGGATTTGGGCCGGCTTTCAGGTGTGGATTTTGCGGAAGGTTTTACGACGGAAAAATTACTGGCATTGAAAAATTTTGAAGGAATAATTTTGTAATCACCCCAAAAGTACTATATTTGCACCCACAAAACGGTGGTTGTAGCTCAGTTGGTTAGAGCGTCGGATTGTGGTTCCGAAGGTCGTGGGTTCGAGACCCATCATCCACCCAAAAAAACAAAATCCTGTCGATAAGCTTCGGCAGGTTTTTTTTTGCTTTTGATTAGGAAACTGGATTGCTACACACAACTGCAGTCATTAAACTAAAAAAGCACCTTTTCAGATGCTTTTGTTTTATTCAATCTCGTCGTCCGATTCGATGGTGTAGGAACGGGATTTAAAGTCTTTGTCATGTTTTTCGGAGATCACATCTTCGCCTTTCTGACTGATGATGAAATCTGTGGATTCTTTGAACATTTCTTCAAAACTACGGAAATCTTCCTTGTAAAGATAAATTTTATGCTTTTCGAAAGATGCTTCTCCATTCTCTCCAAAGTTCTTTTTGCTTTCGGTAATGGTAAGATAATAATCTCCTGCCTTGGTCTCGCGCACATCAAAGAAATACGTTCTTCTTCCTGCTTTCAACACCTTTGTGAAAATTTCATTTTCGTGGCGCTCCTTGTAATCACTCATTTGTTACTATTTTTTTGAAATCTTATTAAAACAAATATAAAAGATTTCTTTTAAATGCAAAATAATTTTTTAACTTTTCGTTAATAATGGGATATAACAAGCTGTAACGTCGATTTTCAGGCAGAAGCGGGGTCGTGCACTGCTGTAAGATTCAGGATTTGATCTGCTCTTTTTGCACTGGATTCGCGGTGGGTAATAATAATCGAGGTGCAGCTGGTAATTTCTGTTTCGATGTTTTGTAGGATGTTTTCTTCGGTTTCGGTATCCAATGCTGATAGTGAGTCGTCGAAAATTAGAATCTTGGGCTTTTTGATGAGTGCGCGTGCAATGGCGATTCTTTGCTTTTGTCCACCCGACAGCATAACGCCACGTTCGCCCACCATTGTTTTGTATTGGTCTTTAAATTCTTTAATATTCTTGTCAACATCGGCAATCTTGGCGTATTCTTTCACCAAGTCAATATTTGGATGATCAATGGCAAAACCAATGTTATTTTCGATGGAATCTGAAAAAAGGAAGCTTTCCTGAGGAATATAGCCAATATAGTTGCGGTAATTTTCCAGATTATGATCCTTCAGATTTCTGCCGTCTACCAAGATTTCGCCCTCAGTTGGATCAATTAAACGAGCCAGTAAAAGAGCAATGGTGGATTTACCACTTCCCGTTTTGCCCATGATCGCAAGTGATTTCCCGGCTTCAATTTTAAAACTAAGCCCATCCAGCGCTTTGATACCGGTGTTGGGATAGGTGTAAGAAACATTTCTGAACTCAATATCTCCCTTTATAGGATACACATCATGATGGCTATTGATGATTTCGGACTTCATGTCGAGAAATTCGTTAATTCTTGCCATGGATGCTTCCGCTCTTTGGTTTACCGACGTTACCCAACCCACCATCGAGAAAGGCCATATAAGAATATTGATGTATAGAAAAAAGTCTGCAATTTTACCCACAGAAAGTTCATTGCTGAGGTATTTTTGGCCACCAATCAGTAAAATAACGACATTCAAAAGACCGATTACAAAAAGGATGATGGTAAAAAAATACGCTTCGGTTTTCGCCAGATCTAACGCTTTATCTTGGTAATCCCGAACCTTAATGCCGTAATTTTTCTCGATGTATTGTTCTTTGGCAAAGAATTTTATCACGCGTATTCCTGAGAAACTATCTTGTACAAAAGTCGAAATGGCCGACTGGCTTTTCTGCATTATTTTCGACTTCTTGTTGATGATGGAACTCACCTTGTAAATAACAAACGAAAGCAAAGGTAGCGGGAGCAATGACCAAAGCGTCATCGATACATTGGTGTTGAGCATATAGATGCTTGTAATCATCAGTAAAACAAGCAAATTCACCACATACATAACACCAGGACCAAGATACATGCGCACTGCCACTACATCTTCACTCAATCGATTCATCAAATCGCCAATCGTAGTTTTTTTAAAATCGGTGAGCGACAATTCCTGATAATGACTGTAAATTTTGTTCTTCAGTTCGTATTCAATCCTGCGAGAAGCTACAATAATGGTTTGCCTCATCATGAACGTAAAAAATCCCGTCAGCAAAGAAGATCCCACGATAATGCCCACGTAAATCAAAACCTCTTTGTTGAAACCAAGTTTGTCCGTATGCGAGATGGCATCTACTGATTTACCAACAAACTGTACCTTGTAAATATTGAAAAAATTACTGGCAACAATAAACAGGAAACCCCAGAACAGGAGAATCCTGTGCTTCCAGAAGTAGGGATTTAATGTTTTTAATGCATTCATTGAAAAAATTTATACACTTTCTTTTTAATGGAAAACCGGTACAAAAGTAAGAAAAAGCAAAATGAATCTGGCTTTTCGAAACCGAAACAATGTAAACTACGGGCGGAATTTAATTGCTTCCGCTCATTGAAAAAGGATACGCCTCCTTCTTGGTATTACGTTTAAGATTTGGTTTTTCCGACATTTTAATTTCAATTTCGCCTCCTTTCATAAGTTCAAAATGATCCAGCATATTGGTTTTCAACTCTTTTCCATTAAAAGATGAGTGCTTTACATATCTTTTTTCGGCAGAATTTTCTGGAGCATTGATGGTGAGTTTTTTGCCATTTTCAAAGGAAATTTCGGCGTGCTTAAACAGCGGTGCGGCGGTTACATACTCCGGATGTGCGGGAGTTACAGGATAAAAACCCAATGCAGAAAAAACGTACCAAGCCGAGGTTTGTCCGTTATCTTCATCACCGCAATAGCCGTCTGGATTTGGTGTGTAAAGGCGGTTCATTACTTCGCGAACCCAGTATTGAGATTTGTAGGGTTGCGATGTATAATTGTATAAATAAATCATGTGCTGGATGGGTTGATTGCCGTGGGCATACTGTCCAAAGTTAGCAATCTGCATTTCGCGCATTTCGTGGATCACCTCACCGTAATAGGAATAGTCGCCAAAATTCGGCGGAAGCATAAAGATTGAATCGAGCATACTGATGAATTTCCGGTCACCACCCATCAGGTTTTTTAATCCGTTGATGTCTTGGAAAACGCTCCAGCTATAGTGGTATGAATTGCCTTCCGTAAAGGGCCCTCCCCATGAAAATGGATTGAAATCAGCTGTAAATTTTCCGTCTTTGCTCTTAGGAGCCATGAGAGAAAACCTCGGATAATAAAGATTTTTGTAATTCAAAGCCCTTTCTTTATATTCATTAATCTCGGAATCTGCCTTTCCCAACGCCTTTCCCAAGGTATAAATGGCATAATCGTCATAGGCATATTCCAGAGTGCGGGCGACATTTTCGTCAATCTTCACATCGTTCGGAATGTATCCCAATTGATTATAAAACTCAACACCTTTTCGGCCGGTTGCCGCGGGACCTTCATGATGAGCACCATGCACAAGCGCTTGCCAAAGTGTTTCAATATCATAACCTCGCAGCCCTTTGACGTAGGCCTCAGAAACAACCGACGCAGAATTATTACCAATCATAATGCCTCGGTAACCGGGAGAAGACCACTCCGGGAGCCAGCCACCTTCTTTGTAGTCGTTAATTAAACCTTCCTGCATTTCCCTTGATATCGAGGGATAAACCAAATTCAGCAAAGGATAAAGTGCACGAAAAGTATCCCAAAAACCGGTTCCTGCAAAACGTTTCCCTTCCATTGTTTTTCCATTGTAAGGACTGTAATGTATGGCTTTATTTTGGGCGTCTAGTTCATACATTTTCATAGGAAACATCACTGTTCTATATAAACAGGAGTAGAAAGTCCTCAGCTGGTCTTCCGTGCCACCACTCACTTTTATCTTTCCCAAAACCTCGTTCCATCTTGTTTTTCCTTCGGTTTTAATCTGGTCGAAATTCTTGTTTCCAATTTCACGTTTCAGGTTAAGTTCGGCTTGTTCAAAACTAATAAAGGAAGATGCAACCTTTGCCTCAATCATCGTAGAGCTGGAAAAATTTCCAAATCCGATTGCCGCACCAGCATGGCTACTTTTAATTTCGTCCTTATTGACCCAATGATCCTGATCCCAACCTTTTGAAACCCTGAAGGGCATATTGAACTGAATAACAAAGTAATTCCTAAAATTCTCACTTACACTTCCTCTGTTTCGTGTAGAATAGCCAATGATTTTATTCTCGGCAGGAATAATTTTAACATAGGAACCCTTATCTATGGCATCAATCACTACAAATGCGCTGTCTTTCTCCGGAAAAGTGAACCTGAAAAACGCAGCTCTTTCTGTGGGCGCAATTTCGGTGGTTACATGGTGATCAGCCAGATAAACTTTATAATAAAACGGCATTGAAACTTCCGCTTTATGTGAAAACCAACTTTGCCTTTCTTTCTCCTTAAAAACCATTTTTCGGGTAATGGGCATCAGCGAAAAATAGCCGTAATCATTCATCCAGGGTGAAGGTTGGTGGGTTTGCTTAAATCCGTTCATTTTATCTGCTGCATATTGATATGCCCAACCGTTGCCCATTTCATTGGTTTGAGGTGTCCAGTAATTCATACCCCACGGAAGTCCGATCGCTGCATAGGTGTTCCCGTTCGAAAGCTCATATTTGGAATCTGTTCCCATGAGCGGATTCACAAAATCCACCGGACTTTCGGAAAATATGGTAGTTTGAGAATGTACAACCGCAAAAAAGTAAAACCAAAAGCAGATCAACAGTTTTTTCATGATAGAATTTATATTGGTTAAAAATACTAAATAAAAAAACCTATGCCGACAAAATTCTTGTCAACCCAACATTTCTTTTGATCCTGTTTAGAGACAAATCAGAGTTACAACTGTTGCTTGCGCCAAAGAGATTCCTTGTTTTTGACCCAATCGTCACGTCTTACTTCCATCTTTTTCATTATCTTTGTCGCCACAAAAGTTCTTTGAAATGTTAGGAAGAAGACAAATCCGCGAAAAAGTGATCGAATCACTATATTCTTACCATCAAAACCCGATTAAACATGATATTCTTGAGAAGAACATGTTTACCGAAATTGAAAAAATCTACCACCTGTACATTTACCAGCTCAATTTTTTGGTTGCCCTTAAACATTTGGCCGAAAACCAAATTGAAATTGGGAAAAATAAATACCTCAAAACCGAGAACGACACTAATCCGAACCAAAAATTCATCAATAACCAAGTTCTTCAAAAAATAGAAGAAAACGATGAGCGACTTTCGTTCACCTCCAAACACCAGGATTTGAAGTGGGAATTGCACGATGAATTATTGGTGAAGACTTTTCAAAGGATGATTGCCGGCAAACGCTACCAGGATTTTATGAAGGAAGAGGGCTATTCGTTTATTGATGATCAAAAATTTATCGGCAAGCTTTTTTTGAGATACATGGCTGAAAATGAAGATTTTCATGATCATGTTGAAGAAAAAGAAATGAGTTGGGCAGATGATTTTCATATTTCCAATTCGATGATTCAGAAAACCATTGGCTTTTTTAAAGAAAACGAACCCAGCCATACTTTAATCAGGATGATTAAAGACAGAGAAGATCAGGAGTTTGCATCGAAACTGCTCAAGCAATCGCTCAACCATTGGGAAGACAGCAGTAAAAAAGTAGAAGAACGGCTGGAAAATTGGGATATGGACAGGATTTCGCTGATGGATAAAATCATCCTGATTGCCGCCATCACTGAACTTGATTTTTTCCCACTGACGCCAGGTCGCGTTATTATTAACGAATATATCGAGATTTCAAAAGTTTTCTCTACCGACCGCTCCAATATTTTTATCAACGGAATTTTAGATAAATACACCAAAGAAATAAACCGAAATTAACATGAAAAAATTAATTAAAATGCTACCAATCGTTGCTGCGCTAACGATGGTAAGCTGCAAAAAAGAACAAAAAGCAGATCAACTTGTTGCCGCAGAACCAACAACCGAAGCCGCGCCAGTAGCTGCAACACCTGAAGAAATGACCAAAGAAGCACAATCGAAACCATTGACGACTTTGGCTTTATCGGAATCTAATTTCGAATTTGGAAAAATTAAAAAAGGTAAACACGTTGAGCATGTTTATGAAGTAACCAATACCGGTAAAAACCCGCTCATCATTTCGCAGGTAAAACCGGGATGTGGATGTACAGTACCAGATTATACGAAAGATCCTATTCTGCCTGGCCAGACAGGTAAAATCACGCTTAAATTCGACTCTACTAATTTCGACGGCTTGGTGAACAAGCAGGCAGAAGTATATGCTAATGTAGAGAAAGCGCCTATAGTACTTACTTTTTCAGCAGACATTCAACCTTAAACAAATTAAACAATGCTAACAATATTTTTACAGGCCGCTCCCGAAAGTTCGATGATGCCAACTCTTTTGATGATGGGTGCTATGTTTGTAGGGTTCTATTTCCTGATGATTCGCCCTCAAATGAGAAAACAGAAACAAGAAAAAAACTTTCAGGAAACCTTGAAAGTGGGTAGCAGAGTGGTTACCACTTCGGGAATGCACGGAAGGATTGCGCAAATTCAAGATGACGGTGTGGTGATTGAAACACTTTCCGGAAAACTCAAATTCGAAAAAGCGGCCATATCTCGCGAATTTACACAACAGCGATTCCCAGATAACACTGCTGAAGACAAAAAATAATGAACAATTCTTTATACCAAAAAAGCAACCCCAGTGAGGTTGCTTTTTTTATGTTCTAATGCAATTTTTCGCTTCTTATGTGAAAATGAGAATTAATAAACTTGCTACAAAAATCCGGAAAATAGTGACCAGCGGATACACCTGCGCATAACTCTGAATCGGAATATCAGAATCCAGGTAATTGGTACTAAAGGACAATGCAGCAGGATCGGTATAGCTCCCACTCATGATTCCCGCCAATTGAAGGAAGTTGATCTTCATAAAAAACCGACCAACCACCAGCATGATTATTAATGGAATAAAAGTAATGGCAGAACCATACAGCAGCCAATTCCAACCGTTATACTTAATGAAGTTCTCATAAAATCCTTCACCAGCATGAATGCCCACAGCGGCAAAGAACAGGCAAATTCCTAAATCTTTCATGAAATAAATTGCGCCATTATTGATGTAGGAATGAATAAATGAAATACCTCCATAACGAGAAATCAAAAGGGCAACAATAAGTGGTCCGGCTGCAAACCCTAATTTGATAGGAACCGGAAGACTTGGAATTACAATCGGAATAGATCCTAAAATCACGCCCAGCAGCAGCCCACCGAAAAGTGACAGAAAATCGGGTTCCAAAAGTTTCTTCTCTGAGTTGCCAATGATACTTTCAACTTGTGCGATGGCCTCGTCGGAACCGATCACCCGAAGTTTATCTCCATAAAAAAGTTCGAGCGATGGTCTTGGTAAAATCTCTCGACCGGCACGAAATACTCGGGTAACTTTCAGATCATAGGTATTGAATAAATCCAGCTCTGCAAGATTTTTATGAATAACAGACTCCTTGGTGACAAAAATGTTTTTGTTCCGAAGATCCGAATCCGATTCAATAAATAAATCGGTTGACGGGCGACCTAGCAAAGCAATAAACTCGTCCACATCCTCATCCATACCCACCAACATCAATACATCACGATTTTGGAGTTTTATGTCGAGTGTTGGCGATTTAACAGCTTCGGAACCACTATGTTTTAAGCGTGAAATAACAATATCTTTACCGAAATCTTTAATCACCTGAAAAATGGTTTTTCCAAAAAACTCAGGATTGGTGACTCTCATTTTTTTATGGATCAATGGCAGTTCGCGATTGATTTTCGATTTGCGGAATTGCTTCATTTCGTCATCCGGATCTATTTTCAGCAAAATTTTAGAAAGAATAATGGTTCCTATAATCCCGAAAACGCCCAAAGGATAAGTAATGGCATAACCGATGGCAGGATCATCAAACACCCTGTCGGGAAATGAGTTTTTAATTTCTTCAAGTGTATTTTTTGCGGCCCCTAAACCCGGTGTATTTGTTACAGAACCACTCATGATCCCGACCAAATTTTCCATCTTCAGACCGGTAACATAATACAGCGCAATCGCAATAACACCCCCCAGCAACACAGTGGAAACGGCAAGAATGTTAAATTTCAGCCCTTCGTTCCGGAAAGACGAGAAAAAAGATGGACCCACTTGCAGCCCAATGCCGTACACAAATAAAATTAAACCAAAATCCCGAATGAAATCTAAGATTCCGGGCTGAATGCGGTATCCAAAATGTCCCAAAATAAGACCGGTGAACATCACCGCAGAAACCCCGAAGGTAATTTTACCCATTTTTAAACGTCCGAAAAAAATACCAGCACCAATTGCGAGCATTATTGCAACAATGGACTGTGTAACGGTAGGATTTTCAACCGGTAACAATAAAGTCTCTAGCCATTCTAACATAACTGAAAAGTTTTATACAAAATTAAACTTAATAATGATGATTATTGGTTTATCATGAATGAAGTTTGTCAGATTTCCAGCTTTGTGGCTATTTTTTCATCAATTGCAAACCGATTCCGCACTGCAAGCATGCTTTTTTCTCACAAAAATTTTGGTAATGAAACAACAATCCCTGGCTGTGCAATGCGTTTTCCACCGGTAGTTTTAGTTTTTTCCAACCTGCAATCACTGTATTTTTCTCTGCTGATATTTGGCGGTACACATCAAGAATTTCATCACTGATCGCTTCTTCACTATTTTTATAATACGTATATCTTAAAGGCAATACAGCATTAAGCAAAACAATGTCAACGAAATCCTTAGTCAGCTTTTTTTCATTGGTCACTGATGATAATTTTCCAAAATTGAAGTGATTGTTCCAGTAACTAGAGGCAGCAATATTTTCGAAAATACAATAGAGTTCTGTTGCGTTTTTGGCCGTCATCAGCTTGGAAAAAAGGTTTTGATTTCCAGAATACAGTGATGCCAGTTGCGAAAACCTAATGGTAGGAAAATTGGGTGGCCTCAGTTTCGAAAATTTTGGCATAATGCGAACCGGTGTTAAATGAAACTTGGTTTTCAGAAATTCGAATTCTCTTTTCCAGACGTGCATCTGCTCATCAAATGGCTGATCGAGCCAGCCGGAAATACCATAAAACAGTGCTTCGAGTTGAGTGCGGTTCTGTCTGACTTTATTCACTACCGTGTAATCCAAACCTTCAGCAATTTGCCTGAAAATAGGTGCATTCACCTTTAAACCAAAAGCATACGCTAATTTTTGAAAAAGAACTGCTTCGTAGTCATTGGTCTCTTTCTTGAGGGCTTCATCGATTTCAAGAGATTTTTCATCCAGCTTTCTTAGGAGAGCATTTTCGAAAAAATGAAAGGGAATTTTTTGGGAATCAAAGATTTTTTCGCACGGTATGAATTGGCTTTCATTCAATAATGACTCGTATTTCTGAAGAAGATTCTCGTCAATATATGCCTTTAACTCCAGCGTGGGAATATTCTTTTCTGTTAATTCTGCAATGTCAACATCATGAAGAAAAACTACATGCAAAATCACATTATCAAATTCAGGATTCCCGGAATGGTGATGAAAAACCCAGTCGGATGATTTCACGTGAAGCTCAATATTCCCGGCAATCACTAATCCATTACATCTTATTTTGCCATAAAGAAAATCGGGTCCCGAATCGAAATTCCAACGACCGAAATCAATCACCTCTAAGGGGTTTCCTTCCACATCTGTAAAATCAAAACTTTTAAAAATCTTGAAATTCCATAGATATTGAAGTAATTTTTCGGTCATTATTCCAATTTATAGGTGTGCATTCAACCATGTTGTTTGTCTTCTATTGGCTTTCCTTAAAATTGCGAATTGTATTTTCGTACATTTCTTCGTACTGGGGCAGCACATTTTTTATATCAAAATGTTTTGCTTGTTCTTTTGCATTCGCTTTCATTTGGGCAAGCAAATTCTCGTCACTGAGTAATTTAATGGTGTAATTGCTCATCGCTTCCACATTCCCTATTTCTGCAAGATAACCGGTTTCCCCCTGCAAGTTTACCTCCGGAATTCCTCCTGCATTTGATGAAATGACAGGTGTATAAGCGGCCATTGCTTCCAAGGCAGCCAAGCCAAAACTTTCCTGCTCTGAAGGTAAAAGAAACACATCTGAAAGTTGCAGAATGCGATACAGGTCATTGACTTTACCCAACAAACGAATCTTACTGATAAGATCAGGATTTTCTTCCATAAACTCAGTAATTTTCTCCATATCGGGTCCTTCACCAATGATGATGAGTTTGGACTTCACTTTGGCATGAACATTTTTGAAAATTTGCAGTACATCTTCTACCCTTTTTACCGGGCGAAGATTGGAAACATGAATCAGAATTTTTTCATCTTCATTGGCAAACTGCTTTCGCTCGCAACAATGGTCTTCCCGAAATTCGGTATTATCAATAAAATTGGTAATCACCTGTATTTCTTTTCGGATATTAAAAAATTTAAGGGTATCTCGCTTTAAACTTTCTGAAACAGAAGTTACGGTATCGCTATGATTAATGGAAAATTCCACAGCATGCTTATAACTCGGATGCTGCCCAACCAGGGTGATATCGGTACCATGAAGCGTGGTGACCAATGGTACATCTTTTCCTTCCTCTTTCAGCATTTGCTTGCCGGTGAAAGCAGCGTAGGCATAAGGAATAGCGTAATGCGCGTGAAGCAGATCCAGCTTATACAGGTTCACAACTCTGTAAATCATGGACGAGAGTGCAATATCGTACGGTTGGTACTGAAACAACGGATAGGTCTGCACATTCACTTTGTGAAAAAAGATATTGGGATTGGTGATATCGAGCCGTGCCGGAAGTGCAGAACTGATGAAATGCACTTCATACCCTTTGTTGGCAAGAGACATACCAAGTTCCGTAGCGACGATTCCGCTTCCGCCATAGGTGGGATAACAGAGGATTCCTATTTTCATGTTTTGGGTTTGAAGCCATTGCTTCTTTATTTTTGTTTATTGTGTGATGATTTAATCATTCTTTTAGGAAGGTTTGTTTGAACTTTTGGTAAAACATCCATTCCCATTCCGGGCTTCAGCTGATCATTGACCAAAACGGGAAGTCGACCATGAATAGGAGTTTGTCCCGCAAGTGCTCCTGCTGCTGCGGTGAGCGAGTCATCATTATTTTCATAAGCAAGAAGAACAGTGGATACCTTCGAAATATCGACATCTTTCAGGGCATAAGCCGAGCCGAAGACATTTAAGATTACTTTTTGGTTTTTCGTCAGCTGTGCTAAAATCTGCTTCGATTGCTCCGAAATCTTGTACGTTTTATAAGCCGTGGAATTATCTTTGTGAAAACCAACCAGTACGACAGAATTTGGTGGAATAGTAGAAATTTCTTCGGGTTTCTTAACGATCACCGTTGTCTTCAAATTGAGCTGATCGACCACCTGTTGAAAAGCTGCTTCCTCCAATGGCACATAATAATAAGTTGATTGACAGTTAAGTGGCAAAAGTTGATCCTCGTCCTTGAGCAAAGTCAGTGCATTGGCATACATTTTTCGAACCACGGCAACATGGGTTTCGTTGTTGAGGTCTTCGTTGATGTGCTCGGGACTTCGCGGCTCATAATCGTGCAACCCAAGAAAATACTTGGTGAGCAATATTTTTTTCACACTTTCTTCAACTCTGTTCTGCGAGATTTCTCCTTTATCAATCGCCAGCTGAATCAGGCGTTTCCCTTCTTTCACTCCCTCCGAGAAAAGCATAATGTCGTTTCCTGCCTTAAATGCAAGCGCATCCAATTCGCCCGGTTGGTATCGTTTAGCAACCGCACCCATATTGAGGGCATCGGTGATAATCAGTCCTTTGTACCCGTATTTTTCTTTGAGCAGCCCTGTCACTATATTTTTTGAAATTGAGGCCGGAATATTTTTCCCTGCTTCCAACGCAGGCACATAAAGATGTGCCACCATTACGCCACCAATTCCTTTATCCATCAAAGCTTTGAATGGGGCAAGCTCCACTTCATTCAGCCGCTTTATATCATGTGAAACCACTGGCAAATCCAGATGTGAATCAGTATTGGTATCTCCATGACCGGGAAAATGTTTAATAGCCGCCAAAATTCCATTATTCTGCAATCCTTCTGCGTAGGCAAGTGCGGAATTCACCACATTGGGAACCTGAGAACCGAAACTTCTGTTCCCAATAATAGGGTTATCAGGATTAGTGTTGACATCAACGACCGGTGCAAAATCCCAATTAATACCCATTCTATGGGCATCTTCCGCAATCTTGGCCGACATTTCTCTGATAAGATTTTTGTCCTGGATGGCACCCAAGGTCATTGCCCATGGGAATTTATGTGCAGCCGAGATCCGTTGATAAACTCCCCACTCTGCATCCATCCCGATCATTAAAGGGACTTTCGCCTGTTGCTGAAATTCGTTTACCAAAGTAATCTCCCGTGCGGCGTCGTCTTGCATCAGAATCAACCCTCCAATCTTTTCGCTAGTTACAATACTTCGTACGTTCTCAATGTAATCTTCACCTTTGTTGGTGTACAGAGCAATGATAAAAAGTTGTCCTAGTTTTTCGTCCTGTGACAATGAATTGTAGGTCTTCTGCACCCATTCGTTTGCTTTTTGCAAATCGGCTCCAGTGATGTTTTGCGGTTGATATTGCGCTTTCAAAATAACCGAGAAAACAAGGGTAATCGCAATGCTTATTTGATGCAGAAAAGTTCTCATTCTAAAAGTAATGTACATTAAACAAAAATACACTTTTTAAAACTTAAAATAATCTGCTTTCTTGGCACACATATTGAAACAATATAAACAATAAATTTAGATACTATGAAAAAATATTTTCCGATGATGCTGCTTGCGCTTTTGAGCTTTGTGGCATTTAGCTGTAGCACCGACAGAAACGACAATTCACAAAACACTGATCATGACACTTATCCAAAGATGAGAGATATCCGCGGTAACTTTAATGCTGCTAATGAGTACACCATCAGTCAGGATTTGAATATTGCATCTACAGACGTTGTTTTGGTTTACCGTAATAATAATTCTTCTACTGGTGGCTCTGCTGTTTGGCAACTTCTTCCGGATACGGTTTATTTTGACAGCAATAAGCAAATTAAATATAGTTTCTTATTTAACAATACTGCGGTAGAAATATATGCTGATGCTAATGTTGACCCATCCACACTCAGCGCTACGCAGCAGATAACCTATCTGAACAATCAGCAATTTAGAATTGTTCTTGTGCCCGCATCTCAGGGTAAAGGAGAAAAATTGGATTACAGCGATTACAACAGTGTTATTCGATACTATAATTTAGACGACTCGAATGTAAAAACCTTATAGTTCAATTCGATCATTATTTAAAACCTGCTATTTACGGCAGGTTTTTTCGTTATTTGAAAATGATTTAATTCGCGAATAGAGCCGTTATCTGCAATTATACCAACATTCTGCCAAAAGATATTTTATGAAATGGAATTTTTTATATCTACTGCCATTTATGACACTTATTTTTTCTTGTAATAAAATTGATAATGAAACCTTTGAAGTTGAAAGTCAAAATTTAATAAATGAATATAAATCAGTAACAAAAAAATTTATATCAGAAAAAGCATTGACATTAAATGATTCTGAGATGAATATTTCGTTAGATAGTATTGACAGGTTGTATATGGTCGAGAAAAATAAAAAATTAGCAGAAAAATTTATTGAAACCGAAAAGGGATTAAAAAGATTAAATTTTTTGAAAAAATATTATAAAACAAATGAAATCAATTTAATTCTTAAAAAAGTTCCTGAGAATAAAAAAACTAACAAAGACTTTCTTGAAATAAAAAAATACACAGATAAATAACTGCAGATAACATTGTATTGGCAAAATGCGGGGAGAAGGGATGAATTGAAAAGCAGAAATATTTAGCCGCCGCTGCTTTTTCGTATTATTATTTTTTGTAATTTAACAATCCGAAAAAAGCATCGGCTACGGTCAGTCTAAATTGAACTTTTCGTTCCATTTAGCCCGCACTTCGCCAATACTTTTTCCGAAATTCGTAACTTTAAACTTTTCTAAATACAACATATTATGAGTGTACATATTGCTGCCAAAAAAGGAGAAATTGCAAAAACAGTGCTGCTTCCGGGTGATCCGTTGCGCGCCAAATATATTGCAGACCGTTTCATGTCTGATGTAAAATTGGTGAGTCAAACCCGAAACATTTTTTATTTCACCGGTTTGTACAACGGCAAAGAAATAACGGTTGGAGCAAGTGGAATGGGGATACCCAGCATCGGAATTTACTCTTACGAACTTTACACCGAATATGAAGTGGATACCATTATCCGAATTGGCACCTGCGGGGCGTACACTAATGCTTTGAAACTATTTGATGTTTTAAATGTTGAAAAAGCAGCCAGCGAATCCACTTATGCCCGATTCGCTTGGGGAATTGAGGAGGAAATAATAGGAAATCAGGGGGATATATTTGATAAGATCAACGAAACGGCTCAGGAAGTTAAATTAGCTGTTCAACCGACGACCATTCATACCAGTGATATTTTCTACCGTAAAGATGCGGACATTCCTGTTATTGCCCAGAAATACAACTGTTCGGCTGTTGAAATGGAGGCCTTTGCACTTTTCGCCAATGCCCAATATCTTTCAAAAAACGCAGCATCAATTCTTACTGTTTCGGACATTATTCCGACCCGCGAACAAATATCTGCAGATGAGCGACAGCAGGCATTAAATACCATGATTGGCTTAGCACTGGAAACTGCGCTGAAAATGTAATCAGTTGTTCTCGTCGTCCAGCAGGTGACCGAAGTACTTTTTCTTCACCTCAAGGTATCCCTTGCTGTCCGTTGTGGAATGAATCTGCAGTGGTATTCTTTTTCTGAGTACAATATTGCTGTTTTCCACCACTGCTATTTTCTGGGGATTATTCGTCAGCAGATTTACTTCCTTCACCTGCAGCATGTTGAGTATTTCAATCGCTACGGTAAAATCTCGATCATCGGGTGGCAAACCAAGTTCAACATTTGCCTCCACCGTATCGAGTCCTTTTTCCTGAAGCGCATAAGCGCGCAGTTTATTGATGATGCCTATATTTCTGCCTTCCTGACGAAGATAAACAATGACGCCTCCATTCTCATGAATATATTTCATGGCTGCGTCGAGTTGTTGCCCGCATTCGCATTTTTTAGAATGAAAAACTTCGCCGGTAATGCATTCTGAATGAAAGCGTACATTCACGGGCTGCGAAAAATCTGTATGCGCTGCCACAATCGCCATGTGCGGCATCCAGTCGTTTTCACTTTCTGAAAAAGCAATAATTCTGAAAGTTCCAAATTCGGTAGGAACGTTCGATGATGCTTGAATTTTTAGCATGAAGGATTTTGCACTATTTGATTGGAATGTTGAGTGAATCTTTTGGAAAATTACTTTCCAGCAATGTCATGTTGGTTTTGATTCGCACCAGATAACGGTTTAGCACCTGATCATCTTCGCTGTTAAGATAAGTCCTGAGTTTCTGGATTTTCTTATAGGATTTTTCAAACTTGCGCTGTGCAGAATTCATCCCATTGATGTTGTAGGCCTCCATAGCGCCAATATAATCTTTAAGATGATACTTTAGGTTGCCTACTTCGCTGTTAACCGCATCATTCCTAAGTTTCGGAAAGCTACTGATGAGCCCCGTAATTTCAGAAGAATAAAGAATAAGCCCTTTTCTTTGGGTGTAAGGAATTGCATTCAGTTTTTCATCGACAACAGCGTCATTTACCGGCGATAGATTAAGCTTCTCAACAGAACAGGAGACCAAAATAAAAACTAAGAGTGAAGATGTATAAAAAAAGCGTAACCTACTCATCTTTATGATTTTGATAAAGGACCGGGTTAAGCGTTTCATCGTTGTACATTTTCATTTGTTTGTACACTTTCATCTTAACATTACCGTTCTCAATATCAAAAATCAACTGATTTATCGCTTCCGACAGGTCTTTTTTCTGCTCCAGCAAAACGGCGAGCTTCTGTGCGCATTTTTCTCTGTGCACTTCAGTAGCAGATTCACGGTGAGCTTCAAGCGCCATATGATAAACCTTCAATGCCAAAATCGACAGACGGTCTACCGCCCATGCGGGGGTTTCCGTGTTGATTTTCGCATCGTTCTTAGGAGATATATCTTTATACTTTTGTAAAAACCAACTGTCGATAAACTCCACCATGTCAGTACGTTTCTGATTAGAAGAGTCGATGCGTCTTTTTATTTTTAAAGCTTCAGTTGGATCAATGTTTTCGTCTCGTATAATATCCTCCAAATGCCATTGAACGGTATCAATCCAATTTTTCTCATACAAAATCCGTTCCAAACTATCGTTTTCAAATGAATGATTAACCGGCGTATCCACATCGTCCAGCACGTGATAATCGGCAATGGCATTCTCGAAGATTCCCCATGCCTTATCAGTAAAACTCGTCATAACAATTTCTATTTTACGCTATCAGAATTGGTTTTGGACTCTTCTGATGGTTTTTTATCTTCTTCTTTCACTGCATCTTTAAACTCCTTAATGCCGGAACCTAAGCCACGCATCATTTCCGGAATTTTTTTACCTCCAAAAAGAATGAGCAATAGGATTGCTACAATGAGCAAATGCTGCCACGAAAGAGCCAATATTGTTAACGTTGCCATTTCTAAAAATTTCTGTAAAGTTAAAGTATATTTTTTAATTTACCCAACCCAGTGGATCTACCGGATTACTGCCATTCCAGATTTGAAAATCAAGGGTATAGGTACCGTCGAAATCCTCGCCTACTACCCCAATCGGGGTTCCTGCCGAAACTTGCTGATTGGCTGATACCGATGTAGAAGCCAAATTAGCGTAGATCGTAAAATAATCGCCGTGTTTTACAAAAACCATTTTCGATCCGTCTCCTGATGCCACTACCCGCGAAACCGTTCCAGGGGCAATACATTTGGCAACAGTTCCCTTTGTAACCGCAATTTTAATTCCGTTGTTTTCTTCAACAATATTTTTGAAAACCGGGTGGGGCTGCCTTCCGAAACGGTGTGTAATGGTCCCGTAAGCTGGCATTCCCATTCTACCTCGATTGGCAGCGAAATTGTTCCCCACAGCTGTCGTCACCCCATAATTCGTCATCGCTCTTGATTCTGCTGCTTTTTTCTCATCCTCATTCTTCTTTGCCAATGATGCTTCAGCAGCTCTTGCTTCAGCGGCCTTATCGGCGGCTGCTTTTGCTTTTGTAGCTGCTTCTGCCGCATCTCTTGCGGCTGCTAACCTTCGGGTTTCCGCTCTTTCTGCATCTGCCGCCTTTCTTGCATCTTCCGATTTTTTAGCATCTGCTGCAGCGGCTATTTTAGAACGCTCTGCTTCTTCTGCTGCCTTCTTATCGGCAATGTCTTTCAGCCGTTTCGCTTCCTCATCAGCTCTTCTTTTTTCCAGTGCAAGCGCTTCCATTCGCGCTCTGTTTTCGGCCTCAATTCTTGCTTTCTCTTTCTCTGCGGCAATTTTTGCTAATCGAATTTTTTCGGCTTCTTCTCTTTTTCTTTCCTCCTCTTTCACTTTGGCAATTCGGATCTCTTCCGCAATAATCGAACGAATTTGACCCTCCAATTTTTTGGATTCGGTTTGTTTCTGCCTAAGTTCCGCAGTAAGTTGAACTTCGTTTTTCTTAAAATCCTGAACCAGTAATTCCTTCTGCTTTCTTTCGGCCTCGATGGTTACCAAATCTTTCTGCTGATTCACCAATAAAACTTCCTTATCTTTTACTGACCGTTGTCTTAATTCCACGCTTTGCAATAATTTCCTAGCGGCATCACTGATCTCGGCAGCTTTTTTGTTCTGATAATCAGAATAATCTTTTAAATACTGTACCCTTCGCAGGGCCTCACCCAAATTCTTGGAAGAAAGGATAAAAGTGACCTTATTCTGAACGCCTTTATTCTTATATGCTTTAACAAGTACTTCGGCATAGTTCTTTCGCAGCACCGAAAGTTCACGGTTTTGACGGTTTATTTCTAACTGGCGCAGGTAAATATCATCTTCAATGAGTCTTTTTTCTTTCTGGGTGTTTCCATATACTTTCTCCCGGAGCTGAATTTTCTTATCTACATCGCTTAAGTAAGCAATAGAAAGCTTTGACTGTTGCTGGGTTTTTGCCAAATTGGCATTAATGGCTGCGATTTGTTTTTTGAGTTCGGCATTTTGTTTTTGAAGCTGTTCCTTCTTCTGCGCAGGAAGCAAAGCAAACAGAAGAGTTCCTATTAAAAAGCCAATTTTCTTAATCATCTAATCTCAGTTTTCGTATAGTTGTTGGGAACCGTGTAAGGAGTGTCCATTTTCGAACTTTCAAAGTTCGTATTTTCAAGTAAAATTTGCCCTGTTTTTGACCCTTTTATAATTATTTTAACATTTTGCGGCACCTTTATATTTTCAAAAACCAGCCAGTTTCCGTAGGATATTTCGAGGTCATCATCCGACTTCACATCTTTCAGATTTACCTTTAATAAATCAAAATCATTAGAGTAATCCATAGAAGCAATGTACTGCAAAACCTTTCCGTCCTTTTCAAAGGTAAGGTTCTTCGCCGAACTTAAATGATAACCCTGCGCATTCTGCGTGAGGACAAAATCCTTGGCCTGAATCGGTAAAAAATTCCGGCCCATGAGAAGATTCTGCAACACGCTAAAGTCGATAAAATTAACATTCATCAATTGATTAAGGTAAGAAAAATCGGATTCTATGTATGTTTTGTTCCATTTTTCATATCCTTTAATTCCTTCGGGTGTTGCCAAACCGCGACCAACATTGAGGAAGATAGCCGTCATATTCATCCAAACTTTTTTATCATTTTCTATGTAGATGGTGGCATCCAACGTAGGAATAAAACTTCCGCTTTCCACGCTGACTCTTGAATTAATTTTCAGTTGCTGGAAATCTGGTTTTGCCTTAATCTTGTTAAAGAAAACAGCGTTGGACACCACAGCCGCATTGGTGTTAACCGGCTGATTAGCTACAGTCTTAGTCTTGCAAGACATTGTGAAAGAAAGGATTAAAAGAAGCAGGATGTATTTTTTCATAGTCAATAATGGCTTAAGTTATGGGTAAAAGTTTGCAATATTAACGCCAAACCACACAAAATGTTTTGTGTGGCTCGGAAGATGATATTTCGGCAGGGCCTAAATTTGGTCTTTAGATAAAAAATCCAGCACTGAATAATCGCCCAGTGAAATTTCACGTGCCACACCAAAGTATTGTGCTGAGCTTCCGATCATGGAATTGCTCAAATTACCGTGATCAATCACTGTATTTTCCTGCACCAATGAGTTATCAATGTTCGAATTGATGACTTTGGTATTGTTTCCCAGCGACACAAAAGGGCCAATCTTAGAGTTCAGAACCTGTACGTTTTCACCGATGAAACAAGGTGGAATAATGAGCGAACTTTCAATTTTTGCTGAAGCAGGAAATTGTGAAAATTCTTCCTTTTCGTAATTCAGAACTTTGCCGTTGGTTTCCACAGTTGCATTTTTATTTCCGCAATCCATCCAGTCGTCCACTTTACCCAGGGAGAATTTTGCACCTTTCTGGCGCAGGTTTTCCAAAGCTGTTGTTAACTGATATTCGCCACCCTCCTTAATGTTGTTGCTCATGATGAAGTTGATTTCATCCATCAGTTTTTCAGCAGAATGGAAGTAGTAAATACCGATGATCGCGAGGTCTGAAACATAGGTCTTCGGCTTCTCAACAAAGTCTGTAATGAACCCATAATCATCCAGTTTTACAACGCCAAAAGCAGATGGATCGTCCACCTTTTTCACCCATATAACACCATCGGAGTTTTTATCGAGTTGAAAATCGGCTTTGAATAATGTATCTGCAAAAGCCACTACCACATCGCCCTGCATGGATTTTTCGGCACATTTAATGGCATGCGCGGTACCCAGCGGTTCGTCCTGAGTATAAACGCTTCCTTTTGCACCCAGTTTTTCGGCAATCTGAATAAGTGAGGCCTCCACTTCCGGTCCGAAATCGCCGATGATAAAAGCAATTTCATCAATTTTTTCTCCGGCAACTTTGGCAATATCTTCAACCAGTCGCTGTACAATTGGTTTTCCTGCGATGGGAATAAGCGGTTTTGGCACAGTTAACGTATGAGGCCTCAATCGGGAACCTCTGCCCGCCATAGGAACAATAATTTTCATATTTGATGTAAGGTTTTTATAGTTTAAAATTTATTTTGAAGTACTACCGAAACCGCCATGTCCACGGTCAGTTTCAGTCATTTCGGTCACCTCTTGCCACACTGCAATTTCGTGTTGAGCAATAACCATTTGAGCAATTCTGTCACCATCATTAATGGTAAATTCGTCCTTTGAAAGATTGATGATAACCACTCCAATTTCCCCACGATAATCTGCATCAATAGTCCCGGGCGCATTAAGCACAGTAATTCCGTTTTTAATGGCCAACCCGCTTCTGGGACGAATTTGCGCTTCATAACCAGCAGGAAGTTCTATAAAAAGTCCGGTTGGGATTAATGCTCTTTCGAGTGGCTGCAAGGTACAAGGATGTTCGATATTGGCGTATAAATCCATACCGGCTGATTGTGCTGTTTGGTATTGGGGTAAAGGGTGTTTGGATCGGTTGATGATCTTAATTTTCATAGGGAATTACCTCTTAATTTTATTAATAATGCTTTGCGGAATAAGTTTTTGAGTTCTGATTAATAACACCGTTAGAACGATAAAGATAAGATTTCCCAACAAAATATGGTGACTAAAATTTTGACAAAATGCCAGCGAAACAATGATTGTTATCAGGATGATGGTAACGTTTTTATAAAGATTGTACGGAATGGGATACTTAATTTGACCCCAAATATAAGAAATAACCATCATCATAAAATAGGAAGCAATGGTAGCCCACGTCGATGCCCAATATCCATATTTTGGGATGAAGTAAAAATTAACCAAAACCGTAACAGCAGCACCGATAAACGAAATATATGCACCAACAATTGTTCTGTCCGACAACTTGTACCAGACAGAAAGATTAAGGTAAATCCCTAAGAAAAGACTTCCAAAAAACAAGACCGGCAATATTGGGATTCCTTCATAATAGGCAGGATTTTTCAGGTAAAATCTTGAAATCCATTCTAAATTTACACATAGAAAAAGAACAATAATACAGTTCACCGCTATAAAAACATCCATGAGTTTGGCATAAGTTTGTCCGGCGTTTTCACTTTTAGAGTGACTAAAAAAGAAGGGTTCAATTCCCAAAACATACGCCTGACGAAAGAGCACTACAAAGGTTACAATTTTAGCAACAGCGCCATAAACACCCAACTCGTGACGCCCCAATTCATCGGGAAGCAGAAACTTCAGAAACTGGCGATCGAACGTTTCATTGATGATCCCTGCTAAGCCGGCAATCATAATGGGCCACGAATACTTGAGCATTTTCTTCCACAATACGATGGAAAAATCTTTGAGTTTCGCTGCAAAAATCTCTTTAAACAAAAGCATAAATGTAACTGCACTAGCCACAAGGTTAGCGACAAAAACATAACCAATACCAAAAGCAGGGCTGTACTTTATTCCTAAAATGCCGTTCGGAAACCGTGGTAATATCTGCAGGAAGAAGATCACCAAAAAGAAATTAATGACCCCGTTAGTGATCTTCACCGAAGCATATTTTACGGGTCTCTCATTCTTCCGCAGCAACACAAACGGCATCGCCGAAAAAGCATCCAAAGAAAGAATAACAACCAATATTGTTAACAGGTTAACCTGCGTTGGGGTCTTAAAGGCCACCGCAAGTTCATTTCTGAATCCCAATGCGAACACCAAAAACAGAATAGTGGCAGCAAACACGCTGAAAAACGATGTGGAAATGAGTTTGTGGTCATCCTTTTCCTCAAGTGCAAAACGAAAAAAGGTCGTTTCCATACCGTGCGTCAACAGCACTGCAATAACGCCTGCCACTGAGTAAAAATCCGCAAATGGCGAGTAGGCCTCCGGGCCGAAAACTTTCGTAATGTAAGGATTAATGACAAATGGGAACAAACGAATCACTACCGTGGTAAGCCCGTAAAGTGCCGTTTGCCCCAATAATTTTTTATACAAAATTTCTAATTTTTGCAAAGGTAAAATAAATAATGAGTTAATCTCGACAAGAATTAACGAGTACAACTCATGAACAAAAATCGGGAAGGAATTGAGGTTCTGGAATTGCATCCATTCTATTTTTCATTTCGATGCTACATCATAAAAGCGTATTTTTACGCTGAAATATAATCAAATGAAAACACTGATCAAAAATGCAAAAATTGTTAATGAAGGGCTGATTTTTTCTGCCGATGTTCTGATTGAAAACGATATCATTACCAAGATTTTACCCCACATTGAAGATGCAGCAGATCAAACGATTGATGCTGCGGGAAAATATCTTCTTCCCGGTATTATCGACGATCAAGTTCATTTTCGCGAACCCGGCTTAACGTGGAAGGGCACCATTGAGTCCGAATCCAAAGCTGCGATTGCCGGAGGTGTAACCAGTTTTATTGATCAGCCGAATACCGTTCCAAACGCGGTGACCCAAGAGCTGCTTCAGGAAAAGTATACTATTGCTGCCGAAAAATCATATTCCAATTATGGTTTTATGATGGGAGGAACCAATGATAACCTGGAGGAAATTTTAAAAACCAATCCCAAAAATGTTCCGGGAATAAAACTTTTTCTGGGCTCCTCCACGGGAAATATGCTGGTGGACAATCCTGAAACTTTAGAAAATATTTTCAGTAAAACCAAAATGCTTATTGCTGTTCACTGTGAAGATGAAGATACGATCCGTAAAAATACAGAAGAATATAAAGCTCAATACGGGGATGATATTCCGGTAAAATATCACTACCTAATCAGAAGCGAAGCAGCGTGTTATCAATCTTCTTCCAAAGCCATTGAACTGGCAAAAAAAACCGGAGCAAGACTTCATGTTTTTCATTTGTCAACGGCAAAAGAAACAGCACTTTTCAGCAATGACATTCCTTTACAAGATAAAAAGATTACCGCGGAAGTTTGTGTCCACCACTTGACTTTTACCAACGAAGATTACGAAACAAAAGGAACTTTAATCAAATGGAATCCGGCGGTAAAAACTCAAAAAGACAAAGACGGATTATGGGAAGCACTTTTGGACGATCGTATTGATGTAATTGCCACCGATCATGCACCGCACACTTGGGAAGAAAAACAGCATGTGTACACCCAATGTCCTTCCGGTGCACCATTGGTTCAGCATTCGTTGAATGTAATGCTTCAAAATTATCAGAACGGAAAAATTTCCTTAGAGAAAGTGGTGGAAAAAATGTGTCACAATCCGGCTATTCTATTCCGGATTGAAAAGCGCGGATTTATCCGTGAGGGCTATAAAGCTGATCTGGTTTTGGTAGATTTAAACCAAGATTGGACTGTAGAAAAAGACAATCTTCTTTATCAATGTGGGTGGAGTCCGTTGGAAGGAACTCTGTTTAACAACTGCATCACTCACACGTTTGTCAACGGGCATCTGGTATTTGAAAATGGGAATTTTGCTCAGGAAAAATTTGGGGAACGACTTTTATATACCACTTTTTAATGTTTAAATTTTAAATATAAAAATTGAGTAATAAAAAAAATGCAAGGTAATTTACCCTGCATTTTTTGTTAGAAGTGGTTTTTTTATTTCCAGTAATTCCAGCGTGCACCGTCGTACACTGCAAGTGACATACTATCTGTGTCATAACACATCATGCCGGGATAAGGACTTTTTACATTGATCTCGGGTTTACTTATTCTCGGCAGAATAAGCGCCTTATTGTTGCTTTCTAATACCAAAACGCCTTTGGCACTACTGCTTTGCGCGCCGATGATAACTCCTTTTCCTTTCTCAGGCGAAGAGTTGGGATGATTGGTAATCTCGGTACCATCTCCTGTATCGTCCGAAAGGGAAACCCAATTGCCATTTTCATACATCTTTATTCTGTTATCCGATTTGTCGAAGATAAAAGTGCCGTGATTATTGGCTGCTGTTGAGGCAAGTGCAGTGCTTTTATCGGCAATAGCGGGTAGAATAATTCCATTAGTGTTGCTGCTGCTGTCGTTAAAATCTAATATCGTGTTGTTGCCGTTGATGGAAGTTTTCCCAATCGCCACTTGCGCAGAAGCGGCATGAATGGTAAACAGCAAAACGGTAGTCATATATAATGTTTTCATATTTTGAATACTTTTAATTATTATTTGGATTGGTTGCAGCCCTGTTTGATACATTTCCATTCTCCCATGTTATTCACAGTGTCAACAAGGCGGAAGAGCTTAACGCAATGGTCGGTAATGTCATAAGCCATCATGCCATCTTTGGGATCAGTGATATCTGCAACTTTGTTTACACGAGTGATCACGAAACCTGCCTGCTGAGACTCCAGTGTAATAAATCCGTTCGGGATGTTTTCCGGCCATCCTGCCTGCTTGGACTGGTTGGTGATCCCCATTTTTGTTGGTGTACCTCCGGCTGATGTACTTCCTGCGGCAGTACATTTACAAGGCATGCTTTGCAGCGCGATGCCACGTCCTGTAATATAGGTTACTCCATCTACTTTCTGGCCGATAATAATTGTATTGGTTGCCGCAGTATTCCAGGTATAACTGTTAAGCGCAGCACCGTTAAAAAGTTCAAGTTCATACAGCGGTCCATAATTGGATTTGGAGCCGTACAACGATACTGTTCCGTCATGTCTGATGATAATTCTAAGCACAGGGTTGGTAACGTCTCCGGCAATATTCCAAATCTCAGGAATACCACCAGCTCCATAATATCCTGATGCGTTTTTGAATCGTACGGTTCTTAGATTTCCTCCCGTTGTATTATGATTCGACTGAAAGTCTAATTCCAAGTTGGTGAGTAGCGTATTATTGACTTTGACATTCAGCGAGTTGTCAATTCTGTAAACATCTAACTGAAAACCAATATCTGTTGGCAAAAGAGTAAAGGTAGTTGAATTGCCATTGGTGGCATTAAATCCTTTGTTTTCATTCGGACTTACACATTCTTTCTGCACTTTTACCGGCGCAGAAGCTGGACTGAAGCACTCATGTGTAGCATCATAAAAGAAAGCGTAATATGTTCCTTCCGGCGCATTGGCAATTTGTGCATTGGTTAAGGCAGTTCCCAAATGAGCTGCATTGTTGTACCATACCAGCAAGGATCCAGTTGGCGGAGTGGGAACCGTGTTAAATGCGCTGTTGAGGTTGACACCCGTAGCCGGATCAAAAAACTTTAGCAGATTGGTATTGATTTGCGGAGCAATATTGCCTGCATTGCAGGGAGTGACAGGACATGGAACAGGCGTACTAGGACCGCCTACTGCTACGTATTCTGCCTCCGTTATTTTATTCAGACTCAGATCATCAATATAGTAATCGTTACCTGATTTTTCCTTTTTATCATTTCGATATACCACCCGAACTTTGTCGCTCTTACAGTTGATGTTTGACTTGAAATACAGAGGTATTTCAAACCAATGCCCTCTGAAACTTGCATCGGTCATTTCGGGAGTTGTAAGTGTGGTCAGTATGTTTCCAGAAAGGTCTTTAATATCAATGGCAATTCTTACTGGTGTATTTACAATATAAATCCACATAGAGGTTTTGTAATAGCTGTTTTCATCAATGGTAACCGTTCGCTCATAAAAAGGAGCAAGCGTTTCACCTGCGTTAAGAACCATGGCTGCGCCGTCTGTATCTCCTGAACGGTCTTTCACCGTTCCAGTTTGGTTATAGGCGGGGGTCCACCAGCTGCTGGAATTGCTGGGATTGATTCCTGCACGTATGTAACCCGGAGCAACCACCGCATAGTAATTATCATCAATTTTATATATCAAAGCATTGTTGGAATTCACATATGAAGTGCCATAACCAAAACCGCCGGTAGGCATGTAGGGAGATTGCTTTCTTCCGTAATCATTCGATGAAGTCGGAAACGGACTCGTTCCAAAATCTTCATAAAAAACCTGCTGTGCATGCACGCATGTAGCGGTAAGAAGAAAAAATAGAATAAAAAGTAAATTTATTTTTTTCATTATAATATAATTGTTGTCGTTTAATTTTAAATGGATTGGCCCTCGCAGGGCGGATTCTATTACTTGTCATTGCGGTTTGACCGATTCAATCAAAAAAACAATGATTAAACCAGGCAAAATCACTCAGCCAAAAAGGCAAAGCTTTTGATTATTGATCAGACTTAGTATAGACTTTTACACTGAAAAAGACATCGCAGGTGGAGGACGGATTTGTAAAAAATTGAATAAAAGAAAACACCGATTTCCCAGTGCATAGAAATTTTGATCTTCCTGGTTACCTTTTGAGCCAAAGGAAATTTGCTCAAGTCGTGAAACTGCGCCCTTGTAAAAATGAATAGGTTCCGGAACTGCAGTTGTTGCAGAGATCTTTCCTGAAACAAAATGCACTTCATTTGCCGGCAGGAAATTGTGCACTGCTTTGGGCGACGCTATTTTTGGATATATCCTTTCCTTTTTCTCTTCTGCGGCGAAAACGGGTGCACTGCTCTTTTTGTTTTTTTTCTTTGTTGCTACAGCTGTATGAACATAGATCACATCGGCATTGAGGAGGTTTTCAACATTAAGAACTACTGTATTGTCGACAATAAAAACTTCCCCGGCGAGTGGAACAGAACGAGTGCTGTCTGTAGGTTGCTGCGAAATCAGCGTTGCTTCCGAAACTGTGAAAACCGCATCTTTTCCAACAAAAATCTGTGCAGGCACCAAAGCAAACAGCAAAAACGAGAACAACGTAAAAAAAGACAAACGGTAGTGCTGTAGCATTGAGGACGGTATCAGCTGCAAAATTACATTATTTTGTCATGAAAAGCTTTGTTTTAAACCTAATAATGTGAATCTTAATAAAAATTAATGCATAAGAAACATGTTTGCTTTCTTATTTCTCACTTGTATTATAGCCGTTTTTGCAGCATACGTATTGTTTTGTCTTATATTTGTAACAAATCGATTTTTTATTTGTCTTATTTATAAATATTATGAAACAATGATCAGAAGAATTTCTACAGTTTTATTGGTCGCTGCTCTTTCATTCAACGCTTTCGGGCAAAATAATGAATGGAAAGAAGCGAAAAGCGGAGGTTACACTTATAAGTATGTGACCAACGACCCTACCAATTCCCGGTTTTACACCCTGAAAAACGGGCTTACCGTGATTTTAAGTCCAACCCCGAAAGATCCGAGAATTCAGGCATATGTTGCTGTGAAAGCCGGAAGTAAAACCGATCCTGCTACCAATACTGGATTGGCGCACTATCTGGAGCATATGCTTTTTAAGGGAACCGACAAGTACGGCTCGCTCGATTGGAGCAAAGAAAAGCCAGAACTGGATAAAATTGATGCCCTTTACGAGCAATACAACAAAACCAAAGACCAGGCGCAGAGAAAAGCAATCTATAAAAAAATCGACTCCATTTCTGGGGTAGCCAGCAAATATTCCATCGCGAATGAGTACGACAAAATGCTTTCCGGAATGGGTGCGCAAGGAACCAATGCCTGGACCAGTTTTGAGGAAACGGTTTATACAGACGATGTTCCGTCCAGCTCCATTGATAAGTACCTTGCCGTGCAGGCAGAACGTTTCAGAAATCCAATTCTAAGAATTTTCCATACCGAGCTGGAAGCCGTGTATGAAGAAAAAAACAGAACGTTGGACAACGATGGAAGACAGGTTTTCGAGACTTTATTTTCCAACTTGTTCAAAAATCATAACTACGGACTTCAGACAACAATCGGAACCGTAGAACATTTGAAAAATCCTTCATTGGTTCAGATCCGCAAATATTTCAGTACGTATTATGTACCGAACAACATGGGAGTGGTGATGTCCGGAGATTTTAATCCCGATGAAGTGATTGCAAAGATTGATAAAGATTTCTCTTACATGCAGAACAAACCGGTGCCGAAATACACTTTTAAACCGGAAGATGCCATTCAGGCACCGGTGGTAAAAGAAATTGTAGGTCCGGATGCAGAAAGCACAACCATAGGGTTTCGTTTGCCAGGAAACAAAGATAAAGATGTACTTCTTGCCAATTTAGTTGGAGAGATTTTAACAAATGGTAAGGCAGGTTTGATTGACTTGAACTTGGTGAAAAAACAAAAATTATTGAAAGCCAGTGCATTTACATATACATTGATCGACCATGGTATTCTTTATTTGTCAGGTTCTCCTACAACAGGGCAGTCGCTGGACGAAGTGAAATCATTAATGTTGAATGAAATTGACAATCTTAAAAAAGGAAATTTTGATGACGATTTACTTCCTTCCATTGTCAATAACATGAAAAAAACTAAGATTCAAGAATCTGAAAATTATGGAGAAAGAGCAAACAGTTTGGTTAATGCTTTTACTTCCGAATTGGATTGGAAAGATCAGGTTGCCTTAGTGAATGATCTGTCTAAGATTTCCAAAGCAGATGTAGTGGCATTCGCCAATAAATATTTGGGTGATAACAATTATGTGGCTGTTCTGAAAAGAAAAGGTGAGCGAAAAGACCTTCAAAAAATCGACAAACCTACGATTACGCCGGTGGAAACCAATGCCGACAAGCAGTCTGCTTTTGTTAAAATGATTGAAGATATGCCCAGCACTGCCTCAAAACCCGTTTTCTTAGATTTTGATAAAGACATTCAGAAATCTAAAGTGGGCAATGCAGAAGTGCTGTACGTTCCAAACAAAGACAATGCCTTGTACAGGTTGCGTTACCGTTACAAAATCGGTACTTTGAACGATCTTAAAATGCCCATTGCCGCACAATATCTTCAATTCTTAGGAACCGATAAAAAATCTGCGGAGCAAATTTCGAAAGATTTTTACAAGATTGCTTCCAGCTTCAATGTGGCTACAGGAGAAGAATATACAACGGTAACGATTGAAGGGCTTCAGGAAAACTTCGATCAGGCAGTAAAATTATACGAAGATTTGGTTCTGCATGTAAAAGCCGATGACCAAGCACTTACCGCCCTTAAAGCAAGACTAAGCAAAGCAAGAAATGATGCCAAACTGAATAAAGGGGCCATCCTTCAAGGGTTAACCAGCTATGCATTGTACGGACCAAAAAATAAATTCAACAACGCACTGACCGCCGCTGAATTAGAAGGAATTTCTTCTTCAGAACTGGTTTCTAAAATCAAAGATTTAAATAATTACGAGCAAACCATCGTTTACTATGGCCCGGCATCATTAAGTGAACTGACTTCCAAATTGAAGGCAGGACATGCGGTTCCGGCAACCTTTAAAACACCGGCCACGGCGAAAACCTTTACCCAAGTTCCTGCCACTAAAAATCAGGTGCTTTTCACGGATTATGAAATGGTTCAGGCAGAAACAAGATGGGTGCGCAACACGGATAAATACGATCCGAAAAATACCACTTTGGTGAATGTGTTCAACAATTATTTTGGAGGCGGAATGGGATCGATCATATTCCAGACCATTCGTGAAAGTAAAGCGTTGGCCTACAGTACATACGGATATTACGTTTCTCCACAGAAAAAATCAGATGATTATTACGTGATGAGTTACGTAGGAAGCCAGGCGGATAAATTCAAAGAAGCAACAACAGCCATGAACGAGCTTCTCACCAAAATGCCGGAACTTCCTGCCAATCTTGAGCTGGCTAAAAACCAGGTGAAGAAAGATATTCAAACCGAAAGAATCACTCAGGATGGGATTATTTTCCGTTATCTTGCGGCAAAAGAATTAGGTTTGAAAGACGACATCAGAAAGCAAATCTACAGCTCCGTTGACGGCATTAAAATGAGCGATCTGAAAAATTTCCACCAGACCAACCTTTCCGGAAAACCATACACTTATGCATTGGTGGCTTCCGAGAAAAAGGTTTCTCAGGACGAAATGAAAAAACTCGGCGAAGTGAAGAAAATTTCTTTAGAAGAACTTTTCGGTTACTAATAGACGCAGTTTATAAAACACAAAGCTGTTCGGAATCTTCCGGGCAGCTTTTTTTATCATTCAAATCCATCATCTAACATTCAATGTTGAACATTGCATATCGTACATCGAAATTCCCAAATTGAATTCCCAAATTGAAAATCGTACATCGAAAATCTCAAATACATTAGGGCACCTTTATCCGCCTTCCGCTCCCGCTTTTCTGTTCGTCGCGTCCAGCGCTTAATTGCAAAAGCGCCTCACAGAAAGAGCTCCGCTCAAGTCGGGGTGCGGGGTTTGGATTTCTATTTCCGGCATAGTTTTCAACTCAACGGCAAGAGAAATTAATCCTATATTTACAGTCAACCATTAACGATCAACCATCAACCATGAACTATACACAGCCCATGCTTCGCGAAGGAGCGCTAAAAGATAAAGTCGCCATCGTTACCGGTGGCGGAAGCGGACTTGGAAAAGCCATGACCCAATATTTTCTGGAACTCGGTGCGAAAGTCGTCATTACTTCCAGAAATCTGGAAAAACTGCAGAATACCGCAAAAGAATTAGAAGAAGCCACCGGTGGAAAAGTACTTTGTGTTGCCTGCGATGTCCGCAACTGGGACGAAGTAGAAGCCATGAAAGAGGCCACCATCAAAGCATTTGGGAAAATTGATATTCTACTCAACAATGCCGCAGGAAATTTCATTTCTCCTACCGAAAGACTAACCCATTCCGCCTTCGATTCGATTCTGGATATTGTGCTGAAAGGAACCAAAAACTGTACATTGTCCATCGGCAAATACTGGATTGAAAACAAAATTCCGGGAACGGTTTTGAATATTGTGACCACCTATTCCTGGACGGGTTCGGCGTATGTCGTGCCTTCGGCCTGTGCAAAAGCCGGCGTTTTGGCCATGACCAGAAGTCTGGCCGTGGAATGGGCAAAATACGGCATCCGTTTCAATGCCATTGCGCCCGGTCCGTTTCCTACAAAAGGCGCTTGGGATCGTTTGCTTCCGGGCAATTTGCAGGAAAAATTCGATATGCGGAAGAAAGTTCCGCTGCGCAGAGTAGGGGAACATCAGGAACTGGCAAATCTCGCCGCTTATCTGGTTTCCGATTTTTCAGCGTATGTTAATGGCGAAGTCGTTACGATTGACGGTGGCGAATGGCTGCAAGGTGCAGGCGAATTCAATATGCTCGAAGAAATTCCGCAGGAAATGTGGGATATGCTGGAAGCGATGATCAAAGCAAAAAAGAGTCAGTAATTTACATTATAATGTTTTTATTCCACCTGCATTATTGCAGGTTTTTTCATTACAATTTGTATGGTGATGATGCATTGTTAACATAAAGTTAATCCCCTTGCTGTACAAATCCCTATCTTTGCGCCAGTAAATAGGCGATGAAGGAGCATCTTAAACATATCGTCACCTATCTTAATAAAAACTCCGCTTCACGCCACTCGGGTTTCTATTTGCGGCTTTTTACTTTTCTCTTTGTTTTCCTTTTCTCTTGTAAGTTTCAGGCACAAACTATACTGTCAGATAAAGATATCACCATCATCGGAGATGCTATCATGGTGGTGTCACATGAGGATGGGAAAACCGAAGTATTTTCTGCAGATAAATCACCCAAGCTTGCAAAAAGTGGGGCATCTAAGACAAAAAAGGAGAAAAAACCGAAACCCGCTTTTGCCTTTAAAAAGAGAGTACTTCCTGAAAAAATTGCGAAGAGCATCCAGAAAAAGAATGAAGGACTTCTTCATGATGGATTTCTTCCGCTGGACAAAAATACGGCTCATTTTAGCAACAGCACACCTGGAAAAAATGCGGCCAACGTTCCCGTTAATACATACAGCAAGGGTGAGCTTGCACAAAAATCAGATTTTATCAGAATCTTTCAACTGCCGAGATCTGATGATTATTCTTTCAAGAATCCATCTGAAATATTTTGTTTTGTGGGCTTCCACCTGCAGGTGCGTCCGCCTCCTGCGTTGACTATCTAATCTCAAAATTCCCTTTTACCAAAATTTAGCGCCGCATTATTGTGGAAACGAAGGTCTTGTCGCTGATGCAGATCAGCGCATCTGTATTTTATTTATGCAACCTTAAAAATAATTATTATATGAAGAAAATACTTCTCTTCGCAATTTGCATGTGGGCTTTCCCATTGATGCACGCACAAACCACCGATACTGATGGTGATGGAATTCCGGATGTTACAGATGTGGACTCAGATAATGACGGCATTCCAGATTGTGTAGAACGGGGCGTTACCGGAAATATGACCGATAAATTTTCCGTTAACAGCGATGCCGTTCAAGTTTACGATGACCCAACGGGCACACCTGCCACTTATCAGTACCAAGTTCAGCTGACCCCGAATGAAAATAATAAAAGAGGACAAATATGGAGCCGCTCCACCATTGATTTTGCCAATAGTTTTACCCTGACTTTTCAGGCCTATTTGGGGAAAAATGATGGTAGTGGCGCAGACGGTATTGCTGCTGTTTTTCATAACGATCCGGATGGTATAAATGCGACCGGAGTGGATGGATATGGTATCGGAGCAATCGGCATTAAATACGGAATCATTTTGGAGCTTGATACTTATTACAATGGTAAAAATTGGAATACTCCTCCATTAGGAGATGTAATTTTGGATGATATTGAAGAAGATCACGGAATGATTCGTGATTCAGATGACTATACCCAAACCGGAATTATTACTCCGGCAGTATCTTTGGGTAATATCGAAGATAATAAATGGCACAATGTAATCATTACCTGGAATGCCACCACCAAAACACTCAAGTATGAAGTAGAACTTGGCAACAACACCTATATTACCGCAGGTGAGGCCACGTTTACCGATATTGTAAGGGATTATTTTAATGGAGCATCCAAAGTACGTTTTGGCTATACAGCTTCCACAGGAGGCCTCACGAATGATCAGCGCATCAAATTTGTTGATCTTTGCCGGGATTTCCCTGATGAGCTGGATACCGACGGAGACGGAATCCCAGACCATCTGGACTTAGACAGTGACAACGACGGTTGCCCAGACTCTTTGGAAGGTGGTGATAATGTTACACCACAAATGATATTGCCGAACGGAAGAATTGATATTGCCAACCAGGGAGGTATTGACAGTAATGGAGTTCCTGTTATTGTCAATCCGGGACATGCAGCAGACGTTGATGGCCAAGTGGCTCAAGGCATCGGTGCATCCAAAGACAAATATGTAACTGCAGGATGTGCTTGTCTAAAAGATCCACAAACCACTGGCAATGCTTTGCCCGTTAATTTTGGAATCACCAGTTTAGGAAGAGCAAAATCCAATGATACCACAGGTTGGCCGATGGCTCGAAAAGGAGCATGGATGGCTTTGGAAGCGCAATCGAAAGGATTTGTAGTGAACAGAATCCCCACCACTGCTGAAGTAGAAGGCATTGCCAATCCACAGCAAGGAATGATGGTTTACGATCAGGAAGCCAAATGTCTTAAAATCTATGTTCTTTCCAATACCGCCAACCCAGCTGAAGGTGGAAAATGGAAATGCCTGCAATACAAAGCGTGTCCGGATAACAGTTTTATGACTCCTTAAAATTTAAATTACTATGAAAAAATATTCTCAATCAATAGTGGTATTGTCATTATTCCTCGGACTTAGCGCAAAGGCACAAGTCGCCATCGGAAAACAGGCAGTTACCAATAGTTCAGTATCTTTAGAATTTGAGACCGAAGCCAGAGGCATCATCATGCCTTGGGTGGAAAAAGAGGCTAGCGTGACCAATGCAGTGGACGGAACCATCATTTTTGATGTAGAAACCAAAGATCTTAAAGTAAAAGAAAATGGCAACTGGGTTAATTTTACCGATGGTTCTGCAGGACAGGTTGACACTACTTTGCAAAACGGACTCACCGAAAAAACAGATGCGAAAGTATCGATAGGTGTACCAGCCGTTCCAGCCGTTCCTGGCATTCTAGTTTTGGAAGATGCGAATAAAGCGATGATTTTACCCAAAACCGATTCGCCTCATTCGAGTATTGTAAGCCCTGAACCGGGTACCATCGTGTTCGACACTGTGAAGCAGCAAGTGGCTGTTTTCGATGGGACAAAATGGACTTTCTGGAATTAATTCCAAGATTTTATAAAAACATCCGCTTTACTTTGGTGAAGCGGATTTTTTATGGCTACAATGCAATTTACAAAGACTATTTGGGGAACCCAATTTGAAACCCGCAGACTATTTTAAAGCGTTTCGGTTCTCGATCCCCAACGCATTGTAAATAATTTTGAGATGATACTTTACCGTATTTTCCGAGATGTAAAGTGCGCTGCCAATCTCTTTATTCGTTTTGCCCTCCTTCACGAGATCGACAATTTCCTTTTGTCGATCGGTAAGAAGATCTGTTTTCAACTCCGTTTTTTGTTGGGCACTGTCGTCATTTCCCTGTAGTACTTTCTCCAGGTCATCCCTCATTTTAGCGTTTTCCAGTTCGGCAAGCACCCGTCTTTTTTTATTTCTGGCATGACTACCAAGAAGCCACAGGAACAAACAAATAGACAATACGCTGATGATGGCGATAATGATTTGCTCTTGCTGTTTTGATGCTTTATCGGCTAACGCCTTTTCGTATTGAATTTTCTTTTCAAGATCTGTAAGTTTTAAACTGTTTGCATTCAATATAAAATTATCATCATATTTTAAATCGTCTGCAATTTTTCGATAATATTTGGCTTTCTCCAAATTATTCTGATAAGTATAAAACTCCCACATATCGACCGCAAGATTTTTTATGTAGATATCCGATTTGTATTTTTTAGCGAAGAACATTGCTTTATCAAATGCTTTTTCCACTTTCTCAGGTTGATTGAGTTTGCGATAAAGAAACATTTTCTTTCCATAAATATTAGGCAAATCCTTCGGGCTAACACGGCTAAAAATAGCTATCGCCTGATCGATTTTTCGGTTTCCCTCATCATACTTCCCATCTGTAATTTCAACAATGGCAAGTGCTGACAGATACAGCGCACGCGTTTCTTCATCAACCACTGACAAGTCCAGATTTTTATTTTCTTCAATCATCTTCCGCATCTCGTCTACTTTCTGTAAATCAAAAATGATAAAGAACCTTTCTATGGCCACCCGTGTCTCCACTTCTTTCCTGTGGCTACTATTCAAACCCTCTTTCAGGGCGAGACTTAGATTATTGAATGTTTCGGTATAATTGAATATTCTTTTGTAGGTAAATGCTTTTTGCAAATACGCATTGTAACGATCATAATCAGTTGATTTCGGATTGTAAAGTACTTCATAAATCCGAATCACACTTTTTTCGTACTGCCTTTTATTATTGAGTTCGTGGATTTCGTTTTCAAAGCGCTGAGGATCGATGGTTTGCGCACTACACATCTGAAACAGACACCACCCTACCAACACCCGGACTAATATTCTCATTTTAAACAAGTTGTGACAGTAATTAATTAATATTTGACCTCCACTACCTCCGGGTAGTCATTATTACTACTCTTTAACTAACCTAGCAAAATTAGGGATTTCTAACCGAAAACCCCCATTTTTGCAGCTCTTAAAAAAACAAACCTTTTAATAAAGGAAAAAACACGAAGAATTACTAAAGAAAAATTGAAGATTCTTTAAACACAAACAATGATGGGTAAAAACTAATAACCATTCCCTAAAATTCCGTTTCCATACCATGCGAAACGGAATTTTTTTTACTTTACCTTTACAGAGCCCGAATAACGCTTATCCTTTCCTTCCCTATTTATCCCGAATGATGTGATCATAAGAGCAGAAATAGGCATCATTTAAGATGTGGAATAGGTTGACCCTCTATGTACTTCTCAAAAATTCTCTTCGAGACTTTATTCAATGCTTTTCCATTTTCAGGGTTTATACCATCTGCAGTAAAAAATTCTACTTTGTTACGATATTTAGAATACCACAAACTTTCATAATTATCTCTCGTAATTGTATCTAACCGTTCCACTTTTTTAAAATTATCTACAAGTTTCAGGTCAATAGCAATTAATCCAGTTTTGGTTTTATTACAATATTCCGGGAGGTATTCTTTACCGTTCCAGTACATGCACTGTTTTGAATGATCCAATATTCCTAATCCTTCAGAGGAGAATTCATTCTTAGGTTGAAAAAAATGCTTTCCTACCAATAAACTAACACATAACAAGACACCCAAAAAACCAAGATTACTTTGCTTGGTAAGAAATTCGGGCATTTTTAGAATAGGTTTATTGATAACATTAATTACCACATTAGAAATAGATTCTTTTATAGAATACTCGATCGTTTTCCATTCTGCACAATATTCTTTGAAATTATTATAACCCAAGTAGATACTTAACTCATCGAGGATCAGTGGCTTTATATTGTAATCTTCATCTCTTTGAATCAGCGAATTATAATAAGATTCAAAAGTTTTATAGCTTAATGTAATTTTAAAATCATCCAACAATGTTCTTTCCAAAGATTTTAAGATGCCGGAAAATGAACTCTCTGTCGTTTCACTAGACGCTTTTTCAAATACATCTTCAATTAATTTTCTTTTCTGAAGCAGAAATTTTGACATATCAATGATTATTGGTGGGAAATATAAAATTTTTCAAAAAATAGCAATTACGGTTTTCCGTATCTGAGTTAAAAAAAATTTCCAAAAACTTTCCAAAAACTCTCTCACCCTTGCTTTCACATTCCTTGCATCTTTGCCACAGAAATCAGTGATAAACAAAAACTTATAAAGACAAAGTTACAAAACTGGTTTCCAAAAAAAAGCCAGATAAAACGGAGGAAAATCTCTGGTTTGGGAAGCAGACATTTCTCTTCCGTTTTTGAAGGCATACTTCCCAAAAATTTAAGAAGCGCTTCTTTCTTCAATCATGTGTTAACTGCTCGTCATCTGTTTTACGAGGAAGAACACTCACGCAAATTTTTAAATTTTTAAAACAATGTTAAATTTAATTCTGATTCTATTGGGACTCATTTCAAACCCCAACACAAGCAATGCGTCCAACTCAGGAAATGATCAAAGCACAACCACGGCTTCTACCCAATCAATTCCGGGAGATACTGGTGGGGATTATGGGCAAACACCGCCAAGGAAGTAAAAATTGATAGTGAAAGAGATATCTTTCACTATTTTTCTTATTTTTATTGAAATTTAGATAACCTTGAAATTAAACTATTTATCATTAATCCTTCTCTTTATACTTTCATGCTCAAAAAATAAAACAACTAAGAATGATATTAGTTTATCAAATGCTTTTTATGATAAAGCATTTGAGTTTCTGGATCATAAAAATAAAGATAGTGCTTTCTATTATTTTAACTTAAGTAAGGATTCCTTTTCTACAGATCAAGATACAATCGGCATAGCGAAATGCCTAATAAATATGGCAGTAATCCAAGAGAGTGAAGGTGATGATTACGGCTCTCAGGAAACGAGTGTGGAAGCGCTAAAATATCTAAATAAAAAACGGAAAAACAATTATTATTTAGCAGCTACTTATAATAATTTGGGTATTGTAAGTGGAAAACTTAAAATGTTTGAAAATTCCATCAATTTTTTTAATGATGCAATTAAATACACCGATGACGAAGAAAATTCTTTAATTTACGAGAATAATCTAGCAAACGAGTATAGGAGAAAACAAAATTACAGTGATGCTATAAAGATATACAAGGTAATTCTTAGGAGCAATTTAAACATAGGAAACTACGCAAGAACTTTAACAAACCTCGCATTCACCCAATGGCTTCAAAACCCCAATTATAATCCGCTTCCTGAGTTCCAAAACGCTTTAAAAATCAGGATGAAAGAAAAAGACCAGTGGGGACTTAATTCCAGTTACGCTCACATTGCGGATTATTACACTCCAAACAATCAGGACTCGGCATTGGTGTATGCAAAAAAAATGTTTCACGTCGCAAAAGAAATTAAAAGTCCGGACGACCAGATCGAAGCCCTTCAAAAATTAATCGTACTTGAAAATTCTCAAAACTCAAAAGAATATTTTCAAATTTATCAGAAGCTCAATGACAGTCTTCAAACAGCAAGAAATAAAGCTAAAAATCAGTTTGCACTCATCCGTTACGAGACCGAAAAGAATAAAGCTGATTTTCTAAAAGCGCAGGCGGAAAGTGCACAGAGGCAAAATCACATCATTAAACAGTACATTCTCATAGGCATTATCGCTTTGATCTTGTTGATCTTGATTATATCATTTACAAAAAGACAAAAAAAACTTCAACAGGAAAAACTTTTGGAAGTAAAAAACACAGAACTTAAATACTCCAAAAAAGTGCATGACCGAGTAGCTAACAGAATCTATCAATTGATGTCCTTTTTAGAAAACAAAGCATATTTTGACAGGGATGCACTGTTGTTTGGTTTAGAAAATGTCTATGAAATCTCCAGAGATATATCTTATGATAATAAAGATATCAACGAAAATCAGAGCTTTTCCGAGCAGCTTCATCTTATGCTGGCCTCTTATTCTTCAGAATCGATAAAAACAATCCTGAACGGCAATAATGAAAGACTATGGGAGGGTGTTAGTTTTCGCCACAAAACAGAAGTTTATCTTATTGTTCAGGAACTTATGACGAATATGAGAAAGCACAGCCAAGCCAGTGTGGTTTCTATCATTTTTTTAAGGGCAGATCATCACATCAGTATTTCCTACACAGACAATGGAATCGGCATTGCGCATCTTTCTCCCAAAAAAGGGTTGCAAAATGTGGAAAACCGTATTAAATCAATTAACGGAACGGTTACTTTTGACACAGAAAATAACAGTTTATTAAAAATTAATATCACATTTCCAGTCTAAAATAATAATTATGTTTAAAAAAGCTCTAGCTGCTGAAGATCATGAAAGTTCTAATCTATCTGTTCGCAAGGCGTTGGAAGATCTCCAGATTCCTTACACGGATGTTAGTTATTGCGATGAGGCCCTTAGCAGAATAAAAATAGGTTTACAGGAAAACAAACCATTTGATTTGTTGATTACTGACCTTTCCTTTGAAGAAGATCATCATCAACAAAAAATAAACTCCGGTCAGGACCTTATTGCCGCGGTAAGAGAAATGCAACCTGATCTTAAAATCATCGTTTTCTCCGCGCAAAAGAAGGAAGTCATCATCGAAAAGCTTTTTGATGAACAGAAAATAAACGGCTATGTAAAAAAAGGAAGAGAAGATGTTAAAGATCTGAAAAAATCTATCCGGGCGGTTTTCAACAATGAGAAATATATTACTTATGAATTGAAGGGGAAAAGTGCTGAAAGGAATTCTTTTGTATTTTCAGACTATGACACTTTATTGGTTTCGCTATTGGCAGCCGGTACTTTTCTCAAGGACATCCCGGATTACCTAAAACAAAAAAATATAAAACCTGCCAGCATGAGTGCCGTTGAAAAAAGGTTAAAAGACATTAAAACATCATTAGAAGTTAATAGCAATGAACATCTGATAGCTTTTTGTAAAGACTTCGGGATTATATAAAATGTTCAATCCTACGGGTTGTACGTTATAAAACTTTCAAAAAATTTGAAAGTTTTTTTGTTTTTACGGATTTCCGTAACATAATAATTTGAGCCAGATGTAATTTTGGACATGTAAAAAACTACTATCCATGGAACTCAAATTAAAATTAGAACAGCTTCATCAGCGCGTGAACGGACTCAAGGATCAAATACAAACTGAAGAAGCCACAAAGACTGCTTTCGTCATGCCTTTTATTCAGATTTTGGGTTATGACATTTTCAATCCGACGGAGGTTGTTCCTGAATTCATTGCCGACATCGGAACCAAGAAAGGAGAAAAAGTGGATTTTGTTATCAAGAAAGAGGATGAACCTATTCTGATTATCGAATGTAAAAACTGGAAAGAAAATGCAGATGCTCATAACTCGCAATTGCACCGCTATTATCACGTTTCCAAAGCCAGGTTTGGTGTACTTACCAATGGCATTATTTACAATTTCTATACTGATTTGGAGAAACCAAACATTATGGACGAAAAGCCCTTTTTCACCATCAACCTTGATGATCTGAAAGATAACTCCATCAAAGTTCTGGAAAACTTCACAAAATCAGGTTACAATCTGGAAAGTATCTTAGACTCTGCGGAAGCTTTAAAATACATCAAAGCCATCAGAAAAGAATTTGAAAAAGAAATTGAAAATCCATCTGATGAATTAGTTAGATTATTAGTTAACCGATTTTTTGAAAAACCACTTACCGCGAACAGAATGATCACTTTCAAAGAATACGCGAAAAGAGCATTGAGTATTTCAATTTCGGAATCCATAAGTTCCCGCCTCAAATCCGCACTGGTTATTAATGATAATATTGAAACTGAAAAAGCTGTTGTTTCTACAGTGAATATTGATCAGAATACGGATGTTTCGAAAGTTATTACCACGGAAGAAGAACTGGAAGCATTTCAAATTGTGAAGGCCATTTTACGTGAAAGAATTTCGTCGGATAGAATTGCTTACAGGGATACGCAATCTTACTTTGGGATTCTGCTGGATGACAATAACAGAAAACCAATCTGCAGATTTCATTTTGGAACCAATAGAAAGCTAATCGAATTATTTCATAAAGGAAAGGACTCCGGAGAGAAAATTATTCTTGATTCGCTGGATGGAATCTATAGCCACAGAAATGAACTTCATCAAACTGTTGAGAACTATAATTAATATGAGAAAAACACTACTTTTTACTTTGTTGACATTGGGACTATGGATATGCAAATAAAAAGTGCAGTATAAGTTAAGCTACATTTTGATAGATTTTGTTTTGATTGTTAAATTCCTGGATTGTTTTGTAATTCAGGGTGCTGTGTCGTCTTTTTTTGTTGTACCAGATTTCGATGTATTCAAAGATCTCAAGTTCCATTTTTTCTTTGGTGATGAGTTTGTTTCCGTAGATCAATTCCGTTTTTAAAGATTTGAAAAAACTCTCCGCTACCGCATTATCCCAGCAGTTTCCTCTACGACTCATACTTCGGATAACGCCATAAGATTCAACTGTTTCAGCAAATTTCTTATTCGCATATTGTACGCCTCTGTCGCTGTGAAAAATTAATTCTTTACCAAATTTTCTGTTTCTGACTGCCATTTTCCACGCTGCAAAACTTGTTTTCTCAGTACTCATTCCATTACTCAAACTCCAACCAATGATCTTTCGGTCGTACAAATCGATGATTGTTGTAAGATACAAAAATCCTTCTTTGGTTTGAATGTAGGTGATGTCTGAGACCCAAACCTTTGATGGTTCTGTCACCAAAAAATTCCTTTCTAATACATTCTCTACAATCAAGTAATTGTGTTTTGAGTGGGTAGTGACTTTAAATTTTCTGCTCAACTTGCTCTTCAAACCCAGCTCCTTCATATATTTTGCAACCGTGATCCGAGATATTTTCTAACCCAAAGCATTGAGTTCAAAAGTAATCCTTGGACTGCCATAACGTTGTTTTGATGCAAAATAAATCGAGCTAATCTCCATTTTTATTTTTTCTTTCAAAAGCAAACGTTTAGATTTTGGTCTGATTTTCCATTTGAAATAACCGCTGGAAGACACTTTCAAAACCTTGCACATTTTTTCAATCGGCAATAAGTACTCGTAAGTTCTAATAAACCAATACTTCATCGACCGCTCCTGGAAATCGAAGATTCGTGAATTCCTTTAAAAATAAACTAAAAATAATGAACAAAAAATGCTGATTGCTTTTTTTAAGATGTCGCGTTCCAGCTCTGCATCCTTGAGTTTTTTCTCCAATTCCTGGATCTTTTCCTGTTCGGGGGTGAGTTTTAAATTCCCATTTCCCGGAAAACTTCCGGTTCCAAACTCTACATATTCCTTTCGCCATTTGTAAAGAAGTGTTACTTTGATGCCCAATTCTCTGGCCAATTCTGAGATATTAGCTCCTTCATTACTCAATTGGACAGCTTTGGTTTTAAAAGCAGGGTCGTAGATTTTTCTCTCTCGTTTCATAAATTAAAATTAAGGTTTTATACTTAACTTTAACTGGATACTAATTTAGTACATCCACTGTAAACAACAAAAGGAAATATGGGAATCATGATTATTCTGAAATGTGTTTCAAAGACATAAAAGAAAAACCGACTGATGCAACAGGAAAGGTTCCCTTCTGACTTGAAATTTTTTGACTATGATATAAACCAATTGGCGAAGCGCGCCGATAATAATTCGCAATAGATATAAAGTATTAACAACGCTAGAACAAAAAAAACACCTCCGATTGAAATACCCTCTACTTTAGGAATAACATAAAGTTCCTTCCTTTTGGATGGTATTATAACTAATTTTGAAATGATTGTAAGTAGGTTGTAAAATCCAAAAAAGAAAAACCCTCAAATCCTTTGCTATAAAGAAAATTGAGGGATTGTATGTAGACCCACAGGGATTCGAACCCCAGATGACTGAACCAAAATCAGTAGTGTTACCGCTACACCATGGGTCTGTTTTGTTTTTGGTGGTGCAAATTTAACAATATTTTTTTGCCAAGCAAATTTATTTGTACAAAAAAGCACCCACAGTGCAGTTATTGTCTCTATTCAACCATCAAATACCCAAATAAGGGTGAAAAAACTGTGGTAAAAGAAGGAATAATTACGTACTTTTGAAGAAATAATTTTAGCAATGAGCAGTATTGAAGACAAGAAAAAAGCACTCGCATTGGTGCTGGAAAAACTAGATAAAACCTATGGCAAAGGGACGGTAATGACGCTGGGAGACGACTCCGTTGACCACTCGATTGAAGTGATTCCCTCCGGCTCTTTGGGGCTGGATTTGGCTTTGGGTGTGGGCGGTTATCCTAAAGGAAGAGTGATCGAAATTTATGGTCCTGAATCTTCCGGTAAAACAACATTGACTCTTCACGCCATAGCAGAAGCACAAAAAATGGGCGGCATCGCGGCCTTTATTGATGCCGAACATGCATTCGATCGCCATTATGCAGCCAAACTAGGAATCAACCTTGAAGAATTAATTATATCTCAACCCGACAATGGTGAGCAGGCATTGGAAATTGCTGACAATTTAATTCGCTCTGGCGCCGTTGATATTGTGGTCATTGACTCGGTGGCCGCATTAACACCCAAAGCTGAGATTGAAGGTGAAATGGGTGACTCTAAAATGGGATTGCACGCCAGACTGATGTCTCAGGCATTAAGAAAATTAACCGCCACCATTTCCAGAACAAAATGTACCGTTATTTTCATCAACCAGCTGAGAGAGAAAATTGGCGTGATGTTTGGAAACCCGGAAACAACAACCGGTGGAAATGCATTAAAATTTTACGCCTCTGTAAGAATCGACATTCGAAAAGCCAGCGCCCCTATTAAATCCGGAGACGAAGCCGTAGGAAGCAGGGTGAAAGTAAAGATTGTGAAAAACAAGGTTGCACCTCCTTTTAAACAAGCCGAATTCGATATTATGTATGGAGAAGGCGTTTCTAAAGTGGGAGAAATTTTAGACACCTCAGTTGACATGGGTATCGTGAAGAAAAGTGGATCATGGTTCAGCTATGAAGACACCAAACTGGGGCAAGGACGCGACGCTGTGAAAGACATGCTGAAAGATAATCCCGATCTTGCGGACGAACTGGAAAGTAAGATTAAAGAGGAAATCCACAACGCTAAATCTTAAGGTTTAACCTAACGACTGAGCTTTAAAAAAACAGAATCGAAGTTTTCGGTTCTGTTTTTTTAGTGATCACCGCTTCATCAAGATCACCAAAAAAATGAGCTTTACATGATGAACGAGCTTTTCAAAAATCAAGTCTGGGAAATTACGCGGCTTATTCCCAAAGGAAGGGTAACGACTTACGGCTCCCTCGCTAAAGCCGTTGGTTTCCCCAATCATTCGCGACATGTAGGGAAAGCCATGGGCGGTTGCCCCAAAGATGTTCCGGCCCACCGCGTTATTGCGAGCTGCGGACACTTGTCGGTTCCCGAGTTTCTGCCAAAGCTTGAGCAGGAAGGAATTACCGTTGTCAATATGCGCGTTAAAGATTTTAAAGTATTATTCTGGGATCCTTTGTTGGAGTTATAGTTTTTTGGTTGCGGCGGCTTCGCCGCCGCAACCAAAAAACTTCGGCGGAGCCAATGGCTCCGCCGAAGTTCAATACAAACAATAAGTAACCGCCTACGTCTTTAACGACTAAAGTTAAAAGTTTTATACAGTTACTAAAATCGTCATCAAAACAACTTAAATTTGTTTTGACAATTAGTACCTTTTACTGATTCAAATGACGATAACTTTTCTGAATAAAATCAGTTAACTCTTTTCCTTTCAGCAAATTTTGAGACAGTTTCGCTAAGTCCAACGCATACTGAATTTTTTCTTTCTTCGCATTATTGTCATCCGACTTCAAAAGTTCTGATGCAAATTCGGAGTTGGCATTCACCACCAAATTATACATTTCCGGGAAATTGCCCATACCGAACATCCCTCCTCCACCGGTGGCCTGCATGTCTTTCATCCTGCGCATAAATTCTGGCTGCGTAATCACCAAAGGTGCATCTTCGCTCGCCAAGTCTTCGAGCTGAACGGTAAATTTAGCATCGCTCACCGCAGTTTCAATATCTTTCTTCAAAGTTTCTTTCTCGGTATCGTTGAGTTTGGCAATGACCGGTTCATCTTTTTTAATCAAATTATTAAGATGATCAGCATCTACTCTTGCAAACTGTATTTTTTCTTTTGATCCTTCTAATTTCTGAATCAAATGCGGAACTATCGGCGAGTCCAACAATAACACTTCGTAACCTTTGGATTTTGCGGCTTCTATGTAAGCATACTGCTCATCCACATTCGAAGCATATAGAACTACCCAATTGCCATCCTTGTCGGTTTGCATTGCTTTCGTTTTATTCTCGAGCTCACTCCATAAGTAAAACTGTCCATCAGTGGTTGGGTAAAGTGCAAACTTATCTGATTTCTCGTAAAACTTTTCCTCAGAAATCATTCCGTACTCGATCACGACTTTAATATCATTCCACTTTTTATTATAATCATCACGATTCTCGTTGATTAGCGAAACCATCTTATCGGCCACTTTTTTTGTGATGTATGATGAAATCTTCTTCACGGCTCCGTCGGCCTGAAGATACGATCTGGACACGTTGAGCGGAATATCCGGAGAATCGATCACCCCTCTCAGCAACATTAAGAAATCGGGAACGATGCCTTTTACTTCATCAGTTACAAAAACCTGATTTTGGTACAACTGAATTTTATCCTTCTCAATATTTAAGCTATTGCTAAGTTTCGGAAAGTACAAAATCCCTGTTAAGTTGAACGGATAATCCACATTCAAATGAATATTGAAAAGTGGCTCCTCGAATTGCATCGGATACAATTCGTGGTAAAATTTAGTGTAATCGTCACTGGTTAATTCACTTGGCGCAATCGTCCAAGCGGGTGTCGGATTATTAATGATGTTATCCACCTCTTCGGTTTCCGGCTGGGTACCTTCCGGAGCGCCTTCTGGAAGAGGCAAAGTGTGCGTTTTTGTTCCAAACTTAATCGGAACCGGCATGAACTTATTGTATTTCAACAGTAACTCGCGAATCCTGTGCTCTTCCAAAAATTCTGTAGAATCCTCCGCGATGTGTAAAATGATCTGTGTTCCCCTGTCTGTTTTTACATCGGTTTCTTCTAACGTATATTCGGGACTTCCGTCGCAAATCCAGTGTACCGCTTTCGACCCTTCCTGATAAGATTTTGAAATAATTTCAACCTTATCTGCCACCATAAACGCAGAATAAAAACCTAAACCAAAATGCCCAATGATCCCTGAATCTTTTGCGGAATCTTTATATTTTTCCAAAAACTCTTCTGCGCCGGAAAATGCAACCTGGTTGATGTATTTCTCTACTTCTTCCCCCGTCATACCAATTCCCTGATCGGTAATGGTCAACGTCTTGTTTTCTTTATCAATCTTCACCTCAATCATCGGATTGCCGTAAGATGTACTGGTTTCCCCAATTGAAGTAAGATGTTTCAATTTTAATGTTGCATCCGTAGCATTAGAAATTAATTCCCGCAAAAAGATCTCATGATCACTGTACAAGAATTTCTTAATTAGTGGAAAAATATTCTCCACTGACACATTGATATTTCCTTTTGTCATTGTAATTTATTTTATGATATGTTGTGCAGGTTTTCTCAAAATAAATACCAATGCCAGAAAACTGACAGAATGACATTTCCACCTACATTCTATTATGAAACGTAATAAAAAAGCGCCGTAAAGGCGCTGATTATCTTGATGAAAAACTTTCGTTATGCGTTCTCAAGAATATATTGGAACATCAATGGAGCACAGATCGTCGCATCACTTTCCACAATGTATTTTGGTGTATGAATATCTAATTTACCCCAAGTAATTTTCTCATTAGGAACTGCTCCGGAATAAGATCCGTAAGAAGTTGTAGAGTCGGAAATCTGACAGAAATACGACCAGAAAGGAATATCATGCATCTCCAAATCCTGATACAGCATCGGCACAACACAAATGGGGAAATCGCCGGCAATACCGCCTCCAACCTGGAAGAATCCAACGCCTTTACCTCCTGAATTTTTAGGATACCAATCTGCTAAATAGGTCATGTACTCGATACCGGATTTCATGGTTGAAGGTTTCAAATCTCCTTTAATACAATAACTCGCAAAAATATTACCCATGGTAGAATCTTCCCAACCCGGAACTACAATTGGCAAATTTTTCTCTGCCGCAGCCAGCATCCAAGAATTTTCTTTGGGTATTTCGTAATATTGCTCAAGTACCCCAGACAAAAGCATTTTGTACATATATTCGTGCGGAAAATAACGCTCACCCTTTTCTTCAGCATCTTTCCATATTTCATAAATATGCTTCTGCAATCTTCGGAAAGCTTCCTCTTCCGGAATACAGGTATCCGTCACCCGATTAAGCCCTTTCTCCAATAAATCCCACTCTTCCTGTGGGGTGAGATCACGGTAGTTTGGCACGCGCTTATAATGGGAATGCGCAACGAGATTCATTAAATCTTCCTCTAAATTGGCTCCTGTACAAGAGATAATCTGAACTTTATCCTGACGAATCATTTCTGCCAAAATTTTACCCAATTCCGCAGTTGACATCGCCCCAGCTAAAGAAATCAACATTTTACCACCCTCTTTAAGGTGAGCCACATATCCTTTAGAAGCATCTACCAAAGCGGCAGCATTGAAGTGCAAATAATACTTTTCAATAAATTCTGAAATCGGTTTACTCATTTTGAATTTTGTTTTTGCAAAGATAGGCATTAACCTACAAATTGACGATCGTAATGCAAACTACAGCAGATATTGAAATACCAATCAAGGAATTCTACATTCTGAATCTCCGATTTTCTTTCTTCTCCGATAGCTTCTTCTTATTGTCTAACCTTTTCTGAATTTTTGATTTAGAAGGCCTGGTTGCTTTCCTCGGTTTCTGCACCACTAAAGCACTATTCACCAAATCCACCATTTTCTCCGTCGCCAACTTCTTATTCCTAAGCTGCGTGCGAAACTCCGAAACCGTTAGCTGCAAAATACCCTCACTATTAATACGGTTAGCAAGCTTCGATACAATCAAACCCTTGTGCCCCTCCGAAAAATAAATGCTCTCCATCACATTCCACATCACCGTTACCGAAGTTTCGACCTTGTTCACATTCTGACCGCCCGCACCAGAAGAACGAGAAGTTTTGTACGTTAACTCTGAAGAAAAATCAATCATTTTGAAATGCATGGTTGGTAAAAACACGAACAAAGATATAAGAAATATCAGACGAAATTACGTAACAACAAAGTTGAGCGAAAGAAAACCAACTTATTCCCCTCTTTTTAAAGAGGGGTGGCGATTTCGCGAAGCGAAATTGACGGGGTGTTTTTAGAATCTAGCCATTTTAAAACATTTAAGTGCTCAAAAGTAACGTCAACAAGGCGCGTCGGTCCACTTTCCCGTTGGGAGTTCTGGGAAACTTTTCAACAAAAATGACTTCTTTTGGCCTTTCGAAAGATCGGACATACTTCACCGAAGAAATTCGGTCATTGCACGGCACAGAATAATCACCTTCAATGGCAAGAACCAATTGTTGACCATATTTTTCGTCAGGAAGCCCCAAGAAAACAACTTCATTGGGAATTTCTTTTTTAACCAATTCTTCTAATTGTTCCGGAAAAATTTTTGCACCCCCTGAATTAATAACATGATCAACTCTGCCTAAAAACTTAAAACTCTTTTCATTTCCCAACTCAACTAAATCGTTAGTGAATAAAGTACCTTCGTGCAACTGCGGCGCCGAAATCGTAAGACAACCTCTTTCGTCCTGACCAATTCCCACTCCATTCAACACATGGAAATACTCTTGCCGCTGTGGAAAAATCTCTTTTAAGGCAATATGAGAAAGCGTTTCCGACATTCCATAGGTTTCAAAAATTTGAGATTTGAGGTTGGGAATCTCACCTATTTTTCTCTTTAATGATTCTGAAACCGCAGCACCCCCAATGATCAAACGCCTCATCCAATGCAGTTTATCTAATGAGTTTTCTACCTGAAGCGGGGTCATCGCGCAGAAATCAATTTCTTTGTTTATATTTTTTAGTGGTGATAATGAAGGATCTTCAATGCTAAGCATGAGTTTTCTTTCAATAGATCGCACAACCATCATTTTTCCCGAAATGTATTCCACCGGAAGACAAAGCAATGCAGTATCCTTTTCTTTCAATCCCAAGAAATCGCAGGTCATCCTTGCAGAATTATTCATTCTGTTTTTTTCGACATCAAAAATTTTTGGAGTTCCTGTGGAACCAGATGTTTGTACCGAAATGGTTTGCTTATCAGATAAAAACTCCCGCACAAAGGCAACGGTTTTTTCTTCAAATTCCGAACTTGGATGTAGAGATCGTGAGAAATGGGGTAAAGAGCAATCAATTTCCATGGTTGGCAGTTATTTCATAAAAGTACGGACTTCGCGTGAGGGCGGAGGTGGAAATCCTTTTTATTTTACGGCGGCGGCTTCGCCGCCGCCGTAAAATAAAAAGATTGTAGCCGCAGACCGACCTTTTGGCAAAGGATGAAGCGGCTGCGGAAAGGGCACGCCCCAAAAATTACATTCTGTCCACCGTCCCCATCCCGAGCAGTGAGAGCCCTTTTTTGATGGTTTTACCAGTGAGCTCGGAAAGCTGTAACCGGAATTGCTTGGTCTCCTCACTTTCCTGATTAAGGATCGGATTATTCTGATAAAAGGAGTTATACGATTTTACAAGATCATACACATAATTGGCCACCAATGCAGGCGAAAGGGTTTCTGCAGATCTTGAAATAACATCTTTGAAATTGGAAAGATTTCCGACCAGTTCTTTTTCGGATTCGTTCATTTCATAGTCGGAAATGGGTTGCTTTTGATAGCCGGCTTTACTCAGCAGAGATTGTATCCGCGCGTAGGTATATTGAATAAAAGGCCCGGTATTACCGTTGAAATCGATACTTTCTTTCGGGTTGAACAGCATTTTTTTCTTGGGATCAACCTTTAGCATAAAGTACTTTAATGCGCCTATCCCAACAGTTTCGTAGGATTTTTCCTTTTGTTCGGGAGAAAGCCCTTCTAATTTGCCCAGTTCTTCTGCCTTTTCTTTGGCGGTTTCGTACATTTCCTGCATTAAATCGTCGGCGTCCACCACGGTTCCTTCTCGAGACTTCATCTTCCCTTCGGGCAATTCTACCATCCCATAAGAAAGGTGATAAAGGTTATCGGCCCAACTATACCCTAACTTTTTGAGGATTTTGAACAATATATCAAAATGGTAATCCTGTTCATTACCAACCGTATAAATCAACTTCTGAATATCATTGTCTTTAAATCGTTCCACGGCAGTTCCTAAATCCTGCGTCATGTACACCGAAGTTCCGTCTGAACGAAGCAGTAACTTTTGATCGAGTCCCTCATCCGTCAAATCGCACCACACGGAACCATCCTCTTTTCTGTAGAAAACGCCTTTGTTGAGCCCCTGCTGAATAAGATCTTTACCCAAAATATAGGTATTGCTTTCGTACTGTATCTGGTCGAAATCAACTCCTAAGCGCTGATACGTTTCACTGAATCCATCATACACCCAGCCGTTCATTTCCTTCCAAAGATTCCGAACATGCTCGTCACCCTTTTCCCAGTCAAGAAGCATTTGTTGTGCTTCCAAGATCAGGGGCGCATTCTTTTTAGCTTCATCCTCGGTTTGTCCCTGGCTAATAAGTTCTTTAATCTGCGCTTTATAATTCTTATCGAACTCTACATAGAAATTGCCCACCAACTTGTCTCCTTTTAGCGCAGTAGATTGTGGAGTTGCCCCATTGCCGAATTTTTCCCAAGCCAGCATCGATTTGCATATATGAATCCCCCGGTCGTTGATAATCTGGGTTTTTATAACCTTGTAACCGTCTGCTTTGAGAATTTGTGCGACGGAGTATCCCAAAAGATTGTTCCGGATGTGCCCTAAATGCAATGGCTTATTGGTATTGGGAGAGGAATATTCCACCATTACCGTTTCATTTTTGTCTATAACCTGCTCAAAATTGGCGTCGATGGATTTAAAATTCTCAAGGAAAAAACTGTTCTTTACTTTAATGTTGAGGAATCCTTTTACCACATTAAAACTTTGCACAAAATCTGCCTGCACTGCAAGCGCATCGCCCAATTCGGTCGCAATAAAATCGGGGCTTTTCTTGAGCAACTTTACCAAAGGAAAGGTAACAATGGTAAAATCTCCTTCGTACTCTGTTTTGTTTTGCTGCACTTCCAATGTAATGGTGTGGGGATTATTCTGGTCGCCAAGTTGGTAATTGGCATCAATAATTTCGGAAAGTTTATGTTGGATAAGATCTTTAATATTCATGGTGAAAAATTGAGATACAAATATACGGAAATTAAAAAACCACTCTTACGAGTGGTTTTTCAAAATTTAATTCTGAAAGTTGGTATTTACTTAAAGATAAATGGTGTAAATTCATTTTTTGTAAAACATTGACTTTGAGAAACTACAGGAACATTAGCCCCATTGGCAGAATACTCGTCAGCTGGGTAAAGCAATCTCCATGGCTTATTGGGCTTGGTAGCGGTTGTAGCTAACGGCGTTTCTGGATAACCTGTTCTCAGGTAATTAATATAGGATTCAGCACCATTGTACCCCATTAGTGCTACCCATCTTTGGTATTGAATAGCGGCAATTTTGTCATCATTCGTACCAGTCCAACCCACTTTCGGATTAGAAGCTATGCTTGTGATGTAACCAGCAGCATCCGTTGTTTTACCATCAAAATTAAATGACGCCTGTACACCTTTTTCAAAATGAATTTGGTCTCCAGAGAACCCTGCGTAACCACGTAATGCTGCCTCAGATTGTAAAAACTCGCTTTCAGCAAGCATCATTAAATACCCATTTGAAGCAGAACCAGTCCCTGTACTGGCACTAAACATTCCCGCTAGAAATGAGAAATTTTCGATAACTGGTTTTCTACCATTAACAGTATATCCCATGAAGACTTTGTAATCATCATTGGTCATTCCTTGAGGAAAACCATAATAACCAGTAGCACCACCTGCACTTGTATTATTATACATTTTACCTGTGGTGAATTTGGCACTGATTCTAGGATCAGAAACTCCGCTTGTTGCTTTAGACGGGTCACCTTGCAAAGATTTAATAGCGTGGTCAGAAGCCGTCATTAGCAAATATCCATTGGTGTTGGATGATCCTGCAGATGTAAATTTACCAAAAGCATTATACAAAGGGTTTTGAGCTGCAGCAGTACCACTTGAATACCCAGGATTGATAGCGACATCAGCAGAAATAAAAGTAGCACCAGCTAAGGAAGAAATGATTTGATTTCTTAACGCTATACCTTGGGCATCAGAGGTATTTGACATCCGAATGGCAAACTTTAAAAGTACAGTATTTGCAAATTCATTCCATTTAGCCATATTCCCTTTAAAGATAGGATCTGACAAAGCTTCAACTTTAAAATTTCCATTAGTACCATATGTACTAATTAAAGACTTAGCATCCAAAAGTTCTTGAACCAATGCTTTGTAAATATCTACGTCTTTGTCATATTTAGGGGTTGGATTAGCTGACTCCTGAAAAGCTTCAGTATAAGGCACATTCCCGTAAAGATCTACCACATACTGCATATAAAATGCTTTCTGAATTTTTGCAATCGCAGCGTAATTGGCTTGAGCTGCGCCATAGTCTATAACGCGTTGCAACCTTGTAATTGCTTTATAAAAATCTGTAAAAATAATCTGTCTGTAAGACGTTGTTATATCTAAATCAGATTCGGTGGTATAAGGATTACCATACTGTGCAAAATTACCAGACCATGTATTAGTCCATGCATTTCCAAGTGCATTCAGACCTGCACCATTTCCTGTTGAACCAACGGTTAATCCATTTCCAGCTAAAACTCGATAGGCGTCTGTTGATGCTCCACCAAGTCTAAAACTTGGAGAAAGTTGATCCGCTAAAACCTTGTTAGGGGTTAAATTATCGTCTAGGCGACACGAAATCGTCACTAAACCGAGTAAAGATAATATGATGTATTTTTTCATTTTGTTATGATTAAAATTAATTAAAACTTGATGTTAAGAGATGCCCCGAATACTTTAGTGCTTGGATACTGTGTACGAGACGATACACCAATTGCGTTATTGGTAGTTCCTGAATAATAACTAGATTCCGGATCTGCATAATTTCGATTATTATCTGCAAGCTTCATGAATGGATTTCTAGCATATGCACCGAAAGTTATTTCTTCCAAGCCATATTGCTTATACAATTGCTTTGGTAAAGTGTAATTCAAATAAATTTCTCGGATCTTAAATACCTGCCCGTCTACCAAAAGATTTTCTCCGTATGTTGCATATTTGGAAGAGAACCAACTAATTACACTACTGTAGGTATTACCTCCTGTTTTGATGGATGTATTTTCAACATAGCCACCAGTTCCATTAGGAATTACAGAATTTGGCATAATGAATCCTCCATGCTCTCTATCAACTTCACCAGAATCCCATAGTGTACCGTTGAAAGCTAAACCGCTTTGAACATCTGTAATTATTTTCGCTCCATATCTGTAATCAGCAACAGCTCCTAACTTAAATCCTTTATAAGAAAAACTTGTGCTAAATGTATAAATACTTTTAGGAACTGCACTTCCTGCATTTTCCAGTGAAGCAGTAACTAAAGGATTACCTGTTGCAGGATCAATAATTATACGCCCCAAATCATCTCTTTGGTATTTTGACACCTTAATTAATGGAAACACTGATCCTTTCTGTGCATAAATCCCCCAAGTTGTGCTTGTGAAAATTGGAACCTCATCAGTTACACCTGGGATAACTTCGTCAATAATACTCTCATTATAAGAATAACCTGCATTTAATTCCCATTTAAAATCAGATGTTTTAATAGGAACTAGTCCCAAATTAACCTCAGCTCCTTTCGAAGTAAGCTTCGCTATGTTAATGAACTTTTGGTTAATACCAGAAGCAGAAGATGCAGTTTGCTTCGTAATCATATCTTTGGTGTCTTGCTCGTAAATAGAGCCTCCAATTCTTACTCTGTCATTAAAGAAACCAAGATCCAAGTTGATCTCTTTTGTGGTTATAAATTCAGGAGTAATATTTTCATCAGCCTGTACCATTCCATTTCTATATGAATTTACGCCTGAGAACGGGAATCCACTTACCAATTCGGCTGTCTTATTTATGTCATACCAATCCAGTGGTCCAAAGCCACCAGTTTTTGTATAGTTCCCTGAAATCTTCATATAGTTCAATACAGATCCTCCTATATTAAACGCCTTGGTAGGAATAAATGACAAGCCTATTGAAGGGTAGAAGTATGAATTATTGTTTTTCGGAAGTAAGGATTGCCATTCATTTCTTGCAGTTAAATTTAAGAATAAATAATCTCTGAAAGACAAATCCAAATTTGCAAATAATGCGTGAGAATCTTTTCTGTAATCACCATTGCTTGCCAAAGATGAATGGCCTGCATTTAAAGGCTGTGTTACATTGGTCATAACATAAACGCCTGGCATAGCTAAGTTTGTACCACCATTTTGCATAATATGCATTCTATGATCCTGATAGTTGTGCCCAAGATTCACCTTAAGATTAAGATCACTGGTTAAGTCATAATCGAAATTGATCATTAAGTCACCATAGTAATCAAAAGTTGTTCTGTCGTCTAAGAACAATGCAGAATTCACTGCCTTAACAGATTTTCCTGCAGCACCACCATACTTACCTGTGCTAAAAGCATCCCTAAATTTCAGTGATGAAGAGTTAGAGCTTTGAATATTACCTGTATAGCGTACATTGATATGATCATTAACATCGTACCCTAAACCAAGTGAAGCATTATAGAAGTTTCTAGAATAGTTTTGTCTAACATGCTTCATTCTCCAGTATGGATTTTGGTAGTAGATGTTCCACGCAAAAGCATTATCCGGATAATTCTTATATTCAGTAATTGGAATATCTGGTGGAGACTGTAACAAACTCCAATACAATGAATCATTAGTCGTTTCATCAAACAGCGTTGTTGTTTGGGTATAGTCGGTTCTATTATAGATTAACCCAACGTCAAAGGAGAATTTATTAACTTTCGCCCCCCCCTTAAACATTACGGACGTCCTTTTAGAATCGTCACCATCAACAATAAAACCTCTGTTTGTATTGTTTAAAGTAAGCATTGCATATCTACCTTCACTACCAGCACTAATGGTTATACCATTACTGTAAGTAGTTCCAGTTCTAAAGAAGTCTTCTACTGCGTTAGGTCGTGCAGAGTATGCCCCTTTAATAGCGGCTAAATTGTCGCCACTAAATTCATCATCACCCCAACCTATACCGTTCAGATCAATTCTTCCATTATTATCGTAATCGTACATAGGTAAACCATACAACGTAGGAGTACCATCAAAAGCAGGACCCCATGCACCATTTTCATATTGGTCACGAGCTTTATCCCAACCTTGACCGTACTTCATTTGTCTTTTAGGAGTAAAAGCTACAGTTTCAAAATCAATACTGCCCGTATAGGAAACAGACAATTTGTTTCTTGATCCTTTCTTGGTTGTAACAATGATTACACCATTTTTACCATCAGTACCATAAAGGGCAGCCCCCTGCGCACCTTTAATCACATTCACCGACTCCACAATTTCCGGAGGGAGTGATGCCAGAAGAGTTGAGTTTGAAATTACATTGTCAATTACGATTAACGCTTCGTTCTTTCCAGAAATAGATCTTAATCCCCGTAATTGAATAGAATTTTCGCTATTAACTGAACTATTCGTTTGATTAATTTGCAAACCGCTTACTTTCCCAGCCAATGATTGTACAATACTAGGGTTTGAAGCTTGAGATAATTCAGTTGCTGATACTACTTGTTGAGCAGAAGTTACCGCATCTGCCACTTTTTTAATACCTAACGCGCCAGTAATAACGACTTCGTCAATGTTCTTTGTTTTTGTAGAGTCTTGACCCTTTCTTTGCGCTGATACCAACCCAAAACTCGAGGTTAAAACAACTACTAAAACGCTTGTTGTTAGTTTCTTCATATCAAATTAAATTTTTACAATAGACAAATGTGCAAAACTTTCTGGTACTAACCAAATTTTTTGTTAAAAAATCCTTAATAAATTTGTAACATTGCTAGTACAAATTACTGAAACGTAAAATTAAATTGATTATTGTGGAACTACTCAAAAAATGGTCTACACTCGATATAGAAGCGGGTTGCGATGAAGTGGGTCGCGGTTGTTTATGCGGTCCTGTGGTTGCAGCGGCGGTTATACTCGACAATAATTTTAACCAAAATTTGGTTAACGATTCTAAAAAATTGAGCTTTAAAGTCAGGTCAGAGTTAGATGATTACATCAAAAGTAATGTAAAAGCGTATGCCATCGCCGAAATTTCTCCTGAACTCATAGACCAGCACAACATCCTCAATGCAAGTATCCATGCCATGCATCTGGCGCTTGACCAACTTCCGATTCGTCCGGAATTTATCGTGGTAGATGGAAATAAGTTCCATCCCTACAATTTTATTCCCCACCAATGTGTGGTTAAAGGAGATTCTCGAGTTCTTTCTATTGCCTGCGCATCCATACTTGCTAAAAATTATCGCGATCAATTGATGATTCGGCTTCATGAGGAATTCCCCCATTATGGCTGGAACAAAAATATGGGATATGCCACCCACCAGCACCGCGAAGCACTGATGAAATTCGGGCCCACCATTCACCACCGAAAATCCTTCCGTCTCATATATGATATGGAATAAAAAAACGGAAGATTCGCTATTCCGTTTTTACACTATACAATATAAGGTAAACTTATTTTTTTTGCTGCTTGCCTTGTTGCTGTTGCAGTTTTTGTTGCTCCTGCGCTTTCTCCATCATTTCACGCATCCTTTTTTGGAATTTGCCTTCTGCTTTTGGTGCTTTCTGCTTATTGGCCTGAATTTGCGCATGGATGGTTTTTTCATCCAAAATCCAGTAATTAATGACCAGAATAATTAAAATATTAATTGCATTAGAAACGAAGTAATACCACGATAAGCCAGATGCAGAAGTGTTCAGGAAGAATAAGAAGGTTATTGGGAAGATGTACATCAACACTTTCATATTCGGCATTCCTTCCTGAGTGGGTTGCTGAATGTTACCAGCTGTCATAATGGTATAAATTAATAGCACTACAGTACATGCAATGGCAAAAATACTGAGGTGATCTTGTAAAAACGGAATATGAAAAGGTAACTTAATCACATCATCATAAGCGGTAAGGTCTTTGGCAAACCAGAAACTTTTACCCCTCAAATCGATCATGTTAGGGAAGAAGCGGAACAAGGCATAGAAAATAGGAATCTGCAAGAGGCCCGGCAAACAGCCAGCCATTTGATTTACCCCGGCTTTTCGGTACACTGCCATTACTTCCTGTTGCTTTTTCATAGGATCGGCATCTTTGTACTTTTTATTCACCTCATCAATCTCCGGGCGAATTACCCGCATCATTGCACTCAATTTATGCTGCCTGAACATGACAGGAGATAAAATGATTTTCACAAAAATCGTCATCAGGAAAATAACCCATCCTGCCGAAATGCCCCAACTCGAAATTAAATTGTACATGGGGATAAAAAACCATCTGTTTAACGTCCCGATAAATGACCAACCTAATGGCAACAACTCATCGAAATTTTTGCCTTCATACGACTTAAGCAGTTTAAGATCAAGCGGCATAAAATACCATTTAAAATCCTGATTCAGTTCATTTCCTGCCAAATCAACCTGTCCATCAAACTTGAATTTCTTCAGAAACTCACCTTCTTCAATCATTTCCTGACTTCCGTGAGAATTTTTAAAACCAGTCTGCGGCTCGATGACAGCAGAGAAAAACTGTTGCTTTACACCAAGCCAGTTCAGTGTTTCCTTGGGCTCTTCCATTGTTGTTCGGCCATCGTAATCAAAACTTTTATAGTTATCGAATGCGTAATTGAACTCGGTATGGGTTTGTTCTTGCGAGCGCCCTTTTTCTACCCCTCTCACATTATAATCCCAGTCGAAATCTGCTTTTGAATCGGACACCAAATGCGATAAACCTTGGGTTTTCACATTAAAATCAACCGTGTATTTATCGAGCAGGGTATAGATAAACTGAATAACTGCACCGTTAACATTGGCCTGCATCGTCACCGAATTATCTTTCTGAACAGGAATGAAAACCAAATCTCTGGTGCTGAAAACCTTTCCTGTTTTGTCTTTAAACTGAAAACCATAAGAAGAATTGTTCTTGTCAAAAAGCAAAAGCGGCTTCGTATTGCTGTCGGTGTTTTTGTTATAGGCCTTGAATTCATTCAGTTCAACCGTTGAAATCTGCCCGCCCAATGTTGAAATACCTACCGTGAGTTCTTTATTTTTGAGCTGAACCTGCTGTATGGAAGTGGTTTTAACACTGTCATTTAAATTGGTCACCACCGCGGGTTTCGCAGCGTTATTTTTTACTTGCTGCGTTGCCTCTGTTTTGTGTTGGGCCTCTTTTTCGACCTGTTCTTTTTGCTGTTTGTTTTGAAAATAGAACATTCCACCCATCAAAATGAGGGTAAAAAGAACAAAACTAATTAACTGATTTCTATCCAGACCGTTATTTTGCTGCATTTTTTTTATTTAAGTTGAGGGTTCTTCGCCATTGATGCGAACATTAAGGTTTTACCATTCTCAAAACCTGTACCTTACTATTTTGGCTGACAAAAATACTCATTTTTTTAGAATGTTGTCGTATTTTACCTGAAATACAAAAGCCCGCTTTTACAACGGACTTTTAAATTTATATGAAATACCTCGTATTTCTTAGGTGTTGAACTTTTATCACCTACTTTTTGCTGCAGACTTTCACCAACGCCTTAAACAAAGGATGGGGCGTTGCCACTGTACTTTTATACTCTGGGTGGTATTGCACACCAATGTAGAAAGGGTGATCTTTCAGTTCTAGTGTTTCAACCAAGCCGGTCTCCGGATTAAATCCTGTGGGTACCAAACCATTTTTTTCGAACTCACTTTTAAAATCCGAATTGAACTCATAGCGATGGCGGTGTCTTTCGGAGATATTTTTCGTATTGTAGATTTCAGCAAGTTTAGAACCTGGCTTCAGTGTACATTTCCAAGCGCCAAGTCGCATTGTACCACCTTTGTCTACCACATTCTTTTGCTCTTCCATAAGTGAGATAACCGGTTCTGGCGTAGAAGTATCAAACTCCATCGAGTTGGCTTTCTTCATTTCCAAAACATTTCTGGCAAATTCTATTGTCATAATCTGCATGCCCAAGCAAATTCCCAGTAGTGGCACACTGTTCTCACGAGCATATTTAGCTGAAATAATTTTCCCTTCAATGCCGCGATCGCCAAATCCGGGCGCAATCAACATCCCATCAACTCCCTCAAAAGTGCTTTGTACATTTTCTTCGGTAACATCACCACTGTACACCCACCGAATTTTTACTTCCGTCTCCAAATCGGCACCAGCGTGGATGAATGCTTCCGCAATCGACTTGTAGGAATCCTGCAATGAAACATACTTACCAACCAATGCAATTTCAACTTTCTTTTTCGGATTTTGATATTTTTTCAGAAAATTCTTCCAGTCTTTCAGATCTGCAGGTTTATCCTGTTTTAATGCCAGTTCTTTCAGCACCACGTCGTCAAAATCCTGCTTTTGAAGATACAGCGGAACTTCATAGATGGTTTCCAGATCTTTACATTCAATAACATTTTCTAACGGAACGTTACAAAACTGAGCCAATTTTGCACGCTGTTCTTTCGGGATTTTGTGCTCGGTTCTGCACACCAAAACATCTGCCTGAACACCACTTTCCATCAGCTGACGAACGGAATGTTGAGAGGGTTTGGTTTTCAGCTCGCCACTTGCCGACAAATATGGCAAAAGGGTTAAATGAATCACCATTGAATTGTGCTCGCCCAACTCCCACTTCAACTGACGCACCGACTCGATGTAAGGCAAGGATTCGATATCGCCTACCGTTCCTCCAATTTCGGTAATGATGATGTCGTAATCTTTTTTAGATAAGATTTTTATGCGGCGCTTAATTTCATTGGTGATGTGCGGAATTACCTGAACAGTTTTACCCAAAAAATCACCTTTGCGTTCTTTTTCGATTACGGTTTGGTAAATTTTCCCGGTTGTTACATTATTGTTCTGCGAGGTTTGCGAATCGAGAAATCTCTCATAATGCCCCAAATCCAAGTCGGTTTCTGCACCATCTTCTGTTACATAACACTCGCCGTGTTCGTAAGGATTTAATGTTCCGGGATCAATGTTGATATAGGGATCGAGCTTCTGGATAGTGACTTTAAACCCTCTCGATTTCAGCAATAAACCAAGCGAAGCCGACACAATTCCTTTACCCAAAGATGAAGTGACACCTCCAGTTACGAAGATGTATTTGGTGTTCTTTTTACTCATTAAATTAGGTTTGCGCAAAGTTAGCGTAAAAAACTCAGCATACCAATCAACAAACAGAAATTACAAAATTCTTTCGGTACTTAGGTTCAATTTCTCCAATAAATACTATTAAAATCACCAGTTGGATCGCAGACTGCTCGACAAATGGAATTGTTCTTGGTAAAAGATCAAAATCAAAATTTCGTAAATTGCACCCTATTATTTTATCTAAACGTGGCCAAACTTAAAACAGCATATTTCTGCCAGAATTGTGGCGCCCAATATCCGCAATGGATGGGGCAGTGCAAAAATTGCGGAGAGTGGAATACCTTAGCAGAGGAAATCGTGGAGAAAACCCCGACCAAAACCTTTTCGTCAAAAAGTAAACAGCACATCATCAACATCATCGAAGTTGAAACCCATGAAGAACCGCGCATTAAAACACCATCCGAAGAGCTAAACCGCGTATTGGGCGGCGGAATTGTGTTGGGCTCCGTTACCTTAATCGGTGGTGAACCGGGCATTGGAAAATCAACACTTTTGCTTCAGCTGGCATTAAAGATGAAAAAACGAATTCTGTATGTTTCGGGGGAAGAAAGTGCCTCTCAGATCAAAATGAGAGCCGACCGGCTGACAGAACTTCAGAATCCTGAATGCTATCTCTTTACCGAAACGTCGGTAGAAAAAATTCTTCATGAAGCCCAAAAACTGAAGCCCGATTTTGTCATTATTGATTCTATTCAAACGCTTCAAAGCCAATTAATTGAAAGTTCTCCAGGCACCGTATCACAGATTCGAGAATGCTCCAACGAGATCATTAAATACGCCAAAGAAAATAACATCCCTGTTTTTCTGGTAGGCCACATTACCAAAGACGGACAAATTGCCGGCCCCAAAGTTTTGGAGCACATGGTGGATGTGGTGCTGAATTTTGACGGCGACCGAAACCATCTTTTCCGATTGTTGCGCGCTAACAAAAACAGGTTCGGCTCCACCTCGGAGATTGGGATTTACGAAATGATTTCGCAGGGTTTAAAAGAAATAAAAAACCCGTCGGAACTGCTTATTACCAAAAAGTTCGAAGAGCTTTCAGGCAACGCCATTGCCGTAACTTTGGAGGGAAACCGACCGATGCTTTTGGAAATTCAGGCGCTGGTCTCTTCCGCCGTTTACGGAACGCCGCAAAGAAGCTCAACCGGCTTTGATGCCAAGAGATTAAACATGCTGCTTGCTGTTTTAGAAAAGAGAGCCGGTTTCCAGCTGGGCACCAAAGACGTTTTTCTGAATATCACCGGAGGCATCAAAACCGATGATCCTGCGCTGGATTTGGCGGTGGTAGCGGCCATTCTTTCCAGTAATGACGACGTATCTATTTCTGAACAATATTGTTTTGCGGGGGAAATTGGCTTAAGTGGAGAGATAAGACCTGTACCTCAAATTGAGCAACGTATTTCTGAAGCCGAAAAACTGGGCTACGAAAAGATATTTGTTTCCAACTTAAATAAAATTCCTAAAAAGAAATTCGGGATCAACATTGTGGAAGTGAGCAAGATCGAGGTATTTCATGATTTTCTTTTTTAATGTTATTTTAAGTATCTTGCCATACTTTTTATAACTAATAATAGCTAAAACATTAACCATTACATCTTAAAAACATGAAACGAGAACTATCCTTTCTGCTGCTTCTGTGCAGTCTTTTTTTCTTTTCGCAGGAAAAAATTTTCACCACTTCCGTTCCGGCGTCCAGCTTATCTTTAACACAGCGATTGTCTCCGGAAAGCTCTGCATCATACCAGAAAACATGGTATTTTAAACAAAAGGTATTCAACATTTCATCGGAGCTGCATTTTTCGCTACCCGATCATAAAGAGGTAGTGGCCAAACCTCAAAAAAGATTCAAATATTCTGCAAACAGTATTTCTTACAGCTATCAACTCCTCAACGATCCAAAAGCTGAATTGGTATTCTCTCAATATAACGACGCAATTTCGGGGATGTATGTTACAGCTAATGGCAATAAGTATATATTCGAGAAAACAGGCGCTGATTTATACGCTATTTCTCTGGTTAATGAAGGCGCTCTTGTGCGCCAGGATTCTCTTGAGGATTTTATAACACCAACCTTCTCCAAAAGCCATTCTGGCGAAGAAGAGGATCATGCCGATGTTTGTGCGGCCACAACGCCAGCTTGTACCAACGCGACCGTTGATGTTATGGTGGTGTACACCACAGCAGCGAAAAATGCGTGGGGCGGAACTTCACAAAGTAATGCAGCAATTGCAACTGCGATTACCAATTTTAATACAGCACTTCAAAATTCTGGCGTTACTAATCTGATGATTAATCTGGTGTATGCCGGCGAGATCAACTATACAGAGTCCGGGAATATCAATACCGATCTCACGCGCTTAAGAAATGAAACCGACGGCTTCATGGACGAGGTTCATACACTGAGAACAACGTATGGTGCAGACCTTTGTGGCCTTGTAACCGCTACACCTACCAACACCTGTGGTTTGGGCTACCTCAATACCAGCTCAACAAACTATTTCAGAGATGCCGCATTTACAGTTAGCCTTAGAAACTGTGTAGTATCCAATTACACTTTGGCACACGAAATGGCTCACAATATGGGATTCCAGCACGATTGGTACGTAAGCCAAAGCAATGTTCCTTGCGAGCATCATCACGGCTATGTCAACAAAACGGCCATTCAGAACGGAGCTTCCAGTACACCAGATGAAAGATGGAGAACCATTATGGCTTACAACAATGAATGTGCTACGGTCATCGGTAGCGCCTGTACACGAATCAACCGTTGGGCAAATCCCCAAAAAAGCTATAACGGCGATGTCACAGGAATTGAAATAGGAAATACACAACCCGCTAATGAAGCATACGGATTTGCAAGAGTGGGCTGCGTAGTAGCAACATTCACTCCATCTGTACCGCTTGCTGTAGCAGAATTTTCTAATGTGGATCACGCAGAAGAGGCCACCTTGTTCCCCAATCCTGCAACTGATCATATCAGCATCATGCTTAAAACAAAAGGCAACTACAAGTTTACCATTTTCGACATGAGCGGTAAACGAGTATTGTCGACAGATAAAACCACTATTTCTGTTAGAAACTGGAAAAAAGGAGAATATTTGTGGACTGTTTCTGATGAAGCCAATCACATCAAAACCTCAAGGAAATTTTTGGTTAAATAACAGATTAACCCTATTGTAATTTTAAATCCTTCGAGCCCCCAACTGTTGAAGGATTTTTTTTGAATACCAACTATGAATTATCTCGCCCACTCCTATCTTTCCTTTACTGATGCACAGTTGGTCGGAAATATGATTGCCGATTTCATTAAAAATAATGAACGCGAGAATTTCTCCACGCCCATTCAGCAGGGCATACAACTCCACCGTTTTATTGATTCCTTTACCGATGCTCACCCCGCTGTTTTGGAAGCCAAAAAAGCATTCAGGCCTCTGGTGCGCCTTTACTCCGGTGCTTTTGTAGATGTTTCTTTTGATTATTTTCTTGCAAATTCATTACCTGCCGACATGCTTAAAAAACATTCGGAAAAAGTCTATCGGGTATTAAGAAATCATGAAGAAATACTACCTGCTAATTTTTTAAGAATGCTCGATCGCATGGAAAAGGACGATTGGCTGTATCACTATAAAGATGATTGGGGAATCAAATTTTCGATGCAAAATGTGCTGAATAAAGCAAAGTACTTAGACAAAGACTTGCCTGTTTTTGCCCAATTTTTAGACCAAAAAAAAGCGCTTCAGCAAAGTTTTGATGCATTTTTTCCCGAGCTTTTAAAGTATGCTGAAAAGGTAAATGCTGAGTTTTAAAACTGTTGGAAAAGATAGCGGTCCGGATAAGAGAGTTTTGAACTCTTTCGCTGTTTATTGACGATAATATGGATGATGTTGATTTGATCATCAAACAAATTATACAAATAACTCACCGCCACTTCTACTTTTTCCGGGGTGGGAACAGGGTCAGATTCAAGGTAGATATTAACGCTTTCGTGATCTTCTTCGTAACCCACATACTTTACATTCACGAATTTATTATTAACTTTAAGTTTTAGATTATCCTTACTATAATTGGCTAATGCCTGGTCCAGCGTATTTTTGTATCTGCCATCCAGAAAATGGTAGGATTGTCCATATTTTTTTTGAAGCGCATTCTCCAAATCATCCATAAAAAACTTGCCCGAGATTTCGAAAACACCGGATGAACCCTTATGATTAAATTCAACAGAACCCACGTGATAAGGATGCGGCTTAAAGGAACCACCAATTATTAGTAAAAGACAAAGCAAAAAGAGCAACTTGCCCAATGGTTTTACACAAAAAATTCCGTTCATTTTGAAAATTTGAAAATCAAAATTAATCATTATTTTCGTAATCTTTTTGTAAAAATCTTTGGTTATGCAGGACTTTCTTTTCTACCTCTCGCTAGGTTGGGAGCATATTATTTCAGCCGATGCACTAGATCATCAATTGTTCGTATTGGCTTTGGTGGCGGCCTATTCTTACAAAGACTTAAAGCAATTACTGATCTTGGTAACGGCATTTACCATTGGGCATTCTATAACCTTGGCGCTCAGTGTTACAGATGTTTTTAGAATTTCTTCGCACTGGGTTGAGTTTTTAATTCCGTTAACTATTGTCATCACCTCGCTCGACAATATCATGATGAAAAACCATCCCAAAAGCTTGATGAAACTCAACTATTATCTTGCCTTGTTTTTTGGGTTAATTCACGGAATGGGATTTGCGAATACGGCAAGAATGATGCTTGCCAAAGAACAAGGCATTTTTGTCCCGTTAATGGGTTTCAATATCGGTTTAGAACTCGGTCAAATATTGGTGGTTGCCGTTCTTTTGCTGATTTTTTACGCAGCATTATCACTGTTGAAAATCAGCCGCAGAGATTGGATTTTATTTGTTTCATCCGGGGTTTTTGCCTTATCCTTACAAATGACTTTGGAGCGCATTCCGTTTTGATCACTATCAAATCGTCAATTTTCACCCGCTCTTCATAATGTTTTATTACATTTGTTCACTATTTAAATTTAATAAATCAAATTTTTTGAAAAAGATGAAATGGAAGTTCTTAGGATTCATACTGTGTTCAGCATTGGTTTTTTCTCAAAACATACAGAACAATCCGGCCAGCAATCACGGAAATAAATTTGAAGCACTGGGCACCATTCTGCCCTCTCCTAATATTTACCGCACCGCTTCCGGAGCGCCAGGACAAGGATACTGGCAAAACCGCGCCGATTATGAAATTGCGGCATTTCTGGATGAAGACCAACGAAACCTTAAAGGATCCGAGACTATTACCTACCACAATAATTCGCCCGATGCGTTGGAGTACTTGTGGCTACAACTCGATGAGAATGAGCAGTCGACCGTGAAAAATGCCGGGTACGATATTTCGTCGAAACTGCCAAAATCCATCGATACCGAACATCTGAAAGTGAGCGACTTGCCGGCGAAAGATAACGGGTATGGCGTCAACATTGAAAAAGTAACTGATGAAGCGGGAAATGCGTTGCATTATCTGGTGAACAAAACCATGATGCGAATTGATTTGCCCACGGCATTAAAACCTCAGCAAAAAATTACGTTCAAAATCAAATGGAATTACAACATTCCGAACCGGATTGTGATGGGCGGAAGAGGTGGCTATGAACATTTTGCAGAAGACGGAAACGACCTTTTTACAATCACCCAATGGTTTCCGAGAATGTGTGTTTACAGCGACTTTAAAGGATGGCAAAACAATCAGTTTACAGGTCGTGGCGAATTTGCTTTGCCCTTCGGAAACTATAAAGTAACGATGGATGTCCCTGCTGATCATATTGTTGCCGCAACCGGGGAAGGCAGAAACTTTAAAGAAGTGTTGAGCAATGCACAGTTTTTACGTTGGCAAAAGGCACAAACGTCAACAGAACCCATCGAAATTGTAACGCTTGACGAGGCCAAGGCGGCAGAGAAATCAAAATCTAAACAAAGAAAAACCTGGAATTTTGAAGCTGAAAACGTAAGAGATTTCGCATGGACTTCTTCCCGAAAATTCATTTGGGATGGCATGCGTGTGACGATTCCTGAAAACAACAACAAAGTAATGGCGATGAGTTTGTACCCGAAAGAAGCTTACAACTTATACCGAAAATTCTCGACAAAGGCAGTTGCACACACCATCAAAACTTACTCAGAATTCACCATTCCTTACCCGTATCCGGTGGCCCAGTCTATTGAAGCTTCTAATGGCATGGAATATCCGATGATTTGTTTCAATTTTGGAAGGACAGAGAAGGACGGAACGTATTCCGAAGCCATAAAAAACGGAATGATTGGCGTTATTATTCATGAAGTGGGGCACAACTTTTTTCCTATGATCATTAATTCTGACGAACGGCAGTGGACTTGGATGGATGAAGGACTCAACACATTTGTAGAATACCTCACCGAGGAGTTATGGGACAACAAATTCCCTTCTCGTCGCGGGCCTGCGCACACCATTGTGGATTATATGAAACTGCCGAAAGATCAATTAGAACCCATCATGACCAACTCCGAAAACATCAACCATTTTGGCCCCAATGCTTATGCAAAACCAGCTACAGGACTCAATATTTTGCGTGAAACAGTTATGGGTAGAGCGCTCTTCGACAAGGCATTTAAAACCTACGCCAAAAGGTGGGCATTCCGGCATCCTGAGCCGGCAGATTTTTTCCGAACCATGAATGATGCCAGTGCCGAAAACCTAGACTGGTTCTGGCGTGGCTGGTTCTACGGAATCGATCCCGTTGATATTTCCGTTGATCAGGTGACGGTTGCTGAACCCAATCTGGAGTTTACTCCACAAGCAAAAGAAATTACCTATACCATTGATTCTCCTTTACTAAACAGTGTCGATGATATCTCAAAAATAAGAAACCGACAAGATTCCAATATTACCTTTTATACGGATATAGACAAAGAAAGCCGCGATTTTTATTGGCGCTACGATCGAGGTTTGGAAAAAGTGGACACACAGAAAAAATACACCCAAAAAATTGATGGATCCGAAAAGGTTTCGGCTCAGGACAAAGCAAAACTGAAAGACATCCGCGGCTATCAAATCGATCTTAGCAACAAGGGCGGAATGGTGATGCCGATTATTCTTGAATTTACCTTTGAAGACGGTTCCCAACTCAAAGACAAAAAAGCAGCACAAATCTGGAGAAAAAACGAACAAAAAGTTTCACTAACCTACTTCTTTGATAAAAAACTGAAATCCGTCCAACTTGACCCATTGTTGGAAACGGCGGATATCGATACCAGCAATAACAACTGGGGCGAAATCGCGGCGCCAAGTTCAAAATTTGACGTCTTCAAACAGAAAAAAAGCAACCAAGTGAGAGGCGCAGCTCAAGAGAAAGTAAACCCGATGCAGGCCGCAAAGTAAGTGTTCTTAACATTGATCACCAATTCAAAACAAACAAGTCATCTCCCTAAAAAAGAGGTGACTTTTTTCTGCCAAATTTTCCCGTTTTTAGTTTTATTGTGACATTTTTTGCCTGCCGTTTTATACAACTTTCATTTTTTTGAAGATGGCATAAAGTTGGAGAATGCAGAAGCAGAATAAAAATAAAATTATACAATATGTCAGTAAATTTCAAACCACTTGCAGACCGAGTTCTAGTAGAGCCCAATGCGGCGGAAACCAAAACAGCATCAGGAATCATTATCCCAGACGCGGCCAAAGAAAAACCACAAGAAGGAACTGTTGTAGCAGTTGGTCCCGGTAAAAAGGACGAACCAACCACCGTAAAAGTAGGTGATAAAGTGTTATATGGAAAATACTCCGGAACAGAACTGAAATTGGAGGGTAAAGATTATCTTATCGTGAAAGAGGGTGATTTATTAGGAATCCTTGGATAATATTTATAAAAAATGCAATGTACAGCGTACACTGTATTTTTCTTATCTGTTTTAAAATTTAAAAAGTACATTTTACATTGTACATCATACATTAATACATACAAAAATGGCAAAAGAAATAAAATTCGACATTGAGTCGAGAGACGCTTTAAAAAGAGGTGTTGATGCATTGGCAAATGCAGTAAAAGTAACCTTAGGTCCAAAAGGAAGAAACGTAGTGATCGAAAAATCTTTCGGTGCGCCACACGTTACCAAAGACGGAGTTTCCGTTGCGAAAGAAATCGAGCTCGAAGACAAAGTAGAAAACATGGGTGCCCAAATGGTGAAGGAAGTTGCTTCTAAAACCAACGACATCGCAGGTGATGGTACAACTACCGCTACTGTTTTGGCACAAGCAATCGTAAGAGAAGGTCTTAAAAACGTTGCAGCCGGCGCCAATCCTATGGATTTAAAACGAGGTATCGACAAAGCAGTAACAGCAGTGGTTGAAAACCTGAAATCTCAATCTCAGGCAGTAGGCGACAATAATGATAAAATTAAACAAGTTGCTTCTGTTTCTGCCAACAACGATGAAACTATTGGTGCGTTAATCGCTGAAGCATTTGGTAAAGTAGGTAAAGAAGGTGTTATTACCGTTGAAGAAGCAAAAGGAATTGATACTACAGTTGATGTTGTAGAAGGTATGCAGTTCGACAGAGGTTACCAATCTCCGTACTTTGTTACTAACCCAGAAAAAATGGTTACCGAGCTAGAGAATCCTTACATCCTATTGGTAGAGAAAAAAATTTCTTCTATGAAGGAATTGCTTCCTGTTTTGGAACCCGTAGCACAAGCAGGTAAATCACTATTAATCGTTTCTGAAGAAGTGGAAGGTGAAGCCCTTGCTACTTTAGTGGTTAATAAATTGAGAGGTTCTCTTAAAATTGCCGCAGTAAAAGCGCCTGGTTTTGGAGACAGAAGAAAAGCAATGCTGGAAGATATCGCCATCTTAACCGGTGGAACCGTCATCTCTGAAGAAAGAGGATTCACCATGGAGAATGCAACCATCGATATGTTGGGAACTGCTGAAAAAGTAGTAATCGACAAAGACAACACAACTATCGTAAACGGCGGTGGCGACGATGCTCAGATTAAAGGTCGAGTAGCTCAGATCAAAGCACAAATGGAAACCACAACTTCAGATTACGATAAAGAAAAACTGCAAGAAAGACTGGCAAAATTAGCCGGTGGTGTTGCGGTACTTTACGTAGGTGCGGCTTCCGAAGTAGAAATGAAAGAGAAAAAAGACCGTGTTGATGATGCCTTACATGCAACCAGAGCCGCAGTAGAAGAAGGTATTGTTCCTGGTGGTGGTGTTGCATTGGTAAGATCCATCTCGTCACTCAACAATTATAAAGGAGAAAATATCGACGAAGAAACCGGTATCAAAATCGTGAAAAGAGCCATCGAAGAGCCACTTCGTCAGATTGTTGCCAACGCAGGAGGCGAAGGTTCGGTAATCGTAGCTAAAGTAGCAGACGGAAGCGGAGATTTCGGTTTTAATGCTAAAAACGACGAGTACGTTAACATGTACGAAGCCGGTATCATTGACCCTACGAAAGTAGTTCGTGTTGCTTTAGAAAATGCAGCATCGGTTGCAGGTATGTTGCTGACCACAGAATGCGTTATTACTGAAGTAAAAAAAGACGAGCCCGCTATGCCGATGGGAGGCGGAATGCCCGGAATGATGTAATATAACGAACCTAAAACGTTTTTTCATATCAACGATCCGTCCAGTTTTTGCTGGGCGGATTTTTTTGTAGCCGGGAACCTGCTTTCCGCTCCTACTCCTCGTTTTGCCGCTCCGCTTCGCTGCGCGGCGCACTGCGGGGTAACCGCTGCAATCAGGGCTATGGACTCAGGTTTCAAAAGAAATTGGAGGATACTAACACAACTGCCAAAAGCTTATTCAATAAAGCGAAAATGCGGTGCGCACGATCTTGCGATACAGCCGAAGATGCCCTTCAAATACTTCAATAAAATTTTTTCCGGTTTGTCGCTACTCAAAATAAAATCCAAAATTCTAAACCCCTTTTTAGGATTCTATGAGAAATCTTTGCGATATTTGCAACGTACGTTAGATCATCATAATCAATGAATTAAAAAGAAAAAAGTCAAATTTAAAACGTAGAAACGTTTTCTTCGGGGCGGGGTGCAATTCCCCACCGGCGGTTACAGTCCGCGACTCCTTTGCAAAAAGGACTGATCTGGTGAAATTCCGGAACCGACAGTAAAAGTCTGGATGGGAGAAGAAAATGAAGCATACATCGAGGTTCTTTTTACTTCGGTGGTTTGCATTTCATTTCCATGGACCGAAGATTTTTAAAAAATTAAATTTTAAAAAACATGGAAAAATTACTTGAAAAGTTCGGAAGAACCTACAGCGAACGTGTAGAAAATGCACTTCAAACCCTGAAACAGGGAAAAGGAATCCTGCTGGTGGATGATGAAAACCGTGAAAATGAAGGCGATATCATCTTTCCCGCTTCCACCATTACCGATCAGGACATGGCACTCCTCATTCGCGAATGCAGCGGCATCGTTTGCCTTTGCATCTCGGAGGCCAAAAGCCAAAAACTCAAACTAAGACCAATGGTTGAAATCAACCACTCTAAAAACCAAACTGCCTTTACGATTTCAATCGAAGCTCGTGCAGGGGTATCTTCAGGGGTATCAGCCAAAGACCGTGTCACCACGATACGCACCGCAGTTGCGCAGGATGCACAAGCTGAGCAAATTGCAAGTCCCGGACACGTATTCCCTCTCATTGCCAAAGAAAACGGCGTCTTCGAAAGACGCGGACATACCGAAGGCAGCGTGGATCTCATAAAACTTGCCAATTTAGGCGAAGATGCCGTTTTATGTGAACTTACCAACGAAGACGGAACCATGGCACGCCTGCCGGAAATTGTAAGCTTTGCCTTAAAAAAAGGGATGAGCGTCGTAACGATCGACGATATTTACCATTATCGAAAAATGGTTGCACAAAACTAACCACCTTTTTCTAACGTACAACCCGATCCGCATTAACATTTGATGCGGATTTTTTTGGCAATAACATTGGTTTGTAGTATTTTATATGAATCCTGAACAAAATTACCTACATAAGCGGCCCTAAAATAACTCCTAATTTATTCAACTCCTTCTTAGTCATGATATTCTAAGAAAAATCTATGCTATCTAAATGTAAAGGCGGATCCTTATGACCGCTATTTACCGCATTTTCCAAAATACCCGATTTTTTCCCTTTTCAAATAGACAAATTCTCCTGGATTTTATCGGTCAGCGGTTTTTTATTTACACAGAAAAAAAATGGATGTACAGAATTCTAAAAAACGAAAATCACTTCGGCGTTTTTGGCATCGATGAACCCATTTCAAACCCGGGCAATTTGGGTATGGCATTTATATTTATTATTTTTGATGATTAAAATTGTCAACAATGATTAGCGAAAAAATAACAAAATTAATCAATGAACAGATTGTTCATGAGCAATATGCAGCACAGTATTACCTCTGCATGTCGGCCTGGTTTTACCGGGAAAATCTAGAAGGAATTGCCAACTACTTCCGTGTACAAAGTAAAGAAGAGCTTTTACATGCCGATAAAATGTTTGATTACCTCAATAATGTAGGAGCTGATATTGAGATTGGTGCCATCGACAAACCGGAACAGCAGTTTAAAAATGCTACCGATATTTTCGAGAAGGCATTAGCCCACGAAAAGAAAGTGACGCAACTTATTTTTAACATCATGAAGAATGCCAATGAAGAGGGGGATTTTGCTACATCTTCTTTCCTGCAATGGTTTGTGAACGAGCAGGTGGAAGAAGAAGCGAGCGCGTCACAATTGGTGTCGAAGATCAAAATGGTGTGCGACAATCCTTCTGCTTTATATTTATTTGATCAAGAACTTTCTCAACGCGTTTTTTCGCCGAAAACAGAATTTTAGCGTAGCGTTAAAAACACAGTTTTTGCAAACGTGGAATACACCCCAAAAAATCCGTTCAGTTGTGCTGAGCGGATTTCTCTTATATGAAAGGCGGTGTAAGCAGATAATTGTGGGAAAGTAAAAAAGAAATGCTTATTTAAAATGTAATTACAGATTCACCAATCGTATTCCAAAAAAGTGGCTTGATGAAGTTGTCGAAAAAAATTCTATTTTTAAATCGTGAAACAAAACCTAAATAGTAAGCAAAAAAGAGTCAATCTATTTTAGGACATGCCAAAATGGGGAATAGAAAAACTAAACACTATGGAAACTGAATCAAAATTTTTTCTTACCGCACAAAAATTTTGGAAAACAGTTGTTGATAAAGAAACAACTGTTGAAAAAGAAAAACTTCTTCAACAAATAGAAGTTTACAAACGTTTGCTTAATATTTTTCATGCGGGAGACTACTATTTTTATGTATTCAATATGCATGATACTCAATTTGATATCATGAGCAATTCTGTAGAAAATGTTTTGGGATATAACTCCAATGAGCTTACTACTGAACTATTTATGGATATTATTCACCCTGATGATAAGCCATATTTTTTAAATTTTGAATATAAAATTGTCGAATTTTTTAAAGAGCTTCCATTTGAGAAAGTTCAGTTCTATAAGGTGCAGTATGATCTTAGATTGAGAAAGAAAGATGGAAATTATGCTCGTATTTTGCACCAATCCATCCAAATTGATTATGATGAAAAAAATTATTACAGAACATTATCTTTAGACACAAACATTACTCATATAAAACAGGATGGAATACCATGTTTTTCTTTAATTGGGCTTGATAGCGAGCCATCTTATTACAATATTCAAGACAAAATTTTTACTAAATCTTTTGATTTATTCACAAAAAGGGAACGGGAAGTTTTGAAAGGTATAGTGTCCGGAAAGACCAGCCAACAAATCTCTTGTGAACTTTTCATTAGTCTCTTCACTGTACATGCACACAGAAGAAACATAATGGAGAAGGCAAAAGTAAAAACACCTACAGAATTAGTTCAAAAATCATTAACAGAAGGTTGGGTATAAAACTTAAAAATAGTTATTTCTATCTATTTTTCTGAATTTTGAAATGGAATAGCTTTGTGTTGTCATCCTCCCCAATATTAAAACTATAATTTATGATGTGAAATTGACAAAAAAATTAATTCTAAAAACAAAAAAACCATGAAAACTTTAACATTAAATGTATGTCGGATTATAATGCTAACTTTTATCCTCTACTCTTGCGCCAGAAACAGTGATACAGATAGTGAGTCTGTTGCAATAGACAATAACGAATACTACGTGGACAGCTCTGGCAAGTACTTAATAGAACTTGGTGACGATGGATACAACATTTATATGGACGGAAAACCATATGAAAACGCAAACTTAACCAACAAAGGACCGCAAACCTCCACGATTGGAAAACAATACCAATACAATTACGGGGGCATCTGTATCATGCCGCCACAATGGCCAAGAGGCCAAAATAATCCAAAACTGTCAAACCTTCCTGTAAAACAGACCGGAAAAAAAGTCATTACCAGCAACTTTGCTACCGTGGGTGGTGGCTACCGTGTAACACCGAAACCTTCATTTTTAGGAGGCAGTAAATATTCGTGTTATGAATGCCTTGTAAATTCAATCAATAGAAATGATTTCTTTGTTGGTGTTTGTAATGGCTCCGTATTTATATCTGGTGCTTTAGCAAGCGATCCTCAATTTGAAAACATTAAAAACATGCTTTCGGGAATTAAATTCACCCCAGATGAATCAGACCAATTTGCTCAAACACTAAATTCTACTGGCGTTTACAATTGTACAAAGCGTTGAAATTCTGACTTTCACCTATTGTCGAATCCTATCTGACAAAAAATTTCCACGGCTCGGCACCATGCTTAAAGACCTTCTCAATAAGTGAGTACTGATAACCATCCCCGTTGTGAACAATGTAAAAATTGAAACACAAAAAAACACCAGCCACTTCATATCATGCCGAAGTAAAGGATATTTATACTCCCATTACTTCGGTACTGAAGCTGCTTTTACCACAAAAAAATTATTGCTTGTTCCACTCATCAGTTTATAATCTGGCTTATTGCCCCAACTTGCAGGTGCGTCATAAATCGACATGTCTTCACCGGTATCATTGGTAACGTAAGCCGAAATCTTGCTTTGCCAAGCCGAAATACGCTGCTGGCTATAATTAACGTAAAACAGATCATACTTTTTGTCTGCCAAATCTTTCAGATAATTAATGTATTTCTGCTTATATTCAACGATGGATAGGACCTTTGCTACCAACGGCTTTGCCTCATTGTCGCCCCAGTTTAAAGGATTCTGCGTGCCACTGTCTGTCATCAGATAAGAGGTTCCCAGGATATTATCATAATCGTAAGGAATAAAATAAAATTTACCTGCGCCATCAAAGTAAAAGTAGTAATTGCTCTTGTTATTCCAATAATCATCCCACATGCCCACCATTACGTTTACGGCGTATGTCTTCAGGAAAAGATCCACATCCATTTTGCTGTCAATATAATTCTTCAGTTCCAGCCCTTGCTTATTATTAACATTGTTGATAAAATCTGCGAGCTGTGTTTTGGCATTCTCAAGGTTTGATTTTTTAGATTTATAATCATAAACCGGCGTGTAGTTGCTGGTTAAAGTAATTTTCTCAATGCCCATATTGTCTTTGGACGGGTCTTTCAAATCTGCACCATAATTGGCTTTCCAGAGATTTCCCTGTGTGGAGAAAAAAGATTTGCGGTTGTTAAGATAAGTATCGTCCACAGGTTCAATCAATTGATAAACACCGAAATAAGCGGGTTTTGCATCACCTTCGATTTTAATGGAGAGCCGACAATAACTGCTTTGAGCCGCCGTCCATACCCCAAAGCGTTCAAACAAATCATAGGCATACACTTCTCTGGCATACACCGGATCGTCTTTAAACCATTTCAGAATCAGTTTTTCAGCACTATGAAAAAGCTGTTCTTTTGAGTACTTCTTAAAATTAAGCGTAAAACTTGCATGATGCCAATCAGGATTTGCGGTATTATGGAGCTGCCCTGTAATTCCTTCGGGCCTTCTTCGGCTTGTGTTACCGCGTAACCGCAAACCAATATCATTCAGGGTTTCAGGGTTTCCATCCTTCACGAAATTAAAATTACCTTTTACATATTCCTCATTTTTAGGATTTTGATCATAGTAGCTCAGCAATTTATTCCATTCTGCAGCAGTAATATTGAGGGTAATGGAAGGAACAGCATCCACGTCGTAAACATACTTTTGACCATCCGTCAGTTGGTAAGGTGTTCCATAAGGTTGCTGCACCGACGGAGAAGGCGCAACCGGTGTTTCGTTACCTGTGGCAGCAATATCGTTTCGACAAGAAACAGTAGATACCATGAGGAGTGCCGCCGCAAAGGGAGCGATGAAGATTTTGCACATTTTCAAATTCATTTATTTTGATAGGGAGATGCAATGTACAACTTTTTAACACTTGCCTTACTGATGACAAATATCAGTTTTAATCATTGCTCACCGCACGTCATTCCACTGGGAACCCTACCTATTTTAGCATTGTTCGCAGAATTCTACCATAATCCACAATAAGGTGCTATTTTTGCAGTATCGCACTAAAATTGCTTCTTTGAGAAAATTTATTCAGAATACAATTCAAAGCCAGAAAGTCTTTTATCGGTACTTCCGCCGCAAAGGGCTACGCCGGTTCTTTAAAGAAAACGTTCTGGAAAGCGAAGGAAGCAACGAAACCAAAGCAAAATCGATTGCATTAGGCATCTTCATCGGTCTTTCTCCGTTTTGGGGATTTCACTCATTTCTTGCCATTTCGCTGGCGATTTACTTTAAACTCAATAAAGTGCTTACTTTCATGTCGTCGCAGCTTACTTTTCCGCCACTCATCCCTTTTGTTATTTTTTTGTCGATGATGGTGGGCGCACCTTTTATGAAGTCGCCTGTAAGTTTTGACAATGCCGTATTCAATTTCGATTTCATTAAGGCCAATCTTTTACAATACATTATTGGCAGCGCAATTCTATCGGTTGGTTGTTCTGTGGTGTTAGGTTTTGCTTCCTACTTTATTTTAAACTTCTTTAGTGCTAAGCGGAGATCTTCCCGCCAATGACGATTTCAAAATAGCAAAATCAAAATTAATTGCAATAGGCAGCCGCACCTGAACTAGAGCAAAACCCTCCGCCAAACCACCAAAAGAATCAAAAAAACCCATCTATATTTTCACCAAAATTCCGTATATTCGCACTCTTAAAAACCTAAGAGAACAAGCTGAAAATGAAGAAGTTTAAGGAATATAAAAATCTTGACCTTACCAACGTTGCCAATGAAGTTTCCGAATTTTGGAAAGAAAACGATACCTTTAAAAAATCGGTGGAAATCCGCGAAGGACAACCCGAATTTGTATTCTACGAAGGTCCGCCATCTGCGAACGGAATGCCTGGAATTCACCACGTTATGGCACGAGCAATCAAAGATATTTTCTGCAGGTTCCAAACTCAAAAAGGAAAAAAAGTTTTCCGTAAGGCAGGTTGGGATACCCATGGCCTTCCCATAGAACTGGGTGTTGAGAAAGAACTGGGCATCACCAAAGAAGATATCGGGATCAAAATATCCGTTGAAGATTACAACCAAGCTTGCCGCGAAGCCGTGATGCGCTACACTGGCGTATGGAACGACCTTACTGAAAAAATTGGCTATTGGGTAGACTTGGAGCATCCTTACATCACCTACGAACCAAAATACATGGAAACCGTATGGTGGCTTTTGAAGCAACTTTACGACAAAAATTTGCTCTACAAAGGATACACCATTCAACCCTATTCGCCAAAAGCAGGAACCGGACTTTCTTCTCATGAGCTTAACCAACCGGGGACCTACCGCGACGTTTCGGACACCACTGTTGTGGCGCAGTTTGAAATTGAAAAAGCGACCGAAAACGCCAGTGAAACTTGGCAGTTTTTATCCAATTTAGCATACCCGAACTGCGAAATCAATACAGAAGAAATTGCAGGTGCAACTTGCGGTGGCGCATTGCACTGGGCAGAGTTTGAAGATGAAAAAAAGCAACCCAAAGTATATTTCCTCGCCTGGACAACCACCCCTTGGACTTTACCTTCCAATACGGCATTGACTATTGGCAAGGATATCGATTATGTGGTAGCAAAAACCTTTAACCAATACACTTTCGAGGCAGAATTTGTGATCTTGGGAAAACCTTTGGTCAGCAAGCAATTCGGAAAGAAATTCGTGGAAGGAACCGACGAAGATTTCAAAAATTACACCCCGGAAAGCAAAACCATTCCTTACCAAATCATCAAAGAATTTAAGGGTGCTGATTTGGTTGACATTCGCTACAAACAGCTTGTCCCATGGTTTTTACCCGCCGAAAATGCACAAAATGCCTTCCGCGTGATTCCGGGAGATTTCGTAACCACAGAAGACGGAACAGGTATTGTGCATACCGCGCCAACTTTTGGTGCAGATGATGCGAGAGTTGCGAAAGAAGCAGGTGTGCCACCGTTATTGATTAAAGATGAAAACGGAAATCTCGTACCGCTTGTTGATCTGCAAGGGAAATTCTTGAAGGGTGAAAACGTGCCCGAAGTTTTTGGGGGAAAATACATTAAGAACGAATACTATGATGACGGCACCGCACCCGAAAAATCCTGGGATGTGGAACTCGCCATTCTTCTGAAAACAGAAAATAAAGCGTTCAAAGTGGAAAAGTACGTCCACTCTTACCCTCACTGCTGGCGTACGGATAAACCTGTGCTCTACTATCCGCTCGATTCGTGGTTTGTAAAAATGACCGAGAAACGCCAACGTTTGGTAGAACTCAATGAAACCATCAACTGGAAACCAAAATCTACCGGAGAAGGACGCTTTGCCAACTGGCTCGAAAACGTCAACGACTGGAATCTTTCACGATCAAGGTATTGGGGAATTCCCCTTCCAATCTGGAGAACTGAGGATTTCCGGGAAGAAAAAATAATTGGTTCTGTGGAGGAACTTTACCTGGAAATCGAAAAATCAGTAGCGGCTGGTTTAATGGACAAAAACCCTTTCAAAGATTTTGAAATCGGCAATATGTCTGACGAAAATTATGCACAGATCGATCTTCATAAGAATATTGTTGATCAGATCATTTTGGTGTCAGATACTGGAAAAGAAATGACAAGAGAATCCGACTTAATCGACGTTTGGTTCGATTCCGGTTCCATGCCTTATGCCCAACTCCACTATCCTTTTGAGAACAAAGAAATGATTGATAAAGGCCACGCTTTCCCTGCTGATTTTATTGCGGAAGGTGTCGACCAAACCCGTGGCTGGTTTTATACCTTGCACGCGATTGCGACTGCCGTTTTCGATTCTGTAGCTTATAAAAATGTGGTATCTAATGGTTTAGTGTTAGACAAAAACGGCCAAAAAATGTCGAAAAGATTGGGCAACGCTGTCGATCCATTTGAAACTTTGGCTAAATACGGTCCCGACGCCACCAGATGGTATATGATTGCCAACGCAAACCCATGGGAAAACTTGAAATTCGACCAAGAAGGTATTGATGAAGTGCGACGTAAATTTTTCGGAACACTTTATAATACTTATTCGTTTTTTGCGCTTTATGCCAACGTAGATCATTTTGAATACAAAGAAGAAGATGTACAAGAACGCCCGGAAATAGACCGATGGATACTTTCGGAACTCAACCTGCTCATCAAAGAAGTTACTGCCTTCTACGAAGATTATGAACCGACCAAAGTAGCAAGAGCCATCAATACTTTTGTGAACGACAACCTGAGCAACTGGTATGTACGTCTTTGCCGAAGACGCTTCTGGAAAGGCGAATACAGTGAAGATAAAATTTCGGCCTACCAAACACTGTACACTTGTTTAGAAACTGTTGCCAAACTTTCTGCTCCTGTTGCGCCATTTTTTATGGACCAGCTTTATCAGGATTTGAATGCAGTAACCGGTAAAGAAGCTCAACCATCTGTACACTTAACCGATTTCCCTATAGCAGACGAAAGTAAAATTGACACCGATTTGGTAGAAAAAACACACCTCGCCCAAACAATCACCTCCATGGTCTTTTCATTAAGAAAAAAAGAAAACATCAAGGTGCGTCAACCCCTGCAAAAAGTAATGATCCCTGTACTGGACAAGAAAACGGAAAATCAGATCTTAGCTGTTTCGGAGCTCATTAAACAAGAAGTTAACGTAAAAGAACTTCAATTGATCAACGCTGAAGAGGCGGCTCACCTCATCGTTAAGCAAATTAAACCCAACTTCAAGACATTGGGTTCAAGATTAGGCAAAGACATGAAAACAGTTGGGGGTGCTATTAGTGCCATGACCACTGATCAGATTTCGGAGCTTGAGAAAACAGGAACCATGAACGTGGCAGGACATGACATTGGATTAGCAGATGTAGAGATCTTTACCAAAGACATTCCGGGTTGGACGGTAACCAGCGAAGGAAAACTAACCGTTGCGCTGGATTTAACCCTTACCGACGAGCTAAAAGCCGAAGGTGTTGCCCGGGAATTCATCAACAGAATACAGAATCTTAGGAAAGAAAAAGATTTTGAGCTCACCGACAGAATCTCAATTCAGCTGGAAGAAAGCTCGCCTTTTGCAAAAGAACTTATCAACAATGCCCAATATATTTCGGACGAGGTATTGTCAGATAAAATAGAAATTGTAAATTCACTGACAGTTTTCGACCAAGTCGAGATTGATGATGTGAAATTTAAAGTAAATATTAACAAAAGATGATGATGTGGCAATGTGCTGATGCGATGATGAAAATGAACGCATAACACATCTTCAAATTAACACCTTATGTAATGACAGAAGATAGACAACGATACAGCGATGCAGATTTGCAAGAATTCAAAAAAGTAATTCAGGAGAAAATCTCAAAAGCTGAAAAAGATTTGATGCTGATTAACGAAAGCTTCATCAACGATCAAAACAACGGCACTGATGATACTTCGCCCACCTTCAAAGCATTTGAAGAAGGTGCAGAAACATTGAGCAAAGAGCAAAATGCTATTTTGGCAGGCCGACAGGAGAAGTTTTTGCGCGATTTGCGAAATGCCTTAATCCGCATCGAAAACAAAACCTATGGCATTTGTCGTGTAACGGGCAAACTCATCCCTAAAGAACGACTAATGGCAGTGCCACACGCCACACTTAGTATTGAAGCCAAAAACATGCAACGGTAGTTTGTTGCGCGTACAAATAATAATGTACAAAGTATAATGATTCACCGAATACATTGTACTTTGTACATTTTACTTTAGACCACCTTTATGAAGAAAATAGCAATTGTTACCCTTTTCATTCTGCTGATTGACCAGCTTTCCAAATTTTATATCAAAACCCATTTTCAGTTGGGCGAAAGCGTTGATGTTTTTCCCGGTTTTAAACTGACATTTGTGGAGAATCCAGGCATGGCTTACGGATTTCATTTTGGTGGGCTCATCGGCAAATATTTCCTCGTTCTTGTTCGTGTTTTTTTAATTGGAGGCATGGTTTATCTCTTCAGTAAATGGATTAAACAGGGACTTACCAGCAATTACCTGCTCCTTCCGATGGCCATGATTTTTGCCGGCGCCATCGGCAATTTGCTCGACGGTATGTTTTACGGATTGATCTTCGACAGCGGAACTGTTTTCGAGGAAAGCATCGGCAGATGGATCGACTACGGAGGTGTTTCCAAAATTGTTCCTTTGGGTCACGGCTATTCCTCTTTCATGAAAGGATGTGTGGTCGACATGCTGCATTTTCCTTTAGTTGATTGGCATGTTCCACAAAATTGGCCAGTAATTGGCGGCAAACATATTGAGTTTTTTAAATACATCTTTAATATTGCAGACTCCGCCATTACGGTAGGCGCTGCGTTGCTGATCATTTTCCGCAAGAAAGCGTTTCCCAACGGTTTTGATTTATAACCTAAAAGAATAACACTTGTTACAAATCTCTGTCATCATCCCGGTTTACAATGCCGAAAAATTCGTGGCACAAGCGGTGGAATCCGCACTTCAGTTCAGTGAAGTAGTGGAGGTAATTTTGGTGGAAGATCAATCGCCTGACAATGCATTGCAAGTGTGCAGGAATTTAGAGAAAAAGCATTCTCGAGTTAAGCTTTTTCAGCATCCAGATCAGGGAAATCATGGTGCGGGAGCAAGCCGAAATGTAGGAATGGAAAAAGCAACCGGAGAGTACATTGCTTTTTTAGATGCGGATGATTTCTTTCTTAAAAATCGTTTCGATGCCGAGCGGGAACTTTTTAAAAATCCTGAAGTAGAAGGAGTTTATGGAGCCATTGGCGTACATTATTATTCAGAAAAGGCGAAACAACAATTTTATCCCATTTATCAAGAAAAACTCACCACCGTTTACCAAAAACATGCGCCAGAAGATGTTTTCCCTGGATTGATGGGTATGCGTGGCAGTTTTGGACTCTTCAGTATTGATGCATTAACGATTCGAAAATCTGCATTATCTAAAATGGACGCTTTGATGAAAACCGATCTACGACTTCATCAGGATACCGATTTTGTAATGCGCCTTGCCTTCTACACCCGTTTGTATCCTGGGATTTTGGATGAGGCAGTTGCAGTTCGTGGCGTGCATGAAAGCAACCGTATTTCCCAAGTAGATTCCGGGAAAATAAAACCGGCAACCACGAGGGTTTTGCTGTGGAATCATCTTCACAATTGGGCGGATAAAACCCCCGAAATTCCTAAAGCAGAACGGCTTCATATTGCAAGGATGCATCGCAGTTTCCAGATTGCCAACTACAAACTTCTTAAAAAATGGGGTGCGATTTTGAAGTACCTTTTTGTCGATTTCCGAAGCATAAGGTCGGGGCTTTATAATATTAATTTTCGGTAGTGCGTCAGGAACTACTGACCAAAACAATGAACGTAATCGCAATGGTTTTCACTGTTGTTCTGGTTGTTTTTGGTTTTAAAATTCCCGCAGATAAATCATTTTCAACAGTCTTCTATCACCCCGATTTTTTCATTAATTATCAAGGTGGTTTCATCCGAAGAGGGTTGGACGGCGAGATTATCTTCCAACTTTCAAAGGTGCTTTCGCTATCACCATTGCTGATTCAGGAATCTTACAATGGGTTTACTTTTATACTTTTTCTGGGTGTAATGGGTTATTTCATGATAAAGAAGCGGCCGCCTTTTTTCGTCATGTTCTCGCTCAGCATCTTTATTCTTTATGCCATGTATTGGGATCGTGGCATTCGGAAAGATCACATCGTTCTTTTACTATTTTTTGGCATTATGGCCTATATTCAGAAAGAACATTCTTCCCTTAAACAAATCCTGGTGGTCAATTTTTTAATGATTACAGGTATTCTGATGCATGAAATCCTTTTTCTACTCTCATTTTTCCCCGTGATTATATGCTATTTCGCTCAGGCCGATTTTAAATTAAAAAAAGCGCTGCCAAAAATGTTGATCTTACTCCCTTCGGCAATAGTTTTCGCCCTAGTTTCATTTGTTTTTCCGGGGAGTATTGCGCAGCAAAATCAAATTCTGCAGTCCTGGAGCTCTTTCTCCGAGCTTTCTGGCTTAGTTTTTTCGGAAGGTATCATTGGTTCTCCTCTTTACTTTTGGAAATTAGGATTAACACCAATGCAAATCGTGGCTTTTTTTCTTTTACTTTTTGCCCACTTTATTTTCGTTGGGATAGGTATTGGCAATTCCCTTAAAACGTTAACTCAAAAAAGAATGTTTGCCACCATTCTTCTCCTTCAGTACGGAATGATTGTGCTTTTATCGATGGTAGCCGTAGACTACTCGAGATGGATTTTTATGGGAAACCTTACTGCTGTGGCTTTTGTGTATCTTTACAAAGATAAGCGGCCGCTCTATCATCAATCCGACAAAAAAACCACTCCATTTTTTAGCGGATTAAGGAGAGTTTATTTTGTACCGTTTATTTTATATTTCATTGTTACCATGCCACACAGCGGCTGGAACGGAATGGATTCGATTGTAAAGTTCAATCCTATTAATCTTATGTCAAAGGTCATCTCAGGGAAAAGGTTATTTTAATAAAAAAGATCATGAATCATCAAGATACACAATGGATTAATACTGCACGCGCTGTGGCTGTGGTTGCAGTCATCTTCTTGCATATCACCGTTCCATTAGTCAATCAATTTGATGGCGCTTCTGCTTCATGGTGGGCTGCCAACATCATCAATGGCAGCGCTCGTTTTTGTGTACCTGTATTTCTGATGATTTCGGGTGTACTGCTACTTGGTAAAGATTATGACTTAACATCATTTTTAAAAAAACGTGTGGTTCGGGTTGTGCTTCCCTTTCTATTGTGGAGTGTAATTTACTTTTTGTTTAAAAGCGATCTTACACAAGACCTGAAAAGCATTCTTCTGCAGTTTATCAAGGCAATGAAATCGGGAGTTGAGTTTCATCTTTGGTATGTTTATATGATTTTGGGAGTTTATCTTTTTGTGCCTATCATCAATCGATTGACTAGGACTGCGCCCAAAAAAGAAATTTATTATTTTCTCTCGATCTGGTTACTGATTACTTTTATCGGCCTTCCTGGATTTAATAAATTATTCACCCGAATAGATTTTCGTTATTTCTCTGGATTTATCGGATACCTTGTGTTGGGTTACGGACTGACTAAAGCAAACATTTCAGAGAACAAGCGACTCTTTTTGCTGCTTCTCTTAGCAGGAAACATCCTAACCATCGTTCTTTCGTATTTTATCTCGGCAAGCCAAGGAAAATTTGACGGCATGTTTTATCATTATCTTACGCCAAATGTCATATTATCTTCAGTCGGTTTGTTTCTTTGGATCAAAAACACCACCATTCACCATCCATTAGTTGCAAAGGGAATAGCCGTCATTAGCAAATACAGTTATGGCATCTACCTTTCTCATATTTTCTCATTGGGACTCATGTCTCAACTTGGGCTCACCATAAATTTTGAAAACACAATATTATATGTTGTGACGAACTCCATAATCTGCCTGCTGCTCTCTTTGCTCATCACTTTTCTCATCAGCAAAATTCCTTACGGAAAATACGTCTCGGGCTAAATTAATGTTCATAAAACTGCCTGCTTTCGGAAAAATTGAATGCATCTTCTAAGCATCGAAAAATCACCTGTAATCTTCAAATTTTTTATTGAAGCAGAGTTCCAATTCCTGCTCTCTTTTTGGCGAATTAAGATAATTATTATAGCTGCCTTTAAGAATTGGATTTAGGGCTAGTATACACGGATGAACCATCACTTCGATTTCCTGTATATGTTTGCTGTCCTCCAAATAAGGAAACAAACTGTCTGCATGAACATCGCATGTCGTAAGAATACTATAGAATTGGGTGGCATTACTGTTTTCATTAAACAAAGCTAAAAAACGCAAAAGTGAATATTTAACGATATTGGCCACCGTCGTCCTGCGCCAGTTGTATTTTAACGAATGAAAAAAATCTTCGTTCAGCTCTCGTACTCTTGGAATCTTGTATTTCTTTGCCAGTTTCCTCACGATGGTATTGATGGAAGGAATAATGTGAACATGATTATGCCCATCAATATGCGAAATGACGATCCCTTTTTTCAAAAGCTGTTGAATCTGAAGTTCAATTTCCGCTTCAATCTCTTGCTTTACTTTCTTTGATTTAAATAAAAAAAGTAATTTAACAAAAGAACTATGAAAAATTCCTCCTTTGGCAATTGTTGTCGTGGAAGGTGATAATGCATGATGTGAAGTCAGGTTAACATGTAAACCAATGGTGAGATTCGGACAAAATGGTAAAACATTGACTACTGCATCTTCAAAATCGTCGGTATTCCCCATTAAGCTGGCATGAGTTAAATATCCTTCCAAATGGGCAGCTTTGATGGCTTCATTAAAACCTTTGGTAAGACCTAAGTCATCTGCATTCAATAATACTTTCATTTATGCTCATTCTTTTTAATGGAAAGCTTTTCTAGGCGGAAGTACTGTTTCAAGATTTTCTCCTGGCTTGAGTCTTCATTTTCGTTGTCATCAATATAACCTACCCCGCGATCCAAAAACAAACTCCTATTGAGCATCACCCATGGCAGATCTTTGGAATAATAATCGAATCCCCTGTCAAGTATTACCTTTTTTGAATGCCTACTCTTCTGCTCAATTTCCAACAACACCGACTTGCTGTTTTCACTAGCCCGAAAGCAAATGTAACTCCCTACGACAAAATATCCCAAAGCAAACCACGGTGCAATAACAGAAAGACACCTCCTCATTAATTTTGCAATCCCACTTTTTTCTTTGAATATAAAATTACATAAAAAAAGAATGAAAAGCGTATTGCTAAAAAAAGTTAACCGCGTACCGCTTAACGGCGCATAAGCCACGATAAACAAGGTAGAAAAGCCCACCAGCAGCAACAGCACATTACGCTGTACGGCATTACTCTTGAAATCAAGGTGCTTCAGCGAAAATAAATAATAGACTATGAGCAATACCATCGCCACGAGCAGCAAAGGATTATAGTAATAATACAGTTTAACAACTTCTTTCCACTGGTGAAGATAAGAAGACCATTGGAACTGGTATGCCGACTGCCCTAAACCTTTGTATTTCTGAGTATTGGCAGGTGCAAAAAACAACAACAAATAACCTGTCACTGTACTGCACCAATACAAAATTAAATCATTTGACGGCCATTTTCTTTTCTGAAAAAGGTAGTAAACAATGGCAAGCCCGGAAAACCCAATCAACACCGGTGGTACGTGCTCGTTACCCATGCCTGTAAAAACACCAATTAATAGAATTAAAGGATAGCGCCATAGCGTTTTTATTCGTTTCAAAACATCATTTCCTTCTACAAAATACTCAGAAAAAATGTAGTAATACAGCATATAAAACAACATTAAAAAAGTGTAATTTCCGCTATAGGGTGTGTAGAAAAACATTTCTCCAAATACGTTGATTAAAATAATGAACAGCCCGACAATGATTAAAAACTTTGACGCATCATCATTGGTGAACTTGGGCAACCTTCTAAAAACCAACAGGAATAAAAGAGCGAAAAAAGCATTAAATAAAAAAACCGAATACATCACCTCCAACAACGGATTTCGGGATACAACATTGGTAACCAATTGCCCAATACGCGGATTGACATTAAAATAGGAGTTGTAATACTCCTGCATTAATTGCCATGCAGAAAGCCGATCAAAATAATAAAACTCATCTCTTAGTAAGGGGTAATAAAAAACACAGATCGCAAAAAAAATGTTGATCCCAACATAGATGAAAATAGCACGCTTATTATTCATCCTTCTTAATTATTTCACTAAAATAAAGCGGCCTGTTTTTCACCTGAATATGGATTCGGCCAATATACTCCCCAATAACACCCAGGAAAAAGATGGTGAGCGAACTAAAAAACATGGTCGCACAAAGCAATGTAAGATAACCTGTTCTGGGTTCGTGCTTTACATAACTGATGTACACTGAATATCCCACAAAAACGAAGGAAAGTAAGCACCCGAAAAATCCTATAAAAGTGGCAATGCGCAAAGGCCGCACCGAAAACTGAATCACCGAATCCAATGCCAACTTGAAAAGGTTGAAAAAATTATAATTCGATTTCCCTGCAAAACGCTTTGGCGCTTCAAATTGCACAATTTTCGCATCGCGAAGTCCTATCAAAGAAAGCATCCCTCGAAACATGCGATCGGTTTCGTTCAAACTGTTCATCCACACCACATATTTCTTGTCTAGCAGGCGAAAATCGGGCATATTTCGGGGGATTTTCACATCCGACATCAGGTTAAGTAACCAATAATAAGTATTCCCCATCAATCTATACCGAAATCCTTTATCCAGATTACCTGTTCTTTGGGTGAGTACAAGTTTATTACCCTGAAGCCACTCTTCTACCAGTTGGCGCGCAACTTTCGGAGGATGCTGCAAATCCGAATCCATAAAAAGGACGGCATAATCTTTCGCAATATTTTGTTCGACAACATAGTTCAGTCCGGCAGTCATCGCTAATTCATGTCCAAAATTCTTACTTTGATTCACCACGGTTAGGTTCTTTGTGGTTTTCTGAAGATCTAAAAGCACATTCAATGTATTGTCCTTCGATCCGTCATTGACAAATACCAGTTCGTATTCTACCTCAACGACGCTCATCTCGCTGGTCAACTGCTGCAGTAATACTGGAATATTATGTTCCTCATTGTATGCAGAAATGATAAAATAAATCTTCTTCATCTTCTATTATTTGATGAATATTCCCACATATTTATCTTCGAAACGAACAATTGTCGGTTCTATATTATGCTTCTCGCAAAAATCCTGAAAGGCAGAATTGTCGTTAATATCGTCACTAATAAACACTCCGCCTTTTCTCAGCTTTGCATAAAGTTGTGCATATGCCCATGACATTCCTTCATACGCTTTGTCAGAATCGTAGTGTATCACATCGATTGCCTGAACTTCACCGAAGATCTTAGGTAAAGATTCTTTATCCGCAAAACGAAAAAGCTTCCATCCTGATTTTAACTCCTCCGGAACAATGTACCCGACGTACTGATCGCCATTTTGCCCAAGATAAGGCATATCCGAACTGTACAACATGCCATTTCTTTTCTTCAGCGACAGCAAAGAGGCAAATGAAGACCAGCCGTATGCTACACCGGTTTCTACCACGGTTTTCGCCTGCGTGTATTCACAGGCATAATAAATAAGCTCCAACGCTCCGGCACCACCCATTTTCACGGGACAAGCCGCTTCCTTTTCCTTTGCCCATTGCAGCTGCTGAGGAAAAAGAGTTGAAAAAAGTTGCATTTCTACACCAAAAAGTTGAAGGATGGCTTCTTCTTGAGAAACCGCTTTAGACGAGGCCCATGCCAAGGTTTTTTCTTTTCCCTTAAATGCACTGTTTCGGTTGAATATATTCTTGATGATTTTTCTTCCCAATTCAGGATACAGGTCTGGTCTTTTTAAATATCCAAAAAAAGTTTTCCCAATCCGTGCTACTTCGCTCATTGTGTTTTTGTTTGATGCAAAAATAACAAAGGTTTTCGATAAATTATGGTTTCTCCTGAAAATAGTCACTCCCAATGGCAAATTGCGGTTTTTCCGGATCCGAAACCCCAGATTCTGAAAAAGCCATTATCTTTGCGTAAAACAAGTCCACAGGTGAGCAACGAAAAAAAAATAAAAATCCTCTTCCGTCATCGATCCATGGAAATGGGCGGAGTCGAAAAAGTGATGCTCAGCTTGATGCACAATCTGGATCCCGAAAAATTTGAAATCTCTGTTTTACTAAATATTAACCAGGGTGAATTGCGCGACGAGTTCCCAAAGCACATCCGCAAAGTTTTTCTGGCAGACGGTAAAGAAGATCTTTCCACAAATTCTATTATCCAAAAAATTCAGCTTTTCAACAGAAAAAGAAAACTCGACTGGTTTAGAAAAAACCCAACTGTTGTCGATAAAAAAATACTAAAAGAAGAATTCGACATTGAAGTTGCCATGACTTACAATGATTTTGAAGCTGTTTTACACTCATCCAACAAAAGATCCAAAAAGCTTGGCTGGTTTCATTCCGAAATTCAATTGCCAAAACTACAGCCGTTGGTGCCAAAAATTCTTGAGCATTTTCCAAAGTTCGATTACATGGTCTACTGCTCCGAACGCATACAACAACTCATGCACGAGCATTATCCCGCGTTGGCTTACCCACAGGAAAAGGTCATCATCAATGCCATTCCTATCGAAGAAATAAAAAGAAAAGCGACAGAAAACCCTTCCCCTTTTGCCAAAAACGATCTGCCGACTTTTGTTTCCATAGGACGGTTGCATACCAGAAAGGGATACCATAAACTGATTGTGGCCCATCAAAAACTCATTCAGGAGGGATTCCAACACCAGATCATTGTGCTTGGCGATGGCGAAGAAAGGCAAAATCTTCAAAACCAGATCAATAATTCAGGAGTGCAAAAAACCTTCCTTTTAGCAGGCAACCAAATGAATCCCTACCCTTATGTGCAACATTCGGATTTCTTTATTTTACCCTCCGAATCGGAAGCATGGCCGCTCGTCATTGCAGAAGCGCTTATTCTTCAAAAACCGATTATCGCCACCAATGTGGGAGATGTTGGCATGGTGATTAAGGATGGGGAAACAGGCATTTTGATCGATTACCATACCGAGGAAATGTACCATGCGATGAAATTATTTCTCACCCAGCCCGAACTCGTTCAGCACATTAAAAGCAACCTGCGAACTATTGAACAACAGTTTGATAACCAAAAAATATTTAATGAAGTTGAAAATCTAATGCTTACCTTAGTACACCAATGATGAATTTTCTCTACCGTATATTTTTGAAACTGCACACTTCTTATCAGGAATGGATAGGGCATGTTTACATTGAAGCTTGCAAATCGCGCGGCCTAAAAGTGGGAAAAGGAGTGATCTTTATAGAAGCTCCCCGTTTTGGCTCGGAACCCTATCTGATTGAAATTGGAGACCGAACAAAAATTACAGCCGGCTGCACATTCATCAATCATGATGGTGCCATGTACACCATACGCAGCATGGAAAAATATAAAGACGTTCGCAATTTTGGACGCATAAGACTGGGGAAAAACTGCTTTGTGGGCAACAACTGCACGTTTCTCCCGGGCGCACAAATGGGCGACAACTGCATTCTTGGTGCCGGCTCGGTGCTGAATTCTTCTATGCCTGCCAATACTGTTTTTGCTGGTGTTCCTGCGAAATACATCTGCACCATCGAAGAGTATGGCGACAAAGCACTACAAAATAATATAATGTATCCCCGGAATTTAGAAAAAGAACGCCCAAAACTCGACGCCTATATCCGAGAAAACCTTCCCGATGTTTACAAACCCGTTAAAAAATAGACGCAGTTCACATTATGAAATAATTAAGAAAAAATAGTTTTTATTGCTAAACCATCAACAAGACAAGGGGACTTCCGTGGACGAACAGTGGTACTACAGTGGCACTACAATGAATTTTTGAGAATTCAATAAAAAAACACAACCTTTTATAAGAATTCTTTATTTCCAAAAATTCAATTTTCTGGCTGCTGTTGCTTGTTGCTAATATACATTTTTTTCCTAAAAAATTCCTTAAAATCATGATCGCTGATCAAAAGAAAAAAATACTTATTCGAATTGGTTCGCTGCGCCACGGTGGAGCAGAAAAAGTATTGACCACGCTGCTCAAAAATATCCCAAAAGATCAGTACGAAATCGATCTTTTACTCAATCTGTATTCCGGAAAATATCTTTCAGAAATACCCGAATGGATCAATGTTTTGTACCTTAACAAAGGCGAAATGATTACCACCAACCGACTACAAGACTTTCCGCTGAAAGCATTCAGGGTGTTGTATCAAAAAACGCTGAAGTTGTTTCCTAAAATACTGTACTCTTCCATCTTAAAAAACAAGAAGTACGATGTGGAAATTGCCGCCATTCACGGCATGCGTGACGAGATTCTTAATTCGCCTCTCAAAACTTCCAAAAAAGTAGTCTGGATCCACAACGACCTGCGCAAAACTCATTTCCACAACTATACAGATCAAGAAATCCGTAAGTTTTTTGGCTTTGATAAAATCATGGTTATTTCCGATCAGATTCAGCATGATTTTGAAACACTAGCGCAGAACGAAAACGAAAAATCAAAAATTGTACGCATCTACAACCCTATCGACACCGATGAAATTTTGGCAAAAAGTGAGCGTCAGTGCTCATCAGAAAAAGCTTCAGGGGAGAAAACCTTCATTTCTGTAGGCACCGTTTTTCCGCAAAAGGGATTCGACCGTTTACTGAATGCGCACAAAAAACTGCTTGACGAGGGATTAAAACACCGCATTCAAATTGTGGGCAACGGCTACGATTTCGAGAACATCAAAAATTTAAAAACGACACTTGGTGTTGATCATACCGTAGAAATGACGGGCTTTACCGACAATCCATACCCCTACTTTAAAGCGGCTGATTTCTACGTTTTAAGTTCGCGGTACGAAGGTTACCCGACGGTTCTGTTTGAAGCGATTACTTTAAAAAAGAACATTATTGCCACTGACGTTTCAGGGGTTCGTGAAATGCTTGATAACGGAAAACTCGGACTCATTGTTGACAATGCTGAGGAGGGAATTTATCAGGGCATGAAAAAAGCACTCACACAGCCCGACAGTTTCAATACCTATCAAAACGAACTGCAGCAATACACGATGCCCTTTCAACTTGAAAACTCGGTAAAGCGTATTGTCACCCTTTTAGATTCATTATAAATCTTTCTTATTTTCTCTTTATTCTTCTATCTTTGCTGCATGTCACAGAAAAACATCATCCAAAAAGATTTTTACAGGGAAAGCGGGAAATGGCTTTCCACAGCGGAGATCTGGATGAAGTGCATTAATCCAAATCTCCATTTTGTGTACCTCCTTCGAAAATGCCAGCAGCACAAAAAAAAATCTATCCAAGGTTTATTCTGGAGAGTTGTTCTGCGGAGGCATCAAATTAAGTACGGATTTCAGATTTATCCTGAAACACAAATCGGTGAAGGGTTTTATCTGGGACATTGGGGCACACTCGTCATCAATCCAAAAGCAATAATTGGCAAAAACTGCAATATTGCACAGGGCGTTACAATAGCGCAGGCCAACCGCGGCAAAAACCAAGGCGTTCCCCACATTGGCAACGATGTGTGGATAGGTCCCAACGCCGTTGTGGTAGGAAACATCAAAATTGGGAACAATGTACTGATTGCTCCTAATGCGTACGTCAACGTCGATGTTCCGGACAACTCTGTAGTGATTGGCAACCCCGCTCAAATCACAGCAAACCGCGACGCAACAGAGGGTTACATCAACAATAAAATCTAACAAAATGCCAAATAGCTACCTCAAAATTTTCGAAAATAACGCAAAATGGATTCAGGAAAAACTTGGCGAAGATGCCGACTTTTTTAAAAAACTGGCGAGCGGACAAAAACCCGAATACCTTTACATTGGCTGTGCTGACAGCAGGGTAACCGCGGAGGAACTGATGGGGATGAAGCCCGGCGAAGTTTTTGTACACCGAAATATTGCCAATATCGTAAACACCCTCGACATGAATTCTACCGCCGTTATACAGTATGCGGTGGAACACCTTAAAGTAAAACACATCATCATTTGCGGGCATTATGGTTGTGGTGGAGTGAAAGCGGCCATGACGCCACAGGATTTGGGGCTGCTTAACCCTTGGCTTCGACTCATTCGTGACGTGTACCGTCTTCATCAAAAGGAACTTGACGCCATTGAAAATGAGCATGAACGCTACAACAAATTGGTGGAACTCAATGTGCAGGAGCAGTGCATTAATGTAATTAAGATGGCAGCCGTGCAAGAAAGGTATATTTTGGAAGAGTATCCGTTGGTGCATGGTTGGGTATTCGATTTGGAAACCGGCAAACTCATTGACTTGGAAATAGATTTCGAAAATATATTGAAAGATATTCAAAAGGTGTATGACCTCACTAATTCCGAGTGGGTAATGAACCGGAAAAAATAACCCTCCCAACATGACTACTTTATAGATTTTTAATATTAATTATTGTTAATATTTAGATAAATTCTATCACTCGGCTTGTTTTTTGAATCGTGAGTTTTTATATTTGCCTCTTGTAAAAAAGAAAAAACACTGAAAAACTTCTGTAACATATTGGTTTTGATAATCTTCATCAATTTTATGGCTTTACCAAGTATTGCCACGTTGTTGGATTTTAAAATACCACAAACCAATGTGATTATTTCGGAAGAAGAAACACATTCTCCCTCTTTTGTTGTGTACGAAAAAGCAATTCCTAAAATGCTGGATGTGCACGAGTTTGTTAAGTTTTTTGAAACAGGTTCTTCCGACAGACCCTTTGTTCTTACCGATGATGGACCGCATCTTTCGGTACACTCCACTATTATTTCTCCTCCTCCCGAGGCATAACTGATTTCTTCTCGTGGATCATTATTGACTTTTCTCGTAGAGATTCGTCACAATGCTCTGGTTTATAATCTGTTAATTTTCAATCCGTTGCAGCAGTATTGATCATTCAAATGATCGCTGACTGACATTCAAAACTATTTTCAACAAAATGAAAAAAGCAAAAAACTTAATGGGAGGAATTAAAGAAAATTTCTCCTCTGGTATGGTTGTATTCTTAGTAGCACTACCACTTTGTTTAGGCATCGCCCTCGCCTCTGGTGCACCTCCATTATCAGGTGTTATCGCAGGTATCATCGGTGGTATCGTTATCGGTACAATCTCCAATTCCAATATTTCAGTTTCCGGGCCGGCCGCTGGTTTAGCCGCCATCGTACTATCAACAATTACCGACTTGGGAGCTTTCGAACTTTTCCTTTGCGCAGGTCTCATTGCCGGAATCCTTCAGCTGATCCTGGGCTTCATAAGAGCAGGAAGTATATCCAATTACTTTCCCAATTCTGTGATAGAAGGAATGTTGGCAGGAATTGGTATCATTATCATCCTGAAACAACTTCCGTATGCAGTGGGTTACAATAGTGAAAATTTCAGCAGCGAGGTCGTTTTTCAGAATGGCTATACATTCGCTTCTATTCTTAAATATTTAACAGCTGTTGTTTCATCCATTCATCCGGGAGCAGTGATCGTTACCGCAGTATCTATCGCCATTCTCATCACGTGGGATCATATACCGGCTCTTAAAAAACTGAGATTATTGCCCGGTGCATTGGTCGCCGTAATTGCAGGAATATTGCTTAATGCTGCTTTTATAGCAATGGGGAGTTCGCTTGCCATTAGTTCTGATCATTTGGTGACCCTGCCTGTACCCAAAACAGCACAAGATTTTGCCGCATTGCTTACAATGCCCGATTTCGCAGGATTCATGAATCCTAAAGTATGGATTGCAGGGGCAACCATTGCCATTGTCGCCTCTATTGAAACACTGCTTTGTATAGAAGCATCGGATCGCCTCGATCAGCAACGCCGCATTACCGATACCAACCTTGAACTTCGTGCCCAAGGAATTGGTAACATGGCCAGTGCACTAATCGGTGGTTTACCTATTACCTCGGTGGTGGTAAGGAGTTCTGCCAATGCCAATGCGGGTGCCACCAGCAAGATTTCTGCCATTATTCACGGTGTTTTACTTTTGGCCTGCGTACTTATACTGCCTGTTATTCTTAATTTAATTCCCTTAGCAACCTTGGCTGCAGTGTTACTATTAGTGGGGTACAAGCTTGCAAGTCCGGTGAAAATAAAACATTTTTTACGGAAAGGGAAATTCCAGTATATCCCATTTCTGGCCACCATTTTTGCCGTAGTATTTACGGATTTGCTAACTGGTGTTGCCATCGGAATGGCAATTGCTATTTTTTATGTCTTGCAGGGAAATATGAAGCGCGCCTACTACTTCAGCCGCGAAGAGCTGGAAGATGCAGATGCTATCACCTTGAAACTGGCAGAAGAAGTTTCGTTTCTCAATAAAGCGGCTATCAAGAAAACACTGAAGAATATACAGTCTAATTCTAAAGTGATTATTGATGCGAAGGGAACTTCATACATCACCTCAGATGTTTTAGAAATGATTCAGGACTTTGCCAATATCAGAGCCAAGGAAGAAGACATTCAGGTAGAACTCATCGGCTTCCGTACCAATTATTCAGACTACGCACAAAACCATCATTCGCATGTGACCATTGATCACCGGCGCGCGATGTAATTAAAACAAACATTCTTCATTCTATATTAGATCACTGCGACCGTAATTCGGTTACGGCGCAGTGTTTTTTAGTCAAAATTTTAAATAAAATTAAATGAAAGCACATACTTCAGAAACACAATCATCAATTACTCCGGACAAAGCCATTCAGTTTTTAAAAGAAGGCAACCAAAGATTTGTCAACAACCTTAAAATCAACAGAAATTTATTAGAACAAGTGAACGACACCACCGAAGGACAATGGCCTTTTGCAGTGATCCTCAGTTGCATTGACAGCAGAACATCGGCTGAACTCATTTTCGATCAGGGTTTGGGCGATATTTTCAGCATCAGAATTGCAGGAAATTTCGTGAATCAGGACATCCTAGGTTCCATGGAATTTGGCTGTAACGTAGCGGGTTCCAAGCTTATTGTCGTTTTAGGACACAGCAAATGCGGAGCGCTAAAAGGCGGTTTGGATTCTGCAAAAATAGAACCCCTCGGGATGGACAACCTGAATCATTTGGTTTATCATTTCCACGATTGTATCGACGAAATCATCAAAGTGGATGAAGAGCGCTCTTCTAAAAATGAAGATTTGCTGGAGCGCCTTAACATCTGCAACGTAAAGCGAAGCATAGAAGACATTCGACACCAAAGTACTACCTTAAGAAACCTGGAAAAAGAAGGTAAAATAAAAATTGTGGGGGCCAACTACTGCGTCGAGAGCGGCGAAGTAACCTGGCTGTAAAACTACTTACCGTTAAATGAGCTCATCGTATTGTTGATGCCCGCAAACACAAATGAAAGGCATGCCTGAGAAAACTTTTCGACCCGTTCGGAAAGTTTTTCTTTTTCATCATCGTTCCATTTTCCCAACACATAATCGATTTGTTTGCCCTCGGAAAAATCGGCGGAGATGCCAAATCTTAGCCGTGCGTAATTTTGGGTTTGCAATTCCTCCTGAATGTTTTTTAGCCCATTGTGGCCCGCATCAGAACCTTTAGCTTTCATGCGCAGGGTGCCAAAAGGAATCGCTAAATCATCGCTCACGATGAGTATATTTTCTAATGGAATTTTTTCTTTTTGCATCCAGAATTTCACTGCTTTACCAGAAAGGTTCACATAAGTGTCGGGTTTCAGAATGAACACTTTACGTCCTTTGTATTTTCCTTCGGCAAGCCAGCCAAAATTGCAGGATTTAAAAGGGGCATCAAGCTTTTCCGCCAAATGATCCACAACTTTAAACCCGACATTATGCCGGGTTTCCGTGTATTCTTCTCCTTTGTTGCCAATACCTACAATTAAGTACTTCATGAATAAAGTTTATTGGTACGTATATTTAATGCTGGATTTATCATCACCTGTTGTGGTCACCACATAATTTTCGCTGTCGTAAGTATGGGTATAGCTTACCAGTTCCTCGGTATTATCGTCATTGGTGGTTTTCACTTTAACCATATTACTTGCTGAAAGAAAAGCCGCTCCCTGCGGCGCAATTCCTGCCATATAAAGTGCAAATTCTTGTGGGAGTAATTTGTAGGCAGAATTCTTGTCATCATAAGAAATTTCTAAGATGATCGGCAACGGGTTCATTACCAAAGTACCATCGGGTAAATATGTTCCTCCTCTAGAAACCATTTTCACCATATTTTCGCCTGAAAATTGATAGGTCGTTTCCAGGTATGTTTTAACAGGAAGCGGCACGGAGTATTCTTGGATCGAGACTGCTTTTGAAAGTTTACCACCGGCGTAAGTATAAGTGCTTGTAATGTTTGCAACTCCACCCGCCATTTTTGTAGTCATTTTCGAGACCGCACCATTGGTATATTCTAATGTGGAAACCTGTCCGTCATTTACAATTTTAGAAATTTTATTATTGCTGTTGTACTCGAAGTTAGTGACGCCCGAATCATCACTATATGAAATGACCTTACTTCCGGAGTAGTTAAAAACTGCTTCCTGATCTTCCCACTGACCATTGTCATCCAGTGCATGCGAATTGATCTTCTTTAACAATCTTGAACTGGTGCCTCCGTTTTCGCCAGGTGGATTGATACCATTGAGTAAATCTCCGTTTTCTGCCCTGCTTGGTTCACAAGAGAAAAAGAAAACAAGCGCTAATAGCAATCCAAGAATGGTATATGATTTTTTCATGATCTGAAAGTATTTTTGCAAAAGTACTCTTTTTTACAAAATAATAGCTGTTCCTATTTAAGGGTTCAAGATTCTTGAAAGCAATCCATTGACCTCATCCACACTCTTCACATTATCTTTGCGCATCATCAGTTGGTTGTTTTTTTCTTTCAGCGTGGCTTCCGTCGGGTGTTGGGTTAGGTAGGCAATAATAGCTCGAAACCGATCGCTTTGGTAAAATTTATCCTGCGGATTGGATGGGAAATACCCCAGAAAAACGCCATTCTTCACCACCAGTTTTTCAAAGCCGATAGAAGCGGCAATCCATTTTAACTCCACCGATTTCAAAAGATTTGTCGCTTCTTGCGGCAATGCTCCGAAACGATCCTCAAGTTCATTTTTAAAATGATTCAATGCCGGTTGATCTTCAATTTCTGCCAACTTCTGGTAAAGCGATAAACGCTCTTCAATATTCGTCACATACGAATCTGGCAACATCAGCTCCAGATCGGTATCAATGTTCACTTCCTTATTCGATTTGAAAAGCTTCTTACGATCTTCTTCATTGCTAAAAAGCTCATCAAAGTCTTCCTCATTTTGAAGTTCTTCCAATGCTTCCTGCATAATTTTCTGGTAAGTATCGAAGCCCATTTCATTAATGAACCCACTTTGCTCACCACCCAGCAAATCGCCTGCTCCACGAATTTCTAGGTCTTTCATCGCAATCTGGAAACCACTTCCCAGATCCGAAAACTGTTCGATGGCTTCTAACCTTTTACGTGCATCGGCTGTCATCATATCAAACGGCGGCGTGATCAAGTAACAGAACGCCTTCCGTTTACTTCGCCCCACCCTTCCGCGCATCTGGTGCAAATCTGCCATCCCGAATCTTTGTGCATCGTTGATGAAAATTGTATTGGCATTGGGAACATCTACACCACTTTCAACAATAGTGGTTGACACCAATACATCATACTTACCGTCCATAAAATCGAGCACATTTTGCTCCAGCTGTTTCCCTTCCATTTGGCCATGACCGGTAATTACTCTTGCATCCGGCACCAAACGCTGAATCATCCCGGCAATATCTTTCAGGTTTTCTATTCTGTTATTGATAAAATACACCTGCCCATCCCGCTGAATTTCATAAGAAATCGCATCGCGCAGAATCTCTTCATTAAACCCTACAATCTTTGTATCTACGGGCTGCCTGTTGGGCGGTGGTGTTTTAATGACCGATAAATCCCGAGCAGCCATCAGCGAAAACTGAAGTGTTCTCGGTATGGGCGTCGCCGTGAGCGTAAGGGTATCAATATTATTTTTGAGTGTTTTGAGCTTATCTTTTACCGACACACCAAATTTATGCTCTTCATCAATGATCAAAAGTCCTAAATCCTTGAACTTAACGCTGCTGCCTACCAACTGGTGGGTTCCAATCACGATATCGATTTTTCCGTTTTTTAGTCCTTCAATGGTTTCTGCTTTTTGTTTGGCAGTACGAAAACGGTTCATATAAGCAATATTCACAGGAAAATCCTTGAGACGCTCCATAAAACTCCGGTAATGCTGAAAGGCCAGAATTGTTGTAGGCACAAGGACGGCGACTTGCTTACCGTCGGTTGCTGCTTTAAATGCTGCACGAATTGCAACCTCTGTTTTGCCGAATCCTACATCGCCACAAATTAGCCGATCCATCACGGTATCGTTTTCCATGTCTTTCTTTATGTCGGCTGTCGCTTTTTCCTGATCGGGTGTATCCTCATACACAAAACTCGCTTCCAATTCATTCTGTAAATAAGAATCTGGGGCAAATGCGAAACCTTTTGTTGTTTTACGTTGGGCATAAAGCTTAATTAAATCAAAAGCAATCTGCTTTACTTTTGCCTTTGTTTTCTGCTTTAAAGACTTCCATGAAGAGGAACCCAGCTTAGAAAGTACAATCTCTTTTCCATCGGGACCATTGTATTTTGAGATTTTATGCAGCGAGTGAATCGACACATACAACAAGTCGCCATTTTTATATACCAGTTTGAAACATTCTTGAATCTTGCCATTGTTGTTTACCTTCACCAATCCCATAAACTTCCCGATGCCGTGGTCGATGTGGGTAATATAGTCGCCCACTTTCATCTGCATTAAATCTTTCAGGGTAAGTTGTTCCGACTTGGCAAATGCATTTTTGGCTTTAAACCTTTGGTAACGATCAAAAATTTGATGGTCAGTATAAACCGCAATTTGATGGTCAGCATCAACAAAACCGGCATGAAGCTCTGATTTGAAGGACTTAAAAGGAATATTCTTTTCCATATCCTGAATGATTGCTTCCAGCCGTTGTTGCTGTTTCTCTGTAGAAAAAGAAATCCACAGGTCCATTCCATCCTCTTTCTTCTGTTCCAAATCCTCAATCAAAAGCTGAAAATTCTTGTTGAATGAAGGTTGTGCCGTTTGATGAAGTTGAACTTCTGTCACCGGCTCAGAAGTTTTGATTGACAATACTGCTTGCTGCGAAAAATCAACCCACCTAAAGTTTTTTAAATCGTTTTTAAAATCATCTTCTGACACAAAAAGTTCTGCCGGCATTTGGTGCTGAATATCTTTACTTAGCGTTGAATATTTATCTAACGCTTTTTCGTAGAAGTTACCGATGATATTGCTGCCAAGCGAGGCATTTTTCGTAATGACCACGAGGTTTTGAGGCGCCAATTCAAACAGAGAAACTTTTCTTCCCAACACGGAAAAATTCATATTGGAGACCAACTGAAACTCATCCACTTTTTCTTTTGACAATTGCGTTTCAATATCAAATGTTTTGATGCTTTCTACCTCATTTCCAAAGAACGTAATGCGATAAGGTTCTTCCGCAGAATAAGAAAAAACATCAGCAATGCCCCCTCTTACGGAGAACTCGCCAGGTTCAGAAACAAAATCAACCGAATTAAAATGAAACTTATTCACTAATTCCTCCGAGAAATCAAACCCCAGAGAAGTGCCTGTTTTAATGGTATGCGAAATCGCCTTAAAATCCTCCTTCTTCATCACTTTTTCAGCCAATGAGGAAAATGGAGCCACCATGACCTGAGGTTTTTTATTTCGGTGAATATTGCTAAGCACTTCGGTTCGCAATACTAAGTTAGCATTCTGGGTTTTCTCCGTTTGATAAGGTTCCAGATGCGTTGGCGGAAAATAAAGAACATTTTCCTTCCCCAACAAATCTTCCAGTTCGGCGGTAATATAAAGTGCATCTTCTTTATCATCCGTAAGAAACAGCACCGAATTTTTCTGTGTCAGGAAAAGTTCTGCCGCAAAAACAGAAGGAGAAGATCCAGCAAAACCGCGCACAGAAACATGTTGATGCGTATTAATGGTATTGAAAATCTCTTGCCCAAATTCTTTCCTCAGCATATCGGGCAAGAAATTTTCATTGATTTTTTTTAACTGCATAGATGGAGAATGATTAATTATATCTCGAAAAAATTAAACGACAAAAGCGGTTTTGGAGCACCCTCCGAAACCGTTTTTAGACTTTGCAAAGATAAGGAAATCTGCACAAAAGGGAAGTAGCCGCAAGGTCAATCAAACTCTTAATCTTTTCTTAACTGTAATAAATTTTAGTTAAACTTGCACCGTATCCTCCGCCGAATGAGACAAATAACTAATTTTACTTCAGCAAAAATTTTTATATTTAATAAAATTAACTCAGCACAATGAAAAAATTCCTTACCGCGCTTTCTGTAGTTTTAGGACTCGGATTAGCCAGTGCACAACAAGTGCAACCCGCTGCCTCCGCAGCAAAAGCTGTTCCTACAGCAAAAGCCGAAGCTCAAAAAGAGCCCAAAGCCGCAGTTGCAGCCAAACCTGCCGTAGTAATGAAAAAAGACGGCACGCCCGACAAACGGTACAAAGCCAACAAACACCTTAAAAAAGATGGCACGCCGGACAGAAGATACAAAACCAACTAAGCAGGTATCTTTCGAACAATGCACAACCTTACAGCCAACTGTGAGGTTTTTTCTTACCTTTAGGCAAAAAATGTAATGAAGGTTTTTCATTCCCTGATTCTGCTGTTTTGTTGTGCCTTAATGAGTTGCAACCGAGCCAATCCCGACGATTCCCGAGCGTATATCGAAGGAAAAATCAGGGGATCGCAAATGATTCTCACGGAACAGCAAATAAAAATCGTCAGCAACACTACCGTCATCGCCGAAACTTTTCCCGACGGTTCCGGGAGCTTTGTGCTTTCGGGTCCTTTGCTTTCCAAATCCTATTCGCTGGTGCTGCCCAAAAAAGTAAAATCGTTCAGTGCATCAAAAAGTGGCTGCACCATAGCACCAAACGGCAAGGAAATCCTTATTCCTGAAGGTAACACTTACCTTATCTTTAATGAAATTATCCTGGAATGATGAAGCAGCTTACAGTTTTTTTTCTCTGCGCATCGGCGATTTTGCTGGCACAAAAAAAGAAAAAATTTGATATGGATGTGGTTTCAAATATAGAGGCAAAAGCAATCGTCATGAAACCTTTTGGCCATAACACCTATGCCAAAGACTTGGAAACATTTTATGGATTTGGATTTGGCGGGAACCTGATGACGCCACTAAATTTCGGGATCGGGATTGAGTATAACCTTCTGCTTTCGAACGTGAAACTGGGGCACGAAAATAAGTATGGCAGCATCAGCTCGCCCAAGATTCACAATTTCGATTTTTTCCTTACCCACCGGGATCAACTCTCGGAAGATTTTTCGATAGAAGAAATGGTAGGTTACAGTTATTATTTGATGAGCAATGTGTACACCTACGATCAAAATCAAAATAGTAGAATTTCTGGAAGTGGATTGAATCTGGGTGGAAAATTTCTTTACACATTGGATCGAGAAGGCATACAGCAATTCTATTTTTCGGCAAAGGTTAATTTTTATTATTCTGGGGTTTTTAATGAAAACACTGATATTCAGAATTATTACAACCGATCCGTCTTTGTAAGTGGTGGCATTGGTTACCGATACAATTTCTAAAAAAATGAATTTTTGACTTTTCTGCTGGCGCAATCGGTCACTTTCAGGCATTCTCTGATTTTTTCATCATTAAAAAAAGTGGAAAAGAGCTTATATTATGAATTTGTACGCTTTTTTTTTTATGTAAATTTGCCTTATGATAGGATTCATCAAGAAACATATTGCCTTGTTTTGGGCGAAAAAACACGTGCAGCAAACGGCGCAGTTCAAAGAAAATGCAATAGAAGATCAGGAGAAACTTTTGATTGAGTTAGTCCATACCGCCGAAAAAACATTATTTGGCAGAGAACATCACTTTGAGGAAATTAGAACCATCTCCGATTTTCAGCAGCGTGTTCCTATTGGTGATTACGAGTCGCTGAAACCCTACATCGAAAGGGTAAAAAAAGGTCAGCGCGACATCCTTTGGCCCGGAACTCCAGACTATTTTGCAAAAACATCGGGCACCACTTCAGGATCCAAATACATCCCTATTTCCAAGGAAGGAATGCCTTTTCAAATCGGTGCTGCGCAGAGTGCCATATTTCATTACATCAACCAGAAAAATAATGCTGACTTTGTCAACGGTAAAATGATTTTTCTACAAGGAAGTCCGGAACTGGAAGAAGTAAACGGCATTAAAACCGGTCGGCTTTCTGGTATTGTGGCGCATCATATTCCTAATTATTTACAAAAAAACCGCTTGCCGAGCTGGGAAACCAACCTCATCGACGATTGGGAAACTAAAGTGGATGCCATCGTAAAAGAGACCGAAAAACAAGACATGACCCTTATTTCGGGTATTCCGCCTTGGCTGATTATGTACTTCGAAAAGTTAATTGAGCGAAATGGAAAAAAAATCACCGAGCTCTTCCCGCATCTGCAACTCATTATCACGGGTGGTGTTAATTATGAGCCGTACCGCGAAAAAATGAATGAGCTGTTAGGGAAAAAAATCGACACAATACAAACATTTCCTGCAAGCGAAGGTTTCTTCGGATTTCAGGACGATTACACCAAAGAAGGCCTGCTGTTGCTCACCAATCATGGGATATTTTATGAATTTGTACCGCTGGATTCTTACGGAAAGCCCGATGCGCCACGATTAACCTTGCGTGATGTGGAGCTGAACAAAGATTATGCGCTGATCCTCACGACCAATAGCGGACTTTGGGGTTATTCTATTGGGGATGTGATCCGGTTTATTTCGAAAGCACCTTACCGCATTTTGGTTTCTGGCAGAACAAAACACTACACTTCAGCATTTGGCGAGCATGTTATTGCGTTTGAAGTAGAAGAAGCCATGAAAGCTACAGTAGAAAAATTTACGGCACAGATAACTGAATTTCATCTTGCGCCACAAGTGAACCCAACTGAAGGTTTACCTTATCACGAATGGCTGATTGAATTTGAAAAAGAGCCCGAAAATATAGAAGATTTTCGTAAAAATTTAGACGAAGAAATGCGGAAGAGAAACACCTATTATAATGACCTCATCACGGGTAATGTACTGAAACCTTTAGTAATCAGGAGACTGCAAAAAAATGCATTTCAGCAGTATGCAAAATCGGAAGGAAAACTTGGGGGACAAAATAAAATTCCGAGACTCGCCAACGATCGGAAAATTGCAGATTATCTGATGAAACTCACCATTTTGTAATCGCAAAAATGTTCATTAAAATAGCAGGAAACCAGATTCAATTAATACTAAGATGAATGGCACTTTACTGTATTTTATTTTTTATCAGTGCGCCGACATCGACTTTAACCCGATCACCGAACCAATAAGAGTGCACACAAAAAACAGGCGCCAAAATGTGGCAGGTTCTTTAAAAATAAAAATCCCAGCCAATACGCCACCCACTGCACCAATGCCCGTCCAAACTGCATAAGCGGCACCAATGGGTATTGGGTTATTTCCGTAAGAAATGGCTTTGTACATCAGAAACATGCTTACAAAAAGTGAAATGACAAAACCGGTCCACCACAACCAACTTTCTTTACCCGATGTTTCCTGCGCTTTGCCAAGGCAGGTAGCAAATCCAGTTTCGAAAAGTCCGGCGATAATGAGGATAATCCAATTCATAAGTTGATGTAATAGGAAGTTAAAAATACAACATTTAAAAAAGTTCGTTCGGCACCCACATCAAAAGAAGATGGACGACCGAGGAAATTAATAATTCATTTTGCGCAGCTTTGGTACTGTGGTTCCCACGATTAGCGCCACAAGCAACGTCATGGTTCCGCCAAAAACAACCGATCGAACAACACCGAGCAATTTGGCAGCAAGTCCGCTTTCGAACTGACCCATTTCGTTGCTCGACATGATGAAAATTGAATTAACACTAAGTACCCGGCCACGAATGTAATCCGGCGTTTTCAACTGCACAATGGTACCACGTATAACCACCGAAATACCGTCGAGCATTCCGCTAAGCATCAATAAACCAAAAGATAACCAATAGAACTTAGACCATCCGAAACCAATAATACACAAACCGAAACCAGCCACTGCAACCAGCAAAATTTTACCCTGATTTTTCCTCAACGGTACAAAAGCCAGGAACGCAATAATACACATCGAACCAATATCCGAGGCAGCATTCAGCAAACCAAAACCTTCTGAGCCCACTTTTAAAATATCCGTTGCATACACCGGAATCATCGCGACAGCCCCACCAAAAAGCACCGCAAACATATCTAAGCAAAGTGCTCCTAGAATCTCTTTGGTTTTATAGATGTAAGCAATTCCTTCTCGCATGCTTTCCATCACATTCATCTTCTTGGCCGTATTTTCGGAGTGGTAACGATTTAATGTCCAGAAGAATAGAGACGAAAAAAGCATTAAACCCACCACCACCAAAAGGGTTCCCGAGATGTCAATCCAATGAATCATAAAACCTCCTAAAGCATGGCCTGCCACCGAAGCTGTAAGAAATGTGCCTTGGTTAAGCGTAATGGCGTTGGGCAACTTCTCCCTTGAGACAATACTTGGGATCAGGGAAGGAATAACCGGCCCCAAAAAAGCCCTGCAAAAACCAGTAAGAAAAATAATGGCATAGATGAAATAGGTAATGTGCCTATTGTCTAAATGCAGCATGCTACTTCCGTAAAAAGCGGGAATCGTTAGAAGCGCAATGAGGGCCACATACATATAATTGCAAATGAGCAACAATCTCTTTTTTTCGCTATTATCAACAACATGACCGGCGTACAAAGCCGTCGATACGGCGGGGATGACTTCCGACAAACCGATTAAACCAATAGCGAAAGGATCGTGAGTCAATTGATAAATCCACCAACCCATGGTGGTTGCCAACATTCGGAAAGATAAAACCAGGAAAAAACGACCGGTCATCAAGTTTCGGAATTCACGAATCCTGAGGGTTTGAATGGGCTCTAATGAAAACATTCTGCAAAAGTAAAACATTGCATCGATTAATCTTGATCATGGCTTTAAAAAATCCATGAAGTGCAATGGGTCAGTCAATAAAATAGCTGCCAACTTACCAACATATTAACAATTTGACAATCAGTTTTTTAATCCTATAATTGATTGTACTGTTGATTACTCACTTCAAAAAAACATCAAAAAAGTTTACCTTTGTACGATGACGCAGAAGGAGACACTTTCATCTTTAACCCATGGCAATTTCGCACAAGAACTCTCGATTTCCGATGGTAAAATGCCGCCCAACGCGGTAGATTTCGAAAAGCTGGTCATCGGCACATTTCTTATCGACAAAAAAGGGCTGGATCACTCAATCGATCTGCTGAAAGCTGATGTGTTTTATGACCCTCGGCACCAGGAAATATTCACTGCGATATTGAAGTTGTTTGAAGGCAACCATCCGATCGATTTAATGACCGTTATCCAGGAACTGAAAAGAACCGATCGGCTCGGTTTTGCAGGTGGTGACCACTACATTATTGATTTAACGATGAGTGTATCATCCAGTGCACACATCGAATATCATGTTCGGGTGATTCTGGAGAAATTTATTTTGCGAAGCTTGATTAATGTTTCTGCCAATGTAATCGACAGTTCATACAAGGAATCCACAGATGTTTTTGAACTCCTCGACAAAGCCGAACAATCTTTCTTCGAGATCACCAACGGAACCATTAAAAAAGGGTTCGATACCGCCAACTCATTGGTAAAACAGGCCATTGAAACCATTAAATCGCTAAGAGACAAAGAAGGACTTTCGGGTATTCCGTCAGGATTCAAAGATATTGACAAGGAGACCGGTGGCTGGCAAAATTCAGACCTCATCATCATTGCAGCAAGACCGGCGATGGGTAAAACCGCTTTTTTGCTTTCTATGGCACGAAATATCGCGGTGGAACACAAAATTCCATTGGCCCTGTTCTCTTTAGAGATGGCCTCGGTGCAGCTTATTACCAGAATGATTGCATCAGAAACAGGTATTTCATCCGAAAAACTTAGGAAAGGTCAAATGACCAATGATGAATGGCAACGGCTCTTCAACAATGTTTCTGAGTTGGAAAACGCACCACTCTACATCGATGAAACACCCTCGCTTTCGGTATTCGATTTTCGGGCAAAATGCCGACGTTTGGTGATGCAGCATGGCGTAAAGATCATCATGGTCGATTACCTGCAGCTAATGACTGCCAACTCGGGAAAAGGCGGCGCAGGAAACCGTGAGCAGGAAATTGCGACCATTTCAAGATCCTTAAAAGCAATTGCCAAAGAACTCAATGTTCCGGTTATTGCGCTCTCTCAGCTCTCACGAAGCGTGGAAACCCGCCCTGGAAAAAGACCACAACTTTCGGATCTGCGGGAATCTGGAGCCATTGAGCAGGACGCCGATATTGTTTCATTCATCTTCAGACCAGAATATTACAAAATTACCACTTGGGATAACGATGAAGATGGTGCTGAAACCTCCACCGAAAACCAAGCAGAGCTCATCATTGCTAAACATAGAAATGGCGCCACCGCGGATGTGCGAATGTCATTCTATAAAAATATTGCCAAGTTTGCCGACCTCGATTTATTTGGCAATGGATATGGTTATCAGCCATCCAACTTCGCACAGCAGGAAGAACCAAGCGGTTTCGACAGGATTAAAACAACCATTGATCCCGGTGCTGCGTTCGACTTGCCCAATAAGCAGAACCTTTCCGGCTCTTCGATGAATGATTTGGATGATGATGACGATTTTGCCTATTAAACCAATACTATTCAATACTTTACGTAGGCGATCTCCATGAAAATTGAAATCTATACCGACGGTGCCTGCAGCGGAAACCCCGGAAAAGGTGGTTATGGCATTGTGATGAAAGTTCCCGAGAAGAATTACGAAAAACAATATGCTAAGGGTTTTCGGCTCACCACCAATAACCGAATGGAATTACTTGCCGTGATTACTGCGCTGGAAAAATTAAAATCACCCGACAACGACATCCACATCTACACCGACAGCAGATATGTTTCCGACGCCATTAACCAAAAATGGATTTACGGCTGGATTAGAAAAGGATTTAAGAATGTAAAAAATCCTGATCTGTGGCAACGCATGATTCCGCTAATTCAACTTCACCAACCCACTTTTCATTGGGTGAAAGGCCATGCCGGACATCCTGAAAACGAAATCTGCGACCAACTCGCAGTAAAAGCCGCGGCGTCAGAAAAATTGGAAACTGACACCTTTTTCGAACAGCAGAGAGATGGCGGACTGTTTTGAGTGCAACTACAAAGCGACAAAAATTTTATTTCAAGAAATCTTCGAGGCATCGGTTGTACAGCATCCATCAATATAATATTGAGCATTACCCATGATGACTGTGCTGCACTTTTATTATATTTGTTAGATGAATTACATTGAATCTTTACAAAAGCGGTATTCCGTTAAAAAGTTTGATGCAACACAAAAAGTGGCTCCCGAAATTTTAGATAATATTTTGGAGGCAGGGCGACTTTCTGCAAGCTCGCTGGGATTGCAACCTTATAAAATTTACGTGATTGAGCATCCTGATATTTTGAACAAACTTCAGGAAGCATTCTATAATCCGTCTCAAATTTCCACTTGCTCGCACCTGATTGTCATTGCAGCAAAACGCGATATCGAAGAAGAGTATGTTGACGGTTATTTTCGCCATATCAGTGATGTGCGCAATGTTACTCTGCAACAATTAGAAGGGTTTCGCAACAGCATTATGAGCTTTCGAGATACCATTGAAAAAGAACATTTATTGCATTGGAACGAAAAGCAGGCGTATATCGTTTTAGGAAATCTTATGTTTGCTGCCGCATTAGAAAATGTGGATTCTTCTCCGATGGAAGGTTTCCGACCCGAAGTAATCGTGGAAACTTTAGGGCTGGATCCCGAAAAAGAAAAAGTAAGTGTCACTTTGGCTTTAGGATACCGTGATGCCAAAGACCCTTATCAACAAATGAAAAAAGTACGAAAACCGGGCGATAAACTTTTCAAATATATGTAGAGCCGGCTTAAATTTTACCGAAATTTATTATTACAGCGCTTAAAAAACCTTTCCAACGCCTATTACAAAATCGCAAATGAATAAAACTTCACAAAGCCCAATGATCAAGGCAGACGTACTGGTCATCGGTTCCGGAATTTCGGGGCTTTCTTATGCCATCAAAATTTCGCAGAAAATGCCTGATGCCCAAATCATCATTGTCACCAAAGCTGATGAAGACGAGAGCAATACCAAATACGCACAAGGCGGTTTGGCGGTAGTAACCGACTTTGATAAAGATAATTTCCAGAAACATATTGATGACACCATGCGCGCCGGCGATGGCGAGAACAATCTTGATGTGGTGAAAATGGTCATTGAGGAAGGGCCCAATCGTTTTAGGGAATTGGTGGAATGGGGAACACATTTCGACCAAGAAAAAGACGGCGATTTCAAGCTTGGCAGAGAAGGTGGCCACACCGAAAACCGCATCGTTCATCATAAAGATATTACCGGTGCCGAAATTGAGCGCGCCCTTTTAGCCACCATTAAAAAGTCGGCCAACATCGAAATAATGGCCCACCATTACGTCATTGATCTGATTACCCAACACCACGTCCCCCATAAGATATTCGATAGCGACCAAATTGATTGTTACGGTGCCTATATTTTGGACGAGAAGCATAAAAAAATTAAAAAAATAACAGCCAAAATTACCTTGGTTGCTACCGGTGGTGCGGGGCATGTGTACAAGAACACGACCAATCCCATTATAGCGACCGGCGACGGGATTGCTTTTGTACATCGTGCGCGGGGCAAGGTATCCAACATGCAATACTACCAGTTTCACCCTACTGCTCTGTTTTCTAAAAGAGACGGAATGTTATTCTTAATCTCAGAGGCGGTGCGTGGCGACGGTGCAAAACTACGGCTAAAGAACGGTGAAAAGTTTATGCACAAATACGATGAACGTGAAGAGCTGGCTTCCAGAGACATCGTAGCCAGAGCAATCGATAACGAACTAAAAATTTCAGGTGATGAATATGTCGGTTTAGATTGCCGCGCGATGGATCACGAAAAATTCACTGATCATTTTCCCAACATCTACAGAAAATGCATGGATGAAGGCATTGATCCCTTTCAACAAATGATTCCTGTGGTGCCTGCTTGTCATTATTTAATGGGCGGCATTGATATCGATAAGGACGGACAAAGTTCCATCAAAAATCTTTTCGCAGTGGGCGAATGTACAAATTCCGGCCTCCATGGTGCGAATCGGCTGGCTTCAAATTCATTGCTTGAGGGTTTGGTGTTTGGCCACAATGCAGCCATGAAAACTATTGAACTACTGCACATTAACGATTTTAATTTCGACGATCTGAAAGCCATTCCCGAATGGAATGCAGAGGGCATGAAGATGATGGATGAAATGGTGATGGTCTCTTACCTTCGTCGCCAATTACAAGAAATGATGAGCGACTTGGTGGGCATTGTTCGCAGCAACGAAAGACTAAAACTTGCCAAGAAGAAACAAAGAGAAATCTACGAAGCCGTAACCGAACTGTACAACTACTCGATTATGTCGCCTCAGCTCTCGGAACTCAGAAACCTAGTGAACGTTTCTTACCTCATCATTAAACATTCTTTACAAATGAAAGAAAATAAAGGAAGCTTCTACAATAAAGATTTAGCACAGCAACCTTTAACAATATCGGAGAAATAAAAACAAAGATGGCATGAAAGCATGTCGTAACCAAACATAAATTTTTTATTAACGACCCTGCAAACCTTACACGTTTTAAAAAGCGATAGGGTTTCTTCAATTCCCCAAAAATGAAAAAACCACCCTACTTGACCAAAGAAGCCCTGAAAACCTTCATCAAAAGCGCATTAGAAGAAGACATCAAAGAAGGAGATCATTCTACACTATCCACTATTCCTAAAGATTTAAAACAAAAAGCCAAACTATTGGTAAAGCAAGATTGCATTTTGGCAGGAGTAGAACTTGCAGAAATCATTTTTCATACGTTTGACAAAAACCTTAAAGTAGAAGTCCTTATAAAAGACGGAGAAACTGCAAAAGTCGGCGATATTGCCTTCTATGTTGAAGGAAGCGCACGATCAATTCTTTCCACGGAGCGACTGGTTCTTAACTGCATGCAAAGGATGAGCGGAATTGCCACCATGACCCACGACTGGGATTCGCGACTCGTGGGCACCAAAACAAAATTACTGGACACAAGGAAGACAACCCCCAATTTCAGACTCTGCGAAAAATGGGCAGTAGCAATAGGGGGTGGAACCAACCACCGTTTCGGACTTTATGACATGATAATGCTGAAAGACAATCACATCGACTATAACGGAAGTATTACCAACGCCGTAAAGATGGCAAAAGAATATATTACCAAACTTAAAAAAACGCTAAAGATCGAGGTGGAAACGCGCAACCTTACAGAAGTGGAAGAAGCCGTAAAAGCTGGTGCAGACCGCATTATGCTCGACAATATGGACGTTGCCACCATGAAAAAAGCGGTGCTTCTCATTAAAGGAAAAGCAGAATCCGAAGCATCGGGCGGCATCACGCGCGAGATGCTGAAAAAAGTTGCAGCCACCGGCGTTGATTTTATATCAGCGGGCGCCTTGACGCATTCTGCTGAAAACATTGACTTGAGCTTGAAGGCGGTGAAGTAATGGAATTAACAAAAGTATAAATTAATTAGTTTTTTCTAATTAATCCTCAATAAGCACATTAAGCGCAAAAGATAAATTGTCAACATAAAAACATCATAATCAATACACTAGCAATAAATTTAACAAAATTTTAATTGTTAACAAATCGTTAATATTATATTGCTTTTTTAAGATTATTTTTGCAGAGTTAAAATTTTACATTTAATAATTGAATTGATATGAATTTAAATCCAATCAAAAAAAGGGTGTTAATTGCTGCGATTGCCTTCGCGGGATTTGGTGCCGTACATGCGCAGGTAACCACTAGTAACATGACCGGTATTGTGACCCAAGCGGATGGCAAAACCAACAGCGGGGCTACCATCACAGCAACGCATATTCCGTCAGGAACAGTTTACTCTGCAAAGGTGAATTCTTCAGGGAATTACAACCTTGCCAACATGCGTGTTGGTGGACCTTACAAAGTAGTTGTAGAACAAGCGGGTCACCAGCCACTCGTTTTTGAAGATTTGTACCTTGAACTTGGTCAGCCAATGGTTCTTAACGCCAAACTGGATGAAAAAACAACTAACATCCAAGAAGTTTTAATTACAGCAGGAGCCAACAGAAACGTGAATAAAACAGGAGCAGCCACCAATGTTGGTTTAAAACAAATTCAGGATTTGCCTCAAGTAACTAGAAGTATCACCGAATTTACAAGACTTACGCCTCAAGCTAATGGTAATGCTTTTGCAGGTAGAGATGGTCGGTACAATAACCTTCAGATTGATGGAGCAAACTTCAATAATGGATTCGGATTAAACACCAATCCTCTACCAGGAGGAAATGCACAACCGATTTCCTTAGACGCCATTCAGGAAATCTCTGTAAATATTGCTCCTTTTGACATTACACAATCCGGATTTACTGGAGCTGGTATCAACGCAGTTACAAAATCTGGTACCAACCAATTCCACGGATCGCTTTACGGTTACTACACTGGCAAAGAATTAACAGGTTGGAAAATTAATGGTGACGACCTTACTAAAGTTTCTGGAACCAAGCAAACCAATGGTTTAACGTTTGGCGGGCCGATTGTAAAAAACAAATTGTTCTTCTTCATCAGTGCTGAACGTGAGGAAGCAACAGGCGTAAATGCTTCTGGTGCTAACTTATGGACAGCTTCACAAAACGGAATTTCCAATGCTTCAAAGAATATCTCCCGAGTAAAAGAATCCGACCTTATTGCAGTTCAAAATCACTTGAGAACCGTGTGGGGATACGATCCAGGTAGATACCAAGGTTATGCGAATGAAGCGGTTCAGAATAGCGATAAACTATTGGCAAGATTGGATTGGAACATCAGCGATAAGCACAAGTTAGCGATCCGTTACAACATGTTAAAAGCAAACTCTAACTCAGTAGCTAACGCGAATTCTGGTCCTCAACCAAGATCATCTTGGGGAAGGGTAAGCGATAGAGCGATGACTTTTGAATATGGTAATTATGGAAATGAAAACACAGTACAATCACTCTCAGCTGAATTAAACTCAACTTTCAACAGCAGTTTATCCAACAAGTTCTTGTTTACCTACAGTAAAATGATAGACCCTAAGAGAACGACTCCATCCAGTACATTGTTCCCTTTCGTTGATATTTGGGATGGCTCTTCATCTGGTGGTAACTACATCAGTTTTGGTACTGAGTTGTTTTCCTACTTGAACGAGGTTCAAAACACTAATTATTCATTCATCAACAATTTAACCTATACAGTTGGTAAACATACCTTCGTAGGAGGTGCAGCTTTCGATTTACAAAAATTCGGAAACTCGTATACCAGAATGGGTACGGGTTATTATCGTTACGCATCGGTAGCAGACTTCCTTAAAACAGGAACAGCTGCTGAGGTTGCCCCAATTATGTTTGGTCTTACTTATCCATACGCTGGGCAAGATACATTTGCAAAAGTAAATTTTGGATTGCTTTCTGCCTATGTACAAGATCGTTATACAGTTAATGACAGACTTAACTTTACTATTGGTTTGCGTGCGGAATTGCCAATGTATATGAATGATTTAACACCAAACCCTTCTATTGATAACTTAACGCTCCTCGACATCAACGGAAATCCTAAAAACTATAATTCAGGTAATTGGCCAAAATCCAAAGTAACTCTTTCGCCAAGATTTGGTTTCAATTATGACGTGAATGGTGATCGTAGCTTGGTAATTCGCGGTGGAACAGGAATCTTCACAGGTCGTGTACCTTTCGTTTGGTTAACAAATATGCCAACCAACGCGGGAGTTCTGCAAAACACAATTGAACCCGGGGGATATTCGGAAGTTTCCCCTTGGATTGGTCAAGTAAGATTTCACCCAGAAGACATTTACTACTATGTAAATCACCCTATTTATTACACGAAAGACGGGAAACAAGTAACACCTTTTATTTCTTCTCCATCGGGAGGGGTGCCTTCATCCTTTGCATTGGTTGACGATAATTTCAAAATGCCTTCTGTATGGAGATCCAGCTTAGGAATTGACTTTAGAATCCCAGACAGCCCAATTACATTAAGCTCGGATATTCTCTATACCCGAGATGTAAATGCTGTTTTCCAGTTTGGAGCAAACAGAAAAGCATCTGACAATAAAATGACTTATGCAGGTGTAGATAGAGTTTATTATCCTAATGCAAAAGCTTACAGCTACAATACGGCAATAGGTCCTAACAGTGCTACTGTGTTGACCAATACCAACAGTAAAGGGTATGCATTCTCTGCAACGGTAGGAGCATCGCTAAGACCATGGCACGGACTTTCAGGATCTGCGTTCTATACCTATTCGAAAGCAGAAGAAGTTTCTGCAAATGCAGGATCAAGTGCTACATCTGCATGGGGCGGTTCACCAACTGTAGACACCCCTAATCAAGACTTCTTAAGTATTTCAGACTTTGCAGTTCCTCATCGTGTAGTAGCTAACGTTTCTTACGAATTGAAAAAGACAGGAACAACAATTGGTGTGTTCTATTCTGGATCTTCTCAGGGTAGATACTCTTACTACTACTCTAATGACGTTAATGGTGATGGTATTGCTAATGATTTGATGTACATTCCTGTTAACTCAGCCGATATGAAGTTTTCTGATATTACAACAGGATCGGGTGCAAGCGCAACAGTATTGTTCACTGCTCAACAGCAACGCGAAGCTTTCGATAGATTCATCGCAGACAATGGCCTTGAAGGTTACAGAGGGCAGATATTGCCTAGAAATGAATTTTTACTGCCTTGGTTAAACAGAGTTGATGTAAGAATTGCACAAAATATCGCAAGCGACATGATCAACAAAGGAGACAAAGTGCAAATCACCCTTGATGTGCTCAACTTTGGAAACTTACTGAACAGTAAATGGGGAGTGCGTGATACTAACGTAAGCCAATATGGCGCTGCTATTCTTTCAAGATTCGGTGCAGTAGATCCCAACCCTTCTTTCCAAATGTTGAGAGATGGTACCGAGCTGGTGAAAGCACCTTATAGAGCTGTTAGTACTACCGCAACTACTTGGACTGCAATGCTTGGTTTTAGATATTCCTTCTAACAAACGAAGTAAACAAATATTAAAACTAATCAAAATCCCGGCAATCGTCGGGATTTTTCTATCTTTGCATTTCACCATTAAAAAAATAATTATGGATTTCAGTTTGATGCTCAACGCACACCGCGGATTTGCTTATCTTATTCTGCTATGTTCCGGCTTGTTCGTTATTGCTCTTCTTGCAGCAATGTTCGGTTATTCTGGTAAAATTTCTGGTTTTTTAAGAAAATCAACGCTTTTCACAATGATTTTTTTCCACATTCAGGCGCTTATCGGCTTGGTTATGCTGTTCTTCTTTTCACCTGGTTTTAAAGCCGCTAAAGAAGCAGGAACTCTCATGAAAGATGCAGTTGCCAGAAATACTTATGTGGAGCACCCCACTGCCATGATTATCGCTGCAGTGCTACTCACCATCGTCAATAAAAAATTTAAAACCCACGATAAATTGCAAATGAGCTGGGTGATTATGGCTTTTGTTGCTTTGGCTTTTATGCTTTGGGCATTTCAGTGGGCACGACTTTTTGGTGCATAAATAATATTAATTCTACATTCAAGAGTATAAAATGAAAATAGCAGTGGTAGGCGCAACCGGAATGGTGGGCCAAGTGATGTTGAAAGTTTTGGAAGAAAGAAACTTCCCAGTAACAGAACTCATTCCTGTGGCCTCGGAAAAATCAGTGGGCAAGACCATTTCCTTTAAAGGAAAAGAATACGAAATCGTATCCATGCAAACGGCCATCGACCTGAAACCGCAAATCGCCATCTTCTCGGCAGGCGGAGGAACTTCGCTGGAGTATGCCCCGAAGTTTGCAGCAGTGGGAACAACCGTTATCGACAATTCCTCTGCATGGAGAATGGATCCCGATAAAAAACTGGTGGTTCCCGAAATCAATGCCGATGTATTGACAAAAGAGGATAAAATTATTGCCAATCCTAATTGTTCCACCATTCAACTGGTGATGGTATTGAGTCCTTTGCATAAAAAATATGGACTGAAGCGCGTCATTGTTTCTACCTATCAATCGGTAACTGGAACAGGGAAAAACGCCGTTGACCAATTAAATGCAGAAATTGCTGGAAACAAAGGATCCGCCAAAGTGTATCCTTATGAAATTTTCAAAAATGCGTTGCCACAGTGCGATGTTTTTGCTGAGGACGATTATACCAAAGAAGAAATTAAACTGATGAAAGAACCCAAAAAAATCATGGGTGACGACAGCTTCAATCTCACGGCAACTGCGGTGCGCGTTCCGGTACAGGGTGGCCATTCAGAATCGGTGAATATCGAATTTGAAAATGATTTCGACCTCGCCGAAGTAAGAGCAATTCTTGCGGCTACACCAGGCGTTGTGGTGATGGATGATGTCCAAAACAACATCTATCCCATGCCACTCTACTCCGAAGGTAAAGACGAGGTTTTTGTGGGCAGAATAAGAAGAGACCTGTCGCAGCCCAAATCTCTGAATTTATGGGTGGTTGCCGATAATCTCAGAAAAGGTGCGGCAACCAATGCCGTACAGATCGCGGAGTATCTTGTTGCTGGCCAAATGGTGTAACCAATTGATTACAAAAAGCCAAGGAATGAACAAAACCAATAAACTACTCCATACCAATGCTCATTACGATGAGCATTTTTTATGAATTAGAATGATGAAACTTTTTAACGAAACCCAATCAAACCGTGGCTAAATCAACTCAATCCAAAAACAGTAATTTCGCATTTCAGAGAAATGTGGCGATTGTTGGCATTCTACTTTTTCTGGCAAAATTAGTCGCATGGCATTTAACCAATTCTGATGCCGTGTTTTCTGACGCCATGGAAAGCATTGTGAATATTATCGCAGCTTTCATGGGGCTTTACGCTTTATATCTGGCTGCAAAACCAAAAGACGTGGACCATCCCTATGGACATGGCAAAGTAGAATTCGTCACCTCCGGAATTGAGGGTGCCCTCATCGTTTTTGCCGGCATCATCATCATTGTGCAAGCCATCGACTCCCTTTTGCAAGGCAACCAACCTAAAAAACTAGATTGGGGAATCCTGATTGTTGCGGCCACCGCAATCATTAATTATGTCATGGGATACATCTCCATTAAAAAGGGAATTCGAGAAAACTCGTTGGTATTGCAAAGCTCTGGTAAACATTTGCAAAGCGATACCGTTACTACATTGGGCGTGGTGATGAGTTTAGTATTGGTTTATCTGACCAAAGTTTTCTGGATTGACGCCGTAACGGCATTACTATTCGGTACCTATATCATTGTTGTGGGCTATAAAATCATCCGCAAATCGCTGAGCGGAATTATGGATGAAGCCGATCTTGAAATGCTTGCAAGACTCGCCAACTTCCTGAACCAACACCGCCAACCGGAATGGATCGATATTCATAACATGCGCATCCAGCAGCACGGCAGCAAATTGCATATTGACGCGCACCTTACTTTACCTTGGTATTTTGAGCTGAGAAAAGCCCACGAGGAAATGGAAAAAATTTACCGCCTTATCGGAGAAAATACAGACAGAAACATTGAATTTAATTTTCATCTGGACGATTGCAAACCAACATCTTGCGAAATTTGTCAGCTGAGAGACTGTAAAGTGCGACAAAAAGATTTTGTGAAAAGAATTGAATGGAATTCCCACAATATTTCGCAACTTAGAAAACATAATGTGCAGACAGAGTAATCAGTTCCCTCTTGCTTGCAATACTTTTCGATAATAGAAAGTAGGAACAATCAGCAACAATACCAATGGCTGAATGACAAAGCGACGCATGTAGAACGAAAACAAATACCCCACTTCAAATTTTGTATGAATGCAATAGAGATAAAGCGGGAAAGTTATTGCAAATACAATCAGCATCAGCACAACCGCCTGTAAGGTCCATTGTTTATTGCTGAAGATAAACTGCACAATAAGCGCAGACAGCGCTACATTAATTCCAAAACGCACAAAATGACTGATAATCAGTTTTCCCCAATCAAAAGCGGGAAAAGAAGCGTGTCTATTGGCTTCGTGAAAATAATTCAGGAACGGATCATAGAACATCTGGTCTTCCAAAACCCTTACACTTATCAGCCCCACGATACCGAGCAGTATGATGAACCAGTTAATTAATTTCATTTTCAGTTCTCTTTAACGCAAAAAACTGAACCCAGATCAGCCAAAGTAAGACGATACTTCCGTATATAATAGCCGGAAAAAAATAATCATGACCCACTTTGCTGTATTCAGGGTGATCGCTCAGCACAATATTCAAGCCCACAATTCTCGCGACATTCATCCCATGAAGCAGAACAATTCCGGCACCGGCAAAAAGGAAAGTGCGCATTCCCTTGTAAAAAGCAAAAACGAAAGCCACAAAAAGAATCATCACCGATATCGCATTGCACCCTTCCACCATGCGAGAAACATATTTTCCTTTCACATAAAACCAAGAAGTTTCCGCTGCCGGCTTACCGTCTACTAGGGCAGTGGTGTAGCCCAAACTGTTTTGGCAGTAAGCAACCTGTTTCGCCACCCATTCCGAAACCGGATCAAGTCCCTGATTTTTGAAACCATTCAAATAAAACTGATAACCCAACACCAAAACCACATAAATGATAATGAAGCGAAGAAGGATTTTCAGCACCGGTTTGAAATCTTGAAACATGCTGCAAAAATACTTATTTAATTCAAATTCATCCATCTTAAAAAATATTTTAATACCTTCGTGATCATAATTACCCCTGGAAAAACCGCACTTCCATTTCATCAAAAAAACCGTCACCCGAAAACGACAATGAGCGAAAAACAAGCATTATCATTCTTTGAAACTTTCACGGGAAAAACGGCCGACCTTTTTAGGGCACTTCCGCAAAGCGGCTCATCTCGAAAAAATTTTGTAGCGGAAAGTGCTGGAAAAACCTACATTCTGACAGAAAACGGGAATCTTGCCGAGAACGAGAGCTTCTTCTATTTCTCGACTATTTTTACGCAGCTAAAGCTAAATACACCCAAAATTTTGAGTGTTTCGGATGATCGTACAATGTATATCCAAGATTTTTTAGGTTCCAAGACGTTGTCAGAACTCATTCATGAAGAGGGTTTATCAGAAAATGTAAAGTCCCTCATCAGAAAATCTTTGCTTCAACTTTACACCCTGCAAACCAGAACCAAAAATGTAATCGACTGGTCGCAAACCTTTGAATACGAATCGTATAATCAATTGCCCATTACCAATGATCTTTTCTATTTTAAAAGTTTCATTGCCGACGTACTGGAAATTCCTTATCACAAGTCGACTTTACTCAAGGAGTTCAAGGTTATCACTAAAACTATCGAAGACTTGCAACCCAAGGGATTAATGATTCGGGATTTTCAGTCAAGAAACATCATGGTACAGCAAAACGACGTGTATTTCATCGACTACCAATCTGCCATGTTAGGTCCTTTGATGTACGATGTTGTTTCGTTTCTTTTCCAGGCAAAAGCCAATTTCCCCGGTAGTTTTAGAGATGAAATGCTGAACTATTATTACGGATTATGGCCCGATGAAGAAACACAGCTTGAATTAAAAAATGCAACAAAGCCCCTACAACTTATTCGCTTTCTGCAAGTTTTGGGCGCGTATGGTTTTCGGGGATTAATTCAGCGAAAAAATCACTTCATCGCAAGCATGGAACAGGGAATAGAAAACCTTTACCAATTTGCGGAACAATGGGATGAGATGAAAAATTATCCGGAACTGCATTCAGTTATACGGCATTTACAATCGGAAACGATTCAACATAAAATTAAAGAAATACTAGCCCATCAATAAAAATGGGTAAAAAACATGAGCACACCTTTAAAAATAGAGATCCACAGTTTTTCGTATAAAAAAGGAGGAATCCCGAAAGACAGTTCCGGAAATGGCGGGGGCTTTACCTTCGATTGTCGCGGCATCCTGAATCCCGGAAGAATTGATGAGTACAAACAGCAAACCGGCTGCGACACGGCGGTACAAGAATATCTGGAAACAAAAACCAAAATGCCTGATTTTCTTGAACTGATCAAAAAATTGGTATCCATCAATATCGATAATTACCTGGAGCGTGGTTTCGAAAATTTACAGATCAACTTTGGTTGCACCGGCGGACAACACCGGTCGGTTTATGCTGCCGAAAAAATAGCGCAATTTATTCGCAACACCTATCCGCAAGCGGAAGTAAGCATCCGCCACGATGAACAGCCACAACTTAACCAACATTAGCCAAGGATGAAAGCATTGATCTTTGCTGCTGGTAAAGGAACCCGGCTAAAACCGTTTACTGATCACCATCCCAAAGCGTTGGCCTTGGTGAACGGCATTCCACTTCTTGAAAGAAACATCAAATACCTGCAGGGTTTTGGCATCAACGATTTCGTTATCAATGTACATCACTTCGGTGAGCAGATCATCAGTTTCTTAAAAGCCCATGATAACTTTGGCGCCACAATTGAAATTTCTGATGAAAAGAATGAGCTTCTGGAAACCGGAGGTGGCTTATTGTACGCCAGGAGATTACTGGATCTGGGAGAAGATTTCCTCATCATGAATGCCGATATCCTTACCGATCTTGATCTGAACCCTTTACTGAAATTTCATCGCGAAGAAAAAGTTTTTGTTACTTTAGCCGTTTCTAACCGAAAAAGTTCGCGCAAATTACTGTTTGATGAAAAGATGGTGCTGAAGGGATGGAGGAACGTGGAGACCGGTGAACAGAGGTTAGCTGCATTTGATGACGGATTTAATGCTTTGGCATTTAGTGGAATACACTGCGTGAATCCGGCAATCTTTAACAAAATAAAACGAACAGGAAAGTTTTCAATAATGGAAGAATACCTCGATTTGATGATGACCGAAAAAATTAGGGGCTATGAGCATTCTTCATTGCTAATCGATGTGGGAAGACCCGAATCGGTGGTGGAAGCTGAAAAATATTTTACATAATACCATGGCAAAAATACGTCGCTCAAAAGGCACTACCGAAGAAATTGAAAAATCCGATTTCGAAATCGATCAACGGGTGCAAAGCTCATTTAAAGAAAAAACGTGGGACGAAACCGTTACCAAAGACAGTTGGATGGTTTTCAAAATCATGTCGGAATTCGTGGACGGTTATGAGCGGCTCGCAAGAATTGGCCCGTGCGTTTCGATTTTTGGTTCGGCTCGCTTAAAAACGACCGATCATTACTATACGATGGCCGTTGATATTGCAGAAAAGATTACCGAAATTGGTTTTGGAGTCATCACAGGAGGCGGACCGGGTATTATGGAAGCAGGCAACAAAGGCGCGCGAAAAGGAGGAGGAAAATCAATTGGTTTGAATATTGAACTCCCTTTCGAGCAGCATTTCAACCCGTTTATTGACAAAGGTTACAGCATGGATTTCGATTATTTCTTTGTTCGAAAAGTGATGTTTGTCAAGTATTCACAAGGATTTATCGTGATGCCGGGTGGTTTCGGCACTTTGGACGAATTGATGGAAGCCATGACTTTAATTCAGACCAACAAGATTGGAAGGTTTCCCATTGTCTTGGTCGGAAGCCAGTTTTGGAACGGATTACTCGACTGGTTCAAGGATACTTTACTCACCAATGGCATGATTGCCGAACATGATCTCAACTTATACCGAGTGGTGGATACTGCAGAAGATGCGGTGGCCCACATCAAGGCATTTTATGATAAATACACCGTCAATGTTAATTTTTAGTTGGCATATTATTTGAGTCCATAGCAATACAAATTACGAGATGAAAAAGTTTTTATATTTTTTAGGAGTGGCAACCACTTTATTGATGATGAGTTTTGGCATCGCTGATTTTTACTCTTCAATGACGAAAGTTGACTATGTGGAAGGAAGCAAAACGCTAAAGTTCACTACCAAAATGAATACCTCACATATAGCGGACGCCATTAAGATCAACCCCAACACGGCAGGTTTTGAAGCGGAAGTAAAAAAATATGTCAACAACAATTTCGACCTGTATGTCAATGGCAGTTCTAAGGTATTGACTTTTACAGGTAGCCAGGTGAATGGAGAGTCCGTATGGGTTTATTTTGAATCGGCTGGGGTTACTGATATTAGCACGCTTAAGATTAAAAATACAATTTTGCTCAGTACTTTTCCTAAGCAGATCAACATGGTCAATATTGCGTACAAGGGCAACCAAAAAACCATGAATTTCCAGCGCGGTAAAGAAGTGAACGAAGTGAGTTTTTAAATTACAATTGTTAAAACAAATATAACCTGCAATTAATAGTTGCAGGTTTTTTTTGAACTTCATCTAATGCACATCAAAAAATAGAGTTCTGATTCATGATTCTTATATACCAAACAACTTTGATTTGAATTTCGGTTCAATTTAACAGATGAATGGTAGAAAGCAACCTAATTTTAAAAGATTCTCTTTCGATGAAGGTCGTTTGGAAAAAATAAAAACCGCTTCAGAAATTAATCTAAAGCGGTTGATTTTTAGTAATTAGTTCTTTATTTATACCCTTTCACTTTTACATTGTCAATCTCCCAAGAGGAAGCTGCTCCTGCTGCGTTGGTATATTTGAATGCGATTCTTACTGTTTTATTGACATAAGATTTTAAGCTTACATTACCCGAGAAAACAAATCCGGCGAAAGCATTCATATCGGTATCAAAAGTAGCATCTAGCTTAGTCCAATTTAAGCTACTTGGATTTCCACCGCTATAAGCATCAGTTGTGATGTACAACTCTAAAGGATTTCCGTTATAACGGCCATCCGATTCAAAGCTCACTGCTGCATCTGTAAAGGTTGAAAGGTCGACTGGTTTTGAAATCAGCCAGTCTTCATTTACGCCCCCAAATCCGTTCATCAGTGCAGACGGCGCCGGATTACCAAAATTGGTAGCAATACCCCAAACCTGGGCACCAGCTACACTATAGGCAGTCCAGCCGTTGGTGGTAAAGTTGGTGAAACCTTCATTAAGAACATATTGTGGTTTTGGATTTTTAAAATCAACATCTTTCAGACTTCTGATCAACATTTGCCAGTTGCTGTTATATCGACTAACAACGAAAGTAAGTGTTCCCATGGTGTTTGGGATCAGCTCTGATCCGAAGTTGGCAAATCCAGAATTTCTGATAACCGCTGATCCACCCGTTTCATCAAGAATTGCACGGTCGGTATCTTGTCCGGTACCTGATACATATTCTATATACTTTTTACCTACTACATCATCGGCAAAGTGCACATCAGGAACTTGTACCAATGTATTGATATTGACAGGATTTTTAGCTTCCGTTAAGCTGGCCAATACTTTTGGCACCAATTTCACGATGTCTAATGTATTACCATTGCATACGCCAGCAACGTATCTTGATAATAATGATGCCGGAATTCTACCAATCGCATAGGTTGGGTCAACAGCGCCAATTTTCACAGCACCTCTGTCTAGACCTAATCTTAATCCTTTTGCATTGATTCTAATGTGGGCGCCCACCGGATAATCAGCGTAGTTGCTTGCACGATCAACCTCAATCTGCAAACCTGCAGTAGGGTTTTCTGGTTTATCTTGAAAAGAAATAGTTTTGTAGAAATTACCATTCTCATCAGACGAAACCACATATCCGTCAAAAATTTTATCCTCGGTGATTAAAACATATCCTGTTGTAGGTGCTAACGCTTTAAAATCTGCAAGTGAAATATTCGCTGCGTCAAACTTGTTGGCACAGTTGATCGGCGGGGTATCCCACTCGTCTTTATTTACACAAGAACTTAAAGTAAGTGCTGTACCTGCAATTACCAAAGCTGTTTTGAAATAATTCCTGAAATTCATTGTATTTTGTTTTTTCTTGTTAATAATTAAAATCTAACCTGAAGGTTAATAAAGTAAGATCTACCCTGATTGTACCAGTATTTTGGCCCGAATAAAGGAAACTCTCTGTCGTTTTCCTGTACAAACGATGGGAAGGTTACCCTTCTGGTTTGTTCAAAACCACCGGTAATGTATTTTGTATTGTCCAAAATATTATTAACCGATGCGGTAATCAGCACGTAGTAAGCTCCTAATCTCCATGACTTCCCAATATTGGCATTGATGAAGTAAGCTGCAGGTAGTTTTACGGGTTGCAACAATTCTCTCAGCGAATCTTCACTTGCACCTGCATATGGCGCTCCGGTTACAGGGTTCTGCACAAATCTTTCTGTTCTGATTAATGCTGAAGGATCTAAGAAATTGTCATCCAAATAATTCCAGTTCGCACCAAACCACCAATAATTGGGTGAGCTGTAACGGAATCCAAGTGAATATCCCTGTTGCGGAGTACCACCTTGCTTGTATCCTTTAAGGTACGATTTACCTAGGTCAATATAAGATTTACCATTGTCGAATGTTCCTGCTGCATCTGAAGCAAAATATACTTTAGGGTCATTTTGATAAGTGAAGTTACCATAACTTGCGACACCCTGTAGTGATAATGATGGAATCACCTTTACTTCCACTCCCAGCTCTGCTCCCATATTGCGTTTGTCAAGATTGGACATCACCTCTGTTACAAAAGCACTCTGAACTTGTGTTGCAGTACCATCTTGACCAGTGCTCTGAAGCTGGATACCATCGGCAAAGAATCGTTGCAGCTTGGTGTCGTTTTTAGTGTCTACCAAATAACCCGATAATCTCAACTTCACAAAAGGAGTATTCATCACATAGCTTAAATCGTTGGCATTAACCACTGTATTTTTAATATTGGGTGCCACCGAAGCATTAACTCTTGGGTTGATGAATAGATCTTCCAAGAAAGGAGCTTGTGAAAATGTTGCACCATTATAGATCAAGAAATTTCTACCATCTATTCTATATACAATTTGTCCTTTCAAACCGAAATCCCAGAAAACATAATCGGGGCTTTTCCCATAAGAATCTTTGTACAGATAATGCTGGAACATCCCTTCTCTTGCGGACGTAGAATATCCTGCTAAAGCAGAAACAAATACATCGAAACTACCAGATCTAAATTTGAAAGCAGGGTTAAACTTAAATTCCTGTCTTGTAAGGAAATAATCGTATCCCATTTTATCTCCTACTCTTTTGGTCACATCCGCTTCACCATCGTTATACAAACCACTTTTACCCGGTTGATTGGTTGCAGCGAAAGGATCTCTGTTGAGAACGAAATCAGAACCAAGTAAATCCTTCACTTCTCGGTAAAGTTCAGATTTATAGTTCTGGTAAGAGAAATTTAAAATTAATTTAGAAGTGTCGGTAAAATTATACACATAATGGGTTGCAGCATTGAGTATTTTATCATCGCTTACATCATTCACTTGGTAGTACAACGCTCTTCTGCCATTTACACCGTAGTAATTTGAGGCCGGTTGCGACATATTTCTTCTGTACAATGCCTCCCAGTTCAACTGAGTGTACTGCGCGTCGCCATTGATCCAACCATTGTAGGCGGTTTGGTAAGCAAGTTGAGCTGTGGTAGGAGTTTCGCCATCTTTAACAGGAACATTGGAATTGGGATCCAACGAATCGTAATAACTCGGCAAATTTCTATAATACGTTGGCGAAGGGTTCTGTACGCCCTGCCAATCGAGTCTTGCGCTCTTTTCTTTACCAAACTGATAAGAAATTGAGGTCCATAAACTCGAATTTTTATTAATTTTCCAGAAGTCCTGCAGCTGAATAATCGGTTGAAAACCTTCTTTCACCCTTTCACTTCTTTTTTTACCATCTTGCCATCCCCAGTAGGAATTGTAGTGCACACCCTGATAATCATAAACCTCTTGTGTACTTGGACTTGCGGTAGATCTTCTGTAAGGCGAAGCAAAAGCATTTAAAGTAATGGTATGCGAATCACTGAATTTTTTCTCTATCCCTAAGAATGCGCCATAAGCATCATAGAAAGTCCCCTGCTGGATACCTTCCTCCGCCCATCTTCTGGCAGCCATTGCCGTAAATGCCCATCCGCTTCTGCTCATTCCTGAGGTATAGCGCAATGAAGCCCTGTTTCTGTAATTCCTGTTGGTTAGGGAATAGGTGGCTTGGAATCCTTTTCGGTATTCGCTGGCTTTGGTATTTTTATAGATTACTGAGCTTGCACCGCCAAAGGCATATTCTGATGGTGAATGGTTGGCTGCAATTTCAGGGTATCGGGTAATTTCGTTAAGCCCACCCCAGTTGCTAAAATCCACATTTCCATTATCTGATTTTACCATTGAAACACCATTCATCATGGTTTCGCCAGTTCTGCCGTCAATGCCTCTTGGCCTGAACCAATAGGTGCCCAGATCAAAAGAAGCAATTCTGCTAAAAACATCTTGAGACGACTGCAAAAGCCCTACCGTGCTCGACTGGCTGGTGTTTTCTTCGTCTCCGCTGTTCTCAATGATGGCCAAGCCCTGATCTGCACCGCCAAGTGACGAATAAAGGGTAATAACACCCAAGTCTTTTTTCTTTTCTTCGCGTACATCAAACTCCATTACTTTGGTTTCGTAATTGGGTTTGGTAATCACAATCTGGTAATGGCCCGATTTCAGGTCAACAAATTGGAAATAACCAATTTTGTCGGCCTTCACATCATGTTCAGCACCTTTCAAGTCAACCTCGGCGCTTTCCACTGGTTTCCCGTCGGCATCTTTCAAATATGCAAAAACCGTAGTTTGCGCAAAATAAAAGGATGCGGGGAGCAGCGTAAACATTGAGATTAATGATAGCTTTTTAATCATGTTTATAATTTATTATTAACTTTTCTGTTCTAAAAATCAGTTTGTTAAATAGTGGATTGCAAATTTACTTTAAAATTTAATAGTTTTACTAATTTTAACATATTTCGCATTAATAAATCATTAAAAAAAGGAAGCCAAGAAAGTTTTACATGGGCTATCACTTTTTATCATTAAATTTGCAATACTATATTGTATTGAAAAAATGAAAAAAATATTCAGTTTACTTTTGGCGGCGGTATTTTGTTATTCCTTTAGCCAGCAAAAAGGGCAGTTGAGAAGAGTCGCAACAGTGGGGTTCATGAATGTGGAAAATCTTTGGGATACCATTGCCTCGGCAGATTACATCGATGGAACCAAAGACATCAGCAATCCTGCCTTTCACCGAAGTGTGCCATTGGACTCGCTGAAGTATTTGGAAACCACGGAAGAGTATAAAGGAGAATGGAGCGACGCATTGCTTAAAGGAAAAAAAGTGGTCAGAAACCAAATTCTTGCTGATGATTTTACCGCGAAAAGCTCTAAAAACTGGAATACCAAAAATTATAACAATAAGCTGGGCAATATCGCAAAAGTGATTTCCGAAATGGGAGCCCAATACACCAAAATTCCACCGGTAATTGTAGGTTTAATTGAAGTAGAAAACCGACAGGTTGTGGAGGATTTAGTAAAACAACCTCTTCTGGCCAAATACAACTATGGCATCATCCATTACAACTCTTACGATGCAAGAGGGATCGACGTGGCGGTGATTTATCAAAAACGAAGATTTACACCCACCAATTCGCTTAAAAAGGAAATTAAAATTTATGATGATGGCAAAAGAACATACACCCGAGACATTCTCGTGGTAAGCGGAATGCTCGACAATGAAAAAGTTGCCATCTTTATGAATCACTGGCCATCAAGAAGTGGTGGTGAAGCACGATCGTTACCCAAAAGAAATGCAGCCGCGGTAGTGTTGAAGCAACAGATGGACAGCGTGCGCGCAGCCGACCCTGCAACGAAGCTGATTGCAATGGGCGATTTCAATGACGACCCAGTGAGCGCCAGTTTGAAGAATTACTTGAAGGCAACAGGTTCTCCAAAAGACCTCAGCGAAGACACCCCTTATCTTAACCTAATGTATCCTTTATACAAAAAAGGCGTAGCTTCACTTGCATACCAGGACGCACCCAATCTTTTCGACCAGATTATCGTTTCCCAAAACCTTGTTTCCGATAAATTGCAGAAAGATTTCACGCTTTTTAAAACAGAGATTTTTGCCCCTTCTTATTTAATTAGTACAGAGGGTAACTATAAAGGGTATCCTTTCCGATCATGGAATGGCGACCGCTATACCGGCGGTTACAGCGATCACTTCCCGGCGTTTATTGTGCTGCAGCGAGAAGCTGAAACCAAGTAACCTATCAAACCGCTCTTGTAGCGGTTTTTTTTATTCTAATGGCGTATCTTTATCCTATAAAAAAGGAATGTGATGAAAAACTGTATTGTGCTCTTGCTGTTCTGCCTTGTTTCCCTCAACTGCACAACTCAAAAGCAGCCGCCTGTACCCAAAGAAAGAGAAGATCAGGTAACACTTAAACCAGAAAAAAACGATGACGGAGAATGGGATATTGAAGTTCTGGACCCGCAATGGAGTTATTTCCTGAATGCCATTGCCCAACCTATCGCGATGTATTCGCTACCTACGCTTGAAAGCCGAAACAGAATGCTGGTGTCGGAATGGAACTCGTATTACTATTCAGGAAGGTATCGCAATGTAATAGAATCGTCCATCCAGTATGATTCTCAGGAAAATTACGGGCTGAATTTCAATTACAAATTGTATCAGGTTTTCTGCTTTGTTCAGTGGAAATATGGGCTAAAGCTTAGCGGACTAAGCATGACTGAAGTGCGCTAAAACAAACCATTAAAGCAAAAAAAAGTTCAGGAAACATATCCTGAACTTTTTTATTTTTTGATTACCTCTGCTTACTTACCGAATTTTTCTTCCACTTTATCCCAATTAATTACATCAAAAAAAGCGGTAACATAATCGGGCCTTCTGTTTTGGTAATGAAGATAATAGGCATGCTCCCAAACATCAATTCCCAACACAGGTGTTCCTTTCACATCGGCAACCGGCATCAAAGGATTGTCCTGATTGGGCGTTGAAGAAACGGTAACCGACCCATCTTCATTTTTCACCAACCATGCCCAACCTGAACCAAATCTGGTTTTCGCTGCCTCTGCAAAATCTGCTTTAAATTTTTTGAAACCTCCATAAACCTCAAGTGCTGCTTTCACCTGACCAACAGGTTCTTTGCTTCCGCCCGGTGTAAGAATTTCCCAAAAAAGAGAGTGGTTATAATGCCCACCGCCGTTATTTCTTACCGCAGGTTTATCTGTACCTGTTTTACAGATTTCTTCAATGGTTTTTCCTTCCAAATCAGTTCCTGCAATAGCTTTATTTAAGTTATCAACGTACGCCTGATGGTGTTTCGTATAATGAATTTCCATTGTTTTTGCGTCTATTGTTGGTTCTAGTGCGTCATACGCATAACCCAGTTTTGGTAATTCGAATGCCATAATTTTCTTATTTTTAGTTAGTACTCAAAAGTAACCAATAATTAAACCAAGTACAAAAACAACGGATTACTTTAATAAATCTTTAACATTGATGAAATAATTAAAAGAAAAAGAGGCGCTTATTTGCACCTCTTTATTACTCATTTTCAGGTTTCTAACGCCTGTTATCTGTTCATAGACATCAAAAATTCCTCATTATTGATGGTTCCTTTGATGCTTTTATTGACAAACTCCATGGCTTCCACCGGATTCATATCGGCAAGATATTTCCTCAGTATCCACATTCTTTGCTGCGTGGTTTCATCCAAAAGCAAATCGTCTCTTCTGGTGCTGGATGCCACCAAATCTATGGCGGGATAAATTCTCTTGTTGGCAATTTTTCGATCCAGTTGAAGTTCCATATTTCCGGTTCCTTTAAATTCCTCAAAAATCACCTCATCCATTTTGGAACCTGTATCGATCAGCGCTGTTGCAACAATAGTTAAAGAACCACCGCCCTCAATATTTCTGGCAGCACCAAAAAATCTTTTCGGTTTGTGCAGCGCATTGGCGTCCACACCTCCCGACAAAATTTTTCCGGAAGCTGGCGTCACTGTGTTGTATGCTCTCGCCAAACGTGTGATAGAATCGAGCAAGATAACCACATCGTGTCCGCATTCCACCATTCTTTGCGCTTTAGAAAGAACAAGATTGGCCACCTTCACATGTTTTTCAGCAGGTTCGTCAAAAGTGGAAGCAATTACCTCTGCATTCACACTTCTTTCCATATCTGTCACCTCTTCCGGTCTTTCATCTATCAGCAAAATCATCATATAAGCTTCCGGATGATTGGCAGAAATAGAGTTGGCAATATCTTTCAGCAGCATGGTTTTACCTGTTTTAGGTTGTGCCACGATCATCGCACGCTGGCCTTTACCAATCGGGGTAAACAAATCTACAATTCTTGTAGAAAGTGTTGAACCTCTTCCGGTAAGGTTAAATTTTTCTTCGGGGAAAAGGGGTGTTAAGAACTCGAATGCCACGCGGTCTTTGATAAATTCCAAATCGCGGCCGTTCACTTCCGTGGGTTTCAGGAGAGAAAAATACTTCTCGCCTTCTTTAGGCAAACGAACGATTCCTCTTACGGTATCACCGGTTTTCAGTCCATAATTTCGAATCTGGTTGGTAGATACATATACATCATCGGGTGATGAAATATAGGAAAAATCTGATGAGCGAAGGAATCCGTAATTATCGGGAAGAATTTCCAGCACACCTTCTATGGTTACCAAACCATCAAAGTTGTATTCTTTTTTAGCGTGCTCCTCTGGAGCTTCTGCATTTTGATTCTTATTCTGGTTCTGATTTTTATTCTGGTTCTTATTCTGATGGTTGCGGTTCTGGTTCTGATTCTGATTTCCGTTGCCATTCTGATTTCCGTTTCCGTTACCATTTTGGTGATGCACCGGGCGACTCACCTCAGGAGTTTCGGTTTCTTTTTGCGGTTCTACAGTTTCTGTAGTAGTTTCTGCCACTTTCTCAGCGGGTTGATCGGTCGCAATTCGCTGCCTTTTTTTCTTAGTGGATGCGACCGCAGGTTTTTCCTGAAGTTCTTCCGCTTTCTCCACTTCTGCGGTATCCTTGCTAATTGTGGAAGTTTCCGTTGTTTCCGCAGGAATTTCCCCTGAACTTTCTACAGGTGCTGGTGTTTTCTTTTTGGGGCCACGCTTTTTGGGTGTGGGAGCCGGTTGGTCGGAAGTGGACTTTTGTTCTGAATTCACGGAGATTTCTGTAGCGTTGAAATAATCTTTTGCGGCTTGCGTGTTCGATGCTTGAAAATCGAGGATGGCAAAGATTTTATCGTTGTCGGAGCTATTTCTAACAAGTTTAACGCCTAAATCTTTCGTAATTTTAGTCAAATCTTCGGGAGATTTCGACCTTAACGTTTCGATATTGAACATAAATGTTACGTAAAAAGGGTATTATATAAGTATGTGTAAGTAAGAAAGTTAAGCCGGGCGGCTTTTCTTATTTAGATCAATTGTTATGCAAATCTACATCAAATATTTAATATTGCAAAAAATTATCGCTAATTTTGCAGAGCAGAATCTGAAAAGATGTTACAAAGAATACAGACAGTCTGGATATTTCTGGCAATTTTGGGAGCCATTTTTCTGTTCGTCACCGGGCAGGATTTTTCGGTTTTTGGCACCACGCCTTTTATGTCAATCAGTTGTGTCGTGTTGATCCTTTTCGGTTTCATCAGCATCCTGAGTTATAAGGACAGAAAAAGACAGATCATGCTGAACAAGATCAGCATTTTCATAAACGCTTTGTTGCTCGGTTTACTGGCGTACTGGTTGCTCACTTTATCCGGAGGAATTGATTTTCCTGAGAAGGGTATTGAGCCGGTTTTTCCGCTTTTATCAATTGTTTGTTTGGTTATTGCAAACATTTATATTCGGAAAGATGAACGGCTCGTAAAATCTGTCGACCGTCTCCGCTAAACTTACAACGATTTTTTTGAGTGAAACAGCTTCCTTTCGGGGGCTGTTTTTTTTGTTTAAATAGGGCAAAATCAATTAAAACAATTCCACTGCACAAAAAACATAATTCAATTATTCCTTAATCAAATACTCCTTATAATGACCCAGAAATTTCACGTTGATGTTAAGCGACTGCAATTCTTCAAAAACATTCTTTGCCAATACGGGATGCCATTCATTGGCTACATTAATGAAGAAAAAGTAATTTCCCAAACCGGTTTTCAGGGTACGGCTTTCTATTTTGGACAGATTCATTTTTCGCCACGCAAAAACTGACAAAACCTGGTGCAGACCTCCCGCATGATCATCAGGTAAAGTGACGATGAGCGAGGATTTCTCGGAAACGACGTCATGTTTCAGTTCTGTTGCACCATGCATTCTTTTGGAAATAACAATAAACTTGGTATGGTTTTGCTCAAAGTCCTGAATATTCTCGTGTACAATCTTCAGTCCATACAGTTGTGCCGCAAAATGATTGGCAACTGCCGCCCATTTTTCCTGTGCATTTTCGCTCACCAATTTTGCAGAGGCCGCTGTGGAACTGAAATCCTGCGATGGCACATCTTTATAGTGGCGGTATCGAAAATGAAACGTTTGCGCCAATGCCTGCGGATGCGAAATAATTTTTTCAAAATCATCATTATGGGGATGAATCATCAAATGATGTGCAATGGGCATCACCACTTCATTTTCAATAAAGACATCAAAATCATACAAATAATCCAGCGTCATAGAAACCGTACCTTCAATGGAATTTTCGAGCGGCACCACGGCTTTCTGGACTTCTCCCTTTTCTACCGCATTAAAACAATCTAAAATACTGGATTGGGACAGAAGCTCTTCATTGGGAAAAATCTGAGAAGCTGTGAGCTGCGTAAAACTCGCTTCCGGACCTAAATAAGCAATTTTCATGAAACAAAAATAGAAGAATCTGTATGAACCAACAAATGAACCATCGTAGATTCTCGTAAATACAGGTTTGCTTGGCTTGGTTTCTTTGCTACCAAAATTGTTGAAAAAATATCTTTGCTTTTTTTACCAATCGGTACGAGATTGAATTTTGATAATGAAGCAACTTAAAAACGGCATCAGGATTTGTGTACGTTTCTGGAATTTTTATGCCGTTTATGAATGTTAACTCCCGTCTTTTCATGGCATTAAAAATAACTTTTCCCCAATATTCATAAGACTTTTTCTTATTGTCGTTTTGCGATATTCCGCCGGAATGATTTCGGTAAAGATAATTGGCATCATCGATAAATTTCACGTTGCCCTTTTCGTAAAGCTTGAGGTAAAGATCCTGATCCTCGGCAATTTTCAGTGAAGAATTCATTTTCTCAGTGCGCTCGTACACCGATTTTCTGAAAGTCACAAAATGGGCAATCTGAATGGGATAATTAAAAAAATAAGGGTCTCCATTCTGCACCTGCATGGCAGACCTGAATTTTTTAACTGGGTTTAAATCCTGATCACAAAAAACCAATTGCGAGTAAGCCAACACCACATTTTGATCTTTTTTAAATTCCGCAACTGACCGTTCAATGGCATCAGGAAGAATGGCATCGTCCGGATCTACAAAACCACAAATATCTCCTGTTGATAGCTCAATGAGCTTACTTTTCGTAACGCCAACGCCGCTGTTTTTTTCGTTCTCATAAAAAATAAAGCGCGAATCGCCGGCGATCAAATTAAGTACTTTTTGCTTTTCATCCGGTTCCGACGCATCATCCAAAATAACGGCTTCCCAATTGTGATAGGTTTGCCGCAGCAACGATTGGAAGCAATCGGAAAAATATGAAGCATTGTTGTAATGAGCAATAAGAACAGAAAATTTCATTTAATGTGCATTAAAAATCAAATCTTGGCGATGGAGAACCGTGGTGTTGGGCGGCACATTCTTATGAATCACACAGCCGGCACCAATAATGCAATTGTCGCCAATGGAGACACCTTTTAAAACCGTCACATTGCTTCCTAACCAGCAATTTTTACCAATATAAATCGGTGCTGTTTTAAATCTTGAATGCTGCACTGTAAGTTGTCCGTTTTCTCTGGAATATTCATGATTGTGATCGTAGAGTTTTACATTTTCTCCAAACAGTGTGTTTTCTCCAATAAAGATTTGATCTAAACAATTGACCGAACAGAAATTATTGAGAAAAACCCGATCTTCAATAACGAGCGAAGCGTTACGTTGCACCAGGATATGTATATTGTCTCTGAAATTCACAGATTTCCCTACTGACATTTGTTTCATTTCAGCATCCAGAATAAACTTGACTTCGTCCCCAATTTTAATGCTTCCCAGCTTCGATTGGGGATGATTCTTTAAAACAGCTAACTGCCTTTTTCTTCTGTAAGCATTAAAAATTTTCAGAAACATAGGGTAAGTTTTAAATCCACCATCAACTACGGCCGTGTATGGCCACACCATGCAAATATAATTTAAAAATACATTTAAAATCCATATTTTTGGCACATCAAAATGCTGATAAAAAGGATTTAATAAGACATTTTCTACAGTTTTTCTTCTGAAATCGATATGAACAAAACCACGATTGAAAATTTTGCCCGACTGAAACCGGTTATTTTTGTATTGCCCATTTTACTGTTGATCTTGATAGCGGTATTTCTTGGCAGTGAAAATGCGCTGAATCAGGCATCTTATCCGCAGGTTCAGAAGGAGTATTTCTATGAAATTAACCACGAATGGTCGCAATTCCCGGGATTAGAACATAACCTGACCCAATTGGGCGACACCTTAGTGATCATGTCTTTGCTGACAATTTTCATCATGTACGCACCCAGAATCTGGGAAGATTTAATTGCTGCATCCCTTATTTCCGCCATTTTATCGAATATACTCAAGAAAATTTTCACTATGCCCCGACCGGCTGCAGTGTATGACCAGGACAGCTTCGTTATTATGGGCAGAACGCTAACGGGAAGCAATAGTTTGCCATCAGGACACTCTATCACCATATTTGCCACCATCACCATAGTAATGTTTGCATTTATGCCGAAGAAAATGCCACGAAAGATACTTTGGTTTTTATCATGGATTATCGTGGGTTTATTCTTGGTTTCTACCAGGGTAGGTGTTGGTGCACATTATCCGCTAGATACCATTGTTGGAGGAATTGTGGGTTATATTTCTGCAGTTTTGGGAATTTTTGTTAATAGAAAATACAACCTCTGGAAGTGGATTCGCAACCCGAAATATTACCCATTTTTCATTGTTTTATTTATCGTTTGCAGCATCATACTCATTGTAAAAATTAGTAAGGAAAACCTGCCTGTTTTTTATTTTCCATTGATCAGTTTATTGGTTTCACTGTATATCATTACCCGAATTTATGTTAGAAAAGTTTACACTAAAAAATGAAATGACGCTGAGTCGTTTTTCGTGGATGGTGAGTGCACTCAACTTTGTGCTGTTTCATTATCCTTTTTTCAAATTTGTATTCGGTAACCTGGATTATAAAAGCTTCACCGGCATCAGCATTATTGTAAGTCTTGTTATTTTGATGTTGGTCGCCAATTATTTTGTGGTGAATTTGTTTTTGTTTTTATCAAAATATTTCGGGAAATTTTTGATGGTTCTGTTTTTTCTCATCAGTTCCGTTGCCGTTTATTTTGTGAACACTTATAGCGTTATTATCGACGAAAGTATGATTGGGAATGTCTTTAATACGCAATATTCCGAAGCGAGCAGTTTTTTCTCGGTCCAGCTGATTTTATATGTTTTATTCTTGGGCGTTTTGCCAAGTCTATTTATCATTAAAGCAAAAATCATTAAAGAAAAACCAAAGAAATTCCTAGTAAGATCGGGTCTTACCTTGCTTTTTATGGCAGTAATGGTTTTTGCTAACGCGAGCAATTGGTTGTGGATCGATAAAAACTCAAAAACGTTGGGTGGTTTGGCGATGCCATGGTCCTATTCTGTGAATACGGCATTGTTGTTTATCCATAAAAGCAAAGAAAACCAGAAGGAGATTTTACTGCCGAATGCGACGATTGGCGATCAGGAGAAATCGGTTGTTGTTTTGGTGATTGGCGAATCGGCTCGCAGAGAGAATTTTTCTTTGTATGGTTACGCAAAAAATACCAACCCACTGCTCTCTAAAACGCCTAATATTCATGCCTTTAAAGCTAATTCGTGTGCCACTTATACCACGGCCGGCGTAAAATGCATCTTGGAGCACGAAGACAGTGGTGATTTGTACGAGATTTTGCCCAATTATTTAAACCGCAATCATGTGGATGTTATTTGGCGAACTTCCAATTGGGGCGAGCCGCCGGTCCATATTAAAAACTATATGAAAACCCAGGATCTGGCGCCACTTTGCAAAGGTGAGGATTGCAGCTATGACGAAATTCTATTGAGCGGATTGAAAGAGCAAATCCAGCACAGCAAGAGCAATAAAGTTTTGGTGGTTTTGCATACAAGTACCAGTCATGGGCCGACGTATAGCAAGAAGTATCCCGCTCGTTTTGAGACTTTTAAACCCGTTTGCAACAGTGTTGAACTGGGCAACTGCACCCATGAAGAACTGGTAAATGCGTATGATAATACCATCGTTTATACCGATTATCTGCTGCATCGCGTCATTGAGGATCTACAGGAATTGAAGGATTATAAAAGTTCGATGATATTCGTTTCGGATCACGGTGAATCGTTGGGAGAAAAGAATTTGTATATGCACGGATTACCGATGAGTATTGCGCCAAAAGAACAGTACGAAATTCCATTTATTGTTTGGACATCCGATCATTCTAAACAAGTAAAACCATTAAATTCAGTCAGCCAAAATTATGTGTTCCACAGTGTTCTGAATTTCTTAAATGTAAAAAGTCCCGTGTACAAGGAGAACATGAATATCTTTAAATAGGATTTATCGATTTTGAAGCTGCTTCATTCCCTCCGCTGATACATAATCGTAATTCCATGCGGGTTGCGTGGTAAGTTCGATTGCTACCTCCATGCCTGGAAATTCTTTTTCTAATGCATTTTTAGCGCTTTTGGTAATGGCTTCACCCATGGGACAAAATGGAGATGTTAACGTCATCAATATATGAATTTGATTGGCATCTCTAAAGTTGATTTCGTACACCAAACCCAGGTCCATGATATTCACCATTAATTCTGGATCAACGACTTCGTACAATGCTTTTTCTGCGCGGTTTAGTTTTTCTTCGTTTACATTCATGTCAGATTTTTTGCTTTGTGCAAGAGCAGGATGAAGACATTCAGGTTATAAATAATGGCCAATAAAACCCACAGCAGCAAGCCGGCTTTTATCACCATAATTTGTTGAGTGATGAGCCCCAACGAAAACACGATAAAGGCAGCGATAAAAGTACGGAATTGCCACACTGTAAGTTTTGTGCTGTACAAGTCTTTTGGCATAGGAACTTTAACCTTTCCGGAGACATTTTTATAGTTTTCGTTCCACACAATAAATGGCAGTGTTTTAAAGGTTTTACCAAGAATGATATTGGTAATCCAACCCAAGAAAATCAAGGTACCGTAAACCATTACCCAGCGATAACCTTCGGTGTAATACATTAATGGGATAATGAGGATCGCAATCATCAAACTCAAAAAGGAAAGAAAAGTGTGCTTCATCAGCAATTCGATTCTTTTGCGAAGACGGTTTTTGAAACAATCATACAGATACAGCAGCCACGAAACTACCCCGATTAAAACCAAAGCTGCATAGATGAAAATGCGCCAGGTGACTGAAAAGAAGCAACCGTCGATTAAAAACGCCATCAGACCCACATTTTGAAAGATGAGCGCGTACTTCAGCAGGTAATCTTTGTTTGATTTCCCTAAAAGAAACATAGGAACGAGCTTCGCGCTCACTCCTGCGATGAGCTGTAAAAACCATCCTGCAATGCCCATGTGTGCGTGCAGTTTCAGGATTTCTAAATGGCTCATGCTGAAAATGGGTTTGCTCAAACTCAGATTAAGGACCAGCAAAAGACCGAGACTAACCGTTAACAACAGCCAAATCACCGAAGAAAGAAGGAAAAGCTTCTGAACCTGTTGCCAAATTTGAAATCCGGCAGTTCCCAGCGTGTTGATTACCAATAAAATAACTGAGAAAACAATCAACGATCCCCCAAAAATCATGATCCATCCTACTTCAAGAGTCCAGAATTTCCAGGTCAGCAACGTTACACCCAAGGTGAGCGTGTACCAGCTGAAAGAAGCCATTTTCTCGCTGTATAAATCTTGTTCAAAAATCACGGGAAGCAATTGATAAAACGCACCAAAAATAACCATCGTTCCCCATCCTAAAGCCGCCAAATGCACAATGGTGAGCATATGAGGCGAAAAATAATGTTGTGTAAAGGTTTCGGGAGTGCTCAGTATCACCACGGTAAGGGTGAGGAAAAACAACGCTCCTGTTGCGTAAAAAGGAAGAATTGCTGCATTGCTCGGGTGCTTACCGATATTGATGGTTGACATGTTCTTGAGATTACTACGAAATAATGAAAGTATAAATCATTCTTTTATTCTACGACCGCCTGAAAATAAGCATTTTAACATCACCATCTTCAACGTTTCTGATATGAATTTCATATTCTTTCTCCGCCAGTTCATCTAACAAATAAACCGGAACTCTCTTGTGGCTAACGAACAAAGCGCTATCTTGAGGCAGGTCCTGTAATGCATTAATGATTGCCTGCATGGGTTCCGGCATTTCCAGGTGCCGCACATCAATATGTTGGATTTGGCTGTCGCTGAATGTTGAACAAATTGCCTCAAACTGTTGATCGTTGTCCATCCATACTTTTTCACCGGAAGAATGGGGCACAGATTCTACTTGTTTCCCTTTTTTAAGAAAATAAGTCAGAAATTCTTTTTCATTTTTTTCTTCCACAAAAGCATCCTCGGCTTTTTCTTGTTTTAATAGATGAACCAATGGTGTGGGGACAAAACTATTGATAATGCAGAGAATATGACCGGGCTCTATCTCCTTAAACCGATGAAGAATTTCTTTTAATGGATCTGCTCCATTGTCGATAATCGGTCTTACATCGTAGTACACCGTATGCGATGCCGGGGCTTTCTCTAACCAAGCTGGACGCGGATTGTGCGTTGAAGAATGATCTCGGGTTGTGTTCGAATTTTCAAAAAAGAATCCCAGTGGCGACAGCACTCTTTCAAAATCCTCAACTTTTACTCCGCTCATTTTCGCAGCTTCTGCAATGGTAACCCGTGATGCCATAATTTTCCGTAAAATAGGATTCTTAAGTTTCTCTAAAGGTTTCGCAAGAGATGCAATAGCATCAATAGCTGAAGAATTCTCCTTAATGAGCTCCGATATTTTAGTTTGGGCAGAAATTGTTTTCATGGGAATGCTTTTTTATAGATGGAGAAACAATTATTTTTACTGAATCCAAAACTGATCATTGTAGTTTTCCTCTGCACCATGGTCTTCACCCTCCAATATTTTACCAATTCTTTCCAGTTCCTCTTCTGGTATTTTGCTTTCTAAATACGGAAAAAGCGTTCGCTCTTCGTACCGGGTATGGTCATTAACCAAAGCGGCTAATTCTTCAAAAACACTGTAGCAATGTTCTCCATGGCAGTTTTTAACTTCCTTTACTTTTGAAAGTATGCTCTGATGATCCTGTAGTGCCTTCTGAACCATTTCATCTTGATGATCAGTGAAAAGCAAATCTTCTTCTTTTTTAAAATGGGGAAGCAGCTCGTGCTCATAAAAATAATTGACGTAGCGTTGGATGCGTTCGGGATCTATACCCAGTTGAATGCCTGATTTTAATTTCCAGCAAAAAAGCAATGTTGCATGATGCTCCCTAGAGAGCGGAACAATATTTTTATTTCTCTTGATGGGCATTGTAGTAATCATTTTGGTGAGATGAATCGTGATGAGTTATTAATTTCCGCAACGGAATTGTACTCCTTTTTCTTTAATTAATTGTGCTTTCTGTTCATCGGTAGATGGTGCGCCCGACGCTGAGGAGTTTGGATCTACCTTATTTTTTCTGATAGAAACTTTAAATCTTTCGGGGCCCTTTTCCAGATAATCCCAAGTGAAAATATCGCCGCGCTCTGCAAGCAATTCGTAATAAAGTGGTTTAGGATCATGATCATTATCGATGATAAAACTTTCATCTGGCACCAACGCATCAAAATATTCGAATATCGTTGGGTGTTTTAGTCGTGGTTCAATGAGAGTAACATCTAAAGTTTGTGGTGTTTTCATCGTAAAAAATAATAATGTAAAGTGCTGTTTAATTAGGAACAAAGTTACCACTTAATTTTAATTCGGACAAATTTATCTTATTTTAAAAGCAGTTGATCAAAACTTTTAATGCGCATACTCTCTTTTCAGTAGCATTTTTCCTTGATGCATACGCCGAATGATATATCTCATGTTGCATCAGCTGATTTGGGGAGAAAAAGTCCTTCAGTCATTAAATAACTGAAGGACTGGAACTATCAAGAACAGATTACACTTCTACAGATTCCGCAGAGTGCACTTTTACAAGCTCCTGCTGCACGTTTGGCGGAACGAGCTGATAATCTAAAAATTTCATTTTGAATTTGGCACGGCCTCCGGTAATCGAACGAAGGGTAGAACCATAATCGTGCATTTCGGCAAGCGGCACGTTGGCCATAATTTTCTGGTAGTGTCCTTCCGAATCCATCCCTGAAATAATGGCGCGTCTGGTTTGCAAATCACCCATTACATCGCCGGTATCTTCATCCGGACAAAGAATTTCCACGGCATACATGGGTTCCAAAAGTTGTGGTTTTGCCAAATGGAATGCCGTTTTGAACGCGCCAGAAGCAGCCAGCTGAAAAGAAATATCATTTGAATCTACACTATGCATTTTACCGTCGTACACAGAAACTCGTATGTTTTGGCAATGAGAACCTGTAAGCGGGCCTTCTTTCATTTGTTGCATAATGCCTTTTTTTATAGCGCCCATGTAACGATTGTCGATAGCACCTCCTACGATGCACCAGTAGAAGGCGAGTTGGCCACCCCAAGGTAAATCCTCAACTTCTTTTTGTCGAATATTGACGCCTGTTGGCTCATCCATTCCTTCATAAAAATTTTCTACGCGCATGTGGATTTCACCAAACTGACCGGCGCCTCCAGATTGTTTTTTATGACGGTAATCTGCATCGGCCTTTCCGGTGATGGTTTCTCGGTATGGGATTTTGGGATTGGCAAAATTCATATTCACCCCAAACTCCTTTAATAGTCGTTGTTTCACCAAATCCAAGTGCAACTGTCCCTGACCGTGTAAAATGGTTTGTTTCAATTCTGCACTTTGTTCCACTTTTAGGGTAGGATCTTCTTCTTCAATTCGATGGAGTGCTGTGACTAGTTTTTCCATGTCGGAAGTAGCGTCCGTAAAAACTGTTTTTCTGATTCTACTTTCCGGAAAAACCATTGGGCGCACTTTTCTTTCGATACCTTTCGAATTAAGGGTGTTGTTGGAGTGTCCGTATTTTAACTTAACGGTAGCCCCCAAATCACCGGCATGCAACTCGTCCACAGCTATTCTTTCTTTTCCTTTGGTAATAAACAACTGCGATATTCTTTCGGTTTCGCCGTTATTGGCATTCACCAGCTCATCTCCTGCTTTTAGTTTTCCGGTTAGCACTTTAAAGTAAGAAACCATACCTACCTGCGGCTCCGAGAGGGTTTTATAGATAAATAAAGTGGTTTTATCGTTAGGATCATAAATAATTTCTTCTCCATTTTCTAATTTTCGGGCGGGTCGATCTGCAGGTGATGGAGCAATATCGTTGATGAAGCCCATTAATCTTCCGCTGCCCATATCTTTGAGACCGCTGGTAACAAAAACCGGGAAAAACTGCTGTTTAGCAATTGCGATGGTAATTCCTTTAGCCAGTTCTTCTTCAGAAAGATTTCCTTCTTCAAAGTATTTTTCCATCAGCCCTTCTTCGTTCTCCGCAGCAATTTCTACCAAAGCATTGTGCATAGCGTTGGCTTTCTCTAATTCGGATGCCGGAATGGGTTTTTTCTCTGGCTTACCTCCATTGGATGGAAATTCGTACATCACCATCCTCAGCGCATCAACAATTTGATTAAAATGAGTGCCTGAATTCAGCGGATATTGCACTGGAACGAGCCGACTGCCAAATCGTTCTTTGGCTTGTTCTAAGGTTTTTTCAAAATCAGCTTTGGGGTGATCCATTTGGTTGATCACGAAGATGGCCGGCGTTTGGTACAGCTCAACATATTCCCAAACCAGTTCTGTGCCTACTTCTACACCGTTTGCAGCATTCAGTACGATCACAGCAGTGTCGGCAACTTTTAGTGATGACACTACTTCGCCAACGAAATCGTCAAATCCGGGAGTATCGATGATATTAATTTTGTTGTTGCGCCAATTCACGAACATTTGATGGGAGAAAATCGTTTTCCCTTTTTCGTGCTCAAGATCGGTATGGTCGCTCACTGTGTTTTGCCCTTCTACCGTACCGCGGCGCTTAATCTCCCCGCCTTCGTATAACATGGCTTCAATAAGGGTGGTTTTGCCACTGTCCGAATGACCAAGCATCACCACGTTCCGTAAATTTTTGGTATTAGCACTCATAATATATCGTTTAAATGATTGTATAGGGATGCTAAAAAGGAAATGAACTCCATTTGATTTTTAGGAATCTAAAGTTACAAAACTTTTGAATGCATTGGGAATAATTAGGAAGCCAATGAGATGATATTAAACATCATAGCTACAAACATTGTTTGGCACGCAATCGGCTGACGATCACCTGCGAATCTATTTAATGAGGAACAAGGAAATTTCCAGAGAAAGACCTATACGCTAAGAAAAATAAGGCCGAATTTTATCTAAACGCAATGCACTGAAATCATCTGTCACCACATTGGCAAGTGAGTAATCCTGCATTTCGGAATGTTCACTTTTGTAACCAGCACAAAAAATGCCTGCTCTATGGGCCGCTAAAATTCCGTTGGTTGAATCTTCGATCACCATACAGTTTTCCCGAGGTTCACCGGCCATTTCCGCGGCCAGGATAAAGATTTCAGGATCAGGTTTTGATTCTTTCAGGGCAGCTCCACTAATTTTCCCCATAAAATAAGGTTCAAGCTTAAAACGGGCAAAAACCCAATTAATAGTGTTGATGTGCGCCGAAGAAGCCAAAATCAGTTTAACACCGTTTTCGTGGTAATGCTGAATTAAAGCCAAAACGCCGGGTAACAAATCAAAATCTGGATCCTCATCGAACAGTTTTTTGAAATACTTTCTTTTAATGGTGGCTATGTTTTCAGCACTCACATCCAAATGAAAATAGTCAATCAGCGTGTCGCATACTTTCTGGGTTGAATAACCCGTAAAACTGGCATAGAGTTCGTCAGGAACGGTTATTCCCAAGTCGTCAAATGTTTTTAGGTAAGCTTTTCTGTGTAGAGGTTCAGTGTCAACAATCACCCCATCCATATCAAATAAAACAGCATTCAGTGGCATTCCGCTAATTTTTTGCAAAGATAATTATTGTGATTGATATCTGCTCAAATCATCGAAACTATCCATTTCGCAATAACTTCCGCAATGATAATGAGTACTGCAAAAACAACATACTGCTGAAGTTTTTTCATATTTGATGCCGTTCGAAAACCAGTGACCATCAATGTAATGCTGTACACCAACAGCAAAAGAGTTACACTACTGAATATGATTAAAGCAATGAGATCGGCGGTATCCAGTTTGAGCTGACTGATCGTATCTAGTTGACTCATAATATTTTCTGTAATTCTTTTAATGACAGGAATATCAATTAATGGTACCGAGAGATAAATAGGGATTCTTGCAATGAGGGCAGTGTTTAGTACATCGATCATTCTTATTTTTGGGTTTATCGTTCTTCCAAAAGCAAAGAACAGGATGCTAAAAATCACAATATTCACGATATTGGCGGTGAACGCTTGGGAAAACAGAATATCAGGATGTTTGTGCACATCAAAAATACCGTCGTAAATTACTTGATGATGATAAGACAAGTAGCAACCGATAATGAATGAAATGATGCCAAGCAACATCAGCAATTTATCAGGAATGGCTCGGAAAGGATTGATGAAGATTGTCCAGTTCATGCGTTGTTCGTTAATCATAATTCTATTTGTGCTGCAAAATCATTAGCTAAAATGATAATCACCTTGTACTGCCCACAGCACCGACTGCAATTTAACAATACATTGCCGAAAACATGGGTTTCTGCATAATAATTTTTAAATTCGTGGCTTAATTTTTATTTTATGAGTTTCGGAATTGAAGCAGCGAGTTATTTTGCACCATCTTTGTATTTGGAAATCAAAGATTTAGCAGAGAAAAGAGGAATTGACCCGGCAAAACTGGAGAAAGGTTTAGGGCTACATAAAATGGCTTTTCCTGATGTTCAGGAAGACGCTGCCACTTTTGCTGCAGAAGCACTTCTCAAGTTGATTCAGGATTACGATTTAAATCCGAAAGATATTTCAAGAATTTACCTGGGAACAGAAAGCGCCCTCGATGCAGCAAAACCAACGGCAAGCTATGCGATGCAAATGGTAGAGAAGGTTTTGGAACCCAATTTCGGCGAACGAGTTTTTAAGCATTGCGACGTCGTGGATCTTACTTTTGCTTGCATAGGTGCAGTAGATGCCTTGCAAAACTGTATTGATTATGCTCGAGCCAATCCCGGAAAAAAAGCAGTGGTCATCGCATCAGACTACGCAAAATACGAGCTTAACTCACCTGGCGAATATACGCAAGGCGGAGGTGCAGTGGCGATTTTGGTATCGGACCAGCCGAAGTTGCTGGAGATCGAAAATATGTATGGGGTGGCAACCGAAAGTGTATTCGACTTTTTTAAACCGAGGCGTACCGTTCAAAAATCTGAACTTAGCTCAGCATCACCCACGATGCCAGATAAAATTGAAATTTTCACCGACGAACCTGTTTTTGATGGGCAATATTCTAACCAATGTTACCAAGATAGAATTCGCGAAGCTTACGAACATTACAAGGAACAGAAATTCACCGTTAAACCTTACGAAAACTGGCGTTACCTTATTTTTCACCTGCCGTATGCATTTCACGGAAAAAGAGTGTTCACCGAAATTTTTAGTTTAGAGAATAACTTGGATTATTCCACACCTGAAAGCCAAAAAACAGTAGCCAAGTCAGAAGCGTATATAAAGTTGATCAATCACTGCATTGAGCCGTCGCAACGGGCTTCTTCAGAAATCGGAAATATGTACACGGCGTCTATATTTATGGCACTTTTATCTGCATTACAGGTGAGTTATAACGAAGGCGAAGAGCTTACGGGTGCCGAAATTGGATTCTTAGCGTATGGCAGCGGTTCAAAATCTAAAGTTTTTGCGGGAAAAATATCGCCGCAGTGGAAGGAAGTTGTATCAAAATGGAATCTTTTCGAAAACTTGAAAAAACGTACACAAATCGATTTCGAAACCTACGAAAAACTTCACCGCAAACAGCTGAATTCGCCTGTAAACCCACAGTATAAAGGGTTTGGATTGGTACACGTAGAAACAGAAAACCCTGTTTTGGTGGGTGCAAGATTTTACGATCACCGATGAATGAAAATCGAGTGAATAGGGTTGAAATGATGAAAGATTATCGAATTTTAAATCTTGATTGTTGACCATTTTCTAATCACTTTTTCCTGATCGCCACTACATACCTTGAAAATATCAGTAGATTTGCATTGATTCAATTTTTTCGATGAAACAGTTCTCCTCCAAACGAAGCATACAAATTTTAGCGTATCTCTTAAATGAATACGGCATCCACAACATCGTCATTTCACCCGGCTCGCGCAATGCGCCTTTAGCCATTCACTTTTCCGAATCACCTGCCTTCAACTGTTACAGCATTGTGGACGAAAGAAGCGCAGGTTTCGTAGGAATAGGCATGGCCAAAAGCGAGAAAAAACCAGTGGCAATTACTTGCACAAGTGGTTCTGCCGCAGCCAATTATTACCCGGCTGTCACTGAAGCGTTTTATCAGAATGTGCCCCTTTTGGTGCTCACTGCAGACCGCCCAACTGACTATGTGGATATCTTCGACGGGCAAACCATTCGCCAGAAAAATCTTTTTGCTCAACATTCTTACGGCGATTTTCAACTCCTGGAAGACAGCAAAGAAAACGCAGATGATTTGAATTTTGAGATCATCAAAAAAGCCATCGAAATATGCATCGAGAAAAAAGGGCCAGTTCATCTTAACATTCCTTTAGAGGAACCTTTATATCAGCTTGTTACAGAGGTTCCCAACTTTGCACCTGTCGAAAAAACAATCAGAAAAAAGAGCTACACTCTCGGTTCAACTATTGCTGCTGAATGGAATACCGCAAAACGCATCATGATTCTTGTAGGAACCCGCGATTATAGCGACGAGCTGGAAATGCAACTTTCTCAATTGGTGAAAAATCACAGTGCGGTGGTGCTTTGTGAAGTTAATTCGAACTTGCGCAATCATAAATTCTTTTCGCACATCGACCGCTATATTTATAATTTCGGCGAAGAAGATTTCAAAACCTATGCACCGGATTTGCTCATTACCGTAGGACAAAATGTGGTATCGAAAAAAGTAAAACAGTTTTTACGGCAGGCAAAACCGCAACACCATTGGCATATTGATGAGGTGTGGCAACCCGACACCTTTTTCTCCCTAACCGAAAAAATAGAGACAACGCCCGAAAACTTCTTCAGTGCATTGCTGAACGTAGCCACTTTGGAGCCGCAACCTTATTTTAATTTGTGGGATGTGCTGCGCGACAAGAAAGACTTAAAACATCAGGAATATTGCTTGCTCACCGGTTTTTCCGATTTTAAATTCTTTCAGTTGCTTTCAGAAAAAATTCCGGAAGACATCAACCTGCATTTCAGCAACTCTTCGGCAATACGATATGCCCAACTCTTTGATTTTCAAGAAAATAAAGTGTACTGCAACCGCGGAACCAGCGGAATTGACGGCTGCACTTCCACCGCAATGGGATTCGCGATGCGCAACGAAAAACAAACCGTTTTGGTGACCGGCGACCTCAGCTTCTTTTACGACATCAACGGACTTTGGAACAACTACATTCCGCCATACACCAGAATTCTCATTTTTAATAACGGTGGTGGCGATATTTTCAGAATAATTCCGGGTCCCAGTTCTACTAACGCTTTGGACGAGTTTATCCTTACCAAACATCACAAAACTGCCGAACTTATTGCCAAACATTTCGACTTCGGTTACACAAAAGCAGATGATGAAGATACGCTTGCAAGGATTTTAGATAACTTCTTTAAACCTGACCTAAAGCCAAAAATTTTAGAAATTGATACTTCAAAAGTTGAAAACGCCGAAGTACTGAAAAAGTATTTTGAGTTTATGAAATAGAATACCGGGATTCTTTACTTACACCTCCAAATAATCATTGCTTCCGGGCAAATTATTGATGATTTCGAGCGGATAAATAAACATGTCATCGAAATTGTTCATGGAATTAATGATCTGCAAATGAGAGAATTCCTTTAGATTCTGCAAAGTGATTTCTGTCTCTTTGATCTTTTTTTCTTTCAGGAGCCATTGTCGCTGCACACCGTTCAGGAGATAAGTGGAAGGCGTAAACCACTCTTTTCCCTTCTTAAAAAGCAGGTTCGACAGAGAGGTGTCGGTAATGTGACTATTTTTAACGATGATAATTTCTGCTGCTGTGGTTTTTAATTTCATGCGTTCAAACTCCGTTCTGTCTTCGAATTTAAAACCATAATCGATGCTATTATTCACCACCAGCTGAAAACTGCGAATCTCGGAAATGGCGTAAGGAATCATCTGTGTACGTATATTTTTATTCAGGTCGTAGCTTATTCTCAACTTAAAAAGACCGTCCTCTTCATGATGCAGCGACTCAAAAATTTTGCCCAAATCAATAGAACCCTCTTTCCCGAAATGGCTGAAAGTTTCGTTCACACGCTTCTGATGAAGGTCCAGCAGAAAAATTTCCTGGTCTTCTATTTTAATGCTTTCAAAGAACTGGGACATAGATTTTGTTTTTCATTTCCTGATATTCATCGGCTAATTTACTTAAATGCGTTATTCCACCACCACTTTTAAAATAAAATTTTCCATTTTCTTTCTCAATAAACCGAATCATAACGCAAGAATCCAGATCCTTTCCATCGAACCATCCACAAACACCAGTATAAAAACCGCGCTCATACCCTTCGGTTTCCAGAATAATCTCAAGCGTTTTCGGTTTGGGCGCTCCAAGAATGGAACCTGCGGGAAGAAGTGTTTTCAGAATTGTTCCAATCTTTGAACGAAACTTTGGTTTGATGGTTCCCGCCACTTCAGAGCTCATGGCATAAAGGTTTTTTTGTTGAGTTGTAATGAGATCTATACGCTGAAAATCATTTACTTTCACCTCATCTGCTACCCTGCTCAAATCGTTACGGAGCAAATCGACCACCGTATAATGTTCTGCTTTTTCTTTGGGATCGTTTTTCAAGACTTCTTTTGCATCCTCTTTTGACGCATCAATGGTTCCTTTCATCGGATAGGTTAAAATCTGATTATCAATAATTTCAACAAAAGTTTCAGGCGAAAAAAACACAAATTCGTCTTGGTAAAAAACTTTATATTTGGCGTCGGAGAAATAGAAAATATCTCGCAGTGAAAAGTTGGTTTCAATTCTGGTTTTTCTGGTAAAGTTGGTCAGGTAGGAGTTGCCGAGTTTTAAATGTTGCTGTACCCGCTCAAATCCTTTTTTATAGGATGCTTTGCTTTCAGGAAATGCATTGAGTTGGAGTTTCGTTGGGGGATTTCTATTTTCTTCTATTCTTTTATAGGCCCTGAAATCGATGAGCACATCAGCTTTGCCCAACTCTTCTTCGTTAAAAACCAGAATGTTATCCATTAAAAAATCGATCATAAAAAAGAAGGGAACTTTCCTTTGTGAAAGTTCATCCATTCGGTCGAAAGAGGAGTGATGGTCGATTTTCATAACAGCAAAAATAATGCTTTAGCATTTAAAGTTTCTCTTTTTCCTATTTCCGGATGAGTTTACTTATTTTTGTGGCATGGAAAACAATTACCCACCACCATCAGGAATTGGTTCAGTTTTATCGCAGGCATTTGGCTACTGGAGCCGCACGCTCACCTATCAAGTTTTCTACAGCATGCTTTATCTGTCTCTTTTTTTTCTGGGTTATTTCTATCTGTTTCAATATTTTGGTTTATGGGAGCAGGTGGTGCCTTACAGCGATCTGATGAGAACTGATTTCCCGGCTTTTAACAAAAAAATGGAAGAAGTGGCCAGGTTACCGCAAATCGCCAATTTCATGCTCTCCGTTTTTGTGCTTCTTGCCTTGCTTGCACCGCTGAATGTGGGCTTTTACAAAATTTACCGTAAACTTGATTTGGGCGAGAAACCCAATATTAATGATCTTTTTGCCGGCTATTTGGGATTCGACTTTTTTAAATTTTTCGGGTTTTATTTGTTTTGGATCATCATTTTTTCCTATGCCAATTCATTGCTGCTTTTGGGTGTTGTCTGGTGCTTCATCACGCTGTTCTCTGTGCCGCTTTTGTTTTTTATGGATGTGAAAACGTTTCAGGGCATTGGCTATTCGGTGCAGGCACTGCGCCGAGGTTTTATCATGATCTTGGTCTGTGTCATCATTGCTTTTGCCTTCAGCATTAGCGGAATCTTACTTTTCGGCTTTGGCTTTCTTTTTACTTTTCCGTTTTGGAATGCAATGATTTACGCACTTTACCAGTATTTTTTCAATGAAACCGTCAAAAATTAATAAATGATTCACTGTTTGTTTCATTAAAAATTCTAAATTTGGGAAACATTAAAAATTAAACAGATGGAAACTTTTCAGGAATTTAAAAACGCTGCAAATCCGGAAAAAAGTACTGGAGCAATTATTTCTCATGCTTTTGAGACTTATAAAGGAGTTTTTCTTTACGCGCTTTTGGCGATGGGTATTTACATGGTTGCTTCATGGCTCATTCAAACTTTTTCAGGTTTTGACTCACAAACCTTTGTGGAAGAGATTCGTGATTCCGGTGGTGATTATTCGTCGATAAAAGTATGGGATACGCCCGGTATTAATACCTACTACGGTCTCTCCGGACTGCTTAGTGTTTTATTGTCTCCATTGTATGTGGGGGTAATTTTTGTGGCTCACAAATACAATGTAAAACAAAAGATTCAGGCCTCCGACTTGTTCATCGGCTACCGACAAAACTTCATTAATATTTTAATTTACGGAGTTATATCAAGCATCATCCTCACCATTAGTTTTGTCATGTGCTTTCTGCCAGGTGTTTTGGTAATGCCTCTTCTGCTGTTGGGTTACCCTATTTTGTTATTTGAGAATGCAAGTTTCGGTGAAGCATTAAGCAAATCATTTTCCATTGCTAAAGAGAATTATGGCGTCATGCTAGGAACTTCTCTTTTGGGTATACTGATCAGTGTTTCTGGATTCGTGCTTTGCTTTGTGGGAATTCTGCTTACGGCTCTTTTCTTTGTTGTGGTGATGTATTCTGCTTATTGCGCATTTGCAGGAACGCCAAGACAAATTATGAGCAATTGATTCTGACAGCTAAATAGCTGGCAAAAAATAATATTTGTACATTTGAAAGCAATAGTAATCTACTATTGCTTTTTTAATTAGGATAGACATGCAGAAACTGAAAAATCAAATTAGTGAAACCAAGATCAAACAAATTTCTTTGTTGCTGGTTATTGTATTGCTTTTGGGCTTAATTACTTATCAGCTCGCGATGTTTATTCCTGCAGCATTGGGAGCGATAACGCTTTATATTATCTGTAGAAAATACAACTTTTACCTTCAGGAGAACAAAAAATGGAAACCTTGGATTGCCGCAACCGTTCTTATTTTAGCAACGCTTCTTGTCCTTATTCTACCCATTTATTTTATTGGTGATTTACTCATTGCCAAGCTGGGCAACGCATCGGCATACATGCAGAAGTTTAATGTTTTTGTGGATAAGATTCATGCTTATGTTTATCAGCAAGTGGGTCTCGATTTGCTGAGTAAAGAGAATCTTGACAAGCTGAAAGAAAGTGTTGCAAAATTTTCCACCATAGCGCTTAGCAGTACTTTCAATACCATAACAGTCGTCACTTCAATGTATTTCATCCTCTATTTTATGCTTGAAAAACCGCGTCTTTTTGAGCGTTTGGTCAGAAACGCAGCGCCCTTAAAAAAGGCCAACATCACCATGATTGGAGAAAAAATCCAAAAAATGGTGATTGCCAATGCCATTGGAATTCCGGTGGTAGCAGTGGGACAGGGACTGGTTGCGCTTATTGGATATTGGATTTTCGGTGCACCCAGCGCAATATTGCTTTTTGCGTTGACTTGCGTTGCCTCCATGCTTCCAATTGTGGGGTCGGCCATTGTGTGGGTTCCTGTTTGTATTTTCATGATTGCAGAAGGAAAATTGGCGCCCGGACTAGGTTTGGCTGTTTACGCCCTGATTGCAGTGGGATTAACGGATAATGTATTAAGATTCACTATATTAAAAAAACTCGAGAATATTCATCCACTCAACACTGTTTTCGGAATTATTGTCGGGATGAGCATTTTTGGATTCATGGGTTTAATTTTCGGGCCCATCCTTATTTCTATTACACTGCTTCTTATCCAGGTTTATCGGGATGAATTTACGGAAGACGAAAACGAGCTCATCCTTCCCGATTCTCAGGAAATTGAAACAAAAATAGATCTCAACATTTAAACCATTGGAACAACTCAACCCTCAAATACTGCAGGAAATCTGCGAGGTGAAAATGCCATTCGGAAAATACCAGGGAACAGTTCTTGCGGATTTGCCGGTACATTATCTGGAATGGTTTCAACGTCAGGGCATGCCTAAAGGTAAGCTGGGCATGCAGCTGTCTACTGTTTACGAAATAAAAATCAACGGATTGGGTGAACTATTGCAACCGATTCGCAATTCCATCCGACAGCAGAAAAAGTAATCTTTGAAGGACCAGAACAATGCACCATTATTTCTGTGGTTTCCGCACTGATATCGAACTTCATCTAAAATGATTTTCTTAAATTAGCCCCATTAAAATTTTATCAATGAAAAGAATCTTTTTACTCCTCACCTTTATGTTGAGCTTCCTACAATTGAGAGCCGACGAAGGAATGTGGCTTCTTACCATGATCAAACGACTAAACGGTGTTGATTATAAAAAAGAAGGACTTAAACTTACCCCCGAAGAAATCTACTCGGTTAACAACTCCAGCTTGAAAGATGCCATTGTGCAGTTCGGAGGCGGCTGCACCGGGGAAATTGTTTCAAAAGAAGGGTTGCTATTTACCAATCACCACTGCGGTTATGGGCAGATTGCAGCACTCTCTACCCCAGAAAAAGATCACCTGACCAATGGTTTCTGGGCGATGAAAAAAAGTGAAGAAATTCCTGCAAAAGGACTTTCTGTAAGATTTATGATAAGAATGGATGATGTTTCTCAAAGAATCAACGCCAAACTGAACAATAATATGTCTGCAGAAGAGCGTAAAAACATCATTGATGCAGAGTACAAAGCCATTCAAACCGAAAATTCAGAAAACGGGAAATATACGGTAGTAGTAAAAGATTTCTACAATGGAAATGAATTCTATTATTTTGTTTATCAGGATTTTAAAGACGTTAGATTGGTTGGGACACCGCCCAATGCGCTTGGGAAATTCGGTGGAGATACTGACAACTGGGAATGGCCTCGACATACGGTAGATTTTTCGGTATTCAGAGTTTATGCTGATGCTAATGGAAATCCTGCAGAGTACTCAACAAACAACGTTCCGATGAAACCAAAACACGCGTTGCCTATTTCTCTAAAAGGTTATCAGCCAGGAGATTTCGCCATGATTTTGGGTTATCCCGGAAGAACCAACAGATTCCTCACCTCTTACGGAATTGAGCAAATGGTGAAGAAAGATTATCCGGCATGGGTGGAAGCTTCTAAACTGGCGATGGATGTAATGAAAAAATACATGGACAAAGACCAGGCAACTAAACTTCACTATGCATCGCAATATGCTTCTGTAGCCAATTACTGGAAAAACAGACAAGGAACCATTGATGCTGTAGAAAAAAACCAAACCATTGCCGGCAAAAGAGCTTTGGAAGAAAAATATAAAATCTGGGCGGTGATGCCTGGAAATGAAGAAACATACGGATCGGTACTTGATGACATTCGTGCCAATTACCAACAAATGTCCGATCGTAATGTGGAAAGGAATTACTCCCAACAGTTACAGAGAAACGCCAAATACATCATGGTGGCTTATCAATTAGGTTCACTTTTCAAAACATACGCCGATCAGGATGATGCCGGAAAAACCGCAATGAAAACAAAAGTTACAGATGCGATTGATAAAGTGTATGACACCTTTAATCCAAGTCTTGAAGGCGAAATGCTGAACTCAATGGTAGAACTCTATCAGCATAAAGTGAATAAAGAAGTAGCATCAGCAACATTGCTGAAAGCGGACAGCAAAACACTTTCTACACTTGCATTTGAATCAATCTTTGCAAACAAAGAATCTGCATTAAACTTTGTGAACAACCCAGATCGCCTAAAAATTGATGCTGATCCTCTGCGAAAATTGGCCAACGGCTTCGTGGAAGACCAAAAATTGTTAGGGGAAAAATTCTCCAAAATTGATGATGCGTTTGCCAAAAACAGCAGAATATTCTTGGATGGTTTAAGAAAATCTCAGCCAGATAAAGCATTTTATCCGGACGCCAACTCAACCATGAGGTTAACCGGTGGAACCATCGATACGCTACCTGAAAGAACAGACCGCAACTATCATGGAATTGCCGAAAAAGATAACTATTATACCGATACCAAAGGTATGGTGGCCAAATACAAAAAAGGAGACGAAGAATTTGATCTGCCAAAACGCTTTCTAGATTTGGTAGCGAAAAAAGATTTTGGCCCTTATAAAGATAAAAAAGGATATATGCCTGTGAACTTCCTTTCCAATAATGATATTACCGGAGGTAACTCGGGATCGCCCGTTCTGGATGCCAACGGAAGCTTGATTGGCTTAGCATTCGATGGTAACAGTGAAGCGCTAAGCGGCGACATCATCTTCGACCAGAAATGGCAGAAAACCATTAATGTGGATGTAAGAATGGTGTTGTGGACGATTGAAAAATACGGAAAAGCAGGACACCTCATCAGTGAAATGACATTGGTGAAATAATTCAACACGCGAAAATACAGAAAGACCGCTGAACAATTTCAGCGGTCTTTTTTATTCACCTTTCAGCATGCCCAATTTGCCGAAATGCTCTTTAAACTTAGCAATCTTGGGACCCACTACCGCGCTGCAATATGGCTGGTTGGGATTAGCTTCATAGTAACCTTGATGATATTGCTCTGCAGGCCAAAACTTTTCAAATTTCGCCAACTGCGTCACATACTTCCCATGCCATTTCCCCGAAGCTTCAGAAACTTTAATGGCATTCTCGGCTTTATGTTTTTCAGCTTCATCGTTATAGAAAATAACGGAACGATACTGTGTGCCGATATCATTTCCCTGCCGATTGAGTTGGGTAGGGTCGTGAAGAAAAAAGAAGACCTCCATCAGTTGCTCATACGAAATAATTTGCGGATCGTAAGCAATTTGCACCACTTCTGCATGTCCCGTTTTGCCGGTACACACTTCTTCATACGTTGGGTTGGCTTGATGACCACCGCTGTATCCGGATACTACCGACTCCACACCTTTTAAGTACTGAAAAGCACCTTCCACACACCAAAAGCAACCGCCACCAAAGGTGATGTATTGTAAATGTTTTTGATTCATTGTCTGTTTTTTTGTTAATGATTGAGGAGATTCCTGCCCGTTACAGGCCAGAAGAATAAAACAGTTCAAAAATAATAAAATCCTTTTCATGATAGAATAACGAATTTATTGAATGAAAATTTTCTCCAGCGTACATCGCACATGAAGAATAATTATATTGGAATAAAAAACGGGCCAAAAGCCCGTTCTTCATTTTCATTTTCAAATCTTTTTAAGAAAATTACTTTTCCCAAACCAAAGCACTTGCACCTAAAATTGCAGCATCGGCTTCATCCAATTCACTGAAAACAAGTTTCACTTTGTTTCTGAATATAGGCAAAAGATTTCTCTCCATATGGAGTTTTGTAGGTTTCAAAATAAAGTCTCCGGCTTTGATGACGCCTCCGAACAAAAGGATGGCTTCTGGTGAAGAAAACATCACAAAATTCGCAAGAGCTTCCCCAAGTTTCTGACCTGTGTAACGGAATACTTCAATCGCGGTGGGATCGCCTTTTTTAGCACATTCGAACACAACTTTAGAGTCAATATCTTCTTCAGGAAATTCATTCAGCATAGATTCCGGGAATTCGGCTCTCATTTTTTTTGCTGTTACTGCGATTCCGGTTGCTGATGCGTAAGCTTCCAACGAACCTTCAGAACCAGTGCTCCAGTGTTTTCTTCCTCCGGGTTTCACGATGGTGTGTCCTAATTCACCAGCAAAACCATCGTTTCCGTAAATTAATTTTCCACCGGAAACAATTCCGCTTCCTACACCTGTTCCTAATGTAATCATGATGAAATCCTTCATTCCACGTGCAGCACCGAACAACAGTTCACCCAAAGCTGCCGCATTAGCATCATTGGTCATTTTACAGGGAACGCCGAATTTTTTGGTCATCATATCGGCGAACGGAATGATGCCTTTCCATCTTAAATTGGGGGCGTGCTCAATGGTTCCTCTAAAGTAATTTGCATTGGGTGCTCCAACGCCAATTCCGTCAAACTGTCGGTGACTACAATGTTGCTTAAGAAGCGGTGCAACGGTTTTGTAGAGGTCTTCGATGTATTCCTCCACTTCTCCGTACTGGTCAGTTCTAATACTTCCCTTTTCCAGAATTTCACCACGGTGATTCACCAATCCAAACTTGGTATTGGTTCCACCGATATCGATACCTAATGCAACCTGCTTCGACAAATCTATTAATGCCATTTTTTATTAATTTAGTCATTAAAATTACAAAATTTAATGGTATTTGAACAAAAAACTCCCCGATTTACGGGAAGTTTTTTACGTTACATGATTTGTATCAGTTGTCGCCGCACCTGATGGTCCAACTGTTCTACGGCCAAGAGATAAAGCCCAGGTGTTAGTCCATTCAGATTCACGTCCAGTAATTTTTTAAAAGTTTTTACTGCAAACCCTTTGGTATTATAAAGCGTAACACTCAGCACTTTTTTCTTTTCCATCATTTGTGTTATTGCAAGATCAGTTTTTTGCTTTCCTGATAAGAACCTACCTGCAGACGCACCATGTATACACCAGACTGCAATCTGGACAGGTCTAACTCTTTTTTGAAAAATCCCTGAGTTTTGGAAATTTCTGTTTGGTGAACTAATTTTCCGGATGCATCAAAAATGGTAATAATTCCTGCTGCATTTGCATCCTGTTTCACATCATACAGTAAAGTTACTTGCTTGTTCGGAGCGGGGTTAGGATACATACCGAAAGACACCTTGCCATTGGTTTCTGAAGTTGCCATTAAGCTGCTTACATCTTTATATTTGAAGTACATATTTCCAGTAGTGGCTCCTCCATTCTGCGTAAAATACATTCTGTAGTATTTTGCACCTTCTTTAATGTAGTACACCACATCCGGAGTAAGTCCTGATACTCCCTTCCAAGAATGTCCAATGGTGGTAATCACCTTTTTGTAATCCGTACTTGCGGGAGAATTGACTGCACTTGTGGCCTGGGTTTCGCTTGTTTTAGCAACACTGATCCTTGGGCTTTGAATAACGCCCGATAATCTGTACATCATTTGCCCCATGTAGAAAGTCCAATAGCGAGTCATCATGAAATCCCAATTGGCAGTTGGGGGCTCCAAATTATCTACCTCCGTGTCATTGATGAGGGAATAGTAGTTAAAATAAGCATCCTTTGTTCCATTAGCGATGGTTTTGGTAGTTGTGGCGCCCCACGAACTTCCGTTCCATTTAGCATATTTGAAGGTGTAACCACCATAGTAATCGGTGATCATGAATTTAATATACGAATCATCTGGATACTTCAACACATAAATTGATTTACCGTCGACGTGATGTGTCCCCATATTATAACATCCCCATCCCGTAGAAAGAACGCTGCAGGTTAACGTGCCTTGTTCAAATGCGCCCACTTCAATATTTTGTGTGCCGTCCGGATTGTAGAGAGGTTCTCCCCAAGAGGCAAGATTGGCAAGATCAATAAGATCCCACTGTGCGGGATTATTGGATGCCTGATATGTTTCAATCGCTTGCGCATCGTTAATACGAGTACCGAAGGACATGGTGCCATTGCGATAGAAAGCAACATCCCATGTATTGGCAGGTTGGGTGGTGATTTGATTTGCTGATAAATCAAAAAACACCCTGTTCTGGTAGGCAGGACCCATTGTTGCCTCTACGGTTGTGTATCCGTAAGCATCTGTTTGCGCAGATGTTAAATTAAATATAGCAAGAAGTGCTATGGCCGAAGATCGTAGACTTGTTCTCATTGGTTTTTATTTAGAATGATTTAAAATAACAGGGCAAATGTAATTATTTATTTAGAATAATTAAAAATTAATTTTTATTTTTGTCCAATAATTTTACCCAATGCCAAAAAAATTATGCTGTGCTACCGCTGTTGTTTTTTTCTGTAATGCCTATTTCGGGCAGCAGGCAAAGGACACCGTAAACATCAAAGAAGTTGTTGTTACCGGCCAGTACAGCCCGCAATCTATCAAGAAATCACTCTATAAAGTGGAAGTCATCAGCAGTGATGATATTAAACGCATGGCGGCAAATACCGTTGCCGAAGTGCTTAACCAATCTTTGAATATACTTATTACGCCCACCCAAAACTCTGGGGATTCTAAAGCCGAAATTCTGGGGTTAGGCGCAGATTATACCAAAGTGCTGGTTGATAATGTACCCATCGTTGGTGATACCGGGTTGGGTAGCAACATTGATCTTACCAAACTATCTCTAGACAATGTTGAAAGAATAGAAATTGTAAAAGGATCGATGGGTGTGGAATTTGGGAATAATGCCGTTGCAGGGGTTATCAACATCATCACCAAAAAGTCGTCATCTAAAAAATGGATGGTTCGCGGCTTTGTACAAGAGGAAACGGTGGGTAAGGAATACAACTGGGTTGATTATGGGAAAGGAAAACACCTTCAATCTCTTAGTATTGCGCATAATATATCAGATAAATGGTACGCTGCATTGTCGCTTAACAGAACTGATTTTCAAGGTTACTGGGGTTCAAAACAAGGCAAAAACTATTTTGGCACCGACGGACTTCGTGGTTACGAATGGCAACCAAAAGAACAATGGAACCCTGCATTTACGCTGCGATTCAGCTCCCCAAAAACGCAGCTATTTTATAAAGCCGATTACCTGCTGGAACAAGTAAATTTCTATAACGCAGCCGTGGAGGAAAAGTATTTGGGAGGAGGTGAAAGAACTTACTACGCCCGCGACCGGAATTATTATACCGATAGAATGTTGAACCACCTTAATATTCAAACGGAAATATTTAAGAAAACAAAGTACAGCGGCGATTTTTCTTACCAAAAACAAACCCGCAAAAAGGAAGATTACATTTTCGACATTCCTGCAAGAAAAGTTCTGTCAACTGAGGACAAAGACACTTACTTTCGTTCTGAAACATTTTACTCAAGAGGTGCGATCAGTAACTTTTTAAACAAAAAGAACACTGACGTACAAATTGGATACGAAGGTGATTATACAAAAGGGTTGGCCGGGAGAGAAACCGGGAGCTTTGGCGACAAAAGTGTGATAAAAGATGTATTGAATGTGGGTGTTTTTGCCTCCGCAGAGTTTCAACTTAATTCGTCTTGGTTCCTAAGACCCGGGGTTCGATGGAACTTCTCGGATACCTTTAATGCCTTACCCAACTTCTCTTTGGTGCTCAAAAACAGAATTAATGACCAATCCGAATTTCGAGCCATCTTGGGTTCAGCCAACAAAAACCCAACCTTCGAACAATTGTTCACCTTCCTTTTCAATGTAAATCATGATATTCGTGGGAACGAAAACCTGAAACCAGAAAATTCATACTCCGGAACCATCTTTTATACCTTACATTCGAAACCTGAGCAACCATTAAAATGGACGGTTGATGCAAGTACTCTCTATTTACAAACGCAAGATCGAATAGAACTTGCCACGATTAACGAACATCCTTTGCAATTCCTTTACGTGAATGTCAATACCTATCAGTCGTGGCTGAATACGATTTCAGGAAAAATATCAAACAAAAACTTTGGGTTAAGTGCCGGCTTTTCGGTCATCGGTAGAATGATGAACCTGACCAATTCACCAGATGAAAAATACCGGTACAGCACCGAAGTGAATGCTTCCGGGTATTACAATATTTTAAAGACCAACACCACGATTGCCTTTAACTTTAAAGGGGTCGGTAAAAGCGATCGACTAACGGAGGATCGATCTCTGGGTGTTACCCAATACATCCTGAAACCTCAAAACGCATTCTCGCTGCTCGATGGTTCCATTTCACAAGAGTTTTGGAAAAGTCATTTTACACTGACAGCAGGAGTACGAAATATTTTTGACGTAACGAATGTTCTGTCCGATACAAATTCCGGCGGAGGCGCTCATAACTCCGGAGGCACATCCGAAAGCATGTTCTATGGCAGAAGCTATTTTGCCAGATTAAACTTTAATTTTTAAAGACATGAAAAACTTTATTACTATACTTTTCGTATTCATTGTTATGATCCCTGTCTCGTGTATCCACGAAGATGACACACCTGTAAAAATTCCGCCAACGGAAAGCGCTGTACTCAGCCCCGAAGTGGGAGGACCTGCAGAGCAGAACCAAATCTGGATTCAGTTGAGCGCGCAACCCGCCAATGCTATGAAATCTACTCCACGTGAAGCGTGGGATTTGGGTTTCTATAGTGGAGAAGATTTCCGCGTGATTTTGAATTCATCCCTGGTCATGGCAGTGGGCAAAATCAAAAATGCCTATAATATTGATGAGGTAAACGCTCAAACCATTGGCGATATGATGAATTGGGTGCAGGTGGGCAACTTCCAAGATAATTCGCAGTATGTTGATAACCCGAATGGCGAAATTCTTACCCAAACCAGCGGCATTGCACCAATTGAGGCCAACGATAATTTCAATAACGTGTATCTGCTGAACATGGGCTATAAAGCGTACACAGGAAATACGGTACCGGGCAGTATCTACTCGATTGGCGAAGAACGTGGATGGAAAAAAATAAGAATCCTTAGAACAACGGGAGGATACAAAATACAATACGCTGATTTGGACCAAACTACACACCAAGAGTTCACCATCACCAAAGATGCCGAATACAATTATCAGTTCTTCTCAATTGTGAAAGGTGCATTGGCCAACATTCAGCCAAAAAAGAACAGCTGGGATTTGTGTTTCACCGTGTTTACTAATACTATTTTAAACCCCACAAACAATCTGCTTACCTCCTATATTTTTCCCGATTTTGTGGTGACCAATACGCTGGGAAATGTCGTTGCTTATGAAGTAACCACTGCTCCAGGGCAGGGCGAAGCGGCTTATAGTCGTTTTAAACTGCAGGACGTGGACGCAACCAAATTCGTACTCCATGAGCAGAGAACAATTGGAAGCAACTGGCGCACAACAACAGGCAGCAATGGTGTAGAAGTGTACAGCAACAAATTCTATGTGGTGAAAAACAGTGATGGTTTCTATTTTAAACTCAGGTTTTTAAGAATGAAAAACAATGAAGGATATAGAGGATATCCCCAATTCGAATACAAAGCACTATAAAATTTAATTATAATTTTAATAAAATACCATGAACCCTAAAAATTTATTAGCACTTTTGGCAGTAGGTGCTACGTCTTTTGCACTGGCGCAAAGCAAAGAAGATGTAAAATCCATTAAAGCAATGACAGGATGCTACGAAGTGAGCTTCAACTTTGCTGAAACTTTTGTTCATCAAAAAGATTACGAGAAAAAGAAAAACTACCGTTCCGGCGCGTTAGAGTGGATCACTGTGGCTGAAGAAACACCCAAAAAAATCGAGCTGCAACACATCCTCATTACCAATCCGCAGGGAAAAGGTAAAGACGCCATCGTGAAACACTGGCGACAAGACTGGATCTACGAAAACACCGATCTGTATTCATTTGACAAAGACAGCAAATGGAAATACAAATCACTTTCTCCGGAAAGCGTAAAAGGACAATGGACACAAGCCGTTTACCAGGTTGATGATGCACCAAGATACTCCGGAAGCGGTACATGGATTCATGCCGACGGAAGAAACTATTGGGAAAGCTCCTCTGATGCGCCGTTGCCAAGAAGAGAGTACACGACCCGAAAAGATTACAACGTAATGAACAGAACCAATCACCACGAAATCTATGATTGGGGATGGATCCACGATCAGGACAATAAAAAAATCGTGAGAAAAGATGGCGCTGCCGACCAAACGATTGTAGAAGAAAAGGGGCTTGAATACTACAAAAAAGTTGACGATGGAAAATGCATTGTTGCACAAACCTACTGGAAAGAGTATGCACCACTTTGGGCATCAGTGCGTCAGTCGTGGGATGAAAGACTTGCCCAGAAAAAAGACCTGGAAGTGAAACCCAATGTGGACGATATCTTTCTGTACAAAGACGTGATGATTCTTGCACCAAACCAAACCAAAGAAGCAAAAGAACTGGTCAAAAATTATATCGTCAAATAAAACGATTCCAACATTTAGTTTTTCATATCATTCGTTAGAAGGAACCTCGTTACGCGGGGTTTCTTTTTATTACATCCAAAAAAAAACTTCCCTGCATGAGGGAAGTTTTTTGTATTTTAATGAAAATGATTACGCTGGAATTTCACCTTTGTAAAGGAAAGAAACAATTTCCTTGTTCACTTTTTCCACCATCTCACTGAAGAGATAAAATGATTCCTGCTTGTAGATCACCAGCGGATCTTTCTGTTCGTAAACCGCACCCTGAGACGAACGTCTTAAATCATCCATTTCCCTTAAGTGCAATTTCCAGTTTTCATCGATGATGGCGAGCGAAATGTTTTTCTCAAAATCATTGATTAATGAATCACAATGGGTTTCATAAGCTTCTTTAAGGTCGGTTACAATCGTCATTGTTTTAATACCGTCGGTAAAAGGCACCTGAATCATTTTGAACATCGAACCCTGATTCTGATATACATTTTCAATAATAGGGTAAGATTTTTCTTTCAGCAAATTCAGTTTCATCTGGTAGTCTTCGGTGGCTGCTTTGAAAACGATATTAGTTAATTCTGCATCCTGTTTAGATTTAAAATCATTTTCGGAAACCGGTGCTTCCATGGTGAAATACTTGATGATTTCGTACTCAAACTCTTTATAGTCACCTTCCAGTTTAGTTTTGGTTACGATAGATTGTGCCACATCAAATATCATATTCGAGATATCATATTTAAGGTGATCTCCAAACAAAGCATTCTTTCTTCTTTTGTAGATAACATCACGCTGTTTGTTCATCACATCATCATACTCCAATAATCTTTTACGGATTCCGAAGTTGTTTTCTTCTACTTTCTTCTGAGCTCTTTCTATGGATTTGGAAATCATGGAATGCTGAATCACTTCGCCTTCTTTATGCCCCATTCTGTCCATCATTTTTGCAATTCTTTCCGAACCGAAAAGCCGCATCAAATTATCTTCCAATGAAACATAAAACTGCGAACTACCTGGATCACCCTGTCTTCCGGCACGACCTCTCAACTGCCTGTCAACACGTCTTGAATCGTGTCTTTCGGTACCGATGATGGCTAAACCACCGTTTTGTTTTACTTCGCCCTGCAATTTAATATCGGTTCCTCTACCTGCCATGTTGGTGGCGATGGTTACCACGCCTGGCCCACCGGCTAAAGCCACAATTTCTGCTTCTTTAGCGTGGAGTTTTGCGTTGAGCACGTTATGTTGAATTTTTCTTAACTGAAGCGCTCTTGAAAGCAGCTGAGAAATTTCAACAGAAGTTGTTCCTACCAACACCGGTCTTCCAGCAGCAGTTAATCTTTCAATTTCTTCAATAACGGCGTTGTATTTTTCACGATTGGTTTTGTAAACCAAGTCTTGTCTGTCGTCTCTTTGGATGGGTCGATTGGTTGGGATCACCACCACGTCGAGTTTATAAATTTGCCAAAGCTCACCTGCTTCTGTTTCTGCAGTACCCGTCATTCCCGCCAATTTATTGTACATACGGAAATAGTTTTGCAGAGTAATCGTCGCAAAGGTTTGGGTGGCAGCTTCAATTTTTACGTTTTCTTTGGCTTCAATCGCCTGGTGCAATCCGTCGGAATATCTTCTTCCTTCCATAATACGGCCTGTTTGCTCGTCAACGATTTTTACTTCGCCATCAATCACCACATATTCATCATCTTTCTCGAAAAGTGTGTAAGCTTTCAATAATTGATTCAGCGTATGTACCCTCTCCGACTTCACGGCAAACTCGCTAAAAAGCTTTTCTTTTGCTTCGAATTCTTCTTCTTTGCTAAGGTTTTTAGCTTCAAGTTCAGCCAGCTCACTACCAATATCTTGAAGCACGAAGAAGTCTTTATCTTCGTTTCCGGCAGACATGTATTCTACTCCTTTATCAGTAAGGTCGATCTGGTTATTTTTCTCGTCAATAACGAAATACAGGTCTTTGTCGACTTTAGGCATTTCTTTGTTATTGTCTTGCATATAATGCGCCTCAGTTTTCTGGAGCAAAGTTTTGTGTCCCGCTTCAGAAAGAAACTTGATCAGTTGTCTGTTCTTAGGCAAGCCACGGTAGGCCTGCAGTAATTTATAACCTCCATCTTTGTTGTTTCCTGCCGCAATGAGTTTTTTGGCTTCATTAAAAATTTGGGAAACAGTTTTCTTTTGCACTTCCACAATTCTGTCGATGGAAGGTTTCAGTACATCAAACTCCTGGCGATCACCTTGTGGTACAGGACCAGAAATAATCAACGGTGTTCTGGCATCATCCACCAAAACAGAATCCACCTCATCGACAATAGCATAATTGAGCTCGCCTTGCACCAATTCGTCAGGTGAAGTCACCATGTTATCTCTTAAATAATCAAATCCGAATTCATTATTGGTTCCATATGTAATGCTGGATTGATACGCTTTTCTACGTGCATCCGAGTTGGGTTGATGGTTGTCGATACAATCGATTGTTAACCCATGGAATTGATAAAGTGGCCCCATCCAAGCAGAGTCACGCTTTGCCAAATAATCGTTTACCGTTACCACGTGTACGCCTCTTCCCGGCAATGCATTGAGGTAAATTGGCAGTGTACCCACCAAGGTTTTACCTTCACCAGTTGCCATTTCGGCGATTTTACCACTGTGGAGCACCACCCCACCAATGAACTGAACGTCGTAATGCACCATGTCCCAAACAACGTCGGTACCATGCGCATTCCAGTGATTTTTCCAGATCGCGGTATCGCCCTGCACTTCCACAAAATCTTTGGTAGCAGCGAATTCGCGATCCAAATCGGTGGCTGTAACACGAATTTCTTTATTTTGAGCCAAACGGCGAGCGGTTTCTTTTACCAAAGCGAATGCTTCGGGAAGAATCTCGTTCAGCACTTTTTCTTCAATCTGGTAAGAATCTTTCTTAAGAGATTCAATTTTATCGAAAAGTGCTTCTTTCTCGTCAATATTAGTAGAATTTTTAATCTGCTCCTGAACTTGCTCGATTTGAGCGGTAATACCGGCAGCAGCATTTTGAATTTTTTCTTTAAACTCAGCGGTTTTCCCTCTTAATCCGTCATCAGAAAGTTCCTGAATCTTGGGTTCTACTGCCTTAATTTTTGCTACTACTTTTCTTACTTCTTTAAGGTCTGCTGCGTTTTTATCGCCCAGGAAACCCTTCAGAACTTTATCTAATAATCCCATAATTTCGTTTGGCTCTTAGCTTTTGGCTAATTGCGTTGTTTGTTTATATAAAAATGACGAAAGCCGTGATGTGCTGATCCGGCTTACCGTTAATATTCGTCTTCGTTCCAAAGAAAATCTTCGTCGGTGGGGTAATCACTCCATACCTCCTCAATCGACTCATAGATTTCGCCTTCGTCTTCAATTGCCTGCAGGTTTTCTACCACTTCCATTGGTGCACCGGTTCTAATGGCATAGTCAATCAACTCTGCTTTTGTCATTGGCCAAGGTGCGTCACTCAGATAAGATGCTAATTCTAATGTCCAGTACATATTCTAAATTTTTTGCAAAAGTATAAAATTAGGCGAAAAATCAAAGGTTTTTATGCTTGATTTTCAATTCTTTTCTACTACACAAGGTTGCTTTTAATTGCTTTTTGCTCTATTCTTTTAAAAAATGGACTCTATGCGTTTAAAAGCTACGGCTGTAGTATATTTTGACCTCATTTTCTCAAAAACCATTCCACAAACTTTTTTGTGCCATTTTGGAATTTTGTGGTCGGATGATAACCCAGTAAATTACGCGCTTTAGTAATATCTGCAAAGGTTCTCTGCACATCACCAGGTTGCAATGGCAGATTTTTTTTAATGGCTTTTTTGTCCAGATGCATCTCCAGTATATTCACCATTTCCTGTAAGCTTACCACTTCATTCTCACCCAAATTAATGATTTCATAAACATGATCATGGGTTTCCAAATAGCGAATGGATCGAAGAATACCAAGGATAATATCATCAATATAAGTATAATCCCTGGAGGTGGTGCCATCGCCATAAAAAGGAATTTCCTTGTTCTCGGCAATGAGTTTGGTGAATTTGTGGATGGCCAAATCCGGCCGTTGTCTTGGCCCATATACCGTAAAAAACCGAAGCTGAATCATATCAATATGATTAAGATGATGGTAGACATGACCCAATATTTCACACGACCTTTTGGTAGCAGCATATGGCGAAATTGGAGCATCTACACTATCGGTTTCCCGGAAAGGAACGGACACATTATTTCCATATACGCTTGAGCTGGAAGCACATACAAATTTATTAATCTTAAAATCTCGGCAAAGTTCCCACAAATTCATGGTTCCCCGTATATTCACTTCCTCATATTCCAGAGGCCGCTCGATGGATGGACGCACACCTGCTAAAGCCGCAAGATGAATGACAAGCTCAATAGGATGCTTGGCGAATATTTTCCTCAGCCCTTCCTGATCTCTAATATCCTGATAATAAAGTTGAAAACGAGTGTTTGAAGTCTCAAAAATGAGTTTCTGAATATCTAATTCTTTATCCTCAAAACTAAAATGTGGATCAATACCCACAGATTCCAAAGTGTTGCGCACTTTGATGCGATAATCATAAAAATCATCAAAATTATCAATACTGATGACAGAATGTCCGTTTTTAAGCAAATGTTCCACAAGATGTGATCCGATAAATCCGCTTCCGCCGGTAATAAGATAAGTCATGGGTGATTCAATTTCGTTTCAAAATCGATGGTGATGGGTTGAATATATTAGGATGCTTTTTACATTTTCAAAATCTGGTAATCAGTATCCGAACAGTGTCCATATTCTCCACAAAGATAGGCAATATAACTTCAAATTTAATTTCTTACTTTTACTCAAATTTATCACTATGCAGTTCCGGGGACAAATCCTAAAAATGACCACCCAAAATGGAAAACCCATTCAGTATTTCCTGAATTTGTCTCATGATTTAATTGTGATGAACCAACTTGTTGACCACAAAATAAAAATAAAACACATTGGTTATGAATGTGTTAATTGCGGAAGCGACGAGAAAATTTACAGAATGGGCTTTTGCAAAAAATGCTTTTTCGAGAGTCCTTATGCCAGTGAAACCATCATTAGACCCGAACTTTCTACGGCACATCTCGGCATTGAAGAACGAAATTTAGAAATTGAAAGATCCATACAGCTGCAGCCACACATCGTGTATCTTGCGTATACAGGCGATGTGAAAGTGGGCGTAACACGCGAATCGCAAATCCCAACCCGATGGATTGATCAAGGCGCTACTTTTGCACTACCTATCGCCAAAACCGAAAACAGATACGAAGCCGGAATGATAGAAGTTGCCCTGAAAGAGCATGTTGCCGACAAAACCAACTGGAAGAAAATGTTGGAGGACGACTATGAGGACGATCTGGACTTGGCCCAGTTCAGGGAGAAAATAAAAAATGATTTTCCGGTCGATTTTCAGAACTTCTACCGCGACAACAATGAAGTGGTTCGGCTCGATTATCCTTACGTTGCCCCCGAAAAAGTAACTTCTTTTACATTAGATAAGAACCCCAATTTCGAAGGTGTTCTGAAAGGAATCAAAGGGCAGTATCTTGCTTTTGAAGGTGGACATTTCCTGAATGTAAGAGGACATGAAGGATACGTGATTGAGTTGGAAATTTGAAATGCATTTTTTTTAAATGAAGAAGCACCACCTAAAAACTTTCACCATTATTGCAGGATGTCTCTTCTTGCTGCTGCTGATCGCCAATTTCGGGCTTAACTTCTGGCTGAGAAACAAACTCCCCGATTTCCTGAAAAACAATTCCGACTATATTGTATCCTACAAAACACTGCGCGTCGATTTGGGAACCGGCAATATCTTCAGCACCGGCATCTCTGTCAACAACAAAAACCCCCAGAACCAAGACATAGTAGGTCTTCAGGGAACCATTGACACTTTATCGGTTTCGCGGTTCGGGATGTTTGATGCTGTATTTCGAAATAAAATCAGCAGCTCCCAAATCTTGCTGAAAAACCCCGACCTGAATGTCATCTTACCAAAACCACAGTCGCCGAAAAGCGATAAAAAGCAGAATTATTTGGGCTTTGAAGATATTCAGATTAGTAACGGGAAAATCAGAGTTTTTCGCTTTAACAAACAAAAATTCTTTTCGGCAACCGATCTCACCATTAAAGTGAACAACCTGAGAATGACAGAAGAATCAGTCGATCAGCAATTACCCGTGGTTTTTGACGAATACGAAATCTTTGGAAGTCATTTTTTCTTTCGTCCCGATAATCTTTATGCCATTACAGCAAAAAAGATTTCCACTAAAAATCAACAGATGAATATTCGGGATTTGGTAGTGACGCCGCTCCTTTCTATCCGTGATTTTAATCATTTTTATCCCACCAACAAAAACCTGATCCATTTTAAAACCTCGGAAATTGATTTTAAAAATGTTTCGCTTAATGACAAGAAAATCACCCTCTCCGATCTCCGTTTAGAAAATCCTGAGCTAAAGCTATACAACGCACGATCCAAATCTCTGTCGAAGAAAAAGGAATTGTCAATTGAAGCACAAATTGAAAATTTGCAGCTCAACAGGGCCAAAATCCTTATTCAAAATCCGGATCAGACGACAAAGTTTTCTGCAGAAAACCTGAATACACATATCAGCGAACTGATGGTGAATGGCGAAACCGTGAAATCGGTGATTCCTTTTCAATACAAGCATTTCACTGTTTCAGGAAAGCATTTTCAATACAAAACAGCTACCGAACATATCCAGATTTCTTCCATTGCCGCACATCCACAATCGCTTGATGTCATCAATCTTAGCGTGAAACCCATTCATTCATCACCACAAAAAACAGCACTTGATGTTTTTGTGCCCCATATTAATCTGAAGCTGAACCAATGGAAATTTTCTAACCATCAACTAACACTGGATGCAGAGCACTTGGTGATCGATCGGTTGAACGGAAAAATTACGACCGTTAAAAACCGTCAAAAAAAGAAAACTGAATACCGTGGAATTCACTTTCCGCTGCTGATACGAAACATAGAGCTCAGAAACTCCAACCTGACCATCGACCAGGAGAATCGTCCGATTGTGCTGAATGATCTCAACGCAAAAATTCAAAATCTGGAAATGAACGAGCAGACGGTAAAGGGAACTCTGCCCTTTAAAACAGATAACTATTCCTTATCGACCAAGAATTTCAGTTACCGGATTGATCAATTTTACCAGCTGAAAATCGCATCATTTGCGCAGACTAAAAACTCATTCAATATCGCAGATCTTTCCTTAAAACCCACCGTATCTCGTTCACAATTTATACGTATGATTCCGGTGGAAAAAGATTTGTACACCATTAGTGTAAAGGAAGTTGCCGCAAAAGGGAATTGGGATTTTATCGGTCAGAAATCTGTGAATGCGTCGAGTGTTTTAATTAATGGTTTGAATGCCAATATTTTTCGAAGCAAAATTCCGAAAGACAACAAGAAGGAAAAACCGCTATATTCCAGCTTATTACGCTCGATAAAATTTCCGTTGTACATTCAGCATTTCGATGTGAAAAATTCGGAATTGGTGTACGAGGAAGACACCAAAAAAAGTGATGGCCCGGGAAAACTTATTTTTGGAAACTTCAACCTTAACGCCAGAAACATTAACTCTGGAAAGATGAAAGGAAAACCAACCGCTGTGCCCATCACCATCAATTGTCGTTTTATGAATGCTTCTCCCATGCACGTGAACTGGAGTTTTGACACGGCGCAACACAATGATGCATTCACGATCTCGGGCAGTGTGGGTGATTTACCGGCGCCAAGGATAAACCCTTTTATTGAACCTTATTTAAAGATTCGTGCAACGGGAGAAATTTCTCAATTGTTGTTCAATTTTAAAGGAAACAAACAAGGACTGAATGGCACGCTGCATATGAAACACGAAAACCTGAAAGTGGTGCTACTTAAAAAAGACGGCAAAAAAAACAATGTTCTTTCGGCGGTAGCAAACATTTTTGTGAAATCCAACTCGGGACAATATCCTGAGTCAGTTAGTGTAGATCATGTTGAGCGAGACCCTTCACGATCGTTCTTTAATCTCTTTTGGAAAGGAATTGAAGAAGGGTTGAAGAAAACCTTGCTGGGTAAAAATATTGATAAAACTGAAAAAGCAGTAAAAAACACCATTCAAAATGCCCAGTCACTTATTGCTAAAGGCAAAAGCGAACTCACTAAAAAGGAAACAGCCGGCAATAAAAGATCAATGAAAAAACGGCAGCACAAAGCAACCAATAAGTAAAAAATCTCCTTTTGGTGAATTCAGTATTCGGCTATTCCAGGTTGTAGTCTTCGGATTCGTCCACTGGGATACTTCGCAAAAAGTTATCGAATTCCGACCCATCATAATTGCTTTCTGCACCATACGCATCGATTATCATCCCCAAGTTTCCGTCATTATCTTGAATAACGTACAACACCGCATTATCGTCTGCGCTGCTGTCTCCTTCAAAACGATAAGATTTGCGAACGACCAAATCTTCAGGTTGATACACCTTGGAGCGATCTCCCAGCTGCATTTGCGCAGCATCATTCATTCGGAATTCTTCTGTAATTCCTCTGCTGTTTAGCACAGCAATAACCTGCGAAAGTGTTTTCATGTTATGGGCAGACATCTTTTTACTATTTTAAGGATTGAAAGTTAAAGGTAAGAAAAATATACTATACCTTGAAAAAAGATGTTTTACAATGCTTTAATGATGCATCAATACTTCCCAAAATAACGATAATATTAAGTACAGTTAGCGAACACCCATTCTATAAAATAAGTACAAGTTTTAAAATGATTCTAAAATAACATTTATGCTATATTTCAGCAAATTTTAACACTTTTTCATGAATGCCACTTCTTGTCAGAAATGTTTCAAGAATAATTTTTCATTAGCAATTTAATTTTCAACTACCTGTGAGCACAAAAATAAATCCACGAGAACGAGCAATCAATTTTTTAAACATCAACATCGTTTAAACCTTCTATATGAAATTTTTAATTGTAACCAATAAACGAATCCTAGTGGATAAACATTTATTCCTAAAGCAGACATTTTACAAAATCTGAAAATCATTTTAATTTGTATAAATGCTGAGAATGGAAAACCTGATGAAGAAGACTTTATCAATCCATAGTCAGGAAGCTTAATGGAGCATGTTTACCAAGATATCCGAGGATTTTATTGATAACCTATTTAATAACACTAATAACCTTATCTCTTGCTATTGTTAAAATTAAAAACCCTCTGAAATCATAATGATTCAGAGGGTTTTAAGTACCTCGGACGGGACTTGAACCCGTACGTCCTTGCGGACACAGGATTTTAAGTCCTGCGTGTCTACCAGTTCCACCACCAAGGCAGGTAGAAAATGAGCGAAAAACGGGATTCGAACCCGCGACCCCGACCTTGGCAAGGTCGTGCTCTACCAGCTGAGCTATTTTCGCAGTTTTTGGTGCGGATGAAGGGACTCGAACCCCCACGCCTCACGGCACCAGATCCTAAGTCTGGCGTGGCTACCAATTACACCACATCCGCTAATGAACACTGTTCTCTTTTTTAGTGAGTGCAAATATAAACACTTTTTTCGTTTCAGGCAAAGAAATTCAATAAAAAATATTTCCAAAAAATACCGACGCATTTTATTATCTCTTCCGAATTTCTTACTTTTACATCCTTAACAATTTTGAAATGGAATTACAGGGAACAGTAAAGAAAATATCTGAAGTGATGACTTTTGCAAGCGGATTTCAGAAAAGAGAAATGGTGCTAACCACAGAGGAACAATACCCGCAACCCATCAACATAGAATTTCTACAAGAAAAAAGCGACTTGCTGAATACGCTGAAAGAAGGCGACAAAGTGAAAGTAGCCATTAACCTTAGGGGAAGGGAATGGACCTCACCACAAGGTGAAGTGAAATACTTTAATTCGATTACTGGGTGGCGTGTGGAAAAATTAGATGGCGCTTCACAATTCAATGAACCAACAGAAGCAAAACCCGCAGCGCCGGCAACTGAATCTAAAACCGATGTTTTTGAGGAGGATGAAGACGATCTGCCTTTCTAAAATAAAGAAAACAAAATAATAAATCCTGCTGAAAAGTGGGATTTCTTTTGCAACAATGATACTCCTCGATCCGTTTGACATTTATTTTCCCGATCCTTTGCTTCTGGATTCCGATTCGGGTTTGGTGGCCATGGGCGGAGATTTGTCTCCACAACGCTTATGGTTTGCTTACTGTTTGGGCATTTTCCCATGGTCGAACCCAGACGAGGAACTGCTTTGGTGGTGTCCCGATCCTAGATTTGTATTGTTTCCTGAAAAACTGAAGGTTTCTAAATCGATGAAAAAAATACTGCGAGATAACATCTTCACTTTCACCGAAAACAATGCATTTCGCCAAGTAATGGACGCCTGCAAAAATGCATCGCGAAAAGCCCAGGACGGCACGTGGATTACGGACGAACTGATTGATTCTTTTGAAATCCTTCATCAACATGGCCATGCAAAAAGTTTTGAGGTTTGGCAAAATAAAGAATTGGTGGGCGGTTTCTATGGATTGAAAATCGGGAATATCTTTTGCGGCGAAAGCATGTTTGCGCACGTGAGTAATGCTTCCAAGGCAGCTTTCATTCATTTTGTTGAAGTGCACCCAGAAATTAAATTGATCGATTGCCAAATTCACTCTCCCCATTTAGAATCACTTGGCGCAGAAATGATTTCTAAAAAAGAATTTTTACAACAACTCAAAAGCCAGGTGAATGAATACTGAAAAAGAAAAATGGATTCTTCTTATACTTCTTTCCGTCATTTGGGGTTCATCATTCATCCTGATCAAAAAGTCGCTGGAGCATTTCAACCCTTATGAAGTAGGTGCATTGCGGGTGCTGATTGCAGGAATTGTTTTGTTTCCGTTAGCATTTTTAAAAAGACACCAGTTTCCCAGAAAGCACACCAAATGGCTTATTGTAGCTGGGATAACCGGCAACTTCATCCCCATGTTTCTATTCCCTATTGCGGAAACCAAAATCAGCAGCAGCATTGCCGGAATCATCAACTCTATGATGCCTATTTTCGTTATCCTAGTTGGCTCCTTACTTTGGAAATTCAAGAGTACAAAGCGACAGTTGATAGGTGTTGGGATTAGTTTTACCGGCGCATGCATCCTTGCGTTGTCGGGTGGCGAAAGTGGCAATTTAAAATTAGTTCCTATTTTCCTGCTGCTCTTGGCAACGCTTTTCTATGCTATTAATTCCACCACCGTTAAAGCAAAATTGAGCGACATTCCTGCCAAGGTTTTATCGGCCTACATTTTTTCGTTTGTGCTTTTCTTGCCGTCGTTGGTTGCACTCATCTTAACAGGATTCTTCCAGAATTTCCAAGCTGATGAAAGCTTTTTTGTGGGACTTGGTTTTGTGAGTCTCCTTTCCATTTTCGGAACAGGATTAGCCATGATGCTCAATTACCGCTTGCTAAGCATTTCCACCCCGCTATTTGCATCAACCGTAACCTTACTTATGCCGATTGTTGCCGTTATATGGGGAGTGCTCGATCATGAGAAACTCACCTTTTTACAAATCGTTGGCGGTGTCATCATCATCGCTGGACTAATATTTTTGCGAGCAAAACCGACTGCTATAAAAGAAAAAACTGCAGTGCCCAGAGACCTTGCAGTTCGAAATAAATCTAATAAAAAGTAAAAATGAAAGGCGACAAAGATATATAAAAACTTTAATGTAATACAAATTTTTATTTAAATTTTTTAAATAATTCCTTAAACAACAATTACTCCGTAAGAAATTTCTTAAATTTGGCTAATGTTTATCAAAGAATATATTTCTAAAGATTTTCCTGCTTTTAATACCAGCGATTCTATTGAAGAAGCCAATGAAGTGGCTAAGGAATTTGGCTATTCTCACGTTTTTGTAAAAAAGAAGGGCATTTACCAAGGAGCGATCAGCCAATCTTTTCTGGAAGATAGCGCAGAGGGAAATTTAGGATCATTGGCGATGCACTTTGAAAAATTTGCCATTTTAGATGACGGCAATATTTTGGATTCCATTAAGCTCTTTCATACTTTTAATGCCAACGTTGTTCCCGTCATCACCAAGGATGAAAAATACAGTGGCTACTTGTCTTGCGACGATATATTTAATGAGTTTTCAAAATACCCATTATTTTCGGAAAGTGGAGCGCTGCTGGTGGTTCAGATCAATGAAAAAAATTATTCAATGACGGAAATCTGCAAAATTGTAGAATCCAACAACGCTAAAATTTATGGATGCTACATCAGTTCAATTGCAGATGGCGACATCCAGGTTACCCTGAAAATAAGCAACGAGAACCTAAGCTCTATCGATGAAACTTTTGAAAGATACGGCTACAACGTTGTTCATAAGTATTATAACGACGAAAAAGAAGAACTTCTAAAAGACCGATTCGGTTTCTTCCAGAAATACCTTGAATTTTAACTGATGAAAGCGGCCATATACACCCAGAAAAACGATCTCGATACCTTCCTTTATCTGAGCAAATTTGTTTCGGAACTGGAAAAAAGAGGTGTCGAATCCATCCTTTACCAACAGATGGCGGATGCGATGCAGTTTTCAAAAGTCTTCGACACCTTTGCGGCAAAAGACGATCTAAAAAGAAAGAAGGTGGACTTGTTTTTCACCTTTGGAGGCGATGGCACCATTGTCAACTCGCTTCTCTTTGTTCAGGATTTGGAAATTCCTGTGGTGGGTGTTAATACTGGAAGACTCGGCTTTTTGGCAAGCTTCAGCAAAGAAGAAGTATTTGTTGAGCTGGACGACATCATTCGGGGCTCAGTGGTCATCAGTAAAAGATCTGTTATAGAGCTTGTTTCGCCAAAGGGAGTGTTTTTTCCCTACGCATTGAATGATGTATCCATCTCCCGAAAAGAAACAACAGCGATGATTACGGTGGAATCTTATATCAATGGTGAATTTCTGAATATTTTCTGGGGCGATGGAGTGATTATTTCAACACCCACTGGCTCTACCGCTTATTCACTGAGTTGTGGCGGACCAATCATTACACCGAACAATGCCAACTTTGCCATTACACCTATTGCACCGCACAATTTAAATGTGCGTCCACTGATTGTAAATGACGACGTGGAAATTCGGCTTAAGGTAAAAAGCAGGGTTTCAGAGTATTCACTTTCCTTAGACTCGCGTCTATTTCACATGCCCATCGACGTGGAAATGACCTTCAGAAAAGCACCATTTAAAATCTCATTGGTTCACCCCAATAACCTGAGTTTTTATGAAACCATCCGTCAAAAACTACTTTGGGGAAATGACAAACGTAACTAAGGAAATTTCGCGGAAAAACCGTACCTTTACGTTGCCAAAAAAAGAAAAAATTTAAACTCTTAAAAAATATTTATCATGAGCAGAAAGTTTCCGGCAGGTGTTGCCACAGGACAAATGGTTACCGACATTTTTCAATATGCAAAAGAAAATAAGTTTGCGCTACCGGCAGCAAACGTGATCGGATCCAGCAACGTAAATGCCACTCTGGAAACCGCTGCAAAACTTAACTCACCTGTGATTATTCAGTTCTCGAACGGTGGGGCGGCTTTTAACGCCGGGAAAGGTTTAAGCAACGATGGACAAAAAGCATCAATTCTTGGCGGAATTGCCGGCGCAAAACACATTCACACCTTAGCTGAAGCATACGGAGCTACCGTGATTTTACACACCGACCACTGTGCAAAAAAACTATTGCCTTGGGTTGATGGATTATTAACGGCCAGCGAAGAACACTTCGCGCTTACTGGCAAACCTCTTTACTCCTCACACATGCTGGATTTATCTGAGGAACCTATTGAAGAAAACCTCGATATTTCTTGCCAATATTTCGAAAGAATGGCTAAAATGGGCATGACGCTGGAAATTGAACTCGGTGTCACCGGAGGTGAAGAAGATGGAGTTGATAATTCCGGTGTTGACTCATCTAAACTTTATACCCAGCCAGATGAAGTGGCTTACGCGTATGAAAGACTAAACGCCATTTCGCCCAACTTTACCATCGCAGCAGCATTTGGTAACGTTCATGGTGTTTACAAACCTGGTAACGTAAAACTTACCCCTAAAATCCTTGATAATTCTCAGAAATTTGTGGCAGAAAAATTTGGTTTAGCTCCTGCCCCTGTAAACTTCGTATTCCACGGTGGTTCTGGCTCAACAGTAGAAGAAATTCATGAAGCAATTGGGTACGGCGTTATTAAAATGAATATCGACACCGATCTTCAGTTTGCTTATACCGAAGGAATTAGAGATTTTATGGTGAACAACATTGAGTACCTTCGCACACAAATCGGAAATCCGGAAGGCGCAGACAAACCAAACAAAAAATTCTACGATCCAAGAGGATGGGTAAGAAAAGGAGAAGAAACTTATTCAAAACGTTTGGTTGAGGCATTTGAAAACCTGAACAACATCAACACGCTATAGAAACAAAGGGTTTCTCCGTCAGCAGTTTTTGTATATTGAATCATAAAGATTTAATGTATTACATTTGCATACGGAGAAATCCAAAATTTCTAATTTAAAACTTTACGCCATGGCATTTGATTGGTTCAAAAGAAAAACGCAAAATATCACCACCTCCACCGAGGACAAGAAAGATGTTCCGAAAGGACTTTGGCATCAAACTCCCACGGGCAAAATCATCGAGCATGAGGAACTTAAGGCCAACAATTACGTTTCTCCGGAAGATGGATTTCATGTGAGAATCGGTAGTAGTGAATTCTACTCCATTTTGTTTGATGGCAATAAGTACAAAGAACTTGATGCAGGAGTGGAAAGTATTGATATGCTGCATTTCAAAGACACGAAAACTTATACCGACCGGCTTAAGGAGGTGAAAGCAAAAACCAAGCTCAACGATTCTATTCGCAATGCTGTAGGCAAAGTAAATGGTATTGAAATGGTGGTTTCGTGTATGGATTTCGCATTCATCGGCGGTTCATTGGGATCAGTAATGGGTGAAAAAATAAGACGAGCGGTAGATTATTGTATTAAACATAAATTGCCGTACATGATTATTTGCCAGTCTGGAGGTGCCCGAATGCAGGAAGCTACCTATTCTCTGATGCAATTGGCTAAAGTACAGTCTAAACTTGCCCAGCTTTCCGAAGCAGGATTGCTTTACATCGCTTATTTGTGCGACCCTACTTTTGGAGGAATTACCGCTTCATTTGCGATGACGGCCGACATCATCATGGCAGAACCAGGTGCTTTAATCGGTTTTGCAGGACCTCGTGTTATTCGTGAAACCATTGGTAAAGACTTACCTGAAGGATTTCAAACTTCCGAATTTCTACAGGAAAAAGGATTTGTTGATTTCATCGTGAAAAGAACCGAGATAAAAGAGAAAGTTTCGCAAACCGTGGATCTTTTTGCCAGCGTATAATTGTAAACATTGATGCGGCAACAAAAGAGGTTTTAAATCAATTATAGTAATTAAAAAAAATCTCACCTTTACAGGTGAGATTTCTTTATGATAAGAACGGTACAAATAATCTTCAATGCATTAAGGTCACTAAGCTTTAGCAAGTTACTTCGCCTGCTTAAACTTACGTTGCCTCATCCACTTCTGACCATTCTCGGGTTTTTTGCAACCCTGAGAAGTTTCCGCATTGCCCAAAAGTATTTCCCGAAAACCAACTCTAACAATGGAATTGGAAACGCCTTTCGTCACGCATTGTGGGCTATGCTCATTATGATGTATTGCTGCAAAATAACCTCACCAAACAAAGCCAAGCTTTTCTGTAAAAAAATGACCGACCTGCACGAAGAGCTTTTTCCCAATGAACCCTTAGAAACCAAAATGGATCTGCACAACAACCAGATTGGGATGGATTTATTTATGCAGATGCTCCAGGGAATTCATCGACAATTTTTTGAAACTAACTTTTTAGTTGATCACCTGTTGACCCTCACAAAAACTGCACAAATTCTGCGTGACGTCGATGATCCACTTCCCAACGAACTGGTTTATTTGGAACCATCCGAACCCAACCAACAATAAATTCGTAATTTTGTAGCGTAAGAAAAAATTCTTTCGTTATTAAGCATCAATAACTTATGCCATTCAACCTGCACTCTGATTATCAACCTATGGGCGACCAACCTCAAGCAATAGAAAAGCTGACGGAGGGAATAAATATAGGCGAAAAGTACCAAACCCTGCTCGGTGTCACCGGATCTGGGAAAACATTTACTGTGGCCAATGTGGTGCGCAACGTCCAAAAACCCACTTTGGTTTTGGCCCATAACAAGACTTTGGCAGCACAGCTTTTCATGGAGTTTAAGGAGTTTTTTCCGGACAATGCTGTAGAATATTTTGTAAGCTACTATGATTATTATCAGCCGGAGGCCTTTATCGCGTCCTCCAACACGTATATCGAAAAAGACCTTTCCATCAATGAAGAAGTAGAGAAATTAAGACTGTCTGCCACCGCAAGTTTGCTTTCCGGAAGAAGAGATGTGCTCATCGTGGCTTCGGTTTCCTGCATTTATGGAATAGGGAACCCAGCCGAATTCAATAAGTCCCTTTTCTCTGTCGAAAAAAACCAAAAGATAACAAGAACCAACTTGCTGCATCTGTTGGTAAATGCATTGTATGCAAGAACGCTTAACGAGTTCCAGCGTGGCACATTTCGGGTGAAAGGTGATGTTGTTGATATTTTCCCCGCCTACGCCGATGATGCGATCCGCGTTCAGTTTTTCGGTGATGAAATTGAAAATGTTCAGAGTTTCGATCCTGTTTCGGGGAATGTGATAGCCAACTTGGATAAGATACAAATCTATCCCGCCAATCTTTTTGTGACCTCAAAAGAAACCCAGCAAAATGCCATTCGTGAGATTCAGGATGACATGGTTAAGCAAGTGGATTTTTTTAATGATATCGAAAAACCATTTGAAGCAAAACGGCTTCAAGAAAGAACAGAACTCGACTTGGAAATGATGAAGGAGTTGGGCTATTGCAGCGGTATTGAGAACTATTCGCGGTATTTTGACAGAAGACTTCCAGGATCCCGACCTTTCTGCCTCATCGATTATTTCCCTGATGACTTTTTGATGGTGATTGATGAAAGCCACGTTACCATTCCTCAGGTTCATGCCATGTACGGTGGCGACAGAAGCAGAAAAGAAGTATTGGTAGAATACGGCTTCCGGCTTCCGGCTGCGTTGGACAACCGACCATTAAAATTTGATGAGTTCGAAAGCATGCAAAATCAGGTTATTTACGTTTCTGCCACACCGGCCGATTACGAATTAGAAAAAACCGGGGGCGAATATATCGAACAAATCATTCGACCTACAGGATTGCTGGATCCTGTGATAGAAGTGCGGCCAACATTAAATCAGATTGATGATCTTATTGAAGAAATTCAGAACAGAGCGGAGAATGATGAACGAACTTTGGTAACGACTCTCACCAAAAAAATGGCAGAAGAGCTTACTAAATATTTCACCAAAATGGGGATCAGAACGCGGTACATTCATTCTGATGTAGAAACGTTGGAAAGGATCCAGATTATGCAGGACCTGCGAATGGGCTTGTTTGATGTTTTGGTGGGTGTCAATCTTTTACGGGAGGGTTTAGATTTACCGGAAGTTTCGCTCGTCGCCATTCTGGATGCTGACAAGGAAGGAATGCTTCGTTCGCGTCGTGCGATGATTCAAACGGTGGGTCGTGCAGCGAGAAACATCAATGGTAAAGCGATTATGTATGCGGATAAAATGACCAGATCAATGCAGGCAACGATTGACGAGACCAATTACCGCCGCGAAAAGCAAATGAAATACAATACAGAGCATGGATTGGTTCCCAAGCCATTAAACAAGAAAATAAGTGAAGTTTTGGTAGGACGAAGCAAGGATTTCCCAGACGAAAAGTACATTCAAAAGGAAATATTCCAGAAGGTTGCGGAGGAACGTGCTGTTTTTGGTGACGAAAATGTAGAAAAGTTAATCGCAGTAAAGCAGCAGGCAATGGAAGCCGCTGCCAAAAATCTCGATTTCATCAAGGCAGCACAGTTAAGAGATGAAATTACTGCGCTTAAAAGTTAAGATGAATAATATTGGAATTTCCATAAAAAAACCGTTTCGATTTGAAACGGTTTTCTTTATTAAGGTGTAATCAATTTATTTTTTGATCAGTTTGGTATTTTCTACAGCTCCACCTCCATAGCTCACTTGCAAAATATAAGTTCCTTTAGCCAAAGAAGAAACATTAATTTCACTGCCTTTCGCTGACTGAACTTTTCTACCAGCAAGATCGATCACAGTAACGTTCTCAATTTTATTGTTAGAAGAGATTTTCACCACATCAGTTGCTGGGTTAGGGAATATTTTCAGGTTTGATTTCACTCCGGCTTCACTAGTTGCCAAAGCAAGGTCACCTTGGAATTTCATAATTCCTTTAGTTCCACTTGGCCCGTCAGAAAACTGTCCTGCAAAACCAGTTGTGCTATTTAGGAAGTTTAATTTTCCTCTCTGCTCACCTGTATCAATGCTTTTCCAAGTTAAACCACCATCAGTAGTGTAAGAAGATCCCATCCACTCAGGTTTATTGAAATTGCTTCCAGTAGTAACGTAAGTGTTTGCAGTTCCGGGAACATAAGCAACATCAGCGAAATACCAAGTTCCTGTTGCATCAACTTGCTCCCAAGTAGCACCACCATCAGAAGTAGAGTACAATCCTGCGGCTGTAGTTGCAGCAGCACCAGCTCCGTCAACGGTAATCAATAAACCGTGAATTTTATCCGCATTCATCGCAATATGAGCTGATGAACCCGCAGTCACCACTCCACCAAAGTCTAACGCTGGTGAGTATGAGCCAGTCCATGTATTTCCTCTGTCTGCGGAATGGAGGACTCTACCAATAGATGTTCCCGTCCAGATGTGGTCACCTTGCACTTCTTTTTGCCCTACATAGGTAGATTCATCACTATTTTCAGGTGCCAAAGCTCCTGCAACAGCTGTCCAAGTTGTTCCTCCGTTAGAAGTTTTATACATTTCAAATTTTCCACCTACAGGGTCACCACTGGTCCATCCATTATTAGCGTCCCAAAAATAGATATGATTCACAAAAGATGTACCGCCAGGAGGGTTGTAAGCAACAGCTTGTTTAGTCCAAGATGCACCGGCATCTGTTGTTTTCCAAACTCCGTTAGCATTTACAGATCCACTTGATGGAGCTGTTACAATAAAAGCAGTATTTCCATCAATCGCATGGAGGTCTGCAATTAAAGCATTTGAAGCCAGACCAGAAATTGCACGTGAAGACCAAGTTGCTCCACCATTAGTTGTGCGAGAAAAAACCTTAGGATAAACCCTTGGTGTTGCTCCTGATCCATCATAAGCAGTAAGCCAAACGGTATTTGCATCAACGATAGAAATTTCATCTACCCCATAATTTGCTGCAAACTTTGTCGACTGCGCAACCCATGAGTTTTGTGCCGTAGCCATAATAGAAACTAGCGCAAAGCCAGTAAGTAAAATTCTTTTCATAATCTTATAAGTTTAATGATTTTCGGTAAAATTAAATAATTCTAAAGTAATGGGCAAATTATCTTAGGGATTTTTTAAACAATAGGTTATTTCAATGCTGCCTTCACGTTTTGCTTATAAAAAAGCAAGCAACGTTCGAAATATTTATAAAATACTGGTATTCTTATTGTTACCCTTTGTCATTTCGGTGTGTGGAATACCGTCTTCAAGATATTTTTTGCCTGTATCTTCAAATCCTAAATTCTGATAAAATCTTATCAAATAATCTTGTGCAGATATTTTTACGTTTGTTGTCTGGTATCGAGTTTCTATAATACCCAACGCCATTTCCAGCAACAAAGAACCCCATTTATTGCGACGTGCATGGCGAGTGGTAAGCACCCTGCCAATGGAAGCTTCGCTGTATTTAATATCTCTATCAAAAATACGACAGTACGTGACGAGCTGACCTTCAATTTCAGCCCAAAGATGAAGAGCTTTCTGATCAAAACCGTCGAGGTCGGGATATGGGCAATTCTGCTCAACCACAAAGACATCAACCCTATTTTTCAGGATTTTATACAACTCATCAACGGAAAGCTGATCAAACCGTTTAACCTTCCAAATTATATCATTCATTGGGAAATTTTTCAATCAAAATTCACATGGTTTTTATGTAAAAATTCATTGGTTTTGGTAATGAATTTAAGAATTTCGTCGGTGCCTTCTCTCTTCTCAGCGGAGGTAAGGTAGGTCTCGGGCAAGTCTTCCCAGGCTTTCAGCAGTTCATTTTGGTAGTGCTCTACGTTGGCAACGGCAACCGCAGGTTTTAGCTTGTCGGCCTTTGTAAAAACAATTGAGAAGGGAATGCCATTCTCACCACACCATTCTATGAATTCCAAATCAATCTTTTGAGGTGCATGTCTGGAATCAATCAAAACAAAAAGATTAACCAGATTCTTCCTTTGGAGAATGTAGTTGGTAATGAGTTTTTCAAAATCTTTGCGTAGACTTTTCGAAACCCTAGCATAGCCATATCCTGGCAAATCCGTCAAGTACCAATTTTCATTAATAAGAAAATGGTTGATAAGTTGGGTTTTACCGGGGGTTTGTGATGTTTTTGCTAAATCTTTACGGTGCAGCATTCCATTGATGAGCGATGATTTGCCGACGTTGGAGCGGCCGATAAAAGCATATTCGGGCAAATCTGGCAATGGACAATCCTGCCATTTACCGCTACTTTTCACAAATTCTGCTGACTTGATGATCATGGTTGAATCTCTTTTATACTGATTTCAATAAAAAATGGAAATAAAACCCCCACTCCCTATACCTTTAATGTTGCTGTAACCATCGAAAAAGAATTTCGTTAAATTCGTCCGGTTTCTCCATCATCGCGGCATGCCCGCAGTGATCCAGCCAAAATAATTGGGCATTCGGAATAAGCCGATCCATTTCTATGGCAACTTCCGGGGGCGTCACATTGTCTTGTTTGCCCCAAATAATACAAGTAGGCACCTTAATTTTGTGCAGCTCTTTTTCCATATTATGTTTAATGGCACTTCGGGCAAGCATCACTGTTTTAATTCCTTTGCCTCGATCGTTCACAATTGCAAATACTTCATCTACAAGATCTTCGGTAGCAATTGCAGGATCGTAAAAAACTTCCTGCGCTTTCTTTTTTATATAATCGCGATCATTTTTTCTGGGGAAACTATCGCCAAAAGTGCGCTCATACAAACCAGAACTTCCGGTAAGCACCAAATTCTTGACAAGATCGGGTCGGGAGAGCGTAAGAATTAACCCTACATGTCCACCCATCGAATTTCCAACAACAGTTGCCGGCTCCCCTACAACCTCATCAATAAACCTGGCAACAAACTTTGCGATGGATGCAAGATTGGTATTGAGCACAGGCAAATCGTAAATTGGTAATTCGGGAAAATAAACGCGATAACCCCGCTCTGAAAAATAAGCAATTAATTTGGTGAAATTACTTAAACCACCCATTAATCCTTGCAAGAGAACAATCGGACGACCTTCTCCTTCAACCAGATAGTTGAATTTTTTGTTTTTCTTCGTTTTAAATAACATAAAGTTTAGCTCAATGGGCAAATGCAAAAATACAAATTAAACATTAAATTTAATTTTTTCGGGCAAAAATTAGCCATTATTATACCAATTTTTATACCCTCACATATAATCTGCTATTCTTGCCTTCCACCGGATGTTAACCAGTTTTTAATCAGATCATTAAGTTGAAATCCTAAAACTTACTAACATTAAGTCAAAAAGTGGGAAAAAGTGGGAGCTTTTCAAAATTATTATATAAATTTGTCCCAAATGATAAATTTCTACGAGACATACGAGTGCAAAATTGATGACAAAGGTCGGCTAAAACTACCTTCGTCACTCATGAAGCATTTAGAACATCTCGGAGGCGAGGTTGTAGTGAAACGTGCGGTTTTTCAGGATTGCCTAGAGGTATATCCGCAGCAAACGTGGACCAAAAGGATGGAAACCCTGGGTAAACTGAATATGTATGTGAAAAAAAACCTGCAGTTCATCCGAACTTATACCTCCGGAGTAAAAACCGTAGAAATTGACAAAGCAGAAAGAATCCTTATTTCGCGCGATTTGAAATCTTACGCGAAACTCGAGAAAGAAATCGTGATCGCAGGAATGATTGATTACTTCGAGATTTGGGATAAAACCGCTTATGAAGAAAACATCAAAACCGATGAAGATGATTTTGCAAACCTCACCGAAGAAGTGATGGGCAACATCAGTTCTGATGAACATTAAAAACAGAAATACAGAGCATTTACCCAGTAAGTCCTCAGAAAAAAAATAATCAAGGTGTATCATAATCCCGTACTACTTCATAAAAGCGTTGACGATCTGGTGACTAACCCGGACGGAATCTATGTGGATGTAACGTTTGGCGGCGGTGGCCATTCCCGGGAAATTCTGAAACGACTCTCGGAAAAAGGAAAGCTTTTCAGTTTTGACCAGGATTTGGATGCACTCAATAATACCATTGATGACGACCGCTTTACGCTCATCAACCAAAACTTCAGGTTTCTGGAAAATTCCTTATTGATGTACGGCGTAACCGCTGTGGACGGAGTTTTGGCAGATTTAGGCGTTTCTTCCCATCAGTTTGACGAGGCCGAACGCGGATTCTCTACCAGAAGCAATGCCCCGCTCGATATGCGGATGAATGTAATGCAGGGGCTTGATGCCAAAAAAGTAATCAACGATTTTGAAGAAGAACATTTGGCCGATATTTTCTACCATTATGGTGAAATTCGTGAGGCACGTAAGCTGGCAAGAGAAATTGTTCATCACCGAAAAACCAAAACTATTGAAACCACAGAGGACCTGAAGAAACTCTTCAGCTACATCCCTCCTCATAAGCAAAATAAATTTTTTGCACAGGTTTTTCAGGCCGTTCGTATTGAGGTGAATCAGGAGTTGGATGCTTTGAAAGAAATGTTGCTTCAATCTTACAAAATATTAAAACCTAATGGTCGACTGGTGGTAATTTCTTATCACTCATTAGAAGACCGGCTGGTTAAAAGATTTCTAAAAAACGGCATGTTTGAAGGAGAGCCGCCAAGAGATATCTACGGAAATTACGCAAAAACTTTTGAGCTCCTTCAAACCAAAGCAGTCAGCCCTGATACTGCGGAAATTGAGGAAAATTCCAGGGCTCGAAGTGCAAAGCTGAGAACTGGAATCAAGAAGTAACTATTGACTGAAAAAAAATTAGAAAAGATCATCCATTTTGGCAAAACCAAAAACATATCGCACACAGAAAAAACTCACCTTTATCGACATTGTAAAAGGTAACTTTCTGAACCGTGATGAAGTAAAAATTCATTACAGGTACTTTATGCTGGTTTTTCTGCTTCTGATGATCATGATTTACAGCAACCACTTGGTTTCCAAAAAAATAGAACAGGTCAATAAATTAAAGGAACAAACGGAAGAGTATAAATCCCGCAATGCTTATGCACAGAGCCGACTTATTAAAGTAAAACTGGAGTCGGAATTGGGAAAAGAAATGGTGCAAGATTCTTTGCTCTCACTTGAAAATCATCCGCATAAAATACTTATAAAACTAGACAGTACCAATGGCAGTACAAAATGAATTCGATAAAAAGCGCTCAAAAACATTGAGATGGGGCTACTTCATTGCGGGGTTTGCCTTTGTTCTGTTTTTGGTATTTTTGGGAAGAATTCTCATTTTGCAGCATACCAATGTGCAGGAAATAAAGGACGACTACATCAGTAAAAACTATAGGGAAGCTACCCTGAAAGCCGCGCGTGGAAACCTTTATGCCTCCGATGGATCCATACTTGCAACCACCGTGATGCGCTACGATGTGTACATCGATTTCAAAACCATCAAAGACACCGTTTACAGCAATAACATCGGTTCTCTAACGGATTCATTATCCAAAATGTTCGACAAACCCCGAAGCTATTTTCGAGATCGGTTCGATCAGCAGAAAAAAGCAAAAAACCAATATTACTCACTCATCAAAGGTCTGGATTTTGACGAGTACGACCGCTTAAGAAAATTTCCCATCTTCAACAAAGGAAAAAATAAAGGCGGATTTATTGTAGACCGAAATTTTAAGCGCGAACTTGCTACAACTCAAATTGGTGCAGGAACCATCGGAATGGACAACGGTGAAGTAAAATCCGGATTGGAAGGGGCTTTTTCCAAATACCTCACCGGAACTGATGGGACACGGCTTGAACAAAGAGTAAACTCAAGCCAATGGAAACCAATTGATTATTGGAAAGTAAATGAACCCATCGACGGACAAGATGTCTACACCACCATCGACCTAAGAATTCAGGACATTGCCCATTCTGCTTTGGAGAAACAACTCATTAAGTTTGATGCAGATCACGGCTGCGTGGTGGTGATGGAAGTAAACACCGGCAAAGTAAAAGCAATGGTGAACCTTCGCAGAACGGAACCTGGTATTTACGTTGATGCCTACAATTATGCATTGAAAGATGCCACAGAACCGGGATCCACTTTCAAAACCGTATCGCTGCTTGCGGCAATGGACGACGGCTTCATTGATGAAAATACCACCGTAAATGTGGGCAATGGAATTTGGACCTATGGCAAACAGCGTATTACCGATGGCCATGGAGGAGGAACATACGAAATCTCTGATGTACTTGCAAAATCAAGCAACGTAGGTTCGGCAAAGCTTATCACCAAGTTCTATGCGGATAAGCCACAGGTTTTCCTTGATCATCTTAGAAAATGGAAAATGTTCGAGAAAATGGACATTGAACTTCCCGGCATTACCAAGTCTTATATTGTGACTCCGGAAGACAAAAGGTGGAATCCGGCTACTTTGGCTTCATTGGCTTATGGCTATTCTTCCAGATTTAATCTATTGCAACTCACCACCTTCTATAACGGAATTGCCAACAAAGGAAAAATGCTGAAACCCCTTTTCATCGAGAAAATCATGAAAGATGGCACTCTTCTTTATGAAGCCAAACCACAGGTAATGGTCAATAAAATGGCATCTGCAAAAGCGATTCAGCTGATGACGACCTCACTTACCAAAGCCGTGGAAAAAGGAACAGCAAAAAGCATCTTTACACCCAACCTGAAAATGGCTGGAAAAACAGGAACCGCCCGTTTCGAATATTGGAAACCAGGACCAGCAAAATACCAAGCAAGTTTCGCAGGATTTTACCCAAGCGATAACCCCAAATATACCTGTATCGTCATGATTAACCAACCCGACAATTCAAAAGGGTTTTATGGCGCAACAGTTTCTGCTCCAGTGTTTAAAGAAATTGCCGGAAAAACATTCCTGAAAACACCACAAAACGTAGAGCAGGAAATGTTGGTGGATAAAAAAGTAGATCTGAGCAAAATGGTGGAGCCCACGATGCGTCTCGCCATCAACGGAAACCAAATGCCGAATGTCGTGGGACAGATTGGTAAAAACATAATTCCTCAGCTGGAAAACGCTGGCTACAGGGTTAATTTTAAAGGAGTAGGCAGAATTAAAGACCAATTCCCCTCCGAAGGAACGATGATGAATAAAAACCAAAGAATTTATCTGCAGCTGCAGAATTAAAAATACAGCTACAAATTACGTATGAAACTGAAAGACCTCTTAAACAGAATCCCAACTTTGGAAACGCAAGGCGAACTGAATCGCAAGGTTTCCGAAATTGTTTTCGACAGTCGAAAAGCCGTTGAGAAGGCAATGTATGTTGCTGTAAGAGGAACTGTTGCCGATGGACATGCGTTTATTGGTAGCGCCATTGAGAAAGGAGCCACTGTAATTGTAGCAGAAGAATTTCCAACCTCTCTTCAGGAAAACGTTACTTATATCAAGGTGAAAAATTCTGCCAAAAGCTTGGGGCATCTTGCTTCAAATTTTTATGGTAACCCGTCGCAAAAATTAGCACTAATCGGCATTACGGGGACTAATGGCAAAACATCGGTTACTACCCTGCTTTTTGATATTTTCAAAGCTTTGGGCTATTCATCAGCGCTGATTTCTACCGTAGAATACAGAATTGGCGACGAAGTATTTCCGTCCACGCACACCACTCCAGATGTGATTACTTTAAACAAAATCCTGAGCCAAGCCGTAAACAATGGTTGCCAATATGCTTTTATGGAAGTTTCCTCTCATGGCATTCATCAAAACCGCACGGAAGGTTTGAATTTCAAGGTGGGTGGCTTTACCAACATCACCCACGATCACCTGGATTATCATAAAACTTTCGAAGAATATTTGAAAGTAAAAAAGAGATTCTTCGACGAACTACCTTCTGAAGCCGTTGCCATTACCAATGCGGATGATAAAAATGGGGCGGTAATGCTTCAAAACACCAAAGCAAAGAAAAAGACTTACGCGCTCAAAACAATGGCAGATTACCACGGTAAAATCTTAGAAGTGGATTTTAACGGAATGCTGCTGAATTTTAATGGAAAAGAATTCTGGACCACCCTCACCGGAAAATTTAATGGCTACAACCTGCTGCTGGCATACGCCGTTGCGGTGGAATGCGGATGTAATGAAGAAGAAGTATTGCAAGCCATTTCTACTTTACACCGGGTGAAAGGCAGATTCGAAACCCTTAAATCCGCTGGAGGCATCTTCTTCGTCGTCGATTATGCCCACACACCGGATGCACTGGAAAATATTCTGGATTCCATCAACGAGATCAGAACAAAAAATGAACGACTTATAACTGTCTTCGGCTGCGGAGGCGATCGTGATCACGAAAAACGCCCGGAAATGGGAAGAATTGCTACACGCAAATCAACACTGGCAATCATCACCACTGATAATCCAAGAACAGAAGATCCATCCGTCATCATCAAAGAAATTGAAGCAGGGGTGGAGCCACAGAACTTCGGCAAATACACCTCAATTCCTGACCGAAAAGAGGCCATTAAGATGGCCATCAAATTTGCCGAGCCCAAAGATATTATACTGGTAGCGGGGAAAGGGCATGAAACCTATCAGGAAATTAATGGTGTTCGCCACCATTTTGATGATAAAGAAACCATTATGGAACTCACCCAACTCATGTCGAAATAACCGCAATTATCAACCAAAAATAAACCGATCAACAATGTTATATTATCTCTACGAATACCTTACTGCACAGGGAATCCACATTCCAGGACTCGGTATGTTCAGATTTATTTCCTTTCGGGCCGGAATGGCAGTTCTGCTCTCGCTGATCATTGCATTGGTGTATGGTAAAAAAATCATCAACTACCTGCGCGCGAAACAAATGGGCGAACTGGTGCGGGATTTAGGGTTAGCGGGTCAAAAACAAAAAGAAGGAACACCCACCATGGGTGGTTTAATCATTATTCTGGCCACGCTGATTCCCGTTTTGCTGTTCACCAGAATCTTCAACGTGTATATTGTGCTGTTAATCATCTCGGTAGTGTGGATGGGCGCAATCGGTTTTATTGACGATTATTTAAAGAAAATTAAAAAAAACAAAGACGGACTTAGTGGTAAATTCAAAGTAATTGGCCAGGTTGGTTTAGGGCTCATCGTGGGAGTTACCATGTATTTTCATCCCGATATTACCGTGAAAAGAAAATATGCAGACGCAAAAGAACTTAACCGAAATTACGTAGAAAGAAACTTTATGCCCACTGAAAAAGCAACTGTTTCCACCGTGCCGTTCGTTAAAAACAACGAGTTTGATTATAGTGGCATTCTTTTTTGGATGTCGCCAGCAGACGCACACAAATGGGCATGGACGGTATTTATCCCTATTGTAATCTTTATTGTAACCGCGGTATCAAACGGCGCTAATATTACCGACGGAATCGATGGGTTGGCTGCAGGAACCAGCGTCGTCATCTTGTTGACATTGGCTTTTTTCGCATACGTCTCGGGTAACATCATATTTGCAGATTATCTCAACATTATGTTTTTACCCAATATGGGTGAAGCTACCATTTTTGCACTCGCGCTCACCGGAGCAACCATAGGATTCTTCTGGTACAATACCTATCCGGCGCAGGTTTTCATGGGTGATACCGGAAGTTTAATGCTGGGCGGAGTAATCGCCGTACTGGCCGTTATTCTAAGGAAAGAATTGCTCATTCCGGTACTTTGCGGCATTTTCCTGATCGAGAATGTTTCGGTGATGTTGCAGGTTGCTGTCTTTAAATACAGAAAAAGAAAGCATGGATTAGAATATGCTCAAAACCACAGATTATTCAAAATGTCGCCATTACATCATCACTATCAGAAAGAAGGATACCACGAAAGTAAGATTGTAAACAGAATGATTATCATGGGGGTAATGTTTGCCATCATTTGTTTAATCACTCTTAAAATCAGATAATTAGAATTTAGGATACGGAAATCAAGAATATGAAAATAGTTGTTTTAGGAGGAGGAGAAAGCGGATTCGGAGCAGCGTATCTCGCTAAAAAGAAAGGATTGGAGGTTTTCCTTTCCGATAAAGGCATGATTAAAGAAGAATACAAAACACTTCTCACCCATGCCCAAATTGAATTTGAAGAAGGGCAACATAATGAAGAAAGAATTCTGGATGCAGATTGGGTCATCAAATCTCCTGGAATACCCAAGAAAGCTGATATTATTGCCAAAATTCACCGTAAAGGAATAAGACTTTCCTCAGAAATTGAATTTGCCTCGGAGTTTACCAATGCTAAAATCATTGCCATCACCGGAAGCAACGGCAAAACAACCACCACGTCGCTCATTTATCATATCCTGAAAAATGATGGTTTGGAAGTGGGATTAGCAGGCAATATCGGAAAAAGCTTTGCCAAGCAGGTAGCCGACGAAAACTTTCAATACTATGTTCTTGAAGTAAGCTCTTTCCAGTTGGACGATATCCAGAACTTCCGGCCTTACATTTCCCTGTTGTTGAATCTGAGCAAGGATCATTTGGATCAATACAACTATAACTATGAAGAATATGCCCTGGCTAAATTTCGAATCACCGAAAACCAGGAAAACGACAATTTCTTCATCTACAGTAAAGATGATGAAATGAGCCGCTACCTGCTGGAAAAATTGGAAATTAAAGCCAAGATGATTCCCTTCTCTACCCATGTAAAGCTAAAAGAAGGTGGCTATATTAATGGTGAAAAAATTGTGGTTCGGCTGAAAGACGAGTTCACCATGAAGATCGATGAACTTGCTTTGGTAGGTAATCATAACGTGGCCAACAGTTTAGCGGCATCCATCGCAGGAAAACTTCTTAACATCAGCAATGAAAGTATTCGAAACTCACTGATGACCTTTCAGGCCGTAGAACACCGGCTGGAGCAAGTAGCGGAAATAAACGGTGTAAAATTCATTAACGACAGCAAAGCCACCAATGTGAATGCTTGTTACTACGCACTGGAAAGCATGAAACAACCCACAATTTGGATAGTAGGCGGGCTCGATAAAGGAAATGATTACACCGAAATAGAAGATTTGGTAAAGCGAAAAGTAAAGGCCATCGTTTGTTTGGGAATCGACAACCAAAAAATCATCGATTTCTTTAAAGACAAAAAAGATTTAATCTACAGCACATCCAACATGGAAGACGCTGTGAAAATATCCAAATCTTTGGCCGCAAGCGGTGACACTGTTTTGCTGTCGCCATGCTGTGCAAGTTTTGACCTCTTCCAAAATTATGAAGATCGTGGCGAGCAGTTTAAAAAAGAAGTCCTAAAATAAACCCCATGCAGGAAACAGAAAACAAATTCGAACTCTTAAAAGGCGACAAAGTACTTTGGACGGTCATTTTGGCGATCTCGTTCTTTTCCGTGTTTCCGGTATATTCGGCAAGTTCCAATCTGGAATATATTGTGAACAACGGAACCACCACCTCGCACCTTATGAAGCACATGTTTTTCGTAGTACTGGGTTTGGTAATTATGCGTGCTGTAGGTTTTTTTAAATATGAACACATCGGCAAGTTAAGTGCTATTCTTCTGGGAATCATGGTTTTTCTTTTAGGAATCACTCTTTTTACCGGTCAGAAAATTGACGGTGCATCCGCATCCAGATGGTTCACTATTCCCGGAACACCCATTTCGTTTCAGCCCTCGGCTTTTGCTTATTTAATGCTGATCATTTACCTCTGCAGATACCTCACCAAGCGAATAAAACGGGAACGCTTGGCTATTGAAAATATTTTCTACATCTTCGGCCCTGTGCTGCTGGTTTTCGTGCTGGTGGCCAAGGACAATGGTTCCACAGCATTAATGATCCTGATGGTTTCATTAGCCGTTATGATGATGGGGCAGCTGAGCAAGAAATACATCGCTGGTTTTATCGGTATTTCGGGTATCGCCATCGTGATTTACCTTTTCCTTGCGCTAAAAACCGATCTTATTCCGAACAACCGGGCACATACTTGGGTAAGCCGTATTGAAATCTTCATGAATAGCAAGAAAAGCACCGATGTGGAAGATGAAAGTTTAAAGGCCAAGAACTACCAAATTATGCAGGCAAAAGCCGCCATTGTTCATGGTGGAATTACCGGCATGGGTCCGGGCAAAAGTGCATTAAAACAAATGTTGCCACAATCTGCTTCCGACTTTATTTTTGCCATTATTGTAGAAGAGTACGGATTTTTGGGTGCTTTATTCCTCATTTCGCTGTACCTGATTATGATTATCCGCATTGTGATGATTGCCAGCAAGATGCCAGCTTTTTTTGGCAGCTTACTGGTGTTGAGCTTGGGTCTGATGATTTTTGTACAACTTTCAGTAAACATTGCAGTGGCCGTTAATCTCATCCCCGTCACCGGACAGCCGTTACCCCTCATCAGTTATGGTGGAACCTCAATGTTGGTAACCTATATCCAGTTGGGGTTAATTTTAAATGTAAGTTCAAGAATCCAGGTATATGATGAAGAAGGCATGGGCAGAAAACAGAATATAGAAGAAATAAATGACATCGCCTGATCAAAAGGTTGACCATAAAAACAGACGCAATAAGCAGCTATGACAAACACTTTTGCAAACATCACCCCCAATTCTAAACCCATCCGAGTACTGATGAGTGGAGGCGGCACGGGAGGACATATCTTTCCCGCCATCGCCATCGCAGATGAAATCAAAAAAAGATTTCCCAATGCGCAGTTCCTCTTTATCGGTGCCGAAGGAAAAATGGAAATGGAAAAAGTTCCTCAGTCGGGCTACAACATCGTCGGATTAAACATCGCGGGATTTGACCGCGGAAACCTGTGGAGCAACGTGAGCTTACCTTCAAAAATTATTGCGAGTCTGTGGAAAGCAAGAAAAACCATTAAGAAATTCCAACCCGACTTTGCTATTGGTACTGGCGGCTTTGCCAGTGGACCAGCACTCTATGTGGCATCAAAATTAGGCGTTCCTATTTTTGTGCAGGAACAAAATTCATTACCGGGCAAAACCAATACTTTTCTTGCCAAAAATGCAAAAGCAGTTTTCACTGCATATCCTGAGATGGATCACTTCTTTGGTGGAACAAAAACCTTTTTCCTTGGAAATCCGGTTAGGCAAAACATCATCTCCGGACAAGTCAATGGCAATGCAGGAAAACAAAAATTAGGGCTAGATCAAGACAAACTCACCATTCTTTCCGTAGGTGGTTCCCTGGGATCAAGAACCTTGAACAACGGTTGGAATCAAAATATTGACATCATTATCGATCATGATTACCAACTGATATGGCAAACCGGGAAAACCGACTACAAAAGTATTCTCGCAGAAACTGAATCGCTGCAGTACCGAAATATTCAGATTATGGAATTCATCAAGCATATGGAAATTGCCTACTCTGCAGCAGACGTTATCGTTTCGAGGGCAGGAGCCATCGCAATTTCTGAATTGGCTATCGCCGGAAAACCTGTTTTGCTGGTTCCGTTTCCTTTTGCAGCAGAAGATCATCAAACCAAAAACGCGATGACGCTGGTGAATAAAAATGCAGCAAGAATGGTGAAAGACTCGGAAATGAAAGAAAAGTTTCTTCCTACTTTGCTTGAAATATGCAATAGTGAATCCCTCAGAAATGAAATGTCTCACAATCTCGAAGTTTTTGCAAAACCAAAAGCAACGGAAGATATTGTATCGGAAATCCTCAATATGTTAAACCTCAACCATAGCTAAACCCAAGCATCCAATGAGCATCATTAATCAATTTCAAAACTTTTACTTTGTCGGCATCGGCGGCATCGGAATGAGTGCTTTGGCGCGTTACTTCAACGCTTCCGGAAAAACGGTGCTGGGCTACGACAGAACGTCCACTAAACTTACTGATGCCTTAATTGCAGAAGGAATCCATATTGACTTTAATGATGTACTGAATCACGAAAAACAAAAACTTACCCCCGAAAATACATTGGTCATTTTCACACCGGCCATTAAAAAATTAGGCATTCTTGATTATTTTAATAATCACGGCTTTACCATTTTGAAAAGAGCTAAAGTATTAGGGCTCATCACGGCAAATACCGATTGCATCGCTGTTGCAGGAACACACGGGAAAACAACTACCTCATCATTAGTAGCGCACCTTTGCAAAGAAGCGCAGCTGCCGTTTTCCTGTTTTTTGGGCGGAATTGCCGAGAATTTCAAATCCAATTTCTTGTTTAATGGGAACGACATCTCCGTAGTAGAGGCCGACGAATATGACAGAAGTTTCCTTAACCTTGCGCCGGACTGGGCTATTATCACCTCCATCGATGCTGATCATCTCGACATCTATGGCGATAAACCGACTATTGAGAAAGGATTCAGAGATTTTGCAGACCTAGTTCCGCAGGAGCAACATCTGTTTATCCGAAAAGGAATTAACATCGGACGAAAGGCGAAAACCTACGCCGTGAACGAAATGGCAGATTTTTATTCGGATAACATCCGTGAAAAAGGGGATCAAATTTATTTTGATTTTCACGCGCCGTACGCAGAAGCCAAAGATTTCGTATGGGAAATTCCCGGCATTCATAATGTAGAAAATGCCACTGCTGCCATAGCACTGCTCAACAGTTTTGGGGTCGATTTTGAAACGCTTAAAAATGGTATTGCAAGCTTCAAAGGCATTAAAAGACGCTATACCAAACATACCTTTTCCAATGGCAAAATTTATATTGACGATTATGCACATCACCCCACAGAGTTGAATGCAGTGATCGGTTCCATTAAACATTTCTATCCGGAAAAGAAACTGCTGGTGGCTTTTCAGCCGCACCTTTTCAGCCGTACCAAAGATTTTGCTGATGATTTTGCCAAAAGTTTGGCACAAGCTGATGAATTGATATTGCTCGACATTTATCCCGCGCGTGAGCTGCAGGAAAACTTTCCTGGTATCACCTCGGAATGGCTATTAAACAAAATACAGTTAACCCATAAAGAAACTTCCTCACTGGCAGAGAGTTTCAATAAAATAAAAGACAAAGATTTCGATGTGCTGCTTACAGTGGGTGCCGGCAATATCGACACCTTATACGACGGAATTATCGAATGGCTAACCAACGAAAAAAAATAAAGACAAGCGCCACAAAATAGGATGAAGAACAAATTCAGAATATTGAAGATTTTAAGCACAGTAATCATTTTCGGGTTTCTGCTGAGTTTTTCATTGAAAAGATTCAACAATAAACCGATGGAAAAAGTGCAGGTCAATATGGTAAAAACCAGTGTGCCTGTCTACTTCATTGATGAAAAAGAAGTGAGAGAAATCGTCAAAAAATCGAATCCTTCAAAACGAATTGGCGACATCAATATTCCCCAACTCGAGAAAAACCTGAACCAGCTTCCAGCGGTGGACAGTGCCAATGTCTACCTCAACCTCAATGGCAACCTGAATCTCGACATCAAACAACGTGTTCCGGCATTCCGCCTAATCAAGGGCGACCGCGATTTTTACGTTGATAAAAAAGGAACCGAGTTTCCCATTACTAAAAATTATTCTTTTCCTTGCATGTTGGTGACGGGTGATGTACAAAAATCAGAATATGAAAAACTGGCAGAACTTGTCGATAAAATAAACAATGACAGTTTCAGCAAGAAATACTTTATCGGAGTCTCTAAGGAAAATGGCAATTATATGCTGCTGACCAGCGAGGGAAATTATAAAGTTGAAATTGGCGATCTCGATCATATCGATTTTAAAGTAAAAGGGTTTAAAACTTTTGTGGAGAAATACCTTATTTATCAGCAACCTGAGAAATACAAGAAGGTGTCCGTGAAATATGACAATCAGATTGTCACCACCCTGAATCCTCACTTCAAAGAAAATGACAGCATTATTGCCGTGGGAAAAAAAGAATTGGCGAGTCTTCCGGTGATCAACCAGAAAAAGGAAGAGGTAGAGAAGAAACTTCATCTTGCCCCTTTGAAAAAAACAGAAAAGCCGACAGAGAAAAAATCGGCAGATCGAGCAAAATCTACCGATCCGATCAAAAAGAAAGCTGCTGAAAACACGAAAACGATAAAGAAGGAAACAACGGCCAACAAAAAGCAAGAAACGAAGAAGAAAGAAACAACGAAAAAAGAGCCGGTAAAAAAAGAATCTGTCAAAAAGACGCCAACGACGCCAAAAAAAACAGAGACAAAAGCTAAAATTAAAATTGAATAAAAAATCAAATCGACATACAATGGAAAATCACGAGTATTCAGTAGGGCTTGACATCGGTACCACCAAGATTGTGGCGATTGTCGGCAGAAGAAATGCCCACGGAAAAATTGAGGTTCTCGGCGTAGGAAAAGCAAAAAGTTTGGGGGTACACAAAGGTATTGTGAACAACATTTCCCAAACCATTCAGTCCATTAAATCCGCCGTGGCCGAAGCACACTCCAGTTCGGGCGTACCCATCCACAAAGTAACGGTAGGCATCGCAGGCAAGCACATCCGCTCGCTACAGCATTCGGATTACATCATGCGCGAAAACCCCGACCAGTACATCACAGAAGATGACATCGAAAAACTGAAAGAGCAGGTGAAAAAGCTGGTTATGCTACCGGGCGAAGAAATTATCCATGTTCTTCCTCAGGAGTATAAAGTAGATTCCGAAGGTGAAATCCAGGAACCCATCGGCATGCATGGTAAACGTTTGGAAGCCAACTTCCATGTGGTAGTAGGACAAATGGGAAGCATCCGAAATATCGCAAGATGTGTTCGCGAAGCCGGCTTGGAAATGGAATCACTTACCTTAGAACCACTTGCGTCTTCGGAATCTGTACTCACCAAAGAAGAAAAAGAGGCAGGCGTTGCCATTGTGGACATTGGTGGAGGAACAACAGATATTGCCATTTTCAAAGACAACATCATCCGGCATACTTGTGTCATTCCTTACGGAGGTGGCATTATTACCGATGACATTAAAGAAGGATGCTCCATTATTGAGAAACATGCAGAGCAACTCAAAGTAAAATTCGGTTCTGCGGTTCCAGACCTCGAAAAAGAAAGCACTTTTGTTACAATTCCGGGATTGCATGGAAGAGCCGATAAAGAAATCTCACTCAAAACATTGGCACAAGTCGTCAATGCCCGGGTAGAAGAAATTCTGGAAATGGTCAATACCGAACTTAAAGCTTACGGTGCCTTTGAGCAAAAGAAGAAGCTAATCGCAGGTATTGTATTGACGGGTGGAGGATCCAACCTGCGTAACCTGCGTCAACTGGCAAACTACACCACAGGTTTCGACAGCCGAATCGGCTTTGCCAATGAATATGTGTCTAATGACAAAAACCAATACCTGAAAGGTCCCGAGTTTGCTACTGCCATCGGTTTACTAATGGAGAGTTTGAAAATTCGAGACAAGAAAACAGGAATCGAACAGCCGGAAGAAAAAGAACAAAGTCCAGTCGCTATTCAAACGGAAACAACAACAGAAACTGTAGAATTTCGAACCGAAGAAACACCGGAAATTCAAGAAGCGAAACCAAAAGCAAACCGCCTAACCATCGGTCAAAAAATTATGGAAAGTGTAAAGAAGTTCTTCGAAGAGGTAGAATAAAAAATAAAACGATTTGACATCAGTAACCATTCATCAACTAAAAAAACAGCATTATGGAACATATATCAAACAGCGGATTTTCATTTGACTTGCCAAAAGGAAATTCATCCATTATAAAAGTAATCGGTGTAGGCGGCGGCGGAAACAACGCTCTAAAGCACATGTACGAACGCGGAATCCACGGCGTAGATTTTGTGATTTGCAACACCGATGCACAAACATTAGACAATAACCCGGTAGCCAACAAGGTACAGCTGGGCATTTCCATGACCGAAGGTCTTGGTGCCGGAGCCGACCCTGAAGTAGGCGAAAAAGCCGCCATCGAAAGCATTGAAGAAATAAAAGCGGCAATGGGTCAAAATACCAAAATGGTCTTCATTACAGCAGGAATGGGAGGCGGAACCGGAACCGGAGCAGCACCCGTCATCGCAAAAATCGCAAAAGAGATGGGTATCCTTACCGTAGGTATTGTTACCGTTCCGTTCAGTTTCGAGGGAAAAAGAAGATTAGAGCAAGCCGAAGCCGGTCTGGATAAACTTCGAAACAATGTAGATTCACTCATCGTGATCAACAATGACAAGCTTCGCCAACAGTTTGGTAACTTAGGTTTTAAATCTGGTTTCTCCAAAGCCGATGAAGTATTAACCAACGCTGCCAAAGGAATGGCAGAAGTAATTACAGGTTATTTCGATGTTAACATCGACTTCCGTGATGCGAAATCTGTGCTCCAAAATTCTGGTACAGCGCTGATGTCGAACGGCATTGCTTCCGGCGAAAATAAAGCAGAAGAAGCAGTGAAAAAAGCACTCGATTCACCATTATTAAACGACAACAAAATCACAGGTGCCAAAAATGTACTTCTCCTCATCAGAAGCGGTTCCGAAGAAGTGACCATGGATGAAATCGGGGTAATCATGGATCATATCCAGAAAGAAGCCGGCAATACCGCCGACATTATCTTTGGGGTAGGTTCGGACGAAGAATTGGGCGATTCGGTAAGTGTATTGGTTATTGCCACTGGCTTTGCAAAAGACCATCAGAAACACTCTGGAACTACAGAAACCATCAAGATTTCACTTTCAGATTCATTAGACACACCCTCTAAAAGAGAGTCTCCCTTTAAATCAAAAGAAGAAAGACAAGAAATAAGAAGAGAAGATTTCGCTACCAAAAGTCTCTTCGTTTTAGACGATGAAGAGGATCACAATATGCCTCAGTTTAAAACAACAACAGTACAAACCCAAACTGTAGTTGACGTTGAGAAACCACAAGAAATCATTCGCTTCGATCTGGACGAGCCCAAAGAGCAACACCAACAGGTTGCTGCTTCACCATATGTAATAGAAGAACCCGAAACTACTGCTGAGCTCGATCTTTTCTCTTATGAAGAAGATTTGTATGATGAACCTTCATCCCAGTCTTTCACCTTCGAAACTGAGGAGAAAATACAACAGCAAGCAACAGAAAACAAAGCAACTTTCACTGAAGAGAAGCCCATTGAGTTCAGTTTTTTCGTAAACGAACCGATTGAGGAGCCCACCGTTGAAACACCGCAACCTCGGGCACAAGTACAACCTGAACCGGTTCATATCCCCGAGCAAAAGGTGGAACAGCAAATTGCTCAACCTAAAGAAACCCCCTCAATGATGGAGGTTGAAGATGAGTTTACCTTCATCTCTAAACCAACCAATGATAGAGTGGCAGAAAGGCGAAACAAGTTGAAAGAATTCAATTCAAGATACCAAAGTGTAGAGCTGGAAAACGAGTTTGAATCCGTGCCTGCATTCCGCAGAAAAAATATTGCATTGGGCAACGAAAACGCGTCAGAGCAGAAGATCAACACGTTCCTCTCCGAGAATGAAGGGAGAATGCAAATAAGGGAAAACAGATTTTTGAATAAAGACGTCGATTAATTCGACATTAAACAAGAAAAAATGAGTTTAGAAACCACCATTAGTGACGCGATAAAAACAGCCATGAAGGAGAAGGACAAAGTGGCCCTGGATTCTTTACGCGCTGTAAAATCGCAAATTTTACTGCTGAAAACCGAAGCCAAAGGTGCTGAAATTTCTGCAGAACAGGAAATCGCCATTCTTCAGCGCATGATAAAACAGCGCAAAGATTCGCTGGAGCAATTTGCTGCGCAAGGACGGCAGGACTTGGCAGAGGTGGAAGAAGCGCAGATGAAAGTCATCGAAAAGTATCTTCCCCAGCAGCTTACTGCCGAAGAGCTGGAAGCAGAAGTAAAGAAAATCATCTCCGAAACCGGTGCACAAACCATGAAAGACTTAGGAAAAGTAATGGGAACCGCCAGCAAACTCCTCTCCGGGAAAAGCGACGGCAAAAGCATATCGGAAATGGTTAAAAAACTGCTTTCTTAAAACGTTTCATTCCCTATAATAGGGGAAACAGAAGCACAAAACACAGGATATTCAACCTTTGCATATCGATTTGATTGGAACCCGGAACATAACCTATGTTTCCGGGTTTTTTCTGCCAAAAAGTCAAGCATTGATGAATGGAATGATTTTGATCCATACAACCAATGACAATTCAAATTTTAATTGAGTAAATTTGCATCTCAACATTAAACCAAAAGATATGTATCCAGAAGAATTAGTAATGCCCATGAAGCATGAACTCACCGATAAAGGTTTCCAGGACTTAACCACTCCTGAACAGGTTGACAGCGCCCTGCAAGATAAGGGAACAACACTGTTGATGATTAATTCCGTTTGTGGTTGTGCAGCAGGTGCAGCAAGACCTGGCACACTTTACTCGCTCACCGGCGACAAAAAGCCGGATCACCTTGTTACCGTTTTTGCCGGTTTTGATAAAGATGCCGTTGCCGAAGCTAGAAAATTCTTAGCTCCTTTCCCGCCAAGCTCTCCATGTATCGCTCTTTTTAAAGATGGCGAGTTGGTGCACATGCTCGAGAGACATCATATCGAAGGAAACCCGGCAGGCGCTATTGCTGCTAATTTGCAAGCCGCTTACGACGAGTTCTGCTAAAACTAAATATTTAGTTTAAATAACATTCCGCCCAGCCATGGGCGGATTTTTTTTTGCTTAAGCGGCCATCAGCCCCACTGCTAAAAAACCCTCAAAGCTACTTCCATCTTCCAGGTAGGTGAAACAACAATAAACAGGAACCCTCATTTCCACGTTTGCATTAAAAAAAAGTTGAACAAATGATGACTCCTCCCCTTCGGGATTCATTTAACCAAAAAGAAAAAACGGAACAAGTATAAAATCCGGATAATAAGGTAAAATGCACGTTAATCTTTATGATAACAATCTGAATGATTCACATGATTATAGCGCAAACTTTTTCTTCAATGGGGCAACTCCGAAGGAGTCGAATAAGATAAGGTGATTGGGTCCTTCTCTTCCCTTCTTCTATGGCCAATACATTGTCTTTGCTACCAGTCTTCATAACACTTTCTAGGTAACCCGGCAACTCTCATCTACAAGTTTCGCACTTAATAGGCACTACTGTGTTACCCGCGTCTCACCTTCGTCGCACTAGAAACGCACTAGAAACGCACTAGAAAAGGACTAGAAAGGGACTAGAAAAACACCATCACAGAACATAAATACACTGGCTAACAAACACTTATAAAAAGCAAATGAGAAATGGCGAGAAATTACGAGAAATTGCGGCAATACCTTTTCGTATATGCTCCGCCGCCACTCAAAATCTGAAATTACCCGTATTGATCGGCTCTGGCTAAAGCAAACAACTCTCTATCCCCACAAAAACATCAATGCTCCACCACGGAATATTGAGCCATACAGCCACTTTTTAGCCCTCCTAACGCTGTGATAATTCCTGCAAAAGCACTACATTTGCTATCATGGCAACAAAAGCGCTTTTCAACACGGTGGTCAACTGGTTTATCCGGCAGAGGATAGATCAGATTCAGAATTTCATGAACCACCCAATCGAAACCCAGAATGGTGTGCTTTTTTCGCAACTCTATTTTGCAGAAAACACCGATTACGGAAAAATTCACGGTTTCAGTTCAGTGTCGAATTACGAAGATTTCAAACGCAACGTACCCATTGTCACTTACGAAGACTTTGAGCCGAATATAGAAAAAGCGCGACAGGGAATCCCTGATGTTTTCTGGCCGGGACACATCCGCAGGTTTGCAAAATCCTCGGGAACCACCAATGCCAAAAGCAAATTCATACCCATTTCAGACGAATGCCTGAAAGATTGCCATTTTAAAGCAGGAAAAGACATGCTTTCCATCTACGCCAATAATCACCCGGAAAATGCATTATTCTCCAATAAAAACCTAAGACTTGGCGGCAGTGCCGAACTCTACGAACATTTCAACACCAAATTTGGAGACCTCTCGGCCATCATGATCGAAAACCTCCCGTTCTGGGTTGAAATGACCACTACACCAAGCCGAAAAGTATCCCTGATGTCGGAGTGGGAAAGCAAGCTCAAAGCCATAGTATCCGAGGTAAAACATGAAGACGTAGGCAGCTTAACCGGGGTTCCCAGTTGGATGATGGTGCTCCTGCAAAGAGTCCTTGCCGAAACAGGTTGCGGAACGATCTCAGAACTGTGGCCAAACCTAGAGGTGTTTTTCCATGGCGGAATCAGTTTTAAACCCTACCGCGAACAGTACCGCAAAATCATTGGTAAAGACATTAACTACTGCGAAATCTACAACGCGTCCGAGGGCTTCTTCGGAATTCAGGACCAAAGCGGTAGCGACGAGATGTTGCTGATGCTGGATTATGGCATCTTCTACGAATTTATCCCCATGGACCAATTCAACCCCGCAAATCTGCAAGCCATTCCACTGGAGGAAGTAGAGATCGGTAAAAACTATGCCATGGTCATCACCACCAACAGCGGGCTTTGGCGTTATCTTATTGGCGACACCATCCGGTTTACATCACTCCATCCCTTTAGAATCAAAATATCTGGCAGAACAAAACACTACATCAATGCATTCGGGGAAGAGCTGATGATAGACAATGTGGAGACCGCCCTCACCAAGGCATGTGAAGCCACCGACGCTGCGGTGTGCGATTTCACTGGTGCTCCTGTTTTTATGAAAGACGGCGAAAGTGGCGCACACGAATGGATTTTTGAATTTACCAAAGCGCCCGCTGACTTGAATCATTTTACGGAAATTTTCGACAACCATCTTAAATCCGTCAATTCTGATTACGAAGCAAAACGCTACAACAACATGACGTTGAAAAAGCCCATCGTTCATGTCGCAAAACCTCATCTTTTCTACAACTGGATGTCGGAACGGGGAAAACTGGGCGGTCAGAATAAAGTGCCCCGCTTGAGCAACGACCGCGAATACATTGATCCATTATTGCTAATGAACCAGTAAAAATCCGTCAAAATAAGACAGATATTCATCAAGTAGAATGATAAGGAAGGACGATCCTTTATGGATTGGAAGATTTTACATCTGTAGGAACCCCTTCTGACGACTGCTTTTCTTTTTCTTTTGCGTTCTTCGCATCATCTGCCTTTTTCTTGTCAGCTTCGGCTTTTTTGTCGGCCTTTTCCTGTTCTTCTTTTAATTGGGCAGCGGCTTTTTCTTCCGCCAGCTTCATTTTTGCAGCACGCACCGAGTCCTGATAAGCAACGGACGATCTTCTTATTTTCTGTGCCACATCAACAGAAATGGCACCCGCAGAGAAAGAGTCTTTTGCAATGGTATCATACGGTGGTGCAATGGATGACTGTGTGCCTACAACACGGGATTCGGCTTCCTTCTTTTGGCAAGAGAACAAAAACAAAACAGCGAAAAGCAATAATAATTTATTCATTTTAGTTTAGTTTAAATTCAGCAATCACCGGAAAGTGATCCGATATTTTCACGGATCTATCCACGCGGTAAGTGAGTGCTTTAATTTCCGTTGAAGTAAATATATAATCGAGACGAATGGGAAATTTATAATCGTGAAAACTAGTCCCACTGCCATTTCCTGCGGCCACGAAAGCATCGGTTAATCCTTTGCCCAGATGATAATATTCGTAGGAATTGGGAACGGCATTGAAATCTCCTGCTAAAATCACAGGGTAGGGAGAATCATCAATCGCAGTGCGAATGTAATCAACTTCTTGCTGGTGTATTTTAAAAGTAGGAATCAGTCGCTTCAAGATATACCGCACTTTTCCTTTATTTTTTTCCAGATCCTCCACTGGTTTTACCTTTTCTTTTTCGAAGCTGAAAGGATTCATGTACACATTCACCACTCTAATGATTCTACCATTTACATCAATATCGGCATAAAAGGAATTTCCGTTTCCTGTCTTCGTTAGCTTTTCGTGGTCAATAATCTTATGTTTGGAAGCAAGGGCGACAATTTCATAATCTTTGATATAATAAGGGTAACCAGCAATATCAAGATCATCCCGGTACTCCTGCACGATAATAATGTCTGGTGTATAACTTTTCAGGGTCTGGTGTATTTTTTCCATACCGGCCAAATCACTGTGAATATTAGCGGTAACCACTTTCAGATTGGGCTTTTCAGCATGCTCTCCACTATAATTAACCCATCTTCTTATCGGGTTAAAAAGAAACAGGGTAAAAACAAGGAACAGTAGCGCTCTTTTCTTTCTGAGCACGATCCACACAAGAAGTAATGCAACGTTCAGAATCATTAGAAAAGGAAAAGCCAAAGACAACAAATTGGCGTACGGAAAAACCTTAGGCGGAATGATACTGTTCAGAACTGTTCCCCAGAGTAAAACAATAACCATGAAATGAATAACCAATAACGTGAACCGCAGCACCTTCATTCAATAACAGAATTAATCGATTCGATAATGATTGTCTTTCCAGCTTTTGGCAAGTAAAAATCCTACGACAGCTCCACCAATGTGCGCAAAATGTGCAATGCCTCCCATAGAACCGCTGAAGCCCAAATACAGTGAAATGACAATAATGCCCGGGAAGAGATATTTAGCTTTAATGGGAAAAGGAATAAACATAAAGAACAGTTTGGAATCTGGAAACATGGTTGAAAACGCTGCCACCACTCCGAAAATTGCTCCCGAAGCTCCCATCATGGGGATGGAATAGATTTCTTCAACATTTGCGCCCTGCATAATTTCAAAATAATTCCAGCCACAGTTCAGAAAATAAGCACCAATACCACTCAAAAAGTAAAGCATAATGTACTTCTTTTCGCCTAGAACCTGTTCCAACACCGGTCCAAAACTCGCCAGCGTTAGCATGTTAAAAAGAATATGCGTCAAGCCAATGCCCTGTCCAAGTGGTGCATGCATGAACATGTGTGTGATAATTTGCCACACCCTGAAAAATGGTGATCCTATGTAATACACCGAAAAAATCTCATACAATTTCGGATACGCCACAAAATTGGATGCCAGATAAAAAATGACATTAAGGATGATGATATTTCTGGTAATGGGGGTAAGTCTTGGAAACATAACGGTTAAAATTTATTCTTTAATTCTTCAAGAGGAAGTTCTGTAAAGCACCTTTTGCCATCCGGTAAATATTCAGGAAAACCAAGCGCAGTGAAATCTTTGATGACTTGTTCAGCATCAATTTTATAGATAAAATCGAAACGGGATTTACTCTGCATTTTATTCCACTGGTTCTGGTAATAATTCATAAATTCTTCTTCAGATTTATACTCCAGAATATCGAAAAGCTCTTCCATAAACTTCATCACCTGCGTCTCTTTCAATCCTTCGGGTACGGCGTCAATTCTCAGCACATTGTCGTTGGCAATTATGGTCTCGAAACCCAGCTGCGGTAAAAATTTCTTGATAGACCGGTACTTGTTCTTCTCGATTTCGTTCATGTGATATTCTAACGAAAAAAGGAGTGCATGTCTTTCATTGCTGCGTTTCTTTTTTGCATTTCTTTCACTCACCACAAGGCGATGCATCCTTCCCAAATCGAGCATCAGGGTTTTTCCTGCTTTATTGAAAAGCCAATAGCCATTTGGAAGCCGCATCAGGTCTTCATCAAAGTCTTCATCTTCAAAAAGATTGATCTTCGATGGCTCAGCGGGAATATGCTGTTGGTAAATCTCGGTAAGTGCTGCCTTTTCACCTGCACTGCTTTCTTCGCGGAAAGGGTTATAATTGCGGTCTACATTAATTTCCGGTGCTTTCAGCACGGCAGTAGCACCAGATTTTTGTGATACAAATGCATCAAATGAACTATCCCGGTCAAAATCAAGGCTTGGAGCAACATTATAAATGCCCAGAGATTTTTTAATGGTGGAACGAATCAATGCATAAATCAGATTTTCGTCTTCAAACTTCACCTCGGTTTTCTGAGGATGAATATTGACGTCCACTTTCTCGGGGTCCAGCTCCAAAAACAGAAAAAAAGTGGGAATGTAGCCCGGCAACAGCAATCCTTCGAAAGCGTCCTGCACCGCTTTATTAAAATAAGCACTACGGAAAAACCTTCCATTAACAAAGAAAAACTGTTCACCACGCACTTTCTTGGCACCTTCTGGCTTTGCAACAAATCCATGCAGTTTCACCCAGCCCAAATCCTCTTTGATGGGCACCAAAAGGGGCTGCAACTTACGGCCAAAAACCTCAACAATTCTTTGCAGCAAACTCGATTTTCGAAGTCGGAAGATAAGATCATCATTGTGGAAAAGTTCAAAGTCCAAATGCTCATGCGCCAAAGCAACCCGCTGAAATTCATCAATAATATGTCGAAACTCAACATTATTATTTTTTAGGAATTTTCGCCGAGCCGGAACGTTATAAAAAAGATTCTTGACCAAAAAATTGGATCCTTCTGTTGTTTGAATAGGTTCCTGAAACTGAATACCACCACCCTCTATATAAATATTGGTTCCCGCCTTGGCGTCTTTGGCTTTGGTTTTCAGCTCGACTTGCGCTACAGCTGCGATAGATGCCAATGCTTCACCGCGAAAACCCTTGGTAGAAATCCGGAAAATATCTTCGGTAGAATTAATTTTAGAAGTGGCATGCCGCTCAAATGCCATTCTGGCGTCGGTTTCGCTCATTCCACTTCCGTTATCAACGACCTGAATGAGGTTTTTTCCAGCTTCGCGAATAATCAGTTCGATCTTTGTGGCACCTGCATCCACTGCATTTTCCATCAGTTCTTTCACGATGGACGCAGGCCGCTGCACCACTTCACCCGCGGCGATTTGGTTGGCAACATGATCCGGTAAAAGTTTTATAATATCTGACATTAACTCTTAAACCCACAAAAATAGCGTTTTTATAACAAAAAAACTTCCCGAAATTTTCAGGAAGTTTTCAACACATTCACAACGTGAACGATTATTTAGGTAATGTTTTAAAACCCATCTCATACAAAGTGAAACTAAGCCGATCGGTATTTTCATTAATGGACTGCTGCGTAGAACGCCCTGCACCATGACCACCATCCGTCTCAATTCTCAATAAAACAGGATTGCTGCATCCTTGTTTCTCCTGCAGTTCGGCACCAAACTTAAAAGAATGTGCGGGAACTACCCTGTCGTCATGATCGCCTGTGGTAATCATCGTAGCAGGATAACAAACTCCCTTTTTTACGTTGTGAACCGGCGAGTAAGACTTCAGATAGTCAAACATTTCTTTTGAATCTTCCGCGGTTCCGTAATCGTAGCTCCATCCTGCACCCGCGGTGAATTTGTTATAACGCAACATATCTAAAACGCCAACAGCCGGCAAGGCCACTTTAGCTAAATCCGGACGCATCGTCATGGTTGCCCCCACAAGAAGTCCTCCATTAGACCCACCTGAAATTGCCATATAAGATTTGGACGTGTATCCTTTCGCCTGCAAATACTCGCCTGCCGCTATAAAATCGTTAAATACATTCTTCTTTTGAAGTTTGGTTCCTGCATCATGCCATTTTTTACCATATTCGCCTCCACCGCGAATGTTGGGAACGGCATAAATTCCTCCGTTTTCCATCCAAATGGCATTCACCACCGAAAAACCCGGTTGCAGGTTAATATTAAAACCGCCGTAAGAGTAAAGTATTGTGGGATTTTTTCCGTCGAGTTTCGTTCCTTTTTTATAGCTGATCATCATCGGAATTTTTGTGCCATCCTTTGAGGTATAGAAAACCTGCTCCGACACAAAATTTTCCGGATTAAACTTCACCGCCGGCTTGCGATATAATTCAGATGTACCACTATCAGCATTAAATTTATAAATTGTAGCCGGAGTAATATAGTTCGTGAACGTAAAATAAAGCTCCTTCTCCTCATCTTTCCCGGCGAAACCGTAGGCGGTACCGATTCCCGGTAAATGAATTTCACGGATCAGCTTTCCATCATAATCCAGTTGCTTTACATAAGTTACAGCATCTTTCATGTAATGAGCAAATATATAACCCCCGCCAGTAGAGACTTCAAGTACATTTTCGGTTTCGGGGATCACATCGGTCCAAACAGTGGGCGCATTGATGTTGAATTTTACCAACCTCTTATTTGGCGCATTTTTGTCAGTCACTGCATAAACAATGTCACCCTTTGAATCCACAAAATCAGTATTGAATTCATATCCTGTTTGCACAGGAACAAAATCTGTTTTCTTATTTAAATCTTTAATATAAAGCTCATTACCATTGGTTGCTTCTGCTGTAGACAAAAGCTCGTAGCGTTGATCCTCAGAAACTCCGACACCCATATACCTTCGTTTAAAGTCCGCTCCACCTTTCACCAACTGATCCTGGGACTGCTTGGTGCCAAGCTTATGAAAATAGATTTTGTGGGTATCGGTTTTAGCAGAGAGTTCGCTCCCTGTTGGTTTATCGTAACTGGAATAAAAGAATCCCTCGTCGCCTAACCAGGAAACACCCGAGAATTTTACATCAACCAAGGTGTCATCAATCTTTTCTTTAGTTAAAGCATTGAGGATGATGATCTTATTCCAGTCGCTACCTCCTTCCGAAATACGATAAGCCACTAAATTACCTTTCTTGTTGAATGACACACCCGATAAAGAGGTAGTACCGTTGGTAGAAAACTGATTGGGATCTAGAAAAACCTCTGTTTTACCAGAGCGATCGGTTCTGTACAACACCGACTGTGGCTGCAAACCATCATTTTTATAAAAATAAGTGAAATCTCCTTCTTTAAACGGTGCGCTTATTCTTTCATAATTCCAAATCTCTTTCAACTGGTTTCTAATCTCATCCCTAAAAGGTATTTTGGAAAGGTAGTTATTCGTAAATGCTACTTCACGATGAACCCATTCCTTGGTATCTTCTGCCCGGTCATCTTCGAGCCATCGATAAGGATCTGCTACTTTTGTACTAAAATATTCGTCGGTTTGACCTCCTTTTTTGGTTTCAGGATATTGCAATGTTGATGTTTTTTTCTGAGCTATACCGCTGCCACAGATAAGTAAGGCGGCAGCAATGGTGGCGGAAGATAGATTCATTGATTGTTTTTTTCAAAAATAATGATTTAATATTATTTTAGGGTATTGCATATCAACATTAACAAATTTTAAAATACCCGCCTGTTCAAAAGGTACAAAATTTGCTTAAATTTATAAGCAAAATTCATAATATGAAAAAAGAGACAGGAATATTATTGGCCGGAAGTTTAGGGATTATCATCGGTTTGGGTATTTATGGAATCCGAAAATTCTTAAGTGGCAAGCAGAGAAAATATGATGATTATTATGGCGATTTTCACCGTCATTTTGATGATCGGTACCGAAACGAAACCAGTCATGGAGTAGAATTTCTTGCCATGCAATAAAACAAAAGTGACCTTTTAAAATTACTTGAATCCCACTTCTTCATTGCAAGAGGTGGGGTTTTTTGTGGTTTTGATGCAGAATTTTCGACCATTCATGCTATAACGCCATCTCTTGTTGGCAGATTCCAACTTTTCACTACATTTACTCAAATTTTTTCAATCCATGGTTTTAAGCAGAATTTGGAGTGCGTTCATCATTGTTGCTATTATTGTAGCCAGTTTAAAGTATTTGTTTTCCGACAATTACAAGCAGATTTACAATGATATGGTGGTGGGGAAAAGTGGCGATACCGTACAAATTGCGACGCACAACACCAGTGACCTCGCGCCAGAAATTAAAAATGCATTATTGCTTAAACCCACTTTCGACGATAACAGAATTCATTACAAAGCAGATTCGGCAACTTCGATGGTGAAAGTGTACCGTGTGCAGGAAACCGACGGCGTAATAGGCACTTCGGAAACCGCCGTTAAAATATGTCTGGGATTGATCGGAATTATGACTCTTTTCATGGGTTTCATGGGTATTGCCGAAAAAGCAGGCGGCATCAATCTGCTCTCAAGGTTCATTCAGCCCTTTTTCTCAAAACTTTTTCCCGAAATTCCCAAAAACCATCCTTCTTTCGGCCACATGCTGCTGAATTTTTCTGCCAATCTTTTGGGGCTTGATAATGCAGCTACTCCATTTGGACTCAAAGCCATGGAAAGCTTACAAACCCTAAATCCCAACAAAGACCGCGCAAGCAACTCTCAAATCATGTTCCTTTGCCTGCATGCGGGCGGACTTACTCTTATTCCAGTTTCCATCATTGCCATTCGTGCATCGATGGGCTCTCATACCCCAACGGACATTTTTATTCCCTGCATGATGGCGACCTTTTCTGCTACTTTAGCAGCAATGATTATTGTATCGATCTATCAGAAAATCAACCTGTTTCAACCGGTAGTTATTGCATATGTTGGCGGAATTTCTGCGATTATCGGTTTGCTGGTGGTCTATCTGGTGAGCTTAAGCAAAGACGGATTGGATGAATTCAGCAAATTACTGAGCAACGGCATTATTTTGCTCATCTTTTTCGCTATTGTACTGGGTGCCATCTATAAAAAGATCAATGTATTTGATGCTTTTATCGAAGGTGCTAAGGAAGGATTCTGGACTTGTGTGAAAATCATTCCATACCTTGTCGGGATGTTGATTGCCATTTCATTGCTGCGCACTTCAGGCGTTTTCGATGTGATTATTGACGGTATGAAATGGGTGGCAGCAGTGGTTGGTTTTGATACCCGTTTTGTGGACGGTTTGCCAACTGCACTCATTAAACCCTTGTCCGGCTCCGGTGCAAGAGGAATGATGGTGGATACAATGCAGACCTTTGGGGCAGACAGTTTCCAAGGGCGACTTGCTGCTGTTCTTCAGGGAAGTTCCGACACCACTTTTTATGTGATTGCTGTGTATTTTGGTGCTGTTGCTATAAAAAACACACGATACACTGTCACAGCAATGTTGCTCGCCGATTTGGTCGGCATCATCACTTCCGTTATTTTGGCATATATTTTCTTTGCTTAATCATGTGCGGCGGCGAAGGTCTAAATATGAAATATCATCCTTAAAAAAACTCTAATAAAATAATTAAATTATTATGATTCATGATAAAGATTATATTATCCGAATAGTAAAACAGTTCAGTGAAATGTTAGCAACACTTTTGCTTGGCAAAAATGAAGGAACGTTGCCCGAAGAACAGCAAAATGTGTTCGAAACCAATATGAACGACACCTTCAAAATGTCTTTTGAAGATTTGGCATCGCAGTCAACCGACTCCATTATAGCCATGATCGATGCTAAAGACAAAGCACACCATATTCCTTATTACGAACTGCTTGGGCATATTTTTTACTTTAAAAACAAAGAAAATCCAAATCCTGATTTTGCCCAGAAAGCCAAGACTTTTTACGAAATTTACCTCCAGCGCAGCGGCATTTTTTCATTGCCCATTGTCAATAGGATTGGTGAACTTAAATCCTGATTTGCCGGTCAAAAAAATTCAGGGTAATGAATCAGCTTCATCAATGCATTACAAAAGCATTGTGCCATTGTAACATTTTTCAAAAAATGACGTCTTATCCATTAAAATCCGTAATGAAAAAGCATGCTGCTTTATGGCTGAGTTTAGTTGCCGTGTCTTTATTTTCGCAGAAGAAATGGACGCTGGAAGAGTGTGTCAACTACGCAATAGAAAACAACCTGCAGGTAGTGCAGCAACAGTTCTCAAAAAAAACACAGGAGTACAATCTGCAAATTGCACAACGGCAGCATCTGCCAACTGTTTCCGGCACCATCAGCAATAGTGCAAATTTTGGGCAGGGTCGTGATGTTTTTGGTAATACCAACCGCAACGACAACTTTCTCAACAATGCCAGTGTGGGCGCCGATATTTTAGTGTATAATAACGGGCGTCTCCGCAAAAGCATTCGAAAAACAGAGTATGATGTGCAAGCAAGCTCGTTTGATCTGGATCAAATCAGGAATGACATTTCGCTGCAAATCGCTCAGCAATACCTTTCCATTTTGCTGAATCGTGAAATAGAGAAAATATCCCAAAGTGCGCTTCAAAACGCAGATAAACTCTACCAGCGCGCCCGCATCACTACAGACGTGGGAACTACACCCAAAACTGTTTTGGCAGAAGCAGAAGCGGCGTTGGCAAGAGAAAAACAAAATGTAAAAACCGCACAAGTAAACACCAACCGAAGTTTGTTTGCGCTGTCCATGCTGTTGCAACTTCCGGAGTACAAAAATTTTGATATTGAGAATGTTCCGATGAGCAGTATGCTGGATGCCCCACTCTATTCTGCTGAAACAGTAATTGATAAAGCATTCGAAAATCAGCCCCAAATAAAAGCAGCAGAAAGCAGAATAAAATCTGCAGAAGAGCAAACTGCCATTACTAAAACTTCCTTTTGGCCCACGGTTTCTGCCAATGCAGGAATTTCAAGTTCGTACTTTAATTCACTTGTAACCAACAATGTGGGGAAAGACATCAATGGAAACCTCATCAAAGAAAGCAATTTCTTCAAGCAATATAAAGATAACTTTGGGCAGCAATTAGGGTTATCTGCCAATATCCCCATTTTTAACAAAGGTATCACCAAACTCAATGTAGAACAGGCAAAGATTAACGAAGATATTGCAAAAACCACACTGCTTCAGCAAAAACAGATCGTTTTGCAAAATGTACAAAAAGCGCAATTTGATGCTGAGAGCAATTATGAAATTTATCTTGCCGCGGTTGAATCCGAGAAAAGTTCAAAACTGGCGCTGGATTTTGCCGAAAAAAGTTACGATGCCGGGCGCACCACAATTTATGACCTGAATGTGGCCCGAAATAATTTTGCCAATGCGCAGGGTTCGGCGGCACAAGCCAAGTACAACTATCTTTTCAGTTTGAAACTGCTGAACTTCTATGCCGGAATTCCTTTATCTTTGTAGCCGTTCATCAAGCGCCATGGATTAGCACGGCTGCTGAGAAGTTTTTGTAATCAGAAATATGTCGGTAACGATCTTAGAAAAATACCTTCCCGAAAACACTTTGCCTCATTTGCGAAAATGGTTTGGCGAACATGCGATCCATATTAAAATTACACGCGGGCGACACTCCAAACTGGGCGATTACCGCCGAATGGAAAACAAATCGCATCAGATCACAATTAATTCAACCCTTCAGCCCCAACTTTTTTTCTTTGTGCTGACCCATGAACTTGCCCATCTATTGGCTTTTGAACAATATGGCAGAAGAATTGCTCCCCACGGTGCCGAATGGAAAGAAACTTTTCGGACAATGCTGCTGGAGAGTATTTCGGTGTACACAGAAGATCTGAAACCCATTATTCTAAGATTTGCCCGCTCGCCAAAGGCGAATTTTATGGCGAGCCCAGAACTCGTAAAATACTTTCATGTGGAAGATGCGCAAGATGAGACCAATTACATCGATGACCTCATCATTGGCGATACTTTTATGTACCGAAAACAGCAGTATGTGATTCGAGAAAAACGAAAAATAAACTATCTTTGTAGAAACCTCGATAATGGAAAAGAATACAGTTTTCGACCATTAGCAAGGGTTGTAAAATTGAATTAAGATGACAAAATCAAACAATTACTGCGTCATTATGGCGGGAGGAGTTGGCAGCAGATTCTGGCCAATGAGTACCCAAAAATACCCTAAACAGTTTCAGGATATTTTGGGAACCGGTAGAACGATGATTCAACAAACTTTTGACCGAATTAGTAAAATTGTGCCGACAGAAAATATATTCGTTATCACCAACCGCGAATATATTTCACTGACCGAACAACAACTCCCGGATCTGAATATTGAGAATATCGTGGGCGAACCCATGATGAAAAACACGGCGGCCTGCAACATTTTCATGGCAAAAAAAATTGCCAACCTCGATCCGAATGCCAATATGATTGTGCTGCCTGCAGATCATTTGATTTTGAAAGAAAACATTTTCCTCAAAAAAGTGGAGCTGGCATTCAACCTTGCCGAAAAACATGATTACCTCATCACGCTTGGCATAAAACCAACAAGGCCCGACACTGGGTACGGCTACATTCAGTTTATTGAAAAGAAAAACAGTGAATATTTTAAGGTGAAAACCTTTACCGAAAAACCCAATCTGGAAATTGCCAAAACCTTCCTCGAAAGTGGAGATTTCCTGTGGAACGCGGGAATTTTTATCTGGAGTGCTCGTTCTATTCTTGCTGCATTTGATCTGTATTTAGAAGAAATGTCTCAACATTTTGAAAGCTGCGAATACAACTCGAGTGGCGAATCGGCCTGCATTGACCTGATCTACCCAAAAGTAAACAAAATCTCCATCGACAATGGTATCTTAGAAAAAGCTAAGAATGTGTATGTGATTCCTGCTGATTTGGGCTGGAGCGATTTAGGAACCTGGACTTCCGTTTACGAAAATGCCGAAAAAGATGCAGACAAAAATGCCATCAAATCGAAGCATGTGCTAACCTACAATGCCAAAGGCAATATTGTACGGCTGAAGAACCGCAACAAAGCAGTTGTTATTGACGGGCTAAAAAACTATATTATTGTGGATACCGACAAAGCATTACTGATTTGCCCGCGCGAAAACGATCAGTTGATCAAAGAATATATTCAGGATTTACGAACGCTTAAAAAAGGAGAAAAATTTATGTAGGTCTTATATTTTATCTAAGATTTGCTGAACAGAAACCTCTTCTAGGCACGCCCAATCGCCTCGGTAGCATACTTTATCACCAAAAACAGAACAGGGTCTACAGGTAAGATCTTTGATCTGCACTGCATCTTCAATGCTTTGTCCATAACCTAAAAAACCAGCAAAAGGATGCGTAGATCCCCAGATCGAAACACATCTTGTGCCCACCAAGCTGGCCAGATGCATATTGGCGGAATCCATTGAAATCATGAGTTTTAGCGATGCTATTTTCTCTAATTCCTGATGCAAACGCAGTGTGCCTGCAAGATTTTCGGAATTCGGAATTTGGCTTTTCCAATGGTTGAGGATATCGATTTCGCTTTTGCCACCTCCAAAAAAGTAAATTTTATGGTGTTTCGAAAGAATTCGCGCCACTTCGACCATTTTTTCCAAGGGCAGCATTTTCCCTTTGTGCTGCGCAAACGGTGCAATTCCTATTCCTGATTTACTTCCGACAGTGGGACGCAACTGATGCGAGAGCTCAAGCGCAAAACCCATCTCTCGAAAGACCTCAGCATAACGTTCGGTGGTGGGTTTGAGTTGCTTTTTGTTCAGGTTCCAAATATCGGTCAACTTCTCCTTTTCGTCTTTTCCTTTGTTAATTTTAAAAACGCGGAATCCTTTTCTGCTAAAAATACGATCGAGAATTTTGGTTCGAATTACGTCGTGTAAATCGGCAACATATTGAAAATTAAACTCGTACAGCAACTCCTCAGAAAGCTTGTGCATCCCCATAAACCCCTTGTAATCATCAATCTCGATACCTTTAAACAAAAGATTGGGAATGCCGGCGAACAAATCTTTAAAACTATTGCGGGACACCATAATAATTTCTACGCTGGGGTTTTGCTCCAGGAACTCTGTAAGCACAGGAACTGTCATGGCCACATCGCCGAATGCTGAAAAACGATATGCTAAAATTCTGGTCACTTTTTAATTTGAAATGCCACTGCGTAAAACTTAATTTGTTTGGTCATCGCCATTAAACCATTGGCTCGGGAAGGGGAAAGAAACTCTTGCAACCCAATTTCTTCAATAAATTTAAAATCTGAATCTAAAATTTCCTGGGTACTGTGCCCGCTGTACACCGAAACCAGCAATGAGACGATTCCTTTTGGTAAAATTCCATCAGAGTCGGCACTGAAAAAGAGTTTTCCGTCTCTAAAATCGGCATCAATCCAAACTTGAGATTGGCAGCCCTTAATAAGGTTGCTGTCAATTTTTTTCTCTTCCGGCAATCCTTCCAACGTTTTACCTAAATCGATGATGTATTCGTACTTTTGCTCCCAGTCGTCAAGGAACGAGAATTCGTCAATGAGTTCCTGCTGTTTTTCTTTAATGGTCATTGCTGAGATTCATTTTTGCAAAGTTACGGATTCGGTTTCAGAATTATGGCCAGCTACATTCTTAAAAAGTTCCAGAATTTTTGGCGCTTCATTTTCCCAACACAGCACCGAAGCTGCTGCATCCAATTGCTCTTTGTAATAATATTTCCCGTGGTTCAGTACGGTTTCAATTTTTGAACTGAGTTGATCATGGTTCGCAATTTTTTCTCCCGCATTAAAACCATCGACCACTTTTCTCATTTCAGGAAAACCAGAAACCACAACGGGAACCCGCTGCTGAATATAATCAGACACTTTATTGGGCATCGAATAATAATAACTGAGACCGTTGTTTTCTTCAATACTTAAGCCCACATCGGCTTTTCGTGTAATTTCCCTCAGTTTATCGGGAAGGAGTTTGCCCAGAAATTTCACTTTGCCTTCCAGCGACAAAGATTTCGCCAGCGCAACATATTCCTCCTTTCGAGGTCCGTCACCACATATCCAAAATTCAGCACCGCGGATGTTCTGCATTGCGACGATCATTTTGTCGAGCCCACGCGACGGATTAATAACGCCTTGATAAAGAATAATTTTGGGGGAATTGTGCTCGGTATAGTCTTGGGGATTCGCGATACTTAAAGGAAAGTTCTGAACCACAACGGGGCGCTCCATCTGATAGGTTTTGGCAAACCAATCAGCATAACTTTCGCTGGCAGTCATCATCCATTTCAGTTTCGGCACGATCATTTTCTGCAAAGCCCTCCATATCTTTTGGGTGAATCGACCATTAATGGCAGGCATCTCTGTAAAAATCTCGTGGCTGTCAAACACAATAGGAATGCTCTTTTTTCTGGAAACCAGCCAATTAGCTAATAACGTATCCAAATCATTGGCCAGAAGAATGGTGTTTTCGTCCGCCTTTTTGAGGAGTTCAGCATAAAGCTTCCAGTTAAATTCGGGATATGCCGATTTTAATGTTTTGGATTGCAGTGAAATGCGTGAAAACGGATAAGGCCTCTTCATTTCCGGTAAGCCACCCCAGTTGTTTCCAATGAGTTCAACTTGATAACCATTTTCACACAACGTTCTGCACACCTTTTCTACACGCTGGTCTGTATACAGATTGTTGAAAACGCTCACCAAAACTTTCATACCCGAAAATTAGTCTTTTTTCAGCAGATGATACACCTGAATGAAACAAAGAATTGCATTGGGAATGATAATGGGCCACAGATAGTCGCTGTAGATCCCATAAATTACAAACAGAATACATCCGATCAGGTTGACCACACGGATCTTTTTAACATCTTTCAGTGCAAAGCTTAGCACCACAAAAAACGAAGCGCCATATCCTACGTAGTTGGTCATTTCAGGACTCATATTCTTTTGTATTTTGGGGTGACAAACCTACGTATTTTAGATGAAATACTGAAATCATTTCTGCCATAAAGTCATTAATAATTATTGGTAAAGTATTTGTAACTTTGATTGTGGTAATGGATTTTTCATTACTTTTAATTTAGATTTGAGAGAATAATTATGGATCATAAATTTTCCAGCGGTTTGGATCAAGTGTTCAAACAAAGTAAAAACGAAGCAAGACGGCTGCAAAGCGAGTTTTTGAATACGGAGCATTTCCTGCTGGGTATCATTAAAACCGAAAGTTCAGCCCGCGATATTTTGCAGAATTTAGGAGCGGATTTAACGCAGATTCGCCGCAAAATAGAAACGATGGCGGTGGCAAGTTTAAACCCTTTCAATGTGGATAGCAGTAAAATTTCATTTACTAAAATGGCTGATCAGGCAGTGAAACGTTCTGAATTGGAAAGCAGACAGTATCAAAGTGCCGAGATCAATACCGTACATTTACTGCTTGGTATTCTTTATAAGGCAGAAGACCCTACAACCAATATTTTGGGCTCCTATGACATTGATTACGAGAGAGTCTCTAAGGAATATCAAACCATGCTTAAAAACTCAGGGCAAAATCCCAAAATGAGTGCGTACGATGATGATGAAGAAAGAGAAGAATATGGACAAATGCGAAAACCTACCGGTAATATAGGTAGCGGAAAAAGCAAAACACCTACTCTTGATAATTTCGGCAGAGATCTTACCACACTGGCAAGAGACGGGAAACTGGATCCTGTGATCGGTCGTGAACAAGAAATTGAAAGAGTTTCACAAATTTTATCACGAAGAAAGAAAAACAACCCACTGCTGATCGGTGAACCCGGCGTTGGTAAATCTGCAATTGCCGAAGGTTTAGCGCTGCGCATTCACCAGAAAAAGGTGTCGAGAGTTCTTTTTGGCAAAAGAGTAATCACATTGGATTTGGCCAGTCTTGTGGCCGGAACAAAATACCGTGGGCAGTTTGAAGAAAGGATGAAAGCCATCATGACGGAACTGGAAAAAAACCGCGATGTCATTCTTTTCATTGATGAACTCCATACCATCGTGGGGGCAGGAAGCTCTACGGGAAGTTTGGACGCATCAAACATGTTTAAACCCGCACTGGCACGGGGTGAAATACAATGCATTGGCGCTACAACACTTGACGAATATAGACAGTATATCGAAAAAGATGGCGCATTAGAACGCCGTTTCCAAAAAGTAATGGTAGAACCCACAACCGTGGAGGAAACCATTCAGATTCTGAATCAAATAAAAGACAAGTACGAAGATCATCACAATGTAATTTATACTGATGAAGCCATTGCGGCATGCGTTAATCTTACGTCAAGGTACATTACCGATCGATTTTTGCCGGATAAGGCGATTGATGCAATGGATGAAGCCGGCTCACGTGTTTACATTAAAAACATGAAAGTGCCTACCGAAATCGTCGATCATGAGAAGAAAATTGAAGAAATTAAAGAACAAAAACAACAGGCAGTAAAAGCGCAGGATTATCTGGAAGCCCGAAAACTGAAAGATGAAGAAGAACGCCTACAGATTGAGCTGAACTTAGCACAGGAAACGTGGGATAAAAATGTAAAAGAAAAGAAAGAAACCGTCACCGAAGAGAATGTGGCAGAAGTGGTTTCAATGATGAGCGGAATTCCTGTAACCAAAGTGGGCAAAAATGAGTTGGATAAACTGGCTCAGATGGACACGATGCTGAATGGTAAAGTGATTGGGCAAGAAGATGCAGTGAAAAAAGTGGTAAAAGCCATCCAACGAAACCGTGCAGGATTGAAAGATCCAAACAGACCGATTGGTACCTTTATTTTCCTGGGAACAACGGGTGTTGGTAAAACCGAGCTGGCCAAAGTAATGGCTAGAGAACTCTTCGATTCTGACGATGCTTTAATTCGTATTGATATGAGTGAATACATGGAGAAATTTGCAGTATCAAGATTGGTAGGTGCGCCTCCGGGATATGTAGGATACGAAGAAGGAGGCCAGCTGACCGAAGCCGTTCGCAGAAAACCTTATGCGGTAGTTCTTTTAGACGAAATCGAAAAAGCGCATCCTGATGTTTTCAACATTTTGCTGCAGATTTTAGATGAAGGTTTTGTGACCGACTCATTGGGCAGAAAAATCGACTTCCGAAACACGATTGTGATATTAACCTCAAATATCGGTACCCGAGATCTGAAAGATTTTGGAGACGGCGTAGGATTCGGAACCAATGCGAAGAAATCCTCTTCCGATGCCAGAGCGAGAAGCACCATCGAAAATGCTTTGAAAAAAGCTTTTGCTCCGGAGTTTCTTAACAGAATAGACGATATTGTAATCTTTAACAGTCTGGAAAAAGAAGATATTTCTAAAATTATCGATCTTGAGCTAGGCAAACTTTACAAACGTTTAGAGAAACTCAACTATCACGTAGAGCTTACCGATGATGCCAAAAGTTTTATCGCAGATAAAGGTTGGGATAAAGACTTTGGAGCCCGACCGCTGAAAAGAGCTATACAGAAGTACATCGAAGATTTACTTGCCGAAATGTTGGTAAACAAACAGCTAACCGAGGGACAAACCGTGGTTCTTAAGCTGAATGATGCCAAAGATGCGTTGGAAGGTAAAGCCAGTAAAAAGAAGGAAGCGGCAAAACAATAATTGCCTGTGAAATAAAAAAATCCCTGTCACATTGATGTGACAGGGATTTTTATTGTTTAAAAACTCTACCAAAACATCGAAAGAACGCTTGGTAAAAAATTCTATTTTATTTCAACACAACCAACTCTACCTCCAGCATTTCCTGTGGGTTGGGTTTTAAAATCGTCTTTATCTGCATGGATGACTAACGAACGTCCAATGATATTTTTACTCTCGTCTACACAACCTAGGCACCATTTATCGGTTTTAAAAAGAAGTCTTGCATTACCCTCTTGGTCAGCATTAAGGTTACCGATGTCGCCCATGTGAAATTCGTCGTGGCCCCATTGCCCGTGTTTATGCGAAGTAGGATTCCAGTGTCCTCCTGCAGAACTGGCATCTGCGGCAGAGCAATCTCCTTTTTCGTGAATATGCACCGCATGAATTCCCGGCGTAAGTTTAGAAACATTTAAATCCATGGTCACTGTTTTACCACTTTGGGTAAACGTGGCTGTTCCTTGGGTGGAAGTCCCACTTTTGGAGTTAATAGTGTACGTTTTTGTTGTGCTGCACGATACCGCAATGGCGACAACAAAAGTAAGCGAAGAAAGCATTGCAATTTTCATATTTATTTCTTTTTAATTAGTAACGGACAAGATACACAAAATTCTTTACCACTCAGTGGAGTAAAAATACGATTGGGTGATGTTTTTTTTCATCAAAATTCATTCCGCAATATCTTTGGTTTATAATTTAAACGCATGAAAACTAAAAGCATTCTATCATCAATTATCCTGTCGCTCATTTGTTGGGTCAATTTCTGTAATGCGCAAATTACGATTTCGGGGAAAGTGACCTTCAAAAACAAAGGAGTAAAAGACATATCGGTAACTCTTAAAGACAGCTACGACGGAGCCACTACCGACCAAAACGGAAACTATTCTTTTGAAACAAATGAAAAAGGAAATCAAACCCTGGTCTTCACCCACCAGAAATTTACGGAAGTTGAAAAGCCAGTCAACATAGCCAATGAAAACATCACGCTCAACAGCGAATTAAAGGAGCAAATCTCCGAAATTGCTGCAGTCACGATTTCGGCAGGTTCTTTTGAAGCCAGCGACAGAAAAAGGGCAACGGTGTTGCTTACGCCGATCGATATTTACACCACTGCAGGTGCCAATGCACAACTTACCTCAGCATTGAATTTCTTACCAGGCGTGCAGAAAGTGGGAGAAAACGAAGGACTATTCGTGCGTGGTGGAACAGGTGCTGAAACCAAAATATTTATGGACGGAAGCTTAATTAACAATTATTTTACCAATTCTGTACCCGGAATTGCCGGCAGAGACCGCTTCAACACCTCCCTGTTCAAGGGAAACATCTTCTCCAGTGGTGGTTACTCGGCGCTTTATGGGCAGGCGCTTTCGGGCGTTCTCATCCTAGAAAGTGTGGATTTACCAGAAACCACTTCTTATGACTTTGGCATTTCACCGCTCTTTGCCAGTGGAAGCTTTCAAAAGTTAGCAAACTCAAAAACGAACTCTTTTGGAGCCAGTTTAAGTTATTTCAATTTAGGACTGATGCAGAAAATGTTTAAATATAATACAGATTTCACCACAGCACCAAACGGATTGGGTGGTGATCTTAACTTCAGAATTAAAACAAAATCAGGAGGAATGTTTAAGTATTACGGAAACTTTGACACCAATCAAATGGCCGTGCAATCGCCAAGTTTGGAACCTGGATATGATGAATCTAAAGTAGCGCTAAAAGGTTCCAACATGTTTCATACGCTCTCTTTTAAACAAAAATTGGGAAGCTACCTCATCAACAGTTCGGCGTCTTATAGCATGAATGATGCAAAACTTAATTTTGCCGCTTTAAAAGATGGAGCAGTACTTTCAGCATTCGATTTTAATAACAAAGGAAATTATCTGAATTTCAAAACAGTAGTCGATCGAAAGATCAATAGAATTAGTGCAATTAGAGGAGGTTTGGAGTTGAATGATGCGCACGACACCAATAATTTTGGCAAGGACCATCGCGACTTGCTATCTTCTTTCTTCGCGGAAACGGATCTAGGATTCAGCAACAACCTTTCTGCAAAGTTGGGTGTACGCGCCGAGCATTCATCCTACTTAGCACAAACCAATCTTGCCCCGCGTATCTCTTTGGGATTTAGATTATCGGAAAGTTTAACGGGCTCTTTGGCTTACGGCATTTTTTACCAGAATCCTGAAACCAAATACCTGAACTCTGCAGCACCTATCACATTTCAGAAGGCCAATCACTATGTTTTTCAGCTACAGAAATCATCGGAAGGAAGAAGTTTAAGAATGGAACTTTTCTATAAAGATTACGAGAAACTGATCAAGACAATGGGAAGCTCAATGGTGCAAACAGCAATTAATAACGATGGAAACGGTAACGCCAAAGGCCTTGAATTGTTCTGGAGAGATCGAAAAACATTCAGCAGCATCGATTACTGGGTATCTTACTCCTATCTGGACACCAAAAGAGATTTTATGAACTACCCGGTGAGTTTGGTTCCAAGTTTCGCGGCAAAACACACGCTTTCAGTGGTTGCCAAGAAATTCGTAACAAATTGGAAAACAGGATTCAACCTTTCTTACACCTATGCTTCTGGAAGGCCTTACTACGACATCGTTTCCGATAACAGCAGCAACATCATTCGGCATGAAGGAACTTTAAAAGATTACAGTGCGCTGAATTTCAGTATGAATTACCTACCCAATCTCGGCAAAAAAGATTCAAAAGCATTTACGATTCTCGTGCTTACCGTATCCAACGTGTTGGGCAACAAAAATGTGTACGGTTATAATTTTTCTAATGACGGGATGCGAAGCTCAGCAATTATTCCACCGATTAATACTTTTGTTTTTGTGGGTGCTTTTATCAGTTTCGGGGTCGATAAAACCAATGATGCCATTAACAATAATCTTTAGAAAAGCCACTCAGTTACCATTTTTGACCTTTCGGAAAGAAAAAATTCTTCACCAGAAAAAATTAAAATAGCTTTGATTCATCAAAACAACAAAAACAATAAAAACCTCACTATTATGAAAAACGTTATCATCGCAATGCTTTTGTTAATTGGCACTTTTGCATTTGCACAATCCGCCTACGAAAAAGCCATGACCGAAAAAGCAACCAAGGTGCAGCAACACCTTACCGCAGATGAATTCACTGCGCTCACCAATGATTTTGTACGCATAGGCGACAAAGAAAAAACACAATGGCTTCCCTATTACTTTGCAGCTTTTGGAACCATTCAAAAAGGGCGTCTTGCTATGAATGAAGGTAAAACAGCAGAACTCGACCCTATTGCAGATGAGGCACAAAAATACCTCGACAAGGCAGCGGAACTAAACAAAAATAACGCAGAAGTTTTCATTCTTCAAAAAATGATTCATGGACTTAAAATGATGGTAAATCCGCAACAACGTTTTATGAGCGAAGGAGCACTGGCTGCAGAAGCACTTTCAAAAGCAGAAAAGCTGGATCCTCAAAACCCAAGAATAACATTGATGAAAGCTGAAGACACTTATTTCACTCCAGAACAATTTGGAGGAAGCAAAACCAAAGGTCTGGAATTATTCCAAAAAGCACTGGATCAATATAAAGTTTACCCTGTGAAATCAGCGCTGGATCCCAGTTGGGGCAAAGCAGAAGCCGAATACTTTATTGCGAAAAAACCTTAAAATATCCGCTAACGAAATAAAAAATCTCCTGCCAAAAACAGGAGATTTTTAATACAATACATTTTCTACAAGCCAAAGACAACTCCAACTTGCGGCACAAATGCGCTACCCAAGAACGATTTATCTTTGCGATATAAAACATTGTACATACCCCCAATTTGAATGTAAGCTCTTTCTCCAACCCGCTGCATATATCCTCCACCCATATAAAGTGCGGCTTCATTTCCGGAGTAGTTCAGCTGGTTCTGTTTGTTTTTTTGATTCACGAAGTATTCCTGAAACAATCCGCTCAGGAAAAAAGATCGGGAAAAGTAATAATTAGCAAAAGGCCCCACCCCAACCATTGTGGATGAGTAATAACTTGAATTGCTCCAAGAGAAATTACCGGCGATTCCAGCTTCAAAATCCTCGGTTAATTTATAACCCACTCGTGGGGTAATATAGACCGTTGTGCCGCCGCCACTGCCAAAAGCACCTCCTACGCCGGCGTACCCTCCGAAAGTCCATTTAGAGTTTTCAGCGCCTACTGTTGTTGATGTGCCGGTTGCGATTTGCGCTTTCACTAAAAAAGCTGACAATAAAAATGCAGCTCCTATCAGTTTTTTCATTTTTGACGTGTTTTTCTGTTCAGCAAATGTAGCAGATTTATCGTAATCTGTCATTCCTCGAATTTATATCATAAATTTGCATCGTGAAACTTTCCCTTAACGAAAGCGTAACTTTTTTATGAAAATAGTAGTAGGACTTTCCGGCGGTGTAGATTCCAGTGTGGCCGCCTATCTTTTAAAGCAACAAGGTCATGAAGTGATTGGCCTTTTTATGCGAAACTGGAACGACGCATCCGTTACCCTTGAAGACGAATGCCCTTGGATTGAAGACAGCAACGATGCTTTAATGGTTGCCCAAAAATTGGGAATTCCCTTCCAAGTGATCGATATGAGCGAGCTTTACAAAGAGCGCATCGTGGATTACATGTTCGCTGAATACGAAAAAGGAAGAACCCCAAACCCCGATGTACTCTGCAACCGCGAAGTAAAATTCGATGTGTTTATGAAAACCGCGCTTTCCCTCGGAGCCGAAAAAGTGGCAACAGGACATTATGCGAGAGTTGATTCCACCATCGACAGCAACGGAGAGGAAATATTCCATCTTCTTGCAGGTAAGGATAACAATAAAGATCAATCTTATTTCCTTTGTCAGCTTAGCCAGGAACAACTTTCTAAAGCACTGTTTCCAATTGGTGACCTGACGAAACCCGAAGTCCGCGAGATTGCAAAAGAACAAGGTTTGGTAACAGCCGATAAAAAAGACTCACAGGGTTTGTGTTTTATTGGCAAAGTAAGTTTACCCACTTTCCTTCAGCAACAGTTAACGCCAAAAGAAGGTGAAATTGTGGAGATTTTTGATGTTTTTGAGGCATTTCATCAGGAAAAACCTCTTTTTTCATCAAAACTGGAAGAGTTAGCGTTTCTTTCTTCCAAGATACAATACCGGAAATCCGACGGAAAAGTAATCGGAAAACATCAAGGCGCGCAGTTCTACACGATTGGCCAAAGCAAAGGTCTGGGCATTGGCGGACACAAAGAATCATGCTTCATCATCCAGCGAGATATGGAAAATAATATTCTATTTGTTGGTGAAGGAAAAAGCTTCCCCGGACTGTTTCGCAAAGCAATCAAAATTGAAAACATTGATGTGCATTGGGTTCGTGAAGATCTAAGATTAAAAAATGGAGAATCGATGGAGGTAATGGCAAGAATTCGCTATCGGCAACCATTGGAAAAAGCAAAACTCTATCAGTTTTCTGAAGGGCTGTTCATTGAGTTTGAAAAGCCACAATCGGCGATAGCTGAGGGGCAGTTTGCAGCGTGGTACCATGGCGACGAACTTTTGGGCAGTGGCGTCATTTCTTAGTTGATCTTGTGAGTCATTCTTTATCGTTTTTATAATATGAAGAATGACTTCATTTCAGCCGTTCAACCGATTTTGATATTTCAGTAAAAATCATCCATTATCAAATTTTTTAATGGCTTCCTACAGAATGGTTAACCGTAGATTCGATTAGAAAAAAAATAGTAATCACCCAAGAATAACTTTCAAAAACTACTGCATCTGCAATAATTAGCATAACTTTACTTGTTATTTCTACAAACATTTGATTCATGGATTACAACCAGTTACATCAAATTTTAAAGCAGCATTTTGATTTAAAACTCGACTTTCAGGAAATCGATGGTATGAACATCACCATCGAAACCCATTCCTTTACCTCTCAAAAAAGTGACCTGCTGCACGGTTCGCCCGACCTGAATTGTCATCAGCACCATGTCGTCCTTAGTGAGGAACCTGATCATTACCGATTGTTTGGCATTGATTCTGTGGATATTAAAGATTTTGAAATTGAATGCAATCAAAAATTTAATTTTTATATTCTTAAAAGAACTGATGTGAAAACTGCTGACGGATGTATTATTTTCTTTCATGGGCTGAACGAAAAAAAATGGGACAAATATCTCCCGTGGGCGTACCAGTTGGCTCAAAATACCTCAAAAGCCGTTATCCTTTTTCCCATTGCGTTTCACATGAACCGTGCGGAACCCATCTGGAGTCACCATGCCCAGATGATGGAAATAGCGAATTTCAGAAAAGAAAAATTTACTGAGAACAATTGCTGCTCATTTGTAAACGCTGCCATTAGTTCGCGTCTCGATGCCCATCCACAAAGGATTTTCTGGTCTGGATTGCAAACTTATTCCGATCTTGTGGACTTGGTTAAAATGATTAGAAATGGTTCATTTTCGGGTATTTCCGCAAATGCTACGATTGATTTGTTCGGCTATTCTATTGGTTCTTTTTTGTCCATGATCATCAAAATGGCCAATCCGGAAGATCTTTTTAAAGACTCCAAACTCTTCTGCTTTTGTGGCGGAATGACGATTGATCGCATGTTCCCCATTTCGAAATACATCATGGATGCGCGTGCAGCCGTCAGAATGCAATCCGCTTTTCTGGAATTGCTGAGTTCTGATTTTAAAAAAGATCCACGGCTCGGTCATTTTCAAAATGAAAAGCTGCATCCAAAAGAAAGTTGGTTCAAGATGATGCTGCGCTACAACTATTTTCAGAAAGAAAGAGAAGCTCGAATTGATGAGTTGAAATCGCAGATCAAGGTTTTGGTTCTAGAAAAAGACGAAGTGGCACCTCCCACCGAAGCGCTCAACACCCTTCAAGGTGGTTATAGAAAAATTGGCGTGGACGTGGAAATACAGGATTTCCCATACGACTATTCGCACATGGTTCCTTTCCCGCTTAGCAATAAAATTCAGCAAGAGGTTACCGATTCTTTTAATCGATTTATTGCTTCGGCCAGTGATTTCTACAACAGTTGATGATTACTTGACCAGCCATTCCTTAAAATCCTTCACACGGTCGCGGCTAACGGTAATTTCTTCATTCGGCTGATGGTGAAGCTCCACCTTGAAGTAAGGCGAAGTATGAATATTTTTAATGGCATTCAGGTTAATGATAAACTGACGGTTTACACGGAAAAACTTTTCAGATTCCAACACCTCCTGCAACTCGTCCAAGGTAAAATCGGTAGGAAAGGCGCGTTCTGAAGTTTGTGCATATACCATCTTATTCTCACTATAAAAGCAGGCGGTTTCATCGGTGGAAATGATCTTAAGGTTGTACCCAATCTTCACCAGAATCCTTGATAAGCGCTGTTTATCATTTTTAACTAATGACTTGATTTCCTGAATATTATTGACCTGCTCCGAAGGTAAAAAACTTTTATACTTATCGATCGCATTTTGTAGATCTTCTTCCATTATTGGTTTCAGTAGATAGTCGATAGAGTTCAGCTTAAAGGCCTTCAATGTGTACTGATCAAAGGCGGTGGTGTAAATGATGAAACTCTTTGTGGGCACTTTTTCAAAAATATCGAAGGACAAACCATCACCCAAAACAATGTCGGAGAAAATGAGATCCGGCGCCGGATTATCTGAAAACCACAAGACACCTTCCTCCACAGAATTAACCACTGCAACAACCTGTAAATCAGTAAATATACTCAATAATCTTTGCAGCTTACGTGCAGCTGGCTTTTCGTCTTCGATGATAACGGTACGAATCATGCTTAAGGTTAAAATTTATTGTAATGTTTTACTTTTATTTTTGTTCATCAGCTCGCGTATTTTCTTCTCTTCCCAATTTTTGCCGAGGAAAAAACCATGCAGAAAAACGGAAGCCCCATGACACAATAATCCAACGCCCCAAAGTGCGGTGCCATAAAAAACAGCGGGATCAATTTCTCCCTTCTGCAGGTATTTGGACACCAATAAGAAAAGATTAACCACCACAAAAATCAAGGCATGGATATAAAATCCCTTAATGTCCTTAACCCTTCTTCTTGCTCTTTGATATTGCTCGCTATTGTTCATTGTCTTTGTTTTTATAGTGAGACATGAGCCGCCTGATCTTCCGATCTTCCCAACCGTGCAAGGCAGGAAGAAACAGGTAAAGACCGACACCCAGTAGGAAAACGCCTTGTAAAATAAGCATGATGATCACATAATCCCGAGAAAAGTGAAAGATCTTCTGTGCAAAATTTCCATACAGCAGAAACGTTGCCAAAATAATATAACCAATTACCCACCAGTAGAAATTCTTGATGTCCGCGACTCTCCTTTTTGCCTTCTTGAAGGAAATTTTACTAAATTCTGTGTTTTTTTCCATGATTACCTCCATTTTTTATCGTTTTCTTGTTCTTTTTTCATAATTTTTCTAATCTGTTGATCTTCCCACTCTTGGCCAATGCCAAAGGTTTTAATGGCATGAGAAATCACACCAATTCCCCATCCCAACAATGGCCAAAATGCCCACCAATAATTTGGGCTTGTGCGCCAATTGATGTAGAACAAAAAAGGTATGAAAATACAATAAGAAATTAGATTTCCGTAGAATGCTTTAAGTTCTTCTACTCTTTTGGCGGCTTTCTCGTAAGCAGCATTGTCAGCAGTATTAGCATGATTCATAAGTTCAATTTTTTCGGTTAACATTGGTATTTTTACTTTAAAATGATGGGCAGATTTCTCGACAAAGACGTTGTGTTCCGTCAACAAGGAATACCGCTGAACGATATTGGCTAAACCAATACCGGCACTTTCTTTCACTTGCTCTCTTTGTTGGAGGTTGTTTTCAATAATGAGATGCCCGTTATCGGTATAAATTTTAATAATTAACGGTTTACTGGATGTAGCAAAGTTGTGCTTAATGCAATTTTCTAAAAGCAACTGAAGGGAAAGCGGCACTACGAATGATTTACGATCTTCGGGATTCACATTGAACTCGAAATGAACACTATCTTCGAACCGAGTTTTTAGTAAATCACAGTAGGTCTTCGCAAAATCCAGTTCTTCTTCCACAGTAACCAACTCCTTGTCTTTCTGCTCCAAGACGTACCTGTAAATCTTTGACATTGAGGACGTAAACCGCTGCGCCTGATTTGGATTTTCATCAATTAATGAACTTAGAACATTCAATGAATTAAAAAGAAAATGAGGATCCAGCTGATTTTTTAGACTTTCAAATTGTGCATTGGCAGATTTAGCAATAATCTTTTGCTCAACAACTTCCTTTCTGGTGGATTGCTTCCATGCTTCCATAAAGCTTTTCGCATGGAGAATGGCCGAAACCATTAATGCAATATTCATAAAAATCCATAGAGAAATCGATAACTTTCCGTTCCATAAATCTTCAATAGGATGCCCTTGTAGCAATATGAAATTAAAATATGTGCAAATGTAGGTAAGAATGATGTTGACAATGACGGTACCTAAAATGCCGGAAACCACCCTTTTTCGGGTTTTTGTTTCCCATGGAAAGAGTCTTGTCAGATACTCATTCATTATGCCATTTCCTAAACCGTAAATCAATGTGTATCCGAAAGAAATCAGGATAGAAAGGAAAAAAACTTTCGGGGTTTTTTCGTCATTGAAAAACAAAAAGCTCAACACGCCAATAGTAAGTCCAATGTACCACAAAGAGAGGAATGATTTTCTGTTAAGCATAATGTTGAATTCTTGGGTCAAAGGTAAGCTGCGATAAAAATAATCAAAAACATTTTGTACTGAAAGGTTATATTTATCCGCCGAACGGTCATCAAAAAACCACCGAAAAGATCCGGTGGTTTCTATTGGATGTTTTGCAATACATTTATTTAATATCCGAAATCACATTTACCGCTTCTTGAAGATAAAGGTCTCGTTGCAGATTCTTCGTCCAGTTTTGGGTCTTCTTCTGGAATGCCTCATCGGATTTTTCACGCACCACTTCGTCTGGATTGAGGGTAAATTTCAAACCGTTGTTGAATTTATCTAAAGCTTTGAATTTTTCAATCTGATTTTTTCTGCTTTTCATCACTTCATTAAATTTGGTTTGGCTTAGCGGAATACTTTCTTCTTTGTCGAGTTTTTCTTTCCATTGTGCCGATTCCTGCATCAACTGGTATGTTTTATTGCTCTGCAAACGCGATTCTACGCCTTTCTGCAACGCTTGAACAGAGAAATAATTAACAGGTTCGTAGGGTACTTTTGCAATTTTGTCCCAAGCTAAAGCATATTCATCATAACGCTCGCCCACTTCGGCGTAAGTAAAGAAATCTTTCATCTGAATATCGGACTGGATTCCTTTCCGCTGGGTAGATTCGCCGGTAATTCTGTAGAATTTCTGAATCGTTAGTTTCAGGGAACCAAAATCATCATTGGTGCTCAGGAATCGGTTAAGATCCACAAAAGTTTGCACTGTGCCTTTACCAAACGATTGTGGTGAACCGATGATAACACCTCTTCCATAATCCTGCATTGCGCCTGCCAAAATCTCAGAGGCAGAAGCCGAAAGTTCATTCTGCATAATCACCACCGGACCGGTCCAGATGGGTGAGTTGGTTTTATTGCGCAGCGTATTGATTTTACCATTACCGTCTTTCACCTGCACAAAGGGACCAGTATTCATGAACAATCCCATGATGTCGCCCACTTCGGTTAAGCTTCCTCCACCATTATTTCTAAGGTCAAGGATGATTCCGCTAATGTTTTGTGCTTTCAGTTTTACGATTTCATTTTTAATGTCGTCGGAAGCGTTTCTTCCTTTAGGATCTTCAAAGTCTGCGTTAAAACTTGGCAAATTGATGAATCCATACTTTTTGCCATCGGCCGCATTAACGATGATGCTTCTTGCAAAAGTATCCTCAATTGCCACCTCTTCCCGAATCATCGTCACTTCCTTAATAGATTTATCTTTCTTCTCCACCGTAAGGGTCACCTTAGTTCCCTTTTCGCCACGAATAAGCCGCACTGCCTCATCAGAAAGCATTCCCACCACATTCACTGCGTCTTCATTGGGTTTCGATTTTACTTTGAGGATTTTATCACCCTCCGAGAGTTGTTTCGATTTCCAAGCCGGTGCACCAATAGTTAAAGCTCCTAAGTAAAGATATCCTCTTTTCTCCTGAATAATGGCTCCAATCCCAATTACCTTACCTTTAAACTGTGTATCGAAATCTTCTTTGTTTTTGGGTGAATAATAGTTGGTATGAGGATCGAAAACTTCGGTATATGCATTCATGTACACCGTAAACCAATCCATTTTGTTTCTTTTTTTGAACCGGCGGAAGGTATCGGTAATAAGGTCTTTCACCTCGTTGGTGGCCTTCACCCTTTTCTGTTCTGGTGTAAGAATTTCCAGTTTGATGGTATCTTTCAGCTTAAACTTTTGCACCGAATCTTTCTTGAGTTGCTGGGCTTCTTCCTTTGCTGTCATCGATTCCATTTCCTGAAGAATGTTGTACTTAATGTATTTTTTCCACTCGGAGGCCAATTCTGCTTTGGTAGTTGCATTGGCTCTGGCCTTTGGCTCCAGGATCAGGGTTTCGTCTTCGTCCAGATTAATGGGTTTGCTTAGGATGTCCTGGGCAATTTTGTCAATCTCATCCACACGTTGGTAAAGCCGATCAACAGTAAGCTTGTAAAATGTTAAATCACCTTTGTTCAAGTAATCGTCGAGCTTGGTTTTATGCTTCGCAAATTCGTCCATATCCGATTGCATAAAATACCGCTTGGAAGCATCCACCGTTTCAAAATAATGCTTATACACTTCCAAAGAATAGGCATCGTTAATGGGCTTTGGTGCATAATGAAGGTAAGAAAGCGTATTCTTAACGCTCACCATAATGGTAGACATTTTCTCGTCGTCATTCTTGGGAGAGTTAAAACAGAACACCAAACTGGTGAGCGGAATAAACAATAGTAAAGTATTGAGTTTAAATTTCTTGAACATAAATATAAATAAAACTTAATTAGTTGATGTGTTTTTCGTTTTGTTACGCAATGATACGAAATACCAAAATTAACACCTTATTTATATTCGCTCACTATTTTTTTAAGTATTTTTGTTTAAATCTTAGCAAATTATGTCAAAACCACTCATATTAGTGACCAATGATGACGGAATTACTGCGCCGGGCATCAGAAATCTTGTAGAATTTATGAATGAAATAGGTGAAGTCATCGTGGTTGCTCCCAATTCGCCACAGTCGGGCAAAGGCCATGCGATCACCATCAACCAGACTTTAACATTTGAAGAAATTAAACTGGACGGTCCTCAGAAAGACTATTCACTAAGCGGAACGCCCGTTGATTGTGTAAAGTTTGCCCTGGACAAAATTCTGCCGCGACGACCCGATTTGGTGGTTTCCGGCATTAACCACGGTGCCAATTCATCAATCAATGTGATTTACTCGGGAACAATGAGTGCGGCGGTGGAGGCCGGTGTGGAAGGTCTTCAGGCCATCGGGTTTTCTCTGCTCGACTTTTCCTGGGATGCCGATTTTCTTCAGGCAAAAGAATACATCCAAAATATTGTACGCAAAGTTCTCCTTAATCCTTTACCACCCGGAATGGTGCTGAATGTGAACATTCCCAAACTGTTAAAAGAAGAGATTAAAGGCGTAAAAGTGTGCAAGCAGGCCCATGCCAAATGGGAAGAAAATTTTGATGAACGCATCAACCCGCATGGAAAAAAGTATTACTGGTTAACCGGTTATTTTAATAACATGGATAAAAGTGAGGATGCTGATGAAACGGCACTTTCTGATGGTTACATTTCCGTAGTTCCTGTAAAATTCGACCTTACGGCTTACGAGTACATTCCGAAATTAGAGCAGATCCTGGAAATTTAATTTTTTGGTTTTTCCAAGAAGAATAAAGCAAGCGTTTTTGCACCTAGTGATCCGTGAAGTTGAGATAAGTATTCGATGGAATTCGTGACCTAAGATTTTTTCAGAAATGTGCTTCTCAAAATCCTTTTGTACAGATTTTTTTACCGATTGTACAATAATTGAGTACGTTTGTCCAAAAAAAATAATTCCATGATTTAATTTGCTAAATTTATCCAAACTAAACCACTATGATAAAGATTGTTTTGGTGGATGATGAAATTAATTCATTGAGAAGTCTGGAATGGGAAATCCAAAATTTTAGTAAAGATTTTGAGATTATTGCCGGTTTTACAAATCCGCAAGAAGCAATTATGTTTCTTCGAAGAAATGAAGCGGACTGTGTTTTTGTGGATATAGAAATGCCGCAAATGGACGGGTTTCAGTTCCTAAAATCTTTTCATTATCGGGATTTTCTGCCGGTTATTGTAACGGCTTATGCCCAGTATGCAATCCAGGCGATAAAAGAAGAAGCTTTTGATTATCTGCTGAAACCTGTGGATCCGGATGATCTTACGCTGACTTTAGACAAAATTAAATCGAAAATTTACCAAAGGCAACAAAGCCGTTCTCTACTTCCTGCAAAATTGTCCTCTAAGATTCCTCTTTCGCTGAGCGGAAAAATCGTTTACCTGAATCCGGAAGAAATACTCTACTGTGAAAGCGACGGAAATTATACGAAGGTTTTCCTGGAAGACGAAACCCATTTGTTCCTCACCAAAAAGATTAAAGAAATTCAGGAATTGTTGCCCGAACATTCTTTTTTTAGAATACATAATTCATTTGTTATCAACATGGTAAAAGTGAAAGAATTTATAAAATCGGAAAATTATGTGGTGCTGAATAACGGAAAGAAAATTCCGGTTTCCAGAAATAAAAGAGCGTTGTTCTTAGGTTTTACATAAGCGATGGAAGGTCATTATTTTATCATATTTATCCAGCATTTCCTCGTAGGAGTCATTTTTATTCTGGCTTCTTTAAGCTTAATTATTCATCATCATACCAAGGAGAAAAGTTTTCTATATTACAGCTTGTATTCGTATTTGGTATTGGGATATTTGGTGTTAAAAATGATTGACCAAACCGATTCCGAATTGAAAACCATTTTTTACAGACCTCGGTTTATTGCGCTGAACTGGTATGTGCAGATCACGTATTACAGCTTGTATTTCTTCTTCTATCTTCATTTTCTTGATTTTCATAAAACGCTTCCGAAATTTTACAGGAATTTAAAAAGCTGTATTATCGGGATATTTGCGCTTTCTTCTTTGTTTTTTATTTACAGTTTAATACTAAATGATGGTAAAGTTTTCTTCTTGTATTTCACGTATTTCTTTTTACCATTAATCTTGGTGGCGGTGGTCATTACCATTATAAAAGCATTTGAAACACCAGGTAATTTAAAATATTTCATTACTATTGGAAGCGCGACTTATGTATTGCTGGCACTCACTTCCATGTATTTTACAGTGAACGAGGGAATATTCGATTCGCCCCTTATCTTTTTTTGGATGGGCTTGCTAATCGAGCAGTTTGTGTTTTCTCTCGGGCTTGCCTATAAAGTAAAACTGCTCAATCAGAAAATGATTTTCCATTTTAAGGAGAATGAGAAAATACGTAAAAATCAGAACGAAATATTATCCCGGGAAATAAAAATAAAGGAAAAGGAAATCCTTGAAATTTCTGCACGTGCCGAAAAAGAACGTCTGGCAAAATTAGAATCCGAACTGAACAGCGAAATCCATCGCCTGCAATTAGAACTGCTTAAAAACCAGATGAATCCTCATTTTATATTCAATGCGCTTACTTCTATTAAGGTTTTTTTGATTGATAATGATAAAAAAAATGCCATCACTTATCTGAACCGGTTTTCCAAACTGATCCGGAAATCTCTAGATGGTTTGCGTACCGAATTTCACACATTAGAAGAAGAAATGGAGATTCTGAAATTGTATTTATCCATTGAAAATATTCGGTTTAATTCGGGAATCGATATTGTTTTCCGTAATGAACCGGATGTTTTTCTCAGCACCATAAAAATTCCTCCTCTTTTGTTGCAACCTTTTGTGGAAAACGCCATCTGGCACGGATTAATGCACAGTCCGAAAGCATATAAACAAATTATTTTCGATACCTGGCACAAAGATGGTGCGGTATATCTTTCCATTCAGGATAACGGAGTCGGTCGTAACAAATCGCAGGAATTCAATAAAAACCGGACTTTCCAAAAAAAATCTATCGGATTGAAACTTATCCAGGAACGAATTGATGTTTTCAACCAGCAAAATCACCTGAATTATCATTTTAAAATCGCCGATTTATATAATGCCGATGGATCCGTTTCGGGAACAAAGGTGGAATTCTGTTTTGATTCAACTCAAAAATAACCATCTATACAATCAATCATTCCATCCATACAATTTAATCTTTCTACCTCATTGTTTTTTAGGAATTTTAGCTTATCGAAATCATACTATTTTAACCTAAAATTACAGATATGAAAACATTTGCTTTTTTCAAGAAAAATAGATTTATTTTTTTTCTGTCCTTCCTTATGGGATTTTCTTCCGTTTTTGCTCAAGACAAAATGTTTATTCACACAGCAACGTTTGATAATATAAGATCAGACGGTACATTTTCTTGGACTCTTATTAGCCATCCAAGTGCTACCAACAAGGACAACTTAATTGTTTCCTATCTTAGGGAAACTTCTACAATTGGATCTGACGGCGATAGAGTAACCGATCCTGTTAATGTAAGATACGTCGGTGGACCTGTAAGAATAATGCTGCCCTTTGGTAAAATGTTTAATGGTATGAAGTTTATTGTTTATGTTCCCTCAAGCCATTACAAAAGATTTGACTCTAATTATTTCCCTGTTGAAGGAGGTCTGCTTACATTAGATCACCCCGACTTAAACGGAAAACCCAACCTGCAGCCCATTTTTACGCCTGCTTTTCAATTATCTATTCCTAGAGCTTTTGGTATCTATTACAATAATAATGTATGGAAAATTTTTACACAAAACAATGCAGGAATGGGCTCTAACCAGCATTTTAATGTTGTTTATGGTGGAGATGACGTGGAGATCATGCGACATACCGCTACAGCAGCATCAATACTTCCGGCTAAAAACTCGTATTCTTATATCTATCACCCGAAGTTGGATAATAATCCAAACGCATTATTCGTATTCAGTCCTGCAATTAAATACAATCACATTCAGACTGAAAAGCAATTCAAAGTTCAATACGAAGCCGGTAAATGGTATATGACTACCGCCGATATGTCGCCAATGCCTGTGAACTTGGAGTTTAATATTTATATGTACAAAAAATCTTTATTGGCAACACAAGAAGTGTCCAACCAGAATGGTGTTCAAACCTATCCGAATCCTGTAAAAGATGTCGTGCATTTTGCTTCAGCACAAACCATCTCGAAAATTGAAATTTATGATCTCAGCGGAAAATTACTTCAACGATCGAATCATCATGAAAAATCGGTATCCGTGAACGTATCTGCCTTTTCTGCCGGAAATTATATGGTAAAAGTGACCATCAAAGACGGAATTAACTCCATTAAATTAATTAAAAAATAACCACCCTTCAAAATCTTTTCCTAATTTTACCTGTAATCTTTAAGTATGAGAATAGAGAATGAACTAAAATTGGGATTTAAAGACGTGATGATTCGTCCGAAAAGATCAACATTGAAATCGAGATCGCAAGTGAGTTTGGAAAGGACTTTCACCTTCTGCAATTCCGGAAAAAAATGGAGTGGTGTGCCTATTATTGCCGCCAATATGGATACTGTGGGAACTTTTGAGATGGCAGAAGAACTATCCAAAGAAAAAATTATTACTGCGGTACACAAGCATTACACGATTGAACAATGGGATTCGTTTTTGGAAAAACAGCCCGATTCTATATACGAATACCTCGCCTTGAGCACAGGAACTGGAAAAGCAGATGAGGAAAAAATCAGTGCCATTATTGAGAAACATCCTAAGATACAGTTTTTATGCATCGATGTGGCCAACGGTTATTCTGAATATTTTGTAGAATTTGTGGCGAAAGCTCGAAAAAAATTTCCCGATAAAACCATTTTTGCAGGCAACGTCGTAACTGGTGAAATGGTGGAAGAACTGATTTTAGCCGGTGCAGATGTTATAAAAGTTGGTATAGGTCCCGGTTCGGTTTGCACCACCCGTGTGAAAACCGGTGTTGGCTACCCACAACTTTCAGCAATTATAGAATGTGCCGATGCTGCGCACGGTTTGGGAGGGCATATTATCGGCGATGGTGGCTGTAAAGTTCCGGGAGATGTGGCAAAAGCGTTTGGTGGCGGCGCTGATTTCGTTATGTTGGGAGGCATGTTAGCGGGCCACGACGAAAGCGGTGGCGAAATGATTGAAGAAAACGGTAAAAAGTATCGACTGTTTTACGGGATGAGTTCACAAACCGCTATGGACAAACATGCAGGTGGCGTCGCAGAATACCGCGCATCGGAAGGTAAAACGGTGAAGGTGGCTTATAAAGGTGCAGTGTCGGAAACGTTGAAGGATATTTTGGGTGGCATTCGCTCCACCTGTACTTATGTGGGCGCATCTCAATTGCGCGAGCTCTCGAAGCGCACCACGTTTATACGCGTACAAGAACAAGAAAATCAAGTGTTTAACTGATTTTTATTTGAGTGCAGATACAATCAGCGCGCAATTTTCTTTGAAAATTGCGCGCTGATTTTTTATGGAGAATAACCTCTCTTTATTCTAGCCCCGATTGTAGCGGTTACCCCGCAGTGAGCCGCGGAGCGGCGAAACGAGGAGTAAGAGCGGAAAGCGGGACGGGTCTTGGAAAAGATGAACCCGTGTGTTGCTCCTAAGTGAGCATTCCCCCATCCACGTTCAGTACCTGACCAGTGATGTAGCCCGACATTTCGCTTCCTAAAAACACGCAGGCATTGGCCACATCTTCGGGTTGCCCACCTCTTTTCAGCGGAATGCCGTCTCGCCATCCTTGAACGGTTTTTTCGTCCAAAGCCGCAGTCATTTCGGTTTCTATAAACCCTGGCGCAATGGCATTGCAACGGATATTTCGCGAACCCAGCTCGAGGGCCACCGATTTGGTGAAGCCAATGACGCCCGCTTTGGAAGCCGCATAGTTGGCCTGCCCCGCGTTACCCTTCACGCCGACCACGGAAGTCATGTTGATGATGGAACCCGACTTGGCCTTCATCATAGGTTTGATGACAGCTTTGGTGAGATTGAACACAGAATCGAGGTTGGTTTTTATGATGATGTCCCAATCTTCTTTACTCATGCGCAAAAGCAGATTATCGCGGGTGATTCCGGCGTTGTTCACGAGGATGTCAATCTGCCCAAATTCGCCCAAAACATCGTTGATGAGTTGTTGCGCAGCATCATAATCGGACGCATCCGACTGGTAACTTTTAGCGGTTGTGATCTTGGAAAGCTCTTCTTCCAAAGCTTTCGCCTTATCGACTGAACCAGCGTATGTGAACGCCACCTTGGCGCCTTCTTTGGCAAAAACTTCAGCGATTCCCTTTCCGATTCCGCGTGTTGCACCAGTGATGAGGGCAACTTTACCTTCGAGTAATTTCATATTTTTTCAATTCTTTTTTAATATATTTTTCCCTCTATTTCTCATGAATGAGCTGGCGAAATGATGAGATGCTTTACCAACCATTTACTACCTCTAATGGCTTTTGCTTGTAGCTGACATTCTCGAAAAAGAGGTTTATTCAAGCCCTTTGTCAATCATTTTCTTTTGCCGTCGCAAAAAACAAAATTAATATAATTTTTGCAATACCGCTACCCTGCATTATTGACCACCAAAACAATTTCTCCTTTTAAAGTCTTGCTTTTGGAAAACTCAATTAACTCATTGATTGTGCCCCGCTTTGTTTCTTCAAACTTTTTGGAAATTTCACGGCTTAAACTGACTTTGGTTTCCTCACCGAAAAACGTCTTGATTTGCTCTAAGGTGGTGTTGATCTTATGCGGACTTTCGTAGAGTATAATCGTCTTCTTCTCTTCAGCCAATTGCTTCAGTTTGGTTTGACGCCCTTTTTTCTGAGGCAAAAATCCTGCAAAATAAAAATCGTGATTGGGTAAACCTGAAACCACCAATGCCGGTACAAAAGCCGTTGCGCCGGGAAGACAAATCATCTCAATATCGTTTTCTGCGCCTGCTTTTGCCAAAAGATAGCCGGGATCGGAAATGCCCGGCGTGCCTCCATCGGTAATGATGGCGACGTTCTGTCCGTTTTTCAAATCCTCAATCACTCTTTCGGTATGTTGATGCTCATTGTGTAAATGATAGGATTTCAGCGGCTTGGATATTTCATAATGCTTCAACAAAACGCCTGAAGTTCTTGTGTCTTCGCACAGTATGTAATCAACTTCTTTCAGCACTTTTATTGCCCTGAAGGTGATGTCTTCTAAATTGCCGACTGGTGTGGGTACAAAGTATAAAATGCCACTCATGTTGTGGAAATCTGGTTGTGGTTTGATGGGTAACTTTAAAAATTAGTGTAGCTACTCTCTTGCTTTTTATTACAAATTCTCAAAAAGATCACTGCTGAATTTCTCTAAACTGGGATCTCTTGCACCCATCAGTAAAAGTACTGTCCCTGGTTTTAGTTCTGGTCTCAGTGCTTCCAAAAGATGGTTTCTATCTTCTACAAAACGAGCAAACTTACCTTTTGAAATAATATCGTTTACCAAATCGTTGGCCGAAATATCCTTGATTACCGTACCGCCAACATAGTATATTTCGCTCATCCAGATTTCATCCTGTGGTCTTAATGCATCGGAGATTTCCTGTACAAAATCATTCCTCAGAAACTTAGTTGGCTTATAACCATGGGGCTGAAACCAAGCAATCACGCGTTCTGCCAACGGTTGACAAGCCCGTATGGAAGCGGCACACTTGGCCGGATTATGAGCATAATCGTCAATAATCCAGACTCCGTTTTTCTGACCCAATATCTGATGTCGACGGTAAATTCCTTCGTAGTGTTTCAAACTTTCGGCGCAGGTTTCCAGCGACACACCGATTTGATTGGCGACCGCAACTGCAGCAGCGGCATTCTCCACTGAATGTCTTCCGATGGCGATCATCTCAAAGTGCTGTCCGCTCATATTAAAATGCAAAACAAAACCATCCTGCTTAAAATCCGTTGCATTATACCCTGCTTGCGTATCTTCGAAACCGAAATCATGCTGCGCGTTTTCCGACAACATTTTCGTCAGTGTATTAAACTGATTGACAATGAATAAACCTCTTGTATTGTTTTTAAAAACTGTAAACAAATCAATTAGTTCGTCAATCTCCTGATGGTCCTTATCGATATTCAGTAATAAACCGATTTCGGGTTCGTATTGCACAACGGATCCGTCGCTTTCATCAGCTTCTATAATCAGCCAGTCTCCATTGCCTACCGCAGCATTGCCTATTTTTCCTTCTTTAATGATTGAGGTTAAACCCGCACCGGAAATGATGCTGGGTTGCAATTTTGCATCAACCAATATCTGATATAGCATTGCCGAAGTAGTTGATTTACCGGAAGTTCCAGCCACTGCAACGGTTTTCTTACTTTTGGCAATAACGGCCAGAAGCTCGCTTCTTCTGATGATTGGAATTTGCAATTCTTTTGCTTTCTGCACTTCGTACACTGTGTCTTCAATGGCGGTGGAAACTACTATTAATTCGGTATTTTCCGTGATTCCACTGCCGTCCTGCAGAAAACAATTGATGCCTTCTGCTTCCAGTTGTGTTTTGGTTTTGTTGTATTGGTCGGGATGAAAATAGCGGTCGCTACCCGAAACGTTTTTCCCAATTCCTTTTAAGTATTGTGCAATGGCACTCATTCCCACTCCTGCAACCCCGATGAAGAATACGTTTTGGAAATCATCTAATTTTTGAATCATGTTCTATTTGTTGGTTTTGGCTGTCTGATCATTTTTCTGATGCGCATCATCAGGAATCATCGATTACAAATTTATAAGAATTTGTTTTCCACAAGGTTCCACAGCCGTTGCGCAATTTCATCATTTTTACGCCAGTTTTTCTGATAGTAAATTTCGCTGAGATATTGCCGCGCTCCTTCCAAGTCTTTAAAAGAATTGAGTTTGTCGACAGCGGCTTTCAACTCGTCCTGATCACCATTAAAAAGCACTTTTGTGAAAGCAACCCTATCGTTCAAATCAATTTTGAAATCCGGCTTCCTTTTCTCTGCTTCCATATAATCAGTAGAAATGTTTGTTTTGAGCAAACCTCCTGCATCCGATTTTCTATCTTCTTCAACAATTTCTAAGAGCGGATCTTCATCAAAAAGATGCTGAACCGCCTTTAATCCTTTGATGTGAGCCAGCTTAAATTTCTTATCTCCTTGCTGATCTCTGGGCTGCTCTGTCACCTGTTCTTTTGACGGATGGACAACCTCTTCCTTTGAAAATTCCACAATTCTTCTTCGTCGTTCTTCAAGTTCCCTGAATGCTCTCTCTTTCTGCTCAATGGTCGATTGATAATTGTCATTTTCAGTTTCCTCAGATTCTACGCTTGGTTCGGGAGTTGTGTCCACTGTTTGCGAAATCTGGATAACTTCTTCCTTCAGGTGATTTTGCGGATCGTTATGTGTTGTGCTCACTGGTTGCTCAGCATGCTCTTCTTCGGTAATTTCGTTCAGTTCATTGTTGAAAAGCACTTCCTCCTCTACTGCGTCCTTCTCGACAACCTCCTGCGCCGATTCATCGTCAGAAGCAGCTATTGGTTTCCCTTCAAAATTAAGTCTTGTTTCCTCTTGATCAGTGCGTTGCAACAGTGGCTTGTTAATAAAGAAATCTTCATTTTTTTCTAAAATCCGCAGAAATGCAATGCGGTCGGTCACTTCTTCAAATAAATCCTGTTTGCCCACCAACTCATCAGCAGAACTAATTTTGGACAGTGTTTCCAAAATCGTCTTTGCCTCGAAAAAAATTTTTTCCTGTATTTCCTGAAGGTTTTTCATAATAAAGTCTTATTAATTTCCTTATTTTTGATGTTTAAATATTACGGCTAATTTAAAAAATGTTTTTAGAAAATACAATTAATCACGCCAAACAAAGCGGTTGGATGGAAGTAATTTGTGGATCAATGTTTTCGGGAAAAACCGAGGAACTGATCCGGCGGCTTCGGCGTGCTGAAATGGCGGGTCAAAATGTTGAAATTTTCAAACCAAAACTTGATACGAGATATGCAGAAGAGGAGGTTGTATCGCATAATCACAATAAAATAAGAAGTACACCGGTCGAAAGTCCCAACGAAATTTTGTTGTTGGGCTCCACCTGCGATGTGGTAGGCATTGACGAAGCACAATTTTTTGATGAAAGTATTGTGGATGTGGCTAATCAATTGGCAAACAGCGGAGTGAGAGTGGTGATTGCTGGTCTTGATATGGATTTCCGAGGCCGTCCGTTTGGTCCTATGCCAAATTTGATGGCCACCGCAGAATATGTAACCAAGGTGCATGCTATATGCAAACGCACAGGCAATTTGGCCAACTACTCTATGCGAACTACCGCCAGCACAGATTTGGTTGAACTTGGCGAAACAGATAGTTATGAAGCCGTAAGCAGAAAAGTTTTTAATGAAGAGTTCCTCAGTAAAAATCAATGAACTATACTACCCAACAAATTGCCGAAATTACGGGCGCCGAGTTAATCGGTGAGCCAAACTTGACTGTCAGGAATATTGCCTTCGACAGCAGAACCATCTATTCTAACATCAATACTGCGTTTGTTGCTATCAACACGTTCAAGAACTCAGGTGAAAAGTACATACAGGCGGCAGTTGAAAAAGGAATACGCATTATCATTGCAGAGCATTACCGTCCCGAAATGCCTGGTATTACTTGGATCATTGTCAAAAATTCGATCGCTTTTATTCAGAAACTTGCTCAGTATCATCTTCAGCAATATCATTTACAAACCATTGGCATCACCGGAAGCAACGGCAAAACCATTGTAAAAGAATGGCTTTATCAAAGTCTTTTCGAAAAATTCAGTACAGTAAAAAGTCCTAAGAGTTTCAACTCTCAAATTGGTCTGCCTATTTCCCTGCTCGGCATCAACAAGAATCATCAACTCGGTATTTTTGAAGTGGGTATCTCAAAACCAGGAGAAATGGATGTTCTGGAGAAAATATTCTCGCCACAGATCGGAGTTCTCACCTATATCGGTTCTGCTCATCTCTCCAATTTCACGAATGAAGAAGAACTGGTTAATGAAAAAATTAAACTCTTTAAAGATTCTGAAACCATCATCTTTAATGGAGATAATGAACTGGTATTCAATAAAATTAATTCACTATATTCAAGTAAAAAATTAATTTCATTTGGTCTTAATACGCGTAACAATGTTCGTATTAAAAATGACCATAACAACAAAAATAGTGATCTTCTTTTTAAGTATTTTGACGAGGAATTTCTCATACCCATAAAGCAAAGAGATGAGGCCACACTCAGCAATGCTTTGTGTGTCGTAGCCGTGCTTAAGGAATTTCACTTTACCAATAGTGACATTGTTCAGAAACTGAACCAGCTGAAAGCCGTTGAAATGCGCCTGGAAAGTGTGAACGGTTTACGAAATAATCTTATTATCAATGATTCCTTCAACCTTGATTTGGACTCGCTGAAGATTGCTTTCCAGTTCATTAAAGAATACAACAAATCAAAAAAATCACTTATCCTTACCGATTTTGCGGAAGGAAAAGATGCGGACCAACTCTATTCGGAAGTTGCTGAGCTCACCAACCAGCAAAATTTTAATAAAATCTTTCTCATAGGCGAAGAGATCACCAAAAAAGCTGATCTTTTTAGCCCTGAAACATACACTTTTAATAACACAAAAGAACTCATTGAAAGTCACCTGCTTAATCAAATTGAAAATGAACTTATTCTCTTAAAAGGTGCCCGAAAGTTCGAGATAGAAAAAGTAAAGACAGATCTCGAGTTGCAGAAGCATGATACGGTGCTTGAGGTGAATCTGAATGCCATCCTTCACAATATCAATGTTCATAAAGCAATGCTGAAACCGGAAACCAAAATGATGGCGATGGTGAAAGCATATTCCTATGGATTGGGAGGCTATGAAATTGCAGAGTTTTTACAGCATCATCACATTGATTATCTGGGTGTTGCTTATGCTGATGAGGGAGTAAATCTGCGTAAAGAAGGGATTACTGCTCCCATCATGGTAATGAATCCCGAGCAACACAGCTACGACATCATCATCGATTATAACTTAGAACCAGAAATCTACAGTTTCAGGGTATTGGATTTATTTAATCAGCAATTGGTGCGAAAAGGTATTCATCAAAAATTTCCTATTCACATCAAATTAGAAACGGGGATGCATCGTCTTGGTTTTAAGACTGATGAATTACCTGAACTCATCGATAAGTTGAAGTCGATGAACGTTACAGTACAAAGTATTTTCAGCCACTTATCTTCAGCGGACGATCCTTCGGAAGATGAATATACCCGCAAGCAAATCAGGATTTTTGATCAAAACTCAAGTACGCTTGTGGATGGACTTGGTTATCGCCCAATACGTCATATCCTGAACTCGGCTGGTATCACGAGGTACACGGATTATCAGTTTGATATGGTGAGAATCGGGATTGGAATGGTGGGCATTTCTCCTGAGCCAAGCGTTCAAAAACAGCTTCGGCGCGCAGTAACGTTTAAAACCGTTATTTCCCAAATATCCGAAGTTTGCGCCGGTGATTCCATTGGATACAACCGGAGGTACAAAACAGAGAAAGATACAAGAATTGCCACAATACCAGTTGGTTATGCTGACGGAATCCCGCGGCTCATCGGCAATAGAGTGGGAAATGTGGGGATTAATCAAAAACTTCGACCGATTGTAGGAAATATTTGCATGGACATGATGATGATTGATGTGGACAATGCCGCTGTGAATGAAGGAGATGAAGTGATTATTTTTAATGGAACTCCTTCTCTGGAGGAATTTTCATCCTATTGCCAAACCATTCCCTACGAAGTGCTGACATCAATTTCAAGACGGGTTAAACGAATTTATATCAAAGACTAGATGAAAAAAAATTTTTTACTCCTTCTGCTCTGCAGTTTTCTTTTCTCTTTTTCGCAAGTGAAAGAAGGTTTTAAAGTACCTGCTAACGCAAAAATAGGGTTATCACTTTCTGGAGGTGGTGCCAAAGGTTTTGCCCATATTGGCGCGTTGAAAGTACTCGATTCCCTTGGTGTAAAAGTGGACTATATCTCGGGAACCAGCATGGGCGCTATTGTTGGAGGACTTTATGCTTCGGGTTATACTGGTAAAGAAATCGAAAAGATCATTCTGAATACCGATTTTTACAATATTATTGCCAACGAAAAAAACCGACAGGACACCTCTTTCTTCAATAAGTCCATCGATAAGTATCTGCTCACCGTACCCATTGTGGACGGCAAAGTGAATGTAGTGCCCAAAGCCATTTCCACAGGTCAAAAGAATATCTACTTACTGAAAGAGCTCTTCAAATCGGTTTCCAATATCACGGATTTTTCAAAGCTTCCCATTCCTTTTATGTGTATTGCCACCAATTTGGAAAGTGGAAAAATGCAGATTTTTGAGAAGGGCGATCTGGTGAGTTCCATCATGGCGAGTTCAGCATTTCCTTCGCTGATGGATCCTGTTAAAGTGGGTGATTCGCTTTATATTGACGGAGCAATGACGGTCAATTATCCATCAAAACCTTTAAAAGATAAAGGAATTGATGTGGTGATTGGTGTAGATTTAAGCCAGGGTTTAGCCAACCGAAATGATCTGCAGAGTGCCGTGGCCATTCTTAATCAGGTAATTGATTTTGGCATCCAACAAGAAACCAAAAATCAGTATAAGTACACCGACATCAACATCCACCCTGATTTGACCGGTATGAATTCCACCAGTTATGATGCAAAAAAAACCATTCTGGACTCGGGATATGTTGAAGCAAAACGCTACGTCAATGTACTTTCTCTGCTTCCCAAACGACCCATTGATGCCCTGCGAGCGCCAATGAACACCGTGTATACCAACGTGTACAAAATTGACAGCTTAGAGGTAGAAAACAACAACATCTTCGGAAAAAATTATATCCAGGGGAAGATGAATCTCAAGATTCCTTCCATGCAAACCTATGGTAACATTAACAAAATGATTGATAAGTTGTATGCCACCAACAACTATCGGTTAATTAACTATGATTTAATAAATGGTAACAATAAAAATTATTTAAAACTTTTTGTCACCGAAGATGATACCCGTTTCTTCCTAAAATTTGGACTACATTATGATGAAATATTTAAAACAGGGCTGCTTCTTAATGCAACAGTGAGACGACTTCTTTTTCGAAACTCTACTATTTCTCTCGACGTAATTGTTGGGGATAAGCCCAGGTACTACCTCAATTATTTCATGGATAACGGTTATATTCCGGGATTTGGAGTTTACTCTTCCGGTATGACGATTGACCTGGCTAACGAAGATGGCAATATTTACCAACGGCGAAACTGGTTCAGAAACGAAATTTTTATTCAGTCTATATGGCGCGATAAGTTTGCAATTGGTGGCGGGATAAGTCACGATTATTTCGAGAGTAAAACCATTGGAACAACCAATTACACCAATGGACAAAATTTCATCAATCCATTTGCATTTATTAAAAGTGATACCCAGGACGACAAAAGCTTCCCTACTCGTGGTTTTTTAATGAATATCGAAGGAAAAATACTCGATCTTCTTAATAAAGACCAAAAAGGCAGGGTATTTCAGGCAAAAATAACCTCCCAGCTTAATTTTCCAGTCAATGATTATTTTACTTACCGGCTCAATATATTTGGCGGATTTACACTTGGTGAAGACCTCAATCAATACTACCGCTATGGCTTCGGTGGTATTTTCGAACAAAATATTGGAAATATAGTTCCTTTCAGGGGTTACGAAATTGGCCAGATAATGGGCAAAAATATTTTGACGGCGGATAATATTATTCAATTCAGATTTCGTAAAAATTACTTTGCTGATGCGAGTTTCGGTTTAGCCAATCATTTTGAAGAACTCCGCTTTAATGAGGTTGTTCACATCGCCGAAACTTCCGCGGGACTATCTCTGGGGTATAAATCTCCTTTTGGCCAAATTAAACTCAATTACAGCCGCTCTATAACAAGAAATAATGGTCTATTTAACGTCATTCTGGGACATTGGTTTTAAAGCATCATGATACATTTTAATTTCGAAAATATCGAGGAAGTAGCCATCGGCGAAGACACAAAACAATGGTTAATGGAACTCATTACCGCCGAAAACCGGAAACCAGGTAGTATTGAATATATCTTTTGTGATGACGAATACCTGCTGGAAATCAATCGAAAGTTTTTGCAGCATGACTACTATACAGATACCATCACCTTCAACTATGTGAAGGGCAAAACTATATCGGGAGATATTTTCGTATCTTTGCCGCGCATTTTTGAGAACGCACAAAACCTTATCACCACTACAGACAAAGAGTTGCATAGGGTTTTAGCGCACGGAATTCTTCATCTTATCGGATACAACGATAAAACCGAAGAAGAGATTAAAGAAATGCGTGCAAAAGAAGATTATTATCTGGAATTAAAGTTTGGAAAAAATTAGTTTTCCTTAATGTTTCACGTGAAACATATACAAATTCCAGTATTTATAGGCCAATTAATACATGATAAACGAAATATACGATGTGATTGTAGTGGGCGCAGGGCATGCCGGATGCGAAGCAGCTGCTGCTGCTGCCAACCTGGGATCCAAAACACTGCTCATTACCATGAACATGCAAACCATAGGGCAAATGAGCTGTAATCCTGCGATGGGAGGTATTGCAAAAGGGCAAATTGTACGCGAAATAGACGCGATGGGTGGCTATTCCGGAATTGTGGCCGATCAATCCGCCATCCAGTTCAAAATGCTTAATCTTTCCAAAGGTCCTGCAATGTGGTCTCCACGTACCCAAAATGACAGAATGTTGTTTGCCCAAGATTGGAGATTGGCACTGGAAAACACCCCTAACCTCGATTTCTTTCAGGATATGGTGAAAAGCTTGGTTGTTGAGAATAATCAGGTTACAGGTGTTGTTACCTCCTTAGGTATTACCATAAAAGGCAAGGCAGTGGTGTTGACCAATGGCACTTTTCTTAATGGCTTAATTCATGTAGGAGATAAACAATTGGGAGGCGGCAGAATGGGCGAACCAAGAGCTTTCGGCATCACCGAGCAGCTTGTTACATTGGGTTTTGAAGCAGGACGTATGAAAACCGGCACACCGCCACGCGTTGACGGCAGATCTCTCGATTACTCAAAAATGGAAGAACAGAAAGGTGATGAAAATCCACAAAAATTTTCATACCTCGATACACCAAAACTCACCAAACAAATGAGTTGCCACATTGTATATACCAATGAGACCGTCCATGATATCCTTCGCGAAGGATTTGACCGAAGCCCCATGTTTAATGGCACCATTCAAAGTATTGGTCCGCGCTACTGCCCGAGTATTGAGGATAAAATCAACCGTTTTGCTGAGCGAAACAGGCACCAACTCTTTGTAGAACCTGAAGGATGGAAAACTGTCGAAATGTACGTCAATGGTTTCAGTTCATCGTTGCCTGAAGATATTCAGATTAAGGCCATGAGACACATCCCTGGTTTTGAAAACGTCAAAGTATTTCGTCCCGGTTATGCCATTGAGTATGATTACTTCCCTCCTACCCAGCTTAATCACACCTTAGAAACTAAACTGATCAATAATCTGTATTTTGCAGGGCAAATCAATGGAACAACTGGCTATGAAGAAGCTGCAGGACAAGGGTTAATTGCGGGAATCAATGCGCATAATAAAGTTCATGACAAAGAATCATTCATTCTCAACCGTGATGAGGCATATATCGGCGTTCTCATTGATGATTTAATTACCAAAGGTACTGAAGAGCCCTACCGGATGTTTACTTCACGAGCAGAATATCGCTTGCTTTTAAGGCAGGATAATGCAGATATCCGTCTCACAGAAAAATCGTATCAACTGGGTCTTGCCAAACAGGAACGACTTAGAAAAGTTGAAGAAAAAGTAACAAAAAGCAATGAACTGGAGACAGTCTTGAGAGAAACCTCATTAAAGCCAAGCATCATCAATCCTATTTTAGAAACTATTGATTCCTCTCCTGTTGATCAAGCATACCGTGCAGCTCAGATTCTTACAAGACCCAATATGACCTTGGAAAAATTGGAAGAGATTGATATTATTCGTGAACAGACCGCAGATTTTAATGAAGAAGTAAAAGAACAGGCCGAAATCAATATTAAATACCGTGGCTATATAGAAAAAGAAAAAGAGAACGTTGCTAAACTAAACCGACTTGAAAAAATAAGAATTCCGCAGGACTTTGATTTCTCCAAAATATCATCCCTATCCACCGAAGCCAAACAAAAAATGAATAAGGTAAAACCAAAAACCATTGCACAAGCAGGACGTATCAGTGGAGTTTCACCTGCAGATATTAATGTGCTCCTCATTTATCTCGGTAGATAATAATGATGTTTCACGTGAAACATTGATAAAAATTTACAAGTTGTTCTTTCAAAATGTTTCCCCATCCAACTCATTCTTTAGATGAAAATATGAAAATTAAAGACCATTTCTTATCCAAGGAAACCTTTGAAATTAAAGAAACTGAAATCAAAGGCATATTAAAAACCGAACCAATTCCTGAAAATCTTTCACGTTATTATGAAAGTGAAGATTATATTTCGCATCATCAGGATTCTGGTTCATTAAAGGAGAAACTGTATAAATTTCTTCAGATTTTCAATCTAAGTTACAAGAAAGATATCCTCGTTGACTTTCTGGGGAAGGGAAAAATCGTTTTAGATTATGGCTGTGGAGCTGGTGAATTTATTAAATTTATAGAAAAAGATTTTCAGACATTGGGATTCGAACCCAACAGCATAGCGCGAAAAGCTGCTATTGAGAAAACCTCTGCCTCTAAAATAATTGCTTCTCTTGATGAAGTAGATGATAACAGTTTGGATGCCATCACGCTTTGGCATGTTTTTGAACATATTGATAATCAAGATGATATACTTGAAAAATTTTATAAAAAACTGAAAAACAGTGGTTTACTCATCATTGCAGTACCCAACCATACTTCTTATGATGCCAAAAAATACAAAGAATTCTGGGCTGCTTACGATGTTCCCCGACATGTTTATCACTTCTCAAAATCGGGCATGCAACAATTGATGAACAACAAAAACTGGTCACTCAAAAAAGTAAAGCCCCTCCTACTCGACTCATTTTATATCTCTATGCTCAGTGAAAAATACAAGAAATCTTCTCTTTTTTGGCTCAAAGGTCTTATCGTGGGAGCAATTTCTAATGTTAAGGCATTAAAAACCGGAGAATATTCAAGTTTGATATATATAGTCGAAAAAAAATAGATATTGTATTTTTAAGCTATTTCTGAAAGTCAATTTTTACCCCATTTTCTACCATTTGAAAAAAATTTACTTCACTTTACTACTTCTTCCAACTATTTTTGTAGCTCAACAGCTCAAAAATTATTTCATTGGGTACAGTTCCATCTATGGCGCACCTATTGGAAAAATTAGAGGAGATGTTAGCAATCACATTACGGGTCAACAAATATTTATAGGTCATAATTTACAAAATGACCCACAAGAATGGGTTCACACACTCTCTGCTGAAAACCTGCGTTTCGGATTTTCGCATATAGATATGAACAAGGTGCAGCAAAACCTCTCCGGAAGAACTTACTCCTTCGGTGATGCTTACGCGGCTACCGCAAGCGTCGATTTCCGTTTAGCAAAGTTCGGTAAAGTAAATGTCCACTTCTCCCCTACTATTGGTGTCGCCTACATCTCAACAAATGTTTACACTGATCCCGATTCTTATATTTTTGGAAGCCACATCAACACCATGTTCGAAGCTGGTTTAGGATTGCAATATCACTTTATGCAAGATTATGCCCTCACCACAAAGGTTTCTTTTCTTCACTTCTCTAATGGTGGCATGCAACTTCCTAATGCCGGTGTCAATGCGCTCATCGCCACATTCGGCATTCAAAGAAATTTAAACTTCGATTCAGTTCAATCCAAGCCCTCCAAAACTGAAAAACATGTCAAGAAACATGCAGTTGACCTAACCGTCGGTTTTGGTCAACGCGGAAAATATAAAATAAAAGAGGCCTTCTACAGAGCAACAATTTCTCCTGCTTACTCCTACTTTATTTCTAATGTGATCGGGCTGAAAGCCAGCATAGATGCCGTTTACTACGACCAAGTTTTCAACCCTGCTGTTTATGATGATTCTGTTCCGTACTGGGGAAAATCGTACGACCATTGGCGAATTGGTGCTTCACTGGGAACCGAAATCAAAATGAACAAGGTTTCCTTTAATGCTAGTTTTGGAAGCTACCTTTATTTTAAAAGTCCGTACAATCAAAAAACCTACTGGAAAGCAGGTCTACGTTATTACATCACTCCAAAAATTGGTGTGGACGGAACTATGTTTGCGCACCAATTTCAAGCTGATATCATCAGTTTTGGGGCATTTTTAAGACTATAAAAAAAAGGGCATATCCTTTTCAATATGCCCTTTTCTATATCAACTAAAAAATTAGTTTTAATCAATTATTGATAGCTGCTACACCAGGAAGTTCTTTTCCTTCTAAGCTTTCCAGCATTGCTCCACCACCCGTAGAAACATAACTTACTTGATCCGCATAGCCAAACTGTTTCACAAATGCAACAGAATCACCACCGCCTACTAATGAGAATGCACCCTGTTTTGTGGCTTCAGCAATACTATCTCCTAAAGCAATTGTTCCTGCAGCAAAATTCGGCATTTCAAAAACGCCAATTGGTCCGTTCCATAAAATCGTTCTTGAGTTCATAATCACATCATTGAACAATACACGGGTTTTTGTACCAGCGTCCATACCCATCCAACCTTCAGGGATTTCATAAATATCAACTTCTTTTCTTTCTGCATCATTACTAAATTCATTAGCAACCACAGTATCTACAGGCAAATAAACCTTTACATTCTGCGCTTTCGCCTTTTCCAAAATCTCCAAAGCCAAAGGAAGTTTATCATCTTCCAAGAGTGAAGTTCCTATCTGGCCACCTAACGCCTTAATAAAAGTAAATGACATTCCACCTCCAATAATTAGGTTATCAATTGCCGGTAAAATATTTTCAATAATGGTAATTTTCGTCGATACTTTGGATCCTCCAAGAATGGCAGTAACTGGTTTCTCTCCGCTCTTCAATACTTTGTCGATCGCTTCAAGTTCTTTTGCCATCAGTAAACCGAAAAACTTAGTAGAAGGAAAAAACTGTGCAATCACGGCAGTGGAAGCATGGGCTCTGTGCGCCGTTCCGAATGCATCATTTACATAAGCATCACCCAACTTTGCAAGTTTCTCTGCAAAATCTTTATCTCCTGCTTCTTCTTCGTTATAAAATCTAAGGTTTTCTAAAAGCAGAATTTCACCGGGTTTAAGTTCAGAAGCCATCTCTTCAGCTTCGGCTCCAATACAATCCGGACAAAATTTCACCTCATGACCCAGTACCTTTTCAATTTCAGGAACGATACTCTTCAAAGAAAATTCAGGATTAACTTTTCCTTTCGGCCTTCCTAAATGCGTCATCAATATCACCGAACCGCCATCATTTAGTATCTTCTCAACAGTAGGTTTTACCGCCTGTATTCTCGTGTTATCGGTCACTTTCAAATCAGCATCTTGTGGCACATTAAAATCTACACGTACCAGTGCTTTTTTATCTTTAAAATTGTAATCTTGGATTGTCTTCATATTGCCTTATTTTTGCTTGTACAAATTTAAACTTTATAATGACGATTCCGAATTAATATTCGATTAAAAATCCACAAACTGACAAATAACATTTACTCCACAATATTTTCTTTTTATTAAAAAAAATAAATGAGTAGTGTTGTTGTATTGCACGGTTTTGTTGAAAACTTATTCTTGATTTTTGATCACATTACGTTCATGCTCAATTCATATTCAATTCACATTTCAATGTGTTGATTTTTAATTATTTTTAACACTTATCAACAATTGTCAGTAACTGCTATGGCATGCAATTATTAAGAAACGGGTTATGGAAAACTTTGTTATTGTTTGCCAAAAATTAGAAATAAAATTTTCCTCGGCAAGTGAAGTATTTTGTTCAATATGAATTTAATTTGAATTAGAAAAGGAAATGTTTTACTCACTTATCCACAAGAATTGACTGCTGTTTTCACAAGTTATACTAAATAGGTTTTTATATTGAAACCGAGTGTAAATAATTGATTTTAAATCATTTGATTACATTAAACAAAGTATCAAAGCTTTTAGCAGTTATATTTAAGTGAATAACCCTAAATTTGTAAAACCTGTAATAAGACATTATGAAAAAAATTGCAATTGCATGTGATCATGCGGGATTTGAGTATAAAGAGTACCTTAAACAACAACTGAGTGATCAGTATGAACTGCAAGATTTCGGCACCTACTCTACCGCTTCGGTGGATTATCCGGATTTTGTGCATCCTGCTGCTCGTTCGGTAGAAAATGGAGAAAACGAATTGGGAATTCTGATCTGCGGCAGCGGGCAAGGTGTGCAATTAACGGCCAATAAGCACCAGAAAATAAGATGTGCATTATGCTGGATGCCTGAAATAGCATCGCTTTCTCGCGAACATAACAATTGCAATATGGTTGCACTTCCTGCGAGGTTTATTGCTAAAGAACTTGCACTGGAAGTTGTGAAAAAATTCTTGGAGACACCTTTTGAAGGAGGAAGACATCAGAACCGAGTGGATAAAATTGGCTGTATCTAATGACGCAGCAGTTTTTTTATATCATAGGAAGTTCATTTCGATAAAAATAGTTGGAGAAAAGCATTTTTTTTGATTTACCTTTAATGATTATTATGAAAAAAAATTGGGTTGCGGTTATCGAGTGGTTTTATACTGCAGTGAAGAGCCCTATCCAAAACCATGTAAATAAGTAAAAGAATGAAAAAAGGATCAAAATACATCAGCGCGAAGAATAACCATAAACTGCACGAAATTGGTCGGTTGATTTTACGTTTTATGAACGAGAATTCAAGTAAAATCTACAATTATAAGCAGATTGCTGATGGCATCGATTATCGTAATCCGAGGCAAAGGGAACAAGTAATACAATCGCTCCACCGGCTTATTGCAGACAATAAAATAAAAGAAGTAGAAAAAGGCAAATACATTATCAATCTGCAGATTGAAGGTACATTGACGGGTGTAATTGACTTTAACCAATCTGGAAATGCTTATGTTAAAGTGCAAGGTTTTGAAAATGATATTTTTGTACACGCCAAGAACGTAAAACACGCATTGCAGGGCGATACGGTATTGATCATCACCTATCATTTTAAAGGTAAAAAAATGGAAGGTTCTGTTCTGGAAGTTTTGGAGCGAAGCAGGGAAGAATTTGTGGGCACTTTCCAACTCATCAAACATAAAGATTTTGGATTTGTGGTAAGTGATAAGAAAGTCATTAACACTGATATTTTCATTCCAAGAGGCAAAATGCTTGATGCGCAGGATGGTGATAAAGTGTTGGTAAAAATGATAAAGTGGGATTCTGATTCCAAAAATCCGGAGGGTGAAATCATCAAGGTTTTGGGCGCACCCGGCGAACACGAAACAGAGATTCATTCCATTTTGGCAGAATATGGATTGCCTTACACTTTTCCTGAAGATGTGGAACGGGAAGCTTCCGAGATCGATCGCCAAATTGATGATGTGGAAGTGGCAAAACGTCGCGATATGCGGAATATACTTACCTTCACCATCGACCCGAAAGATGCTAATGATTTTGACGATGCGCTTTCCATTCGCCAGCTCCAAAACGGAAACTGGGAAATTGGAGTTCACATTGCCGATGTTTCTCATTATGTTATTCCGGGCACGGTACTGGATGATGAAGCTTACGAACGTGGCACTTCTGTGTACCTCGTCGATAGGGTAGTGCCAATGCTTCCGGAAGTGCTGAGCAACGATGTTTGCTCGCTTCGTCCGCATGAAGACAAGTTTACATTTTCAGCAGTTTTCGAGCTTGATGACGATTCAAACGTCATCAATGAGTGGTTTGGCAGAACGGTTATCCATTCGGATCGGAGACTGACCTATGAAGAAGCGCAGGAACGAATCGAGAGCGGAAACGGCGAGTTGGCTCCTGAAATTCTCACACTCGATCGTTTGGCAAAAAACCTTAGAAAAGACCGCATCAATAAAGGGGCAATTACTTTCGACAGAAGCGAAGTTCGCTTTAACCTGGACGAGAATAATGAACCCATTGGTGTTTATTTTAAAGTCAGTAAAGATTCAAACCATCTTATCGAAGAATTTATGTTGCTGGCCAATAGGAAAGTATCAGAATATGTTTCACTGAGCCGAAAAGGAGAACCCACCAATCTTACTTTTGTCTATCGTGTGCATGACGATCCGGATCCTACCAAGTTGGAAGCGCTGCGCGAATTTGTGGGAACATTTGGTTATAAAATGAATCTGGCCAATACCAAAAAAGTCGCCGAATCTTTGAACCGACTCCTCAAGGATGTAAAAGGAAAAGGCGAAGAAAATATGATCGAAACCTTAGCGATGCGCTCTATGAGCAAAGCAATTTATTCTACCGATCCCATTGGTCATTACGGTTTGGGATTTGAGTTTTATTCTCATTTTACGTCGCCCATCAGGAGATATCCCGACCTAATTGCGCACCGACTTCTTCAGCATTATTTGGATGGAGGTAAATCGGTAAACAAGGACGAATACGAAGAAAAATGCAGACATTGTAGCAACAGAGAACGCCTGGCTGCCGATGCAGAGAGAGATTCCATTAAGTTTATGCAGGTAAAATTCATGGAAAAACATGTGGGAGAAGAATTTACAGGTGTTATTTCCGGTGTTGCCGAATTTGGTTTTTGGGTACAGATTCCGGAGAATGGTGCGGAAGGACTTATAAAACTGCGAGATTTAATGGATGATTCTTATATGTTTGATCCTAAAAATTATCTGGTGTACGGAACCCGAACAGGAAATCAATATCAGTTGGGAGACGTCGTGAAAATAAAAGTGATGAAGGCCAATTTAATTCAGAAACAACTCGATTTTAAAATAATTAATCCGTAAAATGTATTTTTGTAATTCGTAACCGAAAACTTTTACATGGTAGAACTCATCCTTTCCTCGGTCGGTTTGGGCATAATGTTAAGTTTGGTCTTCATTGGGCCAATCTTTTTTCTCCTTATTGAAACCAGTTTTTCTCGAGGGCCAAAGCATGCACTGGTTCTTGATTTAGGCGTTGTGTTGGCCGACATATTGTGCATCGTGGTTTCTTATTTTGCCAGTGGAGATCTCGTGAAGATCATTGATAAGCACCCGGAATTTTATCGAATTACAGCTTTCATTGTTTTTATTTATGCACTCTACATGATTGTTTCTCGCACCAAAATGCATTTGCATGGTGAGGAAAAAATGATCAGCCAGAACTACCTGAAAACATTTCTTAACGGTTTTCTCTTTAATATTTTGAATATCGGCGTTGTCCTGTTTTGGCTTGTAACCGTTGTTTCAGTGCGCAATGCCTATCCGGACACCAGAGATTTTCTGCTCTACATGGTACTGGTAGTAGGCACCTATTTACTCATTGATTTTTTAAAAATTTCACTGGCCAAAGTTTTTCACGATAAGCTTAACCAGCATGTAGCCAACATGATTCGTAGAAGTGTGGGATTTATTTTGGTGCTTTTCAGTATATTTATATTTCTTCAAAGCTTTAAAAAATTCAACCAATTCGACAAGCGTTTGGAAGAAGCAGAGAAAACAGAACAACGAAAAATTCGTTAATGAAAACAGAAATCAACCTACCAAGTTCTCTAAAAAAAGGTGCAAAGATTGCCATCGTTTCTCCTGCCGGAGCAGTACGTGAGGAGCAATTGCAAAAAGGCATTGATCTGATTATCTCCAAAGGTTTTGAACCTGTTGCAGGCAAGCATCTTTATACACAGTATTCACACGGTTATAATTATGCAGGCAATGAAAAAGAACGAATTTCCGACCTAAACTGGGCGTTCAATGATGATGATATTTCTGCAGTATGGGCATCTAGAGGAGGGTATGGTTGCCAACATTTGCTGCGCCATCTGAAGCTTTCAAAATTTAGAAAAAATCCCAAATGGTTTATCGGTTATTCCGACAATACCGTAATTCAGAGTTTTTTACTTAAAAATTCATTTGCTTCCATTCATGGACAAACCCTCAAGACATCCAGTTTTGGAGTGACCGATGAAAGTTATGAACAAGTCTTCAATATTCTAAACGGAAAGTGGCCGAAGTATACAATTCCCGGGAATCATCACAACAAAAGAGGAGAAGCAGAAGGAGAACTTATCGGAGGCAATCTCGCCCTGATTTACGCCTTATTGGGTACACCGTATTCTTTTGGTTTTAAAGATAAAATACTCTTTATTGAAGATATTGGAGAAAACTTTTATGCACTGGACCGCATGTTGATGTCCCTTGAACTGGCGGGCGTTTTCCGGAAAATTAAAGGCCTCATCGTCGGTGGAATGACCAATATGGGCGACGAAAAAGAAAACAAAGATTATGAAAAAAGCCATGATGCTTTTGCGTATGATCTGATTGCTGAGCGTATTGCCAAGTATAGTTTTCCCGCTATTTTTGGTTTTCCCAACGGGCATATTTATGACAATCGCCCACTGATCATCGGTGCGACGGTGCAGATGAAAGCAGACAACAATGCAACCGTGAGGTTTGAACACTGATTGCCTTTAAAGAGAATTTTTTACATCAAATATAATGGCAGACCACAACGATTTTGGAAAACTTGCCGAAGATTTGGCAGTAGAATTTTTGCAGAAAAAAGGACACAAAATTCTTGTGCGAAATTTCCGTTTCCAGAAGACAGAAATTGACATAGTGACGGAATTGCGAGATATTATTGTGGTGACAGAAGTGAAGGCCAGAAGCTATGATACACTTATTGAACCACAAGAAGCAGTGACCAAGAAGAAGATAAAATCAATAATTTCCTGTGCCGATTTTTTTATGACTGAAAATGAAATCGAGAAAGAAGTGAGGTTCGATATTGTTACGGTTGTTCCAGATCATTCGGGGCAGCTTCAGATCACCCATATTGAGGATGCTTTTCAGATTATTGATGTTCAGTAAATTTACATTAAGCACAAAAACATAAAATCTTTCATTAACAATGAAAACAGTACTCATTACCGGAGCTACTTCCGGAATCGGAAAAGCCACCGCCAAATTGCTGGCACAGCAAGGATACAGAATGATTATCTGCGGCAGAAAACCCGACGTTTTGGAGCAGCTTAAAAAGGACCTGTCAGCATTTACCGAGGTTTTTAGTTTACAGTTTGACCAGCGTTTCTTTTCTGAGGTGGAATGCGCTCTACTCTCTCTTCCTGAGGCATGGAAGTCCATTGATATTTTGATCAACAATGCCGGAAATGCCCACGGTCTAGATTCACTTTGTGACGGAAACATTGCGGATTGGGATGCCATGATTGATGGGAATGTGAAAGGATTGCTTTATGTTTCTAAGATGATTATGCCGCAAATGCGTGAGCGTCAATCGGGTCACATTATTAATATCTCATCAGTAGCAGCACGGCAAACCTACGCAGGCGGAGTAGTGTATTGTGCTTCCAAAAGGGCCGTTGATGTTATTTCTGAAGGAATGCGGATCGAACTCACCGAATTCGGAATTAAGGTAACCAATATACAACCTGGCGCTGTGGAAACAGATTTTTCAATGGTTCGGTTTAAAGGCAACGAGCAGAAGGCAGATGCTGTTTATACCGGCTACGAACCTCTTTTGGCAGAGGATATTGCCGATGCAATTTCATATTGTGTAAATGCGCCAGACCGGGTTTCTGTGGCTGAGTTGTGCGTGTATCCAAAGGCACAGGCAGAACCCCGTACGATTTACAGAAGGTAATTGCTGTCACCATGCTTTTCAAATTCCAAAGTTAGTATTCAGTATTTTGGTACGGAAAGAATTATCTTTGCAGTGCTTTCCTGCCTAGAAATACACCATTATTTGAAGTAAATTCATGAAAATTCTCCATCTTGAAACCTCTTCCAGAAACTGTTCTGTTGCCATTTCTGATGGCGACAAACTGCTTTGTCTGTGCGAAGAAGTTTCCGAAAATTATAAACAAAGCGAATCGCTCCACACTTTTGTGGAATGGGCACTGGAAGGTGCGGAGCTATCACTTAAAGACCTTGATGCAGTTGCTTTGGGTAAAGGTCCCGGCTCCTACACCGGTTTGCGAATTGGTGCTGCCTCTGCCAAGGGATTTTGCTATGGGTTGAACCTTCCGTTAATTGCAGTAAACTCATTATCCACGATGATAGAGCCCTTTTTAGGGACAGGTTTCGATGTTATTATTCCAATGGTCGACGCCAGAAGAATGGAAGTTTATTGTGCCGTTTACGACGGAATTTCCGGTGAGATGCTTTCGGAAACCGAGGCCAAAATTTTGGAAGAAAGTTCTTTTCAGGAATGGGCAGGCAAAAAGGTTCTTTTCATTGGGGATGGTGCTCAAAAAACCCATGAAATAGTGCAGCTTCCCGCTGCTGAATTTAATGCGGCTGTTTTTCCTTCGGCAAAGTATTTAATTCGTGAAGCCACCGAGAGATTCAATAAACAAGAATTTGAAGATGTGGCTTATTTTGAACCTTTCTACCTCAAAGATTTTCACGGGACAAAGCCAAAAAAACCGGAACAGTAATTGGCCCGGTTTAATGTGATTATTTTCCTTTAATGTGTTGATCGGGTGTTGGCGCCTTTTCTCCTCCAGGAGTGGCCATAAATCCTGACTCTTTTACTCCTGATGCTTCCTCTTCCTGCATCATTTTCTTGCGGTCATCATCTGTCATAGTGGGTCTTCCCGGTCCATTATTGGGTACCGGATCGTTTTTGGGAGAAGGTTCATTTTGTGGTGGAGTAGGTTGCCCAATCTTATTTCCCTGATCGTCGGTATGTTCAATGGACAAGTCACTTTTTAGGTATTTCAGCATTTCTTTTGCTTTGATGCCTTCGGGAGTTTTACCATAATTCAGCGCAATTTGTTCAAGTTGAAGAATCATAATCTCTTTCCCTGCCGTTTTTCCTGTATTAAAGGCGTTAAGTAATGCAAATTTAGGAACCAATGCATCCTTTGGATATTTTTCCAATGCTGATTCTATGAGGGTCTTGCTTTCTCCATACTTTTCGTTGCTGTAAAGGTCGAATGCATCGGAATAAATTTTTTCAACTTCAGGATTGGAAGCTGTAAAGGCATTGTTCTTGGGGTTTTTTACAAACTCTGCATACGAGGTGTACGGATAATCGGCCAAAATTTTCTGTTTGGCTCTTTCTGCTGCCTGAGGATTTTGCTCATAATTCATCACAAAAATCTGATACAGTGCCGGTAGTTCTACTTCTTCTTCAGGTTTTGCATCAACCAGGTCGTACAGCGTTTTTGTTGCGAGTTTGGTATCTCCGAAATAGGCATCGTACATTCGCCCCAATCCTAAACTTGCAGTATCTCTTGCCTTTTTCAGGGCTAAAATATCTTCCTGCTTGGTTGGTATTTTTTCAATATAGAAAGCTGGTTCCAGACGTCTTGGGTCAGGAGCTGCTGCAAGTCCCATGGCTTCATTTTTAAGGTCTTCGATGGAATTCGTTCTTGCGGAAGTTCGCCAGTTGTCGCTCAGGGTTCTGTTGCCCCAGATTTGCTTGAAGTTGGCTTCACCTCTTGCTACCGAACTTTGGTTTGCAAAATAGAAACCTTTATTTCCACCACTGAAATCTTCGAAACCACCGGTGTTGTTGGCAAAAATAGATTTAGCATCGTAATCTCCGGTATCGAAACCTTTGTTTCTTTCTGCTTTTTGAAGTGCCAATTGCTGTTGTGCTTCCTTGGCCTTGATGCCGTCAATAAGTTTGGTGAAGTAGGCCACTCTGTCGGTTTCAGACATTTTGGTGAGCGCAAGAATACTGTCGTTTTTCTTCACCAGATAGTAATTAGTCGTCACTTGTTTAATGTTTTTCGACTGTTCCATAAGCAACTCTTTTGTTGGCTGATAAGTCATCACCACCAGCGCCGAATCATAGTAGGCGCCTGCAGAGAGGTAGTCGCTGTCATCAAAAAAAGACTTGCCGATCTCGTAATAATCTAGACCTCGGATTTGCGGATCCGATATTTTTTCCTTCAGTGATTTGGCGAAGAATTCTTTTGCTTCGTCTTTTTTGCCTGCTTTTTTTGCCATTAATCCCAAGGCGTAATAAAACTCATTTTTTCTGGAGGCGTAGGTTCCTTTTTTGCTTATTTTTTCCAGATACTGTTTGGCACCTTCATAATCATTATCTTTTCCTGAAAAAGTTTTGGCAATTTCGATCTGCGATTTTACTTCAAACTCAAAATCATTGGAAAATTTGTAGGCGGACGCAAAGCTTTCACGGGCGTCCTCATTCCTTCCCAAGTTGGCAAGAACCTGCCCGCGCAAATAGGCAATTCTACTTCTTAATTTTCTGTTTTTGTTCAGGGCAAATGCATTGGACAACTCATCAACAGCGGCATCTTTTTTTCCCGATTTCAGCAGCATTTCAGAATAATAAATACTCAGCAGTTTCTGGTAATTCTTCTTGATTTTCGCATTTTTAAGTTCGCTAAAAACTTCACCCGCCCGGTGGTAATCCTGCATTTTGCTGTAGGCCAAACCTTGGTAAATTCTTGCCAATGGAATTCTTTTATCCTTCGGCATATTGTTGAAAATATTGTTCAGTGCATCTAATGCTTCAAAGGGTTTGTTCTGGTAAATTCGAGATTGTGCAAGCAAAATATAGGCGTCGAAAATGGTTTTGTTCTTTTCTACACCACTTTTCATAACAGAGTACTGATCGATGGTTTTCAATGCTTTTGCTTCGGCAATTTGAAGGATGGTGGCGCCTTTTTGTCCGGCAGCCCCCACTGTATTTCTTCCAGGAACACCGGGTACTCCTGGCGCCTCGTTTCCAAACATCGTATTTTGCTGAATGTCGGTGCCCAGTGGCTGCTCATCGTAGGTAAGCAAAGAAATATACGGATCGTAGAAGTTGTCTTTGTGTGCTTTGTCTCGGGTTTTAAGCTCGGTATCCAAAGCATCTTTACTATTGAACAGCGTGTTATAATAAGAGAAAAATCCTTTCAGAAATGTGGAGTTATTTGTTTTCTTTCGCGAGTTGCACGAAACGACAAAGGTAAGGGCCAAAAGGAAAAATATAGTTTTTTTCATTATTCATCAATAACTTACAAAATAGGGATTTTATTGTAAAAAACCTTATTTAATTTTGGTAAAAATAATGAAATTTTAAATCTTATGAAGATTATTCCAAATCTTTTATCAGCGAATACACCAGATGTGTTGGCAATCCCATGATGGTATAAAAACTTCCTTCTATTTTTTTAATTTTTGCCATGCCCAGCCATTCCTGAATTCCGTAGCTTCCTGCTTTATCAAATGGGCGATAATTTTCGATATAGTAATCAGATTCTGAATCAGTTATTACATCAAATTCTACGTTGGCAACATCGGTTGCAGTGATGGTTTTATCCATTGTTTTCAGGGTAATGCCAGTGTACACCTGATGTGTTTTGCCGGAAAGGCAAGCCAGCATTTTTTTTGCATCGGCGAGGTCTTTTGGTTTACCCAGCACCTCATTGTTCAGCACCACAATGGTATCGGCGGTCAGCAACACTTCACCTTTTTGAAGGGGTCGAAAGGCATCGGCTTTTAGTTGGGAAAGGTATCCTGCGATTTCCACGGTTGGCAACTGTTCAGGATAAGATTCATCACAATTTACTGCAACGATTTCAAAATCGATACCTAAATTTTTCAGCAGTTCTTTTCGGCGTGGAGAATTGGAGGCCAGTAATAGTTTCATACAATAGTGACGAACAGTTAAGTAACAGTTTAAATATTTATAGCAAAGAATTCAAATTTTTAAAACAATGGTCTTTTCTATGCTTTTGGATTCTTTTAAGCTTATTTTTTACTTTTCATTCTTGATTGAGCCCGATAAATGTTCAATTAAAAATAAAAAAATCAATCTCAAAGTCCCTCCAAAATCAAAGGAAACAAAATTTTAGACGGGTACTATGAATTATAGAAAGCTAAGCACTTTTGGTATCGTCAATCATCCATTTTCCCTGCGCCTTCATCACCTGTTCTATTACATCACGCACGGCGCCTTTACCTCCATGGACGGGCGAAATATAATCCGCAACCTGTTTTACTTCGGGCACTGCATTTTCCGGGCAACAAGCAATGCCGGAAGTGCGCATCATCTCGATATCCGGAAGGTCATCGCCCATGCTTAGGATCTCTTCATTTTGAAGCCCATATTTTTGTCTGAATTCTTCAAATTTTTCTATTTTCTTTGAGATTTTGGAGTGGTAATCTGTAATACCGAGATAATGGATGCGATTGCGAACACCGGGATCATCTCCACCCGTGATGATCCCAATTTTGTAGTGGTGTTTCAGGGCCTTTACCACAGCGTAACCATCAAGAACATTCATCGCCCGGCTCATACTTTTGTCTGGCATTAAATAAACAGTTCCGTCGGTAAAAACGCCGTCCACATCAAAAACGAACGCTTTGATATTTTTTAAATTGGATTTATAACTCATACATTTTCTTTATCGATTCATTAATTGTTTTATAGATTTTCAGCTGCTCTTCGTCGTGGATGAGCTCCTCATGCCGTTGAAGAATGCTTTGATCATTTCTTACTGCAGGTCCAGTTTGTGCATTTTTCGGTTCCATTGTATGAATTTTTTTCACGGTTTCATCAATCAAAGGAAGAAAATAATGGAAGGGGATGTCCTGCGAATCCGAAATTTCTTTCGCCCTCGCAAAAAGATGATTTACAAAATTACAGGAAAACACAGCGGTAAGGTGAATGTATTTTCTTTTTTCATAATTGGAAACCATAACGTTATGAGAAATTTTCTCTGCCAGTAATTGCAGGAGATTTTCGTCCGCAAGGTTCTCGGCTTCTATAAAGAAAGGGATTTCATCATAGTTCAGACTTTTGGTTTTAGAGAAAGTCTGCAACGGATAAAAGCTCGCTTTCCTAAAGCTCCCGGAGAGTATTTCTTTGGGCAATGAGCCGGAAGTGTGGGCCACCAAAGCATTTTCGTTGGTGATGAGTTTTGAAACTTTGTGCACTGCATCGTCGCTCACCGCAATAATGTATAAATCGGCCTCTGCCAAATCTGTGGAAGACGAAGGGATGTTCAGTTCTTCAGCAATAGCTTGGAGCGAAGTTGGGTTTCTGGCGAAGATTTGGGAAATTTCAATACCCTTTTCACAAAATGCCTTCGAAAGGTGATACGCAACGTTTCCGGAACCAATAATGACGATTTTCATTGAACAAAGATAAAAAGCATTCCCACAAATTGGGTTGCAAAAGCAATTGTTTTTCTTTCGTGCAAAAATACTAAGTAACTGCCTAAATTTTTACCGACAAGAGTTAAATGTTTTTAAAACAATAGTCTTTTCTATGCTTTTGGTTTTTTTTGAGCGTATTTTTCACTTTTCATTCTTGATTGAGGCCGACAAATCTGCAAATAAAAAGCAAAAAATCCATCTCAAAATTCCTGCAAAAATCAGGAGAAAATTTTTTTAGACAGTTACTAAGATTATTGCACGAGGTTTTCATCCCCACCAAAGGTTTGGACTGATAATTGACTGAATGTTTACCATGCAAAGAGGTTTCCTGAGCGATCAGTAAATATTTGTTTTAAAATGGTTCATCACAATCATTTTAGCATTGGGTTCTATAAAATTGAACCCCGTTCTTAACTTTTATTTAAATTTACCATCCAAACAACAGTTTGCGCAATGAAGCTTAAGGAAGCAGAAATTATCGGGTTAATGTCGGGTGAAAAAACCCGTGACAGGGGTGTGCGTGAGATGATGGATGCTTACCAAAGTCGTTTGTATTGGCATATCCGGCGTCTCATTGTAGATCATGATTTGGCGCAGGATGTGTTGCAGGATACTTTTATTAAAGCGTATCAGAACTTTCATCAGTTTAAGCAGGACAGCCAGTTGTACACATGGCTTTACCGCATTGCCACCAACGAGGCACTGCAACAGCTCAACAAGATGAAACGAATGCAGAAGAGCGATGATGATGCTGAATATCAGCTGCAGAATCTGGTTGCTGAGAATGCAGAATCTGATGCTGAAGAAATTCAACTGCTTTTGCAAAATGCGATACAAACACTTCCCGAAAAGCAAAAACTGGTTTTCACCATGCGGTATTATGATGATTTGCCCTACGATGAAATTTCGAAAATTCTCGATATGTCTGTGGGCACGCTGAAGACCAATTATCATTATGCCAAACAAAAAGTGGAAGATTATGTTAAAAACAATTACGAATCATAAGTTTTTACCAAAGAATTACTCATGAAAGAATTTGATGTAGAAAAATTAGAACGCAAAAACATCTACAAAACACCGGATGGTTTTTTTGAGCGAATGCAGGAAAAAGTAGTTGCGGAAACGCAGCAAAAATCCCTAAAGGAGCGTGAAAGAATAGTGAAGATGAATTGGGTCTATGCCGCAGCGGCGGCTGTTACCTTGTTTTTTGGGATTACCTTTTTGGTGAACCAAAACAACACTGCTATTACTGATTTTAGTTCCGATGCTGCCATTGCTAACTCTTCTATTGGCGCTTTAAACCAATCACAATCAGTGAGTAAGCTACAGAATGAGTCTGTCATTTCTGCACCTGATGAACAGCTGCTATCAACGCCGTCAATCCCTCAAAACAAAGAGAATGAAAAGCCCGCCACGCTTGCTGCTTCTTCAGAAAACTCGATGGTATCTCAAAAAACAATCGCTGCAAAAGTAAACCCTGAAGGTCAGGTCGATCAGGTTTTGGCTAATTTTAGCAACACGGAACTGGCAGACTTGAGCCGCACCGCAGAACAGGACATTTACTTGGATTTGTATAATTAAGAACACCCTATGAAAAATATCGCACTTATCATCATCATGATGTTCGCAGGGCAAACCACCTTTGCTCAAGAGCAGAAGTTCGACTGGAAAAGCATGAAGCCCGATCAGCGAAAAGACATCATTCAGCGCATGAGTCCGCAGGAGAGGCAGTCTCTCCTGAGACAGTTTCGACAAAATTTGGTTGTGTCCGAAATCGATGTTCCCGAAAGTAAAGAGGAAGAATTCAAATCACTGTACAACGAGTACCAGGACAAGCAAAACGAGATTAAAAGTAGATTTAAACCGAGCAACAACTATGATAGTATGACGGATGATGAGGCCAAACAACACCTCAGTCAGAGTTTTGAAGTCGGCCAGCAACTGCTCGATAACAGAAAAGCATACGCGCAAAAATTCCTGAAAGTCATCAAACCTCAGCAGGTATTGCAAATGTACCAAACAGAAGGAAAAGTACGCAACAAAATACTCAACGGAAAACCTGACGGGTTCAATCGTCCGCAGAACAACCGACCATAGTTTGTTTTTTTAATGTTTGAGCAACCTCTGCAATTTATTGTAGAGGTTGTTCTTTTTTTTGGCGACCCCTTTTCCCATCCTATCCCAACGCGCGGGCCGGGCTTTACGCTACAATCTTTTTTAGGCGGCGGCGAAGCCGCCGCCTAAAAAAGGATTTCCGCTGCAATCCCTGTCGCGCAGCGCACTAAAAAACACCAATTCCCGCAAAAAAGACTAAATTTGCAAACTATCAAAATCACTAATGAAAAATATTAGAAATTTCTGCATAATTGCCCATATCGACCACGGTAAATCTACATTGGCAGACCGCCTTTTGGAATATACCAATACCGTGACCCAAAGAGAATTGCAGTCGCAAACCTTGGACGATATGGATCTGGAAAAAGAACGCGGAATTACCATAAAATCTCACGCCATTCAGATGGATTACGAACTGAATGGTGAAAAGTACATCCTTAACCTTATCGATACACCGGGACACGTCGATTTCTCTTACGAAGTTTCCCGTTCCATCGCGGCCTGCGAAGGAGCTTTACTGATTGTGGATGCTGCTCAAAGTGTTCAGGCACAAACGATAAGCAATCTTTATTTAGCGCTTGAAAACGATTTGGAGATTATTCCTGTTCTCAACAAAATAGACCTTCCATCCGCCAACCCGGAAGAAGTAACCGATGAGATCATGAACCTGATTGGTTGTGATTACGAAGATGTTCTTAGAGTTTCCGGTAAAACAGGAGAAGGCGTTCATCATTTGCTCGAGGAGATTGTCAGAAGAATACCTGCGCCGGTTGGCGATCCCGATGCACCGCTTCAGGCGCTGATTTTCGACTCGGTTTATAATCCGTTTAGAGGAATTGAAGCTTATTTCAAAGTAGTAAATGGCAGAATTTCGAAGAACGAAAAAATCAAATTCTTTGCAACAGGAAAAGAGTATGGCGCTGATGAAGTGGGGACCCTGAAGCTGAAACAAGTGCCAAAAAAAACGATTGAGTGTGGTGATGTGGGTTATTTGGTTTCCGGGATTAAAGATGCAAGGGAAGTGAAAGTGGGTGATACCATTACTTCCTTTGAGAATCCTGCGGCGGCAGCCATCGAAGGTTTTGAGGAAGTAAAACCAATGGTTTTTGCAGGCATTTATCCCATCGAATCGGAAGACTTTGAGGAGCTGAGAGTATCACTCGAAAAATTGAGGTTAAATGATGCTTCGCTGGTTTTCGAACCGGAAAGTTCTGCCGCATTGGGTTTCGGATTCCGCTGCGGATTCTTGGGCATGCTTCACATGGAGATTGTTCAGGAACGTCTCGACAGGGAGTTCGATATGAACGTGATTACAACAGTTCCCAACGTTTCGTATCACGGCTATTCCAAGAAAGATCCCGAAACACCGATCCTGATCAACAATCCTTCAGAGATGATGGATCCCACGACGATGGATCGGGTAGAGGAGCCCTACATCAAAGCATCCATCATTACAAAGTCTGATTTCGTGGGACCTGTTATGACTTTATGTATTGAGAAACGCGGGGAAATCGTGAATCAAAGTTATCTTACCGCAGAACGCGTAGAACTCATTTTTAACATGCCATTATCTGAGGTTGTTTTTGATTTCTACGATCGCCTAAAATCCATCTCAAAAGGGTATGCCTCTTTCGATTATCATCCGGTGGGTTTCCGTGCCTCCAAATTGGTTAAGATGGATATTTTGATCAATGGAGACATGGTAGATGCACTCTCTTCTCTTATCCACGATAGTAATGCTTACTATATCGGTAAACGAATGTGTGAGAAGTTACGGGAACTCATCCCAAGACAGCAGTTCGATATTGCCGTTCAGGCGGCTTTGGGTACTAAGGTTATTGCCAGAGAAACCATTAAAGCGTTAAGGAAAGATGTTACTGCCAAATGTTATGGGGGTGATATTTCCAGAAAGCGTAAACTACTGGAGAAACAAAAAGAAGGAAAGAAAAAGATGAAACAAATCGGTCGGGTAGAGGTGCCGCAGTCGGCCTTTATGGCGGTTCTTAAACTCAACGATTAAGGAGGTCTTTTTAAAATTCCATCATATAATTCCTGCATCTGTCGGGAATTTTTTATTTAACTTCAATAAAACCATCACTGATGAAAAGCACGGTTCTCATTGCAATTTTTAGTTCTGTTTTAATGACTGCACAATGGACAACGCCATTTGAAAAAGGAAACGGAAACCAGTCACCAAACTACGAGCAGATGGTGAAGTACTACGACGAACTGGATCGAAACTTTGAAAACATCTCCATTGAGAATTTTGGAAATGATGATAATGGTGAACCCATCAAAGTCGTCGTGTACAGCAATACCAAAGATAAGAAAGCGCCTGTAGTGCTCATCAACAATGGTATTCATCCTGGTGAACCCGACGGTATTGATGCCACCATGATGCTGATGCGCGATTTAGCAACTGGGAAAATTAAGTTTAATCATTTGCGAATTGCGGCGATTGAATGTTATAATATTTCAGGAATGATGAGACGAGGTCAATTTTCGAGGGCTAATCAAAACGGACCGGAAGAATACGGGTTCAGAGGCAATGCACGAAACTACGATCTGAATCGCGACTTCATTAAAAATGATACCGAAAATGCAAAGGCCTTTCAGGAAATATTTCATGCATTCAGGCCTATTTACTTTATTGATAATCACGTGAGCAATGGTGCTGATTATCAGTATCTATTCAGCTATATTTCTACCAATAAAGAGCGGCTCGGTAAAAAGTTGGGCAGTTATTTCAGCCAGAAGATGCAACCCGAAATTCTGAAGAATTTGGAAGCAAAAGGAATCATGACCACACCTTATGTCAACATCCACGAAGATACACCAGATCGGGGTTTTGCTGCATTTATGGATTCACCGAGGTATGCAACGGGCTACACTACGCTTTTTAATACCTTGGGAACGGTAGTGGAAACCCACATGCTCAAACCCTACAAAGATCGTGTTCGTGCTACTTACGAGTATATGGTAAACGCTTTGCAATACGTGGAGAATCATACCAATGAAGTAAAACAATTGATGGAAGAGTCCCTCGAAGATTTACAACCTAGCAGACAATATGCAATTCAGTGGATAATTGATAGCACTCAATTCCGAAATATTGATTTTAAAGGTTTTGAAGCCGGAAGAAAACCCAGTGAAGTTTCCGGTAAACCACGATTATTCTACGATCGGCAAAAACCATTCACACGAAAAGTCAAGTTTTATGTCGATTATGAGCCCACCAAAATGGTGACTATTCCTCGGTTTTATGTTGTTCCAAAATCCGAAAACCGGGTGATTTCTGATCTTAGAAGAAACAAAATCAATATGACTTCGCTACCCAAAGATTCAGTTGTCACCGTTGAGGTTTATAGAATAACTGATTTTAAAACAGTGAAAAATCCTTATGAGGGGCACTATCTTCATTACGATACGTTCGCCAAAAAGGAAACAAAGCAGATGCTGTTGAGAAAAGGCGATTGGCTTGTTTCTACCCAACAAAACGGCGTAAAATATCTTTTGGAAACCTTGGAGCCGGAAGCGGTAGATTCGTTCTTTAACTGGAATTTTTTTGATGCCATTTTAAGTCAGAAAGAGTACTTTTCGGATTACGTTTTCGAAGATACTGCAGCCGATTTATTAAAGAAAAACGCTGCCTTACGAACCGCATTTGAAATGGAAAAAATTGTAAATCAAGACCTCGCCAATAATCCCAATGCACAGCTGGACTGGGTTTACAAGCATTCTCCGTATTATGAAGCAACGGTTGGGCTTTATCCTGTCGTTAGAATCCCTTAGTTGTCGTTCCCCTATTTCGGTCAAAAACTGAACTTGTTTATAGCCGCTAAGGATAAAATTTTTTCAATTCTTGATAGGCAAGTAGTCGAAAGTTGAAGCTTATAACCGTTTGATTTTCAGTGCGGTAAATTAACATTACTCAGCGTTTTTATTTGGGCAACCCTTTCCTTAATGCTTCGTTGGCATATTGCACCGCTTTTTTCTCCTTCCAGTCCATGTATCTTTTCTTGAATCTTTTCTTCATGAAACTATCAAAGTTACGTTGCACAGCCAAGTTGTAAAGGGAGTGGGCTTTTACTGCCCAGGATTTATCCCAAGCTCGGAGTGAGATCGAGAAGCTGCCATCCAAATACTTCATCCAATGCCACCAACCGGTCGGCATAAATAAAGTATCTCCATGCTCCAAGAAACATTCAATGCCCTCGATGCCGTCCAGCGCCGGAAATTTCTCGAAATCCGGGTTGGCAATATTATAATCTTCCAGCGAATAAGTGGCGTAAGGAATCTGGTACAAACGTCTTTTCCATTTATAGTCGAAAAGTAAAATGTGTTTTCTGCCATTAAAATGGGTGTGGAAAATATGCGCCATATCGATATCGAAATGCAAAAAAGTCTCCGACCCTTTTCCACCGAAAAACATGTTGGGATATTGATCAAGAAAGCCGCCCATTAAATCTTTGGGAGCAATATAATCTTTAAGCAGATCGGGAGCGAATTTTATGGGATCAAACAAAAAAATACGGAGATCCGTTGGGGTTTCCCTAATAAGATCGATATAATCCCCGAATTTCATTTTTGCTGCCGAAGCATTGATGGGAGCTGAAGGATCGGCTTTAGAAGAATCGTACAAGGGCACTTCGACGTCACCCACCACCTCTTTCATATAATCGAGGGTCCATTTTTGATATGCAGGCCATTTGCGCGCCATATTTTTAATGACGACGGGTTTTCTGGGTTTAAGGTATTTCTCCCGGAAATCGTGCGCTGAGATATCGTCTACAACATCGATGGGTTTTAAATGAAGTGCCATGTTAACGGAATATTAAGATGCAAAATTAGTAAAAATAGAAGCAAACTGCGATGATTTTTACTGCAGTTTTATGTAACAATTTGCTTTTGCACTGTACTAATTTCCAAAACCTATCTATGAAACGATTTTCCGTATTCTTTACTTTTTTAATTACCATTTTCACTTTTGCTCAAAATTCCATTACCGGAAAGATCTCAGACGAAGACGGAAAAGCGGTTGCAAGTGCAAGTGTTACGGTGGAAGAAGTAGGCAAAGATGCCATTATTGCCTATTCCATCACCAATGCGAAAGGCGAGTATAAAGTAACTTTCACCAGTTCTGCCCAGCATGTAGATCTTAAAGTAAAGGCCTTTAACCAGAAGCCGCAGGTGAGAACGGTACCCAACCAGAATCAGCATATTGATTTTAAATTGGAGGGCGATGCTACCGTTATTAAAGAGGTGAAGCTTAAATCAAAAATGATCACCAAGAAGGGGGATACCATTTCTTATGATTTGAAGGCATTTGAAAGCAAGTCGGATCGTACGCTTGCCGATGTTTTAAAGAAAGTTCCCGGCATTCAGGTCAACAAAGACGGCTCCATCCTTTATCAGGGAGAGCCCATCAATAAATTTTATGTCAACGGAAAGGATCTGATGGAAGGCGGCTACGGCACCATTAATAATTCGTTGCCGAAAGATGCCGTGCAAAAAATTGAAGTGATGGAAAATCACCAACCGGTGAAAATCCTTCAGGATAAAGTGCCTTCCGAAAATGCTGCCCTTAACGTTAAACTGAAAAACACCGTGACCATGACGGGGCGCGGCGAAGTAGGTGCAGGTTTCAATCCGTTGTTGTGGAACGTGAAGCTTACGCCGATGTTTTTCGGGCAGAAGAATCAGTGGGTGGTCAACTATAAAGCGAACAATACCGGCGAAACGGTAGAGAAAGAAGGTAATCTGCTTGCGTTCGGGAATCGTTTTGAGGGCAGAAGAGCGCAGGCGGCACAGAGAAACTGGATCAATGTTGAAGGCGCATCTACACCATCACTTCCCGAGAAAAGATACCTGATGAACAACGTCCATTTTTTCTCGGCCAATGTGTTGACCAATCCTTTCAAAAACAAAGAATGGGAATTTAAAGCCAGTGCTAATTACTCTAACAATGGTATTTCGCGGGATTCTTATTTGGAAACGGTATATGCGCCATCACAATCCATCCCAGGTGGACTGACCGTTTCGCAGCAAATCAGTAATAAATATTACAGCAATAGCTCCAAAGCAGAAATGATCTTTACCAAGAATGCCAAAAAAGGATTTTTTAAAAACACGACAACATGGAATGGTTTCTGGGGCGCCGACCGTGCAGATGCTACCAATGCTACCGCTTCGGGCGTAAGGAATGCGGGTGAAAGTCTAGAGTCGCCTACGGGTAGTTTTCAGAACTCCCTGAGCACAATTATTCCGTGGAAAGATAAATTGGTGAATGTGATGAGTTATTTCAATTATCAGAACGACAGACAGACATTAAACATCAATCCGGCGAATTATTCTGCTTCCAACATTTTTCCCGAGGCCAATCTTTACGATCAGCTGAAGCAGGAATTAGCACTTAAAACATTGGAAATCAATCATTCTGCATCAGTTGGGTTTAGCTATAAAAAATTCACTTTCACCCCGGAAGTTGGTTTGAATATGCGTTTTAACGGAATGAACTCATTGCTTTCAGGAACGAATAACCATACATTCAGCTCGTTGGGCGAACGGTTTCGCAATGATATGAACTGGAATGAAATGCAACCGTATACCCAAGTGATGGTTAACTACAAAACAAACACGCTTAATTTTAATGTAACTTTGCCGATGAACTTCTATGGTGTTGATTACAAGGATCATGTAAGAAATGTTTCACGTGAAATATCGAAAACCGTCTTTGAACCGAGTATGTTTGTGAGTTGGGATTTTGCCTCTTTCTTTAAGCTATGGGCATTTGGAAATATTAACTATAATTTCGGAAGTTTTGGTTCTCAATATGGAGGTTTTCTCCTGAGCAACCCTTTAAGTATCGGTCTTAAGGACAGTCCGCTTCCGGAAAACATCAGCAGAAGCATTGGCTCGAGGTTAGAATATCGTAACCCGCTCAACAATTTATTCTTTAATGTGGGCTACAACTTCAGCAACACCACCAATAATTTGATTACAAGCAGGACGATTACGCCCACCACGAACCTTATTGAGACTATAGCGTACAAAAACACACCGGTGACGCAAAGGGAAAGAGTGGAAGTGGGCAAGTATATGCCCAACTTTAAATCGAATGTATCGCTCAGTTTTGCCAATCAGGACTCAAACAGTTTTACACTTTTTAATGGCAATATTATAGAATCTAAAAACAATGGACAAACTGCGGGCTTCAAGTTCAACAACACTTATTTTTCTTGGATGAGTGTGGATTATAACCTTTCCATGAACTGGAACCAGAACAAAAACCTCACGGATGATTTCCAGGTAAAAACCAGTGGATGGAATCATAATCTGGCTCTGTTTGTATATCCGATGACTAACCATACCATTGGTTTTAACTGGGACGATGTATCGAGTAAAACCAAGAATGAGAGCTATCGAAATGCATTTTACGATCTTTCTTACCAATATACGTGGGCAAAGAAAAAAATCGATTTTGAAGTAAAGTGGCTCAATATTGCCAACAAGAAACTGTACGAAGTGGTGTCTGTAGATTCTGGTACCAATGCTATTTCCCGCAGCACGATCAATATTCGGCCAAGCCAAGTAATGTTTACCGTAAAGTTTAACTTTAAATAAAAGTACACATACCCCGTTTATCCCTTTTACTTTGAAGATGTACACTAAAAATTGACCAGTAGCTGCCGTTGTAGGAGCACAGTTGATAGATAGCAACTTTTGGCATGGAGCGTTATTGTTGCAGGATTTAATCATACAAACATAAATTCAATCCAAATGTCTCATCAAAAAATCATCCACCAGGAAGGATTCTTGGAATAGAATCTAATGATAAAGGAAGACCAATGATAACCTTATTATCAGTTGCATAAAATAATCCGCTTTAAGAGGAGTTAAATTAAATTTGTAATTTAGTGATCTTATGAAAAAATCGGAAGCAACACGGCTGACCATCTTACAAAAGGCATTCGAGCTGATTTATGTTAAAGGTTATCAGGCAACAAGTATAGACGACATTATTGCCAAGACGCAAGTCACAAAAGGGGCGTTTTATTACCATTTCAAAACCAAAGATGAAATGGGCATTGCAATTATCAACGAGATCCTGAAACCTACCCTTACAAAGAGTTTTATTGAACCCTTACAAATGGAACAAAATCCACTGGAAGCCATTTACAACTTAATGGATATGCTTTTGATGAAAAACGAGTTTTTAAAGGTGGAATACGGTTGTCCTGCCTCTAACTTCACTCAGGAAATGACGCCGTGGCATGCAGATTTTAATAAAGCATTATACCAATTGACCAAACAATGGACAAATGTAATGGCAGCGGCCATTGAGAAAGGAAAGGAAAATGCATTTGTGCGTGAGGATGTAGATGCAGAACGGGTAACCCTATTTGTAATGTCGGGCTACTGGGGCATCCGGAATTTCGGAAAGTTAGAGAACAGCAAAAAGGTATATATACCCTATCTTAAAGAACTTAAAAACTACCTGGAGACGCTGAAATAATTTTTTCATCAAAAACATACTAATTGGTATGTTTTTAATTATCTTTGTTCCAGAAATTCAAAGTATGGAGGCCTCTGCTCATGTTGTTCCTGACTTTACGCTGTTATCGTCGATTGTTGCCGTGCTGATTGCAATTGCTTTCATCGTCGTCATGTCGTTTGTAAGAGAGCCAGCCCGACAAAAGATAAACGCCATCATCATTGCAGGTGCAGGATCGGTCTATTGGAATAGTGGTTTAGGAGTTTGGGAATTTTTATTCGGCTCAATTATGTTATTTGTGGCTTTTAAAGGATTGAAACATTACTATTTCATTGGTATTGGCTGGTTGCTCCACACAGGATGGGACATTATGCATCATCTCTTTGCCACCCCCATTGTCTATCTTGAACCTTCATCTTCGGCAGGTTGCGCCGTGTGTGATCCCATTCTTGCCCTCTGGTTTTTCCTCGGTGCACCCACCATTTGGAACTTACATAAAAAACAAACCTCAATTACTTTATAAAATGTATTCTACCCTTTTATTTCTTCACTCCATAGTTCGTTGGCTGGTATTGGCCTCTTTGCTCCTTGCTATTTTTCGTGCTTACAAAGGATGGTTCTTAAAGAAAAGGTTTTCCAAATTTGACAATGCTGCAAGGCACTGGGCTGCAACCATCGCTCATACGCAGCTTGTTATAGGGCTTCTACTTTATTTTGTAAGTCCTATTATTGAATATTTTCGGCATTCCTATAAAGAAGCAGTTCATCTGCGGGAAATTCGTTTTTTCGGTATGGAACACAGCTTAATGATGCTGACGGCCATCATTATCATAACAATAGGTTCAGCAAAAGCAAAACGCAGACAAACCGATACCCAAAAATTTAAGACGATGGCGATCTGGTTTTCGGTTGCCCTTTTAATTATTCTGATAATGATACCTTGGTGTTTTTCGCCCTTTGTAAGCCGCCCTTATTACAGGTCATTTTAGACCTCGGCTGCGCAAAGTCTCCCGACTTTGAGCCATCAAAAAAATAACTATCTTTGAAAAAACGCTGCCGATGAAAGACGGTTAGTTCAAAAGGAAATAGACGCTCCTGGAGACATTGGAATAGTGGAAGCTTTTGAGTTACTTTTCTATTTAATAGCTTATTTAGCAATTCCTATTACAATAGGAATTGTAATTATTTTTCTTTTATATCGACTGCTTCGCTATTTAAAGAGTCGGTGGTAGTATGCAAAATTCTGATCTATGATTATAAGAAATGGAGCAGGAAAAACTTTAATCCACATTGACAATGCATGCCATACAAGTAGTTTTTTTTGATTATTTGTTAGTGTCATTTTGTGTTGTTATGCAAAGAGCAATACACAGCAACCTGCAACAGATCGTTTGCCGGTTTTTTCTTATCTTTACTCCCCTGCAGTTGCAGGAAAACACCCATGTATGCCAAGAAAGATTAAAAACCAGGAACCGACAAGTTTCAGGATCAGAAAATTCATCCATTACTCGCTTTTGTTATGTATATTGCTTATTCAGCTGCTGATTGCGGGTTTTTTCTATAACGAGTTTGTAAGCCGTAAAAATTCAAAATTTATACATCAACAGCTCGAACAGATTGACGCCCTCGAAAAAATAACAGACAACTCCAGAACCCAGCTTTTACAATCTCAAGATTTTTTTCAGAAATACCTCATTACTAATGATAAAAAGTTCCTGGAATCTTATTTTGAATCGGTTAACCGGCTGACTAAAAATTTTGACAGCATCAACCGATTCAGGAACCCCAATTTATCCAAAATACTTTTGCGTAGAAGCGGCGACATCACCGAGTTCAAGAAACTAAAAATCCTGGCCGACTCTACCTATAAGTTTTCTACCCGGTCCAACTTTAAGATTCGGGAAGATTTTCCTCGGCTAAAAAAACCAGATTTTTACTACAACTTCGATAAGTTTGATATCCAGACCCAAACCTTTTCGGATACCATTAAGAAGAAAGGCCTTTTCGGAAGGTTGGGGGATGCCATAGCCGGAAAAGAAAATGTGCGAAAAGAGAGCACCATTATTACCATGAAAAACGGCGGCCCTAAAAATGATATTTCCAAACTAAAAAAGGACATGGACAGCATCATGCAATCGGTGAACAATCATTACACCAAGGAAGTGCAAAAAATGCAGCTGACCATCACCAAAAACAGAGACGTAAGCGGCAAGTTTTATAAGATATTCAATAATCTTTTGATGTACAGCAACGACCTGATGAACATCTATGAGCACGCCGTGAAAGAGGCCAAAGTACAGTTGCAGAAAGAGCTTGACCAACAAAATTCCGAAGCGAGCGCGATTCGCCAAAACCTCATCCTGGGTGCTATGGTACTGATGTTTATCGTATCTATCTTAATCATGTATCTCACCAGGATCGCTTTTGTGTACGAGAAAAAACTGAGTGCCGCCAACCTGCAAATCCGTGAGAACCTTAATTTTAAAAACCGACTACTGGGCATGCTGAGCCATGAACTGCGCTCACCGCTTAAGATTATCGGGATTTTCATCAACAGGATTAATAAGAAAACAGAGGATGAGACGATAAAATCTTATCTTAAATCCATCAGTTTTACCAATGATTCGCTTCTCATTCAGGCCAATCAGATATTAGAATTCACCAAAAATCAGAACAAAGAAAACAAGATTGTACCCACCGAGTTTAACCTCAGAAATGAAATTTTATCCATCCTGACTTCCGTAAAACCTTTTATAGAAACCAGAAATAATGAGTTCAGCACACAGGTCGACATCAACCCCAAACTTCAAATTTTCTCAGACAGAACCAAGATTCACCAGCTTTTTATGAATATCTTGGGCAATGCCAATAAGTTTACGGAGCATGGAGAAATTAGTGTTAGTACAAAATCGGAAGTGCTGGATCAGCAGACTGTTGTGCTTCAGACAGCCATCCAAGATACAGGTGCAGGTATTTCATCATCGGATCTTGAAAATATCTTTGAGCCCTACTACCAAGGCGTGTTATCCGAAGATGTGGACAATTTGGGAGCTGGGTTGGGATTAAGTCTTTGCAAGGAAATTGTAGCGCTTTTTGGAGGGACAATATCCGCAGAAAGTGAGCCAGGAAAAGGCACCACAGTGAAATTCGCCATACAATTAAGCATCAACCCATGAGTATAGATATCAACACCCAGTTTCTTTTGGCAGATGACCACAGCCTGATTCGCCAAGCACTGTCTATTTTATTGGAAGATATTGGTATAGAGGGCGCTGTTTCCCAAGCGTCTAATCTATCTCAGGTGATGGATGTTGTCAAATCAGAATCTATCGATATTGCCATTATCGATGCCCATTTCCCCGATGGCAACAGCATGACGATAATCCCTGAAATCAAAAAAATCAACCCGGGAGTTAAAATCCTTGTCTATACTGGTGTGGATGAAAAAGCGCAGTCGCTTAAGTTTATCAACGCCGGAGCAGACGGCTTCCTGAGCAAAATGGCGGAAGAAGAAGAGACCAAACAGGCCATTCTCCAGATGCTGGAAACCGGCCAGTACCTTTCGCCAATAACCCAAGCCCTGTTGATGAGTGCGCTGCAAAACCCTCAATTGGCAGATCCGCTGAAAACACTTACCGACCGGGAACTGGAAATTGCAGAATTATACGGCCAAGGTCTCGGCAATCTTGAAATTGCCAATCGGCTCAGTCTGAAGCAAAATACAGTCAGCACCGTCAAAAAGAGAATTTTTGAAAAGTTGAATATCGAAAATATTGTTGAGCTTGCCAACCTGCTGAAGAACTACGAGAATTGATTCGCAACCCATTGTTGTAGAAAAAAATCTACACCAAAAGAGAAATACATCTAGACTGTTTTGTTGGAAGATGATGGGCCTCAAATTTATATTTGCAGGGATAAAGGTGAATGGGTCAGTACATCGCAAGACCCAAAACATAAACCAGATTCTGAAAACACACATAATGAAAATCGGACATTTTTTACAGGGCAAAATGCTCTGTAAAAGATGCTGATTAGCATTTCCTTCCAAGCGTTCATCATCACAACCTGAGGATAAATTCACATTTTTGGTGTTTTCTAACCGCCTTCTGCTTTGGTTTTCTGTACGAAGGATCTTTTGAATATCATCAGGCATCACCACCTCAGGAAGAAAGATAATTGTTTAAAATTTGCAACCGCTGCTGTAACAATTGCTATGGTTGCTTTACTAATCTATAAAAATTAAACAATGAAAAAGTTTTTCACCCTGGTTTTAGTTGCCTCTTTTTTTGCATTGAATGCGCAGGAAACCGCAAACCGTTTTTTTTACGAACTCAATTTTAAGCCCAAAAAGGACTCAGCACGTATGGACAAGGTGATGATGATTCTTGACATCACCAAAGACAAATCTATTTACCGAGATTACACCATGGTTGCGCAAGATTCTGTCATGAAAGCACAGGTGGAAGCCATGCAAAAATCAGGTGTATTTAAGGATCTGATGAAATCCATGACCATGCCCAAGTTTTCCGAAAAAATCTACAAATTTTATCCGGATATGAAGGTGCAGTATGTGGAAAGAATCTCCAGCGGATTTACCCCGATTAATATTGGGTATAATGATGATACCAAATTCGACTGGAAAATATCCACCGATAAAGAAAAAATTGGCGAATACAACACGCAGAAAGCCACCCTTGATTTTGGAGGCAGAAAATGGACAGCATGGTTCACGCCGGATTTGCCATTCCAGGACGGACCCTACAAGTTTCACGGATTGCCCGGGCTTATTGTAAAAATTGAAGACGATGGCAAAAATTACTCGTGGGAACTGAAGGGCAATAAAAAAGTGCCTAACTACAACGAGCTTTCTTATCTGGAAACAATTTCTCCCGGAGGCAGTGGCGGAAAAGTACAGGAAGTGAATCGTGATAAATTCGAAAAAACATTTGCTGATTTCAAGAAGGATCCTTTTGCCTCTGCACGACCTATGCTTCAACCCGCGATGCTTTCTCAGAAAATGCCCGGTTCTGATATGACCATTGGCGACATGGTGAAACAACAGGAGCAGATGTTGAAAGAATTCTACGAATCGAACAACAATCCCATTGAACAAACCGTTCCCGCAAAAACAAAAAAATAACATTCTTCAACACTAAATTATATTTAAGCAACCCCGAATCAATCGCTGATTTGGGGTTTTTAATTAAAATGATGATTTCGCTCAGTTGCTTATTTAGATTTGATTTAAATAACGTATCTTTGCCATTCAAATTATAAGCTTTGAAAGGAGATATTTCGGATAAGTTATGTTGCTTCCCTAAAAACCGATGGGGAAAAATCATTGGTTATCAGAACGATGACCTAAAGATGCCCAATAAAATTATCGAGATGGGATTGCTGCCCGAAACCGATTTCAGAATCCTCTATCAGGCACCTTTCAACGGGCCGTTGTATGTTGAATTTGGCGACGAAAAAAGCAGGATTGCACTTCGGCAGGAAGAAGCACGATTTATTATTGTGGAGCCGGCCTGATGCATTCTGAATCCAAAGTAACCATGGTTTTTAACTGATTGAACATTAACTCGGCACAATTTTTCCCAATTTTAAAGTATAGGAATTACAGAAGTAGCTATGCAGGAAACGGCAAATAAACAGATTCTTTTGGTTGGCAATCCCAATGTGGGAAAATCTACCTTGTTCAACCAACTCTGCAACAAGAAACAAAAAACTGGGAATTATGCCGGCGTGACGGTAGCGAGTTATTCCGGCGACTATGTGTACAAAGGACAACATACTGAGGTGGTTGATCTGCCCGGTTCCTATAGTATTTATCCCACCTCCGAAGATGAAGCTATTTTCTCCAAATTCCTTGTTGCCGAACAACAGCATTACGCTGGTGTTGTGTATATTCTGGAAGCATTAAGCATCAAAAGAGGATTGCTGCTTTTTCAGCAAATCCAGGATTTGGGAATTCCCGTTCTGCTCGTCGTGAATCAGATAGATCAGGCCAAAAAAAGGGGAATTACCATTAATCTTGACGAACTTTCTCAGGAGCTGGGCGTGAAGGTGCTGCAAACCAATGCAAAAAACAGTGAGGGAATAGAGGAACTTCGCGAAGAAATTTTCCGAAATAGTTTTACAATATCGGACAAGGTTTCGTTTGAGATTCCAACAGAACAAAAAGGGTTGGTTTTTAAGATTTTAGAAAAAACCCACGAACAGAATCAATATAAAATATGGACATTGCTTGCTGCCGACACCTATCTGGGAAAACTGGAATCGGTGAGGGAACAGATGAACGATGAAGAAAGAAAATGTCTTGTTCCCAAACGATTACAGACGCAAGAAACCATTCGGCGCTATCAGAAAATAGATGGTATCATGAGCAAGGTTGTTGCTAAGAAACCACAGTTTAAAGAACTGCTGACCGAAAAGCTCGACCGGGTTCTGGTACATAAAGTATGGGGTTACCTGATTTTTGCACTCATTCTTTTGGTGATTTTCCAGAGCGTTTTCTTCCTGGCAGAGTATCCCATGAACTGGATTTCGGAATTTTTCCTTCAGCTTTCTGCATTCGCCAACCAGCATTTGCCGGAAGGTCCGGTCAATTCCCTTATTGCCAATGGTATTATTCCGGGAATTGGCGGCATTGTCGTTTTTGCGCCCCAAATTGGGATTTTGCTGTACTTCCTCTATCTTCTTGAAGATTCCGGATACATGGCGAGAGTCATCTTTTTAATGGATCGTTTTCTTCGCCCGTTCGGGCTCAATGGTAAAAGTATCGTTCCGCTTGTTTCGGGTACTGCATGTGCCATTCCCGCCATTATGTCGACCAGAAATATTGAGAATGTGAAGGAGCGGCTTATTACCATTCTGGTTACTCCCTTTATGACTTGTTCTGCACGGCTTCCCGTGTACAGTATTATCATTGGATTAATCATTCCAAACAAATATTTTTGGGGCGTCAGTTACAAAGCACTGGCTTTAATGGCGATGTATTTTCTGGGATTTTTCATGGCTTTAATGGCATCCTTGTTATTAAAAAAAGTGATCAAAAGCAAAGGGAAATCTTTCCTCGTCATGGATTTGCCTTCTTATAAAATGCCTCTTTTCGGTTACGATTTTAAACTCATGTTGGGAAAAGTGGGAGAGTTTGTTACTGGTGCCGGAAAGATTATTTTCTTCTTCAGCATCATCATCTGGTTTTTTAGTTACATAGGACCCAAACAACAGCCAGATCAGGTCGTGGCCACCAATGTAAAATTACAAGACTCGTACTTGTCTAAAATGGGCAGAACCATAGAACCAGCCATTGCACCGCTTGGCTACGACTGGAAGATGGGAGTGGGAATTCTCACCAGTTTTGTGGCTCGGGAAGTCTTTGTGGGCACCATGTCAACACTTTACAGTTTGGATGATGAAGCACCCGAAGGAAAGATCATCGATAAAATGCGTAACGATACCCATCCGAATGGGGAAAAGGTGTTTAGTTTTGCAACAGGAGTTTCGGTACTGATTTTCTATGCATTCGCGATGCAGTGCGTTTCCACTTTGGCTGTGGTTTATCGCGAAACAAAATCATGGAAATGGACTTTGGCGCAACTCGTCGGGATGTCTTCATTGGCCTATGTTGCTTCGCTCATTGTTTATCAAATACTGAAATAATGGACTCTTCAATGCTCATACAATATTTACTTATAGCGGTAATCGTATTGTTTGCCGGTTATTCACTCTTCCGCATTATTCGCAAAAATTTTGATTCAAAAAAATTCAAGAAAGGAAAGCCGGGCTGTGATTCTAATTGTGGATGCTCTTAATTGTGACATCTTCTTAAAGCAAATAAGGTCATTTTTCTGAGGTGGGTATTTGAAATTCTTATGAATAGGCAGTTCCATTAACCTTAGCACATCATGTATGCCTATTTTTCTTCTTATTTTATTTGTAATTTTGCAAAAATATTGGTAACAAATGGCTTTAATAAAATCAATCTCCGGCATCCGCGGAACCATAGGCGGAAAAGTGAATGAGAACCTTACGCCGCTGGATGTGGTGAAATTTACCTCCGCATTCGGAACGTGGCTTCAGAATAATAAAAACAAGAAAAATTTAACGTTGGTGGTCGGCCGCGATGCCAGAATTTCTGGCGCCATGGTCAACTCTTTGGTAACCGCCACTTTACAAGGACTGGGAATTCATGTAATCGATTTAGGCCTTTCCACAACGCCAACGGTGGAAGTGATGGTTACTGAGGTTCATGCTGATGGAGGTATTATCCTTACTGCTTCTCACAATCCTAAACAATGGAACGCACTAAAATTGCTCAATGAAAAGGGAGAATTCATCACCGCAGAAAACGGAACCGAAGTTTTGAAACTGGCAGAAAATGAAGACTTTAACTACGCAGAAGTAGATGATCTGGGAAAATATGAAACCCGAAATGATGCGTTTAATATTCATATTCAGAAAATTCTGGATTTACCAATGGTAGATGCAGAAGCCATAAAAGCAAAAAAATTCAAAGTGGTTTTGGATGCCGTGAATTCTACCGGAGGTCTGGCTTTGCCACCGCTTTTGGAAAAATTAGGATGCGAAGTCGTTGAATTGTATTGCGAACCCAACGGACAGTTTCCGCACAATCCCGAACCACTGAAGGAACATTTAACCGACATCTGCAATCTTGTAAAAGAAACCAAAGCCGATTTGGGAATTGTGGTGGATCCGGATGTGGACAGATTAGCATTAATTGATGAAAACGGAGAAATGTTCGGTGAAGAATATACGTTGGTTGCCGTTGCGGACTATCTTTTGAAACACAAGAAAGGAATTGCAATCTCCAACTTATCATCGAGCCGGGCCTTACGAGATGTGGCACAAAATCATCAGTCCGATTACTTTGCCAGTGCAGTAGGAGAGGTAAATGTGGTGACTTTAATGAAAGAAAAAAATGCCGTAATCGGTGGTGAAGGAAATGGTGGAATCATCTACCCTGATTTGCATTACGGAAGAGATTCGTTGGTGGGCGTTGCTTTGTTTTTAACGCATTTGGCAAAAGAAAACAAAACCGTTTCTGAACTTCGAGATACTTATCCTGCCTATTTTATGGGGAAAAAGAAAATCGAATTGACCCCGGAAATTGATGTAGATGCGCTTTTAACAAAAGTGGAAAAAGAATATCAAAACGAAGACGTTTCTACTGTTGACGGCGTAAAAATCGACTTCCCCGAAAATTGGGTTCACTTAAGAAAATCCAATACAGAACCGATTATCAGAATCTACACCGAAGCAAAATCGCAAGAAGAAGCGGATAAACTGGGCGACGATATGATTGCGAAAATCAAGAGTTTGATATAGACTGCAACTGGGAAGATATAGCCGAAAGTTTTCCGCAAATTTTGATTTTTTATATTGAAAATCATTATTTTTATAAAAATTTTGAGAAAATGAACATTGACATCAACATTCAAAACAAAAAACTGGAACTCATTTAGTGGCTTTGTACGTTGGAAGATTTGTCAATCATCAATAAAATTTTTGACAAAAAAAAGAAAAAACCGATTGGTGGGACGAGATTTCAGATGCCGAAAAAGATTCCATTGAGAAAGGTCTGAAAGATGCCGATGAGGGACGGGTTGTTTCCCATGAAGATTTTCTGAAATCTTACGGAAGGTGAAGAAAATAGAATGGACTTTTCCGGCAAGATAGGAATTTGACGACACTTACCTTTTGTGGATTGAGCATAAAAATTCGGACAGTTATTCTGAAAAGTTGTTGGATGAAACACTTAGGAAAATTAATCTGATTGCTCAAAATGCCAAAATGGAAGAAGAAATTAAAAAGAGGAAACTACGGAAAGTTTTGGTTTTAGAAAATTTTTCCGTCGCTTAAAGAGAAGATAAAAATGGTATCAAAATAATTTCTTTTTTTGATAACAGAACAAAACCGGAATAATAAAAAACGCTTTCCAAAGTTTACAAGACAATTTTAAATATTGGAAAGCACATTAAAACATATTGGAAGAGTTTTTTGAAAACGAACTGGTCAGCAAGTTCGAAAAGATGTTAGAAAATAATGAAGAAATCTACTTCGAAACCGAAGAACTAGAGGACATCATTATTTTTTACTTAGAAATGGGTGATGTGGCGTACGCTGATATGGCTACTAACCATGGGCTAAAAATACATCCCAATTCAATTGAGCTGAAAGTGAAGAAGTTTGAAGTTCTGCTTGAATTTGGCGATTATGTGCAGGCAAAAAAACTGATGGAAGAACTCCACGATTCATCGATGGATACGATTGATTACTTGGTTTGCTGTGCAAAATATTATTCGAGTCTTGGTAATCCGCGGCGCGCTATCGAGTTTTGTGAAAAAGCACTTGCCACAGAAGAGGAAGAGAATTTCCTTCACAATTTTATGGCCGATGAATATGTGAATCTGGAAGACCCGTTCAATGCATTAAAGCATTATAAGCTCGCCCTCCAGTTTGATCCTCAGGATGAGTATTCGCTTGAGAACGTGATGTTCTGTTTTAATTTGCTGAACAGAAATGATGAAGCCATAGAATTTTTGAACGGTTATTTGGATCAATATGCCTTCTCGGAAACAGCATGGTACGAATACGGTCAGTTTTATTTTAACCGAAAAAATTACCAGGAAGCCATCAGGGGATTCGACTATCTTTTAGCAATCAATTCACAATCCGTAGGAGTGTATGCCAATAAAGCATCCTGCTACGAAGCGATGGGAGAGTGGCAACAGGCAATTTCTGTGTATGAGGAAATGCTGGAGTTGGAGTACACCCAATCTTTTACCTACTATAAAATCGGGTTGTGCTACAAAGAAAGTAAGCAGCCCGTTTTGGCACTTAATGCCTTCCAGAAATCACTGAGAGACGATCCTCAGTTCTATCTGTCGATGATGGAGCAATCCTACATTTACGAAGAAATGGGCGGAATGAAGGAGGCACTGCATTTTGCAAAGGAGGCCGTTTCACTCAACGAGAATAATCTAGACTATCAAAAGCGGCTGGCTTTTCTGTACATCGATTCCGGCAAATATGAAGAAAGCTTGGAATGCCTGAAGAAACTTGTCGATTATGAACCGCAAAGGTTCTACAACTGGTATGCCTATTCGGAACTTTTGATGTTGATCGGTGATTATGAGGAAGCCATCCAGCTGTTGAAAAGCGCTGTTAAAATGCATAACCGCGCAGAGTTGTATTATCAGTTGAGCAATTGCTATTTTCACCTGAATAACCAAAAAGAAGGGCGAAACGTGTTATCCGTCGCTCTAGGTCTCGATCCTCATCTTTTGGAAGACATGCAGCTCAAGTATCCTTTTATCAAAGATGAAGCGGCAAAAGTGAAAGCCAAGAAGAAATAGTCAACAGAAATCCATACAAAAACACATCAAACGAAAGTTGATGTGTTTTTTTTGCTCTTATCTTAAGGACAATTACTGGTAGTATTTATCAAGAAAGACAAAAAATTCCTCCATTCGCCACAGATTGTTCATGCCTAAATAAAACAAAAGGAGAGAAACCGTGCATAATAAAGCCGCCATGATACGGGGAGAATCTCGATAGCCGTAAAAAAGCCAACCCAACATCAGCGGTATCACAAAGATAAAATGACCTCCGTAAATGTATGACGTGTGCAGGCCGAATTTCAGAATACAGTGAATGATAATGTCCACTAAAAAGGAAATCATCAGTACCTGTACCAGTTTGTTTTTAAAATTTTTAAAGTAACTCCAAAGCACCAGAATCAGTACTACGGCCACAAACAGATAAGGAATCAATGAGGTATAAACATCCATCGAAAGCGCTTTGTACTGAAACCCTTCTTTACTGTGATAATCGCGGATTATAAAAGATGAGAACAGCATGTTTCCACCGAAGAACCAGGAGTAAATCATGTCCCAAAGCGGCGTTACTTTTGGTTTAGAAAATTTCTCATATTGTTCGCCCGACTTGTTGAGGAACTGCATATAATTAAAATCTAATCGATAGAGAAACAACAACACAAAAACACCTACCGAAATAATGATGCGCAGTACTGCGTTGCCCCATTTTTTCCAACTTTTGTAGATCCCTTTTTCAAAAAACAGAGGAATAAAAACTTTTACCGCGTTAGTCACGGTTAAACCACCCACTGAAATCGTTGCCAACGTAAGCGCAGCGGCAGGAATTTTTTCTTCTTTCCGCAGTTTAAGGGCAGCATAATAATTGAACAGGACGAGAAAGAATAAAGTGTAGGTATAAGTTTCCGGAGTGAAAGAAAGCAGAATTGTGGTAGCGAAAAGGGCAAAGAATGTAAGAATAAGCAGCGAGATATACTTTGGTAAACGAATAATGTTTTTAAGGTATTTGTAGATCTGAATCAAACTTAAACTTACTGCAATGTTACTGCACCACGCCAAAACCAAGCGAAATATATCGTTCTTTTTTCCGTCCGAAAATACAAGTGCCAACTCACGAATCCAGTCGAAAAAGTAATTAGCAAGTGGATGGCGCTCAAATCCACCACCGGTCATCACAATGGCACGGTTGTCGAAACTGAAATAGGCATCCCACGGAATTCGGTCGTCAAAAACAATACGGTAATGTAGAGCAATGTAGGTCCCCAAAGTGCCATAAGCACTAAGAAAGATAACGAACAGCAGTAACTCGAAGGGTGTTGCTGGGAATACCGTTTTAAGAAAATCGGTCGCTTTTTGTTTTACTGTCAATTGAGAAAAATTTGGGCAAAAGTAATCATTTTCACGAACTGCACGAAAGCATTGAGCAACCGCTTTGTCCGTCGTACTTTATGGGTCGTTTTCGAGAAAACTCGGGTACAACTTCCCGGTATGGATTTTCTAATGCCAGGAGAATTTTATGGAGCAGCTCTTTCTTGCCCTCATTCAGTTCATTAATGCATTCAAACAGAAGGTAATTCCGAAGGATAAATTTAGGATTGCTGGTATTCATCAGCTGCAGAGATTCAGCTTTTGAGATGGTATTTTTCTTTAACCGTTCGTTATATTTTCTGATGACAATTTCCAGTTCCTGCCATTGTTTTTCATCAGGACGCTGATAGAATACCTCGCCAAAAAGCAGCCGAAGATCCCATGGTTCCTCTAATTTTTCGAGCTGTTTGAAAAACAGGGTGTAGTCGGCTTTCAAATCCTGTAAGGTTTTTTGCAGGTCGGAAATTAGTCCTTCGTCCTCCGGTAAAAACGTGTTGAATCCCAATTTTCTGATCCACATTTCGTCATGTTTTTTCCAGAAATAGTTGGGGAATTCATTCAGTACCTCTTCTAATTTTTTTTCATCTTTAATTAAAGGGTATAATGCATTGGCCAGTTGCCATAAATTCCATTGTGCTATTTTCCCCTGGTTTCCGAACGCATACCTTCTGCCGGGCAAATCGGTGGTGTTGGGGGTGAAGTTCAAATCGTATTCATCCAAAAAAGAAAACGGGCCGTAATCGATGGATAATCCTAGAATAGACATGTTATCGGTATTCATCACGCCATGAACAAATCCAACGCGGTACCATTCCACCATCAGGTCTGCCGTTCGCTCCGCTATTTCTTTGAAGAGCAAAAGGTATTTTTCTTCATGATCAAGATTAATTTGAGGGAAATAGTTCTCAAGGGCAAAGTCGGCCAGTTCTTGTAAGGTTGCGATCTCGTTTTGAGCTGCTAATAACTCAAAATGACCAAATCTAAGAAAAGTCTCTGCAGTCCTGGTAATAACGGCTCCTTTCTCATAGGCCGGATTTCCATCATAAAGCACATCGCGCATGACATTTTCTCCGGTAAAGGATAGCGATAAAGCTCTGGTCGTTGGTATGTTCAAGTGATGCATGGCTTCGCTGATGAGGTACTCGCGAAGTGAGGAACGAAGCACGGCTCTGCCATCAGCGTGACGGGAATAGGGAGTAGCACCCGCGCCTTTCCATTGTATTTCTGTGGTTTTTCCCTGCGCATTGGTTATTTCTCCGGCATAGATGGCACGGCCGTCACCCAGTTGGCCAGCCCAATTCCCAAACTGATGACCGGCATAGGCAGTGGCATACGTTTTCATATTTAATGGAACGGACTGCGCATTGAGAAATTGTAAGTCTTCTTGGTTTTCTATGGCTCCTAAGCCAATTTCTTCGGCTAGTTTTTCATTGAAGATAATCAATTCTGGCTCCTTAAACTCCACAATTTTTGTGGTGACAAACAGCACTTTTGGCGTCTGCCGTTGCATAGGATTTTCGGAAAAATCTCCCGGGAATAGTGAAAGATATCGTTGGGTAATATTTTGCAGATTCATGTTTCAAAGTTCGCAAAAAAAATATCCTTTCAAAAAACTGAAAGGATATTTTAATGAATCGTTATAATAGGTTTTACTTATTGAAATCTATTTCGTCGCCGGTGTTGATCTTTTCATTTACATCTTCTTCTTTTTTGGTGGCTGCTTTTGAGCCGCTGTGTGAAGTCTCAGCCGGTTTAGGATTTCGGATCTGGTCGATGGTTTGTAATCCACCATCGTCGCCATAGCTGCCAAGTCCCTGAAGATCAGAGCAGCTGCCCGTCCAGTTTGAAGGTTTCACGAATTTGTCATCTGGCGAAATGCCCAAATCCTTGTCTGCCCAAACTTTTTTCATATAGATCGCCCATATCGGTAGCGCCATTTTTGCCCCTTGTCCCTCACCAGTTCCCCAGAAGTGGGTGGCACGGTCTTCCCATCCTACCCACACCCCTGTGGCCAAATTAGGCACGATTCCCATGAACCAACCATCGGAGTTATTCTGTGTAGTTCCTGTTTTACCGGCAATTTCTACAGCGCTGGAAATTCCTCTTCTGCCAAGTTCACCGGATGCGGTACCAAATGCAGCCACACCTTTCATTAAGTCAATCATTGTATAGGCATACAGTTCATTCATGACTTCCTTGGTTTGAGGTTTTACTTCCCTGATCACTCTTCCGTTGGCGTCCTCAATTCTCCATATCATTTCCGGGCGAATGTAGTTTCCGTAATTGGCAAAAGTGGAGTAAGCACCAAGCATTTCGTATATCGTAATATCGCCCGAGCCCAAAGCGATTGTGTTGTTTCTTTCTAATTTTTCAGTTACACCGAGGTCACGTGCGGTTTGAATAACGGCATCTACGCCCGTTTCATCAATCAACCGGGCAGCAACTGGGTTCTGACTGTGTGCGAGTGCATCACGCAAGGTGAGCATTCCTCCACGTCCACCACCTACTTTCCATCCATTTTTGTTGTAAGGAGCATTGGATACGGTTGAGCAAGGTGTCATCCCTAATTTCATGATGGCGGTGGCATACACAAAGGGTTTGAAAGTTGACCCTACCTGTCTTTTTCCTTGTTTAATATGATCATACTGAAAGTGCTGCCAGTTGATACCTCCCACCCAAGCTTTAATTTCTCCTGTTCCGGGAACCATCGACATTAAACCCGCCTGCGCAATTTGTTTGTGATAGCGAATAGAATCCCAAGGTGACATTTCAACTTCTTCCTCACCATTCCAAGTAAATCTAGATGTTTTGATTGGGGTTTTAAAGTCGATCATAATAGAATCTTCCGGTACGTCTGCTGCTTTCAGTTGTTTGTATCTTCCGGTACGTTTCATGGCCTGTAGCATCACCGCATTAATCTGCTTATCATTAAGATAATAGAAAGGTCTTTGTTTACGGCCACGCTGTTCAGCATCAAACCTTTTCTGAAGGTCGGTAAGGTGTTCTTTGATCGCTTCCTCTGCATAGACCTGCATTTTTGAGTCGAGCGTCACATAAATTTTTAGCCCGTCTTTGTAAAGGTTTAAAGATTTTCCGGTCTTTTTCTCGTAATCTTGCAGGTAGCTGTCAATTTCCTTTCGCAGATAGAATTTATAATACGCCGAATAACCATCATCAATGGATTTTACAGGATGATAATCGAGTGCTATTGGGGTCTCGATTGCTTTCTGATAAGTTTGCTGATCGAGGTAACCGGTTTTGAGCATTTGCTCCAACACCACATCCCTTCTTGCCTTTGATCGCTTCTCGTTGCGCATCGGGTTGTTCTTTACCGGGTTTTCGAGCATCGCCACAAAAGTAGCAGCTTCGGGAAGGGTGAGTTGAGATGTTTTCTTATTAAAATAAATGCGTGATGCCATCTCAATACCGTTGGCATTGTATAAAAAATCGAACTTATTAAAATATAGTGTTACAATTTCCTCTTTGGTATAACGCTTTTCAAGACTTACCGCCACAACCCATTCTTTCAATTTCTGGGTAACACCCACCAGTTTGTTGGTTGATCTTTGTCCTGTAAATAAGAGTTTAGCCAGCTGTTGAGTAATGGTCGATCCACCACCACGTTTACCACCAAAAACTACGGCTCTTGCCACCGATTGTAGATCGATTCCGGAATGCTCTTTGAAGCGCTCATCTTCCTTAGCTTGCAGCGCATAAATAAGATATGGTGGCAATTCTTTATAAGTAACGGGCTGTGTTTTCTCCTTCTCGAATTTTCCTAACAACTTCCCATCGGAAGAATAAATTTCGGAAGCGACATAAATATCCGGGTTTTCGAGATCTTTTACATCGGGCATGCTCCCAAGAAATCCTTGCGAAACTGCAAAAAACAAACCTGCAATGCCCAATACAATTACGATGAACCCCACCCAGATGAACTTCACCCATTTTTTCCAACCACGATTTTTTACTTTTTTGGGAGGAAGCGGAAATGTTGATTTCGGCTTATTTCCCGAATTTTTTGTGTTTTCCATAAATGATGTTACGGTTTTGCCGGTTCTAATTTTACACCAATATCTTCAATGCCTTTCAGGTTATCGGTTCTCATGGCTTGAATAAGACTGACCGAATAATCCCCGTTGTGCGGAAATTTGTAATTTATTTTATACTGAAAAAGGGTTTCTTTGGTATCACCAAATCCTTTACCAATCCATTCTCCATTGGGTTTTGCCAGCACATAATTTAGAGTGTCGACGGCTTGGCGTTTAGATTGGTGATCGGTGAAATCAACGATAAGCCGAATATTACTATAAGGATAATCGTTGTTGTTTCTTATAACAAATATAATATTTTTTGCATGTTGGGCGTCGCTAATTTTAAAGTCGAACTGCTGCTTCGCTTTTTTGTTCCAGGTGCCATTAATGCTTTTCATTTGTACGGTTTCCGAGGCATTGCTGCAACTCACCACTACGCCGATAACGAAAAATAGGGTCAGAATCTTATGCATTTTCATCACGTTTTGGCGAAAAATTTTTCCTGCTTTTTTTCTGTGGGTTGGGAGTGTTGGGGTTGTTATTTTGGTTGTCAACCGAACCGGGTTTTCTGCTTTTCTGTTGCTCGCCGCTTTTTACCTGTGGCTTTTTATTGTTGTTGCTGCTTTGAGCCGGTGGAGCCGGTCGCTCTTTAGAGGCCGTTTTTTGGTTGCTCGGTTTTTTCCGGTTTTGGTTTTTTCCCTGATTTTTCTGGCGTCGGTCAAACCTTTCAATATTGCTTTCTTGAATAAGGTCTACGGTTTTCGCAACCGTGTCGTTGACCATTAAATCCTCTAACGGCGGAGCTTTTTCACCTTTTTTGTTGAGGGCAATCAGTCTTTTCACTTCAGCAGTGTCCAAATCATACCATGCAATGGAACGATCAACATAGGCGAACCACATTCTTTTCTTAAACACATCAATCTTAATACAAAATGCCCTGCCTTTCTCAGTGTCTAATGTGGTGGAAGATGAAGGGAAATCGCTAAGCGCATCTAAGTAACTGTCAAGTTCGTAATTGAGGCAACACTTCAGTTTGCCGCATTGCCCAGCCAGTTTTTGAGGGTTAATGCTTAATTGCTGATAGCGTGCGGCATTGGTGTTCACCGAACGAAAATCCGTAAGCCAGGTTGAGCAGCACAATTCCCTTCCACAAGAGCCAATACCACCCACTTTCGCCGCTTCTTGACGAAAGCCAATTTGCTTCATATCAATTTTTGTTCGAAACGTAGCGGCATATTCTTTAATCAACTGCCTGAAATCCACGCGGTTATCAGAGGTATAATAAAAGGTTACTTTTTGCCCATCTCCCTGAAACTCGACATCAGTTACCTTCATTTCCAGCATCAGTGCATACGCAATTTTACGGGCCTGAATTTTAACTTCTTCTTCTTTTGCGCGCGACTGTTGCCAAACTTCAACGTCTTTCTGGTTGGCAATTCGGTAAATTTTGAGAGGGTTTTCTTCAGATGCTTTTTTCTTCTTCATCTGAATTTTAACCAACTCGCCGGTGAGACTAACCACACCAATATCGTGACCCGGACTCGATTCTACTGTTACTACACTTCCAATGTGCAGCGGTAAATTGTGTACGTTTTTATAAAAATGTTTTCGGTCATTCTTAAATCGCACCTCCACAAAATCGCATTGGGTTGCGGTGGGGTTATTGATGTTCGAAAGCCAGTCAAAAACACTCAATTTATAGCTATTTCCGCAGGAATCTACTTTTTCACAGCCATTCGCAGATTTTGTTCCGCAAGAATGGGACGAATCGCCGGATGTTTTGCATCCACAACTCATAATTTAATGATCTATAATTCGTGCAAATTTAAACTAATTTTTTTTGTGAAAATGAAGCCATCTGATTTTTGATTGATTATTTTTAATACTAGAATTCATTGTGAAATTTATAAGTATTTGATCTTTTGTGTATCAATAATACAATGTTGATTTCTGGCAAAATGAGGGTTTCAGCGCGCAGCACTTAATTTAAACAGTTGCATTTTGCATCAGTATCGTGTTGGAAAAATTACGTTTAATAAAGCAATAAATAGGTGTGATGCGATCATTTTTACTTTAAACATTATGGATAAAATACCAATTGTTTAAATATTTATTGATATATTAACATTTGTTTTAAAAATAATTTTATATTTGAAACCAATAATAATGAATCATATGAAAAAAATTGTTTTATCTATGGCACTCTTAGCCGGAGCTTTGGTTTATGCAGGCGGTTTTAGGGTTTCGTTGCAGGGCGTTAAGCAATTGGCAATGGCTCACACGAGTGCACATGCAGAAGATGCGAGTGTGGCGTTCTTTAATCCTGCTGGGATTTCCTTTATTCCTGCAAAATTAAGTATTGCTGCCGGTGGTTTTGGAGCAAAATCGGAGGTGGAATATCAGAATGTTACTTCACTTTATTCTGCGAAGACCAGTAGTCCAATGGGGACACCGTTGTATGCAGCGATTACTTATCGGCCAGTGGATCGGCTTACGTTAGGTTTCAGCTTCTCTACCCCTTTTGGAAGCACCATCGAGTGGGATAAAAATTGGGCAGGAAAAGAAATGGTACAAAGAATGGAACTTAAAGGGTTCTATTTTCAACCCATGTTCGCGATAAAACTGGCAGATTGGGTATCAGTGGGTGCAAGTTTTATCTATGCGAAAGGTTTAGTAGATTGGGATAAATCCATCACTCAGCTGAATGGTTCTCTTAATTTGAACGACACAGAAGCCCACGGTCATGGTTACGGATTGGGCGTTTACCTGCGACCAACCAGCAATCTTGATGTAAGTGTTGCCTACCGCTCCAAAGTGGATATGGAAGCTACCAAAGGAAAAGCCACCTTCAATGTGTCGCCCGCACTTTATGCAGGCATTGGTTTGCCATCCAACAGCGGTGGGGTTGACGGTTTTAAAGCAACGCTTCCTTTGGTGGAAGAATACACGGTTGGTTTAACGTATAAAGTAACACCTAAATGGAGTGTTTCTGGTGACTTCAACTATACCGGATGGAGCAAGTACGACAAGTTAACATTAGATTTCAACCATGCTTTAGTGGGTAACCAGACCGATAAAACCGTATCAGTTGTTCCTAAAAACTTTAAAGACACTAAAACGTACAGAATAGGGACGCAATACATGGTGTTGCCTTACCTTGCAGCCCGGTTAGGATATTACTACGATGAGTCGCCTTACGATGATGCTAATTTTATCCCAGAAACTCCTTCATTCAATACCAGCGTTGTAACCGCAGGTTTAGGATTTAAATTTGGAAGAATGGGGGTTGATCTCGCAGGAGGTTTGGCTTTTCCACAAGCTAGAAATATAGAAAACGCATACTACAACTTCTACGGGCAGGCAAAAGCAAAAGCATTGTATTTCGGCTTGGGTCTTTCGTATAACGCATTTTAAGATTAATTAAATTATGAAAAAAATATTAATTTCAACCGTTGCTGTTTCTGCTTTATTGCTTACAGTAGCGTGTAAAACAGATTTTGATACTGACGTTAATAGCGTACAGGTAACCAAAGGCGACGCAGACTTTTCTAAATATGTGGCGCTAGGGAACTCACTTACTGCTGGATATAGAGATGGTACACTTTATAGCGACGGACAAAACGAATCTTACCCATCCATGGTTGCCAAACAAATGCAACTGGCCGGTGGAGGCGCATTTAAGCAACCAATGATTCCCAACAACACAGGAGGATTTACCGATCTTTTCGCAGCAAGTGGCAATACCAGTTTTTATGGTAAACTAACGTTAAAGGTAGTGAATGGTTCATTATCTCCAGTGGCTAGTGCTCCTGGTGCTAATTTAGATAATGTGTCTAAAGATGGACCTTTTAACAACATGGGTGTTCCAGGGGCAAGAGTCGCACATTTGCTCGCACCGGGATACGGTAATCCAGCAGGTTTAGCTTCAAATCCGAAAACGGCTAATCCCTATTTTGTAAGATTTGCGTCTTCGCCTGCAACCTCCGTGCTTGCGGATTTTATTGCCCAAAAGCCAACTTTCTTCTCCCTTTGGATTGGGAATAACGATGCATTGTTGTACGCAATGGCAGGAGGTGATCCATCGATAGAGCCCTTAACACCGTCCGAGCAATTTGGCCAGTATTACAACATGCTCATCAACGAGATTTCTACCAAGACAAGCGCGAAAGGTGTTATTGCCAACATTCCAAATGTGACTTCTATTCCGGCGCTCACCACGATTCCTTACAATCCCATCACGGCAGCTGTTTTAGGAAATGGAAATGTGGCGGTAGGAAATGCCAATATCGATGCGCTTAATGCTCAGCTTTATGGTCCGTTAGTTCAAATTTTAAACTTAGTAGGAGGAGGAGATCGTATTAAGCTTTTGTCTAAAACAGAGCCAAACCCTGTATTGTTGAAGGATGAGAGTCTTGAAAACCTGGGTGCTAAGATTCAGTTTGCAGCAGCCAACTCTGGGAATCCGGGATTAGTAGCTTTAGCACCTTATTTAGCAGCAACCTACGGACAAGCAAGGCAAGCCAAAGCAGGCGACCTCATGCCACTAACAACAAGAGCAGCTATTGGAACAGCGGCTCCAGTATCACCGGGAGTACCTGCAACATTGGCATCTCGAGGTATTGCTTACCCGTTCGAAGATCGTTTTGTTTTGACAATAACCGAAGTTGCTGAAGTAAATTCCACCATTGCGGCCTACAACCAAGTCATTAAAGCGGCGGCAGATGCGAAAGGGTACGCTTTTGTAGATGCGAATGCGAAAATGACAGAATTGGGCGCTGCATCTGGAATTCAGTATGATGGCATTAGATATACCGCAACATTTGTCACCGGAGGAACTTTCTCTCTTGATGGTGTGCACCTTACGGGTCGTGGTTATGCAGTGATTGCCAACGAATTCATCAAAGCAATCAATTCAAAATACCATTCCACGTTGCCTCAAGTTACCGTTAACCAGTACAGTGGTGTAACCTTCCCTTAGGAATGTAAAATGACAACAACACAAAAACCACCCGATATTTTTTGGGTGGTTTTATTTTTTTAAATTTGTCGCATCTAAAAAAGTAAAAATGGCTGATCAGGCAAGTTATCTATTTTCGACCAGAACAAGTAAAGTACTGGCCGAGAGAATTGCTCATTATTATGGTAAAGAATTGGGCAAAATAAATTTTCAGGAATTTAGCGATGGTGAATTTGAACCAGTTCTGGATCAGTCTGTTCGGGGTGGCAGGGTTTTCCTGATAGGTTCCACATTTCCCCCGGCTGATAATTTATTGGAGCTGCTTTTAATGATTGATGCTGCCAAAAGAGCATCGGCAAAAAGCATTACCGTGGTGTTGCCTTATTATGGTTTAGCAAGGCAAGACCGTAAAGACCAGCCAAGAGCACCTATTGGAGCTAAGCTGGTCGCCAATTTGCTCACTGCTGCCGGTGCCACCAGAATCATGACGATCGACTTGCATGCCGATCAAATCCAGGGGTTCTTCGAAATACCGGTGGATCACCTGTATGCTTCTACCATCTTTATCGATTACATTCACTCATTGAATTTAGACAACCTGACCATTGCATCTCCCGATATGGGCGGCGCCAAGCGTGCCAAGAATTACGCAAGTCATTTGGGCGCTGAGGTTGTTATCTGCTATAAAGAAAGAAAGAAGGCAAATGTGGTGGAAGAAATGTTTCTTATTGGAGATGTAAAAGACCGTAATGTTATCCTTATTGACGATATGATCGACACTGCCGGAACGCTCTGTAAAGCAGCCGATATCCTGATGGCCAACGGTGCAAAATCAGTTCGTGCAATGGCAACCCACCCTGTATTATCGGGCAAAGCGTACGAAAACATCCAAAACTCGCAGATATCTGAAGTCATTGTTACCGATACCATTCCTGTTAAAGAAAATCTTTCGAACAAAATTAAGGTGCTTTCATGCGCAAAGTTGTTTGCGGATGTAATGAAAATGGTACACGAACACCAGTCCATCAGCGATAAGTTTATCATTTAATTTACCGATGGTTAAAAATTGTATTGAAAAATCGTTCTGTTCGGAGCGATTTTTTTTATTGTGAAAAATCATTATCTTTGCACCCTAAAATTTTTAACATTTTACAATGAAATCAATTACAATTCAAGGTACAAAAAGAGAAAGCGTGGGCAAAAAGTCTACTAAAGCTTTACGTGATGCTGAATTAGTTCCTTGTGTTGTTTACGGAGGACAAGAAACCCTGAACTTTTCTGCTACAGAAAAATCGTTCAAAGGTTTGGTCTATACTCCTGAAGCACACACGGTATCTATTGAGGTTGACGGAAACACTATTCCTGCCGTACTTCAGGACATCCAGTTTCACCCCATCACGGACAAAATTCTTCATGCAGACTTCTATCAACTTTCTGAAGACAAAGCAGTAATCATGGAAGTTCCGGTAAGAATTACCGGTCGTTCTAAAGGGGTTGTTGCAGGGGGTGTATTGCGTCAGTCTTTCAGAAAACTTAAACTGAAAGCAACTGCAGCAAATCTTCCGGACGAAATCGTTATCGATGTAACTCCTCTTAAAATTGGTAATAAACTGTATGTGGGTGATATCAAAACCAATAATTTTATCTTTATGCATCCAGACAATGCAGTGGTAGTCGCTGTTAAGATGTCTAGAAATGCAATGAAAGGTGGCGCAGCAGTAGACCATGATGATGAAGAGGAAGGACACGAAGAAGGGCACACCGCTGAAGCACCAGCGACTGAAACTGAAGCATAATATTTTAATAATATTACTTAAAATCCCGCCTCAATTGGTGGGATTTTTTTGTTCCGCAGGTTGATAACCAATACGAATGAGGTATTATGCTTGAACAATAGGGTAGTTATTTTTTCAAAAAAAGTACATACATTTATCCCCATATAAAGACGATACCGTGCGCAATTCATTAATATTCATTTTACTTTTCATTTTTCATTTTTCAGTGGCACAGCAAAATGAAGAGTTTCAGTCGGTGAAAAAATATTTCGATTATCAGCGTTTTATGCTGAATGACCAATTCAAAAAAAGATTTGATGAGGAGGATGCCATTGAAACAAAAATCAGCATTAAAAAAGATTTTTCGGAGTTTATGCAGAAAATGGACAGCATACAGAATACTGCGCTTATTGGTGCCCTCATTAAAGTGAAAAACCGAGAAGATTTGCAACGTTTTGACCCCACAAAAAAGGGCTTATCCACGCAAAATTCACCTGAGAAATCCGAACTGAGCAGTGAAGCAAAGTATCCGGGAGGTTTTAATAATCTACGCCAACAAGTGGCAGGTCTTTTTTATTCGGGTGCGGTACTGGCAGATCAAAAAACATTAAAAGCAGTAGTCGCTTTTGTGGTGGAACGAGATGGCAGCATTACCTCGGTGCATGCAGAAGGAAACAACACCAGCTTCAATCGGCAGGCAGAAATTGCGATGTATCTTCTTCCCGACAAGTTTGATCCGGCCTATGTGGACGGAACACCCGTAAGGTATCGTTTCCGACTTCCTTTAGCCATGAATTTTGAATAATATTTAATCCGATTATATGTTGATCAAAAAAATGTTTACAGCTTATGTCGTCATGGCGTGTTTCATTCATTTACGAGCGCAGGAAACATATGAGGAGGGAATTAAACGTAATGATGCCATGATTAGCCCTATTGAATTAATTGCAACTCCAATGCTTAACATTTCTTACGAGCGGTTGCTCAATGAAAAATCAGGGGTTGGTATTAATGGAATTTTTTACTTTCGCAACGATAGTGATGATTCCCACGAGGACAGTAAGTTTTCCCAGGTTTCTGCATTCTATAGGATGTATTTCGGCAGAAAATACGCAGCAGGATTTTTTGTGGAAGGTTTCATACCCGTTACCATGACCACTGATATTCGGTATTATAGTAGTAAATATGATGACAATCGCCGAAGTACGACAATAGGTGCCGGCGTCGGGTTTGGCGGAAAGTGGGTGGTGAAGAGAAATTTTGTTTTTGAAGCCAGTATGGGTATTGCCCGAAGATTTGGAAAAAGTAACGCTTACTTTGGTGCCCTTACAGGAAAAGGAATGCTGGGGATTGGCTATCGCTTTTAAATAAAGATGAATTGCAGGAAATTGACGATTGCTCTTTTCCTATTTAAAATTAATGACCATGTTCACCGACGAATATTTTATGAAAATAGCGTTGCAGGAAGCAGAGGCCGCACTGGACGAGGATGAGGTTCCGGTGGGTTGTGTTATCGTTGCCAACAACCGTATTATTGCAAAATCGCATAATCTTACTGAAACAATGAATGATGTTACCGCACATGCGGAGATGCAGGCAATTACTTCCGCCGCTAATTTTTTGGGTGGCAAGTACCTGCAAAATTGTACCATGTATGTAACGTTAGAGCCGTGCATCATGTGTTGTGGTGCGCTGAACTGGTCTCAAATTTCTAAGGTTGTGATTGGTGCGCGCGACAAACAAAGAGGTTTCATCAAACATCACCTTTCGTTGCACCCGAAAACAGAATTAGTTACTGGCGTTTTAGAAAATGAATGCTCCGCAATGGTGAGCGATTTTTTCCGGGCAAGAAGATAATTCTTTACAAATCTTTTCCTAAGAAATACAACCCTTTTAACGTGTGAAGCCGATCTGCAATATGAATTTTGTTGGTCAGTGGTTTGTAAACATGGGAAACGCCGCCTGTAGCAATGACAAAACATTCGTCCTGCACTTCATCGTTAATGCGGTCGATAAAACCCTCTACCATGCCTAGGAATCCATAGACCATACCACTTTGCATACACGATACAGTGTCTAATCCGAGAACGCTTTTGGGCTTAATCAATTCTATTTCAGGCAATTGCGCGGTTTGTCCTACCAAGGAATTGAGTGACGTAATAATACCTGGTGCAATGATGACACCCAGTGTTTCACCCTTTTCGTCGATGCAGCTGGCGGTAAGCGCCGTTCCAAAATCCAGAATAATTTTCTTGTTTCCCGGGTACATATAATGCGCTGCAACAAGATTGGCGTAAATATCGGTTCCCATTTGTTTAGATTTTGCCTGGATTTGGGAGGGCGAATTGCGGTCCACAATGATGGGCTTTTTGCCGTGCATTTTTTGAATGGCTCTTGAAATATCGTGTGTGAGCTGCGGCACTACCGAACCAATGATGACTTTGTCGATGTTGCGGGCTTCTATTTTATGGGTTTGATACATCATCATGAACTGCATTTGCATTTCATCGCTGGTGCGGTAGGGCTTTGTATTAATGATCCAAGAAATATCACAGTTGTCATCATCAAAAAGTCCGAAGCGAATGTTGGTATTCCCGATATTGATTACAATTGAAGTCATGCCTAAAAAATTGAGTTTTGATGGTATCTATTTTACTTCCACGAAATTATCTGTCGGGTTCACATCGGCTAATCGCTGAGAAAAGTCGATGCCCAACGCGCTGATCTGTGATTTGGAGTAAGGAATGGTAAATGTGTATTCCTTTTGGGTCCATGGCCAATACCCAAGCGTTTGAAAATCACCGTAAATATCCTTCGTTTTCCAAGTGTGCGTCATGTTCAGCGGAATCTGATAATTGACCACCGATCCGTCTTTTTTCAGAATAGAGAAGTCGATCGGCATCGGCACCTGTCCCTTATTTTCTAAAGTAATCGTGGTAGAATCGGTGTCGTATTTTACGGCTTTCACACTGTAATCAATCGTTTTCGTGGTGTTGATCCAATAATGCAAAAACCATTTAAGATCCATACCGGAAATCTTTTGGGCAATATGCATAAAATCCCTTTCCGTAGGATGTTTAAGATGCCATTGTTCATAAAAGTCTCTCATGATGAGCGAAAGGTTCTGCTCACCGACGATGTACCCAAGTTGAACAAGGAAAAGCTCACCCTTCACATACGATGCGAAGGAATAGGCACGTCCATCATCATGGTGGTCGGCTAACCAAACAGCGGGCTCCTCCTTGCCAGTTTTGGTAAAATTAATGTATGAATTAATGGCGCTTACAAAAGGATTGGCAACAGGGCTTTGGGGCGGAAAAAGCTGATACATTACCAAATCTTCATAATAACTCGTGAAACCTTCATCCATCCAGGGACGAACGCTTTCGTTGTACGCCATCATCTGCTGGTTCCAGGAATGACCGGCTTCGTGAACCATCAAACCCACCAATCCATCCAAAGAAGTGGCTTCTCCCAATATCATGGTGCACATCCCGTATTCCATTCCACCATCACCACCCTGAATGAAAGCATACGAAGGATAAACGTAGCGTCCAAATGTTGCATTCATAATCTGGAAAAACTTGGTGATATAGGGCTTTGAAGTTTCCCAAAAGATGGTTTTATCCGATTTTTGATATACATAGTAGATTTTAGGACCATCTAAAATGGTGAAATTCTCCACGGTATAATCTCGGTCTGCCGCAAAGGCAAAATCAAGAATGTTTTTTGCGGTCCATTTCCAGGTTGCCTTGTTTTTGCTGTCAGTTTTAACGGAAGCATTGCTTTGGTATCCTTTTACTTCGGAAGGGTTTTCCAGTGTTCCGCCTGCACCAATAACGTAATCTTTGTCGATTTTAATATTAACTTCAAAGTCGGCAAAAGGTGAATGAAATTCTCGTCCCACGTAGTCAAAGGTGGCCCATCCATCATAGTCGTATTCCGCAATTTTCGGGTACCATTGGGTCATGGTTAAATCGATTCCTTCCGAGTTGTTTCTTCCTGCACGCCTAATTTGCTGCGGAATTACTGCGTCCCATTCCATCGTTAACGTTGTCGTAGAATTGGCTTTCACTGGCTTGTCGAGATACACCTTCATAATGGTTTCCTGAATGTCAAACTTTATGTTTTTGCCATTTTGTTTGATCCAATGGATGTTTTGCGCTCCTTCCTGATCTTTCGGGATGGATGCCAAACGTGAAATGCCGTTAACCTGCAAACGTGAATCTCCGCTTTTTCCCTGGCTCTGCACACGCTGATCCATCATGGAATTGGGCTTAAAGGCATTCCAATATAAATGAAAGTAAATCACCTTCAGTTCGTCGGGTGAATTATTGGAGTAGGTAATGGTTTGTTTTCCGGCGTAGGTAAAGTTGTTGGCATCGACATCAATATCCATCTTGTACTGTGCATATTGTTGATAGTAAGCGTTCTGCTGAGCAGCTACCATCCCGAAAACCAAAGAAAGTGTAAGAAGAATTATTTTTTGCATAATGATTAATAAAACGGGCGAAAGATAAGGATTTTTCATAAAAAACCCTTTCTGCAGGAGATGAGCAGGAAGGGTTGATCTTGTTTCAGCATGGATTTACTTGGCGCTATTGGCTTTTGCGCTTTGCAAAATTTTCTCCAAAATTCTCAGCGTAATGAGGTAGGTAGGTTTTACGCCACTCAAACCCAATCCGCCGGAAGAGAGCGTTGAGCCGGTTTCTAACGGGTTGTCGGATGCGTAGTAGGCGTACATCACAAAAAGATCTTCAGAAATATGATGACGAATTTTTGATGCCACCTGAATTGCTTTCTGGTAATGCGCTCCTTCCATTTCTAGCCCAATGGCCTTCCATGATGTGTCCATGAAATAAGTAAGTATATCTTTGTTCTGAAGCGATGTGCCCAACACAGTCACCATTCCGCCTTCGAATGCTTTCAGTTCATCGTCTTCAAAATCGTTCAGTTTCAAAGCATTTTCAAATGGGTAATTGTCGGCAGTTCCTTCAAATACGTGCGAAGTGGGAATCATAATATCACCTTTTTCGCCCATTAAAATTCCAGCTTTTCCCATGATGGAAATGGATTTTACTTTCATGGTAAACACTTCGCCGTTGTACTCGTAAGGACGCAGGAGTTCGTCCATAATTTCGTAGGCTTGCTCACCAAAAGCATAATCGAAAACCATAATCACATCATCGCCACTGTATTTTATACCGGCAAAAGGAGTGTTTTTGAGTTCGGTTTTGGCCAAATCGATAAACTGAACATCGATGTTGCTGCCGCTTTGGTCATCAATGTAAATAAGCCCTGCTTTTTGAGAGTGTTGCAGTACTTTTTCCTGCAATACCTTTTTATTAGAAATTTCTTCGTACAGTTTATAATCAACATCTTTTGTTGCTTTTTTACCCAGCGAATCATTGCCGTAGAGCATGTTTTTTACGGAGTGCATGTTGGCGGAAATAATGTGCAGAGGCCTCATCTGCAGGTTGTTTTCGGCCAGCACTTCTTTTACTTTTTTCGCCCATTTTTCACCAAAGAAATGGTGACCCACCCGTTCTCTCAGGATGGCAGAAAAATGTACTTCCCGCTCGCGTATTTTTTTGAAGTCATTAAAACTCTCATTCCCTAAGTTGTAGATGATTTTGAAAAGTCGATCCGGATTTTTATCATCGCCAAAATTATTGTATGCGTCCAAAGTTTCATCAAACGTTCTGCCGAGCAGCGAAGAAAGGTGAATCAAAGCAACTTCTTTTTCTTTTCGGCTGAATTTTTTTTCGCCTTTTGCTACTTCTTCGATGATTTTCCAGGCGCGTGTCGGGATATCATTTTCATCAGAAATAAAGGCCAAATTGCGAATTTTATCCGCTTCAATATATAGAAAGGTAAGGTGCGTAAGGATGTCATAAATCTCGGAACGCCCCAAAAGAACCTCAATATTCATTTGATGTTCATCGATGCGGTAGCAGTTTCTTCTTCTTTTTTTGGGAACAATAACTTCGAAGCTTCCCTTTTCAAAACCTTCGTCAGAAGTGAGGTGAATAAACGAACATTCCTCGATTCCTTCCGGTAATCGGTCCAGAACATACATCAAGCCATTCAGCTCAATTTTATTGGGCACGCCCATTGTTCCGTAGATTTCCGGGTTTATGGTCAGTAATAAGTTTCGGAGGCTTTCACCGGAAATTCCGGATGGTTTGAAAAAACCGCGATAGAATAAGTGGCGCATGGAAACATAAAGACGCTCAATTGCTTCAGTAGTTTCTCTTGCTCTTGAATTTGCCATAGGTGTATCTTTTGGCAAAGATAGTACTTATAAGAAAAAGTTCCTAAGACATTACCGATTGTTCATGTACGACGAATAGAAGTTATCGATTGGATTTTGCTTTTTTTTAATCCTTATGAAATTTTTGCCCTAAAAATTTAAGGGTATTGTACGTTGAAAGTTTAGTTTTTTGTATTTTTGCCCCATAAATTCAAACTACAAAATGGCAAATTTAAGATTTAAAGCATTAGAAACATTGTCTTTTAAAGATTTCAGAAAAGACAATGCTGTGGAGGTTCCTGCAAAACTGTCGGAACTCTTCTGCCAGAATGTTTTTTCGGAAGAAACAATGAGATCGTATCTGACAAAGGAAGCATTTACCTCCATTCAGAATGCGATAAAAAAAGGAACAAAAATCCAGCGTGATGTTGCTGATCAAATTGCGGTGGCAATGAAAGATTGGGCATTAAGCAAAGGCGTAACGCACTATACGCACTGGTTTCAGCCGCTTACCGGATCTACTGCCGAGAAGCACGACTCTTTTTTTACTCCATTCGAAAGCGACCGGGCTATTGAAAGATTTTCTGGCGGTTTGCTCATTCAGCAAGAGCCAGATGCATCCTCGTTCCCCAACGGTGGAATTAGAAATACTTTTGAGGCAAGAGGATATACCGCATGGGATCCTACTTCACCTGCATTTATTATGGGTACAACCTTATGTATTCCATCCATCTTTATTTCATACACTGGTGAAACCCTCGATTATAAAGCGCCGTTATTAAGAGCTTTGAATGCTGTTGATGATGCAGCAACAGATATTTGCAAATCTTATTTTGATAAAAATGTGACGAAGGTTACCCCAACTTTGGGTTGGGAACAAGAGTATTTTCTTGTTGATTCCGCACTCTACCAATCAAGACCCGATTTGGTCATCACGGGAAAAACAATGCTAGGTCATTCACCTGCCAAAGGGCAGCAGCTGGATGATCACTATTTCGGATCCATTCCCACCCGGGTGATGAACTTTATGAAAGAACTGGAGATTAAATGCATGCAGTTGGGTATTCCGGTTACAACGCGGCACAATGAAGTGGCACCTAATCAATTTGAGTTGGCACCAATGTTTGAAGAAGCAAACGTTGCCGTGGATCATAATTCTCTTTTGATGGATTTAATGGCAAGAGTGGCGCACAAACACCATTTCCATATTCTTTTCCACGAAAAACCCTTTGCAGGCGTTAATGGTAGTGGGAAACACAACAACTGGAGTTTAGCAACGGATTCGGGTGAAAATCTTTTGAGCCCCGGTAAAAACCCTAAGAAAAACCTTCAGTTCCTTACTTTTTTTGTAAATACCCTGAAAGCAGTGCATGATTATGCAGATCTGCTTCGCGCAAGTATTGCTTCTGCAAGTAACGACCATCGATTGGGAGCCAATGAGGCACCTCCTGCAATTATTTCAGCGTTTATCGGGTCACAGCTTTTCGGTGTGTTGGAAGAATTGGAAAAGGTAACCGATGGCAAACTTTCGCCAGAAGAAAAAACAGAGTTAAAGTTGAATGTTGTTGGCAAGATCCCTGAAATTTTACTTGATAATACAGACCGTAACAGAACATCACCTTTTGCATTTACCGGAAATAAATTTGAAGTTCGCGCAGTAGGTTCGTCAGCCAATTGCGCCGAAGTGATGACGGTGCTGAACGCTATTGTTGCAAAACAGTTGAAAGATTTCAAGAAAGAAGTAGAAGCGCTGATCGCCAACGGATTGAAGAAAGATGAAGCCATCTTTAATGTGTTGAGAGAATACATTAAAGTGTCAAAAAATATTATGTTTGAAGGCGATGGCTACTCTGATGACTGGGCGAAGGAAGCTAAAAAGCGCGGACTCAAAAACCTGAAAACAACGCCAGAGGCACTTAAACATGAACTGGATAAAAAGTTTGTAGAACTCTTTGAAGAGCTTGGTATTTACACGCATCGAGAGTTGGAAGCCAGAAACGAAATTAAGCTCGAAAAGTATTCAACTGTTATTTCCATTGAAGCAACCGTTTTGGCTGATATTGCCAGAAACCACATTATTCCTTGTGCCATCAACTATCAGAATAGATTGATCGACAATGTGAAAGGTCTTAAAGAGATTTTTGGCGAGAAAGAATATGCAAAACTTGCCAAAGAACAAATCAATATGATTGCTGAGATTTCTGAACATATTTCGGTGATCAAGGTGGGTGTTGAGAAACTGTTGGCTGCCATTCAGAAGGCAAAAGCTGTTGGCAACTCACAGAAGATGGCTGAGGCATTTTGCAATGATGTGAAGCCCCTTTTCGAAGACATTCGTAATGCATCAGATGAACTGGAAATGTTGGTGGACGATGAATTATGGCCAATGACCAAATACAGAGAATTGTTGTTTACTAGATAAACTAACAGTCAACTATTGTCAATGAAAGTCCGGGGAAACTCCCCCGGACTTTTTTTTGATGAGGAATAAAACACGTGGAGATAGAAAGAAGCAAAGATTCAATACGCTGCTAAATCCAATGTACAATAATCGCAGCTTACAGAGCAGTACTACTCAAAGAGAATTATGTACGCTGAGACGGTGAATACTCACAATTTATGGTATCAATGTCAATCCATAAATTCCGATAAAGTCTGATTTTATTGATGATTTCCTTTATGATGTCATGATAGAAGATTTTTATCGTTCGATAGACGCCATATATAAATGTTAACAAATCTTAATGAAAATAAAAAAGCAACCCCCATAAATACAGGGATTGCGGCTCGTTTTCCTTTAACATTACATGAAGCAACGTTAAAATATGTTAAAAAGAAACTGTAAAAAGGGTGTTTTCACCCTCCTTCGCAGGGTTATATTTATTTTTGTAATGCTTTTTAAAACAAATAATACTTTTTAACAGAGATAATCAAATATATATGAAGAAAAGAGTTCTGTTTTATTCGATTATGATGGTGGCCATTTTCTCGCTACAATCATGTGTTACCAATTATGTTGTTTCTTCACCAACCACCTACCAAAACGAATACAAATCGAATGCCAAACTTGCATCGATTGATAATAAAAAATTGGAGGTAGCTAAATCTCAGTTAATGAGCAGTTTTGCTAGCGAAAAAGTTGCTGCAGCAAGAAGTGTAGAAAATGCTGCCAAAAATGAAGAAATTGCGAAAACCGTTAGATTTACTAAGAAAATTGACGATATTTTAACCGAAGCTGAAACCTATTTAGGTACACCATACCGATTTGGTGGTATGACCAGAAACGGAATCGATTGTTCTGCATTCGTACTTTCGGTTTTTGGTGCTGCTACAGGAATGCAATTGCCACGAGTTGCTGCTGCACAAGCCATGGAAGGTGAACGCATAGAAAAAGCAGATCTTCAGAAAGGTGATTTAATCTTCTTTGCTCATCGCGGTGGAAACAGAATTTCGCACGTTGGTATTGTGGAAGGAGTAAGTGCAGATGGAGAAATTACTTTCATCCATGCAGCAACCTCAAGAGGTGTGATGGTGTCTTCATTGAATGATTCGTATTGGGGGCCGAAGTTTAAGCTGGCCAAACGAGTTTTTTCGCAAGAAACCTTTGATTCAAATTTTGCAAGAAACTAAACGAAAATAGATAATTGATCAGGAGAAAGTCAGCTTTTTTAAGTTGGCTTTTTTTGATGACCATTGTTGAAGATGTTCAGGATAAAAAAAGCATTTTATTGTACCAGAATTGATTAAAGCCATGAGCCAATTACCCTGAATGGAAAGCAGCTTGCGTTTACAAAAAATTGGCCATTATTTTTTGCTCTTGTTTGAGCCAGGATTTGCAGGCATTACACCAAACTATTTCTGTCGGTATAGTTCAGTTTAAAGAAGATAAAAGTCATAATTGAGAACGCCAAAAGCGAACTTCCTCCATAACTGAAAAATGGCAAAGGAATACCCACCGTTGGGAAAAGCCCCATCACCATACCAAGGTTAATAGCAAAGTGCATCAAAAGTATCGATCCGAAGCAATACCCAAAAACACGGTTAAAAATGGACTTCTGTCTTTCGGAAAGATAATAGATTCGCCCAATAAAAACAACATAACAAATAACCAGCATAGCACTTCCGAGAAAGCCCCATTCCTCACCCACTGTGCAGAAAATGTAATCGGTTTCCTGTTCAGGTACAAATTTACCCTGCGTAACGGAACCTTCTCGGTATCCTTTCCCAAAGAATCCGCCAGAACCTATGGCCGTCTTCGAGTACAGCAAATTGTAACCAGAAGTATCTCGAAAAGCTTTTTCGCCTTTGTACAAAACTTCAATTCTTTCACGCTGATGTTTGGGGAGTTTCTCCAAAATCTTAGGCGTTGCAAAAGCCAATCCGCATAAAACAGCTAGAATACCAACAATTGATGCGATGGACAGTACATTCCAATGGATTCGGTAAGAGTTCATAAATACTACGATGGCAGTGATGAGTAGGATTCCATAAACAACATATAAAGGATCCACAGCGAGCGATATCAAAAATACTGCAGCAAAGATAAAAACCACTCCGAAAAACCAGCCCGAAAGACCTTCGCGGTAGAGTGCGATAAAAAATGCAGTAAAAACCAGCAGAGAACCAACATCCGGAATAGCCAAAACCACTATTGCAGGAATGCCAATAATAGCAAAAGAGGTCAATAATGATTTTCTATACTTCAGGTTAAAATCAGGTCCGGAAACGTAATTGGCAAGCATTAGTGCGGTACCTATTTTCGCAAATTCAACGGGTTGCATGGTAAAGCTTCCGAATTTGTACCAGTTTTTCTGCCCTAAAATTTCTTTACCAAACGGAAAAAGGCCGATCAGCAATAAAACTCCTCCAATATAAAAGAGCCCCGACATATTTTCAAAAAATTTACTTCTGGTAAGGAAAATGATGATTCCCACCACAGTAGAAATACAAAAGAAAATCAGTTGCTTCTTGCCCAATGTAGCATCAACACTGTAAATGTTAACAATGGCAAATGCGCAAAGCAAAAAATACAGGGTAAGTCCCAATTTGTCTATTCCTTCTGCCCACTTCATTTTTTTGGGGTATTATTGTTGAGTTTTGATTTAATAGAATCCCTTTTTAAGATTAACTTAGCCCGTTGAAGATCATTTTTGATCAGCCGTATACTGTCTTCCAAACGTTGCAGTTTTACAGAATCCTTGTTAGGTTCTTTGTATAATCCTTTTCGCTTGAGGTCGACCACCCACTGCCGCTTGTACTCGGGCATAAAACTTGCGCCCACCATTTTCTTGTAGAGATTTTCTCTCTTTAAGTCTCCCAACAGATATTTTTCGGCAATTGCAGTGGCAGCAGGTCCTGCCCAAGTCGCCCCAAAACCTGCGTGCTCCATGACGGCGGCCACTACTATTTTAGGATTTTCAGCCGGTGCGGCTAAAACAAAAATGGAGTTGTCTTTTCCTTGCGGAACCTGAGCCGTTCCGGTTTTGGCAAGCATGGTAAAATCGCTAGATTTAAGTCCGCGCGCCGTACCCGCTAAAACCACTTTCTCCATCCCTTTTATAATCGGCTCAAAATATTTGGACTCTACTAAAGTTTTATGTTTAACCTTAAAGCGTGGATCTGGATTGGGCTTTCCATCAATTGACTTTACAATGTGAGGGGTATAGAACCAGCCACGATTGACGATGGCAGCCGTTGCATTTGCCATTTGAAGAGGTGTTAACAGTACATCTCCCTGGCCCATTCCATTGAAAATAGATCCATTCATCGTGTAATTGGCACTCCAGTCTTTTTTGCCGCCACTTCGTTTTTCATAGAACTCTCCCGTTGGTATGTGTCCTTTCGAACCTACCGCTAAGTCGTTATTAAGAAATTCTCCAACGCCGAAACTGCTCATGATTTTTTTCCATTCATCAACACCTCGCGACGGATCACCCGGATATTTATTCATAATAGCAATAAAAGCATATGAAAAATAGCAGTTGCTCGATACCTGAATGGCAGGAATTAATGGATCCGCACCGCCATGCCCTTTAATTCTCAGTCCTCTGTAATTAAACCCCCCGCCACAAGGGAAAATGGTTTTGTCATTCATTACACCCATTTGCTGTGCAGCTGCTGCAGTAAGCAATTTGAAGGTTGATCCTGGTGGATAAGCTGCCTGAACCGACCGATCGAAGGTTGGCCGATTATTATAGATGGTATCCATTTGGAGTCGGTAAAGGTTACGCGTTTTCTCCGGACCGGTAAAAAGATTGGGATCAATGTCGGGGCCTGTTGCCAGCACAAGAATTTCACCGTTGGCAGGGTCCAGCGCTACAATGGCGCCTTGTTTGTTCACCATCATTTCTTCAGCCATTCGCTGCAGATCGTAGTCGATGGTTAAGGTGATGTCTTTACCGGTAATCACATCCTTATCTAAAGTTCCATTTTTGTAAGATCCAATATTGCGCAAACGAATATCTTTCTGAATATATTTAACACCTTTTACGCCTCGAAGTTCTTTTTCGTAGGATTTTTCTATGCCTGTTTTACCAATGAAATCTCCAGGAAGATAGTAGAGAGAATCTTTTTTAATATCACGATCATTCACCTCGTTGGTGTAACCCAAAAGATTGCCGGAGGTAGAAACTTCATATTGACGCTGAGGTCTGGACACGATATTAAATGCCGGATATTTAAAAATAATTTCCTGAATTCTGGCAATTTCTTCACGGCTCAGGTTTTTCATAAAAGTCATCGGCGTCAGCTTCGAGAAATATTTCTCTTTTTTAATTTCGCTGATGCGCTTGATAAGTTGGGGTTTCGTTATCCTCATCAGATGACAAAAATCGATCGTGTCGAAGTCTGGCCGCATTAAAGCTTCAGTAAAGGAAATCTCGTAAGAGGGCTGGTTGCCCACCATAATTCTCCCATTCCTATCGAAGATGACACCTCGTTGCGGAATAACATATTCGGTTTTAATTGAAGTATTGGCAGCATTCAGGGCATATCGGTCGGTGAAAAGCTGCAAATAGGCAAGCCGCGCTATAAAGATTATAGCGAGTGAAGCTAATACGATACTGATTTTCAGGTACTGTGACTTCATGATGAACAACAACCTTGCAGGTGTTATGAGCAATAAATGGGGTTACGTTTGGTCAGACTCTTTGTTTAATTCTAAATGCTAATGCATACATCAGGATAAATATAAACGAAATTGCGCTGGTTGCCAAAACATTAACAAAGATTTCGAAAAAACGGCTGAATTTGAAAAATTCAATATACTGCACAAGCAACTGATGAAAGAATATACTTGTGGCAATAAAAAGCAGAAACTGGCTCCACTGTAAACTCTGGAATGAAAAAAAGTCGGTAGAAGTGTCGGTAGAAGTTCTGAAAATTAAGGTTCTAAAGTAAGCGATAGCGGTAGTTGCAAATGCATTGATGCCCCAAGTGTAAAGAAAAGCATCGATGCCTAAACCCAAAAGAAAACTGAGTGCCAAAAACTGAAAACGATTTCTGAAAAAGGGATAAAACATCACAAAAACAGGATACAAAACGGGCGTAAATTTACCAAACAACGTGATTTTGTTCAGCACGAAAATCTGCAACGCAATAAGCAATACAATGATCAGAATGTCGGTAAAAAGTGTTCTGCTTATCATTTTTCTCTTTTAATGGTGGCCTGTAAAGTATCTTGAATTTTGTCCACTTCTGCCTTTTTAAGGTTTTTCACCACATAGATTTTGTTGAGGGTTCCCATTTTTTCACTCAGCTCAACAGAAATGTCCCAAAAACCGGTCTTGCTGTCGACTTGATAACCGGCCACTTTGCCAATCATCACTCCACGAGGGAAGATTGCGGATTTACCGTCTGTTACCACGGTATCGCCTACCTGAAGAGGTACATATTTAGGAATATCTGAAAGATGCATGACTCTGGAGTCGTCTCCTTTCCAGGTAAGCGTCCCAAAATAACCCGACTTTTTCAGTGCCGCGTTAATCTTTATTTTATCCATACTGAGGATGGACTGTACCAATGCATACGAATTGGTGGTATTGATCACGATTCCCGCAATTCCGTTCGGCGCCATAACACCCATTTTGGGATATACACCGTCGCGCTTTCCTCGGTTAATGGTAAAATAATTGTCTTTTCTATTTATATTATTAAACACAATTTCGCCATCTACAAACGTGTAAATTTGGCCGCCCCCAATGGTATCATGAACTTTTCGGAAATCGGGCGCTTGGTTTGCTCCTTTTCCGTAAACCTGCACCATGAGCGCCTTATTTTGGGCAACAAGCTCGTCATTAATCTGTTTAAGTTTTAGGTAAGAAGCACCTTCATCAATATAGCCGGAAACCCACGAGTTCAGCGCTGCGGTTTGCGAGGCAAGCCACGACTGTTGCATAGAGTTCCTGCTGAAAATCAATACCAAAGCACTGAGTTGCAGAAATATAAAGAAGACGAATAATCCGTTCTTCGAAAATAATCTCAGCAAAAATCCCATTAAAAAATCGGCGTAAAAAGGTTGTAAATTATTTGATCAGGAAGTTGAATTTATCCATATTTTTCAGGGCAATTCCTGTCCCGCGCACCACAGCTCTCAGCGGATCTTCTGCCACAAACACGGGTAAGCCGGTTTTTTTGTGAATTCTGTCGGCAAGTCCGCGAAGCAATGCACCACCACCTGCAAGATAGATTCCTGTTTTGTAAATATCGGCGGCCAGTTCTGGTGGAGTAAGCGATAAAGTTTCCATCACCGCATCTTCAATTCTAATAATGGATTTGTCTAATGCGCGGGCAATTTCCTTGTAATTCACCATAATTTCTTTTGGCTTTCCTGTAATAAGATCGCGTCCTTGCACCGGGATATCTTCTATATCCACATCCAGTTCTTCAATCGCAGAACCCACTTCTATCTTTACTCGTTCTGCAGTTCTTTCGCCAATATATAAATTATGGTGTGTTCTTAAGTAGTAAGCAATATCACTGGTGAAAACATCACCTGCAATTTTTACCGATTTATCGCACACAATACCGCCTAAAGCCACTACCGCAATTTCAGTGGTTCCGCCACCTATATCGATAATCATGTTTCCTTCAGGTTTCTGAACATCGATGCCCACACCTATAGCTGCTGCCATTGGTTCGTAAATAAGCCGCACTTCTTTCGCGTTTACTTTTTGAGCAGAATCGCGAACGGCACGTTTTTCAACTTCTGTAATGCCAGAAGGAATACAGATAACGATTTTTAAAGTTGGTTGGAAAAGTTTTCCTTTGATCCCAGGAATCTGCTTGATGAACTCCTTAATCATGTGTTCAGAAGCATGAAAATCAGCGATTACACCATCTTTCAAAGGGCGAATGGTTTTAATGTCTTCGTGCGTTTTGCCCTGCATGTGTTTTGCTTTCTCGCCCACCGCAATTGGCTTCCCTGTCGATCTTTCAATCGCTACTATAGACGGCTGATCAATGACAATCTTGTTATTATGTATAATTAGTGTGTTTGCTGTTCCTAAGTCAATCGCAATATCCTGCGTGAACATATCAAATAACCCCATTTTTTTGCTGATTTTTTAAAGTGTACAAAGATATACATTTACAGCCGTTTCTGAAATTTACCTTTCTACAATTTCCGTTAAAATTTTATTAAATTATCCCTGTTTTAATTATAACAGTTTTGCGCTTAAAATATTTCATTTTTGATTAAAACTGTGCCCACGCATTAAAAAACACCCCAAAAAGTATCAATTTCTCACACTATTGATGAATGCCTTAAAAGTAGTGTTTTGCAGAATCTTCGTCTGGCCGAACAAGTCATGTTTCATTTAAAAGCATTAAATTTGCGGTTGCTTTATGAACAAAGAGACCAACATTCACAAAACTGCCAATTTTGCCGTTCTTAGCATTAGTTTCGAGAAAGCTGATGCCGAGACGAGGGGTAAGTTTTCTTTTTTTGATGATAATATCAAAAGGTTCGTAAACGAAATTCACGATAAGAATTTGGGTGACGCTTTTGTGGTTTCCACCTGCAACAGAACCGAAATTTATACCACCACGCCCAATTATTTGCTGATCGCTGAACTCTATTGCAAGACCATAGGCGTCAGTTTAACCGAGTTTATGCAATATGTCAATATTCAGCAGCATGAAGGTGCGCTCAATCATCTTTTTCGTGTTGCCGGAGGTTTGGAGAGTCAAATTATCGGTGATTTTGAAATTATCGGGCAAATTAAAAATGCATACCATCGTTTCAGAAAAGAAAGAAGGAATGCAAATCCTTTCTTGGAAAGAGCCATCAATTCAGCCATCCAGATTTCAAAAAGAATCAAGAATGAAACCGGTATTTCCAGTGGTGCTGCCTCTGTTTCTTATGCGGCGGTACATTATATACTGAAGAATCAGAAACAGATTTCTGATAAAAATATTCTGCTTTTAGGAGTAGGCGAAATAGGTCAGAACACGGTGGAAAATCTCGTGAAACACGTGTACAAACCCAAAGTGAAAATCGCCAACCGAAGTGCCGACAAAGCCGAAAAAATTGCTGAAAAGTACAAGATTCCCTATATTGAGTTCGATAGTTTAGGTGAAGAGCTGAAGCAAACCGACATTCTTATCGTAGCAACTGGAGCTGCGCATCCCATCATCAACCAAAGTCATTTCCCCAACGGAAAAGAAACGCTCGTTATCGACCTGTCGATTCCTAATAACGTGGAAAAAAATGTAACCGAGAATAGCCATGTTCAGTTGGTTGATGTGGATGAACTTTCGCAGAATATTACCGAAACCCTGATGCAGCGGCAAAAAGAAATTCCCAAAGCCGAGGTCATCATTAAAGAAATGACCAAAGACTTTATGGAATGGGAAAAGAAAAGAAAGCTCGCACCCAATATCCATCATTTTAAAGACGTTCTTAAAAACATAGAACGCAACGAAATGCACAACATTCATAAGAAGCATAAATATGTGGATGTGCACGATATGGATCTTTCCGAAAAGATGATTCAGAAAATTACCAACCGATTTGCAAAATACATTATTGATAATCCTTGGAAAGCCGAAGAAATAAGCAAGTTAATGCACGAAATTTTTGTGGAACAACCTAATAATGAGTACAATGAAAAACGTTAGAATTGGTACACGTCAGTCGCCACTCGCTTTGTGGCAGGCACGTGAAGTTGCACGAAATCTACAGAACAGAAATATAAAGACGGACATTGTTCCCATTCTTTCCTCCGGCGACAAAAATCTTTCTCAACCGCTTTATTCATTAGGTATCACCGGTATATTTACCAAGGATCTTGATACCGCTTTGCTCAACCAGGAGATTGATGTTGCCGTTCATTCCTTAAAAGATGTTCCTACCGAGCTTCCTCACAATGTGGAAATTATAGCCGTGTTAAAGCGCGATTACCCGCAAGATGTATTGGTGAGAAAAGCCAGCGCTGCAACACTGGAATTAAAAGATTTGAAGATTGCTACAAGTTCGTTACGCAGAAGGGCTTTTTGGTCAAAAGCGTTTCCGCAAACAGAATTTTGTGATATTCGCGGTAATGTAGAGACCCGTCTTAGAAAACTGGACGAACAGGATTTTGATGCAACCTTGTTTTCCCTTGCTGCTATTAAAAGAATGGGTTTAAGTGTTGATTATGAGCATCTTCCAATGATGATATCGGCGCCCTCGCAAGGGGTTGTTGCAGTGTGTGCAAGAGCTGATGATGACGAAACCAAAGAACTTTTTAAAGAGATCAATGATCGTCCTACTCAAATCTGCATTGAAATTGAAAGAAATTTCCTCAATACGCTGGAAGGCGGCTGTACTGCCCCCATAGGTGCTTTTGCGGAGATGAATGATCAAAACGAAATACGATTCAAAGGAATGCTTTGTTCCCTTGACGGAACAAATTGCATCGAAATCGACAAGATTTTTGAGTATCGTGATCATGTTAACTATGGTGAGAAGTTGGCTCAAGAAATAATGAAGAATGGCGGAGAAGAATTAATGCAGCAAATAAAAAATAGTTTATAAAAAAGAACTGGTGAGCTTCGAAGGCAATGAGAATACTCTTTACAAAAAAAATCAGCAAGCAGATGATTTCCAAAAAATTAGGGAGTCATTTTTCGTATGATTTTTTAGAGGTCATTAGGATCCGTCCTTTGCAGGTGGAAGCATTCGAGCTGAAGGATTCATCAGTTATCTTTAGCAGTGTTAATGCGGTTCAGGCATTTTTTGCCAACCAGTTTCGCATAAACGAAAATTTTCTTGATCCTGATTTCAATAAAATTTATGCTGTGGGTGCACAAACCAAAAAGGAACTGCGTAAACATGGCTTCGGCACTTTCAAGGTAGTTCCCCATGCCAAAGCACTCGCCGACTTTATTGTTAAAAATAGCAGCAAAGAGACTTTCATTCATTTTTGTGGAAATCTTGCCATCGATGTACTTAATCAGTCTTTGCCATTGCAGAATATTGCCTACCAAAAAGTTCCTGTTTACGAAACTCAGCTGACGTATCCCAAGGTTGCTGGGGAATATGATGCGGTGTGTTTTTTTAGTCCGAGTGGTGCGCGCAGTTTTGCAAAATACAATCCGCTAGATGCATACACCATTTTTTCCATTGGCGAAACCACCGAAAATGAAATAAAAAAATACACCAAGCAACCCATTATTACGAGCCGAAAAAGGACACTCGATGACTTAATGAACCACATTGCCGAACAGTACGCGCTGTAAAGGCAGAAAAAAATAAACCTATTATGATTAAAAACGACCTGTATTTAAAGGCACTACGTGGAGAAACTGTAGAAAGACCGCCGGTTTGGATGATGAGACAGGCCGGAAGATTCCTGCCCGAGTTTCGTGCGATGCGCGAACAGTACGATTTTTTTACCCGTTGCCAAACCCCCGAACTTGCAGCGGAAATTACCCTGATGCCGATCAAAAGATTTCCGCTGGATGCAGCGATATTGTTTTCGGACATTTTAGTGGTTCCTCAGGCAATGGGCATCGATTTCAAAATGGTGGAATCCGTTGGTCCTTGGTTAGACAATCCAATTAGAACAATGGAGCAGGTGCAACGCATCGTGGTTCCTAATGTTGATGATACTTTGAGCTATGTATTTGACGCCATAGAGCTTACATTGCAAAAACTCGACAACGAAATCCCGCTGATCGGGTTTGCCGGCTCACCATGGACAATCCTTTGCTATTGTGTGGAAGGGAAGGGTTCTAAAGCATTTGATGTCGCCAAATCTTTCTGCTTTCAAAACCCGGAAGCGGCACATTTACTCTTACAGAAGATTACAGATACTACGATTGCCTACCTGAAACGTAAAGTTGAAAAAGGAGTTTCGGCAGTTCAAATTTTCGACTCGTGGGGCGGAATGCTGTCACCGGAAGATTACCAAGAGTTCTCGTGGAAATACATCAACCAAATTGTGGAGGCGCTGCAACCGTTGACGCACGTGGTGGTTTTTGGTAAAGGATGCTGGTTTGCACTGGAAGAAATGACTCTGTCTAAAGTTTCGGCGCTGGGAGTTGACTGGACTATTCGTCCTGAATTTGCACGGGCACTTACAAATCATACCATGACTTTACAAGGAAATTTTGATCCGGCACGTTTGCATTCAACGCCTGAAACCATTAAGAAAATGGTTAACGAGATGATTGGTCATTTTGGCAAAGACCGCTATATCGCCAATCTTGGGCATGGTATTTTACCCAACATTCCGCTGGAAAATGCAGAAGCATTTATCCGCGCTGTGGTCGATTGGAAGCCCAATTAAAGCATTGGCCTAATTATTTAAAAGGATTGAATACCTGTTCAGTCCTTTTCTTTTTCGTAATACAATAGTTCTTCATCACCTCCGGGGAACTGGATGTACCTTTTAAATTTGAGTCCGAGTTTTTCGATCAGCTTCTGAGACCTTACATTAGCTGGGCTGGTAATGGCGGAAATCTTCTTTAATCCAAATTCGCGAAATCCTGTTTCCATTAATTTTGAAGCAGATTCGTACCCATATCCCTTGCCTTCGAACTGAGGCAGAAAAGAAAAGCCAATGTCGTGAACAGGTAAACCCTCTCGTTCGAAGATACCTACGGCTCCCACTTTCTTTTGGTCTTCCTTGCGAACAATGAGGTAGTTGCCGAAACCTAATTTTTCCAATTGAGGAAGAAATTTTTCTTTGATATAATTTTCAGCATCTTGCAACGTCCGAATCTTCCTATCGCCGATAAACTCTATGAATTTAGGGGAATTATAGAGTTCGAAGATCAGCTCCCGGTCATCGGAAGATATGGGTTGCAGCACCAGTCTTTCTGTTTCAAGGGTTGTTATTTTCATTCAATTCTTTTTTTCCGTTGCGGTTTTCGCACCTGTATTTTGTTTTCACGAAGTTCTTTTTTGAACGCTATAACACTCGACTGAATAGCGACTATTCTAAATTTTTTTGCTGCCAAGATCAACTTCTAAAACAAATGTAAGCAAATAGAAAAATGCAAGCGGTCAATGTGTAAAAATTTTTGAGAGGATGTTTAAATTTGTTTGATTCACGTTTACAAATTTAGCGGGCTAAATCAAAAACAGGAAGTAGCACATACGCTCAAAAGAGCATTAAAATTGTGCAAAGATGATTGGCTTGGATTATAAATCGGTGAAATTTTAAACATCCTCTTATTGTGGAGATGAAATTTTAGTTATTTTCGTTAAAAAGTTTTTATGATGAGAAGTTTCAAATATTTTCTACTTGCATTGAGCGCATTTTTTCTGTTGCAGCAATGCACGACACAAAAAGTAAACAATGTTCCACTTAAACGCCAGTGGATGCTGATCGAGTTTAAGGGCTTTGGTAAAGATTTGTTGACGAAAAATAAAGCCAATATTGATTTGTCTGGCAGCAAGACAGGAGGCGATCAATACGGTGCATTTATGGGGTGCAACAGGATGTTTTTCACTGCCAAATTTGCGGCGGACGGATCGGTGAAGTTCTCCGGTGTCGGCAGTACCATGATGTTCTGCGACAAAAATATGGAGCTGGAATCTGCGTTTGGAAAGGCGTTGCCAACCCTCACGAATTACAAAATTGATGGACATTTCCTAACACTTACCAATGCATCAGGAACTGTAATGAAGTTGGTGGCGGCAGATTGGGATTAACGAATTGGCCAGGTTTGGGACAAGTTTTTGTCGGAAAGTTTTTTATCCGAATCTCCTTTTGATGAAGTAATCATGCTACTTCAAATAATGCAATGTGGAACAGGAAGAAAATTTTGGTGCTTGTAAACAGTTATTAAAAAGCAAAATAATTAAATTTGCAGGTGTGCTGAAGTTCTTCAGCAGATTCATGAATGCCCAAATATAATGTTAGAAAAGAAAGAACATCAATACGAGAAAGCCGTTTTAGTTGGTTTAATTACCCAAAATCAAGACGAAGAGAAACTGAATGAATACCTGGACGAACTGGAGTTTCTGGCCTACACGGCAGGCGCCACCGTGGATAAGAGATTCACTCAGAAAATGACGCAACCCGACTCTAAAACTTTTGTCGGAAGTGGGAAAGCAGAGGAAATTCGAAATTATGTAAAGGAAAACGAAGTTACAACCGTTATTTTTGATGATGAACTCTCGCCTTCTCAACTCAAAAATCTGGAGCGGGAAATGGAGGTGAAAATTCTGGATCGAACCAACCTAATTCTCGATATTTTTGCACAGCGTGCTCAAACTTCTTATGCGAGAACCCAGGTAGAACTGGCTCAATATGAATATTTACTGCCCCGCCTGACCAGGATGTGGACTCACCTCGAAAGGCAGCGCGGTGGTATCGGAATGCGGGGTCCTGGTGAAACTGAAATCGAAACTGACCGAAGGATTATTCGCGACCGAATTTCTCTCCTTAAAGAAAAATTGAAAACCATCGATAAACAGATGGCTACCCAGCGTAACAACCGGGGAAAAATGGTGCGCGTTGCTTTGGTAGGATACACCAATGTTGGCAAATCGACACTGATGAACTCCATTTCGAAATCTGAAGTGTTTGCTGAAGATAAACTGTTTGCAACGCTTGATACCACGGTTAGAAAAGTCGTGATCGGGAATTTGCCTTTTCTGTTGACCGATACCGTTGGGTTTATCCGAAAGCTTCCAACTCAACTGGTAGAGTCATTTAAATCTACGCTGGATGAAGTGCGAGAAGCCGATTTACTGATTCATGTGGTCGATATTTCGCACCCGAGTTTTGAAGATCACATCAATTCAGTCAATCAGATTCTTACCGAAATAGGTGCTAATCAGAAACCGGCGATTATGGTTTTCAATAAAATTGATGCTTTTGCGTACGAGAAAAAGAGTGAAGATGATTTGACACCCGAAACGCGCGCTAATATTTCACTGGAAGAATGGGAGAAGACCTGGATGTCAAAATCTAAATATCCTACGGTTTTTATATCGGCGCTCACCAAAGAAAACTTTCCGGAAATGAAGAAAATGATTTATGATGAAGTATTGAAAATCCATATTTCAAGATTTCCTTACAACGATTTTCTGTTCGAATACTATGATAACGACGACGAAAGCAAATAAAACACAAAGAACCACCAATGGAACTGTACTATTCTTTTTCACTGCTTATTGTGCTGGCTACTGTCTTTGAGTATATCAATTACCGATTACTCAAACTCCCGAGTACCATAGGAATTATGGTGATCGCCATCGTCGTTTCCCTGATTCTCATCTTTTTTGGTGAAAACCTTTTTCCCAAAACTACAGATCACTTGTTTAAACTGATTGGTGGCTTCGATTTTACCGAAGTTTTAATGGGCGCTATGCTAAATTTTCTGCTGTTTGCGGGGGGAATTCATCTAAATATCAATGATTTAAAAAAGCAGTTTTGGCCCGTTGTGATGTTCGCCAGCGTAGGTGTAGTGATTTCGACATTTGTGGTCGGGTTTGGTGTGTATTATATATTGCCATTGGTTGGTATAAAAATTCCATTGCTGTACTGCCTTGTTTTCGGTGCTCTCATTTCACCAACGGATCCTGTTGCGGTGCTTGGTATTTTGAAGAAAGCAAATGTTTCCAAAGAGTTAGAAACCAAAGTTGCAGGCGAATCTCTTTTTAATGACGGCGTAGCGGTTGTTATTTTCACCATTGTTTTGCACCTCGCTATTGGCAAGCAGGTAGATACCAGTGCGCAGGGAATTGTCGATTTGTTGCTGAAAGAAGCAGGAGGCGGCTTATTGCTGGGCGTTGCGTTGGGCTATATTGCCTCTAGGGCAATGCGTGATGTTAACGATTATATTCTTTCCGTTCTGGTGACGCTTTCTGTGGTGATGGGTGGCTACTTGGTAGCGCATTCTTTCCATTTTTCGGGGCCTCTAACGATGGTTGCTGCCGGACTTTTTATGGGAAACTTCAACGAGAAATTCAAGAAAAAATCCGAAACCCAAGATTATCTGGTCAAATTCTGGGAGCTGATTGATGAGATCATGAATGCCGTACTTTTCCTCTTTATTGGTTTTGAACTTTTGCTGATCAAGGATCTTAACGATTATCTCTTTGCCGGTGCAATCTGTATTATGATTGTTCTTTTTGCCAGAATTGTTTCTATATTCATACCCAGCAAAATAATGTCGAGACGAAACCGATTCAGTCCAACCACGATGAAAGTCTTGGTTTGGGGTGGTTTGAGGGGCGGTGTTTCCATTGCGTTGGCACTCTCCATCCCGAATAACGAGCACAGCAATGCCATCATCAGCATCACCTATTGCGTAGTGGTATTTTCTATTGTGGTTCAGGGGCTCACCATTGGAAAAGTGGCCAATCCACATAAAATTGCACAGGAAGATGTGTTGGATCATGTTTATGATTGATGATAAAAGCAAATGACATAAAGGACGCATTGTCCGTTCTTGCGATTCCTGAAAAGAAGGAGATTTACCCACGGTTTTTTAAGGACGGAAAAGGTGAATATGCGGAAGGAGACCTTTTTATTGGTGTTACTGTTCCCGATCAGCGCAAGATTGTAGAAGCATTTTGGAACGGCATATCATTGTCAAATTTGAGTGAGTTATTATCTTCACCTGTACATGAGCACCGCCACACCGCTCTTTTAATTTTGGTCAAGAAATTCGAAAAGTCGGGGGATTCAGAGGAAAAGGAAGAAATTGTAAAGTTCTATCTGGAGCATAACAGGTTTATTAATAACTGGGATCTGGTGGATTGCTCCTGCTATAAAATCTTAGGTAACTATGCGTTCGAAACCCAGAACGACGAGTTGCTTCGGAAGCTCTCGCGCAGTGAAAATATGTGGAGCAAAAGAATGGCGATTGTGGGCACAATGTTTCACATTAAAAAAGGAGAATTCGAGCTTACCAAAGAATTGGCATTATATAATTTGAACCATCCTCATGATTTAATGCACAAAGCCAACGGTTGGTTGCTGCGCGAAATGGGGAAAGTAGATGCAGATGAACTTTTGCAATTTTTGAAAATCCATTACCTGAAAATGCCCAGAACGTCATTGAGATATGCCATTGAAAAGTTGGATGAAGAGTTGCGTCAGGATTTTCTTCAATCTAGAATCTAATGGAGTGTGTATTATGGATAAGGGAGGTTTTACACTATTTCCTTCATCTTATTTTTCCGGTTTTTGTGGCCAAGGTGTTCTTCCGCAATCACTGGAAGAAGGCCTATTTCCTGATGCTTGCCACCATGCTGGTTGATTTGGATCACATTTTTGCCAATCCGGTTTTTGATCCGAATCGAAGCAGTATCGGCTTCCACCCGCTTCACACTTACCCGTGGCTTATCATTTATGCGGTCGGAAGCATTTTTTTGAAGGGCAATTATCGTATGGTGGCAGTCGGTTTACTGTTGCATATGGCTACCGATTTTCAGGATTATTATCTTTGGAAGATGCTTTATTGAATGAACTAATTATTAATAAAATTAATATAGTTTTTAAATTAAATAGATTTTATGTATATTTGTGCATGATGAAACTGAAATCTTTTCTCCACTGGACTGTCGTATTACCTATTATTGCAACGCTATTTTACCTGCTGGGTTTTTTAGCGTATGGCGTATGGGGTAATGTGGTGGGTGCACTATTGCTTTTCGGAAGTGTGTTGGCGGCGGTTCATCATGCAGAAGTGGTGGCACATAAAGTTGGAGAGCCGTTCGGGACGATTATTCTCGCGATTTGCATCACCATTCTGGAGGTAGGTTTAATTGTTTCTTTCATGCTTTCCGGCGGAGAGGGCGCAATGACGTACGCACGAGATACTGTTTTTGCAGCCGTGATGCTGATACTGAACGGGATTTTAGGCATTTGCATCTGGGTCGGAAGCCGACGCTACAAAGAACAGTTTTTCATCACCAGTTCCGCGACCTCCTATCTGGTAAGTTTGGTAGCCATTTTAGTGCTTACCCTCGTATTGCCGAATTACACGTCAAGTAAGCACGGACCATTTTATACGGCGACACAACTGGCTTTTGTTTCGCTGGCCTGCTTGGTCATTTACAGCAGTTTTCTGATGTTTCAAACTGTGCGTCACCGCAATTATTTTGTTGTGGAAGAAGCGGATCATACCCTTCACGAAGCCGATCCGCCTACGGTTTCCAAAACAGTTATTAGCTTAGTTTTGCTGGTGATTTGTTTGGCCGTTGTGATTTTTATGGCAAAAGGACTGTCGCCTGTTATTGAAGATTTTGTCGAGCAGATTGGTGCGCCGCGGCCGTTGGTCGGCGTCATCATTGCCACTGTTGTGCTATTGCCGGAGGGTTTAGCTGCTATTCGTGCTGCAAGAAACAACCAAATTCAAACATCAATCAACTTAGGATTGGGTTCCGCATTAGCCAGCGTTGGTCTTACGATTCCTGCGGTCTCCGTGGTCTGCATTGTTTACGATATTCCCTTTGTGTTGGGGTTAGATATGAAGTCGGTTATTCTCCTTGCGCTTTCTGTTTTCACCGTCATGCTTTCTTTAAGTCGTGGCAAAACCAATCACTTGTACGGTAGTGTTCTATTGGTCAATTTGGCCGCCTATATTTTTACGGTAATCTTTCCTTAATCGGTGGTGGATTTTCGCGCCACCTCCATTTTATGACCCATTAAAGCTGCAATATTATTTGCTTTATACACCGCCAGATCTGCCATTTCACCACTAAAATTTTCTTCTACTGTTGCGGTCCAGAGTTTTACCCAATGCGCAAAATGATGCTTTTCAAGCGGCACTTTCGCATTGACCGGAAAATGAACGGCCATGGGGTTTCCTTTATAAATCGGTTTGCCGAAAAGTAAGGTTTCCCAGAAGGCGTACATTTTAGGCAAATGATTATTCCAGTCGGTTTTCGCCACCTCGTTAAAAAAGAAACCAATCACATCGTCCTTTCGTACCTTATTGTAAAAAAGGTTCACCAATGTTTCAATATCCTGTCTAGATTCCAGCTTTTTCATCTTTCAAATGTACTAAATTATTAAACCACGAAATAGGATCACAGTCATACCTTGGGCGGACAATTCGCGCTATCCGCTACTATCGCGGCCCCAGATTAGGAATAGTGACACCACACTATCATCAATAGAAAATATCCGCTACTTTTGCAAAATGAATTTGGAATTCTACAAAAAGCAGGCAATCATCAGCCAGAAGGAACATAAAAAATTCCTGGAATGGCTCCGAAAAAAACCACCCAAAAACCTTGACTATCAGGTAAAAGAAGTTCATGAGCAAGTTTCCGCTGAAATCGATTGTTTAGAATGTGCCAATTGCTGCAAAACAACCGGTCCGCTGTTCACCGATAAAGATATTGAGCGAATAGCCAAACACCTGCGGATGAAAATTGCAGTTTTTGAACAAAAATTCCTCCGTACCGATGAGGACCAAGATAAGGTGTTGCAAAATTTGCCCTGTTGGTTTTTGGGTAGTGACAACCTTTGTAGCATCTACGAAGTTCGTCCGAAAGCGTGCCGCGAATTTCCGCATACCGATCGGAAAAAGATTTATCAGATTAATCACTTGACACTAAAAAACACTATAATTTGCCCCATTGCCTTTACTTTTGTGCAAAAATTGGAAGAAAAAGTGGGTTTCCGAAAATCTTAAATTAAACAAAATGCTATTATAAAAAATCGTTAAACCCTGTATTTTACATTTTTACTTTAGATATTTTTGGTTTACTTTACAACACCAACAAAAAATAGTTATATGAAAAAAGTAGTAATGGCAGGCGTGTTCTTAACCGCCGGAGTTGTATTTGTAAGTGCGCAGAGCACCGAAAAAGAAGCCAGAAAGGCAGAGAAAGCAAAAGTAGAAACAAAGGTAGAAGCCACTACCGAGGCGAAAGCAGAGGTGGACACTGCTGCCAGTAAAGTGGAGCAAAAGAAAGCTGCAGAAACGCTGGAAGTGAGCGCGCAGCCAGCTGAGGTGAAAACCGAGCCGGCGGCAGCAGAGAAGAAACCTGCAGAAAAAAGAGATCCCATGAATTAACAGTTTGGGAAACTCCAAAGTAAAATCCCGCATTGCGGGATTTTTTTGTGCACCTACCAAAAATAAAAAGCACTGAAAATTCAATGCTTTTTATCCTCTCTTCTTACTTTTTCCCATTGTCCCGGGACAGGATTAGTCTATAAAAAAAACCGGAAAATCCGGTTTTAAAATACAAGTTTATACCACGCCTTGCGCCAACATGGCTTCCGCAACTTTTACAAAACCTGCGATGTTTGCTCCCTTTACATAGTTCACATAGCCATCGGCTTCTTTTCCATAATCGCGACATAGTTTGTGGATGCCAATCATAATTTCTTTCAAACGCGCGTCCACTTCCTCCGACGACCAATTGAGGCGAATGGAGTTTTGCGTCATTTCCAATCCGGAAGTGGCAACACCACCTGCATTGGAAGCTTTGCCGGGTGAAAACAACACTTTATTATTCAGGAAGTGATTAATCGCATCCAGCGTTGATGGCATATTGGCTGCCTCTGTAACACAAATAACACCGTTGTTCACCAGTAGTTTTGCATCATCAAGGGTCAGTTCGTTTTGCGTTGCAGCAGGAATTGCCACATCACATTTTACCTCCCAAGGATGTTTTCCTGCATGAAACTCGGCCGATCGAAATTTTTTCAGATAATCTTCAGCACGGTTGTTTCCACTCGCTCTCATCTCCAACAAAAAGTCAATTTTATCACCGCTGATACCCTCTTTGTCATAAATGTAACCGTCGGGACCAGAGATGGTTACCACCTTTCCTCCGAGTTCTGTCGCTTTTTTCACAACGCCCCAAGCCACATTCCCAAAACCGGAAACGCAAATTACTTTATCTCTAAAATCCTGACCAATGGTTTTCAGCATTTGCTCAGCAAAATAAACCACACCATAGCCGGTTGCTTCTGGACGAATCAGTGAGCCACCATAAGCCAACCCTTTTCCGGTAAGAACACCAGTGAACTCGTTACGAATTTTTTTATACTGACCAAAAAGGTAACCAATTTCCCTTGCGCCAACGCCGATATCGCCCGCAGGAACATCTGTCTCGGGGCCGATATGTTTGCACATTTCTGTCATAAATGCTTGGCAAAAGCGCATGATTTCCATGTCTGATTTTCCTTGAGGGTCAAAATCAGATCCGCCCTTTCCACCACCCATTGGTAGCGTAGTGAGCGAGTTTTTGAAGGTTTGCTCGAACGCAAGAAATTTCAAAACAGAAAGATTAACCGTTGGGTGAAAACGGATACCTCCTTTATAAGGACCGATCGCTGAGTTCATCTGAATCCTGAAACCTCGGTTCACTTGGATTTCTCCTTTGTCATCCACCCATGGAACTCGGAAGATGATGGTTCTTTCGGGTTCTGCCATCCTTTCCAGCAGTTTCATTCCGGTGTATTCTTTTCGTGTGGCAATAAAGGGAATTACTGTAATAGCTACTTCTTTCACGGCCTGAAGAAACTCCGGTTCATTAGGGTTTTTTGCTTCAATCTTGGCGACAAACTCCTGAATTTTTTGCTCGACGTTGTATAGTTCCATAAATGTGAATGATTATTGGTAACAAATTTAATTTTTTTTTCAAGACTTGCAACATAATTTTATTAATTAATAAAAAATCAATAAAAATCAAGTTTATTTTTATTAATGTGATAAATTGAATGTTATAAATATTAAAAATTTAACATTAGGTTCATATCAATAGATTTTTAAAAAAATAAAAAAAGTCATACCACCACATATTGTCTCCCCGAAAGCGTTCGAATGAGTCCCAAAATTTCAAGCTGAAGCAATTCGGGCAAAATCTTATAGGTAGGTTGTTGCAGCTGCTGCGCAATTTCGTCTAGAGAACGGGCCTCTGTCTTATGAAGTGAATGAAGGATTGTTAGTTGATTATCAGGTAATTGAATTTTGATCTCGCTGGTTGGAAAGAGTTCGCCAATTTTTTCTTTTTGGTAACCTAGCTGGTCGATCAGTGATGAAATAGTGGAAATTGTTGCGGCCTTGTTCTGCAAGATGAGTTGGTTGCATCCTTGGCTGTACTGATCCGTTATTTTCCCGGGCAGCGCATATACCTCACGATTGTATTGATGGGCGAAAGTGGCGGTGCTGATGGAGCCGCCCCCAAAACCTGTTTCCACGACAATCGTAACAGGAGATAAGCCGGCGATAATTCTGTTGCGCTGGATGAAATGCTCGCGATCTGGTTTTTTTGATGAGTTGAACTCGGTGTACAATGCACCTCCGTTTTCGATTATTTTTTCGGAAAGTTTTTTATTTTTGGACGGATAAAGCGTGTGAAATCCGTGAGCTAAAACGGCAATCGTGGGGATGTTGTTTTGCAGCGATGCCTCATGCACGGCAGTATCTACACCCAAAGCAAGGCCACTGACGGTGACAATTTTTTGAGTTTTTAATTGTGGAAGCAAATCATTGACAAAAGCTTTGCCGTACGCAGTGATATTTCTTGTTCCCACAATACTCAGAGGATGAAGATTGGGGTTTATGTCACCTTTTTGGTATAGAATAGCTGGCGCGTCATCACATTCGTTCAGCAATTGGGGTAATTGACCACAGTGACGCAAATTAATTTTTATCTGGTGCTTTTCGCAGAATTTAAGTTCGTTTTCCGCAAACTTTAAGTGTTCTTGGTTACCAATTTCTTGGCATATTTTCTTACCAATGCCATCAATATGCTTGAGCCCTTGTTTTGAAAATTCCCACACCTCTTTTGCAGATCCCACTGCACCCACCATTTTTCGGAAAACAATATCGCCTACTGCTGTACAGCGACGCAACGCAATAGAATAAAGCACTTCATCGGAAAACATGGTTATTTTTTATCAAAAATATTGAAAATTATTCAAACGGTGGTGTTTCCCCGATTTCAGATTTTCCCGTTTTACGCAGTTCATCCAGTCGTTCCCATACATTTTCCTTCTTTTTATAGGGTAATTCCAAAAAATCATCTGGATATTTTTCCCGGTATTCCTGCCATAGTTTGTCGTCTTTCTCGCTATAATAATTGGGGAATTGCCAAATAAATTTTTTATTTTTTTCACCTTCTTTCCTAAAAATAAACGCCATGATTATACCGATGACAGCGCCCGCAAGATGAGACTGCCACGATATTCTGCTTGGTGCCTCTGTGGTATAAAACAATTCTTCAGGCATTACACCCCATATTAAGCTGCCGTAGTATAAAGCGACCAGCAATGAGATGGTGAGCAGCTTCATATTCCAGCGGAAGATTCCACTAAAAAAAAGAAAAAATGCTAACACATACACAATGCCACTTGCACCGATGATGCATACATAGTTGTATTGGCCTGTGAAAAAATCGACAGGAGGCAGCAGCCAAACCAGAAAACCGCCCAGAAACCAGCCCAGGAAAAACACCTTCTTTGCAACCCAAGGATAAAACTGAAACAACAGAAAAACAAGCACAAACATTGGAACCGAATTCCCGAGGATATGTTCTAAGCCACCATGGAGAAAAGGAGAAAATACAATGCCTTTCAGCCCTTCAGGAACCAGAGGAATAATAGCACCATTGCAACCTTGAATAAGTCCCAAATTTTGTACAAAGAAGCCAATCCACATCAGCAAAACCATGGCTGCTGCGTAGAGCACCGCGCGAAAATTGAGGGAATCATTTTTGAACATACTGAATTTTGACAAATCTTCTGCCAAGATTTTAATCAGGTAAATATGGCTAAATCTTTTTAAACGGTGAACGAAATGTAAGACAAAAAGTAACAACCGCGACGACTTTTTTATTGTTTGAAAGGTTTGTAGTAAATTTGCCACCTATGAAGAAAGTTTTGTTGGTCATATTCGGATTGATGTTGGTGGGTTTGCATGCGCAGATTCGTCCTGATGTGAGGAGGAAGATCGATTCTATTGCACAAAAAAAATGGGAAGCCACTACTCCAGATATGGACAGTTTGGAGAATCCTAAACTTGTCAATCTTGAGGCACACTTTAAAGATACTTTAGTCATCAAAAGCAAAGTGCCTATCACAATGTTTGTAGAGGATGCGCCCATCACGCCTTATAATCTTATGCGCCTAAAAGAGCCAAGACGATGGTTTTATTATGGTCAGAATAATTTGGTTTTTAACCAATCTTCCTTTTCCAACTGGAATTCCGGAGGCGACAATAACGTGGGTGTTATTGGGAAAATCAACTATATTTTTAATTACAGAAATGGAAAACATTTTTTGGAGAATAACATCAAATTAGGATATGGTTTTGTATCAACAAGAGGAGAAGCTGCACGAAAAACGGACGATTATATTAACCTGATGACCAATTATGGATACGATATCGGAAAGGATTTTTATTTGTCCACTGGTTTTCAACTGCTCACTCAGTTTGCGCCGGGGTATAATTATGCCAATACACCTGATCCTGTATTCAATGACAGAATCTCCAGATTCATGTCTCCTGGTTATTTGAATGTTGGTTTGGGTATTTCCTACAACCCCAGGGAAAACTTCCAAGTCATATTTCGGCCAATGAACGGTAAGTTTACCATTGTAGCGGATAAATTGTTGCAAACTGCAGGTCGTTATGGTTTGGACGAAGATGGGCAATGGATTAAATCTGACTTGGGTGCACTGCTCAACGTTCTGTACCGCTGGCAAATCATAGAAAACATTAATTTTACCAATCAGATTAATTTTTTCAGCAGTTATATTTCACATCCCGAACGCGTGGATATTATTTATAATGGCACCATAGAATTGAAATTCAATAAGTTTATTACCGCGCTGGTTGGGTTGGATGTGACTTATGACCATGACCAAATTCAGAAGCTGCAAATGAAGCAGACGTTAGGCGTTGGTTTTGCGTACAATTTTGGCTTCGAGCACAAAGAGAAAAGCAAGAAATTCATTAAACCTTTCATTACCAATTAAGAGAGATTTCACTTTTTTCCACCGTTCATCTTTATCATTAAACACTCCAGAAATCGCGATCCAGACTGCGGTACTGTATAGCTTCTGAAATGTGAGCTGTGCTGAGATTGTCGGCAGCTTCCAGATCGGCAATCGTTCGGGCAACCTTTAAAATACGATCATAAGCTCGTGCTGAAAGATTCAGTTTTTCCATTGCTGTTTTAATCAGCTGTAGTGAATCTTCATTCAGCCCGCAGAATTTTTCAATTTCTTTTGGGCCCATTTGTGCGTTATAATGGATATCATATTGAAGATACCTTTCTTGTTGAATATTTCGCGCATTTAAAACCCTTCTTCTTATTTCATCGCTGGTTTCTCCCTTCCTTTTGTCGGCAAGCTGTTCAAATTCCACCTTTTGTACCTCAATATGAATATCGATACGATCCAGAAGAGGTCCAGAGAGTTTATTCATGTACCGCTGCATCTCCATTTGTGAGGATGTATTGTTAGGATCGTCTGGGAAATACCCACTTGGGCTGGGGTTCATGCTGGCAATCAGCATAAAACTGGCAGGATAATTAACGGTAAACTTGGCCCTAGAAATCGTGACTTCTCGGTCTTCCAACGGTTGGCGCATCACTTCCAGCACGGTTCTTTTGAACTCCGGCATTTCATCCAGAAAAAGTACGCCGTTGTGCGCCAGCGAAATTTCGCCGGGTTGTGGATAACTTCCTCCGCCAACCAACGCAACATCCGAAATGGTATGATGAGGACTACGAAAAGGGCGTACGGTCATCAGAGAAGTTTCAGCACCTATTTTTCCAGCCACAGAATGAATTTTTGTGGTTTCGAGCGCTTCCTTCAATGTTAATGGCGGCAAAATACTGGGAACTCTTTTCGCAAGCATGGTTTTTCCGCTTCCGGGTGGGCCGATCAGGATAATATTGTGGCCACCAGCAGCGGCAACTTCCATGGCGCGCTTCGCTGTTTCCTGGCCTTTCACTTCCGAAAAATCATAGGAAAAAGTGGTCATGCTTTCCTGGAATTCTTTGCGGGTGTCAATCTCTGTCCGTTCCAGTGGCACTCCTTCATTAAAAAAATCGATAACTTCTTTTATGTTTCCCACTCCGTACACTTCAAGTTGATCCACAATGGCGGCCTCTCGAATATTCTGTTTGGGCAGAATAATTCCTTTAAAACCCTCTTCCCTTGCTTTAATCGCGATGGGTAAAACACCTTTGATGGGAAGCAAGCCACCATCCAGAGAAAGTTCTCCCATGATAATATACTCGGAAATATTTTCTGCTTGGATGAGTTGAGATGCAGCAAGTATACCGATGGCAATACTTAGATCGTAAGCAGAACCTTCTTTGCGCAAATCGGCAGGTGCCATGTTGATGGTTATTTTCTTGCCAGGAATTTTGAATCCTTGGTTTTTCAGCGCAGCAGAAATTCTGTAGCTGCTTTCTTTAATCGCATTGTCGGGCAATCCTACCAAATGATAGCCAACTCCAGCTGTATCAACATTAACTTCTATGGTGATGGTTTGTGCAGACACACCGTGAATAGCGCTGCCATAAATCTTAACTAACATGGTTTGTGTTTTGAGTAAAGTTAGAAAATTTTCTGCAATCTTAAAATCACTTTACGGTCATGAGATATAAAGGATTTCGATGGTGTGAAGTTTTCTAATTATATAATATATTGATAAACAGTAGTTTATTTTTACTTCATGCGTTTTGTACTGTTATCTTACCGTGAAATCACCTTTTGTTTTTGGGTGTAATCACGGAGAGAAAAAGGGTGAATCCACTATTATGCGCAGCATATTACATTTGTAATTTTGCCCTGTGATTGGAATGCATTGAAAGTCAGAGATCAAATTCCATTATTCACCAACAGGGAAGCCGAAAACTGTAAAAAGAGTAAGCAAAACGAATAACCAAAATTAAAATGGCCAAAGAAAAATTGGAACTTAAAGCGATTCAGGAATTAATCGCAAGTTCAGAAGCCAACTGGGAAGCTGGTATTACTACGGTATCGGAACTTACCGAACTTGAGAAAAAAAGAAAGCTCGGATATGTTCCGGGACCAGATGATGTGAGCTTGGAAGAGCAGGTGGAAGAAGGAGAAAGGGCTTTTGCTGCTTATGCTGCTACCGCCGCACTCTCTCGCGATGCATTTGGTGCACCCGCATCATTGGATTGGAGAAACAATAACGGAAACTTCGTCACGCCAGTGAAAAATCAGGGAAGTTGTGGGTCTTGCGTTGCCTTTGGAACCATTGCATCTGTGGAAAGCATGATTAAAATTGCACGGGGAGCAAACTATCAGGTAGATCTTTCGGAAGCTCATCTCTTTTATTGCCATGCAAGATCAGAAGGAAGAACCTGCGCCAATGGATGGTGGCCAGATCGTGCCTTGTCTTTTTTCCAAAGTCAGGGGGTGACAGAGGATTCTTATTATCCCTATTCTGCGGGTGACCAAAACTGTACAGGTAAACTTGCGGGTTGGGACAGCCGTCTCAACAAAATCACAGGATATTCTAAGATCAATGGAATTGTAGCGATGAAAGAGTACATCTCGACAAAAGGTCCTGTTGAGGCCTGTTTTGCAGTATATCAGGATTTCTATAATTACAGGTCGGGGATTTACAGAAAGGTCTCTGGGTCTTTAGTTGGTGGCCATTGTGTTTGCATTGTAGGTTATGACACAGCAGGTGGATACTGGATATGCAAAAACAGCTGGGGACCAGGATTTGGCGAAAGCGGATTCTTTAAAATAGCTTTTGGGCAATGCGGCATCGAAGAGCAGGTGTATGGAGCCACAGGTATTGTGAACAATTACGATATTAGTGGAGTAAAAGTGCAAGGATTGTGGGCAATTAATGAGAACAGGAATGCATGGGTTTATTTGTCCGGTGGACACGGTTGGAAGAAAATCGGGAATGCGAATGATGCTGCGTTTGTCAACATCCTTACGCAATTAGCATCAGCAAAAGCAACCAATTCCAATGTGAATGTGCAGCTGGTGAACAATATGATTCAAATTGTTTATGTATTTTAAATCTGAAAAAGTAACGATCATGAAAAAACCAGTAAAAACGCCTCCGCAATCAAAAGGCGAGGCCACATCAAAAACTGAAGGAGGAAGTGCTCCGTCAGTAGAGATTAATAACAATGAAAACGCATCACAATTTGGTGCAGACGCAGCTCCAATGCTAGATCCGCCTTCCGCAAGCAGTTCGTCCGAAGAGGCCTTCGGTGCAGGCGTGTGGAACAACGACAAGCGAATAAATGCATTATACTCCGCCAACGAAACCCGAAATTCGTGGGTAGGGGTTGTCGGAGTTGGATGGGTGAAGTTAGCCAATACCGTTGATTCTGCCAATGAAGCATTTACTATCTTAGCATCATCCGCTAAGTTGAAAAATTCACCAGTGAATTACAACCTGGATGGTGGACTCATCACAGAGATGTATGTTTGGTAAACATTCGTCTGATACTATATCCAAAATAGTTCTGCCATGATACGCTTGGCAGAACTATTTAGGCATGAAGATGAGGTAATTATTATTAATAAAAAGCCGATCAGTAAGTTAGCACAGAATTTGAACTGAAAATATAAATAAGAACAAATGAAAACAATCACTCAATCTCAGAACGGAAGCCGCATCAAAGTCAGTAAAGGTGATCATCTTCAGCTTAAATTAGATGAAAATGCAACCACAGGTTATCGCTGGAAGCTGAATAGCTATAACAAAGACCATTTCAGTATTTCGGAAAAGGAGGGTCCTACCAATGATGAAGGCATTGGAGCGGCTCATGTGAAGATTTATGACATTACCATTCTTGCTGAAGGTTCAGCTGAACTCAGTTTATCATTACAAAATCAGTGGGAGCATGACACCTCCGAAACTTTTACAGTTTACTTTGAAAGCTGAGCATTAATCAGTGCTTAAATCTCCTCTAGCTTCACGGTGAAATGCCGCAAAATATTTGGCTCCCAAACGATTTGATATCCTTTTTCAATTGCACTTCTGCGGTCAAAAACATTTTTTACGGCAGCTGCAATATAATCCATGTGGTTTTGTGTATAGGTTTTCCTGGGAATTGCCAAACGAACCAGTTCTAGCTTTGGATATCGATTCTCCCGTGTCTTCGGATCACGATCTGCCAAAAGAGTTCCAATTTCTACACAACGAATTCCCGCCTCCTTATAAATTTCGTTGGCTAAAGTTTGTGCAGGGTATTCTTGTCTTTTAATTTTGGGCAAGAATCGAAGAGCGTCTATAAAAACGGCATGGCCACCAATGGGCTGCTGCACAGGAATTCCCAATTCCATCATTTGGTGACCGAGGTATTCAACCTGCGAAATTCGACTTTCAAGATAACCGAATTCTGTTGCTTCGTCTAAACCAACTGCCAGCGCTGCCATGTCTCTCCCTGCCATTCCGCCATAGGTAATGAAACCTTCAAATATTATGGTAAAATTAGAAGCTTCTCTATAAAGATGCTCATCTTTTAATGCGATAAAACCACCTATATTTACCAATCCATCCTTTTTAGAACTCATCGTCATGCCAATTCCATACGAGAATACTTCTTTGGCGATCTCTTTAATGGTCCTGTTTTCCTGCCCTTTCTCTCGTGTTTTAATAAAATAGGCATTTTCTGCAAAACGAGCAGCATCAAAAATAATAGGTATCTCATACCGATCGGACAGTTCTTTTACTTGCCTGATGTTTTCCATGGAAACTGGTTGTCCGCCGGAAGAGTTGCATGTAATGGTCACTAGGCAAAATGGAATTTTTTCTTTTGGATAGGTTTGGTACACCTGCTCAAGTTTATCCAAATCAATATTTCCTTTAAAAGGATATAGGTTATCGATATCAAACGCTTCATCGACAGTGCAGTCTACGGCGTGTGCTTTTCGAAATTCAATGTGTCCTTTGGTGGTATCGAAATGGGAGTTTCCCGGAATAATGTTGCCTTCTTTCACCAAAACTGAAAACAATACGTTTTCGGCAGCTCGTCCCTGATGAGTGGGTAAAAGATAGGTGTAACCCGTGATTTTGTGTACGGTTTCTTGGAGCTGTTCAAAACTTTTAGATCCGGCATAGCTCTCGTCGCCAGTCATCATGGCCGCCCATTGTTTGTCGCTCATTGCACCGGTTCCGGAGTCGGTAAGAAGATCGATAAAAACTTGTGACGATTTTAAATTAAATAAATTATAGTGCGCTTCTTTCAGCCATTGCTCTCTTTCAGCTCTGGTCGACTGGTGAATTTCTTCAGTCATTTTTATCCTAAACGGTTCTGCGTAGGGAAGTTTCATTTCTTAAATTTTTAAGGGTGTACGATGATTAACGAAAAAAACGAGCAGAAAAACTTTTGTTAAATGAAAAGAATGCTGCTAGACAGTTTATATACGTTCATCATTCCGGGGCCTTAAAAACGTTGTCATCCGAATGAAAACCGGCAACGCCGCCACTTACTGCAAATTTCATGGCCTGTGCAGCACTTACATTGTCAAGGGAAACAATACTTTCTGCTAAAACAAAAACCACCCAACCGGAAACCGCATAGGAGTGTGGCAAATACACGGCGACATACTGTGGATAACCTACTGATGATAAATCACTTTGGGTTAAGAAACCTACGCGCCAAACCTCTGGCTCTACCGATGTTTTAATGAGGACGGGCCGGTTGAATTTTTTTTTGTCACCCACAAAAGAAGTCATCACGTCTTTCAGCGAGGTATAAATGAATTTGATACCGGGAGTGTGTTCAAGAATGTAATCGAAACTGTCCACAATTACCCTTCCCAAAATGAATTTATTGCCAAGATAGCCAATGAGGGTCGTCGAGCAAATAACGATTAGGAAAGTGATGCCGGGATATGTTTTTTCGGAAACGGCAGGGATAATATTATCGATGCTTGATACAATATACCAAATAATCCAAATGGTCAACGCAAAAGGCCCAAGAATAAGTAAGCCCTGGAAAAATGATTTTGCCAGCGTATTAAATATTTGCTTAAAATGGGTTTCTTCCATAACGTTTTGCGATAAAATACATTATTCAAAGCTGGATACCGGACATTTATTATCCGTGAATAGTCTCTTTTTTACCATAGGATTTAATGATCTCGGCTTCATATTCCAGCCATTCTTCCCAACGTTTGTTTACTTTTTCTGCGTTACCCAGTTGTCGAGCAAAACCGATGAAAGTGGTGTAGTGGTTGGCTTCGGAAATCATCAATTCTTTGTAGAAAGCTTTCAGTTCGTCGTCGGCTATGTTTTCGGTTAAAACCTTGAAGCGTTCGCAACTTCGGGCTTCAATCATGGCTGCAAAAAGCATCTTATCAATAATTAAATCGTTTCGGTCTCCACCTTTTTGAATGAAATTAACCAGTTGGTTCACGTAGTCATCTTTTCGGGTTCGTCCGAAAGTGTAGCCTCGTCTTTTTATAATCTCGTGCACTTGATTAAAATGATCCAGTTCTTCTTGTGCAATGGCTAAAAGTTCGGTGACGATCTCTGGATATTCGGGCAACATCGTAATTAAACCAATTGCATTGGTAGCTGCCTTTTGTTCGCACCAAGCATGGTCGGTAAGAATTTCCTCAAGATTTCCTTCTGCAATATTGGCCCACCGCGGGTCAGTGAGCAGTTTTAGTTTAAACATGTTTAAAAACTTTTTGTAAAAATAAACATTCTCCTTTAGTCCATCGTGCTCCTTAATTATTTTTAGCATTAAAACTTTTTGCTAGCTGCTTCGTCTCATTAAATGAGGCAGCAGTGTTTGAACTACGGCAAAGCAGTTTTGTCCCGCAAAAATGATAGTACCTTCCAGCCAAGCGCGTCGATTCTTTTTGCCAGCTCCGCAATTATTACCGCAAGGATAATGTTAATCATAAAAATAACAATCATCAAAATCCACCATTCCATTTTGTCTTTTAAAGGAACCACTATAAAATAAACCAATGACGAACTTACTCCCTGTGCAAAATAGTAAAAAATAGCGTTTTGGCCTACATATGTTAAAAAGTTATTTTTACTGATTTTCAGTCTATTGTATAATGAAAACAGGGTGAGCAATGAAAAGCAAGACCAAAAGATGTAAAGGAGTTTAGGCGGGAATTTGGCTTTGTTCATCGTCATCAAAATATCTTTTCCGAAATTCCACAATAGGAAAATAAGAATGGCTATTAGAATTCCGTAGAGTATGGGAATCCACCTTTTCGGAATTTTTTTTCCTTTGAGTTCATGCGCCAACAAAAATAAACCCAAGTAAAAAGCAACATAGCCAACTTGCCCGCTCGGGTAATACCAAGGGAAGAGATTGAAAACAATCGTTAAACCAAAACATAAGATAATAAAGCTGATGATATGTCTAGAGAAAAATCTTAAAATCAGGACACCAAAAACAGTCAGTATAAAGTAAACTTTTAGATACCAGAAACTTCCCATTACAACAGGGAAAGTATCGCAATTGGTGTAAGAATGTATATACCAGTTTCCCAGGTTTTGCCATTGCGGATCAGTCGATATGTTTTGCGGAATGTATTTCCCGCCAAAAGTACTGTAGAAATCCTGCATCCACTGAAGTCCGAAAAAATTCAATCCAAACACCTTGAAAAAGTAATCCAGGAAGAACAAAAATGTCACAAAGATCATGTATGTAATTTGCAGCTTAAGTAGGCGATAAAATGTCTTTTCCACATTGGCGCCAGACGTTAAACCACTCAGCGCAAAAAAAAGAGGCACATCAATAAGCAGAGAGAGCACACGCCATTCGGTAGGAATATAGTATTGCCCCGACCAAAAAGCAGTGTGGATAAATATAATGGCCATGGTCGCAAAACCCTTGGCAAAATCGATGTAGAGATCTCTTTTCATAGCATGAGTTGGATGTTTTCAAAAGTAATAAAAAAGACAAAGCGAGAAAGCAAGCTGTTTAAATTTGTGAGAGCTTTCGTTTTTAATAAAAAATTGTAGTTAACTATTTGTATTACAGAAAAAAATTGTACTTTTGCACCTCGAATTAACTAACAAAATTTATAAACAATGTTTGCAATTGTAGAAATAGCAGGGCTTCAATACAAAGTTGAGCAAGACCAAAAGTTGTTTGTAAACCGTTTGAAAGGAGATAAAGGAGCAAAAGTTTCTTTTGATAAAGTTCTTCTTACTGTAAACGGTACTACAACAATTGGCGCCCCGGCTGTAAGTGGCATCACAGTAGATGCTGAAATCCTTGATCATGTGAAAGCGGATAAAGTAATCGTTTTCAAAAAGAAAAGAAGAAAAGGATACGAAAAGAAAAACGGTCACCGTCAAGCGTTAACACAAATTCAGATCACTGGTATTACCGGATTTGATGGTGCTAAAAAAGCGGCTAAGAAAGAAACCGTAAAATCAGAATCTACGGAAGCAAAAGCGGTAAAAGCTCCTAAAGCTGAAAAAGCAGAGGAGAAAAAAGCAGCTGCTAACCGCGATGCGTTAACCGTAAACTTCAGCGAAGATCATGAATTGAACCATTTGTTGAAGAAAAACGGTCTTTCAGAATCCATCGACAACAGAAAAGTTTTGGTGGAATTGGGTAAAGAACTCAAAGAAAAATTAGAGAAAAGAGTATTGAGCTCTGAAGAATTCGATGCTTACATCAAAGAAAACATCGAAAAATTAACCGCAAAAAAATAATCCAGAAATAGAATGGCACACAAGAAGGGAGTTGGTAGCTCCAAAAACGGTAGAGAATCTCACTCTAAAAGATTGGGTGTAAAGATTTTCGGAGGACAAGAAGCAATAGCCGGTAACATTATCGTGAGACAAAGAGGAACTCAACACCATCCAGGTGAAAACGTGGGAATGGGTAAAGATCACACACTTCACGCATTGGTTGACGGTAAAGTAGTTTTCAGAAAGAAAGCCAATAACAGATCATTTGTATCTGTAGAGCCAAACGCTTAGTTTAAGACGTTTGTTATAATCATAAAATTCCCGGTCGAAAGTCTGGGAATTTTTTTTATTTTTGGCGACTAATTTAAATATTATGTTAAAAAGAAGTTCACTTATCCTATTTCTGGCAGTTATTCTTTTTTCACTGGGTTGCTCCAGAGAAGATAAAAGTGAGAAAGAGGATGTCAACACTTGCGGAAAAGTTACGAACGTACAGTTCCAAACATTTCCCACCTCAGTTGTGCTTAATTTTGTGAATGGAAATAATGCCAATTCTTTCAGAATTGAGTATGGCGTAACAGGATTCTCCCAAGGAAGCGGCAAAGCCATTACAAGTTCACGTACGAATGTAGAGATCACTGACCTGAATCCTGCAACAACTTATGACTTCTTTATTACGGGAATTTGTACCAATACAGATAGTAGTGCGCCATATAAACTTAGCAGTATTACCACACAACAAAGTGAATGTAAAGGAAGTACGACCGCGCAATTTTACCAGTATGATGCGAGCCAAACAATGATGCAGGTTGCTTACAGCGGCGGAAATTTTAGTTACCATGAAGTGGAATTTGGACCCGCTGGTTTTTCTCAGGGTTCAGGTAACAGGATTAAGGGCGGCAGCAATGAGAATATGTTGTATTTTAATAATCTGCAACTGAATCAAACATACGACTTTTATGTGCGTACTTATTGCGCAGCAGGCGATGCAAACAGCTTTAAAAAATATACTTATACAGCAACTCCCAGCTGCCCAAAACCTTTTAATCTCAGCAGTTATGTGATTTCCGGAAGCTGTAATGTAGGATTGGGCGCAACCAGAGGATTCTCGTGGAATTCTTATGGATCGCCGCAAAGCTACACCATCGCTTTGATTCAAGGGGTAACAGATCCGCCGGGTAATCAGCAATTTACTACTTCAAATAATTCCATCGCAATATCACATTTGTACTGCAATTGGAAGGGGTTTTATGTAAAATCTAACTGTGCAGATGGTTCAAGCAGTGAATGGGCGGGACCATTTATTTTCTAAATGTTGAACGATCTACATCAATGATTTCCCGGTCACAACCTTGGCTGGGAAATTTATTATAGAGGTGATTCGTAAGTTTAATTTTGCATTCATCTACATTTCACACTGAAATATTAACTTTGAAAAAACTTCGATGGAAAAACGAAATGTTGATATTGCGGTATTGTCCGACGTTCATTTGGGAACCTATGGTTGTCATGCTACAGAATTGGTCGCTTATCTAAAGAGTATTAACCCTAAACTCCTGATCCTCAACGGCGATATTATCGATGGGTGGGCTTTTTCAAAGAAATATTTTCCCAACTCCCACATGGCGGTGCTTAGTCAGTTTTTTAAGATGATGAAAAATGGCACCGATGTTATTTACATCACTGGAAATCACGACGAGTTCCTGCGAAAATACTCTGATATGAGCATGGGAAACCTATTTCTCACCGATAAATACTTGCTGGAAATTAATGGAAAAAAACATTGGTTCTTCCATGGTGATATTTTTGATCATACCACAAAAGGAGGTGCTAAAGTGATTGCAAAAATTGGAGGTATTGGTTATGATTGGCTCATTTTGTTAAACAGAGCAATTAATTTTTTGTTGGAAAGTGTTGGTAAAAAGAAGGTTTCACTGTCGAAGAAAATTAAAAACTCCGTTAAAAATGCCATTAAATTCATCGCAGATTTTGAAGAGAAGGCAATAGAACTGGCCATTGAAAACAAATATGAATTTGTAATCTGCGGACATATCCACCAACCTGCAGACCGGATTGTAACTAATGAAAAAGGATCGGTTCATTATTTGAATTCCGGCGATTGGATTGAGAATCTTTCGTATCTGGAATGTCAGGATGGGCTTTGGAAATTATGTTATTTCGACGAAAACAAATTCGAAAAGCCCGAGATTGAAAACAACGACGTTTCCGTCAATATGGAAGAACTGATTCATCCGCAGGTTTTTGCAGCTTTTGTGGGAGCAAAAGTTTAAGATTCTTTTCGTTTAAGAAAAGCGTCCCAACCTTGGGCGTTAAGTGCGATAAGTTCATTACTGCCACGAGCAACTAAATAGTTTCCTTGGTCCAAATCCACAGCATGGCCGATTACTGAAAAATCAGGGTGATTCCTTATTTTATCAAAATCATCTGGAGCGATTGTGAAGAGCAACTCATAATCTTCGCCGCCATTCAGCGCGCACATTACAGGATTAAGGTTCAACTCTTCTGCCGTCGAGATGGTGAGCGAATCCATCGGGATTTTTTCCTCGTACAAACGGAAACCCACCTTACTTTGATCTGATAAATGAAGGATTTCAGACGACAGACCATCCGAGACATCAATCATTGAGGTTGGTTTAATGTCTAATTCCGTCAATATCTTCTTGATGTCGGTTCTTGCTTCCGGTTTCAGCTGGCGCTCCAAAATATAGTCATAACCTTCCATTTCTGGCTGCATATTAGGGTTGGCAAGAAACACAGCATGTTCACGCTCCAAAATCTGTAAACCTGCATAAGCACCTCCTAAATCACCGGTTACCACAAGGAGATCATTCACTTTAGCGCCACTTCTTTTTATAAGATTTTCGCTATTCTCTAATCCAATGGCGGTGATACTCATGATCAATCCGGAGGTAGAGCTCGTTGTGTCTCCGCCTATCAAATCGACTTTATACCGTTCACAGGCCAAAGCAATGCCGGCATAAATTTCCTCAAGAGCTTCCACTGGAAATCGGCTCGAAACAGCCATAGAAACCAGAATTTGAGTGGGTGTTGCATTCATCGCAGCCAAATCGCTTACATTTACTACCACTGCTTTGTAGCCCAAATGTTTCAGCGGAACATACCCTAAGTTAAAATGAACTCCTTCCGCCAACATATCTGTTGTGACCACTACTTTTTGGTTATTCGCATCTATCACTGCGGCATCGTCGCCCACGGCAATTTCCGTAGATGGATTGCTAAAACTAAAATTTTCGGTGAGGTGTTTAATGAGTCCAAATTCGCCGTAGGTGGAAATGGGAGTCAGTTGTGGGTCTTTATCTTCAAGTATCGACATGGCAATAATTCTAAATTGTTGGAAATGGAAAATAGGTTGTTAGTCTTCTTTCTTCTTCCAGGTGAATGTGTTTCTTTTGTGGAAGGGATCGACATTTTCTGGTTTAAAAGGTAAATCTTTCAAATCTTGTTTTGTCAGCACTTGGGTTTTTTCAGATTTGAATTCCTCCAGCACTTCCAAAACATCTTCAGGCGGCGAGGTGGCTTTTCTGAGCATCATATCAATCCAAACCCCAGTGGCTTCGGCCGTAGCCATGTGTGTGCCGTCGGGCAAATAGAATTTATGAAGAAAGCGATAAATGCTTGCGTCTTCGGACATACCCGAAACTTCAGCTGAAACATAAACAGTTTGATCTGCATAAATTTCTTTAAAGAAAGAATACCGTTCATGCAAAATAACGGGTCCAATTCCCCATCTGCTCAGTTCTTTAAGCCCCATCTTGTGGGTGTTCATAAACGACATTCTTGTTTGTGCGCAATACGCAACATACGATGAATTGGCGAGGTGTTTATTGGCGTCAATATCGCTCCACCGCACTTCAAATTTATGTAGATATTCGGACATTGCTGTTGTATTTGTAATCAATAGTAATAGATATGCACACTTCTACTGATGGTTTTTCTAAAGCCAAAAGTACGGATTAATGATGGTTTGTAAAAATCGTATTTTTGTGGCTTGATGGCTAATTTTGTCGCTCTTGAAAAATCTGAAGATTAATAATGAATAAAAAGAAAATAGTGATTATTGGAGGCGGTGCCGCAGGATTTTTCTGCGCCGCGAATCTTGATCCTGATAAGTGGAATGTGACGATTCTGGAGCAGCAAAGCGATGTTTTGCAAAAAGTGAAAATTTCGGGAGGTGGAAGATGCAATGTCACTCATGCTTGTTTTGATCCTCGAGAACTTGTAGAGTTTTATCCCAGAGGAAATAAGGAGCTGCGTAGTGTTTTCAGTCGTTTTCAACCGGGAGATACCATACATTGGTTTGATGAAAGAAAGGTTCCTCTCGTAGCAGAACAAGATAATCGAATGTTTCCGCAGAGTAATTCATCGCAATCGATTATCGATGTTTTAGTCAATGAAGTAGTGGGCAAAGGTTTTGAGATTAAAACGAGAAGCGTGGTTTCAGCGATTGAGTTTGATGGGTCGCACTTCCATATTAAGACAACAGCAGGAAATATAAGTGCAGATGTGGTTGTTTACACCACGGGAAGCTCTCCAAAGTCTTTGCAACTCATACAGCAGTTGGGTCATCAAGTGGTGGCGCCCGTTCCTTCGCTGTTTACCTTTAATATTAAGAATGAGCTTTTAAAGGATTTGCCGGGAACTACCTTTCCGAATGCGCAAGTTTCGATTCCAGAACTCGGAACGGAAGAATCCGGGCCGTTGCTCATTACGCATTGGGGACTTTCAGGCCCTGCCATTCTGAAACTTTCGGCATGGAAGGCACGGGAAATTGCATCGTGCAATTATCGTTTTTCTGTCGTCGTGAATTTTTTAGGGATGAGTGATAAGAACGCCACTGAAGTATTTTTGAAATTCAAAAAAGAAAATCCCAAGAAATCGGTGGGCAGCTCAAAAATATACGATATAACCAACCGGTTTTGGCACCGTGTTTTGTGGCTTTCGAAAGTTGATCTTGAGAAAAGTATTTCTGCAGTTTCTGCCAAGGAACTTCAGCAGATTGTTTTGAATTTGTGCAAAACAACAATGGAGGTCACAGGGAAATCGACACACAAGGATGAGTTTGTAACCGCCGGTGGTGTGGATTTGAAAGAGATCAACTTTAAGAACATGTCGTCTAAAATCCTGCCCCACTTTTATTTGGCCGGAGAGGTGCTGAACATTGATGCAGTAACAGGTGGTTTTAACTTTCAGCATTGCTGGAGCGAGGGATGGATCATTGCGCAAGACCTGAACGCAGTCGAAATATAATTGTGGTTTAAACTTGAACAAAAAGATTTTATTTTATTAAATTTACGGCATTAAAATTTAAAAATGAAAAAGTTATTTGCAGTGATCGTTCTCATGGTATTGCTTTCGGTAACCTCTTGCCAAACGAGAGTCGTAAGTTCGGTAAAGCCGATGCAGAAAAATTCGATAGAGCTGTATAAAAAATATACCATTCAGACGCAGGATGCCAAGGAAGTAAAAGTAGAGGTGGTGCGTGTGGATGATGAGAAAATTTACGGAAAAACCAAGTCTGGTGAGGAAGTGGTGATCAATAAAAGTGATGTGAGGGAAGTGAGAAAATTTAATCTGCTTCCGTCCATAGCAATCGGTGTTGCAGCTGTTGCAGCAGTGATTTTTATTCCGATGTAAATCGGTTTAGTTAATAATTGTGGAAAGGAATCAGTTTCGGCTGATTCCTTTTTTTGTGCAAGAAACTTCCATAAAAAAGTCAGGAAATCAAATCCTGACTGGCTCTTTTTTTTGAACTGAATTGCTATACGCTCAGCTTCGCAAGAACATCAAGCCCTCCTTTTGTTTTGTCTCCTATTTTGCATAGGATCTCGGTATCCAGTGGCAGAAAAACATCCATTCTTGAACCAAATTTGATGAATCCGAATTCGTGTCCAGCTTTTGCATGGTCACCTTCTTTGCAATAAAACATAATGCGTCGCGCGACATAACCTGCTATTTGACGGAAAACGACGGTATGATCATTAAATGCCTGCACAGCAACCGTTGTTCTTTCATTGTCGGTAGACGATTTTTCGTGCCATGCTACCAGATATTTCCCGGGATGATACCTTTTGTAAATTACTTTTCCGGTCACCGGATATCGGCAAATGTGAACATTGAGTGGCGACATAAATATAGAAACCTGAATGGCTTTGGTTTTAAGAAATTCGTTTTCTTCCACTTCTTTAATCATCACTACTTTACCGTCAACAGGGGCTATTACGTTTTCCTTATGATCCAAAATATGGCGGTGTGGCACCCTGAAAAACCAGAAAACCAATCCGTAAATAATTAACAGCGGAACCAAAACCAGCAGCGACCAGAATTTTAAATAATAGATGGAAAGTGCAGCAACTACGATAAAAAAAAGAGTTGCTACGGTAATTGTTCCTTTAGATTCTTTGTGAAGTTTCATGTTTTTAGTGCGCTGTTTGATGAGGATTCGTTTTATCTTAAACCAGCAAACAGCATTTGAAGATTAAATAAATTTTTCTAAAATAAAATACAAATACACAACGGGTGCACAGATCATAAAACTGTCCAGCCGGTCCAAAATACCACCATGACCGGGAATAATATTTCCCGAATCTTTCACGCCAAACGTTCTTTTGAGCTGGCTTTCAACCAAATCTCCCAGTGGTGCAAATACCGAAACCAAAAATCCTACCACGATCCAGTTGCCTCGTAAATCAGGATGAAGTTTTTCAATAAAAAATGCTAATATAATGGTTAATACAACACCGCCGGCAAAACCCTCCCAGGTTTTTTTAGGGGAAATTTTGGGTGCCATTTTATGCTTTCCGAAAAATTTTCCGGTAAAATAGGCAAATGTATCACTGCTCCAGATTAAAACAAAAAGGAAAAATACTTCCATCGAAAAAGAATGATCCGAGTTATCAAAACTGGGTAATCCCAATGCAAAGCCAAATGGCAAGGTGGTGTAAATAACTGTGAAAATGAGTTTTCCGTTGTCGTAGTACAACTCTTTCGAAAATCTGAAAAGGGTAACAACGGCAATTACAATTAAAGCAAAAGCCAGTATTTCGGAGAGGTTAAAATCGAAATAGAATCCGTGTTTAAAATATCTTGTGGTAAAGAAGCGATAAAATACCAGGACAATAAGCGGGAAAACCAACCACTTTTCCCAGCTTTTGGGGTCAAATCTCATCATCTTCATGCATTCCCATGCGCCAGCAAAAAGGAAAAAGACAATCAATCCGTAATAAAGATGTTGCTGTGGAACGAGGTTGGGCGAAATTTTGTCTAGAAGAAATGCGCCCAGCGGCGTGGTGCAGAAGACAACGATAAATCCATAAAGAAAACCCCCGAAAATGCGCTGAACTAAGTTTTTATCCAAAATAGTACGGTTAATGGTGATGGTATCTTAATCTTCAAGCAGAAGTAAGAAGAGTTTAGTATTGTCTTTATTGGGCGTGTCGAGTTTGGAATTGCTTCCGCTCACTGAGGTGAGATTTCGGATGTTGCCGTTGCGTCTTATTTTTGCCATGGCGTCATTGAGGTTGGTCACAATTTGCGACACATTCGCCATAATAATTATTTTTTCTGGTAAACGCGACGAGTGGTAATGTTGAATATTGTTGTGCGAAAGCATAATTCTGCCGTCATACGCAATGAGGTATTCGCAGGTAATGAACGCACAATCGTTAAACAATTCCAGTTCAGTGGTATAGGGCACTTTTATAACGTCCAGAAAATTCTTAAGATCATGATCCCAGCAAAAAACTGATTTTACATCTTCAATTTTCAGGATATGATTAAGGGTTTGAAGTGCTTCTGCTTCATCGGCACAGTAATTAAAAAAACCACCGGAGTGCGTAAAAAGCTGTGCAAACTTGTAATCAAGATCAGCATTTTTCAGTTGATCTCCAAGTTTTACCAAATCCTGATTCTCCTCCTCTTCCGGCTGATTTAGTATTTTTCCTACAATTTTTTTAAATAAACTCAATTCCGTTGGTTATGCGAATGTTAGTACAAAAATAGAAAATATTTGTTTACGGCTTTCACTTAACAAAAAAAACCTGACTGTTTATGGTAAAAACAGTCAGTTTTTTATATTTTTAAAGCAAGGTGGGCGATTCCGGCTGCTGCACTTCTTCCGGTACCGGCTGTTCGTCGGTTTCTTCTTTACCGTGATTGCCGGAAACAGGATGTTCTGTCAGCTCAGGATCCCATGCTCTCTTTCCAAAAACTTCTTCAAGATCTTCTCGAAAGATGACTTCTTTTTCTAAAAGTTTCCCTGCCAGAGCATCGAGTTTGTCTTTGTTTTCAGTTAAAATTTTCAATGCCCGCTGATATTGCGTTTCGATGATTTTTGAAATTTCTTCGTCAATCATCTTTGCCGTTTGGTCAGAGTAAGGTTTGCCGAAATTATACTCCGACTGCCCTGAACTATCATAATAGGAAATATTCCCAATTTTGTCGTTCAGCCCATAAATTGTCACCATGGCTTGTGCCTGTTTGGTCACTCTTTCCAAGTCGGATAGTGCGCCGGTAGAAATATTACCAAAAATCGTCTGCTCTGCAGCTCTTCCGCCCAATGTTGCACAAAGCTCATCATTCATCTGCTCGGTGGTGGTGAGTTGTCTTTCTTCTGGCAAATACCATGCTGCGCCTAAAGAGCGCCCTCTCGGTACAATGGTTACTTTCAGCAGTGGTGCGGCATGTTCAACCAACCAAGAAATGGTGGCGTGACCGGCTTCATGATAAGCAACCCTTCTTTTCTCTGATGGTTTAATGGCTTTATTTTTCTTTTCGAGTCCACCGATAATTCGATCCACCGCATCCAGAAAATCTTGCTTGGTTACGGAATCGTGCCCGTTTCGCGCAGCCACCAAAGCGGCTTCGTTACAAACATTGGCAATATCAGCACCTGAAAATCCTGGGGTTTGCTTGGCCAAAAACTCACGGTCAATATTTGGATCGAGCTTTATTTTTGCCAAATGCACATCAAAAATCTGTTTTCTTTCATGAAGTTCGGGAAGGTCAACAAAAATGGAGCGGTCGAATCTTCCAGCTCTCATCAGCGCTTTGTCCAAAATATCAGCGCGGTTGGTTGCAGCCATCACGATCACGTTGGTGTCGGTACCAAAACCGTCCATCTCGGTAAGAAGCTGGTTCAGCGTGTTTTCTCGTTCATCGTTGCCACCCGTGAAATTTCCACGTCCTCTGGCTCTACCAATTGCATCAATTTCGTCGATGAAAATGATGGCAGGAGATTTTGCTTTTGCCTGTGCAAATAAATCTCGAACGCGTGAAGCCCCAACACCTACAAACATTTCCACAAAATCGGAACCTGAGAGTGAAAAGAAAGGAACTTTGGCCTCACCGGCCACCGCTTTTGCCAAGAGGGTTTTACCAGTTCCCGGAGGACCTACCAAAAGCACACCTTTAGGAATTTTCCCACCTAATTTGGTGTATTTTTCAGAGTTTTTCAAGAAATCTACTACTTCCTGAACTTCTTCTTTTGCGCCTTCTAATCCGGCAACATCTTTGAAGGTAACTTGTATTTTTTCCTTTTCGTCAAACAGTTTGGCTCTGGACTTACCGATGGAGAAGATTTGTCCGCCGGGTCCTCCGCCGCCGCCCATCATTCTGCGGAAGATGACAAAGTAAAACAATGCCATTATTGCAATCCAGAACAATGCAGTAAAAAGTAATTCCGTCATTGGGTTTTTGCCCAATCCGTAATCTTTCTTGGTGGTAATGGTCGGGTTATCAGCTTTTATCTTGTCAAATTTTTCCAGAAAAAGCTGTAGATCACCAAAACTTAACGTAGCATCAGGTTTTGGTCCGAGGTTGAAATCGAACGCAGACATCGGGTTTTTGCTTTGCCCGGTGGTTTTTGCTGCCACCTCTGCTTTTGCCGCCTTGGTGAGGAAAACATCCGCTTTCTCGGTATCTTTGTAAATGAGTACATCCTGCACTTTTCCCTGCTCCATCAGCTTATAAAAGCTTTCTTCGTCGATGGAATTCTGTGCATTCTCATTATTCATATTCGAAAAAAAGAAAATCAGAATTGCCACAATGACAATCGGGAAAAACCAGTTAAATCCTTTATTGTTGTTCATATTGATTTAATAAAAATTTTGACGAAAATTGAGTTTCGTCAAACAGTATTGTTGTTAATTTTCAATTTTTGTAATCTTTGCATCGCCCCAAAGCTCCTCAATTTCATAGTATTCCCGAATAGAACGCTGAAAAATGTGAACCACTACGGACACATAATCCATCAAAACCCACATGGCATTTTCGGTTCCTTCTACATGCCAAGGTCTGTCGTGCAGCTCGTTTCGTACTTTTTTTTCGACATTGCCTGCGATGGCAGAAACCTGCGTGTTAGAGTTTGCACTGCAGATGATGAAAGTTTCTGCTACGGAGTTCTCTATTTTGGAAAGATCAAAAATCATGATGTCTTCTCCTTTGATGTCCTGAATCGCATCAACGATTTTATCGATCAGTAATTGTTTTTCGGTTGTGTTATTCATTCAATAATACGTCTAATCTGCAAATTTATTCTTTTTTTATTTATTTTATCCTCAAATTTACCCCTTCTAAATCATAAAGTTTCATAAATGACACCTATTTTCCATCTTAAAAGTTGTTCTTCTACTAATGACGAAATTGATACGTATTTACTTTATGAAAATATGGAAGGTGCAGCGATCTGCACTTTTAACCAAACTTCCGGCAAAGGACAATACGGTAATTCATGGCAAACTAAGGAAGATCTCAATATCGCTTACTCGCTCGCAATTCCTGAAGAGAAAATTGTCGTTCGCCAAGATTTATTCAATTTTCGTACCGCCACGGTTTTACGTGCTTTTCTTGCCAATATGACCCGAGAACATGTGGAAGTGAAATGGCCAAACGATTTGATCATCCGCCAAAAAAAGATTGCCGGAATTTTAGTGGAGCGCAAAACCGTTGGAGGAAGATCGTATTTAGTGGTTGGTATTGGCCTGAATGTGCTGCAGGAAAATTTTCAAAACCTTCCTAAAGCGGGATCATTGCTGATACAAACGGGAATGCGATTTGATTTGCCGGAGTTTTCTGAACACCTCAATCGGTACATGTCCGACCATTTAACGATAGCAATAGCGGATGCTGAAATTGTGGAAGAAATCAATCAGTGGCTTTTTCGGAAAGATATCATTTCGGTGTTTGAAATTGCTGGAGTAAGACAAAATGGCATTATAACGAAAGTGGATGAGGACGGTTTCCTCTGGGTACAGCTGGAGAAAGACGATGTAAAGAAATTCTTTCACAAGGAAATAGAGTTGCTTTACTGATTCGCCCGTTTGAAATACAGATACAGCGCAACCGGCCCGAAGATAATATTGGGAAGCCACATGGCAAAAAGGGGTGGCAGCGTTTTATTGGCAGAAACCACTTTTAAAACTTCGAACGAAAACACGAAAACAAACGCCAACGCAATTCCTAATGCGAGGTTAAGACCAAGACCACCGCGTTTTTTTTGCGAAGACAGCGACAAACCAAGTACGGTAAGAATAATAACCGAAATTGGCATTGAAGTACGCTGGTAAAGCTCATTGAGGTAATTATTGAGGTTGGCATTGCCCTTCTCTTTTTCCCGATTGATGAAGGTAATTAGGTCCGGTGTAGTTTTGTTCTGACCCAGCAGCACATCGGGGAACAGTTCTTCCGGCGGATGCCCGAAACTCTTGGTCATATCATTGCCGTTGGCCAATTTTTCAGTTTGATCTTTGTTTATGGTTTTCTCAAGATAATTGCTGAGCAAAAAATGATTTTTCTCTTTTATCCAGCTAAAATCGCTTGCATTAAGTTGATAAATGAGTTTACGGTTTTTGTCGAATTTTTGATAAAAAAATCCCGATCCTCGTTTTTCTTTTTTATTATAGCTTTTAATGAAGATATATTCTGTTTTTGAAAGTTGTGTGGCCACTTCCGAATTTCCGGTAAATTGCTGCCTGTCCATGGCGTTGTAGGTGTACGGCTCCAATTCGTTCTTTTTAACATTGGCTAGCGGCAACACATAATGGTTGAGCAGCAATGCGAAAATGGCAATAAAGCCGGAAGTGATAAAGTAAGGTCGTGCAAACCGGTGGAAGCTGGCTCCTGAACTGATGATTGCCACAATTTCGGTATTGTTCGCCATTCTTGAGGTGAAAAAAATAACCGAGATAAACACCAGAATCGACATAAAAGTAATGATCAAATTAATAATCCAGAACGGATAAAAATTGATGAGAAACTCGGTGACCGTAAAACCATTCGACTCAATTCTGGGTGCTTTGGCCTGCACATCAATCACCAAGACAATAATCGTCAACAACCCCAGCATAAACCCGAAGGTGCCGAGGTATTTCTTAATAATGTAACGGTCGATGATGGTGAACATTTCCTTAATTGAGGTTGAATATATTTTGATTTAAAGTCTTTGTTTAAGCACAGGAACGATGGAGTTTTTCCACTCGTAAAAATCTCCTGCGATAATGTGCTCACGTGCAACCTTCACTAAATCTAAATAGAAAGCCAGATTGTGGATGGAAGCGATTTGTTTAGACAAATACTCTTTGGAAACAAACAAATGCCGCACATACGCTTTTGAATATTCATGATCTACATAACTTGTACCGAACTCGTCCAGCGGCGAAAAATCACGTTTCCACTTTTCGTTCTTCATGCTCATCACGCCGTTCCAAGTAAAAAGCATAGCATTACGTGCATTTCTTGTTGGCATTACACAATCCATCATATCAATTCCCAAACCTATGGATTCCAATATGTTCCACGGGGTTCCTACACCCATTAAATAACGGGGTTTGTCTTTGGGTAAAATATCGGTCACTTCATTGGTGATGCGATACATTTCTTCTTCCGGTTCGCCCACCGAAAGTCCGCCAATAGCATTTCCTTCGGCGTTTTGTTCCGAAATGAATTCAGCGGAGATTTTCCTTAAATCCGAGTAAGTTGACCCTTGAACAATAGGGAAAAGTCGTTGCCGGTGTCCGTAAATTTCAGGGTTTTCTTTGCACCATTCAATGCATCTTTTCAGCCATCGGTGCGTCATTTCCATTGAGGTCTTGGCTTGGTTGTACTCGCAAGGATAAGGCGTACATTCATCAAACGCCATAAAAATATCACCCCCAATTTGTCGTTGAATTTCCATTGATTTTTCCGGCGAAATGAAGTGATAACTTCCATCAATGTGCGATTTGAATTTAACGCCCTCTTCACTCATCTTCCGGCTTGCTGAAAGAGAAAAAACCTGGTAACCACCAGAGTCGGTAAGGATGTTTCGATCCCAGTTCATGAACTGGTGCAAACCGCCTGCTTGCTCCATCACATCCATGGTAGGGCGCAAGTAGAGGTGGTAAGTGTTCCCAAGAATAATCTGCGCCTTAATGTCGTCTCGCAGTTCTCTTTGGTGGACGGTTTTTACAGAAGCAACGGTTCCTACCGGCATAAAAATCGGGGTTTGGATCGTACCGTGATCAGTGGTAATAGTGCCGGCTCTTGCTTTCCCGGACGTGGTGTTGTTGATTTCGAAAAATGGCTTGGTCATAAATTATCTTGCAAAGGCGGGTCTGCCTTGTGTTTCTTTTAATTTTTTCTCGATGTATTTTTTAGCGTTGGGATCTTTATTCAGCACAATTTCCTGTGCATTGTTAAGGATTTTTCCTACATCGCCTGTTGCAGTGTAGTATTTATAACTGTCAATAAATGCGCGTGCCGAAATTTTATATTGCTGTAAAGTAATGCGTGTTGCATCTTCCAGATGGGCACTAGAATTGACCGAAATAAGCTGATCGTTCATTGCAAATTCAGCCACCAAGTCTGCCATTTTGTCTTTAGGTACTAAATTTTTGGGCTCATCAATCAGTTGAGAGCAACTCACCATTAAACAGTAAAAAAGCAACAACATTAGTTTTTTCATAGCTTTCCGATGAGCGATTTCCATTTAAGATTAAGTACGCCGAAAACTGCTTCATGAATGATGCCGCCGTTCATTTTGCTGGTTCCCAGTTCTCGGTTGGTGAAGATAATGGGAACTTCCGCGATTTTGAAGCCCTTACTGAAGGTTCGGAATTTCATCTCGATCTGAAAACCGTATCCTTTTAATTTCACTCGATCCAGGTCAATTTTTTCCAAAACCTTTCGCGAGAAACATACAAAACCGGCGGTAGGATCTTTAACGGGCATCCCAAGAATCGTACGTACGTAGATGGAAGCTCCATACGAAAGCAGGATTCTTCCCAGTGGCCAGTTCACAACATTAATCCCTTTTGAGTATCTTGAACCTACACTTAAGTCGGCATTTTGGCATGCTATATACAAGCGATTCAGGTCGCTTGGGTTGTGCGAAAAATCGGCATCCATTTCGAAAATATAGTCGTAATTTTTTTCCAATGCCCATTTGAAACCATGGATGTATGCTTTTCCCAACCCATCTTTGGTTTGCCGCACCGTCATAAAAAGTTGTTCGGGATACATCGTTTGAAGTCGCTTCACAATTTCACCAGTTCCGTCAGGCGAAGAATCGTCGACCACTAAAATGTGATAACCCTCATTCAAACCAAAAACGGCGGAAATAATACGATCGATATTTTCCTTTTCGTTGTAGGTGGGAATGATGACCAGTTTTTTCATTGGTGAATATAATTTGCAAAGATAATCTTTTATCGTTTTAGGAAGTGCTATAAATTTTAGGGTTCAAAGCCACCTTACTGTGAAGCGTGAATTACTCAGAACCAATTTGTTCTTGTTTAGAGGTCTTTAAAATAGACACCAGGTGGTGCCGGCAATCATTGCGCCAAAAAGTTCGTTCAATATGTGTATTTTTGCAAAAAAAATCAAATTGATACGATTGGTGCAGCACAATGACTGGGTGGTTTTTATCCTTGTTGGCAGTATTTTTCTTTACATTTTCATGTTCTTGTCTCTCCAACGTGAGTCAACGGTCAAAGAGTTTCTGACTCAGAAGTTTGCTGACGCCACCAATAGTTTTCTGAGTTGGATCATCATTAGCGTCGTTTTTTGTGTTGTTTTGTCAGCGCTTCTTTCGCAGTTTATACCTCTTGTGCCCAAACGTGTGAGCGATATTCATTTTTTTGGATACGAACTGAACAAGTTTGGTTTCACTTTTTTGTCGATTGGTGGTTTTTATATGATTAAAAATATTTTGTCTTATCTTTTTTTTGCCGGAACTGGTTTTATCAAAAAATGGGAAATTTTTAGTTTTACGGTTTCACGATTTTACTTTGTAGCTTCGGTAGTGTTGATGATTTTGTGTTTGGCGAGCTTTTTTTACAATTTTAATAAACTACAGCTGGCTGATTATATCTTTGGTGCAATGGTTACCATGCTCATACTGAAGCAGTTTTTCTATATCTTCCACATGAACAATATCTTACCCGAAAAATGGTATTATAAATTTTTGTATATTTGCACGCTCCAAATTGTACCATATTTGGTACTATGGAAGGTATTATTCTTTTAACATAAATTCGGGATGAAAATTAAATCTATATTGGTTTCACAACCTGCGCCAAGTGAATCTTCACCTTATATCGAAATTGCGAAAAAAGAAAAAATCAAAATTGATTTTAAACCTTTTATCCACGTTCAAGGTGTAGATGCAAAAGAATTAAGAACTCAGAAAATTGATCTGTCTCAGTACACGGGTGTTATCTTCACCAGCAAAAATGCCGTAGATCATTATTTTCGCTTGGCAGAGGAAATGCGTTTTTCTGTGCCCGATTCGATGAGGTACATCTGCCAGTCGGAGGCCATTGCCAATTATCTGCAGAAGCATATTGTTTACCGCAAGAGAAAAATTGCATTTGGCGATAAAACCTTTGCCGATTTGGCACCGCTTTTTAAGAAATTTCCCAACGAGAAATACCTATTGCCTTCATCCGATATTTTGAGCCCGGATATTGTAAAAATTCTGGATGCATCACCCATCGAATGGACAAGAGCCACCATGTACAGAACGGTATGCAGCGACTTGAGCGATACCCAAGTTGCCGATTATGATATGTTGGTATTCTTCTCTCCACAGGGAATTAAATCGCTTGCCGAGAATTTTAAAGACTTTAAACAGAACGACACCAAAATTGCAGTTTTCGGAACCTCTACAGAGCAGGCCGCCAAGGATGCGGGTTTACGAGTGGATGTTATGGCACCAAGCAAAGAAACACCAAGCATGACGATGGCCATTGAAAAATACATCAGGAATATGAATAAATAATGTCCTGAAACAATATTCATAAACCGTTTTTCATTTCCGTGAAAACGGTTTTTTATTTTAATTTAATCTTAACTTTACGCGCTTTTACAGTTGAAAGCAAATTTTAAAAGTAATCTCCTCCCGATGAATCCGCCGAAAGCAACCTTAATTGATAAAATTCTCGAAATCCATGGTGATCGCCGCATTGACCCTTATTTTTGGATGAATGAGCGAGAAAATCCTGACGTCATTACCTATCTGGAAGAAGAAAACAGCTATTGCGATTTCGTGATGAAGGATACCGAAGATTTGCAACAGCAACTTTTCGATGAAATGAAGGCGCGATACAAAGAAGACGATCAGTCGCTGCCGTATTTCTTCAACTCCTATTGGTACATTGTGCGATTCGAGAAAGGAAAAGAATATCCCATTTTCAGTAGAAAAAAAGATACGCTTGACAATGAAGAGGAAATTCTGATTGATGTAAATGTGTTGGCAGAAGGGCAGAAGTTTTTTGAAGTGGGCAGTGTTGCCGTGTCGCCCGATAATCAATTGATGAGTTTTTCAACCGATAATTTTGGAAGAAGAATCTATACCTTACAATTTAAAAACCTGAAGACAGGTAAAATTTTGCAGGATCAAATTGCCAATACAACAGGGAAAGCCGTTTGGGCCAATGATAATGAACATGTTTTTTACATTCGGAAAGACAAGAGTTTACGGGCGTTTCAGGTGTATATGCATCAGTTAGGCACCGATTCTTCGCAAGATGTTATGGTGTATCATGAAGAAGATGATACCTTCGATGTTAATCTCTTTAAATCCAAATCGCTTGAATATATTTTTATTTCCAGTTCCAGTACGATTTCTGATGAACAGCGTTTTATTCCAGCCGACAATGTTTTGGCATCGTGGAAAATCGTGCAGCCCCGAACCAAGGATTTAGAATATTCTGTAGAGCATTTTGGTGATGAATTTTACATTATTACCAATGCAGACGGTGCCACAAACTTCAAAATCGTCAAAACAAAGTTAAATGAGCCCAGCATAAAAAACTGGGTGGATGTAATTCCTCATCGTAAAGATGTGCTGTTGGAAGGATTCGAAATCTTCCAAAATTATCTGGTGTTGGAAGAACGGAAAGAAGGGTTGCTGCAAATCAGGATTATTGACAATCAGCAACACACCGAGCATTACCTTCCTTTTTCTGATCCAACCTACACTGCCTATATCGGTTTGAACTTGGAGTTTGATACCCAAAAATTGCGCTACGGTTACACATCATTAACCATGCCCAATTCCACACTGGAGTATGATATGAAAGAAAAAACCACCAAACTCCTGAAACAACAGGAGGTTTTGGGCGGGAATTTCCATACGGAAAACTATATTTCCGAAAGAATTTGGGCGCCTTCTCGTGATGGGCAATCCCGTATTCCTATTTCTTTGGTCTATCATAAAGACACGGTAAAGTCAGCAGAAACGCCACTGCTTTTGTATGGTTACGGAAGTTATGGGCATACCGTTGACGCCAGTTTTTCGAATGTTCGATTGTCCATATTGGATCGCGGCTTTATTTATGCCATTGCACACATCCGAGGCGGCGAATATTTGGGCAGAGAGTGGTATGAAGATGGCAAAATGCTGCACAAAAAGAATACTTTTTATGATTTTTTGGATGCTGGTCGCTTTTTGACGGAACAAAAATACACTTCCCCTAAGCATCTTTACGCGATGGGTGGTTCTGCCGGCGGATTGTTGATGGGCGTTATTGTGAATGAGGAACCAACACTCTTCAATGGTATTGTCGCCCAGGTACCTTTTGTAGACGTGGTGACGACGATGCTTGACGAAACAATTCCTTTAACAACGGGAGAGTTCGATGAATGGGGGAACCCGAAAAACAAAAAGTATTATAACTACATGAAATCATATTCTCCTTATGATAATGTTGCACCACAAGATTATCCCAATATGCTCATTACCACAGGGTTTAACGATTCGCAAGTTCAATATTGGGAACCGGCCAAATGGACGGCAAAATTACGCGAATTAAAAACAGATGGCAATATCCTGCTTTTCAAAACCGATATGAGTTCCGGTCACGGTGGTGCAAGTGGAAGATTTGAATCGTTAAAGGAAGATGCGCTGGAATATGCGTTTTTATTTAAATTGGAAGGGATTAAACAGTAAAACCGTTGGCAATGACTTTAAAAAGTATGACAGAAGCACAGCTTTGGGAAAAAGTAGAACATTTTTTTGAAGATAATTTTGGTACCGAAAAGCATCCGGCAATAGACACGATTTTATTTTTAATCGGTTTGCAGGAATTGGGCAGTGGCCAGCAAAAGTACACCAAAGACGATAAGTTGAACATGCTTCATATTGCCGTTTGCCGCCTTTTAGAACCATTCGGGTATTATCGGTTTTCGCACTATGATGATGATGGATACCCGCATTTTGAAGTGTTGGAAGCTATGCCGGAACTGAAACCAAACGAGCAACAGATCCTCATGAAAAAAGCAGTAATTCAGTATTTCATTGACGAAGATTTGTTTTAGAGAAGCTTATTTCCCGGAAAGTATATCTTCCAGTTGATTCAGCTGTGCTTGTAATCCTGCTTCAAATCCCATTTCCAAAGTTGCCTGCAGGTCTACTGCGCTATTAAAGAATAAATTCACAGTAAGCTTTGTACCTTCGCTGATTCCTGTAAAACCAATGAGCCAATTCACCATAGGGATGTTATGTTGTGGCTTGCCGTCTTGGTCGGTCGAAAAATCGGTCATGGCGATCATTCTGTGGTGGGTTACTTCATTGTAATTCACTCCGGCATAGAATTTTTCGTCTTCAGGACTCACCAGTGCGAAGTTCCACTTGCCACCCGGCACAAAATCAAAATTGACCGTTTCACATTTCCAGGGCTGTGGTGCCCACCATTTGTCCAGCAACGTCGAATTTGAAAAGTGCGACCAAACTGCCGCTACATCACAATTGTAGATTTTCATAATATAGCAGGAAAGTTGCGCTTCGTCAACAGTAAAAATAATAGGAGAGTTCATTCTTTCAATTTTACTTCAAAACTAATGATAATTTCCTCACTATTCACCAGTCAGAATTATTTTTAATGTTCGCAATAAATTGTTAAATGATTCGTTTTTAAGAAAAATTTAATAATTTAATTTGGCATTATTTATGTTAATAATCTTAAAATGATTAATTTTAACAATTAAAATCAAAAATGACCGTCAACAATAAGTTTATTCCGTTTATTTCTGTATTGATGACCATCTCGATGATCGTTTTCGTTACCCTTCAGCTGTATTGGCTCAAGGAACTGTATGGTGCACTGAATCAGGATTTTTCAAACAAAGTTTATTCCGCAATGGAGTCTTCTACAGCTAAGATTTCGCAACTCGAAGTTGATAAATACCTGAACAAGGATCATAAGAATTTCGGAAAAACCATTGTGAGCAACAGCAATCAACCGACGCAGACCTATATTCAGCAGAACAGTGATTCAGCCAACCGCTCTACCATTACTTTTCAGAAGAGTATTGTTGAGAACCAAAATATTCCCATTTCCCGAAAAGGCGACAGTTTGAAACTCACCAAACTCTACACCGATGAGGGAATTCTGAAAATTAAAAAAGAAAACAGCGCCGAACCACTCACCGCGCAACTGAGCAAAGACATTAGCAACAATACCTATGCGCTACGGGAATTTGCCAAACTCAGCGCATCCAACTTACCGATTGAGAAAAGAGTTGATCAAAAAACCATTGATTCGGTTGTTTCCAATGAGTTGAAAATGAATGGGCTGCAGACCAAATTTGGATTCGCGGTGATGAACAACAAAAATGAAATGACCAAAGTGTCTAATGATATTTTTAAAGATCAGAAAGACAAGAACAGTTACACGTATCCACTGTTTACCGATAGCAAAGATCAAACACTTTACACGCTGGCGTTGGTTTTTCCTCGAAAAGATTATTCGCTTGCCAAAAGTAATTTGCCGATGTTGCTGGGAACGTTCATGTCGTTGCTCACTATTTTGGGGATTTACATTATCTCCATTAATTATATGATGAGGCAAAAGAAAATTGCAGAGATTAAAACCGACTTTATCAATAATATGTCGCATGAGTTCAAAACGCCTTTGGCCACTATTTCAGTGGCGACAGACTCCTTGAGTAATGATAAAATAGCGACCAATCCGGAGAAAGTGAAATACTACTCGCAACTCATTAAACAAGAAAATCTTCGGATGAAGAAACAGGTCGAAAATGTGCTGAACATGTCGAAACTAGAGCGAAACGAGGTGAAATTGTTTCTTAAGGAAACCGATGTTCGAGTTTTGATCAAAAAAATTACTGAGTCGTTCGGGCTTATTGTAGCCCAGCGAAATGGGGTGCTAACGCAGGAGTTCAATACACACCAATATGTTTTTAAAATTGATGAATTCCATATTTCCAATGCATTGGTGAATCTTTTAGATAATGCCAATAAATATTCGCCAGACAAACCTGAGATTAAAGTGAGTACCCGAAACGAGGGAAACTGGTACGTCATTGAAATAGCCGATAAAGGAATGGGTATGGATACCCAGAATAGAGGAAAAATCTTTGAAAAATTTTTCCGCGAGGAAACGGGTAATATTCATAATGTAAAAGGACAGGGACTTGGCTTGTCTTATGTGAAGAAGATTGTGGAATTGCACAAAGGACAAGTCATTGTGGATTCTACCAAAGGAGTGGGCAGTGTATTTACCATAAAATTACCGATGTCGTGATGATATAATAACAAAGAAAACTGCATTCATTTTGCGGTTCAAAACTATTAAATAAAAATAAAAAAATATGAGCAACAGAATCTTATTAGTAGAAGATGACCAAAGTTTTGGTGCGGTACTGAAAGACTATCTTACCATCAATAACTTTGAAGTGACCCTTGCTACCGACGGCGAACAAGGGCTGAAAGAATTTACGGAAAACGAATTCGATATTTGTATTTTCGATGTAATGATGCCTAAGAAGGACGGATTTTCCTTAGCTGAAGATGTGAAAAGAATCGATAAAAATACCCCAATTATTTTCCTTACCGCAAGAAATATGCGTGAAGACATCCTGAAAGGATACCAGATAGGCGCCGATGACTACATCACCAAACCGTTTGATACTGAACTTTTACTCTACAAAATTAAAGCAATTTTGCAACGTAGTGCCGTGATGGAGGATGAAGAACAGGAGCAATTCAAGATCAGCACCATTTATTTCGACTCAATGCTGCGTCAGCTAAAAGTGGGCGATAACGAATATAAACTATCACCCAAAGAAAACGAGCTGCTAAAACTGCTTTGCCTGCACCGAAACGATTTTATGCCGAGAGATTTGGCGCTGCGAAAAATTTGGAAAAAAGAAAACTATTTCACCGCAAGAAGTATGGACGTTTACATTGCCAAATTGCGCAAACTATTGAAAGAGGACGATGGATTAGAAATCATCAACGTGCATGGCGAAGGGTTTCGCTTGCTGGTGAAGAATTAATATTTAGTCAGTAAAAACAAAAAAGTTCGGGTGCAATTCCGAACTTTTTTTAATGTCTATTTTTTTATGTGCTACTTTGCTTCCACACAAAAAACCCTGTACTGAATTGCAATTGCGGAGGCAAAAAATTGGCGTATGCGCGATAAGTCTGCAGCAGCACTTTGCCGGCTAAGGTAACTTCCCGCCATTACTTTATAATTAGGACGTAAGGAGGCGTCAATTTCCACCTTCATATTGGGGAATCTTCTGCGGAAATACATGCCCACTTCCCTCGCTTCTTCGTTGCTTTTCACCACGGCCAGCTGAATTTTGTATCCCATTATCCTTGGGTTTCTTCTGCAAATTTCTGCTTGGGTAAGTTCGCGGTCCGGAACATTGATTTTTGGATTCGTTGTTTTTGAGTTCAAATCGGGATCATCCGACCAGTTTTTACCTGTATTTCCAGTGGATGGCCTGCTGCACTTATCTTCCATAGAAGTCATTAAATCATCAATCCTCTTATCCATGGTTACAGAAAGTGGAGTGCCGGAAATGGTGTCGTTTTTTACAACCTGTTGTGCAGTCATGAAGTTGACTGAAAGGAGTGCAAGAGATGTTAATATTTTTAAGACGGATTTCATCAAAAATTATTTTTGGCAAATTTAAAACAAATAAACATTATTCCAATTAATGTTATTTAGAACAGTTACAAATTAATTGAATTAGCGAAAAGCAATAAAGGTCACCGTTAAATATCTGTTAAAAATAGTATTTTTGCCAAATATTGAAAAGTATACTCATTACATTTTAACAACAAGATTTTATAAATGATTAGTTGGAGAAAGCATTACAAAAGAGGTCTGATTGCAATAGGACTTTTGTTATCGACCACTGCTTCTATTTACGCTCAAGGTGACGCCAAAAACGGAGAAAAGCTCTTCAAGGCCAACTGTACGGCGTGTCACGCATTAGATAAGCAACTCGTGGGTCCTGCATTGGGCGGAGTAGTCGATAAAGTGAAAACCGAGCAAAACCTGGGCGCCGACTGGCTGCACAAGTGGATTAAAGACAACAAAGCACTGCGCGCTTCAGGCGATAAATATGCCAATGAACTTTTCGAAAAGTTCAATAAAGTTGAAATGCTTGCATTCCCTAGTCTTTCGGATAAGGATATTGATGATATTTTAGAATATACCACCAATCCTCCAAAAGCAGAGCCGGCAGCAGATGCAGCCGCTACAGGTACTGATGCCAACTCTGTTGCTGCTTTGGAAGCTGCAAAAAAAGATTCGGTGAACTCCAAAATCATCCTCATTTCTTTATTTGCAATTGGTGGATTGTTGCTTTGGTTGTTGCTCAAATTGAGACAGCTTGTTAAACTACAGCAAACCGACGATTTGGCTGGCTTGAATGCAACAAGAGCCGTTTCTTTCGCCGATCTTTACAAGAAATATCATTATGTAGGAAAGGGGATCTTGGTGCTGTTAGGAATTTTTGCCGCCTACGGAGTCTGGAACTCACTGATGTGGATTGGCGTTTACAAAGGATATAAACCAGAGCAGCCCATTCACTTCTCGCATAAAATTCACGCAGGCGAAAATAAAATCGATTGTCAGCTTTGCCACTCATCGGCAAAATATGGAAAAGTTTCAGAGATTCCTTCAATGAATGTATGTATGAACTGCCACAGAAGTATTTCCGAGTACAAGGGCAAATACATGGAGCCGGGTAAAGACAAATCTTTCTATGACGGAGAAATCAAGAAAATTTATGCGGCCACAGGTTGGGATCCTGATAAGCAGCAATATACCGGAAAAACACAGCCGGTAGAATGGGTGCGTATTCACAACATGCCAGATTTTGTTTACTTTAACCACTCGCAGCACGTTGTTGCAGGAGAGCAGGCCATTATTAATTCGTACAACAAGAAAAACCCGACTGCCAAAATTGATGTAGTTTGTAAAGCATGTCACGGACAGGTAGATTCGATGAATGTGGTGCAAATGGCGAACGACTTTACCATGGGATGGTGTATCGAATGTCACCGAACAACAGAAGTAGATATGAACAACGGTTATAATAAAGAATACTTCAAAAATCTGCACGATAAGCTGAAAAAGCAATATCCTCATTCCGAAGGAAAAATCACCGTAGATGCCATTGGAGGTCTTGAATGTGGTAAATGTCATTATTAATAACTAAAAATTAGAAGTATCGATGGCTTCAAATAAAATACAATTCAGAAGTATCCATGAACTGGAAGACCCAACCTTAACTGGGAGGTTGGCTCAAAAGGAATTCCTTGAAGAAATTCCGGTGGATGAAAAAACAAGCGAAGTAAAATCTAACGAACCTGAGCAATCCGGAACTTCGCGTAGAGATTTCCTTAAACTTTTAGGGTTTTCTACAGCAGCAGTTACCTTGGCAGCTTGCGAGGCGCCGGTGATTAAAACAATTCCTTATGTGGTAAAACCGCATGAAATTATTCCCGGTGTTCCCAATTATTATGCATCAACCTATTTCGACGGATATGATTTCGCGAGTGTATTGGTAAAAACCAGAGAAGGACGACCTATTAAGATTGAACCCAATCCTATGGCCAACGCTTTGGGTAAAACCAATGCAAGAGCACAAGCAGCTGTTCTTTCGCTTTATGATAACGATAAAGTAAAACAACCTAAACTCGACGGTAAAGACGAAACTTTTGATAAAGTGGACGATTTCGTGATCAACGGATTATCTTCTGCACAAGCAAGCGGAAAGAAAATCGTTGTATTGTCGCATTCTTTTCCTTCCCCTACTTTCAAAAAGTTGTTTGGAGATTTCAAAGCTAAATATCCAACAGCAGAATTAGTAACCTATGACGCTGTTCCTTACTCCGCTGCCTTGGATGCTGCACAGGAAGTTTTCGGACAAAGAGCGTTACCTGTTTATGATCTTTCCAAAACACAGTTGGTAGTTTCGTTTCAGGCAGATTTCTTAGGCGATTTTAATGGTGGATCTTTAGAAAGTTCATATGTTGCGGCAAGAAAGCCAGGGGCAGATATGTTGAGACACATTCAGGTGGAATCGAATATGTCTTTAACAGGAGCAAATGCGGATACCAGAATTCAGCTTAAACCAAGCTTAGTCAACAAAGTTTTGGTGGAGGTTTATAATGGATTAAATGGAGGAGCAGTAAGCAAAGAAGCCAATGAATTGGTAAAAGAATTACAAGCTAAAGGCAGCAATGCAGTTGTTTTCGCAGACGGTTCTAAAGCAGCACATGTTTTGGCCCATTTAATCAATCAGAAATTAGGATCTTCAGCTTTCACCGGAAAAGCCAACCTACTGAAAGAGTTTGACGCAGCAAGATACCAGGAATTTTTATCGTGGATGAATGCAGGTCAGGTAGGTGTTTTAGTGACCAACAATGTCAATCCTATTTACTCAAACAATAAAGGAGAAAATTTCAAAGCTCTTGTTGCAAAAGTTCCGACTGTAGTTGCTGTAACTGACAAGAAAAATGAAATGTATAAAGCTGCGAAAGCAGTAATTCCGGTTGCTAACTGGTTAGAATCCTGGGGAGATATGACGCCACAAACGGGTGTTTATACCTTAATGCAACCCACTATTCAGAAAATCTATAAATCAAGACAGATTGAGGATTCACTCTTGGTTTGGATGAACGGTAAAGGCAATGCGGCTAATAATTATTACGATTATTTAAAAGCCAATGCTGCTACACTGATTGGTGATACTACTTTTAACAAAGCACTGTATAATGGTATTTTGGAAGGAGGAAGTGCAGTAACCCTTGCTTACACAGGCGGTAACGGAGCTCAGGCAGCAACAGAACTCGCTGGCTTTAAACCTTCTGATTTGGAATTGGTACTTTATACCAAAACTGCGATGGGTGACGGTACGCAAGCCAACAACCCATGGTTGCAGGAACTGCCGGATCCAATTACAAGAATGACTTGGGACAATTACCTGACAATTTCTCCCAAAGATGCTAAACGTTTAGGAATCAAAAATGATCTGAATGCGAGAATGCAGTTGGACGGTTCTGTGGTTAATCTTACCGCTAATGGCGTAACGATTAAAAACGTACCTGTTTTTGTACAGCCGGGACAGGCCGAAGGATCACTTGGGCTTGCGCTTGGATATGGTAAGAAAGATTCTGGTAAGGTAGCGGAAACTGGTGTTAATGCCTATCCTTTATTTGACGGATCCAATACTGTTCTCTCCAATGTAACTATCGAAAAGACGGGTGACGATCATGAGTTTGCAGGAATGCAGCTTCAGAATACTTTGATGGGTCGTTACGAAATTGCACGAGAAGTTTCTCTCGATACCTTCCTCAACGTAAAATTTGACGATGAGAAAAACGGTTGGAATAAACCGTTGGAATATCATACTCTTGGTGGAGCAATGCCAGCGGGTAAAGTAGATCTTTGGGATGCATTTGATGATACCGATGGGCCTCACTTTAATCTGTCTATAGACCTGAACTCTTGTACAGGTTGCGGTGCATGTATTATTGCTTGTCAAGCAGAAAATAACGTTCCTGTTGTTGGGAAAGAAGAAGTAAGAATGTCGAGAGATATGTTCTGGTTAAGAATTGACCGTTACTACACCACCGATATTCCTGCAAATCTTGATAAGAATAAAGATGGAAAACTTTCTCAGCAGGAAGCTGTTGATGGGGGTCTTGATGTACCAGGAATGTACGGTAGCTTCCTCAATAAGGAAAGTGGTATTTTGAATCACCCTGCAGATAATCCTGATGTAATCTTCCAGCCGGTAATGTGCCAGCACTGTAATCATGCGCCTTGCGAAACCGTTTGCCCGGTTGCCGCAACTTCTCATGGTAAACAAGGTCAAAACCAAATGGCTTACAACAGATGTATCGGTACAAGATATTGTGCGAACAACTGTCCTTATAAAGTAAGAAGGTTCAACTGGTTTACATACAACCTCAACGATAAGTTTGATTACAACCAAAATAACGATTTAGGTCGTATGGTGCTTAATCCAGATGTTGTGGTGAGAACAAGAGGGGTCATGGAGAAATGTTCTATGTGTATCCAAATGACGCAAAACACTATTCTTGAAGCTAAGAAAGAAGGAAGAGTTGTGAAAGATGGTGAGTTCTCAACCGCTTGTGTTAATGCTTGTTCTACGGGATCAATGAAGTTTGGAGATATGAATGACAAGGGATCGGCCGTGAGATCACTGTATGGAAGCAACAGAAGATACACCTTACTGGAAGAAATCGGAACAAAACCAAACGTTTTCTACCACACCAAAGTAAGAAACAGAAAAGAAAATAACGTTTAAATAATAAATAGGTAAAAAATGTCAGGACATTACGAAGCTCCGATAAGGGAACCTTTAATTATTGGTCACAAAACTTATCATGATATTTCAGAAGATATCGCAAGACCTATCGAAGAAAGAGCCGGTAAACTCTGGTGGGTTTCATTTTGGATTGCGCTGGTACTATTCATTTACGGATTCGGGTGTATTGCCTACACCATTGGAACCGGAATCGGTGCATGGGGACTCAACAGAACCAATAACTGGGGATGGGATATTACCAACTTCGTTTGGTGGGTAGGTATCGGTCACGCCGGAACACTTATTTCGGCCGTACTATTACTATTTAGACAACGATGGAGAATGTCGGTAAACCGGTCTGCAGAAGCGATGACCATCTTTGCGGTAGTGCAAGCGGCAATTTTCCCTGTGATCCACATGGGTAGAGTTTGGGTAGGGTATTGGGTATTTCCTTTGCCTAACCAGTTCGGTACACTTTGGACCAACTTCAACTCGCCATTGCTTTGGGACGTATTTGCGATTTCAACATATTTCTCGGTTTCTACCGTGTTCTGGTTTATGGGGTTAATTCCCGATTTTGCAATGATTCGTGACCGTGCAAAAACACCTTGGACCAAAAGAATTTACACCTTCCTTGCCTTCGGATGGGGTGGTAAAGCAAAGCATTGGCAAAGATTCGAGGAACTGTCACTCGTTTTGGCAGGTTTGGCAACGCCACTTGTATTCTCGGTGCACACCACAGTATCCTTCGACTTTGCTACTTCGGTAATTAAAGGATGGCACTCTACCATTTATCCTCCGTATTTCGTTGCTGGAGCAATTTTCTCAGGATTTGCAATGGTACAAACCTTATTGTTAGTCGCCAGAAAAGTTTGTCATCTTGAGGAGTACATCACCATGTATCACATCGAAATTATGAACATCGTAATTGTGGTGACAGGAGGTATGGTAACCGTGGCTTACGCTACTGAATATTTTATCGCATGGTATTCCGGATCAAGATATGAAGATTTCACTTATCTTTCTCCAGGAGCCGCAACAGGACCTTATTGGTGGGCATTTTGGGCATTGATCATCTGCAACCTCGTTGTTCCTGCTTCTTTCTGGTTTAAAAAATTGAGAACCAATATCATTTGGACTTTCATCGTTGCGTTGATCATCAACATCGGGATGTGGTTTGAAAGATTCGATATTATCGTAATCAACATTGCTAGAGATTACTTGCCATCATCATGGACCATGTTTAAACCAACCATCATTGATGTAGGCGTATATTTGGGAACAATCGGGTTCTTCTCTGTGTTATTCCTGCTGTATGCAAGAACTTTCCCTGTCATTGCACAAGCGGAATTGAAAAGTATTTTGAAAATTTCAGGTGAAACTTATAAAGCAAAAGAAGAAGATGAGCACCACTAAAAGAATATACGGTATTTATGCCGACGACGACGATTTATTGAACGGCGTTCATGCTTGTAACGACAAAGGAATTGCCATTGCAGAAGTATACACTCCATTTCCAGTTCATGGTCTTGATAAAGCTTTAGGATTAAAGAAAACACGAATTTCGGATGCGGCATTTTTGTATGCAGTATATGGAATTACCATTGGTACTTTAGTGACTTGGTATACGATGAATCATGACTGGCCACAGAATATTGGTGGTAAACCATCGTTCGACTGGGCACATAACATGCCTGCTTTCGTGGTACCAATGTTTGAATTGATGGTATTTTGTGCGGCGCACATGATGTCGCTTACCTTCTTGGTAAGAAATAAAATGTATCCTGCATGTCCTCCACAAAATCCGGATCCACGAACCACTGATGATAAGTTCATGATGGAGTTTGTCACCGATAATGTAGAGGCCGTAAAACAGATACTTATCGATACCGGAGTGGAAGAAATAACTGTAAAAGATGCTTAACACCATGACAAAGAATATATTTAAAATTACAGCAATCTTAGGTTTTGCCGCAATTTCCTTGAGTTCTTGCAGTAAGGAGAATCCGCCCTTGGTTTATTTTCCAGATATGTATTTTCCTGTTGCTTATGATCCTTTGATGAAAGCACAAGATGCTTACTCAAAACATGATAATGAGATTCCGGCATTTGTGGAACATAACGGTGCCACGGGATTAAGCCCGGTAGACGGAACCGTTGCACAAAACAAAGAGGGTGTGGTGGAAGAAGCTGCCAATTCGAAGATGACCACCGACCAATACAACGCTGGTTACGATGCGTCCAAACTAGAAATCACTTCACCACTTGATCCTGCCAACAAAGCAAAAGATATTGAGCGAGGCAAAGATCTTTTCAATAAAACCTGTGCTGCGTGCCACGGCGTTGGTGGTGATGGGCAAGGACCTATCGTTGTGAGCGGTGCCTATTCGGGAGTGCCCAATTATAAAGACAGAGAAATTACTGTAGGTTCCGTACATTATGTACTTACCCATGGTAGAAATTCAATGGGATCTTATGCTGGTCAACTTAAACCGGGGGACCGATGGAGAGTAGCGATGTATGTAATGGATGCTTTTAAAGCCACTGCCGCAGTTGCCACTACTGCCACTACTCCTGCTGCCCCAGAAGCTGCCGTGCCTGCTGCTAACGTAACACCCAGTGCTAAAAAATAAAAAGAATTAAGAAATGTATAGTTTTTCACCGAAATTAAGATTATATTCAGTCATATTGATCGTTGTGGGATTGGTGCTTTTTGGAGCTGGTTATTTCATGAATCATGGGCTAGACGATGTAAAAATTGAACACCTGATGGAAGCAGCACACTCCGGTGGGCACAGTGCACCAAGTCATTCCAGTGAGATGGTGGGTCCTCAGGATCACGCTGCTCATTTGGAACATGCCAAATTGCAGGTACACAATCAGCCATTAGCTGCGGTGCATACCATTGCAGTATTTCTTTTTGCTCTTAGCTGCTGCGCACTGTTTTTCTATAGTATCCAAAATGCAGCACATGCAGGGTGGCCTATTATTATTTTAAGAGTGATGGAAGCTATTGCTTCCTATATACCTTGGGGTGGAGCCGTTCTTATTATCATTATGATTTTGAACGTAACGCATAATGGCCATCTTTTCCATTGGATGGATGCCAGTCTTACCACACCGGGTGATTCCCATTTTGATCCTATTCTTTACGAGAAAAAGTTATTTTTGAATATCCCTTTTTATGCCATTCGAACCATTATTTATGTAGTTGGAGCTTCTTTCTTCGCATGGAAATTGAAATCACTTTCTAAGAAGGTGGACGAAACAAAAAGTAGAAAGGTTTATGCGAGCTATTATAGCTGGAGTGTGGGATACATCGCTTTCTTCGGTTTTGCTTCTGCAGCTTGGGCTTGGGATTGGTTGATGTCAATCGACCCGCACTGGTATTCAACCATGTACATTTGGTATGCCATGGTGAGTGCTTTGGCATCTTCAATTGCCGTAATTATTCTGATCAGTGTTTACCTTAAAAAAGCAGGATATTTACCACAATTCAATGATAATCATTTGCACGACTTGGGCGTTTTTCTTTTTGCTACCAGTATGCTTTGGACATACACATGGTTTGCCCAGTTCATGCTTTATTGGTATGCGAATATTCCAGAAGAGGTCAACTATTTCTTTGGAAGATTCCAATATTATAGCGAAACTTTCCTACCGGTAATGATTTTTGTTTTCCTTATCCCACTTTTGGTTTTGGTAAGTTCAAGTATTAAACGAAATTATAAAGTGGTGACCACAATGGCCGTGATCGTTGTATTGGGACAATGGGTTAATTATTTTAACATGGTGATGCCAGGTACCGTGGGTCCTTATTGGAAAACGCCATCTGGTTTTTTACTGACTTTTGGAGCTCTCATTCTTTTTATCGGTTTATTTGTACTGATTGTGATGACAGCATTATCCAAGTTAAAACTAATTCCTACAGGAAACCCATTCTTGAAAGAATCAGAAATATATGAGTATCCTTTCTAGAGGTAAAACTTCATCTTTACATATAATCCCGGCTTTATGTCGGGATTTTTTATAAATTTGCGATAAACCCATTGTAATGAAAAAATCAGTTTTATTGCTGCTGATGTTCCTGCTTATTGTGGCATGTAAAAAAGACAAGGTAGATGCCACCAATCCTAAGGCCTTCCAGTCGAGCATCAATGATATGGCATCTAGTTTAAATACGTTGCAGCAGGTCAAGTTCAATGAGGCACTGTACATCCTGAAAACCTTCGGTGTTGATGCAGATGGTGAAGAAAATGAGATACGCGCATTGGGAAAATTAATTAACGGGATGAAAGTGCCGGGAATTCTCGCATTGGCCGATCAGGTTGCCCAGCGAAACGGTATCGAATGGACAAGTACAGGGCCACCTTCTTTGGGTGAAATGAATATTTTTGGAAACGAAACCGCAAAAGAGTCTGATCCCAATGATATCGCAGCAAAATCGCTGAATATTGGGGTGCAGCCCGTGGGCACATCGGATGTACTGGCAGCACAGGCATTAGCAATAATTCCGAGACTTGTGGATGGCAACGGAAGTAATGTTTCGTTTAGCGGTGCGGCATTAGAAACTATCATGGAAGTTTTTAGCGGAGGAAATAAAATTTTAACGGCTAAGAACCTTATGCAGGACAATAATTTTAAAGGATTTAATCTGAAGTTTTCATCACTTCCTGCACAAAAGGTGATCGACAATAAAATTGATATTACGGTTTCGGTGAAGACGACCAAAAACACGTTCAAAATGTCGAAAATAGGTGTTGATGTTAATCCCAAGGCACTTCTGTTGCCACAAACCGAATCAGATTTGAGTACAGAGAATGCGGAATCAACTTTGCCTGACGCCGCTGCTCCAGATAACGCAACCGACAACGTCACGCCCGCAGCAAACACCAAACCTGTGGCCGATCCGAAGACGAGCGTAACCAAGTTTCTGAACAGTTTAGGGTCGCAGAATTTTCGGTCTGCTTACGACGCTGCAGATAATCCTAACTGGGGTTCTTATGATACTTTTGCCAATCCGACCTCTGGGTTTGGCGGTGTAAAAAACATCAATGTAAAAAATGTTTCCACCAATAGTACCTCAGGAAGTGCGGCAACTGTAAATGCGACTTATGATGTTACTGATAAAGACGGAAAAACCACCGCTTTACATGTTACTTTCGGACTGAAAAACATTAACGGAGAATGGAAAATCTCAAGCTATAAAATCAATTAGAATGTCGAATCCACAACTGACTCAAAAATTAGAACAAACCATACAAAATATTCCGGATTTTCCTAAACCAGGTATTCAGTTCAAAGATATTACGCCCATCTTTTTGGATCCGCAACTTTATGAAGAAGTTATTGCCGATATGGCCAACTTCAGCAGAGGCAAAATTGATGTGGTATGCGGAATCGAAAGCCGCGGATATTTATTTGGAATCGCCATTGCAGTGGCATTACAGGTTCCATTTATTTTGATTAGAAAGAAAGGCAAATTGCCGCCACCTTTCGTAGCTCAAGAATATGATCTGGAATATGGCTCGGCAGAAATCGAGATGAGAACCGGCCAACTAAAACCCGGCCAACGGGTGTTGATTCATGATGATTTACTGGCAACAGGAGGAACTACAGAAGCTGCGGCAAAGCTGGTAGAGAAGCAAGGTGGAGAAGTGGCGCAGTTTAGTTTTTTAATTGGCCTGAAAGACCTCCACGGAACCGATCGGCTTCAGCAATTCAATGCAGAAATTCATCAGGTGCTAGAATACTAATAGTGCTTCACCTCTTTAAAACAATGAAGAGGACGGAATATTTGAACAATATTTTGTATATCGTTCAAAAACAGTTAAATTTGCACTCAATTTTTTAAACCGATTATGGCAAAATTCAATAGAAAACCCAATAGAAAAGATTTGGAAGGAAAGGAAACGGTAGAAGTTTTCAAAGATCTTGATAAAACAGCTTTTGATACCGAACAGTTTTTGGAAAAACATTCTAAAACACTCATCACTGTTTTCTCAGTATTGGTATTGGCGGTTTTAGGATATTTTGCGTTCCAGCAGTTCTATTTGGCTCCAAGGAATGAAGAAGCAACAATGAGTTATCTGGCTGCACAGAAAAACCTGGCAGACGGAAAAGAAGACTTAGCTTTGGGAGGAAAATCTGCAGCGAACCCTGGATATTTAGGAACTTATAACGATTTCTCCGGAACTAAAGTGGGGAAACTTTCTGCTTATAATGCAGGTCTTATTAAATTTAAAGAAGGAAAATTTCAGGAAGCATACGATTTGCTCGATAAATTCTCTTCAGACAACAAAACGTTGATGGCATTAAAGTATGGTGCAATGGCAGATTGCCAGTCGAACCTGAACAAGAATGATGATGCACTTTCTTTATTGGATAAAGCATCAACAGCATCCGATGATCCTTACACATCTTACTACTTCACCAGAAAAGCGGGAATTGTTGCTTTGGCTCAGAAAAAGAATGCAGATGCAAAAAAATACTTTTCTACCATTGACGAAAAATATAAGGATTATGACAATGGAATGTCGGATGCCTATATTGAAATGGTAAAATACTACTAAAAATAGGGTTAGCGTTTCCGTTATCAAGAGATGATCATGAGACGTTCTTAATTTTTTTAAAAACATAAAAATGGCTACAGTAAATCTTTCAGATTACCAACCATTGCAAATTGATGATGCCGGTTCCTTCAGAATCGGTATTGTTGTTTCCGAATGGAACGGTTTCATTACCCATCATCTTCGTGATGGTGCGTTAGAAATTTTAGATAAGGAAGGCGTGAAGCCCGAAAATATTCAACTCTTTAGTGTTCCAGGTGCTTTTGAGCTCAATTATGCTTCTATGCAACTGTGCAAGGAGAGAAAATATGATGCTGTAATTGCAATCGGCTGTGTTATACGTGGCGAAACTCCTCATTTCGATTATGTTTGCTCTGCTGTGGCACAAGGTATTAAAGACTGTAATATCCTTACCGACACGCCTACGATATTTTGTTTGCTAACAGACGATAATACCGATCAATCTATTGCCAGAAGCGGGGGAAATTTAGGAAACAAAGGAGTGGAAGCTGCAGCAACCGCACTTCAAATGATCGTTTTTAAAAGAGGACTTTCAGCCCAAAAAGGAAATATCGGTTTTGGGAAGTAAAACCCATTATTGTTTTTGGCGAAGCCAAATCTTACTATTTTAAATGATTTAGAAATTAGATTGATTTTTCAGGGGAAGACAAAATATTTTGTACATTTAGCCATCATTATTGATGGTAGAACGAAAGTATTATTCTTAAAATATTGACTTATGAAATGGACAAACGATAGAAGCCAGAATGTAGAAGACAGACGTGGCAGTGGAGGCGGCGGTGGAATGCTGGTTGGTGGTGGATTGGGAACACTGATCATTGCAGCCATTATTTTCTTCCTTGGAGGCGACCCATCTGCAATTTTATCTTCAGGAATTTCGAGTGCACCACAAACGGAGCAACGAAATCTTACCTCGGATGAGCTTAAAGTAAGAGATTTTGTCGAAATGGTGACTCGGGAAACGGAGAAAACATGGAGTGAAATTTTTCAGGATAATGGAATGCAGTACCGCGCACCCAAAGTGGTGATGTTTGAAAGTATAACACAGTCTGGCTGTGGAACGGCTCAAGCGGCCATGGGGCCGTTTTATTGCCCTGCAGACCAAACGGTCTATATGGACATGAGTTTTTTCAAAGAATTACAGCAAAAATTTGGCGCGAAGGTAACGGAGTTCTCTATTGCCTATGTAATGGCTCACGAAATTGGGCACCATGTGCAAACACTTTTGGGCACCACCCAGAAGGTGGATCAGTTGAGGAATAGCGGAAGATATAGCGAGGCAGAGATGAACAGAGTTTCTGTAGCAACAGAGTTGCAGGCAGATTTTTATGCCGGCGTGTGGGCGAGACAAACCGACAATCGCGAACATATTTTGGAACCAGGCGACATCGAGTCAGCTATCTCTGCTGCGGAAGCAGTAGGCGACGATAACATTCAGCGGCGTTCTCAGGGTTATGTGAACCAGGAAGGTTTTACCCATGGCAGTTCAGCGCAACGGAAAGAATGGTTTATGAAGGGCTACAACACCGGCGACATCAGACAGGGTGACACGTTCGATGCACTTTTAAAATAAAACAAACCCGGATCATTTCGGGTTTTTATAATATAAAAATGAAGAAGCCACGAATGAACGTGGCTTCTTTCTAATTATTAAGAATGTGAAATTAAATCTTAATTCTGGTTCATTGATTCTTCAACCGAAGATTTAGCACTGTCCACTTTGTTTTGAACTTGTGATGCAACTTCGTTTGCTTTGTTTTTCAAATCATTTCCCCATTTGTTGACATTGTCTTTTGCAGTGTTAATTTTATCTTTTACTGCTTGTTGTTCTTCCGGCGTAGAATTTTTGTATTTCCACCAAGCTAAAGCGCCCAATCCTAATAAAGCCAGTAAGCCGTTTCTTTTTGTGCTCATAATATTTAATTTAAGTTATTGTTATTGAGAGTTATTGTATACGTCAATGATTGTAAAAACTGTGCCATTGCAGTTTGTCATCCCTTAAATTTTTGTTAAAATGCAGTTTCTTTGGTTACTATTGATTTTTGAGCCATGTCAATGTACCTTTAATTGATCTCTCGTGGCAGGATTTTAAATGAAAATATCCGCCATGATGACGGATATTAAGTAAGTGATAATTTAACGATTAACCCAGAAATGGATATTTATAATCCTTAGGCGAAACAAACGTTTCTTTGATGGATCTTACAGATACCCAACGCAGTAAATTCATCTTTGAGCCCGCTTTGTCATTGGTTCCAGACGCTCTTGCGCCACCAAAAGGTTGTTGGCCAACAACTGCACCGGTTGGTTTATCGTTGATGTAAAAATTCCCTGAAGCATTTTCCAAAGCTTTGTAGGCCTCGTCAATGGCATATCGGTCCTGAGCAAAAACAGAGCCGGTTAAAGAATAAGGAGAGGTTTGATCAACGATTTTCAACGTTTCTGACCAGTTTTTATCCTCGTACACGTACACGGAAAGAATGGGTCCGAAGATTTCTTCACACATCGATTCGTAATAGGGATCGGTAGCTTCGATGACAGTTGGTTCCACAAACCATCCTTTTTTGTCGTCGCATTTGCCACCAAGGATTACTTTGGCATCTTTTGCTTTCTTGGCGCGGTCGATATAGCCCTTGCATTTTTCGAACGAGTTTTTGTCAATCACAGCATTCACGAAATTAGAAGGGTCTTCAGGACTTCCCATTTTAATGGATTTCAGTTGAGACTCCATCACTTTCTTGACCTCTTTCCAAAGAGACTTGGGAATATAAGCTCGTGAAGCCGCAGAGCATTTTTGCCCCTGATATTCAAAAGCACCCCGAACCAAAGCGGTTGCTACTGCCTCCACATCAGCGGAAGAGTGAACCATTACAAAATCTTTACCACCGGTTTCTCCCACAATTCTGGGGTAGGTTTTATAGCGGTGAATATTGTCGCCCATCATTTTCCACATTCCCTGAAAAACCTGAGTAGAGCCCGTAAAGTGGAGCGCTGCAAAATCGGGATGAGCAAGAACTTTTTCAGCGGTATCTTTTCCGTCAGTAAAAATCATGTTGATGACACCATCGGGTAGACCAGCTTCCATGAAAATATCCATAATTACTTTTGCAGAAAGAATCTGTTTGTCGGAAGGTTTCCACACCACCACATTTCCCATCATCGCCATACACGACGGTAAATTGCCGGAGATCGCCGTAAAATTGAAAGGCGTCACCGCAAAACAGAATCCTTCCAGAGGTCGATATTCTGCCCTGTTCCAAATCCCATGATCAGAAATCGGCTGTTCACTATACATTTCGGTCATAAACTCTACATTAAACCGTAGAAAATCGATCAGTTCGCATGCGGAGTCAATCTCTGCCTGATAAACATTTTTGCTTTGCCCAATCATGGTGGCAGCATTTAAACGGTCCCGATATGGCCCGGCGATTAAATCCGCCGCCTTCAAAAAAATAGAAGCACGTTGTTCCCATGCCAAGTTGCTCCATTGTGCTTTTGCTGCTAATGCGGCCTCAATGGCCTTATCAACATGCTCCATTGTTCCCTTGTGGTAAAAGCCGAAGGAATGTTGATGATCTTGCGGAGAATAAAGTGTTACCTGCTTTTTTGTCTTTACCTCATTTCCTCCGATGACCATTGGAATCTCAGTGTTTTCTTTCCACATTTTCTTGTAGGTAGAAATAAGCGATTTTACTTCCGTTGATCCTGGCTCATAAGTTCTGACGGGTTCGTTTATCGCGTACGGAACTTGTGAAATAGCTTTTGACATATTTTTAATTTTTATTATTTTTTTTGCGAATGTTACAAAGTTAAACGAAAAAATGGATGCTGCAAAACTAGCATGAGATGCGTTTAAACTCTATATTTTACCAATATTTTGTCGGTCACCGTTTTGCTAAAAGTTGCAGATTGATGACCGAATTTAACCGTCATCGAGTGGTCGTAGCTTTCAATGTCTAGTACTTCTATCCGCATTGCCAGTTCAAGTTTTTTCACATTAAGATAGTTGAGGAAATCATCATCTGAGCTCGTTACAGCAGTGAATACCACTGTGTCTCCTTTTGTACACTGACTAAGCTTTTGAAGATCCTGCGCTATAATATGTCCGTGTTTATCAGGAATAGGTTCTCCATGAGGATCAAATTTAGGATGATTAAGGATCTCGTCCATTTTATCGAAAAAAAGTTCGGAATGCACATGTTCCAGCTGCTCGGCAATTTCATGAACATTTTCCCAACCAATATTCATTTTCTCCACCAGAAACATTTCTGTTAATCGATGCTTGCGAACGATGAGTGCTGCTTCTTTTTTCCCGAGATCGGTAATCTTTAATGGCTTATAGCTTTCGTAGATAATCCATTTTTTATCGGCAAACTTCTTCATCATGTTATTCACACTCGGCATTTTCACGTGGAGAAATTTACTCAGTTCATTGACGGTGACTGTGTTATCGTCGTTGGCGAGATGAAAAATCGCCTTTAGATAGTTTTCTTCTGTTAGGGAAATCATGATGTTAGATTATGATTATTGCAAATCTAACAATTATTTATGACAACAAAAATGACCGCCTCATTGTGATGAAGCGGTCGGAGTAATTCATTAAAAATCATGCTGCCGGAAGGTTGATGAAAAAACTTTAGAAAAAAGGCAGATTCTCTTTAACGCAACTTAGCAGTTATTAGTTTTTGATCTTTTCATAGGACAAAAATGGTTTTTTTTCTCACAATGTCATACCGTGATTTAACGGTATTTTTATGCGTGAAATCACCTTTTTTTTAACTTTGTGCCATGAAATACTCTTTTAGAAATGATTATTCCGAAGGCGCTCATCCACGAATTTTGGAAGCGTTGGTTCAGCATAATTTTGATCAGCAGAATGGATATGGTAACGATGATTACTGTAAGATGGCGGCCCAGCTCATTAAACAAAAATCAGGTTGTGCATAGGCAGAAGTCCATTTTGTATCGGGAGGAACGCAGGCGAATCTGGTCGTCATTTCTGCTCTTTTGCGACCGCATGAAAGTATAATTTCTGCTGATACAGGCCATATTTTCACCAATGAAACAGGAGCCATTGAAGCGACCGGACATAAAGTAAATAGCATCCAAACCCTTGATGGAAAACTTCGCCCGGAGCAGGTTCAGGAGGTGCTCAATGCACACCACAATGTGCCGCATCAGGTGAAACCTAAATTGGTCTATATTTCGAATTCTACCGAAGTAGGAACCATTTACAGCAAAAGTGAGTTACAGGAACTGAGTCGTTTTTGCCATGAGCAAGATCTTTTTCTTTTTATGGATGGAGCGAGACTGGGACATGCGTTGACGGCAGAAACCAACGATATTTCTCTGGAAGATATTGCAGCGCTAACCGATGTTTTTTATCTGGGCGGAACAAAAAATGGTGCACTTATCGGCGAAGCCATTGTTATTACAAATAGGGAACTGCAACCGGAGTTCGGCTTTCATCTTAAACAGAAGGGAGCTATGCTTGCCAAAGGTCGACTTCTAGGCATTCAATTTCAGGAACTTCTTCGTGATGATCTTTATTTTCAGCTGGCAAAACTTGCCAATTTGCAGGCCATGAAAATTAAGAGTGCATTTCAAAGAAAAGCTTTTCCATTTCTGACGGAAACGTTTACCAACCAAATTTTCCCGGTACTTGAACATACTCAAATTGAAATACTAGCCAGTGACTTTGAGTTTTACAGCTGGAAAAATCTGTCACCACAGCAATCTGCAATTCGGCTCATCACATCTTGGGCCACCAGTGACGAGGCCGTGCATGCATTGATTGAGTGTGTCGAGAAATTGTAACAAAAAAACCGCCCTGTTTAGGCGGTTTCTGTTGTTTTATTAAATGCTTTTTAAAGTATTTAATCTTCATATTTCATGACCACTTTCTGAGAAACACCGGTATTGCTGAAACCGCCATCATTAAAGAGGTTTTGCATGGTGACCTTTTTGGTGAGATCAGAGAACATGGCCACACAATAGTTTGCACAATCCATTGCATCGGCGTTTCCAAGTGGAGACATATCTTCGGCATAGCCCATGAATCCAGAGAACCCTTTAACACCACTGCCTGCAGTTGTCATGGTTGGTGATTGTGAAATGGTATTAACCCGCACTTTTCTTTCGCCCCAATAATAGCCAAAAGTTCTTGCAATGCTTTCGAGGTAGGATTTGTTATCGGCCATATCATTGTAATCTGGGAAAGTTCTTTGTGCTGCAATATAAGTGAGCGCAAGAATTGAACCCCATTCGCTCATACAGTTTTTTTCCCAAGCCACGCGCATCACTTTATGAAAGGAAACTGCCGAAACGTCCCATCCTTTTTCTAGCCAGTCGTAGTTCAGCTCGGTATAATGTTTTCCTTTTCGAACATTCACCGACATTCCGATGGAGTGGAGGATGAAGTCGATCTTCCCGAATTTGGCAATAGCGGCATCGAAAAGTTTTTCAAGATCTTCGAGCGAAGTGGCATCGGCGCCTATTACGTCGGAACCGGTTTTTTCTGCAAGTGCATTCAATTCACCCATTCTCATTGCAATTGGTGCATTAGAAAGGATAAATTCTGCCCCTTCTTCGTGGCATCTTTCGGCCACTTTCCATGCGATCGATTGCTCGTTTAGCGCACCGAAAATGATTCCTTTTTTACCTTTTAATAATCCGTATGACATATTTATTATTTTGAACAAAAGTAAGAAATATATTGTTTTTCGCATAAAAAAAGAAGCCAAATTGCTTTGGCTTCTTCCCTATAGTGTGTTGTGATTAGTTGGTCGCTTTTCTTATTTCTGCTTTTGCATCTTCAGCGGCATCTTTTGTTTTTTCCCAAGTGTCATCGGCAAAATCCTTCGTTTTTTCCCAAGCGTCAGAAACTGCGTCTTTGGTGTCTTCCCATTTATCGGAAATGTTTTCTTTTGCTTTGCTAAGCCATCCTTCTAAATTGGCCTCCTGGTTTTTATCGCGTTGTTCACGGATATACTCTTTTGCTTTTTCCGCATAATCATTTAATTTCCATTGCGCTTTGTTTACTGTATTTTCTGCTTTGTTGAAATCTTGTGTGTCCATCTCTATTGATTTTAAATTATTGAAAATGTGATTTGTTGTTATCGTAGGGGCAATAATTATTCCACGAGTGGCATAATGAATGTTAAAATTCTATAAAATTGTAGCACGCCTCTATTTCAACTGTTGATATATTTTTCTCGAAAATCGAAAACAGAACCCTATATTTGGGTATGGAAAAGCTACGCTGCGCCTGGTGCGAGAAGGACGATTTGTACCGCGATTATCATGATCTGGAATGGGGGAAACCTGTGTATGATGATGAAACTATTTTTGAGTTTTTACTATTGGAAAGTTTTCAGGCGGGCCTGTCTTGGTACACGATTCTGAAGAAACGCGATCATTTTCGAATAGCATTTGACGATTTTGACTATAAGAAAATTGCTCTATACTCCGATAAGAAACATGAACAGTTGATGCAGGATGCAGGAATTATCCGAAACCGGCTCAAAATCTCAGCGACAATCAATAATGCCCAAAAGTTCATGGAAGTGCAGAAGGAATTCGTTAGCTTTTCTAACTATGTTTGGGGCTTTGTTGATGGAAAACCGATTGACAAGCACCCGAAAACTTTGGCAGATGTGCCCGCAACAACTGCGGTTTCTGATGCTTTGGCAAAAGATTTAAAAAAGCGGGGATTTAAATTTCTGGGCTCTACCGTTATATATGCCTATATGCAGGCAACTGGCATGGTGAATGATCATGTGACCAACTGCCATAGCAGGAAAAAATAAATTCCTGAACATCGATTCAGGAATTTAGTGATTTTTGTTGAGCCGTATACAATGATCTGGCTTTTCAATTTTTTAGGGAATAATTCTTTCCAACACCCACTCAATCATATTTTTTTCTGATGCATGGTGGTCGGCAGAAAACTCGCCTCGCCGCCTGTTGGCAATGACGCAATTAACTGTTAATGCCTTGTGGCCGAGTAATTTAGCGAGCCCGTAGATTGCCGATGTTTCCATTTCGAAATTGCTGATACCTAAATTATTTAATGTTTCCAGGAACTGATCGTCAATCGCTTTTAGGCGAAGTTGTCTTCCTTGTGGTGCATAAAATCCCGGAAAAGTGGCGGTATTGCCATGGTACTTTGCGTCTTTGTAATATTCGGCAATATCTGCTGCCCAATCCGAAAAATAAAGCATCGGTTTGATTTTTTCGTAGGGAAATTTCTCCAGGAAATTCTTGGAGAACTCATTTTCAAAATGATAATCGGAATAGAAATGAAGCAATCCATCTAATCCCACTACATTTTGCGTCACCAACATATTGTCAACTTCAACCTCAGGGTTAACGCTTCCGCAGGTGCCTAAGCGAAAAAGTTCAAGTGCTGTATGATCGGTTTTGAATTCCTTTTGCTTTAAATCAATATTCACCAAAGCATCCAGTTCATTCATCACAATATCTATGTTTTCAGTACCTATTCCGGTAGACATCACGGTGATTCTTTCTCCACGCAGCGTGCCTGTATGGGTATAAAATTCGCGTTTGTTTTTCTTAACATCAATGGTGTCGAAGTATTTAGAAACTTTGGGTACACGATCCGGATCGCCCACCAGGATTACTTTCCCAGCTAAATCTTCGGGCAATAGATTGAGGTGATAGACGCTTCCGTCTTCGTTAAGAACAAGCTCGGAAGCTGCAAGTTTATTGAGCATGATATGTATATTTTTAAATTAAAAAAACCTTTAAAAAAAGGATTTTAAAGGTAAGGAGAATTTTTAGGTTGGTAAAATATTATTTAAAATTACCCACCGACCCGTTTGGTTTTGTAGCCCATTTCGTGGAGCATCTTCATGATCTTATCCCGATTGTCGCCCTGTATAACGATGGTTCCGTCTTTTTCTGATCCACCAATACCGAGTGTTGTTTTAATTTTTTTTGATATTTTTTTCAGTTCATCATCACTGCCTTCAAAACCTTCGATTAGGGTAACGGGTTTCCCATTTCTACCTTTTTTCTCGAATTTGCAGACAAGCGGTTCCTTTTGCACAAATTTTTCCTCCGGCATTTCGAAATCCTGCTCTTCATGGTCGGGGAAAAGATTTTTTAATTGGTCTCGTAATTCCATGGGACAAAATTATAAAATTATAGGCAAAGCGCAGTTTAATAAGATTAGCATTGTGGCTAACTGTCATATAATTAATGGTTTATTCATTTTATTTTAAAATGCAGTTCATCTTTTAATGGTAATTTTGAAGATAATTTGAAATGATGCCCAAACAATTAAGATGGTTTTTTCCACTATTTTTCTGGGGATTGGTGTCTTGCTCCAAAAGTGATAAAGCGTTAAGAATAAAGGGATCCGATACCGAGGTAAATCTTGCAGTGGAGTTGGCTGAAGCTTTTTACGCTACCAATTCTGAAGTGAGTTTGGCTATTTCTGGTGGTGGTTCCGGTTTGGGCATCGCATCATTGTACAACGGGCAGGCCGATATTGCCAACTCTTCCCGACCATTAACTGACGATGAAAAGCGATTGTTTGCCGATAAGAACATTGTACTTTTAACCAACATCTTTGCGGAAGATGCAACGGCAATAGTGGTCAACTCTACAGTTTCCATTGATGAGATTGATGTGAAGACATTAGGGGAAGTATTCGACGGCAGCATCAGCAACTGGAAAGAAATTACAGGGGAAAATAGACCTATTACGATTTACGGACGGCAAAGTAACTCTGGAACTCATTCTTTCGTTCAGCAAAAACTGGGCATTCAGTTTTCTACACGAGCCCGTGAAATGAATGGAAATGCACAGATCATGGAAGGAATAAAAGTGGATCCATCCGGTATTGGTTACGTGGGTGCAGGTTATCTGCTCAACTCCAATCATCGAGAAGTGAAAGCACTTAAAATTAAAAAAAATACTGATGATGTTGCAATTTCACCGCTTGATAAAGAGGCGATAAAGCACAATCGATATTATTTTCAACGGCCGCTTTATCAATTTATTCCGAAATCTTCTTGGCAAAAAGCCAAGTCATTTATTGATTTTGAGCGATCAGATAAAGGAAAGGAAATCATCATAAAATCAGGATATTACGTGATGGATCATTAAATCAGTAGCAATGAGCAACATAATCTACAGAACGAGGATAGACGATACTTTCAAATGGTTATTTAAAATAACCGGGCTGCTTGTTATCGTCATTTTAGGCGGTATTTTCTTTATGCTGATGTGGAACACCGGGTCGTTTTTACTCGACTACTCCCCTTTAGACTTTATTTCCGGCACCCAGTGGAATCCGGCCTATAACCAATACGGAATTTTGCCGCTGATTGTTTCCACAACCATTGTTACAGCAGGTGCGATGATTATTGCCATTCCTTTAGGCATCGGCACAGCGACCTTTCTCTCCGAATATTGCCCACCAAAAGTGAAGGCAATCTTAAAGCCGGCAATAGAGATGTTGGCTGCCGTTCCTTCTGTTGCAATTGGTTTTTTAGGGATTGTATTACTAGGTCCCGAGATTGCAAACATAACAGAACAATCCAACGGGTTGAATGCATTAAACGGAGGAATACTTTTAGCCATTATGGCATTACCCACCATTATTACGGTGAGTGAAGATGCAATCAATGCAGTTCCTCGAACGTATAGGGAAGCTAGTTTAGCCGTGGGTGCAGACCGATGGCAAACTGTTACTCAGATCGTAATTCCGTCTGCCGCACCAGGTATTATTGCTGCAGTAATGCTGGGTGTAGGAAGAGCCATAGGCGAAACAATGACGGTGCTTATGGCGACAGGAAATGCGGCGGCTTTTCCACGCGGTTTTTTCGATTCGGTGCGTACGATCACGGCAACCATTGCAATTGAAATGGGTGAAGTTCCTTATGATACCACGCATTATTTTGCACTTTATGCTATTGCAGCGGTTCTCTTTTTTATGACTTTGATTGTGAATATTCTGGGTGAATATTTTGTTAATAGATTTAGAAAATTTCAGGCATTATGATGAAGTATGTGCGAAGCTTTTTAGAATGGTTCATCCTGATTGTCTGTACAGGAACCGTTTTGTTGTTTTTAGGGGTTATCATTTTGGATATCATTGTTAAAGGATGGCCAGCCATTTCTTGGGATTTTTTGTCACAAAAGCCCACCCATGCCATGACTTCGGGAGGTATTTTTCCTGCTATTGCCGGAACGGTTTTGTTAACGATCATTACAGCTGTCTTCTGTATTCCCTTTGGGGTTTGCTGTGCGGTTTATCTTAATGAATATGCAGCCGAGAATAATCTTACCAGGATTATTCGGGCATCTATTCGGAATTTGTCGGGGATACCATCGATTATTTATGGTCTTTTCGGGTTGGCTCTTTTTGTTCAGGGTCTTAACCTTGGTACATCAATGATTTCTGCGGGATTAACCCTGGGATTGCTTTCATTACCATATATTGTTACGACCTCCGAAGAAGCGCTTCGAAGAATCCCCAATTCCATGAGAGAAGCTGCTTTGGGCGTTGGTGCAACACAATTTGAGAGCATAAAAGATGTTGTGCTTCCCTCCGCCTTACCCGGCATACTGACCGGAGTGGTTCTCACTCTTTCCAGAGCAGCCGGTGAAACTGCGCCGATTCTCTTTACAGGAGTGGCATTTTTTATCACCGGAAATTCAGGAGAGTTTAACCAAGAATTTATGGCACTCCCATATCATCTCTACATGCTTTCTACCCAGCATCAAGCGATTGAGCAAGTGCGTCCTTTGGCTTACGGGACAGCTTTGGTGCTGATTGTTGTTGTGTTTTTACTCAGCTTGTCAGCATTTTATATTCGGTATAAGTACTCAAAAAATGACAAATAAAATTAAACTTTCGGGGAGCAATGTAAATCTTTGGTTTGGTAAAAAGCAAGTGCTAAATAATGTAAGTATTGCCTTCGAAGAACATACCGTAACCGCTTTGATTGGCCCTTCTGGTTGTGGAAAATCAACACTGCTTAGGTGTTTCAACAGGATGCACGATCTTAATGCTGAAGCAAAGATTGATGGTATTTTTCGGTTGGATCAGGAGGATATTTACGACAAACATACCTCGGCCGCACAGATAAGAAAGAAAATCGGAATGGTTTTCCAGAAAGCTAACCCTTTTCCCAAAAGTATTTACGAAAACATCAACTACGGGCTCAAAATTAATAACGTGCCCGCCAAAGAACGCCCGCATATTATTGAACAGTCCCTCAAAGAAAGCTATATTTGGGATGAGGTAAAAGATGATTTAAAAAAACCTGCAACACGACTTTCTGGCGGACAGCAGCAAAGAATATGCATCGCACGTGCAGTAGCCCTGCGGCCTGAAGTTATTCTTATGGATGAACCATGTTCTGCGCTAGATCCTATTTCCACCAAGAAAGTAGAGGAATTAATCCATTTCCTGAAAATGGATTTCACCATCGTGATTGTGACGCACAATATGCAGCAGGCGCAACGTATTGCAGATAAAACCGCCCTCATGTACCTCGGCGAATTGGTGGAGTACGGAGACACTTCCCAGATTTTCAATGATCCCCAACATGAATTGACCCAAAATTATATACACGGTACATTTGGCTAAAGCGTCATAATTCGTTTTTAAGCGGCGTTATTTTTCCTTAAGCAATATCATGTACTAAAATTTTCTTAAATTTTTTGGTATGGTTCGTTTTGTTCCGAACCAGTTTTCTATCTTTGCTTTTCATCAGTATAAAAATATGGAGATCGACGAAAGAATTTTTCAGGAAATGGTTAGTTTTTATGGGAAGAATTTTAGTCTTCCCCCGCTTTCTGCAAAAATTTACAGCTATCTTATCTTCGATTTCGAGCGCAAGGGCGTCTGTTTTGATCATCTTGTAGAAGCACTGCATGTCAGTAAAAGTTCGGTTTCATCCAATCTGCAACTTTTGCTCACGGCTAATCTCATCAAAGATTTTACCCCGATTGACGAGCGGAAGCGTTTTTTTGTCATCAACGAAGATTATATTAAAATTCGTTTTGAGGAAATTGTGAAAAGAATGACCACAGAAATTAGAATTTTAGATGAGCTTCATGCTTTCCGCAACCAAAATGATGATCACCATAACCAGAAATTTGAAATTTACAAATCACTATTAAACAAGAATATCGATAACATTCGAGAAATGCTCACTAAATATTAAGGTATGAAAAATCGATTTTTATTATATGTTGTAGCCACAATGGCCGTTGTTTCCTGCAAAAAGCAAGAAGAGAAAAAGCAGGATGGCCCTGCAGAAGTGCCGGTTGTTGCCATTGAGCAACGCAATGTAACCAGTTATCAAAATTTTCCGGCATCTATTCAGGGAAAAATCAATAATGATGTGAGGGCTAAAATACAAGGTTATATTACACAGGTTCTGGTAGACGAAGGCCAAATGGTAACAAAAGGCCAGCCGCTTTTTCGTTTGGAAACGAATATGCTTACCCAGAGTGCTGATGCCGCCAAAGCAGCGATAGGTGCAGCGCAGTCATCTGTTTCGGCAGCCAAAGCCAATGTGGATGCTGCACAAGCCGCGGTAAATGCTGCACAAGTCGAAGTCAACAAATTGGTCCCTCTTGTTCAGAAAAATATCATCAGCAATGTACAACTGGAAACTGCAAAAGCAAATCTTTCTCGTGCACAGGCACAGCTCTCTCAGGCGCGTGCTGCGGAGTTGCAGGCCAGTGCAGGCGTATCTCAGGCGAGCGCAAACTATCGTGGCGTACAGGCCAATATTGATTATTCTATTATTCGCGCTCCTATTTCGGGTGTGGTGGGTCGTTTGCCTTTAAAAGTGGGAAGTTTGGTGGGGCCAAGCGACCAGGTTGCTTTGACCACGGTGTCGGATACCAGCAGTGTGTATGCTTATTTTGCAATGAACGAGAAAGAATATCTTGATTTTCTTGAAGATTCTTATGGATCAACTGTTCCGGAAAAACTCAAAAACTTACCGATGGTGGAGTTGGAATTGGCCAACGGCGCTGCCTATCCCGAAAAGGGGAAAATTGAAGCCGTTACCGGCCAGATTAATCCGGCCACGGGAACTATTCAGTTCAGGGTTTCATTTCCTAATGCTGCTAAGCTGCTAAGCAACGGAAACAGCGGGACCATAAAAATCCCCAAATTGTATAACGATGTGTTGGTGGTTCCGGAAAGTGCAACTTATGAACAACAAGGTATAACCTATGTTTATCGCGTGGAGAAAGATACGGCAAAGAGCACCATGATTGGCGTCACCGATCGTGTAAATAATATGATTGTGGTTAAAAATGGTGTTACGAAAGGCGAAAAAATTGTAGCTCAGGGTGTTGGTCAGCTTAAGCCAGGAGCAGCAGTAAAGCCAAAGCAAGTACAATTTGACGAAATTATTAACGCCATAAAACCGATTTTCTAATGGTAAAGCATTTTATAAACAGACCGGTTTTTTCAAGTGTTGTTTCCATCCTGATTGTTATTTTAGGGATTTTGGGATTGCGTGCTTTGCCGGTCACACAATATCCAGATATCGCTCCTCCCACCGTAAGCATCTCGGCCAACTACACTGGTGCAAGTGCAGAAACCGTGATGAATAGCGTGATCATTCCTATAGAAGAGCAAGTGAACGGCGTTGAAGGGATGGATTACATTTCTTCGTCTGCCAGTAATAACGGTTCAGCAAATATTCAGATTTTCTTTAAACAAGGCGTTAATCCTGACATTGCTGCCGTTGAGGTACAAAATAAAGTGCAGCGTGCAACACCTCTTTTGCCGGCAGACGTAACGAAGTCTGGTTTATCTGTACAAAAGCAGCGAACCAGTGCCCTGATGTTTCTGTCTTTCTTTACCGACAATCCGGATCTGAACGAAGTTTGGCTCCAGAATTACCTCAACATCAATGTAATTCCCGAGCTTAAAAGGGTTAACGGTGTAAGTGATGCGCAAGCGTTTGGTGGCAAGAACTTCTCGATGAGGGTGTGGATTGATCCTGCAAAGATGGCGGCTTATGGCCTGCAGCCGAGCGATGTTTCGGCAGCAATTAACGAGCAGTCGCGGGAAGCAGCCGCCGGTCAACTGGGGCAAAACAGCGGTAGTGCATTCGAATATGTTATCACCTATAAAGGAAAATTCAATAAGGAAAAAGATTATGGTGATATTATTTTGAAATCGCTTGGCAACGGGCAGTTTCTTCGGCTTAAAGACGTTGCGGAAATCAAGCTTGATGCCTTATCGTACACTTCCGTGGGTGAGAACAACGGTAGAAGTTCCGTAAGTATGGGTATTTTTCAAACTCCGGGATCTAATGCACAAGATATTATCAACAACATCAAGAAATTCCTGGAGCAGAATGCGAAGACCCTTCCTAAAGGCATTGGCTATACCATTAATTTTGATACCAACGACTTCCTGGAAGCTTCTATCAGCAAAGTGGTTTCAACTTTACTCGAGGCGTTTTTACTGGTTTTTGTGGTGGTTTATATTTTTCTTCAAGATTTCCGGTCGACCCTTATTCCGGCGATTGCAGTGCCGGTTTCAATTGTTGGTTCATTTTTCTTTTTGAATCTATTGGGTTACTCATTAAACCTGCTAACGCTTTTTGCTCTCGTTTTAGCCATTGGTATTGTGGTTGACGATGCAATCGTAGTAGTAGAGGCGGTGCACGCCAAAATGGAGCACGGCATTACCGATGCTAAAAAAGCAACCGTTGCGGCGATGGACGAAATTACGGGTGCCATTATTTCGATTACCTTGGTGATGGCAGCAGTATTTATCCCGGTAACCTTCATTACTGGTCCCACAGGTGTTTTCTATCAACAGTTTGGGATTACACTGATTATCGCAATCCTAATCTCTGCGGTTAATGCACTAACCCTGAGCCCTGTTCTATGCTCACTTTTTTTGAAGCCCAATCCGGCCCATCACGAAGAATATGCGAAGTTGAATTTTATGCAAAAATTCTTTTATAAGTTCAACACCGCATTCAACACGGCAACAGACCGGTATGGTCGTGCTTTTGTTTTTCTTTTGAGGCACAAGTGGGTGACGCTCATTATTTTTGGTGTTGGCGGATTGTTTTTTTGGTGGTCTAACTCTACCATGGCAACAGGATTCATCCCGAAAGAAGATCGAGGGATAATTTTTACGGATGTGGCTTTGCCTCCTGGTGCTTCTATGGAGCGAACTTATAATGTGCTAAAAGCGCTTCAGGAAGATGCTCGCAAAATCCCGGGGGTACAAAACGTAACTTTTACAGCGAGCAGGGGTTTTATGTCTGGAAGTGGATCCAATGCAGGGCAGGCCTTTGTTCGGTTAAAACCTTTTGACGAACGAGCACATGATGCAAACCTTTCGGTAGAAAGTATAACAAAGCAACTTTTTGGGCTTGCTCGAAAGTATCCAGATGCTAAAATCGTCTTCTTTTCACCGCCCAGTGTTCCAGGATTTGGTAGCAGCGATGGTTTTTCTGCTGTGTTGCTCGATAAATCTGGAGGAAGCTTGAAACAGCTGGACAATGTAGCGAAACAGTATATTGGTGCGTTGATGGAGCGTCCAGAAATTCAGTTTGCCCAAACCTCATTTAATACAAATTATCCTCAATACGAAATGGTGATCGATGTAGCGAAAGCCAAAGAAACTGGCGTAGGCGTAAGTGATATTCTTAGCACCATGCAGGGCTACGTTGGTGGCGTTTATGCTGCTGATTTTACCAAGTATGGCAAGCAGTTTCGTGTAATGGTTCAGGCATTTCCGGATGCGCGCACTCAACCCAATGATCTCAATAGTATTTTTGTAAAAACAGCTTCGGGACAAATGACGCCTATTTCTCAGTTTGTGACGATGGAGAAAACGTTTGGCCCCAAATCGGTAGAGCGTTATAATCTCTTTACATCTATTTCGATTTCTGGAGGAAACAATGTTGGTTATTCTACCGGTGATGCCATTAAAGCTGTACAGGAAGTTGCCCACAAAGTTTTGCCCTCAGATTATGTTGTAGAGTTTACCGGATTGTCGAAAGAAGAATTGAGTTCAGGATCTCAAACCGCAATAATCTTTGTGCTGAGCTTAATTTTTGTGTATTTTATTCTTGCCGCACAATACGAAAGTTTTATGCTGCCTTTAGCGGTAATTCTTTCGCTACCGCTTGGAGTAATTGGTGCCTATTTTGGTCAGAAGATTGCCGGGCTTGAAAATAATATTTACTTCCAGATCGCTTTAATTATGTTGGTTGGCTTGCTTGCAAAAAATGCAATTCTGATTGTGGAGTTTGCAGTGCAGCGGCGACACCATGGTGAAACATTGGCCATGTCGGCCATTAACGCAGCCAAAGCCAGGTTAAGACCTATTTTAATGACGTCTTTCGCATTTATCTTTGGGATGCTTCCGTTGGTTTTTGCTTCCGGAATTGGTAAGGTAGGGAACCGGTCGATTGGTACAGGTGCAGCGGCAGGACTACTTATTGGAACTTTCTTCGGACTGATAGCGATTCCTGTATTGTATGTTATTTTCCAGTGGTTGCAAGAGAAAATTAAACCGATAAAATTTGAAAAAGAAATCAATTTATCCGAATAAAAGCGTCGTTATGAAATATTCATTCAACATAAAATCATTTCTATTTCCAATCGTTGTCATCATCACTCTTTCCTCATGCATGACAAGAGAAAAGTATGAAAGGCCTCGAGGTATTGTGAGCGAGAATCTTTTCCGAACCGATCGACTTCCTATAGATTCTCTAAGTACGGGAACGCTTTCATGGCGGGAAATTTTTAGTGATCCTGTACTGCAGCAACATATCCAGAAAGGTCTTGAAAATAACATTGACGTACGCATTGCACTTCAAAATATTGTTGCAGCCGAGGCCTATTTAAAACAGAGCAAAGCCGCCTATTTGCCTTCTTTATCTGTGGGTCCCGGTTATTCTTTGCAAACACCATCGCTTAACACGGTTAACGCAAGGTTTTTTCCGGAAAGACGATTCAATAGCACATGGGATATTACCGGAAGTCTTTCATGGGAAGCTGATTTGTGGGGAAAATTGAAGGGGCATCAAAAATCACAACTTGCCCAGTATTTAGCCACTGTTGCCGGTCACAAAGCAGTGAAAAGTGATTTAGTTTCATCAATCGCGTCGGGCTATTATCAGTTGCTAACTTACGATGATCAAAAGAAGATTATCAATGAAACAATTGCCGTTCGGAAGAAAAACTTGGAAACCACCAAAGCGCTTAAAGAATCCGGCATGTTGACTGAAGTGGCGGTTCAGCAAAGTGAAGCGTTGGTGTTTAATGCAGAATCACTGCTGATTTCGCTTGATGTTCAAATCTACCAATTGGAGAATGCCATGAGTTTCCTAATGGGCATCCCTTCTCAAAAAATTGAAAGAACGACTCTGCAACAACAAAAGATGCCTGCTCAATATGAAACGGGTTTCGCTGCTAATTTGCTTGCCAACCGCGTCGATGTGATGCAAGCGGAACAGCAACTTATTTCAGCTTTTGAACTCACCAATGCTGCCAAAGCTCAGTTTTACCCAAGTTTGCGTGTAAGTGGCAGCGGCGGATTGCAGAGTTTAGATATCGATCATCTGTTTAATGTGAATTCACTTTTTGCCAATGTTGTGGGAGGTTTAACTCAACCTATTTTCAATGGGCGACAAATAAGAACCGGTTATGAAGTAAGTTTAGCCAACAAAGAAAAAGCATATCTTACTTTTCGAAAAACGTTGTTGAATGCAGGCAGAGAAGTTTCGGATGCATTGAAAATGTACGACTCGCAGGATGCTTTTATCACTTTGAAGAAAAAAGAACTTAACGCGTATAAAAATTCAGTGGAATTCTCTCAGGAATTAGTGAATTACGGAATGGCTAACTATCTGGAAGTGCTCAATGCTTCGGTTAATTCGCTTAATGCCGAACTCAATATTTCTAATGCTCAGTATTCGAAAATGAAAGCCGGGGTAGATTTGTACCATGCGTTAGGTGGCGGTTGGCAGTAATTTTACTTCAAATGTTTAAAGAATTCCCACATCACAATTCCGCCGCAAACCGATACGTTGAGAGAGTGTTTTGTCCCCAGTTGAGGAATTTCCAGAAATGCATCGTAGAGTGGAAGCGCTTCCTCACTGAGGCCATCAACTTCATTGCCTAAAACGACTGCATATTTTCCATTTTTGTCGATGGAGTACTCTGTAATTGCGTACGATTGACTGGTTTGTTCAATACCGATAATGCTGTAATGCTGTTCTTTAAGGTGATCCAGCGCATTCGATATGGATTTTTCGTACGTCCAGTCCACACTTTCTGTAGCACCCAATGCCGCTTTATGGATTTCGCGGTGCGGAGGTTGCGGGGTAATTCCACAAAGGATGATTTTCTCAACCAGGAAGGCATCGGCAGTACGAAAAACCGCACCCACATTGTGCATGCTCCGAACATTATCCAGCACCACAGTTAAAGCTATTTTAGGCGTTTGTTTGAATGTTTCAACATCAATTCTGCCAAGTTCTTCCAGTTTAAGTTTTTTAATCATGATTAAATTTTAAAAATTAAATCCACATTTCTTTCGATATTTTGCGCCATTTCTTCGGTAGGCAAATCGTTTTCGTCATTATTGAATGGGTCTTCTATTTCTTCCGCAATGACCTCAAGACTCATCAACACGTAAAAAACAAAAACCGTAAGCGGAATCATCATCCACCCAATCGTGGTGACATAAGCGATGGGTAGTGCAAGTGCATACAGCACAATGAATTTCTTCAGAAAAGAAGAGTACGAAAAAGGAATTGGTGTGTTTTTAATTCTTTCGCAACCGCCACAAACATCCAAAAATCCAGAGAGTTGGGTGTCTAAAAAAATAAGTTCCTCATGCTGTATTAGGCCTTCGCGGTGCAGCAATGCCACTTTTTGTGTCAGTGTATTGATGAGCTCCATAGGCGCGTGATGTTTCAGGTTTGCTTCTATTTTAGAATAATCCTTATCCAAAGCCAGTTTGGTGGCTTCTTCGGAAAGATGGCGGCTTAAAACATGCGGAAAAAAAGCAATATGATGTTTGAAGAAATCCCGGCTTTCTGCATCTTCAGGTAACAAGATGGCGTTCAGTTTAATGGCAAAATTTCGTGAGTCATTCACCAGTTTTCCCCACAATTTGCGTCCTTCCCACCACCTGTCATAGGCCGTGTTGGTACGAAAAACCAGTAGCAAGGATAATACAAATGCCAGCAGCGAGTGCAATAAATTGACATTTTTTATATCAGACTTTTCGGTAAGTTTAAGGTATTCTATTTCGAGGTAATAAATGCCCCACGAGTACAATGCAATTCCTAGCAGCGAAGGGAAAAGTATTTTCAGCGTGTCGCTTTTGTGCAAACTGAAAAGTATCTTGAAAAAATGCTTGTTATTGTAATACTTCATCCGGTATTTTGTACAAAAATAAAACTTTCGAAATTGTTTTTAAGTTTTGATGTGGATAATATTTGATTAAACTTTGGCATAAAACCGCAGTCAATTTTGTATTTTTGACCTCCTTACCCCAAAAGCAATGGCAAAGAAAGAAACTCCGTTGATGACGCAGTACAATACAATTAAGCAAAAGTATCCTGATGCTTTGTTGCTGTTTCGTGTCGGAGATTTTTATGAAACTTTTGGAGCCGATGCTGTTAAGACATCGCAAATTCTCGGTATTGTGCTTACCAAAAGAGCCAACGGAGAAGGTCATATTGAGCTGGCTGGTTTTCCCCACCATTCCATTGATTCTTATTTGCCGAAATTGGTAAGAGCAGGGCTTCGTGTCGCCATCTGCGATCAGTTGGAGGATCCAAAAACGGTGAAAGGCATTGTAAAACGTGGCGTCACAGAATTGGTAACGCCCGGTGTTACCTTTAATGAACAGGTTCTGGCATCAAAAAAGAATAATTTTCTACTCGCCATCCATCGCGAAAAAGAAAAATTCGGAATGGCATTGGTGGATGTTTCTACTGGCGAATTTCTGGTTTCTGAAGGTCATCTGGAGAAGCTTCTTCACCTCGTTCATGCTTTCGATCCCAGTGAGATTATTTATCAACGTTCTACAGAATTACCCGCTCAGTTGAGAAACAAAAACTCATTTAAGTTGGAAGATTGGGCGTTTCAATATAATTACGCTTATGAGAAACTGACTGCTCATTTCAAAACTAACTCTCTTAAAGGATTCGGAATTGAAGACCAAAAACTGGGCATCACCGCGGCAGGTGCTATTTTCGCTTATCTTGTAGAAGATACGCACCACGCACTTTTGCAACATATTACCAAAATGGGCCTCATTCCGCAAGAAGATTATCTGATGATGGATAACTTCACCTTGCGTAATCTCGAAATTGTTTATCCAAGCACAGCTCAAGGTAAATCGTTGCTTGATATTATGGATAAAACCTCCACACCGATGGGCGGTAGATTGCTGCGGCGCAGACTTATTTTGCCCCTGAAATCGGTGGACGAAATCAACCGACGTTTAAGCTTAATAGAATTTTTCAACAAGGAAGATGATTTAAAGTTTGAGATTCAGCAGCTGTTAAAATCTGTTTCAGATCTGGATCGTTTGATGGGCAAACTGGCATCAGAAAAAATTTCACCTAAAGAATTAGGTTACCTACGGCAAAGCTTGATGAATATTCATCAAATTAAACATTTGCTTCATCCTTTTGATGAGGTTTTGCAATGGCTGGAACCCCTTAATAATTTGGAAGAATTGATTGGTGATCTTCAAAATCATTTGAATGAAGAACTCCCGGTTAGTCTTGCCAAGGGAAACGTTATAAAAGCAGGCATCTCGGAAGAGTTGGATCATTTGCGGGGTTTGCAGAGCAAAGGGAAAAATTTTCTGGATGACATGTGCGAACGCGAAACAGAGCGAACCGGCATTTCGAGCTTAAAGATAAGTTATAATAATGTTTTTGGCTATTTTATTGAGGTGCGCAATACGCATAAAGATAAAGTACCTGCCGAATGGATTCGCAAGCAGACTTTAGTGAATGCCGAACGGTATATCACTGAAGAGTTGAAAGAATATGAGGATCAAATCCTTGGCGCCGAAGAAAAAATATCGACCATAGAATATGCGCTTTATCGTAAAATTTGTGGCAATGTGATGGTGTATATTGATCATATTCAGGAGAATTCAAAAATTATTGCAGAGTTGGATTGCGCGGTGGGTCTATCTGAGCTGGCTGTCTCCGAAAGTTATACACGGCCTGTCCTCAACGATTCTTTTGAGATTCAACTGCTGGAAGCCAGGCACCCTATCATCGAAAATGCACTGCCGTTGGGCGAGAAATATATTCCCAATGATCTTTTTCTGGATCGGGATCAGCAGCAAATCATCATGGTAACTGGTCCCAATATGGCTGGTAAATCTGCAATCCTGCGGCAAACTGCGATTATTTGTCTCATGGCGCAAATCGGAAGTTTTGTTCCGGCGAAGCATGCTGAAATTGGTGTTTTGGATAAGATTTTCACCAGAGTGGGCGCTACCGATAATATCTCGGCGGGCGAATCCACTTTTATGGTAGAAATGAATGAGGCAGCCAATATTCTCAATAATATTTCCGACCGCAGTTTAATTCTGCTCGACGAAATAGGTCGTGGAACTTCCACTTACGACGGCGTTTCTATTGCATGGGCCATTGCCGAATACCTGCATCAGCATCCTACACAACCTAAAACTTTATTTGCTACCCATTACCATGAATTGAATGAAATGACTCTTAATTTTGAGCGAATTAAGAATTTTCATGTTTCCATTAAGGAGAATAAGGGTAATATTATTTTTATGAGAAAACTGGTTCCTGGTGGCAGCGAACATAGTTTTGGGATTCATGTTGCTAAATTGGCGGGTATGCCTTCCAAAGTAGTGAACCGAGCAAATGAAGTGTTGAAGACGTTAGAAAAAAGCCGTAGCCAAAGCGAATCTAAGGGTAAAACCAAAGCCCTCACCGAAGAGAATTTGCAACTTTCTTTTTTTAAGTTGGATGATCCTGTTCTCGAAAATATTCGTGAAGAATTGACCAAAATTGACGTCAATACCTTAACTCCGATTGAAGCTTTGATGAAACTGAATTCAATAAAGAAAATGATAGGGAAATAGAAATTTTGTTTTTTTATCAAAAGTTTCGTCCTTTAAATTTTAGCCAAAATTCTGCAGTTCCACCAGTTTACGGTAAACTCCATTTTGCGCGAAGAGATCATGGTGAGTTCCTTGTTCTACAATTTCACCTCGCTCCATTACCACAATCCAGTCGGCTTTTTGTATGGTGGATAGCCGGTGGGCAATAACAAGGGAGGTACGGTTTTCCATCATTTTTTCAAGCGCATCTTGCACAAATCTTTCTGATTCGGTATCGAGTGCTGAGGTAGCTTCGTCCAAAATCATGATGGGTGGGTTTTTCAAAACGGCTCTCGCGATCGAGATCCTCTGCTTTTGTCCTCCAGAGAGTTTATTGCCGTCGTCGCCTATGTTGGTATAATATTTATCGGGCAAATTCTCGATAAATTGGTGCGCATTGGCAATTTTAGAAGCCGCGATCACTTCTGCTTCTGTGGCATCGGGTTTTCCCATCAGGATGTTGTTGAAAACCGAATCGTTAAATAGGACAGATTCTTGGGTCACCATGCCCAGAAGTTTGCGGTAATCGGTTACTTTTAAATCTTTGATGTTAACACCATCAACCAGAATTTCACCTTCGGAAACGTCATAAAAACGCGCAAGTAAATTAGCAATCGTCGTTTTTCCTGATCCGGATTGTCCCACCAAAGCGATGGTTTTCCCTTTCGGAATGGTAAGGTTAAAGTTTTTTAAGATGACATTGTCTTTGTCATAATAGAAACCAATATGATCGAAAACAATTTTATCATTAAGCGTGTTGATCGCAATGGGGCTTTCGGCTTCGTCAATTTTAAGGTCGTAATCCAACACCTCAGAAACCCGATCTAAACTGGCCATGCCACCCTGAATCGCTGAAATGGCGTTAGAAAGCTTTTTAGCAGGATCCAGAATCTGAAAGAAAACACCTATAAATGCCAAGAAGGTGACCGGATCTTTGTTGGTGCCGTCAATAATTTCAGTCCCGGCATACCACGTAATGATCAGGATGGTGATTGATCCTAAGAATTCGCTCATAGGAGACGCTAATTCGCGTCGGCGACTCATACCTATGGCATATTTCTGCCAGTTGTCGGTGGTGGCATTGAATCGGCTTTTCAGAATTTTATCAGCATTAAATATTTTGATGACTTTTGATGATTTAAGCGTTTCATCCACCAAAGAAAAAAGATTGCCCAGCTCCTCTTGGGCTGCTGTCGCTTTCTTCTTTAAACTTTTCCCCACAAACGAAATCATCCAACCCATGATGGGAAAAACCAAGAGGGAAAAAAGGGTCAATTTGGGCGAAAGAATAAATAAAGTGACCAATGAAGAGATGATCATAAAGGGCGAATTGAGTATATCGACCAAACTGCCCATAATTCCACCTTCCACTGCGCCAATATCATTAGAAATTCTAGACATCATATCTCCTTTGCGCTGTTCGGTAAAAAACGATACCGGAAGTTTAAGGAACTTATCATACATGGCTGTCCGCAAATCCTTCGTGATCCCTACACGATAATTTACCAGCAGGAATGATCCTAAATATCGAAACAAGTTGCGCAGCAAAAACGCGACCCCTGTAATTACACAAAGCATTGCCAACACGTTAATTGCGCCATATTCATTAATGTTCATCTGAATTTTATAATAACTCAGATCTTTGAGATATCCGAAATAATCTGCAAACCGACCGCTGTACACTGGTGGTACGGAAGTATCCACTTCGTCGTCGAGTTTAAAGAGAATTCTTAAAATCGGCAACATGGTGACAATTGAAAAAATCTGCAATAACGAATACAGCAGGTTAAACACTATACTCCCTAAAAGGTAGCTTTGGTGGGGTTTTGCAAAAGAGAGAATCCTTTGAAGTGGTTTCATCCAATGAAATTAAGTGTCAAAAATACGGAATTCCGATGGAAAAGCGGCGGATTTATCTTTCCTAAAATGATGCTCCTTTTTTGAATGCTTTGATAAAAGGAGAGTACACTTGGATTGGTCGATCCATAATTTGGGATCGGGATAACATCATAAACAAAAAAATCTCACATTGCTGTGAGATTTTCTTTTGAAGTGGGTCCTGAGGGATTCGAACCCCCGACCCTCTGGGTGTAAACCAGATGCTCTGAACCAACTGAGCTAAGAACCCTTCGTTTTTTGGTGTGGCAAATATACAACGAAAATTTATTCCTGCAAATTTTTTTCTAAAAATTCTCCTACCACAAAGTTACTTCCACCGATAAAAATTATTTCTCCCTTCTTAAGGTTTTGTTTTGCAGCAAGATAGGCGGCGTTGATATTTTTAAAAATTTTGTAATTTATTTTCGATTTCTGAAGTAGATCTTCGTAGTCGTGAGGGTCTCGCCCCCTATTGACGGACGGTTTCGCAAAATAGAAGGTAGAATTAACCGGTAAAATTTCTAAAACTTCGTCAATTTTTTTCTCGGCAACAAAGCCGAGAATGATATGTTTATGCTGAGGCAGGTCATGCAGTTGGTCAAATACCATTTGCAATCCTTGTTGGTTGTGGGCGGTATCACAAATAATCAGGGGTTCCTTAGAAAACTCGAACCAGCGTCCGACGAAGCCGGTGTTCTGCTGCACATGTAGCAAACCGTTAGCAATATTCTCATCCGAAATAGCGAGTCCTTTCTTCCGAAGCACTTCCACTAAACCAATCACCACTTTGCCGTTCCTCTGCTGATAGTTGCCCATAAGGTCGCTTTCCAGTGCATAGTCAATCGTAGTGGCATCAATAAAAGGTGCGTCAAGGGAATTTGCTTTATCTTGGATGATTTTTTTGATGGATTGCTCCTCGACTCCACTGATGATAGGAGTGTGTTTTTTGATGATTCCCGCTTTTTCTGCTGCAATTTCTTCTAAAGTATTACCCAGGATATTTTGGTGGTCTAACGCAATATTGGTGATGGCCGAAACAATGGGGTGTATAATGTTGGTAGAGTCCAGTCTGCCACCTAAACCCACCTCGATGATGGCGTAATCTACATTCTGTTGCCTAAAGTATTCAAAAGCCATAATGGTGGTGAATTCAAAGAAAGAAGGTTGAATTTCTTTCGGTAACTGTTTCAGCTTTTGAATAAATTGATACACGTATTCACGATCAGCTTCTTTACCGTTTACTTTAATGCGTTCGGTAAAACGGATGAGATGCGGCGAATTGTAAAGTCCAATCTTATAGCCCGACTCCTGCAAAATTGATGCAAGCATATTGCTGGTAGAACCCTTTCCGTTGGTGCCTCCAATATGGATGGTCTTTATTTTATCCTGAGGATTGCCGAAAAATGAGCAAAGTTGGGTGATGTTTTGCAGCCCGGGTTTATAGGCCTTTTCTCCATCAATCTGATAGTTGGGTGCCTGCACAAACAACCAGTTGATTGCTTGCTGATATTCGATTTCAGTCATTATAAAAATGAAGTGTTAAAACGTAATTTTATAGGTTCCTGTAGAAGAAACGTTGGCTTTTTCGGCTTTCACGTATTGCTTTACCCACGCCGTTGTGGTGCTTACGATACATGGGTCGGAACTGCCGCCTGCTCTTTTTGCTGCGGTGACGTTTCCTGCCTTATCTACGGTGTAAGAAAGGGTAATACCTCCGGTTGCAGTACATTGATGTGAGGGTTGAGCTCCACCTCGACCCATGGTTCCGGGAATAAAACCGATCAGCTTGCGGTCCACCCCAATTCTGCTGTCTCCGTTGCCATCGCCACCAAGCGGATCTCCTGCATTGCCAATAGTGCCATTGGTTCCTTGAGAGCCGGTTTTGGTTCCTCGTCCCTTGATCAGATTGCCGATGGCTGCTGTTCCTTTTCCATCTCCACTTCCGGTTTTTGAATTGGCGGTTGTTGCGGAGGTCTTGATGTTTTTCGTTTCTCCTTTTGCAGCGGTGGTTGTATTAGGTGTGGTGTTCTTGGCAGAAACTTTTTCATTTTTTTCTGCTTTTTTCACGGCTACTTTATTGCTGTTGCCAGTCAGTACTTTATCCGTCGTGGTTTCTTTTTTTAAGGCTTTTACCGCTTCTGGTTGGGCATCAGCTTTGGGTTCAACGATGGGTTCTGGCGGTGTTTCTATGGGTATTGCGGCTAGGGAACCTTCTTGGTTAGCAGGTTCTTCCTCTCCAGATCCGTTGCGGTTGTCTCCAAAATTGATGAGCATTGTCGTTACCTTTTCCTGCTCTACCGGGAAAGAAACTTTTACCGTATATAGCAAAATAAACAGCAAAATCGCCGCCCAAATAATAGCGGTGATGAGGCCACTTTTTAGTTGGTCTTTGCGTTCATCGGCCTTGTTTACGGTGTAGCTCATTTTATCTTATTCGTCTTGTGTGGTGGCAATGGCGATATTGAACTTGTGTTTCTCGGCAATTTCCATTACAAAAACCACATCTTTGTGGAAGCAATTTTTGTCGGCTCTAATGGTGAACATGGGTTGGGCTGCTCCTTTAAGTTTTTGCACGATCACATTTTCAATTTGAGAACGGTCTGTCGGGACATCATCAACGAAGTAAGAGCCATCGGGTTTAATGCTTACCGTTAAAGGACTTTGTTTATCCTGTGTATTATCTGATCCTTTCGGAAGCTGCACATCAATAGCGCTTTGGTTGGCCACCGCAGAAGTAATCATAAAAAAGATAAGCAATAGCAAGATCACGTCGGTCATTGCGGCCAAACTGAAATCCGGGTTTGCTTTATTTCTTCTGTTGATTTTCATTTTTAAAGCGGTTTATTGATAATATCCAAAAATTCACCTGACGTGTTTTGAAGTTTCAGGACGAAACGGTCAATTTTGCTCAGTAATAAATTATAAAAAAAGTTGGCGGGAATTGCGACTGCCAAACCGGTTGCCGTTTGTCCCATCGCAGTATAAATTCCTTCCGAAAGCGTTTGGGGCGAAAAAGCTCCTTGTGTGTTCGACATGTCAAAGAATGCTAAAATCATCCCAATTACTGTTCCCAAAAGTCCTAGCATTGGTGCAATGCTTGGTACTGCAGCCAGCAGGTTGAGGTTTTTTTCTGCATTGGCTACTTCCACCTGTGCCTGGCTTTCCATGGCGCTTACAATATCAGAAACGGGTCTGCCAATTCTTGAGATTCCCTTTTGTAAAACTCTAGCTTCCGGAGTGTTAAGTCTTTCGCAGTAATCGTTGGCTGCATCAATTTTGCCATTCCATACAAAATCTTCAATATTTCTCATAAAGTTGGGATCCGTGGTCGTGGAAATTCTTTTGATGAAAAAATACCGTTCCAAAAAAAGATATAGAGAGAAAACACCCAGCAGAAGCACGGTCACCATTACAATATTGGCGAAAAGATTGCCATGAAACATGATCTTCCAGAAAGAAAATTCATGGGTGATGACCTGTGGAGCAGGAACTTGGAGGATGAGCTGACTTGCGATTTCTAAAAATGCCATTAATAGTGTGTTTGTTATGGGTTATAACGAGTTTTCTAGTTGAATATTGCCATTCGCAAAACAAATTTTGCGCTGCAAAAGCAAGAAAAGAGGCGGTTTCCTATTCTTCTTCAATATTTATTTGATCCTCTTTGAAATTGCATTTCAGTTTAAAGGGAATAGGTTGGTCAGAGCCCGTATAGAAATCATCGATATTTCCTTGCCAGAAAAGTTGCAGTTCGCCTTCCGCATTGGTGTCGAAGGAAAGTTCGCTATTGTACAGGTAGGCATCCTCATCGTCAAAAAGATCAACATTGGTATAGGTTTCATCTTCAGAATCATTGATCTCGAATTTTTGGCCCGCAATTTCTGCACTTTCAATAGGATAATCGAAAACATTCATTGAAAGCTGGGGAAAATTATAGTGCAACGAATCGTCATCCACATGATCTAACGAATCATCCGTAATAATCTCGACCTCTAAAAAATGTTGTTTATTGCTGTAAACCGCTTTGCAGTAGGTGCTTTTAATATTGTATTTAAGGGTTTCTTCCGGGTGATAGATTTTTAAAATCCCTTTCATTTTTTCGGTGAAAATAGTGTTAAATAATTGATCATTAAACTCGTTGAACAAAGATAAAAAATAGATTGAAAGTGAAAAAGTTTTTAAGATTTTTTTGCGCCATGGTCGAATTCGAAACTTTATTTTAATTTAGCACTTTTAAATAGTAGGCAATGAAAAACATTCTGTTCAAAAGTATTTTAATCTTCGTTCTCGCTATGCTGTTCTCGGCCTGTAAAAAGTCGGATTCGCCCCTCACCAAAGTAACACCGGTGGAGCTGGATTCTATTGCTGCCAATTATTATGAGCAGTATCTTAAAATTTATCCTTTGGAAGCCACTGCTCAAGGAGATTTGAGGTATAATGATCAGCTACCGATCAACATCGATAAGGATTTTATTTCGGGTGAAATTTCTTTTTACAATTCAGTGCAGAATCAATTAAAAAAAATAGATTATAAAAGCTTGAGCGACGATCAGAAAACCGTCTATGATGTACTCGATTATACCCTGCAAGATAAAATAGAACGCTATGCCTATCATCCGGAATATATTCCTTTTACCCAGTTTAGTGGTTTGCCACTGGATTTTCCACTGTTGGGAAGCGGAGAAGGAAGCCAACCGTTTAAAACAGAAAAAGATTATGACGACTGGCTGAAACGAGCCGAAAAGTTTCCTGAATGGATGGATACTGCGATCGAAAATTTTCGCGAAGGCATGAAAGTCAACTACGTATTGCCCAAAAAATTGGTTCTGAAGATGATTCCGCAAATGAAGGCGAAAGAAATTACAACGAATGACTACACCCAGAATATTTTTTATGGGCCAATCAATAACATACCACAGAAATTTAGCGTTCAGCAAAAAGAAAAATACACGGTTCTGTATAAAGATATGATTGCCAAAAAAATTATCCCTTCTTATACCAAGATGGCCAATTTCCTGGAAACAGAGTATTTGCCAAAGTCGCGGGAATCTGATGGTATCAATGCCTTGCCGAAAGGTGATGGTATCTATAAATACTATGTTAAAAGCTGGACTACTACCACCAAAACACCGGAAGAGATCAACAAGATCGGTTTAGAGCAAGTGGCAATGCTCCGAAAAGAAATGGAAAAAGTGAAGCAGCAGTTGGGCTTCAACGGAACATTAGAGCAGTTTATTAATCACATGAAAGAAGATCCGAAAGCAATGCCTTATCAAACCAATAAAGAAATATTGGATGCGTTCAACGGTATTCTGAAAAAAATTACCCCTAACCTGAAAACCATGTTTTCGGTAACACCCAAAACACCGTTTGAAATTCGGCAAACAGAAAAATTCCGTGAAGCGAGCGCAAGCGCAGAATATATCGTGGGCACGCCCGACGGAAAGCGCCCCGGTATTTTCTATATTCCTCTTCCTGATCCTAAGAAATTCAATATCACTTCTGGCATGGAATCGTTGTTTCTCCACGAGGCAATTCCGGGTCATCATTATCAAATTTCGTTGCAGCAGGAAAACACCAAGTTGCCCAAGTTTATGCGGTTCGGTTGGTTTGGTGCCTATGGTGAAGGGTGGGCGCATTACTGCGAAACGTTGGGACCTGAGTTTGGGTTGTACACTGATCCGTACCAAAAAATGGGCTATCTGAGTGATCAGATGCTTCGTGCTGTTCGGCTTGTGGTAGACACTGAAATTCATACCGGAAAGATGACTCGTGAACAAGCCATTCAGTATTTCATGAACAATATTGCGTACGACGATGCCGGTGCAACAGCCGAAGTGGAGCGCTATATGGCTGTTCCGGGACAAGCACTGGCGTATAAAATAGGAGCATTGCGCATTCGTGAACTTCGTGATCAATATCAAAAACAACTCGGTTCCAAATTTAGTTTGGCAAAATTTCATGACGAAGTATTGAACCAAGGTTGCCTCCCGTTGGATGTGTTGGGTCGCAAGATGGAGAATTGGGCTAAAAAACAGTAGGTTTCCTTAGTTGCCTTGTTTCCCCTTTCTACAAGGGGGCAGAATTCTACACAAATAACATTTTAGTTAGAAAGTCCTTTTCGCTATTTCCTCTTGCAGGCGAATATTCGCGTCCGTAGAAAATGATTTGCAGGTGCAGTTTATTCCATGTGCTTTTGGGAAAAAGCTTTTTGGCATCGTTTTCGGTTTGCACCACGTTTTTTCCTTCGGTCAGTTTCCATTGTTTCATCAGTCTGTGGATGTGAGTGTCCACCGGAAATGCCGGGAAACCAAATGCCTGGCTCATCACCACACTTGCGGTTTTGTGGCCAACACCGGGAAGTGCTTCCAGCTCCTCAAAGGTTTGAGGTACAACTCCGTTATGGTTTTCTACCAACAGCTCTGCCATTCTTTTTAGGTTTTTGGCCTTTTGATTGGTTAAACCGATTTGTCTGATGAGATAACGAATCTCTTCCACCTGTAGGAGAGCCATCTTTTGAGGGGTATCAGCGGCGGCGAAAAGATGTGGAGTTATCTCGTTCACTTTTTTATCTGTCGTTTGTGCAGAAAGTGCCACTGCCACCAGCAAGGTGAAGGCATCTTTGTGTTGCAGCGGAACAGGAACTTCGGGATACAGCTTTTCCAGTTCTTGCATCACGACTTGGGCTCTTTGTTTTTTGGTCATTTTAGCGGTAACTTTACACAAAATTAAGAATAATGATTAAAGTTGGCGATCAGTTACCCGTTTTTGAACTCCAGAATCAGAACGGAGACATCATTCAATCTGAAAAATTTCTTGGTAAAAAATTGATTATTTTCTTTTATCCTAAAGCCAATACACCCACGTGCACAGTGGAAGCATGCAATCTTAACGATCATTTTTCGGCGCTGGAAAAACAGGGATTTCAGTTGGTAGGAATTTCAGCAGATACGGTGAAAAGGCAGAAGAATTTCCATGAAAAATATGGATTCCGTTACGACATCCTATCCGACGAGAATCATGAAGTACTTGAAAAATTTGGAGTTTGGCAAGAAAAGAAAAACTATGGCAGAACCTACATGGGTATTGTGCGCACCACTTTTGTTTTTGATGATAAAGGAATATGCACAAACGTCATCAATCAGGTAAAATCAAAAATAGCTGCCGAACAAATCCTGGAGCAGTCGAAGTTATGACAGCATTCGTTGTGCCTTTTTAACGCCTTCCGCCAATGCATCTATTTCAGCAAAAGTATTGTAAACGGCAAAACTTGCCCGAACGGTTCCCGCAATATCAAAAAATCTCATGATGGGTTGTGTGCAGTGATGGCCTGTGCGAACGGCGATGCCGAGTTTGTCAAGAATCATTCCCACATCTGATGAAATTCCTACTCCCTGCAGGTTAAAGGAAACTACACCCGTTCTCTTCGCATGTTCGGCATAGATGCGGAGGCCATCAATTTGGAGCAATTTTTCCTGGCAGTACCCCAGCAAAGCATTTTCGTGTTGCTGAATATTTTGGTGACCAACCTGTTCAATAAAATCGACCGCTGCACCTAAGGCAATATTACCGCCCACATTGGGTGTCCCCGCTTCAAATTTAAAAGGAAGATCGGCGTAGGTGGTTTTATCGAAGGTACAAACGGCAATCATTTCCCCTCCCCCTTGAAAAGGTTGAATTTTTCTTAAAACACTTTCCTTTCCGTAAAGAATTCCTGTGCCCATAGGCGCATACATTTTGTGTCCGGAAAAGACGAAAAAATCGCAGTCCATCTGCTGCACATCAATCTTAAAATGGGGCACAGACTGTGCACCGTCAATGACGATCAGGGCATCTGAATTTTTCCGCGTTTCAGCGATTATTTCTTCAACGGGATTGATGACGCCCAACGCATTAGATACATGATTAACCGATACAATTTTCGTTCTCTCGTTAAGGTTTTCCCGAAGGAAATCCATTTGCAGAACACCATTCTCGTCCATGGGAATTACTTTCAGTTTGGCACCGGTCCTCTCGCAGAGCATTTGCCAGGGAACAATGTTGGAGTGGTGCTCCAAGTGTGAAATGATGATTTCATCACCTTCTTTCATCATCCCGGTAAGGGTGTAGGCAATAAGGTTCAGGCCTTCGGTAGTTCCGCGGGTAAAAATTACCTCATAATCGTGCTTGGCATTGATGAATTTTTGCACTTTCTGGCGTGCGAGTTCCATTTCTTCAGTGGCTAACTGGCTTAATGTGTGAATGCCTCGATGAACATTGGCGTTGATTTCGGTATAATACTTCATCCAGCTGTCCAACACTGAGATTGGTTTTTGAGAGGTGGCCGCATTATCCAGATAAACCAGTGGTTTACCATTAACGGATTGCTGCAGGATGGGAAATTGGTTGCGAATATTTTGTAAGTCGAACATTTCTGTTATTTAGAAGGGGTCCAAATTTATGAAAAATTAGTTAGAAACTCCGAGCCACCTCATTCACCATAAGGGCTACTTCCTGTGGTCGTCCTTTATCATCCTTGGGTTGGCTCTTGCTTGAACCGGTCCGTACAATGACCATGTTTTTCTCGGGGACGATGATGATATACTGGCCATAAAGTCCTCGAAAATAATAATGAGAAATCGCGTTGTCGTTGTTGATCCAAAGTCCCATTCCATAAGCATTTCCGGATTGTTTTGTGGGGGCTTTCATTAAGTTAAGAAATTCAGGAGAAATGACGGGAAGATTGCCCGATTTTCCGTTGTCAAGGAAAAGCTGTCCCAGTTTTGCAAAGTCCCTCGCATTCGAATGGATACAGCAAAATGTTTTCTCCATTCCGTTCTCATCTTTGGACCATTCCGCGTTCTGCTCCATTCCTAGTGGTTTCCATAGTTTCTCGGACGCGTATTCGGCAATCGGCTGATCTACTGCTTTTCTGAGCGCAAAACCTAAAAGCTGCGTGCTTCCGCTTTGATATTCGAATTTTGTACCTGGCTTTACTTTAAAACCACGAAGAAAAACAGCTTCTGCCAAAGAATTTCCGTAATATGCCTTGGCGTTCGGAAGAAAGGGATTACTGTAGTTCTCGTCCCAGTCAAGACCGGCTTCCATGGTCGCAAGATTTCCTACCGTGAGGTCTTTTCCTAATGGGATGTTTTTATAATTGTCATAAAAATCGGAGTATTTTTGGTTTAAACTTTTTATTTTTTTCTCCTCAATGGCTTTTCCTAAAAGCAAAACGGTTACCGCTTTTGCCATCGAAAAAGAGTTTGTCTTGGAGTTTTGATGGTAGCCGTCCCAATATTCCTCGTGCAATAATTTTCCGTTTTTAATGATGAGAAATGCTGCAGTCGAGGTGTTTTTAAGTTCCTGAACCAATGCATTCGGAAGCGGCTTTCGGTTGTACAACGAATCTTTTACCCATGGTTTTGGATCTCCTTTGGCAATAATGTTGAAGGGAAAATAAGGGCCGTCATCAATACTTGATCCGGTTTTGCCACGCAGATATGTTTCACGGATGCCCCGAAAAAGGTAGCTGTAACCGAAACTGTACATCAATGCGATAGTCAGCGCAATAATAGCCAAAAAACCCTGAAAAATCTTTTTGGTCATTCAAGAATATTTTCAACAAATGTAGGGTTAAAAGCATTCAGTTTTGAGAAATGAGTTCAAAAAATAGAGAAGAATGGTATTCGGCTAGGCCTCTTCTTGGTTTTTCAGCCATTGTGATGAAGATAAATAGTGCTGATCCGGATAATAGATGAACAAACAGTTTTTCCCTTTAATGGTATTAATAATAGGTGCGGCCAGTTCACGCGGAACGGCGGGGCAACCCCAACTTCTCCCAATGCGGTTTTGAGCCCGAATAAAATCTTCACTCACATAATCTGCGCCGTGCATCACAATGGCGCGCTGCAAGGCAGCATCGTTGTAGCCGCTGTCCATGCCCAGAAGTTTCAGCGAATAGCCATTATTTCCGGTGTAGGTGGTTTCGGTGATGTAAAAACCAATACTGCTTTGATACGAGCTTTCGCGATTAGAAAATTGAGTGGCAAATTCTTCGCCGGTATTTTTACCGTGTGCAACCAACGAGTTGAAAAGGACTTTTTTTTCGTTTAAATCAATCACCCATAACCGTTTTTGTTTGGAAGAGAGAGAGAAATCGCAGATGCTTAAAAGGTGAGAATTTCCATCCAGCTGTCCGGCTTTTTGAAGGTTTCTAAAACCTAAATATGCTTTTTCAAATGCTTCGGGATTCAGCTTATGGAGAGAATCGAAAACAATGGATGCGTACATTTCCTCGGAAGAAGATGTGGCAACTGGACTGAAAGATTTTGCAGGATTTTCAATTTCAACTTTTGTATGGTGGCGTTGGGGAATTTCATTTTTGTAGAACGAAGTTGCAAGAAAAAGGGTAGAAGCCAATGCGAAAAGGATCTTCTTCATTGTGGTTTTATATTAAGTGATTTTGAGTTTTCAAAAGTATATATTATTAATTATCAAATAGTTGAATTAGTTTTTTTTAACTATCTTTTAAGAAAGTTTAACGCCTAATCTTTTATTTAATTTTTATTGATTAATTTTGCCGCAATGTTGAAAACAATAAAAATCTTTCTGTTGATTTTGGGTTTGGGAACGTTCGTGCTTCCCACTCAAACGCTTTTTGCAAAGCAGATCGAAAATTGTTGTGCAATGAATTCCCCACAGGAAAACTGTTGTGGTAATAACAAGAATGAATCTTGTCAGGATCAAGATACCCATACTGGCAAAGAAACGTCAGATCATTGTGGAAATAATTGTGCAAACTGCCATTCTTGTATTTTGCATTTGGTTTTCAACCAGAATTCTTGCGATGAATTGAAATCAAGCTCAATTATTGTTGAGTTAAAAAAACAAAACTTCGGACACGGAATTCCTTACTTTTCTTCTGATTTTCAAAATATTTGGCAGCCGCCGAAGATTGCTTAATTTATAACTGCACAGCCAAGAGTATGTTCTTTTGGTGCTATGTTTTTAAATTAATCAACTTCAAAAAAAATGAAAATTTTATATAAAGTGCTTTTTGTTTTGGCACTGTTTACTGCGCATTTATTTTTGGCGCAAACTATCAATAAGTCAACTTTTCTTGTAAAGGGCAACTGTGGAATGTGCAAAGAACGCATTGAAACCAGTGCTAAAAAAAGTGGTGCCACTGCCGCAGAGTGGAACGCAGAAACCCAAAAACTCGATCTACAGTTCGATCCCTCAAAAACCAGCGCAGAGAAGATTCTAAGTGAAATTGCAGCGGTGGGTCATGATAATGAAATGTTCAGCACGAGTGACAGCGTTTACGAAAAACTTCCCGCCTGTTGCCATTATGAAAGAAAGCCATCGGTTCTCAAATCAGCACAGAACCAAATCTCAACAAAAGGGGATAACGAATTTTTTGTGCGCGGAAATTGCGGATCTTGTAAAGCAAGAATTGAAAAAGCCGCACGTGATGCCGGTGCAGATTCCGCCAATTGGGATGCCGAAACCCAAAAAGTAATATTGAAATTTGACGCTGCCAAAACCTCTGCCGATGCTATTTTAAAAAAGATTGCCGCCGTAGGTCACGACAACGAAAAGTACAGTGCATCAGATGAGGTATATCAAAAATTGCCATCATGTTGCCTTTACGACCGTCAACTTCCTTTGGGGGTGAAAAGTGATTTGGTTCATCACGACGAAGCTGCGCCGGCCAAGAAAGATTTTTCTTCTTTTGCTGACCATTATGATCGATCCATTGAAGAGGTACGGCTCATTAAACTTCAGGAAGCAACAGCTTTAAATAAGAAAGATGCCGGTTTAACTTTCAATATCAATTCAAAAGAATTGCTGAAAGCAGCGTGTTGTAATCTCTCGGAAAGTTTCGAAACGAATGCAACGGTCGACGTATCATTCAGCAATGCTGTTACCGGAACCAAACAACTCAAAATGCTTGGTCTCGACCAAAAATATACTGCGCTCACCAAAGAGCTATTACCGGAAATTCGCGGGTTGGCGTCTGCATATGGTCTTAATTTTATTCCCGGGAGATGGATTGGCGGAATTCAGCTTACCAAAGGTGGAAGTACCGTAACCAACGGCTACGAAAGCATTACGGGGCAAATTAATACAGAACTCCTAAAATGGAATGAGAAAAATGAATCTTCTTTGAACCTTTTTGTGGATGCTAATTTACGCACTGAAGCCAATGTAACTTCCACTCAACTGCTGAGCCAACACTGGAACCAAAGTATTTTGCTGCATGGGAACGGCACTTTTTATAAAGCAGACCATAACAACGATGGATTTTTGGACCAGCCTGTCGGAAGCCAGTTGAATGCTGCTTACTTGCTTAATTATAGTGATTTGGATCATAGCGGTTTCGGTTCTCATTTTGGAATTAATTTCCTGAAGGACGAAAGAACTGCCGGTCAGAAAGGATATGATCGGAGTCTGCCGCAATCTGCGCAAAGTTTATATGGTGTGGGTATAGATATTTCCCGATTTCAGGTTTGGAACAAAACTGGATACTTATTTAAAGATAAACCCTATCAAAGTATTGGTTGGATGAACCAGTTCACCTACCATCAACAAGATAGTTTTTTCGGAAACCGCAAATATGATGGGAAGCAAAATACATTCTATTCTAATTTAATTTTTGAAAGTATTTTGGGCAATACCAACCATAAATACAAAGTAGGCGCAAGCTTTTTGTATGACCGATACGACGAAAATTATCTCGTTCAGAATTTTAAACGTACCGAAACCGTTCCCGGCATCTTCGCCGAATATACACTTACCGGGGAAAAATACACTTTGGTGGCGGGTGCGCGAACAGATTTTCATAATTTGGCGGGAACACAGTTTACACCACGAATCAATTTTAAATACGACATTACCCCACAAACGATTGTACGACTTTCGGCAGGAAAAGGATTTAGAACAGCAAATATTTTTGCGGAAAATCAGCAGTATTTTGCTTCGAACCGTACTATTGAAATTCTTGGTAATGGCGGCAATATTTATGGTTTAAAGCCGGAAATTGCTTGGAATTATGGCGCGAGTTTACAACAAGAATTCAGATTATTTAATAGAAAATCTACAGTAGTTGCAGATTTTTTCAGAACCGATTTCATCAATCAGGTGTTGGTCGATCTGGATGCTTCACCACACAAAATCGTTTTCTATAATCTGGAAGGAAGTTCGTTTGCTAATTCATTTCAAACCCAATGGGATTTTTCTCCAGCAAAAAACTTCGAAGTTCGCCTGGCCTATAAATACTATGATGTGCAGGCCAATTATCTTGGTGGAAAACGCGAAATTCCTTTTATGGCGAAAAACAGAGGGTTTGCCAACCTCAGTTATTCTACCACAAAAAATGATAAAGGTGCATTTTGGAATTTTGACACGACCCTTAACTTAGTAGGAAAGCAGCGAATTCCAGATACCTCAAGCAACCCGCAGGAATTTCAGTTGCCGGCATATTCGCAGGGTTATGCAACATTGAATGCCCAGATTTCAAGATCTTTCAATAAAAATATTCGTGTATATTTGGGCGGGGAAAACCTCACCAGCTACACCCAGAACAACCCGATTGTAGATGTGAAAAACCCTTTCGGCAATTATTTTGACGGAGGAATGGTTTATGCGCCAATCATGCCCGCTAACTTTTATATGGGGTTGGATATTAATTTTTAAATACAATAAAAAGATATGAAAAAAGGATGGATATTGGTTATTGTTGCCACCATTGCATGGTCTTGCGAACAAAAAGTAACTTCTGCGGAGCCGCTGGCTTCCACTGAAAAAATTCAGGATTCTGCGAATGCATCCCAAGGAGCAGTAGAAGTAAAAGCGGGTGAAGTACGTACGGTTCCTGCTAGTGCTTCAAACGATGCTGCAGCGCATGCGTCAGGAAGTAAGCCCGCTCTTAATCCGGCACATGGTGAACCATACCATCGTTGCGATATTGAGGTAGGCGCGCCCATCGACAGCCAGCCCAAAACGGTGGCACCAGCAATGACGCAACAGAATGTTTCGAGTTCAAATTTTGATACCAATCCTATTCCGGCGACTGTTCAGCCATCAGCTTCTTCTCAGAATTTAGGGCCAAAACCGGCGCTTAATCCACCGCATGGTGAGCCGCATCATCGTTGCGATTTGCAGGTGGGTGCACCATTAACATAACAATAAAGGATCACTGTTTCTAAGGTGTCCTTTTGTTGATATTTAAAGAAAAATTATTTTTTATCCGCGTCGGGTACAAAGTCTAAGCTGATGGAATTCATGCAAAAGCGGACGCCTGTTGGCGGTGGTCCGTCGTTAAAAACATGACCCAAGTGAGATTCGCAACGCTTGCATAAAACCTCGATTCTTTCCATGCCATGGGAGTTGTCTCGTTTGTAAACAACTCCTTGTTTATCGGCTTCGAAAAAACTGGGCCATCCGCAAGTGGAGGAAAATTTGGCGTCCGAACGAAAAAGATGGTTGCCGCAAACTGCGCAATAGTACTCGCCAAGTCCGGTGAAATCGTTGTATTTTCCGGTGAAAGGTCGCTCGGTTGCAGCTTCACGCGCAACGGCGTACAAATCAGGATCAAGGATTTTTTTCCATTCATCATTAGAAACCTTTAATGGTGTTCTGTCGGTTCTGGAAAAATATGGATTGTTTTTTGTTGTGGAGTTTTCCATTGTTGAAGGTTTTATAGGTGGGTGTGGCTGTGAACAATTGCACAGGCAAAAAAATACGGCGATGATGACCAATACTTTCATAATGCCCAAAATTAGTAAATTTGATTTAGATGAACGACGAAGAAAAACGCATTCAGCTGCGCCGTTACAAAATGTTCGCGACTGGGCTTTTTGTGCTGATGGCGCTGATTTTTATCGTGACGACAATTTTGCAGAAGTCTGATCAATCGCATTGGATCGGTTATCTGCGGGCATTTGCGGAAGCAGCCATGGTGGGTGCTTTAGCTGATTGGTTTGCCGTAACAGCTTTGTTTAATTATCCTTTGGGACTGAAAATTCCACATACGAATCTCATTCAGAATTCAAAAGAAAAAATAGGTGATAATTTGGGGAGTTTTGTGGTCAATAATTTTCTTTCGCCTCAAAACATTCGGCCTTATATTTTAAAGCTAAGGGTTTCCATTTTTGTGGGCGAATGGCTTTCGAAAGGCAAAAACCAGGAAGTTTTAATGAGGGAAACTTCGGAAATAATTTTGAATATCGTTCGCAAGCTGGAGGATGAAACGGTGGTTAATTTCATTGCTAAGAAGATTGACGAGATGAGTTCTGAGATCAAAATTAATCAGATCGTTGGAAATGGTTTGGAGTATGTGATTGAGAAAAATGAGCATCAAAAACTCATCACCAATCTTTCGAGACAGATAAAGGAATACATTGTAAAGAATCAGGAAATTGTGCGCGAACGGGTGAAAAAGGAAAGTTTTGTGCTGATCCCAAAATTTGTAGATGATAAAATTGCGGATAAAATTACATCGGGTTTGTCCAGCTATTTTGAAGAAGTTGAAAAGGAAGAGAATCATCAACTGCGAAGCGAAATTACAAAAAAGTTATCGGTGTTTGCCTCCGAAATGAAAACAGAGGATCGCTGGAAAGATGAATTTCAAAACATCAAGAAAAATTTTCTACAAGAAGAGAAACTCAATTCGTATGCTTCGGATATTTGGAATTCCATCAAAAAAAATATCGTTGAAGAACTTTCAAAAGAAGATTCAGCCGTAAAAAATTACATCAGAAAAAATCTCGTTGAACTTGCCGGAAATTTACAAAACGATGAAAAATTACAATACAAAATCGATCATTGGATTCGGGTGACAGTGTACAAATACATTTTGAAAAACACGCATCAAGTTTCGGGATTAATCAGTTCGACCGTTGGGAATTGGGAAGGAAAGGAATTGAGCCAGAAATTGGAATTGGAGGTGGGAAAAGATTTGCAATTTATCCGGATTAATGGCACTTTAGTAGGTGGTTTGGTGGGATTGATCATTTATACCATTGCCCATTTTTTTATTTGATTTAAACCACTGAAACCACTATGATCATATTTCCTCTTACTCTAAGTTAAAACTTATCTCGGAATCCGGCTTGCCCTTTTCAGCAGTTCAGCATTAATGTCATTGATTAACTGCGGCCCTTCATAAATAAACCCGGTGTACAACTGAATTAAACTTGCCCCGGCATCCAATTTCTCCATTGCATCTTTCGCAGAATGAATACCGCCAACGCCGATAATTGGAAATGCTCGATTGCTTTTATCGGAAAGATATTTGATCATTTTTGTGCTTCGTTCTCGAATGGGTTTTCCGCTTAAGCCACCATTTCCGATTTCTGCTAAAACTTCGGGCGACGTTTTCAAACCTTCACGATTGACAGACGTGTTGGAAGCAATTACGCCATCAATCTTGGTTTCAGCGATAAGATCAATAATTTCATCCAACTGATTATTGTTTAAATCAGGCGCAATTTTCAATAAAATTGGTTTCGGATTCGATTTTGAAACGTTGATTTTCTTCACTGCTATAATCAACTCTCGCAAATAGTCAACGTCTTCCAATTTAGCGTGACTTCCAACATTGGGACAACTCACATTCAATACAAAATAATCGACATACGGATGCAAACCCTCGAAACAATCCAAATAATCCTGCGTGTAATTTTCCGGTTTTGTAGCTGTGTTTTTGCCGATGTTTCCACCGATGATGGTTTTCCCTTTGTTGCCTTTCAACTTCTCAATAGCAGCTTGCAAACCCTCATTATTAAAGCCCATTCGGTTGATAATTGCTTCGTCATCAAGCAGTCGGAACAATCTTTTTTTAGGGTTTCCTGCTTGTGCTTTAGGTGTGACGGTTCCTATCTCCACAAAACCGAAACCTAAATCTGCCAATTCATTGTAAAGCAATGCGTTCTTATCGAATCCTGCTGCTAAACCCACCGGATTTTTGAACTTCAAACCAAAAACTTCCCGCTCGAGGCGTGTGTCTTGGATCGGTTGAGGTAAAAATAATTTTGCGGCAAACCCAAAATTCTTTAAGAATGAAAATGTAAAATGATGAATATTTTCAGGATCGAATTTGAAAAATAAAGGACGAATTACGCTTTTATACATCGGAAAAAAGTTTTACAAAGATACCTAAATTATTGTTATTTGCGATGGCATTCTGGTTTTTTTTAAGACGGAAATTTGTTGAATAATATGTTCAATAAATCCTTTGATGATATAGCATTGAAAGCACATTAAAAGTGAAAAAAAAGAGTAGTAAAAGTGGCAAAAATATTATCTTTATAAAAAAATTAGAGTTGTGAACAAAATTATTCTTTTTGTTGTTGTATTTATTTCTCAATTTGCATTTTCGCAAGTGAGCGTAGAGGGAAGCAAGCTGGTGAAAGATGGTGCCAGATACTCGTTTTCTAAGTATGAGCAGGTATTTCAAAATCAGGAGGCGCGGGATTATTTCAAGAAAGCAAGGGCCAACAAGACGGTCGGCGAAATTTTTGCATATACCGGTGGATTTTCTTTGGGTTTTGGGCTTGGTATTTTAATTTCCGGTAAAAAGAATACAATGTATGCTAATGGAACTTCATATACTAAAGAGTCAAAAGAAGGAGGATGGACATTTCTTGCCGCTGGAGCCGGTTTAATTGGCGCCGCAATTCCTTTCGCGTTGGCAGCGAATAAAAATGCTACCAAAGCTCTTCAAATTGAAAATGGTGAGTCAACTGCTTTTCAACCTTACCTTAAGATAGAATCTGCTGGCAATGGTGTGGCTCTGAGTTACAATTTTTAGCAGGTAACACAATTTTTTACTGCAGATAGACGTCCATTAAAAGTTTGATTGAGTCTTTTTGTGGCAAAGCTTACGTAAATTTTCTCTATTTTTGCACTTTATATAAAGACTTATGGCAAAACAAGAAGATGTTTTCAAGAAGGTGATTTCGCATGCGAAAGAATATGGTTTTATTTTCCCAAGTTCGGAAATTTATGACGGCCTTTCCGCAGTATATGATTACGGACAAAATGGGGCAGAACTGAAAAATAACATCAAGCAATATTGGTGGAAAGCGATGGTGCAGCTCAACGAAAATATTGTCGGGATTGATTCGGCAATTTTCATGCACCCCACCATTTGGAAAGCTTCCGGCCACGTGGATGCGTTCAATGATCCTTTAATTGATAATAAAGATTCCAAGAAACGTTTCCGTGCCGATGTTTTGGTAGAAGATTGGGCAGCAAAGTTGGAGGAAAAAGCACAAAAGGAAATTGAGAAGGCCGCGAAAAGATTTGGAGAAGCTTTTGATAAAGCGGAGTTCGAATCTACCAATCCAAGAGTTTTAGAATATCGAGCCAAGCAAGATGCTGCCGTAAAAAGATTGGCTCGCTCTTTAGAAGCCAACGATTTGGCAGATGTAAAAGCATTAATCGAAGAACTGGAAATTGCCGATCCTGATACAGGTTCTAAAAACTGGACCGATGTTCGTCAGTTCAACCTAATGTTCGGAACAAAATTGGGTGCTTCTGCGGAAAATGCAACGGATCTATATCTAAGGCCAGAAACCGCTCAAGGTATTTTTGTGAACTTTTTGAACGTTCAAAAAACATCAAGACATAAACTTCCTTTTGGTATTGCTCAAATTGGTAAAGCATTTAGAAACGAGATTGTTGCAAGACAATTCATTTTCAGGATGCGTGAGTTTGAACAAATGGAAATGCAATTTTTCGTTCCACCAGGAACCGAACTTAGTTTCTATGAACAGTGGAAACAAAAACGTCTTAACTGGCATTTGGCGTTAGGTTTGGGAAGCGAAAATTATAAATTCCACGATCATGAAAAGTTAGCGCATTATGCCAATGCAGCGGCCGATATCGAGTTTAAATTTCCATTTGGATTTAAAGAATTGGAAGGCATTCACTCGCGTACCGATTTTGATTTGAGTGCTCATGAAAAGTTTTCTGGAAGAAAACTTCAGTATTTTGACGCAGAAAGAAATGAAAATTATACGCCTTTTGTAGTGGAAACTTCGGTGGGTCTGGATCGTCTTTTCTTGGCTATTTTCTCCAATTGTCTTAAAGATGAGGTTTTAGAAGACGGATCAGAAAGAACTGTGCTTGCTTTGCCACATGCTTTAGCTCCTGTGAAAGCAGCTATTTTACCATTGATGAAAAAAGATGGTTTAGGCGAATATGGCGAGAAAATATTTAATGATTTGAAGTACGATTTTAACGTGATCTATGAAGATAAAGACAGCATCGGCAAGCGTTACCGTCGTCAGGATGCGATTGGGACACCTTTTTGTATCACTGTTGATCACGATTCTTTAACAGACAATACCGTCACATTACGAGACCGCGATACCATGAAGCAGGAGAGAGTTGCGGTAGCGGATCTACGAAGAATAATCGACGAGAAAACCAATTTCAGAAATTTGTTGTCGAAGATATAACAGCGACAGCATCTTAATAAAAACAAAAAAGTTTCAGATTATTTCTGAAACTTTTTTTTAATCTTGAATGACCGATTTTAAACCATATACTCCGGTTTCACCCACTCATCAAACTGATCGGCCGTTAGTAAGCCGAGATTGACAGCTTCTTCTTTTAAAGTAGTTCCGTTTTTGTGGGCAGTTTTTGCGATTTTGGCCGCGTTTTCATAACCGATATGCGTATTCAGCGCAGTAACCAGCATCAGCGATTTGTCTACCAGTTCCTTAATTCTTTGAGTATTCGGCTCAATTCCAACCGCACAATGATCATTAAAAGAAATCATCGCATCGGCAAGAAGTTGTGCAGATTGTAGAAAGTTAAAAGCCATAACTGGTTTAAATACATTCAGTTCATAATTTCCCTGAGTTCCTGCAAAAGAAATCGTGGTGTCGTTACCTAAAACCTGTGCGCAAACCATGGTTAACGCTTCGTTTTGTGTAGGATTCACTTTCCCCGGCATAATGGAAGAACCGGGCTCGTTTTCAGGAATATGAATTTCACCAATTCCGGAACGTGGACCTGACGCCAGCAAACGAATATCCTGTGCAATTTTGTATAATGAGACGGCAAGTTGCTTCAAGGCACCATGCGTTTCCACAATAGCATCGTGGGCTGCCAATGCTTCAAATTTGTTTTCGGCGGTGACAAACGGAAATCCGGAGAATTCTGCAATATATTTTGCCACCACAACATCGTAACCCTTTGGAGTATTGAGTCCGGTTCCCACAGCAGTTCCGCCCAACGCCAGTTCAGACAGATGAGGAAGGGTGTTTTTAATGGCCTTCAACGAAAAGTTAAGTTGAGCGACATATCCGGAGAATTCCTGGCCCAGCGTAAGCGGAGTGGCATCCATTAAGTGAGTTCTTCCAATCTTAACCACTTTTGCAAATTTTTTCGATTTTTCATCGAGTGTATTGCGGAGTTTTTCAATGGCGGGAATTGTTTCTTCAACCACTTTTTTATAGCAGGAAATGTGCATTGCCGTTGGAAAAGTATCGTTGGAAGATTGCGATTTGTTCACATCGTCATTGGGGTGAATTTCGGATTTTTCACCCAGTTGTCCACCATTGTTGACATGCGCTTTGTTGGAAATCACTTCATTGACGTTCATGTTGCTTTGCGTTCCGGAGCCGGTTTGCCAGATGACAAGTGGAAACTGATCGTTCAGTTTTCCCTCCAGAATTTCGTCGCAAACTTTGGCAATCATGTTTCTTTTTTCTACAGGTAAAACGCCCAATTCTGTATTGGTAAATGCGGCGGCTTTTTTCAGAATCGCAAAAGCGTCGATGAGTTCATGAGGCATGGACGCTTCGGGTCCAATTTTGAAATTATTGCGAGAGCGCTCAGTTTGTGCTCCCCAAAACTTATCTGCAGGCACTTTCACCTCGCCCATGGTGTCATGTTCTATTCGGTATTTCATGTTCAATAAATTTAATGGTTAAAGTTATTTAAAATCATTATAAATAACAAATAAAGTTGGTGATTCTTATGGGTTTCAAATAAGTATTTAATCCAACTTAATTAGGTTAGTTATGGTAAAGTTTTTTGAATTTCTATTTTCAATTTACATAGATTTTATTTTGAATTTACATAATGTATAATATTCTAAATCAATTATATATAAAAATAATTATTTTTCTATTTTGAAATTACATAAATTTTATTTTGAAATTACATAAATTTTTCTTTCCACGGTTTTATTTTAATATTCTTTTTTGTTTTAGAATTTTCGCCGCCATAGACCAATGTCTTTTCATTTATTTTAGAGGGATAATTCTCTGAAAAGTAATGCAGTCCCGCAAACAATTTTTCGCTGACGGTTTTGGTCGATTTTATTTCGTAGATGTTGAAGTTTCCGGCAGTTTCGGAAATCATATCCACTTCATTGCCGTTGCTGTCGCGCCAATACCAGAACCGCCCAAGTAGATAGTGGTGTGCATTTTCCTTAAAAAATTCGGCAACGATAAAGTTTTCAAAGATATTTCCGTACATGCGGTTTTCGATGAGTTTTTCCGCATTCGGAATGTTCAGTAGATAGCACAGCAAACCAGTGTCGTAGAAGTACATTTTCGGACTTTTAATAATCCTTTTGTTGAAGTTTTCATAGTAAGGTTCCAGCAGGAAGACTATAAAACTGCTTTCCAGGATCGAAAGCCACGACTTGGCGGTGGGTTGAGTAATTCCGCAATCTTTGGCAAGTGCGCTAAGGTTCAGGATTTGGCCACTTCTTCCTGCACACAGCCGCAGAAAGCGACGAAATGCCATCAGGTCGCGAATGTTCAAAATTTCACTTAGATCCCTTTGGATATAGGTTTCGATATAGTTTTGATAGAAAACATCCGAAGGAATTTCCCTATCGAACAACACGGGATAAAATCCTTTGGGAATAAGAGTTTCAAAATGTTGGGGTAATAAGTTTGCACTTTTAAGCTCCTGATTATCGAAAGGAAAAAGTTTAAACATCGCAACTCTTCCTGCCAAACTTTGGGTGATATTCTGAACAAGATGAAAATTCTGTGATCCCGAAAGAATGTATTGACCAGGGATTTTGTCGTTATCTACTTTGGTTTGGATGTACGAAAACAGTTGCGGTACACGCTGCACTTCATCGAAGATTACTTTTTCGGGATAGTCGTTCAGGAAGGAATTAGGATCACTTTCGGCAATCAGGCGTACATCGGGATTTTCTAAACTAACATACTGATATTCCGGGAAAGCTGATTTCAATAAGGTGGTTTTCCCCGATTGTCTTGGGCCATTGATGGCAACAACTGGGAATAGTTTCAGGTACTTTTTGATGCTTTCTTCCAATGTTCTTTTGATGATCATTTCTTGCTTCTTTCCTACAAAGATATTATTTTATTTTGAATTTACATAGATTTTATTTTGAATTTACATAAACTAAAATTCTGTAAATCAATTGCAAAAATAAATTTAACTCATTTCTATTTTGAATTTACATAGATTTTATTTTCAATTTACATAAAATAATTCTTTTGATTTAATCTAGAAGTTATCTTTTTAGACTGGCTCTAAATAGCGTAAACATGATTTTTGCGACCTCCTTCAGTCTGAAACTTCCTTAATTTTGCGTCATTAAAAACCTATCTATAAAATGGAATTTCAATATCAGGAACCATTTCCGATCCTAAAAGACGAAACACAATACAAAAAACTCACTTCCGACTATGTAAAAACCCAGCAGCTTGGCGACAGAGAAATACTTTCTGTTGATCCAAAAGCGTTGGAATTACTTGCAGAACAAGCATTGGCAGACGTATCTTTTATGCTTCGATCAGCTCACCTGCAAAAACTTAGAAGTATCATCGACGATCCTGAAGCAACGGATAATGATCGATTTGTCGCTTATAATCTTCTGCAGAACGCTGCGGTGGCTGTGGAAGGAGCTCTGCCTTCTTGCCAGGATACGGGTACAGCGATTTGTGTCGCCAAAAAAGGAGAAAATGTGTACACCGGTGCAAACGATGCTGAATGGATCAGTAAAGGAATTTATAATACTTACCAAAGTCGCAATTTGCGTTATTCCCAAATTGTTCCTTTAACGATGTTTGAAGAGAAAAACTCGGGATCCAATCTGCCTGCGCAAATCGATATTTATGCTGAAGAAGGCAATGCTTATAAATTTCTTTTCTTAGCAAAAGGCGGCGGCTCTGCCAACAAAACATTTCTTTATCAGAAGACAAAATCCCTGCTCAACGAGAAATCGCTTGATGACTTTATTCGCAAAACAATTCTGGACTTAGGAACAGCGGCTTGTCCGCCATATCACTTAGCGCTGGTTATTGGGGGAACTTCTGCAGAAGCTAATTTAGCGGTAGTGAAAAAAGCAAGCGCGGGTTATTATGATCATCTTCCAACCGAAGGAAACATGGGCGGACAAGCATTTCGTGATTTGGAATGGGAAAAAAGAGTACAGAAAATCTGCCAGGAAAGTCACATTGGGGCACAGTTTGGAGGTAAATATCTTACGCACGACGTTCGCGTCATCCGTTTGCCGCGTCACGCTGCATCCTGCCCGGTCGGAATGGGTGTTTCCTGTTCTGCCGATCGTAACATCAAAGGAAAGATCACAAAAGACGGTGTTTTTCTGGAGCAGTTAGAAATCAATCCGAAAAGATTTTTGCCAGATACACCACCGCATTTGGAGAAAGCAGTAGAAATTGACCTGAACAAACCGATGCCAGAAGTTTTGGCCGAGCTTTCAAAATATCCCATCAAAACACGTTTGAAACTAAACGGTACCTTGATCGTTGCACGCGATATTGCCCATGCAAAAATCAAAGAATTGCTCGATAGTGGAAAACCAATGCCCGACTATTTTAAAAATCATCCCATTTATTACGCCGGACCAGCAAAAACACCAGAAGGAATGCCTTCCGGAAGTTTCGGACCTACTACCGCGGGTAGAATGGATCCTTATGTGGATGAGTTTCAGAAAAACGGAGGCAGCATGATTATGCTTGCCAAAGGAAACCGCAGCAAAGACGTAACCGATGCCTGCGCAAAATACGGTGGATTCTACTTAGGTTCCATCGGAGGCCCTGCCGCAATTTTAGCGAAAGACAATATAAAATCGGTGGAAGTGGTCGATTTTCCGGAGCTGGGAATGGAAGCCGTGCGTAAAATAGAAGTAAAGGATTTTCCTGCTTTCATCATTACCGATGACAAAGGCAACGATTTTTTTGCAAGCATCGCCCATTAAATTTTTAACGGTAAAGTTTAAACCGGCTCTAAATTGCAAAAATCTTCTGTAAATCTTTTGGCAGAAATTAAAAATAGATTATTTTTGCGCTAAATACAGTAACAATGTTAACAATATTATCATCATTCTGGCCATTTTATCAATTCCTATGGACTGTTTATTTCGTAATCATGTTCCTTGTAGGGTTTTGGTGTATTTTCATGTTTTTCGGTTATGTAATCCCTATTTGGCTTACTTCCGGTTTGGCAGAATATTTTGGTAAAACAAAACCATTCAACCCCGAAGATGTGAGACGCAAAGAAATGGCGGAGCAGGAAGGGGTAGAACTTATCTACAGCAACCCAAAAGGACACGGCCCTTTCATTCACGAGCACGACAGCCACGGTCATCACTAAGTGATGTCATCGCTTTCCCATCTTAATTTCGGGAAAAGTGATCACAAAGCAAAACACTATATTTTAGTCAGCTTCTGTTTTCAGGAGCTGATTTTTTTGATAATTGCACCGCTTTTCAGGAGCAACAAAAATTCATTTCTTTTCCAAAACCCGTCCCGCTTTCCGCTGCAATTCCTCGTGCCGAAGCTCCGGCACTCCGGGATTTTCGCTACAATCGGGGCTATCAATTGAAGGCAGTTGGTTCTCATGGATTTTCTATCGTTGATGATGCCGAAGCAACCATTTTTGCTTTCTTACTTTTTCATATCTTTGCACACAGTTTTTTTAACAAGGATGCTGCCCGTCAATATTCTCGCGTGCAGATCCGAAAACCTCCATCAACAATGGCAAAATCTCTTATCCCCAAACTCGAAGCCATCAAGCAGCGCTATAACGAAGTTGCTGATTTGATTATTCAACCCGATATTATTTCAGATCAAAAAAAATATTCCACCCTCAATAAAGAATACAGTGATCTGGGGAAAATCGTGGCTGTTTTCGATCAGTATATGCAGCAACTCGCTACCATTGAAGAATCCGACGAAATAATTGCAGACGGTTCTGATAAAGAGTTTGTTGATCTCGCTAGATTGGAAAAGAACGAAGCACTCGAAAGAATTCCCGGTTTGGAAGAAGAGCTTAAAGTATTGCTGATTCCCAAAGATCCCGCCGATGACAAAAACGTCATCGTCGAGCTGCGCGCAGGAACAGGCGGTGACGAAGCCGCTATCTTTGTGGAAGATGTGTACAGAGCATACGCCATGTACTTTAAAACCAAAGGATGGAAACACGAGATTACCGACTCCAACGAAGCGTCCAAAGGATTTAAAGAACTCATCATGAAAGTAGAAGGCGACGGTGTTTACGGAATCATGAAATTTGAATCTGGTGTGCATCGGGTACAGCGCGTTCCGGAAACGGAATCTCAGGGACGTGTTCACACTTCGGCGATTACCGTTGCTGTTTTGCCAGAAGCTGAAGAGGTGGATTTTGAACTGAACCCCGCCGATATCGAAATGCAAACATCACGTTCCGGTGGTGCTGGTGGACAAAACGTAAACAAAGTGGAAACGAAAGTACAACTTACCCATAAACCTTCCGGGATGGTGGTGGTTTGTCAGCAAGCGCGCTCACAGTTGGCTAACCGTGAGTTGGCGATGGAGATGCTTCGTACTAAGCTTTACGATATTGAACTTCAGAAAGTGCAAGGCGATGTTGCGGCTCAAAGAAAATCGATGGTTTCTACCGGTGACCGTTCCGCAAAAATCAAAACCTATAATTATCCGCAAGGTCGGGTAACAGATCACCGAATTAATAAATCAATTTATAATTTGGATGGTTACATGAACGGTGATATACAGGAAATGATCGATGCCGTAATCATGGCAGAGAATGCGGAGAAAATGAAAGGAGAAGAAGAAAATTATTAGAAGGAATAATGAGTGATAACCTATAAAAGGCGTCCCAGGTTCAGTAAACCTAGGGCGCCTTTCTCTTTTTTGCACGCTACAATCTGATTTGAAAAGCAATTTTTATTCTGAATTTTGGGGGAGCTTCATGATGAGGCAGATGCTCCAAATGCGTAAGGCGGTGAATAAAATCAATCCGTAAAAACCTGAAAATATTCGAGATTCCGTAACCTACTTCCATGAACGGTTTGTTGCCTAAGCTTCTTAAAGCAAGATTGCCGCCGGCCGCTTCAATAAACGATGGATCAAGTGAACCAACAAGGTAATTAAAAGTGGCATGGTTTCTCCAGCTTAGTTTCTTAATAAGCGGAATACTGTTCGTTAGCAATCCTTCAAAATTTTGGGTATATTGTATCGACGCGAATTTATTGCTGGTAAACTCAAAGAAGTTCATGGTGTTGTAAGCATACTTATTATAGAAAGTAAACGAATTACCAAGATGATTTTCTAAAAGCGGGTAAGGTACCTTATTGGGCGTAATTCCAGCCGTAAGCGAATACTCACCTCGTCCCAAAATACCCATTGGAATCACTTGTTGTACGTTGATTGCGAATTTATTATAATCAAAATCACTGCCCAGTATGCCTTTTACTCCTCGCGTGTATCGGAAGGTGATGGTCGGTTGATAGATATTGTCCTTTAAGTTCAGTTGTTTGTTGTTGCTTGTTTGAAGGATTCTTCTTCCGGGGCGCCAGATGGTTTCGGCAATTACTTCGGTAGTGCTAAAATTATGCAGAGTAGAACCGTCATTTTCGGCATAAGAGAATGGGAAGGTAGGATCAAAGTTAAAATGCTTTAAGGTGATTTTTTGAGTCAATGATTTTACAATATCCGTTTGAATATACGCTTGATAGGTGTCTTGCCAAAACGGACGTCTCACCGTCATTTTGCCCGTTCGGCTAAAAGCATCAAAAATGTTATTGCGACGAATGGAGAAATCCTCATACATAAAAGCCACTTGCCCCAAATCATGTGAATAGCTTACTCCGGCTTGCGTCCAGGGTTCACGCGAAAAAATATAGTCGGCGCTCGCGCCGTATTTTAGTTTGGCATCTTTAAATCCGTATGCAAGATAACCGCTTAAAATCCATTTTTTGCTGAAATTTTGATTGGTTCTGAAACCGGCTCTAAGTCTCAAACCTTCATAATCATTAGGTGCAATCGTATATAGATAAGGCCCAATACTGATTTTTCCGGCTTTGTAGTAGCCGTTGCTAATGATTTCGATAATATCGAGATAGGTGCGCACAGATGGCAGTTTCTTAACCTGATCGATCATGCTGTACATCTTCTTTTCAGCAGTGGAAAGTGAGTCGTGCCGATTTTTGTTCCAGTAATTTTCGTCGTTTTGCTGCGCATCGTCGAGCACTATAATTTCCTTATCAAATCTGGAATCTGCAATGGGCTTATTCACTTTAATATCTTTGGCAGACGCATAGTATTTAAGGAAAATTCCCACACTCTCTTTCCCAGGCTTCGCTGTCTCTACAAAAACGCGGGTTTTGGAGGGAAACCAAGTTTCATCATCCGCCAGATAGCTCATTTCTTGCTGAATCCTAAGGTTGTTGATGAAATTTAAGTTGGCACTGGGCATCACTTTCGCATCGGTTCGGAAAAGCGCATAATCGCTGTGCGCAATGATGATGGTTCCCTGAAAAGCAAGGTCGGACGGTCGTTTTGGTTGAAAATCTATCCTGTAATATCCTTGGTTGTCGATCTGTAAATTTCTGTCCACCAATTCATAATCATAAAGTAATTTGAAATTATCATTGATCGGCGACAGAAAATCTTTCCCTAAAATTCGGATGTAGTTTTGGTAGAAATTATATTTAATAAAAGTGGAACTTAGCAACTGAGAAAACATACTTCCATCTTCAATACCGATTCCTTCAACCTTTGTTTTTTTGATGATTTCTGCTGTATTGTGCGGGCTTTTTCGGTAATAGAAATCCGAGATATTCTCCGAGATAAAGATGGGCATGACGGGTTTTCCATCATTTCCTGCGACATCTTTAGCGGCATCCATAATCTCACGAATATCTCTAAAAACCTTCTTTTTCTCCAGCTTTTTCCCAAAATTACTCATCGAAACCTCCATGCGGTTATAGTTTTCGTACTCGTAAAAATTGAGTTTTTCGGGATTATTTCGAGGTTTATTGGCGATTACTTTTTCAAGGATCTCAAAAGCGGGATTTTTATATTTTTTCTTTTTCTTGATTAAAACACCATCAATGCTTTTCATCCGAACTTTCTCTTTCTCCTTTTCCTTCTTCACTATTGCGGGAACCAGTGTAATGTTGTACTCATGAGGAAATTCCTTCCCAAGAAAAATACTTTTGTTCTGAAAATCAGTCATTTTAACGACTAATGAATCGGGTGCATCATCATACTGAAATTCATAAAATCCATCGAAATCGGTGCTTGTCGCTTTTCGCTCTCCTTGGGCAGAAACCAAAATAATCTCGGCAAAAGAAATGGCTTCTCCATTTTCTGCATTACTCAGTTTTCCCTTGATCGTTTTCTGTTGCGAATACAAAAAAGAGGTGAGCAAAACACCAATGAAAAAGAAAAATTTGCGATGGAGCTTTGCCTGCATGTACAATTAGTTTTGAACAAAAATATCTTAAATTTTGCTAATGCACAATATTTAAGTCAAATAGTGAAAAAGATCATTACAGCATAAGAAAATCAATAGGTGCATCCTTAAAAAATATTAACTTTACAAAAAACAAAGTCCCTGAAAAAAATGCGTCATCCCATTCAAACAATTCATCCCGATTTCGTTTCTGGTTTTGAAGATCAACTGCCTTATTTTTTTGAAAAAGACGGGTTGGAAATGAAATCATCATGTACAGTGAACGATTCTAAAAAATTAACAGATAAAGAATATTCTGCAGGCATTGCGCCCTATTTGCGGGGGCCATATACCACGATGTACGTCCAAAAACCTTGGACGATTCGTCAATATGCAGGTTTTTCCACGGCGGAGGAATCCAATGCATTTTATAGAAGAAACTTAGCAGCTGGACAGAAAGGACTTTCTGTAGCGTTTGATCTGGCCACTCACCGTGGGTACGATTCGGATCATCCGCGAGTGGTAGGCGACGTAGGCAAAGCCGGTGTTGCCATTGATTCGGTGGAAGATATGAAGATTCTTTTTAATGAAATTCCTTTGGATGAAATCTCCGTATCGATGACGATGAACGGAGCTGTTTTACCAATTCTTTCTTTTTATATCGTGGCCGCAGAAGAGCAAGGTGTAGCACAGGAAAAGCTATCCGGCACTATTCAAAATGATATTCTGAAAGAGTTTATGGTGAGAAATACATACATTTATCCGCCGACGCCTTCCATGAAAATCATTGCTGATATTTTTGAGTATACCTCTAAGAATATTCCGAAATTCAACTCGATCTCCATTTCGGGGTATCACATGCAGGAAGCAGGTGCAACCCCGGTGTTGGAAATGGCTTATACTTTAGCAGATGGCCTAGAATACGTTCGAACCGGCATAAAAGCAGGCATGAATATCGACGATTTTGCACCTCGACTTTCATTTTTCTGGGCGATCGGGATGAATCACTTTATGGAGATTGCGAAAATGAGAGCCGCTCGTTTTATTTGGGCCAATTTGTTGATGCAGTTCAATCCGCAGAATCAAAAGTCACTGGCGTTAAGGACGCATTCGCAAACTTCTGGTTGGTCGCTTACCGAGCAGGAACCGTTTAACAATATTACCAGAACCGCCATTGAAGCTTTATCTTCCGCATTGGGTGGCACCCAGTCTTTGCATACCAATGCTTTGGACGAAGCCATTGCATTGCCAACAGATTACTCGGCAAAAATAGCAAGAAATACGCAGATTATTCTGCAGCAGGAAAGTGGAATTTGTGATGTTGTGGACCCGATGGGCGGAAGTTACCTTGTGGAATCATTGACGCAAGAAATGATCGATGAAGCCATGAAGTTCATCAATGAAGTGGAAGAAGAAGGAGGAATGACCAAGGCCATAGAAGCCGGAATTCCGAAAATGAGAATTGAAGAAGCAGCTGCTAAAAAACAGGCGAAAATCGACAGTGGGGAAGAATTTATTATTGGTGTGAATTCTTTTAAATCGAAACAAAAGCAAATGGAGCTTGAGATTCTCGATATCGATAATACCGAGGTACGACGGAAACAGATCGAACGGCTTAATACCATAAAACAACAACGCGACCCGCAGAAGGTGGAAGAGATAATTGAAAAATTGAAAGAATCTGCGAAAACTGGAAAAGGGAATCTTTTGGAAATCTGCATTGAGGCCGCGAGAAGAAGAGTGACGCTGGGAGAAATGAGCGATGCCATGGAAGAAAGTTTTGACCGTTATAAAGCCAACATTCGAACCATACAAGGAGTTTACGCCATGAATGCAAGTAAAAACGAATACTTTGAGAAAGCCGTAGGTCTTACCCAAAAATTTGATGAGCAAGAGGGAAGAAGACCAAGAATTATGGTCGCAAAAATGGGACAGGATGGGCACGACCGTGGTGCAAAGGTGGTAGCAACGGCATTTGCCGATATGGGCTTTGATGTGGATGTGGCGCCATTGTTTCAAACACCGGAAGAAGTAGCTAAGCAAGCGGTGGAAAACGACATTCACATTCTGGGAGTTTCGTCCTTGGCGGCAGGTCACAAAACCTTGGTTCCGCAAGTGGTGGATGAGCTGAAAAAATTGGGTGTTGATGATATTACCATCGTAGTAGGCGGTGTAATACCACAACAAGACTACGAATTTTTGTATGCCAACGGAGCTGATTTTATCTTCGGACCCGGAACAAACTTACCGAAATCGGCCTGTGAAATTTTAGAAAAATACTTGAATTAATAATTAGCTAACGCAATTCGTTTAAGAGATTCTCTATCTCTCTCTTTTCGGGGGCATATTTTTGCTGAAGTGGTGATGATTCGCCCATTCTTTTGTAATATTCTAATGCTTTAGCCGCAAAGAATTTTTGATGAAATGGAGAAACTGTAGGAATTTGAGGAAAAAATTTGTGAAATAACATTTCGTAATACGCCTGAAATTCGCGCTCGTTTTTATCTTCAACTAAAGTTTCCGGGGCCTTTTGCCGAACATGCAGCATTTCGTGTGCAATCATATTGAGCACAAGATTCAGTTCAAAGTCGAAAAGATTCTTGGGAATCATTACTTTTTGTTGTGCTCCCAAAGCACCTTCAGTGGTCAGTAGAATGGAGTTCGTTTCCAATTCTGGTCGGAAGCCGAATCCCGCGAAGTTCTCGCTTTCCAACCCGAAACTTCGAATAAGATATTCTGCAGCATCAATGACTTGATCATCGGCTTTATACACGTTGAGTTGCTGGGTAACATGCTTTAAATCCATGATATACAGTGATTGGTGATACTATTTTTGATTAATGTGCATCTGGCTATTTCCGAATACAGCCAGCATCGAAAAAGACTATTCTTAAATATTTCAAACTGATTTATCGATAATTACCCCACCGCGACCCGGACTGAACGGAGCTCTTTTTTCTTTTATGGCTAAAGCGCTTGGCAAAGAAAAAAAGCGGGAGTGGAGTACGGAATTTGTCGCCCTAAAATATCTCTTCAAACGCTAAATCGACCTGCAATTTCTCGGCAAGGAGTTGTGTGATTTTGGTTTTAAGTTCTTCGATATCAATATTCTGCATGGCGTCGTTGGCAAAGGCATAAAGGAGCAGTGCCTGCGCTTCTTTTTTGGAAATTCCTCTGGCTCTCAAGTAAAACATGGCGTCTTTATTCAACTGCCCAACCGTGCATCCGTGGGAGCATTTCACATCGTCTGCGAAGATCTCCAGCTGTGGTTTGGTATCGATCGTTGCGCCTTCATTGAGCAAAATATTATTGTTTTGCTGGTAAGCATTGGTTTTCTGGGCGATTTTATCAACAAAAACTTTTCCGTTAAAAACACCATGGGATTGATCTTTGTAGATGCCTTTGTAGTTTTGGTAACTCTCACAATTTGGCGTGTTGTGGTGCACCGCAGTGTGGTGATCGACCAATTGATTTTTCCCAATAATGGTGATTCCGTTCATAAACGAATTGATGTTCTCTCCGTTATGGATGAAATCGAGGTTGTTTCGCACGAGTTTGCCGCCAAAAGAAAAGGTGTTTACGGTGGTTAAACTATCGCGTTCTTGCTTGGCAAAGGTATGATCGATGAGGTACGAGGTATCGCTGTCATTCTGCAATTTGTGCCAATCTGCTTTTGCATTTTTATCGGCAAAAATTTCGGTCACGGTATTGGTAAGGACAAACGTTTCGTCAAAATTGTGATGACTTTCTATAATTTCAATGTGCGCACCTTGCTCTGCAATTAAAAGATTTCGCGGATTGTAAAAGGTATTTTCTTTCTGGTTTTGAGAGAGATAAAAGACGTGGATGGGTTTTTCTACGATTGTATTTTTTGGAACTCTCAAATAGAAACCATTGGAGAAATAAGACCAATTGAGTAGCGGGAACACGAGGTTATGGGCCGCAATGGTGTTGAGGTAATCGTCGAAAACAGCACTGTTTTTCTCTGAATTGAGCAATGTTTCAAAAGATGAAAACTCGATTCGTTGGTCTGATAGTTTAGAAAATTCCGGATAAAATTTCCCATTGATAAAAACAACAAAATCAAAATTTTCTTCACCAAAATGCAAGTCGTCCAAATGTTTTTTGGAGATTTGATGATTGATGGTCGGAAAGAAATTATAGTCTTTCTCTGTAATTTCTTTAAGATTGGTGTATTTGTATTCCTCGTCTTTTTTGGTCGGGAAACCTTTTGCAATCATTTTCTGGAGTGCAGATTTTCTTTCTTCATTCAGCCAATCCTGACTATTTTTTTCTAGAAAATGATGATGCTGATGTATAATTTGTTCGTGTAAACTCATTTTTTAGTTTTATAAATGTTTCTTCGTCCAGATATTTTCTGTCATACACTCTTATCAGTTGTGATTGAATTTCTCTCGCAGAACCTTTGGACTACGGTTCGCGTATCTTTTAAATCCTTCTGTAATGTCATGCATTATCGACGAATATGCGCTACCAATTTGTGTTTTATCGTGTCTTTGAAATCCATCTTCAAGAGGATAATATTGGTGAATGGACTCGCAAAATTTTTGTGAGTTCTGCCAAATTTCCAAATCTCGAATTTCAATTTAATTGAGAAGCCAGTCGTACCCTTTTTCTTCCAGCTCTAGAGCAAGCGATTTATCTCCTGTTTTGATGATTTTACCGTTAGCCAAAACATGCACAAAATCGGGTTGAATATAGTCTAAAAGTCTTTGGTAGTGGGTAATGAGCAAAACAGCATTTCCTTCGTTTTTGAAAGAGTTTACGCCATCTGCAACGATCCGAAGTGCGTCAATATCGAGCCCGGAATCTGTTTCGTCCAGAATCGCGAGTTTGGGATTGAGCATCAACATCTGGAAAATCTCATTTCTTTTTTTCTCACCTCCAGAGAATCCCTCGTTAAGCGACCTGGAAAGGAAATCTTTTTTAATGCCTAATTTTTCAGCATTTTCGCGAATTAAACCAAGCATTTCTTTGGCGCTCATGTCGGGTTCGCCTTTTGCTTTGCGGGTTTCGTTCACTGCTGCTTTGATGAAATTCGTCACCGAAACACCTGGAATCTCTACCGGATATTGAAATGACATGAAGATGCCTTTATGAGCACGCTCTTCTGGTGCATCTTCCACGATGTTTTCGCCGTCAAAAATAATTTCGCCATCGGTCACCTCATAATCTTCTTTTCCTGAGATAACGGAGGAAAGCGTTGATTTTCCCGCTCCATTGGGGCCCATAATCGCATGAACTTCACCTGGATTGATTTGTAGATTTATTCCTTTTAAAATTTCTGCGCCGTCTTCAATTTTGGCGTGTAAGTTTTCTATTGTTAGCATTATTTGTTTAAAGTTTAAAGTTTAAGGTTTAAAGTTATTGAAACTTTGTTCCTTTAAAGTCTTTTTTATTCAAGTAAACTATAAAATTATTTATTTTTCCACTTAATTTTTCATATTCTGAAACCAAAAAATCTAATTTTTCCTGATTTATGTATCCATTGTCAAACAAACGATAAACCTGCGACCGTGCTTCTCCGGCCGAGCCTTTTGCAATCGATAAAAACTGTCTGAACTCCTGATTTCCGTTCCGTTCAAATCCCTCTGCAATATTATCAACTACAGAACCCGACGATGATTTAATTTGTTCTTTAAATCTGTAATCCAATTTCAAATCCGTAGTTTTGGCAATACTGATAATCTCTTTTGAAAGTTTTCTTGATTCCTGCCAAATTTCCAAATCCTCAAATCTTTTTATTGTAGCCATAGTCCTAGTTGAAAGCTATTGTTTTAAGTTTCTTTTCCTTAAGGTTTAAAGTTATAAAAATGCCCCAAATTTTAAACTATCTCCTCTCCAACATTAAACATTAAACCTTAAACAAATACTACCCAACACTTCCTTCCAAAGAGATTTCTAATAATTTCTGGGCTTCTATGGCAAATTCCATCGGCAACTTGTTGAGGACTTCTTTGCTAAATCCATTCACAATCAGTGCGATAGCTCTTTCGGTATCAATGCCTCGCTGGTTGCAGTAAAATATTTGATCTTCCCCAATCTTGGAAGTCGTTGCTTCATGCTCCAACTGTGCCGAAGGATCTTTGATCTCGATATAAGGAAAAGTATGTGCACCACATTCGTTTCCCATCAAAAGAGAATCGCATTGTGAAAAGTTTCTAGCCCCTTTTGCTGACGGCATTACTTTAACCAAACCACGGTAAGAATTGTTAGATTTTCCCGCAGAAATTCCTTTCGAGATAATGGTAGAACGGGTGTTTTTCCCGATATGAATCATTTTTGTCCCCGTATCGGCATACTGATGGTTGTTGGTTACGGCAATGGAATAAAATTCACCAATGGCATTATCTCCTTTCAGAATACAGCTTGGGTATTTCCAAGTCACTGCAGACCCAGTTTCAACCTGTGTCCAAGAAATTTTTGCGTTTTTTTCGCAAATTCCACGTTTGGTCACGAAATTGAAAACGCCACCTTTTCCTTCGGAATCTCCCGGATACCAGTTTTGTACCGTTGAATATTTTATTTCTGCTCCATCCATCGCGATGAGTTCTACCACTGCTGCATGCAATTGGTTTTCGTCTCTTGATGGTGCGGTGCAACCTTCCAGATAAGATACATAGCTGTCTTCATCGGCAATAAGTAAAGTTCTTTCAAATTGCCCTGATCCAGATTGGTTGATACGGAAATAGGTGGAAAGCTCCATGGGGCATTTTACTCCTTTGGGAATGTAGCAAAAGCTTCCGTCTGAAAATACCGCGGAATTAAGCGCAGCATAAAAATTATCACCACGAGGGACCACCTTTCCTATGTGTTTTTTTACCAAATCCGGATGCTTTTGAATGGCTTCGGAAATCGCGCAGAAAATAATTCCTTTTTCTTTTAAGGTTTCCTGAAAAGTAGTCTTAACGGATACCGAATCCATCACGATGTCTACTGCAACACCAGAAAGTCGTTTTTGTTCTTCGATGTTGATCCCCAGTTTTTCGAATGTTTTGAGCAATTCAGGATCAACTTCGTCCAAGCTGGCGAGTTCTGGTTTTTTCTTGGGTGCAGCATAATAGGCAATTGACTGAAAATCGGGTTTTTGGTAGGTGATGTTGGCCCAATCAGGTTCTTCCATTTTTAGCCAGATTCTAAAAGCTTCCAACCGCCAATCGGTCATCCATTCCGGCTCGTTTTTTCGCTCGGAAATCATGCGGACAATATCTTCATTAAGCCCTACAGGAAATTCTTCATACTCAATATCGGTATAAAATCCTGCTTCATATTCTTTGGTTTTGAGATCTTCTCGCAGATCGTCTTCAGTATATTTTGCCATTTCTAGAGAATTCTGCGCACAAATTGCGAAGAATTTTTATCATTGAATTTGCTTTTTATTGACACAAAAGTGCTTCGCTCAGCAAAAATTAAAGCGAAAATGATTCTCCACATCCGCAGGTTCTGCTTGCGTTCGGATTGTTAAAGATAAACCCTTTTCCGTTAAGTCCACCAGAATACTCTAAAGTAGTTCCGGCCAAGTACAAGATGGATTTTTTGTCAACAACGATTTTTACACCGTTGTCTTCAAACGTCTGGTCTGCGTCGGTTTTTTCTTTATCAAATTTCAGCATGTATTCTAATCCAGAACAGCCACCACTTTTCACACCAACTCTAATATAGTCGGTTTCAGGGTTAAATCCGTCTTCTTTCATCAATACTGCCGCTTTTTCTTTGGCGTTATCGCTTACTTTAATCATTGTTTTTATTTAGAATGATTTTAGATTGCAAAATTACTAATTCTAAAGCGAAAATCAAATTCGTCATTGTATATTTGTCTATGACAACGATAGCTTTAACCTATTGATTTAAAACGAATCCATACAACAATATTTAATAAAAATGAAATCTATTCTGCTCCTTTTTTTTGTCCTGAGTACTTCTGTTTTCTTCGGCCAGTCCACCCGCTTTATTTATCAGGTGACGATGAAACCGGATGCACAAAACCCGTCAGATGTAAAAACTGAAAATGTTTATTTGGATGTGGATGCTACGCATTCTGCCTTCTATTCTGAGAAATTGGCAAAACGCGATTCTATTATGGGAAGAGCCGCGCAAACTGGAGGTTTTAGTTTTAATCGGGAACAGATGAGGGAATTACGACCCATCATCGATTACATCGTTGTTAAAGATTATAAAACTGGAGTTAGCACTTACAAGCGCAGAATTGCGCGAGATTTATATGCTTATGATGAAGATCGGCCAATTGAGTGGAAGATTTCTCCTGAGTTAGCCACCATTGGTTCGTATCATACGCAGAAGGCGGAAGCAAAGTTTGGCGGCCGGTTATGGTATGCATGGTTTGATGCTGAAATTCCTGTGCAGGATGGCCCTTATCTGTTTTCTGGTCTTCCCGGGCTTGTTGTAAAAGTGGAGGATTCAAAAGGTGATTACTCGTTCGATTTGAAAGAAACAAAAAAGATTGCCGAAGTGCAAGAACCGGAATCTCGTGGTAATGTGATACAGTTGAAACGATCTGCTTTTAATAAGCAATATGCTGCGTTTCAAAAAGATCCTTTAAGTTTTATGCAATTACAATCTAGCGGTCCACGTGGCGGTGGTCCGGGTGGAAGATTCGAACCCAGTCCTGAAAGGCGAAAAGAAATGGAGACCCGGATGAAATCGGAAATGGAAAAAAATAATAATCCTATCGATCTCGATCGTTAGCCGATCAGCTCTTTGGCTTGCTGTATAGCGGCTTCTGTTATTTTGGTTCCTGAAAGAAGTTGTGCAATCTCATTCAATTTTTCGTCCGTATTTAATGCAATAATGGTCGATTGCGTTTTGCCCGAAACTTCTGTCTTGATGACTTTGTAATTGTTGTCGCCTTTTGCCGCAACCTGCGCCAGATGGGTGATCACGATGAGCTGCATTTTTCTTCCCATGGCGTGCATCACATTCCCCATTTCCTCAGCAACTTTTCCGGAAACACCAGTGTCTATTTCGTCTAAAATTAGAGTTGGGAGCTCTATGTTTTCGGCCATTATTTTTTTAATGGAAAGCATCACTCTGGATCTTTCGCCGCCGGAAATAGCAGTTTGAATGGGCTTAAGTGGAAATCCGGAATTGGCCTGAAAAAGAAGCTGTATTTTGTTTTTTCCAAATTCATTAAATGTTCCATCTTCTGTCAGTTTTACTTCAATTTTTGCTTTTTCCAAACCGAGTTGGTGCAGCAACGTTTCAACTTGCTGAACTAAGTTTGGAATGGCTTTTTCCCGATTATTTGCAAGTTCTGCAGCTTGTTTTTCGAGTTGCTGAGCCAATTTTTCAATAGCATTCTCTGTATTGGTAATACGGCTTTCTATTTCTTCAAAATCAAGCTGTTCATCTGAAAGCTGATTGCGAATCTGGCGCAGTTCTTCCACCGAACCTACATTGTGTTTCAAGAGCAACGCATTGATTCGGTTGTTCTTTTCGGTAAGTTGATGCAAGGTCTCCGGATCGGTATCCATTTTTTCGGCTTCGTTCTGAAGATCGAATATAATGTCCTTCAACTCTACAAAATTTTCATCAAGGCGCTGATTCAACAACGAAAACTCATGCGAAAGCCCTGAAACTTTTGACAGTTTACTTTTAATATCATTCAATGAATCCAGAATTCCGATTTCTTCTGCATCCAGTTTGCTGAAAATTTGGGAAAGATTTTCAGTAATGGCTTCTGCATTTTCGTGCCTGTTGAGTTGGTTTTGCAGTTCTTCAAGGTCTGTTTCATCAAGATCTGCTTCCTGCAATTCATTCAGTAAAAATATCTTGTAATCACTCTCTTTATTGCTTTCGGCCAGCTTTTGCTGTAATACAGCTATTTCCTTCAGCAATGTTTTGTAGGCGGAAAAATTTTTTTGATAATGGGGCAGGGTTATCTTGTTTTTGGTGAGCCCATCAATAATTTTAAACTGATACGATTCATTGAAAAGGTTCGAAGTTTCGAACTGAGAGTGGATGTCAATGAGTTGTGCCGAAAGGTTTTTCAGTGTTTCAAGTGTGGTGGGAACATCGTTAACAAAAGCACGTGATTTTCCGGTGGGCAATAGCTCCCGGCGGATGATGGTTTGCTCTTCAAAATCCAGATCGTTCTCATCAAAAAAAGGGCGGTAACTTTCATCCAGCTTAAATTCGGCTTCTACAATGCTTTTGTTTTCGGAATTCTGGGTGGTTTTTGCATCGGCACGCTCACCTAAAATTAAACGTAACGCGCCCAGAATTATTGATTTACCGGCACCGGTTTCACCTGTAATCACTTGCAACCCTTCTTTCAGAGAGATTTCAAGGGAGTCGATAAGTGCAAAATTCTGAATAAAAATTCTGGACAGCATGAGGAATAACGCATTTTGTTAAGACCGTAAAATTACGGCTTTTAAGGGAATTTGTGTTGGGAAAATATAATAGGTAAAGGAAAACTGCAGTAAATTTACTTTACTTCCATTTGTTCCATTTCCCATCAATGTCTTTTGGTGCAAGGATGGTGAAAAGCGCTTTCAGATCGGACATATTGACACCGGCATTGTTTCCATTGTTAAAGACATCAAATATTTCCTGCTTTTTGGTATCAATAAAAACGTTCACAGGGTAATTCATCTGAAAGTTGTTTTCATAGAATTTAAGTTGCAACAACGCATCTGCGATAATTTTCTTCGCGGGCAACTGATCCATTTTTCCAAGATTATCCAGTCCTGCACGGTGATAAGTGTAAAAAACATTTCGCAAAGTGTTTTGCTCTGGTTTCAGGATGTTGTCGATGAGGTTTCCGCGGGTTTTCAGCCCCTCCATTTGGGACCAGCCGGAATAGTTTTGGTTCATCGAGTTATTGGAAATTTTCTGCGCTTTTTCAAACCATTGTTGTCCACCGCGAACTTTGTAGCTGTCGCCATCGTATCCCAAAATAGTGTACACATAAAAGCTGATCACATCAGTTAGGTTTTTACCTGAAAACTGTCTTTCGTTAAAGGTGAGGTTTTCGTTTTCGGTGTACTGAAAGGAAAAGCTGGTGTCGTTCAGGTTGATGAGCGGGCTTTCGTAAGAGGTATTAAAAACCGGACGCACTGCCTGCACCACAATACTTCCTTTGAAGTCACTGTTTCCAGGTCTTTCGCTGATGACGATGGCAAAATTGCATTTGATTTTTTCGAAATTCTGAAGTTTTTTGCCGGTCCAGCTGGTGTTGTTAACAAAATCGCGGAGGTTCTTTTCCATGGTTTTAAAAACCTGCGTGTTACTTCCGCCAAGTTGCTGTGCATTAACCTGCACAGATGCAAGGATTTCCTGTGAAAAATGCTGATTAAAGGCAAAAATGAGTAAGAATATAGTCGATAATTTCTTCATGCTAAAGGTAAAATTTGAAAACGGAAATTTAGCAATATTATTTCAAAATCTGAGACGCAATGAAATCTAAAATATCTTTTGCCACTTCGCTTTTGTTTTTTAGTGGAAACTCGTTAATTTCAGATGGTGTGAGGATGGTGATTTTGTTGGTCGCAGTTTTGAATCCTGCACCCTCATCCTTTAATGAATTCAGCACAATCATGTCGAGGTTTTTTCTGATCAGTTTAGCTTTGGCATTTTCCAATTCGTTTTCAGTTTCCAGTGCAAATCCGGCTAAGAACTGTTTGGTTTTTCTTTCGCCCATTGTTTTCAGGATGTCAGGGTTTTTCACCAGTTCAATGGTGAGGGAGTCATCATTTTTTTTGATTTTTTCTCTCGCAACTTCCTTTGGTGCATAATCGGCAACGGCGGCGCTGGCAATGGCAATATCTGCTTGGTCGTAATGTTTAAAAACTTGGTCAAACATTTCTTTTGCAGAAGTGACACGATGAATTTCGATGTTTTTATTGCTTGTAATCTGAGCAGACGGACCTGTTATTAGAATCACTTTTGCCCCTCTTTTTGAAGCTTCCTCTGCCAACGAGAATCCCATTTTTCCTGATGAATGATTGCCAATAAACCTCACAGGATCAATGGCCTCATAAGTTGGTCCTGCGGTAATGAGTACCGTTTTCCCGTGTAGTTGATGGCTGAAAGAGCTATTGAAGAATTTCTCGATTTCGGATGCAATGGTTTCTGGTTCAGCCATTCGTCCTTGTCCGATAAGTCCGCTTGCCAGTTCGCCGGTTTCTGCAGGAATAATGAAATGGCCGTAATCTTCCGCTAATTCCAAATTTTGCTTTGTGGATGGATGCTGATACATGTCCAGATCCATTGCCGGAGCAATGAAAACAGGGCATTTTGTTGATAAATAGCTTGCAATCACAAGGTTGTCGCAAATCCCATGAACCATCTTGGCTAAAGTATTTGCCGTGCATGGCGCCACCAGCATTACATCTGCCCAAAGTGCAAGTTCCACATGGTTATTCCAAGTGCCGTTTTCTGAGTAAAATTGGGAGTAGACCGGCTTTTTGGACAAGGTGGAGATGGTCAGTTTTGAAACAAAATCTTCCGCCGCAGGCGTCAATAGCGCCTGCACTTCTGCTCCTTTTTTTACAAAATCGCGTATCAGGTGATTGATTTTGTACGCTGCGATTCCGCCACAAATGCAAACGAGAATTTTTTTTCCTTCCAGTATCATTGGATGAGATTTTTTTTCCTGACGAATGTACTGAAATTTTTGCAGCCATCCGCGGTTGTAGTAAGTTGAATCCCCTGGAATAGAAAAAGCCACAAAGCATTTCCTTTGTGGCTCTTCTATATGATGAAGAACAATTAGTTCTTATCGTCTGTTTGTCTGAAATAAATTTCATCATCCATCCACTCCTGAATTGCGATAGAAGTAGGTTTTGGCAGTTTTTCGTAATGCTTAGAGATTTCTATTTGTTCCCTGTTTTCGAAAACTTCTTCCAGCGTAGAGTTGTGCACCGCAAACTCATCCAGTTTATTGTGGAGTTCTCCACGTATTTCTGCATTAATTTGTTCTGCTCTTTTGCCCATAATTACGATGGCTTCGTAAATTGAACCCACTTTGTCTTCAATTTTGTCGCGGTCATAAGTAATGGTGCTTAATTCGGCCTTAGAATTTTTTACGCTCATTTTCAGTTCGTTGTTTTATTTTGAGGATGCAAATATACGTTTTATTTTTCTTATTTGGTTGCTTGCTGTATGCTGTCTTTTTTCAGCGTCTCCGCAATTTCCTTTTCTTTCGGGAGGTTTTTCTCTGCTTCTGCTTCTCGCTGTTTTTTCAACAACTCGGTTCTTCTTTCTTCAACCTTTTTTTCCAACTGAAGAAAATCTGTTTTTTCTTTTTCTAATTTCGCTCTTAAATCCTTTGCTGTTTTTGCGTTTTCAGAGGAAGGCATTTCGCGTTCTACCTGTTTGGTGAAGGATAATGCATTTTCGATACGGTCTTTTTTTAGGTCGTACACAGAATTAGCGGCTAACTCGTATCTTGATTTTAAAATATAATCGTAGATTTTAGGACGAAGTTTTGTGCTTGGAAAATCTTCCAAAACATTCTCAAATGCGATATTGGCTGCTCTGTAATCAGCCATTTTATAGTATTGTTTTGCGTTTTCGTATGCTTTAAACTCCAGTTTGTAAGAAAGCTCATCAATCAATTCATTGATGTTTTTTGATTTTTCAGAATCCGGATAGCTGTTCAGGAAATTCTGCAGTTCATTGATGGCGAGTTCGGTACTGGATTGGTCCAAATTATAGTCCATAGAACCTTGATAGTAGCACAACGCAGACATGTAGGAAGCATCTTCTGTACGTTTATCTTGCGGAAATGTTACTGCGAAATTTTTGAACTGATGTCCTGCCAGTTTATAGTTTTTATCATAATAATTGGCGTAGGCAGAATTGTACACAACATTGGCCGCATCGTCGGTTCCCGCTACCAAGTTCGAGAGGCGTTCGTACAGTGCTATGGCGTTGCTCCATTTTTTCTTGGCAAAGTTCTCGTTGGCCACTTTTAGGATAAAATCTTTATCAGCACTCTTCATTGCGCGTTCTTGCTGTCTGTTACAAGCCGACAATGCAAAAAGCGACACCAACACAATCAGTAATTTTTTCATAGATACAATAATACAGAGTAGAATCTGCGGTTCAGTTTGCAAAAATATGATTTTTTTGCCAATACACTCTTTTTTAATAGTTTTTAACTTTCGGCTATGCAGGATGATAACCCAAAAGCGAAAATACGGTAACCAAAAGGTTAGCCAATACTTTTTTCTCTGCTTCTCGCAAGTAGTTTTCGTCTTTTCCCGGAATGTAGTGGCTGTAAAACTCCTTATTTCTAATGGCGAATAGGGATGCCCCAATGATAAGCATTAGTACATCTTCGGGTTTTGGCGTATGGTTGAAAACACCAGATGCAATTCCTTTCTTGGTTACTTCATCAATTTTTGTGGTGAAGGTGCGGTAAAATTCCAATAAATCATCTTTCGGGGCATCATGATGACGCAACTCCTGCGTAACAAATCCATGAAAGTAACTGAATTTAAAAAGTTGACTGATGACATACTTTACCAGTTCCTTCATCTGCATTTCTGGTTTTCCATCGCGAATGATTTCTGCAAATTCAGCAAAACTTTCTCTGGTTTTCTGGATGCGGTATCGATACAGATAAGACATCATCTTCTCTTTGGAGCCGAAGTAATAAGAGATCATCGCCACGTTGATATTCGCCTGTGTGGAAATATCGCGTACAGAAGTTCCTTCAAAACCCTTCTTGGCAATAAGTTCTTCGGCAACATCCAGGATATGTATTTGTTTATCGGTAAATTTTTTGCTCATTTGTATATTTTTCAGTAAAATTAAGAAAAAATTAACAAAATTTAAAACATTTGTTTAATGCTGATGATTCCAAATTTTTAATAATTTTGAAAGTGCACTTTTTCGATTTTCATCATCACCATCCTCAACTGGTCTTTGGAGTTTATAATCTAAAGTACCAGGAAGCTGCTCCGCAACATTTTTTTTCTGCGGGAATTCATCCCAATGCGGTCACCAATGATTTTGATGCTCAATTGTCTTGGTTAAAGGAAGTATTGCAGCATCCTAATTGTGTTGCCGTTGGGGAATGTGGTTTAGATGGGTTGATCGATGTGGATGAAAAGCTGCAGGAGGAAGTTTTTGAAGAACAGATTTTTTTAGCCAATAAAGTACATAAACCTTTAATTATCCATTGTGTTAAACGCTATTCTCAGCTGCTGCATTATCGTAAGCAAGCGAAAGTCCCGATGGTGGTTCACGGATTTAATAAAAGAAAAACGATAGGCGACGAACTGTTAATGCATGATTTTTACTTAAGTTTTGGGCAATCTGTTCTGTATAATGTAAATTTGCAGCATTTTGTAAAGAATTTTCCGGTGAATCGACTTTTTTTAGAAACCGATGCTGCCGATTTTAATATCGCCGATCTGTACGCGAAAGTGGCTGATTTAAAGGGTGTTTCAACTGATGATCTTGTCGGTGCAATAAAGGAAAATCTTTCATCCATCATGATTACTGAACCCCAATGAAAAAAAACTGGCTCGAAAGAACGGAACTGCTCATCAAAGAGAATAATCTCGAAAAACTTAGAAACGCGCGTGTGATGGTAATTGGTTTAGGCGGTGTTGGTTCGTTTGCAGCGGAATTTCTGGCAAGATCGGGCGTTGGAAGCATGACTATTGTGGACGGTGACGTGGTAGACGAAACCAATATCAACCGCCAACTTCCTGCATTGCATTCCACAATTGGCCAGTCTAAAGTGGAATTAATGGCGCAGCGACTTCTCGACATCAACCCCCACCTGCTTCTTACCAAAAGGAACGAATTCCTGAATCCCGAAAACATGGTGGAAATCCTGGATTCGCAACCGTTCGATTATGTGTTGGATTGTATTGACAGCGTGACGCCCAAAATTACCCTGATCAAAACTGCCCGTAGAAAGAAAATAAAAATAGTAAGTTGTATGGGTGCTGGCGGAAAACTGGATCCTGCCAAGGTGATGGTGCGCGATATCAGCAAAACACACAATTGCTACCTCGCCAAACAAGTGCGCAAGCGGCTCAAGAAAGACCATATCAATAAAGGAGTTCGTTGTGTTTTTTCAAATGAAATCCAGAACGAAGAGAGTTTAAAAATGACGGACGGCACGAATTTTAAACGGTCTTTTTATGGGACCATCAGTTTTATGCCTGCTATTTTTGGGTTGTATGCCGCAGCGGAAGTGATTAACTATCTGATTAAAAAAAACCAAGAAGCTTAAACCAGTATTTTGAACGAAACTTATTCCAGAGCCGAGAAACTCAAGCACAAACGAGATATTGATTTGCTTTTTGCTAAAGGCAAATGGCATTCTTGTGGAAATTTGCGAATTATTACGCTCAATATTGATAAATGGCCCCAGGAAAATTTTGATCTGGTGAATCAGAAAGTGGGGGTTTCGGTGTCGAAGAGAAATTTTAAGAAGGCGGTGGACAGAAATCGGATCAAGAGATTGCTGCGAGAATGCTACCGGATGAATAAAGAGACTTTTGTTGCCACGTTCGGAGTTCATTCATTTTCAATGCTTTTTTGGATTTCCAAAACGCTGCCTATTAATTTTGCTGAAGTTCAGGAAGAATTTATAAATCTCTGTCAATCAAAAAAATAAATCAAGAAACTATAGCACGTTTTTTGTAAATTTGGTTTCCACATTCAATAAAAAAACGTATTAAAATGCTAGATCATATTCCTTATTTGCCATATATACTGAGCGCCTTTATTGGTGTGGGTTTGGCTGCAGCAACAGGTTTTCGCGTATTTCTGCCCATGTTTGCAGTAAGCTTAGCTTCTTACATGGGATGGATCCCGATGAACGAACATTTCGAGTGGCTCTCCGGTTTGCCAACGCTTATTACCACAGGGATTGCCACTGTTGTTGAGATTCTTGCCTATTACATCCCCTTTGTTGATCATATTTTGGATACCCTTTCCGTACCTTTAGCAACCATCGCAGGTTCCGTGATGTTTGCCAGTCAGTTTGCGGATATCGGAACTTTTCCGCAATGGGCTTTAGCATTAATTGCAGGAGGAGGAACGGCAGCGGCTATCAGTTCAGGATTCGCAGGAACAAGGGCAGCTTCTACGGCGACAACGGGAGGTCTTGGAAATTCAGTCGTTGCAACTACGGAAACAGCAGGTGCAGGAATTATGTCGATCTTAGCAATGGCAGCTCCTGTTATCGCATTTATATGTTCGATTGCTTTGGTGATTTTAGTGCTGGTTGTTGGCCGCAAAATATGGCGCAAATTCCGACGTTACAATGCCGATGGAAATGCCACTACCATTGATGTAGAAGCAGTTGATCGCCGGAATATAGAGTAGGGTTCAACACAACTCGCCGCATATTCATTTCATGACTGAGAATACCATTACGGTGATGCGAAATCGTGATGTCAAGCGTTCTATGCTGGGGTGTAATCTCTATTGGGATTTATTCTGTCTTAAATCTTTAACCTCCTGAATTTTGTCTGAAAAGAAAGTTTTCTTTTCCGGATGTTTTTCACCTAAAATTTCGTACGCTTTAATGGCCTTTGCATAAAGCTTTTGCTCGGTGTATAATCTGGCCAATGTTTCTGTCATCAAGTGCTGAATGTTGTCGCCTTTATCTTTTACAACAAAATCCGAATCATCTTTCAGCTTTGAAATTTTCGGTTCGTTTTCGATGAAGTTCTCAATGGATTTAATTTTTTGCTCTGCTTTGGAAACAATGGGTTTTTCTTCCGGTGCTGCGCGATCAATCTTTAGCCAGTTTTGCCAAGTGTTGATAAAAACGGGGACATTGCTTTCTGTCGCCTCTTTTTCATCCTGTTCCTCGGCTTTTTTCTCTTCCAGCCGTGCCACTTCGGGTGTGAAAAACGAAACATTAAATGCAGCTCGTTCTTCTGTTTTTTCTTTTAAAATGGGCGTTTCTCTGTCTTCTTTTTCAGGTTGTTTTATGATGGCTTGTTGCACTTTTTCTTCTCTCAAACCAATGACGGAATCGGGAAGGTGAGTGGCAATGGGCATCGGTTTCCAAGCTGGTTTTTCTTCGGATATTGTTGTTTTGATCAGTTTTGGCTCCTCTTCTTTATTTGCTCCATTTTCTTTGTTGGGCGAAACAAGCGTTGCTTTTGGTTTTTCTTTTTCAAGATTTGTCATTTCTGATGGGGACGTTAACGCTGGAGACTTCTCTTCTTCAACGGATGAAGATTGGGCACCCGCAACCATGAAAGATTCGGTTTGCGCAAAATTGATTTCAGCATTCTGAACAGGTTCTGTTTCTACTTTTTGCTTATTTTTTTTAGAGGTTTTCATTTTCTCTTCCACCTCCGCAATCAATCTTTGCATTTCCTCTTCATGCCGATTAACAATAGGTTTTGGCACTGGTTTTAGCGTTTCGGGAATTGTTGGAACACTAATTTTTACATCAGGCATAAAATCCGATGTGCCATGAAAATTTAAATCGGCGGAATTTTCAACCTTCTTTTTTTCTTGTTGAAGTCCTTCTTCATCAATGATGATTTCTTTAGAAAAGCTTTCTGCAATAGGAGTTTCTGCGAAAATTTTTTCCTCTGTCTTGATGCTTGTATCGGAAACTACGTCCGCAATTTCTTCAAAACTAAGATCTACAGGTTTTTCAATTTCTTTTTGCTCGTTCTGAATCTGATTTTCATCGATGACAACTTCTTTAGAAAAATCTTCCGCGTCGAAATATTCTGCAGGGTTTTCTTCTGTTTCTCTTATATTTGAATGAATTTCAATAGGTTTGCTTTCGGTTTTCTGCGTCGTAAGAATGCCCGATTCTACGGTCGATTCCAGATCTATCGTTTCCTGTTCTTGGTTCATAAAATCCTCTTCTCCTTCAAACAAAATTCTGTTGAGTTCACCATTGACATAAACAGGTTTCGGTTTTGAAACTGCCGCTGGTTCCACGGCCACCAATTTCGTTTCATTCTTTTTGACAGGAGCAGCTTCGGCAGATGGAATAACATGACCTACGGGAAGAGTTTCCGTTTTTTTGTTGATAAAACGGTAAAGAATCTTTTTGTCAGTGGTAAATGCCGCCGTTTCTGAAAGTTTTGCTGCATAATCTTCTGGCTGAAAGCGGTGAATCCCATACAATTGCAATGCACGGAAACTTTGCACGTAAGGTGCTTTAGAGATTTCATTTTCCAGGATCCTTAAATCATCGGGCTGAAAAAGGTCGGGGTTTTTAATTAGATCTAAAACTCGTGTATTCATTTTACCAGTTGGCTACAATGTCATTAAAAATTTTGTTGATGATGCGCTCGTTCACCAGTTTTACCTGCGATGTTTCGATGGTGTTGATGTCAAGATCGCTGCTGAAAGTGGCTTCGTCAGAATAGGTTCTGTCGAAACTTTTATTCGGTTCTATCTTATTTTCGTAATGAACTTTAACGGTAATCGTCAATTTATTTTGTGCTGCCTGAATGGTTCCGCCGCTGGTGTTGACGGCTGAAGATATCGTGGTGGGCGTAATTTGGTAATCAGTAATTTCACCTTCAATCAGGATGTCAGGACTTGCTTTTGTTCCTTTGAGTGTAGTGCGCTGCAGAAATCGATTCTGAATATCTGTCGAAAACTGTTGTGCCAAATTGGGGTTCACCAAGGCAGCATTATTGGGAAAGTCATTAATCTGAATTGTCTTTGTTTCAGGACTTAGTGATGAGCCGGTGAAACTATAACAACTCGTTAGTGAAATAAGCAATGAGCACAGAAAAAACGAAGGAAGTTTAATCAAAAATTTTTTGATCACTGTATGTTCTTTACTTTTTGTGGCGTATTTCTTCATGTTACTCCTCCAGGTTGTATTGTTTGATTTTTCGATAAAGGGTACGCTGCGAAATCCCCAGTTCATCGGCTGCTTTGTTTCTTCTGCCTCGGTGTTTTTCTAATGCCTTTACAATCAGTTCTCTTTCATTGTTTTGAAGCGACAGTGTCTCGGGTTTTGCATCTTCCAGTTCAATGTCTTCCACATCCTGAAAATCTGCATCAGGATCGGAAATAATGGTGGGGTGGTGTACCTGGTTTTGATTGTTTCCTTCAAAATACAGCAGAGAATTAGGATTGGCCGTTGAGGTTTCGGAAGTAAAAACCCTGTTGATGAGATTTTTTTCCTGATGGCTGAAGTCACTGTTCCCGCGGTTTTTTATCAGTTCCGAAGTTAAGGATTTTAAATCATTAATATCGCTGCGCATGTCGAAAAGTATTTTGTACATAATTTCCCTTTCCGAATGAAACTCGTTGGAGGAAATGCCTGGCTGATTCTTTTGCACCACTGCCGGTAAATGAGCTTGCAGCGGAATGTATTCTGCTAATTTTGCTGCATTAATCTCGCGGTTTTGCTCTACAACGGTCATTTGCTCCACCAGATTTCTTAGTTGTCGCACGTTTCCCGGAAAGGTGTAATTTTCGAGATAGCGAACAGCGTCTTCCGTCAGGATAAGTTCCGGCATTCTGTATTTTTCTGCAAAGTCGATGGCAAATTTTCGGAACAAAAGATGGATGTCGCCTTTCCGCTCACGCAATGGCGGAATATCGATTTGTACAGTATTCAAGCGATAATATAAGTCTTCACGAAAACGGCCGTCTGTAATCGCTTTCATCATATTGACGTTGGTTGCGGCAACTATTCTTACGTTGGTTTTCTGAATTTGAGATGACCCTACCTTCATGAATTCGCCACTTTCTAAAACCCGAAGCAGTCGAACCTGCGTTTGCAAAGGCAATTCGCCCACTTCATCAAGGAAAATAGTACCACCATCGGCTACCTCAAAATAACCTTTTCGTGTAGAGGTAGCACCCGTGAAGGCACCTTTTTCGTGACCGAAAAGTTCTGAGTCAATCGTTCCTTCCGGAATAGCACCGCAATTAACAACGATATAAGGTTGATGTTTTCGCTTGGATTCTGCATGAATGATTTTCGGGATAAATTCTTTCCCCACACCCGATTCCCCGATTACGAGAACTGAAATATCGGTAGGTGCCACTTGGATTGCTTTTTCTAATGCCCGGTTGAGTGCGGGATAATTCCCGATAATGCCGAAGCGGTTTTTTATGGATTGCAAGTCTGCCATTGTTGTATAGATTTGTTGTTGAAAAATTTTGATGTTTTTTAGTCGGTAAAAAAATCAAATCAACAAATCATTTTTATTCCTGATGACGGAGGTTTTGTGGTGTAATTTTAAGTGATATCCGCAGTCGTTTTGGTTGGTCGATTTGCCAGCACTTGAGAAAGCAAACTCTTTATTTGAGGGCGCATTGTAACAGCTTTTCTTCAATGCGATATGGCGCTGGGATAAGAAAAAATGGTAATCTTCCAGTAATTGCTTGGCGTCTTCGCTTGTGATGTTTTCGGCAATTCTTTGTGGGCAGAATTTGATTTTGTTTTGGTCATAAAAAGCTTTTGCTGACGGGCAATTGCCAATCAGTGACATTACGATAATAAGGTAAGATAAGCTTTTCAAGTTCTACGTATTTTAATCGATGTTTTAGAGTACCGTTTCCCCCAAAAGCGTTCCCTGCGTATTTCCGTGAACAAAAACGGAAACAATGTCACCAATTTTCTGGCCTTCAAGTTTGTCGAAAACGCAGACAGCATTCTGAGAATTTCTGCCCTTCCACTGGTTTTCGTTCTTTTTAGAGGTACCTTCAATAAGGATTTCATGGTTTTTCCCCACATATCCAGCCATTCTTTTTCGGGACAAATCGCCCTGAAGTTTAATGATTTCCGCCAAACGTCTTTGTTTTACATCAGCCGGAACGTCATCTTCCATTTTTTTGTGAGCAGGCGTCCCTGGTCTTTCGCTGTAGGCAAACATATAGCCGTAATCGTATTCCACTGCCTGCATAAGCGACAGTGTATCTTGATGATCTTCTTCAGTTTCGGTGCAGAAACCCACGATCATATCCTGAGAAAAAGCAATGTCGGGAACGATTTCCTTGGCCTTTCTGATGAGTTCTAAATATTCCTGCCTTGTGTGTTGCCGATTCATCAGTTGAAGAATTCTATCGCTACCGCTTTGCACCGGAAGGTGAACGTAGTTGCAGATATTGTCGTGTTTTGCCATCATTTCGAAAACGTCCACCGTCATGTCATGCGGATTTGAGGTAGAAAAACGAATCCTCATTCCCGGAACTGCCTTGGCAACAAGATCCAACAATTTAGCAAAATTAACAGCCGTGGCTCTCTGCATTTCGGAAGCGTTTTTAAAGTCTTTTTTCGCACCGCCGCCAAACCATAGATAAGAATCAACATTCTGGCCTAGAAGTGTTATTTCTTTATAGCCATTGTTCCATAAATCCTTGCATTCATCAATAATAGAGTGAGGATCACGACTTCTTTCGCGTCCTCTGGTAAAAGGCACCACGCAAAAAGTACACATGTTATCGCAACCTCTGGTGATGGTAACAAATGCCGTAACACCGTTTCCGCCCAAGCGAACCGGATTGATGTCTGCATAGGTTTCTTCTTTGGAAAGAATGACGTTGATGGCGTCTCGACCATCTTCGGTTTCTTTCAACAAATTGGGTAAATCTCTATAGGCGTCGGGCCCCACAACGAGGTCCACCAAATGTTCCTCTTCCAAAAACTTGGTTTTCAGCCGTTCTGCCATGCAACCGAGAACACCAACCGTAAGGTTTGGATTTTCCTTTTTCTGATTTTTGAATTGGGACAATCGCATTCTTACCGTTTGCTCGGCTTTTTCACGAATGGAACAGGTGTTGAGCAATATTAAATCGGCTTCTTTTACATCAAGTGTCGTGTTGTATCCTTGTTCATTCAGGATGGAAGCAACGATCTCAGAATCAGAGAAATTCATTTGGCAGCCATAGCTTTCCAAAAAAAGTTTTTTGCTGTTTTCGGGTTTTTCGGCAATGGCAAAAGCTTCGCCCTGTTTCGTTTCGTCTATATATTTTTCCTGCACGGTATTCGGTTTAAAGTTTAAAGCTTAAGGTTTAAAGTTTTGTAATGCTGAACTTTAAACCGCAAACATCAAACTGATGAGCATGCAAAGATAAGGAATTTTGTGACAGAATGGCAGTTAATCTTCCTGCTCAGTAATCCCAGTGATGGTAAAGCTAAAGCGATCGTCTACTGCTTTTCCGTTAATAGTTGCAGGTATAAAGTTTTTGCTGAGAATATTGACAGTATTTTGTACTTCTTTATCAAATTGTTCCACGCCAGATGATCGGGTCATCACCAAGTCTTTCACCTTGCCCTCTTTAGTTACTATAAATTCACCCTGGATGACAAATACATCATACCAGTTGAATCTTCTTTTATTGAATTTGGTGATAAAATCCTTGCCGAAACTGTTTCTATTTCGATTGTTGTTATACACGGGAGGCGTGTAAACAGGATAGTAGTTTTCGTGAAAATTATTGAATAAATCATCGGGATAAATGATGAATCTTGCGACGGCTTGTTGTGGAACTCCGTTTATGGTTGCGGGATTCCATCCGGTCATGTGTTTTGCGGTTTCCCGTGCAAGGTTGTAGGCACATTGGTTGTTGCTCACCACTTTTTTGTTCGCGTCTTTCACAAACTGAATGCTGGCATCGGGCATGACGACCAGCGTAAGTTGATAGAGTTCGTTCGGATTGGTGCAAGGTTGCAGGTTTTTCTCCTTTATGATATGATAAAGATCTTTATAATATTGCTCGTAGCCACCTTTATAAGGCGTTTGTGATTTCGGGTACTTCTCAAGAATTTCTTGTCCACGAAAGGTGTTAAAAATCATCAATAAAATTAAGGCGAAATTTTTCATGCATTGGCATTTAGGTTTAATCATGATCATAAACCTCGGTGTTGAAATTGATGGTCAAGTGATAGAAAGATTGCACGGGCTTGGTCTCTTTGGTAGCAGAAACCCATTTTTTGTTGGATTTTTTCAGAACATAGTTTAAATCATCGATCAGCATTTTTTGATTTTTTACTTTAGGAGTAACATCAATAATTTTTGCTATGCCTTTATCATTAATAAAAATAGTGAACGTCATTTTGCCGTACACAACGTAGTTCTGGTCTACCGCATAGTCTATTGCCCGCTGGAATTCTTCATTGAGTTTTTTATTACCCTCTTTGTAGTACGGGTCTTTATCCCATGTTTTTTGCTGAGAAAACGTATTGATAACCATTAGCGCAAAAAAAAATTGCAGTAATTTTTTTACCATAAAAAGCGAATTAAAAATTCAAAAAAAATAAATTTATGAATCGGTGATTTCGGTCACGAAGTTCAATTTGATACGTATCTTTGAATTGACGGGTATGCCATCACATTTGGAAGGCGTCCATGTTTTTTTGATCTTTCTTAAAGCCAATGCTAAATCTTTTGTGAAAAATTCGCTGTTGGCCACTTTGGGCGTTACCTCGATATTTGAAATATTTCCCACCGTATCCACATCAAAATGTAAAAAGAAATCGCCATTCACTACATATACTTCTTTGTCTACGTAAGAAGAAATATACTTAAAAAGCTCGCGGCTGAAGTGCGCATCTCCACCTTCAAACTGTGCCCTTACAAAGTTTGAATTGTCGCTGCAGTTGGCAACCTTATAATAATCAAAGGGTTTTTTAATGTCAACCCTGAAAAAACTTTTGCTTCCTTCGGAATAGAAATATCCTTCCTGAAGATCCTCAATTTCTTGTGCGCTGAAAAACGTAGAAAAGAATAAGCTGATTAAAAACAATCTTTTCATCCTGAAAATTTAATGAATAAAGTTACAACTAATTTTGATCACTTGTAAAAGCAAACGCCTAAAATTTCGCTGCTGAATTGCTTTGGCAATTACAAAACTTCGATTTGGTTTCGGAGCAAATCTTCAAATTCATCTCTTTTTCTGATGAGGTGTGCTTTCCCATTCAGGAAGAGCACTTCTGCCGGTTTTAAGCGAGAATTAAAATTGGAACTCATCTCGAAACCATAGGCACCCGCATTGCGAAATACCAGAACATCACCTTCATGGATTTCATGAATTTTGCGATCCCAGGCAAAAGTGTCGGTTTCACAAATATTGCCTACAACGGTATAAATTCGTTCCGAACCTTTTGGGTTGGAAAGATTCTCGATGATGTGATAAGAATCGTAAAACATAGGGCGAATCAAATGATTAAACCCTGAGTTGATCCCCGCAAAAACGGTTGCAGTAGTTTGTTTTATGACATTGGTTTTCACTAAAAAATGCCCGCATTTGCTCACCAAAAATTTTCCCGGCTCAAACCATAATTCAAATTTTTTGTCAGAAGTTTTGGTGAATTCTGAAATGGCTTTTTCCACTTTTTTCCCAAGCTCTTTAACGTCGGTTTCCATTCCATTGTCCTGGTAAGGCACTTTAAAGCCACTTCCCATATCTAAATATTTGAGGTTAGGGAAATGAGAGGAAAGTTCGAACATAATTTCTAACCCTTGCAGAAAAACCTCTGGATCTTTAATCTCGCTTCCCGTATGCATGTGAAGTCCTTCCACGTTAATGCCGGTTGTGCTCATAATTCGCTCAATATGCCGAAGCTGATGGATGGAGATACCAAATTTAGAATCAATATGTCCTGTTGAAATTTTGTAGTTTCCGCCGGCAAAAATATGCGGGTTAATTCTCACGAAAATAGGATAGGAGTCTCCGTGTTTGTTGCCAAACTGTTCCAGAATCGAAATATTGTCGATGTTGATGTGGACACCCAAACTCATGGCCTCTTCAATCTCGGTAAGGTCCACACAATTGGGGGTAAACAGGATTTTCTTTTGTTCGAATCCGGCTTTCATTCCTAATTTCACTTCGTTGATGGACACACAATCTAACCCTGCGCCAAGCGATTGCACATATTTAAGAATGTTGATGTTGGATAATGCCTTGCATGCATAGAAAAATCGGGTGCTTTTATGAAAGGAGTTCGCCAGTTTTTCGTATTGCGTTTTGATGGAATCTGCATCGTAAACATAAGTGGGCGTGCCAAATTTTTCGGCTATTTTTAAAAGATCTCTGTTGGTCATGCTAACGGTATTGAAAGTAATTGGTGGATATTATATGTAAATTTTCGAGTGCAAAGTTAGAAATTTTGAAAGAAAAGAATTCGTGCTTTTTTCCCAGAGGTTTTTGGAGGAAACCGTGCATGTTGCCACGGCGTCTATTTTGGCAGTTCCATCACTTCAAAATCACCGCGCAAAAGACCCAGTTGAAGCTCATTTTTTACATCGGCGGTGGCTGTTGCGACGTTGATTTTCAGTTGGTCAATTTTCTTACGGGTCTGTATTTGGGTATGAAATTCGTAAAAACCGTACGCTTTAAGTTTGCCGTTTTCCACCACAAAGAATGATTTTTCTCCCAAAGTACGGCCTGCAGAAGTCCACAGTTCGTTGCGTTTTTTCATTGAGATATGTTCCTTAAAGGTAGCTAAATCATTGTATTGATTGTTGTTTTTGATGAAAGCAACGGCTTTTAGACCCTGCGTAAATGATTTAAATTTAAGCAATGGTTCTTTACCCTTGTGGCTCGAAATTTTGTCGGCAAAATACTTTCCGTTTTTATGGTAAAGCCCGAAGGGAAGTGCTTCTCGTTTTCGTAGGCCTTTGGTTTGCGTGATGAGTTTGGCAATAATTCTGTTGCCGGTAAGCTCATAAGAAATGTGTTCGGTTTCTTCCTGTATTTTCTTCCAGCGTTTTGATTTGGAGTGAAAAACGGACTTCGCGAACTTATTCATATCATCAACAAAATCAAAGTAAATAATTTTGCCTTGCGGATTCTGAAAATAAATGAGCCCTCTTTCGGCAGGTAAATCTTGCGAAAGATCTCGAACTTTACTCAGGTATGTTTTGGAATTGACCTCATCGCGATGTTGCTGAATAATCTCTGATGACTGATCTTTGCTCATCAGGATTTTAAATAAATCCAGTGTGGCACGCGCATCTCCACCTGCACGGTGTTGATCGGTTAAAGGGATTCCTATGGATTTTACTAATTTCCCCAGCGAGTAACTTTCCGCTTCGGGAATCAGTTTTTTGGCCAACGGTATGGTGTCGATGGTATTGCTTTCAAAGTCGTAACCCAAGCGCTTGAACTCTTGCCGCAGCATTCGGTAATCAAAATCAATATTATGCCCCACTAAAGTTGTTCCGGCTGTAATCTCAATAATTCTTTTTGCAATTTCATGAAATTTTGGCGCTGTTTTCACCATTTTAGGTGAAATGTGAGTGAGCTTTTGCACAAACGGTGTTATATCACTTTCCGGATTCACCAGTGAGATAAAGCGGTCTGTAATTTCATGACCGTTGTACCGATAAATGGCGATTTCGATGATGCTTTCTTTTCTGAATCCTGCACCATTACTTTCTATATCAATAACTGAATACATTCTTTTTTTTCCTCAATTTTTTTTCAGTGGCTTTTTACGTTCCTCTATGATCTTCTTCTTCCACCTAAACCAAACATCCCGAGAATGGCTTTGGCTCCTTCACGCATAATTGTATTGGTGAAAGTTCTCCCGGCGCTGCTTTTCATGACTTGCTCAAACATTCCGGGCTCTTCTTTTGCTGCAGGTCTAGGTGTTTCGGGTTGTGTTACTTGCTCCATGCGACCCATCAGGATTTCGTAAGCAGATTCTTTATTAACTGAAGTTTCGTATTTAGATACCAAAGCTGAGTTAGCCGTTAGTTCATCAACTTCTTCAGGTGTTAATACATCCATTCTGGATTCAGGCGAAATAAGGAAGGTTTGCACCAACGGTGTTGGAATCCCTTTCTCGTCCAATGCTGTTACAAATGCTTCACCAATTCCAAGGTTTTGAATAAGTTGCCCCGCGTCATAATATGCTGTAATGGGGTAATTCTGTACTGCTTTGTCGATTTCTTTTCGATCTTTGGCGGTAAACCCTCGCAATGCATGCTGAATCTTGAGTCCCAATTGTGAAAGCACATTTTCGGGTACATCTCCGGGAATTTGCGTAATGAAGTAAATGCCCACGCCTTTAGACCGAATCAGCTTTACCATCGTTTCAATTTGACTGAGGAGTGCTTTAGATGCTTCATTAAAAATAAGATGTGCCTCGTCAATGAACAGAACAAGTTTGGGTTTGCCCGAATCGCCTTCTTCCGGAAAGGTAAGGTAAATCTCCGCAAAAAGCGAAAGCATGAAGGTTGAAAACAATTGTGGTTTATTTTGGATATTATCTACACGCAGAATATTCACCACTCCTTTCTCGCCACTTTTTTTCACTAAATCAAAAACATCAAAACTGGGCTCGCCAAAAAACTGCGCAGCGCCTTGTTGCTCCAATGCCACAATGGACCTCAGAATGGCTCCAAAAGAAGCAGGTGCAATGTTTCCGTAATTTTGCGAAAGTTCGTCTTTGCCTCCCTTTGGATCGGTGACGTATTGTAAAACTTTTTTCAGGTCGTCAAGGTCGATAAGTGGCAATCCTTTGTCATCGCAGTATTTAAAAACGATAGACAAAATACTTTGCTGCGTATCATTAAGCTCAAGGATTTTCCCCAAAAGAACGGGTCCGAACTCTGTTACCGTTGCCCGAAGTTTCACTCCTTTTTCGCCGGAGATCGACATCAGTTCCACAGGGAAGGATTGGGGCTGAAAACTAAAGCCCGTTTTGGCATATCGCTCCTGGATAATCGCATTGTTGGTGCCGGGTTCAGCAATACCGGAAAAATCTCCTTTTATATCTAACACCAGCGATGGAACTCCGGCTTTGGAGAGCTGCTCCGCAAAAACCTGCAGCGTTTTGGTTTTCCCGGTTCCTGTAGCCCCCGCAATTAAACCGTGGCGGTTAATTGTTTTTAGAGGAATGGTAACATCCACTTGGGTAACTACCTCGCCATCCAACATTCCCTTTCCCAAGGTGATAAATTCGCCTTTTGGCGTGTATCGTGTAGAGAGTTCCTGAATAAATTTTTCTTGATCTGCCATTGTTCGCTGTTTGTTTCAAACGATAAAGATAAAAAATATTGGAGGATTGCTGTATATTTGAATAAAATTTTGCTTTTCTTATGGTGATTAAAATCATTTTTAATTAGGATAAAAAAGTCTTAAATTTGATACGTTCAATGAAAAGTTTTTTTCTTACCCTTTTATCGGCAATTATATTCATGGCGAGTTTCCAGAATACGCTGCTGTTGGTCGACTACAAGATCAACACGGCTTATTATGAATTGCATTGCGTGAATAAATCGAAACCGGAAATGAATTGCCACGGAAAATGTGGCATGAAGAAGGAAAGCGAAAAAAGCAATTCACCATTTAAGCTGCAGAAGTATAGTTTTGATTTTAATATGCTGCCGCATACAACCTGGGAAGTAAAAGATGGTGCGACGGTATTTGTTTTAAGCGATCAACCTCTTTTCTTCACAATGATTCATGAAACTTCCGCTGGTTTCGCAGACGTGCTTCCGGATCCGCCACAGGGATAAATTTCAGTTTTTTACGCGTGCATAGTGCACAAAAAAAGTATTTCGAATGCATTCTTTCGGAATCTCATCCCTTTGATTTAAAATTAAAAAAAATGAAATTTTCAATTCCTGTAATCATTGCATTTTTTGCAATGGCTTTACTCCTGCATTCCTGCAGAACATCAGACGATGCTGTCGCTCCAGTCACCAACGAGCTCGATGGTCTTAAAAAAATTAAAGAATTCTCCAACAGTACCCATACCCTAGAACTGTATTCAGTTTCCGGCACAACACAATTAGGGTACAACGACTTGAAAATACGGATTAAGAATACAGCTACCGGGCAATATGAAAAGAATGCAACCTTGAGTTGGAACCCTTTGATGCACATGATGTCCATGTCGCATTCTTGTCCAAAATCTGCAATTACCAAAGATCAACCCGACGGTACGCTTTACTCCGGCTATCTGGTTTTTCAAATGGCACAGAATAACTCCGAATATTGGGATTTGCAGATCAATTATACAATCAACGGAACCTCGTTTTCAGCAACTACTGCGATTGATGTTCCAGAATCAGCGAAAAGACGAGTGACCTCTTTCTTAGGATCCGATAATGTGAGGTATGTAATGGCGTATGTGGAGCCGCAATCCCCTGCCGTGGCGGTGAATGATTTAAAAGTGGGCGTTTGGAAAACGGAAGACATGAATACATTTTCTGTTGTAGATGGTTTCACCGTTAAAATCGATCCCAGAATGCCGGGAATGGGAAACCACAGTTCACCAAATAATATTGATGCTAAGCAAGCTGCACCCGGTAAATTGTACACCGGTAAACTATCCTTAACCATGACGGGTTATTGGAAAATCAATCTTCAGTTGCTGAATGCCAGCGGTAGTTTACTGAAAGGCGAACCGGTGACCACCGATAATCCGGCATCGAGTATTTTCTTTGAGCTTGAATTTTAATCTTGTTCAATGGAAATTGTTTTGAAAAAACAAAATTCAGTCAACTTAAATCATTTATCATCAAACCTCATGAGAAAGAAATTCGTATTGATGTGCAGCATCATCTCCGTGGGAGCTTTCGCGCAACAAATCGACGCTGATTCCCTGAATGTCCATAATATTCAGGAGGTGGTGGTGATCGGCGGGCATGCCGTTTCCGCAAAAGAATCGAAACCGCTAAGCTCGATTGATGAGTACCTTCAAAAATCTTCAAAAATAGAGATGATTAAGCGTGGCTCTTACGCATGGGAACCACTGCTGAATAACATGCCAACGGAACGAACCGTCGTCACCATTGACGGGATGAGGATTTTTGGCGCGTGTACAGACAAAATGGATCCTGTGACTTCTTATGTGGAAGTATCAAATTTATCTGAGGCGGAAATTGTTTCAGGTGCACAGGGAAGTGAGCATGGAAATACCATCGGTGGAGCCATTAACTTGAGAAGAAAATTGGGTGAATTTGGCCCCCAAAAATGGGATTTTGCACTCAACAGTGGTTTTGAAAGCGTTAATCAGCAGAAAATTTATGGTGGGTCTGCCGCGTATAAATCTCCTGTTTTCTATGCTGATGTAAGTGGCATGTCGCGTTCTGCGGAAAATTATTTTGCAGGCAACCATACCGAAGTGCCGTTTTCTCAGTATAAAAAGATTAATCTTTCAGGAAACGCTGGTTTGAAATTGGGCAGCAATCAATGGGTAGAAACTTCGTTAATTTACGATAAAGCGACCAACGTGGGCTACCCCGCTTTACCTATGGATGTCTCTCTTGCAGAAGCATTCATAGGATCGTTGAAATATCGCCTTGTTCCTGTTTCTGATTATTTAACGGGCTGGGAAACCAAAATTTATTACAACAATATTACCCACAGAATGGACGATACCCAGCGACCATCAGTGCCTATTCACATGGATATGCCTGGCTGGAGCAAAACATACGGGTATTATTCACAACTCACAGCTGAATTGCCCGATCATCATTTTAAGTTCAACTTGAATGGCTTTTCAAATCTCTCCACGGCGGAGATGACGATGTATCCGGCTAATTCTGCAGAAAAGCTGATGTTTATGTACACCTGGCCGCAAGTGCGCACCCTTTTTCAGGGTGTTTATTTGGAAGATCATTTTTTGCTGAGTTCAAAATCTTCGCTGCAGCTGTCAGGTTCGTTAGGGTTCCATTCCAACAAAGTAGAAAGCGATTTTGGCTTAAATAGTTTGCAGATTTTTTATCCGGAAATGGCGGCGCAGAAAAATCGTTTACTGAAGAGTGTTGCCGCAAAATATAGGTTCGAAGGCAAACAGTTAACATTCGGTTTTGGAGGTGGTTTTAGCGATCGTGCACCTTCGGTGTCGGAAGGTTATGGCTTTTATTTGTTTAATAGTTTTGAGAAGTACGATTATATAGGTAATCCTCATCTTAAGAATGAATCATCTATTGAGCTGAATGCTTTTGCGGGGTTAAAAAGCGAAGGATTTTCGGCTGATTTATCGGCGAGTTATTTCCATATCAGCGATTATATCGTTGGGAAGGTGCTCGGTGGTTTGGTACCTATGACTATTGGTGCTCATGGTGTGAAACAGTACGAAGCACTTGATTTTGCTACTATTTTTGATGCGAGCTTAACGACGAAGGTTAAATTATTGCAGTTTCTGGAATGGACGAACCAATTGAAGTACGCTCGTGGAAAAGATTTTGAAAAAAAGAATCTTCCGTTCATGAGTCCGTTCAGTTACCGTTCGTCGCTGTTGTTTCACAGGAACAAATTGTCGGCCGAGGTTTCTGCGATGGGAAATTCAAAATATAATGATTTTGCTGCTGAATATGGCGAATCGGAAACGTCTGCTTTTGCGGTTTTTAATGCCAATATAGGTTATCAGTTTGGTTTTAATGGAATGAAGTTGTTAACCAAAATTGGAGTGGAAAACATTTTCGATAAGTTGTATACCACCTATTCGGACTGGAATAAAATTCCTCGCCCCGGGCGTAATTTTTATCTGAATATTAATGTTAATTTTTAATTCAATTAGGGAAAATGGGTGGCCATTTTATTGCATTCATTGAGTGGGATACAGCTGGCTTAGCAGCATTCTATTTTTATATGTAACTTTGGTTACAATAATTAAACAACTTATGGATTATTTTTGCTGAAAATTTATGGAGACACTGGGATACTTTTCGGCAATTATCATTGGTTTTTTCATGGAGCTTATTGGCGGAGGAGGCAGCATATTGGGGGTGCCGGTATTTGCGTATACTTTCGGCTTTGAAGCGGTTACTGCCACGGCGCCATCGCATTCTTGTCGATGATCGGAATTTTTATAGGATTGTCGGTTTCCAAAAAGATCGACATCCGCAGACTGAAGCCCATATTTGGGTACATTGTACTTGTAATGGGTCTTTTTATTATTGTTAAAGAAATTATATTAACCTCAATACATTCATAATATGAAAAATGTAATGATCATTATTTTATCGGTATTCTTTCTAAATGCCTGTAAAGATCACCAACAAACCAAACAAGACGACAAAATTGCAGAAGTGAAATCTGAAGAAGTAAGTTTGGAGCAAAAACCTCAGGTGCTGAAAAACGAAGCCGGGGAAGAAATTACCGTCATTTACTTTGCAGAAGGTGATAAGGTGGCCGTAAAAATTAAAAAATCAGGGCAAGAGGAGAAGAAGCTTTCCGCTAAAACAACAAGCGTTACAGGAAATCCGATATTTACTAGCGAAGAGTTGATGTGGGAGATGACCGATGACGGAGCCGGCGGAAAACTTTCTGGTAAAACAGGTCAACCAGTGCAATACAGAAAAGCCGAGTAAGTCCTGTAAGAAAATTCAGAAGGAAGTACTCATCCATAGTTACAACCAATCGTTTGGATTAAAAAAAGCAGTAATAACGTATGCCGAGCCATCGGTTTAAACCAATAATTACGATGAAAATAGAACAAATATATACCGGTTGCCTTGCGCAGGGAGCGTATTATATCGTTTCCGGCAAAGAAGCAGCCATTATTGATCCGCTACGTGAGACAAAACCGTACATGGATCGGCTGGAAAAAGACGGCGTGAAACTTAAATACATTTTCGAGACCCATTTTCATGCAGATTTTGTGTCAGGACATGTGGATTTGGCAAAACAAACCGGCGCGCAGATTGTTTATGGACCCACCGCGAAACCCGAATTTGATGCCATAATCGCAGAAGATAATCAAATCTTTGATATTGGTCAGGTAAAGATTAAAGTGCTGCACACACCAGGTCATACCATGGAGAGCTCCACTTATTTGCTCATGGATGAAAACGGAAAAGAGACAGCCATCTTTAGCGGAGATACTTTGTTTCTTGGCGATGTAGGCCGTCCAGATTTGGCTCAGAAAGCGGCGAACATGACCCAGGAGCAACTCGCTGGTATTCTTTATGACAGTCTACAGAATAGAATTCTTCCTCTGGCTGATGATATTATTGTTTATCCGGCGCACGGAGCAGGTTCGGCCTGTGGAAAAAACATGCAGAAGGAGACTGTGGATACGCTTGGGAATCAAAAGAAAACCAATTATGCACTTAATCAGCCCGATAAAGCATCGTTCGTCAGAGAAGTATTGGACGGGCTTTCTGCACCACCAAAGTACTTTGGGATGAATGTAGCACTCAATAAATCCGGCTACGATAATTTTGAGAATGTGCTGAAGAATGGCAATCAGCCGATTAATGTGGACGATTTTGAAACGGTGGCAGAAGAAAACGGTTGCCTGATTCTCGATACAAGAAATGCAGCAGATTTTAGCAAAGGTTTTGTTCCTAACTCTATTAACATTGGTTTGAAAGGTGATTTCGCACCGTGGGTGGGCGCCATGATTGTTGATGTAAAGCAACCTATCCTTCTGGTGACCGATGAGGGAACGGAAGAAGAAGCAATTACCAGATTGTCGCGTGTTGGTTTCGATCATGTTATTGGCTATCTCAATGGTGGCTTTAATGCTTGGAAGAATGCAGGCAAAGAAATTGATCATATCGATCGCATTACGGCAGACGAATTTGCATCAAAATATAATGAAAATAGCGAAGTGATCGATGTACGCAAAGACTCCGAATACAATGCTGCACATGTAAAAGACGCGCTATCACGGCCTCTTGCTGATATTAATGAATGGGCAAATGAGTTGAGCAACGGTCAGCATTTCTACATTCACTGTGCCGGTGGTTACCGAAGCATGATTGCTGCAAGTATCCTGAACTCAAGAGGAATTCGTAACTTTTCTGAGGTTGATGGTGGATTTAATAAAATTAAAGAAACATCGGTCCCTAAAAGCAATTTTGTTTGTCAAAGTAAAAAAATGTAATGCATGCGTTTACTTCTTTTAATGATGGGTTTTGTTGTTTCGCTTTCGTCGTGTAAAGCAAGCAGCTCGCAGCTCGCTACTGCAAAACCAGATCTCACCACCATCGTGAATGATCCGCAAACTACCTTGGTGGATGTGCGGGTTCCCGAACAGTTCGAGAAGAGCACCGTGCAGCATGGAGTGAATATTCCTTTGGCCGAGATTGGTGATCACCTTGATTTTTTTAGGAAACAGAAACAAACCGTTCTATATTGCAACCGTGGCGTGCAATCGAAAAAAGCATTAGATTTTCTTACAAGTAAAGGAATAAAAAATGTCTATTTCGGTAAAACCATGGATAATGTGACGGCTATTCAACATCAAAAAGAAAAGAGATAGATGAGCAAGACGAAAATTTTTATAGAAAAGTACAAGTTGAGAATTGTTGGCGTGGTGGTTGGTGGCATTTTGGGATACGCCTATTATCATTTCATTGGCTGCAATAGCGGAAGTTGTGCCATTACTTCAAAGCCCATCAACTCATCTGTTTACGGTATGATAATGGGTTATTTGCTATTCTCGATGTTTGAGCAATCGGGGAAATTGAAAGAAAAAATGTGAAGGTTTTTCCTTCCGATTAATGAATTGAAAAAATGATCAATTATTTCAAAACTTGGGACTTGCGCCGATTCGCCTATTTAATCGGCGGTCTCTTTTTCATTCTGGTGGCGGTTAACGACCAAACTTGGTGGATGATTCCCTTTGGGCTTTACTTTGTGGTGATGGCAGTATTTCGGTTGGGTTGTGCGGCAGGAAGTTGCAGTATATCGCCAGTCGATCATTCAGCTGAAAAATAGACAGCGGTTCATTTTTTGCGTTTGCTTTAACAATATCTTTTAAAATTTTTACAATGTCACAAAAATTCAAAGAACTTATCAATTCTGACCGACCTGTTTTAATTGATTTTTTTGCCACCTGGTGTGGTCCGTGCAAGGTGCAATCATCTGTGTTGACTACTGTTAAAGAAAATATTGGTGACACGGCAAGAATTGTTAAAATTGATGTCGATCAATACCCGGCCATTGCTGCTGAGTATGGTGTACGAGGTGTTCCTACGCTGGCCGTTTTCAAAGAAGGACAGTTGCTTTGGAAAGAAAGTGGCGTTCATGACGTCAATACGCTTACAAATTTGCTTAAAAGCTATAGCTAATCAGTAATTTCAAAACAATCACGGTCATTTAGAAAACTGAATTTGGTGCGAAAGTTCAGCAGTTTTTCAGCATTCCATTCTGCTGATACAATGACGCCTTTCGTGGTTGAAACAACGCTGCCATCTGCGAAAAAGCAGTATGTACTTTCCGGATATTGAAGATGATTATCATCCGAACCAATTCGATTTACCCCGAAAACATAACATTGGTTTTCTATGGCCCTTGCTTTAAGCAGTGTCTGCCATGCATCAATCCTGGAATTCGGCCAGTTTGCCACATACAAAATAGCATCATAGTCCGCATTGTTTCTTGAGAATACAGGAAATCTAAGGTCATAGCAAACTTGCAGCAAAATTTTCCAGCCGTTATAGCTCACAATCATCCTCTTTTTGCCTGATGTATAAACACGGTCTTCACCAGAGTAGGAGAAAAGATGCCCTTTGTCATAATACTGATGGTTGCCATCGGGCTTCACAAAATAGAAACGATTGTAGTAATGACCTTCTTCAGCTACGGCCACACTTCCCGCAATTGCCACTTTTTTTTGTGCTGCAAAAGACTTCATCCAAAGCAGTGTTTCTTCGTGTTGATCCGCAATTTTTTCAGGTTCCATGCAAAAACCGGTGGTAAACATTTCAGGCAATAGAAATAAATCTGCCTGTACTTCCGTTAGTTGTTTATCAATAAGAGCAAAATTAGTTTTGGGATCTTTCCAGATAATGTCTTGATTTAGGGCTGCTATTTTCATTGTTTCGAAGTGTAATAAATGGGTAAGTAATGTTGCGATTTTTTTTTGAGATAAGCAACACCTTCAAATCACAGAATATGGTCTTGTTTTTGTTGTGAAAAAAATAATCTAAAAAAATTTATGAAAAAAATCATTTTTGTATTAGGCATTTTGTCTTCGGTAGTGATGGTAAATGCGCAGGCGTGGAGTGGATCTGGCGATCAAAAAGTTCAGGTAGGTTTAAGTGCATGGGGAAACGGAACGGGATTAACGGGTACTTATGATTACGGACTCTCTGATCTGTTTTCTGTAGGAGGCGGGGCCAATTTTTATTTTAATTCGAACAGTAAAGATGATAAAAACAACAATTTTTTCATTTTTGGACGGGTGAATGCTCATCTTCAAAATTTAGTCAACCTGCCGGAACAATGGGATATTTATCCTGGATTAGATGTTGGTGTTTTGGGTAATACATTTGGATTGGGTGCACATTTGGGCGTTCGCTATTTCTTTACAGACAAATTTGGAGCATTTATTGAAGCCGGAAATAACGGAAGCTTGGGTGTTTCAATCAATTTGTAATGGCTACCAAGCCTGCTCAAACATATCACATTAATTAAAATAAATTATTATGAAAAAGTTACTTTCTGCGGCGTTATTCGCATCCGCAATGTTCTTGGGAACAACAGAGACCAGTGCGCAATCGTACAAAACGGGGTTAGGACTGATGATTGATGTAGGAGATGGTGGTACTTTTGTGGGCCCACACGTGAAACATTTCTTTACCCGTAACGGTGCGGGTGAATTCGACATTCTTTTTGGTAACGGCTCTACAGCGGTACAGGCATTGTACCAGTATAATGCGCCACTAGGCGGAGCAAAAGGGCTGAATTGGTATGTAGGAGCAGGCCCGGGAATTGCGTTCGCGAACAAAGGGGGCGGAAACTCATTTTACATCACACCGGCAATAGGTTTAGATTTTAAAATTCATGGGGCACCATTGGCTATTTCTGCAGATTGGCGTCCTAAGTTTTTTCTCTCCGATGGTGGAGGCAACAATGTTGGCAGATTTGGCTTGGGATTTAAATTTACACTGTAAAATCAGCCAAAAAAGGTAAAAGGGCTTTCAGTAATGAGGGCCTTTTTTCTTTGGCATGCTTTTGATAATTACTATCTTTGCCAATTGTAAAAAAATATTTATAAATCAATGACATTAATACAGTTATTTCAGTTTATACTAAGCATATCAATCCTTGTTATTCTTCATGAACTCGGGCATTTTATTCCCGCAAAACTATTTAAAACAAAAGTAGAAAAGTTCTATCTTTTCTTCGATCCATGGTTCTCTATTGTTAAGAAAAAAATAGGCGGAACCGAATACGGTATTGGATGGTTACCTTTCGGGGGCTATGTAAAAATTGCCGGAATGGTGGACGAAAGTATGGATACCGAACAGTTGAAAAAACCTGCAGAGCCGTGGGAATTTCGCAGTAAGCCGGCATGGCAAAGGTTGATTATCATGATGGGTGGTGTCACCGTCAATTTCTTTTTGGCTTGGCTCATCTATTCGTGTCTAAGTTACTTCAAAGGAGAAACCTTTCATGATAATGCCAAATTCGAAAATGGTATTGCGGTAACCGACGCTGGAAAGAAAATGGGGCTTCACACCGGAGACCGAATTTTAAAAATCGACGGAAAGCCAGCGGAAAGAATGGAAACCTCTACGGTTAACATGTTATTTGCCAATAATGTAACGGTGATGAGAGACGGTAAAGAAGTTACCTTTCCTGTCAATGAAGATGGCGTTGCTGAGGTTTTAGCGCAAAGGGAAGCCAAGGCTTATTTTGCACCACGTTTTCCGACTGTTATCGACAGCTTAACACCTACTGGTAATGCAAAAGCGGCAGGGTTGATTAAGGGCGATGAAATTACGGGTGTCAATGGAAAACCTGTTGCATTTTTCGACCAGTTTTCAAAGGAACTCGCTCGGTATAAGAATCAGAATATTACCTTGGATATCCAAAGAAATCATGTTCCTCAGAAAATTGAGGTAAAAGTTGATCCACAGGGGAAACTTGGCTTTACTACCGATACCTCTGTCGCTCAGAAGGAGTTTGAGAAAACACAAGTCGTAAAGAGCTATACTTTTCTCGAATCCATTCCACGGGGTTTTCAAAGAACCATTGATGTGTTAACGATGCAGGTGAAGCAGTTCAAAATTATCTTCAATACCAAAACAGAAGGTTATAAAAAAGTAGCTGGGCCTATTGGGATTATCAAGCAAATGCCCGAAACCATCAATTGGGAGTTTTTCTGGAGTTTCACCGCCATGTTTTCAGTATGGTTGGCTTTCCTCAACCTTATACCGATTCCGGGATTAGATGGCGGACATGTTATGTTTACGCTATGGGAAATGATTACAGGAAAACCAGTGCCTCAAAAAGTTCTCGAAAATGCACAGATGATCGGGGTGATTTTTCTATTAGGTTTAATGGTTTTGATCTTTGGTAGCGACATTGTAAAATGGATTACCGGAAAATTTTAGAAATTTTCTTAAATTATTTTGGCAGTAGTAAAAAAGTTTTTATATTTGCACACGCTAAAAGCAAAAGTAATCTTCCTCTTTAGCTCAGTTGGTTAGAGCATCTGACTGTTAATCAGAGGGTCCTTGGTTCGAGCCCAAGAAGAGGAGCAAAACCACCGAAATTTTCGGTGGTTTTTTTATTGATAATTTATGCTGAGGCGTTCAATTTCCCGCTTACGCTCCTAAGATCTTTCCATGATGCGTCAAACTCATTTATCAAAACTTTTCCTAACTTTGATCCATCAATGTTGATGATATGGACAACAAAAAAATTTACCTTATTACTTTTATCGCTGCCAATGGAGGACTTTTATATGGTCTGAACATGGCTGGAATCTCTGGATGCGTTGACAGTATTCAGCAAATTTTTGGGCTTTCCAGTAATAGTATCGGTTTAGCAGTAAGCATTCTTACACTGGGCTGTTTGGTGGGTTCTTTTTTTGTGGGTCAACTTGCAGACATCATCAGCCGGCGTGGCGTTTTCATTTTGAGTGCCATCATCATGGCGCTTACTTCGCTGGGGCTTTTTTATGCACAATCCATTGTCTGGGTTATTGTATTGCGCTTTATTTCGGGATTAGTGGTAGGGGCGGTATCGGTGGTTTCGCCTATGTACATTTCAGAAATTTCGCCCTCCGACAAGCGCGGAACATTGGTTTCCTTTAATCAATTTGCCATTACGATCGGGATTCTGTTTGCTTATCTCATTAATTTTTATTTCAAAGAAAGATTGGCACCCGCAGTGGCGTGGCACTATATGTTGGCTGTACCTTTTGTTTTTAGTATCGTTTTTCTTTTGCTTGCTTTGTTTATACTGCCTCATAGCCCACGGTGGCTTATGGCAAAGGGGCTTAAAGCAAAAGCCCGGGACGTACTTTATTGGATGATGGGCAAAAAAGACGGACGAAAAGAATATAATGCACTGCAAACTTCTTTCACAGAAGCAAGTGCTGAGGAGAAGGTTGTTTTCTCTGATATTTTCCGTGGAAACATAGGGAAAGTTGTTCTGCTGGGTACGTTGTTAGCTGTGCTTCAACAGATAATGGGCATTAATGCCGTGGTCAATTATGCGCCGGTTTTATTCAAACAGATGGGTTCTGCAACAGATCCTTTTATGCAATCTATTATCATCGGAGTAGTCAATGTTGTTTTTACCGTTGTAGCTTTGGGTTTTGTAGATTGGTTAGGGCGAAAAAAATTACTTTTAATCGGTTCCGTAGGTTCAACATTGGCGTTACTTTATTTGGTGATTGCCACCGTTTTTAAAATGGAAGGAATTGGCATGTCATTAGCGCTATTTGCTTATATTGCATTTTTTGCTGCCACTTGGTCGCCTATCATGTGGGTGGTGATATCAGAAATTTATCCCAACGAATTCGAAGCACGGCCATGTCTTTTTCCACAGCCATGAGCTGGGCTTTTTCTTTTCTCATTATTCAGTTTTCACCGGGCATTATTGCAGTGCTTGGTGTTGAGTTTTTGTTTGGTTTGTTTGCCATATTTGGTGTTTTTTCTTACTTCTTCGTTCTTCGTTATATTCCCGAAACGAAAGGAAAATCGCTTGAAGAAATCGAGCACGAGCTTCATCTTGATTAAGTAAATCTGTGGCCCCCTATTTTCTGGATATTTAATCAATGAAAAGAAAAAAACCACCGGAAATTATCCGATGGTTGCTGATGAAAAATCATACAGGTTTATTTTTTCTTAACGGCTTTGGCAATATTAATAATTACTTTCACCGCTTTTTCCATTGATTCTAAAGCCACATATTCGTAGGGTCCATGGAAGTTGATGCCGCCGGCAAAAATATTAGGACAGGGTAAACCCATGTACGAAAGTTGAGCGCCGTCGGTACCTCCGCGAATGGCCTTGATTTTGGGTTCTATGTTGGCATCTTTCATCGCCTGTTCGGCAATGTCGATAATGTGCATCTTGCCTTCAAATTGCTGCTTCATGTTGCGGTACTGCTCTTTCACTTCAATTTCTGCGGTACCTTCACCATGTTTTTTGTTGAACTCTGCAACCTTCTCGGTGATGAATTTTTTCCTTTGTTCAAATTTTTCATGATCGTGATCCCGAATGATATACTGGATTTTCGCCTCCGAAACATCTGCTTTTAAATCGGTTAAATGGTAGAATCCTTCAAACGACTTGGTGGTAGAAGGCGTTTCATGCTCGGGAAGCATCCTGACAAATTCGGCAGCCAGCAATGCAGCGTTAATCATCTTGCCATAAGCATAACCGGGGTGTACGCTGAGCCCATGAATTTTTACCACTGCTCCGGCCGCATTGAAATTTTCATATTCCAGTTCGCCTACTTCGCCACCATCCATCGTGTAGGCCCATTTTGCACCAAACTTTTCAACATCAAATTTATGGGCTCCTCTTCCGATTTCTTCATCCGGGGTAAAACCAATGGCGATTCGGCTGTGTTTAATTTCAGGGTGTGCCAGCAGAAATTCCGCAGCTGTTACAATCTCCGCAACACCCGCTTTATCGTCTGCACCAAGAAGGGTTGTTCCATCCGTTGTGATGAGGGTTTTGCCTACATAATCTTTTAAACTTTCAAACTTTGATGGCGAAAGTGTGAATCCGGTTTGCTGGTTAAGCACCAAATCGCCGCCATGATAATCATCCCAAATCTGAGGATTTACATTCTCTCCGCTAAAATCGGGCGAGGTGTCATAATGAGCGATAAATCCAACAGTAGGTTCATCGTCCTGTTCAAGGTTTGAAGGCAGGTAGGCGTAGATATAACCGTTTTCATCGATTGAGACGTCGCTTAAGCCAAGTGCGTTCAGCTCCTCAAAAATATAGTTGGCAATATTCCATTGGCGCTCGGTAGATGGCGTAGTTTCACTCTCAGGATCACTGGTTGAATAAATTTTCGCATAAGTAATGAATCGGTTCTGGAGTTTGAGTTTCCATTCCAGATTAAAATCTATGGTTGTCATAATGAATCTGTTATTTTTAACAAAGTTAAGGTTTTTAAATGCAAGCAGAAAGCAGCATGGGGAATAACTTGCGACTATCGTTTCGATAAAACGAGTCTTTTGTCTTTCAGCAATTTTATTATCTTTACGAAAATCAAATCAGCCAAAAATGTTTCTTACCGAATGTTCCAGAGATGCCATGCAAGGATGGGGTGAAATGATCCCCACTCAGAAGAAAATAGACTATATCAATTCGTTGATGGAGGTTGGTTTCGATGTGCTAGATTGTGGTAGTTTTGTGTCGCCAAAGAGTATTCCTCAAATGGCAGATTCCGGCACGGTAATCGACGAAATTGATAAAGGTCTTTCGAGCACCAAGCTTTCGGTTATTGTTGCCAATTATCGAGGTGCACAGAAAGCGCTTCACCATCAGCAGGTGGATATTCTTGGTTTTCCTTTCTCAATATCGGAAACTTTTCAGCATCGAAACACCAATAAAAGCAGGGAAGAGGCGTTTAATGATATTGTGCGCATCAATGATCTGCTGGCATCGGACGGGCGTGTACTGAACGTCTATTTTTCAATGGCTTTTGGAAATCCTTATGGTGAAATGTGGAAGTGGGAAGATGTTGATTTTTGGGCGCAGCGTTTCAGCGAAATAGGAATTAAGAACATTTTACTTTCCGACACCACGGGTACGGGAACGGTGCCACAAATTGAACTTCTTTTCGAAAAAATTCCGCCGAAGTATCCCGATATTCATTTTGGTGCACATTTTCATAACCGCTATGAAGATTCTTATGCAAAACTAAAAGCGGCATACAGCAAAGGTTGTCGTCGTTTCGATTCGGCCATCAAGGGAATTGGTGGTTGCCCTATGGCAAAAGATGATTTGGTGGGGAATATGCCTACGGAACAGGTAATTAATTTTATGGCGAGTGAAAAAATTGAAAATCGATTGAATTTGCTTAATTTCGAAAGCGCTTACAATAAAGCCAAAGCTATTTTTCATTTTTAAAACCTTTTTATTTTATGACTTCGAAAGTAATTTACAGCGGCGATTTACGTTGCGAATCCGAACACCTGCAATCTGGGTCCGTTATTCTTACCGATGCGCCTACCGATAATCATGGTAAAGGAGAAGCATTTTCTCCTACCGATCTTTGTGCAACTTCTTTGGCCCAATGCATGCTCACCACCATTGCCATCTTGGGGAAGAACAAAGGGATTTCCATTGACGGTGCGTATGCCGAGGTGCAGAAAAATATGACGCCTTCACCAAGGAAGATTGGTGAAATTGTGATCAATCTTTACTTTAATGGGGAGTTTTCGGCAGATGATCAGGAATTTATAAAATACACGGCGATGAATTGTCCAGTTGCATTATCGCTAAGTGCCGATTTGAAGAAAAATGTTAGTTTTTATTTCGAATAATGAAAATAATCAGTAAGTTTGAATACAAATCGATATAAAAAGTTTCTTATCTTTATCCACAAATAAACTAAACTATGACTTCAACCCTTACTTATGTTGGTGATTTTAAAATCGTTTCAGAACACGAAAAATCTGGAGCAGAAATAATTACTTGCGCGCCGCTGCGGGAAGGTGGAACCTCCGAGTATTTTTCGCCATCCGATATTTTTGGAATTTCTTATGGGCAGTCGATGCTCATGGCCATTGCAGTGCTGGGCAAACCACGAGGTATTGATATTACGGGTGCCACATGCGAGCTGAAAAAATCAACATATCCGGAGCCCAAAAGAATAGGAACCATTTTCTGTATTATACGGTTCCCCCAAAATTATACCGACGAGGAAAAGAAATTTATTGAAGAAACCGCAATGAACTGTCCGGTGGCTTTGTCAATTAACCCGAATATTCAAACCACGGTACTGTTTGAATATCCTCATTAATGAAAGTAACTGCCGGCTTAAGAAACCGGCAGTTTTTTTAGATCATCCCGAGTTCGAATCGGGCTTCTTCACTCATCATATCTTTGTTCCAAGTGGGTTCAAAGGTAAGTTCTAGCTCCACTTCCTTCACGTTTTCCACAGCGGTTACTTTTTCGCGTACTTCTGCCGGTAAACTCTCCGCAACAGGACAGTTGGGCGAGGTGAGGGTCATAATGATCTTCACCGCCGCTTCATCCGAAATTTGCACATCATAAATGAGCCCCAGTTCGTAAATGTCTACAGGAATTTCGGGATCATAAATGGTTTTCAGTACTCGGATAATCTCTTCGCCAATGTCGGCAATTTGGTCGTCGGTAAACTTCATATTTATTTGCTCAGTAATAGTTGCTACTCATCTTCTCAATGGCAATTTTTTATTTTTTTTGAGGAAGAAAACAATTCATTAAATTGCTATCGTTTTCTTTCTTATGCATCGAGTTTTTCTAAAATATCTTCCTGCCTCATGCGCCGAAAAATATTTGCCAAAGTTAAGACATCTTTTTCACAATATTGAACAATTCTAAATAAGTCTTTTTCAACCCAGTACATGGAAGCCACCATCGAACCGTCGATATCGTCTTTTGGTGTGGGTATTCCGAAGACATGCGCAAGCAACTCCAACGAAACATACGATTTATAATCGCCAAATTTCCAAAGTTCCATGGTGTCGAGATGAGGAATTTCCCATGGTTTTTTTCCGAACAGCTGAAAAGGTTTTGGGGGCTGCATGCCATTGATAAGAAAGCGCCGTGCAATCCATGGGAAATCAAATTCTTTACCGTTGTGTGCGCACAAAATTCCTTCGCGAAGTTTGGGACTGTTGAAGATTTCCCCAAACTCTTCCAGCAGTTTTTTTTCATCGTCCCCGTAAAAACTTTTGATTTTCAGTTTGTTGCTTTTGTCTAAAAGGCCTACCGAAATACAAATGATTTTTCCGAATTCTGCCATAATTCCGCCTCTTTCGTTATAGAATTCTTCCGCGCTGAACTCTTCTTTACGCTGCAGCTTGGTTTTTTTATCCCATAGTTTTTGCTGTGCTTCGTCCATTTCGGACCAGTCACCATATTGAGGTACGGTTTCAATGTCTAAAAAAAGGACTTTTTCTAACGGAACATTTTGTAACATGACTGTTTAATTTTAAAAAATACAGAATAGAGTACTTTATCCCACATGCTTACCGTTTTTTACTGCAAAAGACGGAGTCAAAAGCGTGACCTCCTTGTTATCGCCATAAATGCCCAAAACAAGACATTCGCTGAAGAAATTGGCAATCTGCTTTTTAGGAAAATTAACTACTGCAATAATCTGTCGGCCCACCAAATCATCTTTGGTGTATAAGGTGGTTATTTGCGCTGATGATTTTTTAATGCCCAATTCGCCAAAATCAATCTCCAAAATGTAAGATGGATTTTTGGCTTTCGGAAAATCTTGCACTGCAATGATGGTTCCGCTGCGCATATCGATCTTCTCAAAATCGGACCAAGAAATGTTGGGTTTAATGAGCATTTTATTCTTTAATGGCAGACACGATATAGTCGTAAACCATTTCATGCTGCTGATCCGTGAGGTTAGATTTGGGCGCCATCGAATTCATGATTCCCACCCAATCTTGTGCAGAGTGATCTTTTGGATCCGGTAAATCATGACATTTCTTGCAAGCATTATCATAGATGGTTTTTCCCTGGGCAAGGTATTCAGCAGTAATTGTTTTGGTGGCTGCTGCCGGGACGGTTTTTGGAGTGCACGAAATAATTAACGTAATTCCAAACATGGCAAAGAGAGGTACAGATTTCATAATTTTTGATGTTTTATTCTTTTCAAAATTAAAGAAAAATCTGAACATGCATTGCGTTTTCAGAGGTGATCCCAAAACTAAGTACGAAAAGGATACTTAAAGAAAGAAAACAGTTGTATTTTATAACCCATAGATGAAGTGGTCACTAGCAAATCTCGTAAAAGTGTTGTATTTTTGGATGAATGAAAACCCTCGCTACAGAAGAACTAATTGATGGAATACTGTCTGGCAATAAGCGTTTGCTGGCTAAAGCTATCACGTTGGTAGAAAGTAAAAAGCCCGAGCATAAAGTGCAGGCCGAAGAGCTGCTGAAGAAGATTCTTCCTCATACTGGGAAATCTATCAGAATAGGAATTACCGGTGTTCCGGGAGCGGGGAAATCTACCTTTATTGAGCGCTTTGGGCAACTCGCACTGCACAAAGGGAAAAAAGTGGCCGTACTGGCGATTGATCCCAGTTCGTCGGTGAACAAAGGATCGGTGTTGGGAGATAAAACGCGGATGGAAGATTTAGCAAGAGAGCAAGATGCTTTCATTCGGCCTTCTCCAAGTTCCGGTTTTTTGGGAGGAATTGCCAATACCACTTTCGAAACCATGCTGATTTGCGAGGCCGCGGGCTATGATTTTATTCTGATTGAAACCGTGGGCGTTGGACAAAGCGAGGTTCTTGTTTCCGATATTACAGATGTTTTTTTAATGTTAAAAATTGTTGGCGGAGGCGACGAATTGCAGGGAATAAAGCGTGGAATCATGGAGATGGTGGATGTTATTTTTATTAATAAAGTAGAAGAAGACAATGTGCTTAAAGCTAAAAACACAAAAGTTGAGTTGATGCGCGCGCTTCATTTTTTGCCTTCGAGGGAAGCGGGTTGGAAGATTCCGGTATTGCTTGGCTCGGCTTTGCACAACAAAGGTCTGGAAGATGTATATGCAAAAATAGACGACTTTATACAGCTGAAAGTGAATAACAACACTTTTCAGCAAACCCGTCAACTGCAGGCAGGGAAAAGATTTGATTATTGGGTTCAGGAATATATACTTCAGAAAACAAGGGAAGAAAGATCCACAGAACAGTACTTTCAGCAACATAAAGAAAATGCCACCGAGCTGCAAGGCAATCCGAGTTCTGAAGCCAAAATGTTTGTAGAGAAACTCCTGGGCAAATAACTTACTTTTTCGTATTGTTTTCCATAATATAACCGTCGTATGAAATCGGTTGACGGTCATCAGCATCCACCGATAGATACGCTTTACCGTTGCTGAAAATCTCGAGATTCATTTTGCGGATACTGTTTTGGTCGTTCAGGGTGAAAAAGTAATTCTTGTTCCCATTTTTACCATCTTTTTGGGTTACCCGAAAGCTTTTTGAAGTAAAACGAAAACTGTTTTTGGAGGTGTCATAACTGGGGTTGTATGTTCTCCCGAAATAAGGTAAATTTACATCTAACTGATCTTTTGTGATTTGCAAAGTATATCCGTAATCGAGATTCAGGATTCTCGCCGATGAAGCATTCGGAAGCGAGTTCAGAACATTCGTCACGTCAGCGTTGGTAGGATTGGCGCGTTGGGCCATAAAGGTGAATTCACCACTGTTCAGCAACTGATTTACTTTTTCGGGAGCCATATTCAATTGGGAGCCGCATGAAGTGAGGAGAAGTAAAAAAATCCCAATCGTATTCCATATATTTTTCATAATCTTTTTTTGTGATTTGATGATTTACGCTTAACTTAGTTAAAATTAAAAAAAATATTTGGAATAATAATTGTTTAACGAACGATAACAGAATTTATTAATACGATGAAAAAATTAAACAGAGTATTTGCCACGGGTGCTGTGGCGGCAGTTATGTTGGCGTGTACCACCAACCCAATTACCGGAAGAAAATCCTTGCAGTTGGCCAACAATCAGGAAATTGCAGCTATGGCATTGCAGCAATACCGTGAAACACTTTCAAAAGCCAATGTGATCAAAGGAACTACAGCTGCTAAAAGTGTTCAGAATGTGGGTTTACGAATTAAAAATGCCGCGAACAATTATTATCGTTCCATCGGTCGAGAAGGCGATTTAACCAATTATCAATGGGAATTTAACCTGATTGATGATAAGCAGATTAATGCGTGGTGCATGCCGGGCGGTAAAGTTGCTGTTTATTCGGGAATCATTCCGGTGACTAAAACGGACGCGGGTTTAGCCGTAGTTCTTGGCCATGAAATTTCGCACGCACTCGCTGGACACGGCAACGAAAGAATTTCGCAGGCCATGGTTGCTGAGTATGGCGGAGCAATTTTGGGAAGCACCATCAGCAATTCTCAAATGTCGCAGATTTTTCAGCAGGCCTATCCGCTGGGTGCGCAGGTGGCACTCCTGAAGTACGGACGAAGCCAAGAGTTGGAAGCAGACGAAATGGGGCTTTACTTGATGGCCATGGCGGGTTACGATCCGCGGGAAGCGCAGCCGTTTTGGCAACGTATGGAAGCGGCTTCCACCGGCAACAAACCACCAGAGTTTCTCTCAACTCACCCTAATCCAGATACCCGAAGAGCGGATCTGGAGATGCACATGCCAAAAGCTTTACAATATTATAAAACCGCTGGCGGAAAATTGTAATGTTGGCAAAATGAATCATCAAAACAACCTTTCCGAAAAATATGTAAATTTGGAAAGGTTTTTTTAAATGCTGTTCTCATGAAAAATTTACATTTTATCGGTTTTCTCTTATTGGGACTTGCTTTTTTGCTGTATTATATTTCGCCTCAGTTTTCGTGGGTAAAACTCGTGGAACCCATTAGCTTGATGGGAATCCTTGCCGGAATTGGCATTGGGCTGATTATTGGTGGAATTGTGGGCTATGTCAGCAAAGGCACTGCGCTGAAAGAAGAGCAAAAGAGAAAAGAATTAAAGCAACTCCGTAAGGATAAAGAAGAGCTGGAAAAACAGACCGCAAAATTGACACAGGAAAAACAACTTCAGGAATCGGAATCTTTAAAAAACGAAAATCCGCAGAGTTTTTACTAACTGCGGATTTCTATCACTTTCGATTTTTCTTGCATTAAAACTGATAACCTAAACCGAGGATAAACAACCCGGGCTTGCTGTCGTACCGAACTGTGGTCTTGGTCACTTTATCGATAAAATCTCGTTGATCCTGACTGAAAGTTCCTTCATAACGGGCGTTAAACATTAACTGTTTTAGAACCACTTGTGCACCAAATTGGTAGCCGATGAGGAATTTATTTTTGGTGTCTTCGGTAAAGTCTTTAAACTGGTCATTTTTATCCAGATTGTACGAAGCCACTGGCCCAGCAAAAACGCCCAATAAATCACCTAAAACATTGTATCCCACCAACACAGGGATGTCGATTCTATTGCTTTTTATTTCCAACGTGGTGTTCTGTCCAGGAATATCAAATTCGGATTTGTATGTGGTATAGTAAATTTCCGGCATCAAGAAAAAAGAGGTAACGGGGAAGTCGATCTTTGCAGAAAGTCCCATGTTGAAACCCACATTATTTTTTCCGTTATCGCCGTAGGTTTGGGCTGCCGTAATATTTTCCCACGTGGGCTTGTCAACTTTAAATAGAAGGTTCGCTTTGGCTGCCAGCTTTACTTGTGCAGATAAGCTAATGGCGGCTACAAGAAGAAGTGAGCTAAAAATCTGTTTCATCTGATGGAGGTTTGGTTATGATATTGGTAATAGAAGTTTTATTCTTTTCCAGGAAATACTCTCGTAATTCTTTGAACAATTCTGATGAATAAACGAAATCAATTAGGTTTTTATTGCCGGCGTTGATGAGGATGTCTTTATTGCCTTCCCATTCTTTGATGCCGTGGCGAAGATACACAATTTTTTCACCAATGGTCATCACCGAGTTCATATCGTGGGTGTTGATGATGGTGGTGGTGTTGTATTCTTTTGTAATCTCCAGCAGCAGATCATCAATAATGTTGGAGGTATAAGGATCGAGTCCAGAGTTGGGTTCGTCACAAAAAAGATATTTTGGGTTGTTGACGATTGCACGGGCAATAGCCACCCTTTTCTGCATGCCTCCCGATATTTCCGAAGGATATTTCCGATTGGCTTTGTCCAGATGAACTCTTCCAACTACGTCAAAAACCCTTCTTTTCTTTTCACGATAGGTGAGATTGGTAAACATATCGAGCGGGAACATAATGTTTTCTTCCACGGTCATCGAGTCGAACAGTGCGCTGCCCTGAAAGACGGTTCCTACTTCACTTCGAAGCGATTGTTTCTCGTCGCGCGACATTTTGTTGATGTCTCGCCCATCAAAGAGAATTTCTCCTGAAGTAGGTTGGTACACATTGAGCAAGCTTTTCAGAAATACGGTTTTGCCCGAACCGCTTTGGCCGATGATCAGATTTACTTTGCCTGTATCAAATGTAGTGGAAATGCCTTTCAGTACCTGAACGTCATCAAAACTTTTTGTTAAATTTTTTACTTCAATCATCAGCTGAGGAACATTTGGGTTAAAAGTAAATTCATGATAATGATTGCTACAATGGTCCACACTACTGCCTGGGTACTTGCGCGTCCCACTTCCAAGGAGCCGCCTTTTACATTGTATCCAAAATAAGCCGGAACTGTGGCAATAATAAACGCAAAAACAGCAGTTTTGAAAAATGCATACCAAATAAAATGTTGCGGCATATACATCTGGATTCCTCGAATATAGTCGGCCTGACTCCAGTTGCCGGTCGCAATCCCTGCAAGATATCCGCCCCAGATTCCGAAGACGATGCTGATGGCGATGAGCAAAGGATTAAAGATGACACTGGCAATAATTTTGGGCATGATGAGGAAATTAGGAGAGTTGACGCCCATAATATCTAAGGCATCAATTTGCTCCGTAACCCGCATGGTTCCAATACTTGAAGCGATGTATGAACCTACTTTTCCGGCAAGGATAACCGAAATAATGGTGGGCGCAAATTCCAGAATAAGAACTACTTTGGTGGCATAGCCGATAAATGAGTTCGGAATGGGGAAGCTGCTGGCATTAAAATTATTATACATTTGGATGGCCACTACCGCACCCACAAAAACGGAAGTGAACAAAACCAAGCCAAAGGAATTAACGCCTAAATCGTAAATTTCCCTCATCAGTAGTTTCATGAACACCGATGTTTTCTGCGGTTTTTTGAGTGTTTTTGATAATAGCAGGAAATAGGCACCAATTTCGTGCAACAGTTTTTTAAACATTCCGCTAAATTAGTGTTTTTATTTTTTGATGTGTTTTTTAAGTGATATTTTTATCATACTCAACAGAAGAATTTTTTTAGAATATCACGCAGAAAGAAAATTTGTCAAGGTTTCAGAATGTTATTTTTTTATAACCTTTTACCGGTCTTTGGTTCACCATTGATACCATTTATATTTTTTTTTAAAGGTTCAAAGAGAGGATGCATGCCGGGTGCGAATGGGGTCCATAATTTCAGTACGATGATTTAGAGTTCAATTAGTAATAAGACCATCTTTTCCGTAGCTCTTGAATTAAAGTAGTGTCGTACGCAAAACGAAAAAAAATAATGTTTTTGGCATGATGTGTACCAAAAGAGAAATCATGATGAGAAAAAACCATGGCGCAAAACGGATTAACTATTACCAAACAAATATGGCATTTTATTTCTGTTAAACACAAAATGCGAATCGAGAAAATAACTATTATTTACTGATATACAATGGATTAAGTTATACATGTTATTCTCATTGTAGGTGTGAAAACTTTCGTATAGTTGTGTTTATCTACCACCAAATCTTGAATTAATTGGCCTAAAAGGAGCACAAGAATAAAAGACGCCTTCTGCTAAAATGTATTGGCAAAATGCGGGAGAAAGTGTTGAATCAAAAAATTAGAAATATTTAGCCGCCAATATTTTTCAATTTCACATTTTTTTGATAACTTAGTTTCATTAAAAAAGCATCGGTTCCGTTCGGTATGAACTTGAATATTCGTTCAAATTAAACCCACACTTCGCCAATACTTTTTCCGTTAGCAGAAAGCTTTTCAAGAATCAGTCAAATAAATGAAAATCAAAGCGTTAATATTATTTTCCAGTGTTCTATTTTTAAACGCATGTGTTTCCACAAAAGTCAGTTCCAAGAATAACTACGATTACTCTGTCTTGAAAACAAATTCAAAATATATCATTCAAACCAAAGACGGAAATAAAATAAGACAATTTGAATATTTAGGAAATGATGACAATTCAATCATTGGAAATCAAGAAGGAAAAGAAATTCAAATCGAAAAAAATAGCATCAATAAAGTTTTAAAATTTAGTGCAGGGAAAACAATTCCTTTAATTGTTGGTGGAATTACCATTGCAATTATACTTCCTGCATATATTAAAAATGAACCTGTCGGAAAATGAAAAAAATACTTATAATTTTACCTGCGTTTTTTATCTTCACTTCTTGCAGAAGTGACGAAAATGGAAATCAGCAAATCGAGGCAAGTTTAATTGGGAAATGGAGTTTTCAAAAAGTGGATGCCGTTAAGTCCGCAACTAATCAAACTCAAACAATTGAAAAGAGTGATTGTGATAAAAAATCAATTCACGAATTTTTGGGAACTGTACATAAATCAACTTTCTACGGAATAGTTGGTTCTAGTTGTCAATTAACTGGAGAAGTAAGTTCAAGAAATTATACTTTTGACAAAGCCAATATGAAATTTTGGTATGAAAATGAGCAGGATTATCCCTATTTTATAACAAAACTAACAGAAAATGAATTGGTTTTTGAAGACAGATCTCAAGATGTTGACAATGACGGAAAAACTGACATTATCAGAAGATATTTTTCTAAAATTCATTAAAAACCATCTGCTAACATGTATTGGCAAATTGCGGGAGAAATTGCAAGTTGAAGTATTTGGCCTATTTCGCCGAAGCTGCTCATAAACTTCTTACTTTATGCTGTCATTGTCAAAAAATTTCTACTTTTAGATCGTTAAGCTAAACCTTATTTTTAACCCAAAAAAGTCAACCTATTTTAGGGTATGACAGTGAAATAATAGGCAAAATTTCTTATTTTCAGGAAAGTTTTTGGAAATCCTAAGAGTGAATAAAATTCAATCAACAAGCATCATTCCGCTAAAAATCGTCAAAAAATCTGGGATTATTATAAGGAGAAATTAAAGCCATAACTCCGAGAAAAGCAGATAGTAATCATTCTTAACACGCTGAATCAGGTCATTTCATTATGCTTTATATGGCATTTTTATCGCCGCGCACTACCAGAAAAATGGTTTTGAGGATGATGACAAGATCCAAACTGATGGTCCAGTTTTTTACATAAAATGCATCCGCAAGAATTCTTTTGTGCATTTCAATATTCATATCGCCAAAATCTCCCCGAAGTCCGTTTACCTGAGCCAGCCCTGTAATTCCAGGTTTTACCATGCTTCGCACAAAATATCTTCCGATTTTTGGTTTATAGAAATCGTCCACCAGAAGCATGTGAGGTCTTGGGCCCACCACCGACATTTCACCTATCAGCACATTGATGAATTGAGGAAGTTCATCAATACTGGTTTTTCGCAGAAATTTTCCTAATGGTGTGATGCGTTTGTCGTTGTGTTCGGTAGTTTTATTCGCGGCATCACTGTTCACATACATCGTTCTGAATTTGAAACATTTGAAAACCTGGTCATGGTAGCCATACCTTTTTTGAAGGAAGAAAACCGAACCTCTACTGTCAATCATAATCAGCAAAGCGATGATAGGAAAGAGCCAGCTGCAAACACCTGCTAAAACGGCGATGGAAAAGAGGATGTCGAAGGTTCTCTTGAGAACAGCATTGGTAAGAAAATCTAAAGGAAATTTGGCACGCACCAAAATAGGTTGAGTCTCAATGTATGCAATGTCGTACTGGAAAAAGTTATTTTTCAGGATGCTGGGAACGAGCGATATTTTAATCTTGTGCAAATCGGCAAGCCGAAAAAGTTCCCGTTCCTCATTTTTTGGTAATGAGACAGCTTCGTTCGATAGGTAAATCGTGTGGATGCCATTTTCTTCCCAAAATAGGGTCAGTTTCTCGAAATCAATTTTCTTTTCGTCAGGATAATCAAAAATTTTAAAACCATAATCTTTCCTTTCGTTCAGGATATTTCTCAATATTTCAGTGGAAGAATCTTCGCGCAAAAACATGACATTTCGGTGGTTAATTCCCAAAGTTCTGACATATTTAAGCGTAAAGAAGAGCAAAGATTTTAGTATAAACAAAAGCAACAATAAGCTGAGCGCAATCATAAACCGATCTTCTTTCAGAAAGCTGTTGTTGCTCACTTTGGCCAACAATACAACGCCAAAAATAAAGATGAAAATGTGCGTCACCAGACGTTCCAGATAAATGGTGTACGTTAAGTTACGAGGAATGGAGTATAGCCGCGTTCTGCCGCTTAAAAGAATCCAAAAAAAGCCCAGCAGAGCCAAGGACAGCATGTTTTGTTCCCAAATATCATGGTCGTATTTAAACTCGTTGTTTTTTAAAAAGAAATATAGAAAAACTCCTGCGATGACGATGATATCGAGGAGTATAAAAATAACTTTGAAATATCGCGAAAATCGAAGTTTCTGCATTTCTTTTTATCGGAATCGTAAATGTAGCACAAATTATGGAATATTCAAATACTTATGCGTTTGAACCGATGCTTGCCATTCGGGGTGAGCCAAAATAAAATCCGTGATTTGCGGATACATGTGTTCACGCTTGCTCCATTCGCTTTGCAGATAAAGCTTACAGTGGTCTGACACTTTTTTTCGTTGTTCTTCCGCAAAGGTAAAATCGTGCTGGTTGAAAATGATCACTTTCAGTTCGCTGGCTTTGGCGTAAATCTCTTCCTGGGGTAAACCTGTTTTTTTTGGTGATAGTGTAATCCAGTCCAACGTGCCGCTTAGCGGGTAAGCGCCCGACGTTTCGATATGGATTTGGCAACCCAATTCCTTCAGTTTTTTTGTGAGAATATCCAAATTCCACATCAATGGCTCGCCACCGGTTAAAACAATTGTTTTGCAGTGCCTTGCAGCGGTTTCCGCAATTTCCTCAGCGTTCATCAAAGGGTGAAGGTTAGGATCCCAACTTTCTTTGACATCGCACCAGTGGCAACCCACGTCGCAACCTCCAAGCCGAATAAAATAGGCCGCTTTACCGGTGTGCGCACCTTCGCCCTGTAAAGTATAAAAATGCTCCATTACCGGGAGCATTTTACCTTGTTGTAATGCTATGTTTTCTTCTTCTTTTGTCATTAAAAATGGTTAGTCTTTATAAATGGTATGTTTGTACGCCAGCAAAGTGTTTTTCATTAGCATGGCTCTGGTCATGGGGCCTACACCGCCGGGAACAGGGGTGATCCAACTTGCTTTTTCTGCGCAGCTATTAAAATCGACATCACCGGCAAGGTGGTATCCTTTTTCCGAATCGTCATCAACACGGGTAATTCCTACATCTACGATTACGGCACCTTCTTTAATCATATCACCTTTAAGGAAATGAGGGTCGCCCAAAGCGGTAATTACAATGTCTGCATTTTTGGTGAAATCTTCCACATGCGGCGTATAGCTGTGAGTTAATGTCACCGTGGAATTTCCAGGGAAATCTTTTCGACCCATCAAGATGCTCATGGGGCGGCCTACAATTCTGCTTCTGCCAATTATGACGCAGTGTTTTCCTTTGGTTTCAATGTTGTATCTTTCAAATAAAGTGAGGATTCCAAAAGGCGTTGCAGGAAGAAAAGTGCTCATTTCCAAAGCCATACGACCGAAATTTTCAGGGTGGAAACCATCCACATCTTTATGAGAATTGATGGCCATGATCACTTTTTCCTGATCCATCTGTTTTGGTAACGGAAGCTGTACGATAAAGCCATCCACCTCAGGATCTTCGTTCAGCTCCTTAATTTTTTCGAGCAGCTCAGGTTCGGAGGCGGTACTTGGGAATTTAATGAGCGAAGATTTAAAACCAACTTCTGCACAATCTTTCACCTTGCTGTTGACGTATGCTTTGCTTGCACCGTTGTTGCCCACCAAAATTGCCGCTAGATGAGGCACTCTTTTTCCGGTGCTGATGATTTTATCAACATCTTGCTTAATTTCTTTTTTAATTTCAGCCGAGAGCCGAAGTCCGTCTAGAATCTGTGCCATTATTTATGATTTTAGGTGCTGTATTTTATTATTTGTGATTCAGCCAATAATTCATTAAGCCATTGGTAGAGGAGTCATGGTCCGACACTGTTCCGCCATTTTCAAGTTCTTTCAGGATTTTCCCAGCCAGTACTTTTCCTAATTCCACGCCAAACTGGTCAAAGCTAAAGACATTCCAAATAATCCCCTGAACAAAGATTTTGTGTTCATAAAGAGCAATAAGCTGACCGAGTGAAAAAGGAGTTAAGTCGTTGATGAGTAATGAATTAGTGGGTGTGTTTCCGTGGAAGACTTTATAATTAAGCAACCGCACCACTTGTTCTTCAGTTTTACCAGCTTGCTGCAGTTCTGCTTTTGCTTCTTCTTCAGTTTTTCCGAAGGCCAGCGCTTCAGTCTGAGCAAAGAAATTAGCCAGTAATTTTTCCTGATGATCCGATACGTGGTTGGGTGAGTTGACGTAAGCAATAAAATCTGCCGGAATCAATTCCGTTCCCTGATGAATGAGTTGATAAAATGCGTGTTGACCGTTGGTTCCAGGTTCTCCCCAGATAATTGGGCCGGTTTCATATTCCACAAACTCACCATTTCTGTCAACACATTTCCCGTTGCTTTCCATATCGCCCTGTTGTAAATACGCTGGGAAACGATCTAAATACTGGGAGTAAGGTAGAATTGCATAAGTGCCGGCATCGAAGAAATTTCGGTACCAAACTCCAAGAAGCGCCATCAATACAGGGACATTTTTGTTGAAATCTGCCGTTTTAAAATGAACATCTGTTTCATGAGCCCCTTTTAAAAGTTCTTCGAAGTTATCATATCCCACTGCCAGTGAAATACTGAGGCCAATTGCGCTCCAAAGCGAATATCTTCCGCCTACCCAATCCCAGAATTCGAAGATATTCTCTTCTGCAATTCCGAAATCTTTTACAGAAGCTATATTGGTTGATAAAGCCACAAAATGTTTGGCCACATCTTTCTGTTCACCACTTTTCAAGAACCATGCTTTTGCAGACTCCGCATTGGTCATGGTTTCCTGGGTGGTAAAAGTTTTGGATGCTATGATAAATAATGTAGTTTCTGGATCGAGCGTTTTAATTGTTTCCGCAATATGATTGCCATCAACATTAGAAACAAAATGCACGTTGAGACGGGTTTTGAAATGTTTTAACGCGGAACAAACCATCACGGGTCCAAGATCAGATCCTCCAATGCCAATGTTGACAATATCTGTGATTTCTTTACCCGTAAATCCTTTGTGGGATCCAGAAATTACTTCTTCAGAAAAAGTCTTCATGTGATCCAACACTCTTTTGATATTGGGTTTAATATTCTCACCATCTACCAAAATAGGGTTGGGAGAAAAATCTCGCAACGCGGTGTGAAGAACAGCTCTTCCTTCGGTTTCGTTTATTTTCTCCCCGCTAAACATTGCATTGATCGCCTCCTTGAGTTGACATTCTTCCGCCAGTTTTAAAAGCAGCTCAAAAGTGGTATCATCGATTAAATTTTTGGAGTAATCGAAAAGGTAGTTTTCTCTTTGTACGGAAAACTGTTGAAAGCGATCCGGGTTGTATTGAAACAGCGTTCTGAGTTCGAAGTCGTTTTGTGCAAAATGGGCAGTAAGTGCTTGCCAAGCCTGTGTTTGTGTAGGATTTATTTTTGGGAACATTTCCAATAATTAATGTTGTTTAACAATGATTTCCGTCCGGAGATGCTCAGGAGCAGAAAATATTTGAAGTGTCATGCTTCAAATTTTAGAAATGCAAATTTACTGAAAAATAAAAGGACGAAAAATATTCTACGTATTAAGATTTTATGACATTCGTTGGTCTATTCTTTCTCTTCCAAGGTGATGTTCTTGGTTATTTTGTATTTTTTACGGTTTCTGTTTTTCCGGCTTTCTTCGCCCAGCAGTTTTCCCCAAGGTTCCAGCCCGTCCACTTTTTCTAATACAATTTTTAAAATAGCAAGGAAAGGTATGCTGAGAAACATTCCGGAAATTCCCCAAAGCGCTTCGCCCGCCAACAAACCGATAAAAGTAAAAAGAGCATTGATTTTCACTTTGGATCCCACCACCAGTGGCAGCGTAATATTAGCATCAATGGCATGGATTCCTACGTAACCCAACAATACAAAAAGCGTAGAAGAACTTCCTGTAGCAAACGAAATAAGCGCTGCAACTATACAACCGATAAAAATCCCAACATACGGAATAACGTTTAGCAAACCAGTTAAAACGCCAATTAGAATGGCATATTTTACACCCAATATAGAGAGCAAACCACTTGTCAATGCCGCAACAATAATAATTTGAATGAATAAACCTACAATATAAGATTTAATGATGCGCTGTATTTCTGCCATTACTTCGTGCACCTTCGAAGAATGTTTCTCACTAAAAACCGAAACGATAAACTGGTAAAGAATGCGTCTGTAATTAAGGATAAAAATGAAAAATAATAAACTGAAAGCCACAAAAGCCAATGACGAAGAAAACATAGAAACCGTGAATCCCAGAATAACACCAGTGGATGAGAGCAATCTTTCCAATCCCTGATTAATGTATTTCCACTGATTACTGATATTGAGGTTAAACGTTTTGGAGATCCAGATCTGAAGTTCGTAAAGTGAATGCGTCACTTGCTTTTGCAATTGTGGGAAATCTTCGCTGAAATCGCTGAGTTGCGCCACAAAGAAGTAAAAAATTCCGGATAAGGCCACCGTCATAATCAGGACCGACATGAAAGTGGAAATGGCACGGCTGAACCTAAGCCGACGCTCTAAAAAATTAGAAAAAGGCAGAAAAAGCAGCGCCATTAAAAATGAAAAAAACAGCGGCGCCAAAATGGTTTTACCGATAAAAGCCAAATATCCCAACGCTAAAGCGCTGATAAGTACCAAAGTAAGCTGTACAAGAAATGGAAGTTTAATTTCTTTCATAACACAAAGAAACAAAAAAATGGAGGGTTGCCTGCTTCGTATTTTACTTTTTTTGGAGAAAGAGGCATAGAAGTGGCATAAAAAAGCGATTCAGTATTCCACTCAATCGCTTTTTTAGGGGTAGTGATCCTTCCTTAGAAAAGGTGGCAATTATTTTTCTAACGCTAAGTCAATCACTTCGCTCATACGGCTTACATAATTGATATGCAATGTTTTAAGGTAATCTTTCTTGATCTCTTCCACATCTTTACGGTTTGCATCGCACAGAATAATTTCTTTAATGCCGGCTCTTGCAGCGGCAAGCAATTTTTCTTTAATTCCACCAACTGGCAACACTTTTCCGCGCAGGGTAATTTCGCCCGTCATGGCGAGGTGAGGTTTTACCTTTTTATTTCTAAAACTTGATACCATCGACGTCAGCATGGCAATTCCTGCAGAAGGTCCATCTTTTGGCGTGGCTCCTTCCGGAACGTGGACATGGATGTTTTTTTTCTGCATGTCTTCCGTCGAAATGCCCAACTCCTGGTGTTTTGCCTTGATGTATTCCAATGCAATGGTAGCCGATTCTTTCATCACAGTTCCTAAATTACCGGTCATCGTAAGGTTTCCTTTTCCTTCACTCAAAATACTTTCGATAAACAGAATATCACCACCCACTTGCGTCCAAGCCAAGCCGGTTACAACACCCGGAACACCGGTAATTTCGGACAAGCTTTTTGGTCGGGGCACTCCTAAGATTTCATCAATTTTGGCAATGGATATTTTGCTGTCATACTCTTTTTCCATCGCCGTTTGAAGTGCAACCCATCTTGCGATGGAAGCTATTCTTTTCTCGAGTCCACGAACGCCGCTTTCCGAAGTATGCGCTTCAACAATATGTTTTAATTCTGGCGCACCGAGTTTAAACGATTTTGCATCAAGACCATTTTCTTCTTGTTGTTTTCTGATAAGATGGCGTTTGGCAATTTCCACCTTCTCTTCCAGGGTATAACCTGCAATTTCTATGATCTCCATTCGGTCCAAGAGCGGTCTCTGAATGGTGGAAAGAGAGTTGGCCGTGGCAATAAACATTACCTTGGACAAATCGTAACCCATCTCCAAAAAGTTATCGTAGAAGGAGCTGTTCTGTTCTGGGTCGAGTACTTCTAGCAACGCTGAACTGGGATCGCCGTGCATTCCCTGACCAATTTTATCAATTTCATCCAACACAATTACAGGATTGGAGGTTCCCGCTTTTTTGATGGACTGCAGAATTCTTCCCGCCATTGCGCCAATATAGGTTTTGCGGTGGCCACGAATTTCAGACTCATCATGCAGCCCGCCTAATGAAACACGAATGTATTTTCTGCCTAATGCATCAGCAACTGATTTTCCCAATGAGGTTTTACCGACTCCTGGAGGACCAACAAGACAGAGGATGGGAGACTTCATGTTATTTTTAAGTTTCAGCACCGCCATGTGTTCCAGGATTCTCTTCTTGATATCTTCGAGGCCAAAATGATCCTTGTCCAAAACTTTCTCAGCACGAATGATGTCGAAAATATCCTTTGAATATTTTTGCCAAGGTAAATCGGTGAAAAAATCGAGGTAATTGCGTTGTACATTATAATCCGGCGAACTGGGATTTTGTCGCTGCAATCGGCTGATCTCTTTTTGAAACAAAGCGTCCACGTCCTCACTCCACGTTATGTTTTTAGCTTTTTCCATAAGCTCGTCGACATCAGATTCTGGCCCGCCACCCAACTCTTCCTGAATGGTGCGCATTTGCTGATTGAGGAAATACTCACGCTGGTTCTTGTCGAGTTCTTTATTGGTTTTTTGTTGAATTTGGCTCCGCAGTTCAAGTTTTCGGTAGTTGTCGAACATCAAGGAATAACAGCATTCGGCTCGATCCAGCAAATTCCTTTTTTCAAGCAATTTCTGTTTGTCTGTGGATTTAAAATTAGCATTTGTGCAAATGAAATTCAGTAAATCCTCATGCTCACTGATGTTGTTAATGGGAAAATTTGCGGCGCTGGGAATATTGGGATCAAGCTCAATAATCTGTAGCGCAAGATCCTTAATGTTCTCCAGCAAAGCGGTATATTCTTCCTTTTCTCTGGGTGATACATCTTTGAGTTTGGTAATCTCGGCTTTAAAATAAGGTGTGGCTTCGGTAAAGTTTTTCACCTTGAACCGTTGAAAACCCTTTGTTATTGCAGTGGTATTACCATCTGGGAGTTTGATGATCTTCACCACCTTTGCCAATGTACCTACCTGGTAAAGATCTTTAAAATTTGGATTCTCTTGTTCCGGATTTTTTTGACTGATGATGCCAATGAATTGCCCTGCTTTCTGGGCTTCTTCTAATAATTTTATCGACATTTCTCGCGCAGCGGTAATCGGAATCACCACTTTGGGAAACATGACCATGTTCCTAACGGGAAGAATCGGAAATACTTTTTGAACTTTGTTTTCGCTGGTTTCGGTAAAATCTTTGAGGTTGATTTCTTCAGTCATTACACTGAAACCATCACCCATGATTTCTTCCAGATTAAGGTCTTCGAATTCTGTCATAATATAAAGGAATGACAATTTGTCATTTAAATATAATAGTTATACATGATCTTGGCGCGATGTGTGCCCGATCTTTGTTAATGATGAATGTGCGGTTATTTTCACAAGCATTATGCCATGTGGTTTTTTAGACAAAATTTCCGCTTTGATGATACAGGTCTAAATTAAATATTTAATTTTTTTTCTAATCTCTTAAAAATGTGTATTTTCGCAGACTGATAAAATTATACAAAAAAATGGCAATTTTAGGAGAGATTAGAAACAAACCTTGGCTTTTGATGGGAATTATTGCGCTTGCAATGTTAGCATTCGTAGTAAACCCAGATAGTTTGGAAAAGTTATTTGGAGCAAAACCCGGTGTTTTCGGAAAAGTAAATGGAGACGAGGTAACCAAGGAAGATTTTGATGATCAGCTGTTTATCCTGCAACAACAAGCGCAGCAACAAGGTCGTCCCACAACTGGTTTAGATGAACAGGCATGGCAACTTGCAGTACAGTCTAAGCTTATTGCGCAACAATTCGATAAAATGGGGCTGAAGCTTACAGACGATATGTTCTGGAACCAAATACAGTATGACCCCATGTTTGCTCAAAATAAAGAAAACTTTGATGCGAAAGGTAACTTTAAGGTGCAAGAAATTAAAAAACAAGTTGAGGAACTAAAATCAACCAATGTTGAAATGTATAATAACTGGTTGAAAACCAGAAAGGCAATGGAATACAGAATGATGGCGCGCCAGGTATTTGCCAACGTTTCTGCCGGCATCACAGTGGGTAAGAAAGAAGCAGAGGAAATGATGAAGCAACGCGATCAACTTGCTGATATTGATTTTGTGAAAATAGGTTATGATGCCTATGCACAAAAAAATCCTGTAAAAGTGACCACTCAGGATTTAGCCGATTATATTAAGAAACATCCCGTTCAATTTAAAAGAGAGGCCAGCCGAAACCTTGGTTTGGTTTATTTCCCTGCGGCAGCTAGTGCAGAAGATGATGCTGCAGCACAAAAGGATATTAACAAATTGTTGAACGAAGGTAGTGCAACAAGCGGTGGTAAAGAAAATTTCCATAATACAACCAACGATTCAATGTTTGTGGCACTGAACTCAGATATGCAGTACAACCCAACTTATTTTTCAGCCAGTCAACTTCCGGCAGAAATTAAAGATAAAGTAGCGTCAGCAACTGTTGGTACGATTTGGGGACCTTATAAAGAACAGAATTTCTATGTGCTTTCTAAATTGTTGGATAAAAAACCATCCGATTCTACGTTGTCTAGACATATTCTGGTTTCTTACAAAGGAAATCAGGCAGGTGGTGATGTAACCCGTACAAAAGAGCAAGCCAAAAAATTGGCAGATTCTATCGGTGCCATTGTAAAGGCAGATCCATCAAAGTTTACCGAGTTTTTGAAATACTCATCGGATCCTGGTTCTGCAGCGCAGGGTGGAAGTGTAGGTTGGACAACTCCTGCAACACCTTTCGTTCCTGAGTTTCTTCATTTCCTTGCCAGCAACGGGAAAGGAGCAACAGGGGTGGTGGAAACGCAGTTTGGTTACCATATCATCAATATCGAGGATAAAAAATCTGGTTCAATGACTTACAAGGTGGCTAATTTGGTAAAAACCATCAAGCCATCAGAAAAGACAGAAAATGAAGTGTACACAAAAGCAACCAAGTTTATTCAGCAAGTACAAGGTAAATCGTTCAACGATTTTGCCAATATTGCTAAAAAATCGAATTACAACTTTTTGAATCCTAAGGAATTAGGTAGGTTCCAAGGGCAGATCCCAGGGTTAGGAACCGATAAGGACCAGGAAGTTCTTGCTTGGGCTTTCAATAAAAAAAGAAGTAAAGGTGATACCGATATCTTTACTGTGGACGGAACTGGAGACAGAATTGTTGCCTTCCTGAACGGAATTCAAGATGCTGGAACAGCCGATCCTGAAGCTGTTCGTGATCAAATTGAACCTATTGTCAAAAATCAATTGATCGCTAAGCAGATTAAAGAAAAATTAAGTGCTGCTAAAGCTACTTCACTGGATCAGGTCGCTAAACAGTTTGCATCAACCAAGCAAGCGGCGCAAGTCAATATGTTGAACCCACAAGTTGCTGGTGCCATGGAGCCCAAAGTTGCCGGTGCTGCTTTTGGTGTGGCAAAAGGAAAACTGAGCAATCCTGTAGAAGGAATGACCGGGGTGTATGTATTGGTGAAAAAATCTGAAACGGTGAACAAGCAACCAGGCGATTTGCAGCAAGTAATCCAATCTATTCAGGGACAAAACTCGCAGCAGTTTGGCCAGCTATTCTTGAAGAGCTTGCAAGATAATGCCAAAATAGATGATTACCGAATTCAGGTGTACAACCAGCAGTCACAACAATAATCGACTGCGGTGCTCAATCAATATAAAGCGACTTTTAAAAAGGTCGCTTTTTTGATGCCATTACCGTTATGCATGCTTAAACGCTTATTTAAAAATATAGTATATTTGTTTCATTAAAAATAGTAAAAAGTGAAGTTCACCAAAGAAATAAAAGCTGGTCTTATCGCCATTTTAGCCATTGTAGGTTTTATCTTTCTCTTTCAGTTTATGAAAGGTAAAAGTCTTTTCACCACCGACAATATTTTTTATGCAAAATTTGATAATGTGGAAGGTTTGGCAGCTTCTAACCCCGTGTCAATTAATGGATTAAAAGTGGGGCAGGTTGATAAAATTATACCCGTTACTGAGAAGGATGGCAAAATCCATTTTGTGGTGAAGGTAATTGTGGATGATAAGTTTGAATTCTCGAAAAGATCTACACTCGAGATTTTTGAGCCGGGATTGATGTCGGGTAAAGAAACGCGGATTAATTTAGCATACGGACAACCCATTGCTAAAGATGGCGACACACTGACAGGCGCATTTAAACTATCGATGATGAATAATATTTCCTCGCAGGTAGGTCCTGTAAAGGATCAGGTGCAAGAAGTATTGAAAAAAGTTGATTCTTTGATGCATAACGCCAATCTCATTACCGATGCCGACAATCAGCGCTCCATAAAAGCATTGCTTTCCAGTCTCAACAAAACCGTTGCGTCCTTCGAAAGTACTTCGCAACAAACCAATTCTTTGTTGGCGAGTAGTGATCCGCGCATTCAGAAAGTGCTCGACAATGCAAACCTTGCTACCGTTAGTGCGAGAACAGCCATCGATAAATATGGAAAAGTGGCTGATGAGGTAGATGTGGCCAAACTGAATAACGCCATCGATAAACTGAGCATCACCGCGGATAAATTGAACGGTGTTATTACAGGCATACAGAATGGAGAAGGATCGCTTGGTAAACTCACTAAAGATGAAGAACTTTACAAAAATCTTAATGAATCATCGCAAAACCTCAATAAACTGATTATTGATCTGAAGCAAAACCCAAAACGATACCTCAATTTTTCGGTGTTTGGGAAGAACAGTTCCAACTAAAAGCTAAATACCTCTTCATATGCAATATGTTGACAATATCCTTTTCATCATCGCTATTGCGATAGGTTTCGGCCTTTTTTTTAGAAGTTTAAAAGAGATCTACCGCAATATTAAACTTGGCAAAACCATTGATAGAACCGATCATCCTTCGGAACGATGGAAAACCATGGCAAAAGTGGCAATGGGGCAAAGTAAAATGACCAAACGACCTATTGCCGGAATTCTACACATTTTTGTGTACGTTGGTTTTGTCATCATCAATCTGGAACTCATCGAAATCATGATCGATGGTATCTTCGGGACTCATCGTGTTTTGTCTCAGGTTTTAGGGCACTCGCTCTACAATATATTTACCGCAACTTTAGAGATATTGGCATTCTTGGTGGTTTTCGCCGTTGTCATTTTTTTTATAAGAAGAAACTTTTATGGCGTAAAAAGATTAACGATGAAAGAGCTTTTCGGTTGGCCAAAACATGATGCCAACTGGATTTTAGTCATCGAATTTGCTTTAATGATAGCTTTCTTCAAGATGAATGCCGCCGATTGGGTGCTTCAACAAAGAGGTGTCTTTCCTGAACACGGAAGTTTCCCCGTTTCTTCCCATTTGATGGGGCCAGTTTTTCAGCATTTTAGTGATGGTTTTTTGATCTTTACAGAGCGTGCTGCGTGGTGGTTTCATATATTGGGTGTGCTTTTTTTTATGAATTATCTGTATTATTCAAAGCATCTTCACATCATTTTGGCGTTTCCCAATACGTGGTTTGCTAATCTGCAGCCCAAAGGAAAGTTCAATAATTTGGCTTCGGTAACGCAGGAGATTAAATTGATGATGGATCCCAATGCTGATCCTTATGCAGCTCCACCAGAAGGGGAAACTGCTGTTCCTGAGAAGTTTGGCGCAAGCGATATTTTTGATCTGAATCAGGTGCAGTTGCTTAATGCATATTCCTGTACCGAATGTGGAAGGTGTACCGCTGTTTGTCCGGCCAATATTACGGGTAAAAAGCTTTCACCTCGCCTTATTATGATGAAAACACGGGATCGTTTAGAAGAAGTAGGAAGAAACATTAACAAAAACGGAGGTAAGTTTGTGGATGATGGCAAAAAACTTCTAAATGATTACATAACCAACGAAGAACTGTGGGCATGCACCACCTGTAATGCCTGTGTAGAAGCTTGTCCTGTACTCATCGATCCATTGTCTATTATTTTTGAGATGAGGAGATTCCTGGTGATGGAGCAATCTGCAGCTCCGCAAGAATTGAATCTGATGATGACCAATGTAGAAAACAATGCTGCACCTTGGCAATATAATCAGGCAGACCGTTTGAATTGGGCAAAAGAATAAGATAACAATGTTATAAATTTAAAAATGTAGCAATGTTCTCCAACTGTTACATGAGTAAATGGCAAAATAAGATATGGATTTCACGATAAAAACAATAGCTGAATATGCCGCCGAAGGCAAAGCACCCGAAGTGCTTTTTTGGGTAGGTTGTGCCGGAAGTTTCGATGACCGTGCGAAGAAGATTACACGTGCATTTTGCAAAATCCTCAATAAAATTAATGTGGAGTTTGCGGTGTTGGGACAGGAAGAATCCTGCACCGGCGATCCTGCAAAACGGGCAGGAAACGAATTCGTTTTCCAAATGATGGCACTTACCAACATCGAAATTCTGAACGCTTATGAAGTAAAGAAAATCGTTACAGCTTGTCCGCACTGTTTTAATACTTTGAAGAACGAATATCCATCGCTGGGCGGTCATTTCGAAGTGATGCACCACACGCAGTTTTTGAAACAATTAATGAACGATGGTCGCCTGAAAGTGGAAGGCGGAAGCTTTAAAGGAAAAAAAATAACGTTCCATGATCCCTGCTATTTGGGTAGAGGAAACGACGAGTACGAAGCACCAAGAGAACTTTTGAATAAACTGGATGCTGAATTGGTGGAAATGAAAAGATGCAAATCCAACGGATTGTGTTGTGGTGCAGGTGGAGCCCAAATGTTTAAGGAACCGGAAAAAGGAAACAAAGATATCAACATCGAGCGCACCGAAGAAGCATTGCAGGAAAAACCAGATGTCATTGCAACCGGTTGTCCGTTCTGTATGACGATGATGACTGATGGCGTGAAGCATTTCAACAAAAATGATGAAGTGGCTGTAAAAGATATTGCAGAACTTTTAGCAGAAGCCGAAGATCTGTAAAAACCAATTCAAATAGAATTAAAATGAAAATAGAAGAATCAAGTATTGTGGAAACCAACGATTATCGGGTAATTATTTACCCCGCATCTCGTGCGTTTACCACTAAAGAAGCGAAAGTAATCACAGAGAAACTCTACGACTTCCTTGCGAGTTGGGCTGCCCATGGCAAGCCACTGTCGTCGTCATTTAAAATCGAGAAGAATCAGTTTATCGTCATTTGTGTTGACGAGGAAAAAGAAGCTGCATCAGGTTGTTCCATTGATGCGCTTGGCGCACTTATAAAGGAAATTGATCAGGAATTTGAACTCGGACTTTTTGATCGCATGAAAGCAAGCTTTGTACAGAATGGCGAAATCAAGACCATGAAACTACAGGATTTTAAAAATGGGCTGAAAGACGGATCCATTGCGCAGGACATCGAAGTTTTTGATTTTTCGAAGAGTTCTTATGTGTCGTTTTTGAGTGATTTTTTACTGCCTCTGAAAAGAAGTTGGGCCGAATTTTACGTACGGTAAACCACAGCTAATAAAAATTTACCCTTTCTGCATTTTGCGTGTGGAAAGGGTTTTTTCATTCAAAATAAACTATTTTTGTAATGCATGATTTCCAGAATTGAACATGGCTAAAATCCTTTTCCTGACGACTGCTCATAAATTTGATGATGACCGAATTTTTTTTCATCAGGCAAAAACATTGCAGCAAAATGGTTTTCAGGTCAAGATTTGCAGTTTAAACAGTGCGTTCTCGGGCACCATTGACGGTGTAGAAATCGATTCAAGTTCGATTCTGCAACAATCGGCAAAACAAAAAATAGCTGCTTTTCAAAATGTAATTAACGCTTTTCAACCTGACGCCATTATTGCATCTGAACCGCTTGCGGTGATGGCGGCGAAAGCATACCGATCCAAGTCAAAAATTCCGCTGATGTACGATATTACCGAATGGTATCCGTCGTACCGGATGTTGCAGCAATATAAGGGTTTTACAAAGTTTTTTCATGCCGTCAAGTTTTTCCTCATTCAGGGGTATGCCGGCTTCCTGAGTAGTCATTTTATTTTTGGAGAAGACAACAAGAAGTTTCCTTTGGCGCAACTTTTCCCCTGGAAAAAATCCCTTGATCTGGGTTATTATCCGGACGAGAAATATGTTGCGGATCATGTTAAAGAATTAACGCCGAACGCTATTCGTTTATGCTACACCGGCAGAATTTCGGAAGAAGATGGTATTGGGAATTTCTTTAAAGCAATAGCGGCACTCCAAAAGAAACGTCCGTCATTAAAGGTTTCTGTGCTGATCATTGGCCGCCCAAAAAGAAAATCAGATGAGCAGTATTTCTCAGCACTATTAGAAGAGTATAATTTCAGCGATATTGAAATTCGCGAGCAAGTTCCCTTTGTTGAATTTACAAATGCATTGGCCAGTGCTGATTTGTGCTTTGATCTCCGAGAGAATAACAGAGAGTACAGCAGAAGCTTTCCGATCAAGATTTTTTACTATGCAGGCGCTGGTAAGCCGGTGATTTATACAGCGCTTAAGGCCATTCAAAATAAAATGGATATTTCCGCTTTTGGTCATTTGGTTCATCCTGAAGATTCAGAAAAAATTGCCGATATTGTGCTGAATTATATTGACGATCCTGCACTTTATATGCAGCATGCAAAGCGCGGCAGAAGTCTGTTTTTAATGCAATGCAATTGGAGAAAAATAAGTGATTCTTTTGTGAAATTTGTCAAAAAAGCCCTGCAATAACTTGAAGTATAAAACGATTTTACAGACTTTTCTGTCTCGGTTTTTAATTCTGATCCTGAGTTTCGGCCTCATTATCTATACAACGAACGTATGGGGGAGCGCAGGAAAGGGTGTGGTGTCTATTGTTACAGCAGATTTGGCGGTCATCATGTTTCTGAGCAATATTTTTGCAGGTGGATCTGTGAGTTTTTTCTCCTCGAAATTTCAAACGGGAACTATTCTTTTCCATGCCTATTCGTGGTCGATAGTTTCTGGAATAGTGACCCCACTTCTTTTATCGTGGGCACATCCGCAGTCTTTTACGGTTTACCTGATCGCTTTATCGGTACTTACGTCATTACTCACGACCAACATTAATCTTTTTGTCGGTAAGCAGCATATCAAGATGTATAACCTTTATACTATTTTGCAGCTGGCGGTTCATTTTCTATTTATTTTGGGAATGGTGAATGTACTTCACTATACAGATATTACGGGCTATTTCGTTGCTCAAATTTTAGCTTACGTCCTGTTGTTTATCATCAGCTTTATACAGATTTTTAGGTTGTATAAGCTTTCAGAATTTAAGTTGTCAAAAAACATTGCAGCACAACTTTTCAGCTACGGCTGGAAATCCCAACTCAGCGCATTTTTGCAGTTTCTTAACAACCGACTTTCGTATTATTTTCTTGAGTTTTTCAAGGGCATCGCAAGCGTTGGTATTTTCTCGGTGGGTGTGGCTTTCTCTGAAGCAATCTGGACCATGAGCAGAACACTTGCACTAGTTCTGTATGCCGATATCATCAACAGCGAACATAAGGAAGACGCCATCCTAAAAACAAAGATTTCGATGAAGATCAGCTTTTTGGTCACCCTGGTTTCGCTGGGTTTAATGCTATTGATCCCCGCTTCCTTGTACGCCATGATTTTCGGTAAAGATTTTAGTCAGACCAAAGAGATTATTATCTTGCTTTCGCCGGGGATTTTAGCAATTGCGGTGAGTAATGTCTTGGGGTTTTATTTTGCCGGGGTCAATAAACTCAGGATTTTGAATATTAAATCACTAGTGGGCTTGGTATTCACCATTATTGCATCATGGTACTGCATACCCAGATGGGGAATCGTTGGGGGCTGCATCGTGACATCAGTTTCTTATCTGTTGTCTTCCGGTATTTTATTTTGGAACTTTTATCAACTGACTACATTTAAGATTCAGGATTTCTTTTTTTCCAGAACTGATTTTCAACTCCTACTCCAAAAAATTAAGCGTCGCCCATGATGAAGTTTGAATTTTTTTTATTCGGCAACGATGCCTGTCCATGGTTTCATTTGGATGATGTCCATTTTATCGGCTATTTTTTTGATGATGCTGATCAGCTTTATCGCGGACTTGATGCTGTTGCCTACATTCAGGAAAAACTCAAAACGAACTCTTTAGTTGAAGTTGTTCAAAAGATGAACGGTTCTTTCTCTGTTATTGTCAATCAGGGTGAAACCTGTTTGTTGGCCGCTGATTCCATGAACTTTTATCCGCTTTTTTACATCAACGAGAAAAATCGTTATGTTATTTCTGATCGTTTTGAAAAACTGGTGGAATTGCAGGGAGATTTTCATTTAAATACCGAGGCGATAGACGAGTTTGAGACAGCAGGTTTTGTTTTGGGTACCGAGACGTTGGCCAAGAATGTTTTTAAGAATAATGGCAGTCAGGTATTGAAACTAAGCAGTGCGAATCCTGAAGCAGTGCAGTATCAGGATTTTTTGAGTACGAATTTTTCTACGGATTCTCTGGCTGATCTCTCCACACAATTCGAAGCAGAGATGTTGAATGCCGGACAACGATTGATAAAATTTTTGAATGGCAGAACGGCTGTTGTTCCGCTCAGCGGTGGTTACGATTCTAGACTTATCGTTGCCTTACTTAAAAGATTGAACTATCAAAAAGTAATCTGCATCACGTACGGGACGATTAATCCTGAGGTTTCCATCAGTAAAAAGGTTGCGCAAACACTTGGCTTTGAATGGTTTTTTGTTGATTATTCCACCTTGAATATAGAGGAAATACAAAGTGAAAAAAATTACGAAAATTATTTGCATTTTGCTGCCAATGGTTTTTCAATGCCTTATTTAATGGAGTATTTTGCAGTTGCTCAATTGTTGAAAGATAGCAGAATTCCTAAGGATTCGGTTTTTATTCCGGGACATTCCGGTGATTTTTTAGGTGGCAGTTATGTTTTGAAGACGGTGAAAAATCATTTAGAATTAAATCAACTTCCACATTTTATCGCATCGAAGTACTTCATTTTTGTACGAAAAGACCGCAGAAAGCGAATGCAGATAGAAAAGAGAATTAGCCAATCATTGCAATCAATTGGTCATGCAAAACGTATCGGCGATTATAATATTGCCGTTGAAGAATGGGATATTCGTGAGAAGTTGGCCAAATTTATTTTTCACTCATCACAAGTATTTAATTTTTTTGGTTTTGAACATTATTTTTTACTTTGGGATCAGCGTTTAGTTAAATTTTTCCGGAAAGTTCCAATGCAGTTTCGTGAGCATAAAATGCTTTATGATCATGTGCTTGAAGAGAAATTTTTCGAACCTTATCATATTCATTTTCAGGAGAAGGAATTGAAAACTGGTACATTGAAGGTTTTGCTTCAACAGATTAAAGATAGAGTACGTTATTTTTTTCCTTGGAAAATGGTGCTAAATCGTATTAATAATGCAGACTGGCCTTATTATAGAGAGCTCACCAAAAGCATGTTGAAGTTTGTGGAGAAATGTAATAGAGCAAAATTCAGGGATTTTAAAAATTACAATGCGGTAATCTGTGCTTGGTATGTGCAATTCCTGAAACAGCGAACAAAAAGAGAGCAACAATAAAAATTTACGACTTATCTTTGCAATAATGAAAAACTTGTTTTTTGGTTTCGTGGTTGTCTTGGCGTTGTTTCTCGCCTGCAGAAATGATGAGAATGTAGTGCAGCAGATTGACCAGATTTTCAACTTGTACATCGATTCGGCCAAGCAGGATATGCTGAACAATAAGATCCCGGGTTCGTACTTTGAAGTAAAGATGAACGATGTGTACGGTCTTAAAGACAATGCTCCTGTTACGTTTAACCCTAAAATTGATGCAGATACCATCCATTATATAGAGTACATCGCGGGTGCGAAGAGAATAAATGTTGATTCCACGGCTGCGTTCAGGATTTACGAGTCCAAAATTGCGTTAAGATTGACGAAAAAGAAAAACGACACCGTGAATTCGGTGACCAATGATACCATGACGATTCGGTACCGATGGACGCCTGAATTATTTCAATTGTCTCAAATTTGGTACAACGGCACACTGCAGTTTAGCAAAACGGAAGGCCAGCCGAACATCGTAAAAATATCGAAATAATCCTTAAATTTGCAATTCGGGTTTGTTGCAAGTTTGCAGCAGTCATCATTCACATTTATCATTCACAACAACAATGTTACAGGTTAATTTTTTACGCGACAATAACGAGCGCGTGATGCAAGGTTTAAAGAAAAGAAATTTCAAGCAGCTCGGCCTGGTTGATGATGCCATTGCCGCAGACGACGAAAGAAAAAAATACCAGTTCGATCTTGACCAGAATCTGGCAGAGATGAACAGGATTTCCAAGGAAATCGGTACGCTCATGAAAGAAGGTAGAAAGGAGGAAGCAGAAGCGGCCAAAATAAAGACGGCAGAGTTCAAAGAGAACGCCCAAAACCTTCAGCAAAAATTGCGGGATACAGAGACTAAACTGCAGGATATTCTGTATCTAATACCCAATATTCCTTACGATAAAGTGGTTGCAGGAACTGGTGCCGAAGACAATGAAATCGTTTACCAGTCGCACGATGTGAAAGGTTTAGGTGAGGGCGCCATCCCGCATTGGGAGTTGGCCAAAAAGTATAACCTGATTGATTTCGAACTCGGCGTTAAAATTGCCGGTGCGGGTTTCCCTGTGTATCTCGGTAAAGGTGCCAGGTTGCAGCGTGCATTGGTTCAGTATTTTCTTGACAGAAATGTGGATGCCGGATATTTGGAAGTAAATCCCCCGCATGTTGTGAACGAAGCATCTGGTTACGGAACGGGGCAATTGCCGGATAAAGAAGGGCAGATGTATTTTGTGACCGAAGACAACCTTTATCTCATACCTACGGCTGAAGTTCCTGTCACCAATATTTACCGCGATGTATTGCTGGACGAGAAAGAGTTACCTATTAAAAATACTGCATTTTCACAGTGTTATCGTCGGGAAGCGGGAAGTTATGGCGCGCATGTTCGCGGGCTCAATCGTCTGCATCAGTTCGAAAAGGTGGAAATTGTAAGAATAGAAAAACCCGAAAATTCGTACCCGGCGCTAGAAGAAATGGTGGAACATGTGAAATCAATTCTTGTTGATTTGGAGCTGCCGTTTCGTATTCTTCGTCTTTGTGGTGGCGATATGGGTTTCACATCGGCAATGACCTACGATTTTGAAGTATGGAGTGCTGCTCAGGAAAAATGGTTGGAAGTATCATCAGTTTCCAATTTTGAAACTTTTCAGGCCAACCGGTTGAAGTGCCGATTTAAAGGAGAGGGAAAAACCCAACTTGTGCATACCCTCAACGGTTCTGCAATGGCTTTACCAAGAATTATGGCAGCGTTGTTGGAAAATAATCAAATTGAAAAGGGAATCAGAATTCCCGCAAAAATTGCAGCGTATGCTAAATTCGATTTGATCGATTAACAATCAACTTATACCGCATAAAAAACCCTCCAGAATATTTTCAGGAGGGTTTATTTTTACTTTTTAGAATCTTCTAGTGAAGTTTTTCTGAACTCTTTCAAAAGTTTTTCCAGTGCTAAAGTAGATTTTCTTGCTCTTGTTCCTGCAGCTTTATTTCCTTTTTCTGCCTGAGTGTCTGCATCAGTTTTGAAGGTTTCAAACTCAGCACTGATTTTTTCAATTAGTTCTTTCATGGGTAATACAATTATTTGTTCGCGGGCAAAAATAAAGATAAATTCGGGAATCCCACGCTGGTTTCGTGTTTTTTTTTGAAAATGTGCTATGTTTTAGCTGCTCACATCAGCATCAAAGGACATGGTGTGCTGAAGTGTTACCTTTTCTTTGTAATCTTTAATGGCAAGTCGCATGGTTTCCCTGCTGATGCTCTTTGGAATCGTTGTGGATGATTTTCAGTGCTTCTTTTTTTGGCGAGATGTAAGGAATCCCTATTTCCATGCCGCGGAGTATGAAAAGTCCACCGAGAATTATCATCATCACTGGAACAAATTTCAGAATTTTTATTCTAAAAGCATTGGTCATCAGGTTACCGAGAAGAACCACCGAAAACATGAACGGTACAGTGCCAAGTCCGAAAAGTGCCATAAACAATGCGCCCTGCCAAATCCCTCCTGATGCTAAACTGGCGGTAAGCGCCATATAAACCATTCCACAAGGTAAGAACCCGTTGAGGATGCCTGTAGTAAAACGTGAGCGATAATCTGCCTTTTGAAGTAATTTGCCTAAATTCATCTTAACCCTGAACAAGAATGTGGAAAGAAAGGGGATTTTTGAAGCAAAGTCTTTTCCGCCAAATGAAAAAAACGCCATCAAGACAAGAAGAATTCCTACCGCAATGGTAAGATATTGCTGAAAACCGGCAAGTTCAAACCCTTTTCCCACAATTCCCAATGTTGCTCCCAGTAACGAATAGGTAAAAATTCGCCCAAACTGGTAGGTTAAATTCTGGAGGTAATAATTGGTTGATTGTTTCTTGGTTAAACCCATCGACAGGGCAATGGGTCCGCACATTCCTATGCAATGAAAGCCAGAGGCAAAGCCCAAGCCAATCGCCGAGATGATGAGTGCTATTTCCATAAAATATCGTAGTCGAGTTGGTAGGGTTTTTTATTGGATTTCCATTTGAGCTTTAAAGTGTAAGAACCGTTTGTAAGCACTTTTGCAGGAATCAGGAGCGCATTTTGTGCGTCAACACTAATTTCTTTTTTTACATCGAGATTGGCATCGTCTGTCCGGTATAATTCAAAACTAACCAAATTTTGGTCAATACTTGCGTTGGAAGGAAAGGTTATCCTAATTCCTTCTTTGTTTTGCTGGTACTGTGGTTTTTCGGAAAGTTGATCTGCATTTTTTTTGGCATCGATTACCTTTTGATAAGCGAGCTCGTCCTCGTAATAATTTTGAGAAACAAGTTCAGAATTTTGCTTTCCGTTCGGGAAGATGAAAATCATGAACAGAATAAATGCGATAAACGATCCAAGTGCTATGGCAACACCATGTCCCCAGTGAATTTTCTTCAGCATAATTTTTTAGAATTGAATTTTGAATGGCCCTTCAAAGTAAGAGTCGAAAGAATCCAACAGTTTTCCTTTTTGGTCGTACACTCCTATTTTTACATTCTGTTTAGACATTTTAATTTCCTTTTCCGGAAAACTAATGTTTACATTTCCCTTAATAATCTGGTCTTTTTTGAGCAATATGTTTTCACCTTCGCCCATTGTTACCGTTCCGTGTTGCGGCTCAATTACTTTAATGGTGACGGTAAAATCTTTGTTGGATTTGTTAAGGAAAGTATAGTTATAGTTGTTGGTGATTTTTCCATCGCGCACAAAAAATGTTGTTCCTGCAGGTTTTATGAATTTGGCTTCCATGGATCCGCGGTTGCTAAGCAAGAACCCAAGGAATCCGACGAGAAGCAGCAGTACCACAGAGTAGGCCTTCATTCTGTTCGTGAATTTGAAAGGAATTTCTTTTTCAATTTCGTCCTCTGTTGCATAGCGAATTAATCCTTTTGGCAATCCCACTTTCACCATAACTTCATCGCACGCATCAATACAGGCAGTACAGTTGACGCATTCAAGTTGCTGACCATCACGAATATCGATACCGGTAGGGCACACTACCACGCATTGGTTACAGTCGATGCAATCGCCTTTGCCTGCAGCTTTACGATCTTCTCCTTTTCTCCATTTAGCTCTATTTTCTCCCCGTTTAAAATCGTAATACACATTGATGGTCTGCTTGTCTATCAATACGCCCTGAAGCCGTCCGTAAGGACAAACGAGTGTACAAACCTGCTCTCTGAACCATGCAAATGTAAAGTAGAACGCTGCGGTAAAAATAATCATCACGAGGAAATTGGTAAAATGGGCGAAAGGGCCTTCTTTCATCATGTTAAAAACTTCCTGGTAGCCAACGATGTACATAAACATCCAGTGTGTGATAACGAGCGAAATCATAATGTAAATTCCCCATTTTAGAGATCGTTTCCAAATTTTCTCGGTGTTCCACTCTTGTCGGTCAAGTTTCATTTGTTTATTTCGGTCTCCTTCAATGGCATATTCTATTTTTCTAAAAATCATTTCCAGAAAAATCGTTTGAGGGCATATCCATCCACAAAAAATTCGACCAAAAACTACTGTGAACAGGATGATAAAAACAATTGAAGTGATGGCTCCCAATGCAAGAATAAAAAAATCTTGGGGGTAAAAAGGTTGACCAAGAATAAAGAATTGCCGATCCAATATGTTGATAAGCAAAAACGGATTTCCATTGATTTTTATGAAAGGCAATATAAAAAATACTGCGAGTAGTACGATGGCAACAATAGTTCGGTAATTGGTGAACTTTCCGCTCGGTTTTCTCGGGAACACCCATTTTCGTTGTCCTGTTTGCTCCATGGTTCCCACCGAATCCCGGAATGTTTCGGCTTCAATTACTTGTCCTTGTCCACCTTTTAGTTCTGCGGTGGAGATATGTCTTTCTTCTGCCATTTCTTTTACCATTAAAAAAGAAAACATAATCCTTATCTTATGTAATAAAAGATACCGGATTATGTTTTCAGTAAGATGTTATATTTCTTTTATTTTTCCCAGTGTGCCTCAGTTCCTTGTGGAGCTGCACCACCTTGTGCTGTGGTTATGGGAGACTGTTCTTGGTTGATGTGGTAAACATAAGCTGCCACATTCTGAATGTCGAATCCGGTCAACACTCCGTTTTTGCCCCAAGCTTGCATGGTCGGGTTATTGGGTGATCCATCTTCAACCATGTGGAATACATTTTTGAATAGGGTTTTTTCTGGTTGGTTGATCCAATAATTATCAGTAAGGTTTGGCCCAATTCCTCCTTTACCACCATCGCCATGACAAGATACGCAGTTGGTTTTAAACACTTCTTCACCAGCTGCAATATTATCTGCAGAATACACTGCATTGTCAATGGTTGGAGGAGGTGTGTTTTTCATGTATTCAGCGATGCTTGCTGTTTGCGCTTTGTATTCTTCATCATATTCTTTTCCTTGGTGGGCAAAGTCGGTCAAGCCATAAGACATAAGGTAAACGACACAATAACAAACGCCAAACCAGAATAGACCTAGCCACCATTTTGGAAGTTGGTTGTCTAATTCCATAATTCCGTCGAATCCATGGTCGATAAGAATATCTTTTTCTTCTGTGCTGGATTGCTTTTTAAATGCACTTTCGTACAGCGATTTAAAGTACGGAACTTTTTTACTGTTAAGGTATTCTTCTTTTTCGGCTGCGGAAAGTTTTTTAAATTTATCATTCTCAATCAAATCACCAATTGCGCTGTGGATTAATGCAAGGATAACGCTGATTACAACCGTTCCCCAGAAATAAGGAGAAGACAGAAATGTTGCGTTCTGTACAAACATATAATACACGATGAACAGAATCACGAAGATGATTGCTATGGTAATGTAAATGGGTGTTCTTGGTTTCATAAAAGTTTAATTTTTATAATTAAAGATGCTCGTCTTTATCTTTAATGTCATCGTCTAAAGGGGCATTCGCTTCCTCATCATAGTATTTTTTGGGCCGGGAAATCACCCAATACACGATTCCCAGAAAAAAGATGAGGAATAATATCAGCGCAACGGTTTGGTATAACCCGACATTGTCGCCATTGGCCAAAATATCTTTTACGCTTTGTGGTATCATTCGAATATTGCTTTAGATGATGAATTTAGTTGGTACTGGCCGTTTTAATTTCAGTGGTTTTAATATCTGTTCCTAGTCGCTGTAGGTAAGCAATTAGAGCAATGATTTCTTTTTTCTCTAATGGTGTAAATGATGCACCTTGTGCTGCTTTTCTTTCAGCATACGCTTGCTTCACGTCGGCAGCTTCGGAGTAGATTTGCTTCACGATGTGCGCGGCCTGATTATCAGCCCACTGGTTGGCAGAATCAATTTCGGCTTTGGTGTAAGGAACATCAAAAACGTTTTTCATTAATTCAATTTTAGCCACCATTTTGCTTCTGTCGAGATCGTTGGCAATCAACCAAGGATAACGGGGCATGATGGATCCTGCGGAAGTTACTCTTGGGTTCAGCATGTGTTTGTAGTGCCATGAACTCGGGTTTTTACCCCCTTCACGGTGCAAATCCGGACCGGTTCTTTTGGAGCCCCAAAGGAAAGGTCGGTCATAAACAAATTCTCCTGCCTTAGAGTACTGTCCATTTTTACCATTGAAACGTACTACCTCGTCACGGAATGGTCTTAAAACTTGCGTATGGCAAGCATTACATCCTTCTCTGATATACAAATCACGCCCTTCCAGTTCTAATGGTGAGTAGGGTTTCACTGCTGCAATGGTAGGTACATTATCCTTGATAGTTAAAGTGGGTACAATCTCAATGAAACCACCGATTGCTACCGCTACAAAGGAAAGTACTGTAAGAAGGATAGGGGTTCTTTCCAACCATAAATGCCATCCTTCTCCTGCTTTTCTCTGTGGTGAAATGTTAGCAAGTGCAGGCGCTTCCGCAGGAACTTCTTTTTGGAAAGATCCGCTTCTTACGGTTGCTACAACGTTAATACACATCAGAATTGCGCCCGATATATAAAGTAACCCACCTACAAATCTCATTTGGTAATAAGGTATAATGGCGGTTACTGTATCTAACCAGTTTTTATAAACTAAGGTACCATCTGGGTTAAATTGTTTCCACATCAAACCTTGGGTAAAGCCGGCGATGTATAGAGGAACTGCGTAGAAGATAATACCCAGTGTTCCCAACCAGAAATGCCAGTTAGCCAATTTTGTGGACCAAAGTTTGGTTCGCCACATGATAGGAAGTAGATAGTAAATCATACCAAATGTGATAAATCCGTTCCAACCCAATGCACCAATATGTACGTGCCCGATTACCCAATCGGTAAAGTGTCCAATTTTATTTAATGTTTTGGTAGCCAACACTGGCCCTTCAAACGTCGCCATACCGTAGCAGGTAACAGCAACAACAAAGAATTTCAATACAGGATTTTCTCTCACTTTATCCCACGCACCTCTCAGCGTAAGAAGTCCGTTCAGCATTCCACCCCAAGATGGTGCAATCAGCATGATGGAGAAACCGGTTCCCAGCGCCTGAGCCCAACCTGGAATAGCAGTGTACTGCAAATGGTGTGGACCTGCCCAGATATATACGAAAATAAGGGACCAAAAGTGAATAATAGAAAGCTTATAGGAGAATACTGGTCGATCTGCAGCTTTCGGTAAGAAATAATACATCAATCCCAGAATAGGCGTGGTGAGTACAAAAGCTACTGCATTGTGGCCATACCACCACTGTACCAAAGCATCTTTTACCCCAGCATAAGCGGAATAGGATTTCCAGCCGGTAAAGGATAGAGGAACTTCAAGGTTATTGAAGATATGAAGCATGGCAATAGCTACCCAAGTTCCTAGATAGAACCAAATGGCAACGTACAAGTGGCGTACTCTTCGGTTCAGGATCGTCATCATCATATTGACGCCAAAGACCACCCAGATCACCGTAATCAAAATATCGATTGGCCACTCGTGTTCTGCGTATTCTTTTGAAGTATTAATACCCATCAAAAAGGTGATTACTACTGCAACGATCATCAATTGCCATCCCCAGAAGTGGATCCAAGAAAGCGTGTCACTCCACATTCTTGTTTTTAGCAGGCGTTGCAATGAATAATATGCACCGGCAAAGAAACCGTTACAAACAAATGCAAAAATAACCGCACTGGTATGCAGCATTCTGATACGGCCGAAGCCAAATGCGCCATGCGAGTTGATCAACCCCTGCAGATTCCCACTCTGTAAACTCTTGATGGTAACATCATCTGTTCCGAGGAAATATTCAGGAAGTTCGGGATAGAAAAGCATCAATGCTGCAGTAAGCCCTAATAAAAATCCAACCAAGCCAAATACTACAGTTGCATAAAGGAATGCGCGCACAATGCTGTTGTCATAACTAAACTTTTGTGTTTCCATATTAACTAATCACTTTTTTCTTCTCTATTTTTTTTACTATTTTCTTCCTGGTCCGTATCTTCTTCCTTAATGATTTCAGAATCTAATAACATCCTTACAGCAGGCGATTCATCATCTTCAAACTGCCCATTTTTAGCATTTACTATAAATATGACCAAGAAAATAACAGCCAATGTAACGCTGCAAAAGATCATTAAATACAGTATATCCATGCTTCGTGCAAATTTAAAAATAAACCTGCACCAAATTTACTCAAAAATAATGATTTTGAATTTTAATTGTTAAATAATGTTAATTTAAAACATTTCTAAATAGCGAAATTTTGCTATTTATTGATTTTGAAATATTTAGCACTTCGAAGCCATGTTGCCATAGAAGTAAAGGCCACTACACTGATGGAGCTTATGGGCATAAGAATAGCCGCAAAAAGTGGTGAGACATTGCCGGTAATGGCAAAACTTACTCCTATTATATTATACAACAAGCTGATGCCGAAAGTGATTTTTACAATTTTCATGGCGTCTTTGCAATAATTCAGATAGCGGTCCAGATCGGTTAAACGATTTCCTGCCATAATTACGTCCGATGAGGGCGTAAAAGTATTTGTATCATCTGCCACTGCAACGCCCACATTACTTTGTTTCAAAGCACCGGCATCATTTAAGCCATCCCCAAACATTGCCACTTTCTGTCCTGCGTCCTGAAGTGCTTTTATATAATTGAGCTTATCTTCCGGGCTTTGGTTGAATGCCATGCCGGCCACAGAGGGAATCATTTTTTTGAGTACCGATTCTTCCGATGCGTTATCACCGCTCAAAACAAAAATGCGGTAAGCGTTGAGTTTTAGGAAGAGTTGATGAAGATTTTTCCGGTACTCATTTTTAAACACGTATTTTCCCAAAAGAAGATCAGCGGTAGCGATGTACACTGCGGTTTCAAAGTTTTTGGATGCTAATCCAGCGAGTTTGGCAGAGCCGATTCGGTAGGTTTTGCCACGAACTGTCCCTTCATAACCTTTGCCAGGAATTTCCTGAAAATACGTTACCGGAAAATTTTCATCCTCTACCGGCAAAAATTCATATAAAGATTTTGATAGTGGATGGTTGGAATTTTTCAACAACGTTTTGATATTCATTAAATCAAAAGGATCAAGAGCATCACCGTCAAAAAGGATATCCGATTTTTTCTGTTGCGTAATGGTACCGGTTTTATCAAAAACAAGGGTTTCTATTTTTGAAATTTTTTCGATGGTTAATGTGTCTTTTACATAAAATTGATTTCGCCCCAGAATCCTCATTACATGTCCGAAGGTAAATGGTGCCGATAAAGCCAGCGCACATGGACAGGCAATAATGAGAATGGCTGCAACCACTTGAAACATTTTCTCAAAATCTACACGAATCCAGTAAAGACCTGCAATAAGCGTAATGGCAAGAATGACAAACGTAAAGTATTTGGATATTTTGTTGGTTAAAGTGTCTAACCCGTTTTCGTATTTTTTAAAGGCCTCCTTGTTCCATAGCTGCGTGAGATAACTCTGGTTGACGGTTTTAATGACTTCCAACTCCAGGGCAGAACCCACTTGTTTGCCACCGGCAAAAATTTTGTCGCCCGGTTTTTTCGGAATGGAAGCACTTTCCCCCGTAATAAAACTATTGTCAACATTTCCTTCACCATTGATCAGGATGGAATCTACGGGTATAATTTCCTGGTTCCGCACTAGTATTCTGTCGCCCACCTTCAGATCGGACAGTAAGATGTTCTCCTGTTTACCGTTAAAATCAACTTTGGTCACTGCAATCGGGTAGAAGGATTTATAATCTCTATCGTAGGACAGTGCATTATAAGTGCGTTTCTGGAAGAGTTTTCCCAGTAGCATAAAGAATAGAAGGCCGCACAAGGTATCAAAATATCCTGCGCCGTAATCCGTGAGGACCTCGTAAATGCTTCTTCCATACAGCATTATAATTCCCAATACGATAGGGACGTCGATGTTCACGATTTTATTTTTCAGACCAAACCATGCCGACTTAAAGTAATCTGACGCCGAATAAAAAACGACAGGTGTTGCCAGCAAAAACATGATGAAACGAAACATATTCTTATACTGGTCAAACCAAAAGTCACTTGTACCCATCAACTCAGCCGCATATTCCGGGTATGAAAAAAACATTCCGTTTCCAAATGCAAATCCGGCAATGGCCAATTTAATCAGCAATGTTTTATCAAGAAACTCTTCTTTCTTGTCTACAGTTTCTAAATTAATAACGGGTTTGTAGCCCAGATTGGTGAGGAATTTGGCAAGTTCGCTCAGTTTTATTTCGTTTTGGTTAAAGGAAATCTGAACGGTTTTTCGAGTGAAATTAACCTGCGAATAGCGGATGTTTTTATTTAAAGTATGCAAGCTCTCGAGCAGCCAAATACACGACGAACAGTGAATCACCGGTATTTTGAAGGTAACCAAACTGGTATTTCCCTCGGAAAAATCGGTTACTTTATCAAAAATATCAGGGGTGTCGAGATAGTCGAACTGGGTTGTGTTTTCATTATCGGGACGAACTCCGGAACGTTTGTTGAGTTCATAAAAATTGTTTAATGAATTGGCGTTCAGGATTTCGTAAACCGATTTGCAGCCGTTGCAACAAAAGATTTTGTCGTCAAAAGAAATTTTTTCTTTCGATATTTCCTGTCCGCAATGAAAGCAATTTTCCGGCATTTTATAAAAAATTCAGCTCACAAAATTATGACAAATAAATTTGTGCCAAGGGTTTAAATATGCTACTTTTGCTGATAAATGTCATTATAGTATGTCTCTGGAAAAACAAACCGCCATCGAAGAAAATTTACAAAAAACCTTTAATGAAGACTCTTTTCGCGAATCGCTTTCGGCTGCGGATTTTGAAAAATATCTGGCTTCACGACAAATGCTTAGATTTCATAAGGGCGAAACCATCTTCGAAGACGGAGAAATCTCAAAAGGGGTTTATTTGCTTCAAAAAGGAACGGCAAAGCTTTCAAAATTAGGGGTTTACGGTAAAGAACAAATTTTGCGCTTCATCAAAGAAGGCGATCTTATCGGCTACCGCTCTATTCTTTGTGGTGAAGATTTTCAGGCAAAAGCAGAAGCTATGACGGAAGTAGAAGCGGTTTTCTTGCCCGCAGACGTTTTCCTTCATCTGCTCGAGGTAGATTCTAAACTTGCATTTGTGATGCTGCAAAAAATTGCTTTCGAGTTGGGAGAATCTTCCAACACCGTCACCTTTCTGGCACAAAAAACGGTGCGAGAGAGGTTGGCCGAGATCCTGCTTTTGCTTGAGCAGAAACTGGGTACCGACCCAGAAGGCTTTATCAAAATCTCACTTACCCGCGAAGAAATTGCCAATATCATCGGTACTGCTACAGAAAGCGCAATCCGTTTGATATCCGAGTTTAAACAAGATGGCTTAATTGAAGTAGAAGGACGCCTGATTAAAATTTTGAATCACGAAAAACTGATCAAGTTGGGGCACGTCGTTTTTTAATGAGAGTTGTCTTTTTTTTGAGAATCATTTAAAATCATTCGCTGTATTGGCGTATTTTTGATGATTGTTTTTTCTTAATCTTTTTGAGATGAATCTATTTTTTTAAAGGATGAGTAAAATATAGATATTCATTTCTCATTTAATAAATTTACGCATGTCTGTACATTCAGAAATCAAGAAAATTACCACCGAAACTTTGCGAAAAATGAAATTCGACAAAGAAAAAATCACCATGCTTACGGCTTATGATTTTACGACCGCAAAAATGGTTGATGCAGGTGGTGTAGATGCGATCTTGGTCGGCGATTCTGCTTCCAACGTGATGGCAGGGTACGAAACTACTTTACCTATCACACTTGATCACATGATTTATCATGCGCAATGCGTCGTTCGAGGTGTTGAACGTGCATTGGTTGTGGTGGATCTGCCTTTCGGAAGTTATCAATCGAACCCCGAGAAAGCATTAGAGTCGGCGGTGCGTATTATGAAAGAGTCAGAAGCCCACGCCATTAAATTGGAAGGAGGGAAAGAGGTGGAGGAATCCATTCGAAAGATTGTGAATGCAGGAATTCCGGTGATGGGTCATTTGGGATTAACACCGCAATCTATTTACCAGTTTGGAACGTATAAAGTTCGTGCAAAAGAGGAAGAGGAAGCCGAGAAACTGATCAGCGATGCCAAACTGCTGGAAGAGCTGGGTTGCTTTGCAGTGGTTCTTGAAAAAATTCCTGCCGCACTGGCTGCCACTGTTACAAAAAGTATTTCGATCCCTACCATAGGAATTGGCGCAGGTGCTGATTGTGACGGACAGGTATTGGTATACCACGATATGGTGGGGATGAACAATGGATTTTCTCCAAAGTTTCTACGGCGATACCTTGATTTGTACACCGAAATAACCGGCGCTGTTTCACAATATGTGAAAGATGTAAAAACTGCCGATTTTCCTAACCAAAAAGAAAGTTACTGATGAATTATAATACTGCAACCATACAGGGTATTTTATCGATTGCGGCACTGGTATGTCTTGTGATCGGTTTTTTCAATTTGCTGTCGCCAGAACTAAACGATTTCTTTTACCAGAAATTATTCTATGTTTTAATTGGCGCAAGTTTTTTCCTGCAGGCACCCATGCTGACGAACAAAAATTTTGTTTACCCAATGTATGCTGCTGCCGTGTTTTGTGCTGTGGGCGCCTTTATTCCCGTGGATTCTCAATTTTCAGTCATCAAAACAATCGGGCTTTTTGCGGGGGTTATTCTTTCACTTTTCAACAGGCCAAGAGTGCAGCGTCGCTAAAATGGCAGGTTGCAGGCGCGAAATTCTTCATCGCCTACTCAAAATCCTAGTTTTATTTAATTGGCTAATTCGCTGGGGATTAATATGCTCCTGATTTCAACAAGTTTTCAAAGTAGTTCACCAGCAAAACACGTTCAGCTTTGGTAAGGTTGGATTTGGGATGTTGCGCCACATAACCCGGCATTGGCATGGAATAATCTTTAATCGACCTTGCTGCGTTTTCTAGCATGCTCTTTTTTAAATCCTGATTGTAATGTCCCCATTCTGAAAAATTCAAATGTTCTCGACCTTCGTTCACATGGTGTTTGATAGACCACGAAATAGGTGCCACATAAGCATATTTGGGATAAATTGTTTCGTTGGAATGGCAATCATAACAAGCCTTAGTTAAAACTTCCTGAACATTTTCTGGGGTTTTAAAAAGGTGCACGAAATTCACTTTTTGATCAACCGCTTTGTTAGTACGGTCAATGGGAATGAACTGAATCAGTGCAATGGCGATTAAAAACCAATACACAATTTGGAGAAATGTTTTCATGTTTGTAAAATAAAACTAAGGTGTTGGGGTTTTTGGCTGTGCCGTGGGTTCGGCTGTGTCCGGTTTTTTGTCGGCTTTTGCAGTGATATCCCATGTCTCTCGGATTTCCCAAAGCGGTCGTATATCAATTTTTTTCTCCATCAGAAAAACATCTTCCGCATATATTTGGTGGGCAAAATCGGCAGCGTCCCAAATACCGTTTTCATTATTGTCGACCATCATTCGGACTTGATATTTCCCAGGTTTTAGAGAACTGAAGGTATAGGTATCGCTTTTCCCAAAATGCGAATACGCCACAGCGCCACTTTCGTTGAGCAACTGTAGCCAAAAATGGTGTTCAGGTGCATGCAGAATAGTTAAATGCAACGTTCCGTAATTTTCAGATTTATCTATATCAAAATCAAAACGATACGATTTTGGAAGCGAGTCGTAGTACGATGAAACCGTCGAGCGGGGAACCGTCAGCGAATACTTTTTTCCTTCTTTAAAATCAGCATGAATTCGGATTTCAAACGGGTTGTTCTCCACAATTTTGGCGGTAAAATCCTGCTGAATACTGTCGGAAACTAAGGTCCATTTTTCAGCTTGAATTTGGTTTACGTCATAATTAGATAAAATAGTAAAGTCGTTTCCGGGCGGCAAAATATTACTGTTGGGATTCGATATCGTCATCTCATTTTTCGTATTATACCGGTAAAAGCTAGAGGCAGAATCTTTCTTTACTCCGGTATCGTACGCAAATTTCAGATTTTCACTTTGGTCGATTCCTAAATTCTGTTTTTTGGCATCAAACCATACGTACACCGAATCGGATCTTGGTGTTTGCCTTACTTTGTACTCGCTCAGTTTGGGGTTCAATGCTTTTACTTCTACTTTCTCGGGATTTCCTTCGAAGGTCATTAAAATTCCACCTGGAACTTCCTTCATTTCAGTATATTTTACTGATTTTTTTGAAGGAAAAAGCGAAATGTTTAAACCAGAAATGCTTTTGTCGAGTACCACGGGTTCTTTCAGGAATCCCACGTTTTCTTTTCCTGCATCGAAAACCGAGTTCGAGTTGATGTCTTCAAAAGCAAGAATTTTGTAATTGCCGGGCGACAGATAATTCAGTTCATAGTAGCCGTCTGCATCAGCTTTGGTAATATAGTAGGGTTTTTGGCGATAATCCATGGAATCGGTTGCTTTATACAATCCCACGACTATCCCTTTTTCTTCAGCTTTTGCTTGCTTGTTTTCAATCATCGGTTTCACTTCACCGCTTATGTAGAGGTCATCTATTTTGTCGCCTGTAGAAAATGCGAAATTGTAGTATTGAAGCGGATTCCCTTCATTATTGTCGACAATGGAATTGCCGAAATTAAAGTTATAGGTGGTGTTGGCTTGCAGCGTATCTTCCCATTTGATGAGGAGGTACTTGTTGGCCATACCAGACGGAAGAATCTTTTTTATCCTTTTTAATGGAGGCGAAATAATCAGGTTTTTATTGATTTCTTTCAGTGTGATGTATTCATTAAAATCAATCCGAAGTTCATTAATGTTGCGCGGTACCTTCACTCGTGAAGAGTCTATGTTGCTGCCAATCACCTGAGGTGGGATGGTGTCTTTGGGTCCACCAACCGGCGAACCTACTCGAGCACAGGAAGTGACAAGTAAACTGAGGATGAAAAGAAAAACAATGTTCTTCATGAAGAAATTTTAAACAAAAATAAGAAAATTATTCGCTGTAGGAATCTGCATTTTCTTTGTTGCCCGCTGTTTTCGTACTGTCGGACTCATTCATTGTTTTTCTGAATTTCTCAGTTTCGTAAGGAAAATTTTCAAACAATCCTGAAAGCGCCAACGCCGAATAAACGCGATTTGAATATTTGTTTCCGATAGCAATGATGGTCACCTTTGATTTTAGCAAGTGAGCAAAAACAGAATTGGTTCCGTGCCACCATCCATTGTGATAGGTGAGTTTTTCATTGTTATCAAAAATTTTCATCCGGAAACCTAAACCATAGTTATTCACCCCGTGTTTTTCGTTGCTGTAGGGCTGGAATATTTTTTCATAAATATCCTGGCGCAGGAAACTTTTATTAAACATTGCTTTGGAAAAGCTGAACAAATCTCGGGGTGTGGTGAACACATTTTTGTCACCGTAGATGGCATCCAGCCGATCGTAAGGATACACTCTTGGACCTCTTTGATAAAAGGACTTGGCTGCAGTTGCCGTATCTTTTTCCTGGAAGATGTAGGTATGTTTCATGTTAAGCGGGCGAAAAACAATTTGCTGCATAGCTTCCGGAAAAGGAGTTTGGGTTATTTTTTCAATCAGCAGAGCAAGAAGCGCATAGTTGGTGTTGCAGTACATGAAACCTGTATCGGTATCGCGCGCGAGATCTGGCTTGTAGCGGATGAGCAGGTTAAGAATATCCTGATTCGTAAGATACTTTTTAGATAGTTCTGCGGGCTGTGGCTGTATTTTTTCGATGAAATGTTCATACTTTGGTAAACCGCTTCGCTGGCTCAGCAAGGTAAAAACCGTAACCTGAGGATACGGAAATGTCGGAAAGAACTTGGTGAGGGGATCGCTAAGATTCAGTTTGCCGGCTTCCACGAGTTTTAAGGTAGCCATTGCAGTAAGAGTTTTTGAAACGGATGCAACGTGCAGCGGAACGTCTTTATTCAGTGGTTCTTGGTTGCCATCCTGTGCAAATCCGCGGTAATTCTCATAGAGGATTTTATCGCCTTTTGCTACCAGGAAACCACCCCAAAGATCGCCATTTTCCCAAACGTTTATATAGTAGTTGTTGATGACCGAAACTACGGAATCCTTGTTGCGCAGTTCATTATCTTGCGGAGTGAAGGTTTTATCGAGATCAATGTTACCGTAGTTGGGAAGGTTGGTTTCTGTATTTTTCGAGTGAAAATTGAGTGTATCTTTTTTACATGAAACAATTGCGCTACTGACAGCGAATAGGAAGAAAATACAGCGTAAATAGGTCATTAAGCAGTGGGTTTTAAAAAGCAGCCGCAATTTATAAAAATGAACCCGAAAATGTTTTTAATGATATAAGATTAAGATTTTTTTAACAAGATTTGATGGGGTGTATAGCCGCAGAATCGTCTCTGAAAAAAAGAAAAATAATCCATTAAGAAAACTTAGCCACAATTTTGTCTACAATGACCTGCGCAAGCTTCTCTTTACTTTGAACTGTCCAACCTGCGATATGCGGAGTTACGATGGTTTTGTCTGAATGGAGTAGGAATTGTAAATCCTCGCGTTCGCTGATGGTCAGTGAGTTTGATGCATCCAAATTCTCGAATGAAGGTTTTTCGTAGGCCAGCACATCCAGCGCGGCACCTTTCACTTTGCCGCTTTTTATGGCTTCCACTAAAGCTTTTGTTTCCACATTTTTCCCTCTTGCCGTGTTGATGAAATAAAAATCCTTCTTCATATTAGAGAGAAAAGGACCGTCCACCAATTCATAAGTTTCTTCGGTCATCGGTAAATGCAGACTGAGTATGTCGGCTTCTTTTTGTAGTTCCGAAAGTGAAACCTGTGTGCCCCATTCATCCGAAAGACCGGGTAAAACATCATGAAAAATTACCCGCACGCCAAAACCAGAAAGCCGCTTAGCTACAGCTTTTCCCATGTTTCCGTACCCTAAAATCCCAAAGGTTTTTCCCAGCAGCTCATCGCCGCGGTTTTCTTCGCGTTTCCAGATGCCGTTTTTCACTTCTTCTGTAGAGATAAATAATCGGTTCATCAAGATGAGGAGCATTCCCACAACATGTTCGGCAACAGCATCTCGATTTCCTTCCGGAGAACTGATGAGTGCAATGCCACGCTGGGTCGCAAATGCACCATCAATATTTTCCATTCCTGCGCCCACTCTTGCGATGAACTTCAGGTTTGTAGCATGCTCGATAAAATTTTGATCAATAGGAATTCTGCTTCGGAGGATAATTCCTTCGTACTTCTCAATTTTTTTTAATATCTCCTCGTAGGTAGATTGGAAATCTTCATCCAACTCAAAACCTTTTGCAGAAAGCTGTTCCACAATTAGCGGGTGGTTTTTATCTAGCTGTAGAATTTTCATCTGTCGATATTTTTTACTCGTGTAATTTACGAATTGAAAAGTTTTTTCAGTTCCACTGATTCTGAGGGTTTCATTCTTCCGGAAAGAATCAGTGAAAGCTCTTTTCGTCGCATGGCGCCTTCATAGCGCTGTTTTTCAATTTCGGTTTCCGGTTCCAGCTGTGGAATCGGGATGGGTCGGTTAAATTCGTCCACGGCCACAAAGGTGTAAATTCCTTCATTGGTATGGGTTTTTGTTTGATTGATGGGATCGTCGAGCCACACTTCCACATAAATCTCCATGGAGGTTGAAAATGCCCTGGAAACTTTTGATTCCAGCACGACGATTCCTCCTTCCGGAATGGGATGATTAAAGGAAACATGGTTCACCGAAGCGGTTACCACACGTCTTTCGCAGTGTCGTGCTGCTGATATAGAGGCGCAACGATCCATCCTTGCCAAGAGTTCTCCTCCGAAAAGATTCCTCAAAGAGTTGGTTTCATTAGGCAGAACGATATTGGTCATCACCGTTAATGATTCCGACGCTTTTTTGATTTTTTCCATTTAGAATTATATTTATTTGAGGTCCATTTTGCGGCGGGTTTTTCTACAGCTGCGTGCAAAGAATCGGTATGGATGGAATCCTTCAGAACAACGGCATTTGCAGAATCTGTGCGGATGCTATCCTTTTTTACAGGCAATAGCGGCTTTTTTTCTGCCGTTTTTGGAAATGATTTCTTACCGAATATTTCTTCGGGTTGAGCAATTCCAAGGTACGAAAGTGCGGCGACAGCAACCACGAGCAGGATGATCCACCAAGCGGATGGGTTGGTGATATAAGCAGAATTTATTTTGCGACGGCTATTTTTGATGTCGGAGAATTTTATCTCTTCCAAACCATAAAAATCGGGCGACAGGTTTTCTGTGCGTAAGCCCAAGAACACAATTTTGCTGTCGTCTAAGTGAAATTCACCAATGCTATCGAGAATGAGTTTTTTCTCCTTATGTAAGGTTGCATTCCAGAAGTTAACTTGTTTTCTAATTTCAATCTCGGCATCAATGAGTTTACTTTGATTTCTTGTGGCGAGATATTTCGCGAAGTTTTCCGGAACGAAAGTGGTGTTCTCTCGAAATGCGATTTCGCTCGCGGGAGGCAAAATACTACTGCCATTACCGTCCAAAACTGCGTTGCTGTTTTTTAGAAAAAAAGTACCGAATCCCGGAACAGAAACGCTGCCGTTTTGCTTCAGGTATTCCAGAATAAGGGCTGTAAAATTCATACGGGGCAAATTTATGTTTTTTGGATGAGTTATTCAAAACAAAAAGACTGCCCGAAAGCAGTCTCTTTGTTGTTGAAACAATACCTCTTAGTGGGCAAATTTCACTATTTCATTTTGAGAACCGGTGGTGATTTTCAGAAGGTAAAGCCCTGTTGAAGCGACATTTAAGTCGATAGCGTTACCATCTGCCTTTACATTCATTGTTTTTATCAATTTACCGCTCATTTCGTAAACAGCAAGTTGCAGATCTCCTTTTACAGATGTAAATAATTGTCCGCCAACAACAATAGATTTTTGTTTTCCAACAGGATTGTATACTCCCAATGTTGAAATTGTGGACGGTGTGAATCCGTAGCTTGTTGCTTGTTTGTCAGATGTTTGGTGGCTTCCATTTCCGGCGGGTGCTTCTGTAAATAAGAAACGAAGTTCGTTCACGGTGGTGCCTACAGGTAAAATACCACCACTGTTATTAAAGTTGTGCGTATTCAAATCAATAGTTCCTGAATAGTTGGTTCCATCCCACGTTAAAGTAGTGGTGATGTTGCTCCATGCGTCGTTGAACGTTCCCGATGGCGTGGTGTCACCAGGATTGAGGAAAAGATATACGCCTATTGGTTGGCTTTGAGGGTTATAGAACGCCCAACTGTTGGCGGCGTCGTTGTAAGTCATCTTATAAACTCCTTCGGAGGTTTTGTTGATGGTTAACAGTGCTTGTGCGGATACCGTCATTGCTGCGAACAACATCAGTACCATTGTGGAAAAATTTTTCATAGGGATTTTTTAAATTTTGTATTGCAAATTTAAACGATATTCTATTAAAAAATTCAGAAATTGTCAAAAATCACTAAATCAAACAATGCTGTGCATATTACCTGATGGTCAAGCTAATTCCAAAAAGAAAATTTATCCCTGCCTGGGAGAAATACATTGGCCCATCCCAAACATAGCCATTGTTGACATACTTTTTATTGAAAATATTATTGACCAAAAGCTTAAGGTCAACTTCCGTCTGCTTCAGTGGCAACGTATATTTCGCAGTGAAATCGGTGAGCAAATAGTCGTTCAGTTTTAACGCTTCAGTATGGGTATTGTCTAAATACTGATCTCCCACGTACTGGTTTTGAAGGCCCACCGTGAAGTTTTTGGTAGGGGAGTATTTAATCAATGCGTTGGCCATAATGCTGGGAGAAAAAGAAATGGGTGTATTTCCCAAATGCTCTATTCCTGTAGCTGTTTCGTTGATGAAGTCTTTGTTTTCATTTTTACTTAACGTCACGTTTGCTGAAACATTCCATTGGTCGGATAGCTTGGCCAAAGCACCGATTTCAATTCCCATCCTGTAGCTTTTCCCCGAGTTAACACGGATGAATTCACCCACATTATTGATTTGTCCATTCAAAACCAATTGGTTTACATAATTCATAAAATACAAATTAGTGGTGAAGGAAAAGTTGCCGAACGATTTTTCGATGCCTGCTTCAAAATCATGAAGTTTCTCTGGTTGAGTTTCCGGATTGGCAAAAAGATCGTCGCGGTTGGGTTCGCGATGGGCGTGGGCATACGAAAGGAAAAGTTTCCCGTTATTTATTTTGTAGTTTACCCCCAGCTTTGGATTAAAGAAGAGCCACTTTTTGTCCATATTGGCGCCTTCCCCATCACCTGCCTGAATAATCCCCGTTTCATAGCTTATTTTTCTGAGTTGAAGATCACCAAAAAACTCCCATTGGTTAAGCTTTACAATCGCTTTTGCGAAACCGGCCATTTCATTTTTTAGTGATGTATTTCGGTAATATTCGTGCTCATCAATTTGAGGCAAGTAAACACCCGTTACGTTTCCGAAATGCCGTCCGTAGTACTGGTTGGCAACGATGCCGATGTTAAGATCAACGAGTGCGAACTTTCCGTACAGCGTGGACACCGCTCCGTAAAAATCATTGTCGAGCCATTTCTTTCTAATGAAATCGGTTTTCATTACAGGGACTCCGTTCACCACAGGGAGATCGAGATTGTAATTGGCATAATGGGTTTTATTGGGTTTTGTTTCATCAACCCTTTTATAATTTTCGTAGTATCCTTTTCCTTTGGTGTAATGGGCGGTGGTTTCCAGCGACCAATGGTCTCCTATTTTTTGCTCCCAAAGGAGTTGGTAATGGTTTTGGCGGTAGTTGTCGGTCTCATTGGGGTAAAACCGCTCTTCTTTTGTGAACAAATCGTAGTACTGACCGGAATAGTTGAACTTGGGTTGGGTTTCCCAAGTGGCTTTATCAATGCCGTTCCATGCCTGATATGTTTTTTCTTTCCCGCCAAAGGCGATGAAACGAATCTTGGTCTTATGCTCCTCAAATAGGGCCGCAAAGTTGTAAGAATCTAAATCCGAAGAAGCACGATCAATATAGCCGTCAGAGTGAATTTTGGTGTAGCGTCCCATCACCGACAGGCGATTGTTCCAGAATTTTCCGGAACCCATTTCCGCCGAATATTTATAGGTGTTGAACGAACCGTAAGTATTATCCGATTTTACATAAAATTTTTCTTCCGGGCTTTTGGAGATAATATTGACACTTGCGCCAAATGCCGAAACACCATTGGAAGAAGTGCCTACGCCCCGCTGAATCACAATTTGTGAAGCCGAACTGGCCAAGTCGGGCACATCCACAAAAAAAGTTCCCTGGCTTTCCGCATCGTTGTATGGAACACCGTTCATCATCACATTAATACTTTTGCCGCCAACGCCCCGAATTCGAAAGCTGGTGTAGCCAATGCCATTTCCTGCATCCGAGGTGGAGATTACCGACATTTGGTTTTTCAACAATAGTGGCAGGTCCTGACCGAGATTTTTCTGGTCTAAGTCCTTTTGTACGTTGATGATTTCTTGAGCAACAGGAAGTCGTTTTGTAAACTGAATTGCTTCAATAGATGATTCCTTGATGGAATCTTGCTTGATTTGCGCGTAAAGCACAGCAGGACTTATGAGTCCTAAAAAAAATAATCCTTTCATTCTTTTAATTTTTTAATAATTAATTGAACAAAAGGGGCAGTTATGATGAAAATAACAATTTAAAAATCCACCATTTTAGAATGCACGATACATTAGAAGATGGTTATTTTTAAACAATTCCCTAAACAGCATTACCTGTTCCAGGTTCATTGGGTATCATCTCAGCCGCGGTTTGCAGCACCCCTTTTAAATTCTGAGTGCGAAAGTACACAATTTTTAATTAATACCGATGACGGTTGAGGTCAATATAGTAGTAATTTTTTTCATCTTTACTTACTTCGAACAGGCGCGCTAGTTTCCAGCTGAAATTTCTTTTAATGTTTCGGTATTCGAAGGGGATTATAATTTTGTTGTGAATATCGATAATACCGAACTTGTTCTGCTTCGAGGCAATAATCATCGGATTTCTAAGGTCGTCACCTTCCAAAATATGCAGGTAATCATATTGTGGATAAATGGTATATTGCCGGTAGTCGCCCGGGTTTTCAAACTTAGAGTCTTCAATAATTCCGTACTGGCCATTCAGAATATAGGCGTGATAAAGTTGCGCTTTATAACTTTGAGGGCAAATTCCCAAATCACTTTCTTTAAATTGGTACACTCTTTTGCCCGTACGGTCAATTCGGTAATCTACGTCGTTCAGGCGCACTGTTGCATATTGAGCGGTTCCGAATTTTTTCACTTTTTCGTTGGGCGAATTCAGCAGGTTACAATCTTCAGTATAAAAGCCGACATTGCTGTATTGATGCTTGATCATCACTTTTCCCCGTTGATTGATGAATCCAAACTTATCATTGAGTTTTTGAGGAATAAGTGCTGCAACCGAGTCGTTAATTTTCCCAGAATGAACATGGGTTTTTACCACTGATTTTTTGGTCTCCGCCAGTTTTCGGGGTGTTGCGTTTACGCTTTTATTTTGTCCATAAAAAATCCCGGTGATGATGAAGAAAATTGTGGTTAATAGCTTTTTCATGAAAATCTTCTTTGCGAATAGCTGACCAAAATACGACTTTTATCGGTTTCTAAAAAAGAAGTATCCGACAAGAGTGGCAATAATCAGCAATAGTGCAGTGTTAGATAAAAGGAAACGTCTTGTTTTTGGGAATAACAAAATCAAAAATATATAGGGAAGCGCAAGCACAGCCAATGCATTTTTCCGGAACGCTTCGCCAAAATGAAGATGAAGCATTTCGTGTACTGCGCGCTGAGAACCGCATCCCGGACAGTCCAGACCTGTAAACGATTTAAACGGGCAGGATGGGAAAAAAGATTCATGAGCAGGATTGTACATATAGTATAATGCGCCCAAAAGAAAAATTGAAACGACCCAGAGCGATATGGAATTTTTTTTAAAAATGGTGAAGTATTTTTTTTAAAATCAGAAAAATCAAAGGTTAAAAATAGAAAAAATATAGATAATAGAGATCATATTTATATTTATTCTAAATGACTAAGCCCCACTTAGCACTAAAAAAAATTGTATTTTTGGAAACTAAATATTTCATAAAAACATACTGATATGACTTTTGACATTGATATGATTAAAAAAGTGTACGAACGCTACCCCGAAAGGATTGCTCAGGCAAGAGCAATGGTAGGGAAACCGCTTACACTTTCCGAGAAAATTCTCTATACCCACCTTTGGGAAGGGAATGCAACAAGTGTCTACGAACGGGGAAATTCTTATGTAGATTTTGCACCGGACAGAGTAGCCATGCAGGATGCAACGGCACAAATGGCGCTGTTACAGTTTATGCAAGCCGGGAAATCAAAAGTAGCAGTACCTTCTACTGCGCATGCCGATCACCTTATTCAGGCAAAAGTGGGTGCAGAAAAGGATTTGCAGGAGTCATTGAATAAAAATTCGGAGGTTTTTAATTTCTTAAGTTCAGTCTGTGATAAATACGGAATCGGATTCTGGAAACCGGGTGCCGGAATTATTCACCAGGTTGTTTTAGAAAATTACGCTTTCCCGGGAGGAATGATGATTGGGACCGACTCTCATACCGTTAATGCAGGAGGTTTAGGAATGGTGGCCATCGGTGTTGGTGGTGCCGATGCCGTTGATGTAATGGCGGGAATGCCTTGGGAACTTAAAATGCCAAAATTAATTGGAGTTAAACTTACAGGTAAATTATCTGGTTGGACCGCTCCAAAAGACGTAATCTTAAAAGTAGCTGGCATCCTTACCGTAAAGGGAGGAACCGGATGCATCGTAGAATACTTTGGTGAAGGCGCTACTTCCATGAGTTGTACCGGTAAAGGAACCATTTGTAATATGGGTGCCGAAATCGGGGCAACAACTTCTACTTTCGGATATGATGATTCCATGAGACGATATTTAGCTTCTACTGGAAGACAAGATGTGGTGGATGCTGCCGATAAAATTGCAGAACATTTAACAGGTGATGCAGAAGTATATGCAAACCCTGAACTTTATTTTGATCAAGTGATTGAGATTAATCTCTCTGAACTGACACCTCATTTAAACGGGCCATTCACACCGGATCTTGCTACGCCAGTATCAGAGTTTAGGGCAAAAGCCGAAGCCAACGGTTGGCCACTGGAAGTAGAATGGGCATTGATTGGTTCTTGTACCAATTCTTCTTACGAAGATCTTTCCAGAGCGGCTTCTATCGTGGAAGATGCTTTTGCGAAAGGAGTTAAACCTAAAGCAATTCTGGGAATTAATCCAGGTTCAGAGCAAGTAAAGTTTACCGCGGAAAGAGATGGGTTTTTAAATTCCTTTAGAAAATTTGAGAATGCAAGAATCTTTACCAATGCTTGTGGACCTTGTATAGGACAGTGGGATAGAGAAGGTGCAGATAAAGGGGAGAAAAACTCCATCATTCACTCCTTCAACAGAAACTTTGCGAAAAGAGCTGATGGAAACCCCAATACGCACGCATTCGTAGCATCACCGGAAATGGTGGCTGCAGTGGCAATCTCTGGACGTTTGGATTTTAACCCGATTACTGATACCTTAACCAACGAGCAAGGCGAACAGATTAAACTGGATGAGCCACAAGGTACAGAACTTCCTTCAAAAGGTTTTGCTGTAGATGATAACGGTTACCAAGCACCTTCGGAAGATGGTTCTTCAGTGGTTGTGAATGTTGATCCACAATCGGATAGACTGCAACTTTTAGAAGAATTCCCGGCTTGGGATGGTTTAAATATTACAGGAGCTTTTGTCTTGATTAAAGCATTTGGCAAATGTACGACCGACCATATTTCAATGGCTGGACCTTGGTTAAAATACCGTGGACATTTAGATAATATCTCCAACAATATGTTGATTGGTGCCGTAAATGCCTACAACATGGAAACCAATAAAGTGAAAAACCAACTTACCGGCGAATACGGTGAAGTTCCTGCTGTTGCAAGAGCGTATAAAGCCGCTCAAGTTCCTTCCATTGTGGTGGGAGACGAAAACTATGGCGAAGGTTCTTCCAGAGAACATGCTGCGATGGAACCTCGTCATCTTGGTGTAAAAGCAGTTTTGGTAAAATCTTTTGCAAGAATTCACGAAACGAATTTGAAAAAACAAGGAATGCTTGGTTTAACCTTTGCCGATAAAGCTGATTACGACAAAATTCAGGAAGATGATGTGGTGAACTTCTTGGATTTGGATCAATTTGCGGTAGGTAAACCTTTAAAAATCGACTTTGTACACAGCGATGGTACAAAAGATACCGTGGTGGCAAACCACACCTATAATGAAGCGCAGATTGATTGGTTTAAAGCAGGTTCTGCACTGAATCTTATCAAAAAAATGGAAAAAGAAAGTTAATCGCTTTTCTTAGAAATAGAAAACCGCTCCTTACCGAGCGGTTTTTTTTATTATTTTCAGTCATTCCACTTATGTAATGTAAAATTCACCTATTTTTCGTGCAATAATTGCTATTTGTTTTTTATAATCTGTATTTTTACGTATAATTAATTTAAAAATGAAAAACGATGGCAGCAAAATTAGATTTAGGAACATTTATGCAAAAGGTAAAGGAGGATAATCCTAACGAACCCGAATTCCACCAAGCTGTTCATGAAGTTGCAGAAGTATTAGTTCCTTATGTCAACGAGAATCCGAGATACATCAAACATAAAGTGTTGGAAAGACTCGTGGAGCCAGAAAGAGTGATTCAGTTTAAAATAACTTGGCATGATGATCACAATGAAATTCAGGTGAATAAAGGGTACAGAATTCAGATGAATTCTTGCATCGGACCTTACAAAGGCGGCTTACGATTTCATCCAAGTGTAAATTTGGGGATTTTAAAATTTTTGGCGTTCGAGCAAGTGTTTAAAAACTCTTTAACTACTTTGCCTATGGGCGGTGGAAAAGGAGGTTCCAATTTCGATCCCAAAGGAAAATCTGATTTGGAAATTATGCGCTTTTGTAAAGCATTTATGGAGGAACTTTCAAAACATATAGACGAAAATACAGATGTTCCGGCTGGTGATATTGGTGTTGGCGGAAGAGAAATAGGATTTCTTTTCGGGCATTATAAAAGATTGAGAAATAAATTTACAGGAGTTCTTACGGGAAAAGGTCTTGAATATGGCGGCTCGCTCATTCGCCCTGAAGCAACCGGCTATGGATTGCTCTATTTTGTAGATTGCATGCTTAAAGAAAAAAATGATGGTTTAAAAGGTAAAAATGTGGTGATTTCTGGTTCCGGAAATGTTTCTTTTTACGCTGCAGAAAAATGTGTTGAATTGGGCGCTAAAGTATTAACGCTCTCTGATTCGTCAGGATATATTTACGATCAAGAAGGGATAGATGCTGAAAAATTAAAAGTGGTAGCCAAAATTAAATTCGAGGATTATGATCGGATTAGTGCCTATGTAAATCATTTTCCGAACGCTGTTTTTGTGGAGGGAAAAACCCCATGGGAAGTTCAGTGCGATATTGCATTGCCTAATGCAACTCAAAATGAACTTCATTTAGATGATGCAAAAAAACTACTGAGTAACGGTTGTAAATTGGTTGCAGAAGGCGCAAATATGCCATGTACACCAGAGGCCGTTCACTTCTTTTTAGAAAACGGTATTTTGTACGGTCCGGGGAAAGCAGCCAATGCCGGCGGTGTTGCAACTTCTGGATTGGAAATGTCGCAGAATTCGCTTCGGTTGAGTTGGACACGCGAAGAGGTGGATGAAAGATTAAGAAATATCATGTATAATATTCATGAGCAATGTAAGAAATTTGCAGATGAGAAAGCGGGAAATATCAACTATTTTAAAGGAGCCAACATTGCCGGGTTTGTGAAAGTGGCTAATGCATTGATCGCCGAAGGTTATTAAAAAAAGTAAGGGAAGATCTGGAGTTTTAAGTTTGGCAAATCAATTCAGCATACGAAAAAGCCGTCTCAATAGTGGGACGGCTTTTTTATGATACTGCTTCTTACTATTTGGTTACTGAAACCGTTCTTCCGTTGAGTGGCTGTACCGGACGATTGTTGGATTTTGGAAGATGTTTTTCAATATCTTCAATTTCCGATTCCGACATGGTAATGGGATCTTTGAAAACCACCCAGGTTACATTATCCGAACAAGGAGGCGTTGTTAAAGATCCTTGATAGGTATAAAAATTCTTGTTTTTAGGATACATTTGTTCAGGGTTGAATGCGATATCGGTCTCTTCTTTACCGTTTTTTGCCAGTGTTTTGAAGACTTTCAACTTTTCAAAATACGAATTTTCTTCGCCATCTTTTACCATCACTCCAATTACCAATACGGAAGATTTGTCTTCTGCAATGTGCACAAAGTGCAACTCTAACGGGTAACGGATGCCGTCGATCGTGTGTTCAGATTCTTCATGAGCATGGAACTGATACAAATTGTATTTTTTCCCTTCATAAGTGATGTAGCTTCCCTCTTTAAAATCGAACTGTAAAGAATGGCCGTTATCCACTATATCTTTCACATCTCCCAGGTTATAGTTGAATTTCAAAGCGTTCATTGAAGCTCCCGCTTTTACTTTTTGGGTAACGATGTTAATAGGGGATTGCTTTTGGCTTTGCCCGCATTTTCCTGCACCTTCAATTTCTCCCCAATGTTCAGGAGAACCAGCACCTTGATAACCCCATTCTGAATGTTGTGCCTGCAAGAAGCCCAATGCTAAAACGCCGGCTGTTAAGAATAATTTTTTCATAATAATTGATAAATATTTTTGTTTTTTTTATAATTGAATTTGAGTGAAACTGTCATTAAAATGACACCTGATATTGTGCCAGAAATGCATTCTTGGTCTCTAGCTTGTCACCTGTCGTATTGTAAACAGGATGGTTTCTGTAGGCCAGTGTAAGCTTGGAAGTGTGATTGGCAAGCAACCAGTTTACACCTAAATCCCAAAAGTTCATGGCATCGTTTAATCGCTCATAATTGGAATGTTGCAGAGAAGCATAAGGCATGAGCGTCGTTTTTCCAATAAGATTATCTTTCAGCTTATACCCTGCCTGAACATAATAAGTAGTTCCTGTTCCGTACATGGGGAAAGCCACGCCGCCGCCATTGAGAATATTGGCATTATTGTCTCCATTGGCAGGATTCATGATACCGGCATTACGCGTATAATTTTTACCAAAATCGGAATGGGTTATATTTCCATAAATACTCACCGCTTCGCCTTTGCTACCCACTGGCGCATCGTAGAAAACATCTGCTGCAAGGTGGAACATATCGGTTCTAATGGTGTCATTTGCCGTATTTTTATGCCACATCGCATCTTTCTGATAAATTAAACCTGCCCCAATGTTAAATACTTTTTTCTTGCCTAAATAGGTTCCTGTAAGATAAGGCGTTTGGTTGGATTCCTGATCCAGAAACTGGTATTGGAAATAACCATTGTACTGCATTTTCGCGGGATCTGAAGAGAAGTTGGAGTTTTCGGTGATTGTTGGGTTGTAACCCGCCATTTTTTTCACCGACATTGGCTGTGCCATTTGCACCCGGTAATCTAATTTCCCAATTTTACCTTTGGCAAAAATAGAAAGTTTTCTCAGGAACTGATCGGTAACGTCATTCGTTTGCTGTTGATAAATGGGTGCGTCAATCCCCAGTTGAGAGCCCACCGCAGGAGAAGCAAAACGTGATAAACCACTCCATCCGGAAAGTCCCATCCCCATTGAGAGTTTTGTTTTGTCGATGGCATATTCGCCGTAAGCGTCGTGTACAAAAAAGCCCACTTTACGGTCAGAAATATTGTTGTAGTTATTCAGTCCGATTTGGGTAAAAGCAAAAACACGGTCGGTAAGCTGACCAAAAACCTGGATAGAGGTACGGCGAATTCCGATGTCGGTACCGCTGTTTTTAGCCACACCATCAATGGTTGTTCCGGGATTGTATTCCGAAGTTCGGAACCATGCCTGGGTTAAAAAAGTGAATTTTACGAAATTGCTCCCGTCTTCATTCAACGGTACTTTTCTGTCTTTCAGAAAACTGCTGTTTTGGGCCTGTAGCTGAGACATCCCGAGTAATCCTGCGCAAAGCGCAAGGATGATTTTAATTTTTTTCATTATATGAATAAGAATGGTTAATCTGTAGAATTGTGAAAACGATCACAACATGCGTAATGCAGCATGAGCAATGAATGTATCTGTTGTAAGCAGGCGTTTATCGCGGAAAATGCAATTTCCATTCGCAATACAATGCATAAAATCGCCGCTCCACATAAAAAATACTCCGCGAAGAAGCGAATTGATCCTTAAATGCATTTGAAAAGAAGGATGAAATTTGAGGCGAAACAATGGAGCTAAGCAAAGTTAGGTGGTGCTTCCATGGCGCAGAATCATCTTCCGAACAAATTTCCTCAACCATAAAAAAGATGGGGTTAACATCGGGAAGTGAAGTTGCAACATCATGACGATGAGAAAAATCGGTATTGTGTTGGTGGATATTATCCCGCTTTTGTGTAAAAAACAAGGAAAGGAAAAGCAATGAGAAAACGACTATCAGGAAGCAATTTCCTTTGCTAAGCGTACTTCTATTTTTCCTATACAACATCATCAATTTTGAAGGTGCAAAGGTATCATCATCTGAAAGAAATATAAAAATATTTCAATTATAAATATAAATGATGACCACTCGTAAAATTGATAATACCTATTGGCGAGAATATACGTTATTACACCTAGTTTGTCAAAAATAATTTGGAGGCAGGATCTTCTATTTCAAAGTATTCAACAAATTCATCTTATAACTTTCACCAATTGGAATTTCTTGGTTGGATTGAAGAATGACACTTTTTGAAGTGACACTTTTGATCTGATTGGTGTTCAAAATAAACGATTTATGAATCCTCACAAATGCATCAGGGAGCTGATTTTCCAACGATTTTAAGGTGTCGAGAACGATGTATTCCTGATTTTCAGTTTTAATATTGGCGTAGTCTTTTATGCTTTCGATGTATAAAATATCCTGAAACAGAATTTTATGCTGTTGTCCGGAAGATTTTACGAAAAAATACGTTTTCTCTTGATTTTCATTCAGTGCAAAACGGTCTTTCGCTTTGTTCACGCTTTTTTCGAAACGCTCAAAAGAAATGGGCTTCAAAAGATAATCAATAACGTTGTGTTCGTAGCCTTCCAAAGCGTATTCGGAATAAGCGGTTGTTAGAATATATTTCAATTTATCGCCTACAATTTTCATGAAATTAATTCCTGAAAGTTCCGGCATTTGAATATCCAAAAAGATAAGATCCGCTTCATTGTTTTGAATAAATTCCATTGCAGAAATCGGATTTTCGCTCGAAAACACCAATTCTAAAAACGGAATCTTTTCCACATAACGGCTCAAAAGTGAAATCGCCAAAAACTCGTCGTCTACAATGATGCATTTTAGCTTTTTCATTTTTCGAGATTGATTTTTAAATCGACAATAAATTCTAATTCTGTTTCTTGAATGCTCAACGTATGTTTTTTCGGATATAAAATTTCCAATCGTTTTCGAACATTTTCAATTCCAATTCCCGAAGTCACATCTTTTTGTTTATCGGTTTTAAAATTTCGAAGATAAAAGTATAAAATCCCTTTTGAATCATCGATTTTCAAATCAAATCCCTTTCTGTTGAAATCCCCATGTTTAAATGTGTTTTCCACAAAAGGAACCAGCAACATTGGCGAAATTTCTGCTTTCGGATCCTGAATATTCTTTTCAAAAGTAATGAATTCAGGATTTTTAATTCTCAGTTTTTCAAGACCCATTAAACTTTCGATGTAGGTAATTTCTTTATCGATGGTGATGTAATCTTTCTCCAAATCTTTCGTACTGTAGCGTAAAAGTTGGCTCAATTCTTCAATAGCAGGAAGTGCTTTATCCGATTTTTGATACACCAAAGAGTAAATATTATTCAAAGAATTAAAAATAAAATGCGGATTGATTTGCGTTTTCAACGCTTGAAGTTCTGAGTTTTTCTTTTCTTCCACCAATTGCCGTTTTTCTTTCTCACTTTTCATAGCGTTACCCAAAAACCAAATCAAGGAGCTTATAAAGATAGTGGTATAACTATAAAATGTATTGTCAAAAAGATAAAAGCTAAATGGCGTCTTTTCATGATAGTTTCTAAAACCAAAAAGTATTGGATAAAGTATCTCCTCAATACTATATCTTAAAAAAGAGAAGAATAAAAACATGACCAGAAATCCCAGAATGATCTTATATAATTTTTGCTTTTTGTAAGTCCACGGTAGAACGATAAAATAATTGACATAAAACGTAATTATATTGACCAGCAAAAAAGACACTGCTATGGCATAGGTTTGAAACTTGATGGTCTCACCATCGGGGAAAAATTCAAACCGGAATTGATACCAAATAAAATAGAGCCAATAAAATAAATGCAAAAAAAGAATATGTTGCCTTTTCATATCACAAATGTAATCGTTGGATTTCGATATTTCTCCACCTTTCCGACAAATACCCCTTTTTCATCGATGAAATTATTTTGGTCGGATTAAATAATGGTGAAATCTAAAAGACATTTCATAAAAAAGTTGTGGAAAATACCTTTGCCTCAACAAAATCAAAAAATTATGAAACGTACCTACTTCATTATTGCGACGATATTCTCATCTATTGTTTTTGCACAGAACAAAATAGACAGCATAAAAATCATAGAAGAAGTGAACATTACTTCCACAAAAAAATTATTGGAACGTAAAGCCGATCGATTAATTTTCAATGTGGAAGCCTCCTTAGCTTCCCAAGGAATGGATGCGGTGGAAACGCTCGCCAACGTACCGATGCTGAAAATAGATGAAGATCAAAATACCATTTCGGTGATTGGAAAAAGCAGCGTTTCGGTAATGGTGAATGGCAGAATGCTGAATATTTCTGGCGATGCTTTGATGAATTATCTGAAGACCATTCGCTCCGAAAATATTGCGAAAATTGAAGTCATCACTACGCCACCAGCAAAATACGAAGCCCAGGGAAACAGCGGTATTATCAACATCGTATTGAAGAAAAATCCGAATCTAGGATTTAGTGGAAGTATTGGAACGGGAATTCACCAAAGAACGTATTTTGGAGGAAACGCCAATGGAAGCCTAAACTATCAAACCGAAAAACTTAGTTTAAGTTTTAAAACCAATTATCTAAACTCGGCAAAGCGGACCGATGAAAATTATTCCATTCTTGGATCTACGGAAAGTTTCAGCAAATCCATCCGCAAAGATATGTGGGAAAATCTTGCACCCAGTGTAGCACTGTCATATAAATTGAGTGAAAAATCCGAAATAGGTTTCAATTACTTATTTACCGATCAGAAACCCAATATGAACATTGTGAACACCACAAACTATCTTGAAAACGGATCTAACATTGAAAATCTTTTTACCGATACCAAACATCGCGAGAAAAATACCATCAATACGGTGAGCATTTATTACGATTTGAAGTTGGACTCTATTGGTAAAAAACTGAGCATTACAGGAAATTATTATGGAAACAATTCGAGAACGAATGTTGATTTCAATACATTAAAATCATCCAACCAAACGACTGAATTTGTAAACACGTCCTCACTCATACAACCCGAAATTTTTTCCGCACAAGCAGATTTGGAACTCCCTTTTTCTTTCGGAACTATTGAAACCGGTGCAAAATTTACCCATTTCAAAAACGATTCGGATTTGCGCTATTTCACGTTGCAAAATTCTGAATGGATTCAAAATTCTTCACGCTCCAATTTGTTTCAGTACAAAGAAAAAAACAGTGCAGGATATTTGACTTTGGCGAAAAACTTTGGCGAAAAATGGCAAACGAAAATCGGTGTACGGTATGAACAAACGTTGGTTGACGGCTACACACCTTCCACTGGTGAACATCACAAAAATGATTATGGACAATGGTTTCCTTCGGCTTATGTTTCTTACAAAAACAATAAAAACACGTATAGTTTGACGTATTCCAGAAGGATCAATCGCCCGGATATGGATAATCTCAATCCGTTTCGTTGGTACTCGAATACGTATTCTTATTCATCAGGAAATCCTTTGCTGCAGCCTTCTTATATTAATAATTATGAACTTTCGTACACGTATAATAATAAGTTGAATGCGAGTTTGTATTACTTGCACCTGAAAAATGGATTTGGACAAATTTCGTTTCAAAATGGATTAGAAAACTACGGAACGTATTTGAATACCTATGATAATGATTTCTTTGGATTCAATATTTCCTATACCGATAAAATTTTTCCCTGGTGGGAAGCTTCAATGTATGCCAATGCATCGCTCACCCAATCTAAAATTTACAACGTAGAAGCCACCCCGAAAAATGGAAAAACTTTGGATTACAGCATTCGAAATACGTTTACTTTAAACAAACTAAAAACAATTAGTTTCTTTTTAAATTTCAGTCAAAATCTTCCGTATTATAATGCAAATTCATATACACATTCATTCACAAACTTGGATTCTGGATTAAAGGTTTTATTGATGGAAAAGCAACTGCAAATCAATGCTTCTGTGTCGAATATTTTTGCACAGCGATGGAGAGGCGATCTGTATTACGCCGACAACAGCCAGCATTTCAATAATTATTGGGACGGAAGAGGTTTTCGCTTAAGCGTGAATTATACATTCGGAAACAAAAAGGTGAAAGAGGCCAAAACGATCGATTTTGAAGAAAAAAGTAGAGCAAAGTAATTCTTTCTGTAACAAAGATTCTTTTTGATAGTCTTATTATGCAGAATTAATTTATGAAGAAAACTTACTTTATTGCAGCAGGATTTTTGCTGATGACCAATGTGCTTAATGCACAGGAAAAAAACCAAAATGTAACCAAAGAAGCCAAGATTGAAGGGGTAACGATTACCAGCACCAAGAAAGCGGTAGAGCAAAAATCAGATCGCACCATCTATGATTTTTCAGAGCAGCCCCACCTTAATTCTGGTAATACGCTGGAAGGTTTGCAGAAAATCCCGGGACTAATGATCTCAGAAATGGCGGGAATGATCTATCAAGGTAAACCGTTGGATGTGTACATGGACGGCAGACCACTCAATATCTACAGCACGCAACTCACCGCTTACTTGGAAGGTTTACCTGCTAACAGCATCGAGAGAATTGAGATTATTACCCAACCTGGCGCCGAATTTCCAGCGACTTCCGGCGGAGCAATCATCAACATCATCACCAGCAAAAGCGCTAAATCATACCTATCTGCAACGTATGCCGGCGGATATCGATTCAGTAATTACGATCATTTCAGAAATAAATTCAACAACAGTTTAACCCTTAATTCTAAGAATAAATGGTTTGGCTGGCAGTTGAATGTCGGGCAGTCGTATAACGAAAATGAAACCAAATCTACCATCGACGAGGTTTCCAGATTATACAATGACATCGTTGCCCGCAATCAATTTTTAAGAAGTGCTTTCACTTTTGATGTGGGGCAGGACCGTTTATTGTTGAATTATAATCTATCATACGGCAATTCCGACCGTTATGTGGATTCTTACTCTTTGTTCGAGGGAAAAGAATCTTTTGGAAAGGATAATGTGGATCAAATTAACCGTCGAAATGAAGTAACGGCTACTTATCAGAAAAAGTTTAAAGATAAGAACAAAAAACTTGAGTTTAAAGGAGCTTACACCAATTTTAATAATGATTTTGGACAAGATAGTCGTACGTTACAGCCAGAAACAACGGCGATGAAACCCGTTTTGAAGAATGGCTCTAATCAAGATGTTTTTAATGCAAGAGTAGATTATGCGCAACCTGTGAAAATCTTAGATGAAGGTAAGGTGAGCGTAGGAGCTTATTACGACCAAGTCAATTTTACTGCAGATAGTTTTGGGCTACGCAATCTTGATTACAAAAGTAAAACCACCGCATTTTATTCGGAAGCGAGTGCTACTAAAGGAAAAATGGATTTTGTTATCGGGCTTCGCGGCGAGTATTACAACATTGACGGCACAAGTCTGAATCTTAAAACAAAAAGCACCGACAAACTGATTCCTTTTGATCAATTTAAAGTTTTTCCAAACGCAAGTTTCCAGTACAACATTGTGCCAAAAATGGTCTTCTTTAATGTTAATTATAACAAAAAAATTACGCTGCCCAATGTTTCCAATCTCAATCCTAACAACAATCGCTACGGAAACGAAAATATCGATTACACCGGTAACCCCAATTTGCAACCGACGATTTTCGATAATTTCGAGGTGAAGCTAAGTGCCATGAACTATGCTTTTATTGGTTATAATTTCTCGAGCGCGAAGAATCAGGTGGTGCAGAAAGTATCGAGAAAGGGCGACAGAATTCTGCAAACCAGCGATAATATTGGCCACTTGAGGACGCATAACTTCAACATTGGATTCCCAGTTCCTTTAGCGATTTTCAACACGCCGTTTAAAAATATCATGAAATTGGATATGAATCCGGACAAGGTGAGTTTCGTTTTCTTGTACGCGTCGTATGAGTTGCAGCAAATGGACGAAATTATTGATTCCAAAGGATATTGGACGTATAATGTGGCCGGGCAGTTCATTTTGCCGCTTCAGCTGAAATTGAATGCAAATTATACGTATCTAACGAAAGGGAATAATTTGTTTTATTACCCCATTAAATCGTTCTACAACAATTTTAATGTTTCGCTTTCCCGAAAGTTCAATCAGGATCGGATGACGTTTACTCTGTTTGCTAACGATATATTCAACACAACCGAAACGAATTTAAAAACCATTAATTCTACGCCGAATGTCTTTATTCGAAATAAAAACGATACTCAATCTTTTGGTGTTTCGTTTACGTATAAAATTCCGACCAGAAATAAACTAGCGAAAGAAGCGCCTAACATGCTTAATCAGGAGAAAAAAGAAGAAACTCCTACGTTATAAATTGAAAAGCCGAAACAAGAGTTTCGGTTTTTTTATTCCTCACATGCTTTCCAAACAGCATCGTTTTGAGGAACGGGGGCAACGATTTCAATTTCCTCCTTCGTAACAGGATGTTTAAAATGTAACTTTCTGGCGTGGAGTGAAATTCCACCATCCGGATTAGAACGGGGCGAACCGTACTTAAGATCGCCTTTTATCGGCACGCCAATTTTAGCAAGTTGCGCGCGGATTTGATGATGGCGCCCGGTTTCCAGATCCACTTCCAAAAGTTGATATCGATCCAAAGTCTTGATTAATTCGTATTTCAGGACCGATTCTTTCGCACCGTCCGTCGCTTTTGGGAAAACAGTGGCTTTATTGGTTTTTTGGTTTTTCTTTAAGTAATGCACCAAACGCTGGGATTGTGGAATCAGTTCTTTGGCAACGACAGCCCAGTAGGTTTTTTCGATCTCACGATTTTTCACCATTTGAGTTAATCGCGAAAGTGCTTTAGAAGTTTTGGCATAAATCACCAAACCGGAAGTCGGGCGGTCAATTCGGTGCACCAACCCCAAGAAAACATTACCGGGTTTTTGATCGCGTTTTTTAATAAAATCTTTAATCAGTTCTAATAGTGATTCATCACCGGTTTTATCACCCTGTACCAGTTGTCCCACTTTTTTGTTGATGACGAGAAGATGATTGTCTTCGTACAAAATTTGCGATTCGCTAAAGTTTCGTAATGCCTGCATGAAAGTTTTTTACGGCAACAAAATTACGGTAAAAAATAAAGTTTTAAAGAGTTAGTATAAGTGTTCAAAGAAAAATCTCTGCGAATCGAACGCAATATCTTCAGGTTTAACATCAGATTTTTTGATCCACATTGTTTCTGATATTTCCGATTGCTCTAGCTGAACGGCGAATTTACTGTCGACCTCATACTCATAGAAAAGATCCAGCGTGTTGTAAGGAATGTTTTTGTACACATATACATTGGGCAAACTGGCTTTATAGACAAGCTTCGATGCATCAATTTTTAATTTCATTTCTTCGAAAAGCTCGCGCACACAAGTTTGTTCTGCACTTTCTTTTGGGTCGGTAAAACCTCCTGCCAAGTCGAGTTTTCCCTTTTTAGGTTCTTGGTTTCTTCGCGTAAATAAAATCTCATCGCCATATCTGATGATTACAGCGACGGCTCCCGCCACATTTTGGTACATCACAAAATCGCAATGGCTGCAGCTCCACTTTTTCTCTCCATCCCACAACAGGGTAGTTTCTCCGCATTTTGGGCAAAATTTTAATTCTTCCATGTTATGATTTATTTCTTGGGTGGTAATTTAAAATTACATCTCGCAGTTCTTCATTCTTCAGATGCGTATAAATCTCGGTGGTCGTAATGCTCGAATGCCCCAACATTTCCTGGATGTAGCGCAAATCTGCACCGTTTTGAAGCAAATGCGTTGCAAAAGAATGACGGAAGGTGTGGGGCGAAATTTTCTTGCGAATGCCTGCTTTTTCGGTCAGTTCTTTGATGATGATGAAAACAATAATTCTGGACATTCCTGCACCCCGACTGTTCAGAAATAACGTGTCTTCATGTTTTCTGTTGATTGGGGCATTCATCCTCACGTCAGTCATATACTGCTGAATGAGCTTTGCTGTATACTCCGCAAGAGGGACAAATCGGGTTTTGTTGCCTTTGCCATCAACTTTCAAATAAAGTTCTTTAAAATTAATATTTGAGATTTTGAGGGTAATCAGTTCCGATACGCGCAATCCGCATCCGTACAACACCTCAATCATGCACTGGTTTCGAGTTCCCAATGCGGTCGAAATATCGATGGCACTTAGGATTTTTTCCACTTCTTCTAAACTGAGTGTGTCGGGCAGGTAAAGCCCCAGTTTTGGTCCTTCCAGAAGCGACGCCGGATTGTCGGGACGCACTTCATCATCAAGCAGGTATTTAAAAAATGCTTTTATAGAGGAAATCCAGCGTGCTTGTGTGCGCTCGCTGAATTTTTCTTTCGAAAGCTGAAAAAGATATTCCTGGATGTTTTCGTAGGTGATTTCCAGAGGATTAGCTTGTTTGAGTTCTTGTTTCGCGTATTCTCCCAATTTGCGTATATCTCGAAGATAAGCGTCAAGCGTGTTATCGGAAAAACTTCTTTCAAATTTCAGGAAGTTTCCAAAATCATCAATTTTTTCATCCCAGGTCATGATGGTGTATTTGTGTTTACTGCAACTCTTCCTGCGAAATTCTCAGGATTTCAATGCCGTGGTTTTTCAAAAATTCGATGCCCGAGTTGTCGGAATATTCATCCACATAGACCACTTTTTTTATTCCGGCCTGCACCACCAGTTTGCTACATTCTTTACATGGCGAAAGCGTTAAGTATAAGGTGGCATCTTTTGCCGATTGGGTAGAGCCGGCTAATTTAAGTATGGCATTGGCTTCTGCGTGCAGCACATACCAGTGGGTTTTTCCGGCTTCATCTTCGCAGCAGTTTTCGAATCCCGAAGGTGTTCCGTTATAACCATCCGATATAATCATGCGGTCTTTCACGATGAGTGCACCCACTTTTTTGCGTTCGCAATAGGAAAGTTTTGCCCATTCTGCTGCCATTTTTAAATAGGCAATGTCGTATTTGGTTGTCGTCAATGTTGTATAATGTCTTTAAACTGAGTATTTTTTCTAGGGTTTGTCCAGAAAAGTTTCAGTGGGTTTTACAGACGAATTTTGGATCTAGAAATTTGGCTTTCTTTTTTCCAAAAATGCGGTTACTCCTTCATTCTTATCGCTCATGCCAAAAAGCTGTCCGAAGCTTTGAATTTCATTTTCAAAACCTTCCGCTGTAGTAGATAAATTAACGGCCGCAATGGCTTTGGCAATCGCCATCGGCGAATTGTTGGCGATTTGATGAGCAAGTTCTTTCGTTTTTGGTAGCAATTCTTGCAAAGAGAAAACTTCGTTCACCAGCCCCATTTCTTTTGCACGCTGTGCCGGAATCATCTTTGCTGAAAAAATAATTTCATTGGCTATCCCTTTTCCAACTAATTTTGGTAGGCGTTGTGTACCTCCGTAACCGGGGATTAATCCTAATGTTACTTCGGGTAATCCTAATCTTGCATTGTCGGAAGCATAGCGAATGTGGCAAGCCATGGCAAGTTCTAGACCTCCACCTAAGGCAAAGCCGTTTACTGCGGCAATCACGGGTTTGTTTAGGTTTTCAATTTTATCGAAGAGCAAATGCTGTCCGTTTCTCGCTAATTCTTCTGCCTGCGCGGGTCCGAAATCCGAAAACTCCTTTATGTCAGCCCCTGCGACGAAAGCTTTTTCGCCGCTACCTGTTATAATGATAACTCTTGTCGATTCATCAGCCGCAACTTCATCCAGTGCGGCACTAAGTTCAGAAATGGTGTTGCCGTTGAGCGCATTTAAGCTTTGAGGTCGATTAATCGTAATGATTGCTACACTGTTTTCTTTGTCCAGAAGGATGTTTTCGTAACTCATGAGGATAATAACTCGTTAAAGATTGCTTCCGCCAAATTAATACTTTTTTGGGAAAAGCAAAACCGAAGATTTTTTCTAAAAAAGGGAGTCGCTCTACTTACTTCCGGAATGGTTCATCATATTTGCATCAATATTAACCTGCAGTCCGCTGGCGATTTTCATTCCTAGCTCAATATTAGCACGGAAGAAATGGCAAAGCTGTCGATTGATGATCTCGTCTTTTTTCGGTCCGGAAATTCCTTTCATTGATTGGATGATGTTGTAAACCAAATGCTCCCGGTCTTCCTGGTTCATGGCTTTGGTGTAAAGTAGTCCCGGCTGCGTGTAATGGTCATTATCGTTCTCGTTTCTATCAAAATTGGCCACGTGAGAGCTTTCAACGTCGTATTCAAAATTTTTGTAGTCGTGGTCCGGTTGGATGTCATCAAAACTATTCGGGAAATAGTTCGGAGCATCTTTGTACTGGGAAGAATCTGCCATAAAACCATCGCGCTGATAATTATTGACGGCAAAAGGGCAGCGGTTCACTTCAAGCAAATGCGAGTTCACACCCACTCTGTATCGATGTGCATCGGGGTAAGAGAATAAACGGCCCTGCAACATTTTATCAGGAGAGAAACTAATTCCGTTGATGAGGTTGGATGGCGAGAACGTTGATTGCTCAACATGCGCAAAGTAATTGACCGGAATTTCATTGAGCTCCATTTGACCGACCTCTATGAGAGGAAAATCTTCATGAAACCATACTTTGGTCACATCGAAAGGATTCCAGCGAAATTCTTTTGCCTGTTCATTAGTCATCACCTGAATGTACATCGTCCACTGCGGAAAATGACCTTCTTCAATGGCATTCATTAAATCTTCCTGTGCAAAATCAGGATTTTCACCCTTCATTTTTACGGCCTCGTCATTGCTAAAATTTTTAATGCCTTGTTTAGATTTAAAGTGGAATTTCACCCAAATTCGTTCATTATCGGCATTGATCATCGAGAAGGTATGAGAGCCAAATCCGTGCATGTGTCTATATCCGTGAGGTGTTCCGCGATCCGACATTAAAATGAGAACCTGGTGAAGAGATTCCGGGTTTAAACTCCAGAAATCCCACATCATGGTTGCGCTTTTCAGGTTCGTTTTAGGCACCCGCTTTTGGGTATGGATAAAGTCAGGAAATTTTTTGGCATCTTTTATAAAGAAAACGGGGGTGTTGTTTCCCACCAAATCCCAGTTGCCATCTTCAGTATAGAATTTAAGGGCAAAACCGCGTGGGTCCCGTTCTGTATCAGCACTTCCTTTTTCACCACCTACGGTTGAAAACCTAGCAAACATGCGACAAGTATTTCCAACCTTATCAAATAACTTTGCTTTGGTATATTTAGAAATATCATGTGTCACGGTAAAAGTTCCGTAGGCACCGGTGCCTTTGGCGTGTACAATTCTTTCAGGAATCCTTTCACGAACAAAATGCGCCAAGTTTTGCTGAAGTATAAAATCCTGTAATAACACAGGTCCTCTTGCGCCTACTGTCTGCGAATCTTGATGTTCGAAATAGGGAATGCCCGCTGAGTTGGTGAGTTTTTTGTCTTTCATGATGAGATCATTTTATTGCTCAAAATTATTTAAAAATTATTGAAGTACGGCAAATATGCCCTATCTTTGTGATAGACATTATTAATCAAATGAACATTCAACAACTGGAATATCTTATCGCAGTAGATAAATATAAACATTTCGGTAATGCAGCACAGGCATGCTTTATTACCCAACCTACATTAAGTGCAATGATCCAAAAGTTCGAAGACGAGCTTGAAGTGAAGATTTTTGACCGAACTACACATCCTATTCGCACTACCGATGTAGGGATTCAGATTATCGCGGAAGCGAAGAAAGTGATAGATTCTATAAATGAGTTGAAGAATAAAGCCAGCTTGCTTAATAATGTTCTTGCAGGAAAACTGAACCTGGGAATAATCCCTACCGTATCCGGTTTTATTTTGCCAAGCGAAATTTTTGATTTTCTGAAAATTCATACCAAAATTCAGCTCCAGGTGAAAGAAATGACTACCGACAACATCATTAAAGCTTTAAAAACAGGTGAACTTGATGCCGGAATTATCTCTACACCGTATGCGGCCTCCAATGAGTTTTACCACGATCACCTCTTTAATGAAGAGTTGATGCTTTATACAAGCGAAGCAGGCGCGGAAAAGGAAGATAGCTTTGTGGTGCCTGAAGAGATTGATGTGCAGAAAGTGTGGCTTCTGGAAGAAGGGAATTGCCTGCGAACCCAGTTTGAGAATATTTGTGAACTGCGCGAAAATTCAATGAAACCAAAAAACTTGGAGTTTGTGGCATCGAATATCAATACGCTGATCCAGATGGTGGATAAACTAGGCGGCGTAAGCATTTTGCCCGAACTTGCAGTGGAACAGCTTTCAGAGGAACAAAAAGAAAAAGTAAAACGTTTCCGTGCTCCATTTCCTTACCGTGAAATTTCCCTCATTTATTATAAACCAACGTATAAGCAAAAAATTCTTGACGAGTTGAAGAGCTTTATTTCTGCGGCAGTAGATCATAAACTGAATTTCGGCAAAAGCCCGAAAGATTATGTAGCCATTAAACCCCAATAATAAATTTTGAGATTCGGCAAATAGTCTTTAAATTTGCCCACGAATTATTCAAGAGGAAAAATTTGAACTGATTGCAACCTCCATAAAAAATGCTAAAACAGAATTGCTCTCTTTTAGTTTCCTTGTAATCGTTCTCGTTTTTGCTCAACAAAAAGTTTAACTAAAACAAAGAAACATGTCTTATTTATTTACTTCTGAATCAGTATCAGAAGGACATCCAGACAAAGTAGCCGACCAGATTTCGGATGCACTTATCGATAATTTCCTGGCAAATGATCCCAATTCCAAAGTGGCTTGTGAAACGTTGGTGACGACGGGGCAAGTGGTTTTGGCGGGCGAAGTAAAGTCCAAAGCATATCTGGATGTTCAAAATATTGCAAGAGAGGTTATTAACGGAATCGGGTATACCAAGGGAGAGTATATGTTTAACGGCGATTCTTGTGGTGTTATTTCTGCCATTCATGAGCAGTCGCCCGATATCAACCAAGGCGTTGACCGTGTGGGAGATGATGTGGATTTTGAAACCCGCGCCAACCAACAGGGAGCAGGCGACCAGGGAATGATGTTTGGTTATGCCACCAACGAAACCGAAAATTATATGCCCCTTGCGCTAGATTTGGCGCACACCATTCTGAAAGAACTTTCGGAGCTGCGTCGCGAGAACAGCGCTATTAAGTATTTGCGACCTGATGCAAAATCACAGGTAACAATTGAGTATTCTGATAATCATAAACCGATTAGAATAGATTCTATCGTAGTTTCTACTCAGCACGATGACTTCGGAAGTGAAGAAGCAATGTTGGCGAAGATTAAAAAAGATGTAATCGAAATACTGATCCCGAAAGTAAAAGCAAAGCAGAAAAGAGAAATACAGGAGCTTTTTAATGATCAGATTAAATACCATGTTAACCCGACTGGAAAATTTGTAATCGGCGGCCCACACGGCGATACAGGATTAACTGGAAGAAAAATAATCGTGGACACTTACGGTGGAAAAGGAGCACATGGCGGAGGCGCTTTCTCCGGAAAAGATCCTTCAAAAGTTGACAGAAGTGCCGCTTATGCAGTGCGCCATATTGCCAAAAATCTTGTGGCAGCAGGTGTTGCCGACGAAGTATTGGTGCAGGTTTCTTATGCCATTGGTGTTGCAGAACCTTGCGGACTTTATATCAATACCTACGGAACTTCAAAAGTAGATCTTACTGACGGTGAAATTGCGAAGAAAGTGCAGGAAATCTTCGACCTTCGTCCTTACGCCATTGAAAAAAACCTGAAACTTAGAAATCCGATTTATCAGGAAACTGCTTCTTATGGACACATGGGAAGAGAACCTTACGTTGCCGATAAAACGTTTAAAGGATCTAATGGTGAAAAGTTCACGGTAAAAGACCTCGAATTTTTTACCTGGGAAAAACTCGATAAGGTGGATGAAGTAAAAAAGGCATTTAACCTGTAAGATATTACATAGAGATAAAAACTGCTTTTTCAGAAATTGATGAAGCAGTTTTTTTTTAACTTTAAAACCACAAAAATTGATTCATAAAATGAATTTTAAATACCGTTTTTTTCTTTTAGTGCTGCTTTTTTTAGGGGTTTCGGCTAAGTCGCAATTCACCATGCATAAGTTGGTGAGTGTGGGGTATGTGTACCAAAATCAGAGTTTTGGAGAAATAGGAGGCAAGTTGCTTTTTCTTAATAACGATGATGTGCTTTACAGGATAGGTGCTTCTGCCGTGATGGGGAGTGTGAATTCGCAGTTGGGCATCATGCCAAAAATTCAGGGTGATGTCCTTTTAAATTTTGAAAAGGGCGTCGATTTGTACCACAGTTATTATTTCTTAGCAGGTGCCGAAGCAACAACAAAATACATTGCACCAAAAGTAGGGTTTTCATTATTTGGATTGATGGATTTAGCGGCGGGCTACGCTTTTTCTTTAGGAGGCAATGGACTGAACGGCAAAGAGATGAACGGTTTTAACCTCAATTTTACCTTGAATATGCCCATCCCAATGCTTCAGGATTACTTAAAATAGTGATTATTGTTTTTTTATTATTTTTTTAACAATACATTAACTTTTTTTATTAATTTAGCCAACTCCTAAAAGCACAACTATCGAATAAACTTTACTCATTTTTAATCAACACGAAATTTTTGAGGCACACGATGAAAAGGTGAGTCATATTTCGTGGAACAATTAAGAGAGAAAGTTATGACGACAAAAACAGATAGTTGGCTGATTTCCCAATTCAAAAACGGCGACGAAAAAGCACTTGCTGTCCTCATTGAGCGACACCAAAAAGACCTGTTCTCCTTTATCTTTTATAAAATTATGGACGAGAGTCTGGCCAATGATATTTTTCAGGATACTTTTATGAAAATTATTGTAACGCTGAAGGAAGGGCGCTACAATGAGGAAGGAAAATTCATCCTCTGGGCAAAAAGAATTGCGCACAACCTTATTATCGATCATTATCGGTTGGTATCCAAACACAACAAAATATCGGAATCTAGCTATGATAATGAAGAGTTTTCAATCTTTGATTTGCTTGCCAATCAGGAAGAAAATATAGAAGAACAACTGATCAGTATCCAGATCAAAGATGACTTGATGAAAATTTTGGAATACCTTCCGGAGAATCAGCGGGAAGTCATCAAACTTCGTTTTTTTGATGGGCTTAGTTTTAAGGATATTGCTGAGCAAACAGAAACCAGCATCAACACAACTCTGGGGCGGGTACGCTATGCACTTATCAACTTGCGAAAAATGATGAGCGACCATAATATTATTTTAACACGCTAAATAATATTTTCAAAATACTTTCGTTTTTAGGGTAATTAAGGATTTGCCTATGAAAAAAGATTACACTTTAAACGAAAAGCGCTTGAAGCCCAAAAAACAAACAATCGATTTCTTGCTTAGTTTTTCCCGAAGTATCGAGGTGTTAAAGATTAAAAACAAATACCACCTTGTTTCGAAGAACTAAATGTAATTTACTTAAATTTGTGCCGTATGAATATGCAGCACATTTTTTTTGATCTTGACAATACCCTGTGGGATCACCGCAAAAACGCCTACTATACCCTAAAAGAAATCTTTATCCGCGAGAAGGTTGAAGAAAAATACAACCTGGAATTTGAAGACTTTCACCGGCAATATTTCACCATCAACGAGCGACTTTGGGAGCAAATTCGTGATGGGGAGATTAACAAAGAATATCTTAGGAAACACCGTTTTTACGACTCTTTTCTCTTTTTCGGGATTGATGATTTTGAACTTGCACAAGTATTTGAGGAAAACTTTTTAGATGAAATCCTCAACTACAACGACTTGGTAGAAGGTGCTTTCGAAACACTGGAGTATTTATCACAGAACAATTATCAACTCCATATTCTGTCTAATGGTTTTAAAGAGGTAACCTACAGAAAGTGTGAGCTTTCGGGTATCAAAAATTATTTTAAAACCATCACTTCAGCAGATGAAATTAATGTTCGGAAGCCGCAGGTGGAAATCTATGAATATGCATTGCAAAAATCAAATGCTTCTCCCGAAAACTCAGTGATGATCGGCGACGATTGGATTGCTGATGTGCAAGGCGCAAAATCCTACGGCATGCAAGTGGTTTTCTTTGATGTCTTTAAAGATAATTTCCATGCAGACGGCGTTACCGTCATCAAAAATCTAAGTGAATTGCAAAGTATTTTCTAATAATTTCCTCTCATCTTAGACGCCTAAGCTGTTGCGTACGCGTTTCAGCGTTTCAGCTGCAATTTTTCTTGTTTTTGCTGCGCCTTCAAGCAGTTTAGCATCCAGCTCGGGGAGGTTGTTCAAGTAATAATCAAACTTTTCTCTTTCGGTTTTGAACCTTTCCAAAATAAGATTAAGGAGTTCGGTTTTGGCGTGTCCGTATCCGAAGTTTCCTGCTAAATACTTGGTGCGCAAGGTTTCTGTTTGTTCGGCTGTGGCAATCAATTCGTATATAGCAAATACTTTGTCGGTATCAGGGTTTTTGGGTTCTTCTAATGGTGTAGAGTCCGTTTCAATCGACATGATCTGTTTCTTCAACTCTTTTTCGGGCAAAAAAATATTAATGATATTCCCTCTTGATTTCGACATTTTATGACCATCGGTTCCGGGTACATATTTAGTATCTTCCTGCAGTTCTGCTTTCGGAAGCACAAACACTTCACCCATTTGATGATTAAATCGGGCACCCATATCGCGTGCCATTTCCAGGTGCTGCAGCTGGTCTTTCCCAACGGGAACAATTTCGGCATCATACATCAGGATGTCGGCTGCCATCAGGACGGGGTAGGTGAAAAGTCCCGCATTAACGTCATCTAAACGATCAGCTTTGTCTTTGAACGAGTGTGCGAGCTGAAGCCGGGAGTATGGAAAAAAACACGCCAAATACCAAGACAACTCGCATGCTTCTGGCACATCGCTCTGTCTGTAAAAGAAAGTTTTTTCTGTATCTAATCCACAGGCCAGCCAAGCCGCTGCAATTTCGTAGGTATTTCTCTTTAGTTCTTCGGCGTTTTTAATCAGGGTCAACGAGTGCAGGTTCGCAATGAAAAGGAAAGATTCATTTTCAGGTTTTTTGGAGAGTTCGATGGCGGGAATAATGGCTCCGAGAAGGTTGCCTAAGTGAGGTGTTCCGGTGGCTTGTATTCCGGTAAGGATTCTTGACATAGCTGGTTTTAAATTTAAGCGTTAATGCTTGCAAAGCCACAAAATTAAGGAAATTATCTCTTTTACGACGGTTTAAGTTCCTTGTTTTTTTGTGCCCAAAGTGCGAGCTGCAGCAGATTCCAGTGTTTTTTATCTTTTGTAAGAAATCGCTGCGCTTCATCAAATGAGAGATAATCGAAAATAGCGGCATCTTTTTGACTGAGCAAGTTATGAGATAATTCCATCATGCTTTTTTCTTCGAACCATGAACTTACGGATGAGCCGAATCCTTGCTTATGGCGATTCCGAATCGTTTCCGTCCAGTAATTTTGCATGGCTTCTCGAAGGATGATTTTATCGTTGTCTGTATTTACCTTTAAATTTTCAGGAAGCTGAATGCAAAATTCGGCAAAATCAACATCAAGGAAAGGAGTGCGCACCTCGAGAGAATTGGCCATCGCCATACGATCCGATTTTACAAGCATATTTCCAGGCACATATTTTTCCAGATCTGTACGCATCACATCATTCAAAGAATGTGGATTTTGTTGAAAACTATAGGTTTGATGGTGTTTTTCACGAATTCCGAGTTTCCCTATTTCTTTGGTATTAAAGTAGTTTCGAACATGATTCTGATGAAAATCCAGCATGCTGTTATGTTCAATATTTTGCCTTGTTAAAAACGATACTTCCTTCAGTTTACCATATTGTTTCAACCCGAATTTAACCAGTTGGTTGCGGTAACTGAAATGGTTTTTTAATTGATTCTCGACCTGATAAAAACTATATCCGCCAAACAATTCATCGCCCACATCACCTGCCAGAACAACTTTCAAATGTCGGGCAGCAGCTTGGCATATTTTGTACTGCGGAACATAACTCATGTCGGCGAATGGCTCGTCGAAATAGGGCTGTACCTTCACCAGTTCCTCTGCAATATCACCGCGGTTCTCGTAGATTTCAATATGATTGGTATGGTATTTTTCTGCAATTTCTTCTGCAAATTTAAGTTCGCTGTCTTCACCGGAATAGCCAAAACTGATCGTGGTTTGCTGGTTTTTAAATTCATTCACCATGGCCACAATGGTGCTGGAATCCAGACCGCCGCTTAAAAAACTGCCCACTTCTACATCTGCAATCAGCTGTTTTCCAACGGCATTTTTCAGTAAAGAGGTGAATTCTTCTTTAGCTTCAGACAATGAAATGATTATGTCATTTTTAGGAATGTTGTAATATCTTTCTATAGAAATTTCTCCATTTGTAACAACCAAAGAATGAGCCGGCGGAAGCGTATGAATGTTGGAATATATGCTTTGGTAGGCACTTACATACCCATATTGTAAGAAATGGTAAAGCGCTTCGTTGTTGACCTCAGGTGTAATTAACCCCGATGCCAGCACAGCTTTTATCTCTGAACCAAAAACAAACTCCCCATTTTTTCCGGTGGCAAAATAAAACGGTTTTTCTCCGAAACGATCGCGCGCGCAGAAAAGTTCCTGTTTTTCGTTGTTCCAGATGGCAAAAGAAAACATGCCCGGAAGTTCCTTCAGCAAATCTTTTCCCTTGTTTTGATACATGGCGAGAATCACTTCTGTATCACTACTTCCACGATACGGATAGTCGCCGTATTTTTTTTTCAGGGGTTGATAACCGTATATTTCTCCATTAAAAACAATGCATTCGTTTTTGGTATTGGAAAACATGGGTTGCTTTCCGGTTTCGGAAAGATCGACAATCGACAGCCGGCGATGACCCATAGCGGCGCTGTCATAAAATTCATGACCTTGCGCATCGGGACCGCGATGTGCAATGGTATCAGTCATTTTCTGAAGGTTTTCCTGATAATTTCTGGCGTTGGGTGTTATGATTCCGGCGATTCCGCACATGGCTATGTATTTTTTGTTAAACTCCTGAAAAGATTAAGAGTGTTCCTGAATTTGGTGTTGATATTCTTTAAATATGTAATAAGAAGATTCATGAAAAATCTTTGAATTTTTGAAATTTGCAAATAAGAGATTCTTCTTCAATGAAGTTTCAAATTCAGATTGCTGGCGGATAAATGCTGTAGAATCATTTATAAGAAGCAGTATTTGATGAATTTTTTTCCTGATCATTCGTGTTTTTTTAATGCATTAAAACGGTATTTGGTTTTCAAAAATTCTGGATTAAATAAAGAAATGACTGCGAAATTCAATCTCTTTTTCAACCCTTTTTCATTTGCTATTTTGAAAGAAAGATAAGATAGTTTCAACTGTTTTATGATGTCCTTTGAAAGCTTTTTTTCCTTTAAACTCCACGCATAAAGTGATTTTGCGAGTAAAAATTGTTTTTTATAATATTCCGAAGAGTATAATTTGATTTTTGTAATTCGGTTATTATCATGAACGCCTCTCATTGCAACTGCTTCCGTAATATTTCCGGATTTTAAATGGCAATGATAGGAGAGTTTTATGATAAAGTCGCTGTCTTGATGCACGCGTAAATCTTGGTTGAAAGACAGGCGTTTTTTTTCTATGCTCGACTTTCGAATGGTCAATCCGTTGAGGTGAAAAAAGCTGCCAAAATCTTTGTCAACGCCTATTAAACCAAGAAAAACATTTTTTCCTTCGGCATGTTTTCTAACGGTCGTTAACGTATTTTCTTTAAATTTATCGTGAAACTCACGTTTTCCTTTTTCCGAAATAAAATCGGTTCCAATGGCATTAAACACGCCCTCAATTGCTGGGTTTTCGAAAAGTATTTTTTCGGCCTCAAAACGGTTGGGAAGATAATAATCATCCGCATCCAGGAAAGCGATGAACTGCTGAGTTGCCTTTTGCAATCCTAAATTTCGGGATGCACCTGCGCCGTGATTTCCTTTGTCGTGATGCTGAAGCAGTTTAATTTTTGAATTCTTGGCTGCTAAAACCTCACAAGTTTGTAAAGAATTGTCTGTAGAACAATCTTCTACAAGAAGGATTTCGGCTACCTCGTCTAGTTTTAAGGCAGATTCCACCGCCTTTTCCAGAAAGCGTTCTGCATTGTAAACCGGAATGATCACCGAAATGTTTAGTTTCATTTTTTGTTGTTAATTAAGCTTGCCTTTCTGAAAAACAGTTCATAAGCATTTTCTTTTTCACCTATTAATATGATGGAAAAACATGCAAAACTTTAAAACCTCGTCCAATGCCATCAAAATTAAATTGACAGTTCATCAGTCGGCAATAAATACTTTTTTAAACTGCTCCATCACCGCTTCTGGCAGAAATTTCTGATAATTTTTAGTTGCAGTAAGCGCTAAATTCCCGTCCAAAAGAATTTGATTAAGCTCTTTGCTATCTCTGTAATAATAGGCATTTTCTTTCAGTTCGTGAAGATGGTTTTTCTCAGGTGAATTAGCAAAGGTAATGATTGGTTTTCCTTTCAGGGCAAATTCTGCAACCGTAATTCCGAAAGTTTCACCACGTTCTCTGGCGTGTAAAAGAGCATCGCACGTATTAATAAATTTTAATTTGTACAGCAAATCAGAGGATGGCGGTAAGAAAATAATATTTTTTACATCCGATTTCCACCATTTTTTAGCAACAAAAGAATCAACGCCCATGAATATAAAGAAAATGTCTTTGTATTTTCTGGCAATTTTTTCTACTTCTTTCCGCACAAAATCAATATTGAAACTTTGTGCTCCACCGTAATAACCAAATACTTTTGCGCTATTTGGAATGTTGAGTTCTGTTCTTAAATCTGCATCTGTATCATCATAAAAATTGACCATGTGCGGAACAAAAGGCGATTTTCCACCAGTCATTTCTTGCGAAAGCCATTCTGAAACATAGGCATACACATCGCCATGAGGTTCGTAATGTTTGAAAACAGCGTGCATTCCGCTCTTGCATTCTTGAGTATCTATTCCATCTACATTTCCGTTTTTAATGGCATAAAACAAATCGACCTGATTTTTCTTGATGATTTCGTCTACCTCGCTGAAATCTTCATAAGCGAAAACATGAAATCTATTTCGAAATTTTTCTATTCCAGCTGGATGATTGGTCTTACAGTTTTTATCGTAAACGATTAGAGATTCGTTCCCCAAATACTTTTCGTTGAAGTCGGCATAATCGTAGAGCGCAATAGAAGTTCCCCTATAATTGAGTTCATTTTCGTGGAAAAGTATTTTCATGACCGTAATCTTTTCAGTTGGTTAATGACTTTGCTGAAGAAGTTTTTCTTAGGGTATTTCGTCAAATCATTATGCGTGAAAAGTCCTTCGCCCTGAGCGATTTTGAAATCCTGTTTCACCCACCAAGCCGCTATATTCTTTTCAAAATGAACACCTTCACCGGAAAATGGCGTCAATTTTTTTAAATAAAAATTTTTGTTCAGCATAAATGGATTGTTGGTCCAATTGGCCCAACGGGAAGTCGTGATAAAAAAGCCGTCTTTCATTTGAATTTTATCCGGGAACTCTTTTGCAGGATCCAGCCAATGCAGGGATTCTAATAGATGTGGAGATGTGCATTGATGCCAATCATCATAATAATTGAGTTCGTTTCCTTGGTGTCGTAAAGAGTGAAGCGGATGTCCTGGTTTTTTTCGGCTTCGAAATCGCACTACATCGAATCCGTTTTGCAATAATTGTACACCTTGTGAAAGTTGTTGTTTCGTTGTTGTTTCGTTTTCGATCAGTTCCCAGTCATTTTCTAAGAAAAGAACTATGTCATTTTGGGCATTTTCTAAAAGCTGAATAATTCCTTTTCCGATGCCAATATTTTCTAGTAAATCGATATGCTTTACTCCAAACTTTTCAGCAATTCGGATATCCTTAGGTGAAACTTCCTGAAAAAGCACGGTAATGTCAGTGGAAATACTTAATAATCCATTTTTCTTATAGGATTTTAAGGTATTTTCCAACGTGATTTCATTTTTCCAAGAAAGAATGCAAATGCTGATTGGGAGTTTCTCCATTTTCGTTTTTTATGACTTTTCGAGGTTTAGAAATGCGTGTCTTTCATTTTTTACTTGTTTTCTTAATTTTTCGAAGGTTTCAAATTTGGGTTTAAAGAAGCTGAACATTTCTTTATAAAACTTGCTTTCTGCATGATTTCCTTTAATGGCTAATTTGATGATGTTGGAATAAAATTCTTTTTTCTCTCTTTTCACATCGAAGACGATGTTGGGATTCAGATATCGGGTTTCTCTTTGCATTCTTAGAGATTCTTGCCTTGCTTCTTCTTTGTCGATATGATTGGGCTTCAAGAAACCTTGAAAAGCATCGTGTACCACTTTAGCTTGAGTTGCTATAAATACTTTTTTGTGATGAAACTTTGCACGATGGATATAATCATAATCTTCAGCTCCGTAAAAAAAGTAAGGATTGAAGCCGCCAATTTCCTCAATGCTTTGTTTGGGCAGAAACCAATGCGCGGCGTTTACAAAATCAATTTCGTAGTATGGTTTCGAATTTTCCGTGTACAGATCGGAAATTAGTCGATTATTTTTGGCATATTTTCCTAGATAGTTTTCAAAGTGTAAATCTAGTTTCTGCTCACTTCCGTCCAAATGCATGGGACTGATGATCCCGATTTCACCTTTGTTAGGATAGTTTTCGTAAACATCGATCATTTTTTGAATGCTGTCTTCAAAAATCCACGCATCTTGGTTCATTAAGTAAAAGAAATCCGCTCCTTCTTTATAGGCCTTTTCAATTCCGAGATTGTTGGCTTTGCCAAAACCTAAATTTTCAGGACTTTGAATAAAATCTATTTCTGGAAAATTTCTCTGAATATAATCTTGTGTCCCATCTGTAGAACCATTATCTACCACAATTGTTTTCACAGGAACAGATGATTTCCTTAAAGAAGAAAAACATTTTTCTGCCCATTTCATGGCGTTGTAGGTGACGATGATGATGTGAGTTTTAGGAGAATCCATCAGAGATTTTATAGTAATATTTAACTTTTAACTGGGTAATGATCTTTTGCAGAAATGGGAGTTTGTTCAAGTAATTGCGGTAATCGTTTCTACATTTCAGACGGTATTTTTCAATTAAATCGGCAGGAAGTTGAAAATGCTCTACCATATTTTTTACGAGACCGTTTTGCAAACTTTTATAATAGATGCTTTGTAAATTTTCCGGCGACTGTGCTAAGTTAATGATATTGATGCCGATATTCTGATTGCCATGAACGCGATATAGCGTTAGCGTTTCTGGAATAAGCATCAATGCATTTTCGTTGCAAGCTTTGATGACGATTTCGTAATCGTGAATGATTTTGGGATGAATTTTTTGCAGTGGCAAATATTCTTCTTTTGCCTTTTGCGTGATTGCTAAAGACATTCCCGGGAAAACATTTTTATGAAAAAGGATATATTCCAGGGTTTCAGCATTGGTGAAACTGGAGTCGAATCCTTCGTTATTCCAAAAGGATTTTTTCACCCTCTTTTTATCTTCATGCAGCAGTTCTATTTCGTGAGCAAAAACTTTAATTTCAGGATGTGCCGCCGAGTAGTGCGTGATGGTCTGAATTTTTTCGGGAAGCCAAACATCATCCTGATCGGAAAGAAAAATCAGTTCGCCAGTGCATTTTTCTATGGCTTGTTCGAAATTTCTGACGTAGCCCATGGTTTCAGTATTAAAATAAAGCTTAAAAACATTGGGGAATTTTTTCTGATACTGCAGTAGAATTTCCTTTGTTTTATCAGAAGAACCATCGTCGCACACCACAATTTCATTCACCTTCACACTTTGTGAAAGGATACTGTCGAGTTGCTCGGCAAGATATTGTTCACCATTGTAGGTGCAGAGAGCGACGGAGGTTTTCATTATTTTTTTCCGACTATTTTTTTGAGTTTTCTTATGATGCGCTCTGGCAATGGCTTTTCTCCAATGTCGACCAAATGCACCGAGTTTTTCTGTTTGTAGTTAGCAAAAGTACGATAGTAAGGATTAAATTTTGACGATTTTTTAGTGAATATAACACAGTTTTGCCCCATGGTTGCCATTTCAATTTGTTTAAGGCACTGGGTTTCAAGGTCGCTTAGTTCGTGTTTTTTTTGAAGATCTTCTTCGATGAATTCTGAATTTATAAATTGGTTGATCAGATCCATTTTCTGATAGATAGAAAAAATTCTGGAATCAAAACCATATCCATATTGCCATGCGCGTCCCCAGAAATTGGTTTCCGTATCTTCGATAATATAAACGCCACCTTCGTCCAGCAAACTGAAAAAACGGATAAAAGTGTTCCATTGATGAGTTGGTATATGCGATGCATCGTCGATAATGAACTGATATTTTTGGGTGTTGTTTTTTACAAACAGATCCAATTCTTCGGCTTTGTCCTGATTCACATTAAAAAAGTGAGCGAGCCGACGGTCATTCGGATTATCGATGATGTCGATGGAATCAATTTGTGGATTCTGGAAATAATTTTTCCAGATACCGATGGAGTAACCGTTGTCATAGCCCAATTCTAGCATTTTCAGGTTGGGAATCGTTCTTAGCGGTTCCAAAAAATAGGGGTAAAATCTTTGATAGCCGTGGTGCAGAGTTTTGTCTGATTCGAGATTGGATTTCTCGAAGTCAGCAATCATTTTTTCAGTCATTTTCCATTTTTTTTATTGATTCCGTTTTTTGTACAAATACGTCTTAAATTTTAAGTAGGTTGAAATTATTCTTCCGTTTTTTATTTTGCTTAATTCTTTTTTCAGCTGTATGTTTTCGATGGATTTTATAAGAAGAAGATGATAAACCAATTGGTCGTGTAGTTCCTCGCCATACCATTCTTTGATGAGAGGCATCACTTTGATTCTCTGCTTCACCACCTTTTCCAAATTGCCTGATGCTGTTTTGTGAGCTTCAATTTCTTTTCTATACGCAACCAGAGGTGTATCAATAAACCTGACTGGTGGGTTTTGGTGGGCTAGATAAAGCCACATCAACCAATCTTCAAAACAAGTAAGGGTAGTGTTAAACCTAAAATTATCAAACAAACTTTTTGAAATAATGGCAGTATGTATAGGTATGGTAAATACTGTTTCCCAGTTGAAAAAAACTTCATTAAAAGTAAGTAATTCCTCGCTTAACTTGTTGTAGCCGGGCAATAATTGATTGTTGGTAAGGATATTAAAATCGCTGAAAATAATTTTGAAATCTTCAGCAAACTTTACTTTTTGTGCAAAATTGTCAGCACTCATGGTATCATCGGAATCCAAAAATTGGATAAAATTGCCATTCGTTTGATCCAATCCGATATTCCTTGCATTGGAAACGCCCTTGTTTTCAGAATAATAATAGCTGAATCTTTTGTCTTGCTGTACCCATTTCTCCGCCAATTCAGCAGTATTATCGGGACTTCCATCGTTCACAATAATGCATTCCCAGTTTTGGTAGGTTTGGTCGAGAACCGATTGCAGGCATTCATCCAAATATTGAGCTTGGTTGTAGCATGGAACAATGACAGAGATTAGCGGATTCATTTTTGGTGGAGATAATAAAAAGTGGAAGGCAATTTAAAGATTTTTTTATATTCTTTTAGTGATAAAAAAATCTTGAAGAGGTTAATATTCAACTGTTGTTTGTTTTTATAGGCATAGTCCACTTGAAGTTTTACCTTCTGCAATACAAAATCTTTTGGCAGCAAATGGTGGTAGTTGTTAAGAATTAACCCCCAAAATTGGTAACCCGCTATCTTTTTTTCGGCATCTAATGTCTGATTGCCGGATATGCTTTTGATGGACACTCTTATGTAAAGCTTTGCTTTATCTACAAAGAAAATGGGATTTTTTTTGCTGAACTGCAATAGTGCGTAATCATCGCTATGCCAAGCCAAGGGGAATTTCGTGAACCCATATTTTTTGTACTTAGCGGTCTTCAATATATACTCCGAAAGACTCCCTCGATGGTAATCTATAAACTTATGGATAAAATTTTCAACAGGATCAATTAGTTTCGGATAATGCGTAAATGACGTGAAAGGGTTTCCGTTTTCGTCGATCCAGCATTGCGAAAACTTGATCACGCTACTGTTGCTGTATTTAACTTCGTTGAGGTTTTTATAAAATTCTTCAACAAAATTTTCTGAAATACAATCGTCATCACCCAAAATCTGAAACCATTCTTCTGTTACATTTTCCAGAATTCGTTCCCATTGTTGGGCTAAGTTTTTGCCACCAACATTTTCATTGTAATTATAGTAATGATAATTGCCTTCAAGAAAATATTTTTCTATGATTTTTTTAGGATCATCGGGACTCGCATCATTGCCAATGTACAAGGTAAATCTCTTGTCGGATTGGGCAGCAACAGATTGTAGCGTCTCTTCGAAGAAATCTATTTTGTAATAGGGGATGATGATGGCTAGGTTTGTCATAAATCTACAATCCGAATTTTCTTAAAAATGAATCTAGTGTTTTATATCTTTTGGATGCTAGTTTAGTATTTAAATTTAGATTTGTGCGCTCCAATATTTCAAGACTTTTTATAGCGCTGTTTTTATAATGTATTCTAGTTGTAAAAAAACTTTTTTTAAGCTGATCATCAAGCCGATCATAGATGATGCTGTATGCTCTTTCTTCATTTTCCAGCATCAACTCAATATTTTGAGTCATTGTTTTTTGTGAAAGTCTATAATATGCCAAACGCTCGTCTGTAATGATGTAGTTTGGTTCTTGAATGAAATAGTCTAACCAAAAAAACCAATCTTCTTTAGCTTTCAAAGATTCGTTGAACTTTTTTTTGATGAGAGATTTTCTAAAAATGGCACAATGAATTGGAATTGAAAAATTAACGTCCCATCTCAAAACTAAATTTTCATAGGATAGCTTTTCACCCATAAAATTGCAATAGTCTTCTTGGTAACCAGTGTCATCAAATAACTGATAATTTGAGATAATAACATCATTATGGTCAAAGTACGGTTGCGCTTTTTCAAATTTTGAAGATGCAATTTTATCATCACAGTCTAAAAACTGTATCCATTGACCTGTTGATGCTTCAATTCCGGCATTACGCGCGGACGAGAGGCCGCCATTTTCTTTTTTCAGATAACGAAAACGGGAATCTTCCTCAATCCATTTTTGGGCAATTTCTTCGGTGTTGTCTGGGCTTCCATCATTTACGATAATGCATTCCCAGTTTTGGTAGGTTTGATGCAAAACCGATTGCAGGCACTCATCCAAATACTGGGCTTGGTTGTAGCAGGGAACGATGACGGAGATGAGTGGTTGATTGTCCATTATAAATTCTTAAACATTTTAATGAAACCTAATTTGTTTCCTAATCTTATCCAACGGTTTTTTTTAAGACGATGTATTATTTGTTTTTGTCCTTCTAATTTCCTTTCTAAACTTTCGAATTGTTCTTTTCGTACAAATTTTTCTAAAAACAAATCTTCTATATTGATATTCAGCCGTTCCGCCATTTTTATTAAAGCCACCCAATGCCAGAAGTAAGCTTTGTCTCCATTTTTGTTGGTTGAAATTCCCCCATCATGAACGCGATACAAATAAAGGTCTTCATCAAGATATTTTACCGGTGCGACTTCGCACATTTTCATGTACCAGTCTTTGTCTTCGGCTGTTTTAAGATAAGGGTCTATCCCGGATGTTTTAATATAAATATCTTTTCTGAAAGTAGCAAAATGGCTGATTTCTCCATCAAAATTATAGTACTCTAAAGAATCTAATGATGAAACTTGTTTGGCTTTATGGATGGAAATTGGTTTCAGATTATCATCAGAAAGAATAAAATTAGAATACACCATCCCCACTTCTGTATTGTTTTGATAGGCGTTCAATACTTTCTCGATGGCATTGGGAGTCAAAGTATCATCAGGATCTAAAAACCCGCATATATTGCCAGTCGCCAATTCTACCAATTTTCTTTTTGTGTACCCTATTTTTCTATTCTGTTCGTTTTCAAAAAGTTTACATCTTTCATCATTCCCAATAATGGATTTTATGACTTCCACCGAATTATCAGTAGAACAATCATCAAGAATAACCACTTCAAAATCCTGATGGGTTTGGGCTAATAAGCTTTCATAACAGTCTTTAAAGAAGTGGCCGTTATTGTAATTAGCAATGAGAATCGAAATGCTATTTTTTGAATCTTTATCCATTTGCTTTAAATCACTTCAAGAATTATATAAAGTTTTTTTAAGGGTTTCCAGAAAACTACGCCCTTTTTCTTTATCTGGTTCTAAGATATTGCCTTCTGCCCATTCGTTCCACGATTTTATCACCAGGAAATTTTCATCATAGTTTTGTTTATTTAGATACTGAACTGCCTTGTCTATCTGCTTTTTGAAATTTTCTACCGTCGCATTGTAAACTACAATTCCATTGTAACCGCTTCTCGGCGTATTATCCCAATTGGGCATAATGCAAGGGTAGGTTTCAACATTGGTTTCTTTAAATTCTAAACGATCAACGATATTATTCATATCTTGTTGATTAACTGATGGATTTACTTTGAAAACTTCTTCTTTACTTTTAGAATTCAAAATGCCAAGTATTCGTTTTTTATAATATTCGAAAGAAGACATTTTATTGCTTTCACGGGCTAATTTATGTTGCTGTTTGTTAATTTCAGTAACCCAAGCGTCTTTGAAAGCGGAGGATATTTTTCCAACATATCCTAAATTTTGGTAATCGCAATCATCCGTTGTTTTATTGCCTGCTATGAAATACAAATCTTCAAAACCACTTTCTTTTGCTAATTTTCTTAACTCCGAAAGGTAAGCGTTGTTTTTTTCTTCCAAATCGATTGCATCATAGACAATGAAAACAGGTTTTCCATCTATTTTGATGTATCTATCATCTTTGAAAAATGGTAACAAATATTCAAAATGCAATTTTACATCTCCATGAGGATATGTTTGCTCTGCGATAATTTCGTGATCGAGGCCATGCCATCTTCCCGACCAGGTTTCGTTCGCCCAACAAAAACAAAAAGGGAAATCAGGTTTTCCTGAAGTTAAAACTTCATTGGCAATACGTTCCAGAATTTGTTTGCCATTGCCAAACCAATAGTGGTAATAAATAAAGCCATAAATACCGTGCTCCTTTGCAAGGGTGGCTTGTTGCTCACGAATTTCAGGAACCCTTAAATCATAATAACCCAATTCACCCGCCAACAAAGGTTGTTGGTGTCCCTCGAAAAGAGGCTTTGCTTTGGTTACATTAGTCCACTCGGTAAATCCTTTTCCCCACCATTTATCATTGATCTCGGTGGGATGGTACTGAGGGAGATAGAGAGCTAAGGGTTTAATTTCTTTCATTTCTATAACAAAAAATGTTAAGCTGACTTTGAAACCAGCCCGCTTTCGCAGTTAATTTTTTAGTGAAAGGATTATTCATAACATTCCAAGCTTCTTTTATATAGTAAGTGAATCCTGCATCTTTCACCCATTTTAAAATTTCGTCTAAGTGGTTTTCTTCATCATGTTTTACATGGAATTCGATAAATAAGTTTTCAATGAAATGCAACTGATCTTTGATGTCTTTAATTACTTGATACTCTGCGCCTTCAATGTCCATCTTCAGAAAGAATATTTTTGAAGTAATCATGTTTTTTAGGCGTAAAGATTTTACATGAATTGTTTTGTCTTGAGAATTGTCATTTTTAATATGTCCGCCTAAACTTCCGTCTATAACAAATGTACAGCCCTCATCATTAACCCATGCTGCCGCATTAATGAGATTCACGCCATTAAAGTTGTATGGTTCGAGGTTTCTTGTTAGTTGATTAAAAATTTTCTCATCAGCTTCTATCCCTGTAATATGAGCATTTGGAAAGATGTTTTTTAGATAGATAATACTGAGGCCAATATTGGCACCACAGTCAATTATTGTATGAGGCAAAGAGTCACTTTTAAACTGATAGACTTCATCAATAAAAATTTCTTCCAAACTATGTAAAAACCAATAAGGATTGCTGAATGAAAGAGGTTTGTTTTTGAAATTTACCGTTAAGTCGACCTGATTATGTTGGCTGTATTGAGAAAGACTGTAATAATCTTTAAAGCTTATTCCTAAATTGCTGTTATAATTCTTTCTTAAATTATAAAGCTTTTTTAACTGTTCTATTTTTTTCATCATAATCTTTCTGTTAATGCATCAATATTTGGGTTTTTGTTTCCAATTCAAAGGCAACCCATTGTTCATGGTCTCCCGAAGCAAAGAACTCAAAAGCGTTGTTAATACGTAAAATGGGTGAATTTTCTTTAAGGGTAGAAAGTCCTATATCTGCGGTGTATTTTCCTAAGGTAAATAAAGGATTGATTACTTCAGATTCATAAGTGATTATACTGTCAGAAGATTTTATTTCTCTTTTTGAATCTATAATGATAATTGCAATTGCTCTTTGTTCTTTGTCTTTAAATTCCAAATAAAGTCTTGGAAATTCTCTTACGCTTTTGTCAAGAATCTTGAATGATAATTTTATAGTAAAATTTTCATTTCTTTTCACAACACCATCCGAAAGTAGAATTTGTTTATCTGTTAATTCAAACTGAGCATTGTCAAATACAACATTCTCATCATTATTGGTAAACTTGCCATAATACTTTTGTACTCCTTTTCCAATATCATTTCCTTGATATTCTGCTGATCCGTGATCCAACAAAATAATTTCATTGCAAATACGAGAAACCATGGGCATGGAGTGGGAAACAAAAATCATCGCTGTTTTGGGGAGCAACTCATCAATTTTTTTAAAGCATTTAAGTACAAATCCTAGATCTCCTACTGCTAATACCTCGTCAATAATCAAAATGTCGGGCTCTAGATGAGATGCGATGGCAAATCCTAGACGTACCTTCATTCCAGATGAATAGTTTTGTACAGGTGCATCGATGAATTTTTTAATTTCAGAAAAATCGATAATAGACTGTATCTTTTCATCCACTTCAGCTTTCGTAAAACCTAAGATCGAAGCGTTATTGTAGATGTTTTCTCGGCCGGTAAGAATGGGGTTGAACCCAGCGCCCAACTCGATTAATGCACCGATTTTACCCTTCATGGTGATCTGCCCTTTGTCGGGGGCATACAAACCATTTAATATCTTCAAAAGTGTGCTTTTTCCTGCTCCATTATGGCCGATAAGGCCGATGCATTCTCCGCGTCTAAGCTCAAAACTTACGTCTTTTACCGCCCAAAATTCCTTAGGGCGAAGCTCTTTTTTTATAGAAACTCCAAATGTACTTTTTATAATATCTAATGCCCCATATTTTAAACCCGTCTTAAGGTCTAAAGAAAACTTTTTGGAAACATTCTGGACTTTTACCAATACTTCACCATTCTTCTCCATGGTTATCCGGATATTTTTTCTATTATAATTGGCATTGCTTTTCTGAAAACAACTAACCCAATAAAGATAACAATTAAACTTAGAATGAGCGTCACCATCATAAAATACAGGTTTTCTGCAGGAAGTCCAAAAAGGCATGATCTAGCATCTGTAAACAGGTAGGTGAGCGGATTTAATGCAAACAATTTTTTGAAAATACCTACGGTTGGTGCAGCATATACTACCGGTGTGATGTACATAAGTAGCGCTACAGCATTACTGATTATTCTGCTGATATCGGTATAGATTAAACCCAGAGGAGTGACTAATAATCCGATGGCTAAAGCAAAAAGCGCAATCGTTATTACATAAACCGGGAAAAAGATGATACTTCCAGATGGCCTAATCTGATAAATTATTAAAATGACCGCCACCAATATGAGTTTTAAGATCAAATTAAACGCCATTTTATAGATCCCGGATAATATGAGTGCTTCTTTAGGGAAATTAATTTTAGAGAGAATGCTTTTGTTGCTGTTCACCGCACCAAGGGGCAAAAGCAGGCATTCGGTAAAAATACTCCACAAGGTGGTGCCCACTACTACAAATGCGATGTAAGGAATCGATTGGGAACCAGATACCTTTACGACGCCTGAAGTGTTGAGGAAAATCCAGACCAAAGAATTCATCACGATGGGCGCAAAAGCCCAAAAGAATCCCAAAACCGATTGACGGTATTCTGCTTTTAAATCCCGCTTGGTCATTTGGAAGGCAAGAAACTGCGAAGATTTAAGGTCTTTAAGAATTTCTTTAACTTCTTTAAAAAAATGCGTCTTTTTTTCTGAACTATAGACCGTAGTTTTCAAAATGTTTGTGTTTTTGCAAATTTAATAAAATTTATGAGGTGCAAATCAGCTTTTATAGTGTTTGTGATCGATGTTTTAACGCTCTACATTCACTTGCGTTTCATCATCGATGTTATTGATGAATGCAAGCAGTAATCCGCTAATAAATAGGGGGATATAAAGCCGAACTTCGTACATAATTCCACTATAAAAACACATGGCGACATAGGGCAACGAGAGCAAGTGAAAAATCAAAATGTTTTTTCGGTTTTCAAGGTTTTTCGAAACTAATAAGGTAAAACCAAAAAACACCAGCCAAAATAAGATCCCCAGAAAGTTCTTCGGCTGCGATAAGTTTTGAGCGAGTAAATTGCCGTCATTGGTCGCAAAACTGTGCGCCAAAAAGCGCATTGCGAGATAAGTTCCCAAAAATGAAAAGCCAAGTAAAGCAATTGGTAAAATGCTTTTTCTGCGCCATCCAAATTTGCTCCACAATAAAGTCGCGGCAAATGCAACCGAAATTGCAGCGCTTTCTCTGTTGAAGGTAGAAAGAATGAGGGTTACTGCCGATAAACCCAAAAACAAGCTCGACTGGTGATGGTAATATTTAAAGAAAATCCAGGCAAAAAGCAGCAGGAAAAAATAACTGGAAATGTCGTAAGGAACTATGACAAATTGAGTAATGACAATGCTAAAAACTACGGTTGCTACTGCAAAAATTTTCTCTGTGGAAGTTCCCAGAAAGTTTCTCGTTTCCATCATCCGCATCATTAGGGCTGCACTTAAACAAAGAAAAAAAGTGTTTAGCAAGTAGAACGAAAGAAACATTTTCGGGTCGCTGTTGTCTGCAAAAAACTTGAGCTTGAAAACTTGAAAATCAATAGGTAATGTAGATAGTATTTCATAAATCCAAACCAAAAGATAGCCACTCAAAATTCGGTACTGATAAATCCCCGACTGAAACTGCTCCTGAAAATTCTGCATATTGAGGATCCTCGAAGAATAAACGTTTCCAAAACCAAAATAAACCACCGTGTTGACGGTGAAAGCCAGCAGCATTACAAAAACGATTTTGGTGAATAGTGTGGTTTTCAATGTGGCATTTTGTGTTTTTCGTCGAACGTATTCTACCTTTTTTCTATGGTTTTTCGGCCGATCGATTTATAGTAAAAACCGTGTTGCTCCAAAGTTTCCGGTGGATACATGTTTCTGCCATCGAAAATAACTTTGCTTTTCATTTTTTCAGCAATCAAATCAAAATTGGGATTCTTGAATTCGGGCCATTCTGTGGCGATCAAAAGACAATCAGCGTCGTTTAATGCGCTATACATATCGCTCGCATATTCAATTTTGTCGCCCACGATTTTTCTCACATTTTCTTCTGCAATCTTGTCATAAGCGGTAATTTTTGCTCCTTTTTGCAGCAGGATTTTTATATTGTCTAAAGAAGATGCCTCCCGAATATCGTCTGTATTCGCTTTGAAAGCAAGCCCCCAAAGTGCAATTTTTTTACCGGCAACCGAACCGAAATATTTTTCAATATCATGAGATAAAATTACTTTTTGCAAGGTGTTTACTTCTTCTGTTGCCTCTAGAATTTGAAAGTGAAAGTTTTCATCTTTCCCCGATTTTATCAGTGCTTTCACATCTTTGGGAAAACAACTTCCACCGTAGCCAATTCCCGGAAACAGAAATCGGTGACCAATGCGGTCGTCGCTTCCCATGCCCAGCCGAACTTTATCCACGTCAGCACCCACTTTTTCACAGTAATTGGCGATTTCATTCATGAAAGTAATTTTCACCGCCAGAAAAGAATTCGCAGCATATTTGGTGAGCTCGGAAGATTTTTCGTCCATGAAAATAATCGGGATCCCCGTATTGGTAAAGGGCTGATAAATTTTCGACATGATTTCCTTCGCTTTCTCCGACGAACTTCCCACCACAACTCTCGCAGGATTCATAGAATCTTCCACGGCAAAACCTTCCCGCAGAAACTCGGGGTTCGATACTACATCAAACGGGATGGAAGTTTTTGCTGCGATGGTATCCCGAACTCGATCTGCAGTTCCCACAGGAACGGTGGACTTGTTGACTATTACTTTATACTCAGTCATCATTTCACCAATGCGGTTGGCTACGTTCAACACATAAGACAAATCAGCAGAGCCGTCCTCGCCGGGAGGTGTGGGCAAAGCCAGGTAAATAACCTCACTTTGATCCAGCGCTTCCTTAAGATCAGTCGTAAAAAACAACCGCTTGGATTGGATGTTTCGCAGAAACATTTCCTCCAAATTAGGTTCGTAAATCGGAACAATTCCGTTTCGCATTGCTTCCACTTTCTTCTCATCAATATCTACGCAGTACACATTATTTCCCAACTCGGCCAAAGTGGTGCCTGTAACCAAACCTACGTAACCGGTTCCTACAATTGTAATATTCATTGATTAATATTCTGTTTTAAAGCACAAAAATAGTCTTTTTTTGCTGAGGGCGAGGGAATGATGAGGTCAGTCCTCTTCTGGTTCTGTAAAAATTATCGATTCTGCTGCCTATTAATCTTTTGCTGCAATTTGGTTGTTTGATCGATTTTTAGTATATTTGCAACGGATTTACGGAAAAAGAATGAAAAGGCCTTCGAAAGAATGCCTTTTTTCGTAAATGTATTTTTTAAATAATACTTAGCATCCACAGAATAATTTAAACTGAAGACTTAGAGGTTTAATGGCTTGGATGATGGTTTGAGAGCGAATAGAATGGAATTTAGACATAAAATAGAAGAATTATTAAATAGTTTTCTTACGGAAAGAGATGATCTTTTCCTGATCGATCTGAAGTTTTCGGCAGCAGATGATATTACAGTGATTCTAGATGGCGACAATGGTGTTTCGGTGCAGGATTGCTTAGATGCAAGCCGCGCTATTGAATTCAATATGGATCGGGAAGAGCATGATTTTTCTCTTCAGGTGATGAGTGCAGGCCTAAGTGAGCCACTTGCATTGCCAAGACAATACCGGAAAAATATTGGTCGCGATTTGGACATTCTATTGAGCGATTCTACGAAAATAGAAGGTGAATTAGCCGGTGTCGATGATGAAAAAATCACGCTGATCCTGCGTTATCGAAAACCTAAAGAAGTAGGCAAGGGTAAAATGGATGTAGTGGAAGAAAAAGAAATTCCGTACTCGGAAGTAAAAAAAGCATTAGTAGCAATAAAATTTTAATTTAATAACGGTGGATCGACGAAAGATCGGTCTGTCAAAATGATCATTTATATATTATGGACGGTTTAGCATTGATTGAAGCATTTGGCGATTTCAAGGAAGAAAAAAGCATCAGCAAAACGGAACTCATGGCGATTATTGAGGATTCGCTTAAAACGCTTTTGAGAAAAAGATTTGACTCTGATGACCATTTCGACGTCATCGTCAACCCTGATAAAGGAGATTTTCAGATTTTCTTAAATAAAACCATCGTGGAAGACGAAATGTCGGAAGATGATGATCTTGAAATTGAAATATCAGAAGCAAAAAAAATTGACGCTACCTTCGAGGTGGGCGAAGAATATACTGTTGAAATTCCAATTGAGCAATTGGGCAGAAGAAGTATTCTTACACTAAAGCAAATTTTGGCAACAAAACTTCAGGAGCATAATAATGCCATGCTGTATGAGCTTTTTCATGACAGAATTGGCGAAATTGTCGTGGGTGAAGTTCACCATATTCGTCACAAACACGTTATTTTGCTGGATGATGAAGATAATGAATTCATCCTACCCAAAGAAAATCAGATTCCTTCTGATTTCTTCAAAAAAGGTGAAAATGTTCGGGCTATTGTGGAAAGTGTTGATTTTAAAGGAGCAAAACCTCAGATCATCGTTTCCAGAACGGCACCTAAATTCCTTGAAAAACTGCTTGAGCTGGAAATCCCTGAAATTCAGGATGGAACCATTATCCTTAAAAAAGTAGTGAGAATCCCAGGCGAAAAAGCAAAAATAGCGGTAGATGCTTATGACGACAGAATCGATCCTGTGGGCGCTTGCGTTGGGGTGAAAGGTTCCAGAATTCACGGTGTTGTACGTGAACTCAAAAACGAAAATATTGATGTGATTCAGTGGTCCAAAAATCCTGAAATCATGGTAAAAAGAGCGTTAGGAAATGTGGTAATCAACAAGATTGAAATCAATCCTGAAACCGATTATGCATTGGTGTACACTCCGGTGGAAGAGATTTCTCGTGTAATCGGTAAGCAAGGACAAAATATTCGTCTTGCCTCGTGGCTAAGCGGCTATGAAATTGATGTTTACCGTGAAACCAGCGAAGATGATGATGTGGAACTGAAAGAATTTGCAGGAACAGAGGAGGGAGATATTGAACAGTGGATCATCGACGAATTGAAAAAAGTGGGACTCAATACTGCCAAAAGCGTACTGGATAAAGATACTGAAGACTTGGTGAATATGACCGATCTGGAAGAAGAAACCATAGAAGAAATAAAACAAATTTTGAGGGAAGAATTCGAAGACTGATCCCACAAAGCGATATGTGAAGTTAAAATACGTTAACTTTGCCAAAAATTTAATAAAAGGATAAAATATACATGCCCAAAATTAGAGTAAACAAAGCGTTAAAGGAATTTAATATTTCGATGAGCCGTCTTGTAGATTTTCTGCAGGAGAAAGGTGTCGGCGTAGAAAATAATCCCAACGCTCAATTGGATGAATCGGCATATGATGCTCTGAAAAGCGAGTTCGCAAAAGATAGCGAGCAGAAAAAAGCTTCTCATGAGGTGGTAATGACCAAAGTTCCAGATGAAAAACTGGAAATAGAACCATCGAAACCAGAAGTAATTAAAGCCAAAGCAAGCATCAAACCTGAGATTAAGATTTCGGGCAAGATTGATTTGGAACCCAAAAAACCTGAAGTTCAGGAACCCCAACAGCCGGAACCAAAGGTAGTGCCGGTTGAAAAGCCCGCACCGGAGAAGCAGGAATTCAAAGTGTTGGATAAAATTGACCTTTCGCAAATAGAAGGTCACAGGCCAGCACCTGCGAAGAAAGAAACTCCGGCTCCTTCGCCTGCACCCGAGGTGAAAGCACCCGAAGCAAAGAAGGAAACACCTGCCGCTCCACAAGCTGCTGAGCCAACAGATAACCAGCCGCAAAAAATTGAAACTGTTTACCAGAAACTAGACGGGCCTAAAATTCTAAAACAAACGGTCGATCTTTCACAGTTCAACAAACCTAAACCGTCAGGAGCAGGTGCGAAGAAAAAAAGAAAACGTATCGAAAAACCTGGTACACCTGGAACAGGAAACCAGCAAAACCAAGGGGGTACACAAGGAAATCGTCCGCATGGACAAGGTGGCAACAGACCTCCATTTCAACAAGGCGGCAACGGTGGTAAGAAAGGCGGAAGCAGAAGAGGAGCACCCACAATGCCTGTGGAACTTACCGATGAACAGGTCAAAAATCAGATTAAAGAAACCCTCGAGAAGCTTACCAGCAAAGGTGGTAAAAACAAGGGAGCAAAATACAGAAAAGAGAAGAGAGTTTTCCGAAGAGAACAAGATGAGCTTCAGCAGGAGATAGATGCTGCGGACAGAACTTTAAAAGTGACCGAGTTCATCACCGTTGGTGAATTGGCAAGTTTAATGAATGTGAGTCCGACAGAGGTAATTTCAGCATGCTTTTCTTTAGGCGTAATGGTGACCATGAATCAACGTCTGGAAGCTGATACATTATTGCTTGTAGCGGATGAGTTTGGTTATAAGATAGAATTTGCAGATGCAGATTTAGAAGAGAACATGACCGATGAGGAAGAGGATGCGCCAGAAGATTTACTGCCTAGAGCGCCTATTGTTACCGTAATGGGGCACGTTGATCATGGTAAAACATCTCTCCTCGATTACATTAGAAAAACCAACGTCATCGCCGGTGAATCTGGAGGAATTACACAGCATATTGGGGCCTATAATGTGAAATTAGAAAATGGACAACGTATCACTTTTCTTGATACGCCGGGTCACGAAGCTTTTACTGCGATGAGAGCTCGAGGGGCGCAGATTACCGATATTGCAATTATCGTGATCGCTGCTGATGATGATGTGATGCCACAAACCAAAGAGGCCATCTCGCATGCGCAGGCAGCGGGTGTCCCTATGATTATTGCATTGAATAAAGTGGACAAGCCCAACTCTAACCCTGATAAAATTCGGGAACAGCTTTCTGCCATGAATATTTTGGTGGAAGAATGGGGCGGAAATGTTCAGTCTCAGGAGGTTTCAGCTAAGTTTGGTAACAATATGGATCAGTTGCTTGACAAAGTATTGTTGCAGGCAGAAATGCTTGAACTAAAAGCGAACCCAAACAAACATGCACAAGGTGTTGTTATTGAGGCCTCTCTTGATAAAGGGCGGGGTTATGTTACCACTATGTTGGTGCAATCTGGAACATTGAATGTAGGCGATTATGTATTGGCAGGGAAAAATCATGGTAAAGTAAAAGCCATGCTTGATGAAAGAGGAAAACCTATGCAGCAGGCGGGTCCTTCCATTCCGGTTACCATTTTAGGTTTGGATGGAGCACCAACAGCAGGAGATAAATTCAGGGTGTTCGAAGACGAAAGAGAAGCCAAAACCATTGCTTCCAAGAGAGAACAATTACAACGTGAGCAATCCATCAGAACCAAAAAGCATCTTACTTTGGATGAATTGGGAAGAAGAATTGCACTGGGCGATTTCAAAGAGCTCAATATTATCCTTAAAGGGGATGTGGATGGTTCAGTGGAAGCTCTTTCTGATCAGCTTCAAGGATTATCAACTGAGGAGATCAGCGTAAATATAATTCATCAAGGAGTGGGTCAGATCACTGAATCGGACGTGCTGTTAGCAGCTGCATCTGATGCGATTATGATTGGCTTTAATGTAAGAGCTGGTGCAAACGCAAAAGAATTAGCCGATAGGGAAGAGATCGAGATCAGAACCTATTCTGTTATTTATGCAGCGATTGACGATGTTAAGGAAGCGATGGAAGGTATGCTTTCACCGGAGATCAAAGAGCAAGTTATAGGTAATGTTGAGATTCGCGAAGTCTTTAAGATTTCAAAAGTGGGATCCATTGCCGGTTGTATGGTTCTTTCCGGTAAAGTGACCCGAAACTCAAAAATCCGTTTGCTACGTGATGGTATCGTGAAGTTTGACGGAGAACTGGAAAGTTTAAAACGCTTCAAAGACGACGTGAAAGAAGTTACCAAAGGATACGAATGCGGACTCAATATCAAAGGATACAATGACATCGAAGTAGGAGATATTCTTGAGGTTTATGAAGAAGTGGCCGTAAAGAAAAAACTTAAATAAGTTTTACGAAGAACAAAAAAACCTGCCAATTGGCAGGTTTTTTTGTTCAAGCATGTTTATTAAAGACCGCGCAATTATCAATCATTTCATAATAAATTTGTCATAGCGGTAGAATTAATTGGGAAAATATAAGAAAGTACTATTTTTTCCTCAATATTGATTTGTATATGTTAAAAATAATTAACATATTTGCCCCATTAAATATTAAATAGTGTTAATATGAATGTAAAATTACGAGTTTTAAGTATGGGCGTACTGTTTTTTGCCGGTCATACACTGATGGCTCAAAAAACAAAAAAGGATACTGCAACCAAAACCAGAGAAATTCAGGAAGTTGTTCTGATTGGAGGGATCAAGTTGGATCCTGCTCAAAAGGTTGGGTCCTACAATGTAGTTTCGAAAGCAAATTTTGAGTCTACTCCATTTTCTTCCGTTGATGACGTTTTGAATGGTCGAGTGGCAGGTCTAAACTTCTCCTCCGCAAGTGGAGACGCAGGATCATCCAACATGATCACCATTCGTGGGGTAAGTTCATTGATTGGTACACCCAATCCACTTTACGTAATTGATGGAGTAGTGGTTGGTAAAGGTGCCGATAATGCTTCCATTATGGAATCATGGAATCCACTATCCTCTATTGACCCCAACGCCATTGAATCGGTTAATGTGCTTAAAGATGCTTCGGCAACGGCTTTATACGGTTCAAGAGGTGCAAATGGAGTTATCTTGGTCAATACGAAAAAAGGAAAATTTAATCAGAAAACCCGTTTTGAGTTTTCTACAGAACTTGGAGTTCAGGATAGAGCATATGATAAGCTCCAGGTCTTTACTGCAGACCAATATATCAAGTACGGTGGTATTTTGATGTGGAATACCAGACCCGCTGGAACTTATGCTTCTTTTTCGGATGCGGTGAATGACTATCTTACTACATACGAACCGCAGTATGTAAAAGGAACACCCGGTACGGATTGGACCAAGACCGTTGCGCGTAACTCTTCAGTTGTTACAACGTATAATTTCTCAGCTTCAGGTGGAGCAGCAAATACATCTTATAGGATAGGTGGTACGTACTACTCGAATGATCCACTGATGAAAAGTGCTGGTTTCGATAGAATTAGTATTAATACAGCGTTGGATCACAAGGCGTCAGATAAGTTGAAATTTGGGTTGAATTTAAACTATTCCAATATTAAACGTGATACCTATATGGGTGGTCGATCTGTAGCCAACCCCGTTACATCAGCTATTATGATATCTCCTTTGCGGCAGATTTACGATCCTAAGGGTACTGGTGCATATAATGACGACCTGGGTCAGGGAGCAACAGCTGGGATGAACCCTGTTGCACTCGTTAACGAAGCTAAGCAATGGGCTACCATCAATACCATTATTGGATCTGTAAATATGGATTGGCAGTTTGCAAAAAACTTTTACTTCAATTCATTATATGGAATGCAGGCGCAGTTCATGAAGGAAATGCAGAGTGTTTTGAAGGGACATCCCATCTATACCAATCAGGATTTTAATAAGGGTGTACTTCGCGACGAAAGATCCACTATCTTTGACTGGAACTGGGTAAATACGGTGAGCTACAGAAATATGTTTAATGGACGGCATGATTTGCAGACCTTTTTGGGAATGGAGTATCAGGATCATATCTATAATAATTTAGGATTATTCTCGGTGACACAAACAGATCCACGACCTTACTTCTCTTTTGCCGAGCAATTGTTGGGCGGAAATAGTGACCAGCAATGGAGACAGATTTCTTACTTTGGTCGATTAAACTATACGTTAGATAAGAAATATACTTTATCTGGACAGTTAAGAAGAGATGGAAATTCAACTTTGGGTGATAGTAAATGGGGTAACTTTTGGTCCGTTGGAGGTTCATGGAATGTGGCAAACGAATCTTTCTTCCCGAAGGCAATGTCATCTTTTGTACTTCGCGCAAGTTATGGGGTATTGGGTAATATTCCTTATGCAGACCAGTGGAACAACCAATATAACCAATATGCATTAATTCTTTATAATACACAGTATGGATATGGTGAAAATGCAGGGTATGGATATGTAGCAAGGCCAGGGAACAGGCAGCTAAGTTGGGAAGAGTCTGCCCATCTTGACGTGGGTGCAGACATTGGTTTTTTTAATGATCGTTTGAAGTTTAATCTGGATTATTACGATAAATATACCGATAAAGCCATCTTTAAAACCTATCCTGCACATGAAGCTGGAGGGCCTACGGAATTCAATGGTAACGTAGTAGCTGTTAGAAACCGTGGATATGAAGTTGTGGTGGATGCTATACCAGTCAGGAATGATAACTTCCAATGGTCAATTAATGGTACTTTTGCATATAATAAATCGGTTGTTGAAAAACTTAATCAAAATTTAGTAACATTTGAAGGAGATACGAGCGGTGAAAGTAACGAGTTGGTTGCATTAGCACCAGGTCATATTCTGGGAGAATATTTTACTTTTCTCTGGGCCGGTGTAGCACAACAAGATGACTCTAGTAAGAACATTAAGGCAGGTGATGCATTATGGTATACTGACGGAAGCATGAGCGATGTTACCAACAAAAGAACAAGTGCACAAAAAGCGTGGATGGGTAAAAGTGCCTTTCCGTTGTATAACGTTGGAATTAGCAACGAGTTGAAATACAAAGGTTTTTCTCTTAGCTTCTTGGTGAGTGGTCAGTTTGATTTTTATGTGCAAAACGGCGTAAGATCTTATACGCAGCATGATGGAGCTTTCCCAACCAGAAATCAAGTAGTAGAGGCATTGGATGTGTGGACAAATGCCCCGGGTAATGAAAATTACAGTCTGGATAATCCCAGGGCTGAGATAGGAAATCCAAGTACTTCACGTTTAGAATCTTCGCGTTTTGTAAGCAAAGGAGATCATATCCGTTTGAAAGAGATGAGAATATCTTACTCTTTCGGTAGTCTTTTCAAAGAACAAACAGGATTAAATAACCTAACCGTTTACTTACGTGGTACAAACCTTCTTACCTATACTTTCGACAAAAACCTTAACTATGATCCCGAATCTACTAGCAACTCGTGGTCTTGGTTAGGTAAAGGTCGCTACTGGTACTCTTCACCGGTTCTTAGAACACTTTCTGTAGGTATTCAAATTGGGTTTTAATTTTTTAACAGTAACTAACAATGAAAAAGTATATTTTAATGATATCAGTAGCATTGACGTTGAGTGGATTCAACTCATGCAGCGACAGAGATTTGGAGCTTTTGCCGCCCAACGGTGATTTGCTCGATGCAGTTAATACCGCCAGTAAACTACAGATGTTCCTTACTAATGCCTATTTATCAATAGGTGACGTAAGCGCTTTAGGGAATGACGTTATGCTATTCGGAGATGTTTTGGGTGACAAAATTTATAATACACCAAGCCGTTCAGTTTTTCTACTTACTTATAATTATACGTTTAGTGCAGACCAAAACCAGTTCAAGTTTTATCGGTCTATGTATGATGTAATTTTGAGTTGTAACATGGTTATTAACAATACTAAGGTGCCTCAAACACCTGAAGTAGTGCAAATGAAAGGTGAGGCCAAAATCTTGAGAGGTATTGCCTATTATTATTTGGTGAGTTATTACTCTCCAACGCCGGCATCAGGTGTTAATCAGGAATTTGGAGTACCTTTAGTGCTTAATGATTATGATGTAACAATTCAGCCCGCGAGAGCTACTGTTTCACAGGTATATGATCAGATTATTGCAGATTTAAACGACGGAATTGCTCACACTCACACACCCACGAAGAAAGTATTTGTAGGTCCTGATGCAGCAAAAATTGTTCTTTCAAGATTGTATTTAACACGAAGAGCGCCAGGAGATGCAGAGTTAGCATTGCAGTATGCAACAGATGTTAAAAATCATGCGCCCATGGGTGACATTAACGCCGCAACAAATAGCGGGTCGTTTGTATCAAATAACAGCAGTCAGTATGGCTCAGCAGACTATCAAAAGTATTGGGTTAACCAGAATGATGCTATTTACGAGGGCCATGGTGAAACCATCTGGGAAATTGATATGTCAACTTCCAGTAACCCCGTGATGAATATTGGATCAAATGGAGCATTACCTGTGTATTATTCGGTAGGTGATGCAACACGGAGATGTATTCTTGCAAATGCAACATTTTATAATAGCATTCCTGCAACAGACATCCGTCGTGGAGGAAACATTAACACTGGCTTGTTCTCTACTATCGGTAATAATATCGGTGATACTACGCCTGGTTATTGGGTAAACAAGTATCCACGAACAACAAGTACAGGGAATTTCAATCGAAATATCCGGATTTTTAGATACTCTGAAGCAGAATTATTGCGTATAGAAGCATTAAGACTTACTAACCCAACTGCTGCACTTTCTGAACTTAACGCGTTTGCGTCAGCAAGAAAAGGTACATCTTATTCAGGTACAAATTTACTTGACGATATCCTTACAGAAAAATCAAAGGAATTCTTCTCGGAAGGACAACGCTTTCTGGACTTGAAAAGATACGGTTTACCAGTGCACCGACCTTCTAACTGTACAACCTGTGATGTTCAGGGTGATGATTATAGATTTGTGCTACCCATTACGAGAACAGCACTTAATAATAATGCCAACCTTAAACAATATCCCGGATACTAAGTAAGCATTACCTATAATTCCTAAAGCTGCAATCCAACGATTGCAGCTTTTTTATTTCCTCATATTTCTTACATTTGTACTCCAAAACCAAACAATGAAGTATATTCTGTTATGTTTATCGTTCCTCGCCATTACTGCTCATGCTCAGGTGATCAACAAAACCGACTCCAACAGGATTAAACCTCAAGATACCCTCGTGGTAGATACTGGACGAAAAGATTCCCTTAAAATCTTTAAACCTACCATCTACGATTACCAATATCAAACCCGCTTCGGCGAGAAGAAAATTTTCGATACCGTGTTTTCCAATGAGAAAACCTATGTTTTTACACAATATAATAACCGCGATAATTTCGGCAAGGTGCAGTTTGCGAATATTGGTCAGGGGTTTAATCCGCTTGTGTTCTCGGTCAATACCGAACAAAACTTGTCGCTGCTTCCTTCCAATAAATCCTATTTCATTAAAGGAATTGACGATATTAAGTATTACGACGTAAAAACACCCACTGCTTCATTTGCCTACCACAACGCGGTCAATACAGGTCTGGCGCTGGAATCTATGTATACTCAGAATATTGGCAAAAATTTTAATTTCGCAGTGGAATATATGGCTTTACGTTCGCTGGGAAATTACCTGCATAATTTGGCAGTCAATAACAATATTACTTTTTCTGGACATTTCGTTTCCAAAAATAACAAGTATGAAGCTTTTGCGCATTATATTCATCAAAACGTTAACAATGAAGAGAATGGCGGTATTGCCGATCTGAATCTATTTTTTAATGGCGGAAGCAATTACGATAACCGGCTGAATCTCCCGGTTAATTTGGTGGGCTCCAATTCGAGGTTTGCCTACCGCAGATATTACTTGAGTCATGAGTTTCGTCCATTTGCGTCAGAAAAATTTCCGTTTAAAATTCGCCATACGATATATCAGCAGATTAATAAATTTTACTACGGTCAGGCAAACCCTGAAAACTTCTATTTCACCAGTCAGAAGGAGCTGATCAACTATCCGCTCGCTTCCAAGAAATATTCCGAAAACCTGAGCAATACGGTAAGTGTTTTATTCGATAAACCTAATTTTAAGCTTGATGCAGGTGTTCGTCATCAGTTCATCAGGTTGGGTATTGGCGCGGCATTACCACATTCCTTCGGCTATCCTCAGGAGCTGTCGGAAAACAGATTGGGTGCCGTCGGAAATTTACTCATTAAGCTGTGGAGCAAAATAGAGTTAAATGCCAATCTGGAATTTTCGAACGGCAGCGAATTCGGAAGTTTTCTACGTTCTCAGAACTTGCTGAAATTTGAACCTATTAAAGATTATTTCGTTAATGCACACGTAAATTTTCAAACCGCGGCTCCCACATTCAATTTGTTGATTAATCCATCTGTTTACAGAAAATTTAATTACTATTTTGCACAGCCCAAGAACCAGACTGTCACCGAAATCGGTGGCGATGTTCATTTAAAATGGTTCAAGAGTAGTGTGTTTGCGAATTATTTCAGAATAGATCATTACACCTATCTCGATGCAGCGGCGCAACCACAGCAAAGTGGATCCTCGCTCAATATTTCACAAATTGGAGGTGAAGCAACGTTCAGCTATGGGCAGTTTCACCTCAATCCGAGAGTGCTCTTTCAGACAGCGATCAGCAACAAGGACTTGTTCCCCATGCCAAATGTCGTGGCGCGGGCCAACTTGTATTGGCAATCGAAGGTCTTTAAGAATGCCGCCGAGATCCAGGCAGGTATAAAGTTGTATTATTTTTCCAAATTTGCTTCCCGCGAGTATTTCCCTATGCTCAACGAGTATATTTTGCCGGGAACCAACGGACAAACCATCGGTGGGCAACCCATTGGTGATGCTTATTTTAACCTGAAAGTAAAACGCATGTTCTTCTTCATCGAGGCACAACATCTTAACACCACTTTTATGAAGAATGAATCTTTCACGGCTCCCTCTTATCCCCTTTACGATTTTAGGGTTAATATGGGAATTGTTTGGTATCTTTTTAGTTAATGAAGGGCTCAAGAAATAATTTTGTCGGTTGTCAACACTTTTTATCCCTATTTTGAAAAAAATCACCACCATACCATTTACTGAAATTGAAAGCATACCGCTTCTCATCAAGGATTTTCTACAGCAGAAAGTTCCGGGATTCGAAGAGTCCATTTTCTCAACGCAGCATATAGCGCAACAAATTATGCGGAAGGCGACAACCTTTTCGCAGCAGCAACGTAATGTTCTGGTAGAAACGTTGAAAAAGCAGTCTAATGACATAACCTGTAGCGAGCTACAGCTGAAAAATATAGAATCATTACGCAATGCTGGTACTTTTACGGTAACCACTGGCCATCAGCTCAATCTTTTTGCGGGTCCTGTTTTTTTTATTTATAAAATTCTTCAAACAATCAAAACGGCAGCATTGCTTAATGATTGTTTCCCGGACAACAAAGTGGTTCCGGTTTTTTGGATGGCGACTGAAGATCACGATTTTGAAGAAATTAACCATTTCAGTACCGAAAACTTTTATTATGAAACCAAAGCAAAATCGGGAGGTGCAGTTGGAGATATAAAAGTGCAGGATGATTTTTTCATCTCTGAATTTGAGCGCGAATTTAAAGACACCGTTTTTGGCACCGAACTGATTCTGATGATGAAACGTGCCTACCGAAAAGGAAATTCGTTGGCTTTTGCTACCAGAAGCTTGGTTCATGAACTGTTCTCAAAGTATGGTTTAGTAGTGATTGATGGCAATGATGCCGCACTGAAAGTGGAAATGAAAAACGTTTTCAGAGGCGAACTGCTTCATCACGAATTACAGGAATCAACTAAAGAAACAGTAAATTTTCTGGAGAAGAAATACGGTAAAGTTCAGGTAAACCCTCGGGAAATTAACCTTTTCTACCTTTCAGATACACGAAACAGAATAAGCTACGATAAGGAGCAATACCGGATAGTGGATACAGCAATCGTGTTTACAGCAACAGAAATGCTGGAGGAGCTCGACAAGCATCCTGAAAAGTTCAGTCCAAATGCCTTGATGCGCCCTGTTTATCAGGAATCGGTGCTTCCCAATTTGGCTTACATTGGGGGAAATGCTGAGGTGATGTACTGGCTGGAGCTGAAGGAATATTTTGAAAAGTTGGATCTTCCTTTTCCGGTACTCATCCCTCGTGATTCGTTGGTTTTCATCTCCGAGAAAACACTCTTAAAAACGGAGAAAATCGGTATTGAGATTCATGATTTGTTTCGAAATTTTGCTTCGGTTTCGAAGGAAATGGTGATGATCAACAATGAAATTCTACAGCTATTAGATGAACAGGAAGTACATCTCAAACAGCAGTTTGAAAACCTTGCAGAACAAGCCAAAAAAACCGACAAAAGTTTCGCAAACCTGGTGAGTGCAGAGGAGCGCCGTCAGCTGAACTCTTTTCAGCGAATGAAAAAACGACTTTTGCGTGCCGAAAAAATGAAACAACATGAAAAACTCGAGCGTCTCGAAAATCTTTTTCTCACGGTACATCCGGGAAATTCTTGGCAAGAAAGAGTGTACAATTTCTCGGTATTTTATTCCCTTTTGGGACGCGAGTGGCTACGCTATTGCTATGATGAAATGGATGTTGAAAAGTCCGAATTAATAATCCTTTCCATTTAATTTTAAAGCATTATTTTTGTAAATTATTATTCAAAAGATGATGAAGAAAATCTTTGTTTTATCGGGTTTAATCGCATTTTCGGCCATTGCTGCCCAAAAAACCCATACGGTTGCCAAAGGCGACAATCCATACAATATCTCGAAAAAATACGGGATGACTACAGACGAACTTCTGAAACTGAACCCCAAAGTGAAAGACGGCAAAATTGCCATTGGCGATGTTTTAGTGGTGAATAAAACTGCGACAACTACAAAACAGGTTACCGCAGAACCAGTGAAAGCTGTTTCGCCAAAAAAAGTTTCCAAAGAGTTAGGCAAAATTGTCTTGCAACCCAAACAAACGATTTATGGCATCACCAAGCAATACCAAATTTCCGAAGCCGAGCTTCGTCAGCTGAATCCTGAACTTGATTCTCACATGAAAATTGGTGACGAAGTGACGTTGCCTTTAGAAAGTATTAAAAAATTTGGTGGTCACCAAGCGACGGCTGTTAAACCTAACGAGCCGGTAAAAGAAGCGCCAGAGGTGGAAGCCAAAACTGAGATTGTGAACAAAGACGAAAAATCCGTGGCGGAAGATCGTTACCTTGTAGAACCCAAAGACAACTACTATAAACTGACCAAGAAATTCAACCTTACCCAGAAGGAACTTTTTGCGCTTAACCCAGGATTGGAAGCAAAAGGGCTGCAACCTGGAGATGTGATTAGAATTAAAGGTGAAATTTCTTCTGCAGGAAATACAGTTGCCCCTGTTTCTACACCTACGGTAACGAGCAGCAGCACGGCAGCGGCAGCAACGGGTGACGATTATGTAAATTATACTGTGCAGGACGGCGATACAGTTTTTGGTATTATCAACAAGTATGGTGTTACGTTGGATGATTTGTTGTCGCTGAACCCTTCACTTTCGCAGGGTTTGAAATCCGGGATGGTGCTTAAAATTAAAAAGCTAGATGCGGCTTATGTGAAAAAATCGGGCGATGCACTGAGTGTTGTACTGATGCTTCCTTTCGGATTCGATACCAACGATTCTAAATACCGTACGCTCTCTTTAGACTTTCTTTCTGGTGCAAAACTCGCCATTGAAAGAAATGCCATGAACGGGCAGAAAATTGACGTAAAAGTAGTGGATGCCGGAAACGAAAACAGTTTTAAAAACTCTTTAACTCAAATCAACAAAGACAATACTGACCTTATTATAGGCCCTTTTTTTAAATCTAATGTATTAGATGTACTGAATTTTGTAAAGGATAAGAAGATTCCTGTTGTGGCACCATTTGCAAATTCTGATGAGTTGATGCAGTATTCTAATCTCGTGATTGTCGAGACCAGTGATCAGGTTTATGCAGACCGCATCGTTAAAGAGGTGAAAGATGTCTTTTCTGATCAAAAAATCTACATCGCAGCAGGGGCGGATAAAACCAATGCGAATTACTTAAAAACAAATCTGGAGAAATCATTAAAAAATGCCAAGGTCGTCATCGTTGATTCGCCGGCAGATATCCAGAGTGACAAGAACATGATGACTGGGCAATCTGCACCAGTTGTGGCTATTTTTGCAGGCAATGCCGATGCAGAAGGTGATGCGTTTGCATCCAGAATAATAGCACTCAGCAAAGAAGTGGAAGGAATTAAAGCTTTTAGTATGTTTTATTCCCCTGCTTTCGAGAAAAAAGTTGATGAGCTGAGCCAGGCCAATTTCGTCTATTTAATGGACAGAAAAATTGATACCAGTGGCAGTTTTGAAAAAGAAATTCTAGAGTCTTTCAAAAATAAGTACTGTAAAACACCTTCAAAGTATGCGGTAATTGGTTTTGACGTTGTGAATGACATGTTGACCCGTGAAAACAAAAAAGGAGAGCTGTTTAAACAGATGAATAAAGTGCAAACTCAGCTTGCAACCAAGTTTGAATTTGAAAAATCCAAAGCAGGTGCATACGTGAATAAAGGTTACCGTGTAGTACGGCTGGTTCCGTAGCGGTTTTCTATCGCAAAATGTAACGGCCTTTTGTTGGCTAAAAAAATAAATTTTATTATTATCAGATAAGTATATGAAAGCACTTGTATTTCCTGGGCAAGGTTCACAATTTGTGGGGATGGGAAAAGAGTTATACGATTCCCGAAAAGACATTAAAGACTTAATGGAATCTGCCAATGAAATCTTAGGATTCGACATTCTCTCTGTTATGTTTAAAGGAACGGATGAAGATCTAAAAAAGACAGAAGTTACTCAGCCCGCCATTTTTATTCACTCTGTGGCTGCTCTTAAGGCAGTAGATGGTTTCGGTGCCGAGATGGTTGCTGGTCATTCCCTAGGAGAATTTTCGGCGTTGGTGGCCAACGGCGTTCTCACCTTTGAGGACGGTTTAAAGTTGGTGGCTGCGCGAGCTAAAGCCATGCAGGATGCTTGTGATGCCCATCCAAGTTCAATGGCTGCTATTTTGGGACTTGCCGATGAAGTGGTAGAAAAAATTTGTGAGGAAACACCCGGAATCGTGGTGCCTGCCAACTATAACTGTCCCGGTCAGTTGGTGATTTCCGGTGATACCGCTGCGGTAACTTTGGTCTGCGAAAAATTAAAAGAAGCGGGTGCGAAACGGGCATTGCTACTTCCGGTAAACGGTGCGTTTCATTCACCGCTGATGAAGCCGGCACAGGAAAAGCTGGCTGCTGCCATCAACAGTACAAAATTTTATAAGCCAACAATGGTGGTGTATCAAAATGTGACCACCACGGCGGTTTCGGATCCGGATGAGATTAAGAAAAATCTGATTGCCCAGTTAACGGAACCGGTAAAATGGACACAATCGATCAGGAATATGATTAAAAATGGAGCAGACAACTTTGTGGAAGTGGGCCCCGGAAAAACACTTCAGGGATTAATAAAAAAGATTGACAGCGAAGTTTTTGTTTCATCTGCGATTTAAATAACATGAACGGAAAGATTTTTTCTCCCGGGAAATTACTCATCACTTCAGAATATGCCGTTTTAGACGGTGCTTTAGCTCTTGCCATTCCAGCCAAATTGGGGCAGGAGTTTTTTTTTGAAGAATTGGATGATCAGCGTGGACATGTTTCTTGGTTGGCACTGCACCAGGGCGAGTTGTGGCTACAAGCCGAGATTGATTATCAGCGTTGGGAGATGGAGTACACCAACCTTCCGGAGCAAGCCGAATTTATCATGAAGGTGCTAAAGCAGGTACAAGCGCTGTCGGGATATAAATTTCGGTCGGATCGCTCGTATATCCTTAAAACCAATTTGCAGTTTCCTCCCGATTACGGCTTGGGAAGTAGTTCTACCTTAATGAACAATTTAGCGGAATGGGCAGGAGTGGACGCTTTTGAGCTTAATGAAATGACATTGGGCGGAAGCGGTTATGATATTGCTGTGGCACGCGAGAAAACTTCTATTTTGTATCAGCTGACAGATCATGGGAGATTCACCGAGCAGATTAATTATAGCCCGGATTTTAAGAACGAATTGCTTTTTATTCATCTTAATCAGAAACAAAACAGCAGGCAGGGTATTGAGATGTATCGGTCCAAAAACAAGTCGAAATTACTGATTGAAAGTTTAACAAAAATTACGGAAAAAGTAAAATCATGTCAGGATTTGGGGATTTTTTCGGATTTGATGGAGCAACATGAAAATGAACTGGCAAATTTTCTCGGAATTGAAAAAGTTAAAGACCAATACTTCGCCAGTTGCCCTGTATTCGTTAAATCTTTGGGTGCATGGGGTGGCGATTTTGTAATGAGTAGAAAATTTTCTGGGTATTCGCAATATTTTTCGGAACGAGGATTTTCTACATTATGGGGATGGGATGATTTAATTGACTGATTATCAAGTTGTTAAATATTGTAATTTTTCTTTTAAAATCTGATGAATATCAGTATTTTTAAAACCTTAACCAAGTTAATTTAAGCGTAAATTTGCTTACGAAAATAACAAGATAAATAAGACATTATGAAAAACATCAAAATCATTCAGCAGTTACATGACTTAGGGATCACCGGGTATCATGAAGTAGTTTACAATCCGACTTATGAAGAGTTGTTCAACGCAGAAATGTCAAGCAAGAACAAAGGGTATGAAAAAGGGGCAGTAACTGAGTCTGGAGCAGTAGCCGTAAAAACCGGAGTTTTTACAGGTCGTTCACCAAAAGACCGCTATATTGTAAAGGATGATGTGAGTAAAGATACCATCAATTGGGATGGCAAAGTAAACTTTCCAACAACTCCAGAAATTTTTGATAGCTGCAAGCAATTGGTTTTGAAACAGCTTTCTACATCCAAAAAATTATACGTAGTAGATGCATTCTGCGGAACCAATCCTGATACACGTCTTAAAGTACGTTTTGTGATGGAAGTTGCATGGCAAGCGCATTTTGTGACCAACATGTTCATCCGTCCTTCTATCTATGAACTGAACCATTTTGGCGAGCCAGATTTCGTGGTGATGAACGGTTCAAAAACAACCAATCCAGATTGGAAAGAACAAGGATTGAACTCTGAGAACTTCGTGATGTTTAACCTGACCGAAAAAATGCAGATTATTGGTGGAACTTGGTACGGAGGCGAAATGAAAAAAGGTATGTTCGCAATGATGAACTATTACCTTCCATTAAGAGGAATGGCTTCTATGCACTGCTCTGCCAACGTAGGAGAAGAAGGCGATGTTGCACTTTTCTTTGGACTTTCAGGAACAGGTAAAACTACACTTTCTGCAGACCCTAAAAGATATTTAATTGGTGATGACGAACACGGATGGGATGACCATGGCGTATTCAACTATGAAGGTGGATGCTACGCAAAAGTAATCGACTTGACTGAAGAGAAAGAACCAGACATCTTCCGTGCCATCAGAAGAGATTCATTGCTAGAAAATGTGGTAGTGAATGAATATGGTGAAACCGACTATACTGATAATTCAATTACCGAAAACACCAGAGTTTCTTATCCGATTTATCATATCAATAAAATTGTGTTACCTTCAAAAGCAGGACATGCGAAAAAAATCGTTTACCTTTCTGCTGATGCATTTGGTGTATTGCCTCCAGTTTCTATCTTGAATGAGGAGCAAGCACAATACCACTTCTTGTGTGGATATACTTCCAAATTGGCAGGTACAGAAAGAGGAATTACAGAACCGCAACCTTCTTTCTCTCCAGCGTTTGGTGAGGCATTCTTAACCTTGCACCCAACAATGTACTCTAAAACATTAATCGGAAAAATGAAAGAGCACGGTGCAAAAGCTTATTTGGTAAACACCGGATGGAACGGAACAGGAAAAAGAATTTCGCTGAAAGATACCCGTGCTATCATTGACTCTATCATTGATGGAAGCATTGATAAAGCGGAGAAAACAACTGTTCCAATTCTTAACTTGGAAATCCCAACTCAACTTCCACATGTTTCTGAAGGAATCCTTGATCCACGTCAAACTTATGCAAGTGCTGCAGAATGGGAAGCAAAAGCAAGAGAATTAGGTGCTAAATATGTTGAAAACTTTAAACAATACTGTGACAATGATGAAGCTAAGAAATTAGTTGCAGCAGGTCCACAATTGTAATACACATTGACAGGGAGTTGATCGCTCCTCATCATTGAATTGAATGAAAAGATTCCTTCCAAACTTGGAGGGAATCTTTTTTTATAACGCTTGAGAAAGGTTCTCGGGGATCCTGATGTATGAGATCAATGCGCAAGTTTCATGGCTGAACGTGCAGCAGATAGGTTTAACCACAAAAAAAAACTGCATAATGGATAAGGATTGATACGCTTAAAATACTTGCTGAATTGTGTAGGATGGTTTCCGCTTTTCAAAGTAATAAATGTTTCTTATTTCCACACCAAAAATAAATTCTGTAAGGATTATATCTGTCACGCAATCATCATCAAAGATAACTGCAAACTTTTTTTTGAAGATAGCCCATTTGTATTGGCAGTAAAAAAATACCTCGTCATCCGAATTCCTATTGGGTTTTCCGCACATTTGCACTACGATTTCTTTGGGTTGATACATGAATAAATCGATCCAAATGGCTAATTTTTGTATTTGCTTATCCATTTATACAAAGTTGTTTTTGGGATTTTGTATTTCTCCATCACTTCATTTTTAGTCATTTCTCCAGTGGAAATTTGTTCCAGAATAAGATTGACAAATTCTCTGGTGTAAATGTTTTTCCGGAACTGTGGGAGGACGGTTTTCCCTTTTTTCTGCATCTTTTCTTCCGAAGATGGAGGTGCATAGAAAATGAGATGTTGAGAATATAAACGGAAGAAATCGTAACCTAGAAGCTTGCTCCATCTTAATAAAAGATGTGTATCAATACTTTTTTGCTGAAACATCTCCTGAATTTCCTCTTCATCGGATTTCAAAAAATGACAGATGCGGGATATTTCTATCCCGCTTTCTGTTACTGCTATTTTCAGCATTTGTCCGATATGGATTTCTTTGAAGTTCGTAGCGTTATTGAATTCAATCAATGGATTTATAATAATTTTTCAAACGGTGGCTAATTCGTTAGGTTAACCTTTGTTGCAAATAGATAATTCTCCCAGTTTCCTGCAGAAAACTCCCAGTATTGCGAAGATTCGTTGGTGTTATCAAACCAAAAATAAATGGTTACAGGTGCGCTGCCAGCAGGTACCGTAAATATTTTTGCTCCCTGTACCATGCTATAGTTATTCATGCCAGTAGTTGCGTCCGGGCTTCCAAATACATTGCCGGAAGCCAAAATGTTACCACCTTGAAGATTGGTGCTGAACCCAACATTTTCCATGGCATCTCTGTTTGTGTTGGAGGAAGATGAATAAGTATGCATCCAGAATCTTCGGCTGCTGGTCATATTAGTCTGAATCGTCAAACCTAGATTAACAGCCCAAGTTCCCGGCATAAGCGTGATTGAAGCACCACTGTAAACATAAGGTTTACCACTTGCATTTTTATCTGGTTTAGCACGCCCTGCCGGAGTTCCCACATTGACAAAAGAACCTTTAATTGCAGGCACAGTTATCAGCTTCCACGTTCCAACTCCGTTAGCGTCGCTTGTTAAAACTTTTGCATCTCCTTGGTTACCATCCACCAATTTAAAACCTGTAATAGGTGCAGCAGCAGTACCACTAGTTTGTATTTCCAATTTTTGAGTTGGGTTGATTGTTCCAATTCCTGTATTTCCATTGGCAAGAACAGTGAAATCGTTCAACTGTTGTTGTGCGGTATGTGCCGACCCCGATGTAGGATTATCTTTTCCTGCATCAATGTTAAAAATCCCTTGCGGATTTGCGGTGTTTATTCCAACTTGGGAAAAAGCAGTTCCATAGAGTAAAATTGCAATAATTGCATATGTTTTTTTGTTCATTTTTTTATTGTTTTGAAATGTAAAGATGTATAAATAGGTCCGTTTTTGCTAAATGGCAGGCGGAGGACGAATGGAAAATGAGTTTCCATCATTTTTTATGTTATCTTCAATTTTGATGAAAAAATTATCAGTTGGTCTGCAAAGTGTCTGGTGAGGATAGACAAGAACAATTTTTGCAATAATTCCCCTTAGGTGATCATTGGTGTTTACAATGCCGTTATTTTCATGAGCAGATCCCTTCCGAAAGTTTGCATCGAAAGTTTGGGTTGCTATTTTGAAATCTGAATTCGTGATAGGTTTGACAACTTCTTCCGATTTTACTTTTACCGGCTTGGGAAGTGAAGCAAGATTCTTTTCCGCAGGAAAATTCTTTTTAGAAGATTCTATAAAAACAACTTCCGCAGAAGTTGCATCGTTATCAATACATATCAATGTATTTTTAGAGACAAAAATTTTTCCCGGTTGCTGCTCAGTATTATCGGTCTGCTTATCATTACTGATCTCAGTAATAGAGGTGCCCTCTGAAATGTACAGTAATGAGTTACTGGCTTGGTATATTTGGGCACGCGAAAAAACGGAAATGCATATAAAAAAAACGACACAAGAATATTTTCTGTAATCAGAAAATACTGCATGTATCGTTTTGGTAGATGTAATTTTCATTTGTGCCTAAAGAATCATCGTTTTTGATGGCACAAAGAGAACGTATTTTGATTTGCCCTAAAAGGAAAGGTATTTGGTTTTGGCGTTTATCCCAAAACTCTAATAATTTATAAAATATTGATTTACAGTACTAATTTTTTGTAAATCTAACTTTTTATGGTTGCGCAGTAAGGGAATGGGACAATGTTTGCAAGATAGAAAAATAAACCTCAATGTCGTAGAATCAGAGTGGAACCTGTTCTTTTTCCAAAAATGAAATGTATTGTGATGGAGTAATACCGGTCCTGTTTTTGAAATTAATAGCGAACTGACTGTGAGAGCTGTAACCAACCATCTCCGACAAAACTGATATTTTATAATTCCGGTATTTCGGATTATTGCGAACGATGGCGGTAAAATAATCAATCCTCATGTTATTAAGATAATTATAGAAATCTTCATTTCTGTATTTCTTTAAAATGGAACTAAGGTTTCTGGGTGTAATTTTAAGCAAAACGGCCATTTGCGATGCAGACATATTCTGAGTGGTGAAAAACTGCCTCTGCTCCAACATTTCCAGTTGTTTTATAATCTTTTTATCACTTTCAATATCTTTATTTTCTGTGGAAGTGACAATGGATGTATTTTGTTTGGGGCTGTTTTTTTGGTCTAAATTTTTAATAATTTTCTCGTAAGCGATTTGGATTTTTTTGTTTTTTTGACGGTTATACAGAAACAGAGAAATAATTCCAATCAATGAAAATGCACTCACCGTAAGCCAAATTGCCGTTTTATTCTTTTCTTTCTGAATTTTTGACTTAGATTTTACAGTTTCGTATTTTGTAAGTTGCTGCGTGCTGAGGGTTTCTTTTTTTGCAATTTCATCCACTTCCTTTAATAACGACAATTGTTCTTCAGGTGAATCTATTTTTGCGGCTAAACGTTCAGTTAAAATCAGTTTCGTAGCAGCTATCGTATTTTTCTCTTTAGATTTTGCATAGGCATTTGTGAACAATTCTTTGGCTTGTGCAGTTTCTCCACGTTTTAAAGTAAGCATCGCATTGGCTAACTCATAAATTTCATATAAAGACGAATTGTTTTTATCAGGAGTGCTTACAATGGTTTCATCTGCTTTTTTAATACTTTGATCGGCTTCGTCTGGCTTTCCGCATTTCATCTGTGCAAAAGCATTTTGGGCATACACCGCAAAAATGTAATCGGGATCTTTCTTTTGGACATCAGAAGGAACTAAACTCAAATATTTTTTCCTTGCTTCCGAAGATTTACAAAATTCACCATCAATATCGTAGATCTTCGAAATATTATAATAGTAATCTGCTTCTTTAAATGGATTTTTAGACTTCTTACTTAATTCTACATACCTATTCCATGCATCATTGGATTGCTCCAAAAGTCCGGCTCTTCGGTACGCCATCATCAAATTATTCGTGTAACCCAACTGGGTTTCGATCGAGTTTGATTTTTTCTCCATACTCTTCTGCTTTTTCAAAATAATTAACGGCCTGAAGATAGAGCCCATCCCGATACCTTGAACTCCCTACGATATAATTGGCAAACGATTGCTCTTCAGCGGTTTGTGCGTTTTTCAGCAATTCTTCAGAATTCGCAGCATAATCTTTCATGGTCGTATTGACCAGAGTTTTGTAATACTCAAACCTCTTTGATGTTTGGGGATTAAGTTTTTGCTGCCCAAAGCAAAGGGTAGCCCAAAGAAAGAAAATGAAAAGTATAGATTTTGAATAGTACATGGATATTAAAGGGAGTGGGAGTTACTCTATCAATCATTAAGATAATACGGAACAAATGATACATCCCTCCACCAAATTCTTTTTGCAATTTTCTATATGATGATCTAATAGTACATTCATCATTGTACAAATCTTTTATCAGAGGTTATAAAGTACTTCTCTCTTCTACTTGGTGACAAACCTTACTTTCGCTGTTTAAAGAAATCGATTCCGCATTTGAGGAAATTTTTGAAATCTTCTTTGGGCATGTATCCGGAAACAGGACGATTAATCACCTGTCCATCTGGCGTTACCAGCACGTAGTGTGGCTGCGAATTATTGTTGAAATTGAGCTGCTGAAACAGCGACCAGCGGTCACCAATGGTTCTAATTTTTTTCTTTTGGCCATTGCCCATATCCACTGCGGTTTGTTCGCCTTCCGGCAATTGTTCTTTATCGTCAACATAAAGGGAAGCAAGTACAACCTCGTTTTGAAGGATTGGCAGAATATCCGGCTCACTCCACACAAACTCTTCCATCTTACGGCAGTTTTCGCAACCATAGCCGGTAAAATCAATCAGTAAAGGTTTGTTTTCTTTCTTGGCGATCTCAATGGCTTTGTAGTAATCGTGTGCAGGATGCATTCCTAAAATCCCGTCTTTTTCCTCATGCAGATAACTAACATTGATTGGTGGCAAAATTCCGCTTAAATGTTGAAGTTTTGGTCGCTCTGCAGGAAACAACCCTTGAATAAGGTAAACGACAAAACCAATTCCTAAAACACCCAATATTTTTCGCGTTAAAGAAACCTTGGGTTTCTTATCATCATGCGGAAATCTTATTTTTCCGAAGAGATAAAGAACCAAACCGATCGCAATAATAATCCATAAAATAATGAACAATTCTCGCTTCAGGATGAACGTTTTGGATACCAAATCTGCTTTCGACAAAAATTTTAATGCCAATGCCAATTCAATAAATCCTAACACTACTTTCACCGTGTTCATCCAGCCACCAGATTTTGGCAAACTTTGAAGTGCTTGCGGAAACAATGCCAAAAGTCCGAAAACAATAGCCCAGCTTAAACCGAACCCTGCCAGAGCATAGGTAAGTAAAAGTGGCACATTGGCAGAACCTGTAACGGCGCTTCCCAACAAGCTTCCCAAAATGGGTCCTGTACAAGAAAATGACACAATAACCAGTGTAAGTGCCATAAAGAAAATACCGATTAACCCACCTGCTTCCTCTGCTTTTGAAGATTTATTGGCAATTGAACTCGGCAATGTGATGTCGTAGTAGCCAAAAAAGCTGCCTGCAAAAAACAGGAAAATGATAAAGAAGAAGATGTTGAGTCCCACAGATGTGGAAATTTCATTAAAAATATTCCCCGCAATTCCGTCGATGATATGAAAAGGTACACTCAGCAAAACAAAGATGAGTAGAATAAAAAATCCATAAATAAGCGCATCTCTTTTGCCTTTCACCTGATCTTTTTTACCTTTTGTAAAGAATGAAACCGTAAGCGGAATCATCGGAAAAACGCATGGCGTAAGCAACGCGATAAGTCCGCCAAAAAACCCCAATAAAAGATAAGTGAGGAAATTTTCGCTGTTTTTCTGCTGAGCAACGCCGCAATCTGTTAATGGATTTTCAGGATCAATACTTGCGACTTTTAATCCTTGAGGTAAAGCTTTTACTGATGGTAATACGGTAGCATTGGTCTCCACTGGGACAGGAATGGCAGTTGCCGAATCAGCTGACGTGGTTGCAGCTGCTGCTTTATCTTCGATGGTTCCTGCTTCGGGAGAGTTGGTTACTTTTTGTTCAAACTCAAGGGTATTGGGAGCAAGACAAATGCGGTCGTCACAGGTTTGATAAGTAATTTCTGCAACAACAAGGGCCGATTTCACCTTATCTTTGAGTTTAAATTTTTGTTTAAACTGCGCGGTATTCGAGTAATAAACGATCTGTGCACCAAACGCTTCCGAGAATTCGCTGTGCTTTTTGCCCGCTTCCACCACCTTTCCTATCAGGGTGATGCCGTCTTTGGAACTTACCTTCATCTCGGTGGGAATTCCCGAATCCTGTGGCAAATCCTGAGAGTAAATATGCCATCCTTTGTCGACCGATGCGGTAAGAACAGCTTCGTACTCGCCATTGGCCAAAGTATTTACAGTATATTTAAATTTGACTGGATCTTTAATCTGAGCAGAAACTACAGAAGAAAGTAGTGCAAGCATCAGAAGAATAAAGTTTTTAAGTTTCATTTAGACTTTTCTTTAAGAATGCCAAAAATACGCAATTTGATTTTACTAAACCGTTCGGCGACAGCAAGTGATTTCGTTTTTTGAAATCTGAAGCTCAAAGCTTTTGCTGCGGAACAATTTGCCGTTTTCCGCACCAATTACTTTACCGATTTCATCACCTGCAAATCCAAGTTTGCGCATGATTTCTCGCACCAAGAAAGGATCATGCTCCATCAATTTCTTTTTGTCGATGACAAAACCATTGTCTAGGTTTTTCATAATTACTGCTGAGAAAGCTTTATTAACACTATTTTCGATAAATTGGTTAGATTGTTTTAGATGAGAAATGGTTGCTCCAAACTGTATCAAGAATTGAGGATTAAGTTGGGTGAGTTCTGGAACGGTATTGTGTCGAACGCGGTTTCGCAAGTAATCATTTTTCATGTTCGAGAGATCTTCCCGAAAAGCAATTTGATGCAGGTTGGCAAAATCGTAAAGCTCCTCTTTGGTAAAGTGAAGCAATGGTCTAAGTATCTGATTGTCATTGGCGGGAATTCCTGTTAGTCCTTTAATTCCTGTTCCACGCGAAAGGTTAATCAAGAAGGTTTCTAATTGATCATTGAGGTGGTGCGCCGTCACTAAAAAATCTATTTTTTCCTCGTGGCGAACCTTGGCGAAAAACGCGTAACGAAGGTTTCTTGCCCAATTTTGGATGGAATGCTGTGGGCGTTCGTCTTTCTCTGAAACTTCGTAAAGATGAAACTTGATATGATGTTTTGTACAGTAATCTTGCACCAGTTGCTGATCAGCATTAGAATCGTCACCTCGAAGATGATAGTTGACATGCGCTACCTGAAAACCAAAATTCAATGACCTGAAAAGATCAAGCAATACCATGGAATCTACTCCACCACTCACAGCAAGCAAAAAAGTATGATCCTCCGGATTTGGAAGAAGCTGACGAAGCGAGTGTTCGAAATCTTTTGGGGTAAGCAATTTTAAGAAATATTTAAGCAAAGATAAGCCATCTCTTTAAATTGAATTCTCTATTTTTGACCTTACAAAATAAAGAGTTATGAATTTAGGGAAAATTTTTGCCGTTGGTATAATGGCAGTAACGATGACTTCCTGCGTCAGTAAAAAACAATTCGACGCACTGAATGAAAATTATAAACAATGCATCACTAATGTTGGTGAGCGACAGAGAGAAATCCAGGATCTGAAAGCCACCAATTCCGGATTAACCGGCGAAAACAACTTGCTGAAGGATCAAAATAATGCGTTGAAAACCTCGTTGGACGCTTGTTTGGCAAACACAGGAAAAGGTTCTGCCAACATTGATAAACTGATTGGTGAAATCAATTCATCAAACAAATACATCAAACAGCTTATTTCTACCAATTCGAAAAACGATAGTTTGAATTTAGCACTTTCTAACCGTTTGAAGAGATCGTTAGACAATGTCGCAGATCAGGACGTACAAGTAAAAGTTTTGAAAGGGGTGGTGATGATTTCCCTCTCCGACAAAATGTTGTACAAAACCGGCGATTACAATGTGCTACCTGCAGCAGCGGACGTTTTGGGTAAAGTGGCAAAAGTGATTAACGATTATGACACCTATTCAGTACTCATCGAAGGGAATACCGATAATGTTCCTTTAAACTCTGCTAATTTACCAAAAGACAACTGGGATCTTTCTGCGCTTCGTGCAACATCCATGGCGAAAATATTGCAGACACAGTTTGGCGTAAATCCGGCGAGAATTACCGCAGGTGGAAGAAGCGAATACAACCCGAAAACCACCAATGCATCTGTTTCCGGAAGAGCCGAAAACCGTAGAACCGAAATTATCATTATGCCTAAACTTGATGAGTTTATGAAATTAATGGATATTGCCCCGGTAAAATAAAATGAATAATTGAACCCTAAAACGTTGCTGAACTTTATTGATCAGCAACGTTTTTTACTTTTTATCCTTATATTTGAATAAAATTCAATCATGAGTTTCTTCGAAGAAATAAGCCCTGAGATGGATCGCTACTTAGAAAGCCATGCTTCCTCAGAACCCGATATCCTAAAGCGGCTCCGCAAGGAAACCTTCCGAAAGACAACACAACCTCACATGATTTCTGGTTATCAGCAGGGTCGGCTTCTCAGTATTTTATCGAAAATGTTGCAGCCAAAAAATATTCTGGAGATCGGCACTTTTACGGGTTATGCTACACTTTGCTTGGCAGAAGGTTTAAAAAAGGACGGAAAAATCATCACTCTGGATGTTAATCAGGAGTTAGCATATTTACCAAGAAAATATTTTGAGGAGAGTGTTTTTTCAAATCAAATTGATTTTCGCCTCCAAGATGCCAGAGATTTTTTAGCTGACAACAAAACCTTATTCGATTTAGTATTTATCGATGCCGATAAGGAAAATTATGTTGAATATTTGGCGCTTATCAAACCTCATTTGCGCAGTGGATCAGTGGTTTTGTTTGACAATGTACTTTGGTATGGGAAAGTGTTGGAAGAGAATCCAAAACAAAAGGCAACCCAAAGGATTAAGGAACTCAACAGTTTAATCGCCCAAGACGAAGATTTTGAAAATCTTATTTTACCTTTGCGCGACGGTGTAAATTTGATGCGAATGAAGTAAATAATGCGCCGTTTTCAGCATAATCATTGTTGTACCCATTTTGCAAAACACTAATCTTACATGAAATCACTTTGCACAGTTTCTGTGGCACCCATTCGGGCAGAAAATTCACATCAATCAGAAATGACCACACAGCTTCTGTATGGAGAGAGTTGTGAGATTTTGGAAACAATTGGCAGCTTCGCAAAAATTAAAATTGATTTTGATGATTATGAAGGATGGGTTGATCTTAAGCAGATTGCGCCTATATCCGATGAAGATTTTGCACAAAGAAAAACAGAAATTGTCAATCGACTTTTTGGTGTTTACGACCTTATGGATGGTTCAACTTTGCTATCAATCGGGAGTGAGTTACATTCGGAGACAGGCAATCTTTTAGCAAAAGAAATTGGCAGCGTTGCCAGCACTGCATTACAATTTCTAAATGTTCCCTATCTATGGAGTGGAAGAAGCTTTTTTGGCATCGACTGCAGCGGCTTTTCCCAATTGGTGTACAAAGTTCATGGCATCAGATTGCCTCGTGAAGCGCATCAGCAAGCGGAATTGGGAACCGTGCTCGATTTTTTGGAAGAGGCAGTACCCGGAGATTTGGCCTTTTTCGAAAATAAAGAAGGAAAAATTTCCCATGTTGGGATCATGTTGGAAGATCAGAAAATCATTCATGCTTTCGGAAAGGTGCGCATTGACGTACTCGATTCTTCCGGTATTTTTAATAAAGAGCTTAACCAACATACCCATCAATTAAGATTTTTGAAAAGAATAGGGTAGCTTCCGAATTGGTTACCTCTTTGTAATGATGATGAAATTTCTTTACAACATATTTATTTCGCTTTTGATTTTCGGAATGAAAATCGGCGCTATCTTTAATTATAAACTGAAGAAAGGATTAGCCGGAAGACGACAAAATAACAGAATCGTAAGTTCAAAATTTTCGTCACAGGACAAGGTGATTTGGATGCACGCTGCAAGCTTAGGCGAGTACGAACAGGGACTTCCGGTCTTGGAAAAATTGAAGCACCAGTTTCCCCAATATAAAATACTTATCACTTTTTTTTCACCATCGGGTTACGATCATGTCATAAGAAAAAATAATGTTGCGGACGTTGTTTGTTATCTTCCGCTCGATAGGAAACTGGATGTTCAGCGATTTGCCGCGAATTTCAACACTGAAATTTTCATCACCGTTAAATATGAATATTGGTATAATCTTTTAGCAGAACTAAAGAAGCAGAACGCGAAAATATACGTTGTTTCTGCCCTTTTTTATGAAACCCAGATTTTCTTCAAAATGTATGGCAACTGGTTTGTGCAGCAGCTTAAGAAAGATGTGGATTGGTTTTTTCATCAAACCCAACACTCTACAGCACTGGCTAAAGGTTTAGGGCTTACTCATTCATCAACAGCAGGCGATACGCGATTCGACAGGGTAAAGCAACTGCGCGATCGTGATAACAAAGTGCCTTACATTGCGGATTTTAAACAAAACAAAAAAACCATTGTATTCGGAAGTTCCTGGGAAGTGGAAGAGCGGATTGCCGAAATTCTTGCTTCTAAGAACAAGGATGTTAAAATAATCATTGCGCCGCACGACCTTAAAAGAGTGGATCATCTGAAGGCGATTTTTCCACACGCGCTGCTTTACTCCCAACTTACAGATTCGAGTACGATACAATTTGAGCGGGCGCAGGTTTTAATTATCGATTGTATCGGTTTGCTTTCCAAAATCTATTCTTACGCAGATGTAGTGGTTGTGGGTGGAGGATTTCATTCAAAAGGATTGCACAATATTTTGGAAGCGGCAACATTTGGCGTGCCTGTGTTTTTTGGTAACCAGTATCGCAAAAATCCTGAAGCCGATGAACTGATTGCTCAAAATGGAGGAAAATCTTTTGAGGACGAATTTTTTGCGGCACCCTTTATTTTGCAGCTTTTAGAGAATGATGATGCAAGGAGAATAATGGGCGAAAATGCTGCACAGTTTATCAATTCTCAACCCAATGCGTCGGAAATGATTGTTAAAAAAATAGTTGAGGATGGTGCCAAAAAGCAGGCGAAACTCTAAGTTAATTGAATAGTTTGGAGTATTTCTTAAAACCGTTGAATGCCCAGTTGGCGGTATAGTACATCGATTGTAAAGTGGAGAACCCCATGAAATCTTTGTAAACCAAATATTGATCTTTCATGATATTGGTTTTCTTTCGCGAGATGCTGGATGCGTGCATTCTGTATTTCGCCATGGTTTTGGGAAGTGGCTTCCCGACCGGAATTTTTTTCAGCAAATTCAGCCACATAACATGATCTTCACGCTTACTTCCTTCTGGGAAAAATTCGATTCCCACTCTTTCGGAATCATACATCGAACTCAATAGGGACAACCGACAAGTTTTGAGTAAATTATTAAACGTTACCTCCTTATCTGCTTTAAAATCTTGTATCTGAGAAACTAAATTTTCATCACATCTTGCATAATTAGAATAGGCAAGTTCTGCTTTTTCTTTCTTCATGAAAGAAATCATTTCTTCTAAAAATTCGGGATTCCAGTAATCATCAGCATCCAGAAAAGTGATGAATCTTCCGCTGGCTCTTTCCAACGACACGTTTCTGGCGTGGCCGGCGCCTCCATTTTTTTTTGTTACCGCGATTTTAATTCTGGGATCTTCAATTTTTTTCAACATGCTTACCGAATCGTCTGTTGAGCAGTCGTCGGTAATCAGCCACTCCCAATCTTCAAAGGTTTGATGAAGCACAGAAGCTATCGTTTCCGGTAAAAAAGCAGAGGAATTGTAAACAGGCGTAATAATGGAAACTTCAGGCATTTGTATTTTTAGCAAAGATAAAGATTTGGGGCATGTTGCGCTCAAAAACAATTGTGAATTGCTTTCAAAATCCTAAATTTGTGGAGTGTAAATCAAGTTTATTAACAGTAAACTTTAAAAAAAGCAATCAGAAAATACTATTATGTTTTACGACCATCAGCAGATTGAAAAGAAGTGGCAGCAATACTGGGAAAAGAATCAGACCTATAAAACCAGAAACAATACCAATCAACCTAAATTTTATGTCTTGGATATGTTTCCTTATCCATCAGGAGCAGGGCTGCATGTTGGGCATCCGCTGGGTTATATCGCATCCGACATCTATGCGCGTTACAAAAGACATCAGGGTTTTAATGTGCTGCATCCTGTGGGTTACGACTCTTTCGGGCTTCCTGCAGAACAATATGCCATACAAACTGGTCAGCATCCTGCAGTAACTACAGAACAGAATATCTCGAGATACGAGGAGCAACTTAGGAAAATTGGTTTTTCTTTCGATTGGACCAGAGAGGTAAGAACTTCTGATCCTTCTTATTATAAATGGACGCAGTGGATTTTTATTCAGCTTTTTCATTCGTGGTACAATAAAGCAACCAATAAAGCCGAGCCGATCGAAACATTGATTGCTCATTTTGATAAGCAAGGGACGCAAAATTTAGATGCGGTGCAAAGTGACGAGCTTAGTTTTACCAGTGAGGAGTGGCTTAATGCTAGCGAACTCGATCAACAAGATGTATTGCTGAACTATCGCTTGGCATATCGAGCCGAAACCACCGTGAATTGGTGCCCGGGTTTGGGTACTGTTTTGGCCAATGATGAGGTGAAAGATGGTAAATCTGAGCGGGGTGGTTTCCCTGTTTATCAGAAAAAAATGATGCAATGGAGCATGAGAATTACGGCATATTCTGAACGTTTGCTTCAAGGTTTGAAAACATTAGATTGGCCTCAACCCCTGAAAGATTCCCAGGAATACTGGATCGGGAAGTCGCAAGGCGCATCGGTGAAGTTTACCATCGCTGGAGCAGATAAGAATGATGGAGATAATGTTGCCGATCATATTGAAGTCTTTACCACCCGTCCCGACACCATTTTTGGTGCAACCTTTATGGTATTGGCTCCGGAAAATCCTTTGGTGGAGCAACTAACTACCGAGGAACAGAAGGAACGGGTAGAGCTTTACATCGAAGAAACTTCAAAAAAAACCGAAAGAGACCGAATGGCCGACGTTAAAAATGTTTCGGGGGCATTTACCGGCAGTTATGCAATTCATCCTTTTGAAGATAAACAAATTCCAATTTACATCTCCGATTATGTGTTGATGGGTTACGGAACAGGTGCGGTAATGGCGGTTCCTGCTCACGATGAGCGCGACCATCGTTTTGCTAAAAAGTTTGGGCTTCAGATCATTAATGTCATCGAGAACGACAACGATATTCAGGAAGAGTCTTACGATTCTAAGGATTCCATTGTTGTTAATTCAGATTTTCTGAACGGTTTAAAGTATGACGAGGCCAAAGCTCGAATGATTGACGAAATTGCCAATCGCGGAATTGGTCATGGAACCACCAATTACAAACAGCGTGATGCAATATTTTCGCGTCAGCGTTATTGGGGAGAGCCGGTGCCCGTTTATTTTAAAAATGGTATGCCTTATACTTTACCCTTGTCTGCACTTCCTTTAGAATTGCCTGAAGTTCAGAAATACCTTCCCACCGAAGATGGTGATCCGCCATTGGGGAACGCAAGGGATTTTGCCTGGGACGAGAAAGGCCAAAAAGTGGTGGCCACGGAACTTATTGACGAGGTAAATGTGTTCCCGATAGAATTATCGACGATGCCGGGTTGGGCAGGCAGTTCTTGGTATTTTCTGCGATACATGGATCCGCATGATGATGAAGTTTTCTGCAAAAAAGAATGGTCCGACTATTGGGGGCAGGTTGATCTTTATATTGGAGGAAGCGAGCACGCCACAGGTCATTTACTCTATTCTAGATTCTGGAATATGTTTTTGAAAGATCGCGGCTTTATCGAGCAAAACGAGCCATTTCAAAAGCTGATCAATCAAGGGATGATTTTGGGGATGAGTGCTTTTGTGTATAGGGTTAGCGGTTCCAACCTATATGTAAGTAAAGGGTTGGCGAAAGAGTATGAGACTCAGAAAATTCACGTTGATGTGGCTTTATTAAAAGGGACGTCCGATGAATTGGATGTGGAAAAATTCAAACAATGGAGGCCGGAATTTGCAGAAGCAGAGTTTGTTTTGGAAGATGGAAAATATATCTGCGAAAGAGAAGTTGAGAAAATGTCCAAATCCAAATACAACGTTGTCAATCCGGATGATATTTGTGAAGAATATGGAGCAGACTGTCTTCGCTTGTACGAGATGTTTTTGGGGCCATTAGAACAAAGCAAACCATGGAACACGCAGGGATTAAGTGGCGTTTATGGTTTCCTGAAAAAGTTTTATAATCTTTATTTCAATGGTGATGTGCTGGAAATTTCGGAGGAGGAACCAACCAAGGAAGAGTATAAGGCACTTCACACTTTAATTAAGAAGGTAGTTTCAGATATTGATCATTTTTCATTCAACACTTCTGTGGCATCATTTATGATTGCAGTTAATGATTTTCAGAAACTTAAAACCAACAAGAGAAAAATTTTGGAGCCACTTGCAGTGGTAGTTTCACCCTATGCACCCCATATTTCTGAGGAGCTTTGGCAATTGCTTGGTCACCATACCTCGGTTGAGTTTGAAACATTTCCTGTTTTTGATGAGAAATATCTTGTGGAAGACGAAATCGATTATCCGGTGAGCTTCAACGGGAAAATGAGATTCAAGTTATCTTTGCCCGCAGAAATGCCTGTTTCGGAGGTTGAAAAAGCAGTGATAAACGATGATAGAACGGCTCAGCAGTTAGGTGAAAATACACCGAAAAAAATAATTATCGTTCCGAAAAAAATTATTAATATTGTCATCTGAAAAAAAAGGAAAAATATTTAATTCTGATTAAAATCGCAAAAAAAAAGGGTGATTTTATCTGAATGCTTAAAGTTATTTTTAGAATTGAAAATATTTAACAAAATTGTTTTTATATTTTGTTAAAAACGCAATGTTAACGATTGGTAACAATGAAAAAAATGATTTAGTACATGTTGAAACGCTTGCATTATTAAATATTTTACCCTTATTTTACACGCTGAAAATTGAAAAATTAACAATTTATAATTTAGTTTAGTATGGAAATGAATGTTTCAAACAACGAGGAGCAAGTAGTTGCTAAAAAATTGGGAGGGTTAAATCCCGCTCTGATTATTCCTATCCTTATTGCGATTGGGATTACTATTTATTTATTTGTTTTGGGAAGCCCGGGAAATTTCAAGGCCGATCCGAGACTTAACGGTTTATCTTCAGTTTCTTTTTCTGATCTGGAAACCAAAGAACTCCATCCAGACGGATTCTTAGGAATTATTTACATGGGTGGACCAATTGTACCGATCCTGATCTCTTTTATGATTATCGTAATTGTGTTCGCTATTGAGCGTTCTTTAGTATTGGGTAAAGCTGCAGGAAAAGGAAATGTAGACAATTTCGTAGTGAATGTAAGAAGTTTATTGAACAGAAATAAAGTAGATGAAGCAATCGTAGAGTGTGATAATCAACAAGGTTCAGTAGGAAACGTAGTGAAAGAAGGTTTAACTACCTACAAAGCACTTACTCATGATAGCACCATGACCAAAGAACAAAAAATGGTTGCACTTAATAAATCAATCGAAGAAGCAACCACTTTGGAAATGCCAATGTTGGAGAAAAACATGATGATCCTTTCTACGCTAGGTACAGTAGCAACCCTTGTTGCGCTTCTTGGTACGGTAATCGGGATGATCAAGGCGTTCCACGCACTTGGATCAGGAGGAGGAACTCCAGACTCTGCAGCATTATCAATCGGTATCTCTGAAGCACTTGTAAATACCGCTTTAGGTATTGGTACCTCTGCAGTAGCGATCATTATTTACAACTATTTTACTTCTAAAATTGACGGACTGACATTCAAAATCGATGAGATTGCAATGTCTATTCAGCAGTCTTTCGCAGAATTCCACTAAGAAGTGGTGCAAGAGTTGTGGATGATTATCGTATGGATTCATCCAACTCAAAAATAGAAGTTTAATTCATAAACAAGTAAATAATGGCGAGAGTCAAACCAAAAAGACATAATATCAGGGTAGATATGACTGCGATGACAGACGTGTCGTTCCTGCTCCTTACGTTCTTTATCCTCACTGCCCAGTTTGCAAAACCGGATATTGAAACGATAACAACGCCATCATCTATTTCCGAAAAATTACTTCCAGATGCTAGTTTAATGACTATTCTTAGCACCACCGACGGAAGATTCTATTTCACACCCGTTGACAATGGAAGCGAAAGAATCGCATTGTTGAATAAGATGGGAGAGAAATATGGTATGGCATTTACAGACAAGGAGAAAGTAGCGTTTACTAAATCACAGTCAATTGGTGTTCCTATGAATCAGCTTAAAGGTTATCTGGATCTCAGCGATGAGGATAGAAAAGCTTTCAAAAGCAAAACGGGAATCCCAATGGACAGCACAAACAAACAGCTGATCGACTGGGTACAACAAAGTCTCGCGGTAAACCCTGATTACAAATTAGCAATCAAGGGCGACGTGGAAACCAAGTACCCTAAAGTAAAATCACTTTTCGAAGGATTAAGAGATATAGATTTCTTGAAATTCTGGTTAATAACAAGCCAAGAGGTTGCACCAAATAAGTAAGAAATGGCAGAAGTACAAGTAAAAGACAACAGCGGGAAAGGCGGCAAGGTACGCTCCAAAAAGCAGGTACCACACGTGGATTTAACCCCAATGGTGGATTTAGCGTTCCTTTTGATCACATTCTTTATGTTGGTAACCACCTTCAATAAACCCAACGTGATGGATTTAGGCCTTCCGGCAAAACCGAAAGGAGACACTCCACCACCGAATACGGAAATTGATCTATCGAACTCTATTTCTATTATTATAGGAAAAGATAACAGAGTTTTCTATCATCAAATGGATCGCGCGGGACTCAATGAGCAAACCCTGCAAGAAACAACTTTTGATAGAAATGGGATTACGAAAGTAATCGAGCAGGCAAAAGCGAATGCAAAAGATAAAAGCAAATTTACTGTAATTATCAAACCAACAGACGATGCCGTATATAAGAATTTTGTAGATATTCTGGATGAAATGGCTATTACCAAAAACGAGATTTACGGGATTACCGACGTCAAGCCATGGGAAGAAGCCGTTTATAAGAAAAAGGTTGGAGAATCTGCTGCTGCTACAACACCGGCATCCAACTAAACGTATTTACATTTAATTTCTAAAAGAATAAAAATGGCAGAAGAAAATGCATACAATGCTCATCCCGGTTTGGATGAAATTGTATTTGAAAACAGAAATAAGGAGTACGGTGCATATGATCTGAGAACTAAGTACAGATCAATACTCACTAAAGCATTTATTCTTGGAACGGTTTTGTTTTGTATTGCAGCGGTAACCCCGTTTGTAATCATGAAAATCAAACAGATGAATGCAAAAGAAACCACCGAGGTTAATGCCAAGCTGATCGATATTATTCCTGAAAAGGATCAAATTATTGAGCAGCCGAAAGATGAACCACCTCCACCACCGCCGCCACCAAAAGAAGAACCTAAACAGGAAGTGATTCAGAACGTGGTTCCAGAACCGGTAAAAGCGCCAAAAGTGGAAACGCCGCCGCCACCAATTACCAAGCAGTTGGAAACAACAACAGGATTGGTTAATCAGGAAGGGGTAAAAACACCAAGTTATACACCACCGCCTCCACCACCTTCAACAGGTACTAAGAGCCAGACGGTAGAAGTGAAGCCACAGGTTTCCGAAACCCAGGTGTATACCGAAGTAGAACAGTTGGCCGAGTTCCCTGGAGGGCTTAATGCTTTCCGAGGTAAAGTGAACAGTGGCTTCGATACCTCAGTAATGAGTGGTGATGAAGGAGTAGTAAAATCCGAGGTTACTTTCGTAGTAGAAAGAGATGGTAGTATTACCGATGTGAAAGCAACAGGATCCAACTCAACTATGAACGCAGAAGCAGTGCGAACTGTAAAATCCATTAGAAATAAATGGACCCCTGCGAAAATTAATGGTCAGGCAGTACGTTATCGATACAGATTGCCACTTACCATGCAGTTTGAGTAAATTTCAATATGAAACTTATATTAAAAGAGAAGCATTAACGCTTCTCTTTTTATTTTTTTCGTATTTTTGCTTTCTATGTTTAACTGGTTATCAGTAGTCGCAGGGATTTTCTATGTCATTTTAGGAATCACAGTGATTATCTATAAATTTTTTGTGATTTATTTGGAAGCAAATGTGGCATATCCTCTTGGTTTTTTGCTGATCCTTTATGGTGCTTTCAGAATAATAAGAGCAATTTTCAGAATAAGACAGGACAAGAATGAAGAATAGTTTAACGCTCATTATACTCAGTATATTGCTGGTGGCCGTTTCCTGTAAGAAAAAAGCAAAACGTTTGGTTGATAATCCTCAGTTTGGGGAAATCACAATGTCAGCCGACGAAAGTTTTAAAAGTGTGGCGGAAGCTCTTACTGACCGCTATATGGCACTTAATCCGGAAACGAAAATTAATTTGGTCATTAAGAAAGAAGATCTGGGATTTCTTGATCTGCTAGAGGGAAAAGTGCGGGTCATCATGATGTCGCGCGACTTAAGCGAACAAGAAAGAGATGCCTACAAGAAAAAAATTGATATGGATCCCTTGCCAGCGAAATTCGCGGCAGATGCAGTGGTGTTTGTGGTGCCAAAAAATGCAGACAGAACCAGCATATCTTTAGAAGAATTAAAAGCGGAACTTCAATCGGAGAACAAAAGAATTATTTTCGATGGAACCAATTCCAGCAATCTCAATTTCGTTGCACAAAAGTTAGGAACTGCGCCGGCTAAGTTAAAGTTTTCTGTTATTAGCGGAAATAAAAATGTGGTCCAGCAACTTAATCAGCATCCCGATAAAATTGGAGTGATCAGTTTGAATACGATAAGCAGGCCCTATGATAAGGCCTCTGAAGAATTAAGAAATTCCATCAAAATACTTTCAGTCTCTGATAGTAAAGGTTCCTTTGAACCAAGTATCCCCAATTTAAGGAATATGAGTTATCCTTTCACAAGAGTATTGTATTTCTTGACCAATGAAGCTTATTATGGGTTAGGCAATGGATTAATTCGTTTTTCTTGTATGCAACTTGGTCAAATTGTTGTTGCAAAAGAAGGTCTACAGCCCTATAATATATTTGAAAGGGAAGTGCAGATGAAGTAAAATCATTTTTACGAGCTAAAGCAAAGGATGGTTTATTTTTTTTGGTATAAAATTGGAATAACTACATCCGCCTTAATATTTAAACAAATCAAAATGAAAAATATAATGAATTTTAAAAAGAGAATCACTTTAGGGGTCGCGGTTGCACTCCTTTCGGGGTTTGCCTTTGCGCAGACCTTGCAAGAAGGGATCGCCAATGCAGATAGCCATAAATATGCTGCAGCAAGACAGATTTTTACAGACATGGTGAATAAAAATCCATCCGCTGAGAATTATTTTTATTTAGGAAATTCTTACCTCACGCAGTTTGAACCCAATTATGAGAAAGCCACAGAACAATTTACCAAGGGACTTCAGGTTGATAAAAAAAGTTACCTGAATAGAATTGGCTTAGCATCTGTTCAATTGGGAAAAGGTGATAAATCAGCAGTCAACGAAATTCAAAACATTGTAAGAGACTCTAAAGAGAAAGACGCAGAAGTATTATACAGAGCAGCAGAAGCACTTACATTATTTGGCGGTGCAACTAATGCCGATTTAGCAATTGATTTATTGAATAAAGCCATTGATAGGTCAGCCAAAAATGGTACACCTGCTAATTACTATTATACATTGGGAGATGCTTATCGGTTAAAACTAACCGCAAGTCCGCAGGTGGCAGGAGCTGCAATGACCGCTTATGAAAAAGCGTTGCCAACCGCAAGTAATAAAGCATCTGTTTATACACGCATTGGTACGTTATGGATGCAAGCACAGCAATGGCAACAAGCCAAACAGAATATAGATCGCGCTATTGCAACAGATGCAACCTATGCACCGGCTTATAAAGCAAAAGCTGCCTACGATATTAAGTACCAACAGAACGCATTAGCGACGCAAGATTTGGTGAGTTATGCCAAATATGCGGATGAAGATAGTGATACCCAGTTGGAAATTTCAAAGTTGTTTTTTACCAATGAAGATTATGGTAATTCAAAACTTTTCTTAGATAAAGTTTTCGATAAAGTGGAAGATCCTATCAAGTATAAGTTAAGAGCTTATTTGCGGTATGCCGATGGCGAATACGCAGGAGCTAAAACTGATATGGATACTTTTATTTCTAAGGCGGACAAGATGAGGGTCTTGCCTGCGGATCAGGGTTTAGAAGGGCTGCTGGCAGCGGCTTTGGCGAAAAATGAAAAAGATGAGACTAAGAAGAATGCTCTAATCGCAGAATCAAGGCAAAAAATTGCCACTGTAAAAGCAGCAAAGGATGAAACCATGAAATGGGATGAAGAGCTGATGAAGATTAATGGAGGAGGCACGGTGAACCAGGCAGCAGTTGATGCGGGACCAACGACTCCAAAGATCGAGGAATTCAAGAAGAAGGTTGCAGCCAATCCGCAAGATACAGACGCATTGTTCCATCTTGCCAATGCCTATCAAGAAGCTAAGAACTGGAATGGAGCTATTTTGACGTGGCAGAAGATGATTGGCCTATTGCCAGATTGGGCACCCGCTTACTACAGTCAGGGTTTAGCTTATCAACATGCAGAACAAAATGAATTAGCGGTATCCGCTTATGAGAAATATATTGCTGCAGTAAAACCAGCTGAATTGGATGCCAACAAAGAAACTTTATCGTATGCCTACTTTGCCGTAGCCTATTTGGTTAAAGATAAAAATCTTGATAAAGCGAAAGATTATGTTGCCAAATCTGTAAACCTGAACCCAGGTTATCAAGATGCCATTAACTTAAACAAGCAACTTAATAAGTAGAAATCACCAAAATTAATAGAAAATCCCGTCTGTATTCAGCGGGATTTTTTTTGTTCATTTATTCGATCCATGATAAATACTAATTTTTTTAAAATTTTTATTACACGCTATCAGGTCGTTAACAATAATGGGTAATTTTTTCACAAAGTATTTTTGGAAGATGAAAAATAGTTTATATCTTTGCAGTCCCAATTCGAAGGAATATAGGGAGCGCAGAAGTAAAGTGAGATTAATTGAGATTGATTTTTAAAGGTTTAATTACTGAATAAAATATAGGTATTAAATTTTTAAAAAAAAGTTGAAAAAAATATTTGCACAATAAAAAATAGTTTATATCTTTGCAATCCCAATTCGAGAGGATAAAGGGAGCGCAGGAGTAGGACGGGATATTTAAGATTTTGATTAGTTTTTTTGCTGAATAGAATGCAGTGAATA